>VFQQ010000005.1_pt1 | contig 798749 bp, 626 predicted proteins | sample 3512341 | NCBI WGS metagenome assembly VFQQ01 (sample SAMN10412373, study PRJNA504923) | tailings metagenome | isolation source: Relicate 2 Philex TSF1 revegetated site | place: Philippines: Tuba, Benguet | collected 2017-08-29 | reverse complement strand
GCCGGCACCCCGACGCCCCGTCGCGGTCTGTTCAACAACTTCCGCAACGCCGTGACCTCCGCCCAGAATCTGGAGTCCGGCAACGGCACGTTCGTCAACGCCTTCAACAACGGCCTCATGCAGCGCGGCTCGGTCGTCGGCGGCGCCTGGGTTGCCGGCAACGGCGCGGGCACTGGCGGCGGCATCGTCGGTATCGACGGCAACTCGCCCTCGTTCGGCAACCTCGCTGGTCTCATTCCCTTGGTGGACTCGACAGTCGCACTGCCCGACGGCTCCTTTGGCGAGGCCCCCGCGGGCACCGGCCTCGGCCGTGCGGGTTCCTCGGCCTCCGACACGGTGACCTCCCCCTGGGAGAACATCTACCGCTTTATGTTCGTGCCCCGCACGAACGGCAGCGACCCGCTGCGTGAGGTGATGGTCTCGGCCGGCTTCCGCCTGGACTACGCCAACAGCCTCGGCGATGCCTCCGGCGCCGGCGAAGGCCCGTTCTTCAAGGTCGGTGACCTGCAGAACCGCGTGACCTCGATCATTCAGGGCTCGGTGCGGTTCGAAGTCCCCACGCCCGGCGCTCTGGCCCTCCTGGGTCTGGGTGGCCTCGCGGTGGCTCGCCGCCGCCGCGCCTGATCAGGTTCGCTGCTCGAATCTGACCTGCATCGTGCTTTGTCCTTGGGAGCCCCGTTCACGCGGGGCTCCCGTTTTTTTCTGGGTATCGTCGTACCTCACAGCGCAGATCTTTGATCCATGCGTCTCCGAAGAGACACCCGGAAGCCCAGGGAGAGGCCCGCACACGCCTACGAGGGGAAGCGACTCAAGGCATTCCGCGAGTCAGCATCCGCAAAACCACCTACTTCTTGTCAATGGCAAGCAAAGATGGGGGGTTTTTATCTGTTTTTTTCGCTGCAGACCTTGCATGCCCGGACGGGCGGTGGTATCTTCTGGCCTGACGCGTCGGCTTGCGCTGACGGCATCAGGCGTGAATATCCCCAGAGGAGAGAGAGATGAAGAAGACCGTTCTGTTTTCCCTTGTCGCCGCGGCTGGCATGACCACCTCGGTCTTTGCTCAGTCGACGGCTGCCCCGCAGTTTGAACTGCGGATCGTGGTCGACGGCACCGCGGGCTCACCGTTCCAGAGCGGCGGGAACTTCTTCCCGGCTGCAAACCCCCTCAACCAGATTGTGACGGCCGTCGGCCTGACGATTCAGGCCCGCGTGACCACCACCGGCACGACGCAGAACTGGGGCATCGGACGCGCCGGCTTCGTCTCGGGCGTTGGCCAGTCGTGGATCACCCACAACGACGCGCTGACGAACCAGACCAACGCGCAGTGGTCCGCCGGTGATATCGCCACCTCGGCCTTCCGCCGTGGCATCACCGGCGATGCCGGCACCCCGACGCCCCGTCGCGGTCTGTTCAACAACTTCCGCAACGCCGTGACCTCCGCCCAGAATCTGGAGTCCGGCAACGGCACGTTTGTCAACGCCTTCAACAACGGCCTCATGCAGCGCGGCTCGGTCGTCGGTGGCGCCTGGGTTGCCGGGTCCGGCCCGGGCACTGGCGGCGGCATCGTCGGTGTCGACGGCAACTCGCCCTCGTTCGGCACCCTCGCTGCTCTGATCCCCTTGGTGGACGAGACAGTCGAACTGCCCGACGGCAACTTCGGCACCGCTCCCGCGGGCACCGGCCTCGGCCGCGCGGGTGATACGGCGACCGACACGGTGACCTCCCCCTGGGAGAACATCTACCGCTTCATCTTCATTCCGCGCACCAACGGCAGTGATCCGTACCGCGAGGTCACGGTGAGCGCTGGCTTCCGCCTCGACTGGGCGGCCAGCATCGGCGACGCCTCCGGCGCCGGCGAGGGCCCCTTCTTCAAGGTTCTCAATCTGCAGGACCGCGTCACCAGCATGATCAACGGCTCCGTGTCGTTCTTCGTGCCGACCCCCGGCGCCCTGGCCCTGCTGGGCCTTGGCGGGCTGGCGGTCTTCCGTCGCCGTCGCGCCTGATCGGCGACCCGACGAGACTGGCGACAGTCTGATTCATCACGCAGGGACCGGGCCGAGTGCCCGGTCCCTGTCTTTTTTGGACCGTTCAGGTCATGTTGATCGGGGATTCCGCACTCAGTACCGCGGGATGCGCGGGTCGACCCCGAGCGACCAGGCCTCGATGCCACCGGCGATCGAGCGGGCATTCTCGAAGCCCATGGCCCGCAGCATGGCCGTCACGCGCAGCGACCGGCGTCCGTGGTGGCAGAGTACGAGGACCGTGGCCGTCCGGTCTCCCGGCGAGCGTTCGAGCTCGTCGGCGCGCGCCTCCACATGCCCCATCGGGATGAGCACCGAGCCCTCGACGCGGGCCAGGGCGAACTCGTCGGGTTCTCGGCAGTCCAGCAGCACCGGGCGCTGGCTCTCGGGCTCGCTCAGCATCCCGGCGGCCTGGCGGGGCGTGACTTCCCACTCCGGCCGGAACGGGTAACCGTGGGGGAGCCCGTGCGGATCGAGTGGAGGGGGGGTACTCGGCGGGGTCGTGGGCGCTGTCATCGTGGGGCTGATGGCTCGTGCCGGATGTCGTCGAAGGAACCTGTGTCGCGAACGCGGGCACTCAGTCCTGCGGTTCTGGCATGTGGAGGTGGTCATCGGTGTTGTGGCGGGCATGGCCCGGTGTCATGGCCGTGCGCGCCGCGTGGAATGCGGTGCCCGCGTCAAAGCCGAGGCGAGCGAGGTACCCGGCCAGGCGGCGCAGCACGACGGCGGGGTCGGCGTCACTGGAACCGGAGCGCGCGCGGGCGGAACGGGCCACACGGCGGCGTGCGGCCTGGAGCGCCCTGGCCGCGGGGTCATCGCCGGCGAGCGCCTCGCGCAGCGCGGGCTCGGCGACCGCCCGCGGAATGCCCGCGCGGGCCAGTCGTGCGGCCAGGCGCGCTCGGCCGACCGGGCGACGGTCCAGATCGGCGGAAATCAGCGCTCGCGCCAGGCGGGCGTCGTTGAGGAGGTTGCGCTCCGAGAGCAAAGCGACCGCGTGGTTGATGGCGGAGGCGGCGCAGCCGCGGCGGCGCAGCCTGTTGATCAGGTCCGCGGTGGAACGCGGGCAGCGAGCGAGGATCCGGGCGGCGGCGGTGAAGGTGTCGTGGCGTTCCTGCGCGGCACGGCAGCGATCGGCCAGCGACTCGGTCCAGCCCATGCCGGTGCGCAGCCCCAGCGCCGCGACCTCCGAGACCGGCACCGTCGCCACGCGCACACGTCCGAGGCGCACCGCGACCGCGCCGCTCCGGCCCCGGACGGGGGTGAGCGCGGTGATGACGCTCCCCTCGGCCACGCCGGGCGTGATCTCCGCCCCGGCGCCCGAGATTGGGGCCGATCCGTCATGGTTCACGCCGTGCCGTCGCTTCGGTGTGCGGTGAAGGTGCCGCATGTGCGGGGATGGTAGAGGGGGCCGCGGGCCACGGATGGTCAGCGTGCCTCGGCCAGCTCGACCTGCAGCGAGGAGAGCTCGGCGTGGGCCTTGGCGTCGCCGGCCCGCACCGCGGCCTGGATGCCCGCCTGCACCGTCGCCCGCGCGCCGGGCAGATCGCCCAGGGCCTGCTGCGACCGGGCCTTGTGGAAGTACGCGTAGCAATACACCGGGTCGACCTCCAGCGTCCGGTCGTACGCGCGGACGGCGGCGTGGTGGTCGCCGAGCTTGGCGTGTTCCTGGGCCAGCGCGTAGAGCACGAAGGTGTCCTGGTCGTCGAGTTCCAGCAGGCGAGTCAACTGCGCGAGTCGATCGGGCATGCCCGGAGGGTAGAGCGTGGAGATCGGACAGGCTCGGCGTGTCAGGGGAGCGGTTCCTTGATGGTATAGAACACCGTCATGCCGCGGAACTGGAGCGTGTTGGCCACGGCGGGCCCGGTCCAGTTGATCCTCAACAGATACGCCACGGTTTCGTTATCGACGATGATGGAGAGCGGCGCGCTGGAGGTGAACGTGCGCACGCCGGCCGCGGCGGCGGAGGTGTTGCAGGAGATCGCAAAGAGCTGGGCATCGGAGGTCTTGGAGTATCCGCGGAGCGAGCCGAACATGTCGCCGGGGTCGTTGTCGATCACGTGGATCTGGAACCGGTTGATGACCGAGCCGTGCGGCAGGTGCAGCGGGGCGTTGAGGGTGATGGAGACCCCGATCTGCCCGGCGGTGATGGCCCCCGAGCCGGTGTAGGTCAGCGGTGTGGGGCCCTGTGGAATGAACGCGAAGGCCGGCACGGAGAGCGAGCGTTCAACCTGGCGGATGAGGATGCTGCCGTCGACGTGGAGGGTGGCGTCGGGCTGATCGATGCCGATGCCGACGCGTCCGGTGCCGTCGATGGTCAGGCCGGTACCGGTCGGGGCATTGTCGGGGACGATGCGCAGCCTGCGGTCCGTCAGCGTGTGGAACGACCAGGCGGCGGCATTCCCGGCGGCCGCGGTCAGCCGGAAGACCGCCCCGGCGGCGCTGGTCGAGACGGCCCGCAGCACCGTCGAGTCTCCGCCCACGACCGAGAGCGGGATCGACGAGAACCACCCGCCCTGGCCCCGGGCGCGGACGATGATCCTGAGGTCGGCGTTGGGGTTGAAGTTCGCAGCGCCGCCCGCGAGGGGATTGTTCGAGGCGTAGCGCACCCCGAGGGTCGTAGTCGTATTGAACTCCACGCGATGAGTGACGTTCACGTTCAGCGTCGTGCCCGCCGGAAACTCGAACCGCACGGGGTGAATGCCGTTGGGAACCGTGGCCGTGCTTGATCCGATCTGTGTGAAGTTCCCCCGGATGAGCGTCAGGGGTACCTCGACGGGCTGGCCGCTTTGGTTGACCAGCAGCAGTTCGATGTACTCCAAGTCGGTGGTTCGGGGCGGGATGAACGTCTGTGAGACCTGAGCGTTGATCTGAAAGGTCGAATCGTCGAGAGGCTGGAAGATCAGCGACTCGCTGGTGTTCCCGCGGCCGAATCCCGGCAGTGAGGAGGCCAGCGGCGCAGCGGTCAACGGCTGACGCGGCAGGAGCGTGGTGAGCGGGCCGGGGGAGCCCGCGGGGGTGCGCACACGGATCTCCACCGAAGTCTGCGGGATCGTGGACCAGTCGCCATCAAGGTTGAACCGGACCGTGTCGGTGATGTCCACGCCGAAGTCGAGCACCACGGTGAACACGCCCTGTTCGACGGCGGTCCCGAAGTGCCGAACGACCGTCCCGCGCTGTGTCACGCCCTGGAACAGCGCGAACTCCAGATCGGCTGTGCCGGTGTACGGCTGGCCGTCCTGCAGCAGTCGGCCCTGGTACGTGAAGGCGAAGGGGGAAGACTGGGCCATGGCCCGGCCCGGGGAGAGGGGTGCGAGCACCAGCAGGAACGCGGCCACCGCGAGTGAGATCTTCCACATGGCGGGTCTCCGGCAATCGTATAGGGTTGTCCCCTATACCCTACCAGATCGTGAGGGCTGTGCCAACGCGTTTTCGCATGATTTCGAGGGGGATCGGCTGTCAGGGTTCGAGCGTTCAGCGAACCCGGGTGCTCTGGAACGTCTGCCGGGTCGCGTGAAGCCGGAGGTCGCACGGGGTCAATGCTGGCGGGTGATTGCGGACCGGGCGTTCAGGACGTACGTGTTCGCGTCGGGGCTACGCTGCCCACTTTGAGCGGCAAGGAACACGATTCAGCAGGGAGTCTGCACCATGGATCACGGGATCAAGACGGTCGGGGTTGTCGGGGCGGGTCAGATGGGTGGCGGGATCGCGCAGGTGGCGGCGGTGGCGGGGTTCACGACGATGGTGTACGACGCGCACCCCGGGTCGCTGGAGCGTTGCCGCGCCGACCACGAGAAGCGCCTGGCGCGCGAAGTCGAGAAAGGAAAGATCAGCGCGGAGGCGAAGGCCGCAGCGCAGGGACGCCTGACGTACGCCTCATCGCTGGACGGGTTCGGCGCGTGCGACATCGTGATCGAGGCGGTGGTTGAGGACGCGCAGGTCAAGAAGGATCTGTTCCGTCGGCTGGCGGAGATGTTCGTGAAAGTCCCGGGGCGGCAGATCCTGGCGAGCAACACCAGCAGCATCTCGATCACGCAGATCGCCGCGGCCTGCCGCGACCTGAAGGGGGCGTCGGTCGAGGCGCCAGCGCAGATCATCGGGATGCACTTCTTCAACCCGGTGCCGGTCATGAAGCTCGTGGAGGTGATCAAGGGGTTGGCGACCAGCAACGAGACCACGCAGCGGACGATCGCGCTGGCGCGGGCGATGGGCAAGGAACCGATCCCCGCGCACGACCGGCCGGGCTTCGTGAGCAACCGCGTGCTCATGCCGATGATCAACGAGGCGTTCTACGCATGGATGGAGGGCGTGGCCGAGCCCGCGGACATCGACGGGATCATGAAGCTGGGGTGCAACTTCCCGATGGGCCCGCTGAACCTGGCCGACTTCATCGGGCTGGATACCTGCGTGCACATCATGGACGTGCTGGCCGACGGCCTGAACAACGACCGGTACCGGGCCTGCCCGCTGCTGAAGCAGCTGGTGGCGGCCGGCCGCCTCGGCGTGAAGTCCGGGCGTGGGGTGTTCGAGTACCCGGCCAAGTAACGTATAGGTTCCCACGGGATCAGTAACGCGGGCCGGCGTGTTCCGAACGGCCAAGGATTCGTCATGGATACACGGTTCAATACGGGCTCTGCGGGCGTGGTGCTGGGTCTGGCCATCCTCGTCGGGGTGGCGATGGCCCAGCCGGGCGGACCCGGCGGCGCGGGGGAGATCACATACACCGATGCACCCCCGCCGCAGCGAGACTACTTCGCTGAGCCGCTCTTCGAGCCGTCACGGGACTTTGCCGGCGAGATCGTGGCTTTGTCGAAGCGCACGCAGAACATCACCTCGGAGGAGCACGACGGGTGGGCGGGGCTGCTGGAGGCGATGCAGCGGATGATCGAGGCTCACGAGGAGGTCGCGGGGATGCCCCTGCGTTCGCCCGCGGGCACGCTGCAGCCGCACCTCGGGCCCGAAGAGCGATCCGCGGACCTGTCGCGCGTGCTGCTGCTGCGGGCCCCGACCGAGCGGGAGATCGAACTGGCCGACCTGGTCGTGAAGGCGATGGACGAGAAGGGTGTCTGGAAGATTCTGGACGATCTGTCGGAAAAGCGAGGTGCGGTCAGACCCCGGATCGAGGGGATGATCATCCGTGCGCCGCTCTCGGAGCTGAACAACGCGCGGTGGCTGGCGCGCGGGATCTGGTGGTCGATGCGCCGCGCTGCGCAGAGCGGCGAGGCGTCCGCGTTTCTGGCTCATGCACAGCGTGCGGCCACGCTCGGTCGGTTATTCATTCGGCAGGCGGGGCCGCGCGAGCACTCCACCGGGGTCTTCATCCTCAACACCACGCTCGTGGAGATCATGGCCGCCGTTCAGGGGCTGGGACTGACCGACGAAGCACGGAAGGCGTTCGACCGCACCGTCCTGGAAGACCTGGTGAAGGTGGTGGAATCCATGCCCCCGGCCGAGCCCGGGCCGGCGCTCCGCGCCAACGCGCTGCTGGCGATGGACGCCGTGGAGCGGTGCTTCCCCCGCGAGCCCAACCAGGAGCAGGCGTCGGGGGCGATCGCGTCCAGGGCTCTGGAGGAACTCTTCCGGCGGCTCGAAGCCATCGCTGAGCAGTCCGCACGGCGTCGGGAAGCGGAAATGGCGTCGCTCTTGAGGTGGGTCGGAGCGCTGCCCCCGCAACTCATCGCGGTGAACCACTTCGGGCCCGAGGCGGCGCAAATGATCCTCAACCGTGACCACTACAACGTGCGTCGCGAAGGCGCCCGCGTCGTGCTGGGTGTCGAACGGTACCGCCGACAGCACGGGGCCTTGCCGAAGGACCTGAGTGAAGTCCGGGCGTTCCTGCCGACGATTCCCGCGGATCCCTTCGCCGAACCCGGCGTGGGCATGGGCTTTGTTGTGCGGCCGGGCGACTCCAGCAGAGAGCGGGGCACCTTGGAGCCGGAGTACCTGGTCTACTCGGTCGGAGTCGATGCTCAGGATCATCGAGGGTTGTACAACACGGAACTCCCCGAGGCGGCCTTGGCCGGGGAGGGCGGCCTGGGCTTGGATTACCCCGTCAATCTTCCGCTGAAGAGGCTGGAGGCCGAACAACTTCCTCGCCCGGCACCACCGGCAGCACCGGCTCCACCTTCCTCGGGCGTCACACCGGCACCTCAGGACGTGCCTGTGCCCACGAACTCACCCAGTCCGGACCGTTGAGCCAGAGCGGGTCCGCCGCCTTTGGCCATGACGTGGGTTGTGTGTGCGGACCGTGCCTGCTCGGAGGGTGAGCCTTGGCGAGCACGGGATTGCCCGTGCCGCGGATTTCCCACGAGGGGTTCACCGTCACTGGCCCTGCCTGTACACTGTCCGGTGTTCCCGCCGACCCGGTGTTCGGACTCGGCGGGCAGGCCGTGACTGGATGCGGGCCGGTGGTCGGCGCGGTCCGGGCGGTGCCCGACGCGATGCGCTGTGCCCGGCGGGGATCGCGGTTGGGCGAGTTTCAAGGAAGAGCGGGACAGTCCGGGTGAGGTGTTGATCGTGAACATCTACGTTGGGAATCTGCCGTACTCGACATCGGACGCGGACCTGCAGGCCATGTTCGCACCCCACGGAACCGTGAAGTCGGCCTCGGTGATCATCGACCGGGAGACCGGCCGCAGCCGTGGCTTCGGTTTCGTCGAGATGGCCAACGACGAGGAGGGTCGAAAGGCCATCTCCGCGATGAACAACCTTGAGGTGAACGGCCGACCACTGGTCGTCAACGAGGCCCGCCCGCGCGAGCAGGGTGGTGGTCGTGGCGGTCGCGGCGGCGGGTGGGGTGGCGGAGGCGGCGGTCGTGGCGGCTGGGGTGGGGGTGGCGGCGGTGGCCGAGGAGGGCGGGGCGGCGGTGGTGGTGGCGGGAGTGGAGGCGGTGGCGGGGACTGGTGATGGCCACGCCCGGGCGGTGTATCGGCTCACTCACGGTCCAGTACGGCCGTGAGCGCGTGATCGTCCGTGCAAACTGACCCCGTGCATCCGCGGGACAACCTTGAAACAACCTCGCGTGCGGGCTCGGTCCGCTACAACGATCCCCGGCGAGGTGTGCCGGTGTGAAGGAGTGACAATGTCCAGTCGGCCAGAGTCCATCATGCCCCTGACCCGGGGGCCGAACGGCTGCGAACTGACGACCCCCGAAGGGCGGGTTCCGATCCGGGTGATCATGGGTATCGGGCTCAACTATGCCCAGCACGCGCGCGAACAGGGCTCGCCTCTGCCCGAGCGTCCCGTGCTGTTCATGAAGAACCCCTCCGCCGCGGCGATGGACGCCGAGCCGATACGCGTACCGAAAATCTGCCAGGACCGCGAGCAGGTGGACTTCGAGGGCGAACTGGCGTTCGTGCTCCTGCGCTCCGTGCGCGATGTGCCGCCCGGGCGGGCCTTGGAAGCGATCGGCGGCTACGCGGCGGCCAACGACGTGTCGGCGCGCTGGTGGCAGAAGAGCGGCTCCGGCGGGCAGTTCTGCCGTGGGAAGGGGTTTGACACGTTCTGCCCGATGTCGGCGTTTGTGCCGGCCTCGGCGGTGCGCGACCCGCAGGCGCTGCGGCTGGTAACGCGCCTGAACGGGACGGTGATGCAGGACTCGAGCACCGCAGACATGATCTTCTCGTGCGCGACCCTCATCGCCGAACTCAGCCGCGGCACCACCCTGATGCCCGGCACCGTCGTGCTCACCGGCACGCCGCAGGGCGTCGGCATGGCGCGCCAGCCGCAGGTCTTCCTGCGCCACGGCGACACTGTCCGCGTCGAGATCGAGGGGGTCGGGGCCGTCACGAACCGCGTGGAGTTCGAGTGAGCGCCGGCGTTGCGGTAACGACGGCGGTGATCACCGGCTGCTCAACGGGAATCGGTCGTGAGTGCGCCCTGCGGCTGGCGCAGCGCGGGGTGCGGGTGTGGGCCGGGGTGCGCCGTGAGGACGACGGGCGGAGCGTGGAGGAAGCGTCCCGCCGGGCCGGCGTTCCTGAGGGGGGCGTGCGCCGCGTGGTGCTGGATGTGACCGACGTGGGCAGTGTGACGGAGGCCTCCGCGCGGATCGCGCGCGACCACGGGCCGGGCGATGTGCTCGGGCTGGTCAACAACGCGGGGATCGTGGTGGCCGGCCCGGCCGAACTGCTGCCCGACGAGGCGCTGCGGCGTCAGATGGACGTGAACTTCCTCGGGGCGGCGCGCGTGACGCGGGTGTTCATGAGCCAGGTGCGGCGGTCGTCGGGCCGCGTGGTCTTCGTGAGCTCGATCTCCGGGCGTGTGTCGTTCCCGTTCACGTGGGCCTACTGCGCCAGCAAGTTTGCCCTTGAGGCACTGGCCGACGGGCTGCGCCTGGAGCAGCGTGCCGCGGGCACGGGCGTGCTCGTGAGCCTGATCGAGCCGGGGCCGATCGCCACGCCGATCTGGGAGAAGTCGCGCGTGGAGGCCGAGGCGGCCTGGCACGCCGCGACCGAGCAAGATCCGGAGGCCCGCGGCGTATACGCCCCGTTCATGGAGGTGCTGCGCCGGCGCGTGGCGGACCGTGGCGGTGATGACCCCCCATCCCGCGTGGCCGACGCGGTCGAGCACGCGCTCTGTTCGCGCCGGCCGAAGCGACGGTATCTGGTCGGGCGCCGGGCGCGGATGCTCGCGGCGATGGCCAGGTGGTGGCCGTCGGCATGGATGGACGCGCTGATCGTGGGAAGGCTGCGCTCAATGCTGGACACCGCACCGCGGGGCCGGTGATCAGCACGGTCAGGGCAGGGCGACGCGCGGCACCACGCGCTCGGCCTCATCGGAGATCTGGAAGAAAGTCTCGGGCCTGAAACCGAACATCGAGCCGACAAGGTTGGTGGGAAATGACTGGCAGAGGCGGTTGAGGTCACGGACGTTCGCATTGAAGAAGCGGCGCGAGGCGGCGATACGGTCCTCGGTGTTGGCCAGCTCGCGCTGCAGAGCCAGGTAGTTGGCGTCGGCCTTGAGCGTGGGGTACGCCTCGGCGAGGGCGAACAACTGCTTGAGCCCCAGGCTCAGGGCCTGCTCGTCCGCCGCGTGCTCCGCCGGTGAGCCGGTGTTGGCCGCGGCCCGGTTGCGCAGTTCGATGACACGCTCGAGCGTCTGGCGCTCGTGCGCGGCGTAGCCCTTGACCGTCTGCACCAGGTTGGGGATCAGGTCGTAGCGGCGCTTCAGTTCGATGTCGATGCCGTGCCACGACTCACGCACGTGCTGCCGGAGCCCGACGAAGCGGTTGAACACCGCGATCACCCAGATGACCGGCACAAGCACGACCGCGAGGACAACGGCAAGAGCGACCAGCGTGGGGTCCATGGTGGAATGCTCCGGATCAGGGCGTGGATCACGAACGAGCAGGCTCAGGCGGTGGGCCGGCGTTCCGTACCGCTCTGCAGGTTCTGGAAGACGAAGTCGGGCCAGAGATCGAAGAACCGCGTCGCGAACGCCAGCGCCTCGCGGAATTGCTCGGGCTTCCAGCGCGACATGGGGCTGACCAGCAGGCACCACCCGCCACGAAGATGGATCGGCCGCCTCGGCGAGGCGAGCAGGAACTCCATCATGCGGGGGTGGATCACGTCGTAGGCGAAGCGGCGGTCCGACGATTTCACCATGAACTTCCGCGAGAACTCCGCCGACTCGAAGTCAATGTCGTCGAAGCCGACTGCCTGCACGATCTTGTCGAGGAAGTTCTCCGACCGGATCAGCAGGTCCGGGGGGGTCAGACCGAGCGGGCGGAGAAGGAGAAACGAGATCTGGTAGGTTCTGGTGGTCGTGGACTTGCCGTTGGAGCGGGTGACCTTGTAATGAAAGTCTCCTGTGCAGACCTCGAAAGGGCGCGACTGGATCTGGAGCGTGCCGATCAGGCGGTTGAAGGCGTACCGCGAGTGGCCCTGGGTGAACTCGGAAAACTGACTGAACCGTCCGTCAAACCCGCGGTCGCGCTCGGCGTTGAAAGACAACCCCGTCTCGGCGGCCAGTGCCCGGAGGCCCTCGGACCGCTCGCGTTCGGCCTTGGCGGCGGCGATGCCGGCGAAGATCGCTCCCGCCGCGCCGAGGATCACCAGGATGACGATGAGACCAATGTCCACGAGGACCGAGTCTACGGCATCCGCGGTCCACGGCAGGGCGACCTCGGTGCGGGGACTACGCTACATGGAATCACGGTGATCTGAGCGGTTGCTGATCATGGCCAGCCGATCCGGCAGTTCGAGCGTGCAGACCCCGACGATCGAGAATCGCCGGGCGCGGTACGACTACTTCATCGGCGAGACGGTCGAGTGCGGCATCAAGCTCTACGGGCCCGAGGTCAAGTCGGTCCGGGACGGCAAGGTCTCCATCGGCGAGGGCTATGTGTCGGCCCAGGCCGACCCGCCACGCCTGATGCTCCACAGTGTGAACATCGGCGAGTACGGGCCCGCGGGCACCTCCCGCCCCGACCCCAACCGTACCCGTCTGCTGCTGGCCCATAAGCGCGAGATCGAGCGCCTCTTCAAGGCCTCGCAGGTCAAGGGCAATACGCTGGTGCCGCTGAAAATCTACTTCAAGAACGGCTACGCCAAACTGCTGGTCGGTGTCGGCACCGGGAAGAAGTCCCACGACAAGCGCCAGGCCATCGCCGAGCGCGAGAGCGCACGCGAAATCGCCCGCGCGATGAGCCGTCGGGATCGGTAACGAGTGCTCGCGGAGCCGCGGCCGTGCTCAGATGCCCTTGCCCGCGCGGGCTCGGGCCATGCGGACCTTGATGGTCGCCCGCTGTCGTTCGGCCTGCAGGTGGGCCTTCTCCTTGGCGTCCTTGGGCTGGCGGGCATTGACGCCCGCCAGTTCCGCCTCGGCATCCGATTCGGTCAGCGTCTCGGCCGGTGTGGCGGCCGGGGTCAGCACCGTGAGCCGGTTCTCCACCATCTGCGCAAAGCCCCCCTCGACCAGGAACGATCGGGAACCCCCGCCCGCCAGGTCCACCCGCAACTGCCCAACGCCCAGTTTCGCCACGAACGGCGTGCGGTTGACCATGTGGCCCGATTGCCCGTCGTGCTGGGGGAGATTGACGTACTGCGCCGGCTGGTCAAGGACCTTGCCCTGCGGTGTCACGAGTCGGAACTGGAAGGACTTGTCGGCCACGCGATGCTCCACGCTCGGAGGGGATGACGCTGTGTTCGATGGGCTCGGGCCGGGCAGATGCCCGGGGTCGATGCCCCCTTGGGTGGCAAGTCTAGCCCGGGGAGGGGCGTGGTCGTGGTTCTGGGGTGTGTGCACGCCCGAATGATGGCGAGTGACACGCCGTCGTCTCGGTTCGTGGGTAGGGTCGGCCGATCCTCGGGGCGATACGCTCCGATCGTGCGGCACCGGACGGCCATGGTCATGATCGGGCTTGGGGGGGCGGTTGTCTGTGCCGTCGCTGTGCACCTGGGCCTTATCCAAGGATTGCTTCAGGGCCTGCTGGATCTGGTGGGCCTGCCGGGCCAGGAATCCGCCGAAGGCCTCTCGGAGGCCGCCAGGTCCCAGATCATGGAGTTGCGGCTGGGTCGGGTGGCGACGGCGGCGATCGTGGGCGCTGCACTCGCGCTGGCCGGGGTCGTGCTGCAGAGCCTGCTCCGCAACCCGCTGGCATCGCCGGACATCCTCGGGCCGAGCACCGGGGCGTCATTGGCCGTCATGCTGACGGTCTACGTCTCGGCCGTGGTGGCTACTGGTGCCGGGAGTGGAGGTGTTGGTGGTGAGGGAGGAGGTGGAGGGGGGTTTGCGGGGTTTCAGTGGACCGCGGGGCCGGCGCTCATCGGCGCCCTGGCCACGCTGGCTTTGGTCTATGCCCTGAGCCAGCGACGCGGGGTGGTTGACCCGACCGGGCTGATCATCATCGGGGTCATCGTGAACATCATGTGCGGGTCGGGCATCATGCTCGTGCAGTACCTCATGTGGGGCGTGGGCATGACCTTCGGGGAGGTCGGGCTGCTGGTGGGGTCCATCCCGGACGGCACGCCCTGGGAGCGGCTGGCGCTGGTGGGGGGCGTGGTGCTGCTGGCCGGGGGCGGGGTCTGGTGGACCGGCCGGGCCATGGACGCGGCCGTCATGGGCGACGATGAGGCGCGGAGCGTCGGTGTTCGGCTTGGGTGGCTTCGGGCGTGGCTGTTTTTGGCCGCGGGGGTGCTCACGACGTCGGCGGTGGTGCTGGCGGGGCCGATCGGGTTCGTCGGGTTGATCTGCCCGCACGCGGTGAGGCTGCTCATGGGCATCGGTCGCGGAGGGCATGCCGAGGGCGGCGTGCATCGGGCGTTGCTGGCCGGTTCGGCCATGTGTGGGGCGGCGCTGATGATCGGCGCCGATGCCCTGGTGCGGAGCGTTAACCTGGGGTCTGGGCGGCTCCCGGTGGGGATCGTCACGGCCCTTGTGGGTGGCACGGCCTTCATTGTGCTGCTGCGGGGCGAGCGGCGCGGCGTCAACACCTGATCAGGGGTGAGGTGCGATCCGACGCCCAACGTGGGTCTGCCCGGAGTCGTTCTGATGGAACTTTCACCCCTGCGCTACTTCGTCGCGATCGCGACGGCGGGACACATGACCAGAGCGGCACGCGTGCTCGGAGTCAGCCAGCCCGCCCTTTCCGCGGCGGTGCGCAAACTCGAAGAAGAGGTCGGGGCTCCGCTGCTTGACCGCACCGGGCGTGGCGTGGATCTGACCGAGGCCGGGCGGGCCTTTCTGGCACGGGCCAGGGAAGCGGTGCTCGCCGCGGAGGCCGCGGTTCGTGACGTGCGACACCTCGTCGGGCTTGAGACCGGGTCGATCCGCCTTGGTGGTGGTGCCACCGCGACGGCGTTTTTCCTGCCCTCGGTCGTCAGTGCGGTGCTTCAGCGACACGCCGGGCTCAGGTTTTACGTGCGCGAGGCGGGGAGCACCGCGGTGGCCGGTGCGGTGATCAGTGGGGAACTGGACTTGGGCATTGTGACCCTTCCGCTCCGCAAGGCCGACGACGACCAGTTGATGACCATCGGCCTGATCCGCGATGAGTTGCGGCTGATCACGCCACCCCTTCCGCAGGACCATCCACTTTCCGGCAGGAAGAGTTTCCGCTGGGCGGACCTGGATGGGTTCGGCGTAATCGCCTTCGAGGCCGGATCAGCCGTGCGTGAGGTGATTGACCAGGCCGCCGCGTCGGACGGTGTACGCCTGAACGTGGTGATGGAGTTGCGATCGATCGAGAGCATCCGGCGCATGGTGGCGGCGGGGGTCGGGGTGGGCTTCGTGAGCAGGCTGGCGCTCAAGCCCGGGGAGGGCCTGGTGTGCCGTAGGGCCCGCCTGACCCGTTCCCTGGCGATCGTGCGCCGACGGGACAAGATCCCCAGCGCGGCGGTTGCCGAGTTTGAGCGGGCCCTCCTGGAGACCGCCCGTGCCTCGAACCGCGCCGACGGGTGAGGTTCTCGATGGCCAACTGGCCCGGTCTGGGCGTCGGGGTCATTCTCCGGACCGTCCAATCAGAAAAATCGATCGAACACGTAGTTTCAATCGATTCGACCTATGCCAGACTGTGCCTATGGTGCAGCGGTTACCCGCACCCCCAGCACGGACCCGCCGCGAGGTCCGGGAGTACTTCTTCGATGTCCAAGCCGGATGCCTTTGGCGCCAGGAGCACGCTGTCGGTCGGAGGTCGGACGTACACCTACTTCAGCCTTGAGGCGCTCGAGCGCGCGAAGATCGGTCGCCCGATCGCGTCGCTGCCCTATTCGATCCGCGTGATCCTCGAGTCGATGCTTCGGAGCGTGGACGGCTTCGTCGTGACGGCCGACGACGTGACGGGGATGGCGGCCTATGACGCGCGCAAACCTACGAAGGGCGAAATCCCGTTCATGGTCGGGCGGGTCGTGCTGCAGGACTTCACCGGCGTGCCCTGCGTGGTCGACCTGGCGGCGATGCGGGCGGCCATGAAGGCGATGGGCGGCGATCCCAACGCGATCAACCCCCTGGTGCCGTGCGACCTGGTGATTGACCACAGCGTGCAGGTGGACGCCTTCGGCTCCGCGACGGCCCTGACGATCAACTCCCAGAAGGAGTTCGAGCGGAACACGGAGCGCTACGAGTTCCTCAAGTGGGGGCAGCAGTCGCTGTCGAACTTCCGCTGTGTGCCGCCGGCGACGGGCATCGTGCACCAGGTGAACCTGGAGTACCTCTCGCCGGGCGTGCTCACGAGACAGGTCGGGTCCGAGACGCTGGCCTACCCCGACTCCTGCGTCGGGACCGACTCCCACACGACGATGATCAACGGGCTCGGCGTGGTCGGATGGGGCGTGGGCGGGATCGAGGCCGAGGCGGTCATGCTGGGCCAGCCGTACTACATGCTCCCGCCCGAGGTGATCGGCTTCCGGCTGATCGGCAAACTGCCCGAGGGCTCGACCGCGACGGACCTGGTGCTGACGGTGACGCAGATCCTGCGGAAGAAGGGCGTGGTGGATAAGTTCGTGGAGTTCTTCGGCCCCGGCGTGGCGGCACTCAGCGTGCCCGACCGGGCCACCATCGCGAACATGGCCCCCGAGTACGGGGCCACCATGGGCTTCTTCCCCGTTGACCAGGTCACCATCGATTACCTGCGATTCACCGGGCGCACCGAGCAGGCCGAACTGACCGAGGCCTACTGCCGCGCCAACATGCTCTGGTGGGATCCGTCACAGCCCGAGCCGACCTTTACCGACGTGATCGAACTGGACCTGGGCACCGTGCGGCCCTCATTGGCCGGGCCCAAGCGTCCGCAGGACCGTGTCGAACTGACGAACGTCAAGCAGGACTTCTTCAGCAGCCTCGCGGCGCCGATGGGCAACGCCGGCTTCGGCCTGCCCGCGGATCGGATTTTCGGCGCGGCCGGACGTTACCGCCACGCCGCCGACGCCAGCACGCACACCCTGACCCACGGCTCGGTGGTGATCGCCGCGATCACCAGCTGCACGAACACCAGCAACCCCGACGTGATGATCGCCGCGGGGCTGGTGGCGCGCAAGGCCCGCGAGAAGGGGCTGACGCGAAAGCCCTGGGTCAAGACCTCCCTGGCGCCAGGGTCGAAGGTCGTCACCGACTACTTCGACAAGTCCGGCCTCACCGAGGATCTCAACGCGCTGGGCTTCCACACCGTGGGCTACGGCTGCACCACCTGCATCGGCAACTCCGGCCCGATCCCCGACGAGGTCGAGGCGGCAATCCGTGAAGGGGACCTGGTCGCGGCCTCGGTGCTGTCGGGCAACCGCAACTTCGAGGGTCGCGTGCACCCCAGCGTCAAGGCCAACTACCTCGCCAGCCCGCCACTGGTCGTCGCGTACGCCATCGCCGGCAGCGTGGTGATCGATCTGGCCACCGAGCCTCTGGGTATCGGCAGCGACGGCAAGCCCGTGTATCTGAAGGACATCTGGCCGACCCACGCGGAGGTGCAGGCGGTGCGGGCCGCGGCCGTGACGCCCGAGCAGTTCAAGAGCAAGTACGCCGACGTCTTCACGGGGAACCCGACGTGGAACGCGGTGCCCGTGAGCAGCAGCGAGTTGTACACCTGGAACGAGCGGAGCACGTACATCCAGCACCCGCCGTACTTCGCCGGCATGAGCCCCCGCGCCACTGAGGGGCCGATGCCGCCGATCCGCGGCGCGCGCGTCCTGGTGCAGGTGGGCGACTCGGTCACGACCGACCACATCTCCCCGGCTGGCGACATCGCCGAGGCCAGTCCGGCCGGGCAGTACCTCAAGTCGCTGGGCGTCCCGCGCAGTCAGTTCAACTCCTACGGCTCGCGCCGAGGGAACGACCGCATCATGACCCGCGGCACCTTCGCGAATGTGCGCGTCAAGAACCGCCTGGCGGTCGAGGACGGCAAAATCCGCGAGGGCTGGTGGACGCGGGACTTCACCCTGCCCGGCGGACCGCTCTCCACGATCTTTGAGGCGAGCGTCAACTACCGCGCCGCCGGAACCCCGCTGATCGTGCTGGCCGGCAAGGACTACGGCATGGGCTCCTCCCGCGACTGGGCCGCCAAGGGCACCATGCTCCTGGGCGTCAAGGCGGTCATCGCCGAGAGTTTCGAGCGCATACACCGCTCGAACCTGGTCGGCATGGGCGTACTCCCGCTCACCTTCAGCGACGGGCAGAACGCGGCCAGCCTGGGGCTCGACGGCACCGAGGCCTACGACATCCACCTGCCCGAGGCGTTCACGCCGCGCGGCGAGATCAGCGTCACCGCCACACGCTCCAACGCCACCACCGTCATGTTCAGCGTGCGCTGCCGCCTGGATTCCGCCGTCGAGATCAACTATTACCGCAACGGCGGGATCCTGCACACCGTGCTGCGGAAACTGCTCAACGAGAGCCGCGCACCGGCGCTGGCCGGCGTGTGAACGGGCGGGCTCCCTCGCCACGCGACGTGATGCGTCGCGACGGTGAGCCTGTTCAGCCGGAGGTGGGTCGAGGTGAAGATCCCGGCGCGATCCGTTCCGAGGTCACGCAGTTGGCCGATGGGACACCGTCCGGCCCCGCGCGGGCATAGCCCGCGGCGTTGGCCAGGGTGGTCTGCGCGATGGCCTGCAGGGCTTCGCGGGTGAAGAAGCCCTGGTGAGCGGTAAGCACCACGTTGGGGAAGGTCAGCAGGCGTGCGAACACGTCGTCCTGGATCGGCCGCTCTGAGAGGTCACGGAAAAACAGGTCCGCTTCCTCCTCGTACACGTCCAGCGCGACCCCGCCGAGCCGGTCGCGTTTGAGCGCGGCGATGAGCGCCGGTGTATCCACCACGCCGCCCCGGCTCGTGTTGATCAGCAGCGCCCCCGGGCGCATGAGCCCCAGGGCCCGCGCGTCGATGAGGTGGTGCGTGGCCGGGTTCAGCGGGCAGTGCAACGCCACGACGTCGGACTCGCCCAGCAGTCGGTCCAGCGTGGTGTACCGCACACCCATCGCTGTGCACTCGGGGTTCTGCACCGGGTCGCTGGCGATCACGTCGCAACCGAACCCGAGCATGATGCGGCAGAAGACCGTGCCGATCCGACCCGTCCCGATGCAGCCGACGGTCTTCCCCGTCAGGTCGAAACCCATCAGCCCGTCCAGTTCGAAGTTGTGCTCGCGCACGCGGTTGTACGCGCGGTGTGTTCGCCGGTTCAGCGTCAGCAGCAGCGCCACCGCGTGCTCCGCCACAGCGTGGGGCGAATAGGCCGGCACCCGCGCCACCGTGATCCCAAGGCGTTCCGCCGCGCCCAGGTCGACGTGGTTGAACCCCGCGCTGCGCAGCGCCACCAGCCCCACCTTCATCGTCGCCAGCCGCTCCAGGCACGCCCCGTCGAGCCGGTCATTGACGAACGCGCACACCCCGCCGCATCCTTCCGCCAGCGCCGCCGTCCGCTCCTCCAGGCCGGGCTCCAGATAGAGCACTTCCACGCCCGTGCCCTCCGCGGCCAAGTCGAACCACGCGCGCTCGTACGCCTTGGTGCTGAACATCGCCAGTCGCATGGATCACTGTACGGCTCGTCCGGGTGATTCCGGGCGGCAACGATGCCGCATGGCCGATCCAGGAGAACACGCCGCAGTGCCCGGGCCGCTCCGGCCATCGGCGCACGCCTCGGAGCCTGCGCTGGACCTTGTCGCCACGTGCGCGTTCGGGCTCGAAGCGGTCGTCGCGCGTGAACTGGCCGGCCTCGGTCTGACCGCCAGGCCCTCCGGCACCGGGCGTGTCGACTTCGCCGGGTGCTGGGCCGACGTGGTGCGGGCGAATCTCTGGCTGCGGACCGCCGACCGGGTGCTCGTGCGGGTCGCGCGCTTCCCGGTGGGGGCAGGTGATCCGGGCTTTGACGCGCTCTTCGAGCAGACCAGGGCCGTCCCCTGGGAGCGCCGGATCGCCCTGGGGTCGGCGTTCCCCGTGGCGGGGCGCTCGGTGCGGTCCGCGATCACCAGTGTTCCCGCGATCCAGCGCACGGTGAAACGGGCGATCGTCGAACGCCTGCGGAGCGTGCACGCGCGGAACATCGGGCCCGGGGGCGTGGTGCCCGAGGCATCACCTGTTCAGGTGGAGCGGGGCGCGCCGCGCGTGGCCGTCGAGGTCTCGCTGCTGCACGACGAGGCGACGCTCACGATCGACACATCCGGAGTCGGGCTGCACAAGCGCGGCTACCGCACCGGGCCGCCCGGCGCCGCTGCACTGCGCGAGACCCTCGCGGCGGGCCTGGTGCTCCTCAGCGTGTGGCGACCGGGGCGGGCGCTGGTCGACCCGTTCTGCGGCACGGGCACCATCGCCATCGAGGCGGCGATGATCGGCCGCCGAATCGCGCCGGGGCTGGGACGGCCGTTTGACGCCGAGCGCTGGCTCTTGCCCGGCGCGCCCGGGGAGATGGTTGTGCGCACCGGCCCGCCAAGCCCCGAAGCGCCGGCGCAGTCCTGGGGACCGCCCATGATCCCCGCGGAGGTCTGGTCCGATGCTCGGCGCGACGCATCGGAGGCCGTCGTCCCCGACCGGCTGGACCCGGTGATCCACGCCTCGGACATCAGCGAGGAGGCCCTTCGAGCGGCCCGCCTCAACGCCCGGCGCGTCGCCACACGCTGGCCGCCGAGCGGCCCGCCCATCGCCGGTGACGGCGTCGAGCGCGACATCCAGTTCATCCGGCGCGACTTCGCCGAACTCGACTCCCGCATCCCCTACGGCGTGATCGTCACGAATCCGCCCTACGGCGTGCGCCTCGGCGATGCCGCGGAGTCCGAGGAGGCCCACCGGCGCATGCCCGGCGTTCTGCGCAACGTGCCGACCTGGAGCGTGCACGTGCTGACCGGACGCCTCGACCTGGAGCGGCTCTTCGCGCAGACCGCCACGCGACGACGCAAACTGTACAACTCCACGATCGAATGCACCTACTTCAGTTTCCTCGGCCCAAGGCCACCCGATCAGGTGCGCACACCCGCCGCCGACACGGATACCCCGGTGCCCGGGGATGAACCGGCGGTGACGCCGCACCAGGACACCCACACTCCTGAGGAACCCGAGGTTCACGCGGAGCGCCCGGACCACACGCCCACAACGCCCCGCCCCTCGGGCGTGGCTCCCGGTTTCACGCCCACATTCGGTGGTCTGACTCCGGGTGATGAGCGGTTCATCCGCGACTTTGCCAACCGCCTGGAGAAGAACCTGCGTCACCTGCGCCGGTACCCCTCCCGCGGGATCACCTGCTACCGCGTCTACGACCGCGACGTGGCGGACGTCCCGCTCATCATCGACCGCTACGAGGACGCTTTCCACGCCGTCGAGTACGAGCGCCCGCACATGCGCAGCGTGGCCCAGCAGGCCGACTGGCTCGACCGGCTGCGAGAGGCCGTCGCCCGCACCGCCGGCGTCGGCGAGGACCGTGTCGTCCTCAAGCCCAAGCACCGCCAGCGCGGGCTGACGCAGCACGAGCGACTCAGCACCGAGAGTCGCACGATGGTGGTGCACGAGGGGGGCCTGCGCTTCGAGATCAACCTCTCAGACTACGTTGACACCGGCCTGTTCCTGGATCACCGGCTGACTCGGGCGATGGTGCGCGACCGCGCGGCGAAAACCCCCGGATGCCGCGTGCTGAACCTCTTCTGCTACACCGGGAGTTTCTCGGTCTATGCAGGCGCCGCGGGCGCGGCGAAGGTCGTCTCGGTCGATCGGTCGAACACATACCTTGCTTGGGCCGAGCGCAACCTGGCCCTCAACAGCCTCGATCCCCGGCGTCACGAACTGGTCCGGGCCGACGTGCCCGATTTCCTCCGGGTCGCGAGCCGGCGCACCGACGACCGGTTTCACCTGATCGTGTGCGATCCGCCCACGTTCTCCAACAGCAAGAGCACCGAGGAGGATTGGAACGTTGCCGATGTTCAGCCCGATCTGTTCGATCTGCTTTCGAAGGTGCTCCATCCCTCCGGCGTGGTCTACTTCTCGAACAACTTCCGGCGGTTTCGGTTCGACACCGCGGCCGCGGCCGAGGTCGGGCTCCTGGCCCGGGAGATCAGCGCCCGAACGGTCCCGCCGGAGTACCGCAACAGGCGCATCCACCGTTGCTGGACACTGACCCTGGTGGGTCAGGACCGCGCGCGGGCCGCGCTCCAGTCGGCACCCCCGACGGCCAGTCCGCCGCGGCCCGGTGCTCACGGGACGCACCCCGATGATCCGTCGGACATCGGTGTGGATGAACGCTGAGCGTCCGCCCCGGCGTTCTCCGGCCCGGTCCGCCCGAACTCGTCTGCGGTCGGTGTCGGGGGAACTGCGCTACGGCGTGCCCTCGAGCCGCGCGGCTTCAAGGCGCTCACGCCGTGCCTGCCGTTCGGCCTCGTCCCGCCCGCGCTCCAGCCACATCAGCAGGGCCTCGGCCCCGGCTCCACCGGTCAACCGCGCGACCTCCTGCCCTTGGTGGAACAGGATCGTCGTCGGGATGCCGCGCACGCCGAGTTCCGCGGCCACACCCCGATTCGCATCCACGTCCACACTGATCGCCCGACCGTGCTCGTTCACCCAGGCTTCGATGCGTCCGTCCCGAAAGGTCGTCTTGTCCATCTCCCGGCACGGTGGGCACCAGTCGGCCCCGAGTTTCACCACCAGCAGCCGCCCGTCGGTCCGGTTGTTCTCGATGGCCCGCGCGTACGACTCGCTCGAGAACACTCCCGGCTTGCCGGCGGAAAACTGTCGCACCAGACTCACGGCCGCAATCGCCGAGACCACGATTCCCACAAAGATCATTCCCTGACGCATCGGTGCACCTCCAGGATTCTCCGTGCTTCGGAACGTCCTGATTGAGCGTTGAGCCGGGATCGTAAGAACCTCCCGATCGTGTCAGTCTGAATGGGTAGGGGACATTCGGTCCCAGTGGTCATCCCTTGATCCGGGAGGCGTGCATCCGCGCAGCGCTATCGGACACGTCGCAATCCTCACGATCACGGATGGTCTGGCCAGTTATTGCTGAGCGCCGGCGACAGGGGGGCGGAGGTGGAGGTGGGGGGGGGGGGTCAACCGGGCTTGGATGGTCGTCCGCGCCTGGCCTTGGACCGCGCGTTGGCCCGAACGCCCGGCATCCCCGCCTTGCGCTGGGCCTGGCCGGAGGAGGTGTTTGAGTCGAGCTGGCTTCGCCGGACTTTCTGCCCCTTGGCCAACCCGGCGGCCGGGCCCTTGCCCGAGCGGAGCAGCGCGATGCGGTCGCGGAGAGACGCCGCGGTCTCAAACTCCATCGCCGACGCGGCCTGGAGCATCTCACTCTCCAGAATGCGGATGAGTTCGGACACTTCGTACTCCGGCTCGCTGGCGCGCAGGGCCTCGCGGGCCGTGCGCGAGGCCCGCAGTTCGCGCTCCATGCCCTGGCGGATGGCCTTGCGGATCGAGGTCGGCGTGATGGCATGAACCCGGTTGTACTCCACCTGCTTGGCACGCCGGCGCTCGGTCTCGTCGATGGCCGCTCGCATGGCGGGAGTGACCTGGTCGGCGTACATCACCACGCGGGAGTTCACGTTCCGCGCGGCGCGCCCGATCAACTGGATCAGGCTCGTCGGGGAGCGCAGGAACCCCTCCTTGTCCGCGTCGAGGATCGCCACCAGCGCAACCTCGGGCAGGTCGAGCCCCTCGCGAAGCAGGTTGACGCCCACCAGCACGTCGAACTCCCCGCGCCGCAGGTCGTTGAGGATCTCGACTCGCTCGAGCGTTTCGATCTCGCTGTGCAGGTAGCGCACGCGCAGGCCACCGCCGTGCTCGTGGAGGTACAGCGTCAGATCCTCGCACAGACGCTTGGTGAGGGCCGTCACCAGCGAGCGGTCGCCGCCGGCCGCGGTCTGTCGGCAGCGCTCCAGCAGGTCCGCCACTTGGCCGGCCGCAGGGCGCACCTCGATCGGCGGGTCCAGAAGGCCCGTCGGCCGCACGACCTGCTCGGCCACCTCGCCCTGCACACGTTCCAGCTCGTACGCCCCCGGTGTCGCGCTGACGAACAGCACCTGCGGCACGATCCGCTCGAACTCCTCGAACCGCAGCGGGCGGTTGTCCAGCGCCGCGGGCAGGCGGAACCCGTGGTCCACCAGCACCTGCTTGCGGATCTGGTCGCCGTTGTACATCGCGCGCACCTGCGGCAGCGTGACGTGGCTCTCGTCGATGATGAGCAGCCAGTCGTGCTCGGGGCGACGCCGGACGCGCCACAGGTGCACGCCGCGCTCACCATCGGTCGGCGCGGCTTCGGACGCTCCGCCCACCGGCCCGACCGGGCTCGAATCATCCGCAGGGGTCCCGTCCGGGGCGTAGTCGAAGTAGTCCATGAGCGTGAAGGGGCGCTCGCCCGGGTTGCGACCGTCGAAGTAGCGCGAGTAGTTCTCCACGCCGTTGCAGTAGCCGACCTCCTGCATCATCTCCAGGTCGTACTTGGTGCGCGCCAGCAGACGCTGGGCCTCGAGCAGTTTGCCCTCGGCGCGGAGCTGGTCCACGCGCTGCGCCAGGTCCTCGCGGATCTGCGCGATGATCGTGCCGAGGCGTTCCTCGTCGGTCACGTAGTGCACCGCCGGGAAGATGAAGACCCGCTGCTCTTCCGCCAGTTCCTCGGCGCTCACCGGGTCCACAAGCCGGATGGCGGTGATCTCGTCGCCGAACAGTTCGATGCGGATGCCGTACTGGTCGTAGGCCGGGAAGACCTCCAGCACGTCCCCCCGCACGCGGAACAGCCCGCGCTTCCACTCCATGTCCGCGCGCCGGTACTGCATCGCCGCCAGCCCCAGCAGCAGGCGCCGCCGGTCGATCCGCATCCCCGTCTCCAGCGTCAGCACCTTGTTCCCGTACGCTTCCGGCGAACCCAGGCCGAAGATGCACGATACGCTCGCGACGACGATCGTGTCGCGCCGCGAGAGGATGTTGCTCGTCGCCGCAAGGCGCAGTTTGTCCAGGTCGTCGTTGCGGCTGGCGTCCTTCTCGATGTAGATGTCCCGCTGCGGGATGTACGCCTCCGGCTGGTAGTAGTCGTAGTACGACACGAAGTAACTCACCGCGTTGTGCGGGAACAGTTCCTTCATCTCCTCGTACAACTGCGCCGCCAGGGTCTTGTTGTGGCTCAGGATCAGCGCCGGTTTCTGCGTCCGCTCGATCACGTTAGCCATCGTGAACGTCTTGCCCGTCCCCGTTGCGCCCAGCAGGCACGACCACTTCTCACCACGGCCGATCCGCGACACCAGCGCCTCGATCGCGCCGGGCTGATCGCCCGTCGGCCTGTACGGCGACACCAGCTCGAATCGGCGCTGCACCGGTCGCACGCGACACTCTAGACCACGCTGTCACGCTCTGGCCCGGGCTCGCGGGATCGCCTCAGCCGCACGTCCCGCAGCACCCGCACGCGCCGGCCTGTTCGTACCTCTCGCGCGGCTCCCAGCCCGCTGGCCCGTCCTTCAGCAGGTCCAGCAGCGGCCAGGCCGGGCAGAAATCGTCGCCGGGGCCGAACACGCTCGCCCCGCTCCGGCTGATCGTCCCGTCCTTGGCCCGGTGGAACGCCGATACCCCCGGCCACGGCGAACCGTCGGCGGACTCGAATCCAACCTCGCGCGTAAACGCCGACCCGTGCGTGCTGACCATCCGGAACTTCCACCCCCTCCGCCCGGCCAGCTCCGCCTGCACCTCGGGCGTGTCGGGCGACGCCAGCACCACCGCGGCACGATCCTGCAGGTGGGGCAGTACCCCGTTGAGCCCGTCGGCCCACATCGTGCAGTAGTTGCACCGGCGCCCCATGTTGTGGATCACCAGCAGGTCAGCACGTCCGCCGAAGAGTTCCGACAGCCGCACGGGGCCCTCCAGCGTGCTGACCGTGTGGTCGGCAACACGATCGAGTGTCGACGCGCGCCGGACCGCCCTCAGCCACGCCTTCTTGGCACGGGCCACGGGAGCGTCAAGACCGGACAGGGCCTTCGCGATGAACACACCGGGTCCCGGCTGATCCCGCTTCACGGCCCCGCGCCGTACGGGCCGTGCGGTGGGAGCCTTCCGTGCGGAGACCTTGGATCGGGGAGATCGGACGCGGGTCGGTGCGGCGCTGGATCGGCGGTTGGCCACGGCAGTACTCCTGCCCCCCGGTTTCGATGGGAACGCCAGCATACCACGCCCACGGCAAACTCCCGCAGCTCACCCTCTCGTCGCGGCCAGCAGTTCGCGGGGGTGCCGTCGCGTCAGCCGCCAGGCGCTGGGCCACGACGCCAGTACTGTGATGAGCACCACCGCCAGACACCCGGCGGCCACCGGCCCCAGCGGCGGTCGAACACTCAGTTCGATCCCGATCACGATCGCGTTCAGCGCCTGCCCGCCCCAGGCGCCCTGCGTGCCCATGGCCACGCCCAGGATGCACGCCGCCACCGCGATGATCACCGCCTCGCCGATGACCAGGCGCCCGAGCGTGTCGCGGTGAGCGCCGACGGCCCGCAGCACCCCGAACTCGAACTGGCGCGCCTGCACCCCCGCGATGATGAGGTTGGCCACCGCGAAGCACGCCACGAGCATCGCCCCGATGCTCACGACGCTGGCGACGATCAGCGCACCGTTCATGACCTCCCCGATGCGGTCCTTGATCTCCACCGCCGAGCCGACCTCGCGCACCCCGCGCCCCATCAGCCCCCGCACGTCCGCCAGCACCTGATCGGGTGTTCGTGCGCCGGGTGCGCCGGCCCGCACGCCGGGCTCGAAGGCGATCTGCGCCAACTGCCAGGCCGAGTAGCCGTACCGCTCCCGCAGGTCCGCGCGCGTCCCGAAGACCGAGTTGACCGACTGTTCCGCGAAGTTCTCACCCACCTGGAAGAACTTGCTGACAATGTCCAGCCCCGGGCTGTACACCACCCCGACCACCTCGAACTCGTGCGTCCGGTCGGAGTTGGTGATCATCAGCCGATCCCCCGTCCGCACCCCGCGCGTGACCATGAACTCCCGCGCCACCAGCACCGCGCCCCCCTCACGCAGACGCCGCTTGGCCCGCTCGATCCCCTCGGGGGTGGTCGGGTCCGCCCAGCGGACGCTCGTGACGTTGAAGAACTGGTCCGGCTCGAACCCGATGAACGACGTGTAGTACCGCTGCAACCCCGCCACGCCCATCGACTGCCCCTCCGGCAGGCGCACCGTCAGCAGCGAGATCGGCGTCGCGTCGCGCACACCATCGATCCGCCGGATGCTCTCCAGCGTCCGGTCCGTGAACCCAAGCCCCACCGCGAACGCGTCCGGGATCTCCATCTTCTCCAGCCAGTCGCTCATCACCGAGCGCCCGTTGGTCCAGATTGACACCATCAGCGCCAACCCCAGCATCATCGCCCCGGCGGTGAACCCGTGCCGGTACGGCGTGGACTCCACCGTGCGATCCAGCACCCGCGACGGCAGCCCCAGGCATTTTGACAGCGGTCGCCCGGCCAGCCGTGCCACCGCAGCCGTCACCGGCACGCTCAGCATGAAGTAGCCCGTCACGATACACGGGATCCCCACCAGCACATAGACCCAGAACTTCACGTCCGGATCGAACCGCAGCGCCACGATCGCCGCGTGCGCCAGCAGCGCCGCAGCGCCGCCGAACAGGCAGATCTTGAACCAGCGCGGGTGGACGCGCCGCGACCGCACGCTCAGCCCCTCCAGCGGTGTGACCCGCGTCGCCGCCACCGCCGGCCACACGCCCCCGATGATCCCCGCGCCCACCGCCCCGCACAGCCCCATCACCAGCCCCAGCCACGAGAACGCGAACCCCGCCGGCAACTGCTCCGGGAACAGCGCCACCAGCACCGCCGACCCGACGACCCCCAGCGGCACCCCGACCGCCCCGCCCAGGAACCCGACCAGCCCCCCGATGAGCACCTGCGCCCCCGCCAGTTGGCGGCGCGTCCCGCCCACGCAGCGGATGATCGACAGTTCGCGCGTCCGCTCCGTCACGTTGGTCGTCAGGCCCGTCGTGATGATGAACGCCGACGCCATGAACGACAGCACGCTGGCGATGATGAACCCGATCTGGTTGCTGCGGACGTTGCTCTGCAGGCCCCCGGTGATCCGCGACGTGAGTTGCAGCGTCGCTCTCGGCTCGCCCGAGGCCGTCGCCGCCGCGTCCAGCGCTCGCTGACGCTCCTGCTCCCACGCCCCCGTGTCGATCCCCGCCCGGAGCAACACGTCGATCTGGCTGACCCGTTCCCCGGCATTCTCCAGCCTCTGCGCCACCGCCAGCGGCACATACGCCCGGTGCTGGTCGAAGATCACGCTCAACGAGGGCTGGCGCAACACCCCGACCACCCGCAGCGCTGTCGGTGCGCCGGCCCCGATGACCCACACGTCCGACCCCACGTCGGCGTCCAGGATCCGCGCCAGGTTCTCCTCGATCACGATCCCCGCAGGTTCGCCCTCCGTCGCGCCAACGGCATCGGCTCGGCTCAGCCAACGTCCACGCAGCACGGGCTGCGGGCGAACGCGCTGCTCCAGCTCCGGGTCCAGCCCGACGATCGCCGATCTCGTGATGCCCTGATCGGCCCCACTCCCGCCGCCGCCGGGTGGAGCCCCTGGCTGTGTGAGGCCGAGCAGGTTGGCCACGGGTGGCGGCGCGCCGGGCGTTCGCGACCGCTGGGGCGGCCCCGGCGTGGGCGGCGGTGCACCGGGGCCGCGCACCTGCGCCGCGAACTCCAGGCGGCCCATCGCCGCCTCGACACCGGGCCACTCGGCAACCTCCGATACCATGTCCTGGGGCAGCAGCCGGTCCATGCTCCCACGCCGTTCGATCCGTGCATCGGTCGTGCCGACCGCCTCATCGACCCGCAACTGCACCGCCGCCGTCAGCGACGCCATCGCGCAGGCAATCGCCGAGATCAGCGCCGCGCACAGCGCCACCGAGCAGGCCAGCAGCGCCGTCCGGTTACGACGCTGCGACAAACTGTTGATAGCGAGCCGCCAGGCCACCCGCATCCAGCCCCTCCGTGTCGATGTGTCCGCGGACCTGCCCGTCGAGCATCACCAGCACCCGCTCGCAGTTCACCGCCGCCGTCGGCTCGTGCGTCACCATCACGATCGTGACCTGCTCCGTCCGCGAGATCTCCCCCAACAGCGCCCACAGCCGACGGCTGTTGACCGAGTCCAGATTCCCCGTCGGCTCGTCGGCCAGCACCACCTTCGGGCGGTAGAGCAGCGCCCGCGCGATCGCCACGCGCTGCTGCTCGCCACCCGAGAGCGCATCGGGCTTGTGGTCGCGACGATCCGCCAGCCCCAGGTGCGTGAGCAGTTCCATCGACCGCTCGCGCAGTTTCCTCGCGTCATCACCCGCGAGCATCCCAGGCAGTTCCACGTTCTCCGCCGCCGTCAGTGTCGGGATCAGGTTGAACTGCTGGAACACGATGCCCAGCTGCTTCCGACGGAACAGCGTCAGTTCACGGTCCGACATCCGGCTCAGGTCACGCCCCGCCACGATGACGGTCCCCCGGTCCGGAGTGTCCAGCGCCGCCAGCAGGTGCAGCAGCGTGCTTTTGCCGCTCCCCGAGGCCCCCATGATCCCGTAGAACCCCGGGCGTTCGATCGTGAAGTCCACCCCGCGCAGCGCCTGCACGTCGCGCTCACCGGTGTGGTACGCCTTGTGCACGTCGATGCACGCGATGATCGACCCCGGGGCCTGGGCCACGCCACTCCCGGGTGCCCCGTTCGTGGAGGGGGCACCCTGTTCACGGCTCATCGGTTTAGCTGCGGGCATCGACAATCCATGGAGCGTAGGTACCCCACGCGTCATGGTCGCACCGGCTCGATTCTCGGCCAACGGCCACCCGCACCTCTCCCGGGCCGCCCGGCATCACCCGACCGGGTACTTCGCGTCGTACTCAGCCGACTTCATCAGCCCGTCGAGCCGGCCACGGTCCGTGATGCGCAGTTTCAGGAGCCAGTGCTGGAACGGGTCCTCGTTCAGCAGGCTGGGGTCGCCGATCACCGCGGCGTTGACCTCCACCACCTCCCCACCCGCGGCACAGTAGATGTCGCTGCTGGTCTTGACCGATTCCACCTCGCCCACAGGCTTGCCCGCCTCTACCTTCGTCCCCGCGGGCTTCACCGTCACGTACGTCACGTCGGTGAGGGCATCGACGGCGTACCGCGTCAGCCCCAGCGTCAGCGTCTCACCCTCGACCCGGTGCCATTCGTGCGAGTCAGAGTACAGGCAGTCCGCGGGTGATGGCATGGTCCAGTTCCTTTCGATCCGCTCGGTGGAGTGTTCGGCCGACGCGGGGGCCGATCATACCCGGGCGTCCCCGAGGTTCGGAACCCCCCTCGCCGGTCTTCGTGGCCTGGCCCGACGCTCAGGGTTCGCCCGATGATTGCGCAAACCCTGCAGACAAGTTCGTGGTCCGGTGTGCGGCTTGGACGATACCCTCCCCCCAGATGCTCCTCACCCTTCGCGTCAGCGCTCTCAAGTCGCGCCTCCAGGCCACGGGGCCCGGACGCCTGGCCCTGCTGGACGTTCCCGCGTTCGCCCGGGACCACCTCGGCGTGAACGGCCTGGTCCTCTCCACCGACCTGCTCGTCGGTGCCGACAGGCAGCACCTCCAGCGCGTGCTCGAATCAGCCGACAAGGCCGGGTGCCCGTGCCTCGTGCTCACCGAAAGCACGCCCCAGCAGTTCGCCGATGAGGACGACGCCGTGGTGGCGCAGGCCACCGACCGGTCCCTCCGTGTTGCCCAGGCCGCCGCCTGGCTCGGCTGCTCCGCTTTCGCCCTGCCGCTCATGGCCACCGACGATGAACCCTCGATGGTTACTGCCGCAACCAACCTCAAGCCCGTCTCCCGCCGCGCCGAGAAGCTTGACCTGAACATGTGCATCATGCCCACAGAGGGGCTCACCGGCCACCCCGAACGCGTCACCGAACTCCTCAAAAAGATCGGCGGTTTCCGTGTCGGCACTCTCCCCGACTTCGCCGCCGCCGCCGCCTCGCCCGACCCCGTGCTCTACCTGCGCAGGCTCGTGCCCTACGCCTCGGCCGTCTTCGCCCCCGCACCGCCGACCGCAACACCGGCCCAGGCCGGCGAAGGCGCCCCCGACGTGGGGGCGGTCAAGTCCGACCAGACCCCTCCCGCCGAGCAGAAGAAGTCCCGCTCCAGGAAATCATCCTCCTCGCCCGCCGCCGCGACAAAGCGCCGCTCGAAGGCCAAGGCCGGTGACTCGCCGCCCGAGTCCGGTCAGCGCGTGGCGACAGCCGTTCCTCCGCGAGCAGCCACGCCCACAACGCCGTCCCAGGGTGGCCTGGCCGCGGGGTACGACCTGAAGAAGTTTGCCCAGGTGTTGATGGCCGTCGGCTACGAGGGGCCCATTGCCCTGGACTACAGAGGCCAGGGCGACCCGATCACGGCTCTGGTGGCCGCCCGTGACCTCATCACCACGGTGCTCACACCTGTCAAACCCTCCGCCGAGACCGGCGGAGGCATGGCGGCCCTCCTCGCGGCCGTGGCCAACGCCGGCAGCGATGAACTCTCGGAAGCCGACGAGGCGGAAGGGGCCGAAGAGGCCGACGCTGACGAAGAGGCGGAGTGACCTGCGCCCCGGTGCCGCGGGCCCCGTCGGGGCCGGACGTTCTGGAGAAGTTCCCGGGGATTGGTGTATGCTCCATGGTGCCAGCCATGAGCAGCCTGCCACTCCCCAGCACGTTCATCGGTCTGCTGAGCGGGCTGACGTCCCTGGGGCAGTCGCCCGTCCGCGTGCCGTCGTCCGTGAGCCTGAGCGTGACGAGTGACCAGCCCCACGACGCGCCCCCGCCCAAGCCCGGCGTCATCGTCACGATCGACGGACCGGCCGGCACCGGCAAATCGTCGACCGCGCGCACGCTAGCCAAGCGCCTCAACCTGAAGTTCCTCGACACCGGCGCGATGTACCGCGCCGCCGCGGCGCTGGTGCTGGACGCCGGGGTTGATCCAGGCGATGCCGCGGGCGTCTGTCGGCTGGTGGCCGACGCCGACCTGCACTTCGAGTGGGAGGCCGACCCCCCGAGCATTTACACCTTGGACCGCGCCACCGGGCGCCCCCGTTACCTGGATCACCGCATCCGACAGCCCGACGTCACGCAGATCGTCTCGCCCCTGGCCGGGATCCCCGAACTCCGCAGGCACATGGTCCGCAAGCAGCAGCTGATCGGCGTGCAGCTCCCTCGTCTGGTGACCGAGGGCCGCGACCAGGGCAGCGTGGTCTTTCCAGACGCCCAGGTGAAGTTCTACCTCAACGCCAGCCCCATGGTGCGCGCCGCGCGCCGGGCCGACCAGATCCGCGAGGCCGGCGGAGACGCCGATGAGCGCGAGCTGGTCCGCGAGATCACCGCACGCGACCTGTCCGATTCCTCCCGCCCCGAGGGCCCCCTGATCAAGCCCAGAGGCGCGATCGAAGTGGACACCACCGACCTGACCTTTGCCCAGGTCGTCGACACGCTCGAACGTCACGTCCGCGCCGCGGTGCCCGACGGCCAGTTCGACGGGGGGCCACCGTCTTCCTGAGACAACGGCCAGGATCCCACGCGGCAGGCCCGGCCTCCGACATGCCCGTGTCGGCACTGCCGCCCCTGTCTGGATGTCGTGGGCCGCCTGAATTCTTGCGCGCCCCGACAGGCTGAGAACCATCCGGTGTACCCTCCGCCCATGACCGACCACGCCGGTGCTCAGGCCACATCCGGTCAGCACGAAATCGTGCCCGCATCGCCCAATGCCCGGGGCGACCGCTCAGGGCTCTTCGACCGGATCAGGTCCCGTAACCCCGGCAAGTCCCTGGGGCAGATCTTGGTGTACGAGTTCTGCGCGTTCGTCTCGCGCATGCTGGTGACAATCGCGTTCCGGTTCAGGACCTGGAACAGCCACCGCCTTCCCGAGAGCGGGGCCGTGTTGCTGGTTGCCAATCACCAGTCACACCTGGACCCGTTCGTGCTCGGCGTCGCCTCCACGCGTCGCCACGTCAACTATGTGGCCCGCGCCACGCTGTTCAAGCCCCGGGCCTTCGGCGCACTCATCAGCACCCTTAATGCCCTGCCGTTGAAACAGGGAGCCCCAGACATTGCGGCGTTCCGGCTCAATCTCGAGCAACTCCAGGCCGGCAGGGTGCTCCTGATTTTCCCTGAGGGCACGCGATCGCCGGACGGGGCCATGCAGGACTTCAAGCGCGGAACATGGCTCCTGGTCGCCCGTGCCAGGTGCCGGATCGTGCCCATGGCCATCGAAGGGGCCTACGACGCCTGGCCACGATGGCGCACGTGGCCCTCACTCTGGCGTCGGCGGCTGGGCGTCGAGTTCGGGCACCCAATCGACTCCGAAACTTTGGTGGCCATGGGTGAGCATCGCGGCATGGCGTACTTGCGTCACGAGATCGAGAGGGCCCGTGAGAGCGTTGCCAAACGGCTGAGGTGCTCGGGGGTATCTCTGACTTCCAAGGCTCCTGGAGGCAGCACGGACTCCTGAAGCTGTGCTGCTTGTAGTCCTATAACTCATATTCGGCGTTGAACTCGCGCAGATTATGCGTTGTGCAAGGCCGTCCCTGGGGTATGGACCAGCAATCCATCTGATTGGTGCTCGACCCGATGCCCGCACCCGGGTAGTCTCTGCTCACTTCCGCAACGGAGTGCGGCCATTCGTTAGGTTTTTGGAAGGATTGGACCCATCGTGCCGATACCCTCGCGCCGCAGTGGGCACAAGTTCCCGACACCTGAAGATTGAGCCGATCCCATGAGCCTTCCCAAGAGCAAACACGTTCAGGCCTTCCGACCAAGGTCGCCTCTGCCCGCTGGCCGCGTCGGCGAGGTGTTTGGAGTGATCGGCCTCGTGGTGCTCGTGGCTCTGTCGGCAGTCGTCGCCAAGGAACTCACCGCGCGCACAACCGGAGATGACCCGGCACTGGCCGCGATCGTCCGCCCGCTTGATATCGAACCGCTCACCCGGGTCGATGTCCCAATGCCCGCGGATCCCTTGGCCGGACTGCCCGTTGTCCCTCAGGCTGACACGGTCCATCAGGTTGACACACGCCAGACCCCCGTGATGGTCCTGCCCGAAGGGGCGATCCTCGACACCACGATCCGCTACTTCAACGGCCGCCCTGTTCGCCCCGTGCGCCAGATGTCCATGCTGGTGACCGCCTACTCGCCGGACTGGCGGTCCTGCGGGATCTGGGCCGACGGCATTACCGCGTCGCTGCACTCGGTCGAGACCAACGCCGGGCGTCTCGTCGCGGCCGACAAGCGGGTGCTCGGGTTCGGCTCAATGGTGAGCGTGCCCGGCTATGCCGGCGGCGAAATCGTCCCGGTGCTCGATGTCGGTGGGAAGATCAAGGGTGCCCGCCTGGACGTGCTGTTCCCCACCCACGAGGTTGCCCGCCGGTGGGGAGTCCAGCGTCTCACGGTCACCGTGTGGGACTACGCCGACGGGCAGGGTGCCGCCAACTGGCGCGCCATCCGCGACTCCCGCTGATCGGCCTCAAACACCCGCCTCATCGCTCACGACGCTCCGGAGTTCCTCGGCGAACTTGGCCGCCGCGTCGGCGATCGCCCCGATCCAGCCTGGCTGTGCTCCGGCGCGCGGTTCCGAGGCTGTCTCCCCCGGGATGGTCGGGTAGATCACGCTCCGGCTGGCGGTGACCAGGATCCCCGCGTCACCCGGCCCTGTCCGGGAGGGGCGGAGCATGGCGCGCAGGTCCGCCGCGGTCCCGCCCTGGGCGCCGTACCCCGGCACCAGGAAGATCGTGTCGGGCATGCGGGCACGCAGCGATGCGGCATCCTCCGGCTTCGTGGCCGCCACCACCGCCCCGACGCTGGTGAGCGTGCGTCCCACGTGCGAACAACCCAGCGCGGCGACCTGGTCGGCGATCAGTTCGGCGACACTGCGGCCGTCCTGCAGCCGGCAGGACTGCACGTGGTCCGACCCCGGGTTGCTGGTCCGCACCAGCACAAATACGCCGTGGCCCCGGTGCCGGAGGTACGGCTCAAGGGTGTCGGGCCCGAGATAGGCCGAAACCGTAAGGGCATCGGCGGCGGCTGCACCCACGAAGGCCGCGGCGGCGTAGTGCTCGGCCGAGATGCCGATGTCGCCGCGCTTGGCGTCGAGGATGACGATGAGCCCTGCGGCTCGGGCCTCCAGCACCGTCGTGCGCAGGGCCCGCACGCCGTGGTCCCCGTAGCGCTCGAAGCAGGCCGATTGGATCTTGATGGCCGGGACGATCGGCGCAACGGCCCTGATCACGCCGGAGCAGAAGGCCGCTATGGCCGTGGCTGCGTCGTCGTGCGCCAGCCGGATCGGCTCGGGGAGGCGGTCCAGGACCGGGTCCAGACCGACACAGGCCGGCGTGCCCCGGCGGTCGATCACCTCGCCCAAACGGTCGGCAAAGTGGGACGGCATCAGGGGAGCATATCGGAGCGGTACGATCGCGCGATGACGGACGTGATCACGCGATACCTCGGGCCCGGTCCCGCGCCCGACGCGGTGCTGGCGGGCTGGCCGGCGGGGTGCCCGCTGGTCTCGCTCTGGTCGGGCGGACGCGGGACGGGGTGGACCGCTCATGCGCGCTGGACGGTCCTGGGCTTGTCCGGAGAGGCGTCGGGGACGACGGACGCGAGCGTTGCGCTGGCTTGGTTCGACGTGGAACCTCCGGTGCCGGAGGTGGAGGGGGCCCCGGACGGGTGGTCACGCGAGGACCTTCCCCCGTTCTGTGGAGGACGCGTTGTGGCGCTCTCCTACGACACCGGCGAGGTGATGGACAGGCTGTGGACAGGTTCCGGACGGCTGGGGGATCGAACGGGGAGAAAGGACGGCGCGCGCGGTGGGGCTTGGCCGAGCCTGATGTGCCGGGTCGCGGCGGCGTACGTGCACGACCGGCTCAGAGGCGTGTGGTGGGTGGTCGGTGAGCGTGGGAGCGTGTCGGAACTGCCGGCGCTGGAGGGGGCAGGCGGTGCCGGTGTGTACGCGGAGGATGCGCGGGTCCTGGTGCGCGGGTCGGACACCGGGCGCGAGAGGTACTGCGCGGCGGTGGAGCGTGTGCTGGGCCACATCGCGGGCGGCGACGTGTACCAGGTGAACCTGGCGCACCAGTTGACGGGCCAGGTGCACGGGTCGGCGCGGGCGTTCTTCGCGCGCGCGGTGGCGGCCAGCGGCGCGTGGATGGGCGCGTACCTGGAGACGCCGGAACGCGTGGTGGTGTCCGCCAGTCCCGAGCAGTACCTGATGTACCGGCCGGAGGATCGGGAGGTGCGCAGCCGTCCGATGAAGGGGACGCGGCCGTTGTCGGCTGGTACGGCGTCGCTGGAGGGTGACCCCAAGGACCGCGCGGAGCTGACGATGATCGTGGACCTGGTGCGGAACGACCTGGGGCGCGTCTGCGAAGGTGGGAGCGTGCGCGTGAGCGAGCCGCGGGTCATCGAGTCGCACGGTGCTGGGACGGAGGAAGGGGTGGAGCGGGCAGTCCACGGTGGAGAGGGCTTGCTGCAGGGAGTATCGACGGTGCACGGGGTGCTGAGGAGCGGGGTGAAGGTCTCCGAGGCGGTGCGTGCGACCTTTCCCCCCGGATCCGTAACCGGGGCGCCGAAACTCAGTGCGATGGCGCTGATCCGGGTGCTGGAGGCTCAGCCTCGCGGGGTGTACTGCGGCGCGGTGGGCACGGTGTCGAACTGCGGGCGCGTGAACCTGAACGTGGCGATCCGAACGGCCGCGCTGGAGCGGTCAGGTTCCGCGCGGGCCGGCAGAGCCGCGGCGTGGAGCCTCAGGTACGGCGTGGGGGCCGGGATCGTGGCCGACTCCGATCCGGGGCGCGAATGGCAGGAGACGCTCGACAAGGCGGGATGGCTGCTGCGGCTGGCCGGGGTGGGGAGAGCGGAGACGGAAGGATGGCGATGATGGGCGATCACACACCGGGACGCGAAGGGGAAGGCCGGGGGGAGGGCGGCTATCGGCGCAATCCGGCGGGCGCGGGCAGTCGCATCCGCGCCGACATCGTGGAAGTGCACGTGGTGCGCAACGGCGTGGAGGACGGGCGCTGGGAGGTGCTGCAGGTGCAGCGTGCCGGGCGACCTCTGGAGGGCACGTGGCAGCCGGTGATGGGGCACATGGAGCCCGGCGAGACGGCGGTGATGGCGGCGGTGCGCGAACTCCGCGAGGAAGTCGGGCTGGACATCGCGGACGCGGACGGCCCGTCCGCTGGCGTGTGGGCGCTGGAGCAGGTGCACCCGTTCTACGTGGCGGCGATCGACTGCGTGGTGCTGAGCCCGCGGCTGATGGTGCTGGTGGGGCGGGAGTGGGCGCCGCGGTTGAACGCCGAGCACCGCGCGTGCCGGTGGGTGTGCGCGGAGGAGGCGGCGCGATCGGGCGGGCATGGGTGTGTGTGGCCTGGGCAGCGGGCGGCGGTGCGCGAGATCGTGGATCTGCTGCGCGAAGGGAGCCCGGCGCGGGAACTGCTGCGTGTTGGGCGCGAGTTGATGGGATGACGCGCGGAGCGCTGTGGCGAAAGGGCGAGTCAGGCCGCCGCTGCGGGCGCTTCTGCTGCCGCTGAAGCCGACGGGGCGTGATCGGTCCGGCACACCTGCGCGAAGGGCGCGACGATGCGTGCCCCGGGCCAACGCCGCCCGGCCGCGGCGATCGCGTCGAGGATCGGACCCGGCGAGAGTGTGGCGGGCACGAGTGTGTCGGCCGAGCCGGGGTCGTCGCTGAGCGGCACGCCGAGTTCATCGAGGGCCAGGGTGACCAGTTCTGCGTGCTTGCCGGGATCAATCAGGGCCACGCGTCCGAGCGGAGCCGCCACGTGGGCCCGGGCCAGCGCCTCGCGGGCGGCGTGGAGGCCGGTGAAGCGGTCCCACTGGTCACGGGCCAGGGGAGTGCGGCGCTGGCGGTGCAGGGTGGCGAAGGTCTGGAGCAGGCCGAGGACGAAGGCGGGGACGGCGCGCTCGGCGCGGGCGATGCGGGTGTAGCGGGAGATCGTCGCGCGGACCTGTCCGGCCCGGAGGTGTGGCGGTGCGTAGCGCAGAGCGACCCATGCGTTGTTTCGGACGAGTCGCCGGATGATGCGTGAGAAGTCGCGGTTGACGCGGCTCTTGGCGTGGAGGACACGGAAGCGCGGTTCGTAGGCGACGCGGCCGCCGAGGGCGATGATGCGGGCGCAGAGGTCGTACTCCTCGGCGTAGTAGTCGAAGGCGGGGTCGTAGCCGCCCAGGTCGCGGAACACCCCGGTACGGACGGCCGCGCCGCAGCCGATGATGACCTCGGGCAGACCGCCGGCCTCGTGGCGCGGGATGCCGGAGCCGTCGGGTGGAAGGGTGATCTCCGCGGCGACCGCCGTGACATCATCGGGCGCTTCGCGCAGGGGCGCGACGAACCCTGCGTCAAACGGGGCCGAGTCGTCGTCGAGCATCACCAGCCACCGCGACGACGGGTCGGCCGTGCGGGCCGCCTCGTTTCGGGCCGCGGCGCCGATGTTCCTGGGGAGGGTGATGGAGCGTACGGGGACGCCATTGGCCAGGGCCGAGGGAAGGATCGGCGGGACATTCGAGGCGTTGTCGGCGATGATGACCTCCGCCGGCCCGAGCTGGTCGGCGGGGAGGCGTCCGAGGCGTGCGAGCGTGCCCTGCAGGACGGCGGCCCGGTCTCGGGTTGGGATGATGAACGAGATCATGAGGCGTGCACCGGCACGGCTCGCGTGACGCCGACCGACGCGGAGTCCCGGCCCTGCGCCGCCGCGAGGCGCCCGGTGTGCAGGCGCACGAAGCCGTGGCGCAGATCCGACGCGCTGATCGGTGTGTTGCCCAGGCGCTGGGCCTGGCAGGCGGCGGCGATGGACCCGAGGAACGCGGCGGCGATCAGCGGTGCCCCGGCGACCAGGCTCAAGGTGGCCGCGGCGATCAGCGCATCTCCGCAGCCAAGCGGATCGACCGGGTGCACTGAGAACGCGGGAACGTGCTCGCCGCGAACGCGTGAGCGGTTGTCGTCGCTCGAAGCGGGGGCGGGCTCGACGCTGGGAGTGGGGGGTTCGTTGTGCGCGAGGCGGTCGAAGGCGACCAGCCCGTCGGCGCCCATGGTGATGATGGCGTGGCGGGCGGCGGCCGTGCTGAGCATGCGCCAGGCGACGGCTGGGAGGCTTTCTTCGTAGTTGTGGAGCGCGGCGCGGGCTTCGGCCTCGGACGGGCAGAGCAGGTCGGCGCCGTGGAAGGCGGTGAGGCTGGCGCGCCGGCCGGAGACGTCGCCGGCCAGCGTGCGGACGCGCGGGCGGAGGGCGATGCACAGATCCCGCGTGAGGCCGGGGGAGAGCAGGCCGTTGCCGAAGTCGGCGACGATAGCGGCGTCGAGGTCTGAGGTCGAGGCGATGTCATCGGCGAGGGTGAGCAGCGCGTCGCGGCGCGATGCGTCCATGTCCATGGGCTCAAGCGCGTTGAGCTTCATGACTTTCTGGGTGCCAACGAGGAAGCGCTGCTTCTCGGCCAGGGGCGTGCTGGTTTGGATCGCGCGGACTTCGACACCTTCGCCGGTGAGGCGCTCGACCAGGGCCCTGGATTGCGGCGAGCGCGCGGGCAGTCCGGTCAGCAGGACGGGGTGGCCGCCCATAGCGGCGATGTGGCGGGCGATGACGGCGGCGCCGCCGTCGTAGGTGCGTCGCTCGAGCGGGCGGAGGGTGAGGACGGGGGATTCGGCGGCGACTTCGGGCTGATCGCAGAAGATGTAGGTGTCGAGGATGGTCTCGCCGACGATCAGGACCTTCTGCCCGCGGAAGCGGGCCACGTGGGCGTTGAGCACCGGGCCGCTCAGCTCGGGCTGTTCGAGGAGGCGAGCGAGGCGCGCGTGGTAGGGGTCCACACTGCGCTCCAGCGCGCCGATGAGCGCGGTGGAGGAGAAGACCACCTCGCCGGAGGAGAAGACCACCCGCCCGCCGTGACGCTCGACCGCCCGGCGCTCGGCCGCGAATCGCGGGTCGCTGTTGGACTCGTACTCGCGCCCCTTGATGTAGACGTCGGGACGCACGAGTTCGAGCAGTTCGGAGGCGGTGGGCCTGGGCTCGATGAAGACCCAGTCGACGCAGTCGAGTTCGGCGAGGTTCTCGGCGCGGAGGTCCTCGTTGATAAGCGGGGCGCCGCCGTGCTTGGCGTAGCCGGCGTCGCCGGTGATGGAGACCAGCAGGATGTCGGCGTGGGCGCGGGCCTGGCGCAGGTGGCGGATGTGCCCGGGGTGGACGATGTCGAAGCAGCCGTGGCACTGGGCCACGCGCAGGCCGCGCTGGCGGGCCTCACGGCGGTGCTCCAGGAGTTGGTCGAGCGTGAGGATCTTGGAGCGGGCGCGGGCGGAGGCGCCTCCGTCGTGGGAGGGGCGATCGGCCGGGTCGTCGTTCCGCGGTGGCATGGAGTGGTTATCGGCATCGCGCGCTGTGCGCTGAAACACACGACCGATATTGCCCGCGGAGTTCGGGGCATCTCGCGCGGTGTTTGTGAAAGGTACGGGTTCGGGATGCCCGATAAGGAAGCCGTGGAAACAGGCGTGGAGACTGCCGGTGGGTCGGAGGGGCTTCGCTCGGGGGTGGTGATGCCGACATCTCGAACGCGTGCAGGAACCGGTGAGCCCGACGTGGGCGTCCTGAGCCGTGCGGAGTTGCTGCACCTGGCCCGGGCGGACCGGCCGTGGACGTTTGTACGGGAAGCATCGCGGTTCCTTGGTGTGACTCCGCAGGATGACCAGGTGCGGCTGCTGTACGCGGCGAACCTGGTTCGGCTGGGGCTGAGGACCACGGCGGACGAACAGGTTCGGCGGCTGGAAGGCGAGGTCACGCACGCTCCCGGGCTGAGCAGCGTGCGCCAGGTGCTGCAGGGTCTCGGGGATGATCGTGTGGATGTTGAGGCCTTGCGGGAAGTGGTGCGGGCGTGCCTGGGGGTGATCCGGGAGCGAGCGGGCCGAGGACCGGGCCGGCTGGAAGGCGTGGACGATGCCGCGGTGAGGGCTGGGGCATTGGAGTGGTTCAAGGGGCGCGATGGCGGTGTGGCCGCGTGGGATCGCAAGCGGGACGTGTGGGAGGTGCTGGCGGGAGAGTGGGTGGTCGGGCGCGCGGGCGTGGGAGGGCAGGCGGCAGGGGTCGGCGCTGGGGCGTGTGATGGGGACGGGCCGCCGCGGATCGAGCCGGGGACTCCGAACGTGTTCGTGGAGGGCGACGGGGCCGTTCGAGTCGCGCTGCAGGTGCGTCGGGTGATGGTCCCGAGCGACGACGGGCGACGAACACGCCTGGTGCTGGCGATGGCCGATGCGGAAGCGTTCGTGGCCGGACTGTTCATGGCGCTGGCGGGTGATGAGCGGGTTGCGGCCGAGGCGCGGGCGCTGTGCGGCGATCCTTATGTGGAGTGCTTCATCGGGGACGGGGCGGGCACGGCGCTGGATGAGTCGCTCAAGCAACGAGCGGAACACCGGCTGGATGGCGTGACGATCGCGACGCCGTCGGTGCGCCGGGTGGAATCGCGGAACGGCGATGCCGGTCGGGGCATCGGGGTTGAAGCCCTGCTGGCGTCGGCGCTGCGGCACCAGCAGGACGAACTGGTCCGGCTGACGGTGGAGATCGAGCGTGTGTACGCGGGGCGCGACCGCGGGTGGTGGGCGGCGCGGTATGCCCGGGCGCTGCGGCCCGGGAGCGGTGAGCCTCTGCGCGTGCTGATCCCGACGTGCCGGTACTCGACGTTCATCCAGCACTCCAGCGCGGACATTGCCGAGGCGCTGCGGGGCGCCGGGTGCGAGGTGCGCGTGCTGATCGAGCCTGACGATGCGACGCAGTACTCCAGTGTGGCGTACGCGCGGGTGATGGCGCAATGGCGGCCGGACCTGGTGGTGCTGATCAACTACCCGCGGGCGGCGATGGGGGGCGTGGTGCCGCCGGGCGTGCCGTTCGTGTGCTGGGTGCAGGACGCGATGCCGCACCTGTTCGACGCGGGGCTCGGGTCAGCGCAGGGTGAGGCGGACTTCGTGGTGGGGCACCTGCACGAGGCGCTGTTCTCGGAGTTCGGCTGGCCTCGGACGCGGGCCCGGGGGACGCCGGTGCTGGTGCGTGCGGGCAAGTTTGAGCGTGGGGCGAGGTCGGCGCGATCGCGGGATTTCGAGTGCGAGGTGTGCTGCGTGACGAACCACGCGGAAACGCCCGAGGCGATGGCGGCCCGCCTGCGCTCTCGGGCCGATGCGCTGACGGCCTCGCTGATCGATGCGTGCGCGCCGGAGGCGGTCCGGCGCGGGATGCTGCCCAACCGCGACTGGTCGGAGGCGGGCCTGGACCTGCTCGTGGAGGACGTGCTGGCGCAGCGCGGGATGCAGGGCGATGCCCGGGCGCGGTCGCTGCTGCTCAACGCGGTGGTGCGCCCGCTGGCGGACCGGGCCCTGCGGCACCAGATGCTGCGGTGGGCCGCGGAGATCTGCCAGCGACGCGGCTGGCGGATGCACCTGTACGGGCGCGGGTGGGACTCGCACCCGGACCTGGCGCACTACGCACGCGGCCCGGTGGCGCACGGCGAAGAACTCGCCGCGGCCTACGCGGCGGCGCGGGTCAACCTGCACGGGTCCATCGGGACGGTCATGCACCAGCGCCTGCTGGAGTGCGCCGTGGCCGGCGGGTTCTCGCTGGTGCGGACGAATTTCAGTGTGATCGAGACGATCGGCGCGCACGCCGTGGCCGGACTGGTCAGCGGTGCCAAGCCGGTCGAACGCGGGGTGCGGCACTACTGGCTGACGTGCGACCGGTACGCGGTGGCCGATCATCCCGACGCGATGGCGTTGACGGCCCTGCGGCAGCGGATGGGTCTGCCGACTGAGGGCACGATCCTCGTATCGCGGGAGCAGGTGCTCTCGGCGTGGGCGTTCTGGGGCGGGGTTGAGCCGGCGCGCGAGGCGGTGTGGTTTCTCGGGGACCTGTGGGAGGTCGGGTTCGATCGGAGCGAACGCCTGGAGGAGCGGCTGGAGCGTGCGATGACCGACGACGCGTGGCGGGAGAACATCCGCGGCGCGGTGCGGTCACGCGTGCTCGGGCACCTGACCTACGAGCGGTTCGTGCCGGCGATGGTGGCGTGGGTGGGCGCGTCGCTGGCGTCGAACACCCTGTCCGGCGCAGCCAGCCCGGCCAGCCGGGCCTGAACGTCCGACCAGCGGAGCGTGCGGCCGTGCCCGGCGCACCGTGCGGCCAGGGGGCGCGGGTCGTCGGGGGTGATGATCAACAGGCGGTCGGGCGGGAGCGGGGAGCCCATCGGTTCGATCGGCACACTCTGGCCGGAGAGGTGGATCCAGCGTGTGCCGGCGAGTCGGTCGTCGCGAACGCGGAGATCCATCCCGGCGCGGAGCAGTTCGGGGGCGAGCAGGGCGCCGTTGCGGCCCAGGCCGGCGAGGGTGACGACCTCTGTGGCGTGGTGCTCGGTGACCGAGCGCACGATCTCGGCCGTCACTTCTTCGCGGGCGACAAGGGCACAGGCCAGCGAGCGGACGGCCTCCCGGTAGTAGAGATTCACCTGATCGTGTGCATCGTGGCCCTGCGGGGCCGTGTCGGCGTCAGCGCCCGCCAGGGTGGCCCAGAGTCCCGGTGTGCCAGCCGGGCCACGCAGCAGAGGCAGGATCGGCTCCAGCGCGGAAGAGCAGAGACCGTCAGTTTCGGAGAGAAGCCGTGCGGCCTGGCCCAGGTCGCGCGCGGGCGGACGAATCCCGACGGCGTAGATCAGCCCGCCTGCCGCGGCATGACCGGCGGCCCGTGGCTCGACGTGCTCGACACCGGCGTCCCGGAGGATGTTCCGCGCCCGGCGGAGGGCGAGGCTCCGAGCGTCGTCCGGTGCGCCGGTGGAGAGCAGGGCCGTGCGCGTGGCCAGGGCGAGAGCATCAGCCCGCACGGCGCGGTCACGTCGATCGAGAATTGTGCGCCGTGCCGCGGGGTTCGCGGCGGAGGCGAGGCGTTCGAAGGCACGCCCGCGGACGAGGCGCGTCGTCTCGAACATGAGCGGGCCGTTCTTGCTGAGGCTGCCGGGGCGTACGCGGTACCGCGCCACGGGGTCCGGCGTGCAGGCCCAGACCAGTCCGCTCGCGGCCAGGCGCAGCCAGAGGTCCAGGTCTTCCACCACGCGGAGCGAGGTGTCGAAGCGTTCGTGCCCGAGCGCATCGCGGTGGATGATGTGGGCGTGTGGGGAGAGGAACGTGCGGTCGAGCAGGTCGTCCAGCCCGATCGCCTCGGCGCCGGGGACGTGCGTGGTGAGGGGGTGACCGAAGCGGTCACTGATGACCACCGCGCCGCACGCGGCCGAGGCGCGCGCGGACGAAGCTCGCTCGGTCAGCGTGCGCAGCGCGCCGGGCAGGAGCCAGTCGTCGGCGTCGAGGAAGAGCAGCCACTCCCCGCGGGCGTACTCGATGCCGGTGTTGCGTGCGGCGGAGAGCCCGGCGTTGGGCTGGTCGATCACACAGACGCGGGCGTCGCGTGCCGAGCGGGCCCGCGCGATGGCGTCGCCGTTGTCGGTCGAGCCGTCGTTGACGACGACGACCTCGAAGGGCGGGCCGTCCTGGTTCAGTGCGGAGTCGAGCGTCTGGGCGATGGTCTCGGCGCTGTTGAACAGGGGGACGATGATGCTGACCAGCGGATCCCGGCCGGGGGGCCGTGCGGGAACGGGTGTTGCCAGCCGCAGCAGGCGGCGCGCGACCGGCTCGGTCAGAGCCCGGCGCTGCTCGAACCAGTCCAGCACGATCCTGCCCCGGGCCCTGAGGCTTGCGACCAGGTCAGAGTCGGAGGCCGCCAGTTCGGTGATGATGAGCGTGCGCCGGTCGTCGGGCGATGGTGCGCAGGGAGCGTCCGCAGTGCCCGCAGTGTGGGGCGATGTGTTCGGACCGTCCAGGTGAATGCAGGACACGCCGCCATGTGCCGCGGCCTCGGCGACCGCGGCCCCGTAGGTTCTGCGCCCGATGATGCCCACCTCTCGGCATGTCGACGGCAGGTCTGCGATGATGGCCCGTGCCACCTGATCGTGCGGGAGCGTGCGCTCGACGAGGGCCTGCAACGCCGAGTGTGTGAACGGAACACCCGGCGTTGTGCCGAGGGCCAATCCAAGGCGTTCGAGCGTCTCCCACCACTCCACCAGGCGCGGCAGCCACGGGGGGGGCTGCGCTTCGCCCAGCGAATCGATGCTGACGGGCTGAGCCAGCCCAAGGCGCACCGCGGCCAGGGCGTGCCCCGCGGCTCGTTGTGGGTCGATGGGCGTTTCCCGCGGATCGTGAAGGTGCGAGCGGGCCAGGGCCAGGCCGCGGGGGATGGAGTCGGTCAGCGCAGCGCGGGTGGCCCAGTTCATGGCCGCCGCGGATAAGGCTTCGCGGAGTTGCGGCTCGGGGCGTCCGGCGCGAGTCATGGCGGAGGTGAGCAGGTCGGCGCCGGCGGCGAACATTCCCTCGTAGTCGGTGCTCATCGAGCCCGGACGCACGGTGTAGGCGCAAGCGGTGATGCGGGCGTTGCGCCACCTGACGCCGCGGAGGGCGAGGCGGAACCAGAGGTCGTAATCCTCCGCGCGGGTGCGGGCCGGATCGAAGCGATCGGCGCCGATCGTCGCACGCGGGAGCATCACCGCGGAGACGATCACGAAGTGCATGGCGAGAAGTTCGTCCAGGCTCAGGACATCAAGGGGCGACCGCTCCGAGGCGATCAGGCGTCCTCCGGCATCGACCAGATCAAATCCCGCGAACGCCGCATCACCCGGGTGGGCGGTGCAGGCGTCGAGCATGCCACGGAGCGCGCCGGGCCTGAACTCGTCGTCGGCGTCAAGAAAGGCCAGGTGCGTGCCGCGGGCGGTGTTGATGCCCGCGTTGCGCGCGGCGGACAGGCCCTGGTTCGGCTGGTGCACAACGCCGACGCGTCGATCGGTGCGGGCCAGTTCATCGGCCAGCGCGCCGGAGGTATCCGTCGAGCCGTCGTTGACGATGATCAGTTCCAGATCGACCCCGCGCTGATCCAGCACCGAGCGGCACGACCGCCGGAGCGTGGCGGCGTTGTTGAACGTGGGCGTGATGACGGAGACCAGTGCGGGACGATGCAACGGCCATGGCATGGCCGTCGGCATTGGGCCAGATTGGTCCGATGGCTCGGGGATCATGGTTGTGCAGGTGCTCGGGCGATCATGGCGTGTGTGGTCCGGGCGTCGCCGGGCTGCACTGGCCCTGCCGATCCCACGGCGTCGGCAGGAGATTCCATCATCTCCAGCGTCTCCAGTGCCCGGTGCGACTCTCGCGCGTCGGCCCAGCCGCGCGCGGCGAGCAGGTGCAGCCAGCGACGGGCATCCGGTGCCCAGCGCGGGAGGTCCTCGGGGTTGTCCGGGTTGAGTGCCAAGGCCATGACCGCCGCACGGCGTGCGGTGCGGATCAGGAACGGCGCGTCGGGGCGAAAGCCGGCGCGTGGACCGGCGTCGGCGTGACGGGCGAGCATCGCGGCCGCGGTGTGGGGCGATGCCCCGCCCACCATCGCCCGGGCGCTGTAGTTGAGGGCCGCGCGGGCCAGGACTCCGGCAAGGCGTGCCTCGGAGGTGTCCACGTCGAGCCCCGTGGCGCGGGCACGGGCATAGGCGCGCCGGTAGACCTGCTCGGTATCGCTGAGCATCTGCGCGTGGCGGGCGCTGCGGCTGTCCGGGCGGATGGTGTACGACGTGACGGCCCGGCGCACGCAGGTCCACCAAACACCGCCCTCGCCCAGGCGCAGCCACAGGTCCGTGTCCTCGATGAGCGGGAGCGCAGCGTCGAAGCGGCGCCTCTGCCAGGCTTCACGTCGGACCATGTGGCAGGAGATCAGCATGAACACCGAGCCGAGGAGTTCGTCGAGGCCGATGCGCGGTGTACGACCGGCGTGGTCGGCCAGGTGTCGCCCGCGGCTGTCGACCATGCGGAAGTCGCCCATCGCCGCGGGTGCGCCGGCGGCCAGCGCTGCCCGACACAGCACCTCCAGCGCGTCCGGCATGAGCGTGTCGTCGGGGTCGAGCAGGAGCGTGAACGTGTCGGGGGCGGGGGAGGCGAGGCGGTCGAGTTCATCCAGTCCGCGGTTGCGCGCGGCGCACACGCCGGAGTTGGTCTGGCGCAGCAGGCGGAGGCGAGGGTCGCGCCGGGCGTGATGGGCGACACGGTCCGGGCCGTCGTCAGTGGAACCGTCATCGATGATCACCGCGGTCCAGTCGCGGAGAGTCTGCGCCGCGAGCGACTCGAGGCAGCGGTCCACGTGAGCCCCGAGGTTGAACAGTGGAATCACGACGCCGACGCTGGCCATGCCCCGGTTATCGGAGGTTCTGGGGGGCCTCCTGAAATGTGAGCGTGAACCCCGTCCCGGGGTTTCCTGACCAATGTCACGAACGGCGGTCATCCCGTGTCTGTGTGCGACCGATCCCATAACCGTTGTGGAGCTTTACGGCCATGAAGACCTTGACCATCACGCCCGTTGAAGCCGACCCGCCCGACGACCGACGGCGCTCGCCCCGGTGGCCGTTCGTGCGAGGGTGCAAGGTACTGCGCGAGGGCGTACAACGGTTTGAAGCGGCCTCAACGGCGAACGTCTCAACGCTCGGGGCACTGGTGGAAGTGCGCTGCCAGCGGGCGTTCGGCCCCGGCGAGCGGGTCCGCGTGGGGGTCTCGTGGGAGGGTGCTCCGCTGATCGAATCGGGGCGGATGGTGGAAGGGCGAGTGGTCCGCGCGCGACAGATTGAGGGGGAGCGTCAGGAGGTGGCGGTCTGCTTTGACCGGGCGATCCACCTCCCTGGTGTGGTTGATACGACGGGCGACGATGCGCGAAGCGGCGGATCCCGTGCCGCGTGAGCGGTCCGGAAGTGCCGCGTTCACGGCTAGGATGAAGCGGACGAATGCCCGGCCTTGGGCGGCCTAAGGCGGGCTTTCCTTTCGTCGTCGGTCCCGGGACATGCTCTGGCAGCCCTCACTTCCCGATCGGTACATCCGCGCCGGCGCATCCGAGCTTGCGGAGGTTATCACGGCGCGTCGGCGTGAACTGGGCCGGCGGCTGGTGATCCTGGGTCATCACTACCAGACCGATGAGGTGATCCGCCACGCGGACTTCACGGGCGATTCACTGAAACTCTCGCAACTGGCGGCGACGCGGGTGGCCGAGTCCGGGGCGGAGTTCATCGTGTTCTGCGGTGTGCACTTCATGGCCGAGACCGCCGACATGCTCACCCCCGACGGGGTCAGCGTGATCCTCCCCGACCTGTCGGCGGGGTGCTCGATGGCGGACATGGCCGACTACGACGACGCCGTGGCGGCGTGGGACGAGTTGCACGCGGCGCTGGGCGCGGGCAGGCGCGGCTGGAAGGGGCGGATCATCCCGATCACGTACATCAACTCCTCCGCGGCGATTAAGGCGTTCGTGGGGGCCAGGGACGGCGCGGTGTGCACCAGTTCCAACGCGCGGCGCGTTCTGGAGTGGGCGCTGGCGGGGGGCGTGCGCCCCAAGACCCGCGGCGAGGAGATCAAGGTGCTGTTCCTGCCCGACCAGCACCTGGGGCGCAACACCGCTGCGTCGCTGGGCGTCGACGTGGCCCGGGAGACCGTGGTCTATGACCCGAGGCGCTCCACGCGCGGCGAGGCGCTGGGAGGGGCCTCACCTGAACAGGTGCGATCGGCCCGAGTGATCCTGTGGGCGGGGCATTGCTCGGTGCACAAACTCTTCCGGGCCGAGCACGTTCGGGCCATCCGCGAGGAGGAGCAGCGGCTCCCGGCGTCGGAACGCACGCGCGTGCTCGTGCACCCCGAGTGCGTCAAGGAGGTCGTGGACCTGGCCGACCTGGCGGGGAGCACCGAGTTCATCATCTCGACCATCGCCTCTGCCCCGCCCGGTTCGCGCTGGGCGGTGGGCACGGAGTTTCATCTGGTCGGGCGCCTGGCCAACGCCGCGAAGGAGCGGGGGGTCTCCGTGCGGATTCTCTCCGACTGCCAGTGCCTGTGCACGACGATGTACCGCATCGACCAGCCCCACCTGCTGTGGGTGCTGGATCACCTGGCCGAGGGGCGCGTGGTCAATCGCATCCGCGTTCATCCCCAGGTCCGGGCCGAGGCGATCAAGGCACTCGACCGCATGCTGGCACTGGTGGGCGGGGCCGGATCGGGCGGCGTCAAGGGGGGAGTGGGCACCAAGGCCATGAAGACGGCTAAGGGCGGTGTGGGTACGCCGGGTGCTCGCTCCGCTGAGAACCGCGCCGGTGAGTACGACGTGATGCACCTGGACTGATGCCCGCGACCGCAGAGCGCTCGCAATCAGGGCCGCTGCTGGGGCGAGCCGGCCGTGCGGCGCGGGTGGATCGGCACGCGATCCCGGTTGAGCACCGTGCCCAGGACCAGCAGCAGGCCCCCGGCGATACCGGTGGGCAGCGTGGCACTCCATGAAGCGTTCCGCGACGCGGCCAGGACCGTGATCACGATGCACACGATCCCCAGCACAAGCAGCGCGTTGCCCGCGGCGGACCTGGGCGGTTCGTCGGGCGCCAACCGGGCCGAATCGGGTGCGCCGACGCCCGAGCCGACCACGGGCAGCCCCGAGCGTTGATGGTGCACATCCCGCTCGGCGGACCGCAGGTCGTCGCGGGTGCCCACATCGATCTCATCCCAGTCCAGGTCCACCGAGTCGGAGCGGATGGAGCGGAGGATCTCCTGGGCCACGCGCAGATCACGGCGCTTGACCATCACACGGGCGTGGGCGGGGGCCTCCACGCGGAACGTCGCGACCATCCCCCCCTCGGTCATGGCCGCCACGCCGTGCTCGCGCAGGGCGGCGGCGATCGCCTCGGCCTGGAACTCGGTCGGCGTCGTGGCGAGGACCACGGGCATTTCGGGGTCATGGCCCATGGGGTGATCCTACTGGGGCCGGGCGTGCCGGGGCGGGAATGCCCCGACGTACCCTGCCGCAATGGCCCGTGTGCTGACCCTCGCGATCGAGACCAGCAACCCCTCGGCGGTGGGGGTGGTCGCTTCGGCGCCGGGGCCCGGTGTGGCGGTGGGGTGGATCGAACCGGCCTCGCCGGAGCACACCGAGATCCTGGCCCGAGAGCCGCTGCGCGCGGTGGATCGGCAGCACGACGATCTGCTGGCGTGCATCGACCGCTGCGTCCGCGCGGCGGGCGTCGCCCCGACTGACTTCGGGCTCGTGGCCTTCTCCGCAGGACCGGGAGGGTTCACGTCGCTGCGCTCCGCGTGCGCCACGGCCAAGATGATCGCTTACACCGCCGGGGTGAAAGCCGGGCGCGCTGTACCGGGCTGTGCGGTGCCGACCGCCACGGCCGTCGCGGATGCCCTGATCAATGCGGAACATCGAGCCGGTACGCCACCATGGCGTGCGCTGGTCGTGGCCCTGGCCGGAAAGGGCGAGCGTGCGTTTGTCACCGCGTTCGCGGACCTTCGCGGCGGCCGCACCGGAGGGGTGGCGACAGCCTCCGGTGAAGGACGCGTGCTGGGGGGCGTGGAGGTCGGCGCGCTGGCCGAGAGCCTGCGTGCGCCGGGCGGTGCGGTGGCGTTGGTGGCAGACGAACACATCCCCGCTCCGTTGGTTGAAGCGGCACTGGCCGCCGGCGCGGAGCGGGTTCGTCCGGTGTTCGATCCGGCCTCGGTGCTCCGGTGTGCGGCGGCCGTTGCACACGCCCCGGGGGCCGACGGCTGGATCGACCCGATCGGTCTGGCCCCGATCTACGGACGTGAGCCCGAGGCGGTCACGCTCTGGCGCCGGCGCGGGGCGCGGTAACTCGCGGACCGTTGTGTTACCGCCCGTCGCGCACGGCACACTCGTGCGAACGGAATCCGGCGGGGTGGTGTAGTGAAGTCGGGCAAGATCTGCGCCGATCCTCCGACCGTCGCCGGAACCCCGGCACGGAGGCATCGTGATGACCAACTCCACCGCGACCAAGCCGAGCAAGTGGGCCGACAAGCGGATCTTCACCACCGGAGAGGCGGCCGAGATCTGCAAGGTCTCGCAGCAGACGATCATCCGGTGCTTTGACGCCGGGAGGCTGGGCGGGTTCCGCGTGCCGGGGTCGAAGTTCCGGCGTATTCCCCGTGCGGAACTCATCAAGTTCATGCGCGACAACGAGATCCCCACCGACGTGCTCGAGTCGGTGGCGTCCAAGCGCGTGCTGGTGGTCGACGACGACCCCGCGATCCTCGAACTCTTCAGCGACGCGCTCGCCCGCGACGACCGGTGGACGTACCGCACCGCCGCCACGGGCTACGAAGCCGGGATGATGACCGAGTCGTTCCGCCCGCACGTGATCATCCTCGATTACATGCTGCCCGACATCAACGGGAACGTGGTCTGCCGGCGGGTCCGTGAGAAACCGGAACTGCGCGATACGAAGATCATCGTGGTTTCAGGCGTGGTGAACCAGGCGGAGATCGACGAACTGCTGCGCAGCGGCGCCGATGACTTCGTCAAGAAGCCGTTCAATGTCCGGCAACTGCTCGAACGGATGTCCGCCATCGTGACGTCGTGACCGGCCTGCCCGCACACCCGAACCGAGCGTTTCGGCCGCGGCGTCACACCAGGCCCGCGCGGCCGCGGCGGTCACCGAGATCATCCGCACACACCCACCATGCCCGCCGTGCCCGATCCAGCACAGCCGATCCGTGAGCGTGCCGCGCACACACCGGCGGGCCTGCGCGCGGGTCGAACGTCCCGGATCGTCAAGGGGCACGCCCCCCTATCCGAGCCCGATCCCTCCGCGCGTGCGGCCGCTCGGACGGTCCTCAAGCCCTTGCCCGTCCCTGCGCCGCCGCCACGTCAGGCCAGCACGTTGAAGGCCGACCGCATGCGCGTGGCACGCAGCGGGGGAATGTCGAGTCCGGATTCGCCCGGTAAGGTCGGTGAAGCCACCGAGGTCGCGAAGTCGCACCGAGTCCCGCAGGTGCGGTCAGAATCACTCCCCGGCGCGACGGACACCGCGGTGAGCACAGCAGGCTCGGTGCGCCCTCGCTCTGCACAGGGCATGCTCGGGCCACAGTCCGAACTGGTGCTGCGCAATCTCGAGTCGCTGCCGACGCTCTCGCCCGTGGCCGCACGCCTGCTGCGGCTGTCGAGCGCCGCGGACGCGGACTTTGAGCAGATCATCGGTCTGCTCGAGGCCGATCCGGCGCTGTCGGCCCGGCTGCTCTCGCTCTGCCGTCGGGCCGGCACCGGCGCGGGTCACAATGTCACAACGGTCCGTCGGGCGGTCGTGCTTCTCGGCCTGGAGGCGGTCCAGGCAACGGTGTTGAGCGTGCAGATCTACGAGATGCTCGGGCAGGACCCGCGCGCGGCCGAGCACCGCGATCAGCCCGGGGATGACGCACCCGAGAGCCGGCCGCAGGGATCCGACGCCGCGCATTCGCCGCGATTTGACCGCGTGGGATTCTGGCTGCACTCGATCGCCGTTGCGGCCTGCGCGGAACTTCTGGCCGATGCCCACCGCGAACTGCGCGTACGCCCGGAGGAGGCCTTTGTCGCAGGGCTCGTTCACGATCTGGGGAAACTGGCGCTGGACTGGGTCCTTCCACGGACCTATGCCCAGGTCATCCGTCTGTCGGAGGCGCGATCCTGGCCGATCGCCCTTGCCGAAAGGCAGGTCATCGGTCTGGATCACCACATCGCGGGCAAACGCCTGGCCGAGCATTGGGGCCTGCCCCACCTCATCGGCGACAGCATGTGGCTGCACGGGCAGCTGCCCGCGGCGCTCCCGGATGTGCCGCACAAGGCCCTGCTCGGACTTGTTTCAGCGGCGGATGCGCTCTGCCGTCGGCTGCATTTAGGGTGGTCGGGCTCACACGATCGGGTGCCCGAGGTCGTGGACGTGTGCACCACGCACGGGCTGCGGGTGCAGGCGGTCGAGGAAATCCTGCCGCGTGTGCACGAGATGGTCGCGCGGCGCGCCAGGGACCTGGGCCTCAGTGACGACGGAGGTCCGCAACTGGTGGTGCGGTCGATCATGGCCGCTAACCAGCGGCTCGCGGCGCTGCACTCGACGTGCGACCAGCGAGCCCGCCTGAGCACGGCTCAGGGGCACGTGCTCGCGGCGATCGCGGACTTCGTCGCCGGCGCCCGTCCCGGTGAACGAGTCGAGGACGTGCTCCGGCGCATTGCCCAGAGTCATCGCCGTGTGGCCACGGAGATGGGAGCCACTCCGGGCGGTGCGTATCTGGCCGCCATCATTCAGGCACGCCCCGATGGAGCGTGGCGGGTGCTCCGACTTGATCAAGATCCCGTAGCGGCCATGGTCACGGTCGATCCGCCGCGCGGTCCCCACGGCGTCACGATCGACCTCTCGGACATCGCGTGTGATCGATCCCTGGGATCCAGCGTGGGCCTGCTGAGCCTGCTGGGGGACATTCTCCCGGCCCTGGCAAGTGCGGGCGTGCCTGGTTCTGACGTGCCCGACATGCGCACGCTGAGCACGCTGGCCTTGCCGATCTCGGCAGGGCCGGCCGTGGTGCTGATTCATCAGAGTGAAGCCCTTGGCGGGGGCGTGGCTGACCGGGTGTTCCGCCCGCTGACGATGGTCTGGGGTGCGGCGGTAGCGGCCGCGGCGCAGCATGACGGCGCAAAGCGGCTGGCGGAGGGACTGGCGGAGACCAGCGAGGTGCTGGCGCGGGCGCAGGCTCATCTGGCCGAGGTGCGGTCCATGGCCCGGCTTGGAGAACTGACGGCCGGCGCTGCGCACGAGTTCAACAACCCGCTTACCGTGATCTCCGGTCGGGCGCAGATCCTGCAGGATCGCCTGCACGACCCCGCCGATCAGGCGAGCGTTCGGTGTATCGCCGAGGCGGCGCAGCGGCTTTCCGGGCTGGTGACGCGCCTGCACACGATTGCGCGCCCGCCCGTGCCGAAACCCGTGGCGTGCGACGTGGCCGGACTTCTCACGGCCTCTGCCCGCAGGGCGCGTGAAGCATGCACGACACCCGGGATCGCACTGGAGGTCGAGGCCCAGCCGGAGTTGCCGGTGGCGCTGCTGGATCCTGAACTGACTGATCGCGTGCTGGATGAACTGGTGGTCAACGCCCTGCGGGCCGAGGGCGTGAGCCGGGTTCGGATCTGTGCACGGACCGGTTCGGGAGAAGGGGCGAACGACGCCCTCCTGCTGATCGTCGAGGACGATGGGCCGGGCCTGAGCCCACACATGCTGGCTCACGCGTTCGATCCGTTCTACTCCAACCAGGCCGCGGGGCGTCGCGCCGGTCTTGGGCTGCCCCTGGCACGGAGCCTCGTCCGGGCGATGGGTGGCGAGTTGAGCCTGCTTTCACCGGCCGGGATCGGCGCTCCTGGGCGCGGCACTCGGGCCACCATCGCCCTCCGGCAGTGGCGATATCCACAGGTCACCCACAGAGAAGAAGCCGCACGGTCGGCGATTCCAACGGGCCTGGACCGGGTGAAGGGCTCGGACCGACTTGGGGAATCCACGCCCATTGGGCGCGCCGCCTGAAGAGCGGTGTACGGCTTGCCGACACTCCATGCAGAGCTCAGGCCTGCCGGTCGGTCGATCGGGGCTCGGGCTTCCGGTCGTGGGAAAGGCCGCGGCCGTGAGCAGGACCACGCGTGGAGAAGCCATGATCCCCGGCGATCCAGACCCACTGCCCGAGCCGCACGACCCACCGCCCGCGGGCTCCGCAACGCGGCGCGGCTCGGGATCACGCAAGAGTGCCCTGCGCGTGCTGATCGTTTCGAGTTCTGATGATCGTTTGGACACACTGGCCAGGGCATTCCGCAGTCAGGATGTCATCTGCACGCTGGTGGCGAGCGTCGAAGAAGCACTCGGCCTGATCGAGCCCGCCCAGGAGACGGGGCGAAAGACGCGCGGAGTCGCCGGGCGCTTCGAGGTGGTTCTCTACGATCTGCCCCGCGTGTCGCCCAAGGCTCTGGGGTTCCTCCGCGACCTGGGTGACCATGACCTTGCGGCCCTGGTGGTCTGCCCGGAAGTGTCGTTCGATGAAGCGGTGCAGGCGATGCGTGCCGGGGCGTGCGACATCATCTGCGGCCAGGTGAAGGCCCGTGACATTTCGCGACGTGTCTGGTCGGCGGTCGAGCAGCGCCGGATCGCCGCGTGCGGGACGGCCCCGGGCTCGGGCGGCATCATCGCGATGGGCGGCACGCGCCCGCCCGAGTCGCTCATCGCCGGGAGTGTTCCCGGTGACGCATCACCCTTGCCCGCCCCCCCCGTACGGGCCCAGCGCATCGAGCCCGGCGAGAAGCGGTCGCAGTCCCCCGCGGAACTGGTCGCGAACTTCGCACGCCTGATCCGCTACGAACTGGACGTGGAGGTGCTGCTGCGCCACGCCTTGGAGTTTGTGCTGGGGCAGGCGGGACCGACGAACGCCGCGGTGTTTCTGCCGTCACCCTCCGGCGACTACTCGCTTGGGGCGTACGTGAACTTCTCCTGTCCGAAGGACACGGTCGAGGTGCTGCTGGACCATCTGGCCAACGTCGCGGCCCCGCGCCTGGAGCGGGTCGAGGGCGTGCGGCTCATCACCAGCCAGGAGCAGCTCGAGCGCTACGCCGGCGTCACCGCAGATTGGATCTGCCACTCACACGCCGTCACGTTTGTGTGCGGGTACGAGGGGGAGCCGCTGGCGGTGTTCCTGATCTTCCGTGAGGCCGCGACCCCGTTCCCGCCGGCCTTCGCCGAGACGATGCGGATGCTGTCGCAGGTTTTCGGGGAGCAACTGGCCCGGGTCGTCCGGATTCACCACCGCCACCTGCCCAGGGACAAGTGGGGAACATTGGCCGAGGATGCCGACGACGAGGGGCGTGACGGCCTGGCGGCCTGAATTCCCGGCAAACACACGCCGGTAACCCGCGTCGTATCCCTGGAGGGGCGCAAGCAAAGGGGCCACCACCTGAGAAGGTGATGGCCCCGGGGGAGTCCTGCTTCAACCGTCGTGGTCGGACGGAGAGGTCAGGCGTGCTTCAGTTGCCGCAGTCGGGGCAGACCGCGCCGAAGAAGGCCGAGATGAAGAGGCTGAAGTCGCCGTTGTCGACGCTGCCGTCAGCGCCGGGGGTGGAGTCGGTCTGGGCGATGTCGGCGGGGTTGCAGGGAATGGTAACGGTGTCGCAGTTGGCGCTGAAGAAGGAGGAGATGAAGAGGCTGAAGTCGCCGTTGTCGACGCAGCCGTCGGCGCCGGGCGTGGCGTCGGTGGCGGCGATGTCGGCAGGGTTGCAGGCGGGGGTGCCGATGGCGGCCAGGATGATGTCGATGTCGGCCTGGGTGACGAACCCATCGCCGTTCATGTCACCGTCGGCCCAGCCGCCGGGCTGGTCAAGGTTGGCCTGGGCGATGGCCAGATCGGCGGAGTCGACAACCCCGTCGAGGTTCACGTCGCCATAGGAGGTCTGCAGGATCACCAGCACGAGTTCATCGACGTCGGCCTGGTTGACTACCAGGTCGCCGTTGATGTCGGCGGAGAGGTCGAAGTTGGGGGCTTCGTTGATGTCGCTCCACGTGGCCTCGTTGTCGGTGACGGCGGGGTTCCGCTTGAACTGCGCGTAGACGTAGTCGATGTCGAAGCCGTCGATCATGTTGTTGTTGGTCGTCAGCGGGTTGGTATCGGGGTCGGAGACAGCCCCGATGGGCGCGAAGCCCGGGGTGAAGCGCTGGGAGACGCTGGCGACGTCGCCACGGGAGAAGCCGGGCTGGTAGGTCTTGTTGGTCTTGAGGCGCGTACCGAAGAAGTTGTTGCTGGCGCCGCTGGTGAGCGAGTTCCATGCGTTGTCGATGGCTTCGAAGCCCTTCTTGCGGTTGAGATTGCCGGTGTTGGGGCCGGTCCACTCCATGGCGAGCCCGTCGGCCCAGTAGCGGACGTCGGCGGTGGTGAAGTTGCCGTCGCCGTTGAAGTCGCCGAGAATCTCGATGGAGGCCTCGGAGCCCGGTGCGCCGGCGATGGGGCCGGTGCCGTTGGGGGCGACCCAGACGGGGCCGCCGTTGCGCTGGCGCCAGGCGCGGAGGAGGTCCTCGGCGTCGCGGAGGTCGCGGAGACCGTCGCCGTTGAAGTCACCGGCAATGCGGTTGCGGCTGTTGAGTGGGGAGGCGTAGGCAATCGTCGAGCCGTCCTGGCGGACATAGTGGTTGCCGGTGTTGGCGTCGGTGTAGGTGGTGCTGGCGCGGCGGGTGGGGGTGATGCCGTTGAGTGTCACGGTGCCGAAGGCGTAGTAGACGGGGTTGGCCAGGACGTTGTTGGCGCGGACATAGTCCTGGACCGCCTGGTTGAGCGCCGGGTTGGGGATCATCTGCAGCGGCTGGGTCGGGTTGTGGATGAAGTCCATGCCGGCGATGGGGATGAAGCGGAAGGCGATGAGTTCGCCGGGGGAGAAGACGGTCGGGTCTGAACCGGGCGCGGACTGCACGGCCGCCAGCGAGATCGTGATGTTGTTGATCAGGGCGGCGGCGTAGGGGTTGCGCATCGGGGGGTTGAGATTGCCGGGGTCGTGGCCGACGGCTGGCTGCGTGAACCCGGGAGCGGCCAGACTGGAGCGCGGGTCGCCCAGTGTGCTGAGCACGGCCGGTCCTCCGACGGTGTAGCCGTTGGGCGAGTTGTCGAGCACGGCGTCGATGTTCGGGCGGCTGTAAACCGTGCCACCCTGGAGATCGTTGCGGACCGCGAGGAACTCGGCACGGCCGCCGGTGAGCCATCCACCGACCACGCCGCGCTCGGCGCCGACATAGCCGATGGCCAGCCGGTTATTGGGCACGGTGGCTTCGACACCCCCGTTACCGGCCTTGTTGGAAGGCTGGAAGCCTGGGCCGGCGAGGTTGTTGTCGGCCAGCGAGGAGAGCCCGCCGATGTTCTCGCCGCGTCCCCACGAGGGGTCGCAGCCGGTCGTGTTGTTGAATCCGTTACGCGTACCCGAGCCGGAGTCGCGTGTGATGGCCATCAGGTTCTCGCCGGACTTCAGACGCCCGGTCGCGAAGAGATGGCGAATGTCCGACATGTCGATCTGCGTGCGTCCCACGCCCAAGTTGGCCATCGGGGCGATGGGGGCGAAGGCGACGGCGGTATCGAAGATGGTGTTGGCGTCGGGCGAAGCGGTGTTGGTGTTGCGGACCGTCACGCCGTCGATCGCGCTCAGCGTGGCGAGCTGGTTACCGAAGGTCTGCAGGGTGACCGGATCGACGAAGGTCGTGCCGTTCTTGTTGACCGCGAGGACGGGGTTGAAGCCATAGCCGGGCTCGGCGGGGTTCCGTGTCAGAGCGACCGATCCCGCGGCGCGTACGGCCCACGGAGCTGGCACGTCGACCGGAGCAATATCGTTGCGGTAGCCCGCGGGCGGGGGCACTGCGCCGCCGGTGTAGATCGCGGCCATGGTCGTGGGGTTCTGGCGGGTGATGATGCCTCCGGGGTTATCGATATTGCCGAAGGCGGCGTTGGAGATCACCCCGGCGTTGATGTACTGCGTGCGATTCCAGAACGCACGCTCACGAACGATGATCGGGATGTACTGGCGGCGTGGCAGGGCGTTGACAGCCGGACCGGAGCCGGGCAGGGTGTTGAACGTCGAGCCCCAGTCGACGATCTCCTGGAAGCCGTTGACCGAACCGATGGCCATGTAGTTCAGGACGAGAAACCCGGTGGGTGGCAGGCCGGCGGGGGCCAGCTGCTCGTTCACGCCGTTGATCGATCCCGCGATCCCGTTGCCGTTGATGTCGATGAAGTCATTGGTGATGGCCGGGGCGGTGAACAGGTTTTCCAGCAGCGTGGCGCCGGCCACGTTGATCTGGTAGGGTTGGGCGGAGGCGGCGGCGCCGAGGGCCACGGCCGTGCCGCACGCCGCCAGAATGGACAGTTGCCGACTGCGCGAACGGATACTCATGGATGATCTCTCTTTCTGACGCGGGGTCGATGTGGCCGGGGCGGCCGACGGGCAAGCGCAGTCACCGCGCGGACGGACGAACACCGCCCGTCCGGGCGATCATGACTGGAGTCTGCACTTGGCCGAACGTCGGCCTGAGGCGCTGACCCCAGGCCGCACGATCTCAAACTCTCCAGCCGAACCGGCGATCACGCCTGCGGTCAAGGCATGGTGTTGGGCGCAACGCGGTTGTTGCCGGTGATGGCGTAGAAGCGATCTCCCCACAGGCGCTGGGTGATGGTGTCGATCACGTTCAGACGACGGGCCGACCCGTCGACCATGATGAAGTTCGCGGTGCCGCCGTACGGCCCGATGGCGGGCGGGTGCGAGCGACCGACGGCGTTGAGGGCGGAGTTGGCGTCGGAGATCATGCCCGCCCCGAGCTGGCTGTTGCGGAGAATCGCGGAGGTGGGCGGGTAGAAGAAGCGCGGCACGGACCCGGCGTCGGGCTCGTTGAAGACGTCGTAGCCGGAGGAACCACCCACGAACGGCGTGATCGGCCGGTGACTCTTGGAAACGCTCTCAAGCCCCTGCATGAGGGCCTGGTGATTCGGCGAATCCAGGAATTCGGTGATGAGAATCGTGTTGCCGGTGTTCTGGACCTCGGCGACCTTGACGAACCGGTTGCGACGGATCGTGCCCGCGCTGAACTTGTTGCGCCCGATGATCGCCGCGTTGGGGGCGAAGGCCAGGCGCGGCACCTGACGGTCTTCGGGGGTCGCAGCCCCGACACCCTGGCCCAGGTCGTTGATCTGCCCGCCCTCCCAGTTCTTCGAGTCGGGGCCGGGGTTGGTGCGCGGCGCGCCGCGGTTCCACATCACCGGCGACTGGAACGCGTCGGCGGGCACCGAGCCGTTCCCGCCCGGCGCGGAGAACAGGAAGTACGACCAGTGTACGTAGCCGTTGGCCGGGATGGGGTTGGACATGAGCTGGTCCTGGACGCGCCAGTTCCAGCCGGTCGGCGAGGCGGCATAGGCGTAGGAGATGGGGTAGTTCTCCTTGCTGTCGGTGGTGTAGACCGAGACCCCCTGGGCCACCGACCGCGCGGCGGCCGCGGTCACGATCGCCTGGGCCTCCTTGCGGGCGCCGGCGAGGGCCGGAAGCAGGATCGAGATGAGCAGCGCGACGATGGCGATCACCACGAGCAGTTCGATGAGCGTGAATCCGCCAATCCGTGCGGCGGACGATGTCGAGCGTGAGCGATCCATGCGGTTCTCCACAACGAGGTCCCCTGGGTCCCCCCACGATGCCCGGTTTCGGGCACCGTGCCGTGCGCTGTCACCCGATCGTGTGGACAACACACATAGGTGAATGCCACGGTCAGAGTGAGCATAGTGAACGGGCACGGTCTATCAATGCCCGCACGGCGAAGGTTCCGCAAAGCGTGCAGCCGGCGCTGCGCAAAGGCCGTGTTAGCGTCGTGTTCAGAGGGTGTGAAGCCCTTGCGCGGCGGTCGGGTGTGCCGCTCACGGGCTCACACGATCGTGTGATTCTGAACTTCGGCCCCGGAGGCAGGGTCTTCCGCGAGCTGCCTGCGTTCGAATCCGCTGCTACCCGAACAGGCCGTGATGGTCAGTTCACGAGTCGGATGCGGACCGCGCCCCGGATGGTGCCCGGGTCCACGGCCTGATCGCCCTGCGTGATCTTCACAATCCCTCGAAGGGCCAGCCGACGCGCCGCCGCACGCGCAGGCTCAAGCAGATCCCGCCAGCGTTCCCCGCCGATGGCACGGGCCGCCTCCGACGGACATATCGAACCATCGCGCCCCGAGAGCAGTTCGAGAATCGACCTCTCCAGTGCCGCGTCCTCACACTGCGCTCGCACGCTGCGCGCTCGCCGACGGCACGCTTCCGAGCAATGGCGCACATGCTCCCAGTCGCGCTCCCACTTCTTGCGCCACTGGATCGGACGCCCGCAGATCGCGCAGGGCTTCGACGCCCGCTCGGGCCCGCGTCCCCCGGTTGCACGCTCGCGTGGCATGGTGGTGATTGAAGGGCCCCGGAGCCTCGGCGTCCTGCGGCGCCGCTGCTCCGGAGCGGGTTCTACGCTCCGGGCGTGCCTGTCGCCCGTGCGACAAACGTACTTGAGCCAACGCCCAAGGGACTGTACTGCCCGGGCGGCCGGTTCTTCATCGATCCCTGGAGTCCGGAGCCGGGGGATGTGGCCGTGATCACCCACGCGCACGCCGACCACGCCCGCCCCGGTGCGAGCGTCTACTACACCTCGGTCAGTGGGGCCGAAGTGCTGCGGACCAGGTTGCTCGGGGCGGAGGTTCGCCTGATCGGCTGGGGCATCGAGCACGGGCAGGACTTCGGCGCCGTACGCGTCTCGCTCCACCCGGCCGGGCATGTCCTGGGCTCGGCGCAGGTGCGGGTCGAGGCGCCTTCGGGAGAGGTCTGGGTGGTCTCGGGCGATTACAAGGTGGTGCCCGACGGCATCGCGGAGCCGTTCGAGCCCGTCAACTGCGACGTGTTCATCACCGAGTCGACCTTCGGCCTGCCGATCTACCGCTGGCCCGACCCGGCGCGCGTGATGGCCGAGATCCGCGAGTGGTGGCGCGACAACGCGAGCGAAGGGGTTACCTCGGTGATCTTCGCCTACGCGCTGGGCAAGGCCCAGAGGCTCCTGGCGCACCTGTCAAGCCCGGACCCGTCGGCAGGGCCGCTGATGGCGCACGGCGCCGTCCTCACGATGAACGAGGCGTACACCCGAGCGGGGGCGCGACTTCCTTACGTCGAGAAGGCCGACCGCGCCGCGGTGAGAGCCGCGGGCGGTCGCGGGCTCGTGGTCGCTCCGCCGTCGGCCGACGGCTCGGCGTGGCTCAAGGGGCTTGGCCCGGTTTCGCGCGCGACGTGCTCGGGGTGGATGCAGGTTCGTGGTGTGCGCCGGCGGGCGAACCTCGACCGCGGGTTCATCCTCTCCGACCATGCCGACTGGCCCGGCCTGCTCCACGCCGTCAGGGCCAGCGGGGCCCGGCGCGTCGGCGTGACGCACGGCAGCACCGGCCCCTTCGTCCGCTACCTGAGCGAACAAGGGCTGGAGGCCTTCGAACTCCCGACACGATTCAGCACATCGGGCGAGGAGAGCCAGGACACCTGATGAGGTGATCGGCCGCGATCGTTTACGGGGCCATGAGCCATGATCATGAGCCGTTAGCCACGGAACAGCACGATGCTCGGCTTTGTTCGACTGTACGAGGAACTGGAGCGGACCACACGTTCGTCGGAGAAGGTGCGCCTGCTGGCCCGCGCTTTCCGCGCCGCCGACCCGGAGGAGGGCGCCTGGGTGCTCTGGCTGATGCTGGGCAACCGTCCCGCGAGGGCCGTGCAGAGGTCCGACCTCCGGCGTGCAGCCTGCCGGGCCGCCGGGATTCCCGAGTGGCTCTTCGACGATTGTCACGCCGCCGTGGGCGACCTGAGCGAGACCATCGCGCTGCTGCTGCCCGAGGGCCACCGGGTCGAGCCTCCATCCCTGGCCGAACTGCTGAAGGTGGAGATCCCGCGGCTCGGCGCCCTCCGCGGTAAGGCGCTGGACGACGCCCTGCGGGCGCTCTGGGACCGGATGGACAGGGCCTCGAAATTCCTGCTGCACAAGATCATCGGCGGGGCGTTCAGGGTTGGCGTCTCGCGCGGGCTGGTCGTGCGGGCGCTGGCGGAGGTCACCGGAGAGACGGCGTCGGTGATCGAAGGACGGCTGGTCGGGCGTTGGAGCCCCGACCCCGAGAACTTCAAGGGTCTGCTGGAAGGTCGAAGCGCTCGCTCCGATCCCACCCTGCCGTACCCCTTCTACCTGGCCCACACGCTGGAGAGTGTCATCCCGGAACTGGCTCCAGGCGGAGAAGCCGATGATGGGGCCGACGCGCACGCGACCGTGCTCACGCGGTCAATCGCTGATCCCATCGCCACACGCCTGGGTTCGCCCGATGCCTGGATCACCGAGTGGAAGTGGGACGGCATCCGGGCGCAGGTGATCGTTCGATCTGTGCCGGGCGCATCGACACCCGTGGTGGCGCTCTGGTCGAGAGGCGATGAACGCCTCAACGACGCATTCCCGGATGTCCTGATGCACGCCGCGGACCTGCCCCCCGGCACGGTTCTCGATGGTGAGATCGTGGCGTGGAGTTCCGACACGCCCGCTCAGATCGGCGGCTCGATCCCCGGCGCGTGGTGGCCGGGGGAGGGACGCCCGCGCGGGTTTGCCGCACTCCAGCGCCGCCTCAATCGGACAGGTGTAGTGCCCGCGCTGTTCGAAGAAACCCCCTGCGTATTCCTGGCGTTCGACCTGATCGAGACCGAAGGCGCCGACCTCCGGGCGAGCCCTCTCCGCGAACGGCGCGCCATGCTGGAGCGCCTGATGCAGCGTGTTGATGGTCACGGGCGATCCGCCCTGATGAGGCTCTCACCGGGCCTTGTCGGCACCGATTGGCGTGCCGCTCGCACGGCCCGTGCCTGCGCGAGGGCGCTGGGTGTTGAGGGACTGGTCCTCAAGCACGCCGAATCACCCTACGGCGTCGGGCGCACGCTCGCGCCACGAGTCTCTGGCGCGGGCGCACCATCGGGACATCCGGCAGAGCGCGTCGGGTGGTACAAGTGGAAGGTGGACCCGTTCACCGCCGACTGCGTGCTGATCGCCGCGCAGCGCGGCAGCGGGCGACGCGCTTCGCTCTACACCGATTACACCTTCGGTGTATGGAGCGGGCCCAAGCCCGGGCAGGGCACGCTGCTGCCCGTCGCCAAGGCGTACTCCGGCCTCACCGACGAGGAGATCGACCGCGTCGACCGCTTCATCCGGGCTCATCCGGAGGGGAGCGGCGCACCGGCCTCCTCCGCCTATCGGCGCGTCCAGCCGCGGCTGGTCTTTGAACTGGCTTTCGAGCGGGTGACGCGATCGACGCGCCATGCGTCGGGCCTGGCGGTCCGTTTCCCACGTATCGCGCGCTGGCGCACCGACAAGCCCCCCGATCAGGCCGATACGCTCGACACCATCCGGGATCTCCTCCCTCCCGAGGAGCGTGTCACCGGTGCGGAGCCCCGACGGTCATCACGGCGGAACCGGTGAAGGACGTCCCGATCCATCTCGCCCAGTACTTCTCGCGCCGTGGGTGGACGGTCTTCCCCTTCCAGGGCGAGGTCTGGCGCCGGGCCTTGTCGGGCACGAGCGGGCTGCTCCACGCCGTCACCGGCTCGGGCAAGACCATGGCCGTCTGGGGCGCGGCGCTGGCGCGTGAACTGCAGCGCCGCAGCGTGCCGACGAGGAAGCCCGGGGCCGAGCCGGGCGGCGGGATCTCGGTGCTCTGGATCACTCCGCTGCGAGCGCTTTCGACCGACACCGTGCGGGCGATGCGCAAGTCTTCGGAGGGCGTCGGGCTCGACTGGACGATCGAGTCTCGAACGGGCGACACGCCCACCGGCACGCGGGCGCGCCAGCGCGAGCGCCTGCCCGCGGCCCTGGTGACCACTCCGGAAAGTCTCAGCGTGCTGCTCTCGTACCCGGGCATGGCCCAGCGCCTGGCGCGGGCGTGGCTCTGCGTGGTTGATGAATGGCACGAACTGCTCGGCACCAAGCGCGGCGTCCAGTTGGAACTGGCCCTGGCTCGCCTGCGCCGTGACAACCCCGCGCTGGTGACCTGGGGCCTCTCGGCTACGCTCGGGAACATCGACCAGGCGCAGCGCGTGCTGCTGGGCCCCGAGCACCCGCCGGACCGGGCCATCCTTGTTCGCGGCCAGTTCGAACGTCGCTGCGAGATGGAGACGCTGCTGCCCCCCACGATGGAGCGATTCCCGTGGGCGGGGCACATCGGCCTGCGCCTGCTCGGCGGGGTGCTCGAGCGGATCGAGCGCGCCGGTACGACGCTGCTCTTCACCAACACGCGCGGCCAGGCCGAGATCTGGTTCCAGGCTCTCGCCGCGGCAAGACCGCAGTGGCTTGTCCCGGAGGGTGGATGCGCCGTGCCGCCACTGGCGATCCACCACGGCTCACTCGGGCGTGTGCCGCGGGAGGAGGTGGAGCGGGCGATCCGCGAGGGTACCGTCCGCTGCGTCGTCTGCACGTCGAGCCTGGACCTGGGCGTGGACTTCCCGCCCGTGGAGCAGGTAATCCAGGTCGGCAGCCCCAAGGGCATCGCGCGGCTGCTCCAGCGCGCCGGTCGCAGCGGGCACCGCCCCGGCGAGCGGTCGCGCCTCATCTGCGTCCCCACCAACGCGCTGGAGCTGCTGGAGTTTGCCGCGGCCCGGGGCGTCATCGACCCTCTCCGCGAGCCACAGGCCGGTGCCGATGCCGGGACGTACGTCAGGGACGAGGTCCCGTTGGAGGCCCGCCCGCCGTTGCGACTCTCGATGGACGTGCTCTGCCAGCACATGGTCACGCTCGCCTGCGGTGACGGCTTTGTCCCCGATGAGCTCTACGACGAGGTCCGCACGACCCACGCCTTCGCCGACCTCACCCGCGCCCAGTTCGACTGGGCCCTGCAGTTCGCGGCCCACGGCGGGCCGGCCCTCACCGCCTATGAACGCCACGCACGGCTCCACGCCGCCGATTCAGGCCACGACGCCCCGACGGCGCCCACGCGCTACCGCGTGCGCACGCCCGCACTCTCCCGCCTGCACCGCCTGAGCATCGGCACGATCACCAGCGAGACCGCCATGACGGTCCGCACACGCTCCGGGTCACCGCTCGGCACCGTCGAAGAGAGCTTCATCGCGAGACTCCGGCCCGGAGACCGCTTCGTCTTCGGCGGGCGACGCCTGCGCCTGCTGCGCGTCCGCGAGATGTCCGCCTTCACCGAGCCCGCACCCTCGGTGCGCGGCGACGCCGGCAAAGGGGCCATGCCCAGCTGGGTCGGCGGGCGAATGCCCCTGAGTTCCCAGTTGGCCGAGCAGGTGCGCCGCTGCCTCCGCGACGCGGACTCGGGTCGCCTCATGACACCGGAGATGGTCGCGGTGGGGCCGCTGCTCGAACTGCAGAAACGCTGGTCGAAGTTGCCCCGCGACGGCGAACTGCTCATCGAGCACGCCCGGACGCGCGACGGCTGGCACGCCTATGTCTACCCCATCGAGGGACGCCTCGTGCACGAGGGCCTGGCCGCCCTGTGCGCCTGGAGGTTCGCCTCGGTGAGTGGCGAGGTCGGCCGCAGTTTCTCGATGGCCTGCGGGGATATCGGCTTCGAACTCCACTCCCCGACGCCCTTCCGGCCGGACGAGTCGGCCTGGCGCGCCGCTCTCAGCCCCGTGCGCCTCGCCGAAGACCTGGAATCCTGCCTGAACAGCGTGGAGCTGTCCCGGCGCAAGTTCCGCGACATCGCTCGCGTGGCCGGCCTGATCACCCAGGGGTACCCGGGCGAGGCACGCCCCTCGCGACATCTCCAGGCCAGCAGCGAACTCTACTTCGACGTCTTCAGGGAGTTCGACCCTGACAACATGCTCCTGGAGCAGGCGCGCCGGGAAGCCCTCGAGCAGCAGCTCGACGTGTCACGGCTCTCCAGCGCGCTCCGCAGAATCGCCGCATCAGCCATCGTCAGCGTCGATCTCCCCTGCCTCACGCCGCTGGCGTTCCCGCTCTGGGCCGATCGACTCCGCGAGCAGATGACCACCGAACGTTGGGAAGACCGTGTCCGCCGCATGCTCGGCGACCTTGAGCAGAGGGCGAGCGCTCCTGGTGTCACACGTCAGAGCCTTCCCCTCGATTCTCCGGACCCTGACCACCCGGCACCCACCGGGCCAGCCCGCGAGGTTGTGCGCCGTCGCCGCCGTCGCCCGCGTGTACCCTGACGGGCGTGATGGGCCGTTCGATCCATGTGCAACTGGCGTTGCCCGACCGGGTCAGCGGTGCCACGCTGGAACTGCTCCCGCAGAAGGCGGCCGTCCTGCACGGCGCCGACGGGCGTCGCGTGCTCCTGGTCGCGGATCTGCACCTGGGCAAGTCGGCGTCGTTCGCCGCGGGCGGTGTGCCGCTTCGCGCGGGCCTGGCCGGTCAGATCGCGCGGGCCGACCTGCAGACCCTGGCCTCCCTGCTGGCGAACACCCGCTGTGCCGAGATGGTTGTGCTGGGCGACCTGCTCCACGCGCGCACAGCCCGCGACCCCGGCGTGCTGGAGGCGCTGCACGCATGGCGCTGGAGCCCGAACGTGGCCGTGGTCTCGGTGATGCTGGTCCGCGGCAACCACGACCGCGGCGCCGGTGATCCTCCCGAAGAGGTCGGGTTCCGGTGCGTCGATGCGCCGTGGCCGATCGCGCCGGGGATCATGGGCGTGCACGAGCCGTGCGAGATCGAGGGCGCATTGGTCGTCGCCGGCCACCTGCACCCCGGCGTTGTCCTGACCGGTGCCGGCGCGCGGGAGCGGGCGCCGTGCTTCATCGTCGGTGAGCGCCTGGCGGTGCTGCCGGCCTTCGGGCGCTTTACGGGTTCAACGTGCACAAACGCGTGGCCCGATGCCCGTCGCTATGCGTGCGGTCCCGAGTCCGTCGTGGAGATCCCGCAGGCCCTGACGGCCGGCCGTGGAGCGGGATCCCGTCGGGGGCGATAACCCGCGCATCATCCCGCTCGCCACGGGAAGGTGAGGCCGATACCGGCTAGAACGCCTGCACCGGCCCCGCCCTCACGCGTGACGGTTGCCTTCACGGCTGGGCCGAGTTGCGACCTGGCGATCTCCGATGCAGATGAGAGGTGATCGGTGCACCGGCGGACCCTGCGGTTACCCCCGTACCCGCTCCTCCCAGGGAACTCGCGATGGATGCTGCCAAGTCCGCCAACCCGCACGCCAACACCATCCGCCTGGTCGGGCCCGACCTGGTCCGTCTGTACGCCGAGCTCGACGCCGCCGGCGAGCGAAGTCATCCACGGCGGGAGTTCCTCCGATGGCCGTTCCCGAAGGAATCGATCCTGATCGAACTGCAGCACACCGGTGGAGCGAGCACGAAGCTCAACCTGGCCTGCCGCAACATCTCGACCGCCGGGATGAGCCTGCTGCACAACGCGTACGTGCACGTGGGCACGCCGTGCCTCGTGCACCTGCAGCAGATCGACGGTCGTCCGAGCCAGCTCGCCGGCAAAGTGGTTCGATGCCGCCACGTCCGCGGGCTGGTGCACGAGCTGGGGATCCAGTTTGCCGCTCAGATCAACCTCCGCTCGTTCATCCGGGTCGATCCGCTGCAGGGGTCATTCACGCTCGAGCGGGTGTCCGCCGAGAAACTCATCGGCAGCGTGCTGCACATCGAGGACTCCGCCGCCGACCGGCGCCTGCTCAGGCACTACCTCCGCGACACCCAGTTGACGGTGCTGGCGGTGGAAAACGCCGAAGAGGCGCTGCGCCGCGCGCCGGAGGGCTTCGACATCATCATCTGCGACTTTGACCTTCCCGATATGACCGGCGCCGACGTCACCGAGAAGCTCCGGGCCAAGGGCGTGCAGACCCCGGTCATCATGGTGACCGCCCTGGGCGACCCTCAGACGCGGGCGCGGATGCTCGAGGCCCGGGTCTCGGCGATCCTGATCAAGCCCATCGCCGAGGAGCAGATGCTCAGGGCCGTGGCCGAGTTCATGATCCTGGAAGGTGGTGACGCGGGCGGTCCGGTCTACTCAACGGTCGCCGCGGACAATCCCGCCTACGCCTTCATCGCGGAGTTCATCCAGGACCTCCGCCAGACCGCCGGCGCGCTGAGCAAGGCCCTGCAGGCCAACGACACGGCCACCCTCCGACGCCTGTGCGCGCAGGTCAAGGGCTCCGCGCCGTCGCTGGGCTTTGCGACATTGGCCAACGCCGCCGATGCGGCCCTGGCACAACTGAACGCCGGTCAGTCGGCCGCGGACGCCTCCAGGGCCGTCAAGTCGCTCATCGCGCTCTGCGTGAACGCGCGCGTGCGCGAACAGAAACGCAAGGCGGGCTGACGCGTGCCACGCCCCTCCGCCGCGATCACTCTCGGATATGGACAGGCCCCGGATTGTCAGCGACCCAGATAGTGCGCGGGCACCAGGCCGTGGTCGGCCCGGATGACGCTCTGGATCCCTCCGCGCCCGCGCCAACTCGTGACAATCTGCAGCCAGGCCGGGGACATCAGCGCGACCAGGTCGGACCGGATGCGGTGGGTCACCGCTTCATAGAAGATCCCCTCGTTCCGGAACGACTGGTAGTAGAGTTTCAACGACTTCAGTTCCACGCACGCGCCCCGCGATGCCCCCGGCTGGTAGCGCAGCGTGACCGTGCCGAAGTCCGGGTGTCCGGTCTTCGGGCAGACCGACGTGAACTCCTCCGACACATGCTCGATCACCAGCGGCTCTTCGCCGACGGCGGTCGGGGCGGGGAAGGCTTCCAGGAGACTGGTATCGGGCATCGTCGCTTCCGAGGGTGTGCGTGGAGGAAGGCCGGCGTCGCACGGAGATCCCTTGCTCCCGCGGTGCCGGCGTCACCGGTAGCGGGTGATCAGCTCTTCGATCCGGGGCTGGTCGCGGTTCATGCGCAGCGAGCGCCGCAGCAGGTCCAGCGCCCGGTCCTTGGCGGCCAGGTCGGTCTTGTCCGACCAGATGTAGTTGTTCAGTTCGCAGATCCCCAGCCCGTTCAGGGCGGGGAAGTAGTCGGCGTCCATCCGCAGCGAGGCCTCGAAGGCCGCCTTGGCCTCGTCGTAGCGCTCCAGCCGGAACAGCGCGAACCCCAGCCGCTCCCACGCCGCCGGTGACGGGTTGGTCTTGATGAGTTGATCAAGGGTGTTGCGCATCTCCGTCCAGCGCCCGAGGCGCCCGAGGCTCTCGCCCAGGTTCAGCAGCAGCCGCGGCGTCAGGTCCATCAGTTCGGTGGCCTGCTGGTACTCGACGACCGCATCGGTGTGCCGGTCGAGCCCGGCGTACACCGCCCCGAGGTTGAACCGCGCCGACCCGTCGCGCGGACGCAGCCGCGTGGCCCGCTGCGCGAACGGCAGCGACTGCTCGTACTCACCGAGCTGGAAGTACGCCGTGGCGATGTTGAGATTCGCCTGGAAGTCCTCCGGGCGCACGTTCAGCGCCCGCAGGTACGCGCCGATCGCCTCGCTCACGCGCTCCAGAAGATGCAGCATCAGCCCGTGGTGGTACTGCGCTTCGAAGTTCCCCGGCTCAAGTTCCGCCGCGCGACGGTAACTGCGCTCGGCCGAGTCGTAGTTGCGCTCGGTCCGGTAGATGTCGCCCATCGCCATATGCGCGGTCGTCAACTGCGGATTGATCTCGATGGCCCGCGCCAGTTCCCGCAGCGCCCGCTCTCGATCCCCGCTGGCGTACGCACCCTCCGCCGACCGCACCCACCGGTCCGCAACGCTCGGGTCCGCAACCACCGGCGCCGCGGACCGGGCCGTCTCACGACCCCCGAACCACGCGCACCCCGTCAGCGCCGTCACCAGCACCGCCAGCGCCACGACGCCCGCCGCCCGCAGGCATCGTCCGTCCAGCCGCAACACGCTCAGACCCATGGTGGCCATCCCACCCCGGCTTGCAGGGATTTCAATCGGGTCGAGGCTGGATGACGCTTGTGGTGTCACACTCGGCATGAGGTCCTTTCCTGCGGCACGACGCCCGGAGCATCGGCCCCCGCCCCGCAGCCCCGGTCAGAGCGCCATGGACGTCAGAGGATACGGCATCATGGGTGATTCGGTCTGTGATCACGGCTTCATCGCCCGGGCTTCCGGTGCCCGGCCCGCTTCCGACCGGATCGCCCTGAGTCGGTCCCGCGGGATGCCCGTGACTTCCCCACGCCCCGTGCCTTCCCCACGTGAGCGGACGCCGAAGTGCCGCCCGCTCGCCCAGCAGGACCAGTACGCCCGTCGCCGGGCTTGCGACGCGCACCCTGGGACGCCCGGCGAGGTCTGGCCGCCGCACCAGTCTTGGGGGTGCCCTGCGCCGCGGGCCTCTTCGGAGACCTTGAAGCAGACTTTGAAGTGCTGGTCGTGCCCGTTCCCGGATCGCTCGCCGGTGGTCCCGCACTGATCGGATCCAGGGCTGTGCCGGTTTCATCGGCCCGCCCGACGAGCGATCTCAACCGGGAGACGTTGATCGTGTCCCACGCGACCGTGCCGTTCTGGCCCTTGGGGGTCTCCATAATCTTCGGCACCTGCGCCCAGCACGCGACGTTCACGAGCACCCGGAAGCCCGCCAGCCCGATCGTCCCTTCACCGATGTGCTGATGGCGGTCCACGCGCGAGCCGGCGGCACCTTTGCTGTCGTTCAGGTGCAGGACCCGGACCGCCGCGGCCGTGATCGTCCGCTCGACGCCGGCGACGAACTCCTCCGCACCCGTTCGGGTGGAGAGGTCATACCCGCCCGCGTGGGCGTGACACGAGTCGAGGCAGAAGCTCAGGCGGTGCGGCGGTGCACCAGCGTCGATCACCCGTGCGCGGAGGCGGGCCAGTTGCTCCAGCGTCCGCCCGATCGTGGACCCCTGACCCGCCACGTTCTCAAGGCAAAGCACCGTCCGCCCCGGCGCTCGCAGCAGTTCGCAGCACGCCGAGACGATCCGCCCCTCGGCCTCATCCTCCGCCGAACCGACGGCCGCCCCTGGGTGGAACACCAGCAGGGGGATCTCCAGCGCCTCGCAGCGGGCGACCTCCTTGTGCATCAGCGCCACCGAGCGGGCGTGGAGCGCCGGGTCGGGGCTGGCCAGGTTGGCCAGGTACGACGCGTGCGACACCACCCGGTCGGGAGCGCCAGCGCCCGTCGCCCAGCCCATCGCCCTCCGCTCGGCGTCCCACTCCGAGACCGCGCCCGGCGAGAGCGGGGGAGCGATCCACTGCTGCTGGTTCTTGGTGAAGACCTGCACGCAGTCCAGCCCCAGCGACCGCGCCTCGCGCAGGGCGTTGGCCATCGACCCCGCGATGGACAGGTGTGAGCCGAACACGAAAGGTCCGATCGGCGGTTACGGGAAGATGCCGCGGACCTCATACGCCTGCTTCAGCCGCTCGAGGGCGGCGATGTACGACGCGGTACGCAGGTCGCAGGAGTACTTCTTCCGGGCCTCGCGCGTGCGACCCGCCGCCTGCACCATGTGCTTGTTCAGTTCGCGGTCGACCTTGGCCAGGTCCCACGCCTGGAACGACTTGTTCTGCACCCACTCAAAGTACGAGACCGTCACGCCGCCGGCGTTGCACAGGATCGCCGGCAGCACCTCGATGCCCCGCGCCTGCAGCACGTGCTCGCCCGCAGGCGTCGTCGGCGCGTTGGCACCCTCCGCCACCACCTTGCAGTTGAGCATCTCCGCCTCCGGCTCCTGGATCATCTGCTCCAGCGCCGCAGGGATGAACACGTCCACCTTCGTCCGGTAGAAGTCCTCTTTCGAGCACTTCGAGGCCTTCGGGTACCCAGCCACCCCGCCCTTCTGTGACACGTATTCCGCCAGATCCTTCGCGTCGATCCCCTTCTCGTTGATGATGAACCCCGTGTGGTCGGCCACCGCGGTCATCTTCGCCCCCTTGTCCTGGAAGATCTTGCCCGACCAGCTCCCCACGTTGCCGTACCCCAGCACGCTGAACGTGCACCGCTCTGGCCTGAGTTTCAGTTCAGGCAGCATCTCGATCAGCGTGTCCACCACGCCCTGGCCGGTGGCCTTCTCACGCCCCAGCGAGCCGCCGTACTCCACTGGTTTGCCCGTGATGACCGCCGAGGGATTGTCGCCGCCGATCTCGCTCAGGAACGAGTACGTGTCCGCGATCCACGCCATGTGCTGGCTGTTGGACCCCACGTCCGGCGCGGGGATGTCGTAGTCCGGGCCGATGTTGTGAGCGATCGCCGCCGTGAACCGACGCACGATCCGCTCCATCTCCGTCTTGGTGTGCTTGCGCGGGTCGATCTTGATGCCACCCTTGCCGCCGCCGTACGGCACACCCACCAGCGAGCACTTCATCGTCATCAGGAACGCCAGCGACTTCACGTCGTCCAGGTGCACGTCGGGGTGAAACCGCAGCCCCCCCTTGAACGGGCCCAGCGCGTTGTTGTGCTGCACCCGGTAGCCCTTCACCAGCAGGAACGACCCGTTGTCCATACGCACCGGGAAGTGCACCATGATCTCGTTCTTCGGCTGCGCCAGGATCAGTTGCAGATAGTGCGGCAGGTTCATCACCTCCGCCGCGTGCAGCATCGTCGACACTGTCTGCGTGTACAGGTTCGCCGGATCGTCAGGCAGCCCCACGTCCGCAAGCACATCACTTCCGCTGAGCACCGCGCCGGTCCCGGCGCTGCCGCCCGAGCGCCCGCCGTTGCGGTACGTCTGACTGCGCTGGCCGTTGGTGGTAGCGGACTTGGACTTGGTTCGGGTGGTGCTCATGGTGTGCTCGCGTGGTGTTGGGGGGGGTGGGGGGGGTGGGGGGGGGGGAAACAGAGTGCTCAGCAGCGCCGGGTCCTTCTCGGCACGCCGGCCGCCTTTGAACCGCCGTGCTCACGGCCGCTGAGCGCGATGTCGGCGGGCACAAACGTCTGACCTGGGGCCGACGATCCCAGGTTCATGAACCGACGAAACGGGGCAGGATCCTACCGTTCTCAACAGGCCCCGTGGACCACTGGCTACAGGATTTGAGACGCGCCGGCCGCGTTGTTCCACATGGACTTGCAGGAGTGCTCCGGGATGATCGTCTACTGCGCATCGGACCTGCTGTGGGCGACGAAGATCAAATCCACCGCGGACGCGCTTGGGGTTCCCTGCCGTCCGGTCAGATCTCTGCAGATGCTCGAGGACCGGCTGAGCGACTCACCCGTTCGGGCTCTGATCGTTGACCTGGAAGCCGGCGAAGTGGCCTTGCAGTTGATTCAGCAGGTCCGTGTGCGCAAGGGCGCGGGGATTCACGTGGTCGCATTCGGGCCGCACGTCTCGGTGGAAGCGCTTACAGCGGCGCGTGCGGCCGGCGCCGATACGGTCCTGACCCGTGGCGCCTTTCACCGATCTCTCCACGAGATCCTCACATCTCTTGGGGGAAAACCTGAGCAGATGAAAACGGAGGGTGTCAAGCCTGAAACCGGCGTGTAATCAGCCTCAAAGGCTCATTTTAAAGCCTTGATTTCCATGCGATCAAGCCGTGCGCGAGCTGGTGGACGGCCTGTTGATCCGCTGTGGATGATCTGCATGATTATGGGCTTCGGGGTGGGTCGGGTTGGCGCGCAAAGTTCGTGAACGGCAGGGTCTACGGCTGTTCCCGCTGGTCAGGCAGCGCTAACCTAATGACCCTGTTCTCCGGCTGAAGCACCCGCGGCGGGCATGCCGATCCGTGCCGATTCGTTCGGCGCGGGCAGCACCCGAGTCGCCTCAACCGGACGTCATCCACGCACCTACCCGCGGCTGTCGGCAAGGTTCCATCCATGATTGACGAAACGCTCATCGCCTCCCTTGGACTCAATGACGCCGAGCTGGACAAGGTTCTCGGCAAGTCGCCCGACATGACGGCCCTGATGGGGACGCAACTGGCCGACGTGACCGAGGGTTCCATCATCGAAGGCGTGATCACCGGCGTGGCTGGGGACGACCTGGTGGTGAACGTCGGGCTGAAGTCGGAGGGTCTGGTTCCCCGCGAGGAGTTCGAGGGGCTGGATCCCAAGCCCGGGGACAAGTTCAAGTTCCTGCTGGAGAACCTGACGGGTGAGGGCGGGCTGGTCCAGATCTCCAAGCGCAAGGCCGACCGCCAGATCAACTGGCAGCGGCTGGTGGATACGACCCGCGAGGGTGACGTGATCGAGGGGAAGGTGACCCGGAAGATCAAGGGCGGCCTGCTGGTGGACATCGGTGTGCCGGCGTTCCTTCCGGCCTCGCAGGTGGACGTTCGTCGCCCGGCCGAGATCGCCGACTTCATCGGGCGCACGATCCGCGCCAGCGTGCTCAAGATCGACCTTGAGCGGAAGAACATCGTCGTGTCGCGTCGCAAACTCATCGAGGAGGAGCGCGAGTCGGCCAAGAAGCGGCTCATGGAGACCCTCAAGGAGGGCGACATGGTCACGGGCGAGGTCAAGAACATCGCCGACTTCGGCGCGTTCATCGACCTCGGCGGGATCGACGGGCTTCTGCACATCACCGACATGTCGTGGGGGCGGATCAACCACCCCTCCGAGATGCTCAAGCTTGGGCAGAAGGTGGAGGTGAAGGTCCTCAACATCGACCGCGACAAGGAGAAGATCGCGCTGGGCCTCAAGCAGAAGGAGGCTTCGCCCTGGGAGGAGATCGAGCAGAAGTACCCTGTGGGCTCGCGCGTTCACGGCACGGTGGTCAACATCGTCTCCTACGGCGCGTTCGTGCGGCTGGAGGACGGGATCGAGGGCCTCGTGCACATCTCCGAGATGTCGTGGACGCGGCGCATCAACCACCCGTCCGAACTGGTCAAGCCCGGTGACCAGGCCGACGTGGTCATCCTCGAGATCGACAAGCACAAGCAGGAGATCAGCCTCGGGATGAAGCAGACCGAGGTCAACCCGTGGGAACTGGTCTCCGAGAAGTACCCCCCCGGCACGGTTATCGAGGGCACGGTGCGGAACCTGACCAACTACGGGGCCTTTGTCGAGATCGAGCCCGGCATCGACGGGCTGCTCCACGTCTCCGACCTGTCGTGGACCAAGAAGGTCACGCACGCCAACGAGGTGCTCAAGAAGGGCGACGTCATCAAGTGCGTCGTGCTCGACGTGGACCGCGAGAAGCAGCGCATCGGCCTGGGCGTCAAGCAACTCACCGAGGACCCGTGGGTGCACGCCATCCCCGAGCACTACAAGCCGGGCATGGTCGTCCGCGGCAAGGTCACGAAGATCACCAACTTCGGGGTCTTCGTCGAACTCGAGTCGGACCTGGAGGGTCTGCTGCACATCTCCGAACTGTCCGACCAGAAGGTCGAGAACCCGCAGGACGTGGTCAAGATCGGCGACGAGGTCGATGTGAAGATCCTCCGCGTCGACACTTCCGACCGCAAGATCGGCCTGTCGCTCAAGCGCGCCCAGTGGGGCGACACCTCCGGGACCGGCGGTGGCGGCGGCGGTGGCGGCGACGAGCGCCGCTCGCGCGGCCCCGTTCCCACCCGTGGCGGCATGGACGACCACGGCGCGATGGGCACCGACAAGATCACCTTCGGCAAGCCGAAGGGCGAGTAACCCGCGGCGAGGATCACCGCCGCGCATCAACCCACGAAACGCAAACGCCCAGGGCTTTCACCCTGGGCGTTCGTTTTCTGGTCTCCTTCACCATCCGGGCGAGCCTTCATCCGCGGCCATCACGCGCGGACGGGGCGTTCTTGAGCGGGTCGGTCTCTGGGCAGGGGCGTTGTGGTTCGGCGTCCGGCTCAGCACATGGCCAGGAACGAAAGCAGAAACAGCAGGGCCATGCGCTGCCGGTTGTTCAATGTCAGGTCGACAATATTGGCAAGGGCCGTGGTCATGGCGTTCCTCCGGTCTTGAGTTGTTGAACCTGTCGCCCGAGGCGCGGGCACCCCGGGCATGAGCACAAGGTGCGACCGGCGTGCCAGAGCCCTGAGCGCGTCGTGGCCCCATGTGCGGGTGCCTGGGATATCCGGTCCTAGGGCGATACGCCCTTCCCGGTGCACCTGTTCCGCGTACATTCTCGGAGCATCGGGGCGCAGTCCGGCCTCGCCCCGGGCAGGCCCGGCAGGAGCCAGGGAGTGGGCGGGGGCGGGTGTTGCGGGTGTGCATCAGTTCGTTGCCGAGGTGTTGTTCCATGACCACACCACATCCCAGCCGAGGCGTTCGATCACGCGGACCTGAGCCGGGGTTTCCGGTCCTGATGGTTGTGTCTGTGGCGTGGTCTGTGGTGTTCGCCGGGGTGCTCGCCGGGGCATGGGCGTCCACGACCCAGGCGCAGGATCCCCCGGCGACGGCAACGGCACAGGCACCGGGCATGGCCCCGGGCGTGGACGCGACGGCCGCGCCGCACCCAGAAGACGTGCTGCGGGCCATCCGGGTGTTGCGGCAGTGGCTGGCCGCGGGGGAGATCGGCGAGCACGCGGCGTCGGAGTTGCCGGCGTCGGCCGGTGCGGCGGTGGTCATCCGCCAGTACGGGCGGGTGATCGGGCGCGGTCAGCGGCTGGAAGTGGGTGGGCTGGTGGAGCCTGGCGCTGCGACGATCCGCGAGGCATTCTCCGAGGCATTCGATCAGGCACGCCGGTATCTGTCAAGGCTTCCGGTCGAGGGCATGGCTCCGGGCGATCCCGCGGAGGGGCTCCCGCTGGCCAGTCCTGCGCAGGTTCGCTCGGTGGCGAGCACGCTGGCGCTGAGTGTTGAACTGGCCGGAGCCCCGGTGCCGATCGAGCCCGCGGAGGTCGCCGATCTGGACCAGGTGCTGGCGATCGGAGTGGAAGGTGTTGCGGTGCGTCTGGGGACTGGGCCATTTCACGCGGCCTTCCCATCGGCGATGCTCTTCGGGCAGCAGTGGCCGTCCGACTCCGCCCGCGCGCTGGTTGCCCGCACGACCGGGCAGGCGGCGGCGGCGCTGGAGCGTCCCGCGGTGCTCGCCGATCGGTTCAACCTGCGGATGTACCGGTTCAGGGCGACGCACGCAGCGCAAGTCGCCTCGGGCGAGGAACCCCGCCTGTTGTTCCGGGGGAACAGGCTCGTGGGCGTGACCGAGGTCGATACGCCCGAGCATCTTCGTCGGTGGGCGCGTTCGATCACCTCGCACCTGGTGCACCGGCTGAGCGTGAAGCCGACGGGTGCGAGCGACACCGAAGCCCAGGCCGGGCTGTTGCTTGCGGCGTACGCGCTGGCCCGTGCGGCGCACTTGGAGCACGACCCCCAGCGGTGTGCGGCCCTGTCCCGTGTGGTGCGGGAGGTGGCCGATCGATACACCCCCGAAGTGCTGGACACGGCGGACCCCGCGGTCGCGGCCTTGTTTGCGCGCCTCGCGGCTGAACTTGCTCGCGTCGGTGATCCGGCGATGCCCGCGGTCTCTCCCGATGCCGTTCAAGCGGTCCGGCGCCGCCTGGCGTCCTGGATGGATGCAGGACCGAATCAGCAGGAGGAATCTCCGGCACGGCGTGCGATCATCCTCTGGGGCTGCGGTGCGGCGGGGATGAGCGAGGACCCTGGGCGGCACCGGTTGGCGGTTCGGGCGCTTCTGGATGAGGTTCCCCGCGAGCAACTGGCGGGGGCGCTGCCGTGGCTGGGTTGGGCGGCGATGGAGGTGGCCGGGGCGGACGAGGGCGGGCCGGGGGCGTACGCGGCGGTGCTGCGGGAGGTGAGGCGGGTCATCGCGGACCATCAACTCACGGCGATGGATGCCGGGGTGGACGGAGCGGACCTGGTCGGGGGGATCGTCTTTACCGCGGCGAGGAACCCGCTGCCTTCGTGGAGCACCGCCCGAGTGACCCCCCTCCTGGCGGGGATGCTCGGGCAAGACGGGTTCACCACCGAGGCCGAACGGATCACGGAACTGGTGCGTCTGATCGGCTGCCTGCGATTTCTGCGGCAACTGACCGGCGACGAGGTTCTGGGGTGGTGCGTGGTGGACCCTGTGCCGATGATCGGCGGAGTGCGGGCCGCGGCGTGGGACCTCCGGCAACCGATCGAGGCTTCGGCGTTCACGCTGCTGACAATCAGGGCGACGATCGACGCGGTGGGCGCTCGGCGGGATCGGCGAGAAATGCCCTGAAAAATAGATTGATTTTGATCTTCCACCGGCGGGCGTTGAAGGGAAAACCCGCACGACGAACGCTATGATTGATCAACCCGTCCGGTCGGTGGGTCAAGGGTCCAGACCAAAGGTCCGAACAGGCAGGTCGGGTACTGGCTCCCGCGTGGAGCGTGCGTGTTTCCGTCGGCTCGAAGCCGCTCGACCTGTGTGGTCATGGAGCGGGAATGGAGTAGGGAGTGTGGGCTGGTTTCGGGTGGACCGGGTGGGGTGAGCGTTTGTCCGGAGGCGTGGAATGCCTCGGATTGTGCCAACGCAGGCAGGACCGCTGCAGGATGTTGACGCACCATGACTGACGAGACGATCGGCAACCCGGGTTCATCAGGATCGGGGACCACGGACGGGCTTGACGGCGCGGGAGGCGGGGCCGGTGGTCCGGGTGGCGACGGCTCATCGCTCGGTGAGGGCGGGGGCTCCGGGGGTGGGGGGATCGGGCGCGTTGTGGACCTGCAGATCGAGCGCGAGCTGCAGGACAGTTACCTCACGTACGCCATGAGCACGATCATGGACCGGGCTCTGCCCGATGTCCGTGACGGGCTGAAGCCCTCCCAGCGCCGCATCCTGGTGGCGATGAACGACCTGCGCCTGACGCCGGGACGGAAGCACCTGAAGTGCGCCAAGATCTGCGGCGACACGTCGGGCAACTACCACCCGCACGGGGAGGCGGTGATCTACCCGACGCTGGTCAACATGGGCCAGTCGTGGCGGATGCGCGTTCCGCTGATCGACCCGCAGGGCAACTTCGGCTCGATCGCCCCCGACCCGCCCGCGGCGATGCGGTACACCGAGGCCCGCATGACGCAGGGGGCGGTCGACATGCTGGCCGACCTGCAGTACCAGACGGTGGACATGCAGCCGAACTACGACGATCGGCTGATGGAGCCGACGGTGCTGCCGGGGAAGTTCCCGAACCTCCTGGTGAATGGGGGCGTGGGGATCGCGGTGGGCATGGCCACGAGCCTGGCGCCGAACAACCCGGTGGAGGTGCTGGACGCGATCGTTCGGACGATCGAGGACCGGGAGATCACGACGCAGGAACTGATGCGTGACGTGACCGATTCGGAGGGCCGGGTCGTGCGGCACGGCATCAAGGGCCCGGACTTCCCGACGGGCGGGACGATCATGGGGCGTCGGGGGATCCTGGAGGCCTACGAGACGGGGCGCGGGCGGATCACGATCCGCGGTGGTGCGCGGATCGAACCGCTGGAAGGATCTCGCGACCGCGAGCAGATCGTGATCGAGCGGATCCCGTTCAACCTGGGGCTGACGACGCTGATCGAGCGGATCAAGGACGCGATCGACGAGGAGCACATCACGGAGATCGCCGATGCGCGCGACGAGAGCAGTTCGCGGAGCCCTGTGCGCGTGGTGATCGAACTGAAGAAGGGTGCGGACGCGGAGGTGGTGCTGAAGCAGTTGTACCAGTTCACCCCGCTGCAGCAGACCTTCAGCATGCAGAACATCGCGCTGGTGAACCGCCAGCCGCGGACGCTGTCGCTGCGGGAGATGATCCAGCACTACATCGAGCACCGTGCCGAGGTGATCCGGCGCCGGACGCGGTATCTGCTGGGCGAGGCCCGGCGCAAGGCCCACCTGCTGGAGGGGCTGATTCTGGCGGTCTGCGACATCGACGAGGTGATCCGGCTGATCCGCGCCTCTCGCACGCGGGCGGAGGCGATCGAGCGGCTGATGGCTCGGCGGTTCACGATTGCCCCGGGGCACCCCGCGGCCGGCGGCATCCCGTCGAGGCTGATCGACGCGGTGCGTCGGGGCGATGCGCAGGGCGGCCTGCCGCTGTCGCGGGCACAGGCGGAGGCGATCGGTTCGATGCGGCTGATCCAGTTGACGGGCCTGGAGATCGAGCGGCTGGTGGGCGACTACGTGGAACTGGCCCGGCAGATCGAGCAGTACGAGCGGATCCTTGCGGAGCACGCGGTCGTTTTGGGGATGATCCGCGACGATTGCCTGGAGATGCGTGCCCGGTACAACACGCCGCGGCTGACGGCGATCGAGGAGGCGGAGGGCGAGGACCTGAACATCGCCGCCCTGATCCCGGTGCAGGACATGGCCGTCACCATCAGCCACCAGGGGTACGCCAAGCGCGTGCCGCTGGAGACGTACAAGCAGCAGGGGCGCGGGGGCAAGGGGATCATCGCCGGGCGCAGCAAGGACGAGGACTACATCGAGCACCTGTTCGTGGCCAGCACGCACGACGACCTGCTCTGCTTCACGAACACCGGGCGCGTCTTCAAGATCAAGGTCTTTGAACTGCCCGAGATGGACCGCACGTCCAAGGGGCGCGCGATGGTCAACCAGCTCGAGCTGCGCCCCGGGGAGAGCGTCCGTGCGTTCCTGCCAGTCAAGAGCTTCGAGGCCGGGTCGAACTTCCTGACCTTCGCCAGCAAGCGCGGGGTGGTGAAGCGCACGGCGCTGAAGGCCTACATGAATGTGCACAAGGCTGGGATCATCGCCGTTGATATCCGCGAGGGTGACGAGCTGCTCGACGTGGCGCTCACCAGCGGCACCGACGACCTGCTGCTGGCCACGGCGGGGGGCATGGCGATCCGGTTTCCAGAGGACGACGCCCGCGACATGGGGCGTGCGGCCGCGGGTGTGAAGGGCGTTGAACTGGGCGAGGCCGACGAGGTGGTGGGGCTGGTGGTGATCCCGATGACCCGCGACGCCGACGGCGACCCTGTGACCGCCGACCCCTCGACGTGCCTGCTCACGATCACCGAGAACGGGTACGGCAAGCGCACGCCGATCGACGAGTACCGGGTGCAGCCCGAGGCCGGCAAGATGCGGTCGCAGTCGCGGGGCGGCAAGGGCCGGGCCGACATCAAGACCACGGAGCGCAACGGGCGCTCGGTCGCGGCGCTGGGGGTTCACGCGACCGACGACGTGGTGGTGGTCACGATGCAGGGCCAGCTTGTGCGGATGTCCGCGGGGGAGATCAGCCAGATCGGGCGGGGCACACAGGGCGTTCGCGTGGTGAAGCTCAACGACAGCGATAAGGTCATCGCCGCGTCGCGGGCTCCCGCCGACAACGATGCACCCCAGACCTGAACCGACACATCGGCCCCTGAGACGATCCCGGACTCACGCCCGGACTTCGGAGGCCTGACTTGGAGACACGCATGGCCACCAGCAAGGGCAGCAAGAGCACCCCGCCCGCCGCCCCGGTCCGCCTCTCCGATGAGCAGGTCCAGGAGGCGCTCAAGGCTCGCCCGGAGTGGTCCGAGAGCGGCGAAGCCATCCAGCGCACGTTCGCGTTTGCCAACTTCGTGGCGGCCATGGCCTTTGTCGGCAAGGTCGCCCAGCTGGCCGAGCGCGTGCAGCACCACCCCGACATCCTCATCCGGTACAACAAGGTCACGTTTACGCTCTCCACCCACGATGCCGGAGGGCTGACCGCCCGAGACTTCGACCTGGCCGCCCAGATCGATGCCCTGGCCGGTTCCGCTCAGCCTTGACACCGCGGCATGATGGTCTCAGCCGGTGCGGCGCCGGGCGGGCGATGGTCCGGCCAGTTCCGCGCAGGACGCGGCCTCGTAGCGGAAGGCCAGCAGCGTGATGTCGTCCACCTGATGCAGCGACCCGCGACGGGTCAGCATCTCCGCATCGAGGTCCCTGACGGCCTGTTCCAGCGGTGTGCCGGGCTCGCCGAGGCGGGCGAGCATCCGGACATACTCGGGCGTTCCGGCGTCTGTGTGTGAAGAGGCTGCAGGGCTCTGGTGTCCTCGGTGGTCCGCGTGCTCGTGAAGTCCGGCTTGCGGGAAGACGTGTTCGAACCCGTCGGTGTGCAGGATGAACGTGTCACCCGGGCTGAGTTGCACGATCATGTTCTCGTACACCGCCTCGTCGAGCACGCCCAGCAGCGGACCACCACCGGTGAGCAAGCGTCCGGGTGACCCTTCGCCGGGTCGGTCGGCGGGCGCGGCGATGATGGGCGGCGGGTGACCCGCGACGGCGATGCGGGCTGTACCGTCGCGCGTGTCGATCACGGCGCAGGCCGCGGAGACCGGCGAGAGCATCCCGCCCCGGCGTCCGCACAGGGCGGCGTTGAGCCGCGCGATGATCGCAGCGGGATCAGCGCCGTGCGCCGGTGCGCGGTCGTGGTCGCGCCAGGCGAGCATGCGGGAGACGAGCGTCATCAGGAACGCGGCGGCGATGCCGTGCCCGCAGGCGTCGGCGATGAACAGGCCGACGTGGTGCTCGTCGAGGCACTGGGCGTCGTAGGTGTCTCCGGAAAGCGAAGTTCCCGGGCGGTAGATCACCGCGAAGCGTCCGCGTTGGTGGTTCGGTAGTGCCGCGGGGAGCAGGTCCCGCTGCACCTGGACCGCCAGGTGGAGCTCGCCCTGGTGGCGTTCAAGTTCCCGGGCGACGGTGGCGGCGGTGCGCGCCGTCAAGTCGTGGTCCGAGGTGTGCAGTGCCAGAGCTGCCCCTGCGTACAGCGTGCCCATCAGCACCCCCGCCAGCAGCGCCGGCGGGTCATCCCAGGACACCACGATCCGCTCGGGGTGCGGCCCGGAGGGCGATGGTCCCTGCTGCAGGATGATCGGAGGCGGTAGGTCCGGGCAGGATGCTCCGAGAAGCCGCAGTACCGGCCCGGCGCGGCCTGCAGACTGGCAGGCCAGGACGACCAGCCGAGCGGCCTGCGGCAGGCACCCGGAGCCGCTGGCTTCGAGAGCCTCAACGGTCACGACCGCGATCCGGGGCGATTGGCCGTGCCAGCACGCCAAAGACTGCTCAAGCCTGTGCAGCGACGAGTCCCGATCAACGTCCGCGGGGACCAGCACAACGATGATGTCGGATTGTGGCTCGCCGGGCATCGGACCACGAACTCCGGGAGTGGCGGGGGGAAGTGGGTGGAGGCCACCCGGAAGCGCGGCAATCCCGGGAACAGATCGGCCTAACGGGCCATCCGCTTGAGACGATCGATGTCGAGTTTCACACGATCGCCGACCTTGATGTTCAGGGTTTCCAGGGTCCCACCGGCCAGTTCGATGACGAACTGCGAGGGGAAACGGCTGGAGTACTGGCGCAGGCGCGCGTTGTAGATCGGGTTCATCGCGTCGGCGGGCGTGCCCTCGCCACGGGCCGGGTCGCGCGGAGGCTCGGGCGTCATGGCGTACATCGACAGCACGCGACCGGCCCCGTCGAGATAGATGATGTCGATCGGGATCGGGCAGTCGCGCATCACGAAGCCCTGCACGGCCACGAGGTGATCGGGGAAGACGAACAGCATGCCGCCGTCGGGAGCGATCGAGGTCCGCTCCGACAGCCCGCGGAAGCGTTGTGCTTCGGTGAGGGCCGGTTCGAGGCGGAACGTGCGTCCACCGATCGTCACCGGCTCCAGGCCGTTCCTGGCGCCTTCATCGCACCCGCCCAAGTGCAGGACGCCGAAGAGCCCCATCAGCAGGAGCGACGCACGGACCCAGCGCGGCAGTGCCGCATCGCGAAGGTTGGTCAGGCGTTCGAGTGTTCCAGCAGCCAACATTCATCCTCCTGCCCGAAGACTACCGGGGCTCGCTTCATCCTACCCAGCCCCCACGCCCCGTCGCGCGGGTCGATCCGTTCGACGAGTTCGGTGATGGTCATCGGGTCCCGGCGGTCGGTCAGGCCCGACCACCAGGCCACCAGCCCGATGACCACCTCGGGGGACACGCCGCGCTGTCGGTAGGACTCGAGCCGGGTGTCTCCGTGCCGCTTGGCCAGGCGGCGTCCGTCGGTTCCGACGACCAGAGGCAGGTGCGCGTAGACGGGCTCGGGGGTCAGGTTCAATGCGCGGGCGAGCAGCCGCTGTCGTGCGGCCGAGTCCAGCAGGTCATCGCCGCGGATGATGCGGTTCACGCCCTGGCGGTGGTCGTCGACCACCACGCTGAGTTGATACGCCGGCGCGTGCAGGCGTGTCCAGAGGATGAAGTCGCCCACGGTGTCCGCGGGGTGAATCCTCTGCGGCCCGGCGATCACATCCTCGAACTCGACGATCCCCTCGGGGGCGTCGGGTGTGCGGAACCTCCACACGCCATCGAAGTTCGGGTCGAACTCGAACACACCCGGCGCGGGGCGGAGTGCCGCGGGGAAACGGGTTTCGCGAGATCCGGCCTGCGGGGCCGAGGCGCCCTCGACCGCGTCGTCATCCGCCTGAGCGGCGGGGCGTGAGGTGTCCGGCGTGGAAGCGTGGCGGAGCAGGTCCGAGCGGGTCAGACGGCTCGGGAACGCCAGCCCTGCACGGCAGAGGGCCCGCATGGCCTCGGCGTACACCGAGAGGTCGTCCGACTGCACGAACGGGCCTTCGTCCCAGTCCATGCCGAGCCAGTGCAGTGTCCCGGTGATCTGGGCCGCAGCGCCTGGCTTGATGCGTGGACCGTCCAGGTCCTCGATGCGCAGCACGATGCGCCATCCCAGAGCTCTGGCCAAGGCCCAGTTGAGCAGGAACGTCCGCGCGTTGCCCAGGTGGAGGGCTCCGGTGGGGGACGGCGCCAGGCGCGTCACACCGTGCGGCTCGGCGGTCTTGGACGGCACCGGGCTCACCTCCCGCCGGCCATGGCCGGCTCGGCGCGGGCGTTGAGCGTGTCCGTCTCGATCAGCCCGTCGCGCAGGCGGATGATCCGCTCGCACTGCGAGCCGATGAGCGGGTCGTGCGTCACCATGATGATGGTTTTGCCCTGGTTGTGCAGTTCGCGGAAGAGCGCCAGCACCGCCGCACCGGTGGCCGAGTCGAGGTTGCCCGTCGGCTCGTCGGCCATCAGCACGGCGGGGTTGGTGACCAGTGCGCGGGCGATCGCGCAGCGTTGCTGCTGACCGCCGGAGAGCTGGTTGGGCCGGTGGTCCAGGCGATCACCGAGGCCCACGTGCTGCAGCGTCTCGACGGCCCGGCGGTGACGTTCCGCGGGGCGCACGCGCTGGTAGAAGAGCGGAACCTCAACGTTCTCGCGCACCGTCAGTTCCGGGATGAGGTTGAAGGCCTGGAAGATGAACCCGATCTTCTCGCCGCGGTAGACCGACAGGTCACGGTCGTCCATTGTCGAACAGTCCACGCCGTCGAGCAGGTACTGCCCGTGCGTCGGCCGGTCGAGGCAGCCGAGGATGTTCATGATGGTCGATTTGCCGGATCCCGATGAACCCATGATCGCGCAGTACTGCCCGCGCGGGATTGTGAACGAGACCCCGCGCAGCGCCTCGACCAGCACGCCCCCGTCCGCGCGGTAGTAGACGCGCCGCACATCGCGCAGTTCCACGATCGGGTGGTGCGTCCCCACACCGTCCGGGTCGGTCACTCCTGGAGTCGGCGTCATGCCGGATCGTAGAACCGCCGTGCGCCGCAGAGGTCCGGTCGTCAGGCCCCCACGCCCTGCTCGCCCTCGATCTGGAGCGTGGCCAGCGCGGTCATTGGGTCCTGCACCGTCCTGAAGATCCGGTCCAGCCCGGTGAGCAGCATCACCGACCAGACGTTGTCGTTCAGCGAGCAGAGCACCAGCGACCGGCCCTGGTCGGCCAGTTTCTTCCGCAGTCGCAGCAACTGGGCCAGGTGCGAGGAACTGACGTAGTTTACCGACGCGAAGTTCAGCACCACGTGGCGCGTGGCGTTCGCCGAGGACCCCGCGACGCGCTCGTACACGTTCGCCAGTTCTTCGCTCAGGGCCGGCTCGTCGGATAGTTCGCTGATCAGGATGTGCTCGGACCATTCCGTCGGCATGGGCGGGAGTGTATCAACCACGTCGTTTGGCGTGTGTTCGCGTTCGCGAACGAGACCTGGATCGTGCTTTGCACTTAGTCAAAGCGGCAGAGGTGCCAGTGCTTCTTGCCCCGGCGTAATGCCAGAAGGCTCCCATACAGAAGGTCGTCCGGGCCGATGGTGGTCTCGGGGCCGGCCTTGCGGCCGTTGATCGTGATGGAACCATCGCTGAGAAACTGACGCGCCTCAGTCTTACTCCGCACCAGTGAGGTCAGCGCGAGCAGATCGAGCAGTCGCACGCCGGCCCCCAGGGCCGCCTTGTCGTGGCCCGAGGTCGGGACCGAGGCGAAGACTTCATCCAGCGTGGCCTTTGAGAGGTCGGCGATGGCGCCGGAGAAGAGGGCCGCCGCGGCCTCCTCGGCCCGTCGCATCTCTCGCTCCCCGTGCAGGAGCGAGGTGGCCGCGCGGGCCAGCGCCCGCTGTGCCGTGCGTGAGCCCGGGTCCTTGGCGTGGTCGGCCTCGAGGCTGGAGATCTGGTCGCGCGAGAGCAGTGTGTAGGTGCGCAGGAGGCGTCCGACGTCGGCGTCGGCGGCGTTGAGCCAGAACTGGTAGTAGGCGTAGACGCTCGTGCGTGCCTGTGCGGAGTCGCCTTGTGCGGGGGCGGTCAGCCAGACCGCGCCGCTCTCGGTCTTGCCGAACTTGGTGCCGTCGGCCTTGGTCATGAGCGGTGCGGTGAGCGCGAAGGCCTCCGGGGGCGCGGCCTCGGCGCGGAGCCCATCGGCCAGGCGTGCGCGGCGGATCAGGTCGGCGCCGCTGACGATGTTGCCCCACTGGTCACTGCCGCCCATCTGCACCGTCACGGGGCCGGGCAGGGCGTGGGCGTCCCAGGCGCGGTGCAGTTCGAGGAAGTCGTACGCCTGCAGGATCACGTACGAGAACTCGGTGTACGAGATCCCCTGCTCGCGTGACTCCAGCCTTGTGCGCACGCTGTCGCGCTGCACCATCTGGTTCACGCTGAAGTGCTTGCCCACGTCGCGCAGCACCTGGATGTACCCCAGCGGCAGCAGCCAGTCGGCATTGTTCAGCAGCAGCGGGGGCTCTACGCCGGCGTTGCCGAACAGGCGCTCGAAAATATCACGTTGGCGCGAGGCGTTGTGGCGTACGACCTCTTCGGTCAGCAGTTGCCGCTCGTTGCTCTTGCCCGATGGGTCGCCGATCAGGCCCGTGCCACCGCCGCTCACCGCCACCGGGGTGTGCCCCGCCCGGGCCCAGTGCAGCAGCATCATCGTCGGCACGAGGTTGCCGATCGTCAGCGAGTCGGCCGTCGGGTCAAAGCCCACGTACGCCAGGCGGCGCCCTGCCCGGAGGTGTTCGCGCAGCGCGGCCTCGTCAGAGACCTGGTGCAGCATGCCGCGCCAGGTCAGTTCGTCAAACAGGTCGATCGGGGTCGCGGGAGGGCTCATCGGCCTGAGGATAGACCCCCGGGCGCGGACTTCAGGGGTGAGGCAGGGACTTGCGTGCCTGAGCCACGGCGTGCGAAGCATCGTCGAGCAGTGCGGACAGTTCGGGCGAGACTTGCGTGCCCCAGAGCGACCGCAGCAGGGCCGTGTGCGTCCGCACGAGCACATCCGCCCGGTCGACCCCCAGCGCCCGCTCGGCCGTGTCCGTGATCGACCCCAGATCGTTCAGCGCGAGCACCACCGCCTGCAGGCTGATCACCGACGGCACCGAGGCCCTCCAGCGCTCCCCCTCGGGCGTCCGAGGGAACGCCACGCTCGCCTGAGCAAACTCGACCCAGCGTCCCAGCAACGCGGCCCAGGTCAGGGACTCCCCGTCGGCACGTTCACTGGTTGCACCTGCGCCTGGCACGTTCGGAGACTCCGCCGGGTGGTTTGCGCGCGCCGGTGGACGTGGCCGTGGGGGTGGTGTGTGGGGGGGGTGTGGTGGGAGAGGGGGGGTTGACCCGGGGTCGTCTGGTGTGCTTGGCTTGCGCATGCTCGACCTCGATCCCGATGCTCTCGAACCGGCCGACCGCTACAAACTGCTCATCGGGGCGATTGTTCCGCGCCCCATTGCGCTGGTCTCCACCATCGCGCCCGAGGCGCCCCATGCGCTCAACCTCGCCCCGTTCTCGTTTTTCAACGGCGTCGGCTCCAACCCGATGAGCCTGTTGTTCTGCCCCGCCAACCGCCCGGACGGCGGCGAGAAGGACACCCTCCGCAACTGCAAACCCGCCGCCGAGGGAGGGCTCGGCGAGTTCGTCGTCAACATTGTTCCCGCGGCCATCGCCGACCGCACGGTCGCCTGCGCCGAGGAACTGGCGTACGGGCAGAGCGAGTTCGACCTGGCCGGCCTGACCCCCGAGCCCTCACGCCTGGTCCGTCCGCCGCGCGTGGCCGAAAGCCCGATCTGCTTCGAGTGTCGCACCGTGCAGGTCATCCGCACCAACCCCGGCCAGCCCGGCGGGGGGAACATCGTCATCGGGCGCGTGGTGCGCGTGATTGCGCGCGAGGGCCTGGTCGATGGGCGGTACCACGTCGATCCAGACCTGCTCGATGGCGTAGGTCGCATGGGCGGGCTTTCCTACTGCACAACACGCCAGCGCTTCACGCTCCCGTTCGGGCGTGCCGCCCTTGGACAGGGCGTGCCCCCGGCGGCCACACCGTGACCGGCGTTACCGCTCCAGCAGGATGACGTATGCCGTGCGCGGTTCGAGACGGCGGAGCGGGCGCCAGGTGAGCGACCCACCGCCACCGACGGGGGGCGGCTGGGTGACGTTGGCGTTGTTGAGAACCTCGCGGGCGCGGCGGATCATGCCGCGGGTGCCGTCATCGCCGGTGGAAAGCGTGACGCTGACCTCGAAAAGCGGGGCCGGGTGGAGATTCACCACCACCAGCGCGGTCTGCGGCGGTGTGCCGGCGGGGGCATCCTCGGGGAAGTGGCGCCGCAGGAACGCCAGGACTCGTTCGTCCCCGGTCGAGACCGGCACGTAGTCGCCCATGGTGAGCGCCGGGGTCGTGCGGCGCAACGCGATCAGATTTCGGTAGTGGTTCAGCAGCGAGCCTGGGTCGCGCTGCTGGGCCGCGGCGTTGACCCTGGGCCAGTCGGGGTTGACGGCCTGCCAGGGGCGGACGTTCGGGGCCGAGAACCCGGCGTTGGCCCCGGCGTCCCACTGCATCGGCGTGCGGAGGCGCTCGTCGGGCTTTCGCCCGACCATGCCGATCTCCTCGCCGTAGTAGATGAAGGGCACCCCCGGGATTGTCAGGAGGATCGACGCGGCCAGCCTGGCGCGGGCGTAGTCGCCACCCATCTGGGTGATGGCCCGCTCCTGGTCGTGGTTGGTGAGGAAGGTCGCGGTCTGCGAGGGGCGCATCAGGCGGCGCGTCTTCTCCAGCGCCGAGGCCAGGCCCGGGGCCCGCCCGGCGTTCACCGCCGAGATGATCGCCGAGGCCAGGTCGAACTCGAAGCACGCGTCGAGCTGATCACCGACATAGGTGGCCACCTTCTCCGTCGGCGACCATACCTCCCCGACAGTGAACGCGCCCGGGTGGGCCGCGATGCACACCTCCCGGAACCGCCTCAGCCAGGCGTGGGTCTCGGGCTGGTCCTCAACGCGCTGCCCGTTCTCGACCAGGAACTTCACCGCGTCGAGCCGGAACCCGTCCACCCGCACGTCCTCCAGCCAGAACCGCGCCACGTCCAGCATTTCCGCCGATACCGCCTCGCTGCGGTAGTTCAGGTCCGGCATGGTGGGCGAGAACACGCCGTAGAAGAACGGCCCCGGCCCGTCCGGGGTCGGTGCGCGCAGGCGGTGCCACACCACCTGGTTCCACGGACCGCGCCAGCCCGGGTTCGTCGGGCTCCACACGAACCAGTCCTGCTTGTCCGAGCCGGGGCGCTGCGCGTCGATGAACCACGGATGACGGCTGGAGCAGTGGTTCAGCACCAGGTCGATGATCACCCGGATGCCCCTCTTGTGACACTCGGCCAGGAGTTCCCGGAAGTCCTCCATCGTGCCATAGTCCGGGTTCACGCCCCGGTAGTCGGTCACGTCGTAGCCGTGATAGGTGGGTGAGGGGTGGATCGGCAGCAGCCAGATCGCGGTCACTCCCAGGTCGGCGGAGGTCTCGGGTCGCCCGTCGTTGAGGTAGTCGAGCCGTTCGATGAGCCCGCGCAGGTCGCCCTTGCCGTCGTTGGCGGTCGGACCTTCACGCGAGTCTGCGAAAGACCGCACGAAGACCTGGTAGAACACAGCCTCCCGCCACCACTCCGTCCGCTCCGTCGGGGCGGAAGGCTGGGCGAAGACCTGGGCGTGCAGGGCGAGCACGACCGCCGTAAGGACCGCCGCAAGCCGAGAGGCCCGGATGGCCCATGCCCCGGGCAACCCGTGGCGGTATGCGTTCCTGAAGATCATGCGTGTCCCTTCGCTGCGAGGAGTGGGGGCGTTGTGTGCTTGCACCGGGTGGTGTCCGCACGGTTGCGGGGCGCGGGCAGGAGCGGCGGGAAGGCCGAACCGGTGGCGATCAACCAACATCGTCGTTGGTCAGTCGGTAGAGCATCCCCTCGCGCTTGAGGCTCCCCGCCTCGACCAGCGCGTCCCAGACCTCACGTGGGAACTGGCTGGGGGGCTGGATCGCCACGATGTTCGACCTGCGCCCCCCCGTCAGCGCCCGGGAGGAGAGTTTGGACTCTTCATCGAGTCGCGTCACCTTGAGCCGCTTACGAAACGCCTTCAGCGCGCTCTTGAGCACGTCCGGCGTGATCTCCAACGGGCCCCTGGCGGAGGAGTGGTGGGCGGTGGCCATCGGGTGGATGGGGGCGCTGGTCGGGAAGCCGTGCCCAGACGATCGGGCGGCCTCGGGGGTGCCGGGCGCGGGGCGGGCCTTGGGCTGCAACGCGCCGGACCGCAGTTGCGCGATCAGATCCTTGAGGCCGGCCAGATCGCGCGCGGCGCAGATCTTCCCGGCCTTCAGCACGTCCGCCGGCGTCCGGCGAAGGTGGTTCATGGCGGTCTTCCACAGCGACGAGAGTTCACCGGCCGACGGCCCGGCCTCGATCTCCCGCACGACACGGTCCAGTTCTTCGATCGCGCCCATGGACGGATGATTGGCCTATGGCACGGCCCGGGTCGGCGTGAGGCTGAAGGATCTCCGCGCTGACCGGCAGCCTCCCGCCACCTACCATGCTCACCCTGGCCTCAGGGGCACCCGGCCTTGGGCGTCTCTGTACCTCTGGCCGCTGTCAACCCGACCTGCTGAACCACACTCAAGGATCATTTCCCATGATGCGTCGTGCCAAGATCTCGGTCATCGGTGCAGGCAACATCGGCGGCGAGTGCGCCCGCTCCATCGCCATGAAGGAACTGGGCGATGTCGTGCTGATCGACATTCCCGAGAAGGAGGGCGTGGCCAAGGGCAAGGCGCTGGACCTGGCCTGCTGCGGCCCGGTCGAGAACTTCGACGCCCGGATCACCGGGGCCTCGTCCTACGAGGCGATCGCCGGGTCGGATGTCGTGGTGGTCACCGCGGGCGTCCCGCGCAAGCCCGGCCAGAGCCGCGACGACCTGGTCCAGATCAACGCCGGCATCGTCAAGTCCGTAGGCGAGAACATCCGCCGCCACGCTCCCGACGCCCACGTCATCGTCGTCTCCAACCCGCTGGACGCGATGGTCTACGTCATGTGGAAGGTCACCGGGTTCCCCGCCCAGCGCGTCATGGGCCAGGCCGGCGCGCTCGACGTGGCCCGGTACAAGACGTTCATCGCCATGGAGCTGGGCGTCAGCGTCGAGGACATTCAGGGCCTGCTCCTGGGCGGTCACGGCGACGACATGGTGCCGCTGCCCCGCCTCACCAGCGTCAACGGCATCCCCCTCCAGGACCTTCTGCCCGAGGCGAAGATCCAGGCGTGTGTCGAGCGTGCCAAGGTCGGCGGCGGCGAGATCGTCAAGCTCATGGGCACCAGCGCCTGGTACGCCCCCTCCGCCGGCACCATCGAGATGGTCGAGGCCATCGTGCGCGACAAGAAGCGTGTCATTCCCTGCGCCGCCTATTGCGAGGACGAGTTCGGCATTGCCCCGGGCCAGAAGGGCAAGGGGCTTTTCGTCGGTGTGCCGTGCGTCCTCGGGGCCAAGGGCGTCGAGCGCATCATCACTTTCTCCATGAACGACACCGAGAGGAAGTTCATGGACGAGTCGATCTCCCACGTCCGCGACCTGATCGGGGTCGTTCGCCGTATCTTCCCCGACATGGTCTGACTGTGGCCTGGCCGCGGGCTGCCCGCTCGGGCTGAACCGGCCTCCTTCGTTGTCCGAATTCACGTAGTCTGAACTCATCCGTGCCATGACCGAACCGCGCGCCCCGCCGCGCCTGCTCATGAAGGAAGACCAGGCATGATCCGACGCTCATCACGACCGTCTCCGTTGTTCCGCGTCCTGGGTTTCGCCGGATTCGCCGGCCTTGTGCTGGGCGCGACCTCCCTGCACCCCGGGAATCCCGCCGCACATGCCGCATCTCAACCCGGCGAACTCGGTCCGCCCGCCCCGCCGCCTTTCAAGCCCGCTGAACCGAAGGTCACTTCGACCGACTCGATGATCGCCGAGGCGGTGAAAATGCTCTCCGGTTCGTTCCGCGCACCCGCCGCCGGTGACCGTCCCGCGCTGGTCTTTCACGCCGCTGTAGTGAATGTCACCGGGTTGGACAACGCGCTGTACTTCGAGATCTCCCGTGCCGATGCGCCGCAGGCGCCCTTCCGTGCCGGCATCCTGCATCTGCTCAACGCCACCGTGGACGGGACCAAGGCCCACCGCTTGCGCATCTTCGACTTTGCCAGACTCTCCCCCACGTTTGGCCAGGGCGTCGTCGGGCTCTGGGCTGCGCCCGAGATGTTCCCCGAGATCGACCTGGCCAATCTTGCCGTCAACGCCGAACTGGTGCTCACCCGCGAAGGCGCGGCCATCTCAGGTGTGTCCGGACCGACCCCGACGACGGTTGGCAGCGCGACACACTTCGTTTCTCGCGTGCGGCTGACCAACAACAGTCTGGTCTGGGACGACCGCGGCTTTGCCGCCGACGGCTCACAGGTCTGGGGCGCTGCCTCCGGCGGCCAGGCTCCGGCGTTCGAGCGGTTCGATCCCGGTGTTCGCGTCCAGCGCATGGACGGCTTCCTGACGGTCATTGATCTGGTTGTCGGGGCCGAGAGCACACCGCCGGCGCAGAACGGCTCGCAGATCGCCGTCCAGTACACCGGCTGGGTGCTGGCCGACGGCTTCCGCTTCGATTCATCGCGCGATCCCGGGCGAGAAGCGTTCGTGCTCAACCTGCCCCTGACCCTCATCGAAGGGTGGAACCGCGGCGTACCCGGAATCCGCGAGGGCGGCGTGCGCCGGCTCATCATCCCCAGCGCGATGGGGTACGGCGAGCGTGGCAACCCCCGCGCGCGCATCCCCGGCGGGGCGACGCTTGTGTTCGAGATCGAGTGTGTGTTCCACCGCCCTCCGGAGTCTCCCGCAGAGCCGGCGGGAATGCCCCCGGCCACTCCCTGAGAGGGGCCACCGCCAGAGCCGTTCGAGCGTGCCGCTGAACTTCTACCACATCCTGGGCGTGGAGGTGAACGCGACGGCCGCGCAGATCCGGTCGGCGTACAGGCTCCGGGCGCGCCAACTCCACCCCGATCTGAACCCAGCCCCCGACGCCGCGGAACGGTTCGCGCAACTGCAGAACGCCCACGCCACCCTCAGCGACGCGCAGCGCCGGCGCGAATACGACGTCACGATTGTTGCGTCGGTCTCCGTGCCGACTTCCCGCGGGCCAGTCCACGCTGCGCCCGCACACTACACCTGGTCCAACATCGCCGACCCGAGGTCCAGCGTCGCGCGCCCGCTGGACGAGAACGATTTCGAGGATCTGTACACCGCGTTCTTTGTACCTCGCGCACGCCGGGGCACCGGATGAACCCCTGAGCCTGTGTCATGACGCGGCACTACCCGGTCATCGTGATCGGCGGCGGGCACGCGGGCGTCGAAGCCGCCTGGGCCGCCGCGAACATCCTCCGCGGCCGCGCTGCCGTTGCGCTGGTCACGCAGAACCCGCACACCATCGGCGTGATGTCCTGCAACCCCGCCATCGGGGGTCTGGCCAAGGGGCAGATGGTCCGCGAGATCGATGCCCTCAACGGCCTGATGGGCCTGGCCGCCGATTCCACGGGCATCCAGTTCAAGGTGTTGAACACGTCGAAGGGGGCCGCTGTGCACGCCCCGCGTGCCCAGTGCGATAAGCACGCTTATGCGCGCACCGTCTCGGCGATGATCACCGCACGCCCGGAGATCACCGTCGTTGCCGGCACCGTGGACCGTTTCGTCATCGAGGGGGACCGGGTCCGCGCTGTGCAGATCACCACGCCCGACGCCGGCCAGGCCACGCTCAGCGCCGAGGCGGTGGTGCTGACCACGGGCACGTTCATGCGCGGGCTCATGCACTCCGGGGAGCAGCGTACCCCCGGCGGTCGCTACGGCGAGGCGCCCGCGCGGAGCATCGCCGAGGCGTTGCGGGCGCTGGGCTTTGAACTGGGGCGCCTCAAGACCGGCACCCCGCCGCGCCTCCAGCGTCACACGATCAGGTGGGATGCCCTCGAGCCCCAGTTCGGCGATGATCTCCCCCGGCCGTTCAGCGACCTCAGCGCCGCCGTCACGTCCGGGCATGATCCGACCGCGGCGGTGCCGGCCCTGGCCCGCTTTCCCGTGCTCCCGCAGGCTGATTGCCGCATCACGACGACCAACCCGCGGATCCACGATCTGATCCGCGGGAACCTTCATCGCGCCCCGATGTACTCCGGGCAGATCGAGTCCGCGGGTCCGCGCTACTGCCCCTCGATCGAGGACAAGGTCGTCCGTTTCGCTCAGCGCGAGGCTCACCAGGTCTACCTCGAGCCCGAGTCGCTCGACGACGACTGGATCTATGCCAACGGCATCTCCACATCCCTCCCCGCCGACGTGCAGGACCAGATCGTTCGATCCCTGCCCGGCTGCGAGAACGCCCGCATCCTCCGCTACGGCTACGCCGTCGAGTACGACATGGTTCGCCCGCACCAGATCACCCCCACGGGCCAGACGCGACTGGTGCGGGGGCTTTTCCTCGCCGGGCAGATCAACGGCACATCCGGCTACGAGGAGGCCGCGGCCCAGGGGCTGGTGGCGGGGATGAACGCCGCCCGGTATGCCCTCGGCCTGTCCGAGCGAGTTCTTGGGCGAGAGGAGGCCTACGCCGGCGTGCTCATGGACGACCTGTGCACCAAGACCCCGGTGGAGCCCTACCGGATGTTCACTTCGCGCGCCGAGCACCGGCTCATGCTCCGCGCTGACAACGCCGCGGATCGGCTGACGCCGCTGGCCGAGCACCTGGGCCTGCTGGGCGACGCGACCTACGCCCCGCTGCGGCGCCGACTGATGGACCACCGCCGCGAACAGATCGAGGCCCTGAACACGGCGATCGACGCGGCCCGTGTCGGCTCGCGGACGCTGGCGGAGATCATGCGCCGCCCCGACTTCACGATCGACGAACTGCTCCGCATCGTCGGACCCTGGCGTGGCGATGCGGGGATCCCGGATCCCGTCTCAGCGCGCCCCGCGCGCGAGGGGTGGCGACTGGACGTGCTGGAGACCGTCGCCGCCGACCGGTACTACGCGCTCTACCTCCGCCGGGCGCTGGCGGAGGTGCGGCGTACCCGCGAGGTCGAGCACCGCACGATCCCCGAGGCGATCGACTACGCCCTCTTTCCAGGCCTGCGCAACGAGGCCCGCGCGGCGCTGTCACGCTTCAGGCCGCGCACGCTCGGCCAGGCGGGACGTCTTGAGGGCATCACCCCCGCCGACGTCACGCTCCTGAGTGTCCTGGTCTCGCAGTGGCGGCGCCGTCACGGGCAGGATCCTGCCGACACGGTACCATCGGGGCAATGACGCTCACCGCGGCGCACCTCCTCGGCATGCTCCCGATGCTGGCTCAACAGCCCGGTGTCGCCGCGCCCGGTGAGGGCCGCCCGGTCGTGGTCGATCTGCTCATCATGCTCATCGCAGCTGGCGTGATCAGCATGATCGGCCGGAGGTTCAACCTCGCCACCATTCCATGTTACCTGCTCACCGGAGCGGTCCTGGGGCCCACCGCACTGGGCATGATCCAGTCGTCGCAGAACGTCTCCGACATCACCAGCCTCGCGGTCCTGTTGCTGATGTTCACCATCGGCCTGCACCTGGACCCCTCCGAGATCCGCGGTCGCGGCATGGTGTCGATCCTGCGCGTCGGCGTGATCTCGACCCTGGCCGTCGCTCTGGTGCTGTGGGTGCCGCTGGCGCTGTGGCTGGGTGCGCCGGTCGGTCTGGCGGTCGCGATGGGGCTGACGATGTCCTCCACCGCGGTGCTGGTGCGCGTGCTCCAGCAGACACGCGAGAGCAAGCACCTCATCGGCCGCTTCTGCGTCGGCGTGTCCATCACGCAGGACCTCATGTCACTGGGCGTGCTGGCGAGCCTGCCCCTGCTGGTCGCCTGGGCCGGGCTCACGCCAGGCGCCGACGCCGGCGCGCAGGCCTCGCGGGCCTTTCTGCTGCCCGAGGCCTGGCCCGCGCTGGCCAAGGCCGTGATCGGCCTGGTCGCCATCGCCTCGCTCATCGCGCTGGCACGCATCACCCTGCCCCGACTGGTCGTCGAGGCCTCCCGCGGCGGCAGCAGCGAGATCGCCCTCATCCTGTCCGCCGGGGCCGGGCTCTCCGCGGCGGTCATCGCCGCCGGGCTGGGCTTCTCACCGGAGTTGGGCGCGTTCATCGCCGGGTTCATGCTGGCCAGCACCCCGGCGCGTCACCAGTTGGCCGGTCAGCTCAGCCCCATGCGAGACCTGCTCATGGCGGTGTTCTTCACCGCCGTCGGGCTGCAGCTCAACCTCGGCATCCTGCGTGATTCGCTGGTCGAGGTGCTGGGGCTGGTCCTCCTGGCGGTCGTGGTCAAGGGCGCGGTCCTGGCGGTGACCGCCTGGCTCATGGGCGTCTCCAACTCCGTCGCCGCCCGGGCCGCAGTCCTGCTCTCAAACGGCGGTGAGTTCAGCGTTGTCGTGTTTACCGGCGCTGTCGCGGTCGGGCTGTTCTCGCCCTCGCTCAGCGCGCAGACCATCGCGACCGTGGTGATCTCGCTCATTCTCACGCCGATCCTCTTCCAGCACGCCGGACGCCTGGCCCGCATGGTCGAAGGATTCCGCACCAGCCCGCTCACGCGCAGCCGCGACCTGCAGGAGCAGGTCCCGGTCGGCGCGGCGCCGGTGGATCACTCAACGGCCAGCGCCGCGCGCCAGAGCCTCGCTTCGCGCGCCGAACGGCGCGTTCGTCGCACCATGGACCCGCAGGACGAGCCCGCGCCAATGCCGAGAGCCGCGCCCACGCCACAGGCCGCCGAGTACGTCATCATCGCCGGGTTCGGCGTTGTGGGGCGGGCCCTGGCCGACCGCTTCGAGGTTGCCGGCATCCCGTTCTCGATCGTCGACCTCAACCAGAAGACCATCGAAACCCAGCGACGCCTCAACCGCACCGCGGTCTACGGCGATATCTCCAACCCCGAGGTGCTCGAGTCCGCAGGTATCCGCGAGGCCGACATCGTCGTGCTCACGATCCCCGATGATGAGGTCACCATCCGCGCCTGCCGGGCTATCCGGTCCATCCGTCCCGACGTCTTCATCGCCGCCCGGACCGCCTTCCTCTCCCACGCCATGGTCGCCATGAGCCTGGGCGCCGACCATGTCACCGTGGAGGAAGTCGCAACGGCCGAGGCGATGTCCCGCCAAGTCATGGAGGGGCTTTTCCGCCGTCGTCGGGTTCAGACCGTCGAGCAGCGGCTCGCTCCCCAGCCCCCGATCCAGGCGCAATCCCCGCGTCAGAACCCCGCCGCCACGGGCCCTGATGGTGGTGCGGCACGTTCCGGCACCTGAGCCTCAGCCGCGCGCTGCGCCCGGAGCATCGCCCATCTGCTTGATCTCGTCGCGCAGAATTGCTGCCAGTTCGTAGTTCTCTGCGGCGATGGCCTTGGCCAGGCGCTTCTCCAGTTCTGCGCGAGGGCTCGGCGGCAACCGCGGCACCAGCGCTTCACGCATCCCCCGCAGCATCTGCACCTCGCTGCTGGCATCGAACGCGCCGGGCTCGTCCGACTTGGCGAAGTGCTGGCGCAGCGCCTCGAGTCCCTCATCGATCGCGTGGATCGCCGCCTTCGGCTCGTTGTCCTTCAACGCCTGGCTGGCCAGCGCACGAGCCCGCATCATCGTGATGTACGCACGGAACGGCTCGAGGGCCTCCCGGTCGTCTTCCTCCGCCGAGTGGCGCGCGCACAGGTCCAGCACGCGCAGGTTCCGGCTCGTGTCCCGCACCACCCCTTCATAGTCCTCCAGCACCAGCAGTGCCATGTACCGGTGGTAGTACTGCACCGCTTCTTCGCGCAGCAGACGGCAGTCCTCCCCCGACAGAGAAAAGCCCCCCTCCTCCGCCGCCAGCGTGTTGCTCGCGGTGTGCCCGTGCTCCTGATTCCATTCATCCAGCAGCGACTCGTAGTACTCCAGCAGGCTCTCGAACCCGTACGGGCGCTCACCGTCCGGACGTCCCTCCGCGTGCATCTGCAGCAGACCCAGGTCCAGGCGCATCTGGATCCGTGGTTCCCCATCTTCACCCTGGATCATCCGCACGTTCAACTTGCCGGCTTCGTACGGCCACTCACGCAGCAGTTGACTGATGTCCGGGTTCACGTGCTTCTCCATCCTGACCCCACCCTCCACCCGACCACCGCCCCCGCCAACCGCACGGCGCATGGCCCTTCAGAAATACAGCCCGGGCCATGAGCAGGTTCCCCTCGGGTCAGCCCTCAGAGGGACAACCTTGGTCGCACTTCCCTGAACTCAGGCCATATTCCACACTCAACTATAACGCGGGATTTCTCCGAGGGGTTCACAGGGAGGTCCGGGTAACTCCGGGGGAGCTTCCTTTGTCGAAAAAACCGCGTAAAGCTGGGCAAATTCGGACCTTCGCCGCTTGCGTTTTCGTTCTCATGCGCCGAAGATCATGTGCCCACTCCGCGCGCTTCAAGCGCGGTTTCTTTCGATCCGATCGGATCCGTGCATCCGGGTGTCGCGTAGCGCCATTTGCCCACGCTCCACCCGGAGCAACGCGGCCTTTCTGCCGCGGAAGGGGTTTTCTCCGGTGGCCCAAGTCAGGTCGACGCGAACCTCCGTGCAGGCGGAACTGCAGACCGGTCTGCAGCTGTACCTGCGCCAGATCAACGAGATCTCGCTGTTGACGGCCGAAGAGGAGCGGGCCCTGGGCTGGGCCATCATCAACGACAATTGCCACGTCGCCCGCGACCGCATGATCCGGGCCAACCTGCGACTGGTCGTCTCCATCGCCAAGAACTACGTCAACCGCGGCCTCTCCCTCCAGGATCTCATCGAGGAGGGCAACATCGGCCTGCTCCGTGCGGTGGAGGGCTTCGATCCGGCGCAGGGTGCCCGCTTCTCCACCTACGCCTCATGGTGGATCAAGCAAGCCATCAAGCGGGCGCTCATCAACGCCGTCCAGCCCATCCACGTCCCCGCCTACATGGTGGAACTGATCGCCAAGTGGAAACAGGCCTCCCGCAAGCTCGAGGGGGCCTTCGGCCGCCCGCCGTCCATGCAGGAACTGGCCGACGAGATGCAGGTCCCCCTCCGCAAACTGAAGATCATCAAGCGGGCCGTCAAGGCCGTCAAGACTCCCTCGCAGGCCCCACTCGACGAGTCCGGCGAAGTGATGAACTTCGGAGACCTCGTCGCCGACAGCCGTTGCGGCCCTCCTCCCGACACCATGATCCGCGAGGACGAACTCAACACCATACGGCGGCTCCTCGACGCCATCGACGAACGCGAAGCCCGAATACTCCGCATGCGGTTCGGCTTCGACGGCCAGGAACCCCTGACCCTCAAGCAGATCGCCAACGAAATCGGCATCTCGCGCGAGCGTGTCCGGCAGATCGCCGACGAGGCTCTCCGCAAACTCAACGCCCAGTTGAACGACGAGAAGCCTTCCCGCTTCTTCAGGCCCGGGGGTTCGTTCGATCTGGACCCCATCCGTTCCGCCTCCCTCTGACTCGGGGCCCCGACTCAACGCCGGCCCGCCCCGAACCGGTCCTCCCGGCCCTCGCCCGGTGAGCGAGAACGGCATCGGCACTGCGAACTTCCGAGCTGCCTCGGGCGTCTGACCTCCCAGCGATTGGTGGTGGGGGATTTGCTACCATCCTCCCCCCGACTTCCTTCGGCCGCCGGCCGGGGGTCCTGTGGATGATGCTCCGCCACCTCGGAGACCAGTTCATGCCTGCCCATCTCACCACGAACCGATCCGATGTCGCGGCACGAGGCCGCGCCCCGCTCGCCCGCACCAGAGCCGTGCCCGGACTGATCCTGGTCCTGGTGCTGATGGTCGTGGGCTGGGCCCAGCCCGCGGCCCGCGCCGACGACTTCATCAACCAGGTGAACAGCGCCCTGCCCCAGCGCCCGCCGGAACTCAGTTCCGACCGCGTGCTCCTGCCATTGCTGGCCAGGATGGACCGTCCCCCCGCGAGCATCTGGAACCCGCCGGCGATCGCCGACGCGCGCAACGCCGCGCTGCTCCCGGCCAACACCGCCGCCTGGGCCGAAGTCTCCCAATGGCTGGCGGCCCCTCCCCAGCGTGAAGCCCTCGAGGGCCTCAAGCGCGTGACCGAGATCGAGACCTTCCGCGACGCGTTCGCCTGGACACAGCCCTACGGCGAGGCCGCCGGCGCCGAGGCCTTCCGGCTCGGGCTGGTCACCGAACTGGGCGAAGGGGAACTGCTGGCCATGGCTGACTTCCGGTTTCTCCCGGCCCTCACGCGGCTGGAGATCCTGGCGCACTGCGAAGCCACGCGCCTGCAGGCCGAGGGCAAGCCCGCCGAAGCCATGGACCTCATGCTGCGCCTGGCGTTCTTCGGGCGGCAGCTGCTCGATCGGGCGTTCTTCCGCGAGCAGGACTGGGGCGCCGACTGCATGTACATGGCCCTGATGCGCATCCGCGACATCATTTTCGTGGACATGCGCTCCGCTTCCCCGCGCATCAGGCCCGAGGATTGCCGGGATATCTCCCGGCGCATGCGCCCCGACGGCATGCTCGGGCTTGACCGCTGGAGGCTCCCCGTCGGTGAGCGGATCGCGACCACGCAGCTCGTCTCCAAGGTCATGCGCCGCGGCGGCGGTGCGAACCTCGACGAGTTCGTCGCCATCGTCGCCCAGGTCTCCGCCGGCACGCAGCCCCTGCGGGTCTTCTCCGAGTCGGCCAAGTGGGACGCGATCGCCAAGATCCACGCTAACTCCGCCGACACGCTCCGAACCCTGGAGGGCATCTACACCGACTGGTCCAAGCGCTGGAACCTGAGCATGTGGGATCCTCTCCAGCGCACCGCCACCGAGTACCAGAAGCTCGACAAGACCCAGTTCGCCCTCATCGACTCCACTTCGCGGGACATCGCCGGGCTCTTCGACAAGCGCCGCGTCCTGCTGGTCGAGGCCCAGGGAACCCGCGCCGCGCTGGGGATCTACGGCTTCCGCCGCTGGCAGAACACCTTCCCCCCGCACATCACCGCCATCCGCCCCATGTTCATCGAACGCCGCGAGGTTGATCCCTTCGACAAGGAGCGGTACGAGTCGCTGCGGTACTTCGTTCCCGGCCTGCGGCAGCAGGAAATCGCCCGGTATCGCCCCGACGTGGTCCGCGAGACCCGCCAGCGCCATGTCATGCAGGTCTTCCCCGAGATGCTCGGCACACGCTACGAACCCTCTTTCGAGGTCTCACTCGACGCCACCACGTTCGTCCTCTACTCCGCCGGGCCCAACGGGCTCTACGACGGCATGATCCGCGCCACGCAGATGCAGCCCGACGAGCAGAACCGTGGCGATTACCTCCTCTTCCCGCCCATCCTCTCGCTCGTCCGTGAGAACCTCATCCAGCAGCGGCGCTTCCCCATGAGTTCCAACTGACCGCGCCGGCCGGCGTCGCATCGCCCGTTCCCGGATCCCGATATCCCTCCCCGAAAGGACCGCATGGGCGACGACGCCACACACAAGCTCGTCATCATCGGCTCAGGGCCCGCGGGCTGGACCGCGGCCATCTACGCCGCTCGCGCCCAGCTCAACCCCGCCGTCTACACCGGTGTCGCCAAACAGGACCCCGGCCCCGTGCTGCCCGGCGGCCAGCTCATGCTCACCACCGAGGTGGAGAACTACCCCGGCTTCTCGCACGGCATCACCGGCCCCAAGATGATGGAGGAATTCCAGAAGCAGGCCGAACGCTTCGGGACCCGCGTGATCCCGCAGGATATTCTCGCCTGCGACTTTTCCACGAGGCCGTTCACCCTCACGACTTCCGAGGACGGCTTCACCCCCGGGCCCACCGTCCGGGCCCACGCCGTCATCATCGCCACCGGGGCCGTCGCCAACTGGATCGGCCTCCCCAACGAGATGCGCCTGGCGCGGTCGGGCGGGGGCGTCTCCGCCTGTGCCGTCTGCGACGGCGCCTTGCCGCACTTCCGCAACCAGCCTTTGGCGGTGGTCGGCGGTGGGGACACCGCCATGGAGGAGGCGACCTACCTCACGAAGTTCGCCTCGACCGTGTACGTCATCCATCGGCGCGACCAGCTCCGCGCCAGCCGCATCATGCAGGAGCGGTTCCTGTCGCGGCCCAACGCCAAGGTCCTGTGGAACAAGGTCGTCACCGACGTGCTCGGCGAGAACATCATCACGGGCGTGGCGCTCAAGGACACGCAGACCGGCGAGGCCTCCACCCTGGAGGTCAAGGGGCTCTTCATCGCGATCGGCCACACCCCCGCCACGCGGTTCCTCCAGGGCGCCGGCGTCGAAGTGGATTCGAGCGGCTACATCGTGCTCAAGACCCGCTCCTCGGCGACGAACATCCCCGGTGTGTTTGCCGCGGGCGACGTGGCCGACAGCCAGTACCGCCAGGCCGTCTCCGCCGCGGGCATGGGGTGCATCGCCGCGCTCGACGCCGAGCGCTGGCTGGCCGCCAACAACGTCCACTGATCCTGTGTGTGTGCCGTGGCGCGCGTGTATGCCGCCTGCCGGTTCAGCCCTCGCGCGGCAGGCTCGCCACGTTCGACAGCACCTTCTCGAACGCGGCGGCGTACTGGTCCAGCAGTTCGCGCGTCGCGCTCGGGAACGACGGCAGCTTGATGAGCGTGCCGTTCCCCGCGGTGGTCCGGGGCAGGTCTCCCGGGTCGTACACGCGGGCGCGGGCCTGAGCGTCGTGCTCCAGGCGAGCCAGTTTCAGCCAGTGCCCCTCGGTGAACACCGGCTGCTGGTGCAGCAGCGGGTAACGCGGCGCCGACACCTGGCACCCTTCCGCCACAAGCGCCTTGGCGACGGCCTTCGTCGGCACGCCCCCGAACTTGGCCGGGTCGTACCGCACCAGGAACTCGAAGTACACCCGCTCGGTTTCCTCCAGCCCCGGATCGCCCGACATGAACGTCTGCAGCCCCAGCGCCGCCAGGCGACGGCTCAGGTAGATGCAGTTGGCGTTCCGCACCGCGTTCCGCTCCGTGAGCGTCCGCAACTGCGAGCGCGCCAGCGCCGCGCTCAGCGGCGACATCCGGAACTTGTACCCGAACCCCGTCGCCGCGAACCGCGCGTAGGGATGGTCGACTGCTTTCAGCGGCACCAGCCGCTCGTACTGCCCCAGCCGCGCCGCGTTGAGCACCAGTTCCGGGTCACGGCTGACCAGCAGCCCGCCCTCGGCGCTGGGCAGCAGCTTGTTCACCTGCAGGCTGAACACACTCACATCGCTCAGCAGGCCCACCGGCGTGCCCTTGTACGTCGCGCCGTGCGCGTGGCTGGCGTCCTCCATCAGTTTCAGGTTGTGCCGGTCGCACACCTCCCGCAGGGCGTCCAGGTCCGCGGGGATCCCGAACAGGTGCGTCACGATCACCGCCCTGGTGCGCGGCGTGACCCGTCGCGCCACATCGCCCGCGTCCAGCGCCAGTGTCCGCTCGTCGGTCTCCGCGAACACCGGCACCCCGCCCACGTGCAGGATCGTCATCACCGACGACCACCACGTGGTCGACGGCACGATCACCTCATCGCCGGGGCCGATCCCCAGCGCGTGCAGGCCGGCCAGGATCGCCGCGGTGCCGTTGTTGTGCGAGAGCACGCCCGGCGCGACTTTGAACCCCTTGCCCGCCAGCGCCGGCACCAGGTCGCCCACGTCCATCACCGGCAGGCCCACCAACTCACCCCCAAGCCACTGGGCCCACTCGCACTCCAGCGCCAGCACCTCCTGGTGCGGGCAGGGGTAGCCGCCCATGGCCCGTGGCAGGTGCCCGCTGGACAGTTCGCCGGTCCGCAGCACGCGCAGCACCGCCTCCTCATCCGCGGTCGTGATGATCGGCCAGCGGTTCTGGGTGTCCTGTTCTGCCTGCGGGATCGTGACCGTCGGCGAGCCCCCGAGAATCGCGGGAGTACCGGCACGTCCCGGGGCGCCGGAAGTGTGCGTGGACGCCGAACCCGTGGTGCTGAGCGTGGCCATAGGCCCCAAGTCTATCGACCGACCGGGGTGCACGGCCGCCGGCGTCCGAATCACGGACGGCTGGGGCCTCCCGCGCATTGCCGGTCGGAGCGGGGTTCAGCGCACGATCACGACGCCGTGCGGTCCGACGCCCACACCCACCGTGAACCGCCCGGGCACGAGCGTCGGCTGTCCGTTGTCCCCTGAGGGCACGAGCTTGTGGAATGAGAGCTCACCGTCGACGGCGTTGGGGTCGAAACTGCGGAACTGCGTGACGACGACGTGGCGTCCCCGGGCATCGAAGGCGATCCCCTCGGGCATGGCGTTGATGTCAAACTCGCCGTGCGCGACCAGTTTCCCGTCGCGGCCCATGGACAGCAGCGTGAGTGAACCGCCGGGGGTCATGCGCGGATCGCTGGCCGGCAGCATGGAGCGGCGCAGGTTCGCGGTCACCACCCAGCGTCCGTCCGGGCTGATGGCCAGCCCCTCCGGCGAGATGCCCACACGCACCGAGTCAACCACCGCATGCTGCACCATCGGCGCATCCATGGAGGGGCCGTCCGGGGACACGCCGGAAGGAACCCGCGAGAGTTCGATCACGCTGAGCGAGCCCTCCGGCGCACCGATGAGGTAGCCGTCTACGTGCGGGCCCCAGTGCAGCTCGGTGGCGATGAAGCGGCGCCCGTCGGGCGTGAAGACCCCGTCGAACGGGAACGAGCCGACTTCGACCTGCTCACCCCACCGCGCCAGCTGCAGCGACTCCGAGTCCTGCGCGACCTCGTAGAAGGCCACGGTGTTGCTTTGCGGCATCGTCAACGCGACATACCGCCCAGACGGGTGCCAGATCACGCTCGACACCGCTGTCCCCTCCAGCCCAGGCAGGTCGAACGTCTGGCGCCCGGCACTGTCCACCTCCAGGCCCCCGCCCTCGCCACGCCGGATCGGGAAGAAGATCAACTGCGACCCGGGCTGGTTGGTGGCGACCGCTGCCCAGTCACCGCGCGGGCTGATGTCGACCCCGACCGGAGGGGAGGGCACGTCGATCAGACCGCCGACGACGGGGTTCATCGGGTCGCGCAGGTCGATCGGCGTCATCACGCGCCCGGCGGGAAGGTCGCCGACGCGCAGCGCCCCGGGCCCGGCGCGCCCGCGCGTCTCCAGCACCAGCGCCAGCGTGCCGCACGGTGTCACGCTCAGGCTCCGCGCGGGCCCCATCACCGAGTTGCTCACCTCCACCTGCGCAAAGTCCGTCTGCGTGGACTGCTCGGTCGCCCCCGGCTCGCGCAGCGGCAGCCGGATCACCGTGAGCATGTCGCGGTCGTCGAGGCTGCGGCGCGACAGCAGGCCGTCGGCAAACGCCGTGGCCGACATATCCGCGTCGCAGATCACCGCGATGTACCGCCCGCTGATCTGCCCGGGCGTGGGGGGCGACGAGTCGATCATCGACTCGCAGCCGCTCAGCAGCATCAGCGCCAGCGGTCCGGTCACGAAGCCGGCCAGCACGCATCGCCGGGCGGAGGGAAGAGTCTGGAAGTTGGGGATCATGCGATGGCTCCGATCAGGGTGTGCTTCTGCTGTGTTTCGTGGATGTGCTGCGAGTGGTGGGGGGCTGGGGGCAAGAGGGGTTGACCGCGGACCGGCGCGAAACCTCAGGCGAACGGCCTCCATCCTTGGACCGACACACGGCCACGCCGACTGTACCAGCATTCGCCCCACCCTGACAACTCGGACGACCCGGAGACACAGGGCATCCGTCCAGGTTTCAGTCGCAACTGGGATGCTCTCCTGGCTTCGTGCGGTGCATGATTTGCTGGATCAGGGAGTGTCCAGCAGCGACCGTACTGAAAACGCGGCCCCCACCGGGTCGAGGTGTTCCGCCCCGTCCGCAGTCTCCGCCCGGTTCAGCGCGTCGAGCGCACGCGCAAAATCTTCCGGGAGCGGGGCCGTGAACCGCATCGGGTCACCGCTGAGCGGGTGCCTGAAGGCCAGGACCGCAGCGTGCAGCATCACGCGGTGCCCAATCTCGACCGCGTCCGCATCGGGGAGGCGCACCATCAGCGACCGACCGCCGTACATGTCGTCGCCCACCAGCGGCCAGCCCCTCGCGCTCATGTGCACGCGGATCTGGTGGGTGCGCCCGGTCTTCAGTTCGATCTCGACCAGGCCCACGTGGTCGCCCTGTCGGCGGCCGGGGTCGGCTACGCCCGTGCGGAAGCGTCCGAGCGTCCGGTACAGCGTGAGCGCCGGCTTGCCCAGGTGATCGTGGCGCACCACGTGCTTCTCCCGGTACCCCCGTTCGCGCGAGGGGTGCGGGCCGATGGGCAGGTCGATCACGTCCTGCTCGGGCTCGACCCGCCCATGCACCAGCGCCAAGTAGCGCTTCTCCACGCGACGGTCCATGAACTGGGTCGCCAGCTGCCAGTGCGCCCGCTCGCTCTTGGCGAACACGATGCACCCTGACGTCTGCCGGTCCAGCCGGTGTACCACGCCCGGGCGTGCGAACTCCCGCCCCACCTCCGACAGACGCCCGCCCGTCGTCGATCGGTGGCGGAAGTGGTACGCCAGCGCGTTGATCATCGTCCCAGACAGCGTCGAGCGCGCCGGGTGCACAATGATGTCCGGCGATTTGTTCAGCACGATCAGGTGCTCGTCCTCGTACATCACCTCCAGCGGCAGGTCCTGCGGCGGCACATCCTCGCTCTCCGGCGGCGCCAGCAGGATTTCCAGCACGTCGCCACGGTGAAGCCGCGTGCTGGCCTTGGCCGGGCGAGCGTTCACCGTCACGCTCCCGCCCTCGATCAGCCGCTGCAACTGCGCTCGGCTCATGAACGGGATCCGGTCCACCAGGTAGCGGTCCAGGCGCTTGTCCAGGTCGCGCTTGAGTCGCAGGACGACCTTCTGCGGTGTTCGACTCACGCCCGTCGGCGAGGCCAGCGGCGCATCACTCTCAGCGTCCGCCTCGATGATCTGTGGTGTCACCTGTTCAGGTGATCGGGGCGTCTCCGCCTCTGGGCCGGGCCCCGTCACAGGCTCGTCGTCGTCGTACTCCCCCTCCGCGATACACCCATCCTCTGGGCCGTCCTCCGCGCCGGGCAAGGGGAGTGCGGTCGATCCAACGGGTGCGCAGGTTCCCTGTCCGTGCCCCCCGGCCCCGGGCGAGTGGCCCGCCTCAGGCGCAGCGTTGGCCTGACGGAAGAGCCCCGCACGGCTGATCTTCCCCCCGGGCCCGATCAGCGGGCTGGTCCGCTCGGTGTGGTGATGGGGTTCCGCGTGAGGGGCGTTCGGATCCCGGCGAGGACGACCCCCGGACTTCCGGTGCGGTGACGGCCCCTCTGGGCGACCCGCCGCCGTCGGATCATGCCCCGATGGTGGTGGATCGGGCTGGGGATCGGTGCACGCCATCACGGCCAGACTTCCCTGCTTACGCCGCTCACGCCAAGCCCCGCGGCGCACGGATCAGACCCCTCACCCCGCCACTCCGTGACGGCATGGGTGAGGCGTGTCCCCGCGTGACATTCGGCGTGTGTGTGGTGGGGGGGCAGCAACCGAAACACCGCCCGGTCGATCACGGGTTCGCTGGTGGTGACGGCGCGGGGGTCTCGGAGGGCGGGGTCGTGCCTCCGTTGCCCGAAGACCCCGGAGGAGTTGTCCCCTCCTGCGGAGTCGGCATCGGCACCGGGTTTCCCGGTGTGGCCGGGAAGGGGCCCTGACCCTGAGGCAACTGCGAGGGATCGACCTGGAATCGGCGCTCGATCAAGCGCCCCGACAGCAACTCCGAGCGTGCCGGGATCCTGACCTCACGGATCCGCGGGCTGCTTTCGATGCGCGCCCGGGCCTCGCCCGCAATGTCGGGCAGTCGCTCGCTCTCGGCGCGCTGGGCGATGCGTTCGAACACCGCGTTGGCCTGATCAAACTCCCCCTTGCTCTCGTGCACCGACGCCAGCCCGAACGCCGCACTGGCCCAGATCAGCGTCTGCCCGGTGGACCGCTCTGTTTCACGCATCACCTGCGCGTACTGGCGCCCCGCTCGCTCGAGATACTCGGTCTTCTGCGGCTCTGTCAGCAGGTCGGCATCGGCGTTCCGCAGAGCCCCGGTCTGCGGGTCGCGCTCCGCACCCGGGCGTATGCCGGTGAACGCGGCGTTGAGCAGAATGTCCGCCGCGTCCATGCGGGCCAGCAGCGGCACGCTCCCCTCACCGGCGTGATCGTCCGCCGCGGCCAACAGCGCATCGGGGTTGCCCGCCTGCCGAGCCGACCACACCTCGCTCCACGCCAGCCGCGTCTTCTCCACGCGGAGGGCCCGCACGTAGTTCACCGCGTACACCGCCGCCACGATCGCCGCGATCAGCAGCGTGATCACCCACGTGTATCTCCGCAGGAACTCGACAAACTCGCGGTTGATCCGTGATTCGGTCTGTCCGGCACCGACTTGGATGTCTGTCTGACGACGGTCCAGGGTCATGGTCGATCGTTCCTTGCGGGACGTTTCCACGCACGCTGACGCACTCACGCTCCCCCATAGTCTGAAGGGTCGTGGCGGGAGGGTGCTCGGCCGGCACTCGCCGGCCGTCATGTTCGACAGGGTAGGGGCCCAGATGCTTGTGGGCCTTGTACGTACCATCCCGCGCAGGGTCAGTCCCAGAACACCCACCGACGCCGCTCGCCATCCCGCAGCACCTCCGGCGGCAGCAGCCGATCCCGGACGGCACGCACCAAGCCCTCGATCCCCCGGTGGTCCTCGCCGGGGACTGAGGGCGACAGTGAGCAGACAACGTCGCACGCACCTTGCGGACAACCCAAGTCCGCCCGCAGCCCCACGCGCAACGGCTGGGCCCGGTGGAGCCCTCCCCGGCCTTCGTCGTCGAATCCGAGCACCGCCGGGTCGGGCGCCGCGTGCAGAGGGTCCGAGCAGAGCACGATCAGGTCGGCCCGACGTGCCAGGTCGAGGGCCACCCGCTGGGCCTCGCGGTCGATCGCTCCCACCTCATCCACCACACCCATCTCACCCCCCGCGCCCGTCGTGCACTCGCTCAGGTTGCGCTGATCAACCAGGCCCGGCGCATCGATCCACCGCACGTGCAGCCCAAGCAGGTCCAGCCTGACGCCCACGTGGTCCCGCGTCGTGCCGGGCTCATCGGCCACCAGCGCCACCGGACGCCCGGCCAGCGCGTTGAGCAACGTGCTCTTGCCGATGTTCGGGCGGCCCGCGGCGACCACCGTCGGCGGGTGGATCAATCGACGCAGCACCGTGCTGCGCCGGCGCAGCACATCGTCTGGTTCCGCGGTGCTCGGATCGGCCCAGAGACTCGGCTGGGCCAGCAGCGGCGCGACCGCCAGCGGGCTCGCGGCCGCCGCCAGCGCCGTGAGCATCCGGCGTTCCATCGGGTCGCGGGCTTCAGGCCAGTCTTCGTCCAGCACCGCACCGGCGCGGACGCACGCACCGGCGCGTTCCAGCGCGGCGAGGACCTCGCTCATCACCGCGGGGCCCGCGTGGGGCATCACCAGCACTGTGCGGTCGTCCACGCGGGCCAGCAGCGCCCGGTCGATGAGGCCGCCCCCGGCGTCCGCGCCGGCGTGCAGGGCTCGCACCCGTGCCTCACCCGCCCCGGGGACCGGCGCCGCGCCCAGCCGCTGTACCACGTCCGCGAGGGCTTCGGGCGTCCCGGCCTGCAGCAGGATCACCCCGATCGCCCCGGTGCCGTCGGGAGCACCGCTCTGCAGCACCGCCTCGACCGCTCCGCCGCTCATCGCGCACCTCACCTGATCAGGTGTTCGACGCCCCGCGCCCGCTCCGGGCCGACGGCGCTCCGCCCGCCCCCTCGCCGGCGTCGGGGTCCGCGTGGAGCAGCCGCCACGCGCTGGCCATGCCCATCAGCACCAGGTCCGGCACCACGTGCTCCACCAGTTCGTCGTGCTCGAACAGCAGCGCCGCGTCACCGCCCGTGGCGATGACGCGCGGGTACGCCCCGTTCACCTCCGCGTACTGGTCGATCATCCGGTGCGCCAGCCCCTGGATCGCCCGCATCGCCCCGAGCATCATCGCCTCGCGCGTCGTACGCCCGATCGGCCCGGACGGCACCTCCGCCGGCGTGCGCGGCGTGGTCAGCAGCGGGAGCCGCGAGGTCCCCTCGTGCATCGCCCGCAGCATCGCCCCCAGCCCCGGAGCGATCACCCCGCCCTGGAACACCCCCCACGCGTCGATGAAGTCCACCGTCACCGCCGTCCCTGCGTCGATCACCACGCACGCGTCGCCCGACTTGGCATGTGCCCCCAGCGCCGCCAGCAGCCGGTCGACCCCGACCGTCACCGGCTCGGTCAGCGCGTGCTGCACAGGGACCTTCAGCCCCTCCGCCCGGTCACCGGGGGCCACCAGCCGTACCACCGGCATCGACACCCCCTTCCGCACCTCCGACACCAGCGCCTCGCTGATGGCATCGTTCACCGACGCCACCACAACCCCCGACCGCTCCGCGGGCAACGCTCGCGCCGTCTCGGCCACCGCCTCGCCCAGCGCGTTCACCGATCCGTTCTCCAGCACCCGCGACGGCTCCAGCAACCCGGAACCGACCGACCGCCCTCCCGAGCCCGTGCTCGGTTCGTCGTTCCGCCACGTGGACCAGCGGGTCCGTGTGTTCCCGACCGAGATAAGCACCAACTGATCGATCTCCATGGGCACACTATAGAAACACCCCATGGCCGGGTACCCCCGTGGCAAGGTGGCCGGGGGGGACGGTGGGAGTAGACTCCCATCCACGGTCCTTCGCCGCACTCCCATGGCACGATGCCGCGTCGACAAATCGATCGAACGCGTTCAGCTTGACGGCTTCGACTTTCCGCTGGGGGTCTACCCCGTCGAGGAATGCCACCCCGTCGAGGGGTACACCTCCTCCTTCGAGCCCGCCGACGACGGCCCCCCGCCATCGTTTTCCACACGTTCCCCGGAAGCCGGCGAGGACGACACCCTCGCCGAGGGGCAGTGGGAGCACTGGCCCGACCGCTACGTCTGGGATGTGGTCGTCCGGCACTCCCGCCTTGAAGCCTTCACCCGCGCTCTGTTCGCCATCCTCCCTGGGCGCTTCTTCCCCATCCTCGACGTGCTCGGCAACGACGCCTACCGCGAGGCCGACCCCTACGTCGCCTACGAACTGGTCGGGCAGGAGCGATTCGCCGAGGGAATCCGTCGGTTTCGCGGGTTCCTGTACGAGGACGGGCTGGTCGGCTTCGGCGCCATGGCCGACGAACCCTTCTACTACGTCTTCATCGACGAGCACAAGATCGTCACGATCCGCGCCGAGGCCCCCCTCAAGGACCGCGTCGAGAGCGTCCTGGACGCCTTCAGCCTCAAGCCCGTCGAGCAGCTCCGCGGCGCCGACTCGGTCACCCACGAGCACCGCTCGGTCCTCGATGCGCCGCCCGACCGTCCCGATCTGCTCACCCCAGACGAGATCGTCGAGGAACTCCGTGACCTCTGGTCCCTCGAACTCAGCATCGACGGCGACAGCAACCTCGATGACGCCGGCAACCCCCTCGGAGTCACCGGCTGGCGCTGTCTGATCCGCATCATCGAACAGGACGGTCGCGTCCGGTACGTTGAATCGTTCCTCACCGCCGCCAACTACAACACCGCACGACAACTGGCCTTCGAGGCGGCCCAGGAACTCCACGAGGCGTGGCTGGAGTCCGCTTCGAATGCCCCCAATCCCTCCCCCCCACCGGGCACGGCGGGATCTTCGGACTCCGACTCCGGAAACCCCGCAGGTCCGCAAGGATCGCCCGAAGTCCAGGCAGGCCCCGGGACCGGGGAGTCCGGCCGTTCGACCACGCGTCCCCTTCGGGGTGGACGCCCGAAGCGCTCCCATCAAGGGCGTGCTTCACGTGCCGCCGGGCCGGAAGGGTCTCCCGACGAGGGCACGCCCGAAACCCCCGAACGATCCAGCCATGCAGGCTCGTTTCTCCCCGATGACGAGGGCGCTGACCGGGGTGAGGACTCAGACGACACTCCGGGGTTCAATCCCGAGGACCTCGCTCTGGACCGCTTCAGCCGAGACGATCCGGATTCCGACACCGAGAGCGGTGACGGCGGCGAGTTTGAGGACATGAACGACGAGGACCTCAACCCCGACGACCCTGTGACCGTGGACATCATCGCCTGCGACCGCCTCAGCCCGGAGGATCTGGCCGAGCATGCGCCCGAGGGCAAGGGAAGGGTCCGCCCGGCGGAGGACCTCGTTCTCCACACCCGGTGGGTGGATGATGTCACCGCCGAATAAAGATGTCGGGAACCGGACCCCACACCCCGGCGAACCGGATACGCCACCGCCCAGGGTGCGCCCCGGGAGTGCCCCGGAGACGCGCCGGAGGGGTGGCTGAGGCTGGACAACTCTCTTGCACAAGAGGGTTTGCGTTCCGGCCCGAGGGCAGGTACCCTCCCGGCTCCTGCGGGGATGAGCCAGACCACCCCCCGCACCAAACGTACCAACGAGACATCTGGAGACGCTGCATGTCGGTGAAGCCACGCCCGTTGTCGTCCGTCCTTGCCCGCCCGTTCGGTTCGTCGGTGCTTGCAAACGCCGTGGGCGTGCTGGCGCTGGCGACGGCGCCGCTGGCGCTGAGCCCCGCGGCCGCACTGGCGGATTCCGCCGGGAAGAGTGCGCCGGTTCAGGCCGGGTCGGCCCTGGTCCATCAGGCCGAAGCACTTCTGGCCGAGGGCCAGGTGGTCGCCGCCCGCGACACCGCGCTCCGCGCGCTTCGGCTGGGCACCTCCTCGGGGCTCAGCGCCGTTGATGCCGACCGGGCCACCGAGGTGCTCGAGCGGGCCAACCGCCAGATGCGAGGCATGGATGAGCGCGAGATCGCGCTGCAGACCGCCGAACTGGCCGTCCGCGAGGGCGACCTGCGCCGGGCCGAGCAGCAGGCCAACGCCCTGCTCCGCCAGGGGCTCGAGGGGCGTCAGGGCGAGCGGGCCCGCGCTGTGCAGGGCCAGGTCGCCGCACACCGTGCGGCCATCGCTCCCATGGTGGGCGAGCTGCTCGCCGGCGCGGTCAAGGCCTTCGAGGCCGGCCAGTACGTCCAGGCCAAGAGCATGCTCACGGCCCTCTCCCGCTCCGGCGTGGAGATGAACACCACCGACCGGCTCACGCTCGACGCCTATCAGGTGCGGCTCATCGACGAGGAGCGCGCCCAGGGACGCATCTTCGAACTCGACCAGGTCTCGCTGGCCCTGATGCAGCCCGGCACCGTCCGCCGGACCGACCCCGTACCGCCCCCAGCGCCGCCCGCGCCGGAGCCGGCGCCGTACGTGCCCGAGCCGACCGCGGTGGCCAGCGCCCAGCCCCCGGCGCCCCCGCCCATGCCCGAGGTCGAGCCTCAGCCCGCCCCTTCCACGCCGGCGATCGACGACGTGATGCGTGCGGCCATGACCGCCGAGGCTCAGCGCCTCGTCGCCGAGGGCAACGCCGCGTTCAACGAGGGGCGCTACGCCGAGGCCGCCCGCCGGTATGAGACCGCGCTGTCCGGCTTCCGCGCGTACATGACCCCCGAGGCCGCCGCCGAGGCCGAACGCCGCCTGGCCGACTGCCGCACGCGGCTGCAGGCCAACGTTGGCGCTGGCACGATCGGGGCGACGGTGGCGCAGCAGACCGAGCTGCAGCGCCAGCGCGCCAACGCCGAGTTCTCCAACGCGATGCAGCAGGCCCAGGCCGCCCTCGACGCCGGCGACACCGCCGGCGCACGCCAACTTGTGGCCAACGCCCGCGTCACCGCCAACAACGCACGCGACGTCTTCTCGCAGGCCGAGGTGGACCAGTTCATGGCCCGCACCGATGCCCTCGCCCGCGCCATCGACGCCGCCGAGGACCGAGCCCGCTCCGCCGCCGTGACCGAGCGCGAGCGTCAACTGGCCGACGAGGCGGCCCGCCGTCGGGCGCAGGTGGCCTCGGAGAAGTCCCGCCGGATCGAGTCGATCTTCCGCGCTGCCCGTGCCAAGCAGATGGAAGGCCGCTACGAGGAAGTGCTCCAGGACATCGACCAGGTCCTGATGCTCGATCCCGGCAACCCCACCGCCCTGTTGATCCAGGAGGCGGTCAGCAACACGCTGGCCTTCCGGCGCGACGCCGAGTTCCGCGTCATCCGCCAGTCCAACCAGCAGCACCTGCGCACCGAGACCACCGAGGCGATGATCCCGCCTCGCCGCCTCATGGAGTTCCCCCGCAACTGGGAGCGCAAGACCCAGGAACGCCTCGGCATGATCTCCATCGGCGAGTCGCCCGAGAACCGCCGCACCATCGCCCGCCTCGAGAACGGGCGCGTCCCGGCGAACTTCAACGGCAACGCCCTCGCCGACGTGCTGGCCTATCTCGAGAAGACCGGCGAGGTCGAGATCGACGTCAACTGGGAGAGCCTCCGCCAGATCGGCGTCTCCCCGCGCACCCCGGTCACCCTCCGCCTGGCCGACAACAAGCCGCGCGTGGTTCTCGAGCGCGTCCTGGCCCAGGTCAGCCGCGACCCGCAGAACCGCGCCGACTGGTCCGTCAGCGACGGCATCATCAACGTCGCCTCCGCCGACGCCATCAAGCGCCACACGACAACCCTGGTTTACAACGTCACCGACCTGCTCCTGACGGTTCCCAACTTCACCGACACGCCCCGCGTGGACCTCGAGCACATCTACGCCCGCAGCGACACCCGCACCCTCGGCACCAGCCCCTTCCGCGGCGAGCAGATCCGCGAGGGCGCCGGCGTCCCCAACCGCAAGCAGCGCATCGACGAGATCATCCAGATCATCCAGCGCACCGTCGACCCCGACGCCTGGCGCGACCACGGCGGCGACGTCGGCTCGATCCAGGAACTCAACGGCTCGCTCATCATCACCAACACGCCCCGCAACCACGCCCAGATCTCCGGCCTGCTCGCCAAGCTCCGCGAGATCCGCTCGATGCAGGTGAACATCGAGTCCCGCTTCCTCACCGTCTCCACCGACTTCTTCGAGCAGATCGGCTTCAATCTCAGTGTCGTCTTCAACACGCAGAGCGCGATGTTCCAGACGGCGCAGTTCTTCGACCCCTCCCTCCGCCCCGGCGACCTGTTCGACCTCTCCAGTGTCAACAACCCCGTCCGGCGCGTGCTCGACTCGGGCAACTACGCCCCCGGCGGCCAGTCCGGCCCGTACCCGAACATCAACCCGTTCCAGCCGCCGCTGGTTCCTGGGCCGCCTCCGCCTCCATTCATCGGTGGTCCGACGCTCGTTCCTCCCGGCACCGCCGGTGGCCGCGCGGTCCAGAACTCGTACATCGGCACGCGCAACCCCGCCTTTGACCTGCTCGGTATCAGCGGCAACCGCGCGTTCTCACCGCTCCCCGTGCAGCAGGGCGGCCTGGACCTGGCCCAGAACCTCTTCCCGTCCGGCTCGTTCGGCGCGACGCTGCTGAGCCGTGCCCCCGCGTTGGGCATCACCGGCCAGTTCCTCGACGACGTGCAGGTGGACTTCCTGATCAAGGCCACGCAGGCCGACCGCCGCTCCACCCTGGTGACGGCGCCGCGCCTGACGCTGACCAACGGGCAGATCTCCAACTTCTATGTGGTCACGCAGCGCACGCTGGTGACCAACCTCACCCCCGTGACCGGCGACGGGGCCGTCGGCTTCGACCCGGATCCGACCCCGATCCCCTCCGGCGTGATCTTGCTGGTCGAGGCGGTGATCACCGCGGACCGGCGCTACGTGACGATGAACATCGACACGTCGATCAACACGCTGGACAACATCGACCAGTTCCCGGTGTTCGCGGTCGTCGGCGGGGCGCTGACCAGCTCGGCCACGCAGGGCCAGTTCGTGCAGCTCCCCACCGTCACCACCACCCGCGTACAGACGACCGTCACCGTGCCCGACGAGGGCACCGTGCTGCTCGGCGGCCAGCGGCTGCTCACCGAGCGGCAGGTCGAGGTCGGCGTGCCGGTGCTCTCCAAGATCCCGATCATCAACCGCTTCTTCACCAACCGCATCGAGACCAAGGAAGAGTCCACGCTCATGGTGCTGGTGAAGCCCACGATCATGATCACCAACGAGGAGGAGGAACGCGCGTTCCCCGGCATCCTCGACGCGGTCAAGAGCGGCATGGGCAACTGAGCCCCGCCGCGCCGGGCTGACCTGCCCGGGCTGTCCGGATCACGCCACGCTCGCCGGGGGCTGCCTCTCCCGGCGAGCGTTGCTTTTGGGCCGCACCGGCCCCGCCGGGTCCCGGTCAGAGCCGGGTCGAGTGGATACACTGGAGTCCTGCCGGGCCCTGAGCCCGGCGAGCCGTGCAGCGGCGGATGAGAACGACCGGGGGGCGAGGGATCAGGAGTGCGTGGATGCCCGCGAGCGAGTCACGTCTGAAGGTCAAGCGCGAGGGTGGTGTCATCGAGGTGCAGTTCCGCGATCGGAACATCCTCGACGAGGCCAACATCCAGCAGATCGGCGAAGAGATTCGCCAGATCATCTCGTCGGAGACCGGCCCCAAGCTGCTCATCAACTTCCAGGATGTCGATCACCTCTCCTCGGCCGCGCTGGGGCAGCTCATCACCATCAACAACTCGATGAACAAGCTCAAGGGGCAGCTGCGCCTCTCGAACATCGACCCCCAGATCTTCCAGGTCTTCAAGATCACCAAGCTCGACAAGCTCTTCAAGATCCACGACACCGCCGACAAGGCCCGGGCGAGTTTCACATGATCGGCGGACCGCCCGCTCCGGCGAGGTTCCGCCCCGCCCGCGGGCGCCCGACCACGGCTGCATGATGCCGATCGGTGGTCCCAGATTTCGGCTCTGCCCCGACGCCGGACCCGTTCCCGCAGGCGGTTCCTCCGGCCCTGCGCCCGCCGCCCTCGATCTGCGCAACACGCGCGCCGAACTGGACGACTTCGAACGCTGCGTGCTCGAGGCCATGGCCCGCGAGGGCTATCCCGATGCCTCCAGGTTTGCCGTCCGGCTCGCCCTTGAGGAGGCGCTGGTCAACGCCTTCATGCACGGCCACCGCGGTCTTCCGCCCGACACACCGGTCCGGGTGGTGTACAGCATCACGCCCGAGTCGGTCACCATCACCATCGAGGACCGGGGGCCCGGGTACGACCCCGCCAGCGTGGCCGACCCCACCCTCTCTGAGAACCTCGAACTCCCCAGCGGACGCGGCCTTATGCTCATCCGCGCGTTCATGACCGAGGTCAGGCACGAGTCCAACGGCAAACGCCTGATCATGGTCTACAAGCGTCCGGACCCCGGCGCGGTGTCCGCTGGCCCTTCAGGGTCCGATCGTTCTGCCCCGCCCGCGGGCTCCCCCGGCGGCAACCCCCACGCTTGAGCCTGTGCCCGCCGTGCAGGCGTGGAGGACGCAGGAGACACTCCAGGCCCGTCCGCCGGGGGGGGTGGGGGGGGGTCTTGGTCTCCGTGCTGCTCGATCGGTCCGTCCCCCGCGCCTACGGCCCACGACGGCGAGGGTGCCAACCGGGCTGCTCGTCGCGTGGTTATAGGTCGTTCAGAGAGTCGATGGATGTGGGGTACAGGTTCATGCACAACTTGTCCTGAATCGATTCAGGCGAGACGGCTGTACGAAATCAAACTAGAATGATTCCAAGGATCACTTTTACAGCATTCGTGTTCTGAGGCGCAGCACCCGTGTGCCGCGCTGAGCAGCACGGGGCAACGGCCCCTGCGAGTACGAGGGAAAGGAAAGTCATGGCGTTGAAACTGCCGGTGTACATGGACCATGCCGCGACGACGCCGTGCGACCCGCGCGTGGTGGAGGCGATGCTGCCGTACTTCACCGAGAAGTTCGGCAACTCGGGGTCGCGCAACCACCGCTTCGGGTGGGAGGCGGAAGGGGCGGTGGATCGGGCGCGTGAGCAGGCGGCCAAGCTCATCGGCGCGTCGGACAAGGAGATCATTTTCACGTCGGGCTCGACGGAGAGCAACAACCTGGCGATCAAGGGGGCCGCGGCGATGTACGAGCGAGCGCCGGCGGGCAGCCGCAGCCGCGGGCACATCGTGAGCTGCGCCATCGAGCACAAGGCGGTGCTCGACCCGGTGAAGCGCCTGGTGAAGGAGGGCTTCGAGGCGACGTTCATCGAGCCGCCGCGCGACGGGGTGGTGACGGCGGAGATGGTGCAGCAGGCGCTGCGTCCGGACACGATCCTGGTCACGATCATGTGGGCCAACAACGAGATCGGCACCGTCAACGAGGTGCGCCAGATCGGGAAGATCTGCCGTGATCGCGGCGTGATTTTCCACACCGACGCGACGCAGTGGGTGGGGAAGATGCCCACGAACGTCGACGCGGACAACATCGACCTGATGAGCTGGTCGGGGCACAAGATCTACGGGCCCAAGGGCGTGGGCGCGCTGTACGTGCGACGTCATCGCCCGCGCGTGCGGCTGGTGGCGCTGCAGGACGGCGGCGGGCAGGAGCGGGGCTTCCGCTCGGGCACGCTGAATATCCCGGGGATTGTCGGCCTCGGGCGCGCCTGCGAGATCGCCGCGGAGGAGATGGACCGCGACGCCCAGCGTCTCTCCGGCCTGCGGCGCCGGCTGGAGGATTCGCTGACAGCGAAGCTCGACGTCTCGGCGATCAACGGGCACCGCGAGAAGCGACTCCCCCACATCACGAATATCAGTTTCGGGTTCGTCGAGGGCGAGGGGCTCATGATGGCGGTGAAGAACATCGCCTGCTCGTCGGGGTCGGCGTGCACCAGCGCCAGCCTCGAGCCCAGTTACGTGCTCAAGAGCATCGGCGTGGGCGACGACCTGGCCCACAGTTCGCTGCGGCTCTCGCTGGGCCGCTGGACCACCGACGAGCAGGTCGACTATGCCATCCAGGAGATCACCGCCGCCGTCAAGAAGCTGCGCGTGATGTCGCCCCTGTACGACATGCACAAGGAAGGTATTGACCTGAGCAAGGTCGAGTGGGCGCACCACTGACCAACCCGCTTCCCCAGGGCCCCGCAGCGGGCACGCGGGTACACCAAGCCCCCTCATAAGCACCCCACACCTGGAGACCAGACCATGGCCTATGGCCCCAAGATCATCGAGCACTACGAGAATCCCCGCAACGTCGGCAACTTCGGCACCGGCGATCAGATGAAGGGCGACAAGCGCATCGGCGTCGGCCTTGTCGGCGCACCGGAGTGCGGCGACGTGATGCAACTGTGCATCAAGGTTGACCCCGCCAGCGGACGCATCGAGGACGCCAAGTTCAAGACCTTCGGCTGCGGTTCGGCCATCGCCTCGTCCTCGCTGGCCACCGAGTGGCTCAAGGGCAAGGACCTGGCCGGCGCTGAGGCCATCCGCAACACCGACATCGTCCAGGAACTGAGCCTTCCGCCCGTCAAGATCCACTGCTCGGTTCTGGCCGAGGACGCCATCAAGGCCGCCATCGCCGACTACCGCCGCAAGAACGGCCTGCCCGTTGAGGGTCAACCTGCCGCGACGGCCCACTGACCCGACGTGACAGGGATCTATGCGGCGGCTGTAGGTGCGGAGGGCGGGAGATGGGGGAAGCGGGTGGCGACCCGCCGGGGGAGCGGTGACGTAGGATGAACGGGCCGACACGTCGGCCGATTGGCATACACACGATCGATCTGGAGGAGTTCGCATGTCCACCGCTTCTACCAACCCCCCCGCGACGGGCGACACCGGCACTGGCACCGGGGCTGAGGCTCCGATCCGCATCACCGAGACCGCGGCCCGGGAGATCCACGCCATCATCAAGCAGCAGGAGTTGGATGCGACCAAGATCCGGTTGCGGGTGGGGGTGAAGGGGGGCGGGTGCAGCGGGTTTTCCTACCTGCTCGACCTGACCGAAGCCCAGAAGCCCTACGACGAGAGTTTCGAGCAGCATGGGGTCACGGTGATCGTTGATCCCAAGAGCCTGCTGTATCTGTCGGGGACGACGATCGACTTCAAGGACGAGATCATGGGCCGTGGCTTCGTGTTCCACAACCCCAAGGCCACCGGCACCTGCGGGTGCGGGAGCAGTTTCTCGGCCTGAGCGGCCCGGGTTGTCCTGATCGGGCGTAGCTCTTGGGGCGGTTCTTGGGGGCGGTCCTGGCGGCACGCTGCGCCGGCGGCGGTGCCGCGGGCGTGTACACTGCACGCAGACCCGGATCGGAGCCTCGTGCATGAGCCAGTCGTCATCGCCGGTGGAAGTCACGCGCGGCTACTCGCCGGTCACGGTGACCCAGTTCAGCATCTTCCTCTCCAACCGCGTGGGCAAGATGCTCGAACTGGTGAAGGGCTTCGACGAGCACCAGTGCCGTATCTGTGCGCTGGCGGTGCACGAGGCCAGCGATCACGCGGTGGTGCGGATCGTGCCGAACAGCGCCGACGAGGCCCGCAAGATCCTCAACGAGCAGCGGCTGACCTTCATCGAGACCGAGATCCTGGTGGTGTGTCTGGACTCGCGACACACGCTCAGTTCGATGTGCCAGTACCTGCTCAGCGCGGAACTGAACATCCGCTTCATCTACCCCGTGATGACCGGTCCGAGCCTTCCGCCGACGCTGGCCCTGGCCATCGACGACCCGACGCTGGCGGCCCAGATCCTGCGGCGCAAGGAGTTCCGGTTGCTCGGCGAGGCCGACCTGCCCGGGTACACCGAGGGGTGAGGGGCTCCGGCGGCGAGACCGGGGCGGGACCGTGTCAGCCCGATCGAGCCTGGTGGGGGCTGGCGGTGGGGATGTCGGGTCAATGAGGTCGGGCATGGCGGGCCAAGCAAGGGAGGGCGTGAGCGCTCACTTCTTCGGTGCGCCGCCGGTCTTGTTCTTGCCCTCTCCGTCCTCATCCTCATCATCGTCGAACTTGAAGTCCTTCAGCAGTTGGCTGATGTCTTCGTCGTCGTCGTCATCGCCAAGCAGCGGTTTCTTGCCCGAGGTGCCGGCGGGTTTGGCGGTCGGCACGTCATCATCGTCATCGTCATCGTCGTCGAGCGAGACCGGCTTTGGTGCTGCGGCGGGGGGCGGCGAGGAGGCGGGCTTTGAGGACTGCGACACGGGGAGGGTCGCGGAAAAGCCCTGCCCCACGCCCGGCGGCGGGCCGTCGTCGTCGTCATCGTCGAAACCGACCGAACCGGCCGCGTAGCAATCCTTCGCGTCGATCTGGGTGGGTTGCCCGTCGATGCGTACAACGAAGACCACGGGGCCGACACAGAGCAGGTCACCGGGCTCCAGCTCGGTCTCGCGGACTTTGCGCCCGTTGACGAAGGTGCCGTTGCTCGAGCCGAGATCCTTGATGACCAGTTCCGACCCCTGGACCTCGATGAGGCAGTGCTTGCGGCTGACGGAGGGCAGGGGGATCCGCAGCCGGGCGGTCTCGTCGCGCCCGATGAGCGTGGCCGTACGTCCGAGAGCGACTTCTTTGGAACTGCCGTCGGCCTTGACCATCACCAGGGAGATGTTCACGCGGTGGTTCCAGGAAGTGTTGGGCGGGTACGGCTGAAGACGGCCCGTGGGTCAAGAATAGCCCGTGGCGGGGGGCTCCCGATGCACTCGGACAATACCCAGAAGCCCGAAGTGGTGCAATCCGGCGGGGTCGCCGGGCTGGCCCGAGGTACCCCTGCGCAGGCCGCGGTTCAGGCTGCAGCTCAGGCGGAGGTTGGGCTCACGGTCCGAGGTACCGTTGCCGGTCGCACGGATTCCCCTGCACACCGGGTGGAAGACCCGGGCACAGGTCTGAGCGCCGGGGTGGTGTTCGCGGGGCGAGACCGGGGCCCCGACGGCGCGCCGCCGATCACGTCGCTGTACATCCACGTGCCGTTCTGCGTGCACAAGTGCCACTACTGCGACTTCTACTCGTTCGTAGACAGCCGTGACCAGCAGCGGGCGTACGTGGACCGCCTGATCGCCGAGATGCGTGCTCTCAGCCCGCACGCGCGGGACCCCGACGGCACGCCGGTCCCGCTCCGGACGATCTTTGTCGGCGGCGGCACGCCGAGCCTGCTGCGCGTGGACCTGTGGCATGTGCTGCTGGCGGAACTCGGGTCGTGCTTTGACCTGTCGCTGATGATGCACGGCCACGGGACTGCTCCGCCTGAGGGCGAGTTCACCGTCGAGTGCAACCCCGAGTCGGTGGCGCCCGAACTGGCGGGCGTGCTCAGGGCCGGGGGCGTCAACCGTGTCAGCCTCGGGGCTCAGTCGTTCAACCCGGGGCACCTGCGGACACTCGAACGGCGCCACGACCCGGAGAACGTCCAGCGCGCCCTGGAGGTAGTCCGCGCGGCCGGCATCCCGCGCGACTCGATCGACCTGATCTACGCCATCCCCGGTCAGACGCTGGAGCAGTGGGGGGCTGACCTTGAGCGGGGCGTGACCCTCGGCACAAGCCACCTGAGTTGCTACAACCTGACCTATGAGCCGAACACGCCGATGACCGTCCGGCTGCGGCGAGGCGAGTTCGAACCGGCGCCGGAGGAGCTGGAGGTCGAGATGTTCCGGCTTGCCGGTGAAGTGCTGGCGCGAGCGGGGCTGCACAGGTACGAGGTGAGCAACGCGGCACGCCCAGGCCACGAGTGCCGCCACAACCTCGTCTACTGGCGGCAGGGCGCGTGGCTGGCGGCGGGTCCGAGCGCCTCGGGTCACGCCCCGGTATCACGCGATCCCCGCCGGGGCGGGCACCGGTGGAAGAACGCTCCGAACCTCGGGACGTACCTGGGTGTCTCCGACGCCGGGTACGCCCGCCTGAGCGAGCACGAACCGCCCGAACCCGCGCGGGCGCTGCGGGAGTCGATCATGACCGGGATCCGGCTGGCCGAGGGCATCGATGCCACGGCGACCCTGGCCTGGGCGGATCATCTCCGCCCCGGCGCAGCGTGCACGGTGGGGCGCGAGGCCCGCGGGCTTATCGACGATGGGTTGATCGAAGACCGGTCCGGACGGTGGTGCATCACCGAGCGGGGCTGGCTGATGGCCGACTTCGTCGCGCGGCGCCTGATGGCGGCCGTCGATCAAACCGGGCGCAGTGTCAGGGAGGGGTGATCCGCTCGAGCAACGCCGCGTGTGGGCCGCGCTCCTGCCGGCCGCTGTCCAGGTTCTTGAGCGTGACCTCGTCGGGCGACTCGATGATGACCGCGTACCGTGCGGCGGCGTCGCCCGCCTCGCGCAGGAGTTTGCCGATGTTCCGCGTCGACTTGTAACTGCGACGAGCGTGCAGTCCGCGGGCCCGCAGCGCCGCCAGCGTCGGCCCGACCAGGTCGTCGGCGCCCGGGGTGCCGTTGGAGAGCACGTACACGTCCGGCCTGAGCGTCAGTTCGCGGGCGATATGTTCGTCGGAGGGCATCAGGCCCTTGTCCTGGAGCACCAGCGCGAGCACGACATCGCCCATGCCGAATCCGACGGCCGGGGTCGGCGGGCCTCCGAACAGTTCGATGAGGTTGTCGTAGCGCCCGCCCCCGGCGACGGCCCGCTCGCCGTCAACGATGACCTCGAAGACCAGCCCGGTGTAGTAGGCCAGGCCGCGGACGATGTTGAAGTCGGGCTGGCACCACTCCGCGACGCCCTCGCGGGCCAGTTCATCCCCGGCGGCCTTGAGCAGCTGGCCCGCGGTGTTCGCCGCGCCGCGGGCCTGGTCGGGCAGGGCGCCGAGCACCCCGTCCACCGGCTGGTCGCCGCGCGGGCGTTTGAGGAACTGCAGGAAGTCGAAGGCGGTGATGCCGAACTCGAAGGCCATCGCCTCCAGGGCGTCGTTGTCGAGCCGGTCGCGGCGGTCCAGCAGGACGAAGGCCGTGCTCATCTGGTCCTCGCCGATGCCCAGCGACGCGAGGATGGCGGCCAGCGCCCCGCGGTGGTTGTAGCGGATCCGGACGTCGGCGGGGGTCAGCCCCACGTCGCGCAGCAGGCCCGCGCAGACGCCGATGACCTCCGCGTCGGACAGCGGCGTGGCGTCACCGATCACGTCGCAGTTCCACTGCATGAACTCACGCAGTCGCCCGCGCTGAGGGCGTTCGGCCCGGTAGCAGTGCTGCTGCCAGAACCACTTGGTTGGGCGCGGGAGCTGGGCCGCGCGGGCGGCGTAGAGTCGGGCCAGGGTCGGGGTGAACTCCGGTCGCAGCGCGTACGGCGCGGGGGCCGCCTCGCCCCGGGCCAGACGCTCGCCCATGGCGCGGACCGCGGCCTCGTCCTTGCCGGAGAAGACCCCGAAAATCTCCGACACGATCCCCTCGCCGGACTTGACGGTGTACAACTCCGTCGGCTCGAAGGTCGGCCCGTCCACTTCGTCGAACCCGTGGCGGATTGACACGCGCCGCCAGCGGTGCTCGATCCAGCGCCGGCGTGCCAGTTCGAGCGGGTAGAGGTCGCGGGTGCCCGTCGGGCCCTGGAATGTGCGGCTGGCCATTGGTCGGGCAGGGTATGGCCCCTGCCCTGGGGCGTGGCCGTTGCGCTGGGCCACTCGGCCTGAGGCCCGTGTGCGGGGCTATTGCAAAGGGATCGGGCGTGCTTCGCCCGAACCAGGGGGGAGGGGGGGCACACTGGCGAAAACGTCAGCAGGCCCGGGACGGTGAAGCCCCGGGCCTGCGGATCAGGCATGGATGGAATGGGTCGGTCAGGGTCGCGTGCGGATCAGCGGCGACGGCGCCCGGCCAGCAGGCCGCCGACACCCAGCAGCGCCAGCGCGCCGGGCGTGGGGATCATGTTCGGAACCAGCACCAGGTCCAGCGGGTTGCCGCTGCCGTCCACGGGCACATCCCAGTAGTCGTGCCGGTTGGCGGCGACGGCCAGGAAGTCGGCGTTGTAAGCGAACGACGTGCTGCCGCCCTTGACGTAGAAGGAGCCCCACATCGGCAAGCGAGTGGTGGTGAGCGAGATCGACAGAGGGTCCGATGTGGCGTCGAGCTTGATGCCGTACAGGCTTCCACCCGGCCAGCCAGGATCGCCCGGGCCACCGCTGAAAGTGCCCAGAATCGTGTCCTGGACCGTGGGGCCAACGCCAATGAGGTCGGCGAGCGTGAAATTGTCGGACAACTCGATCGTCATGTGGCTGACGCCGGGCATCCGCACGCGGGTACCGTCGAGGCGGAAGAACTCGTAGTTGTAGGTCCAGGTGCTATTGCCGTTGTCGGTAACGGTCCATTGCAGCACGAAGCCGTTGGTGGCGTAGTTTCCACCGACGACGATTCCGCCGGTCGCGCTCGAGAGCGAACCGGTCGCGATGACCGAGGCCGAGGCCGAGGTGACGGCCAGACCAGCGACAGCACACAAAGCCAAAGCAGCACGAAGCATCTCTCTCTCCCTCCAAAATGCGTACGGGTCGGAGCCCGCACTGGTCAGAACACTCTGCACCTATTCGGTGCCAGTACGGGTCAGGCCACGAGACGCCCGTGCGGTGTTCTTCACCCGTATCTTGCACCGAGACGAGAGGATATCAAACAAAAATCATCGCGCATGAGCCGAAATCCGTATTTTTACTAGGTGATCAATTGCGGGATCATGCCCGGACCACAGTCGGACGACGTGCTTGTGAATCGTCGGTCCGATTCCGTATCGGCATTTGTACTTAATCGGATAGGGAATCGCTGCCTGTCAGTGCGATCTGATGGTTTAACACCAATTGACAACGGCCCGGGAGATCAACCCGGGCCGTTGGGAGTATGGACTTCGATTGCGGGCAGGAGGCGTCTCGAGCGTGTTCAACGGCGGCGCCGTGAGGCCACCAGGCCGCCAAGCCCCAGGGCCACAAGGGCACCGGGCGTGGGGATCGTGTCGGGGACGAGGATCATCCGCAGGGGGTTGCCGTTCGAGTCGACCGCGGGGTTGAAGTAGTCGAGTTTGTTCGCAACTGCGGCGTTGAAGTCGGCGTTGAAAGCGTAGGACGAAGAGCCACCCTTGACGTAGAACGACCCCCACATGGGCTCGCGGTTGGTGGTGAAGACGATGCCGATGGGGTCGGACGTGTTGTCGAACTTCACGCCGGAAATCGAGCCGCCGGGCCAGCCCGGGTTGCTGGGCCCGCCGCTGAACGTGCCGAACGTGGTGGTCTTGATCGTGTTCCCGGTGCTGAGCAGGTCATCCTCGGTGAAGTTCGGGGAGAGCTCGAGGATGATGTGGCTCACGCCCGGTTGACGGACTCGGTTGCCGTTCAGACGGGTAAAGTCGTACTGGTAGGTCCAGGTGCCGTTGCCGTTGTTCGTGATCGTCCAGGAGATCACAAAGCCGCCGTTGGCATTGGTGTAGTTCCCGCCGGCGGTGATGCCGGCGTTTGCGGTGGTCAGTGAACCGGTGATGACGGAGGCCGATGCAGGAGCGACGGCCAGACCGGCAACAACGGACAGAAGAATCGCACAGCGAAGCATCTCTCATCCTCCAAGGGTGGTGTGCGACGTCACGGGCCCGTCACACGGGGTTGATCAGGTGCGGTCGAGCACCCGCCTGCGAGACAATCGGGTGATGAGACCGGTTCGATCTCACCCGATACAACTCGCAGGAGTTGACATACTATGGCTCACCCGAATTGCATTGACAAGGAGATCAGTGCCACATCAGCCTGATTTTGGGAAAGTACGAACTCTCATGAGGACTATACATGCATATAGGACCTCAAAGACGCTTCTGCGATCATCTGTTCGTTATTTGTTAGTATAAATGAACGACTTGATTTGCCGTGAATGGGGTTTGGCTGTGTTCGTGTGTGCTCAACGCAACGCCCGAATGTCACGTCCACAAGGACAAAGTTCGGTATGCTCCGGCGGCGTCTCTGCCGACCACGTTGACCTCGGCAACAGGGCTCGGATTGAGCACCGTGGAATGGACGGCGTCTGGCCCGCCTAAGGAGAATCGTGATGGTGCTGCGTTGCCTTGTTGTGATCGGCCTGTCGCTGTTTGTTCTTGCCTTAGGCGTCGGGTGCGACCAGGGCCCGGGGGCCGTGGCGAGCGCGGCCCTGCGCGCCAGTGTGGCGGGGGATGCCGAGGCGCTGAAGCGCTACATGCCCAAGGAAGTGATCGAAGAGGCTAAGAAACTGCCCATCGACGTGGTCTCCCAGATGGCCAGCATGATGAAGGCCAACGCTGACCGAATGGGTGGGCTCAAGAGCCTCACAGTGCTCAGCGAGAAGGTGGATGGCGACCGCGCGACCGTCAAGGTGAAGACGGTCTGGGGCAACGGCCAGGAAGAAACCGAGGATGTCGGCCTGATCCGCAGCGACGGACGCTGGGTGATCGACATGCTGCCGGGAAGGGGCTGAAAGCGCAGCCTTTCGAGGTGGAAGTCCGATTACCGGCGGCGGCGAGTCGCGACCAAGCCGCCGATGCCGAGCAGGGCGATCGCACCGGGGGTGGGGATGATCTGGTCCTGCTTGGTGTTGGAGACCAGGGCCTGCAACGTCACGCGGGGGCCGGTGCCGTCGATGGCGTTGAGGTAGTTCTGGGCCATGGTGCGGGCGGTGGTGTTGCCGCTGAGCACCTGGAAGTCGCCGGCGGCGAGGTCAAGCCCGTCGTCGTGGACAATCTCCCAGATCGCCAGCTGAAAGCCGGAGACCTGGTTCTGGCTCGAGAAGTCCAGTGCGGCGATAAACCGGCCGAACAATTCTGAAAGCAGGTCAGCGCGGGAGAGGCCCATCGGTGAGGTGTTCGGGGCCAGCTCGGGGGCGGTCAGGGTGTACGTGTACGACTGGTTATTGCTGACGTGCTGGCTCAGTTCGATACAGAACGTCCAGAACGTGGGGGAGAGGCCCGGGGCGTCGCCGCCGGTGCGGGTCCAGTTCATCAGGCCAGCCCGAACGTTGGAAGTCGTTGAGCCGCCGTTGACGGTAATGTCGAAGGTCCTGCTGGGGCTGGCACCGTTGAAGGTGGCGATGACCACCGAGGCCTGAGCCCCGGCGGCGGTGGCCAGAACGGCGGCGGTCAGAGCGATCGTGAATGCGCGTGTGCGAAGCATCTCTCTCTCCTCGGGACGTGGACGATCGTCCTGATGGTCCTTGGGGTGTGCAGCGACCGCCGTCACGGAAGCGGTTGGGCTTCCGCACGAACAGGCACGGGCACACCATGTCGCCGGGGACTCTCTCTCCTCACGGCAGAGCAGCGGCGCTGCTCCGGCAAGACTCTAACCCACAATGGGTGATTGGCCAGAAAAATGCGTTCGCAGGCCGACTTTGGGGGGTTTCGCTGGGAACATGGACAACTGAAGAACCGTGCGATGATGAGGGGCGTGACGGATCTCGGCAGCAAGTGACTCTCCAAGCCTGTAGATTCGCGGATCGAGCACTGCATTCGGATGCTTGACGAACCCGGCCCCTGGCGAATGACGGATGTGCACTCCAGCGCTCGAGGAAGTGGCTGACTCGCGAGTTGAGCATCAAGCAACGACGGCCCCGGCCGCGACGGGTACGATGCGGCTCCATGCCCAAGGTCACCATCAACGGCCGTGAGTGCGAGTTCAAGCCCGGTCAGGTCATCCTGCAAGTGGCTAACCAGCTCGGGACGGACATCCCCCAGTACTGCTACCACGACGGGCTGAGCATTGTGGCCTCGTGCCGCATCTGCCTGGCCGAGATCTGGATGCCGGACGCCAAGACCGGCAAGCTCTCCCCGTACATGGGCGGGAAACTCATGCCGACCTGCCAGACGCAGTGCCAGGACGGGATGGTGATCTACACCGACTCGCCCAAGGCTGTGGCGAACCAGAAGGCGGTGATGGAGTACCTGCTCATCAACCACCCGCTGGACTGCCCGGTGTGCGACCAGGCGGGGGAGTGCCTGCTGCAGGACTACTCGTACGAGTACGGGCGCGGGCAGAGCCGCTTCGAGGAGACGAAGGTCAAGAACCCCAAGAAGGATCTGGGCCCGCACGTCTATCTCTACGCGGACCGCTGCATCATGTGCACGCGCTGCGTGCGGTTCACGCGCGAGGTGTCGGGCACGGCGGAGTTGCTGGTGGCGGGGCGCGGCAACCGCGAGGAGATCGACGTCTTCCCGGGGCAGGCGCTGGACAACGAACTGTCGGGCAACGTGGTGGACCTCTGCCCGGTCGGCGCGCTGCTCGACAAGGACTTTCTCTTTGCTCAGCGCGTCTGGTTCCTCAAAGAGACTGCGTCGATCGACGGGATCACCGCCAGCGGCGACAACATCAGCGTGCACCACAACGAGGGGCGCGTGTACCGCGTGAAGCCGCGCGTGAACATGAGCGCGAACCGGTGGTGGATCAGCGACGAAGTGCGCTTTGGCTGGAAGTTCGTGCACTCCGAGCAGCGGCTCAGCGGCCCGCGCCGGCGTCAGTTCGGTGTGGCGGTCGGGGCGGACTGGACGCGAGCGACGGCGGAAGCGGTGGAGGGCCTGCGCCGGGCGGTGGCGGGCGGCAAGAGGCTGGGGGTCATGGTCAGCCCCATGCTGGCGTCCGAGGAGGCATTTCTGCTGGCGCGTGCGGTGCTGGCGCTGGACCCCAAGGCGTTCCTGGCGGTCGGCCCGGTGCCCGTTCACGGGCAGGACAAGGTGTTCCCGCCGGACGATCCGAAGGGGTTCAAGGTGTTCGCGGAGAAGTGCCCCAACGCCCGGGGCGTGCGAGCGGTGCTGGAGGCAGTCTCACGGCGCAGCCCGCACAACGGGTATGTCGCCAGCGCTGAGCAGATGCTGGGGCAGGTCCGCTCCGGCGAAATCGGCGGGGTGATCCTGACGGGCAACTACCCGTCTCCGTGGGCGTCGCGGGAACTGGTCGAGGCGCTGGGCCACAGCGGGAGCGGACCCTTCGTGGTCTGCCTGGACACGCTGGCAGGGCCGGTGTCGGACCGGGCCGACATCCTGGCCCCGGGGTGCACGTGGCTGGAGAAGTCGGGTTCGTTCCTCAGCGCCCGGGGCCACTATCAGCACTTCGAGCAGGCGATCCCGGCGCTGGACGGCACACGCGCCGAGGGGCAGACGGCGCTGGCGCTGGTCGCGGCGGCGGCATCGCCCGGTGGCGAGCCGGCGCTCTACAACCCCGCGAACGTGCGCAGGGAGATGGCGGAGTTTGCCGAGGAGTTGCGCCCGTTCCTGGCCGAGGTCGTGGTCTCCACCGTCGGCATCGAGCAGCAGGCCGACATGGAGGTTGTGGAGGTCTGAACCGATCACCTCATCGGGTGAGTGGAGGGCCGATCGGGGGCGAGGGCCGGAGGGGATCCGCCGAGTGCGCGACACGCACATCATCCTGGCCGTCGCGGTGTTATTCCCGCTGTTCGGCGTGGGCGTGTTCTTCTTCTGGCGGTGGACGTACGGCGTGTGGGCCGAGGAGCGTCGGCAGAGGCGCGAGCGAGCCGCGGCGCGGGGATCGGGCACGGGGCCCGAAGTGGTCATCGTGAAGTTTCCGAGCGAACCGGTTCCTTCCGGGGGCGTACACCCATCGTCGAGGTCCGGGCCGGGCGCACAGGGAGCACCGGGCGCAACGGGTACATTGGGTGGCTCGCTCAGCCCTGATGAGCCTGACCGCGCGGCGCGGGTTGACGGGCGCCGGTTGCTGGACGTGTACGCAGAGCTTCGTGAGCGTGGTCCATCTTGAGTTGAGGCGTGTGCATGGAATCGAACATGACCCCGAGCAACGCGCCGTCAAGCACGATGGGGACTGGTTCAAACGCCGCGGACTCTGTTGCATTGGGCCCGGGTGAGGCGCCCACCGGGCGGCCATCACGCGCGGGCGAGCCAGTGCTCCTGCGCCGTGATACGCAGGAGCGTCTCGAGGCGGTCATCGATCTGACCAAGTCCACGAGTTTGCACACGGATCCGGAGGCGATGGTCCGCGACTATGGGGCGAGGGTGCGAACGCTGTTCGGGGCCACCGGGATCGTGTCGCTCTCCCGGCGCGGGCTGGCCAGGCCTTGGTTCAGGATCACTCGGGCCTCCGCCTGGAAGGAGGCCATCAACCCGTGGAGACATCAGGACCGCCTACCGGTCTTTGACCGCGGGCTGTTCAGCCGTCTGATTCACGAAGAGCGTCCCGTCATCCTCCGCGACCTTCGGGTCGAGCCCGACGATCCCGCGGCTCCGTACCTGCGGGGCGTGCGCAGCCTGACGGCCGTTCCGCACTTTGACCGGGGCCAGGGCCTGAACATGGCGTGCATGCTGTTCAGTCACCCGGACGGCGTGCCGGACGAGCGGTTCCCCGAACTGGTGTGGCTATCGAACCTGTTCGGGCGAGCCACGAACAGCCTGCTGCTGGCCAACACCCTTCGCGAGACCAGCGAAGCGCTGGACCGCGAGATGCAGGCGGTGGCGAAGATGCAGTTGGCGCTTCTGCCGCGTGAACTGCCGAGGGTCGAGGGCGTCCGGTTCGCGGCGCACTACCAGACCAGCCGCAACGCGGGGGGTGACTGGTACGACTTCTTCGAACTTCCCGAGGGGCGGCTGGGGATTCTCGTGGCGGACGTGAGCGGGCACGGCACGCCCGCCGCCGTGCTCATGGCCATACTCCACGCCATCGCGCACCAATCCCCGGACCGTGGCGAGAGCCCGTCGGCCATGCTCACGCACCTGAACCAGCAGTTCTGCCGCCGGTATACGTGGGAGGGCGGGATCGAGGCGATGTTCTGCACGGCGTTCTACGCGGTGTATGACCCGCGCGATCGCTCACTTGCCTACGGCTCAGCCGGGCATCCGCCGCCGCGTCTGCGCGTGGGATTCACGGGCCCGGGCGGCGCGGTCCTCGCGCTGGATCAGGCGCAGGGCATCCCGCTGGGGATCTTCGACGAGGCCGAGTATCCGCAGGCCCGTGTCACGCTCGATCCCGGCGACGCGGTCGTGTTCTACACCGACGGCCTTACCGAGGCCTGGGGGCCCGGCGAGGGCGCACCGGGAGAACCGCGGCGGCGCGAAATGTTCGGCATCGAGCGCCTCGACGCGGTGGCGGGCCGATCTCACGACAGCGCCGATGCCCTGCTCGCGGCGGTGCTTTCCACGCTGGAGGCCTTCACGCAGGGGGTTCCCGCCGCGGATGATCGGACGGTCCTGGTCCTGGCGGCGGAGTGACGCCAACGGGAGGGGCGACGGGGGGTGTGTGTTCCGGCAGGGGGACGGGGTCGTAGCCGCGTCCGTTGAGCCACGGGATGGGGTGGCAGCGCGAGAGCCGACGGAGCGTCAGCCAAGAGCCCCGCACCGGGCCGTGGAGCCGGTAGGCCTCGATCGCGTAGTTCGAACAGGACGGGTGAAAGCGGCAGTGCCCGCCCATGAACGGGCCGAGCAGCACCTGATAGACCCGGATCGCCGCGACGAACGGCAGGGTCAGCCAACGGGGCCACGCGGATCGGTGCTCGCCCGGGATCACGGCGGGGAGCCTTCGGGGTTGGATGGGTCGGGAGGTTTGGGGGCGTGGATGGTGGCCTTTGGGCTGTCCCGCGGTGCGGGCGGCTTCTGGCGGGCGCGGGCGGCGGCGACGGCCTTCAGCAGTGCGCTGGTGTATTGGTCCAGCGTCAGCGGCTGGTGCGGGTGCACCGACACGACCAGGTCCATCCCCACGGGCAATTGTGATTGAGAAAGACGGAAGGCCTCCCGCAGCAGGCGCTTGACGCGAGTGCGGGCCGTGGCCGCGCCCACCCGTCGCCCGACCGAGAGCCCCAGGCGCGTGACGGGCGGGTCGAGGTTGTTCAAGGCCAGGTGTACGCGCAGCGGTCCTGACGCGGCCGAGCAGCCGGCGGCATAGGCCCGGCGATACTCCCGGTCGAGCGTGAGGCGCTGTCGTCGGCGGAACAGCAGGCGCCGATCCGAACTGGGCGCAGGGGCGTTCATGACGGAGAGTTTGGGCCGGGTGGGACTTCGTGAACCGGGGGATCGCCGCTGAGCACGGCCCAGAGGTCGCGAACGACCCACGACATGTTCTCCTGCGCCAATCGCGTGCAGGACGCGATGTGGGCGGAGAGGTGCACATTGGGGATGTCCAGGAGCGGGTAGGTCGCTTCGAACGGTTCAGGTTCGTGGACGTCGAGGAGGGCCTGCGCGGCTGGGTGGCCGATCATGAAGTCCGCCAGTGCACGGGCGTCGACCACGAACCCACGGCTTGTGTTGATGATGATGACATCACTCTTCATGCGCCCGAGTGCGTCGGTAGAGATCAGCCCGCGGTTGGACTCGCGCCCGTCGACGTGCACCGACACGACGTCGGCCCTGGCGCAGAGTTCCTGCCGGTCGACCGGCGAGGCGCCGTGGCGCTGCCCCGGGGGGATCTCCAACAGGTCGTGGTAGATCACGGGCATGTTCAGCCCCGCGGCTGCGCGGGCGAGGCGCTGCCCGATGCGCCCGAAGCCCCAGATGCCCAGCGTCAGTTGGCAGAGTTGACGGGCGGCGGTCAGATCACGCCGAGCGGCTCGCCAGGCTTCGGGGTCGAGCGGTCCATCGAGGAATGCGCGCGGGCGGGTCGCGTCGAGCAGGAGGGCCAGGACGTACTCAACGACGGCTGCGGAATTCGCGTCGGGCGTGCTGACCACCCGGACGCCGCGCCGGGCGCACGCGGCCAGATCGATGTTGTCCAGACCGACACCCCCTCGGGCAACCACGCGAAGGCGGGGGCACCTGGCGAGCAACGAATCATCGACTCTCGTGTAGGTGCGCACCAGCAGTGCCTGAGCCTCTCGGGCCAGCGGTTCGAAGCGCGGGTCGTCGGTGCGGCAGACCTCCAGACGGCAGCGCTCCTCCAGCCAGCGCGCCGGGGCTGCATCCAGGTGTTCTGTCTGGATCACCAGCGGGGTGGTCTGGTGTGGCGGGGTCTGGGCGTGCGATGGGCTGGGCACGGTCGAGTCTATCGCGGCGATGGTTTGGAGCGGGCGGGAGAGAGAGGGAAAAAGAAACCGCCCCGGGCTGTGAACCCGGGGCGGGGGAGTGCGAAGGGCGGGAGTACGGCCGATCAGGCCCGGTCAGGTCTGATCAGAGCCCGCAGTCGGGGCAGACGGCGCTGAAGAAGGAGCCGATGAAGAGGCTGAAGTCGCCGTTGTCCACGCAGCCGTCGGCGCCCGGCGTGGAGTCGGTCTCGGCGATGTCGGCCGGGTTGCACTGGATCACCGGTGCCTGGCCGCAGGTCGCCGTGCAGTCGGCGCTGAAGAAGGAGCCGATGAAGAGGCTGAAGTCGCCGTTGTCCACGCAGCCGTCGGCGCCGGGGGTGGAGTCGGTCTGGGCGATGTCGGCCGGGTTGCAGGGCGTCGGGCCGGTGGGGATCTTGATGACGTAGGGCTCGCGGCCGATGGAGAAGGTGAAGGCGGTCATGTAGAGCGCACCGGGCGTGGCGTAGAGATTGTCGGGGGCCGAGCCGGCGGGGCCGGTGTTGATGTCGCTTTCGAGGACGACGTTCGTGCCGTCGTAGCTGAAGAGTTCAGCGCCGACGTCGGAGCGGAAGCCGGTGAAGTAGACCTTGCCGTTGAACTCGGTGAAGTTGGAGATCGCCACGCCGTCGCCTGCTCCGGGGTCGAGGTCGATAACACGGCGGGGGTTGGTGCCGGGGTTGATCGGCAGGGTGGGGTCGTACTCGTGGAGTTCGAAGCCGAAGCCGACCTCGCGGGCGTCGTAGACGAGCTTGCCGTTGAAGACGATGTAGGGGCCGGGGAAGGAGCCACCCGGGTCACCGCCGGCGGGGGCGGGCGGGTTGACGACCGACGGGATTTTCACGGGCGAGCCCGAGCCATCCCACGACCAGAGCTCGGCACCGGTGCCGTCGTTGGCGGTGAAGTAGACCACGCCGTTGAGGACGACCGGCGGGATGTTGGCCGCCCAGCTATCGGCCAGGCCGGGGCGGATGTCGGCGATGTTGAACATCGTGTTGGTGCCGGCCTCGTAGATCACGGGCTCGAGGCCGGTGTTGAGGTCGTCGGCGAACATGAAGACCGAGCCGTCCGCGATGCCGTTGGCCGGGTTGGAGAAGGGCGTGAGGTTGCGGATGCGTGAGCCGTCGATGCCGGGGCTGTAGTCGAAGACCAGGCTGACAGTGTTGGTGTTGGCGTCGTAGACGAAGAGCTCGCCACCCTCACCGGCGGTGTTGATGTTTGTGCCGGTCGAGGCGTTGACACCATCGGCCGCGGCGAAGTAGACCTTGTCGCCGGTCTTCGCGAAGGCGAAGGGGGGCTGGAAGGTGGGCGTCGCGCCGCCGGTGTTGCCGCCGACGGCCTGCGTGCCGATCGGGGAGATCTGGAAGATCTGGGCGGTGTTGGTGGCGGGGTTGTAGATGGCGGGCTGGATGCCGGAGGTGCCGTTGTTGCCGATGGCGAAGTACTTGCCGTTGATCTCGGTGAAGAGCGTGGCCACGCTGAAGAGCAGGTTGGCATCGGTGACGAGGGGGAAGCCGTTGGCTGCGCCGGGGTTCAGGTCGGCGAGGATGGAGGTACCGCCGGCGGTGCCGTCGGACTTCCAGACCTCGTAGCCGTTGCCCGTGGTGCCGCCGCTCGGAGCGGTGTTGGTAGCGCCGAAGACGGCCTCGTTGCCGATGCGGACGATGTGGCCGGGGTTGGAGCTGTTGGTGTTGGGGGGCGTGGTGATCGTCGTGTTGATGTCAAGGACGATGTCAGTCCCGGCGGTGGTGCCGTCGGTGGCCCACAGTTCGCGGGCCTCGGCGGGACGGAAGGCGTTAAAGACGACCTTTGAGCCGATGTCGGTGAAGAGGACGGCCGTGGAGCCGCCGCCGGCGGTGCCCTGGATGTCGGTGATCAGGGCGGTGGTCCCGGCGGTGCCGCTGGAGGCCCAGGGCTCGGACCCGTTGGCCGCGGTGCGGGCGCCCATCACGACCGGCGTCAGGCCGTCACGGGTCATGCCGAAGTTGTTGGCATTGAGGCCGGCGGCGGCGGGGCCGTTGATCACGATCGCGGGGCCGACGGTGACGCTGGAGCCGCTGACGGTGCCGACGTAGAGCTGGTAGCTGGTCGTGGCGGGATCCATCGCGGCGTTGGCCCCGCCGGCGGCATAGGCCGCGCCGGCGAGAGCCGTGCCACGGTCATTGCCGACAAAGTAGAACTGGTTGCCGACGACCGAGAGTTTGGAGGGGTAGTAGTTCAGCGTCGCGGCGGCCAGCGACGAGGCGTTGGGGATATAGGTGCCCACGCCAGAGGCGGCGCCGGGGGCCAGCTCGGTGACGCGCACCGTGCCTGCGGGGGTGCCGTCGGAGGTCCAGATTTCCCAGTTGTTGGCGGCGGACCCGCCGACGAAGATGAAGCGGGTGTCGCTGCCGACACCGGTGGGGACGGCCACGCCGCGCCGCGGGAAGGCCGCGGCGGTGGGGGAGCCGGGCACCTGCTGGAAGTTGGGGGCCGCGGCGTAGGGGTCGTGCAGGAACAGGCGCGTGCCGGTCGTGAGGATCGTCGTGCCGTTCGTCATGTTCGTGTTGGCCATGAAGTAGATCTTCTCGGCGCCGGCGGGGCCGGCGGCGACGGGATCCAACTGCACGCGCATGGGCGGGATGCCGGCCGGGCTGCCATCCAGCGATGGCACGTTCGTCGCCTGGACGAGCGAGTCGGTCTCGAACTCGTAGTAGTAAAGGTGGTCCTGCACACCGGCGTTGGTTCCGCCGGGGGGATCGCCGGCAAAGACGCTGCCGAAGTAGACCCGCGTGCGGGTGTTCACGCCGTCAAAGGCGCCCTGGAGCACGGCGGGCTGGTACCAGAACGCCACGCCGTCGGAGCCGGCCAGGAGGCTCTGGTTGATGTTGGTGATGCGGCGGGGGTTGCTGGCGGGGGAGGAGTTGGTGAAGACGTCGTAGTTGACCGGCTGGGACGGGTTGTACATGAACAATTGGCGCCCGTTGATGCCGTCGTTGGTGGCGAAGACGAGGCGCTCACCGGCCGTGGTCTGCACGACGGTGGGGTAGCGGAACTCGCTGCCGTTGACCGGGTCGATCTGGACCAGTTGCTGGGTCCCGGCGGGGGTGCCGTCTGAGGTCCAGATCGCCTGGAGGTCGGTGCCGGTGAGGCGCGAGGCGAAGTAGAACCTGTTGCCCATGGCAACCGCAGGGATGATCAGGTCGCCGAGGTTGCTGCCGAAGGCGTTGAACCGGGGCGAAACGCCCAACTGGGTCGCGGTCAGCTGCTGCGTGCCGGCGGGGGTGCCGTCGGTCACGTACCAGGCCTGGCCGGCCGGCGGGAAGGCGATGAAGATCGCCTTGCCCAGCGTGTTGTTCACGCAGAAGTCGTTGTACGGCATGATGACCGCGGGCGAGAGACCGCGCCCGAAGTAGATCGCGCTGCCCTCGGGGCCCGGGTCGATATCGGCCAGCTGCTGTGTGCCGGCGGGCGTGCCGTCGGTGACCCACGGCTCAAAGCCGAAGTCCGTGGTCTGTGACCAGAAGAGGACCTTGCCGTTGGGCAGGCGGCGGTACATGTTCTCGCCGAGGGTCGGGTTGGTGTAGCCGACCAGGCCGATGCTGACGACCGCATCCAACTGGGAGCTGGCGGTCAGGCTCGGCGGCGTGGGGTTGATATCCCGGAGCAGAGCGGGGGGGATACCCATGACCGTGGCGGTCAGGGCGACGGCCGTGCCGGCAACAAAGGCCAGGCACGAAGCAGCGGACACGTTCTTCCTCATCGCAAACTCCCTTTTGAATACGTGATGGCCGATTGGCCAATCCTGCCCGGAGTCAGCACCTTTTCTGGGGTGACTCCCCAATGAACCCGTGAACCACAGCGCCGCCGACCACGACGGACGCGCGAGAGCGAACGCGAGCATGAGCGCGCAGATCCTCTCTACCTTCGATCCAGTGAAGATACACCAAAAAACGACACGACGGCAACGATCATGACGGAAAAACCGGGATTCAGATGCAAGCCACGGCTTTGAATCGGTTCGGGACACCCGAATCTTCGGTGGAGGTCCGCCAGACGCCTGATCGGAGTATCTCCTGCTTGGAGTCGGGGGGTACGCGCCAGTCGCCCTTCACCCGAAGATCCGATAACCCGTGTTCGACTCGGCGGTCACTGGGTACCCGAGCAGGCCTGCTCAGGCGCAAGGCGAGGTGAAGAACGACGAGATGAAGAGTTGGAAGTCGCCGTTGTTTACCTGGCCGTCGGAGCCTGGGGTGCTGTCGGTCTGGGCGATATCGGCGGGGTTGCAGGGGATCTGGCCGAGGCAGTCGGCAGAGAAGAAGGATCCGATGAAGAGTTGGAAATCGCCGTTGTTGACACTGCCGTCGGGGCCGGGCGTGCCGTCGGTGGCGGCGATGTCGGCCGGGCCGCAGGACACCTGGATGGGTTCGATGATGAGCCGCATGACCAGCGTGCGGCCGGACTGGGGATAGGCCTGCCACTCGGGAGGTGAAGTGCCGCCGGGGATCGCAAAGATGGGACTGAAGTTTGGGTCACCGCCCAGGGAGTAGCAGACGGACGAGGCGAAGGTGTTGCCGTTGGGGGCGCCGCCGGTGTTGAGGGAGTCAAAGCGAAGACCGGCCGTGATCCAGCCGCTTGGCGGGCGGTTGATGGTTGGAAAGTTGCCTCCCTCATCGACGAGTTGAGTGACGAGGAACGCGCCCTGGTTGGGAGGCTGAGCGTCGGCCAGTTGAACCGGGAACGACTGGTAGAGCATCTGGCCAGGGACTTCCAAAGGAGCCCCGCCACCGGGATTCGGAACATAACGGCCCGCGTAGATCTCGAAGCCGTCCTGGATCGTGGGGGGATTGGCCGAGCCGAAGAAGACCAGGGAGTAACTGGTCCAGAGCAGGCCGATGCGCTTGAGGCGGAACTGCTGGACGTTGGCGGGGATCTCGAAGGAGATGCCGGCGATCTCGCCACCGGAGAAGCCCACGGAAATGGCGACCTGGGCGTTGAACGACTGGGTGTCCTCGCGCTTGAGGAGCAGTTCACCCGGGCCGGGGTTGAAGGCGATGGGCTGGGCCAAGGCGGTCGAGGGTGTGCCGAGGGCGGCGCCGGCGGCGCAGCAGATGATCGCGACGGTACGTACGAACGAGGTCGTCATGACGTGCTCCGGAACGGCGGATCCTGCCTGGAAGGGCTGCGGGCGGAGGTGAGTGGTGAAACGGACAGGCGGCCTTCCCCCAGAGAACCCGGGAGACCCGACCGAATAGTTGTACATCCGATCCGTCCGAACGGCCACCGCGGTTGCACCTGGAAGCACGAACTCGGCGTCAATCTGGGGAAGCGTCCGGGTGATCGGTCCTGAGGGGAGGGCCGCATGCTGGCGGGCCGGAGTCAGCGGACCTCGTCGTGCGTGGGGTTATGCCAGCGTCGGAGCAGCGGGTCGAAGCACGCTCCGGACTGCGTGGCGAGCATGAGGCGGTCGGCCTGGGGTGGGCCCCACGACCCCGGGGCGTAGTCGGCGATGGCGGCGCGAGTGGCGGGGTCGTGGAGGAAAGGGTCGCAGATGCGCCAGCCGTACTCGACTTCATCTCGGTGCTTGTAGAGCGTGCGGTCGCCGCGGATGGCGTCGAGGATGAGCGGCCCGTAGGCCTCGATGGCCTCGCCGCCGAAGCGCTCGAGGTAGTCCAGATCGAGTTTGGCGGACTCGAGCCGCAGACCGGGCCCGGGGACTTTGCCCTCGATGCGGAGGCTGATGCCCTCGCGCGGGGCGATGTTGATGATGAGGCGGTTGGCTGGGCGGTCGGCCAGCGCGGGCCCCAGCGCACGGAAGAGGTCGGTGGGGGGGCGTTTGAACTGGACGACCACCTCGGTGAGTTTTTCGGCCATGCGCTTGCCGGAGCGGACGAAGAACGGCACGCCGGCCCATCGCCAGTTGTCGAACGTGAGGCGGATGGCAGCGAAGGTTTCGGTACGGCGCGAGGGGTCGACGCCGTGCTCTTGGACGTAGGCCACGTCGTCGGGGCGTCCGGAGTTGCCGGAGGTGTAGCGCCCGAAGACGGCGGCGCCGGACACCTGATCGGGTGCCAGGGGCGTGCAGGCGCTGAGGAGCTTGATCTTCTCGTGCATGATCTGTCGCGCGTCGTAGGCGGTGGGCGGCTCGATCGCGACCAGGCAAAGCACCTGCAGCAGGTGGGACTGGATCATGTCGCGCAGGGCGCCGGCGTTGTCGTAGAAGTTGGCGGCGCGCGAGCCGACGCCGACGGTCTCGGCGGCCGTCACCTGCACGTGGTCGACATAGTGGCGGTTCCAGAGGGGTTCGAAGATGGTGTTGGCGAAGCGCATGACGAGGATGTTCTGGACCAGTTCCTTGCCGAGATAGTGGTCGATGCGGTAGGTGGCGTCCTCCTCGAAGACGCGCCCGAGGCACTGGTTCAGGGAGACGGTGGAGCGCAGGTCGGTGCCGAAGGGCTTCTCGATGATGATGCGCTGCCAGGGCATGCGGTCGGCGTTGAGCGAGCACCAGCGGTGCCCCTCGGCCACGAGCCCCGACGAGCCGATGTTGTTGATGATCGGTTCGTAGAGGTGTGGCGCGACGGAGAGATAGAAGAGGACGTTCGGCGCGGCGTCGTCGGTGTCGGGGCCGCGGAGGATGCCTGCTTCGCGCCCGACCTGCGTGATGCGCCGGGCCAGCGGGGCGAAGGTCTCGGAGGAGACACCGTCGCCGGCGTGGTAGTAGACGCGCCGGGCGAAGTCGTTCCAGCGTGCGGGGTCGAACTGGGCGGCGAACTGGCGAGCGGCGGGTGCGAGCTTATCGCGGAACTGCTCGTCGCTCATGGGGGTGCGCGAGACGCCGAGGATGCGCAGCCCGCCGGGCAGGCGGCCCTGCCGGTCCAGGTCGTAGAGCGCGGGGATGAGTTTGCGCTGGGTCAGGTCTCCGGAGGCGCCGAAGATGACGATCACGCAGGGTTCGGGCGTGGTCGGTGCGGGGGCGGGGTTCATGGGGTGCTCACCGGGGAAGTGCGCGGCCGGGGCTCCGGGAGCCCCTCGGCCATGCGTCGTGTGGCGGTCCGGGTGTAGATCGGCGTTGGAGCGTACCCCGCATCAGTGCCGGGCTTCCGGATGCTCTCCAAGCTGTGCATGGGGGCGTTGGAAGTGCCCCGGAGTACGATGCGGGCCATGCAGGGGCTTGAACGGATGCTCGATGCCAACCTGAACCGGGCCCGCGAAGGGCTGCGGGTCCTGGAGGACATTGCCCGGTTCGGCCTGGCCGACTCCGACCTGACGGCGAAGTTCAAGGGGCTGCGCCACACCCTCCGCGAAGTGGCCGCTGCTGTGCCCGGAGGAGAGTCGCGCCTGGTCGCGTGGCGGGACACCCCCGCCGACCCTGGGACGGTGGTGACCGTGCCCGGTGAGGGGGAGCGCTCGGGTGTGGGGGGTATCGCGGTGGCCGCGGGCAAGCGCGTGGGCGAGGCGCTGCGGGTCATCGAGGAGTGCTGCAAGGCGCTGGGTGTGGAGTGGGGTGGCGTCGAACGTGCCCGGTACGCCCACTACGAGTGCGAGCGACGCTTGCTGGCGGCGCTGGGTGCCGGCGCGGGGGGGGTAATCGGGGCGCAGCGCGGGGTGATGCCGCCGGAGGGGTGGCGTTTGTGCGTGCTGGTGACGGGGTCGCAGTGTCGGCGCGGCTGGGAGGAGGTCATTCGCGAATCGGTGCGGGGCGGTGCGGACTGCATCCAGATCCGCGAGCCGGGGCTGGAAGACCGGGTGCTGGCCGAGCGTGCGCGTGAGGGCGTGCGTATTGGGCGTGAGGAAGGCGCGCGGGCGGGTCGGCGGATCTGGACGGTGATCAACAACCGCGCGGACGTGGCGATGCTCAGCGGCGCTGACGGCGTGCACCTGGGGCAGGGCGACCTCACGGTCCGGGATGTGCGCCGGCTCGCGGGCGCGAGGCTGATCGTTGGCGTATCGACGCACGGTCCGGAAGAGGCCGAGCGGGCGGCCGACGACGGGGCGGACTACTGCGGCGTGGGGGCGATGTTCGCGACCGAGACGAAGCCGCGCGCGGTGAGCGGGCCGGAGTACCTGAGGTGGTACACCGGGTCGGCGCGGGTGTCGCGGATCCCGCACCTGGCCATCGGCGGCATCACGCCGCAGCGCGTGGGAGCCCTGGTGGCGGCGGGGTGCCGCGGGGTGGCGGTGAGCGCGGCGGTGTGCGGGGCGGAGGATCCCGCGGGCGTGTGCCGGGAGATCGTGGAACGGCTTGGACGCGGTTAGAGCATGGCCCGCGGCTGCGGGCGGAAGGGACGGCCGGGCATGGGCGTTGAGTTCAGGCGTGCGGAACTGGGCAACGGGCTGACGATTATCGGGGAGATCGACCCCGGTGCGCACACCAGCGCGTGCGGGTTCTTCGTGCGTACCGGCGCGCGCGACGAGGACCATCGCGACATGGGCGTGTCGCACTTTCTTGAGCACATGATGTTCAAGGGAACGCCGAAGCGCACGGCGGAGCAGATCAACCGCGACCTGGATGCCATCGGCTCGCGGTCGAACGCGTACACCAGTTCGGAGATGACGGTGTTCTACTCGGCGATGCTTCCGGAGTACTTCGAGCGCGGGCTGGAGGTGCTTTCGGACATGATGCGCCCGGCGCTGCGCGAGGAGGATTTCACCACGGAGAAAGGGGTCATTCTCGAAGAGATCGCCATGTACAAGGACGATCCCGGGTGGGTGCTCTACGAGCGTGCGGTCGAGGAGCACTACGGCGCACACCCCCTGGCGTACCGCGTGCTGGGGACGGAGCAGACCATCGTCGCGCTGCGGGTCGAGGCGATGCGCGACTATTTCCGTCGCCGGTACTCCGCGGACAACACGACTCTGGCGGTCGCCGGGCGCGTGGACTGGGATCGGCTCGTGGAGCGTGCCGGGGCGTTCTGCGGGCACTGGGAGCGCACGTCGCCCGGTCGCGTGCTGAAGCGGCCCGTGTTCCACCCGCACGCCTTCGTGCAGCACGACGCGAAGGTCACTCGCGCGTACCGGCTGCTGCTGGCGGAGGGGCCCGGCGCGGCCGACCCTGCGCGGTACACCGCGTACATCCTGGCGCTGCTGCTGGGTGGGCCGGACAACAGCCGGTTCCACTGGTCGCTGATCGAGCCCGGCCTTGCGGAGGAGGCCGATGCGTCGTACGAGCCCAAGGACGGCGTCGGGGATCTGCGGCTGTTCGTGGCGTGCGAGGCGTCGAGGCTCGAGCGCGTGTGGGATCTGGCCTTGGACGAGGCCCGGCATCTGGCGGACCGCATCCTGCCGGAGGATGTCGAACGCGTGCGGGCAAAGATCGCGACCGGGGCCACCTTGGCCGGGGAGCGTCCCGAGGGGCGCATGCAGCGGATCGGGCGTCAGTGGCTCACGCTTGGGGAGTACACGACGCTGGAGGAGGAACTGGAGCGGATCAACCGTGTGAGCGTTCAAGATGTCCGGGACCTGAGCGCGGCCATCGACTGGTCGACTTCGACGACGGGAACGCTGCTGCCGGATCACGGCACAGCGTCCGCATGATCGCTTCGGGAGCGTGGGAGGACGGACGGAACGCCGGTGTTCAGGCCGCGGCGCGGGGGGTGTAGACGCGCAGAGCGTTGCCGCCGGCGGCGCGGGCCGCTCCCAGCGCCCGGTGCGAGACATCCATGAGTTGTTCGGGCGAGGTGATGCGGGCTGGGCCGGTGGCGGCCGGGTCAAATGTCGCCACGCCCAAGGTCAGTGTCACGGGCAGGAACTGCGGCAGAAGTCCTGCGGGGTGGATCTTGATCGGCGCGGCCGCGGTATGCTCGCGGAGGCGTTCGGCGGCGCGGGTCGCGGCAACGCGGTCGGTTCCGGGCATGAACGCGACCAGGAGGGTGTCGTCGTACCGGCAGAGCATGGCGCCGTCCTGGGCCATCTGCTGGCGGAGCAGCGTGGTCAGCGAGATCAGCAGCGCGTCGGCGAAGCGTGAACCCTCGGACTTCTGCACGGCTGTGAGCTGGTCAATCTGGATCAGCACCACCGACAGCGGGCCGGCCCCGACCAGACTGCGTTCACAGCCCGCCACGAGGTTCCGCGTAAAGACCATGCGAGACGGCAGGCCCGTCTGCGGGTCGCTCTCGGTGTCGTGGGCGTTCTGGTCGTCCGGCGTGCCGGGCTCGCCGAAGGGCAGGGTCATCGACAGCAGGCGCTCGTCGGCCCTGGCCGTCAGTTCTTTCACGTCGGGGACCGAGCCGACGTCCACCTGCAGCAGGTGGGCGACTTCCCTTGTGCCCTGGGTGATGTTTTTCATGATCTGGTCGATCTGGGTGGTCGTCAGCCCGAACCACTCCTGCGCCTTGGTGTAGAACCGCTTGAGGGCCACGGCCGGCTCGGGGCAGGTTAGCGCGTCGGCGGCGATGTTGCCCATCGCCACCGCGCGGCAGATGTCGGCGATGTCCTGAGGCGCCGCGGTGGGGCGCTCGTGGTACTTGATGATCTGCACCAGTTCGCCGGGGAACTTCCACCGACTGGCCAGCATGGCCCCCACGTCGCAGTGGCTGACTTCAAGTTCGTTGAGTTCGTGACGGAGCAGTTCGCGGTGTTCACCGCAGGCGTCGGCGAGAATGGCCGCATAGCGCTGGCCCAGGGTGCGGTGCAGCGCGATCATGCCGATGTCCTGGAGCAGCCCGCCGAGAAACGCCTCTTCCGGTTGGCCGCGACGAGAAGCAGAGACGATGCACTTGGCGCCCACGCCCGTGTAGAGACTTCGGGCCCAATAGGACTGGTAGTCGAACCCGGAATCTTTGGACTCGGCCAGGGACGAGACGAGCGAGAAGCCCAGCGCCAGCGTCTTCACCGCCGACAGCCCGAGCATCACGATCGCCTGGTTGATCGAGCCGCAGGGCTGGCGCAGGCCGTAGAACGAGGAGTTGACCGTCTTGAGCACCTTGGCGGCCAGGCCTTGGTCGTTGCTGATCGTTGCGGCGATGTCGGCGATCCGCACGTTGCGGTCGTTGGTCAGTTCGATCACCTTGACCGCGACCGCTGGCAGCGACGGCAGTCTCTCGCACGTGAGCACTTTATCGAGCAGCTCGGGGTTCACGGCGTTGACCCTGGGATCGTCGGCCGGAGCGGGCATTGCGCAGCCCGTGGACTCCGGAGCCTTCCCCAAAGGATCGACCCGGGGGGACGTGAACTTGATGCCAAGATCCGGTGTGGATGCAGGTCGAGGCGTGGTCATCTTCGGCGGAGCGGATTATCGGGGCTTTCTGTTCGATCCGCGGTTGGCTGGGGGCGCTGAGGCCCCCGAGGCGAACGAGGTGCCAGGTGATGAGCGGCGATCCGGGAAGACCAGGTGCGTGGTGGGCGGGTCACGCCCGACCAGAGATCGGATGTGGTGGGCCAGAAGCCGTCCGGCGCGCTCGGTCCGTTCAGTGCTCTGCCGGGCGGCCAGGAACGACTCGGGCGAGGCGGGATCGGCCACGATGCGGTTGAGCAGCGCGAGCGTGTCGGGGCGCACCTTCCAACTGCGCTCGGCCACAGGTCCCCCGGACAGTGCTTCGCGGCTGAGCGCGTGGGTGTAGGGGTCGAAGGCGAGCCAGCGGCTGTTGCAGGGGAGGGGTTCGGGGCTGTCACCGAAGCGATCGATCGCCGGCCACAGGCCTATGGACTTGAGTGCGGCTACCTGGAAGACCACGACAGCCGGCAGTGCGTCGGCGGGGACCTGAAGGCGGTCCAGTGCCAGGAGCATCGCCTCGAACATGTCGGGGTGAGGGTCGTGCTCCATGAGCAGGTGCTGGACCAGGTCGGCCAGGTGAAGCCCGGCATTGTGGATAATGAGTTTGCGACGCAGGTGGCTGTTGGTGCGGACAGGGTCCCACTCGGTAAGCAGGGCGAGGGCGTCGGGCTTGAGGATCAGCCCGACGTTGGCCAGCGTGAGCAGTTCCACACCGCCGGCGAATGGGGCCTGCGGACGCCTAGCCCCCTTGGCCAGCGCCCGGACCAGCCCGTGGACGCGGGTGAAGAGCCAGACGGTCTGGGACGTTTCGGAGAAGTCCCAGTGGCGGACGCAGACGGCTTGATCAAAGACCGGTGGCACCGCGAGGGAGCGTAGCGGCGGGGCCGGTCACCGATCGTTCCGCTGGAGTTGGGGGTGTACGCTTCGCCCGATGCACTTTGACCTGGTCGATTGCGTGCTGGAGCGAACCGATGCCCGGATCGTGACCCTCAAGCAGGTGTCCCGTTCGGAGGAGTATCTCCAGGATCACTTCAAAGATTTCCCGGTGCTGCCGGGGGTGCTGATGCTGGAGGCCATGGTCCAGGCGGCAAGACATCTGCTGGCCGAGGGCGGGTCGAAGGTGCGGATGGTGCTGGGAAGCGTCCGCGGGCTGAAGTACGGCGCCTTTGTGCGCCCGGGTGACTCGCTGCGGGTGGAGGTCTTCCTCCTGCAGCGCCGCGAGGACGGGAGCGTCGAGTTCAAGGGCGAGGGCACACGGCTGTCGCCGAATGGCCGACTTCGGCCCGAACTGGGGCAGGATGGCCCCGGTCAGGCCGTGGCCGATCCTGGCCGTCCGGGAGTTGAGGTTCGTACCGCCGTCACGGGTCGGTTTGTGCTGCGTCCACTGAGTCCGTGACGGGGAGATCACTCCAACGATCGTGCAATCACCTTGCGCGGTGGAAGAGGCCGGGGCGGGAAAGCCGGCGAGCAAACAGGTACGATCGGCGTTCACCGATCGATCGGTCTCTGTCGGGCTGGTTCAAGGCCCGGTGAGCCCGGCTCCTGACGGCCACCGCGGCCGGCAGGTATCGCGGGGAGCGTTCACAGACTGGAAAGGCAGGGCCATGAACCGAGACGAGATCTTTGAGAAGGTACGGGGCGTGCTTGTGGATGCGCTGGCCGTCGATGAGGAGGACGTGAAGCCCGAGGCGTCGCTGGTGCGGGACCTGGGTGCCGAGTCGATCGACTTTCTGGACATCGTGTTCAAACTCGAGCAGGTCTTCGGGTTCAAGATTCAGCAGGGGGAACTCTTCCCGGAGAATGTCGCCCAGGACCCGCGGTATGTGAAGGACGGCAAGATCACGCCGGAGGGGCTTGCTGGGCTGAAGGAGCGGCTGCCGCACCTGGAGTTCGGGGACTTTGAGAAGGACCCTCGGCTGGCCAAGGTCGCCGAGTTGTTCACGGTCAACACGATCGTGCGGTTCGTGGAGAGCAAACTCGCCGCGAAGCCCTGAACCCCGAACGGAACGATCGTGTCTTGCCCCTGCTCCCTCAGACAGAGTCTTCATGCGCTGGATGTGGATCGATCGAGTTGTGGAGTTGATCCCTGGCCGCCGTCTGGTCGCGGTGAAGAACATCTCCCTGGCCGAGGAGCACCTGCACGATCACTTTTCGGCCGATCCGTCGCGTGACCTGCCGGCTGCGCCGGTGATGCCGATGAGCCTGATCATCGAGGGCGTGGCGCAGAGCGGGGGCATCCTGGTGGGGCAGGCCGAAGAGTTCCGGCACAAGATCGTGCTGGCGAAGGTCAGTCGTGCGGAGATGTCCCGCGACGCTCTCCCGGGCGCGACCCTGCGGTACACCGTGACGGCGGAACGGATGGATGCCGCGGGGTCAACGATCAGCGGGGCGATCGCGCTGTACGACCCGTCGCGCGGGGGCGGGTTCGAGGATGTCGGGCGCGTGGAGATGATGTTCAGCCACCTCGATCACAACATGGGTGGAGCGGGCGTTTCGGGGGTGGACTTCCCAGCGCACAACTTCGTGTTCGGAGAGGCGTTCCACACGCTGCTCCAGACCAGCGGGGTGGGGGTGCGGATCCCCGGGCGCTGATTGTCAACAGCACGGCGCTCAGCCTGAGAGGGTCTCACGGACCATGCGGTCGAACAGTTGCGTCGGGGCGCGCTGCCCGGTCCACACGCTGAACTGCTCGGCGGCCTGCGCTACGAACAGTTCTGCGCCGTCGATCACGGGCAGTCCCCGGGCCGCGGCGAGGCTCAACAGCGGGGTGCGCAGCGGTACGTACACGCAGTCCATCACGGCGCACCCGGCGGGCAGTGCACGGACCTGCTCGGGGGTGAGCGGCGCTTGCCCTCGCCGCTCGGGCGCGTCCATGCCGAGCGGGGTGCAGTTCACGACCGCGTCCGGGGGGGCGGCGTCGAAGCCCCGCTCGAACCAGTCTTCACCCACCGCGCGGAGATCCAGCGTGCCGGCGGGGTCGATGGCGCGGCAGAGGTCCACGGCGTGCTCGTGTGTGCGGTTGAGGACCCGCACGCGCGCGCCGGCCAACGCCAGGGCCGCGGCGGCGCCGCGGGCCGTGCCCCCCGCGCCGAGAATTGCTACGCAGCGCCCCTCGAAGTTCTGCAGATGCGACCGGAGCACCGAGACGAGACCCGGTCCGTCAGTGTTGGTAACTGACATCGCCGAGGGTCGGCCCTTCGGGTCGCGCTCGACGTGCAGGGTGTTGGCGGCACCGCAGCGGGCCGAGAGTTCATCGATGGACCATCGCGACGTACCAACGTCGTCCTGCTGCCGGATCATCTCGCTCGCCAGCCGCACCAGGTGCGGCTTGTGCGGGATAGTGACCGAGCACCCGGCAAAGTCCAGGTGCGGGTGCTCGATCAGCGCGAGCATGGTGGCCTTGAAGTGCTCGTACTCGGGCGGGATCGGCAGAGGGAGGTAGACCGCGTCGTGACCGATGGCCTGGAACCCTGCGTTGTGCACGAGGGGCGAGAGCGAGTGCTCCACCGGGTAGCCGACCACGCCCAGCACCCGGGTCGAGCTGGTGATCGAGCGGAAGCGGTAGCGGTCGAGCAGTTCGCTGATGACCGGTTGTCCTGGGGCGGTGGCGCTGTCCCGCCGCAGTGCGGCAAAGGTGAGGAACCCGCCGAATTTGGGGGCGAGCACCCGGGACATCAGGCCGAAGGGGCCCATGCCCAGCGCGATGCCCCAATGGGCGTTCTGGCCGGTGTCGACGCGGTCCCGCAGTTCGGCCAGGAGTTCGAGCAGTTCGAGGTTATCGCGGAGCGATCGGGCCCGGTAGGCGACCTTGATGACCCCGCAGGCCGGCTCGTGCAGCATGGCCTCGACCTGGCGCAGCAGGTCGGGCGGACGAGAGTTGAAGTCGTGAGTGCTGAGGATCAGCGTCGTGTCTACCTGGCGCACCTGGCCGGGGTGCTGCACCGCGAGATTCACCTTCTGCTTGAGGTTCTCCGATCGCCGGTAGGTCGCCAGTTCGACGTCGATGTAGGCCGGGGGGCGTCGGCCCGACGCCGCCGCGGTGCCCAGACGTTCGAACAGCGCGATCCGGGCCGCGTCGGAACCGCGGTAGTGCCCGCCTTCCAGGACAGGCCGGCACGTGACGATGCAAGGCAGCGGGCAGGCATCGACCAGTCCCTGGATCGCTTCAAGTTCATCGACCGAGTCGGGGCCTTCGTTGCCCGTGAAAAACGCATCGACCCGGAACTCGACCAGGTCGGCCCCGGCGTCGCGGGCGGCGACGGCCTCGTGGGATGCCTGGTCGGTGTCCTCGACGAGAATCGGGACGCACAGCAGTGTTGTGCTCGTCCTGGGCATCGGACGGAGGGTAGATCGGCCGATCGGGTCTTCAACCTGCGTGTAAGCCGAGGGGATCAGCCGGGGGAGGCTCCTGCTGGTTGCTCCCGCGGGCGGAGTGTCAGGTGGGTTCCGGCCCTCCAGAGCCATTCCAGCGGTCCCAGGGGGAGAAGGCGCAGCCAGACGCTCGCGGCGAGCATCACCACCACGTAGACCCCCAGCGATAGCGCGAAGCGTTCAGCCCAGGTCGTCTGGCCGTAGAACCCCAGCCCCCAGTGCAGCATCACCCACGACATGATCACGCTCTGCAGGATGTAGCACGACAGCGAACACCTCCCCGCGGCGGCCAGCAGCGATACGGGCCATGGAGCCTTGGTTGGTTGGCCAGTCGGATCCGCTCTGCCGCCGCACAGCACCAGGACGCCGCCGAGATATCCGAACGCCAGCAGCGGCCCCCCGAGGGTCAGGCAGAGCGCCGAGACGATCGAGGCCCCGGCGCTGGCGTACTGGAGCGACACGAACATGCCGATGGCGTACCCCACGCCGGCCAGTCCGCCGCCGGCCAATGCCGCGATCACCCATCGGACCGCGGCCGGGCGTCGCGCGGTCAGCGCGGTGATCGCATCGGACTTGGCCAGTGCCGCGCCGATGCAGAAGCACCCGAGCACGGGCAGCGTGACGAAGAGCGCGGCGTACACGAGCATGCCCAGGTAGTTCACGATCCGCACCACGACCGCGTCACGGAACGGCCCCTCGCGGAGAATCTGCTCCTCGATCGCTCCAGCGCGGGGGTCGAAGGCACCCATCCCGCTCGGTGATGAGATGATCTCGATGTACTCGCGGATCGGGGAGAATGCGGCCCGGGATTCCGGCACGGGCAAATCCTCGGACGAAGCGGGAACGGTGTTGTCTTCGGGGGAAACCACGTCCCGTGTCAAGAGCTCTGTGCCCGAGCGTGCTTCAGCGGCCGCGTGCGGGCCCCACGTGGCCCCGGCACCCGCGGCGAGCAGGGCGGCGATGGCGAAGAGCCCCCCGGCCGTGATCGCCAGAGTCCGTGGGCGGGCGCGGAGAAGCGGCAGCGAGACAACGGCCAGCGCGGCGTAGAACAGCAGGATGTCGCCGCTCCAGAGCAGCAGGATATGGAGCAGCCCGAACACGCCCAGCAGCACGAAGCGGCGCAGCAGCATGGGCGTCGGGCGCTGGCCGCGAGCAGCCGCCGATCGATCCAGCATCACCACGCCGACTCCGAAGAGCATGGCGAAGAGGGGGTAGAACTTCCCGGCACAGAAGGCCTGGGTGAACCACCACGCCGCCATCGACAGCGGGCCCTCGTCGGTCGGGAGAGTGAGTGTCCGGCTGATCGGCTGCGCGAAGAGTTCGGCGTTCACGAGCAGGATGCCCAGCAGCGCCACTCCCCGGGCGGCATCGAGCGGCACCGATCGTGGGCCGCGTCCTGCTGCAGGCAGGCCTGACCCGTGTGGGGCGGCTGCGGGTGTGTCGGCCGAGTGCATCCGGGGAGACTACCCGAGGTGGTGATCTTGTGTGTCCGCCGTCGGGCCGAGCACGGAGTGTGCCGCGGCGGACCCTGCGACGTGCCCGCTCGACCAGGCCCACTGAAAGTTGAACCCACCGATGCGTCCATCCACGTCCAGCAGTTCACCGGCGATGAACAGGCCCGGACAGCGACGGCTGGCCATAGTCTCCAGGTGCAGTTCGGAGAGGGGGACGCCGCCGGCCGTGGCTTCCGCAAACGTGAACCCGCGGTCACCGGTGAGGGGCAGTTCCAGTGCACAGAAGGCCGTGGCCAGCGCCTTCCGGCGTGCCCGGTCCAGGTGATCGCACGGAGCGACAGGGTCGATGCCCGCGATGGAGCACAGCACGCGCACAAGGCGCTCGGGGAGGTCCGGCACCCTGGACTCGAAGAAGCGCAGCGGCGAGAGGCGCCGGGTACGGGCCAGTTCGGCGTCCAGCGATTCGGGTGTGAGGTCCGGCATGAACGACGCGAGCAATCGAGAACCGGGCTGCTCGGCCCGGGCCTCGAGCCAGTACCGGCTGATGTCCAGCGCCGCGGGGCCCGAGAGGCCGAAGTGCGTGCAGAGGATTGGCCCGGTGAACGTCTTGTGGTGCTTGCCGGTAGGGCCGACGAGTGTCAGGCGTGCGGGCACACTCAGGCCCGAGAGTGTCCGCAGCTGGTGATCGGGGGGGAGCGTGAGGGGCACCAGCGCCGGGGTGATGCGTGCGGTGACGGTGTGACCGAGTGCGCGGGCGACGGTGTAGCCGTGGCCGTCGGAGCCGGTGCGGGGGAGAGCCATGCCCCCGGTCGCCAGGATGACCGCGCGGGCCACCACCTGCTCAGGTGAATCCTGGCATGAATGGTCCGCGGACCGTGTCGGAGCGGTGGGAGCCCGCTCGGCGAGGAAGCCACGGGGTGTGTGTGTCAGGCGCTCGACGCGCCAGGGGTGTATCAGACGCACGCCGAGCCGGCGGCACTCGCCCAGGAGTGCATCGAGGACGGTGTGCGCATCGTCGGTCGTCGGGAAGAGCTTGCCGGTGGGCTCGCGCTTGAGATTCACGCCCATTTCACGAAAGAACTCGATCGTCCGGGGGACATCGAACGCGCGGAGCACCTTGCGGATCGCCGGGCGCGTTGAACCGGCATAGGCAGTCTCATCGACGGCGTGATGGGTCACGTTGCAGCGGCCGCCGCCGGCGACGAGGATCTTGGCGCCGAGCACGCGCGCGCCGTCGAGCAGAACGATGCCCGCGGTTCGCGCACGGTGCGGGTGCTGCACGAGCGTCCGTCCGGCCGCGATCGCCGCCATGAGTCCGGCGGCCCCCGCACCCACCACCGCGATTTCGGCCTGCAGGGGCGGCATGTGGGGTGGATCGGCGTCGGATCAGGCCATGCGGATCCAGCGCACCAGCGTGGCCAGGTTCGGCGGCTTGCCGTACATCAGTACGCCGATGCGGAAGACCTTGGCCGCGGCCCAGGCCGCACCGAGGACCGACGCAAAGCCGATGGCCATCGACGCGGCAACCTGCCACACGGGCACCGCCTCGGTCCCGGCGATGCGGATGACCATGACGAACGGGCTGAACGGAGGGATGAGGCTGAGCGTCACGGCCAGGTCGCCGTTGGGGTTGCGGATCAGCGCGGGGGAGAGGGCCATCACGATCACCAGGACCATGATGACCGGACCGATGAGCGACTGGGCCTCGTGAATCTCGGTGACCGCGGCGCCGATCGCGGCCATGAGCGCCGCGATGAGGAAGTAGGCGATGAAGAAGTAGACGACCAGCAGCCCGAGATTTGATGGATCGAGAACCTGCATAAGTTTGAAACTGATCAGCGCGCCCAGCCCCAGCCCCGAGTACATCACCAGGATGAGCAGCCCGACGCCCATCTGACCGAGGATCTTGCCGACCATGAGCTGCATCGGCGACACCGCCGACAGCAGCACCTCCATGATGCGGTTGGACTTCTCCTCGATGGTGGTGGTCAGCAGGTACTGACCGCTGGTCATGACGGCGATCCAGAGCAGCATGAGGAAGGAGAACGGAACAAAGAACTGGGCCCCTGTGGCCACCCGCCGGGCCTCGCCCTGCACCACTTCCTGGGCCCTGGCCGGGACCGGGCTCATGATCGCCCGGACCCGCGCCGGGTCGAGGCCGGCCGCGACGATCCGAGCATCAGTGATCGACTCTCGCACCGCCGGCTCGATGATCCGCGAGGCCACGCGGTCGTCCAGGCGCGGCCGGATGTAGTACTCGAAGCCCGGGCCGCGGGCGCCGGGTTCGGACGGCGTGAGCAGGGCGCTCTCGGGGATCACGATCAGCGCCAGGCGTTCGTCGGGGCCGCTGCCTGTGCCCACCAGCGCTCGCTCCGCGGTTGAGTCGGCCTCGGCGGGCAGCAGGTCCACGGTCAGGCGCGGGGCCTGCGCCTCGGCGGCGTCGCCCAGTCGCCGGCGCCCGAAGTCTTCGGCGCGCTCTGCCGCCTCGGGACCGGCCACCGCCGCGGCGGCGTCCCGCACCGCCTGCGCATCGGCCTCGCCCATCGAGCGGACGTCGCGCCGGACCCGCTCCGGGTCCAGACGTGCCGCGATCGCCTGACCGACCTGCCCGGTGCGGTCGATGACGGCCACCCGTCCCTCGACCACCGGGGCGCTGTCGCGGACGATCAGCGGGATCACCGTGATGATCACCAGGAGCATCAGCGGGACCATGATCACGCCGATCACGAACCCCTTCGTGAAAGCGGTGGCGGTGAACTCGCGCCAGGCAATCTGCAGCGTCTTACGCACGGGTCACCTCCGGGATCGCATCGCCAGCGGGGTCTCTCAGCGAGCGCCGAAGCGACTCGGGCGTGACCGCGTCGTCGGGGTCGGTACCGCCGGAATCACGGACGATGTCGATGAAGATGTCTTCGAGGCTCGGGCGGGCCATCTCGAGGCGCCGGGACGGGATCGCCGCGGCGGCTTCGCCCATCAGCCTGGACGTGTCGGCGCGCTCGCCCAGGGAGAGGGCCACCACGCCCTCTCGCCATTCGGCGGACTCCACGCCGTCAAGCCCGGAGAGCCGGGTGAGTGCGGACTGGGGGTCTGTGCCGTTGAGGGTGGGCTCGACCAGGAGGGTGCGGGGGTCGTAGCGCCCGCGGATTTCCTGCAGCGAGGCGTCGAGCACCTTGCGCCCGCGGTTGATCATGACGATGTGGTCGCACAACTGTTCGGCGTGGGCCATCACGTGGGTGGAGAAAATGACGGTGCACCCGCGCTGGTGCTGCTCGCGGAAGAGCTGGCGGAGCAGCAGGGCGTTGACGGGGTCCAGGCCGCTGAACGGCTCGTCGAGGATCACCAGGTCCGGCTCGTGGATGATCGCGCTGATGAACTGCACCTTCTGCTGCATGCCCTTGGAAAGTTCCTGGCAGCGCTTCCGCTCGCAGTCGGTCAGGCCGACGCGCTCCAGCCAGGCTTTGACGCGTGCATCAAGGCCGACGGCGTCGACACCCTTGAGCCGGGCCATGTACCGCAGGAACTCCGCCACGCGCATTTTCCGGTACAGCCCGCGTTCCTCCGGCAGGTAGCCGATCCGGTCCTTGCTCTCCAGCGCGCTGGGGCGCCCGAGCACGGAGATCTGCCCGCGGTCCGGGAAGATGATCGACATCACCATGCGGATTGTCGTGGTCTTACCCGCCCCGTTCGGCCCGAGAAACCCGCAGACCTGTCCCGACGCGATTGTCAGATCAATGGCGTTGACCGCGACCTTCTCACCGAAGGTCTTGGTGACTCCCTGAAGTTCAATGGCTGGCGGCAAGCATCGCTCCCGTGCGGTGTGTCAGGCGCAGAGCCCATCGTATCACCCGAGGACGGTACAGTTTGACGCGAGTGAGGACGCACGCCCACAGCATGGCCGCGATCGACGACATCCCGAAGCCCGTCCTGCGGCGAGGTCTCCGTGCACGCCAGGAGCTGCACGCCTTGAACGAGCGACTGGCCGACCCCGCGGTCGCCGAAGACCCCCGCGCGATGCGCGACGCGGCGCAGCGACGGGCCGCGATTGAGCCGCTGGTCTCGGCGTTCGACCGGCTTACAGCCGCGTGCGAAGAGATCGACGAGTACCGGGCGATGGTCGGTGTTCCGGTGGTCCCGGGTGCGCGGGCGGGGCCTGGGCTGGGGACAGGACCCGAGGCCGAACTAGCCGCCATGGCCCGCGAAGAACTCCCCCGCGCCGAGGCCCGTCGTGACGAGGCGCTCCGGCAGGTCAAGGGTCTTCTGCTCGAAACCGAGGACGCCGAGGGACGCACCGGGTCGGTCGTGGTCGAGGTCCGCGCCGGCACGGGCGGAGAGGAGGCGGGCCTGTGGGCCGCAGACCTGCTGGGCATGTACACGCGTCTGGCCGCACGGCGCGGGTGGAGCGTAGAAATACTCCAGGTGAGCCCCGACGGCTCGGGGGTTCGCAGTGCGACACTGGCGATCCGCGGGCCGGGAGTGTGGACCGATCTGGCGTTCGAGTCCGGGGTGCACTCGGTCAAGCGCGTGCCGGCGACCGAAGCCCAGGGGCGCATCCACACCAGCACCGCCACGGTCGCGGTGCTCGCCGAACCTGAAGAGGTGAACGTTCGTATCGACTGGGCCCGCGATGTGGAGGAGCAGGCGACCCGGGCTCAGGGACCCGGGGGGCAGAACGTCAACAAGGTCGAGACCGCCTGGCAGATCCTGCATAAGCCCACCGGCATGATCATCAAAATGATGGAGGCCAAGAGCCAGCAGCAGAACCGCGAGCGAGCCAGGCGCCTGCTCGTGGCCCGACTGCACGAGGTCGAGCGCCGTCGTGCCCATGCCGAACGATCCGCTGTGCGCTCGGCGCAGATTCGCGGGGGCGAGCGTAGCGAGAAGATCCGCACCTACCGCTACAAGGAGGGCATCGTGGCCGACGAGCGACTCGCCGGCGAGTACGCCCTGCGCGACGTGCTTGGCGGCGATTTCGACGCCCTGCACCGTGACCTGCGCGAACAGGAACTGGAGCGGCGCCTGGCCGAGACCGACTGAACCTCCACCGCGCCCCCCCTCCCCCGCACCCGCCCCGCACGTACATCGCTTCACGCCATGCCCACCAAACCGACCAGCGCTCGTGAACTTGACCGGTTCGATCTGTACGAGTGCTGCGTGCAGTCGCCCTCGCTGCTTGTGAGGCTGCTGCGGGGGATTCACGGCGGGACTCCCCGCGTGCTGCGCGAGGATTTCTGCGGTGGCGGTGCCCTCTCGCGCCAGTGGGTTCAGGACGTTCAGGGCGGTGTGTGCGTCGGGGTCGATACCGACCGTGCTGCCCTGGCCCGCCTGCGGCGCCTTGGGCGTGCGGCGGTTCGGCGCGGGAGGATCCGCGTCGTCTGCGCCGATGCGCTGGATCCGCCCGCCTCGGCCGACACTCCACGCCCCGATGTGGTCTTCGTCGGGAACTTTTCCATCGGCGAGATTCACGACCGGTCAAGCCTTGTCGGTTACCTCCGGGTGACGCGGCGCCGCCTGGCTCCCGGCGGCGTGTTCGTGTGCGACATCTACGGAGGCAACTCGGCGTTCGTAACGGGGGCCGTGCGCCGGGTCCACCCCGTGCCGGGCCGGGCCTCGATGCGGGTGCGGTACACCTGGGAGCAGCGTGCCGCTGATCCGCTCACCGGGATGGTCGTCAATGCCATCCACTTCCGCGTCGAGGAGGATGCCCAGGTCGTCCACGAGATCACCGACGCGTTCATCTACCGCTGGCGGCTCTGGAGTGTGCCCGAACTCCGCGACGCCATGCGCGAGGCCGGGTTCCGTGCCGCCGAGGTGTACGCCCAAGTGCCCGACGCGGTCGACTCCGACGGGCGGGTGTACGTGAGCCCTGTGCGAGAACCTGATGAGGTGGACGGCAGTTTCATCGTCTGCGTCGGTGCCCGGCGCTGAGCGGTGCGGAGTAACTGGGTGTGCCGGGCTGCTCGCGCCGGCTTGGACGCGCGAAAATGGCCGCGGGCCCCGGGGAGGTATCTCCGGGGCCCGCGCCTTACAAGCGTGACAAGGTGGGTCGGGCGAGGCTGGTAAGCCGAGTTCTGTGCCCTCGGGCGGTTTCCGCGCCGGTCACGCCACCCGGGAAAGTGAACGTGACTTCGGCGGACCTGCCCGCGGCCGCGGCCATTTCTCTGGGCCGCCCGTTGCCGTGCGGCTCGAGCGATCAACCCGCCGCCTGCCGACCGGACCGGTCGTCGGGTGCCGCCGGAGCGGCGTCCGCGGCGGCTGCGTGATCTTGCACGCGACGGGGTTTGCCGTGCCCCCGCTGTCGCCAGCGGGGCGGTGGGCTCTTACCCCACCGTTTCACCCTTGCCTGATCCCGGCGAAGCCGGGCCATCGGCGGTCTGTTCTCTGTGGCACTGTCCCTCGCCCTTCGACCCGATCGACGCAGCCTGGGGCGGGTGGGCGTTACCCACCGTCGTGTCCTGTCGTGCTCGGACTTTCCTCCGCCCCCCGGGGGGCCCGGGGTGGCGGCGGTCGCGTTGCCTCGCCGTATGCACTTGTCACGCGGTATGGTATCGTGCCCCAGACCGCGCCGCGCACCAGGCGGGTCGTACGGACGAAGGTGCTCAAGGAGCCGATGAGGCCGGTGGGCGTGGGGTGTAGGGGTGCTGCGGTCGAGCGGGGAGCGAGAGTCTTCGGGCTGGATGCCATGGGCCGAACCGCGCGACAACCCGGATCCGACGCGGCGCAGGTCCGTCCGGCGCTGGTCTGGCTGCGGCGTGAGCAGGCGCCGCTGATCGCGCCGGTGCTGGCGGCGCTCAACCTGAAGGTGGAGGTGATCGGCGACCCGACTTCGGATCGAGCGCGTGATGCGCTCGAGGCCCTCCGTGCCGCGGGGGCTGCGTGCGATGAGCACGTCGAGACGGCCACTGATCTTCGTGCCGCACTCGCGGTGCGGAGGGAGGGCGTGGTGATGCTGGCCGACCCCGGCGATTTCGGGCGTGGAGGGGATGCCGCGAGCGGCGCGGTTGAGCGCGAAACCATCGCCGCCTGCCACGAACGCGGGGTGCGCGTGGTCTCGATGGAGCCGATCCCGGCCACGCTGCAGGCGATGCAGGGCGTCCGGACGCCCGCATCCCTGCCGCTTGTGCTGAGGCCCGGCGACCAGGGGCCGACGGGAGACCCCGGCGAGAGCGGGGGCTCGGCGCTGCTCGGCGTTGGCGGCATGGGAGCATGGGCATATCCGGCGCCGCTCTGGCGGCGCTCCGCACCTGTACAGGACACGCTCACCATGCTCGAGCAGTTCGGGCCGGTCCGCACCTGCGGCGTGCAGGTGCTCGGCTCACCGCATGAAGGCTCGCTCGGGGCGAGACTCTTCGACGCGCTGGACCTGGTGCAGATGCTGATGGGTGAGCCCGACCGCATCGACGCGGCGTACATCGCCCCCAGCGCCGGCGCGCTCAGGGCGATTCATCCCCTGCCGGGCGAAACGCTCCGCGGGCTCCACGGCGATCTGACCGCCAGCCTGCGATTTGCCGGCGGGCGCGGCGCGACCATCACCGCCAGCAACCAATCCGGTCGGTTTGAGTTCTCGATGGTGCTGGTCGGCGAGCGCGGGCGGATCCGCGTCGATCAGTCGGGCCTGGAATGGACCGACTCCGACGCGAGAGTTGTCGACCGAAGTCGTGCCCGCACCCCCCGCACCCCCCGCAATCTCCAGAAACCGTCCGCTCGCAGGGCAGACGACGCTTCGAACTCGCACGACGCGGCCGAGAGCAACTCTTCGTCTCCCCCGCGATCGGAGGCCGTCGGACCGCTGGCTGAGCAGGTTCGCCGATACCTCCATGAAGGCACCGCCGCGGCCACGGGCCTGAACTACTTCCGTGTTCTGGCGATGGCCCAAGCGGCGCTGCTGAGCGCTAGGACCGGCGAGGCCGAAAGCCCGGCCACGCTCATGCGGCTGGCCCATGGGTGAGGCGCCCCTGTGCGCTTGGTTTTGGGTGAATGGTTTGTGAGCGACTGGCCCTGGCGCAAGCACCATCGATGCCGGTTTGAATCTCCAAAGTGTCGGCGGGGCATGTACCTCCGCGCAGCGATCTCGGAGTGTGCTGTCGGATTCGAGCCCTCGGGGCTTGTCTCGCGCGCTCATGGAGCCGATACTTCCAAGCATGGACCCCGCCCCGAAATGCATTATCGCTCGAATTCCAAGGCCCCGTCGGGGCTGAGCGGTCGGGTTGGGCCGTGGGTTCAACCGATCTTCACCCACCGTCGGGGCCTCTCCGAAGGCACGGGCTGATTCCCAGAGCCCGTGTCTTGCGGTGGGACAACCGGTCGCCCCGATTCGGGGCTCGTACGATCCACAACCCATGCGGACGATCACCCGCTCAGGTGGCCTTGCAAGACCTGCCGGCCCTCCCTGAGCTCTGAGCGGGTGTCACGAGCGCCGCGCAGACCACGAAACCAACGAATCCATGAGCACTCCAGTCAATCCCGTGGAACTCCCCAAGAGCGTTTCTGCTCCGACATCAAACCCGACGCCGGGCCAATCTGCGCCGGGGGCCGTGCCTCGCAGCGAGCAGACCGGTGGCGGTCGGTACAAAGACACGCTGAACCTTCCCAAGACCTCGTTCCCGATGAAGGCCAATCTCGTTCAGAACGAGCCGGCCTCGCTCAAGCGCTGGGCCGCTCTCGGGAGTGGCGCGGGGCTGTACCGGCACCTCCGCGAGGCCCGGCGCTCGGCCGCACCTTTCCGGTTCCACGACGGCCCGCCCTACGCCAACGCCTCCATCCACCTCGGGCACCTCATGAACAAGTGCCTCAAGGACTTTGTTGTCCGCTCCCGCTCCATGGCGGGCATGGACTGTCCGTACGTCCCCGGGTGGGACTGTCACGGCCTGCCCATCGAGCACAAGGTCATGACCGAACTGGTCGAGAAGGGCAAGTGGGAGAAACTCCAGACGCTGAGTGAGGACCAGCGGCGCATGGTCGTGCGGCGCGAGTGTCAGGCCTACGCCGAGAAGTGGGTCAAGGTGCAGGGGCAGCAGATGCAGCGCCTGCTCACGCTGGCCGACTACGCCGACCCGTACCTCACGATGAAGCCGGAGTACGAGGCGGCAACGCTCGAGGTGCTGGCGGGGCTGCTGGAACGCGGTCTGGTCTACCGCGCGCTCAAGCCTGTGCACTGGAGCACCGCCAACCAGACCGCGCTGGCCGAGGCGGAACTGGAGTACGCCGATCGGGAAGACCTCTCGGTGTACGTAGATTTCGAGGCCGCCGACGCCGAGGCCGTCTACCGGGCGTTCGGCTTGCGCGACGTGCCGAGTGACTCGGATGAAGTCGAGATCCACGAGAGCGGCCCGCTCGAGCCGGGAACGCTCCCGACCCAGACGCCCTGCTTCATGATCTGGACCACAACGCCCTGGACGCTCCCGGCCAACCTCGCCGTCGCGGTCAACCCGAAGTTTGACTATGCCCTGGTCTGGGTGGACGGCAACATCACCATCGTGGCCTCAGCGCTGGTGGAGAAGGTCACACAGATGGCCCGCTCCGAGGAGGTGGTGGTGCTCGCCACGACCAAGGGCGAGAATCTCGTCGGGCTGCGCTACCGCCACCCGTTCGTGGGCGCGGGCGAGGGCGTGCTGGCCACCGAGGCCGGGCGAACCGACGGCGCGGACAGAGCCTTGTTCAGTGTCGTTGCCGCCGAGTACGTCACCCTCGAGGACGGCACCGGGCTGGTCCACACCGCTCCGGGTCATGGCGTCGAGGACTACCAGACCGGGCTGCGCGTCGGCCTGCCGATCTACTGCCCCGTACAGGCCGACGGCACCTACGACGCCAGTGTGCCCGCTTGGCTCCGGGGTGTGGACGTCTGGAAGGCCAACGCGCTAATCGCCCAGCGCCTGGCCGACGACGGCCACCTCTTCCACCGCCACACCTTCACGCACTCCTACCCGCACGACTGGCGGAGCAAGACGCCCACGATCTTCCGGTCCACCGAGCAGTGGTTCGTCGGTGTCGACCGGCCCGTGCTCGGTCCTGCCTCCGGTGCCGGTGAACCCGGCAATGTCGATTGCCTGCGTCACCGCGCGCTGAGCTCCACCGCCCCCGGCGGCGGGGTGGCGTTCGTGCCCGAGTGGGGGCGCAACCGGATGCGCGGCATGCTCGAGTCCCGCCCGGACTGGTGCATCTCTCGCCAGCGCGCCTGGGGGCTGCCGATCCCGGCGTTCACCTATCCGGGTGTTGACGGCAGCGAGCGTGCGTTCATGACGTCCGCCTCGGCCCGAGCGGTTGCGGGCGTGGTACGCCGGCGCGGGTCCGACGCGTGGTTCACGCTCTCCCCGTCGGAACTCCTGGGCGAGTACGACCCCGCCAGCGACCCCGACGCGCCGATGGACCTGGACCTCAAGTCCCTGCGCAAGGGGCACGACATTCTCGACGTCTGGTTCGAGTCCGGTTCGTCGTGGAACGCGGTGATGCGCGAGCGATTCGGAACGCAGGCGGTGCCCGTGGACCTCTACCTGGAAGGGTCGGACCAGCACCGCGGCTGGTTCCAGCTCTCGCTGCTGCCGGCGCTGGGCGTGATCGACACGCCCCCATTCCGCACGCTGGTGACGCACGGCTTCATCAACGACAAGGACGGGCGCAAGCTCAGCAAGAGCCGCACAGACGCCGCGCACTACGAGGTCGACAACCTGCTGCAGAACTACGGCGCCGACGTGATGCGCTGGTGGGTCGCCTCGCTCTCCTACGAGAACGACGTCAAGGCCGATCTCGAGTTCTTCAACGTCACCGGCGAGAGTTACCGCAAGGTCCGCAACACGCTCCGCTTCCTCCTGAGCAACCTCTACGATTTCCGGCCTGACGCCGGGGGGACGCCCGCGCAGCCTCTCCCGCCGGCTTCACTGGACGCCTGGGTCTTGGCACGGTTTGAGAGCCTGCGGGGCGCAGTGCTCGCGGCGTACGAGCGCTACGACTTCCGCGACGCCCACTTCCGCATCTACGACTTCTGCAACGCCACGCTCTCGGCCACGTACCTGGCCGCCGTCAAGGACCGCCTCTACTGCGATCGTCCCGATTCGCTCCGTCGCCGCACAACGCAGGCGGTTCTCTGGGACTTGGCCGACGGGCTCTGCCGTCTCCTGGCGCCGCTCATGCCGCACACCGCCGACGAGGCGTACCGGGCGCTGTGGGGCGCCGATGCGCCGGGCTCTCCACACGCCGGAACCTGCGTTCACCTGTGCACGTTCCCCGAGCCGCGCCGGATCACACTGGACGAGGAGGCGTGGTCGGCGCTGCTGGCGCGTGTCGATGAAGCACGCCAGGTCATCGAACCGTTCAAGAAATCTTCGGGCGTGGAGAATCCGCTGGACCTGGGTGTCACGCTCCCCGACCCTGACGGACGGCTCGGCGTGTTCAACTCGGTCGACGTGGCCGATCTCCTGGGCGTTAGCCGGGCGGCGTTCGGGCCCGCGCTGAAACTCGACGACCTGCGCGGCCAGCCCCGATGCGAACGGTCCTGGCGTCGTGATGGAACCGTGCGCCCTCGAGGCGATGCCGGTCTTCTCTGCGATCGATGTGCTGAGGCGGTCGGAGCCTGACCCCATCGCACGTGCCGTGATTTCAGCCGGGTGAACCACGCGATATCGGACCCGGACGCGCACCGTCCGCGGCCTGTGCCGGGCACGGGCGCCCGGAGGGGTCCGCCGGTGTTGACCGCAGGCAACAGAGCTGAAGCCTTGCCCGCTGGCTGTCGATGTCCGTGGACATGTCCGGTGTTCAGCCCAATCCACAGGGCGGTCTGACCCGCCGTGCCGACAGCGCGGCTCAGAACCGACCGCTGCCCGATCCGGCGCGGGCAGCGTCCGCCATGGCCGCCATCGTGCACGAGCTCAGTTCGCTGCTGGACGGGTCGATGCGCCAAGTCGGGCTCATCGAGCGACACCTGGATCAGGTTCTGAGCGACGCAGGACATCAGCAGGACCTGGAGCGCCGTTTGCGCACGCTTCGTGCGGCACTTGAGCACATGGCCAGGACCATCGCCGCCGCGGGCCGGGGCGAAAACCCCGTGTCCCAGACCGGCCGCTACGCGGGGCGCGCCCCCGGACTGGGCTTCATGACCCTGGCCGATGCCGTGCGCGACGCAACGTTCATCCTTGAACCAGGCGCGGCCGAGCACGCTATCCGCCTGACGGCCGAGGTGGACCCCGCGATGCAGTCGCGTCCCGCGGGGCCGATGTACACCGTCGTCGTCAACGCCATCAGGAATGCGGTCGAATCAGTGCTTGCAGCACGCGCCGCGGGTCGCCCCACGGCAGGGTCGGTGCGCGTGGCCGCACGCTGCCCCTTGACGGACGGAGGGGGGCGAGTGGAAATCGAAATCACCGACGACGGCCTGGGCGTTCCCTCCGAGATCAACCCGGACGACGTGTTCAGGCCCGGGTTTACTACCAAGCCCTACCACCTGGGCATCGGCCTGTCGCTCTGCCGCGAGGCAGTGGAGGAGGTGGGGGGGAGCATCCGACTGCTGCCGGCCCCGGGGGGTGTTGGCGCGACCCTGCGCGTCAGGTACCCGGTGCCGCCGGTCGGCTACACCGACGTGACCGATCGGCCGCATTCCCGGCGTTCACCTTGACGGATCCTGCGTCCGGACTCCCGCTCACGCATGGCCACCGCACCCTCCAGCCCGCCCGTCGCGATGCAGCAGGGCACCGCGCGCCTGCTGATCGTCGATGACGACCCGATCGTTGCCGAATCTCTGGCCGAGTTCCTGCGGGCCGAGGGGTACGACGTGAGCACCGCGCTCGACGGCGAGGAGGGACTGTCGGCCCTGCAGGCCGCGGCCGGGGAGGGCTCGCCCGGTGCTCCGCCGCGCCCGTTCCACGTGGTCATCACCGATGTGGCGATGCCGAAACTCGACGGCATGGAACTGCTGCGGCGCATCGCCCGCGAACACCCCAGCATCGCCGTGCTCGTGCTCACGGGCTACGGGACGATCGAATCGGCGGTACAGGCGGTGCGTCTCGGCGCCGCCGACTACCTCACCAAGCCGGTGGTGGATGCCGAACTGCGGATCGCGCTCGAGCGGGCGCTGCGCCAGCAGGCGCTGCAGGCGGAGAACCAGTCCCTGCGCGAGCAGCTCGACGCACGCTTCGGGCTCGACGCGATCGTGGGCAGCGACCCGCGCATGCTCCGCATCTACGACCTCATCGAGGCCGTCGCACCTACGCGGACCACGGTGCTCATGAACGGCGAAAGCGGCACCGGCAAGAGCCTCATCGCTCACGCGATCCACCACCGTTCGCCGCGGCGGGCCGGGGCGTTCATCGAGCTGGCCTGCGGATCCATCCCCGAGACGCTGCTCGAGAGCGAACTCTTCGGTCACGTCAAGGGTGCTTTCACCGGCGCTCACACCGACAAGCCCGGCCGCTTCCTGGCGGCGAACAACGGCACACTCTTCCTCGACGAGATCAACTCCGCCTCGCCGGCCATGCAGCTCAAACTCCTCCGTGTGCTGCAGGAGCGGCGGTTCGAGCCGGTCGGCAGCAACCAGACGATCGAGGTTGATGTGCGCGTCATCCTCGCCACCAACCAGCCGCTGGAGGACCTGGTCGCCGCCGGACGCTTCCGCCAGGACCTGTATTACCGCATCAACGTGGTCAAGATCGACCTGCCGCCGCTGCGGGACCGTGTGAGCGACATCCCCGCGCTGGCCGAGCACTTTCTCCGCGTCCACGCCGCCCAGGCTGGAAAGACCATCACCGGCTTCGACGCCCAGGCCCTCGACGCGCTGCGCCGATACGCCTATCCCGGCAACGTGCGCGAACTGGCGAACATCGTCGAGCGCGCCGTGGTCCTCAGCCGTCGCCCGACCATTACGCCCGACGAACTCCCCCACCACGTGCTGTCGAACACGCCGCAGTTCGGACCGGGGTCGAGCACGTTCCACTCGTCCGTGCCGCTCGTCCGGGCGTCATCACCGGACCGCGATGCCTTCCTCGCCTCCGGCAGCGAACAGGGTGAGCGCGTCCGAAGTCCGGAGCCCTTGGATCCCTCCTCGAGGCCGGTCGGGCTTGAAGACGCACTCCGGGAGCCCGAGCGGCAGATCATCCTCGCCGCGCTCCGCGCCTGCCACTGGAACAGGGTGAAGGCGGCCGAGCGATTGAACATCAATCGCACGACGCTGTACAAGAAAATGCGTGTTCTGGGGATCGACCCCGCCCATGAGGCCGCAGCCGGGTGAGCATGGCCGCACTTTCACGCCCCGGCTTGGGTGCTGCGGGGCAAACAAAGGGCGGACAGCGTGTAGCAACGATCAGCGGTGCTCGAAGATGGTCTGGGTCCGCAGCACGAGCCCCGAGGACGCCACGAGGTGGTAGGACTCGGCGTGGGCCTCCTTGCCGTACCGAGTCAGGGCCAGCACGGACAGGTTCCGGCCGCCCTCGCCCCCTTCCCACGCCACACAGAGTGCGTCGGTCTCTTCGGCATACGCCAGCATCTCGTTGTAGGTGGCGCGGTAGAGGTTGTCGCTGAGCGTCTCGGTAGTCATCGACGTGATATAGGTCACGCCCGCGTCCTTGAACGGGTGCTCGTAGTCCTTCTCCCCCAGGCAGGGGAATGTCGCCACGGCCCCGCTGGTCGGCAGGCCTGGTTCCGCATCGCACACCAGTTCACAGCAGATCAGCGCTCTGTGCTGGAACCGCAGCATGTGCCCGGCGTGCATCAGCCACGCCTCCAGTTCGTACGTGCCGTGGTTCAGGGTTCGACGTTGCCGGACCTGGAACAGTTCCGGGTGGAGTGCCCGCTTGTAGAGCGTGAGATGGTGGCCTTGGACGGCGGTGGGCTTGCCGGTGGTGTGCATGCGTGGCCTTGCTTGTGCCCGAAACCGGGCGGGGTTGTTCGGCCTTTCACCGGGCGGCTGGCCCGGCCCCACCCGGCAACCCGTCTCGCGGCGGTGCGGATGGTAAAGCCGTTATGAAATCTGGTCACGAGTTTTCTCTGAAATCCCTTTCAGAGCAAGGGTGATTGCGGAAATCACCCAACATGTGGATAAGTTGTCGTTCACTAACCACAACTGGTGGAATCCGAACGACCTAGGTGGGATCTTTGGTGTTTTCACCTAAGTCGTGCTACGTGTCGGCCGGTACGCGTGTGGAGCCAGTTGGGCGGAATGTCCGATCGACTGACCCATATGCCTTTGGCCTCGGTCGATCCGCGGAGCGGAGAAGCCGTGCGGTGGACAGGTCATCCCCGCTGGATGTCCACGCGCCGGAAGATCGAGTTACTCTCTTCGACCATTCGATCCAGATCGCTCGAACCGGAACCTCTGGCCGATGCCTGTTCCGCACTGATCGACCTGGTCTCGCGCGAGGTGCACGGCCCCGGCCTGCTGGGCGTTCGCCTCGGGCTCTTCGGTGCCCGGCGTCGGGCGGCGGCACTCGGAACGCTGTCGCTGTGCCTCGAGCGGATGTCGGCATCGGCCAGGTCCGCAGCGCTGGCCGTCGGGCGGGGGGCCTGGGAGCGGACCGCCGACGAACTGCTGCAATGTGGGGACGCCGAGACCGTGCGGGCGGGGCTGTTCCTGATCGGCAGCGTTCCGATCATGAGCAGGGCCGGAGTGCTGGCCGAGGCCATGGCCGCCGCGGATGCAACGGCGGAACTCTGCGAGCGAGGCCTGGCGGACATGGTCCGGCTGGTGGTTCGAACCGATACACCCGAGCACACGGAGCATCTGTCGTCGGTTGCGGAGGCCGTGCACCTGGCGGTGGACAGGATCGAGCGTCATCGGCGCGCGGGAGTGCTGGTGCTGGCGGCGCGGTTGTGCGCCGCGGGGGCGGTCGATGGGGAGTGGCTGCGCGACCCGGCGCATCCGGCGCACCTGGTGCTGCGTGGCCTGTGCCGCCGGTCTACTGACCCGGCGCTCGACATCGCGGCGTGGCGATGGCTGCGCCGTGAAGCGGCCGCCGACGCGTGCGCGGAGCGATTACTCCGATCGCCCGGCGGGTGGGGAGCGTTCGGTGGCGGGGCCGATCCGGGTGCCCATCTGGCGGTCAACCCGCGCCGACGGCGAGCGCTGCGTCGAGCGGCACGCCGGCATGAACCGCAGCGTCCAGCCGTGTCACCGTCCGGGGAGGCGGCTGTGCGAGCGGGGGCGATCGCGTATCTCGGTGCCTTCGTCCGTGGAGGGCGCTGGGCGGATTCAGCGCTGGCCTGGAGCATGTCCGACCCCGACCCGTGGGTGCGGCACCGCGCCTGCCGCGAGGCTCTGGGTATGGCGGTACGCCCCGCGCTGGCGTTTGACCTGTGCTTTGATGCCGATCTGCGCGTGGCGCGGACCGCGGTCCTGGGCCTGCTGGCCACGGCGTCGCGTGAGGCGCTCACCGGCGAACAACGTGCGGCACTCGTCCGTGCGCTGCAGCGCAGCCCGCACGTGGCCGTCCGTCATATCGCGCACGCCAGCAGTACCGCAGACACCTGCCGCGCGACTGAGACGTACGAACTCATCGGTTCGACGGGTTCCGACCCCCGCGCAGTGGCCCGCGCGATCGTCGCGATGAAGCGTCGCCCGGACCGGCTGCTTGCTGATCGTCAGCGTGTCCTCGATGCAGTGCGGCGCGCTGTGGAGCGGCCCGACGATGATCCGCCAGAGGTGGCGTCGGCGTGGGTGTCGCTGGCGGGTGAACTTCCCGGTGATTGGACGTTGCACGACGACGTTGGCCGTGCGCTGGTGGCCGCGGCGGACGCCCCGGACACGCGCGTCCGGGCTAATGCGCTGGACGCGCTGGTGCGCCGGGCCCGGCGCGCCCTGCCGCCGGGGCCTCAACGCGATGATGCACCCCAGCGGGCTGGTGCCGCAGGGATCCAGGATCGCTGGAGCCCGGCGCTGGTAGACGTGCTTCTCCGTCACGCGGTGCCGGGGCCATCGCGCATCATGGCCGCATCAGCGCGGGGGCTGCTGCTGGCCGGCGAGGAGTTGGCCTCGCCGACCCTGACGAACTCGGCTCGCGGCGCAGTCGAAACGCTCCTCTCTGACCAGCAGACCTCGGCCAGGGCCGCGGGGCTCTGGTTGGCATCGCGCCTGCCCGGGCACATCTCCGCGCTCGGCTCCGTGTCCGACCACGTCCGCGCGCTCGAACTGACCGCGACCTCCCCTGAGGATGCCGAGCGTGCCGCGATCGTTTCGCGACGGCTCTCCGCGGCTGTGCGGGTGTCGTGGATGGGTCGGGCCCAGCGCATGCAGGGCACCGGCGCATGATCCTCGGTCGGCGGGCCGTCAGTCGGACGGCGGGGCGGACGGATGCCCCAGCGGCGGCAGCCCGGTCAGGCGCCGTGCCAGGTCCGCCAGCACGCGAGGGTTGAACGACACGGACATGTGGGCGCCGATGCACGGGCCCGGTACCCAGATCGGGTGCATGCCCGGCGGTGCGGTGTTGCGCGCGCCGACCCAGCGGTCATTGAGCACCGCATAGCAGGTCCATTCCTGCCCGGGCGGTTGTGGCAGGGCATTGAGCCTGGCAAGCACCGAGGAATCGGTCCGCAGACTGCGCGCGGCCGGGTCGAGCGCGATTCGGTCGGCGAGGCATGCGCCACGGTGCGGGGAGGCCAGCGTGAAGAGGTGTCGAACGCTGAGCACCGGGCGTGACGGGGGCTCCCCTGTCAGTACCTGGTTGGGTGTGAGCGCCGCGAGCCTGGCCAGCACGCCGCCCATCGACACGCCCACCGCGTCAACCTCGACGGTTTTGCCCTCGCTGTCCGACCCGAACGCCTCTGCGACAGCCCGGGTCAGGTCGTGGACGATCTGCTCGGGGCGATCCTCTGGCCAGTACGAGTGCACCAGCAGGCGGGAATCCGGAAGCCCGGTCAGGCGTTGCAGGTGGTCGCGGAGCAGCGCGCCCTGCAGCCGCGGCGCCCGGTAGCCGGTGATGATGACCAGTGGGCGTAGCGACGCTCCCGAAGTTCGGCTCCACACTCCTCCGGTCCGGCTTGACAGGTCTTGCAGCGCGTCAAGCACGGCATCGTCGTTGTCGGGGTATGAGGGATTGAACACATCACGGGTGATCGGGCGCGTGATCCAGTCCACAGAGGCCACGAACGGGCCGAGCACCCGCGCCAGGCGTGCACTGCGCCGAAGCGAACTGATCGATGAACCCGCCCGCGATGACTCTCCCCCGCTGCGAGTCGGGTGTTCTGCAGAGGAGCGGGACAGGTTAGTGTTCACAAACAAATCTAGGCCCACTTCTGCCGTGCCGTAGTCGAGACACTCGGCTGTCTGGACACCGAGGTCGCATGTGCGGCGCGTCGGTGCTGAATCGGTACAGTGTGAACCCCGCGCAGTGGGTCTGGCCGGCCCTTCTATCTGACCCTTGCCAGGCCGGGGAAGTCGGCGGCCCGGCTTCCGTACACAGTGGGGATAGCGCGTTGGCCGCTCCATACTCACGACTCACGAGAACACGCATGACCATCGGATCAGCAGCGCAGGCACAGACCACAGCCCAGGGGATCGCAGGCCGGCGGGCGGACGGCACGCCAATGTTCCACACGCCCTTGAGCGCGACCCGCAGTCGCGGGCATCAAGTCTGGCGCGGGCTGCGGGCTTTGGGTCTGCTCGGCGCGGTGCTGACCGCCGGGTGGGTGCTGGCCGGTGCCGCGCCGAAACCGGCGTCGGCACCTAATGCTGCTCAGGCCCCTGCACTGGCGCCTGCTCAGGCGGGGGAAGTGGCGTCGCCCACGGTGGCGGAAGTGCAGGTCCAGCCGTACATCCGCGTGGTTGACGATGAGCGCGCGGGGACGATCACACTGGAACTTTCGATGCGCACGTTCCAGCGCGAGGACGGCACCGGGCCGCGTGTCTTGCTCGCCTCCGCGGTGCACATCGGCGATGCTTCGTACTACGCGGCCTGCCAAGACCTGCTCGACCGCCAGGATCTGGTGCTCTTTGAGGGGGTGAAGCCACCCGGGGCGCGGGCGATCCCCGCCGACGCCTCAGACGAAGAGAAGGCCCGGGCCACGAAGCGTCGGCTGGAGTTTGTCGGCCTCATGGCCGAGCGCTTCCGCGAAGCACAGGCGCGATTTCCGGCCGATGCGGCGGAACTGCGCGGGTGGAAGGACGAGCGCTTCGGCGAGATCCTGTCGGCGATGATGACCGACGGCTGGGGGCGCGACATTCTGTTGCGTGAGGTCCGGCCGGATGCCGACGAGGCGGCGGGTGCGCCCGACGCGCCACGCCCGCTGGCCGTACTTCCCGCGATCGAACTGGTGAGTCTGGGTGCCGACGGCCGGCCCGGTGGTGAGGGCGTCGCGGCAGACCTCGTCCACGTCGTGCGTGCCCCGCGCACAGCGCGCGGGCAGGAGCCTGGCCTGCAGAAGCGCATGGCCGATGCCCTCGGCCTTGCGTTTCAACTTGAGGCCATCGACTCGCGGCGCCCGAACTGGCGCTCCAGCGACATGTCGGTCGACGAGATCCAGGAGCGCGTCGCGGCGGCGGGGGGCGATGCCTCCTCGCTGCTGTCGATGCTCGACGGCAGCTCGATCATGGGGCGCCTGGCAGGGGTCATGATGAACCTCATCGGCTCGAGCAAATCGATGTCGAACATGGTGAAACTGATGATGGTCGAGGTGTTGGGGAGCGCGGACCGCATGTTCGAGGGCGCCGGCCTCGGGGCTGGTGGGGGGGCAGGTGGGCGCGCCGGCGGTGGAGGCCCGCTGGGCTCCATGGGCCCGCTGATGCAGGTCATCGTCAAGGACCGCAACGAGGTGGTGCTCAACGACCTGCGCCGAGTGCTCGATCAGGAGCCCGACAAGAAGACCATTGCTCTGTTCTACGGCGCCGGTCATATGCCGGACTTCGAGGTCCGGATGCGCCGCGAGATGGGCCTGGTTCCCGTGGAGGAGGTCTGGCTGCCGGCGATCACGCTGCGCCTGGAAGACATGGGCATGACCTTCGCCGAGGCCCAGCGCACGCGACAGATGGTCGCGCGCATGCTCAGGGCGCAGATGGGGCGCTGAGGGCAGAACGGCCGGTGCGCGGATTCGGGAAAACCACTACACTGCCTCGTCGTGTGTCTCGCGTGCGCGGGCGGGGCCTTGGGCGCGGACTCTCCGGGAGGCGGTGTATGTCGAGCGGCCGAGTGAATGGTGGTCCTCCCCAGGCTCGGGCACAGGCCCAGACCCCATGGCACGCCTTGGACGTTGGCGTGGTGGCCGGGCGCCTTGGGGTTGAACCGGCATCGGGGTTGAGCGTTGCGGAGGCGGCGGCGCGCCTGGAGCGCGACGGCCCAAACGAGCTGACCATGCGCCGGCAGACGCCGTGGTGGATGCGGTTCCTGCTGCAGTTCCATGCGCCGCTGATCTACATCCTGCTGGTGGCGACGCTGGTGACACTGCTGCTGGGTGAGTACGTCGACAGCGCGGTGATCTTCGGTGTCGTGCTCATCAACTCGGTCATCGGGTACGTGGAAGAGACGCGGGCGATCAAGGCGATCGACGCACTGGCCAAATCGATGCGGGTGAAAGCGGTGGTGCGTCGTGACGGCCGGCGTGTCGACGTAGAAGCCTCCGGGCTGGTCGTGGGGGACGTGGTCTTCATCGAGGCGGGCGACAAAGTCCCCGCGGACATCCGCCTCCTGCGGGCTCACGATCTCTACACCGACGAGTCGGCACTCACCGGTGAGAGCAGCACGGTGCACAAACGTCAGGAGGTGCTCGATCTGGAGGCCCCGCTGGCCGACCGTGCCAACGTGGTCTACGCCGGCACGCTGGTGGCGCGCGGCACCGGTGAGGGGATCGTCATCGCGACCGCCGACGCCACCGAGGTCGGGCGGATCAGCGAGATGATCGCGACAGCCGAACAACTTGAGACCCCGCTGGCGAGGAAGATCGCCGCGTTCAGCCGCATGCTGGTGTGGGCGATTCTGGCGGTGGCTGCCGTGGCGTTCGTGGTGGGCGTCCTCAGGGGCTTTACCCCCACCGAGATGTTCATGGCGTCGGTGGCGCTGGCGGTCGGGGCGATCCCCGAAGGGCTGCCCGCCGCCGTCACGATCATGCTCGCGGTGGGCGTGTCACGGATGGCCAGACGGAACGCGATCATCCGTCGGCTGCCCGCGGTTGAGGCGCTGGGCAGCACCACCGTCATCTGCTCGGACAAGACCGGCACGCTGACACAGAACCAGATGACCGTGCGACGCGCGGTTGTCGGTTCGGGGCGGGTCGCTGTGGAGTACGAGTTCGAGGGCTCGGGGTACGAGCCGCACGGCACCGTCGCCAGGGCCGGCGGTGATGATCCCGGCCACTCCGGGTGTACCTCGGCTGGGCTGGAGATATTGCTGAAGATCGGGGCGCTGTGCAACGACGCGTCCCTGGTGGAGCCGGGTTCACGGCAAGGTGCGGAACAGGTCTGGGGCATCCAGGGTGACCCGACCGAGGGCGCGCTGGTCGTCGCGGCGCAGAAGGTTCACGGCGTGGACCAGTGGCGACACGAGTATCCGCGCGTCGCCGCTGTCCCCTTCGAGTCCGATCGTCAGTACATGGCCACGTTGCACCGGACATCCGAGGGCGCGAGCTGGCTCTGCGTCAAAGGGTCCGTCGAGCGGGTGCTGTCGATGTGTGCCGACAGCCTCACCGACGAGGGGAGCACCGGCCCGCTCGACACCGACAGTGTGCACCGGCACGCGGCCGATCTGGCGGGCCAGGGCCTGCGCGTGCTGGCGATGGCGTGCCGTCGTCAGGACGCGGGCGAAGACCAACTGAATGCGGAGGATCTGGAGAGCAAGGACGGAGCGGGTCTCACGTTTGCCGGGATCCAGGGCATGCTCGATCCGCCCCGCCCCGAAGCGACCGCGGCGGTGGCCGACTGCCGCCGCGCGGGCATCCGCGTGAAGATGATCACCGGCGACCACGCGCGGACGGCGGCGTCGATCGCGTCGATGATGCGGATCGGCGATCCAGGCGGTGCGGGCGGGCAGGATGCGCCGGAGGTGCTCACGGGCAGCGACCTCTCGAACATCGGCGACGAAGAACTGCCGGTGCGGGCCGAGCGGGTGAACGTGTTCGCGCGCATGACCCCGGAGCAGAAACTCCGCCTTGTCAAGGCGCTGCAGCGCCGCGGGCACGTCGTGGCCATGACAGGGGACGGGGTCAACGACGCCCCCGCGCTGCGTTCGGCGGACATCGGCGTGGCCATGGGCATCGCGGGCACGGATGCCGCCAAGGACGCCGCCGACATGGTGCTCGCCGACGACAACTTCGCCTCGATCCGTGACGCGGTGGTCGAGGGGCGCCACGTCTACGACAACCTGAGCAAGTTCATCATCTGGACGTTGCCGACCAACGGCGGCGAGGCGCTGGTGATCCTCGCGTCGATCGGCATCGGGACGCAGTTGCCGATCCTGCCCGTGCAGGCGTTGTACATCAACATGACCACGGGCATCCTGCTGGGCGTGCCGCTCGTCTTCGAGCGCCAGGACCCGGACATCATGGAGCGTCCGCCGCGCGACCCGGCCATGCCGATCCTCACGCACGAGCTGATCATGCGCACCGGTCTGGTCAGCATCGTCCTGGCAGTGGGCGGGCTCGGCGTCTTCGAGTGGGAGTTGGCACGCGGGGCCAGCGAGGCCTCGGCGCGGACGGCCGCCGTCAGCGTCATCGTCGTGGGCAAGATCCCATACCTGTTCAGCGCGCGGGCGGGGATCCGCCCGTTCTGGTCGGTGCCGGTGTTCTCGAACATGTGGCTCTGGGCGGGGATCGCCGCGATGCTCGTCCTGCAGGCGGCCTTCGCCTACCTGCCGATCATGCACACGCTGTTCCACACCGGCCCGATGGACCTGCACGCCTGGATGGTCGTGCTCGCGGTGACCGCGGCGGTGCTGGTCATCGTCGAGGTGGAGAAGTCGCTGCGGGGCTGGTCGCGGCGGGATCCGGGCCGTTGATAGGCGATCACCTGATCAGGTGTTGCCGATGGTGAGCGTGGCGGCCCCGGTCTTGAGCCGTTCGTGGGCGACCTTCTCCCAGCCGCTGCCGACCTCGCCGACGGGGTCCGGGGGGACGATCTCGACCTTTTTCTCGCCCAGGCGGGCCTCGCCGCGCTCGACGCGGCCCTGGAAGGTCTTGCACTCCTCCAGCAGCCGCTGGAGGATCTGCTCCTCCGGCACGTTGGCGACACGCTCGCCCTGCACGTAGATGATCCCGCGCCGGTCGCCGGCGAAGACCGCCACGTCGGCGCCTTCCGCTTCGCCGGGCCCGTTGACGATGCATCCCATCACCGCCACCTTGATGGGCAGGCGGATGTCGGTGGCGAGCATCTTCCGTACGTCCTGCACCAGGGAGATGAGGTCGACCTGGATCCGCCCGCAGGTGGGGCAGGCGATCAGTTCGGCCCCGCGGCGCTCGCGCAGGCCCAGCGAGTAGAGCAGTTCCAGTCCGTCCTCCACCTCGTACACCGCGTCGGAGGCGTACGAGATCCGGATGGTGTCGCCGATCCCGTTGGCCAGCAGTGTGCCCAGCGCCGCGACCGAGCGGATACACCCGGTCTCCTTCGGACCGGCGTGGGTCACGCCCAGGTGCAGCGGGTGATCGAAGCGCTTGCTGATCTCGGTGTAGGCCTGCACGACCGTCACCGGGTCCATGCTCTTGGCGGAGATCACGATTTCGTGGAAGTCCTGTTCGTAGAAGATGTCGAGGTATTCCTCGAGCTTGGTGATCATGATCGCCAGCAGGTAGCCACGCTTGTGGTCGGAGAAGATGGCGCCGAGTTCCTTAAGGCGCTTCTGCTTGTCCTTGCGCTCGATGATCGAACCCTCGTTGACGCCCACCCGGATGGGCAGGTTCCGGGCCTTGCACGCCTGGATGACGTCGATCACCTGCTTGCGGTCGTTGATGTTCCCGGGATTCAGCCGGATCTTGTGCACGCCCGCCTCGATCGCCTCCAGCGCCCGCTGGAAGTGGAAGTGCACATCCGCCACGATCGGCACTCGTACCTGGGGAATGATCTGCCGCAGGGCATCGGTGTCCTTCTTCTCCGGCACCGCCACCCGCACCACCTCGGCCCCGGCCGCCGTCAGTCGGTTGATCTCCGCCACGCACGTGTCGATCTCGTGCGTGATGCCCGTGGTCATGGTCTGCACCGAGACAGGCGCCGGTGTGGTGGGCGTTCCGTCCCGCGCGGGGAGCCCTCCCCCGATCCGGACGAAACCGACTCGGGCATCTCCAAGGGTGACCTGGCGGGTCAGACGGCGAGGGTTGACGATGGACATGGCGGGAGGAGTCTACGCGCGGATCCCGTCAACCGCCCTGCGTCAGCCTCCCGACGCAGACCGGCATGGACATGGGGCTCAGCCCTGATGGACGCGATCAGGCCCGGGTGATGCGGGGCCTGACGCGCAGGGTGGCTCCGCCCCGCGCAAAGGCAACTGCCAGAACCCGACATCGTGCCACTGGCCGAACTTGAACCCGGCCCGTCGGAATGTACCCACCGGCGTGAACCCCAGGGCTTCGTGGAGTCGCACCGAGGCGGGGTTCGGAAGCGTGATGCCGCCGATCACCGACTGAAACCCTGCCAGCCGGAGTTCATCGATCAGTGCGGCATACAGCCGAGACCCGTGCCCACGGCCCTGAGCGCGCTGGTCGAGGTAGATCCCTGCCTCGGCCGTCCACTGATAGGCCTCTCGGGCGCGCCAGACCCCGGCCTTGGTAAACCCGGCAAAGCCGTCCTGGAGTTCAAGCACAAGCCAGGGGTAGCGTCCCCGAGCGGCCTCCCAGGTCTGGCGCAGTTCGTCGGCGGTGACCGGTGTGTACCCGAAGTGCACGCACGTGTGGGTAATGAAGTGGTTGGTCAGACGCGCAATCTCGTCGAAGTCCTCCGGCGTGCAGGCGCGGATCTGCTCGCGACGGACACCGGGGCCCGATCCGGGAGCCGGTCGTGGCGTGGAGTGGCGGGTGGTGTCGGGAGGTTCGTCGGGCATGGTGCTGCAGTTAGAGCCCTCGGGTCGCGGTCGTCTCCGCGGCCTGCGGCTCGGTCGAAAGAGAAGGCGGCAGCGGGCGGTGCTCGGTCGCCAGCACCGCGTGCACGATGCTGTACCGCTGGTGGAATGGCAGGCGGTTCAGCCGTGGCATCCCGTCGACTTCCGGCGTGCGCCGCAGCAGCATGAAGATGCCGCCGATGATGAGTGGCACGCCCAGCGCGGCTACCACCGCCTGTGTGGCGCCGCTGGGGTCGAGCACATCGCTCCGCTTGAGCGACTCGCCTAGGATGCCGGCCGCCGCGGCGCCGACGGCCGTGGCGCCGAAACTGGCGACGGTGGTGAGGCTGAGAATGCGCCCGCGCATGTGGTCGGGGGCCAGAAGTTGCATGGCCGCCCACGACTGGTTGAACGACCAGATCCAGAAGAACCCGCAGACCAGCATCGCGGCATACCCGGCCCAGAGCGAGGTCGTCATGGAGAAGAGGCCGATCGACATACCCAGGCTTGTGACCGCAACAGGGATGAAGTGGTGCTTGGGATACCACCAGGGGATATAGCGCAGCGCCAGCCCGCCCAGCACCGCGCCGACCCCCTGGACCGCCAGCAGCGTTCCCGCGGCGGCCTCGGCGCGACCCTTGTCCAGCCCGTAGACATCGATCGTGTAGAGCGACAACAGTCGCACCAGCGGTGCCGCCAGCAGCGAGATGATGACCTGCGCCAGGAACACCGCCCGAGGTCCTGCGCCGCCCCAGATGAACTTCCAGGCCTCCTGGATCTGCCGCCACACCGCCAACCCGTCTTGGCGTCCGGGGGGCGCATCGGGCGTGCGCATGACGACCAGCGCCATGCCGACGAACGTGACGGCGTTGAAGATGAACAACGGCGCACTGGCATACCGAGCCAGCCACGCCCCGGCCAGAGCCGGGCCGACCACCCGCGCCATGTTGAACTGGATGCCGTTCAGCGCGATCGCCCGGCTCAGGTGCTGCCGCGGCACCAGCCTGGGCGTGAGCACCTGCCAGGCGGGGAAGTTGAACGCCATGACCATGCCGTTGAGCACGCCCAGGGCCAGGAGCCAGTTCACCGCGCTGCGCGGGTCCTGGAAGGGGTACCACGCCACCGCCGCCACGCCCAGCGCCACGAGCCCGGCGATGAACTGTGTGACGACCAAGAGCGTGCGGCGGTTGACACGGTCAGCCATGACCCCGCCGAACAGCCCGAGCACGGCGATCGGCGCGGTCTGCGCGAAGGTCAGCCAGCCGATGTCGTCGAGCTTGCCGGTCAGGCGCGCGACGATCATCTGGATCGCGAAAGCCTCAATCCACGTGCCGGTGTTCGAGACAAACTGGGCGTAGAGCACATTGCGGTAGTGCCGGTTGGCAAGAACGCTCGAGTAGCCCGTGTCTCTGGGATCGCCGGTTGGCTGCGTGGAGTGTGGGGGGTGGAGTGGGTGGGAGGGACGCCCGGAGGGCGTACCGGTTGCTTGGGCATGATCGCCCACCCCGCCCGGGAGTGGTGGCACGATTGGTGGCTCGGTGGGCGTGGTTCCCTGTGGGGCTGGCGGGCTTGAGCCGCCGCCGGGGGCGGAGACACTGGACACGTCAAACTCCGTTGTGCCCGACTATAGCGCTCTGTGCGGAGCGCTCTGCGCTGCAACGGCCTCGGGCCGGTTCGCGTAGCGCATGCGACGAACCCCAACGTACACCAGTGTTTCAAACACCACGACCCCCAGCACGCCCACCGCCGCCGGCAGCACGCTGGCGCCGGTCGGCACCATATCGCCCAGCACAGGGACGTCGCGCCAGCGCAACCCGCCCTGCAGGAGCGACGGCCACCATGCCAGCGCACCCAGCCCCGCCGCGCCGACGATCCATCCGTACGACGAGACCGCAACCGCGGTCTCCGCGACCGCCGGGGTGATACGCCACTCCCGATGACGCCCGAAGAACCGCACGCCCCAGATCTCGATGCGGCACAGGGTGAGCAGCGTCAGCGTGAGGACACCTATGGCCGTGAGCGTCCACACCGCGGTCAGCGCGGGGCTATAGGCGCGGGCAGCGTCGGGCCCGTGGGCCGCCCGGAGTGCGTGCTCTACCCAGATCGGTGTCCAGGCAGCCGCGATCAGCGTGGCGGCGACCGTGCAGTTGATGAGCCTCAGTGAAAGCGAGGAAGACCGCTCCGGTTTGGCGTGTCGGAACAGCGCCCGTGGAGCCGTAAAGACCGCCGCGCCGGTCATGACCCAGGACCACAGCCCACGCGAGCGTTGCCAGGGTGCGCCGTGCCGGTGGTGGGGCAGGCTCTCGTCCACGCGAGTGCCGCACTCGGGGCAGCGCTCAAGGGGGCCGACCGGGATTTCGGCCTGGAGACCTTGCGCCGCCGTTCGATAGCCCTGCCGCATTATTGTGAGGTGAGCCAGTCTGTACCCGCACGTCTCACAGAGCAGTTCGCTCTCGGCGGGCATGGACTTGGAACCTGAGCGGGCCATGTCGTGTGGAGATCTGCGTCCGCTCGGGGCGGGGGGAGCGGCGAACGGAGCCGGTCGGCGGCGGGTCCGGAGGCGTGGCGCGGCCGGTGATTGTTCCCACTGGCCTGACGCCGGGACGTGTCAGATAATGAAAGAGTCCTATGACCGCCACCCGTGACCTCTTCGCCCGCCATGCGCTCCGCTGCACGCGCCAGCGTGAGGCGATCTACCACGCGCTGGCATCGACCGATGCCCATCCTACCGCCGATGAGTTGTTTGTCCTTGTGCGCAGGGCGGACCCTTCGGTCTCGCTGGCGACGGTGTACAACACGCTGGAGGCGTTCGTGCGGCGCGGCCTGGCCCGAAGGCTGACGGGCGTGCCCGGAGAACGCCCCGGCGGGGCGGCTCCGGCGCGGTACGACGCCGACACCCGCGACCACATTCACTTTGTCGCCGCCGATGGACGCGTCCGGGATGTCCCCCCCGATCTCTCTCGCCGCCTCGAGGAGTGCCTTCCGCCCGATCTGGTCGATGAACTGGAACGCCGCATGGGTGTCCGGGTCGATCGGGTGCGGATCGAACTGGCCGGGCGGACCACGCCCGGCAGCGCCTGCTGAACGCCACATGGCAGGCCTGCACCGGCGCGAGAAGGGCAAGTTGTCGCCAGAGACCGAGAATCGCTGAAGCCGGAGCGCTTCCCGGCCGAAGTTCACCCAGCCGTCCCGATGGGGCGGCCAGGAGCGGTTTCATGTCCATCGGATCACACCCCAGCGGCCCAGGGCCGAGCGAAATCCCCGGCCACGAGCCCCTGCCGCCTGAACTCAAACCCTCCGAGCGGCGTGCACACGCCCGGTTCAGCGTGCAGCCGTTCTATTCACCCCTGCACGTGCGGGGGCTGAACGACTCCGGCGATCCTGTCGAGGGCTTCGTGTACGACGTGTCGCTGGGCGGGCTCCGCTTTGAGGCCGATCAGGCCATCCCACCGGGGACACCGATCGAACTGCATATCACCCTGCCGCTCATGCACAGCGCTGGCAGCAGGCGCACGCTCGAAGCGCGGGCCAACGTGGTCTGGATCGAGGACGAAGACGACCCGCCGCCGTACAAGATGGCCGCGGTCTTCACCGGGTTTGCGGATCCGTCTGATGAGCGTCGTCTGCGCCAGCAACTGGAGGGCGGTCGTTACCAGCGCGCGGCCTGACGAGTCGCGAGGCCTGCGCAACCTGGCCGGGTGATCTCTGGTGCGCGTGCCGATCTGAGCGGGACGACCCTATCCTGCGGTATGTTCGTTGATCGTGCCGTCATCACTGTGCAGGCCGGCAAGGGCGGAGCCGGGGCCGTCGCCTGGCGCAAGGCCAAGTACGAGCCCAAGGGCGGTCCCCACGGCGGCGACGGGGGCAAGGGGGGCGATGTTCTTCTCGTCGCTGACGAGGGGCTGAACACTCTGCTGGACTTCAAGGGCCGCCCGCTCTGGGAGGCCGAGCCCGGCGAAGACGGCATGAAAAAGCAGATGCACGGGCGCGACGGGGCCGACCGGGTGATCCGGTTGCCGCCCGGCACGATGGTGTTCAACAACCAGTCGGGCGAGTTGATCGTGGACCTGCAGCCGGCCCAGCGGTTCGTCGTGGCCCGTGGAGGCAAGGGGGGCTTCGGCAACGAGCACTACAAGTCGTCGACCAACCAGGCCCCGACCTATGCCCACCCGGGGTTCCCCGGCGAGCAGGTGGAACTGCGGTTGGACCTGAAACTCATCGCCGATGTTGGGCTGGTGGGCATGCCCAACGCGGGCAAGTCGACGCTGCTGGCGGCGCTGACGCGTGCACACCCGAAGATCGCCGCGTACCCGTTCACCACGCTTGCACCCCAGTTGGGTGTGGCCGAACTGGACCCTGCCCGCCGCGTGGTGATCGCCGACATTCCGGGGCTGATCGAGGGCGCCAGCCGGGGGGCGGGCCTTGGGCTGGACTTCCTGCGCCACGTCGAACGGACACGCGTGCTGGTGCACCTGCTGGACTGCCAGCCGCCCGACGGCTCCGACCCGGCCGACAACTACCGCACGATCCGCGATGAGCTGTACGCATATTCCCCGGTGCTCGCCGAGCGCGAAGAGGTGATCGTGCTCAACAAACTCGACCTGCTCCCAGAGGACGACCGCCGGGGCGCGGTGGGGGCGCTGCGCGCGAAACTCAAGGTCGGGCGCGAGGTCGAGGTCCTGGGCTTGTCGGGCGCGGCGCACCTCGGCACGCGCGACCTGCTCGAAACACTCTGGCGCATTGTGCAGCGCACTCCGGCGCCTCCTGCCCCAACCTCGACCACAGCCCCTGTCGCCGAGGTCGAGCCGCGCCGGGCTCCAGCGCAAGCAGCAGCGCCCGCACCCGATCAGGTGCACGGGTTCATCAGTCCACGCCCGTCCCGCAACGGCAGGGCCCGCAGGGACGGATCCGATAGCGCGCCGGGGCCCACGCCTCCGGGCGCTGGCCGCAAGGCTCAGGCGTCCTCAGGTCGCAGCCCGGCGAAGAGCACCAAGGCTCAAACGACGGGCCGCACGCCAGCGAAGCCGAAACATTCGAAGACACCGAAGACACCGAAGTCGCTCAGGTCTCCGAAGAACCCCGCGACCGCGCGAGCCTCCACCTCAACAGCTCGTCGAGCGACCACAACCTCCACGCCCGCTCAACGCTCGAAAGCCACGCGCACGACGGCAAAGCGGAAGAGCGGCTCATCAAAGCCCGCGCTCGCGGCTGGGCGTTCCTCTCGGCCACGTCAACCCAAGGCCTCTCCGCGGCGCGGTCGTTCGAGGTCCTGAGGCACCGGGGCAATGAGCGCCAGCCACTCCGCGTTCCCGTGCCCCTCGCGGGTCGAACCGCTCCCGCCTCGCAGAGGCGACTCGGTGATGGCGTGAATCCGAACCGCTCGCCCGCATGCCGCCAGCACCTGCTCAGGGAGGTCGCCGGTGATGCGCCGGACGACGCCCGCGGCCTCGGCGTCCGGCAGCACGCCGCGGTGGCGCCCCGCGGCGCCGCGGTCTTCATAGTGCGGCTTGATCAGCGTCACGATGCGCCCAGTGGTGCTGAGCCAGCCCAGCGCCGCCGGAACAACCAGCCGCTGCGGAGTCCAGCCCGCGTCGATCACAACCAGGTCGGCCCCGCCCGCCTCGCGCAGGTCCTCGGGTACCGGGGCGTGCAGCGCGTTGGTACGCTCGAGCACGCGCACGCGCGGGTCGTTCCGCAGTCGCCACGCCAGCACGCCGTACCCCGTGTCCACCGCCCACACCAGCGCTGCGCCCGCCTGCAGCAGGCAGTCGGTGAAGCCTCCGGTCGAACAGCCGAAGTCGGCGCATCGGAGCCCCGCAGGGTTCAGGGCGAACGCGCCCAGCGCATGGTGCAACTTCAAACCTCCCCGTGACACAAAGACCTTGTCGGGCGGGGTGTTCACGCGCGGTGCGCCCTGCGGTGAGGATCCTCGGGCGGGAGGGGGGGGTGGTCGGGGCGCAGCACTCAGGCCTGGGCGGCGGGGATGCCGACGATCGTCACCCCCAGCCGGTCCGCGGCCGACAGCATCGCGATCTTGTCGATCATGATGACGTCCCCCGCGGCCAGCGCCAGGCAGCGCCCGCCGTGCGCGTGCAGGTTCTCCACGGTCTTCACGCCGACCGTCGGCACGTCGCTGCGCCGGTCGTGTCCGGCTCGGGCGCCCTTGCAGAGCGTCCAGCCTCCCCTGCGGCACAGACGCCCGACCCGCTCGATCATCATGTCCGTGCCCTCGATGCCCTCGACCGCGATCACGTCACGGTCACGGACGGCGATCGCCTGGCCGATGTCCAGCCGCAGCACCTCGTTGAGCAGCGGGAAAGCGAAGGCGATATCCGCGTTCTCCTCGTCACTGGGCGTGCGGGAGGTCATCACGCCCACGCCGGCCATGTCGTCGGGGATGGGCGCGGTCGAGTCCAGCAGCGCCACGCCCTGTGACTGCAGTTCCTCCGCCACGACGCGCAGCAGCACGTGCGAGCGCCGGTCGAACCGCAGGTGCGTGTACCACGCCCTGATCGTGCGCCAGTCCGGAAGGTTCCGCACGATCCGGAACGGATCGAACATGAACTTGGCCTTGTCGACCTTCCCGACCATGATCGCGTGACCGACCCCGCGACGCTTCAGCAGCCGTCCCCACGAGCCGACACGCAGCACCCCGGCCTCCTGCCAGGTCGTGCACAGGGCCGGCAGGCCCGGCTCGAACTGGTACCGCAGCCCCAGGCCGTGCACCGGGTAGCCCTGCTTGCGCAGGCCCTCGGCGATCATCACCGGCAGCCGCCCGCCACCGGCGATCAGTCCAATCGGCGTCGGCGGTGGGGGGGGGTCTGGCAGGATGGTGACGGTGGCGGGTGTCACAGTGTGTGCAGGGCGTAGTCTCGATGGTCCAGCGGGGATTGGTCGACTCTGGGAAACGCACATCTACCCCGGGTCATTCACCCGGCGGGCCCGATGTCCCGCGTTCGACCTGAGAACCCGGCCGTGAGGCCACGGGGCAGGGGCACACGCCCAAGGGGACAGGTCCACGCGCGGGCCACCCGGCGGTGGTCGCTTTGACCCTTGTCGCGCCGGCTCACCGCCGCTGGCCCATGATATCGGACATTCGCCCCCCACGGCAATGAGCAGGGGCACGATCCACGCCCCACCCACGGGCAGGGGATTGCTCAAGGGCGTTGATTCCTTCACCCGAACGCAGTCATGGAGATGACCATCTCGAGCCGGTCCACCAACCCGTTCCAATCCGCAGGTACTCAGACCGTGCCGACGTGTCGGCTTGTTGACCTTCCCGATGCCGGGCTGGAGTTCCTGCCGGAGGAACTGGAGATCACCCCGCCGCGTGGGCCGTTCGATATCACCGTCCAACCCCCAGGAAGCAAGTCGCTGACCAACCGGGCACTGCTGCTGGCCTCGCTGGGCCACGCCACGTCGCGGATCGAGGGAGCACTGCTGGACGCCGACGATACCCGGGTCATGATCCGGGCGCTGGGAAGGCTCGGGGCCGAGGTGAAGATCGGCACCGGCGGGGCGGTCAGCGTGACCGGGGTTGGCGGGCGATGGCGACCTGGGGGGGAAGCCACCGCACCCATTGTGCTGGACCTGGAAAATGCCGGGACCGCGACGCGATTCCTCGCGGCGGCCGCGCTGCTCGGGCCGCTCGGTCCGGCGGGATCACCCGAGGGGGCGCCGGGCATAGTGATTGACGGCAACAGCCGCATGCGCCAACGCCCCATCCGCGAACTGGTCGAGGCCCTGCGAGCGATCGGGGCGTGCGTGGATGAACTCGGGGAGCCCGGGTGTCCACCGATCCGGGTGTTTCCGCTCGCCAAGCATGCCGTGGGCACGCCGAGCGTGGTCTATCGGCGGGCGGCTTCAAGCCAGTTTGTCTCCGCGCTGCTGCTGGTGGCCCCGTTTCTTCCCGGGACGGTGCGCATCCGGCTGGAGCCTCCCCACACGAGCCTGTCGTATGTCGCGATGACCGTGCGCCTGCTCGAGCACGCGGGGATCGGCGTGGGCATCAGTTCGCGTGCGCTCTTCGACGATCGAGACGCGGGAGGCCGAGCAGGCCCGCTCGAGTTCAACTGCACGCCGTGGTCGGAGATCGGAACGGGGAGAGGGTCTGGATTGCTCGATGGGTTCCGCATCGAGCCCGATGCTTCAGGCGCAGCGCCGCTGCTGGCCGTGCCCGCCCTCGTGCCGGGGCGTGTCCGCGTGCCCGGTGTACGACCGACGTCCGAAGGGGGATTTCAGCCCGACGCGGAGTTTGTCAGAGTGCTCCGGGCGTTCGGGGCTCGGGCCGGGGCTGATGCCTCGGGGCTCTGGTGCGAGCACGCCGGACCGTTGCGAGCGGTGGATGTGGACCTGTCCTCCATGCCGGACACTGCGATGGTGGCGGCCGTGCTCGCGGCTTTCGCCTCTTCGTCACCCGATCGGCCCGACGCTGTTTCAACCCTGCGTGGCCTGAGAACGCTGCGGGTCAAGGAGACGGACCGCCTCGCCGCACTCGCCACAGAACTGGCCCGGATCGGCGCTGTGTGCGAAGTCCTCAGCGACTCCACCGATGAAGCCCTGCAGATCCAGCCGGTGCCTCGGTTTGGGTCCTCGAAATCCGTGGCTCCTCAGGCGCCGTTCGAGACCTACCAGGACCACCGCATGGCCATGGCCGAGGCTCTGATCGGCCTTCGAATCGGCGGTGTCAGAGTCCGTGAACCTTGGTGTGTCGCGAAGACCTACCCGGAGTTCTGGCGGCACTTTCGCGATTTCTCGTGATTGAATGAGCGATGTGCTCGCGTACGAGATCGCGAGCCGGATAACCCCTTGTGGCACCAAGGGTGTGATTCAGCAACACAGGGGTTTCCAGATATTTTCTCGCCTGAATGGCCGCGGCTTCGGTCACGATCGGATTCGACCGAAAGAAGCCCTGGCCGTTGTGCGTTGGTGGGTTCGACCCAATTTGTGCGGCTGGAGGCTGTGATCATGTCTGAGCAAGGGTGCTTTGGTGGGCAGAGCCGGGATGTCACTTCCGGCGGGGGCGCGGTGCGCTCCGAGTTTGCGACAGATCCGGACATGGCCCAGATTGTGCAGATGTTCGTGCAGGAGATGCCCGAGCGTGTTCGTCAACTCGACGAGGGGTGGCGTGCTCAGCGCCTCGAGGATGTGCGACGCCTGACGCATCAACTGAAGGGTGCCAGCGGTGGGTACGGCTTTCCAAGCCTGGGCGAGGCCGCGGGTGAAGTGGAGGCGGCACTGATCGCGCTCTCGGAAGGCTCGTCCAAAGCCAGCCTGGAGGACACGCGACACCGGTTCGAAGAGCTGATCAACCTCTGCCGACGGGTCTCCTCCTGACGGACCTCGAAGTGAGGATCGAGGCGTTCGCACCAATCGACCATCCCCGCGTCCGATCAGACACCCAGCCTTCCCGCTCCGAGGTCCGCCACAGTGTCCAGCACGGAAGCCAAGCCCGTTGTCCTGATCATCGACGACTCACCGGACGTGCACCGTCTTGTGGAGGCAAGGCTCCGCCATGAGCCGGTCACCTTCAAGTCGGCGATGTCGGGGCGCGAGGGGCTCGAATCCGCTGAGGCCCTGCGCCCGTCGCTGATCCTGCTCGACCTGGACATGCCCGACCCCGACGGCTTCGCGGTGCTGCGCCGGCTCAAGAGTTCGCCCGAGACGGCGCAGATCCCGGTGCTGGTGCTGTCGGGGATGACCAGCAGCACGGAGAAGGTGGCCGCGTTCGATCTCGGTGCGGTCGACTACGTGACCAAGCCGTTCGACTTCATGGAACTGCGGGCGCGTCTGCGCTCGGCCCTGCGCACGCAGGAACTCATCCGTCTGCTGGCCGAGCGCGCGGAGATCGACGCGCTGACGGGCGTAGGCAACCGGACCCAGTTCAACCGGCGCTGGCGCGAGGAGGTGGCCGAGGCCGCACGTCATGCGCGCCCGCTCACGCTGGCGGTGCTCGACATCGATCACTTCAAGAAGATCAACGACACCTACGGACACCCGGCCGGTGACGAGGTGATCGCCGCGCTGGCCCGGATCATTCAGCGGTCCGTCCGCGTCTCGGACGTGGTCTGCCGTTACGGCGGCGAGGAGTTCGCGGTGATCCTGCCGACGACCACCCCCGACGATGCCGAGGTCGTGGTGCAACGCATCCGCGAGACGCTCCAGGTCCGTGTCTGGCCGCGTCACCCGGAGCAGCCGGTCACCTGCTCGATCGGCCTGGTGGGCTCGGTGGACAGCGGTGAGGGACTGTCGCCGGAGGTCTGGTTCGAAGCGGCTGACGCGGCACTCTACGCCGCCAAGCACTCGGGGCGCAACCGCGTCGTTCGTGGTGATCCGAAGCAGCCCGCGAAGGTCCGCGCCGCGGGCTGAAGGCACGCCCGGAGGGATTCAGAACGGGAACGTGAGCGCCGCGCCGATCATCAGGCCGTTGCGGGTGGGGTTGCGCCCGTCACCGCGGAGGTTGGCGTTGGAGATGTGGTGCCACCCGGCGGATACGACGAGCCGCAGGCCGTCGCTGGTCAGCCTCTGCGTGATGCCGGCCCCGGCGTGCGGGAGGAGATTGACGTTGGTCCCGCCGGTGGGCACGCCGCGGTCGGCGACGAGCACGCCGATGCCCAGTTGGACGAAGAGCGTGCGCTCGAAGTCGTTCCACTCCAGCAGGTGGTAGCGTCCGGTGAGGCCGAACGAGGCGCTCACCGCGTCGCGCCCGCGCTGGGCGTGGTGCCAGCCGCTCAGTTCGAAGAGGAACTCCAACCGGTTGGCCAGGAACGTGCTGGCCGCCAGCATCCCCCGGAGGTCGGTCGATCCCTTGAAGTCCGGCGCGACACCGCCGCCGAGCGTGAGATACCAGGTACCGTCGGCACGCCCGTAGGAGTCCGAGGGCGTAAGGACGGCACCGCCCGGCGAGTTGGGCGTGGTGCGGGCGGGACTGCTCTCTGGAGTGGTGTCTGGCGTGCTGTTGGGCGGGGCCGACTGGAGCATCGCGCCGAGCGTCGAGAGGCACACGCCGGAGTTCAAGGCGGGGTGTGACGCGAAGTCTTCGCCCGAGCCGAAGGCGGTCGTGGCGCAGAGGCTGAGTGCGAAAGTACCGGAAAGAGCGAGAGCGTGTCTGGAGCGCATGGTGGGCAGACTAGCGGATACGCTCATGGGTGTCATGCCGACCCCGAATCCGGAACATCCCGGGCGTGATCCGGACCACCCGAGCGATGGAGCCGATGGCTTTACGCGATTTGAAGATCGTGTTCAGCGCGTGGAAGAGGCCATCGGCTTCACCGACCACCAGGTCGGGCAGTTGCACACGCACGTGCTGGATCTCTCGCGTCGCCTCGATGAACTGACGCGACAGATGCAGCGTCTGGAGCACGGGCTGGTCGATGTGCAACGCTCCGCACGTGAGCCCGGCCAGGCCGTCGAAGGCGAGCGCTCGGCGTCGATGGACGCGCCGACGCAGGCTTCACCGGGGCTCGATCCCACGTCCCGTGACGGCACCGATTGACGCCCTTGCGAGGATGGCGATCAGTGCCTCACTTCAACAGGGAGCGCCCGGTCATCTCGGGCGGAGGCTGGAGGCCCATGGCCTCCAGTACGGTGGGGGCGATATCGGCCAGCCGACCGCGGCTCTCGCGCACTTCGGGCTTGAACCACCCCGACGGGTCGTGATCACCCCGCAGCGACCTCCCGGCGAAGGCCGGGCCGACCACGATGAACGGCACGTCGTAGGTCGTGTGCGCGGTGTGCGGCGCGCTGGTGGCCGGGTCGTACATCTGCTCGGCGTTGCCGTGGTCGGCGGTGATGATCAGTGAACCGCCCCGGCTGAGCGCCGCCTCAGCGATGCGCCCGACACAGGCATCGACCACGGCGCACGCCGAGACCGTGGCCTCGAACACCCCTGTGTGTCCGACCATGTCACCGTTGGCGAAGTTCACGACCAGCAGGTCCTCGCAGTCGGGAGCGGCCAGCCGCTGCAGCGTGGCACGGCAGACATCGTCGGCGCTCATCTCGGGCATCTGGTCGTAGGTGGCCACGCGCGGGCTCTGCGGGTTCTCCCGGCGCTCGCCGGGATACGCCTGATCGCGGTAGTCGTTGAAGAAAAACGTGACGTGCGGATATTTTTCAGTCTCGGCGCAGCGGAACTGCCTGAGGCCGCTGGCGGCGAGGAACTCGCCGAGAGTGTTCCGCATCTTCGGCGGCTTGGGGAAGGCCACCCCCTGCACGTGGGGCAGCAGTTCCTCCCAGTACTCGGTCATGATGACAAAGTGCAGATCGAGCCTGCGGCCTCGGTCGAAGCCGTGGCGACCGGATTCCGGTGAGGGCTTGACCCTGGCCCAGAGTTCATCGGGAAAACAGAAGGCGGCACAGAGTTCGCGGGGGCGGTCACCGCGGTAGTTCACGAAGATCACGCTGTCACCGTTGCGGATCAGCCCGGCCGCGCCGGCGTGCACGGAGGTCTCCGCCGCGCCGATGCGAGTGGGGGGCATGAACTCGTCGCCCTGCATCGTTTCGGAATGCGGAGTCTGATAGTGGGCGCGCAGGGCCTCCAGCGCCGAGTCGGCCTCGGGGGTCGGGCCGCCCCCGGCCAGGCACTCATAGGCCTTGCGGACGCGCTCCCAGCGGAAGTCGCGGTCCATCGCCCAGTAACGGCCCGTGATCGACTGCACCCACCCGCACCCGATGGCCAGGAGCTGCTGCTCCACCTGCGCAACGAAGCCGGCGCCGGTAAACGGTCCGGTGTCGCGCCCGTCGGTGATGAGGTGGACCGCGACGTGGTGCTGACCGAGGCGCTTGCAGGCCCGCACCGTTGCGTACAGGTGCTCCAGTTGTCCGTGCACGCCGGCGTCCGAAGCGATGCCGATCACGTGCACCAGCGAGGGCGTGCCGTCCTCGGGGCGTGTGCGGTCGAGCGTGCGCTGCACCGCGGCGGCGATGGCCGGGTTGTGCTCCAGTCCCTGCCGGCAGGCTTTGGTGATCGCCACCGACTCCTGGTCCACGATGCGCCCCGCGCCGATGTTCTGGTGCCCGACCTCGGAGTTGCCCATCGTCCCTTCGGGCAGGCCGACGTCCTCGCCGCTGGTCTTGATGAGCGTCCAGGGGTGCTCACGCATCAGCCGATCGGCCACGGGGGTCAGCCCGCGCGCGCTGGCCGTCCGCACGGCATCGAACACATCGTGCTCGGGGTAGGGGTTCAGGCCCCAGCCGTCACGGATGATGAGCACAACCGGCGCTCGTCCATGTCCTGAGCGCGGCGCGGCGGAGGGGATCGAAGGTGGCGTGATCATGGGAGGCGTGTCAGGAGAGCGCCGCGAGGATCTGGTCGGGGTTCATGGCGTCCTTGATCTCACGCTTCTGGGCCCAGCGGACTTTCCCCTCGCGCCCGATGACCACCGTGGCCCTGCCCGAAATGTTCAGGTCGGGCCAGTAGACGCCGTAGGCCTTGCAGACCTGGCGGTGCATGTCGGCCAGAAGGGTCTGCTGCAGGCCGAGGCTCTTGGCCCAGGCTTCGTGGACGAAGAACGAATCACAGGAGATTCCGACGACCGTGGCCCCCTTGTTCTTCCAGCGCGCCAGTTCGTCATTGGCGCACTTCATCTCCGTGCTGCAGACCGGAGAAAAGTCCATGGGGTAGAAGCAGAGGACCACGTCGGAGTTTTTCAGGGCTTCGCTGAGTGTCCAGTCGTTGCGGTGCTGGTCTTTGAGGGTGAAGTTCGGGGCGGTCTCCCCGGCGCTGATGAACGAGTCGCGGGGCGTGAGGGGGGCGGACGGCGTGGCAGGGCTGGAACTCATGGTGCGCTCCCTTGTGCTTGGGTGAGGCCGGCATGTGTAAGGAGGTGGGACGCAGGATAGCGCGCGTGGGTGGCTCCCTGCGCCGCAGACTCCCGCTAGACTCTGGCGTTGTCAATCCCGAGGCCGTTCGGGCGGGAGTATCCGCGCGGAGCGCGGGCCGCGGCAAGCAGACCGGTCCGGGATCGGTCGTCGCAGGAGGCGTTGTGCAGACCGTGGACACGCTCAGGCAGCGATACGCCGAAGTGAAGGCCCGCGTGGCGGAGGCGGCCCGGCGGGCGGGCACGCCGGTGCAGCAGGTGATCCTGGTGGCGGTAAGCAAGTACGCCCCGATGGAAGACCTGCGCGAACTGGTGGCCCTGGGTCACCGGGACTTTGGCGAGAGCCAGGTGCAGCAGCTCACACAGCGGGCCGTGCTGCTGCAGGAGTACCTGGGACGTCAGCGGAGCCTGGGTGGAACGCCCGCGGGCGGTGGTGCGCCGCGAGAAGGCGTGCGCTGGCACATGATCGGACGCCTCCAGCGGAACAAGATCCGCAAGGCGGTCGAACTGGCACGCCTGATCCACAGCGTCGATTCCCTGCGCGTGGCGGAAGAGCTGCAGGCGGCGGCTCTTCGGCTGGACGTGACGGCGGACGTGCTGCTGCAGGTGAACGTCTCGGGTGAGGGCAGCAAGGCGGGCCTGGCCCCCGCGTCGCTCCCGCACTTTGTTGAACTCATGGGAACGATGGCTCACGTCCGCGTCCGGGGTTTGATGGCGATGGCCCCGCACTCGGACAACCCGGAAGATTCCCGTCAGGTCTTCGTCCGGGCCCGGGAACTGTTCGACGAGTTCCTGCGCACCGGAGAAGCCGGGCCGCACTTCAACCTGCTCTCCATGGGCATGTCCGGGGACTACCACGTGGCGTTGGAGGAAGGGGCCAACATCGTCCGCGTGGGGACGGCGATCTTCGGGCCCCCTGGGCCACAGGCGGCCGGCGATCCGGCCGATGATCCGGAGCGCGCCGAGTGAATCGGCGGGGTATCGTGGGCCCGAGTGCGAGAAGTCCGAGAAGTCACGCCGAGGCATGAGCCCTCCGGGCGGTGGCCCGCGGGTGACGCGAACTGGAGGTAGCCCTTGTCTGATCCGATGCCGCACGCCACGAAGCTCCCGACGCTAAGCCCATCGCAGGCGAGGATCCACTCGTTCCGAGTGGTGCCGTCGCTGCCGGAGCCGCTGCGTCCGTTGCTGGCGATCGCCAACAACCTGTGGTGGACGTGGAACTACGAAGCGGTGAACCTGTTCGCCAAGCTCGACCGGGACCTGTGGGAGCAGACGCACCACAACCCGGTGAAGATGCTCGGCCTGCTGACACAGGAGCGTTTGGACCGCGCGGCCTCGGATCGGTCGTTCCTGCACGCCCTGTCGACCATCCACTCGCAGATGCAGGAGCACCTGCGCGCCGGCGGATGGTTTGCCGAGTCGTCAGGCGCGGTCGCGCAGGCGCAGCGCCCGATGCGGATCGCGTACTTTTGTGCCGAGTTCGGCCTCACCGAGTGCATGCAGATCTACTCCGGCGGGCTGGGCGTGCTGGCGGGCGACCACCTCAAGTCCGCATCGGAGCTGGGCCTGCCGCTGACGGCGGTCGGCCTGCTGTACCGGCGGGGGTACTTCCACCAGTACCTGAACCCTGACGGCTTCCAGCAGGAGACGTACCACGATCTTGACGCGCCCAACCAGCCGTTGCAGCGTGTGATCGACCCCGCGACCGGCCAGCAGCGCACCGTGTGGGTGGACCTGCCGGGGCGACGCCTGACCCTGGCGATCTGGCGCTGCGACGTCGGGCGGGTGCCGCTGTACCTGCTCGATACCAACGTGCCCGAAAACTCCCGCGAGGACCGCGACATCACCGCGAACCTGTACGGCGGCGACGTGGAGATGCGGATCAAGCAGGAGATCGCGCTGGGGATCGGCGGGGTCCGGGCCCTGCGGGCGCTGGGCGAGACGCCGACGGTCGTCCACATCAACGAGGGGCACGCGGCGTTCGCGGCGCTGGAGCGGATCTGCATGGCCCGCGAGGGGACGGACCTGTCTTTCGACCAGGCCCGTGAGGCGGTGGCCGCCGGGCACATCTTCACGACGCACACGCCCGTGCCGGCGGGGATCGACCGGTTCGCCCCGTCGATGATCGAAACGTACATCGCTCCGATGTGCGAGCGCCTGGGGCTGGACATCGAGGGCCTGCTGGCCCTGGGGCGTGAGAACACCGCCGACCGCAAGGAGTTCTTTTCCATGGCAGTGCTGGCGCTGCGCACCAGCCGCTTCTGCAACGGGGTCTCCCGTCTGCACGGGCACGTCTCACGCCGCATGTGGCGCAGCATGTGGCCCGGCACCCCCGAGCAGGACGTGCCCATCGGGCACGTGACCAACGGCGTGCACACCCGCTCGTGGATCTCGGGCGACCTGACACGCCTCTTCGACCGCTACCTGGCCGACCGCTGGCACGTGGCCCCGCAGGACGCCGTCACGTGGGCGAGTGTCGACGAGATCCCTGACGAGGAACTCTGGGCGGCGCACTGCCGGCGTCGCGAGCACATGGTGGCGTGGTGCCGCAAGCGGATCCGTGCGCAGATGGCCGCGCGCGGGGCGGGTGCGCTGGAGATCGACCGTGCGGCCTCGGCGCTGGACACCGACACGCTGACCATCGGCTTTGCACGACGTTTCGCGACCTACAAGCGGGCCACGCTGCTGTTCCGCGACGTGCAGCGGCTGACCAGGCTGCTCGGGTCCGACCGTCCGATCCAGTTGATCGTGGCGGGCAAGTCCCACCCGGCCGACGGCGGCGGCAAGCACCTCATCCGTGAGATCGTGAACTTCATCCGCCAGGCGGGGCAACTGCGGCGCGTGGTCTTCATCGAGGACTACGACATGGACGTGGCGCGCCGGCTGGTGCAGGGTTGCGACGTGTGGCTCAACAACCCCATCCGCGGGCTGGAGGCCTCGGGCACCTCGGGCATGAAGGCCGCGATGAACGGCTGCGTGCACGCATCGATCCTCGACGGGTGGTGGGCGGAGGGGTTCGACCCGGAGTCCGGCTTTGCGATCGGTCGCGGCGAGGACTACGAGCACGTCTCGCGCGACGAGATGGACGACATCGAATCCCGCGCGCTCTACCAGTTGATGGAATCACAGGTCATCCCGGAGTTCTACGAGCGCGATCAGGGCGGCATCCCGCGCAAGTGGGTGGCGCGGATGAAACGCTGCATCAAGGCGTACGCCCCGCGTTTTTCCTCGCACCGGATGGTCGCGGAGTACGCGCGGAACCTGTACTTCCCGGCGCACAACGCCGCGGTCCGCCTGAACGCCGACGGGGCCCGCGAGGCCCGCGAACTGGCGGCCCACGTCGACCACTTCCGGTTCCACTGGTCGGGCGTCCAGGTGCTCGAGGTGATCCCGCAGGTGGGCGGCGACGCGGCGGTCTCCGTGCGATCACCCGTCCGTGTGGTCGCGAAGGTCGCGCTCGCCCAGTTGCGACCCGGGGAGGTGCTCGTCCAGCTTTTCCACGGCCCGGTCAACGCTCTGGGTGAACTGGTCGACGGCACAGCCCTGGCCATGCAGCACGCGCGCGATCTGGGCGAAGGGGTGCACGAGTTCGCCTGCGTCTTCTCACCGGTCCGCAGCGGGCAGCATGGGTTGTCGGTGCGTGTGCTCCCCTTCGACGACCGACTGGTCTGCCCGTTCGTGCCCGGGCTGATCACCTGGGACACGGCGCCGTCTCCCGCGGCCAACCTCGTGCAGGTCTGACCGGCCCGGGCGATCAGCGACCGACCGGGTCCCCGGGCGCGGCCATACGCACGCGCAGCGTGGGGGGATCGACCGAGGTCACGATGATCCCCCGGCGTGCCAGCGCGGGGAGTTCGCGGAAGTACGTTGCGAGATCGATCACGCGCTCCCCGGGGCCGATGCCGATGCCAAGTTCGGTCACAGAGATGAAGCGTTCGCCGTCCAGGTCGCGCTGAGCGCCGCGGATGCCGGCGTTGCTCCCGCCGATGGTGAGTTTCACCAGGCCGTTCCATTCCGGTGGGTCCACGACCTCGGCCGCTGGCGGAAGCCCGGGCAGTGGCGACCGGGTCTCCTGGATCCGGACCCGGGCGGCCAGCTGCGAAGTCTGGAGGCTCTCGGTCTCGGCCCAGAGCCAGATGAGCAGCGTCATCAAGGTGACGATGCCGATGACTTTCAGTCGTTCCCACATACTGTGGACCTTTGTTCAGCGCCGCGCCCGCGGGGACGGCGAGCTGCCGTGCCGAAGCGAGGGCTCGGTCGGAGATGGTTCGGCGCGTGAGTCGGAGAGCGGGTCCATGGCCAGAGCGGTTCCGCCGGCCAGACTGTCACCGGGGGAGGGCGCTTCGGGCAGGGTGTTGTCGGGGTGCTGCGGCCCCGTGATGGGAGCCTTGGTGATCGTGGTGACCAGCCCGGGGTTGAGCTTGAGCACCAGCAGCCCCCGGAGTTCCTCGGCTGACAGCCCGCGAGTCAGTCGCCCGCGTTCGGCGATCGAGATCGTGCCGGTCTCCTCTGAGACAACGACCACGACCGCGTCGGTCTCCTGGGTCAGGCCCACCGCGGCACGGTGGCGGGAGCCGAGCGTTGCGTCGGGCATGTCCTGGGGCTCGGCCAGGGGCAGTTGCACCCCGGCGGCGGTGATGGTCTCGCCACGGATCACGACGGCCAGGTCGTGCAGGGCCGTGGAGGGGAAGAAGATTGTCTTGAGGAGTTCCGCGGAGACCTGAGCGTTCAGGATAGTTGCGCCCTCGATCAGGCTCTTGAGGGGGGTCTGGCGTTCGAGAACGATCAACCCGCCGAACTTGGCCTTGCTGAGAAACATGGCGGCCTCGGCAACGGCGTCGACAGTAACGGTCTGGGGCTGGTAGTTTCGCCTGAACAGCGGGGCCTCTCCGATTCGGGTGAGTGCACGCCGCAGTTCCGGCTGGAAGATGACGACCAGCGCGATGGCGAAGATCGCCAGCAGGTTGTCGTAGAGGAACGCCAGCCGCTGGAAGGACTCGTGGGTCCCGACGATGCGGATCGTCAGCGTGCCGACCAGCAGCAGCAGGAACATGCCCTTGAGGGCCGCAGCGGCGCGGGTGCCCTGGATGAACCGCACCGCGAGGTAGACGATAAACCAGATGATCGTGAGCTCGATGAGGACCTGCCACCACGGGTAGGTGGAGATCCGGGCCGCGAGCTGTTCGATCCGCTCAAATGGGTTCACCGACATCTCCCGGGTGCCGTTCGTGCCGGGGCATTCCGGCGTCGCTCCAGCCGCCCGTTTCTCCACTCTCCTCCAACCCGGCCCGGCCACTTTCATAGCCGGGCACAAGCAGGGGCTCATTCTGTCATCGACCCGGTGAGGGGCGGTTCCCCAAAGCCGGACCGGAGTTCCGTTGGGCTCACGGCAGCAACGCCTCACCCATTCGTCAGATCCACGTCCCGGGTTCTCACCTCGGAACGGGTGCAGCGCTCCGGAGAGCCGAGTTCACAGCGTACCTCACGGAGGCACGATCGGCTACGCTGTGCCCCGCCCGGATCATGATCGGCCCTCCGCAGTTTCATGCCCCGCCAGTTCGAGAGTCCTCGCATGCCCGGCCAGTCCCCGCCCGCCGTCCGGATCGACGAGACCCCCAATCCCAACGCGGTGCGTTGCCGCCCTTCCTCGCCGATCCCGCCGCTGGTGGCCACGGTTGCGGGAGGGCTCCAGGGTCGGGGGATCAAGCCAAGCCGGTCCTATCGGACATATGCCGAGGCGGAGGACGCCCGGGACGGGTTGGCCATGGATCTCTTCCGCTTACCGGGGGTCGCCGGTGTGCTCATCCATGAGTCTGGAACTTGGTTCAGCCTCATCAAGGAGCCTGCGGCTGCATGGGGTCCTCTCCGGTCCGGGATCACGGACGTGGTGAAAAAGATGCGGCCGGGCCCCGCAGGTGAGCCCGATAGACAGGCCCCGGGGGCTGGCGGTGCGTGAGTCCGCTTCGGGCCTTGAACGACGCCTGAGCGCACGGCTGAGCGTGTGGTTTGCGACCTCCGCCCGCGACCTGCCGTGGCGTCGCGAGCCGCGGGTCCCGTACGCCGCGCTGGTGGCCGAGGTCATGCTGCAGCAGACGCAGGTGTCGCGGGTGGTCCCGGCATTCGTCCGATTTCTCAATCGGTTCCCAACGCTGGAGGCCCTGGCCGGTGCGTCCGAGGACCAGGTTCTGGCGATGTGGTCGGGGCTGGGGTACTACCGGAGGGCTCGGAGCCTGCATGCGGCAGCGCGGGCCGTGGTCGACAGGCACGGAGGGTGTATGCCCGCCGATGTCGAGGCGCTGCGCGACCTGCCGGGGATCGGCCGCTACACCGCGGGGGCCATTGCGTCGATCGCGTTCGGACAGCCCGCACCGATCGTGGACGGCAATGTCCGGCGCGTCTTCCTGAGAGTCCACGGCCGGGACCTCGATCCGGCTGACCCGGGCACCGACCGTTGGGCCTGGGATGTCGCGGAGCGCTACGCCGCATCCGCGAAGAGCCCCGGCGTGGCCAACGAAGCCCTGATGGAACTCGGTGCGACAGTCTGTCTGCCACCGCCGTCGGCTCCGCTGTGCGGGGTGTGCCCGGTCCGCGGCCTCTGCGAGGCCCGGCGGCAGGGTGTGACCGACCGAATCCCGCGTGCCCGGGCTCGCCCCCGGCCCAGCGACGTCTGGTTGACGGCGGTGGTGGTGCGCGATCTGCGAGGGCGGGTGCTGCTTGTGCGCCGTGAACATCTGGAGGTCGAGGGTGCACGGCATGGAAGCGTGAACGCCCCCGCCGGAGCGGCGGGACTCTGGCGCGGGCTGTGGTTGACCCCGGTCGCGGAGTCGCTCAGCGGCTATCCCGCCGGCGCAGCGCTGGCGAAGTCGGTCACCGACACGACGGCCATCCGGGTCAGGCGCGTTCGCACCGTCGGACAGTTCACGCACACCACCTCACACAGGAAGTTGCACATCCGTGTATGCACGGCGGTGTATGAAGGTGGCGGTGCGAAGCGCGGTACCCGATGGGTCTCGGCCAGGGACCTGATCCGGCCGGGACGTCTGGGAGTGTCCAGCGCTTTGCGACGCATCCTGATGGTGGAGCAGGCTTCAACCGCTCCCACTCGGCGAGCGGGGCGGGGGCGTCGTGCCGTGGAAGCCCATCCGCGATAGGCTCAGCGGTGTGAAACTCGCGGTGCTGATCCCGGTGTACAACGAGGCCCGGCTGATCGGGCGCCTGCTCGACCGCCTGCTGGCCACTCCGCCCCCAGAGTTTGTCGTGCCGACCGATGAGCGCCGCCCGCACACGGGGCGCGTCCCGATGACCCGGTCGATCTTCATCGTCGACGACGGCTCGACCGACGGGACTGACCGCGTGCTGGCCGCGCGTCAGCAGCAGGTGCCCCCGGACGATCACTCGAGGGTGCAGGTCATCCGTCACGAGCGCAATAGGGGCAAGGGCGCGGCCGTACGCTCGGCCCTGGAGGCCGCGCTGAAGGACACCCCGCCGCCGGACGTGGTGCTGATCCAGGACGGCGATCTGGAGTACGACCCGGCGGATCACGCACGCCTGGTCGAGCCGATCCTGGACGGGCGTGCCGACGCGGTCGTGGGGACGCGGTTCGGAGGAGAAGCGCACCGGGTGCTGTACTACTGGCATTACCGCGCCAACCGGATGATCACGTTCGCCAGCAACCTGCTGACGAACCTGAACATGAGCGATATCGAGTGCTGCCTGAAGGCCTTCAGCGGTGAGGTCGCTTCGCAGTTGAAGCTTCGTGAGGAACGGTTCGGCATCGAGCCGGAACTGGTGGCCAGTCTCAGCCGCGCCCGAGTCCGCACTCCCGACGCTGGTTCCCAGCGGGCACGCGTCTACGAGGTGGCGGTCAGTTATGCGGGGCGGACCTACGCCGAGGGGAAGAAGATCCGCTGGCGCGACGGCGTGGCCGCGCTGTGGTGCATCGCCAAGTACAACCTCTGGTCTCGATAGAGCAACGGCGCGCGGGCCTGCTCACCGTGCGGTACGGCCGAGGGCGTGCTGGAGCGCCAGCAGCCCGTACGCGGTGATCAGCACCGGGTTGTTCTCCATCCACCGGTCGTCAACGCTGTCAAACGAGCCGTCGGTGTTCTGTCGCAACGCCAACTGTTCGATCAAGGCTCCACGCCAAGGAACCCCCGAGATCGGGGCTACCGGGGCGCTCGGCACCTCGGCGTCGGTGCCCTTCGGCGCGGCCAGCAAGCGGAGCGGCTCGGAGGTTGAGGGCCGGTCGCGAAGTGTGCGAGCGGCCCGCACCGCCTCCTGTTCGGTCTCGAAATGCACAGCCGCGGTCTCCGGCGACAGCGCTGTGATCGCCCGGGGAGCATGACCCAGGTCGGCGAACATCTTCGTCAGTTCCTGTGCGCCCTGCCGCCCTCTGGCCCGGCTGGGCAGATCGCCCACGATCAAGCTGGTTCGTAGCGGGGCCGCGTCGCGTACGGGGAACACGTCCTGCCCCAGCGTGTCGAGGGCACGGGAGAGCATGACCAGGTAGTACCAGTACCCGTCGGTGCCCAAGCCTGGGTTCTCCAGAAGCGACCAGTGCCGCGAGGCCCAGTCAACCGCAGCGGTGACGCGCGGGTCGTCGCGTGTCAGGCCGGCGTAGATGTAGGACTTGAACCCGGCGTAGGTGACCGAGCCATAGGCGCGGAGGCGCGAGGCGACCGTGCCGTCGGAGAGCGTCTCCTCGATGGAGCCGGCGAAGGACTGTCCCTGCCCGGTGGTCTCGGCGTTCTCGCTCGGGGCGTAGATGAACCCACCCTGGGTCGAGCCGCGGGCGTAAGGCTGGTCATTGACCGGGCGCCCGTCGGGCGTGCGCTCGAGCATCTGCACGCGCTGCAGAAAGACCAGTGCACGCTGGAAGGCCGGGTCGTCGGCGGGAAGCCCGGAGTCATGCCAGGCCTGCAGCGCAAAGGCGAGGTTCGAGATATCGGGGCGTCCACGGTTGCCGTATCCCAGGCCGCCGTAGCGCGGGTCGGAGGGACCCACCTTTTCAGGTGACTCTGAACCGTGCTGGCCCGGCGTGGACATGCCGGCGGGCTGGTCGTGGCCCCACTGGAGTCGCTTGAGGAAGTTCTGCGCCGGTGGGATGGCCTGTCGGGCCCGGTCGTCGTCGGCGCGAGCCAGGGCCGAGAGGCAGATGGCGGTGTTGTACGAGGGGAGGATGGTGTCGTAGATCCCGCCGTCGGGTTTCTGGAACGACAGGATGTACCGCAGCGCTCCAGCAACGGCGGCATCTTCGGCTCCGAGCCCCGGCTCGAGCAGCATGCCGTTGAGCACCAGCGCTGTGACCGCCGGCAGGTGCGGTCGTCCGGGCGCATCGGGCACCGACCACCCCCCGGAGGCACGGTCCTGGCGGGACCTGAGAAACTCGATCGCCCGTTGCGCCATCCGTTCGCCCAGCGCCCGTTGTTCGGGGCTCAGGCTCGCGTTCTGAGGAGCGACGAGCGGTACTCGGACTGGATCGCTCGACCGCGCTGTGGGCTGGTTCGGCCCCGCAGAGTGGACCAAGGTCAGCGGTGCGGACAGAGCGGCCAGCCCGAAAAGGGCGACGAGCGTTCCGGCGTTCACGAGCAGAGGCGCGCGTTTGATCATGGGGCGATCCTCTCGGCGTGGTCAGGAGTGCACAGCAAGCCACGGGAGCCTAGTCAGCTTCCAGTATGTGGCGGGACTGTCGTACCGGCCTTGGAAGGCCGCTCGGTATTGAGAACGATCGCCGCCGCAGCGACAGCGGCGGTCTCGATGCGCATGATATGAGGCCCGAACTCGGCCGCGACCGCCCCTGCGCTGACCATCAACTCCACCTCATCAGGTGTGAAGCCCGCCTCGGGGCCGATCAGCAACCGGACCGTGCCGGCGCCGCAGGAGCGATACGCCGGAGCGCCGGGGTGGGCGATCACCAGAGCGACGCGTTCGTGCGCGGAGCCCCCGGCCTGCACACCCCGGCCGAGGGAGATCGCGGCGTCAAGCTCCATCAGCCAGGGGCGGCCGGACTGTTTGGCCGCTTCGCGGGCGATGCGGGAGAGCCGGTCAAGCCGCACGCTGCCGGGGTCCACGACGCCGTGCCGTGTGCTCAACGGTCTCCAGAGCGCCGCGCCGATCTGGGCGAGATGGTCGACCAGGTCGTCGGCCCGTGCACCCTTGGGTACGGCGCTGTAGACCTCCAGCCGAGGGGTGACGGGCGCGTGGTGAGTCCGCTGCTCGATGACCGCGTTGAGCGTGTCGGGGCGAGCGTGCCTGCGCGGCTGGGATGAACCTGCGTGCGGACCGGGATGATCGATGACGCGAGCAACGCCGATGTCACCGCGCCCGTTCAGAATCTCAAGGGCGTCACCGGGTCGTACCCTCTTGACGCGGAGGGCGTGGTGCGCTTCCTCGCCCTCGATGACGAGCGGATCGCCCGCAACCGGCAGGTCGGCATCGATGAACACGCGGTGCACGGGCGATGGTTGGCGGCTGTGAAGGCGGGGTCGAGAACAGATGGGCCGGGATTTCCTGTGCCCGCGGACCATGGGAATGGCTGGACCGAACACCGACCTCAAGAGAACTGAGCCTGAGATCCTGCGGTCTGTGTGGGATGTGACCTTGAGTTCTCGGGCTTGTGTCGTGCCCGACATCCGCCGAGGGTTGAGCCTGGGGGTACGCCGTCCGATGGTGTTCCCGTGCGTCACGCCCGCGCGCGACGGTTCATGGCTATCGTGAATCGAAGGAGCGGAGGATGGCGGACGTGAGCGGCCTTGGGCGGGGGCTGGTCCGGCGAGGCCGGCGAGTCCGACGAGCAGGAGGGCGTGGACGCATCAATGTCGACCCGTGATGCAGGCAACTCGGGATCTCCCGGAAGCACTTCCGGCGCCGGGGGCGTCGCGGAACTCGACACGCGCGTGACGGCGATGCTGGATCAAGGCGCCCCCACGTCGCAGGACCTTGAACAGCGGGTCGAGGCCGCGCTGACGCAGGCCCAGCAGGCGTTGAGCGAGATGACAGCGCTTGGCGAGCCGCGCGCCGAACCCGAGCCTCAGGCGGCCGTGCCCGGCGGCCTGTCAAAAACACCTGATCAGGTGAGCGGGCCCGAAGCCGTGCCCGCGGATATCCGCACGCTCGATCAGCAACTCTCCAGCACGGCCGAGCGGACCGTGGAGAGCGAGTTTGGTGATGCCGTGTCAGTCCTCGGGCCAAGTCGTACGCCCGACGCACCGGCGACTGCAGCGACCGAGCCCGCTGTTCCACCCCAGGGCGTGTCGCACGGGAGTGCCGGCGAAGTTGTCGCTCGGCGCGAATCGGAACCCGCCGCGGTGAGACAATCTGTTGCGGAGCCAACCCCGGCTCTGTCCGCCGCGGCCAAGATCCCGGCACATGCCGGCGAGCCCGCACAACCCGCACGCCCACCGGCGAGCGAGTCTGGCGATCGCACGCGGGAGACCCGGGACAAGACCGCGCCGTCCGCTCCATCGGCGTCCGTCGAACCACGCCCAAGTGCCGTCTCCGCCGTCGCGACCATGGTGATGACCCCGGTGATGCGGTCGATCGAACCGCTGGCGGCCCGCCTTGCGTTGCTTTCGCCCGGTGCACGCCAAACCGTGGCCTGGCTGGCGTTGCTGACGGCGTTCAACGCGGGGGTCACGTGGGTGTACGTGCTGACACGGGGCACGCCCGACAGGGCCGCGACGCTCGAGCGACAGCCAGTCATCGTCGGAGCCCCGGCCGCTCCTCAGGGGCACGCCCAGCCCGGCGAGGCCGAGGGAAGTCCATCGGCAGGTCGTCCCGAGATTTACGGTTCGCGGTAAGCCCGGTTACTTCAGCGAATCGATGAACTGCGAAAGCCGGATGCAGCCCTCGCGGATCTGTTCCTCGGAGCAGGCGAAGGACATGCGGATGTGGCGTACGCCCATCGAGCCGAAGTCCTCCCCGGGGACCACCGCCATCCGACGCTCATCGAGCAGGGCTGCGGCAAAGTCCGCGGCGCCGTCGAGCCGACGCCCCGCGGGGGTGGTCTTGCCCAGGTGCGCGGAGATGTCGGGGAACACGTAGAACGCGCCGATCGGGCGCGCCACGCGCACTCCGGGCACCACGCTCAGCAGCGAGTAGATCAGGTCGGCCCGTCTGGCGAACGCCGCGCGCATCGCATCCAGTTCCGCACCGCACCGGGTCAGGGCCGCGCGCATCCCGGCCAGCGCGAACGGTGGCACGCAGGTGGTCGACTGGCCCTGCACCTTGGTCATCGCCGCCACCACCTCGCGCCCGAATGCTCCCGACCCCGACGCCCACCCCAGCCGCCACCCGGTCATCGCGAACGACTTGCCAGGCCCGTTGATCGTGATCGTCCGCTCCGCCACTTCGGGGATGGAGCCGATCGACATGAACGGCACGGATCCGAAGACGATGTTCTGGTAAAGCTCGTCGGCCACGATGGTCAGATCGGGGCAGGTCGTCCGGGCCGCCTCATCGACCACCACGGCCAGGGCGCGCAGTTCATCGGGGGTGTACATCGTCGAGCATGGGTTGCTCGGTGAGTTGATGAGCAGGCCGCGGGTGTTGGGCGTGATGGCCCCTCGCAACTGGTCGGGAGTGATCTTGAAGTCGGACTCCGGGCTCGTGGGCAGTTCGACCACCCTCGCCCCGGCCAGTTGGGCCATCGGCGCAAACGAGACCCACGCCGGCACCGGCAGCAGCAGTTCCTGCTCCTGGCCCGCAGGGCGCTGATCGAACAGCACCTGGAACGCCAGGTACAGCGCCATCTTCACGCCGCTGGTGATGATGACGTGCTCGGGGGTCACCCCGGGGATGCGGTTCACGCGCGTGAGCAGGTCGGCAATCAACTGGCGTGATGCGGCGTCGCCGGCGGTTTCGATGTACTTGGTCTGATCGGCCCGCAGGGCCTCGATGGCGGCGTCCTTGGCCGCCTGCGGCGAGTGAAAGTCGGGCTCGCCCGCGGAGAAGTTGAGCACGTCCACGCCCGCGGCCCGCAGGGCCTTGGCGCGGTTCATGACCGCGACGGTCGATGAGGGCTTGAGCGAGCGGGCGCGGTGGGAGACCTGCATGGCCCGCAACGATAGCGGCAGGGCCGGACGGGCGGGGGACGCCGGGGCGATGGTTGTGCGCCGGAGTCCCCACGGGCCGATGCTCAAACCCGGAAGGAGGTACCATCGGAACGCATGAGCACGAACCTCTACCGTGAATTGGCCAGGCGCTACGACCCGGCCTTCCCCACCGCCGTCAGCCGGCGCGAGATGCTCCGCGGCACATTGGCCGCCGGCGCAGGCCTGCTTCTGAGCGGTCTGGCCGGCACGCCTTCAGCGTCCGCGCGCCCGCGAACGGGCGGTGCACGGCGCGTCATCGTGATCGGTGCCGGGCTGGCCGGACTGGCCTGTGCGTACGAGCTGACGGCCCTGGGCTACGACGTGCAGGTCTTTGACGCTCGCCGGCGTCTGGGCGGGCGGGTGCTCACGATCACCGATTTCGTGCCGGGGCGCGTCATCGAGGGCGGCGGCGAGTTCATCGGCAGCAACCACCCGCTCTGGGTGCAGTACGCCGCACGCTTCGGCCTGCAGTTCCTCGACGTCGGCGCCGAGCCCAACCTTTCCAGCCCCATCGTCATCAACGGGCGGCGCCTCTCCGACAGCGAGGCCGAGCGGCTCTATGTGGAGATGGGCACCGCCCTGCAGAGCCTGAACGCCGACGCCGAGCGAGTCGACGCCGAGGAGCCCTGGAAGTCCGCCGACGCCTCCGCGCTGGACGCCCGCTCGATGGTCGAGTGGCTCGCCGCCCAGAACATCAGCGAGACGGCCCGCAAGGCGATCGAGATCCAACTCGTCAGCACCAACGGCGTTGCCCTGGAGAACCAGTCGTACCTGGGCATGCTCACACTGATCAAGGGCGGCGGCGTCTCACGCTTCTGGACCGAGACCGAGGCCTACCGCTGCCTTGGCGGCAACGCCCTGCTGTCCCAGCGTCTGGCCGACGGCATCGGCCGCGAACGCATCGCCCTGGAGACCCCGATCATCCGCGTCATTACTGCGCGCGGGCAGGCCGCGGCCGTCACCGCGGCCGGTGACCGCTTCGAGGCCGACGAAGTGGTGGTTACTGTGCCGCCGGGGGCCTGGAGGAACATCGAGTTCTTCCCCGACCTGCCTTCTCAATTGCGGCCGCAGATGGGCAGCAACGTGAAACTGCTGGCCGGCCTGGGTCGGCGGTTCTGGCTCGACAGCCGTACATCCCCTTCCGGCATGAGCGACGGCGAAGTGATGATGACCTGGGAAGCCACCGAGGGGCAGGGGGGCGAGGGCGGGGCGTGCCTGACGGGCTTCAGCGGCGGCCCGATGAGCGAGGCCCTGCGCCTGCGGTCAGATGCCGATCGGCAACGCGACGCGCTTCTGGGGATGCAGGGCATGTACCCCGAAATCACCCGCGAGCAGGTGCGGATGCGGTTTCTCGACTGGCCCAGCGACCGCTGGGCCGGTGGGAGCTACTCGTTCCCCGCGCCGGGGCATGTCACGTCGATCGGGCCCGCGCTGGCGGCCCCGAGGGGCGCCCCGCCGATCATGCACTTCGCCGGTGAGCACTGCTGCCCCAAGTTTGTCGGGTACATGGAGGGTGCCTTGGACAGCGGCGTACGAGTTGCACGCCGGATCGCCGCCCGGGACGGGATGGCCCCGGTGATGCCGTCCGAGCCGATGCGCGGTGTGGATCGCGCAAGGCCTCCGGCCGAGGCGATGCCAAGCGTTCGCTGATGGCCGCGGGGATGCTCCCCAAGGCACCACAACATACGGGAGCAGGCCATGAGCCGGGCTGACCCAGTCGATTCACGCGTGCGCCGACGGCACGGGCGATTGACGCTGACATCCCTCGGCGCGATGTCCCTCGGCTTCGCGGTGCTCGCCACTCCCGGCACGCACGCCCAGGGCCTTGGCGGCGCCGGCGGCGGGCCAACCCCCGGCTCACCGGTGCCTCCGACGGCCCGAGAGCGTTCAAACCCTCCCGGCCCCGGGGCCTCATCGCCGAACGTCGTGGTGGACCTGTCGCCCCGCCTGACCCCCGGCGAGGTGAATACCTGGCGCATGACCACCACGAGCCGGAACGAGGCCGAGGGTGGCGCGATGGGGCTGCCGACCTCCTCCGAGACGACGCAGGAGATCACGATCCGGGCCGAGGTCCTGCAGTCCGAGGACGGCGTCCGTTGGGCCGAACTGACCTTGCAGCGTGTGAAGATCCGCTACGAGGCCGAGGGGATCCGCATCGAGGCCGACTCCGCGTCGGCGCCCTCGACATCGCCGCCGTCGAACCGCCCGGCGGACGATCTAGACCGCCTCATCGACGAGCAAACGCGCCGTCTGCAGGGGGTGATGGACGCGGGCGTGCGCCAACTGGCTTCCACACGACTGCGTGTGCGGTTCAACGCGTCCGGTGAGGTTGAGGCGGTGGAGGGCGGAGGGGGGCTGGGTGTCGGCGGGCCGCTGGGAGCGTTGGGCTTGGCCGATGCCGCGGCCGGTGCCGAAGGTGCCGACGTAACGAGTGTTTTCGGGCCGATCGTCGTACGACGCCCCGGGACGGGCAGCGCGAAGGTGCGGCTGGGAGAGCGCTGGACCACGCGAACCGATCTCAACCTCCGACCCCTGGGCGGTGTGCGTCTGCGCTCGGAGTACGAACTGCGCAGCGTGGAGGGGACCAGCGCGGTCGTGTCGATGCGATCAAACCTCGACCCGGCCAGCGAAGCCCCGGACACACCGATGCAGGTGCGGTCGATCCGCCGGGTGGGTACCTTCACCTGGGACGCCGAACACCGCCGCCTGGAATCGATGCATAGCGAGATGGACCTGCACATCGGCGCGGGCTCGGCAGGGGGGATGCCCGAGATCCGCAGCCGTGCCGTGACCCGACTTGAGCGCGTCGTGGAAGTCCGCCATCCCTGAATCGCACCCTGAGCCTGAAGCAACGAGGGCGGCGTGCACGGCTCTGGGATTCAGGCGATCTTCGCAGCCGCGGCGGGGGCGAGCACCTCGGCGATCATCTCCGCGGCCCGGTCCACCTGCTCGGACGCCACGTCCAGATGCAGCACGAAGCGAATCCGCTGGGGCAGGTTGGGCAGGGCCAGCACGCCCCGATCGCGCAGGCGGGTGCAGACCTCCGCGGCGGTGCCCAACCGCGGATCCAGGTCGATGAAGACCATGTTCGTCTCCACCGGCATGGCCAGGCTGACACCAGGCAGTTGCTCCATCGCCCGGGCGAGCCGGCGCGCGTGGGCGTGGTCCTCGACCAGACGCTGGCGGTGATGATCGAGCGCGTAGAGGCAGGCGCTAGCGAGCACGCCGGCCTGACGCATCGTGCCTCCGAACATCTTGCGGAAGCGGTGGACCCGGCCGATCGTCTCCCGGTCGCCGACCACCGCCGACCCCGCCGGCGCGCCGAGCCCCTTGGAAAAGCAGCAGGAGATCGTGTCGAAGTGGTGGGCGTAGTCCGACGGCTCCAGCCCGCTGGCCGCGCAGGCGTTCCAGATGCGTGCGCCGTCGAGGTGGCAGCGCAGCCCAGCCTCGCGCGCCGCCCCGGTGACGCGCTGGATCCGATCCATCGGCCAGATAGCGCCCCCGCCGCGGTTGTGCGTGTTCTCGACGATCAGCAGGCGCGACCGGGCGAAGTGGTGCTGCGCCGGCCGGACCGCCGCACGCACGTCGTCCACATCGAACATTCCCAGAGGCCCGCGCAGCGGTCGGATCATCACCCCCGACAGCGCCGCCGGCGAGCCGGTCTCGTAGTGGATGATGTGCGAATCCTCGTGGCAGATCACTTCGTCCCCGGGCTCGGTGTGGGCGCGGATCGCGGTCTGGTTGGCCATGGTGCCAGACGGCACGAAGCACGCCGCTTCCTTGCCGAACAGTGCCGCAACCCGGTCCTGCAGCGCGATCACCGTCGGATCATCGCCGAGCACGTCATCGCCGACCTCCGCCTCGGCGATCGCGCGGCGCATCCCCGGGGTCGGGCGTGTCACTGTGTCGGAACGCAGGTCGATCAGGCTTTTCATGTCGGTGATCCTAACCGCGTTGTGCCGCCCTCCACGCTGTCAAGCCCCGGCCTTCAGGGTCCTCGACCAGACGCCGCCATAACCTGCCGCCGATGGACCCGCGATCGGACCTGCTGCTGTTCCCCACGCCCACCGCCGTGGAATCTCTCGGCGGCGAGGTCCCGGTGCCGCCCGACGGCCTGGCACGCATCCGCGAGACACGCCTGCCCGGTCGCCCCGGCGAGCAGACCATCGCGGGGCAGGCATACACACTGACCGTGGCCGATCCAGGCCTCGCCGCCGAGAGTCCGCTGTTCGAGATCACCACAGCGGGAGAGGCCGGGCGACGCTACGCCGTGCAGGCCGCGCGCCAACTCCTGGCACGCTTCCCGCGACGGATGCCCCGACTCCGCGTGCGCGACGAGCCGGCCTTCGCGGTCCGAGGTGTGATGATCGACGTGTCGCGCAACCGGGTCCCGACCATGGCCGAACTGTTCCGCATGGTCGAACTGCTCGCCGACCTGCGGATCAACCACCTGCAGCTCTACACCGAGCACACCTTTGCCTATGCGAGGCATGAACGGGCCTGGCAGGGCTGGTCGCCCATGACCCCCGACCAGGTCAGACGCCTGGACGACTGGTGCAATCAGCACGGCATCGAACTGGCCGCCAACCAGAACTGCTTCGGCCACCTGGCCCACTGGCTGGCGATGCCGGAGTATGCCCACCTGGCCGAGACCCACGGGGATTGGATGTTCGACGTCTGGCCGCGCAGCGGGCCGTTCTCGCTCTGTCCGTCCGACCCCGGCTCGATCGCGCTGGTCGAGGACTGGCTCTCACAACTGACGCCCTGCTTCCGCTCGCCGCTGGTAAACATCGGGTGCGACGAGACTTATGACGTGGGCTGGGGCCGCAGCAGGGTCGAGGTGGAGCAGCGCGGGCGGGCGGCGGTCTACCTGGAGTTCGTCGAGAAGATCTGCGGTGTGGTGCGACGCCTCGGACGGCGCCCGATGTTCTGGGCCGACATCGCTCTCTCGCATCCTGAGTTCGTGCCCCAGCTGCCCGAAGACCTTGTCGCCCTGGCCTGGGGATATGAGCCTGATGCGCCGTTCGACCGCTGGTGTGCCATGCTGCGCGAAGCCGGGCGCGAGGTCTGGGTCTGCCCCGGCACCAGCAGTTGGCGGAGCATCACCGGGCGCACCGGCGAGCGTACCGGCAATATCGCCGCCGCGGTCAAGGCCGGTCGGGCGCACGGCGCCGACGGCGTGCTCATCTGCGACTGGGGAGACACCGGGCACCACCAGCAATGGCCCGTCATGATGCACGCGCTGGCCCACAGCGCGGCCGCGGCCTGGAACCCCGACCACTCCGCATCATTCGATACCCGGGCCGCGTCGCTGCACATCTTCGGTGACACCACCCTGAGTCTGGGTCCCTGGCTGGAGCGGCTGGGGGAGGTGGATGCGACGCTGCGTCAGTGCTGCGGGCGTCTCTCCCGACCGGATCAGCCCGGCCTGTTCCCCCTGCGCAACCAGTCGGCGATGTTTGCCGATCTGCACAACGTCGGCGTGGCCGAGCGCTGGGACGTCGGCGATCCAGACCTGTGGCGCGACGCCTTCGGCGCCTTAGAGGAGGCCTGGGTCGACATGCCGCGGGGGCTTGGCCCGCTCTTGGCCGATGAACTGGAGCACACCGTCAGTGTCGCGCGTCTGGCGCTGCTGAGGGGGATTGCCCGTCGGGAGGGGCGGGGAACCATCCCCTCGCGTACCCGTCGCGACCTGATCGATCGTGCCCGGGGCATCATCGAGGACCACCGGCGCCTCTGGGCGGTGCGGTCACGCCCCGGAGGGCTCACGCCCTCCTGCGAGCGGTACGAGCGGATCATCCGCGATCTGGAATCCGCGCCGGGCTGATCCGCTACGCTCCCGGCCATGGAGCGCCGCGTGGTCGGCTGCATGACGGGCACGAGCATCGACGCCCTCGACCTGGCGCTGGTCCGCGTGCGCGGCGCGGGCCTGGACCTCCGCGCCGAACTGCTGCGGTTTATATCTACGCCGCTGGGTCCTCTGGTGCAGCGCCTCCGCGCCGCGGCGGAACAGGCGCCCATGACCGCGGGTGCGTTCGCGGCTCTGGCCGGGGATCTCTCGCTGGCGCACGTCCGGGCTGTGCGAGATCTGCTGCGGGGTGAACGCGCGGACCTGGTCGTGGCCCACGGGCAGACCATCTTCCACGCGCCGCCGATCTCGTGGCAGATGCTCGTGCCGTCGATCGTGGCCCAGGGCGTCGGCGTACCGGTCGTGGCCGATCTCCGCGCCGCCGATCTGGCCGTCGGCGGGCAGGGGGCGCCGATCACTCCACTGGCCGACTGGGTGCTCTTTCGTCACCTGGCTGAGCGCGGACCTGTCGGGGTGGTCAACCTCGGCGGCTTCGCCAATGTCACGCGCATCCCCCCGTCACCGGAAGGCCCGGGTGTGGCCGTCGAGGGAGCACGGCTTCAGGACTGGGCCGAAAGCGTCACCGGGCAGGATCTCTGCGCGTGCAACCACGTGCTCGATACCATCGCGCGACGTGTACTGGATGCGCCGTTCGACGATGGCGGGCAAGCGGCCAGAGCGGGGACGCCCGATCCAGTAGCCCTCGACGATCTTCGCGACGTGCTCGGAGAGCAGGCTTGCCGGGGCCGGTCGCTGGGCACGCGCGATGAGGCGACGGCGTGGCTCGACCGTCACGCGGCACGGCTGAAGGGGCCCGCGCTGTGCGCCAGCGCAGTCCTGGCCATCGCCGAGCGTGTGGCCCTTGGCGTGAAGGGGTGCACCATCGTGCTCCTGGCGGGTGGGGGTGCGAAGAATGCGGCCTTGGTCGAGGGGATCGCCAAGCTCTGCGCCGGCCCAGGATCCTCCGTTGAAACGACCGGCAACCACGCCGTGCCGATCGAAGCCCGCGAGGCGATGGAGTTTGCGGTGCTCGGGGCGCTCTGCGAAGATCGCGTGCCGATCACGCTGCCGCGCGTGACCGGCGCCACACGACGGGTGCTGGCGGGTGTTCGGGCCGACGTCTGAAGTGCAGCATGTCCACAACGACCGATCCACGACGTCCAGCGCCACGACACGCCCCACGCGACGGCACGGCGCCGGTGCTGCCCCCGGACCGTTCGCACATCGCCACCGAGCAGCGCCACCCCGGGACCGCGGCCCTGCACCGCCTCAGCGTCACCGAGTGCGTGCGCCTCATGAACCGCGAGAACCACGCGGTGCTCAGGGCCCTGCACGCAGCGGAGCAGGCGGTCACCGCCTTCATCGAGGCGGTGGAGCCGGGATTCACGCACCCGCGCGCGCCGGGCCGCCTGATCTACGTCGGCGCGGGCACCAGCGGGAGGCTGGGCGTGCTCGACGCCAGCGAGGCCCCGCCCACGTTCCAGGTCCCGCCCGATCGGATCATCGGCCTGATCGCCGGCGGTGACGCCGCCCTGCGCCGCAGCAGCGAAGGGCTCGAGGACGATCCCGACGGCGCGCTCCCTGAACTGCGGGCCCTGCGCCTCACTGCCCGCGACGCGGTGCTCGGTATCGCCGCCGGCGGCACCACGCCCTACGTGCTCGGCGCACTCCGCCTGGCCAGGCGCCTGGCGCGACGTTGCGTCACCGGCCTGCTTTGCTGCACGCCGCTGGACCAACGCCCCGCGGCATGCGGTCACCTCATCGTGCTCCCCACAGGGCCCGAGATCCTGACAGGCTCGACACGCATGAAGGCCGGTACCGCGACGAAACTGGTCCTCAACACCATCTCCACCACGCTCATGGTGCGCAGCGGCCGCGTCTACCAGAATCTCATGGTCGACGTGCGCGCTACGAACGCCAAACTCCGCGACCGCGCTGCACGCATCGTCTCCACCCTCACCGGCCTCGATCGGGCGCACGCGCTGGGCGTGGTTGACGAGGCCGGGGGAGCTGTGAAGACCGCGGTCGTCATGGTGCGGTTGGGTGTCGGACGTACCGAGGCCGAGCGGCAGCTGAGCCGGGTGCGCGGCCGACTCGACGACCTTCTCGATCGGCCGGCGACGGCCCGGACCAGTCGGATGCGGAGGGCTGCCCCATGACCCCCAGCCCCGAGCAGGTGGATCGCCTGAAGCGGTGGGAACGCTGGGCGGTCGGCCTGGTGCTGCTGGCCCTGGTGGCCTTCGGGGGTCTGGTGCTGCAGCGGTCGGCGTTCCTGAAACTCCGCATGACCGATGCGGACGTCTTCTTCCGCGCCGGCTGGGCCATCCGCAACGACGTGGACATCTACCGCCCGCTGAGCGAGCGCGACTGGCACTTCGTCTACCCGCAGTTCTTCGCCATCGCCATCGCGCCGCTGGCCGACCCGATCACACCCGAGCAACTCGCCGGGCGACTGGAGCGCCGGGCGGGCGAGGTCGAACGGCGTGCAGCGCTGGGCCTGATCGCTCCCGCACGCCTGCAGCAGGCGCGCGAGGAGATCCGCCGCGACGCCGAGGAACTCCGCCCGGTGGTCGAGTCTGACCGCGGCTGGTACGTGCCATACCCCGTCTCGGTGGCGCTGTGGTACCTGCTGAGCCTGGGGTGTCTCCTGCTGGCGGTGCACTGGCTGGCGCGTGCGGTCGAACTGGGCGATGATCGGATCGGCGCGATGCGGCTGACCCCGGCCCACCGCGGCTGGTGGACGCTGCGCCTCTGGCCTCTGCTCTTCTGTCTGCCCTCGGCCGGCAACGCCCTGTCGCGCGGCCAGGTGGACACGCTGGTGCTGCTGGCCATCGCGGGCATGGCGTTGACGGCCACGAAGCGCCGATCGATGACCGCCGGGCTCTGGCTCTCCTTGGCCGCGAGCATCAAGGTGATCCCGGCGCTGCTCGGTTCGGTGCCGCTCTGGCGCAGGGACTGGCGGATGCTGCTGGGCGCGGTAGTGGGGGGGGTGGCGCTGCTGGTCGTGCTGCCCGCGATCGTGGTCGGCCCGGCCCGGATGTGGGACTACAACGTCCGGTGGATGCAGGTCATGGGCCTGCCCGGCCTGGGGATCGGCCAGGACGACTCTCGCAAGGACGAGCTCTACGGCCTGGCCGACAACGACAACCAGTCCCTCAAGAGCATCCTGCACAACTACAGCCATTTCGGACTCAGGAGGGGCCAGCGCCCTCCGGATCCGGAGGCGTGGGTGCGGGTCACCGCCCTGGGTCTCGCCTTGGCGATGACCGGTGTCTCGCTCTGGGCCGGTGGAGCCTGGGCCGGGGGAGCGCTTCGGCGTTTGCGATCGGGTGAACCAGAATCGCGCGTTGATCCCACAGCGGTTTGGGTCGTCGGGCTGCTCTCCCTGGTGATGATCATGGCCAGCCCGGTCTGCCACCTGCACTACTTCACGTTCGCTCTCCCGATGGTCGTGGCGCTTGTTAGCCGCGCCATGCGCAATCACCCCGTGCAGGGCCTGCCGTGGTGGGCATGGCTGGTCTGGGGCGTGTACGCCTCGGTGTATGTGGCGGGCCGGATCCCGGGGATCAATCACGCCGTGCAGGACCTTGGGTTGATGCTCTTCGCAAACGTGGTCCTGTGGGCAGCAGGGGTAGTGGCGTTGAATCGGCTGGTCCGAGGTCCATCGCCGTCACAGGACGACCCGGCGAACGTGCCTGAGCAGCCGTCTTCGTCGGGGTGAGCGCTGGATCAGCCCACAGGCCGCTTCGTAGTGCGCAACCGTTGCGCAGTGAGCGCACCGCAAGCCACGGGGCTGCCCTCGCGGACGCATGGCTGCGCCAAGGTGTGGCTCTTTCAGGCTTTGGGCTGGTCAGGTGGGAGTTTGGGGTCGATTCTGGGGGCTGGACGCGGGAACTGCCGACGGTTACTGTCGCGACTTCCGGGGATGACCGCCGTCCGGGCACGGTCCCGGTATGTGTGCGTGGCGTTGAAGAATCACCCGTGGTCGATTGGTGTCAGGGGCAGGGAAGGCCAGTAAGGACTTCAAGCATGATGCAGAGGAACGGAGAGTCCGTCGGGCAGTGGCGTGCGGCCTGGGTCGCGGGCGTAGCAGGTCTGACCGTTTCGTTGGCGCTGGGTACGGCGTACGCCCACCGCGATGACGCAGACCAGCCGGAAATGCCAGAGCCGGCCGAGATGCCTGTGCCGACCTCGGAGATGCGGTTCTACCGCGTCACTCGGCTGCTGGTGACCTACGCCAGCCCGGACCGGTCGCTGCCGGAACTCGAAGACCTGGTGAACCGTCAGGTGGACTTGGGCGTGACGGATCGGGGGTATGTCGGCCCGGGCATGGGCGGGACGCCGGTGCGGCTGAGCGTGATGGAGTTCAACGCCCAGGGAGGCGGGACGCTGGAGTGGAGCGCCATCCAGGCGTTCGCCGGGGCGCTGGTCAGGGCTGTCAACGAAGCCGGGTTCAGCGTGCTGTTCGTGGCGCCCTCGAGCGACCAGATTGACCAGCAGCGCAACGACGTGCGCGGGGGGCGCACTGACCTGAACCTGTTCGTGTATACGGGGCGCATCGAGGAGGTGCGCAGCGTGTCGATGGGCGAGGTCGGCGCCGAGGGCGCCGTGAACCGTGACGCCCCTCTGGACCGGCGCGTGCGCGACAACTCGCCGCTGCAGGTGGGCGACGCCGCCCGCCAGGACCAGCTCGAGGACTACCTCTACCGGCTGAACCGGCACCCCGGGCGCAAGGTGACCGCGAGTCTCGGGCGTGCGGACACCGTCTCGCCCAACCGTGTGGTTCTGGACTACCAGATCACCGAGGTCAAGCCCTGGACGGTGTTCGCACAGGTCAGCAACACCGGCTCGGAGGCGACCAGCCGCTGGCGGCAGACGTTCGGCTTTGTCCACAATCAACTCACAGGCGAGGACGACATCCTCGGGGTCAACTACACGACCGCGAGTTTCAGCAAGTTCCACGCGGTGCAGGCGTCGTACGACCGTCCGATCATCGGCGACGTGCTGAGGCTGCGCCCCTTCTTCTCCTACGGCAACTACCGCGCCTCGGACGTCGGGCAAATCGGGCAGGACTTCAGCGGCGAGAACTGGGGCGGCGGTGCCGAGGTGGCGTTCAACGTTGCGCAGTGGGGGCCGATCTTCCTGGATCTCACGGGCGGGCTGCGCTTCCAGCGAGACCGCGTGACCAACCGCCTGCTGGGGCAGACCGGCAGCGCGACCTTCGTGCTCCCGTCCGCCGGCCTGCGGCTGGAGCGGTACACGCCGGCCGCCACGTCGCTGGTCGTCATCGGGATCGAGGGCAATGTCACGAGCCCGTCGGTCACGTCGCTGACGAACCTGGGGCGCGGCAACCCCGCGCGATCGTTCATCATCACGCGCGTCAACGCCGAGCAGTCGCTCTACCTCGAGCCCCTGCTGGGCGAGAAGATCATGCCCAAGTCGCTGGCCCACGAGGTGGCGATCAGTTTCCGTGCCCAGATCAGCGACTACCGCCTGCCTCCGAGTTTCCAGGCGGTGGCCGGCGGGGCGTACTCGGTGCGCGGGTACCGCGAGTCGGTTGTCGCCGGTGACAGCCTGTTCGTCGGCACGCTGGAGTACCGCTTCCACGTGCCGCGCGCGTTCCCGGTGTTCGACCCCGAGGCGATGTCGGCCGAGTATGAGGGCGGGCCCCGCCAGCAGACGCTTTTCGGCTCTCCGTTCCGCATCCAGCCGACGCAGGACTACGGCATCACGGACTGGGACTTCATCCTGAAAGCGTTCGTTGACGTCGGGCGGACGCTCAACGCCCGGAAACTGAACTTCGAAAGCAATCAGACGTTGGTAGGCGTCGGTTTGGGTGCCGAGCTCCAGGTGGGCCGGAATCTGAGCATTCGGCTGGACTGGGGCGTGGCCGTCGACAGCCTTCGAGACTTCCTGGGTAACCAGATCGTCAGATCCGGCTCAAACCGACTGCATCTGACGGCCACATTGGCGTACTAAGCCGGAGTTTGTGGCACACTTGAGAGAGGCTCCCCCATATGGGAGATTGACCGAGTGTGTTTGATTGGTGGGTTCGCTGTGACGAAGTCGGGATGGGGTTGGAGATGTGGGGGTGAGTGTTGGGGGATAGTGGGTGGGGTGTGGGTCCGAGGATCGGGCCCCTTCGGGTTTGGTTTGGTGGAACCGTACCTTGCTGGTTTGGATGCCGGGCATGAATGTGCCCAGTCCGAGCCCCGATTGCAGCAGGAAGCGTGTTGGCCGCGTAGGGACAGTGCGGCGAGTTCGATTGTCGGGAGGGGTCGGGTGTGGGGGGGAAGGTTGGTTGAGGCGGTCGTCGAGCGGTCCCGGGCGGTTCAAGGTCCCACACGCCCCGGACGGCCAGGAGAAGGGTGACGCGCATGAACCTGAAGAAGACCCGTGGATCGCTGCAGGCCCGAGTTCTTGCCCGGCTGGCGGGGAGCGTGTTCGCCTGCGGCTCCGTGGTGGCGGCGCTGCTGTCCACAGCGCCCGCGCTGGCGCAGCCCAGCGGGGGCACTGTGGTCTCCGGCACGGCCAACATCCAGCAGTCCGGCGGCACGACGACGATCACCACCGGGCACCAGACGATCATCAACTGGGGCTCGTTCAACATCCCCACGTCGTACACGGTGCACTTCATCCAGCCCGGTTCGACCTCCACGGTGCTCAATCGGGTCACGAACCCGGACCCGACCTTCATCAACGGCACGCTGCTGGCCAACGGGCGGGTGTTCATCGTCAACCCTGCCGGCGTGATCTTCGGGGCCAACGCGTTCGTGAACGTCGGGCAGCTCTACGCCGCGGCCGGGCACATCTCGGACAAGGACTTCCTGGCGGGCAACCTGCGGTTCTCGGGACTGCGCGGGAGCGTGGAGAACCATGGAGCGCTGAACGCCGAGCGCGTGGCGCTGCTTGGTCAGCACGTGCTCAACAGCGGTGCGATCAACGCGCCGCGCGGGCTGGTGATGATGATCGCCGGCAACGAGGCGTACATCGGCGAGCGTGACGGGCAGGTCTTTGCACGTGTCCAGGTCGACGACAAGGGGCGTGAGGAGATCGGGGGCGGGCGGTTCGGCGTGAGTAACACGGGGACGATCGACGCCCGGGGCGGGCAGATCGTCATGGCGGCGTCGGACTTCTACGCCCACGCGATCTACAACAGCGGCACGCTCCGTGCCGCGGACATCCGGCTGGAGTCCGGGGCCGAGCGCGGCGCCGGGGCCTCGCTGGTCGAGGTCGGCGGGCACCTGGACGCCTCGAACCCCGACGGGATCGGCGGGTCGGTGGTGATCCTGGGCGACCGCGTGCACATCAACGATGCGCGGATCAACGTCTCCGGGGCGCAGGGCGGCGGGCGCGTGCTCATCGGTGGCGCGTTCCAGGGCGGCGCTGAGGAGCGGACCGCCTCACGGGTGTTTGTCTCCGACGGGACGCTGATCTCAGCCGACGCGATGACGCGCGGCTCGGGCGGCACGGTGGTCGTGTGGTCCGACGAGGCCACCGCGTTCGCGGGCACGATCTCCGCGCGGGGCGGGGCGGAGGGCGGCGACGGGGGCTTTGCGGAGGTCTCCTCCAAGGGCGTGCTGGCCTATCGCGGGTTCGCGGACCTGCGTGCCCCCATGGGGCGCCGCGGCACGCTGCTGCTGGACCCGAAGTTCATCATCATCCAGAGCGGTGGCGGCGATCCGCTGGCGGGGAACGTGCTCTTCGGAGACAACCCCTCCTCCACGGTCACGATTGATCCGCTGGCGATCATCGCGGCCCTCGACGGCGCCAACCTGGTGCTGCAGGCCAACACCGACATCATCGTCAACTCGACCATCAATGCCCTGGGCAACGCCGACCCCGGCGACCTGACCTTCCGCGCCGGCCGCAGCATCCTGATCAACGCGGACATCATCATCAACGGTGTCTTCACCGCCATCGCCAACGACACGTCCAACGACGTGGTGACCGCCGAGCGCGACGCGGGTCCCGGCGAGATCACGATGGCCGATGGGACGCTGATCTCCACCAACGGGCACGATATTGTCCTTCAGGTGCTCGGCGGCGTGCTGGGGGCGACCGACGCGGGGAACATCACGATCGCCAACCTCAACGCGGGCGCCGGCAACGTGCTGGTGCAGATCGTGTCGGAGACCCTCGGCGCGAGCATCCTGCGCACGAACGACTCGGTCATTCTTGCCAACGCCGCGGCTCTGCGCCTCATCGGGCCCGCCGGCGGCACGATCGGCACCGCCGCCGACCCGATCATCGTGAACGTCGGTACGCTGGCCCTGGGCCTCGACGACGGCAGCGAGGGGTTCATCTCCTCGCCGGTGAGCGGCCTGACCATCGGCTCGGTGACGGCCGGCGGGATTACCGTGGACGGTGTGGAGCTGGCGCCCGGCGCCTCAGGCTTCGAGCTCTATCTCAACATCGCCGGTGCGATGGGCATCGAGGCCCCCGTGCAGTTCGGCCTCGGCACCCTCCGCATCACCACCCTCGGAGGCGTCACCCAGACGTCGTCGGGCACGGTCATCGGCGCCAACATCGGCATCGTCAACCTCAGCAATACCGAGGGTGACATCGACCTCACGGCCGCCTCCGGCAACGAGTTCGGGACTGTCGCGGTGCTGAACAACAACCCCGGTGGGAGTGTGCGGCTGCGCAGCGTCGGCGCGGTGACCGTGGGCACCGTCGCTTCCGGGACGTCCGGCTGGAACTCCGGCAACGACCTCTCGGGCATTGTCACCACGCCCAACGCCGGCGAGCCTTTCACCAACGAGGTGCTCATCAGCGCCGGTGGTCCGCTGCAGATCGACGAGGAGATCACCGCGCCGGACGCGGTCGTCAGGCTCAGCGCCGGCGGCGGCGTGGCCCAGAGCGGCAACGGGATCATCACCGCCGGGCACCTGGGCGTGGTCAACAGCGGCAGCGGGGACATCAACCTGGACCTGGCCAACCGCGTAGGTGCGTTCACCGCGGTCAACGGGTTCCCCGGCGGGTTCATCTTCTTCCGCAACGAGGGGACCTTCCGCATCGCCCAGCTGGCGGGCATCTCGGGGTTGTGGGTCGATCCGCTGGTGCCGTCGCGAGCGACGCTGCTGGGTGTGCTGGCGGCCGACCAGGGCGCCCCGCCGTTCACCGGCGATATCACCCTCATCAGCGACACCGGCTCGCTGGAGATCGACGCGATCATCGCGACCGACGCGGGTGACGTGCGTCTGCAGGCCGCCACGGGCATCAACCAGTCTGTCGGCGCGACCATCAGCGCCATCAACCTCGGCGCGGTGAACACCACCAGTGGCTCGATCAACCTCAGCCACATCAACGCGGTCGCTGACAGCGTGGCGTTGTTCAACGCCAGCACGAACCCCGGCGATGGGATCGTGTTCCGCAACTCCGGCCTGTTCAGGGTCGGGCAGCTCACGGACAACCCCACCGCGTTCAACGGGGGCAACGACCTGGTCGGGGTCGTCACCAGCGGTGACAACGACATCCTGCTGGCGAGCACCAACAGCGCGATCGAGATCCACCAGCAGGTCAACGCCGGGGGCGGTGACGTTCGCCTGCTGGCCGCCACGGGCATCCGCCAGAACGAAGACGGGATCATCATCGCGGCCAACCTCGGGGCGATCAACACCGCGCTGGCGGACATTGACCTGCGTCACGCCAACCAGATCTCCGGCCAGGTCACGTTCGTGAACCGGGCCAACAACGGCGGGGTCATCTTCCGCAACGACGGGTCGTTCACCATCGGTGAACTGTCGACCGTGACCAACTGGGCTGATCCGAACGCGCCGACGGGCACGGAGATCAGCGGCATCACCGCGACCGGCAACGCGGCCATCACGCTCAACAGCGGCGCGGGCTCGATCCTCATCGACCGCGACATCGTCGGGAGCAACGCCACGCTTCGCATCCAGACGGGCTCGGGTCTGTCGCAGAGCGAGACGGGCATCCTGCGTGTACGGAGCGCCGGGCTGGTCAACACCGACTCGGGCGACATCATCCTCGACCAGTCGAACGCCATCACGAACGCCTTCGCGGCGCACAACCTGGCGCCGGGCGGCGAGATCTTCCTGCTCAACAACGCCGAGAGCGTCCGGACCTCGCAGCTGGTCATCGACCGCATCACCGGCGTGGACGGGCTGTTCAGTGCCGGGGCTCTGGAGGACGGCGACGATGTCGACGGGCTGAAGACCGCCGACGGGAACATCACCATCCTGCTCGAGGGGTCGATGCGGCTGAACCGCGGCATCGACGCGGGGTCGCCGACTACCGGCGGGATCATCCGCCTGCAGACCGGGCTGGGCATCGAGCAGCCGGGCCTTGCGCCGGGCGGCGAGTTCAACGAGACCAACGCCGTCCGCGGGCGCGTGCTGGCGGTCGTCAACGACAACCCCAACGGCTCGACGACCGGGCGCGCCGCGTTCTTCAACAACTTCAACAACGTCGGCACGCTGACCGGGCGCAACGAGAACGCCGGCGCCGATGTGTCTCTGTTCAACATCGGTGACCTCATCATCGGCGAGCTGCTGGACAACACCGGGCTCTACGCGCGCTTCAACGACGGCGAAGACCTCGTGGGCGTGCGCAACGGCGGCGGGGCCAACGGCGGCTCGCAGATCGTCGCCCGGCTCGGCTCGCTCACCATCACGCGCCCGATCAGCCTGGGCGAGGGCGGCGGGTACTTCCAGGGCGCGCACGGCGTGACCCAGACCGCCGAGGGGATCATTACCGCCAAGACACTGGTCATCCGCAACGAGGCCCGTCCTTTGGGCAGCGAGACCGGCACGACCACGGGCAACATCGACCTGTTCGCGCCCAATGTCATCGGCACCAGCGAAGAGCCGGGCTTCGTCGCCATGGCCAACCTCACCCCGGGCGGCAGCATCCGCTTCTACAACACCCTGGGCATCGAGCTCATCCGCCAGGAGAACCAGGGGCTTGTCCGCGCGATCGGCTTCCAGACCACCAACAACGAGAGCGGCGACAACACCAACGACATCCTGATCGTGACCGAGCAGCAACTGCTGGTCTCCGACAACATCAACGCCGGCGGCGGGACCGTCCGCCTGCAGGCCGCGACCGGGATCACCCAGGAGGACCGCTTCGTCCAGGGCGACTTCTTCAACCCCAGCCAGTTCGTGCCCACCACGATCACGGCCCGAAATCTGTCGGTGCTCAACACGACCAGCGGCGACATCTTCCTGGACGGCAACAACGCCGTCGAGTTCTTCTCCGGTCGCAACAACGCGTCCGGCGCCACGCTCGCCTTCGCCAACGCCAACACCCAGCTCCGCTTCGGCGGAGGCATTCCGGGCGTGGACGGCTTCAACGACGGCGACCCGATCGAGGACGGCGGCGTCTCCGTGTTCACCACCGAAGGCGGGCGCATGATTTTCGGCTCGCTCGCCGCGGTCGTGCTCAACCAGTCGCTGGTCAACAACGGCGGCGACATCATCCTGCAGGGCCCCGTCATCCTCGGGCAGGACGGCGACAACGTCATCAATACCCGCTTCACCGGCGGGTACACCTACAACGGGGGCGGGCGGGTCGTCATCGGCGGCAACATCTCCGTGCCCGAAGGCGAGGATAACACCCGGTCGCTGGTGATCCTCACGCCGGTCGGCCCTGAGGTGAACGGCCTGGGTTCCAGGACCCCGGCGGTGATCTTCGGAGGCAGCCAGATCGGCACCGCCGAACTCCGCCTGGCCAACATTCTCATCAACGCCGACGACGCGCGGACCTCGATCCCCTCGGTCGCCACGGTGGTCTTCGGGGCCAACACCGTCAACAACAACACGCTCGGCGTGGTACCGAACTACAACGGCCAGGTCTTCGTCGGCGGCAACTTCACGCTCGGTCAGTTTGAGCGCACGAGTGTCACGGGGAGCATCACGTTCGGTTCAGCGGATCAGCGTGTAGGCTCGATCACACTCGGCGACCTGACGGTGATCGGCAACACCTCGATCTTCGCCGACAATCTGACGTTCATGCGGCGCCCCGGCGGGCCGAACCTGCTCAGCGGCGAGGACGACGGGCTGTCGCTGGTCTTCGGGGGTTCGCTGGATCTGAACGACACGCCGTTGGCGTTCACCGGCAGCGGCTCGGCCACGGTGACCAGCACCACTGGCAACATCGCGGTGGGCAACTTGGCGCGGCTCACGCTGGGTGACCTGCTGACCGCGACCGGGCTGCTGACCTTTGATCAGCGCGGGTTCTTCAGCCTGGCGCGGGTGGGCTTCCAGCGGATCGACCTGGCCAGCGCGCTGCCGAGCGGCATCGCGGGCCTGCAGCAGGCGCCGGTGCAGCTGGTCGTAGTCGGCGATGCGGCCTCGGGCGACTCGTTCCGGTCGCTGCTGATCCAGACTCGCGATGTGTCAGGGGCGGAAGTTGATTCCGCCCTCACAGGCTCGGGGGTCATCGTGGATGTGCCGACGGTGGAGCGTCCCCAGCCGTTGGATTTCAAGGTCGCACCGGGACGATTGAGCGCCACGATGCTCCGGCGCATCGCCGACCTCTACGCACGGCTGCTGCCCGACGACTCGGTCGGCACGCGTGAGGCGATCACCTCGGCCGTCCGCGAGGCCTGGGAGGAGTTCACGGCCGAGCGGCGGTACTCGCCGGCCCGCTCACCGTTGGAGTTCCGGGCGTGGTTGGAAGACCGCGTGCGCGATGGCTCGGCGTCGCCTGCGCAGGCCGGTGCATTGCGCGTGCTCAACGCGGCGAGGGACCTCTTCACCGCGCTCGAGCAGACCGGCCTGACGCGGGCCGAGACGCTCGGGCCGCGGGTGCAGGTGCTCTCGATCCTTGCCGGCGGATGGCTGCCCGGATCGGAGTACGACGCCCTGCAGACAGCCGTTACCGGTGCTTCCCCACTGGCCATGCGGTAAATAGATATCTCCATTCGGCCGGGCTCTCAGTGCATTCTGGGGGCTCCCGTGCCGAGGTGCTGTTCGTACGGCATTTAGTCGTACCAGGGCCCTGGTCCAGTGCCCCTGATGCGGGTGCGACCTGGCGTGTTCCGCTCCGCTGTCAGTCTGGCAGGGACACGCAGAAACAAACGCTGGCACGGCACACCGAGATAAGCGTGATTGGCTGAACACACCGAAAAACACGCTGATTTGGCGGGGATCATCGGCGAGTGAGCTCGATGGTGGGTCGGCGGGTGAGTCGGGCGTCTGGCACCTTGGTTGCCCTAATCTCCACCAGCCGGGAACACCGGCGGGAGACACAGCCATGTCCAAGATCATCGGCATTGACCTGGGCACCACGAATTCCTGCGTTGCGGTCATGGAGGGCGGGCAGCCGAAGGTGCTGATCAACGCGTCCGGCAGTCGCATTACGCCGTCCGTGGTAGCGTTCACCGACAAGGGAGAGCGGCTGGTGGGGCAGCCGGCCAAGCATCAGCAGGTGACGAACCCGAAGAACACGATCTACTCGATCAAGCGGTTCATGGGGCGTCGCCGGGCGGAAGTCTCGTCGGGCGCGGATACGTCGTACGGGCGGTCGGGTGACGAAGAGTCGAAGGTGCCGTACACCATCACCGGCACATCGGACGAGTTCGTGAAGGTCCGAGTGAACCAGGGCGAGTTCACCCCGCAGCAGGTGTCGGCGTTCATCCTGCAGGATCTGAAGAAGACCGCGGAGGACTACCTGGGCGAGAAGGTGGAGCGCGCGGTGATCACCGTGCCGGCCTATTTCAACGACGCCCAGCGCCAGGCCACCAAGGACGCTGGCGAGATCGCCGGGCTGAAGGTCGAGCGCATTATCAACGAGCCGACCGCGGCGGCGCTGGCCTACGGGATGGATAAGAAGAAGAACGAGAAGATCGCGGTCTTCGACCTGGGCGGCGGCACGTTCGACGTGTCCATCCTGGATATCGGCGACGGCGTGTTCGAGGTCATGAGCACCAACGGCGACACGCACCTGGGCGGTGACGACTGGGACCAGCGGATCATCGATTTCCTTGCCGAGGAGTTCCGGAAGAAGGAGGGCATCGACCTCCGCAAGGATCCGATGGCGCTGCAGCGCCTGAAGGAGGCCGCGGAAAAGGCCAAGTGCGAACTCTCGACCATGCAGGAGGCGACGATCAACCTACCGTTCATCACCGCGGACCAGAACGGGCCGAAGCACCTGCAGATGAGCCTGACGCGGGCGAAGTTCGAGAGCCTGACGGCGGACCTGTTCGAACGGCTCAAGGCGCCGTGCCTGCAGGCCCTCAAGGACGCCAAGATCGATGCGGGGCGCATCGACGAGGTCGTGCTGGTCGGCGGGTCGACCCGCATGCCCAGGGCGCAGCAGATCGCCAAGGAGATCTTCGGCAAGGAGCCCAACAGGAGCGTCAACCCGGACGAGGTCGTGGCGATCGGCGCGGCCATCCAGGGTGGCGTGCTCAAGGGGGATGTCAAGGACATCCTGCTGCTGGACGTGACGCCCCTGAGCCTGGGCGTCGAGACTCTCGGCGGGGTGATGACCCGCCTGATCGAGCGCAACACGACGGTCCCGACGAGCAAGAAGGAGATCTTCTCGACGGCCAGCGACAACCAGCCGTCGGTGATGATCCACGTGCTCCAGGGTGAGCGTGAGTTTGCCAAGGACAACCGGACGCTGGGGCAGTTCGAGCTCAAGGGGATCGCCCCGGCCCCTCGCGGCATGCCGCAGATCGAGGTGGAGTTCGCGATCGACGCCAACGGCATCCTGACCGTGACCGCGGCCGACAAGGGCACCGGCAAGAAGGCCGATATCAAAATCACGAACACCGGCGGCCTGAGCAAGGACGAGATCGAGGCCATGAAGCGTGACGCCGAGGCGCACGCCGAGGAGGACCGCAAGCGCCGCGAGATGGTTGATCTTAAGAACCGTGCCGACGCGTTCGCCATCCAGATCCGCAAGAGCCTCGAGGAGCACGGCGGCAAGGTCGGGCCCGAGGTCCGCGGGAAGATCGAGTCGGCCCTGGCCGCGCTCGAGACGGCGCTGAAGGGCGATGAGAAGGAGGCTGTGGAGCGATCCCTGAAGGAGCTCGAGCACTCCAGCCAGGAACTCGGCAAGGCGGTCTACGAGGCCGAGGCCGCCAAGTCCGCCCCGGGTGCTCCGGGCGGCGCGGCACCGGCCGGGGAGGCCGGGGCTTCGCCCGCCGGGTCGGCGGCGGGCAAGGACGACGTCATCGATGCCGAGTTCGAGGTCAAGGACGAGAAGAAGTAACTCCGGCGACGTTCAGCCATCACCCGATGCCCCCGCCTGCGCGGGGGCATTTCAGTTTCGGACGGCGTGTCATGCCCTTCGCGTCGCGGAGCCCGGGTCGAGGGCGCATCAGACGTACGTGGGAGACCGTCACTTAGCGCGCGGTGTTGTCGTCTGAGGGGGCAGAGCCCGCGGCCTCGGAGCGCCAGCGGATTGCGCGCTCCGGTGCAGGGACGCGGGTATCGCTCGAAAGCCACCCGGCCCCGACGATCCCGCGGATCCCGAGGCTGCCGGCATCGGCTCGGAACACGGTCACCCCGGGGAACCGAACGCCGGATGAGAAAAGCGGCCAGCGGTCCGTCGCCCGCATGGCCTGCAGTGTTGTGCCCGCGATGATCACGGAGTCGGTGCTGACGCCTTGCCCTGCTCGCTCGCTCTGCGCGGATATGGCCGGAGCGGTGTCCAGCCGCAGGATCAGCCCGACGCCGTTGTCTCGATGCTGCTCGTGGTCGGCGTGAGTGAACATGCGCCCTTCGACCTCGGCACGTCCACGGGCGATGCGGGCGGGGGTGCCGGTGCCAGGGGCCAAGGCGCTGCGAACCCACAGGTTCATGTCGGAGTGCCCATAGGCCAGAACGCCCGCGGCACCGGCCAGGCCCGCGTTCAGGGCTTCATGGTCGGAGAGAACGACGCCGCGCCCGTTCCCCTGATACCACCAGCGCTCCGCGTCGAAGCGTGCCCTGGCCAGTGACCATGCGTTTTCTTCGGCGGTGCCGGCGGTGGCATAGACGAACGCCCGGACCATGAACGGGCGCAGCGCCGGGGGGGCAGGATCCACCAGCGACGCGGGCATGGGGGGCGCGTTGCTCCGCCTTGATTGGTTGAAGAGCTCGAAGATCGGGGGCCAATCAACGCAGTCGGCGCCGGGGGCGGCGTCGCCGTCCCACCAGTGGCCGGCGTCGGGCTGCTCGTGGTATCCGGGCTCGACGCCCAGTTCGCGGAGCAGTTCGCGGGCCCGGCGGGCCTGCGTGACGGGCACGTTGTCGTCCTTATCGCCGTGCAGGATGTAGACCGGGACACGGTGATCGCGGAGGGTGTGCATGCGTGCAGGGACGTCGCTGTCGGTGCTGGCTCGCCGGAAGACCTCGGCCATGGCCTCGTCGCCCGGGTCGTTCTGCGGCGGCAGCCTGGAGCCGGTGTATGTGTCGAAGGAGAGCCAGCCGGCGCTGGGTGCGATCGCGGCCCAGAGTTCGGGGTGCATGACGCCCAGGTGCCACGTGCCGTGACCGCCCATGCTGTGCCCGGTGAGGTACCGGCGCGCAGGGTCGGTGCGGAAGCGGCGCTCGGCCATGGAGAGCACCTCCAGCGCGTCCAGTCGGCCCCACGACTCCCAGTCGAAGCCGAAGGGGCGGCGGTTGGTCGGGCAGACGATGTACACGCCGGGGCGGGGCGAGTAGGCCTGTGCCTGCGAGATCGCCTCCACACTCGCGCCGTGCAGGGACAGCGCGAGGCCGGGCTGAGCATCGGTCATGGGCGAATCCGGCGGGGGTGGAACGACCGCGTAGTACTGCACGCTCCCATCGATCGCGCTGATGAACGTTCTCCGGTGGGTCTGGTGCGGCCGCCTGAGCCGGAGTTCAACCACGAACGAGTGCGCGGGACGCTCGTCGCCGTCGATCCGTTCGATCACGGCCGCTTCGAAGCGGATGGACTGCGTGCCGTCCTTACCGGTCGGGAGCGCTCCGGCATCGGGCGAGGGCAGGGTCAGTCGCATCTGTCGGACGGAGAGCGGCGGCAATGCCGGCTCGTGGGCGCTGGCAGCGTGCGGCGCGGAGCGGAGCGCGGTGCCGGGCAGGATCGGGCGCACGGCCACGTGCCTTGGGCGATCACTGGTGTTGACCACGACCACACCGACTTCGAGCGGCTCGGTCTCGCCGATGATCACATCGGGGACGGTCAGATCCGCGGTGAGCGCAAAGACATCGCCGGGGGGCGGTGGCGGCGGGCGCAGTTCAGCGCGCATCGGCCCCCGCCCCGCGGAGGCGAAGAGCAGAAGGTTCTCCCCGGCGCGGAGGTGAATGGGCAGATCAACGTAGCCGTGGGCATAGGGGTCACCGGCGCGCGGTTCGGTGTTGACAAAGACCATGGCGTGGCCGGTGGCCCGGAGCATGGCGACCCGGTCGCGCGGCGAACTCACGCTCAGGGCAAGGTACCCGCCGCGGATGACCGGGAACCGGCCCTGATCGTCGGCGCGGACGCTTCTCCACTCGGCGTGTCGGTCGTTGGGCAGGAGGAGCGTGACTCCGTCGCCGGGTGCGGCGAGTGTGCCTCGCGCGAGCGCCGAGGCGACGTGGTCGATCGGGATCGGCACGCGCCCGCCGCGGATGACCCCCTCGATGGCGAACCCCTCGCGCAGGATCCCCGGTGCGTCTGTTTCGATGGCCGGTGCCGTGCCCGGTGTGGCTCCCGGGGCATCCGACGGCTCACCGGCCCGCAGCGCTTGCGCGAGACCCAGCGCCAACACCACCGCCAACCCCACTTCCAACACCCACGCCCGCGAGCCTGCCACCGTGATCGGCGGCGAAGTGGCGTGGGCAGGTCGGCGGAGCGGGCGTCGAGGCAGTGGGAGGGGCGGCATTGGGCGAGTCTACCTGAGGCCGTCCGGTTGACACAGGGGCAGGGATCCCCAAAGATGCCGGGCCGCTGGGCGGATCCTGCACGGCCTCCATGCAGTACCCCCGCCCGCCGCCACCTGGAGAGGTGCCTGAGCGGTTGAAAGGGCTGGTCTCGAAAACCAGTAACGGGCTTGTCCCGTTCGGGAGTTCGAATCTCCCCCTCTCCGCTTCCACGGGCCCGTGCATTTGCAGGGCTTTCTGTTTCGTGTGCCATGAATCACCGAGCATTCCTCGGAGGGAACGCAGGGTCTGTGTGGCCATCTGCTCTGCGCCTGGATATTTGTGCCTGGCCTGCTGATCTCACAGCCAGGGCCTAGGACTCCGACACAGTCTTCCATACATCGCGAAATCGCTGCCTACGCTGAGCGAACTTTCAGCCGAGACTGAAAGTACGATCAATAGGCTTAGTGGTCACTCATGATCATGACGGGTGAGGGCGGTGGGGGCGTGAAACCGCCTTGCGAAGGGGCTGCTCAGCGGGAGTCTGCAGCGATGGTGGTGGCGACGGGCAACTCGACAGCGAACGAGCCTGCACGGCGAGGGCGCTTGGGGGGTTGGGGTGGGCGAGCCATCCGGGATGCGCGGCTGGAGCGCATCGCGGAGAAGATCGAGCGTGGCGAGCGGCTCTCGCTGGAAGACGGGCGATTGCTGTTCACCACACCGGACCTCTGGACGGTCTGCGGGCTGGCCGACCGGGTGCGTCGGCGTCTGCACGCCGACGCGGCGTACTACAACGTGAACCGGCACCTGAACTACTCGAACGTCTGCGTGCTGTCGTGCCGTTTCTGCGAGTTCTACCGGCGCGACGGGCAGGACGGCGCGTACACGCGCGACATGGCGTACATCCGCGAGCAGGCCCGGCAGGCCGTCGAGGCTGGCGCGACGGAGATCCACTCGGTGGGAGGGCTGCACCCGAAACTGCCGTTCTCGTACTACACCGACCTGGTGGCCACGATCCGCGATGAGGCGGCACGTCTGGGGAGCGACCTGCACGTGAAGGCGTTCACGGCGGTGGAGATCGTGCACCTGGCGCGGATCGCCAAGGTCTACCGGGTGGAGGATCGGCAGAGCGGCATCCGGTGGGTGCTGACGCGGCTGAAGGAGGCGGGCCTGGGCTCGCTGCCGGGCGGCGGTGCGGAGGTGTTTGACGATCGGGTGCACGACGAGGCGTTCAAGGGGAAGATCCGGTCGGATGTCTGGCTGGACGTTCACCGCGTGGCCCACGAGCTTGGCCTCAACAGCAACGCGACGATCCTGTACGGGCACATCGAGCAGATCGACGATCGGCTCGTGCACATGGACATGCTGCGCCGCGCCCAGGACCGCGCGCTGCAGCGGCTGGGGTATTCGGGCGTGGATGCATCCGCGGCGACACACCCTGGCCACAGCCCGGGACTCGGCGTGCCAGAGCCTGAGGGGCATCTGGGCTACCGGGGTGATGAGGGGGCGGATGTGCCGGCGATCACGTTGACGCGGCCCGGTGTGCCGTTACCCGAGCGGGTGGCGTTTGCGGGGGACGGGCCGGGCAGTCAGGGGTACTTCCAGACCATCATCCCGCTGCCGTTCGTGCCCGATGGGAGCGATCTGGAGCACCTGCCGGGCCCCGCGGGGCTGGAGAATCTGCGGACGCTGGCGGTGGCGCGGCTGATGCTGGACAACTTCCCTCACGTCAAGGCGTTCTGGATCATGCAGACGCTGCCGATGGCGCAGTTGATGCTGCAGAGCGGCGCGGACGATCTGGACGGCACGATCGTGTGGTACGACATCACGAAGGTGAACCACGGGATCGAGCAGGGCTTGACCAGCGACGGGGTGAGCACGCACCAGGAGGTCAGTGTCGGCACCTTGCAGCGGGCCATCCGCGAGGCGGGGTTTCGTCCGGTGGAGCGAGACACGCTCTACAGGCGCGTGGAGCGTGACACGGCCGACGGCCGGCGTTGGCGAGCGGTGGTGTGAGACAACGGCGTGCGGGACGTGCGCGGGGGTGCGGCGCGGGGCTCGTCGTGCTCAGCGGCACTGACCGTTGCCGGTGCAGACGTAGCGTGTGGTGGTGAGTTCTTCCAGCCCCATGGGCCCGTAGGCGTGGATGCGCGAGGTGGAGATGCCGATCTCGGCGCCCAGCCCCAGCGCGAAACCGTCGTTCATGCGCGTGGACGCGTTGACCAGCACGCACGAGGCCTGAACCTCGCGGGTGAACCGTTCGGCGGAAACGGGGTCGGTAGTGAGGATCGCCTCAGTGTGGTTCGAGCCGTAGCGGCGGATGTGGCCGATGGCCGTGTCGAGGTCGGGCACGATCTTCATGGCGACGACCAGGTCGAGGAACTCGCGACCGAAGTCGCCATCGGGGCCTTCGTCGGCGGGGACGGCGGTGGGGGCCAGTGTCAGCACGTCGGGTGTGCCGCGGACCTGAACGCCGGCGCGGGCGTAGGCCTCGGCCAGCGCGGGCACGAGCCTCGGCGCGGTCGCGGCGTGCACGAGGATGCACTCGACGGCGTTGCAGGTCGCCGGCGCGCTGGTCTTGGCGCTGACGCAGACCTCCAGAGCCATGGCCGGCTCGGCGGTCAGGTCGAGGACGATGTGGTTGACGCCGTGGTAGTGCTGCACCGTGGGGATGCGCGAGTGCTCGGCCACGAATCGGATGAGTTCGACGCCGCCGCGGGGGATGACCAGGTCAATCGAGCGGTCCTGTCGGAGCAGGGTGACCAGGTCGTCGCGGCTGATGCCCGAGAGGTTGACAAGTGCGCCGGGAGGGATGCGGTGTTTCTGGAGACACGCGTGCACCAGGCCGGCGAGTATGTCATTGGATCGCACGGCCTCGCGCCCGCCCTTGAGGATACAGGCGTTGCCGGCCTTGAAGGCGAGCGCGAACGCGTCGATCGTGACGCCGGGCCGGGCCTCGTAGATCATCGCGATCACCCCGAGCGGCGATCGGACCTTGCGGACTCGCAGGCCCGAGGGAGCGGTCGTGTCTTTCACCACCGCGCCGACGGGGTCCGGAAGTTCGGCGATCTGGAGCACGGAGGTCCGGAGCTGGTTGATCGACGCTTCGCTCATCGCGAGGCGCTGGAGTTTGGCCTTCGGGAGGCCGGAGGCTGAGGCCGCGACCAGGTCGGCGGCGTTGGCCTCGAGCACGGCGTGGGCGTGGCGCTCCATTTCGACCGCCAAGTCGCGCAGCAGAGCGTTCTTGGCGGCAGTGGAGAGCGTGCTGACCACCTGCGCGGCGTCACGGGCGGCCGTGGCGGCGGCGGGGATCTCGAGCGAACGTGCTGCAACCTGCGGATCACCCATCGGGCCCCATCGTATGTGGACGCTGGAGGTGTTGTGGCGTGGCCACGGGGATCTGCTGGAGGCTACGGCGTGGCGATGATCGACATCTGGTCCCGGTGGATCGCCTCGTCGGCGTAGCGGTAGCCGAGCCGGGATTCGATCTGCGATGAGCGCAGCCCGCGGATGGCTTCCAGCTCTTCGGCAGAGAAGTTCGTCAGTCCGCGCGCGAAGACCATCCCGCGGCGGTCGGCGATATCCACGGGCGCACCACGTTCGAACGTGCCTGCGACGCGCACGATCCCTGACGGTAGCAGCGAGGCCCCGCGAGTGGTGATTGCGCGGAGTGCCCCCTCGTCGATGGTGATCGTGCCGCGCGGGCGGGCCGAGGCCGACAGCCAGCGGCGCGTCGAGGCCACGCGACGTGGTCGCGGGACGAACAGTGTGCCGAGGGACTCACCGGCCAGAACGCGCGTCACGACCCCCGGCTCGCGGCCGCCCGCGACGATCGTCGGTACGCCCCACGACGCGGCGATTCCAGCGGCCTCGACCTTTGTGGCCATCCCGCCGACGCCGGTGGATGAGCGATCCGCGCGGACGTGCCGCACCGCGGCGGCGACATCGTCGACCGAGGGGATCACCCGCCCGGCGCGTCCGCCCTCGTACAGCCCCTGCACGCTGGAGAGGATCAGCAGCAGGTCGGCCGAGACCAGGGCGGCGGTGAGCGCGGACAGTCGGTCGTTGTCGCCCAGACGGATCTCGTCGAACGAGACCGTGTCGTTTTCGTTGACGATCGGCACGACGCCGGCGTGGAGCAGTTCGTTCATCGTGCGCCGCGCGTTGAAGAACCGTGTGCGGTGCTCCAGATCGTCGGCGGTGTAGAGCACCTGAGCCGCCTGGAGGCTCTGCGCGGATAGTGCTTCTGACCAGGTGCGCATCAGGATCGGCTGTCCGACCGCGGCCGCGGCCTGCTTGAGGGCGATGGTGCGCGGCGGAGCGTTCAGGCCCATCGCCCGGAAGCCGCAGGCCACCGCCCCGGACGAGACGATCACCGTCTGCACGCCCGCGCCACGGCTCGCAGCCCTGACCACCGCGATGTCAGCGGCCAGGCGCTGCACCGCGCCGGGATCGAGCCGTCCGTGTGGCGCGATCACGGCGCTGCCGACTTTCACCACGAGCCGTCGCACGCCGGGCATTGATCGTGCGGGCGCGCTGGAGTGTGGGGGCGCCGTGCCCCCGTGCGAGGGGGCATCGGGATGGTCCGTCGGGTTCACACTTGCTCCGTCGGCATGTGAGGACGCTCAAGTGTGCGTCCGTAGCCTTCGTGGGTTATTCCTTCTTGCCGGGCTGCGCGGGCGCAGGTGCGGGAGCGGGCTTGGGCGGTCGCGGACGCGTCAGGAACACCGCGCCGAACACCAGGAGCGAGATCCCTCCGATGACAAAGAGCGTGTTGCGCAGGAATGCGCGGTCATGTTCCGGCGTGCCCTCGGCCCGGATGAGGCGACGGCGCTCGCTGTCGGGAGCGTCGGCGCTCAGGCGCCCTTCGGCGATGGCTCGCTGAATGATCGGGGCATTGAGCGTGTCGATGTATGAACGCAGGTCCCGAGGCGGTGCGGGCACGCCCGGCTCTGAAGCGGCGTGGGCCCGGGCCTGTTCGAACCCGGCGAGGGCGTCGGCATACTTCCGCACCGCCCCGTGCGCACCGATGCCCTGGTAGATCGCCAGACCCCCGAACAGCAGCGGGACAACAGTGGCCAGTGTCCGAACCATCGAGAACAACCCGGACTTGAGGCGCCAGGCCATGGCCACGAACGCGATGACAAATGCCACCGCGGCCATGCTGCCGGTCACGATCAGTGCGGTGCGGGGGTCGGACCCCTCTGGGGCTTGGGCGTAGGCATAGACCCCGCTCCCAAAGACCGCCAGGCCGTAAAGAAAGAAGACCAGAGAGAGAAACATGGAAGACTCCTGTCGAGTGGGTGGGGGTGTGGGGGTGCCAGTTGCCCCAGGATTTGGCCATCTGCGACCCACACCATACCGAACGTCGTACGAAGAGCGGGGCCGATCGAGCGTGGGGAGAAACACTGGGAGCGATGGGGAAGAACGGCCAGATCGGCCCTGCCATCGTACGAGTGTTCGAGCGTTGAGTCTCCAGATCGTCGAGGTTTGGATCAGATCGGACAAGACCTCAGGATTCGGTAGGATGGTGCCATGGTTCGAAGTTCTGATCCCGGAGGCAGTGCGGGCGCGGTGGATGTCGGCCTGGCTATGGCCGCGGCCGGCTCGAACGAGCGCGCCACGGAGAAGGCCGCAACCGAGGCGGCCGAACGCTGCGCGGAGGGTCTGCGCCTGGCGGGCGGGCAGAGCGCGGACCTGGTGTTGGCGTTCGTCTCGCCGCACCACGCGGCTTCCATCGGGCTGGTCGGCAAGGCCATTGCCCGTCGGATGCAGGCGCGGTGCATCATCGGTGTCTCGGCGGAGGCGGTGATCAACGGCTTCGTTGAGATGGAGGGTGCGCCGGGGATCTCGCTGCTCGCGGCCAGCCTGCCCGGCGTCAGCGTGCGAGCGTTTCGTTCCGATGACCTGCCGTTCGGGGTTGGTCATGCGGCCGACGTGGACCAGGAAGAGGAGGAGGATCTGTCGGCGCTGGGTCAAGCCGCGGGCATCGGTCCGGGCCACCGTGCCACGATCATGTTCGCCGACCCATTCTCAGCCGACATGGACACGCTGCTCCCGGCGTTCGCCCGCGCCCGGACGCTCTGCTCGGCCGAGGGCGCGGGGGGCGGCCCCGACGAGCCGACCTGCGTGGGGCGGCGCGGTCCGATCGTGGGGGGGATGGCCTCGGCGGCGCAGCGGGCGGGAGGTAACACGCTGCTGGTCAACGACCGGGTGGTTCGTTCAGGGCTGGTCGGGGTGAGCCTGGCCGGGGCGGTGCGGTGCGACGCGATCGTCAGCCAGGGGTGCCGTCCCTTCGGCCCGAACATGGTCGTGACCTCGGCCCGGGGGAACGTGATCGGAACGCTCTCGGGTCGTCCGGCGCTGCGGGTGGTGCACGAAGCGATCGAGGCGCTGGGCGAGAAGGAACGCCAATTGCTCTCGCGCGGGCTCATGATCGGGCGCGTCGTGAACGAGTACAAGGACCGTTTCGGCCCCGGTGACTACCTCATCCGTGCGGTCACCGGCGTGAGCAAGGACACGCAGGCCATCGCCGTCGCGGACACGTTCCGCGTCGGCCAGACCGTCCGCCTGCACCTGCGCGACGCTGACACCGCGGAGCGCGACCTGGCGATGCTGATGGACGCACAATCCCTGCACGGACGCCCTGCCGGCGTCATGCTCGTGACCTGCAATATGCGCGGCACGCGTCTGTTCGCCGCGCCCAACCACGACGCCATCGCCGTTCAGCGTGCCTTCCTGGACCCGGCAGCCTCCGGTCTTCCCGGGGAGAGCAAAGCCAAACTCGGCATGCCGATCGGCCCACGGTTGGGCGTGCCGCTGGCGGGGTTCTTCGCCGCGGCCGAGATCGGCCCGGTCGGTGACGGGCTCTTCGTTCACGGGCAGACCGCCTGCGTTCTGGCGTTCAGGCCCGCGGCTGGCGGCTGAGCGGCCGGCTCAGCCCTGCGCGGCGAGCACAGTGCCACGACATTCGCCCAGTCCGATCCGTCGGAACCCCTCCCGCTCGGCGTATCCGCGCAGGATCACCTCGTCACCGTCTTCGAGGAAGATGCGTTTCTCACCGGTGGGCAGTTCGAGAGCATGGCGTGGGAGCGGTTTGCCGTCGGGGCCCGTCCCGTCCCAGGTGCGTTCCAGCAGGCAGCCTCGCGAATCGGGGTCGGGCCCGGAGACGGTGCCCGAGGCCAGCAGGTCGCCGGGCTGAAGGTTGCAGCCGTTGCAGGTGTGATGAGCGATCATCTGCGGGAAGGTCCAGTACATGTCGCGGAAGCGACCTCGGCTGATGCGCACGGGGGCGATCCGTTCGCGGCGCATGCGTTCGGTGCAGAGGAATACCTCGAGCGTCAGGTCCACCGCCCAGTCCGCCGCATCGGGCGTGGTGGGACGCAGGTACTCCAGTGGAGCCGGGTCGTCGGCGGTGCGAGCCGGCCCGGGCACCCTGAACGGCGCCAGCGCCTCGGGCGACACGATGAACGGCGAGATGCTCGTCGCGAAGTTCTTGGCCAGGAACGGTCCCAGGGGCTGGTACTCCCAGGCCTGCACGTCGCGTGCGGACCAGTCGTTGACCAGCACGAACCCGGCGATGTGCTCGTGCGCGCGGTCGAGCGGGATCGGTTCGCCCAGCGCGTTGCCGGGGCCGATGATGCACCCGACCTCCAACTCGTAGTCCAGGCGACGGCTCGGGCCAAAGACCGGCCCGGCGGACTCGTCAGGCCTGGTCTGGCCGCGCGGGCGTCGAACGTCGGTCCCGGAGATCACGATCGAAGAGGCTCGCCCGTGGTAGCCGATCGGCACGTGGCGGTAGTTGGGCAGGAGCGGATTGTCCGGGCGGAACATCGAGCCCACGGTCCGCGCGTGGTGGATCGAGGCGTAGAAGTCGGTGTAATCGCCGATGACGCAGGGCTCCAGGAACCGGACGCCGCCCATCGGCAGGACCGCCTTCTCGCGCAGGCGACGCGCCGACTGCCCGCCCGCGGGCGTGTCCAGCAGCCACCGCTGCACCGTCGCTCGGAGATAGCGCCGGGCCTCCGGCGCGGCCAGCAGCGCGTTGAGCGTGGGCGCGTGCAGCGCCGCGTGCGCGACGGCCGCCGGTTCGGAATCGTCGAACACCCCCGCGTGCGCGAGCATGTCCACGTCCACCACCCGGTCTCCGATCGCCATGCCGAATCGCATGGGCGGGGCCTGATCCCCGGACGTACGCTCGTCCTCCTCGGTCACGAACGCGCAGAGCGGCAGGTTCTGGATCGGGAAGTCGGTGGCGGGGTCGTTGGCCGACTCCACCCACGAGCGCAGGCTGGGGTTGAGCGTGGGATCGGTGTCGTGCCGTGCTTGAGGATCGGGCATGGCGGGAGTGTAATCCCCGCGGAGGACCGGGCAGGGACTCAGAGCAGCGACAGTGCCTGCAGGTCCTGGATCGGGTCGTCGAAGGAACAGGAGCCGAAGCAGATCGCGAAGTTTTCCCGCGCGTGCGCGATCTCGGGCGTCGAGATACGCACGTCCCGCCACTGGGCGTAATCATCGGCGAACGCGAAGGCCGCGGGCAGTTCCTCGCCGATTACTTCGGTCAGGTCTCGCGGCTCGATCTTGCCGGCGTGGAGCAGGGCGGCGGCCATGAAGACATTGACAAACCCGTGCATCACCCCACGCGGACAGCCCGGCTCGTAGGTCAGCGGCTGCTCGGCGCGGATCGGGTGATGCAGTCCGGCGGTCGCCTTGAAGGGGACCTCGGCGGCGTGCATCATCGCGATGAACTCCGCCACGCGATGGATCGGAGGGAACGCCTCGTGGACCACCCCGCCGGTGCGGATTTTGGCGGCCTCGCCGGTGCCGGCCAAGGCCGTGGCGAACCCGCGGAAGTCCGCATCGATCGGGACCTCGAAGAACGTGAAGAGATCTTCCGGGAGCAGGTCCAGGGCGGTGTCGATGGTCTCCGGGGTTATCACCTTGATTTCCACGGTGTCGATGACCGCGTGCTGGGCGTGCTTGTGCTCGGGTCGTGCCGAGCGCCAGGCGTCGTTGAACCGCTGAATGGCGTCGAGGTTTTCCTCGAGTTTCCCGTCGATGAGCACGCTGATGATCCAGGTCTCCGGCGGCATCTCGCCGTTGGCGGTGCGGCGCTTCTCGGCCAGGTAGCTCTCGGCCGCACGTGCCCACTCGCCCAGCCGCGAAACCGGGCAGATGAATCGCTGCAGGGCGTAGGTGTTGGGGCCGCGCCGGTGCCGGTAGAACGTTTCGACCGCGGCCTGCATCTCCAGCCGTGCGGGCGGGAAGAGGCCGGCATAGTCGATGAGCCCCGTGAGCAGTGCTCGCAGCGACTGGGCGGGGCGTGTGCGGGTCGGCGTTGAGGCGGAAACCATGCGTGGACAGTAGGCCCCGGGGACTGGCGCCAGTCAGGGGCGCAGCGCCGGTGGCTCGGGTAATTCACCGCGGTGCCCGGGCAGGTACCGCGCCACCCAAACCTGGCTGCTGGGGCGCTGCTCGCGGTCCAGCCTTGCGCCGCGTTGGCTGGTCCAGATCATCCAGGTGCCGCGGGCGCTGAACGCGGGCAGCCCGTCGAACCCGGTGGCGTAGGTCAGCCGGGACTTCTTCAGGCGGTCGCGCTGCTTGGGCCAGTCGGCCCCCGGCCCTTTGCCCAGGCGGCTCGCGTCGGGCAGTTCGATCGCGAAGACCTCGTAGTTGCTGTGGCCCTGCTCGCTGGTGGCGTAGACCAGGTAGCGCCCCGTCGGGTGGAAGTACGGCGCCCAGTTGACCTGCTGGTTATCTGTGAGCTGGAACTCGTGGCGCAGGCCCGTGATCCGCCCGGGGTCCCCGGGCTCATCGAACGCCAGCACACCGACGAACAGTTGCAGAAGGTTGTCGCCACGCCGATCGGAGCGGTAGGTGATGTACTTCCCGCAGGGCGAGAAGAACCCGCCGCCGTTGTAGCCGCGTGCGTTCACCAGCGGGGTGTGGGCGCCGCGGGTGCTGTCCCACACCCAGATGTCGGGGTTGCCGGTCTTCGGATCGCGGTAGGTGTACAGCACGTGGCGTGCGTCGGGCGACCAGGAGCACTCCGCGGCGTACCCCGCACCGTGGGGCAGATCGAACAGCGGCGACGGCTCCTCGAAGCCGTGACGCCAGTCCCGCTCGCGGAACGGGTGCCCGGTGATGGTCTGGGCGCCACCCTCCCGCGCCCGCGTGGTGACGATCTTCATCTCGGGGGGGAACTGCCACTGGTACCGGCTGCGGTCGCGCGAGTAGCCCGGGCTCTCCTCGTCGGAGGGCGGGCGCGTCGTCGTGCCGAACATGAGCCTCATCGGGTCGGTCGGGTGGAACCACCCGCACGTGTTGGCCGAGCCCGGCGTGGACAGGCGCAGCGGCTCTTCGATCCCGCTGATGCGGGGCGGGATCGCATCGTCGTACTGCAGCCGGGCCACGTACATCGCGAACTGCCGCGTCGGGGCCTGGCCCGGCGGCGGCACCTCCTCGGCCTGGAACACGATCCACGTCGGGGGTTCGGCGTGGTCAAAGTAGGCCTCGCCGGCGCGCAGGAACCGCTCCGGGAACGTCAGTTGCACGTGGTCCGCCAGCACGTGCGCCTCGCGCGTGCGCCAGTCGAGCACGTCGGCCGCGCCGGCCGCGGGCGTGACCCCGGGCGGTTGCGAGAGTATCAACGACAGGACCGGGACCAGCGCGTTCGTGGGGAGCATGGTGCATCGTACGGGCCCGGACCGTTCGCACTCGATGCCTGACCCTGTCAACGCCCCGGACACCGGGCCTCGCGATACGCTGCGCCCATGCCGTCCCCGCCATGCCCATCTTCTCCCGACGCACCGCGTCCGCAGGACGATCCGCTGGTGGCGCGGCTGGACTTTGCCTTACGGGCTGCGCGCGAGGCCTCACGCCTCATCATGGAGTTCTACTCGCCCCTTGGGTGTCGCGCCGAGGCCAAGGCTGACGGCACGCCGGTCACCGTCGCCGATCTCAAGGCCGAGGAACTGCTCCGATCGCTGATCACTTCCGCCTGGCCCGGCGACGGGTTCATCGGCGAGGAGCACGGGAACGTCCCCGGGCGCAGCGGGCTTCGATGGGTCATCGACCCGATCGACGGGACCAAGTCGTTCATGCACGGCGTCCCACTCTTCGGCACGCTCATCGGCCTGCAGCGCCGCACAGGCCCGGAGGGTCTGGCCGGGTCGTGGGAGTCATGCGCCGGGGTGGTCTCGATGCCCGCTCTGGCGCGCGGCCTGACCGCCTACGCCCGCGCCGGTCAGGGCGCGTGGGTGGTTCATGGTGAGTCCGACCCCGCTTCACTCCGTGTGCGCAGGGTGGAGCATCTTGGGGACGCCTGCGTCTGTGTGACCTCGGCACACACCCTGATCAACGGCCCGGCCGGGCGCGGATACACCGACTTGGCCTCCAGGGCTCGCCTTGTCCGCGGATGGGGCGATTGCTATGGCCACGTCATGGTGGCCGCCGGGTCCGTGGACGTCATGCTCGACCCGCCCATGAACCTCTGGGATGTGGTGGCGGTCGAAGCGCTGGTCCGCGAGGCCGGTGGGGTCATGACCGCGCTGGACGGCTCGCCGGTCGGCGACGGCTCACGCGGGGCGATCTCGGCCTCGCCGGCGCTCCATGCTCAAGCCGTGGCCCTGTTGGCCTCGCCATCCGGAACAGCCCATACGCCGGGATGAGGAGCGGCCAAGAGTCACGCCGCACACTACGATCTGCACATGGCCGAGCGACTCCCTGTGTCCAAGACCTACAAACTCTATATCGGCGGGGCCTTTCCCCGGTCCGAGAGCGGGCGCAGTGAACCCATCCGCGCCGCGGACGGTTCCATTCTCGGGCACGCCTGCCTGGCCTCGCGCAAAGACCTGCGCGACTCGGTCCTGGTGGCGCGCAAGGGTCTGGGGCCCTGGTCCTCGGCGACGGCCTACAACCGAGGGCAGGTGCTCTACCGCATGGCGGAGATGCTCGAGGGCAAGCGTGCCGAGATGGTGGAACTGCTGACGCTAGCCGGTGGAGACCGCGCGGCGGACGAAGTGTCCGTCGCGGTCGATCGGCTCGTCGCCTATGCCGGCTGGGCGGACAAGTTCGCGCAGGTCCTCGGTTGCCAGAACCCGGTGGCCGGGCCGTACTGGAACATCACGACCCCTGAGCCGACCGGGGTGATCGGCGTGGTCTGCCCGCCGGACCGGGCACTGCTGGGCCTGGTCTCGCTGATGGCGCCGGTGATCTGTGCCGGGAACACCGCGGTGGTGGTGAGCCCCGCCGCGCCGGGCGTGGTTTCGACCTTCGGCGAAGTGTGCGCGACCAGCGACCTGCCTTCTGGCGTGGCCAACCTGCTCACTGGGCGCGTCGAGGAACTTGTCCCCGTCCTCGCGGCCCACCGTGACGTGGACGGCGTGCACGCGGCCGGGGTCTCGTCCGAACTGGCCCGGACCATCCGCGAAGGCACCGCGGACAACCTCAAGCGCACGAACATTCGCGCGGCGACGGACTGGTTCTCGCCGGGTGAGTGCGAGGGGCCATGGTGGATCGAGCCGTTCGTGGAGTTCAAGACCGCCTGGCACCCGGTCGGTTCGTGAGGTATGACGAGTTCGATGCTGCGCTGGCGCGTGCGAAACTCACATTCCCGGCGGCTGATCGCCGTCGGATCGGGCCTGGCGCCGGTTGTAGATGCGAGCGGCCATGAACAGCACCAACGCCGCCACGATCACCGAAACCGTCATCGAGACCAGCCACTGGGTATTGGCCTGACCGGAGGTCTCGGCCGGGCCGAAGATCACCGGCGTCAGCAGGGTGCTGGCGATCCGTACCACGGTGTAGGCGATAATGGCCAGGATGAACGGGAGCATGGTCGACATGGCGGCACCAGGGGAAGTGATTCAGGGAGTTGCGTACGCCGGGGTGCTCCCGGCTTCGGCCCGGGACTGCAGGTGCACAGCCAGGGCCGCGCCGAGGGCGACGTTGGATTTCACGAGGGCGATATTGGCCCGAAGCGTCTGGCCTGCGGAGATCTCGTGCACGCTGTTCAGCAGGACCGGCGTGAGATCGCGCCCTTCCGCCCCGGCCTCTCTCGCGCGCCGCTCGGCCTCGGCCAGCCAGCCCGACCAGATGTTCTGGGGGATCTCATCCTCGGGAGCAATCGGGTTGCAGACGACCACGCCGCGGTGTGTGCGGTTCAGTTCGCGGTCGATGAACGTGGCCAGATCGTCCAGGTTCTCGAAGCGGGCGTCCACGCGGCAGGACGCGCCCGAGACGAAGCGCTGGTAGAACGCGGGAAACTCGTCGGTCCGCCAGCCGACCACCGGCACGCCCAGCGTCTCGAGCATCTCGCGTGTGTTGGCCACGTCGAGGATGCTTTTGCACCCGCTGGCGACCACCGCCACAGGGAACCGCGTGAACGCCATCAGGTCCGCCGAGATATCCAGCCGCTGGGATAGTCCGCGGTGCACGCCCCCAAGCCCGCCCGTGGAAAAGACCCGGATCCCTGCGCCCGCCGCCAGCTCCATTGTCGCCGACACGGTCGTAGCCCCGTGCCCGCCGCGGTGCACTGCCAGCCCCAGCGAGGCGCTGTTCAGTTTCGGGACGTCGCCCGGGGGCGCGTTGAGGAGCAATTCCAGGTCCGTGTCCGTCATCCCCGCGACCGGGCGACCCGCGACCACGCCGCACCTGCACGGCCATGCACCTGCCTGGCGTGTGATCCGGGACAGTTCGCGGTCGAGATCCCGCGCTTCAGATCGCGGTACACCGTGCAGCAGAAGCGTGGTCTCCAGCGCCAGCCGGGCACGCCCCGAAGGGTGAGCGTGAGGGCTCGGAGGATTCGCGGCGGAAAGGGCCATGGGCTCAGCGTACCCCGATCAGTCGTTTGGCGGTGGGCGTTCGACCCTGCCGTCCCGACTTGGGATCCTCGAAGGCCACCCCACGCAGCGGCCCGACGGCGGTAGCATCGCCGCATGGCCTGCCCGTTCAACCCATCGCCAGACAAACCAACCGACTCCGGCGTGCAGGGGTCCGTTCCTGCCGGGGTGCGATCTCCGTCCGGCTCAGGCTGGGGTGACCCGGCGGGAGCGCCCGCGGCGGGCGTGGGGCGCGGGCGACTGACCTACGGCTCGTACCTGAAAGTTCCGGAGCTGCTGGCCCTGCAGCACGAACTCTCTCGTCCGGTGCACCACGACGAACTGCTGTTCATCATCTCACACCAGGTCTACGAACTCTGGTTCAAGCAGATGCTCCACGAGTTGCGCCGGGTCTGTGCGTTGATCGACGCCGACCGGCCCGACCAGGCAAGCCAGACCTTTCACCGGCTGCACGCGGTCCAGGCCCTGCTCATCGCGCAGCTCCCGGTGCTGGAGACGATGGACTTCGTGGAGTTCCGCAAGTTCCGCGAGCACCTGCGCCCGGCCTCGGGGTTTCAGTCGGTGCAGTTCCGCCTCGTGGAGTTTCTCAGCGGCGCCAAGAACCCGCGCATGATCACGCTGGTCGGCGACGACCAGGACGCCAGCCGAGTGATGCAGGAGTCGCTGGCGCAGCCGACGGTGTACGACCACCTCCTCAGGCTGCTGTCGCGACGCGGGCTGCCGATCCCGCAGGACATCCTCGCCCGTGATGTGTCGCAGAGTTACCCCGGAGATGCACGCGTCGTCGAGGCCATCCTCCCGGTCTACGAGCATGCCGAACAGCACTACCCGCTCTTCAGGCTCTGCGAGCACCTGGTCGAGTACGACGAGCGCTTCAGTCTCTGGCGATTCCACCACGTCAAGATGGTCGAGCGGATGATCGGCGGGATGGTCGGCACTGGCGGCTCCTCAGGGGCCAAGTACCTCATGGGTACGGTCCAGAACAGGCTCTATACCGACCTGTGGGCCGTGCGTGATCGTCTCGGGGCGGCCCCGGCCTGAGTGCCGCCGGGCAAGTCCGATTCCTGTCTGGTCCATTGTCCTGCCCCGAGAAAGTACTGGTTTCTGGATGATCAGGTGAACCGTGGCGTCTCATGCCCCGAATAGGGGGTTGGTGTGCGTTCGCACACGGGAAAAACTCATTGCATGCCCGTTCGGGCTGGGTTATGCTTCTCTATCTGACCCGGTGGCACACCCCAGATTTCAGCACAGCTAGGAGCACGCACGTGATCAACCGCACGATGTTGACCGCAGGGATCTTCTTGGCCGCAGGAACTGTTCTGTCGACGGCCGCACTGGCGCAGACCTGGAACCAGGCCCCTCAAAACGGCTACCGCCCCGGTGGGCAGATCCACGGAATCGACGTGGGCATTTCGGCCATCGCCGCAAGCACCGGCGGCGGTAAGGCGATCAACATCTACGCCACTGCGAGCGCCTCCGCTTCTCTCCCGGTCGGGCATTTCGCGATGACCGCGAGCACGACCAGCTGCAACTTCCAGCCCAACGACAGCGGCACCCGTAACTATGCCACTGGCGAACTGACGGGCTGGGTCCCTGCCGAGTGGTACGCCGCGTGGGACGGTGATCTGCCCGGTATCAACTTTGCCAACCCCCTCGAGGTTGGCACGCATCCCAACACACCCACCTGGCTGTGGGGTGCGCGTCACCCGTACATCGTCACGAACATGTACCGCCTCAACGCCGACGGGCGCCTCGAGCAGCTCGCGGCCTCGTGGATCAAGCACGGCTGGCTGGCCGCTTCGGTCTCGCAGGGTGAAGTGGGTGGCCCCAACGGCCAGCCCCGCTGCGGCACGGGCTCATGCTCGGGTCTTGGCAACAACTTCCTTGGCGCCAACTGCTCCGACACCTACGGCGCCGGCCTGAACGCCGACCGCCGCTGGCTCGGCCCACGCACCGAAGTGCGGGCCAACGCCACGTTCAACGATCCGGGTTGGGCGATCCCGGATTCCTGGCTGGCCAAGTACGACTACGCCGGCGATGTCGACGCGGTGCAGGGCACCGACGGCTACGCCCGCGCGTACAACAGCAGCGGCACCGGCCAGGCGTGGAAGCTCTGCCAGGTCAAACTCAGCGAGCTGGACACCTCTCCCCAGGGCCTCGGGGCTCCCAGCGGCTTCGGCCGGGTTTTCATCGAGGGCTACTACGTTGTCAACGGCGACAACTACAAGTTCAACAACTTCGCTTCGCGTCGGTTCACCTACACCCAGCCGACCACCTCGGTCTCCGCGGCCAACTTCACGTTTGACGGGCCTCACACATATGGCCCCGCGCTGCTGCAGTGGGGCTCGATGCCCGGCCTGAACGTCCCCGGCACGTTCCGTCACAGCGTTGCCCAGCCCACGAACGAGGGCACGCTCTACGTGGCCAGCCGTGTTGTGGACCTGGGCGGTGGCCAGTGGCGCTACGAGTACAACGTTCTGAACGCGGACTTTGACCGCGAGGTCATGAGTGTCCGCGTTGATGTCCCACTCTCCGCTTCGGTCACGAGCCAGGGCTTCTGGCAGCCGCGCCAGGCCTCGCCCGGCTATCACGGCTTCAACCGTGCCGATCCGCAGCAGAGCGGAGCCGGCGGCACCCCCCTGGCCTCCAGCAACTGGGGCTATGTCTACGACGTGGACAACAAGGCCGGCATGTGGGCTGCCCCCGCGCCGATCCCCTCCAACGCTCGCCCCAACACCATCCGCTGGGGCACCATGTACACCTTCTGGTTCACTTCCAACTACCCGCCCTCGCACAACGGCTCGTTGGCCATGACGGCCCGTCTGCCGGGCACGGCCTCCGAGTTCGTGGCCACCGGGATCAGCGTGCCCAAGAACCCGGCCGACATCGCCGGTACCGACGCAACCCCGGGCGGTGACGGCAACATCGACAACGGCGACTTCGCGCTCTTCATCTCCGAGTTCTTCGCCGGCTGCTCCAGCCCCGGCTCCATCCCCTGCTCGCCCGCTGATATCGCTTCAACCGACTCCACGCCCGTGCCGGACGGCAACTTGGACAACGGCGACTTCGGACTCTTCATCACCGCGTTCTTTGGTGGTTGATAGTTGCGGCCTGATCACGGGCCGCTCACGGCGATTGAATTTCCCGGGCATGCCCTGACAGGCGTGCCCGGGTTTGTACTGTGCGACCTTGGTTTCCGGCGGCGTGACGCATTCTGATGTTCACGCAACCCTCCGGCTGGCTGGGCGTACAGGACACACCTTTGCTCTGGGGAGTCCGGACGCGATTTCCGCGCCGAGTGGAGTTCACGCATGAAGATGAGGAAGAGTCTGAACGCTTCGGCCCTTGGCCTGGCCATTCTGGCTGGTACCGCCCTCAGCGGTGCCCCTGCCTTGGCGACGATGGACGACCCGTCCACCGGGCGTAACCCGCTCGGCCTCCAGCCGGGCATCGATCTGTCCATCTCTGCCATCGCCGCCACAACCGGTGGTGCACGGGCGTTCTCCATCTTTACCAGCACGACCGCTACGCCGTTCCTCCCTTCGACCGACTGGATCGCTTTGTCAGCCAACACCACCAGCTGCAATGTGCAGAACACCAACACCGGGTCCTACAACTCGACCGGCACTACGACCGGCACGCCGCCGCCGCACTGGTACCAGGCTTGGGACAGCTCGCTTCCCTCGGCGGCCGGAGGCATTCCCAATCCCTACCCGACGGATCCCACGGTGCCGACGGTCCTCTGGGGAGCCCGCCACCCGTACATCCACATCAACACCTACCGCATCAACAGCGAGGGACGCCTTGAGCAGCTCGGAGCCGGCTGGACCAAGCACGGGTGGTACGCGGCCTCGGCAAGTCAAGGCACCGTCACAGGCCCGAACGGCCAGCCCCGCTGCGGCGACGTCGGCTTCTCGTGCGCGGGCCCCAGTGACAATTTCCTGGGCGCCAACTGCTCCGACACCTATTCCTCCGGGCACAACTCGGACCGCCAGTGGCTCGGCCCGCGCGTGGAGATCAGCGCCCGCGGGTCCTGGCACACGCCCGGCTGGGACATGCGAGACAGTTGGCTGACGCGCGCTTCCTACAACGGCGCAACGGACAACTACAACGCAAACGCCGCCAGCCCCACCTTCACGCGTTCCTACACCGGCTCGGGCACCGGTCAGGCCTGGAAGCTCAACCAACTCTCGCTGACCGAGATCGGCGCTGCAGGTTTGGGGACCACGACGACCTCGGCCTTGAACAACAACACCGGCAACCTCGGGCGCGTGTTCATCGAGGGCTATTACGTCGCGAACAGCGACAACTACAAGTTCAACAACATCGCCAGCCGTCGCTGGACGATTTCCCACGCAGGGTCCGGGGCGACCTCCGCCACGAACTGGACCATGAACGGCCCGCACCTGTTCGGCCCGACGATCCTGCAGTGGAGCAACCCGTCGATTCACTGGGACAACGTGAACAGCGCCCCGCCGCCCGGTGTCTTCCGGGCGGGTGTGGCCCAGCCCGAGAGCGAGGGCCAGGTCTACATCGCCAGCCGTGTCGTGGACCTGGGCGACGGGACCTATCGCTACGAGTACAACGTCTTCAACCTCGACTTTGACCGCGAGGTCGACTCCTTCTCGATCCCCGTGCCCAACGACGTGATCATCAGCGACGTCGGCTTCTGGCAGCCGCGGCAGACCAAGCCCGGCTACCACGGGTGGAACCTCTCCAATCCTCAGTCGCACATCACTGTCATCAACACGCCGACCGATCCCACGCGATGGAACTGGTCGGTTGACACGGTGAACCGCCGACTGGTCTTCGCGCCGCCCAGTCCGGCCGGCTCGTTCCTGGGCCAGATCCCCAACACGATCCGCTGGGGCACGATGTACACCTTCTGGTTCACGTCGCCCAACCGCCCGCTGATCTCCTCGTCGGCCGCGGTCACCGGGCGTCTGCCCGGCGATCACGCCAGCCTTGTCGCCTCGCCGATCTCTACCCCGCGCTCGTTCGCGGACATCGCTCAGACCGACGCCACGCCGGGCGCCGATGGCACCGTCGACAACGGCGACTTCGGGCTGTTCATCAACTCCTTCTTCTCGGCCGATTGCTCCGCGTCCTGCGGGGCGTTCCCCGTGCAGGCCTGTGGTCCGGCCGATATCGCCCAGACCGACTCCAGCCCCGGCGCGGACGGCTGCATCGACAACGGCGACTTCTCGCTCTTCATCAACGCGTTCTTCTCATTCTGAGCCGTCACCGCCGGCGTGATGCCAGAACCAGCACCGCTTTCCCATGCGGCCCGTCCACCCGGACGGGCCGTTTCTTTTCCCGGCGTGTAACCACCTATCCAGGTGCGTCGGCGGACCGCGCGAGAGCGCTCGAGATCTCCACCCGAGTGCCCACCCTGGCCCGTCCCGCCTAATCTTTTCTGATGGAATCCACCACAGCGCAACCCGGCGCAGATCAGAGCATCGCCGCCGGCGAAGCTCGGAGGGGCGACCGCTGGAAAGCCGGAGACTGGCTTGTCCGGTGCGTGCTCCCGCTGTACCTGGGCGGCGGGGCACTCATGAAGTACTTTACCGGCACCCCCGCCGACCTGCCCGGACCGGTCAAGGTTCACGCCCCGGGCCTGCTCGGCGTCAGCGCCGACGCGGTGTTCTTCATGGTCATCAGCACGGAACTGTGCCTGGCGCTGCTGCTGGCGCTGCACCGCGGGCTGGCGCGACCGCTGGCAGCCTTGACGCTGCTGATCTTCGCCGGCGTGCTGGTGCAGCAGTGGGCCAGCGGCGCCGACGCCTGCGGTTGCTTCGGTAGCGTCAAGGTGCCGACATGGGTGATGCTCGTGGTGGATGTCGCCCTGCTGGCGATGGTGGTGCTGCTGCCTTTCAGGAGATTCGATCGCGCGGCCGTGGCAACGAGCCGCAACAGCTTCGACATCCCCGCGGCGCGCTGGGTGGGCCTCGGGGCGGGCTGTCTGGCCTGCGTCACGGCGGTCTTCATGACCGGGCCGAGGATGCTGTCGGCGCGGGTGGTCACGGGGCCGGCGTGCACGCCGGTTGAGGACCTGGCTGGCCGTCCGGTGCTGATCGACCCGCGGGAGTGGATCGGCCTGATGCTTCGCGACACACCGCTGGCCTGCTACCTCGAGGACGGCTGGGCCTCGCGAGCGACCACGGACGTGCAGTTGTGGGTGCTGTACGACCATGCCTGCCCGCACTGCCACGCCCTGTTCGCCAATCGCTTTGCCGGGGTACGTTCTCTGCAGGAGGGGCAGGTGATCGCGGTGGACATGAACACGGCGGTGGTCCCTGATGACCTGCGGCCGCAGTGCCCTTCGTGCGTTCGCGTGGATCCCAAGCCGGGCGTTCGACTGGTCACGCCCGGAACGCCGATGATTCTCACTGTGCGCCTTGGGCGCGTGGTTGCAGTGGAACTTCCCTGATATCTCCCGAGCACCGTTCACGTCGGTTCCGCCCAGGTTCGAGGTCATGCGTGCAGCACGGCCGACCATGCCGGTAGGCCTCCGGGGGGTTGAACAGTGGCGGGGGGCGACGGATGGACGGGAGGGTGGGCGAGCCGATGGCCGACGCCAAGTCCATGTTGAACGATGGCCGTGCTGGCGCGCCCATTCGCCCGGATTGGTCCGGGCGATCCGGGCGATGTGGTGAAACCGCGCTCAGCCTGCCGGTGCTGGGCGGGGCCGGGGATGGCCCGGCGCCGGGCCGACAGCGCCCGCGTTCGGGGATGGGGGTGTGGCGAGCGGCGGTGCTCATCCTTGTGCACTTACTCATCGCGGCGCACGTGGTGCTGTGGGTGATGTCGGGGTTGGCCGATGGTGAGCCGCGCACGCTCTCACCGCTCGAGCCCAGCGAGAGCATGGCCACGCTGGAAACGGGGCTGGTCAACGCGGGCTTTGTGCTCTTTGCGCTGGCGGTGGCGTCGACGGCGGTCCTGGGGCGGTTCTTCTGCGGGTGGGCCTGCCATGTGGTGGCGCTGCAGGATCTGTGCGGCTGGATCATGAAGAAGTGCGGCGTGCACCCGGTGCCCTTCCGCTCGCGGCTTCTGCTGTGGGTGCCGCTGGGGTTGGCGGTGTACATGTTCGTGTGGCCGACGTTCCGGCGCGAGGTGCTGGCGCCGGCGCTGGAGCGGTGGTGGGGGGGCGTGCCGGCGTGGATCGGTGAGGCCCGCCCGCTGGCGGGGTTCAAGGCCGAGTTCTGGGTCGAGGATTTCTGGGCCACGTTCCCGGAGTGGTACGTGGCGGTTCCCTTCCTGCTGATCTGCGGCTTTGCGGTCGTGTACTTCCTGGGCAGCAAGGGTTTCTGCTCGTACGGGTGCCCGTACGGCGGGTTCTTCGGCCCGGCCGACCGGGTCGCGCCCGTCCGCATCCGAGTGACCGACGCGTGCAACCACTGCGGGCACTGCACCGCGGTGTGCACCAGCAACGTGCGCGTTTCGGACGAGGTGCGCGACTACGGCGCGGTGGTCGATCCGGGGTGCATGAAGTGCATGGACTGCGTGTCGGCCTGTCCGAACGGCGCGCTCTACGTCGGGTTCGGAGCGCCGGCGGTGCTGACTCGCCCGCGCGCGGACGCTCCGGCCCCTGCAGGGGCCCGCCCGCGCACATCGAGGCGCTACGACCTGACGATCCGCGAGGAGATCGTGGCGCTGGCGGTCTTCCTGCTGATGGTGCGCGGGTTCCGGGGAATGTACGACCTGGTGCCGCTGCTCATGGCCGTCGGGATGGCGGCGATCGGCACATACATGGTGATGAAGAGCTGGCGGGTGCTGCGCGACGCGAACATCCGCGCGCCGTACTGGCAACTGAAGCGTGCGGGGCGCGTCACGCCCGCTGGGTGGGCGTTCCTGACCGCCACCACGCTGGTCATGGTTCTTGCGGCGCAGGGCCTGATGATCTGGTACCACTCTTGGCAGGGAACCCTGGCCGCGGGGCAGGTCCGGGTGCGGCTGACGGAGGTCTTCCGGCCCGGGTACGAGCCCGGCGCAGAGGACTTGGCCCACGCCGAGCGGGCCATCGGGCATCTGGAACGCGCCGGCCCTGTCGCTCGAGGTGGCGTTGCACTGGCGCAGTCGGTCACGAACGAGGTGACGCTGACGTACATGTACGTGGCCGCGGCCCGGTGGGACGAGGGTGAGGCGGCCGCGCGCCGCGTGCTTGAGCGCACGGGCAGCAACTCGGTGCTGCCTGTGCTGTCGGACCTGCTGCGTCGCCGCGGGCTGTCACCCGAGCAGGTGCGCGAGGAGGTCGGGCGGTGGCTGGAGCGCTGGCCTGCGCTGGAGCCGGCGCGGGCCGAGGTCGTGCGCGAGTGGCTCTCCGAGGGAGCGTCGGGAGTGAACGACGCGGTGGGCGCCTATCGCGTTGCGCTGGAGGCACGCCCCGGTGACGTTCGCGCAGCATCCGCGGGGGTGCGTCTGGCGATCGAGACCGGTCGCCCGGCGCTGGCGGTCGAGTGGGCTCAGCGCGGGCTGGAGCACCGACCCCGCTCGCACTCGCTGCAGGCTCTGCACGGCGCGGCTCTATTGATCCTCGGGCGCGGCGCTGAAGCCGACCAGGCCCTGGACCGTGCGATCGCGCTGGTCCCGAGGGCCAAGCGTCCTGCGGACGCTGCCGTCGACGTGGCGCGCGTGCTCATCAATATCGAGCGGTTTGAGCGGGCATTCGTGCTGCTCGGCGAAGCGATCGATCGAGGACCGATCGGGCGCACGCTGCTTTACGAGCACGCGCGCACCGGTGTCGTACTCGCACGCCACCGTGAGCGGCTGGGAGGAGACCGGGCCGTTGTCACAGCGCCCCTGGAGGCGTCGGTCACCTCGCTTGAGAGGCTGGTCACGATGTTTCCAGACGAACCAGAGCCCTACCAGCGGCTGGCCTCGGTGCTTCGGATGCTGGGGCGCGTTCCTGACGCGGTCCGGGTCGAGACGGCCCTCCGGGAGGTGCTGGAGCAACGAAGGGCCAGTGGGGCCCCTGTCGAGCCACACGAGCACTCGCCGCTCCTGCCGGAGGGAGGGCGGACCAACCAGCCATAATGCAGGGGGTTTGCGGAGGGCGAGCTCAGGTTATCGGTACTGAATCTTCGGGTAGCCCCGATTTGGCGCGCCGTTGAGGTCACGAACCGGCGATTCCGATGTTGGCCTGTGGTAGACTTTGGACAGTGCACGTGTGGCGGAAGTGAATCGGGAACCTCCCGGGGGGCGTGGGAGTATCTCGTTGTGTCAATGCCCGGGCATGGGCCCGGTGGCTGTCAACCTTGGCCGAAAGCGGCTGAAACTGGACGGAACAGGAGAGATCGATGCCATCCATGCTGCGTTCGTGCCTGTCGACCCTGACCACCGCGGCGGCCCTTGCCGTGTTCAATGCCCCGCTGGCTGCGCAGTACATTGGCCCGGCGGTCGGCACGAACCCTGCTCCGCGGATCGATCCGAGCGTGTTCAACCCCGACGTGGCGAACTACGCCGATGTGGCATCGGGGCTCGGTGACCCGGTGGCGACGGTCAGCCCGCCCGGTCAGCCAGAACGCCTGATCATCCTGCAGCGGAACGGGATCGTCCGGGTGGTGGAGAACGGCACGCTGCTGGCGTCGCCGTTCTTCGATATCAGCACGACCTACTTCAACAACCAGCTGGGATGGGGCACCACGCCTGTGGCTCAGGCGGAACGGCAGCGCCTGATCGTGAACACCAGCACGTCGTTCCGCCAGCCGGCCTCGGGCGGCGTGAGCGGGTTCGGGGTCGGGACCATCCTCACGGGCGACCGCAACAGCGAGCAGGGCCTGCTGGGGATCGCCTTCCCGCCGGGGTACTCCGATCCCTCGAAGCCCAACGAGTTCGGGCGCTTCTACGTGTACTACACCACGTGGCGCGCCGGGGCCTGGTTCAACACCGGCACCCCAACGCGCCGCGGCAACAACGGCCAGACCGTCGTCGCCCGCATGTTCGTTGATCCCATGAACCCCAACCGCGCCCTGCACGCCCCTGTGGTCGGCTCGCTGGCGGGCACCGATGAGGCGGCCAACGGGGTTCCTTCGCCCACCGCGACCGCGCCGGTCGAGGAGCGGATCCTGACCTTCCCGCAATTGTTTGTGAACCACAACGGCGGTGCGTTGGAGTTCGGCCCTGACGGGATGCTCTACATCGGAACGGGCGACGGCGGCAGCGCCAACGACCCCACAAACGCCGCGCTGGACATCCGCCTGTCCATCGGCGCCAGCGATAACTTCTACTCGTGGCTCGGCAAGTTGCTGCGCATCGACGTCAACGTCGCGTCGGGCTACTCCGTTCCGGCGTCGAATCCGTTCGTTGGTCAGAGCACCAATCAGGACGGGGTGCTGCGTCCTATCCGTCCGGAGATCTGGGCGTACGGCCTGCGGAACCCGTGGCGGTTTTCGTTCGATCGGCTGACCGGTGACCTGTGGATCGCCGACGTCGGACAGAACGCGTGGGAGGAGATCAACATCGCGCCGTTCCCCCTGCTGGGCAAGGGCTGGAACTGGGGCTGGCGCGTGAGCGAGGGCTTCGAGCCGACGCCGAGTTTCGCCAGTCAGTCCGTGGCGCTAGGGTCGAGCGTGACGGGGGCGAACTTCTCCGGCTGGCCTGGGCTTGGCGGGGCGGCCCAGCCGGCGTTCATCCTGCGCGATCCGGTCTACACCTACGGGCGGAACAACCAGACGGGGACGCCGGCGCTTGAGGGGTTTTCGGTGACCGGAGGGTACGTCTACCGCGGTGACGCAATCCCGTCCTACCGCGGGCGATACTTCTTCGCGGACTATGTCTCGAACCGCATCTGGTCGTTCCGGGTTGACGGGACCGGTGCGATCTACGACCTGCGCATCCAGACCAGCCAGTGGACCGGGCCGAGCGGGTCGGTCACGTCGATCGCCTCGTTCGGCGAGGACGCTAACGGCGAACTGCTCATCGTGCAGTTGAATGGGCGCGTGCGCCGGGTCGTGCCGCAGGCCAACGCCCTGAACCCCGCCGACATCGCCTTCACCGACTCGCGCATCGGCAACGACGGGCAGGTTGATAACGGGGACTTTGCCCTGTTCATCACGTGCTTCTTCGGCGGTGGCGACCGCAACGGCACGCCCGACGAACGCGCGGCCTACATCCTCAACTGGCCCGCCGACATCGCTTCCACCGACGCCACGCCGACCCCCGACGGCCGTATCGACAACGGCGACTTCGCTCTGTTCATCTCGTCGTTCTTTGCTCCATGACGCTCGGCAGGCCGCCGGGACGCTGTGCCCGAGGAGGGGGCCTAATCTGGGGCATGCCTGAAGGACGCGGACCGGCGGACGGCGAGTGCACGGCGGGGTCGGTGCGGATCGGCCCGGGACGTTCCCTGTGCGTGATCGCCGGGCCCTGCGTGCTGGAGTCGAAGGACCTTGGCGAGCAGATCGGCCGGACGATGCGGGACGCCTGTGCGACGCACGGCGTGTCATACATCTTCAAGGCATCGTTCGACAAGGCGAACCGCTCGAGCATCCACTCGGCGCGGGGGCCCGGCCTGGAGCGCGGAGTGTCGTGGATCACCGAGATCGGGCGCGCGTTGAACGTGCCGACGACGACCGACCTGCACGAGCCGGCCCAGGCCGAGCCGGTGGCCTCAGCGGTGGACCTGCTGCAGATTCCCGCGTTTCTCTGCCGTCAGACGGACCTGCTGGTTGCGGCGGGGCGTGCGGCATCGCGGCACGGTCGCGGGGTGAACATCAAGAAGGGGCAGTTCATGTCGCCGGGGGAAATGGGCGGCGCGGTGCGAAAGGTGGGCGAGGCCGGCTGCACGAATGTCATGCTGACCGAGCGCGGCACGTTCTTCGGCTACGGGCGGCTGGTGAACGACTTCATCGGGCTGGGTGACCTGATGGCGCTGCGCGTGCCTGGGCGTGAGGCCGGGGTGCCGGTGTGCTTCGATTGCACGCACAGCACGCAGCAGCCCGGTGCCGGAGAAACAACCGGCGGACGTCCGGATCGGGCTGGGTTGCTGGCGCGTGCGGCGGTGGCGGCGGGGGTGCACGCGGTGTTTCTGGAGTGCCACCCCGAACCGTCGCGAGCGCTGTCGGATGCGTCGACCATGCTGCCGCTGGAGGAGGCGGTGAGCCTGGTCAGCGTGCTGGCGAGGCTTCGCGCGGCCGCCGGGTGACAATCCGTGGTCGGCCTTCAGAACCCATGGCGTCGGGTCGTTCCGGCGCGTGCTGCAGCGAGTCCGTGCAGGGGATGAGGATTTCGGCGACCGCGCCGGGGCGATCCTGCGGTGTGCGCACGCTCCGGGCATTGGCGAGGGTGACGCGGCCGAGGTGCGCGTCCACGATGCGGTGGACGATGGCCAGACCCAGGCCGGTGCCGTTGGCGCGTGTGGTGAAGAAGGGCTGGAAGAGGCGCTGGGCGGTCGTGGGGTCGATGCCCGGGCCGCTGTCGTGCACGCGCAGGGCGATCATCGGGCGTCGTGAGCCGTCGGGATCGAGGGCGGCAAGGCGTGCGGCGCTGAGGCGGAGGCGGCGTGGCGGGGTGCTGTCGGCCATGGCCTCGACGGCGTTGCGGATGAGATTGACCAGCGCCTGCTGGAGCATCCCCGGGTCGGCGGTGATACAGGCCGCCTCGTCGGGAATGGGATCGAAGACCGGCTCGACACCGAGCCACGCGCCATCATCGCGTCGGGCGGAGTCCCAGGCGGCGCGGAGCAGGTCGGCGGTGTCACAGGGGCCCGGTCGAGGGCGGGATTCGCGCGCAAAGACGAGGACATCGGAGACGATGCGTTCCAGCCCGGAGACAGCGGCGGCGATCTTGGTCGCGGTGCGGCACTGCTCGGGCCGGTCGGCTAGATCCTGTTCGAGCATACGAGCGTAGAGGGCGATCGAACCGAGCGGGTTGCGGACCTCGTGGGCGATGCCCGCGGCCATCTCGCCCAGCAGCGCCAGGTGACGGGAGCGCTCGACCTGGCGGTTGGCTTCTTCGAGTTCCGATTTCAGTGCGGCGACCTGGGCGGTCAGGGTCTCGTGGGTCGCGGCCAGGCGCGCGGTGACGTCGTTGAAGGATGCGAGGAGTCTGGCCAGCTCATCGGGCGCCAGACTCTCCGGGCCGGTGCGGAGGTTCGGACCTGGGAGCGGGGGCGCGGGCTGGAGGGGTGCGGCGCTCATCCGAGGCGGTCCTGGAATCCGGGTGCCTGCAGACCGGAGGGGGCGTCGGGGCGTGCGGCGGGAGCGCCCGCGTACGCGCTGACCGCGCCGCGCTGCGTGCCGAGGGCCGAGAGTTGTTCGCCCAGCCCGGTGCGGAGCCGTTCAAGCGTGGCCCGGTCTTCGGCGTCGCGCGAGGTCACGCGGGCGATGAGGTGCTCGAGTTCCTCCAGTTCGGTGGTGATGCGGCGACGCTCGGCGGGCTCGACACCGACGGTGCTGGCGGCGAAGGTTACGGCCAGCGGGGCGAGGGTGTCGTTGATAGTGGCCAGCGTAGCGACGGCGGATTCACGCTCACGCAGGAGCCGCAGGATCTCCTCGGCATCGCCGGCGCGAACGGCCAGAGACTGGGCTTCGCTGAGGCGGTGGAGGAGACGGGCGGCCTCGAGGTGCTCGTCGAGAGTCTGCCGCAGGCGTGGCAGCCACCGGGAAAGGTCGGCGGCGTTGCCGCGGTCAGAGCGAGGCGCCGGCGATCGGAGTCTGGTGTCGTCGGGCGATGTGCTCACGGGGGCCCTCCTGGCGCGGAGCAGGCGTACGTACCGCAGGCGTCCTGCCCGCGGGTGTCGAACTCCTGCTGTCTATCGGATCGCAGCGGGGAGTTGGTTGTGTTTCCACGTGCGGGGTCGGGAGCGCGCGGGTCAGGGGGGGGAGCCCTGGGGCACGGTGGCCTGCTGGCGGGCCCGCTCTTCGAGCATCAGGGAGGTCTGGAACCAGCGCTCCCAATGGCGACGCTGCATGGGCAGGTCGGGGCTGTCCCAGACGCTGTCGGGGAGTGCGGCCAGCTGGCGGCGTGCGCGGTCGTTGGCCGTCCGTGCCTCGTTCCAGCGTCCTTGAGCGGCGTAGGCGGCGACGATCTGGGTGAGGGCGACGAGACTTGAAGGTTCGTCGGCGTACTGCTGGGCGGCGGTGTCGTAGTGGGCAATGGCTTCGGCGAACTCACCCAGTTCGAAGTGGCAGTCCGCGATGTAGAACATCGCGTTGCGCTGGTACACCCTTTCCAGTGTCGAGAGGCCCCGGGCGAACGAGGGGACAGCGGGAACTCCCGGCGCGGGCTGGGAGGGCGTGGCGGGCTGAGCGATGGTCTTGGCGGTCAGGTCGTCGAGGACTCCACGGAACCCGGTGACGGCCTCGCGCAGGCGCTGGGTGCGCGTGGCTTCGAGCTCCTGGCGTTTGCGCTGGGGGATGGACCCGCGCAGTTCGACGGCGATCTGCGCCGCTGACTGGCGGTTGGCGTCGGCCAATTTGAATCGGAGGACCAGGTCGGCGCTGGCCTCGGGGTAGCGGGCCAGCGCCTCGGAGAGCCTGGCAACGGCGTCGGCAAACTCGCCGCGGGCGTAGTGCTGCTCGCCCAGTTCGCGGAGGGCTTCGCGGAACTCGGGGGAGTCCGGCGAGACGATCGTGCCGGAGACGACCTCGGCCAGGAGGCGCAGGCCTTCGTCGTCGTTGTTGGGGTCGGCGTCCAGAAGCAGGCAGCGGGCCAGGGGCACGATGGAGCGGTCGGCCCAGAGGCCGGCGCTGCGCCCGCCGCGGTCGCCGGGCGTCTGTCCTGCGTTGCGGAGTTGGCCGAAGAGCGAAGCCGCTGTGGCGTAGTCGCGATCGGCCTGGAAGAGCATCGCGAGGCGGAAACGGGCCTCGGGCTTGCGCGGGTCGTCGTCTGCGGCGCCGTCGAGATAGGCCTGGAACGCTTCGCGCGCGGCGGAGCGGTCACCGCCCGCGTCGAAGTTCTCCGCGGCGCTCCAGAGCGAGCGGAGGTATGCGACGTTGTCGGCCACCACCATCAGGCGTGCATGGTCGCGGAAGTGGACGCCCGCCTCGACCCGGTGCCGACGGACCGCGGTGCGGGTTACGGGGGAGAGGCGCGACAGGTCCGGGGTTGATGCACGCGGTTCGGTCGCCTCAACGCCGGCATCGCCGAGGGCCTGCTCCGCGGCGAGCTGGTGGGCCTGGGCGGTCAGTTGCAGCAGCGCGGCCGAACGTTCGGCCGACGCCAGACGCAGGGCGTGCTCAGCCAGCACGGCAAACTGGAGCGCCCGGAGCGGGTCCTCACGACGGAAACGCTCTTCGGCACGGGCGGTGAGGCGGTCGGCGATGATCGCGGGTGTCACGTCGCGTCGAGCGGGTGTGCGCGGGATGAGGTCGAGCACCTCGGCGAAGGCTTTGAGAGACTCCTCGTCCTCGCCGAGCCCGGCGCTGGTTTCGGCCAGGCCGAGGACCGCGGCCAGGGCGGCGGGGCTGTCCCGGTAGTCGGCACGGACGCGAGCGTAGCGTGAGCGGGCTTCCTCGAGTTCACCACGGCTCTGGAGCACGCCGGCGTACGCCAGTTCGGTTTCCGCCCGGACGGGGCTGTACGGGGGGAGCGAGCGCAGGGCCAGTTGGAACTGGTCGCCGGCCTGCACCGGCTGGCCCATCTCGGCGTAGGCGCGGCCGAGCATGGCGATTAACTCCCCGCGGCGCTCGTCGCTGAGGCCGGCGGCGTCGAGGCGTGGGAGTGAGCGGAGCAGGTTGGCTATGGCCTCGTCGTAGTAGCCGGCGCTGAGGCGAAGTTCGGTCTGACGTGCCACGGCCCAGGCCCGTCGGTCGATGGGCAGGTCGGGGGTGTCGAGCACCTCGGCCAGCAGGCCGATGGTCTGGTCGTAGCGCGGGGCTCGCTGCTGCAGTTCGTGCTCGATGATGCGGCTGAGGAGGTCGAGTCGGCGCGAGCGTTCGCTCGTGGGGAGTCGGCGTGCGGTGTCGATGGCCCCCGGCGCATCACCGGTCAGCAGGCGGGACTCGGAGAGCATGGCCAGTTCGGCCGGTTCGAGCCTGGCGCCGAGATCCTCGGCGTCGGCCAGGTCCTTGAGCACCGCGCGGTAGTTTTCCTCGCGGCTGATGCCCAGGCGTCGCTGGCCCTCGAAGATGGAGCGGGCCCTGAGCGTGTGAAACCGGGCGCGATGTTGAGTTTTGAGGTCGCCCGCTTCGATCGAGGGAGCCACGCGTTCGTTCAGCAGCGCGATGGCCTCCACGAAACGGGCTTCCTCGGCCAGAGCTTCGGCGGTCTGGAGCGGGACCAGCGGATCAGGCTTCGGGGCGCGCATCACGCCGATTACCAGAGCGCCGATCAGGGCCACCACGGCCAGACCAAGCGCGGGCACCGGCCAGACCGCCTTCCAGTCCACGCGCCCGCCCAGGCGCGACGTTTGTGCACTCCCCGAAGCGGAGGAACGCGCCGCGGGCGTGCGGCCGGCAGGATCGGCCTGACGCTCCGTGGAGTGCTCCTTGCCGGGTGTCGGGGTGGTCACGGGTGGCGGTGCTCCGGGGCTGCGGCGCGGGGAGAGTCACGGTTGTCGAGTGAGCGCAGCCACAGCGCGAAATCTGCGCTGGAATGAGTATCGGGAGAAGGTGTGCCCAGGCTTCAGTAGTGGGTGTTCCGCAGCGGTTGAGATCGCCGTGGACAGCGGGATCTGCCGGTGCATCGGCGGCGATCAGGGCACATTCTCGGGCTCAAGATAGCGGACTACGGCGGTTCGGGCGATCACGTCGCCGGGGTGTCGGCGGTTCTGGTCGAGCATCGCGAGCAGTGCGAAGGGTGGGATCCAGCGGATGACGTTGCGCACGATCGCCTGTCCGAGAGAGATGGCGGGGATCGTGATGGTGCCCTCGTCGGTCACGGGCGAGGGGCGCTCGGGCGTGACGGCGTCGGGAGCGTCGCCCGTCGTGGGCGTGGTCGTTGCCCTGACCAGCGGAACGACCCAGAGGCCCGTGAGCATCTTGCCCAGGGAACGTCCCGCCAGCCACTCGGCCAGCGCGCAGTGCACGGCAGAGAGCGCGAGCACGAATCCCATCGCGCCGAAGGCATCGGCGATCCCGCCCGGGCTCGTAAAGGTGAGGATGTCAGTCGTGCGGCGCTCGAACACGAAGGCACCGACCACCAGAGGCGGGATCAGGTCGAGTGTTGCCGCGGCGAATCGCGACCATGCAGAGGCCAGCGAAGCCCCGCGAGGAAGTTGCACGTTGGCGCGGTCGTCGGACCGGAAGACGAAGAACAGGACGCCGGCCAGCAGCACCCCGAACAGCAGCGCCAGCATCTGAAAGTCGCGCGTGGAGAGGAGGCCGTCGCGACGGGCGTCACCCTCGAAGAGCGTGCGCCCGGTGATGACGGAGACCTCGGCCAGTTCGAAGCCGCGTGCGGCCGTGGCGGCGGCGCGGGCGGCACCGATCGGCGGTGTCGGCGTGGTGCCGGCGAGCGGTCGGCTCCAGACGAGGAGTGCACGTCCCGCTCCATGGAGCGGGACGAACGCGGCCGAGCGGTCCACCTGGAGCGAGGTGATGAGGAGCGCGGCGTTGGCGGTGAGCAGGGTCAGGGTGACCCGGGCACGGTCCTGGCGTGAGGCGATGGAGGTGGCGGTGGCCGCGATGATGTTCCCGTCGAACGACGCGATACGAACGACGGCGGGCTCAAGCGCGGGCAGACCTGATGGCAGGGTCACCGACAGCGACCTCTGAGCGGCAACGGGGGGGGTTGGAAGGTCCAGGGCTTCACTTTGAGATGGGTTTCTCGTCGGTGAAGGAACAGGCACGGGGTGCAGGTCCACGGTGCGAGAACCTGCTGGAACTGACATGACGAACGCCTGGAGGTCGGAGTTTGGCGTGTCGGCGTGAAGAACCAGGGTGGCGGTGGAGCGATCCGCGAAGGCAAGGCCGTGGATCGTCACCTCGACCCACTCTGAACCCTGCAGCCGGAGGAGTTGGCGTGTTGGCGGGTCGTCCTTGCGGATCAGCGCGACCGGGCCGTGACGGTCGGCGATGAACCCGTCGAGGTGGCCGTGGCCGGGCAGTGGCGTCTCGAGTCGCGTGGCGCCGTCGGGGCGGAAGGTCCATCCCGTCGAGGAGAAGGGCACGGCGTCGATGCTGTCGATGCGACGGAAGGAGATGGCATCGGCATCGCGACGGATTTTCTCGGGGGCGAAGACCATCCAGACGCGTGGGCCATAGGCGGCGAGGGCCTCGGGGGTCGATCGCAGGTCGATCACGCGCTGAAGCCTGCCTTCGCCGGCGGACCACGAGCCCTGGGGCGATCCGGGGCCGCGGGGCGGGAAGTGCAGCAGGGCTGCTTCGCCGGTGGTACCGAGAGCGCCGATGGCCCAAGTGTGCCCGGTTGAGCCGTCGATCCTCGGTGGGGCCCCGGCACCGGGCAGCAGTGGGAGAGATACCTCGGCGTGGGGCGTGTCGATCGCTATCGCCTGGCGCTGCGCTGCGGATGGGGCCGGTGTGGCCAATGTGGCCGGTGCGGTCAGGGCGGACCACGCGATCAGGCCCACGATCACCGGCCACACCGTCAGCGAAGTCCATCCGTGTGTCCACGGATGGCGTGCGTGCGTGCGTGCAACAGGAACAAACAGCCCGGGACCGGTCGGCACGGCAACTCCTCACGGTTCTCGGCGGGCACGCGGGTGTGCAGTGCGAGAACGCCTGCAGAGGGTACGTCGCAAGGTCAATCCCGTGTGCGGGAGATCTGGTTGAGCCGTGGGCCTTCGCCGGCACGGGGAGGACTTGGCGCGTCGAGGTCGATCACACGGTCGGAAGGTTGGAGGAGCGCATCGAGGTTGAAGGGCTCATCGGAGGCCTGGCGGTCAGACCAGGCCCGGTCCACGACGAAGCGGATCTCCGTGCCGGTAGGTGGGTGAGCGATGATGAAGCGTGTGGGCGCGGTCGGGCCGACGACGAATCCGCGGATCTCGGCCGGGCGTGGTTCCAAGAGCCTCGAGACGAGGACCGTGCGAAGTGCGGCGTCGTAGAGTTCCACCTGAACAGGTGTGTAGGTCTCGGCGTCAAGCCAGAGTCGGCGGCGCCCGCCGTCGGCCAGCGCGGTCGTCAGACCCAGAAGGCGAGTGTTGGCCGACCACTGGGTGGCCCCGGGCTGTCGCGGGTTGAGCGGTTCGAGCCCCAGGGCGGCGGGGATCCGCGAGGGGGGGATGCCCAGACCGATCCGCTCGCTCTGCACGCGTGTGAAGGTCTCTGGAGAGCCGATCACGGCGGTGCGCTCGGACCCGCTCCGGTCGATCCACCAGGCGCGGCGGTCGTTGCTGCCGAGCAGGAAGAGGGTGATGCCGAGTTTCCGGACGATCAGGGCGCAGCGGTCGGGCAGGCGGACGTGCAGCACCGCGTCCCCCTGCTCGGTCGCGAGCGAGCCGTCGGTGGTCCGCGTGCGCACTTCGATGATGCCGGTGGCGGAGATGTTGCCGAGGCTGGCCACGCGCTGGTTGAAGCGCTCGGCGGCGTCAGCGAAGGCCGGAGGGCTGCCGCGCTGGATCGGCGGTGGAGGGTCGAGGTCGTCCAGCGGTGTCTGCTGGCATGCGGCCAGAAACACGGGGATCAGCAGCGTGAAGAACGCGAGCGTCAGACTCCGGGCGGCGTGGAGTCGGCGAGTGCGGGCGTGTTTCGTCGGGCGTGCGAGTGCGGGCACGTTCGGGCACGAAGGTGTGCGACCGAGCTGCGAACGCCCTGTGCCCGATGGGTGGCTGGCCCGAGTCATTGAGCACCCGCGGGCGCGGCATCAGCAGGGGCGCAGGACGGCGAGGCATCCCCGGTCAGTTCGGCGAGTACCTCGGCGATGGTGGATTCCTCGAGGTCGGGGTCCACGACTTCCAGCAGGGGCGGGCCTTCCGGCGGGCGCGGGGTGCCACGTGGGCGGACCAGCATGGTGCCACGCCAGATCGACTCGAGGACGAGCAGCTTGCGCCGGAGCATCAGCAGGCAGACCACGAACCGCAGGGCTGTGCGACGGACCGCGACCGACGGATCCTGGCCCGGCGCGGATTCGAGCGTCTCGCCGGTCTGCTCGAAGAGGTCGGTGAGCGAGTCGTCGTCGAGCAGTGGGGCGTTGGGTCGCGGATCGCTGCTAGCCAGCGTTGCGCGCCAGAAAGCCAGCACGTCGACGCCGTCGATGCGCCGGTGATCGGCCAGGCCCGACCATCCCTCCGTGGAGAAGTCCACGCGGGCGGGCGGTGCGGAGGGGGCATCACCCGGAGTGTTCAGAAGAACGGCGACGTAGGGCTCGCCGTCGCGCAGAGCACGCCCGGTGGCGTGGCAGAGGCGCGTCGGTCGGCCGAGAGAGAACGCGGGTGCGATCATCGTCGTGCAGTCTACTCGGCATGGCCGAGGCACGGCAAGCGTTCACGTCACTTCGTGTCTCAACAACTCACGACGAAACTCCGCTCGGAGGATCCGCCTGGGCCAACGACGAATCGGATGGTCTTCCCGCAGGCGGAGCATCGTCCCAGGTAGGAGCAGCCGTCGGCGTTGCGGTAGACGCGGGTGTACTGGTTGGAGCAGCGGAAGTAGAGCCGGAGGTATGGGCGACCACCCGAAGAGGTCTGGCTCGGAGGCGTGGCCCGGTCGGTGGATTGCCTGCCGGCGCCGTGCATGCCCGGTGAAAGGTCCACTTGATCTTCGGCGTCCGGACGGAGCGGGCCCATGATCTGAGATATCGGCCGGGACGGTGGTGCTGGACCACCGCAGGTCCGAACCGCGCCGGCGTCAGGGTTTCCCCACGCTGGAAGTTGTGCAGTGTCGTTCGTCCGAGATCTGCCGGCCGGGCAGGGGTGGCTCGGGCGGTCACTTCGGGAGGTCGATGCCCATGTCATGATCACGCGATCTTTCGTGTCGATGGGCTGGAATGGGTCGCTGCTGCGCGCGCTGGCCGTCGTCGCGGTGTCGGTGCTTGGGATGACGAGGGCGGTTGCGCAACCGAACCCGGACTTTCCGGTGGTGCACAACCTCGTGAACCCGACGGTCACCGAAGGCGGGTACCGCATCTCGTACCTGGAGAACACTGTCACGGTGCGGGACGTGCGGGGGAGCCAGCGCGACCTGATGGTCAACGACTTCGGCCGGATCAACTTTCCAGCACCGGTACGGACAACCAACACGTTCACGCTTGCGGACAACGGCTTCGACGTCGTGGTGAGGCTTCAGAACACCACGAGCGTTGCGCACAGCGTGCCTCGCATCGCCATCGGGCTGCTGCTCATGCAGGACCTGACGTTCTGGAACTTCAATCACGGCTCACGCCAGATGAACTGGACGTTCACGAACTCGTCGCACATGGTCACCCGCGCGGACTACCCCTACTCGGCGTACAGCCCGGTGCTGGTGTTCGGCGATGCCCAGCACACGGTGGGCGTGTCGGTCATGTACGACGTGGTGGGCTACGACCACTCGATCCTCGTCGATCTTCAGCAGGTCGCCCCGCTCCCGTACATGAGGGCGGGGTACGCGGTCTACGTGCGCCCCCAGGCGGACATCCCGCCGGGCGCCACGCGCGAGTACCGGATTGCCTTCCGCTTTGCCCGCGCCGATCAGCACTGGCTCACGACCCTGCTGCCGTACAGGGATTTCTTCCGCAGCACGTTCGGCGGTGTGGCGTACACCGCCAACCCGAGCCCGGTGATGGGCGTGTCGATGGCCAACGACGGGCACCTCCCCGGAAACCCCACACCGACCGGGCCCGGCTGGATCACCGAGCGCGGCTGGACGTGGCCGAATAACCGGCGTCCGGACGTGTTCGGGTGGGGCCCCTGGGTGGACGCGATCCGCGCGGGGCTGGCGGCCCGGAGTGGCACCCGGACGATGATCTGGGCGGCCTCGGGGCTCTACAACGTGAACCGCTATTGGAACTACCCGACCCTGATGTTCCAGGGGCTCACGCAGTTTCCCCAGGCCATGGACACGCTCAACGTGCTCGCCGGGCTGCCCGGGCCGAACGTGGAGGTGGGCTACTGGTGGGGGCACGCCATGAAGTTCATGAGCGGGTGGGACACCAACCAGGTGTCCCAGTTCGACATCAGCAACTCGTCGCAGGTCCAGTCGCACCTGATCGACCTGGACACCATGGCCGCTTTGAACGCGAGGGTCATCGGGCTGGATGCCTCTGTCAACGGCTCGCCCGGTTCACAGTACCGCTGGCTCTACGCGATGAAGCAGCGTCACCCGAACCTGCACTTCATCGCGGAGGTCTCTCCCGCGGACTACATCCATACGCTTGCGGCGTCGTTCTTCTTCTCGGTCGACGTGAACAGTCCCGACATCCTCGCCCACTTCCTGAACCCCGGTCACGAAACCTGGATGGCGGTGTATTACTACGACCTGCGCCAGCGCCTGGGGCGTGCGCCGACCCGGCAGGAACAGATGGCCGAGTTCCGCCGGTTTACCCAGATGGGGTATGTCGGCCTGGACTATGAGGGGCTCTCGTTTACGTCGGACATGGACGCGGCCGACATCGCGCCGCAACTCATCCCGGCGGCCCTCCTGCTGCCCCCCGCCCCGCCGCGGACCGGCTTTGACCACGGCGTGTCCATGCCGGCGCAATCCTTCTCGCTCTACAACCCACCTCTCCCGGACGGTGGTGGCGGCAATGACCCACCCCCGCCTCCCCCTCCCCCTCCACCGCCCCCCCCCAGCCCGGATGATCCTCCTCCCCCGCCAGTCAATCAGGGAGGTACGGACGACTTCGTGTTGAGCACCCGTCCGACGTCCTCCTCCTCGACCAGCACCAGCACCTCGGGCACCGGCGGTGCGGGGCGTGGCGGGGGTGGTGGTGGCGGTGGAGGTGGGGGAGGCGGGGGTGGATTCGGCGGCGGCATGATGCTCTCCTCCGGCGGCGGTGGTGGCGGGGGAGGGGGTAGCGCCGGGACCGCTGGAGTGTCGGGCTCATCGTCCCCGGCGGTGCTTGAGCCCGGTGCGCCACCACCCCAGGTCGTGGGGTCCGTGGCGATCGCCGACATCATCGCCGCCAGCGAGCGACTGGTCGCCGATGGCGGGGTCATCCGCCTGCCCTTGCGGTCAAGGCTTGCGGTGGGCGGGGCCGAGTCTCGCGTAGGCTCGGGCGGTATGCCCCGGACGGAGAGCACCATCGCTCGGACCGCACCTCCTCGGCTGGTGCCGGCCACCACGGTGACCACGGTGCCTACGGAGTAAGCCGCGTCCGCTCGACGTACAGGGCGCGAAGGGGCGCGCCATGAAGCCGCGCGGGAGAACGCGCAGATTCTGCAGTCTGGATTGTCCGGAGCCCGATACCTCCAGCGGCGATGTGGAGTTGGCAGAGGCACTGCCGGTTCACGCCGTGGGTTTGCACGGAGGCATGGGCTATGGGTCTGGTGCTGGTCGTCGATGACAAGGAGATGCTTCGTGATTCGGTCGGCGGCACGCTCACCCGCGCGGGGATTGAGGTGCAGACGGCCGACTCGGCCTCGCACGCACTGGAGATGATCGCCCGGCGTCGGCCGGACGTCATGCTCACGGACCTGAAGATGCCCGGGATGACGGGCATCGAACTGCTTGAGCACGTCCGCAAGATCGACGACGAGTTGCCGGTCATCCTGATGACCGCCTTCGCCACGGTGGAGACGGCGGTCAAGGCCCTGAAACTCGGGGCGTTCGACTACATCACCAAGCCGTTCGAAGGGGATCAACTGCTGATCGCGGTGAAGCGTGCGGTGGAGCACGCGAGGCTGAGCCGGGAGAACGCGGTGCTCCGCTCGGGGAGCGCTCCGGCCGATCCCGGGCCGCGCGGGCTGGACCGGCTGGTGGGGCAGTCCCCGGCGATGCGCCGGGTGAAGGAGCAGGTGCTGGCGGTGGCCGAGAGCCACGGGACAGTGCTGGTGGTGGGGGAGTCGGGGACGGGCAAGGAAGTGGTGGCTCGCGCGGTGCACGAGTTGTCGCCTCGCAAGAGTGGCCCGTTCTTGGGAGTGAACTGCGCTGCGCTATCGGAGAACCTGCTGGAGTCGGAGCTGTTCGGGCACGAGCGGGGCGCGTTCACCGGGGCTGAACGGCTGCGGAAGGGGCGGTTCGAACTGGCGGACCGAGGCTCGTTGTTGCTTGATGAGATCTCGGAAGTGTCCACGCGCATCCAGGCCAAGTTGCTGCGGGTGCTGCAGGAGCGGGTGATCGAAAGGGTCGGCTCGTCGGTTTCCATCGGCGTGGACGTGCGGGTCATCGCCACCAGCAACCGCGACCTGCCCAAGGCCATCGAGCGCAACGAGTTCCGTCAGGACCTGTTCTTCCGGCTCAACGTCCTGCCGATCCACCTGCCACCGCTGCGCGACCGGCTCGAGGACGTGCCGGCTCTGGCGGAGCATTTCGTGCAGCGGATCGCGGCGCGTGACGGCAAGGATGGGCTGCATCTCGAGCCCGAGGCTGTCGCCGCGCTGCAGGGGTACCCTTGGCCGGGAAACGTTCGAGAACTGCAGAACATCTGCGAGCGGGCCGCGGTGCTCTCGCGGGCCCCGCGGATATCATGCGCGCTCATCGAGCCCTGGTTGACCGGGGGTGGGGGTCTGCCGAAAGTCACGCCGCACACCAACGGCACGGGTCACGGTGTGAATGGGGCCATGGGCTCCCATGCCATCACGGAGCCAAAGGTCGGTGTGGATGTCCATGCGCCCGCGGACTCATCGGGAGAGGCCACCATCGTTCGGGTCGCCGGGCGTCTGCTGGAGGACATTGAGCGGGATGCGATCGTCTCGACGCTCATGCGGTTCAATGGGCACCGCCAGAAGACCGCACAGGCTTTGGGCATCGGCGTGCGGACGCTCGGCCTGAAACTCAAGAAGTGGAAGGAACTGTCGCTGGTGGATACGGCGCTCTAACGCGCCACCTCGCACCCAAAGTCCATCGCCCCGAGGGCCTCCCCGGTGGCTGACCGGTTGCCGTGCGGGTTGGCACGCCGGTTGCGATGTGCGACGGTGAGGGTTCCGCGATGGTGATTTCCGATGTCACGACGGCTGGGTCCATCCCCGTTCTCGAGCGGGTGATGCAGTTCGCCGCGCAGCGCCAGCGGTACATCGCCAACAACATCGCGAACATCTCGACCCCCGACTATCGCCCCGTGGACGCCGATCCAGCCGCATTTCAGCGTTCGCTGCGTGAGGCCGTCGAGCGACGGCGGGCAGTGACCGGTGGAGCACACGGCCCGCTGGACCTGCGCGACAGCCGTGAACTGTCCACACGCCCGGACGGGACGCTCGAGGTCCGGGCCACCGCCTTCAGTCAGAACATCCTTTTCCACGACCGCAACAACCGCGACCTGGAGCGCACCCTCCAGGCCCTTGTTGAAAACACCACGACATTCCGCGTGGCCGCCGACCTGATGCGGTCCCGCTTCGACCTGCTGCGTTCGGCGATCAGCGAACGCGTCTGAGCCCCCTGAGCCGGCTTGAGCATGGCGTCCGCACACCCTCACCTCAAGGCTTGATCCATGTACGGCATCCTCGACATCTCGACATCCGGCATGGTGGCACAGCGGACCCGCCTCCAGGTTGTATCGGCCAACATTGCCAACGAGAGCGCCATCCTGGACTCGGAGGGCCGCCTGAATCCCTACAAGCGCCGGTTCGCAGTGCTGGCACCGGGCAACCCGGGGGCATCCTCGCGCGCGGGTCGCACATTGGGCGTGCACGTGGCGCAGATCGAGGTCGATCAGGCCCCGCCCAGGCTTCGTGAGTACAACCCCGATCATCCCTTCGCGTACAAGGACGGGCCGTACAAGGGCTATGTCGCCGAGACGAACATCAACACGACGCTTGAGAACATCAACGCGATGGAGGCCGTCCGGGCCTATGAGGCGAACGTGATGGCCGCCGAGGCGACCAAGCAGATGGTCACCGCGGCACTCCGGTTGCTGGCCTGAGTGACGGCGTGGAACGGCGGCGGGAACGGATGCCCGTCGATATGCTCGAGCACGGGTCGTTGGCGGGGAGAGCTGCCTTCGGCCGATCAACGATCACAGGCCAATCACCATGTCCGACCCATTGGGGATCATCTCGACCGGGCACGGCGCCATCCCGCAGGGAGCGGGGCGCATCGGCGGCGCGAACCTGCCCGGCCAGCCGGGGTCGGTTCAGAGTGATCTGCGGAGCCCCGGCGGGGCTTCGTTCAAAGACGTGCTGCTGCAAAACATCGAGAAAGTCAATTCGCTGCAGCAGGAAGCCACCCGGGTCACCGAGGACTTCGCGACAGGCAAGCGGCAGGATCTGGAGAACGTCCTGCTGGCCACGCAGAAGGCCGACACCGCGTTCCGGATGCTGCTGTCCGTCCGCAACAAGGTGCAGGCTGCCTACGACGAACTCAAGCAGGTCCGAATCTAGAAGGTCCGTCTCCGGCAGGCCGTGATGGAATCAGGCCGAAGCAGGGTCAGTCGTTCGTTCCTCAAGCATCGGAGTGACGTCGGCGCGGATACCGCGCAGGTCTTGCGCACCGTGCGGTTGGTGCGCGTGACAGGCCAATCCTGCGCGATCCCTGGCGTGACCCCTCAAGGTGGGGCACGGGGTGGTCCGAATCCAGAGGTGAAGGTTTGCTGCGGCCGGCTCTGGCCGGCGGTGGGCCTGCTGTTCTGCGCCGCGGGAGATGCGGCGTGCCGGGTAGTGCTGCGCTGCGGGCGAAGCCGGCGAGGATCAGGAGGATCGGACGATGGAACGGCTGCGCAAAGCGATGAGCGACACATCCCGGTACCTGGGGGCGCTCCCGCTGCCATCCCGCCTGCTGATGCTGGCGCTGGGGCTGGTGGTGGTGCTGTCGCTGGTGATCGTGGCAACGCGTTCGGCGGGCTCGGCGATGGTGGAGGTCATGCCTGGGATGCCGTCGGACGACCAGGCCAAGGCGGCCCAGGCGCTGGACCGTGCGAACATCGCGTACACGGTGCGGGAAGGTCGGCTGCTGGTCCGGGCAGAGGACAAGCACAAGGCGCTGGGGTGGGTGCTGCAGACCGGCGCGGGCCCGAAGAACACGCAGCTGCTCTTCAGCAACCTGGCGGCGAGCCAGCACTGGATGAACAGCCGGGCGATCAACGAGCAGCAGGCGAACATCGCGCTGATGAACGAACTGGCGCTCACGGTGCGGAACTTCCGCGGCGTGGAGGATGCACGGGTGGTGATCGACGTGCCGGAGCCGATCGGCATGGGCATGGCTTTCCGGAAGCCGACGGCGGCGGTGAGTGTGACGATGGCCCCGGGGCGCACACTCACGCAGGACATGGTCGACTCGATCGCGGCGCTGGTGGCCGGTGCCAAGGCTGGGCTGGACATCCGCAACGTCGCGGTGATCGATACGAACAACCCGCGCCAGCGCAGGGCGCGCAGCGAGGACGATGCACGGTCGGGCGATTACATGGAGCACGTTGCGCGTGTCGAGGCGTACACGCAGGAGAAATTGGCGCAGTCGCTGGCGTACGTGCGCGGTGTGATCGTGGCGGTCACCGCGCAGGTGGACCTGCGCCGCATCGCCTCGGAGACCGAGGCTCGGCTGCCGGTGGGGCAGGGGTCGGTGGCGATCCGCGAAAGCGAGAACACCACCTCGCGCACTCAGAGTCAGGCGGTCGGCGGGGCGGAGCCGGGCGTGCGGGCCAACGTCGGTGCGGACCTGACGAGCTCGGGTGGTGCGGGCGGGGCCCGGGTGAACGAGGAGACCAGCGAGTCGCGCATGACCGTCGCGATCGGCACGCGCCGGGAGCGCGTCGTGAACGCCGGGGGCATCCCGACACGCGTGACGGCCATGGTGAGCCTCCCGCGCGAGTACATCGCCGCGCTGGTCATGCAGTCGCGCGGCCAGGGGAATGACGCCGAGCCGACGCAGGCCGAGATCGAGGCCCGCTTCGCGGAAGAGAAGAACCGGCTCGAAAGTGAGTTGGAGTCTCTGGTGCGAACGGCCGCGGTCGACAGCGGCGCCTCCCAGCAGGGCGAGGCCGATGCGAACGCGGGGCGGAGTGTTGTCGTGTCGCTCATCCCTGTGGCGATGGGGTTGGCCGGCGCGCCCGGGGGGGCGGGGATGGCCACGGCGGGGATCGGTGGGACGCTGGCGGGGGGAGCGGCAGGCGGTGGGGGAGGCGTTATGGACCTGCTCTCGCCGTCAACGGTCCGGACGGGCGTCGTCGTGCTGCTCTCGGTCGGGGCGCTGGGCATGATGTTCATGCTGACGCGCAAGGCCGCGCGCCCGGTGGAACTGCCCAAGCCCGAGGACGTGGTCGGGGTGGCGCCGACCATCCACGCGGAGAACGATCTGGTCGGCGAGGCGGACGAGAGCCAGACCGCGATGGAAGGTATCGAACTTGACGAGAACGAGATCAAGACCAAGAAGATGCTCGAGCAGGTGCAGGAGATGGTCAAGAAGAACCCCAACGACGCCGCGACCCTGCTCAACCGCTGGATCCAGACCACCGGATGATCGCCCGGCACCGGCCGATCGCGCGCCGTCGAGCGTCGCTCAGGCCGGGACCCTGTCCACGAGACGACCATGCCCCGCAAACCGAACGAAAGACTGCCCGACGATCCCGGCGAACTGGACGGCCTGACCAAGGCCGCGATCCTGCTGCTGACGCTGGAGCCCGGGGTGGCCGGGGACCTGCTGAAGCAACTGGGCCCCGAGGCGATCGAGGAAGTCACCCGGGAGCTGGCCGGCCTCGGGCGCGTGCCCGACACGCTGCGGTCCGCGGTGGTGGAAGAGTTCTACGCGCTGTCGGTCGGGAACCAGTACGCCAACGAAGGCGGGCTGGACTACGCCAAGGTGCTGCTGCAGCAGTCTCTGGAGCCTGAGAAGGCCGGGCGTGTGCTGCAGCAGATCCAGACCCAGGTTCAGAAGACCCCGTTCAGTTTCCTGCAGAAAGCCGAGAGCGAGAACCTGCTGACGTTCATCCAGGACGAGCACCCGCAGACCATCGCGCTGATCATCTGCCACTTGCCGCACCACAAGGCCGCCGAGGTCATGGGGGGGCTTCCCCAGGCCAAGCAGATCGAAGTGATCAAGCGCGTGGCCAACATGGAGCAGACCAACCCCGAAGTGATCAAGGAGGTGGAGCGGGGCCTGGAGTCACGCCTGTCGAGCATGCTGATGCAGAGCATGGAGAAGGCCGGCGGCGTGCCGACGGTGGCGGAAATCCTGAACCTGACCGACCGGTCGACGGAGAAGTCGATCATGGAGGGGCTCGAGGCCGAGGACCCGGACCTGGTGGAGCAGATCCGTCGGCTGATGTTCGTCTTCGAGGACATCCGCCTGGTCGATGACAAGGGCATCCAGACGATCCTGAAGGAAGTGGACAACGACGAGCTGTCGCTGGCGCTCAAGACGGCGGGTGATGAACTCAAAGAGAAGATTTTCCGGAACATGTCCGAGCGTGCGGCGCAGCTCATCAAGGAGGACATGCAGTTCATGGGGCCGGTGCGCGTCAGCGACGTCGAGGCCGCTCAGCAGCGGATCGTCGACATCGTGCGCAGGCTGGAGGACGCCGGAGAAATCATCATCGCCGGGCGCGGCGGTGACAGCGAGATGCTGGTCTGAGGCGCGCCGGAGGGTTGACGATGGGCTTGATCAAGGCCGCGCAGACCGGCGAACTCCTCCGTCAGGCCGTCGTGCTGGATCTGGGCGACCTGCGTCGGCAGGGCGAGGAGATCATCGCGGCCGCGCGGCGTCAGGCCGAGGCGATCGTGCTGGAGGCTCGGGCCGAGCGGGAGCGGCTGCTCGCCGGTGCGCGCGAGGCGGGGAGGGTCGAGGGGCTGGCCGAGGGCCTGGCTCAGGGGCATCGCGAAGGTGTTGAGCAGGGACGCTCAGCAGCTCTGGAGGAGCGCCGTGCGGAACTTGCACGGCTCGAATCGGCCTGGGCCGAGGAACTTGGCGCGCTGTGCGCGCGGCGAGAGGCGATGCTCGAGGCTGCCCGGCGTGACCTGCTCCGCCTGGCGTGCCTCATGTCCGAGCGGATCACCAAGCGACGGATCGAGACAGATCCACGGGTTGCCGCGGCGCAGATGGACGCGGTGCTGGCGCTGGTGATGCGCCCGACACGCCTGCTGATCCGTGTGCACCCGGAGGACCGCGGCGTCGTGACCGAAGCCCTGCCCGAACTGGTGCGCACGCACGCCGGTGTGTTCGAGCGTGCCGGTACGGACCATGTCGATCTGGTTGATGATCCGACGGTCGGCCGGGGCGGGGTCGTCGTGCGCCTGGCGACCTCCGGCGACGGCGTACCCGGAGGCGAGATCGACGCGTCCATCTCGGCACAGGTCGATCGGATCGTCGAGGCGGTGATGGCGACGGCAGGCGCGAGCGGTGCGCGAGCCGGGGAGGCGCGATGAGCGCGGCGGAGGTTCCATCGGCGGTCCCCTCTACGACCGCGGAGGATGCAGGTGCAGGCCCTGCGTTCGACGTGCTCGCGGGGAGTTTCGCGGGTGTTGAGGGGACGCAGCCGGTCCGAGTCGTCGGTCGCGTGTCGGGGCTGCGGGGGATGACGGTGCTGGTGCAGGACCTCCCGCTTCCGGTCGGATCGCTCGTGTCGATCCCCCAGACCGAGCCATCGCCGGGGCTCACGGGCGGGCGGCTCGGAGAGGTCATCGGGCTGAGCGGGTCGAGGGCGGTGGTGATGATGCTTGGGGCGCTGGGGGGCGTGCGCGCAGGCGACGCGGTGGTCGGGCTGCGTCCGCAGCGCACGGTGGGCGTCGGCTGGTCGATGTTGGGGCGCGTGGTGGACGGGCTGGGCGCGCCGATCGACGCCGGGGGGCCGCTGCACAACTTGTCCCCGCGTGCGATCGATCCCCCGCCGTTACCGCCGATGCGGCGCCGCCGGATTCATGCGCCGATGGTGACGGGGGTTCGGGCGGTGGACGTGATGTGCACACTGGGGTGCGGTCAACGCGTGGGGCTGTTCGCGGGGCCGGGCGTGGGAAAGTCCACGCTGCTGGGGACCATCGCGAGGAACTGCTCCGCGGATGTGAATGTCCTGGCCCTGATCGGCGAGCGTGGGCGCGAGGTGAAGGAGTTCATCGAAGGCTCGCTGGGGAGCGAGGGGTTGAAGCGCTCGGTGGTGGTTTGCAGCACGGGCGACGAATCGCCGCTCATGCGCATCCGCGCCGCCATGGTGGCCTGCAGCATCGCGGAGTACTTCCGCGACCATGGACGCCGGGTCCTGCTGATGCTCGATTCGGTCACGCGCTTCGCGCACGCCCACCGCCAGGTCGGCCTCAGCGCCGGCGAGCCGCCGGCCAGCAAGGGGTACACGCCCGGCGTGTTCGCCGCGATGGCACGCCTCCTGGAGCGGGCGGGGGCGGTGGAGCCGGGGCCGGGGCGTGCGGGAGGGTCGATCACCGGCGTCTACACGGTGCTGGTCGAGGGCGACGACCTGACCGAGCCGGTGGCCGACGCGGCCCGGGGTATCCTGGACGGGCACCTGATCCTGACGCGCCAACTGGCCCACCGCGGGCATTACCCCGCGATCGATGTGCTGGACTCGGTCAGCCGTGTGGCCGACGACGTGAGCGATGAGTCGCTGCGGACAGCCCGTCGGACGCTGCGGCGCTGCATCGCCGCATACCGGGACGTGGAGGATCTGGTGCAGATCGGGGCGTACGCGCGGGGGTCCTCACCGGAGGCTGACGTGGCGATCGACTACTGGCCCCGCATCAACGAACTGCTGCGACAGGGGTCCGCCGAGCGCGAAGAGTTCGACCGGGCGAGGGACCGCTCGGTAAAACTCGCGATGGAGATCGCCGCGGCCCTGTCACGCCCCGCACGGAGGGTCGGCTGAGTGAGCGTTTTCCGCTTCGAACTGGAGACCGTGCTGGAGCAGCGACGGCTGGAGGAGCGTCGCCGCATGAAGGCGGTCGGCGAACTGGAGCGCGAGCGACTGGCGCTCGAGGAGCGTGTTCGTGGAACGCAGCGGTCGATCACAGACGGGCGTGAGGCCCTCCGGGAGCGGCTCGGGGGGGTTCCGGTGATGAGCGATGTGCTTGCGGATGAAACCGCCCGTCCGGGGGCCGAGCGGAGGGGTGTGCGTGTCGACGTCCGGTCGGTGCGACTGCAACTCAACGCGGCGTTGCACGCCGAAGTCTCGCTGCGACGGCTGGCCACGGAGATGGCCGGCCTGCAGAGGAGGACTGAGGTGGCACGCCGGGACCTCATGCAGGCAGTCATCGCGCGCAAGGCGGTCGAGACCCTGCGGGAGCGTCGCTACCGGGCCTGGCGGGCCGAGCAGGCCCGGCGAGAACTGGCCGAGCAGGACGACCTGGTGGTCATGCGTCGTGGCGACGAGCATGCCTCTGACCGTGTCGAGGACATCACAGGGGATGGGTCCGTGCGAGACATCCCGGCAATGGTGTCCGCGTTGATCAGGAGTGAGTCATGAAGGGCGTCTGGATCACCGTGTGCGTCCTGGCGATCGCCAACCTGCTGGGCGTGGTTGGGTTCGTCGCGTGGCTCTACGCGTCGGACCGGCTCAACGACGACCGCGTTCAGCGCATCCGCAGCATCCTCGGCGAGACCATCACCGCCGAAACCGCTCGTCTTGGGGCGGAGCGTAAGCAGGAGGAAGAGGCGCAGCGAGCCCGGGAACAGGCGGCCCGGTTTGAAGGGGATCCCGAGAGTGCCGCGGCGGCGATCCAGCGCCAGCGCCAGGAGGCAGAGGTACGCCAAGCCACGATCCTGCGCCTGCGCGAGGAGATTTCCCAGCTCCAGGCCGAGCTTGTCCGTGCACGCGAGAGTGCCGATGCGGAGAAGCGGCAGATCGAGTCGGCTCGCCGGGATCTGGATGCCCGTCGTAACGCCCTCGACCGTACTCGGGCATCGGAGCAGTTCCGGCAGGTCCTTTCTGCGCTGGAGGCGCAACGCCCCGGTGTGGCACGGCAGATCCTGCAGGCGATGCTCGACGCGGGCCGTCGGGATGAGGTGTTGGAGTATCTGGCGGCAATGCAGGACGAAGCTCGCGCCAAGGTGGTGGCCGAGTTTGCCAAAGCCGATGAACGACTGGCAGCCGACTTGCTCTCGGAGTTGCGTGTGCGCGGCGTGACCCACGCGAGCCCCTGAGGGCTCTCAAGCCGCGCAGGATCGGCCGTCCTCCGGCAAGGAGTGCGTGCCGGAGGTGCGCAGGCGATGCGGACATCGGCTCCGACCCCACAACGCGTTGTTCCCCTTCCCGCGCCGGGTTCCCCGGGCGCGCCCGGAGCGCCCTCGGCCCAGCATCGGTCATTCAAGGACACGTTGCGCGAACTGGCGCTATCCGCACAGCGCGAGCGCGGTGCCTCGAAGGCCCGCCAGCACCAGCAGGGTGAAGGACCTCGCTCGCAGTACACAGATCAGATTCGAGGCGCGATGGGTTCAAGTGTGCCGGCCGACGCCCGTGCGGGAAGGACCGATCACGCGGAGAGTCGCGGCACTACTCCGCTCCAATCTGGCCCGGGCCAGGACGGGGATGCTGAAGAGGCGGCGGTCGCAGCAGGCGATCTGACGGGAGCCTCGACCCCGAACAAGTCGGTGCACGGGGAGGGTTCGGCGGTTGCAGGGACGTCGTTCGATGAGCGTGCGGATTCCGGTGGGCTCAATGGAATGACCGAATCAGCGGCGAGTGCCTCTGCCATGAGTGGGGAGCAAGGCACGGTCGAAGGTCAGTCGGCGGGTTCCGTGGTCCAGGGACGAAGCCCGGACACGGTGGTTCAGCACGTCGGTCCTGCGTCCTCAGCGCAGCAGCGTCTCGCCGTGCCCGTGCACGTCGAAGGCCAGCCGATGACCATCGTGGACTTGAACAGGCTGCTTCTCAGGGTGGGCGTTCGGGAGGCTGGAGCGACCGACACACCGCCCGGACTGGACCAACGACTCGGGGCGGCACCCCAGCGATGGTCCACGCCGATGCTGCGCGAGGTTCAGGCGACCTTGGACACTGGCCAGCAGCACGGCGCCGGTGACTTCCGGGCCGTCGAGAGTGCCTTGGCTGCGCGCACGTTCGGCGGAGAGCCATCCACCCCTCAGTATGGGAGCGAGCGGACGGGAGCGCGGAAGTCGGCGCCTCGTGCAACTCCAGCGGAGGGCGGTGGCCGCCCTGAGACCGGCGATGAGTCTCCGCGTGACACCGGAGCCGCTCGGTCCAGCGCGAGCGAGCCGCGCAACGGTCATGGGTGGCGCGACGGGGCGTCCGGCCTGCTGAATGAACCAAGAAGGCCGGGACATGATTCGAGCGCGCCGGCGCCGTCGGCTGAGCGTGGCACGAAGTCCTTGGCCATGGCCCAGGCGGGTGCCGGTGACAGCGGTGCGGGCGGGGTCAGGGGTCGCGCTGCGGCGCCTTCGGAGCGTACTTCCCGCGGGTCGGAGGCCCAGGACACATCCCTGCGAGCCCAGGTTGCCCGAGGGGTCATGGCCGCCGCCAACCAGCGCGGCGGGTCGGTCGTGGTTCGGCTGCAGCCGGAGACCCTGGGGCAGTTGCGGGTCCATATCGACTCGAGCCGTGGCTCACTGGCGGTTCGACTCGACGTTGGTAGCGAACAGGCACGGGGATTGCTAAGGCAGTCCATGGGGGAGTTGCGTGCCGCCCTCGCGGAGCGGGGGCTGAACGTGGATCAGCCGCAGATTCGTCTGGATCCGATCCTGGCGCAGGAGAAGACGCCGGGATCAGTTCATGGGCCGTGGCAGGAGCGAGCGGCCGACGAGAGCGACCCCTGGAACGGTCGGAAGGGATCGAACCGGGGGGCGGAGGATCAGCCCTCGCAGGCTTTCCGAGACGGCGTGGAACGCCGAACATCGGGCCACGAGTCGCAGGAGGCGGATCACATTATCAGGTGAATCCCGGGCGGAGCGCCGGGATGCGCACGAGCGGGTCGCTCGCCCCACATTCATGTTGGGCGGCAGCCCTGAACTCGGGCGTGGATTCGTCGCGGGCTCTGCGCCCCTGCGACAGGGAGCCGTCCGATGAGCATCGTCGACAGTCTTGCCTCGGGTCCCGGCGTTGCGGCCTCGGCCTCCTCAAGGCCCAGCGCCTTCGCCACGCTCTCCAGCGAGCAGTTCGTTCGCATCATCTTTACCGAACTGACCAACCAGGACCCGCTGGCCCCGAACGACACCAGCAAACTGCTGGATCAGATGTCCAGCCTTCGGTCCATCGAGGCGGACCTGCAGTTGCAGCAGAAACTCGATGCACTCGTCAGCGCGAACCAGTTCGCCACCGCGGGGTCATTGATCGGGGCCAAGGTCTCAGGGCTGTCCGAGCAGAGCATCCGTGTGGAGGGAGTCGTGGAGAGTGTCCTGCGGACACGCGACGGCGTGGTGCTGCAGCTGCTTTCCGGAGTGCGTGTGCCGTTCAGGAATCTCGACACCATCGGCCTCGATCTCGACGGGTTCTTCCCAATCCCGCACCCGCCGTCTCCCCCGTCACCACAGCCCGTCCCGCCCGGCACGCCCACGCCTCCCCCTGGCCAGACGGCGCCGGAGGTCACGGATCCCGGTGTCCGTGCCGGTGGTGATCTCCCGACGGGCCGACGCCCGACCGAGCCGCGGACCGAGACGCCGGCGTCCACCACACCCGGTGCGTTCTGATCCGGGATTCACGCGTCTTCTGCAAGTGCCCTTCTGTAACGATGAACCAGTGAGTCATGACCACACCCACACACACCCTGCTGGCTCGACTGCAGTCGTCGGGGGTCGCCGGCCTGAGCGGGTCCCTCCCGCCAGGCGCGGGGGGTGGAGCGCGCACGAGCACCGTGGACTTCGAGAACCTGCTCACCAGGGCCGCGGCCAGCCAGGTGCGGACCGGTGCGGGCGTCAACGTCTCCGCGCGCACCGGGCTGACGTTCTCCGATGAACAGCTCGAGCGTCTGTCGCTCGCTGCGGATCGGGCCGAGTCCCAGGGTATTTCCACGGCCCTGCTCCTGATCGACGGGCAGGCGCTCACTCTCGATGTCGGATCACGGACCATCACCGGCGTGGTGGATCCCGGTTCGGCGCAGGCGGTCGCGGGTATCGACGGAGTCGTGACCGTCCCGGCGGCGGACGAGGGGCGCCCGGCGGCGCTGGCCATCCCGACCTCATGGTCGCTGGGCCTCGGTAACGCCTCGCTGGCCTCGCTGCTGGAGCGCGTGGCCGCCGACCTGCGCAGCGCATCTCACACGCCCAGAGATCACTCCCTCCCCGCGGATGTCCCGGCACGTACGGACGCCGGGTCTCAGCACTGACTTTCGATCGTCCACCCGCCCGCAGCCGAGGCGCGGGCCCACTCTCCATCACCCATCACGGAACGACACCATGGCTTCCACCACCGCGATGTTCACGGGACTCTCCGGGCTGAACGCCAACGCCCGCATGCTCGACGTCGTCGGCAACAACATCGCCAACGTCAACACCACCGCGTACAAGTCCAACCGCATCCTCTTCGCCAGCCAGTTCTCGCGCACTCTGTCGCTGGGCTCAGAACCCTCGGACATCAACGGCGGCGCCAACCCGGCGCAGATCGGCCTCGGCGTCGCCATCGCCGGCACGCAGCGCAACTTCTCCTCGGGGTCGCTGTTCGCCACCGGCGACAACCGCGACCTGGCGATCGAGGGCGACGGCCTGTTCATCGTGCGGCGCGGGCAGTCCACGTTCTACACACGCGCCGGCGCTTTCCGGCAGGACTCCGCCAACAACCTCATCACCGTCACCGGCGAGCGCGTGCAGGGCTACGCGGTCGATCCGAACTTCAACATCGTCGACGGATCGCTGACGACCCTCAACATCCCCGTCGGCCAGCTGCCTCTCGTGCAGCAGACCGCCAACGTCCGGCTCACCGGCAACTTCAACACCGAGGGCCCGCTCCCCAGCCGTGGCACCCGCACCAACCTGGCGGCCCTGCTGGACCAGTCCAGCGCCCCGGCCGCGCCCACGACCCTCCTCACCGCGATCGACGATCCGAACACGCCCGGCTCGCAGCCGCTATTCAGCGTCGGGCAGTTCATCGAGGTGGCCGGCGTGCAGAAGGGTGCCAAGGACCTGCCGACGCGCCAGTTCCAGGTCGGCGCTGCCTCGACCGTGCAGGACTTCATGGAATTCATGCGCGATGCGCTGGGCATCGTCACCGCCGCGGGCAACAACCCCGACGGCACTGCGCCCGGGGTCACGATCGACGGTGCCGGGGTGATCTCCATCATCGGCAACACCGGCACGATCAACGACATCACCATTACCCCCTCCAATATCCGCCACCTCGACTCGGCCGGTGTCCCTCTCGGCGGCAATCCGCCGTTCACGCCCACCAAGGTCTCTACCGCCGACGGCGAGTCGGTGCGCACAACCTTCATCACATACGACTCGCTGGGCAACCGGGTCTCGGTCGACCTGTCGGTCGTGCTCGAGGCCCGCACCGGCGGTGTGGGCACCTCCTGGCGCTACTTCCTGGCCTCGCCCGACAACACCTCGGGTACCTTCGCCCTCCCCGCGGGGACGGGCGTGCTGAACTTCAACACCGCGGGTGTGCTCGACCCCGGCACGCCCCCGATCTCCGCCAGCATCGTCCGTGACGGGTCAGGGGCGGTCTCGCCCATGAGTTTCAGCATCCTCTTCAACTCGCCCGGTGCGACGGTCGGCGCGATGGCCCGCCCTTCCGAACTGGCCATGTTCAGCCAGGACGGTGCGCCCGTCGGCGTGCTGGCGTCCTATGCCGTCGGGCAGGACGGCATCATCACCGGCTCGTTCACCAACGGCCTGACCAGGACGATCGGCCAGATCGCGGTCGCCAAGTTCTCCAACGCCGAAGGATTGGTGGACGTGGGCAACAATCTCTTCGTGGTCGGGCCCGCCTCGGGCAACGCCGTCATCACCGCGCCGACCAGGCAGGGAGCGGGACGGATCGTTGGAGGTGCGCTCGAGCAGTCGAACGTCGACCTGGCCCAGGAATTCATCAACATGATCCAGGCCTCCACGGGATACTCGGCAGCGTCACGCGTCATCACCACCACGGATCAGTTGATCCAGCAGTTGCTGGTGCTTGGACGGTGAGCGGGTGGCAGATGATTCGGTCTGAGTCCGGTCGTTGACCGGATGCAACGCTCGGCATCGGGCACGGGATTTTCTGGAGACTTCACCGGTGCGGGTGAAGCCGCACCCGGACGCCGCCGATAACTTCCGAGAAGACCCGCCTCTCCCATGGTCGTGTGTGGGGAGTGGTTGGGCGATTGGAGGGCACGGCGTGACCGATCTGATCATCCAACTTGGCGTTGTGGTGCTTGGAGGGTCGCTGGTCGTGCTGGCACTGGTCCGGTTGCTGCGCATGGACCGAGCGCTGGTCAGGGTGTTCCTGGGAGAAGTTCAGACTCCCGAACAGGCACTGGGCGCCGTGCAGGCGCTCCGCAGGGTCGCGAGCATTTCGCCGCAGGCCGACGCCGTCTGCCGGGCGAGAGGGCTTCAAGGACTGGCTGCCGGGATGTTCCGCATGGCCCGGCGCGAATCGGCCCGGGGACGCGAACCGGACTGCCTCCGGGCGGTCCTGAACGCCGGCCTCGAGCGGATGACGGCCGTGCGGCGACGTCACTTCGACCGTCGTCAGCGATGGGTTGGAGCGGTGGCGTTCACAGGCCTGATCATGACCGCGACCTCGATGGCCCTGCTGGCGTCCGGGTTGAGCGACGGTCGCGCCCTGTCCGGGGACTATGCCCTGCTGTGCGTGAGCCTGGCGCTGGTCGGCATCGGGACACAGCTGGGCTCGCAGGCGGCCGGGCTGAGGATGACCCGGCGCTGGCGCGCAGACCGTGTCGCCGCTCTGGCCGTGATCGAGTCCCTGGTGGAGTCGGTTTCCGGTCGGGGGCAGCGTGGTCGTGCGGACGATCGTGAGGGTGCGACAGGGAGAGCGTCCGATAGGACGCCGGCCTCCCGGGCCGCGTGACCCGGGGTCATGCCGTGCCCGAGCACGCCCGATGTACCCGACAGCATGGGTGACGTGTGCAGGGTCGCGGGGCGCCGCGACGGCACGACGTGACACCGCGCGCAGGAGTTCATGCCCATGGCCAAGAAGGAATCCGCACCGACCCCCACCCCCGAAACTGCGGCGCCGGCAAAGAAGGGGTTTCCTATCAAGACCCTCGCGCTGGTCGTGGTCGCGATGCTGGCGCAGACCGGCGTGGTTGTCGTGGTGATGTCCAAGTTCGGCCCGGCCAAGACCCACGCGCAGGTTGAGGCCGCGGACATCAAGCCCGACAACGGCAGCCAGCTCAAGGAAGTGCAGATCGTCGATGACCGGTTCCAGAACCTGCAGACGGGGCGTGTCTGGATCTGGGACGCGGCCATCTTTGTCCAGGTCAAGTCGAGGAACGCCGAGGCCGTGGAGAATCGCCTGAAGCAGCGTAACGCCGAGGTGCGACAGGAACTCACGCAGATCATCGGGCGGGCCCAGATGGCGCAGCTGCAGGAGGCCGACCGGCAGACCCTCAGCCGTCAGATTGCCGAGGCGCTCGGCCGCATCTTCGGTAATGACGACAAGAACGAGCCGATGATCGAGCGCGTGCTCATCCCCAAGTTCCGCGGGTTCCCCGCGGACCTCTAGCGGTCCCATCCGCTCGGGCCGGACTGACCAGCCCGGGACTCCGGGCAGACCGGGTCGGTCATCGCGGGCCCATGCGCGAGACTTGCGCGAGGGGGCTGTGCCCGTCGGCAAACCGCGCAGCCGACCGGCCAAATCTGCGGGATCAGTGGGGCATGGTCCGATCACATCGACCACCGGCAGGCGGCGGAGTCCCGCGCCGGGGTATCGCGCACACTGTGGCCGTCTACGGGCCGGAGGTCCCTGGTCATGTCAGAATCCACTTCGCCCAACTCGGGTGCCGTCGCACCGCCGGGTGAAGTCTCCCCTGCGGCTCTGAAGGCGGCGCAGGAGGCGATCGCCTCAGCCCGCGCAGCCCAGGGGCATACGACCACGGGCGCGGAACAGGCGGACGGAGCCAGGCCGTTCGAAATGCCTGTGCTCGGTACGGCCGAGGGGAGCCCCACACCCAAGGGCATCGACCTGCTGGGCGATGTCAACCTGCAGGTGAAGATCGAACTGGGCCGCACCCGGATGCTCGTCGAGGACGTGCTCAAACTCGGGGAGGGGGCGGTGGTGGAACTGGACAAACTCGCCGGCGATCCCGTGGACGTGTACGTCAACGACCGCCACGTCGCGCGCGGGGAGGTGCTGGTTTTGAACGACAATTTCTGCGTGAGGATCAACGAGATCATCGAGCCCCAGACCGGCGGGCCCGAAGGGCAGTAGCCTGCGGGGATCGGACACCACCCGGGCGGAGGCCCGGGCGGGCGAGGATCGCCCGTGACTGGCCAGGATGGCTGAATGATGGACGCATCGAACGCGCGCCCGGGGGAGAATCGCTGCGGCGAGCGACGCCTGCTCGTGTGCAGCGCGGTGCTGGTGACGGCGCTGGCCACCGCTTCAAGCCATGCCGTGGCGCTCGCGCCGACGGGAGGCGAGCAGCCGGCTCCTGCAACTTCAGGTCGCGCAGTGCCCGGAGAGTCCGATGCTCGGACGGGCGTGGCAGCCCGTGAACGGGCGATTCCGCTGGGGGGGATCGCTGGAGATTCGAACAGGGCGGGAAGCCAGCCCGCGGGCAACTCTGGCGAAGCGTCCGGAGCTTCGTCCCCGCTCGGTGGGTTGGTGGACCTGGCCCTGCCGATGGCGGTGGTGCTCGGCGCGATCTTCGGCGCAGCGTGGCTGTTCAGGCGAGTGATGGGCGCGGGGAGTTCGCTTGCCTCGTCGCTCGGCGCGGGCGGGCGTGCACCCAGCGGCGTGATCGAGATCCTGGGGCGCTACCCGGTGGCCCGCGGCCAGATGCTGGTCCTCCTGAAACTCGACCGGCGCATCCTGCTGCTGGGGCATTCGGCGCACGGCCGGGCCGGCAGCACGGGCGGCGGCTTCGCGACATTGTCCGAAATCTCGGACCCCGAGGATGTCGCGTCGATCCTGACGAGGGTTGAAGAGGGCGCCGGGGAGTCGTTCGCATCCCGCTACGAACAACTCCTGAAGGGTGAGGGGGACGCGGCAGATCGTGACGGCGTCGAGGATTTCGCCACCATCCCAACGCCGGGTCGCAAGGCACGGCGTTCACGTGACGGCGATGCCGTCGAACTCTGGGATGCCACCCGCTCGACCCCGAGCCGGGCTCAGGTCCGCGAGCATGCCCGCACACAGGAGTTCGCGGGAGCGGATGACGGTGAGGCGTCCCTCCGGGAACGCCTGTTGAAACTGCGTGCCGGGAGCGCAGGGACTCGTGCAGGATGATCGGGTGGTTCAGAACATGCTGTCTGGTGTTGATCGTGCTGATGGGCACGCTGGTGACAGGAGTCGCCACGGCCAGGGCGCAGGTGATCGGTCCGGTTCCCGAGCCCAGCCTGAGCCCGATGGCCAGTCCGGCGATGGAACTCCTGACGCCGGGGGCACTGCCCCGCCCCACCGAGCCCGAGCCCGACCTGGACCTGTTCAACCCGGCCTCGATCCTTGCCGGTGCGGCCCGGGCGCTGCCGGGTGGTTCGACGGGAGGCGGTGAACGGCGCGGCGAGGGCGGCCTCTCGACCGCCATCAACATTCTCATCGTGCTGACCGTCATCTCACTGGTCCCCACGATCATGCTGATGTGCACTTGCTTCCTGCGCATCGTGATCGTGCTGGGGTTGCTGAAGCAGGCGCTGGGCACGGCCCAGATGCCGCCGGGGCAGGTGCTGCTGGGCCTGGCGATCATCCTCACGCTGCTGGTGATGACCCCGACCATCGACCGCATCAACCGTGAGGCCATTCAGCCATGGCGGCAGGGCCAGATCACCAGTTACGAAGAACTCTGGGAGCGTGCGCGTCAGCCGATGCGAGACTTCATGTTCGCTCAGATCGAGGCGACGGGCAACTGGTCGAGCCTCTACATGGTGCTCAACTACCGGGGCGTCGACACTAGCGACCCGTCCCAGCTCACCCGTGCCGACGTGGACATGATCGCGCTGGTGCCCGCGTTCGTGCTCAGCGAACTCAAGACCGCCTTCCTCATGGGCTTCCGTGTTTACCTGCCGTTCCTGGTCATCGACATGGTCATCAGCAGCCTGCTGATCTCGATGTCGATGATGATGCTGCCACCGGTGCTCATTTCTCTCCCCTTCAAGCTGCTGTTGTTCGTGCTGGTGGACGGCTGGCAACTGGTGGTGGGGAGTCTGATGAACAGCTTCGTGGCGCGCCCGGATGCGGGCGAATCCACCACAGAATTGGTGACCTCCGTCCTCGGTGGGGTGCAGGAACTGGGGTCACGCGCCGCGGCCGACAGCGCGGGATGGTGGATGGCGGTATCGCCGGCGTGGTCGCTCGCGCCGAGCGGGGGGACGGCGTGAGATCGGGAGTGACGAGCGATGGGCGGTTCAGAAGCAACGCTGGACATCATCCGGGAAGCGCTGGTCATCACGCTCAAGATCGCGACCCCGATCCTTCTGGCCGGGGTCGTGATCGGCCTGGTGATCAGCGTGCTGCAATCGGTGACGCAGATCCAGGATCAGGCCCTGACGTTCGTGCCCAAGATCATCGTCATGCTGCTGGCCTCGCTGCTGCTGATCCCGTGGATCGTCGACCGGCTCGTGGCTTTCACGCAGGAGATGTTCGTGCTGCAATGACGCCGGCGTTCGGACGCCCGCGCCGTGCCCGGATTCCCCGTGGACACACTGCTCATCCATCTCGGCCCGGCGTTGCTGGTGTTCCTGCGATTGTCGGGGCTGTTCATCTTTGCGCCGATACTGGCCAGTTCGATCGTCCCGATGAAGACCCGAGTGCTGCTGGCGGTGACGCTGACGGTCTGCGTCTATCCCACGATCCCGGTCTGGCAGCAGGCACCGGTCGCACTGGACGTGTTCACGCTGGCTGCCGCGGGGTTCATGGAGGTTCTGTTGGGCACCGTGGTGGGGCTGCTGGCGATGTTGCCGATCTTGAGCGTGCAGTTGGCGGGGCTGGTCATGGGCCAGCAGATGGGCATGGCGCTGGCCGCGGTCTACAACCCCGCGCTGGAGTCCGAGTCCGAGCCGATCGGCGAACTGCTCCTCTACCTTGCTCTGGCGGTGTTCATCGCGATGGGCGGGCTGGAGATGGTGGTGCTGGCGACCGCCCGGACGTTCGAGCACGTGCCGCTGGGAGGCTTCGAGGCCTCTTGGGCCCCGGTTGGACTGGTCGTCGGGTTCATCAGCGCAGGGTTCGAACTGGCGCTGCGGATCACCGCGCCCCTGATGGCGATCCTGCTGGCCGAGACCGTCGCCGCCGCGTTCCTGGCCAAGACCATGCCCCAGCTGAACATCCTCAGCATCGGCTTCCCCATCAAGGTCATGATGGGCCTGCTGGCGATTCTCTTCGGGCTGATCGCTGTCCACGCGGCCATCGGCGACCACGTGGCGCAGGCAGGGCGGGCGATCCTGCGCTGGTCCGGCGCGCTCGGATCGGGCTGACGCCGACGGAGCGACACCATGGCTGACGAGATGGGTGAGCGCACCGAGCAGCCCACCCCGAAGAAAATCAGCGACGCCCGCAACAAAGGCAACCTCGCCAAGAGCCTCGACCTGGCCGCGGCGATCAACCTCTCCATGGCCCTGCTGTTGATCTGGTTCTTCGGCGGGTACATCGTCCGTGGCCTGACGGAGATCATGGCCCGCGCGCTGGGGGACCCGACCCTCGCGACCTTCACCGCGCTGGACGGCTGGCGCCAGGTGGGGCAGTGGGCGGCCGTCCGCGCGGTCTGGATCCTGGTGCCGTTCATGGCTCTGCTGTGGGTCACCGCGTACCTCGTGCAACTGCACCAGGTGCGGCTGCTCTGGACGCTGGAGCCGTTGAAGGCCAAACTCGAACGATTGAACCCCGTCAGCGGGGTCAAGAAGCTCTTCTCACGCAAGAACCTGGTCAAGACGCTGGTGAACATCGCCAAGCTGACGATCGCCATGGGCGTGGTGGCCCTGGTGGTCCGGGCGCACGCGCAGGAGATCGCGGGCCTCCCGGCGCTCGGGGCCGTCGAGGCCCTGACGGTCGTCGGGAGGCACGTGCTGGAAACCGCGCTCTACCTGCTGGCGGTGCTTCTGGTCATCGGCCTGATCGACTGGTACTACCAGAAATGGCAGCACCTCCAGGACCTCCGCATGACCAAGCAGGAGGTCAAGGACGAGCAGAAGAGCAACGACGGCAACCCCGAGGTGAGGGCCCGCCGCATGCGCATCGCCCGCGAGATCGCGCTGCAGCGGGCGCGGAACGAGGTGCCCAAGGCCGACGTGGTCGTCACCAACCCGACCCACTTCGCCGTCGCACTCCGCTACGACGCCCAGCGCATGGCCGCCCCCGTGGTGGTGGCCCGCGGCGAGGATTGGATGGCGTTCCGAATCCGCGAGATCGCCGCGGCGCACGGCGTCCCGATCATTGAGAAGCCGGCCCTGGCTCGCGCGTTGTACGCCACGGTCAAAGTCGGCCAGATGGTCCGCCCCGAGCTGTTCGAGGCGGTGGCCGAGGTGCTGGCGTACGTCTACCGCCTCTCGCAGCGCGTCGCGCCGAAGGCCGGCGCGGCGTCGCGCGCCGGATAAGGACCATTGCCGATGCCCGTCTTCGTCTGATCCATGACCACCCCCAACCTTCCCAACCCGGCCGCCGCCGAACTGCCCGCGTGGATGGCGTGGATCTCGCGCCACCGGGGACTGCTGCTGCCCATCGGCCTGGTGCTGATGCTGGGGGTGATCGTCGTCCCGCTCCCGCCGTGGACGCTCGACCTGCTCATCGTGATGAACATCGGGCTGTCGGTGACGGTCATGATGACGACGATCTACATGCGGGAACCGCTGGACTTCAGCGTGTTTCCTTCGCTGCTGCTGGCGATGACACTGTTCCGCCTCGTGCTGAACGTCGCGTCCACGCGGCTGATCCTCACCGCCGACGCTCCTACCGCCGACAGCGCCGTGAACGTCGCCGGCGAGGTGATCGCCGCGTTCGGACACTTCGTCGCGGGCGAGTCGCTGATCGTCGGGGTGATCATCTTCCTGATCCTCGTGATCGTGCAGTTCGTGGTGATCACCAAGGGCGCCACGCGCATCTCGGAGGTCGCCGCTCGCTTCACGCTCGACGCCATGCCCGGCAAGCAGATGGCCATCGACGCCGACCTCAACGCCGGCATCATCAACGAGGCCGAGGCCCGGCGGCGACGCGAGCGCATCGGACGCGAGGCGGACTTCTTCGGGGCCATGGACGGTGCCAGCAAGTTCGTCCGTGGCGACGCCGTCGCCGGCCTGATTATCACCGCCGTCAACCTCGTCGGCGGCATCCTCATCGGCACCCTCCAGCGCGGGTGGGACTTCAGCCAGACCACCGAGACCATCACCAAGCTCACGATCGGCGACGGCCTGACCTCGCAGTTGCCCGCCTTCATCGTGGCGATTTCGTCCGCGCTGATCGTCACACGCTCGGGCTCCAAGGAGGAGTTGGGCAGCGAACTGACCGGGCAGGTGGTGTCGCAGCCGACGGGGCTGATGATCACCGGCGGGTTCCTGGCGTCGCTGTCGGTGACCCCGTTGCCGACCACGCCGCTGCTGCTCGGTGCATCGCTCTGCTTCCTGATGGCCTGGGCCATGACCGACCGCGAACGCCGCGCACGGCGCAAAGCCCGCGAGCAGGGCGCAGCACCCCCATCGCGCCCCGAGCCTCCGACCCCCGAGGCCCTGCTCAAGCTCGACACCATCGAGCTGGAGGTCGGCTACGGGCTGGTCTCGCTGGTGGACGCCAACCAGGGAGGCGACCTGCTGGAGCGCATCGCCGCGATCCGGCGTCAACTGGCGGTCGAACTGGGCTTCATCCTCCCGCCCGTGCGGATCCGCGACAATCTGCAGCTCCCCTCCGGCGACTACCGCTTCCGCATCAAGGGCAGCGTGGTGGCCCGTGGGACCATCGTTCCAGGCCGGATGCTGGCGATCGATTCCGGCGTGACCACCGGCCCGATCGACGGCATCCAGGGCCGCGAGCCTGCCTTCGGGCTCGACGCCTGGTGGATCGAGCCGGCCCTGAAGTCCCGGGCGGAGGCTCAGAACTTCACCGTTGCCGAGCCGACGGCCGTCGTCGCCACCCACCTCACGGAGGTTGTCCGCGCCAACGCGTCCGACCTCCTCACGCGCGAGGAAGTCAACGACCTGATCGGTCAACTCAAGCAGCGGGCGCCGAAACTGGTCGAAGAGGTCGTGCCCACGGTGGTGAAGATGGGCGACCTGCACCGGATCCTGCAGAACCTGCTCCGCGAGCGCGTGCCCGTCCGGGACCTGGAGACAATCCTGGAAACCCTGTCGGACTGGGCCTCGCGCACCAAGGACCTGGACGTCCTGACCGAGTACGTCCGCAACGCGCTGCGACGGACCATCAGCCAGCAATACGCCGTCCCCGACGCCGACGGGCGCCTCCGCCTGGCGTGCATCACCCTCGACCCGACGATGGAGGACCTGATCAACGGGTACATCGACCGCTCGGCCTCGGGCACGAACTTCACCATGCCCGCCCACGTGGCCTCGCGGGTGACGTCGCAATTGCTCAAGGGGATCCAGGTGCTCTCCGGCGCCGGGCACCAGCCGGTGGTCATCGCCTCGCCCATGGTCCGCGCCTTCGTGCGGCAACTGCTGGAGGGGCAGGTGCCCAACGCCGCGGTGCTCGGCTATAACGAGGTTGCTTCGGGGGTCGAGGTCGAATCGCTGGCGCTGGTCACGGCCCCGCCCTCGGGAGGCACGCCGGCCGGAGTCAGCGCGGCCTGACATGAGATTGTGCAAAAGTCTGTCCCGCGCTTGCCTCCGGCCCGACCTTGTGACACAATGCGGCTCTTCAGGCGGAGCAGGATGCTCTCTTCACTGGTTTCACTCGACCAGGCCACGGACGGCAAAGAATGAGGCTGAAAACGTACCGAGCCAGAACCATGGCCGACGCCCTCGCCGCGGTGAAGCGGGAACTGGGGCGTGACGCGGTCATCCTGCACACGAGGATGTACAAGGTCGGTTCCTGGTTTGGTCTGGGTGGGCGTCAGGTCGTGGAGATCACCGCGTCCGATGATGTGCGCGTCCCGCGGCGCGGGGTCGCTTCGCAGGGGACCGAGCCGAGCGTTGAGGTGGCAGCCGGCGGCGAACGTCTTCTTGCCACGGCGTCATCGGCGACCGCGCCCAGAGCAACGCCGAGTCGTGCCCGTGCGGTGGCGGCCTATGCAGGGCAGCCGCGCCGAAGAGGAGCGGAAGCCACCACAAGACTCGAAGCAGAGCACGGCGACACGGATTCGGAGGGAAAGACGGATCTGGAGCGTGTGGATCTTGGCGGCCCCGGTGAGTCTCCGAAGGATGGGCCCGTACGCGGTGTGCCGTCACCCGCCCGTGAAGTGGCCGCACTTGCGATGAAGTCCGCGGGGTACTCGGGCGGCATGACCACCGGAGATCTGCAGAACGACCCGATCCGCGAGGAACTCTCCGCGATCCGGAGGATGGTCGGCCAGGTCCTGCAATCGTCCTCCCGGGGCGGGGCCGGCGTTCCGGGTCTGCGCATGCCCGAGGCCCTGTTCCGCCACTATGCCCGCATGATCGAGAACGAGGTCGCCCAGGAAGTGGCCGACTCAATCGTCAGTGCCGTGCGCGATGAACTGACCCCGGCGGAACTGACCGACGACGAGATCGTCCGGCAGGCGGTCCTGCGTCACCTGGAGGCCCTGCTGCCGGTGGATTCAGCGGTGACCGTGCCGAGCCGCGGCACGGACGGGCGCCCACTCACCGTTGCGCTGGTGGGACCTACAGGCGTGGGCAAGACCACGACGATCGCGAAACTGGCCGCCTCCTACAGGCTGCGCCACGGTCGCAAAGTAGCGCTGATCACCAGCGACACCTACCGCATCGCTGCGGTGGACCAGTTGCGCACGTACGCGAACATCATCGGTGTGCCGCTGAAGGTCGTGCACACACCCGACGAGATGCGGGAATCGTGCCGCGCGCTGGCCGACTACGACGTGGTCCTGATCGACACCGCGGGCCGGTCCCCCGGCGACGCGGCACGGCTGGAGGAACTCCGCGGGTTCGTCGACGCCGCCGAGCCGCACCAGGTGCACCTCGTGCTGGCCTCGACGGCGTGCGAAGCCGCCATGATGCGGACGATCGAGCGGTTTGCCGCGCTCCGCGCCAATCTCATCCTCTTCACCAAGCTCGACGAGGCCGCGAACCTCGGCGTGCTGGTCAACGTTGCCCGGCGTATCAGCGCCAGGCTTTCTTATGTCACGACAGGGCAGGAAGTGCCCGACGATATCGAGCCCGGCCGGTCCGATCGCCTGGCTCGTCTCGTCCTGGATGGAAGGACGCCGCGGTGAGCGAACCTCAGCCGCAGCAGGCGTGCATCGATGTCAGCGTGCGCACCATGCCCGAGCCGTCGATTCTCGTGGCCATGCCACGCTGGGCTGCGCCGGTGATGCCCATGACCCCGCCCGTCTACTACGAGGATGCGCCCACGCCCCGGACTGATGCGGTCCCCCCGTCGCGCATCCAGCCCACCCCGCCCCCCTCACCCGCCGAGCCTTTGCACCCGTCCGGCGCTCAGGTTCGCGCGGGAGATCAGGCCGCCCGCCTGCGGGCGTTGATGGTTGAGACCTCCTCCGAATCGACCGAATCAGCACCTTCTCACGCTGCTCCCGCATGGTCGCCGCCATCCGGGATCCACCCCGACGCCGTTCAGGCCGATCCACTTCCGGCGAGAGCACCTGCCAGCCCACGCCGCGATTCTCAGTCACGCCGGGTCGGAGCGGTGGTTGCGATCGCTTCCGGCAAGGGTGGTGTCGGGAAGACCAGCATCGCCGTCAACCTCGGGATCGCATTGTCAAAGGCCGGCCACAGCACCGCACTGCTCGACGCGGACATCGGAACTGCCAACGCCGACCTGCTCTGCGGTGTGTCTCCAAGGGCCCGCCTCGACTCGGTGCTGGCCGCTCCGCTTGTCGGCAGCTCCGAGGGAGACGATCCGCTTGTCCCCTCGCTCACGCCCCCGAGGCGACTGGCGGATATTGCCGTCGAGGCGCCGCACGGCCTGCGACTGGTGCCGGGCGCTAGCGGACTGTCGAGGCTTTCCGATCTCAGTGAAGCCCAGCGGTACCGCTTGCTCGAGGCCCTGAACGATGCCGACGACCTGGCCGACGTGCTCCTGGTTGACCTGGGGGCCGGGATCGGGAGCAACGTCACGGCACTGGCCGGGACGGCCGACCTGTGCCTGGTCGTCGCGACGCCCGACCCGACGTCAATGGCCGACGCCTACGCGCTGATCAAGGCCTTGTACCACGCCGCCCCGGTACGTGCGGGTGAGCATGCGAGATTGCAGCACGCGATGCCCCCCATGGGCTTGGTCGTCAACCAGGCCCGTGACGAGCGAGAAGCCCGTGAAGTGGCCCGGCGAGTCGGGTCAGTCTGCGAACGCTTCCTGTGTTTGCCTGTTCCGATGTACGGCTGGCTCGCGCAAGATCGACGAGTGGCGCAATCCGTGCGCGAACGCAGACCCTGGATCGTCAGCGAGCCTGCTTCGACGCCGTCGAAATCGATCGTGGCCATTGCCGAGGTGCTGGAAAGGCGCCTTGAACTCCGGGCGACGACCAAAACCACCACAGAGCGTGGTTCGATCCCGGCGAGCTCCGACTCCGGTCGGGGTGCGTCCGGTATTCGATCGTGGATCTGGCGTGCCTTCGTGCGTGCGTCACGCCCCGAACCGACTCGGAGGTGATTGGCGAACGGGTGGATCGAGGTCGGTTGATCTGGCGGCAGGTTTTTTGCGTTGAACTTCGCGTGGTACTTCGCCGATGGACTGATGTCCGCGGCGCGTTCTCTGCGCCGTGTTGGATCAGCGATGTTCACGGACGAAAGGCGGAATCGTGACGGCCGTTCGGCCGGAAACGCGAGGTCGTGTGACCGAGGGATCGGGAGTACGCGTGGTGGCCGGCTGCGTTGGGCTGGCCGGGTTCGTGGTGTCGCTGCTGGCCGGAGCGGCGGCGGAGAACCCGCTTGACATCATTCTGACCAGGGCCCTGCTGTCGATGGTCGTGTGCACACTCGTCGGGGGCGTGGTCGGGGCGATGGGCGAGCGTGCGGTCCGGGCTCACGTGGAGGCACGCCGTCAGTTGACCGCAGCACGGGAGCAGGTCGGTGTGCCGACGGCTGCCGGTGCCTCGACGGGCGCCGTATCCGGAGGGAGCGGACGGTGAGTACCGCGGTGGATAGGTCGTGGAGAGTTTTTTCACAGCCGCGTTTGCCGTCGGAACACTTGCGTTCGACGCTGGCGCGCTGTACTGTTGCCCCGTCCACGCCCAGGGACGGGCGTGCGGACCGTTCATCTGAGCGCTGCGAGTTCTTCGCAGCGCGGTCCAAGAGCTGGTCAAGGAGCAGACCATGACTCGCAGCAGGTCGTCGAGTGTTCGTGCACGCGTCGTGTGGCCCGACGCGAGCATGTCGTCGCACAAGGCGCGTCAGGTGCTGGACCGTCTTCCCCACACAGAGGTGTGGCAGGAGTACCACCGGACGCGCAGCGAAGTGATCCGCAACTATTTCTGGGAGAAGCACCTGCCGCTGGTGCGGTATCTCGCCGAGCGGGTCTACGCGCGGCTCCCCGATGAGGTCGACATCAACGACCTGATCTCCGCCGGACAGTTCGGGCTGATGGAGGCGATCAACTCCTTCGACCTCGGGCGCGGCGTGAAGTTCGAGACGTTCTGCGCCTCGCGCATCCGCGGGGCCATCCTCGACGAGCTCCGGTCCATCGACTGGGTGCCGCGACTGGTGCGCACACGCTCGGGGCGGGTCAACGCCGCCCGCCAGAAGTTCAAGATGCGCGAAGGCCGCGAGCCCACCCAGGAAGAACTGGCCCGCTGCCTCGGCGTCGAAGGGGAGGAGTTCGAGAAGATCGAGCGCGACTCCATCGCCGCACAGACCGTCAGCATCAACCGCAAGTGCTTCACCAGCGACAGCAACAAGGAAGTCACCGAGATCGACGTCATCAAGGACGAGTCCCAGCGCAACCCTCTCCAGGAATCCCAGCGGCGGGACCTCAAGGAGCTGCTCACCAAGGGCCTCTCCCGCGCCGAGCGCCTCATCATCACCCTCTACTACTACGAGGAGATGACCATGAAGGAGATCGGTGCCACGCTCGACCTTTCCGAATCGCGGGTCTCGCAGATGCACTCGTCGATCCTGCTCAGGCTCAAGGCCCAGATGCTCCACCGCGAACGCGAACTCGAGCCCGTGGAGTGAGCCCCGGCGCACACGCCGATCCTGGCCGGCCTCCCCGCTGCTCATTGCCGGGGCCGTGTTTGTCGGCATGCGCCCGGCCACCACGAACCCGCGTCTGAGCACAACGACGCGGGCCTGTCCATCGGTAGACTCCCGGTGTGCGCCAGACCCCGCGTGGTCACGGGTCAGACCAGGTCTCCGCTGAGAAGGCGTGCGAGGCCGCGACGGACGTCCCAGAGAGCCGTCCTCCATTCGCGCAGGATCAAACCGCTACCGGCCATCATGAGGCATTGAGCACGGATAGCGCACCGCCACACGGCGTGGGGGTATCGCAGAGGGCCGCGTTTCGTTGGCCGCCCAGGCCCATCGATCCCGATCGCATCGACCGTGCGCTCAACGAAGGACGCCCCGGCCTCGTTCCCCCTGCCTCTCACGCTTCACCCGCAACAGTCCGGCATTCGGCCGGCGCAATCCCACACCGCCGGCCTGCGCCCGCGCCCGATGCTCGGCCATGGCTGGCAAGCGTGCTGGAGCAGTTCGAGCGGGTGTTCCTCGACCCGGTGTCACCGGGGTGGGCGGTGCGGACTCGCGAGGCCGGCTGGGCTCCCGATGAGTCTGAGGAGTACTGCGCCCGCTGCGGCCATGGACGGCCGGGCCACGCGTCTTCCAGCGATCATGCAAGCTCGCGAGCGGTCCCCGGACTCCCTGCTCAGTGCCCGATCTGCGCGGAAGCCTCTTCCGCACGCCCCGCATTCGACCGGGTGGTACGACTGGGCGCGTACACGGCCCCACTGGATGACTGGATCAGAGAGGTCAAGTTCGGTGCGTTTGCCGAACTTGGCCGCGACCTGGGGCGTGAACTCGGTGCCAGGGTGTCTCAGGCACTGCAGGCCGAGGGGCACCGCGGCCGACCGGTGCCGTCGCGGGTGATCATCGTCCCGGTGCCGACCTCGAGACGCCGTCGGCTGGCCAGGGGGATCGACCACACAATGGCGCTGGCCCGGGGAGTGCGTGACGCCCTGGCGGCGGACGGCTGGATCGTGCAGATTCGCCGGCTCCTGTCGCGCCGCCATCGACCATCGCAACTGGAAGTCCCGGCCTCGGAGCGCGAGCGCAACGCACGAGGGTCGATCGTGCCAGCCCGGTCGCTGACGGCCCGCTGCCCGTGGTTTGGGGCGTGGGCCGGGATGCAGGGCCTCGCTGATGGTGGGCTTTTTCTTGTTGTGGACGATGTGTTGACAACCGGGGCCACGATGCGGACAGCATCCCGGGCTCTCCGGCGCGGGCTGTTGGAAGTGGGGGTGCTCTCCCCAAAGCCGAACCCGGGCGGGGTGCAGGGTGTGCAGGGTTCGACCGTGCAAGCGAACGGCGGCAGAACCCGGCGCGGCAGGAAGGAATGGGTGGTCAGTTCGGGGATCTGGGCGGGACTTTTGGGTGTGACCGAGCGTGCCGAACAGGACAGGTTCGGGAATCAGTAGGGCTTTATGGAGAGAGAGGAGAGAGAGTGGGAAAGCGGTGGAGAATGGGTGGTTTAAAAAAACTTGACGAGCAATCTTGACCGGATGAGGAGGGTGGGTATCATCCTGACCCCGGAGCGACGGCCCGAGCGTCGCGAAAGGGTATCCTGCCGATCATGTTCGGCGGCTCATCTTTGAAAAGTGAACAGTTGGGTGGTCCACGAGAGTGTGCGATCACGACACCGCGTCACAGCGGCGCCTCTGACCTGGGGCGGTCGTGATCGATCCAAAGGTTGGCCGGGACTCACAGCCCGGTCGTGTCGACATCTCTTGTGACCACAAATCGAAAAGTGACCCTTTACGATTTTGAGATGGAGACTTGACCGTCGGGAAGCCACCGACGGCGCGCAAGGGCGAACCGGGAAACCGGGGCGATCCGAGCGCGAGACCGGCCGGTGTCGGGAGCCAACCGACACCGGTGCCGGGTCAGCATCTTCCTGAATACGCCGCCGGAGGCCGCAAGGCCCGAGGCGCAACGGATTTAAGTGAAGAGTTTGATCCTGGCTCAGATTGAACGCTGGCGGCGTGGTTAAAGCATGCAAGTCGAACGGGCCCGCAAGGGCCAGTGGCGGAAGGGTGAGTAATACGATCCTCACGTACCCCGAGGTGGGGGATAGGCATGGGAAACTGTGCGTAATACCCCATGATCTCTACGGAGCAAAGATTTATCGCCTTGGGATCGGGGATCGTCCTATCAGGTAGTTGGTGAGGTAATGGCTCACCAAGCCGACGACGGGTAGCAGGTGTGAGAGCACGGCCTGCCACATCGAAACTGAGACACTGTTCGGACTCCTACGGGAGGCTGCAGCGACGAATCTTCCGCAATGGGCGAAAGCCTGACGGAGCGACGCCGCGTGCGGGATGAAGCGGCTTTGCCGTGTAAACCGCTGTCAGGGTGGAGAAACACTGATCACATCCAGAGGAAGGGGCGACTAACTCTGTGCCAGCAGTCGCGGTAAGACAGAGGCCCCGAGCGTTAATCGGAATCACTGGGCTTAAAGGGTGCGTAGGCGGACCGCTAAGTGTCGTGTGAAATCCCACTGCTCAACGGTGGAACTGCACGGCAAACTGGCGGTCTCGAGGAATCTAGAGGCCGGTAGAACGATTGGTGGAGCGGTGGAATGCGTAGAGATCAATCGGAATGCCAAAGGTGAAGACAGCCGGCTGGGGATTTCCTGACGCTGAGGCACGAAAGCGTGGGGAGCAAACAGGATTAGATACCCTGGTAGTCCACGCCCTAAACGATGTGTGCTGGATCACGGCGGCTCTGACGTCGTCGGGATCGAAGAGAAATTGCTAAGCACACCGCCTGGGGAGTACGGTCGCAAGGCTAAAACTCAAAGGAATTGACGGGGGCTCACACAAGCGGTGGAGCATGTGGCTCAATTCGAAGCAACGCGCAGAACCTTACCTGGGTTTGACATGGTCGGATTAGTCGGTGGAAACATCGATGACGCTCGCAAGAGTGGAACGATCACAGGTGCTGCATGGCTGTCGTCAGCTCGTGCTGTGAAGCGTCGGGTTAAGTCCCTTAACGAGCGCAACCCTTGTCGCTAGTTACTAACGGGTAATGCCGAGGACTCTAGCGAGACTGCCGATGTCAAATCGGAGGAAGGCGGGGATGACGTCAAGTCCTCATGGCCCTTACACCCAGGGTTGCACACGTGCTACAATGGTGCATACAAAGCGAAGCAAGACCGCGAGGTGGAGCAAATCGCAAAAAATGCACCCCAGTTCGGATTGCAGGCTGCAACCCGCCTGCATGAAGCCGGAATCGCTAGTAATCGCGGATCAGCTACGCCGCGGTGAATGTGTTCCTGAGCCTTGTACACACCGCCCGTCAACTCATGGGAGCCGGGGGCGCCCGAAGCCGCCACATTACTGTGGCGACCACGGCGAACTCGGTGACTGGGAGTAAGTCGTAACAAGGTAGCCGTAGGAGAACCTGCGGCTGGATCACCTCCTTTCTAAGGGATTCCTTAGACAGAGCCAGGCCCCTTCGGGGGCCGACGCGGGGCGACCCGCACTCTGATCGTCAGCACTCTCTCGTCCGGGTCTTTCCCGGAGGTTCACACCTCCGGTTGCCCCGGGCGGCCTGGCCGCAAGGCCCGGTCCTCGGACACCCAACTGTTCTTTCACGCAACGCCCATCGGCACCCCCGGTGGGCGTTGTCGTTTTTCCACCATGCGGCCTCCCCGCGAACTGGACGGCCTGAGATTCCCGTCTTTCCCGGACGCGTGGTGCCGTGGTGAAGCGAGCAGACAGGGCCTCCTGCCCCTGGCCACCGGACCGGCGGCATTCCCCGATGAGCAAGGCGCCCCACACACCCGGAGGGACTGGTGCAGATTGACGGTGTTCGCCCGTCGCTGACGCGTTGGGGCGGATCCCGGAATGCGCACGTTGCCGTCACGACGGCGGACGGTCAGGCCGTGGCTACTCGTTGACGCGTCGCCCGGTGTTCGGGTCGATCCAGTCAAACCCCACCATGAAGCGGATCGTCGGCTTCGGTGAGAGCGAGTCGGCAACGCCGCGCAGGAGCCGTTCGAGTTCCTGAAGGTCGGCTCGAGACCGGACATCACCGATCACGAGGATCGATGAGATCTCCGACTCGTTGGCGTCGACCTGCCAGCGCACCTGCTCCCACTTCGGGTCGGTCCCGAGCGCCTCGCGTGCAGGTCGATCAAAGCCGACGGATGGTGGTGGCGGTGCCTGAGGCGGAGGAGCCTCCGGTTTGACCTGCAGGTAGATCGCGATGACAGAGACCAGCAGCACCACCGCGGCTATTCCGATCTTGACCAGAACGGACGGCTCCAGCCCCTTCCCGGATCCGGTCGATGAGCCCTTGCCCCTGCCCTTGCCGGGAGAGGATTTTGCCGTTGCGGCGGGTTCCGTGACAAGGCTGGGGAGCGGCTTGCGTGTTTCGGGCATGGCGGTGGACCCCTCCGGATTGAGTACAGGGGCAGGCCGTCAGCGAGGCCTTGGACTCACCCTGGGGACTTCGGGCAGGACCGCGGGGCGGTTCGGTGCGGCGTGAGCCCGGGAGTTCATTCGGAAAAGAATAGGCCCATGCTCCGAGGAGCATGGGCCTGGATGTTGGCGTGGAAATCTGGACGCCGCGGATCACCAGTTCGTGGTGGGGTCACGCCAGCCCTGGTCGTTGGCGATGGGGGTCCACAGGCGGGCATCGTTCAGGTCACGCATGCCGCGGTGGGCCCTGGCGCTGCCGTCGAAGTAGCCGATCACCGGGCGACGGAAGTGACGGCCGTCGAGCATGCCCCAGCGGTTCCAGTTGGGATCTGCGGCGTTGAACTCGGGCGTACGGATGTCCGGCCAGTACTCGTTGTCGTAGACGCGGGCCAAGGTTGCGGGGGGAACCAGGCCCCAGTAGCCGGGGCGAACGCGAACGTTCTGGTAGTTGTTCCAGTTCACAGGAGTGGTCCAGACGCCTGCAACGTTGGCGAAGTCACCGCAACGGGCCGAACCGAACGTGATGATCTCGGCCGGGTTGGCCCGCTTCACAACGTCCGTGATCCGGGTCACGATCTTGCGGCTGGTGCTGTAGCTGCCGGTGCCTGATGCGGGCTGGCCCGCGGGCGGACGGCTGTTCACGTTGGAGTACCAGCCACCTTCACCGCCGAGCCAGATGCCGTTGTACCCGAAGGACGGCGCGAAGGAAAGGGCCATCTGGTAGCCGCCGGAGCCGGAGTACGGCGTCGAGCTGAGGGGGTTGCCGGCGCGGTCGGGGCTGTGGGGCAGGGCCAGGGCTTCGGTGAGATACTGCTTGTCGAGCCAGAGCCCCTCGTAGTTGCCGCCCATGTAGCGGACCATGCGCCAGAACCAGCGCTTGCCGGCCCAGGAGAACAGCGGACGGCCCTGATCGTCGTAGGTGTACAGACGCTCGGGCTCGTTGTTGCCGACCTGAGAGGCATTCAAGTAGCTGGGGACCACGCGCTCGGTGTGTTCCTGCGCGTACGAGTTGTACGCGACCATGAGTTGCTGCATCCCGGCCAGTTCCCGCGTCAGGCGTGCCGACGCGCGAGCTGTCGCGAGAGCGGGCAGCAGGATCGCGATGAGCAGAGCGATGATCGCGATGACCACCAGCAGTTCGATCAGTGTGAATGCCGAGCGGTTTCCGGAACGGTGTGTGGATGCCATTGCGAGGCTCTCCCATGCGCTTCGCCGTGCTCGTGGTGGCCAGTCCACTGCCGGCTGGTGCGATATCGTGAGCGTTGAATAGCTCACGTTGACTGGTCGAAGCACCCGGAGCGTGTCTCGGAATCGAGACTTCATCCGCCCGGGGATCCTGACGCGTCCAGAACGAACACGATAGTTTTCAGGATCGACCGGAGTCTGATGGAAAGTGTAATCGTCTTCATGGCGTGGTGCAACCAAACTTTGTACCCTCGACGCGGTTTGCTGGGAGTTTGGTGACAAGAATCCCCCAAATGGGGCATCCGGCTTGTCGGAGCGATAGGCAACAGGCACATTGGGCTTCCGGAGGTACAGTCGCCCTTCGCACGGGTGTCCGGGATCGGTGCTTCCCTGAATGCCGTGGAGGGCCCTTGAATCCCTCGGAGCAGAGTCGGGGATTTCCGGGATGATCTGTGGCGGTCGGCGATCTGGGTGGACACATGGGGGACTGGGTGCGGTGAGTCTGTTGGAGCATCAGCGGCATGACCTTGTGGCCTGTGATCATCCTGACGGCGCTCACTGCAGCATCGGTCGCCATGCTGGTGTATTGGATCGCCGTCGGGTTGGAACTCGGGCGTACTCGACGAGAACTGCCGACGGCCAGGGATGGCGTGGCGGCCAGTGAGCGGTGGCTGGCCGCGGAGCGAGAAGGTTGTGCGGCGAGTGTGGGCGCGTCGGAACCTGCACGAGGTGTTCCCGGCGTGTGCGTGATTATCCCGGCGCACAACGAGGCGCACTGCATCGGGATCGTGGCCGCGTCGCTGAAAGCGCAGGACTACCCGGCGATGCGGGTGGTCTTTGCGCTGGACCGCTGCACCGACGGAACCGAGGATGTTTTGGCGCGGGAGATCGGGGAGGACCGGCGGTTTGAAGTGCTGCGGATCGACTCCTGCCCCGAAGGGTGGGCTGGCAAGACGAACGCAGCTTGGCAGGGGGTCCAGCGCGGACGCCACGCGCAGGACGCCGAACTGCTGCTGTTCGCCGATGCCGATACGGAGTTTGATCACCGGTGCGTGAGCGCCTGCGTGGCGCTGCTGCGCGAGCGAGGTGTGTCCCTGCTGAGCCTGATGACCTCGTTGTCAACGGACCACTGGTTTGAGAAGGTCGTGCAACCCGTGGCGTGCTACGAGATGCTGCGGCAGTTCCCGCCGAGAAGGGTCAACCGCGAGCACCAGGCCCGCCCGCTGGCCAACGGCCAGTTCATGCTGTTCACGCGTGAGGCGTACGAGGCGGTGGGGGGGCACGCGGCGGTGCGTGAGGAACTGCTCGAGGACATCGCGCTGGCGAAGGCTATCAAGCGGTCGGGGCGTCGCCTGGCGTTCCTGCCGGCTGCGGGCATGATGCGCGTGCGCATGTACGAGAGCTTTCAGGGATTCGTGGCGGGCTGGAAGCGGATCTATGGCGAGCTGGCCCACCGACGTCCTCGCCGCCTGCGCAAGTATGCGGTCAAGATGGTGCTCGCTGATGTCGCGCTCCCCAGCTGTGCCCTGCTGGCGATGGTGCTCGGGGTGCTGTGGAGCCCCGCGGGCGTGTGGCCGGCGGGGGAAGGCCTCCTCCACTGGGTCATGACTCTTGCGGCGTTCGTGTGCGGTCTGGGGGCGATCGTGACCTGGCTGGGCGTGGTCGCGGCCGGGGCGAGGTGGGGCTCCAACCCGTTCTACGTCGGGTTGTTTCATCCGCTGGGTGCGGTGGTGGTCGCGTGGATCCTGTGGGCCAGTGCCTCGGACCTTGAGCGGGGGCGTGAGGTCGTCTGGGCGGGTAAGAGGTATCGGCGCGAGCCCCGGTACGAGGGCGACGAGTCTCTTCGGCGCATGCTGTTCGGTTCTCCCTGAGCCTGATGAGGCGCAAGGGATGACCTCCGGGTGAGGGTGGTCTGCGGGGACGGTCGAACCGCACCGCGCCGTGGATCGTCTAAAGTTCCATATGCCGCGGAAGCCCGTGGATAAGTCGGCGGTGCCGGGTGTCCCTCTGGGGCCAAGGCCGTCGGTGGGCCGGGGCGCATCCACTGCGTTGGTCGCGTCGGCGTGCAGCCTTGCCTTGCACGGAGGGTTGGCCGTCGCGATCTGGCAGGCGCCGCAGTGGTCCAGTGCAGATGTGGCGCTCGGTGCGGATGCCTGGACACGGGATCCGATGGTGCTGGTAATGTGGAATGAACCACAGCCGGGCGCACTCACGGCCACCCCGGCGGCTATGCCACCCGCGGCCACGCCTCCAGAGATGGGTTCGCGGGCAACTCCGTCCGGGGCGAGCCCTGAGCAGCGTGAGCCGCTCACGGTGCAGCCCAGCGAGCCACTTCGTACTTCGCCTGAGCCGATCACTCCTGAACCTGTCGACCGAACGGTGGAGCGTCTCGGGCGCGATGTGGACCTTCCACCGACAAGGGCCTGGGTCGGCTCGGATGTCGAGGGCCTCAATCGGGGCGTGACATCGAGCGTCGATCAGGGCGCAGCCTCTCGTCAACCGGGCGTGCAGTCTCCTCAGGGTGGCGGTGGAACCGGGGCAGGGGCCGGGGGTCGAGGGGGAGGTGTAGGGAATGGTGGTGGGGGTGGTGGCAGTGGGGGTGGGGGTGACTCGGCCAAGGAACTTCCTGATGCGCGGAACTCCGCGGTGATCGAACCGAACGCTCGCGTCGAGACTCAGCCAATCGCAACCGCGACGGACGGCGAGCGGGCACTGGCCGATTCGGCCAAACCGATTCCACAAACCGTGTCTGCGCCAAGCCTGGACTCGCTGCGCACAGCTACCACCGAGGACGCACGCCGATCCGAGCCAATGCCTTCGGCGCATGTTGTGGAGCAACCGCATACGACCTTTGTCGAACCGCGGGCTGATGAGCCCCGCACGGTCGCGCCCGCGGTAGTGTCCGAGGCGGTGCCCGACAAGGTGCCCGACACTGTGCCAGAGGCGGTGCCTGTTGAGGCACCACCGGCAGCGGGCCGACCCTCGGACGTGCTTGCACGTCTTCGGGAGTTGCTGCCCTCCATCGACCGTGACACGGCGGTGCGTGAGGTCCAGAACTCCATGACCACGACCTCCCAGCCGTTTGAGGGAACGGTGGTCGAAACGGCACCTGATCAGGTGACCGCAACCGGTCGCTCAGTGTCGACGGACGGTCCATCGGCCCGGGCCGAGCCCGTCAGTGCACAGCCCGCCAATGCCGGACCCGGCAGTGCTGGGCCGGGAGCTTCCGGGGCTCCCTCGGCCGGGCTTGGAGCGACGGCGTCTGCTGGAGATCCCGGGCCGCTGGCGGACCGTGACAGCGATGCCGCGTCGGTGCTGTTCCGCGGCGTGTACCAGTGGGGCTCGGTGCTGGTGGGGGAGGGGCTTGAAGTGCGTACGGTGCGCCCGCGTTTCACGCTCACAGCCCGGTATCTCACCGTGCCGCAGAACCCGGTGCTGCGGATTTCGTTCGGCAAGGACGGTACCGTCCGTCGGGTGGTGATGCTGCGCAGTTCAGGATTCCGCGAGGAACGCGACGAACCGATCATCAACGCGGTCTACAAGTGGACGGCATCGGGACGTGCGATTCGGGAACTACCGGACATCCCCGGTGCTACGGTGACCATCGAGATGACGATCCTGCTCAACTGAGCACACGGGTGGACGCCGTCTGCCCGCAGAGTCGAGTGGGCCGCGGTGCAGGGTGCCCGGTCGGAAGGCCGATGATGGAGCGGAGATGGCCGTGATGTTCACGAATCCCGATCCGGCCCAGGACAGCCGGCGCTCGTTTGCCCGTCGGGGAGGGCCGAGAGTCTCGTGGGCGTGCGCTGTGGCGCTGTTGGCGGGGGGCTTGGCCGTAACGGCCTCGGGCGTCGCCGGTCCGGATCGTCGCTCAGCGCTCGACGCGCCAATCCCGCGTGCGGATGGTTCTCGGCGATTGATCGGGTTGGAAACCCTGCGGCGTGTCGACGCCGGTGTTGAAGACCTGGGCGGGTTGGAAGCGCCTGCGCGGCTGATCGACAAGGGGTTGCGTCAACCCAACGACTGGATCGGTGTCTACCAGATCCCGCAGGGCACGGGCACGAGGTTCGACGGCTGGTTTGTCCGTGTCCATGGCGGCGTGTACGCGGTGTTTCCCCGCTCGGAATACGTCCCTACTCAGGATGGGGTGTATGTGCCTGTACCCGCGGGCACACTGTTCTTTGTGGGCGGCATCCCGCTGGCGGACGACGTGGCCCGCCCGGGTCGTGGACTTGAAGCGGTGGACACCCGTCGCGATCTTCGGCTGGCTGAGGGTGGGCGGATCACGGGACAGGAGCCGTTGTCGCCGGTGGATGCGCGTGAGGGAATTGGACGTGAGTCGTCGCGATTGAACGGGAGTGTGGACGCCGGGGCCGAGGCCGGGCGAGAGCGTGTGCCGCCGGGGCTGGAGGGAGGTCGCGGGTCGGTCTCGTGGGATCGCGGGGCCAGCCCGCCGGGGGCGGTGCTGCGGATGATGGAACTCAACGCCGAGGATGCCCGGCTGCGCGACGCGGGGGAGCGGTGGCTGACCGACGAGGGCTATCGCGCAGGGCGAATCGAGCGTCTGATGCAGCGTGCGTCGGGCGGGTGAGGCGCGACCATGCACCGCACCGACGCGCCGGACGATCCGGATCGCACAGGCGAAGATCTCACGGGACCGGGTGCAGGGTCTGAAGCGATCAGGTCAGGCCGCGTTCGCCGCCAGAGTTGTCGCCGCCGGCGATAGCGGAGCGCATGCTGGTGTCGGCCTGGATGTTCCGCAGGCGGTAGTAGTCCATGAGTCCGAGGTTTCCGCTCCGGAAGGCTTCAGCGATGGCTTTGGGGATCTCGGCCTCGGCGAGCACGACCAGCGCCTTGTTCTCCTCGATCTTCGCCTTGTTTTCCTGCTCCTGAGCAAGGGCCAGGGCACGCCGGCGCTCGGCCTCGGCCTGGAATCGCTTCTTGTCGGCCTCGGCCTGGGCGGCCTGGAGTTGGGCGCCGATGTTCTCGCCGACGTCGATATCGGCGATGTCGATAGAGAGGATCTCGAAGGCCGTACCCGCGTCGAGGCCCTTGGCCATGACGGTCTTGGAGATGTTGTCGGGGTTTTCGAGCACCTGCTTGTGAGACTGTGCCGAGCCGATGGTGGTGACGATGCCCTCGCCGACGCGGGCGATGATCGTCTCCTCGGTGGCGCCGCCGACGAGCCGCTTGATGTTCGTGCGGACAGTGACGCGGGCCTTGGCCTTGAGCTGGATGCCGTCGGGTGCGACGGCGTCGATCGTCTGGCGCCCCTGGTGTTGGGCTGGGCAGTCGATGACCTTGGGGTTGACGGAGGTCTGCACGGCCTCGAGGATGTCACGCCCGGCCAGATCAATGGCGCAGGCGGTGTTGTAGTCCAGGGGGATGTTGGCCCGGTTGGCGGCGATGAGGGCGGAGATCACCTGCGGCACGCGTCCGCCGGCCAGGTAGTGGGTCTCCAGCTGGGTCGTGGAGATGTTCAGGTCGGCCTTGGCGGCACGGATGCGAGAGTAGACGATCGTGCGCATGTCGACGCGCCGGAGGCGCATGCCGATGAGCTCGAACAACCCAACCTTCGCCCCCGAGAACAGGGCCTGAATGTAGAGGTTGAGGAAGTTGAAGAGAATCAGCCCGATGACGAGGATCACCAGGCCAGCGATGATGAGCACGACGATCAGCCACGGTTCCATGGTTCACGAGCCTCCGCCTGCTCCGGGAACCGTGCGGATGGCACGGCACATGCCCGGGTGGCAGTGCACGGAGTATACCGGGCGGTGTGCGTGCTTTCCGGGGGGTGCGGGCCTGCGTGAATCACCCCTCGGCGCCCTCAGCGGCCCGAGCGATGGCCCGCAGGCGTTTTTTTTCCCCGTGGCGGACGATCTGCCCGGTGTTGATGTAGATGACGTCCTCGGCGATGTTGGTCATGAGGTCGCCGACGCGTTCCAGTTCGCGCCCGCAGCGGTAGAGGAGCAGCCCCAGGGCCCGCGATTCTCGGGTGTCGCCCATGGTGTCCAGGGATTCGTCGAAGAGGCGCTTGTCGAGGTTGTCGATCGACTTGTCGCGCACCAGCACCGCGCGGGCGGTTTCCAGGTCGTCGTTGACCAGCGACCGCAGCAGCAGTTGGCAGAGCATCGGCACGCGGTGGCCGAGTTCGCGCAGCGACGTGGGGTACTCGTGGACGCCGCCGAGGCGGGCGATCTTCGCCGAGAGCTTGGCCAGTGAGACGGCGTGGTCGGCCACGCGCTCCAGGTCGGCGTTCACGCGGAGCAGGGCGACCATGGTGCGGAAGTCGCGGGCCATCGGGTTGAACAGCGCGAGTACGCGGAAGCACTCTTCCTCGATCGCGACCTCCTCGCGGTCCACTTCATCATCGCGTGACATGATCGCGGCCGCACTGCCCGGATCCTGGCGCAGGAGCGCGTCGATCGCCGCCTCGAGCATGCCGATCACGGTGGAAGCCTCGCGCACGATGCGGTTCTTGACCGCGACGATGTCCTTCTGGAGGGTGTAGAGCGGGGACGAGGAGGGCCCCGGCGTGCCGACAGGTCCAGAGGATCCGGCCCCGCCCGGCTGAGGGCTGGGCGTCATGGGCGGGATCGAGCGGCGATCGTCCTGAGTCATGGTGACGAGCCTGAGGGGCGTGGAAGGCGAGGGTGGGTCCGAGGCGCGGCCAACGGCACGTCCGAAGAAACGCAACGGCAGCATAGGGGTTTCATCGTCCGTTCGCCTTGCGCAGGGTGAGGGATTCGTCAGGGGATCTACCCCTGAAATCACTTCTGGATGAGTGTTTCTGTGGCAAACCAGAGTGGTTGTGCGTTGAGTTCAAGCCGGCTCCTGAGAATCCGTCCGAGAACATCTGGACTGTACAGCTTGCTATCGGCGATCGTGGGCGGGTTTTGCGCCGACCGCTCTGTTCTGTACCGGTGGACCCGGTGGAACCGATGGCTGTGCTCCCGACGTCGGTACGCTTGTGTCGGTGTGTGTCTGCGGTAAGCCCTTGATCTCCCCCCCGTAGCCGTCCTCGCTGCATCACGCATGACGATTGAGCCGACGAACCCGTTCCACATCTCCCGCGCCTATGGCGTTGAGCAGGCCGGGTTGCGTCCAAGGGTGCCCGGTGGGGTGCCCCGGCAGGGTGTGGAGGGGGCTGCGAGCAGCCGCCCGACGGGTGAAACCGACCGCGTCAGTGGTCCGGTCCTCGGTCGCGTAAGTGCCCAGTCACCCGCAGAACCGTCGGGCCCGCTGGTCGGGGCGAGGATCCCGGGGCGGATCGACTTCTCGGGAGAGTCGGCACAGCACCTTCGTGGGACCGTTCAGGAGGCCGTGCCGCTCGTCAAGGGCGGGGGCTTGAACGCGCAGGGCGTCGGCCAGGCACAGGTCGATCGTGCCTACTCCGGGGTGACCGGAGCGGGAGCGGGCTCGTACGCGATGTACCGGCGCCCGACCGACAAAAACGAGGCCGCGGTCGCGGTGGCGGTCGGGCGTTCGCTCGACACGACGGCCTGATGGCGGCGTGGGCAATCGTCGCGTCCACCGGCGATTTTGGCCCACGCTCGTTGCTGCCGCGGGAGTCGTGAGGGGCTGAGCGAGCGGGGGCGATGAAGAGCATGAAGCCGGCACGCCCCAAACCATCCGCCCTGATCCGGCACTGGGGTCTGGACCCCGGTGTGGTGTTTCTTAACCACGGGTCGTTCGGCGCAACGCCGAGGGAGATCCTGCAATTCCAGGACCGGCTCCGCGAGCACATGGAACGCGAGCCGGTGCGTTTCTTCGCGCGCGATCTGGGCCCGATGCTCGACGAGGCCCGAAGCGCGATGGCCCACCTGATCGGGTGCGATGCGGACGACATGGCGTTCGTCTCCAACGCCACCGAGGGCGTGAACACCGTGGTCCGCGCACTGCGGCTGGAGCCGGGCGATGAGGTTCTTGTACCCGCGCACGAGTACAACGCGTGCATCAACGCGGTGCAGTACGCGGTCGAGCGTGCTGGGGCGGAGATGGTCCGGGTGCCGCTGCCATGGCCGATCGGGGGCAGCAAGCAGGAGGCCGAGAATCGGATCGTGGATGCCGTAATCAGGGCGGTGACTCCGCGCACGCGCCTGGCGCTGCTCTCCCTGATCACCTCGCCCACGGCGCTCGTGCTGCCGGCGCAACGGTTGATCATGGAACTGCAGGGACGCGGAGTGGACACGCTGCTCGACGCGGCGCACGGTCCGGGGTTCATGCCCGTGGACCTGCACACACTGGCGCCGGCGTACTGCACCGGGAACTTTCACAAGTGGCTGTGTGCTCCCAAGGGGTCAGCGTTTCTCCATGTGCGGCGGGATCGGCAGGGAGATGTGGTGCCGTTGGCGGTCTCGCACGGGTACAACTCGCCCCGCACCGATCGCTCCCGGTTTCGCCTGCAGTTTGACATTCGCCCGACGGACGATCTTTCACCCTGGCTGGCATCGCCGCTATGCGTGGGCGTGCTGAACCGCTTCGCCTCGGAGGTGGCGGGAGGGGTGACAGATGGAACAGGTGACAGGGCCGATGATCCGCTTGGGGCGTTCATGACGCTGAACGCATCGCTGGCGTCGCAGGGTGGCCAGGTCCTGCGGGGCGTGCTGGGCACGGAGCCACCGGTGCCGAGCGCCATGCAGCGGGCCATGGTCTGCGTCATGCTGCCCTCGCACAGCCCGGATCGAGAGGAGCGGCTGGCCAAGCGTCCCACGCGCTACGCCGATGCACTCTGGGACCGCCTCGAGGATCACTGGGGCATCCAGGTGCCGATCATCCGTCTGCCGGGTTCGACGGCCCGGTGGGTGCGGATCAGCGCAATGCTCTACAACAGCCTCGACCAGTACGAATACCTGGCGCGGGCAATCCGGGCCGAGTTGGACGCCGAGTCCCGCGAGGGGTAAGGGCTTGAGGCAGCAGGCTGCTGTTCGTGCCGCCCCGGCCAGCCCGGGGGTTGCTGCTCGAACCAGTTGCTATGTGGTGGGGGTATGGCGGGCGATGGGGGATGAGGTAGACTGGAAGTCATGAGATCCGCTACCGGCAGCGCGAAGGTCAAACACCGGGGGAACGCGACGGGGCCGTGTCCTGACCCCGAGCGGGCCTACCCGGTGCTGGGGTCGCTTATCCGCTACCTAGGGTCGCTGAAGAGCCGTGCGGACCTTGGGGTGCTCTCGAAGATGCTGGGCGGGCTGCGCGTGACGCGGGCGGATATCGAGCCGGCCTGTGTGTTCGGCGTGCGTGGGTACCGGCGCAACGTGATCGCTTCATCGGAGTGGTTCGAACTGCTGGCGTTGTGCTGGCGCAGCGGGCACTGCACGCCGATCCACGATCACCGGGGCGTGTCGTGCGCGTTCAGGGTGGTGGAAGGTGTGGGGACTGAAATCCGCTTTGCGCCGACGGACTCGGGCCTGATCTGCCCGACCGCTTCGGTGCGCATGGAGCCCGGGTATGTCTGCGCCGCGCAGGACGCGGACATCCACCAGGTGGCGAACATGCAGTCACCGGGCACGGACCTGGTGACGCTGCACATCTACTCGCCGCGGATCCGCAAGATGAACACCTACGCCTTCGTGACCTCGGAGGGCGCGGAAGGGTGCGATTCCTACAAGCGGCCGCTCTCGCGCGGGGTGATCAGGGCAGCAGCCACGCGGCGCCCGCGAGCGATACGCCGCTGATCAGCAGCCACAGCAGCAACGCGTGCACGCCGGGAATCCAGCCGATGTCCCTGAGGACGCGGCGCGACAAGGCCGTGCCGATGAAGAACAGTGCGACGGTCATCATGACGCTCGCGACCGAACGCCCCATTCCGGCCGCGCGGGCGACCGACTCGGCGTGCGCGGTCTGATCGGCCAGGGCCCGCAGCACGACCGCGGCACCGAACAGCCACACGAAGACGGGGATCAGCGCGAGGATCGACCGCCAGCGCGGGACGGGCGAATCCCGGTCCGCGTGAGGGGTGCCCGACGACGCAGCCGCGTGACTCCGGTGCCACGCCGCCAGCATCACCGCTACGGGGGCGATCCAGAGCACCCGGGTGAGTTTGATGACGGTCGCGTCGGCCAGCGCCGCGTCGCCAAAGGTCTTGGCCGCGGCGACCACGCCGGGAACATCGTGCAGGCCGATGGCGGCCCACGCGCCGAACTGGTGCTGTGTGAGCCCCAGCGCCGAGCCGATGGCCGGGTAGGCGTAGACCCCCGCGGCGTTGAGCAGGAAGACAATGGCGGTGGTGACGGCCATGGTTGAGGCGGCGGCGTTCATGGCCGCGCCCGTGGCCGCGATGGCCGACCCGCCGCAGATGGCTGTGCCCGCGCCGAGCAGCGTTGCGGCCTCGCGGGGTGTGCCGAGCAGGCGCATCAGCGGCACCGAAACCGCGAGCACCAGGACAATGGTCGCGGTGGACAGGGCCATGCCGGCGGCTCCGGCCCGGGCGGTCTGCTCGAGGCTGATCCAAAATCCCAGCAGCACGATCGCTGACTGGATGAGCCAGCGGCTGGCATACCTGATCGCGGGGGTGGATCGTGCCAGCCCGAGCAGGGCCAGCACCATGCCAACACCCAGCGCCTTGGGCGGGTCGGCCTTCCACCACGAGCCGCCTAGGCCACGCCCGAGGTTCAGGGCCGTTTCTTCCGGGATGGCGCTGGTCAGTGCATAGGCCACGCCCAGCGCCATGAAGATCGTCATGCCCGCACCGCGTTCTCGGAGACGGCCGCCAACGGCTTCGGAGGTGCTTTGGGCGGGCGCGTCATGGTCGGACGTGCGCGCGGGAGGTGGCGTAGACGTGGGTGGTGGGGTGGCCATTCCGATCGGGTGGTTGGTGTCCTCGTCGGATCAACGGGTTCCGGCGCGGGCCAGTCGCTTGCGTGCGGGCTTCTGCGAGGCTCTGCGGGCAGGAGCGCGCGAGGCGGAGGAACCGGGCTTCACGGCAGAAGCCTGCTTGGCCGCGGGGACGCCGTAGATCGGCCTGAGCCGGCCTTCGAGGTGGCGGAGGAGGGGATCGGGCGAGAGGGGCTGACCCGTGGCGCGTTCGCAGAGTTCCGCGGCGCGGTAGCGCATGCCGTGACGGTGGATGTTGCTCCGCAGCCAGGTGAGCAGGTCACCGAAGCGTCCGCGGCTGATCTGACGTTGCAGGTCGGGGATGTCGGCGTTGATCTTCTCCCAGAACTGTGCGGCGTAGAGGTTGCCGAGGGTGTAGGTGGGGAAGTAGCCGATGAGGCCGAAGGACCAGTGCACGTCCTGCAGGCAGCCGAGGCGGTCGTTGGGAACCTTGATGCCGAGGAACTCACGGTAGAGCCGGTTCCAGACCTCGGGGATGCGCGAGATGGGCAGGTCCCCGGAGAGGATCCGGCGTTCGATCTCGAAGCGGATCATGACGTGCAGGTTGTACGTGGCCTCGTCGGCCTCGACGCGGATCAGGCTCGGCGTGGCGGTGTTGACCGCGTGGTACAACTGGTCGACGGTGGCCTTGGCCAGGGCGCCGCCGAGCTGCTTCCGGGCGTGCGGGAGGGCCCACACCCAGAACTCGCGGGAACGCCCGACGAAGTTCTCCCACATGCGCGACTGCGACTCGTGGATACCCAGGGAGACCGCGTCGGCCAGGGGCTGCCCGAACCGCTCGGTCTTGGGTAGGCCCTGCTCGTACAGCCCGTGGCCCATTTCGTGCATTGTGCCGTAGAGCGCATCGGTGAACTTCTCGTCGCGGTAGCGGGTGGTCAGGCGCGTATCACCGGGAGCCATGCCCGAGCAGAAGGGGTGAGCGGTGGTGTCAAGGCGCCCTGCGCGGAGGTTGAATCCCATCGAGCGGAGGATGAACTGGCCGAAGGCGTGCTGGCGGTCGGCGGGGATCTTGGCGTTGAGGATGCGCGTCGAAGGGGCGCGACCGCGGGTGTTCAGGTCGCTCACCAGCGCGGCCAGGCGCTGGCGCAGGGGCGAGAAGATGGACTCGACCGTGGCGGCGCGCATCCCCGGCTCATACTCATCGAGAAGGGCGTCATAGAGCTCGCCCCCCTCGGGCGCGCCGTAGCAGCGGGCCTTCTGGCGCGTCAGGTCCATCACGCGATCCAGCGCAGGGATGAAGCGCTTGAAGTCGCTCTTCTCGCGGGCTTCCTTCCAGACCTGCTGGGCCTTGGAGGTTTCACGGGCCAGATCGGCGACGAGTTGCGAGGGAAGACGTGTCGCGCGGTCGTAGGCGCGGCGCATCTCGCGGATGTTGGCCGCGACGTCGGGGTCCTGAAGCAGGTCGGCATCGGCCTCACAGTCGGTGAGCAGTTCGCCGATCCGCAGATCGGTGCTCTTGGTGTGCGCGAGCTGGGCGATGAACGCCAGCTGTTGAGCCCGGTGGTCGGCCGCGGCCTCGGGCATGTACGTCTCCTGGTCCCAGCCCAGCAGAGATCCGATCGAGGAGACGGTGGAGGCCTCTCTGGCGCGGGTGCACAGTTCCGAGTACGCGGGCGAGGACGGTGCGGCGGGGGGCATGGTGTACTCCGGATGCAGGAGCGGTGTGAGGGACGGCGGGGTGCCGGCGGGGACAGGCGTATGGAGAGGGTACCCCTACGCCCCGGCGCGGGGGGTGGACGGGGCCGGGGGCAGATCAGGGTCGGGAGGGTCGCTCAGTTGCAGGGCGAGCATCCGCGCGTACCGCCCACCGGATGCGGTCAGCGCCTCGTGCGTGCCGGACTCGATGATGCACCCGTGGTCGAGGACGACGATGTGGTCGGCCGTTCGCACGGTCGAGAGCCGGTGGGCGATGACGAAGCAGGTCCGTCCGCGCATCAGCCGTGCCAGAGACGCCTGGATCAGGCGCTCGCTCTCGGTGTCGAGGTTGCTGGTGGCCTCGTCGAGGATCAGGATGCGCGGGTCGGCCAGCAGTGCGCGGGCGATGGCGATGCGCTGCTTCTGACCGCCGGAGAGCCGCACGCCGCGCTCGCCGATCATCGTGTCGTACCCGCGCTCCATCGCTTCGATGAAGACGTCGGCGTTGGCCGATCGGGCGGCCTGGCGGATCTGCTCGGGCGTTGCGCCGCGCCGGGCATAGGCGATGTTTTCGGCGATGGTGCCGTCGAAAAGGAAGACGTCCTGCTCGACGATGCCCAGAAGCCTCCGATAACTCTCGACGTCGATGTCGCGCAGGTCGGTGCCGTCGAGTGTCACGCGCCCCTGGGTCGGGTCGAAAAACCGGGCGACGAGGTTGCACAGGGTGGTCTTGCCCGAGCCGGAGGGCCCGACGAGGGCCACGGTCGTGCCCGCGGGGACGCGCAGGTCGATGGCCTGCAGGACGTTCTCGGTGCGGCCCGGGTAGGCGAAACTGACCCTTTCCAGGTCGATGTCACCGAGCGTGGACTCGCGGGAGACGTTGCGGAGCGTGCCGGGCGGGCGCTGGAGGTCGGCGAACTCGGGCTTCTCGACCAGCACGTCCAGGCACCGGTCGAACCCCGCCAGCCCGCTCTGCATCGCGGTGGAGGTGCTGACGAGGACGTCCAGCGGTCCTAGCAGCATCATGAGGTAGCCGATGAAGGCGGCGACCTGGCCGATGGTCAGCGAGCCGTTGAGGACCTGCGTGCCGCCATAGACCAGCGCCCCGGCCGAGGCCAGCGGGATGAGGATGACCCAGATGACCTCGACGAAGCGCATCCACCACCAGACGAGGATCTCCTGGCGGGCCATGAAGTTGTTGTTGCGGACGAAGTGCAGCGACTCGCCCGCGGCGCGGGCGTAGGCGCGGACGACCCGGATGCCGGCGAAGGCCTCTGTGGCGTGAGCGTCCATGGCGGTGCGGTTCTGGCGGATCGCCCTCTGCACGGGGCGGATGCGCCCGACCCACGTGCGGTGGCTGTAGTAGACCGCTGGGATCAGCAGCAGTCCTCCGACGAGCATGCGCCAGTCGATGATGGCCAGGGCCGCCAGGCCGCCCAGCAGCGTGACGACCGCGCGGAGCGGGTTGTAGAAGACGTTGAAAAGCATGTCGCCGACAACGCCGGCGTCCTCGCGCAGGATCGAGGAGACTCCTCCGGACTTGATCGCGTGCAGACGGTGCAGAGGCAGGCGGGCCATGTGGGCGAAGAGCCGTCGGCGCAGTTCGGCCTGCAGCAGTTTGTTCAGCCGGGTCATCAACGCCCGTCCGGCGGTCCCCGCGGCAGCCATGAGCAGCGCGTTGATCACCATGGCGCCCCCGAGGATCCAGAGCAGCGTGGCCCGGTCGGTGCCCAGGCCCACCCAGGCCAGCCCTTCCGGGCCTGGGCTGTCGGTGAGGATGTAGTCGAACGCGATCATCGTGCTCAGCGGCATCAGCAGCCCGAGCATTGTGGCCACGATCAGCGTGGCGACCGCCAGCGCCACGCGTCCGCGGTGGTGGCGGAGCAGTCCGAAGAACGACCGCATCAGCACCCAGACCGACCTGTGAGCGCGCCGGTAGCCCCATGGCTCCTGCTCGGCGGTCCAGTCGCGGGGTGACGGCTTGGCCTTGTTCCCCGGGTCGGGAGGGGGCGAGTGCCGCCATTGCTGGAAGCGTCGGCGGCTGGAGTCTGAGGTCGAATCCATCGATATTTTCGTCCGGTCGGGCCGACGCTCTGTGATGCGTGAGAGGAGAGTGTGCTCGCGGGGGGCCAGCGACGTCGGGGTGGCGGGCTCAGGGCCGCTCGTGGTGGATCAGGTCCTCGAGCACCTCGCGGCGCCGAATCACTCGAGGGCGTGTCCCCTCGACAAGCACTTCACACGGGAGCGGCTGCGAGTTGTAACGGCTGGCCATGCTCATGCCGTAGGCCCCGGCGCCGAAAACCGCCAGCAGGTCGCCGCGGGCGACGATCGGCAGGCGTCGCTCACGGGCGAGGAAGTCGCCGGTCTCGCAGATGGGCCCGACAACGTCGCACGGCTCAAGCCCCGGCATATCCAGGTCCTCGGCGCGGCGCACGGGCTCGTGCTGGGGTGACACGCTGGCGGGCCAGACGAAGTGGAACGCGTCGTAGAGCGACGGGCGCAGCAGCGTGTGCATGCCCGCGTCACAGACCACGAACTTGCGCCCCCCGCCGAACTTGATGTAGCGGACGCGAGTGAGCAGCACCCCGGCGTTGGCGACAAGGGCTCGCCCCGGCTCCATGATGATCTTCAGACCGTCGCGCACGCGGTCCTTGAGGAGCGGGACGATGACCCTGGCGTACTCGTCGGCGCCCGGGGCCTCGCCGGTTCGATAGTCGGCGCCGAACCCCCCGCCGATGTCGAGTGTCTCGACGCGGACACCGTCGCGGGTCAGGTCGTCGATGAGGGCGAGGGCCTGCGTGATCGCCTGGGCGTACGGGGCTGGGTCCAGGATGGACGAGCCGATGTGCAGGTGGATGCCCGTCAGGCGCAGGTGCCGCTCGTGGTGGAAGCGTGCGATGAGCGCGCGGGCGTGGTCGACGCTGACGCCGAACTTCGTGGCCCGGTGGCCGGTGGCGATGTAGGCATGCCCACCGGCAACGATGTCGGGGTTGACGCGCAGGGCCGCCGCGGCACTGACCCGCGCCGAACGCGCCGCCGATGCGACCACCTCGTACTCCTGCTCGCTCTCGATGTTGATCAGGCGGATCGGCTCGCTCCCGGCCTCGCCGCCAGCGCCCTGTGTGCCCACGGGAACGGGTGGCGCGTTCGCCCCGGGCGACAGCGGGGGTGGCGCCAGCGACTCGCGGATCTCGTCGTCCGACTTGCCGACCCCCGCGAATACGATCCGGCCGGCAGGAACTCCCGCCAGCCGGGCCCGCAGCAGTTCACCTCCAGAGACCACGTCCATCCCGGCGCCCCGCTCGGCCAGAACCCGCAGGATGTGGATATTGGGGCAGGACTTGACCGAGAAGCAGATCAGCGGCTCGATCGGTGCGAACGCGGCCGCGAAGCGGTCATAGTGGGTTTCCAGCGTCGAACGTGAGTACACGAACAAGGGGGTGCCCAGTTCCCCGGCGATGTCCGTCAGCCGGACGCCCTGACAGCAGAGTTCGCCGTCGCGGTACTCGAAGTGGTCCATGGAATGGAGCGTATCCGCCCGAGAGCGGTGTGGGGTGGGTGCGGAGTGTGCCCGACGGTGCGGGGCTGCCTCGAACACGGCTACTCATGGCGGCACCCCGCTGATTTCGAGGGCAGGTGTCCGGCTCGGGAAAATCATGTACACTGGTGTGAGGGACGTTCGTCCCGGGCATAGGTCACGCTGGCACCGCACCGTGTCTCTGGGTGCCTTTAGACGTGCGTCAGTTCCTTGTGGAGCACCTGCTCCGTTGTTCGACTGGCGGGAGGGAGATGAGGGCAGGAGGTGCCCGATGACTCGCACGAAGCAGACGCGGCCCGGTGCCCGTGCCTTCACGCTGATCGAACTGCTGGTGGTCGTGGCGATCATCGGGCTGCTGCTGTCGGTGCTGTTCCCGGCGCTGGCGCGCGCCAGAGAAGCATCGCGGATCGCGATCTGCATGTCGAACATGCGTCAGGTCGCCGTTGCCGCGACCCTCTACGCCGGGGACTTCAAGGACTCGGTGTGGGACCGCAACCAATGGGCCCGCCTCCCGGACTACAACGGCACCCAGCCCGGCCATCTGTACCGGTACACCTCGGTCCAGGACCGCATCGGCGAGTGCCCCACGAACCGGCGCTCCGGCGGGCGTCACGGCGTCGGGGACAACATGTTCGGCACCGGCACGCTGCTGGACTTCGACTACACGATGGTGTCGGCGTCGTCGGGCGTGCGGACGGACGCGACCACGGTGGTGGGGTTTTTCACACGACCCGAGCGCTACGCGGCGGGCGTCGTCCCGCCGATCGAGGCTAGTTCACTGGAACTGACCCGGATGCGGGGGATCCCGATTTTCGCGGAAGAGTCGGTCTATTTCTACAACGAGTCGATCAAGGACGGCTTGTGGTCCAACATGGACCAGTTCACCGATCGGCACATGGACCGCGGGCACGTGGTGTATCTCTCCGGTGACGTGGAACTGCTGAACTTCCCGCGTGGCACGCAGCCCGCCGTCCAGGAGCCGCGAGACCTCGACACCAACGACTTCTACGCCCTGGGCCGTGGGAACCGCTGGTGGCGGATGCAGCCGGACGGCGGTTCGTGGGCGCTGCGTCCTTTCGGGTGGATGAACGCACCCAGGCCGTGATCGTTTATTCGTGGTCAGGATGGACCGGCCCACCCGGGTTCGGGCGGTGATGATTTCCGCACCATGCGCGTGGACCCGGCAAGGTTGGAGCAGATCCGGATCGTGTACCGGTCCTCGCGCTGCGTGGTCATCGACAAGCCCGCGGGTGTGCTGAGCGTTCCCGGGCGCACCGAGGAGAACCGATGCTCGGCGGTCTCGTGGCTGTTGGATCATGTCCCCGAGACGCGCGGGCCGGTTGTGGTGCACCGGATCGACATGGATACATCCGGGTTGCTGGTCATGGGGCTGGATCCGGAGTCCCAGCGGGATCTGTCCGGGCAGTTCCGGCGGCGGAGCGTGCACAAGGAGTATGTCGCGATGGTCTGGGGCACGGTGCACCGGGAGCAGGGGGAGATCGCGCTGCCGTTGCGCCCCGACATTACCCGTCGCCCGTACCAGGTCATCGACCCCGTGCAGGGCCAACCCTCCGTGACGCACTACCGCGTCCTGGCCTACTCACCAGAGGGCACGCGACTGCACCTGGAGCCTCAGACCGGTCGTACGCACCAGTTGCGGGTGCACTGCGCGGCGCCGCGGGCGCTGGGCGGGCTGGGCTGCCCGATCCTGGGAGACGTGCTGTACGCCGGTGCGGGCGCGCCGTTCGATGCGCCGGAGGCTCCGGCGCCACGGCTCATGCTTCACGCCAGGACGCTGGAGTTCAATGATCCGCAGGACGGGCGGCGGGTACGCGTGGATTCGGCCCCGCCGTTCTAGCGGCCCGCGGGCCATGGAAGAACAGGGGAACGCGAGCCATGGCGATGGATCCAGACTGTGCCGGGTGTCGGCGTGTTCGCACGGCGCTGGCGGGCGAGGACCCCGCGTTCATCGCCGAACTGCGGGAGTCGGTCGCGCTGGCGCACGAGCACCAGCCGCTGCGGGGCTGGGTGGTGCTGATGCTCAAGGACCACGCCGAGCACCTGGGGCGCATGCCGGTGGAGCGTCAGGTGCGCCTCGCGCACGACGTGGCCGACACCGCCGCCGCGCTGGACCGGGCCTTCGCCCCGCGGCGGATCAACTACGAGTGTCTCGGGAACGTTCTGGCCCACGTGCACTGGCACATCATCCCTCGCTACAGCGTACCGGTGGATCCCGGGCCCTCGGGCCCTGTGTGGACCTTCCCGCCCGAGGTGCTGCAGCGTCCCGCCACACCCGACGAGGTGCGAGCGGTGGTCGAGGCCCTGCGTGGCGCGGGGCTGGGATCGACGGGCGGGTTCAGCGGCGCGGGTCGTTGATCCGCCCGGCGAAGAGCACCGCACCGGTCGGCTCGTGGGTGACGACCACCAGGAAGGCCCGGTCGAGCCGCACCTCGATGGGCGTCTCCGGCTCGCGGATCGGTGCAGAGGTCACGCCGACCACCACGCCGGTCGCCGCGGCCGCCTCGGTCTTCTTTTCGTCGATCTTCAGGGCCGCGGCGTGGATCACGTCGGCGATCATCGCGCGACCGCCCGGGGTCATGCCGCTGAAGTCCGCGTTCCGCTCGAAGGCGGGGGCCATGCCCATGGCCTTGAGCGCCTCGGCCATCGACCCGCGCGTGCGGACATCGACCTTCGGGGCGTAGAGCGACACCTGCCGGTGTGCCAGCGAAGTTCGGGCTGTCGCCACGTCCAGCGAAGCCAGCACCTCGTCCATCCGTCCCTCGTCGGGCAGGATGAACATCGCCCGCGCCGGGCCGGTGTAGTTCAGCCCGACCACCTGTGCGTGCGGCAGGCGCGCGTACGCCAGACGCCCGCCCTGCCACATCATCGGCACGTCCACGGTGCTCCCGTTGCTGAGGGTGAACGGCGCTGGGCGCGTGAACGACTCCTGGAAGGGCGTGCGCCATTCGCCCAGAAAGTACACCGCATTGGTCAGGATCAGGCCGTCGTCGGGCACGCTGTCCGGGGTGAGCAGGAGCGGGATGAGGCCGCGCGTTTGGTCCTTCACCCATGCGTTCACCCCGTTCGCCGTCGCGACCGGGTCGGCAAAGTCCGCCGAGGCGCTGTCGGCGCCGAAGTCGCGCTGCAGCGAACCGGAGTATTCGGGCCTGACCACCATGCCGTCCCGGTTGGTCCACAGCCGGTTGGCTTCGACCAGAGTGAAGCGTCCACTCTGCTCCTGACCCTGGCCCTGGGAGGACTGACGGACCTGTCGGCGGAGTTCGCGAAGAGAAGCGTCCACATCGTCACCTGACCCATCCAGACGCAGGCCGCGTGTGAGCGCCTCCGCGGTCGCGCCCGCGGCCCCGGCCCGGGCCATGTCGACCGCCGTGGCGATGCTCCAGGGAGAGACAAAGAGGTTCCCATCGGTGGTGGCCAACTGACGGAGCAAGTCCTGCGTGAACCGTGTCGTCGCGCGGACCGCCGGATCAACGGTGATGGAAGTAGGGGCCGTGCCGGTCTGCCTGGACGGCGACCGTGCGGGCTCGGCATGCTCGTGCCTGAGGTGGGTCAAACCCGTCAGCCCAGCCATGCCAGCAAGGGACAGCGCCAGCACGGGCAGAGCGATGCGGGGGAGCCGGTATCGGTTTCCGCGGTGTTCGGCGTTATGCGTGTGGGGGATCAACGGCATGTCTTGGGCACTCCATCGGGGTCAACGCACGGCCGGGCGTGAAGGTGAGGGCAGGGGTGTGGGCCGTACCGATGCAGTGCGCCGGCGCCAGAAAGGTTCACCCGGCGGGCGTGAATCCCAGGGGGGCGTCGGGGCCGAGGTTGTAGCCGAGCATGTACCAGACAAGCATGAACCCGGTCCAGACCAGGAAGAAGACGATGCTGTAGGGGAGCATGAGGGAGATCAGGCTGCCGAGTCCCGCGCCGCGCTTGTACTTCTGCAGCACCACCAGGATGATGAGCAGGTAACTGTTGAGCGGGGTGATGATGTTCACAACGCTGTCGCCGATGCGATAGGCCGCCGTCGAGAGTTCGGGGCTGATGCCGACCATCATGAACATGGGGATGAAGATCGGTGCCATGACGCCGAACTTGCTGAGCATCCCGCTGAGCGCAAAGTCGCCCAGAACCACCAGCAGCACAAAGAGAGTGAGCAGGACGGGGACCGGCACGTCGGCCTTTACCAGCATGGCACCACCGGCATAGGCCAGCATCTGGTCCAGGCGGGTGTACGAGAAATAGGCGACGAACTGCCCCATGAAGAACGCGATCGCCAGCACCGGCACGATCAGGCGTATGCCGTGGTAGATCCCCTCGATGAAGTCCTTCTGCGAGCGCATCGAGCCGGTGATCCGCCCGTAGACCATCCCGGGGATGAGGAACGCCAGGAAGATCACCGGGACGATGACGTGCGACCAGCGGTCCCCCGGGGACTCGGCCAGCGCCGCCGAGCGCGGCGTCGGCGACTCGGAGACCACCAGCGGCTCGACCGCCAGCACGTCGTGCCGCGGCAGTGCGGCGGCCCGCTCGGGGAGCGGAAGGGTCTGCCCCGGCGGGGCCACCATCGGCTCGATGATGGGGACGTGGTGCACGATCACGCGACCGTTGGGGAGCGTCGGCTGTCCCACCCCGTGCAGCGGCGCGCCGGGGATGAAAATCATCGCGGCGAAGATGCCCAGCACCCCGGCCATGGTGAGCGACGCCCAGACCAGTGCGCGCTTCTCCGGGGCGGTGAGTGCCATGTCGGCGGTGATGCTCGTGTCGGGGGTGGTTTCGACCGGGCTGGTCGCCTTCAGGCGGGGCTCGATGAGCAGGTCGGTGACGGCCCACCCGGCGAGCATGACGATGATCGCCGAGCCCATCTTGAAGTACTGGTTGTGCAGGATGGTAACGGTGTAGTCGCTGCTGATGACGCGCGCGGCGTCCTGCGCGAAGCCCGCCAGGGCCGCGTCACCGCCTGTGGGGAAGAACCCTCCCCCGAACCCGCCCGCGACTCCCGCGAACGCCGCTGCCAGCCCGGCGATCGGGTGCCTGCCCACCGCCAGGTAGAGCGCCGCGGCCAGAGGCGGCAGGATGACGTACCCCGCGTCGCTGGCCACGCTGGAGTTGGCGCCGATGAGCACGATGGCGGGGGTCAGCAGGCGCTTGGGCGTGATGAAGGCCAGTGCCCGCATCGCCGCGCTGAAAAAGCCGACCTTCTCCGCCAACCCGATGCCCAGCATCGCGACGAAGACCAGCCCCAGCGCCGGCAGTGCCGTGAAGTTCCGCAGCATCGACGACAGCGCCCAGTAGAGCCCGTCCGATGTGAGGATCGATCGGGCCTCGATCGGTGATCCGGTGGGCACCAGTTCGGTCTGGATGCGCCCGCGGGCGTCGCGACGCTGCACCATGACCGGGCGCCCGTCCTCGCCCAGGACCACCCGTCCGTCCGCGCCGACCTGCTCGACCAGGACCGGGCGCGGCTGCATCGGCTGGATGCGCCACCCCGCGGCGGTCGAGATCGCGGCCACGACGATCACCAGGGCCGCGAGGATCACGAAGATCAGGGCCGGCTCGGGGAGTTTGTTACCGATGCGCTCGATGAAGTCGAGCATCCTCGCGCTGATACCGCCGTTGCCGGAGGGTGTTGGGGGGAGTGGGGGCTCGGGAATCGCGGGCATTTCGTGCGGTGTCGTGGTGCTCATGGGGTGCGGTGGGAAACGACGTGGGGGACAGTGGTGGGTGGGATGGGGTGGGGGGGCAGGGTGTGCGAAAGCACGGCACACACAGGTACCCGCCGCGGGTGCCGGGGAGCATGGAGGATACCAATGTTCGCGACGCGATCCGGCTGAGCGGACGGAACCCGATCGGATGATGACGGCCCCGTGTCAGGGTTCGGCCCGGGCTGTCCGCGGTCCGGACACACGCCGAGCGCCCGGTGACAGCGCCCGGTCAGGCTCGACGCCGAGAACGCCCGGATTCTTCCCGCCGGTCCTTTCCTGAACGGCGCATCGTGCCAACATACGTGTGTGTGCTCGATGATCGCCAACACACGATCAGGTGGAGCGTGTCGCAGGCGATCTCCGGTCGAGCACCGGCCGTTCTCCTTGGGCTCTCCAGGCAGGCCCGCGGTCCCGGGCAGTCGTCCCACGGTTCGTGGGGCTGCGCGGGGCGATGGAACCGTTCGCGACTCTGCCCATTGGGCGACGCGGAGGGCTTCCAGTCCGGTGTACCGCGGCCGCCTGGGGATGTCGTCGTGCTGAACGCCACTCGGAGTGGGGTTCACCCGGTCCCCCACGACGCGCGGGCGGTGTGACGGGTCAGCCTTGAGCGCGATCACTGCCGATCGTCGTACGAGCCCGCAGCCAGGCCGCCAGAGCGTCGGCGTCATTTGAACCGATGCGGACGGTACCTTCACCCAGTTGGACCACCACGCAATCCCAGCCCCAGAGGTTGTATGTCCACCCGCGCCAGGGAACGTAGTGGATTCCGAATCCGTCAATCAAGCGTGTGCGGCCGCGCTCGACGCCCGTGATCCTCGCGTAGTGGAATCGGCGACGAAAGATCGGGAGCGGGCCGTAGCGAACGGCCAGGGCCTCACCCTCGTCCCGGACCGTGAGTGTCCACATCGATCCTGCGAGGATCACGAACAGGCAGCCAAGCCCGATCAGTATCGCCTGCTCGACCCAGGTCTGCGGTGCCACCATCCCCAGCCAGAACGTGATCACAGCCACCAGGAGCAGCAGCCACCCGAGTGGGCCGTCCTGAGTGTGGTTGTAGGACATGCGGAGTTCGATCATGGGACTTCGTTTCTGCCGGGCCTTCCTGCGTGTCAGAGAGCATCGGGCTCAAGGGACTTTTGTTCGGGTATCGTTTGGTAAAACTATTCTGCAACAAACTTGTGGCACACTGCAAGGTTGGGGGGATTCTTCACCAGTCTTGTATGGACGATTCCGCAGTGATCCCGGACAAGTACCTTGATTTCCGGGAATCTGCGGCCAGTGATCACATACCCGGAGTTCGAGTCATGATGAATCCCCCTTGGACAAAGACACGAAACTCGGGCACTCCAACGCGCCCTAACCGTGCCAGGCACCTGACCATAGCGGTCGGTGGGGTTTTCAGCATGGGTTGGCTCGCGTTGCACGGCACCGTGCTCGCGGTTCCGCAGATCATCGAACTCGGCACGCTTCCGAACGGGACCGGCTCGGTAGCGTTCCAACTCAGTGCCGATGGCAACCACGTGGTTGGTTCGGCCAACACGCTGGTGAACTCGAACAACGTGGCGCGGGCTTTCCGTTGGTCGCTCCCCGCCGGTCCGATGACCGCGCTCCCGGCGCCGATTGCCGACTTCCAGGCACGAGCCCGGGCTGTCAACGCGAACGGAACCGTCATCGGCGGTGACAGCGACGGCATCCCCTTCCGTTGGACCAGCAGCGGTGGCACGGTGCTCTTTCCTCTTCTTCCCAACGGCTCGTACGGCTGGGTGCTGGGCATGAGTGCCGACGGCTCACAGCTCTCGGGCACCGCAAATGCCAATAACTTCCTGCTCACCACCGCCGTCCGCTGGTCGGCCACCGGCGTGCCCACGCTCCAGCAGCCGCTCTTTCCGAACGAAAACACGTACGGGCACGGGATGAGCGCCGACGGCTCGATCATCGTCGGCGCCGCCTCCACGCCTATCGGTCAGCGCGCTGCCCGGTGGGTCAACAACGGGCCAGCGCAGAATCTCGGCGTGCTCAGCGGCGGATCGTCGAGTTCGGCCAGCGCCGTCAGCAGCAACAACCTCGTGGTCACCGGGGTGTCCGAGGTCATGACCCAGCAGGGGCTCACCGCGCACGCTTTCCGTTGGACTTTTCAGAACGGCATGCAGGATCTTGGCAAGCCCGCCGGCGGGCTCGATTCGGTCGGCGCGGCGGTCAACTCCAACGGCTCCTGCATCGTCGGCTACTGGAATCCCGGCGGTCCGAACCGCGCGATGATCTGGACCAGCGCCACCGGTGCAATGGACCTGCTCGCATACGTCAACTTGCACGGCGGCAACACGACCGGGTGGTACTTTGAGAATGCCCTGGGCGTCTCCGATGATGGGCGCTCGGTCTGCGGCGTTGGCTTCTACTTCGGGCAATACCGCGCGTACCTGATCCGGAACCTCCCCTGCCCACCGGCGGTGATCATCACACCCCCGATCCCGACGGATATCTGCTACACCCCCGCCGGCAGCACGCCCCCGCCCAACCCACCGGTCGCGGCCTTCACCATGGAGACCGACGGCGGCGAACCGCTCAGCCACGCCTGGTCGGTGGTCTTCGGCGACGACGGCGCGCCGGACCAGATCACCCTGGCCATCGTCCATTCCGAGGTGGTCGATCCCGTCAGCGGTATGAGGTTTACCGCGGAGGGCTTCGAGACCACGACGCTCATGGTGTCCGACTTCCAGCCCCCGCCAGGACTCCCCCCGGGTGAGACGCTGCGCCGCATCGGGGTCATCGGACACGTCTTCAACCCCTGCGGGGGCATCAGCACCACCGCAGTCACCCTCAGGCCGATCCTGTGCACGGCGCCACAGCCCTGCAACCCCGCGGACATCGCCCAGACCGACGCCACGCCGGGCGCGGACGGCCGCGTCGATAATGGCGACTTCGGGCTCTTCATCTCGTCGTTCTTCGTGCACGAGTGCCAGGACTGCGGCGGCGTCGTGCCTTCGGGGATCGTTGAGCCCTGCAACCCCGCGGACATCGCCCAGACCGACTCCACGCCCGGCGCCGACGGCTGTGTGGACAACGGCGACTTCGGGCTCTTCATCTCATCGTTCTTCTCGGCGGTGTGCCCCGACTGAGTCTCCGGCTGCACCCGGGCTTCCCGGGCAGGTCATCCACGCCCGTGGTAGTCACGTACTGTGTCGTGCCCTCGATGGGAGTTGCGCGGGGAGATCCCACAGGCGATACGCTCTGCCCATGCGCCATTGCGATCTGTGTGTTCTTGGAACGGGCCCAGGAGGGCAGAAGGCGGCCATCCAAGCCGCGAAGCTCGGCAAGGACGTCGTCGTCGTTGAGAAAATGGACGTGGTCGGGGGTGTGGCCATCAACACCGGCACGATCCCGTCCAAGGCCCTGCGCGAGGCGGTCGTGGCCGTCACCGGGGCCAGACAGATCGTGCCCTCGGTCAGCGATGTGCTCGTGTCCCGCGAGCAGCGTATTACCCAGTTGACCGAGGCCTGCCAGCGCGTCATCAAGGCCGAGGTCGAACTGGTCCGGCGGCAGCTCATCAGCAACGGGATCGAGATCCTCCACGGGCACGGCTCGTTCATCGACGAGCACACCGTGATGTGTGACGGCCCGCGCGGTGTTGAGCGCATCAGTGCCGAGAACATCCTCATCGCCGTCGGCACAACCCCCGCCAAGCCGCAGGGCATGGAGTTTGATGAAGAGACCATCATCACCTCCGACGAGGTGCTGCGTCTGCCCAAACTTCCGCGGTCGATTCTGGTGGTCGGCGGGGGGGTCATCGGCACCGAGTACGCCTCGATGCTGGCCATGCTCGGCGTGCGAGTGACCATCATCGAGGGCAAATCGAGGCTGCTGGACTTCATCGACCAGGAGATCGGCGAGGCCCTGCAATACCACCTGCGCCAGATGGGCTGCACGCTGCGCCTGGGCGAGAAGGTGGTGAGTATCAAGCCGATCGCCGCGCCGCGCGGCGCGCGTTCGGTGGACGGCGTTATGGTCGAGGCGACGCTCGAGAGCGGCAAGACCATCATCGCCGATTGCTGTCTGTATTCCATCGGGCGCCAGGGGAGCACCGCGGGCTTGAACCTGCCCGCCGCCGGACTGGCTGCCGACAGCCGCGGACGAATCAAGGTCAATGAGAAGTACCAGACCATCGTGCCGCACATCTGGGCGGTCGGGGATGTCATCGGCTTCCCGGCGCTGGCCAGCACGAGCATGGAGCAGGGACGCCAGGCCGCTCTGCACATGTACGGCGAGCCCTCGGAGCATCCGGCGGAACTGATCCCCTACGGCATCTACTCCATCCCCGAGATCTCAATGGTCGGCTGGACCGAGGAACGGCTGACGTCCGAGGGCATCCCCTATGAGGCGGGCATCGCCATGTACAGCGAGATCGCCCGCGGGCAGCTGCTCAACGACGATGTCGGCATGCTCAAGCTCCTCATCCACCAGGAGACCCATGCCCTGCTGGGCGTGCACGCCATCGGCACCAACGCGACCGAACTCATCCACATCGGCCAGGCGGTCATGGCCTTCAAGGGCACCGTCGAGTACCTCGTCAACACAGTCTTCAACTACCCCACCCTGGCCGAGTGCTACAAGGTCGCCGCGCTCAACGGACTGAACAAGCTCCGGCACACCTGACGACCCCTTCACGTTCACCCCGGAGCAACTGTTCAACCGGGCTCTTCGCACCCATGGCCAAGCCCCGAACACCTTCGACGTCCGCCCGTCCCGCCGCGGCTCGCGGCAAGGGAGTGTCGCGCACGGGCGAGCCTTCGCCCGACCTCCTTACGGCTCAGGCCGGTCAGGGTTCGCATCACAACGAGCCCCCCGCGCCGACATCCCTCGACGAGATCATCGGGCATGCCCGGGCGGTCGCGATGCTCAGGCAGGCGATGCAGGCCGGGCGCGTGCATCACTGCTGGGTCTTCTCGGGCGCACCGGGTGTGGGCAAGTGCACCACGGCCCTCGCCTGCGCCGCGGAACTGCTCACGCCCGGGCCGGACGCCAGTGGCGTGCTCGCGGCGGATGCCGAAGCAGGGCCCGAGCGCGTCCGCGCGCTCCTGGCCTCCCGCGCCCATCCGGACCTGCACGTGATCCGCAAGGAACTCGCCGGCGTCTCCCGCGACCCGCGGATCCGCGCCTCGAAGCAGACCAACATCCCCAAAGAGGTCGTGCGCGAGTTCCTGGTCGAGCCCGCAGGGCTCTCGCGAACGCTGCGTGCCGGCACGGGCGTGGGCAAAGTCTTTGTCGTGGACGAGGCGGACTTCCTCGACCCGGAGGCCCAGAACAGCCTGCTGAAACTGCTCGAAGAACCACCGGAAGGCACGGTCTTCATCCTGGTCACCAGCGAGGAGCACTCGATGCTGCCGACGGTCCGCAGCCGTTCGCAGCGGGTGGTGTTCGGCACGCTGACCGACGCGGAGATGGACCGCTGGCTGGCGTTGATGCACGGGCGTGGGCTGGAGGTGCCGGCGCCGGACCGCCCCTGGCTGCTGCGGCAGGCGGCGGGTGCGCCCGGGGCGTTCATGGCCGCGGTGCGGCACAACCTGATCGTGTGGCACCGCACACTGGACCCGATTCTCCGTGCCGTGGCCACCGGGGGCCCCGACGCCGCCAGACTCGGTCCCGAGATGGCGCGACTGGTCGGGCAGCGGGCCGAAGCCGAGGCTTCCGAGTCCGTCTTGGCGAGTAAAGATGTGGCCAACAGACGCTGGACGCGGGTGATGCTCCGCGTTCTTGGGCAGTGGACCAGGGAGCGTATCGCCGAGGCCTCCGCAGCCCGTGACGTGGACGCCATGGAGCGCTGGGCCCGCACCGTGGAGTTGATCGATCAGGCGGAGCGCCGCCTGGACTCCAACACCGCTTACACCTTCGTGCTCGAGAACCTCGGTGCTCAGATGATCACGCCGGGACCACGCGTACCCAGCCCGCTGGCCATCTAGCCGTGCCGCCGATGGCGGCGCGCTGTGCGGGGTCGTTCAGCCTTCGAGGCTCAACGGTGTATGGTCCGCGGGGTTGCCGCGTCCGGCGGGCTGCGCCGGGGCGGGGCTTGTCGGGCTGGTCCCGCGGTCCTCGGTCCTGAGTTTTTCGATGAGCATCATCCAGGTCTCGCGGTCGTACTCCAGGAGTTGGATGACCTCGTCGGCCTTGGCCGGGTCTTTTTCGTGGCTGGACTCGATCAGCCGCGACATCATGTACGCGTAGAGCGACTGCATGCGCCCGTAGAGCTCGCGGTCGGGGTCGGGCCGCATCGTGGTCATCAGTTCGCTGATGATCGCGCGACCGCGTGAGTAGCCGTTGAAGCACGCTTCAAAGTCCTTGGAAGCGAGCCCGTCGCGGCCCTGGCGCAGGAACTTGATCGCCCCTTCGATGAGCATGAGGCGCAGTTCGACCGGTGAGGCGGTCATCACGCGGGTGGCGAGGTACGCGTTGCTCCGGGCGTCGTGCGACATGGTGGAAGGGAACATCGGACGTTGAGCCTGATCTGTTCAGGCTGAGTCTGCGTTCTGGTCGTGATTCGCCGGCGGGGAGATGCGGGCCGACCCCGGGCTGGATCAGGTCCGCTGTGGGATGATCAACGGGCGGATATTGCCGATCGCCGACGACTGCCCCTGCAGGCGCCCGATGGCCTCTTCCATGGCCAGGAACTGGCGCTGCAGCACCGTTCGGCGAGACGCCAGACGGGCATCGAGCGCGGAGATCCGCTCGTTCTGTGCCTTGACCTGTGTGTCGATGGAGCTGGAGGCCCGCGTGAGTCGGCCGTCCACCGGGCGGATGAACCGGTCGGCCAGTTCCGCGAAGCGCTCCATGACACCCAGCCGTGTGAACGACCCGGCCGACGTGGTGCGCACCGTCACGCCCGGGATGGGCGCGCCGCCCGGGCCGATCACCGGCTCGCTGGTCGCCGGGGGATCCTGCGACTTGGCGGCGAAAAGGTCCGCTACCGCCTGCGCATCCTCCTGGATGGCGGAGGCGAGGCGCGTCGCGTCGAGCGAGAGCTGCCCGTTGCGGCCGACGGTGATGCCGACCTGTGTGAGTGACTGGAATCGCCCATCCACGCCCGTCGGCGGTGAAGTGACAAGTTGGAAGAGCTGCGAGCGCAGTTCCAAGGCGTTGCTGTCGCCCAGCAGGGTGCCGCGACGCTGCGACTGGGCATCAAAGCTGGTCAGCGTATCGATGCGGGAGATCAACTGGTTGAACGTATCGACGAAGGCCTGTACGCCGCGCGTCACGGCCTCGTTGTCGCGCGACACCGTGATGGTCACCGGGTTCGCCGACGCGGCCTTGGCGGTCACGGTCAATCCGCTCACAGCGTCGGTGACGGTGTTGCTCGAACTGGTCAGCAGGACCGCGTTGGCCGGGTCGCCGGCACCGAAGAAGACGCGGGCATCCTGAGCCTGGGTCAGCGTGTTGAAGGTCACGGGCTGACCCGTGGCGTCGAGGCTGAAGGCCCCGGCCAGGCCGGACGTGCGCGAGGTCATGGAGAGCCGGAACGGTCGGGTGCTCGCCCCGCCGTCGTTGATGACCGCCGCCGAAACCGGCAGGCCGGCGTTGTTGATGGTGTTGACGACAGTCTGAAGAGAGTCGCCGCTGTTGAAGGTGACTGTGCGCACCAGCGACCCGTTGATGGAGTTGGCCGATCCGGTGCCCGGGGCGGTGGTGTTCAGGTTGAGCGTGCGGGCGATGGAACCGGAGAGGTCGCGGACCGAGATGGCCGCTCCGCCGGGGTCGTCACCCGGGTTGACGATCTCCGCCAGCAGGATGCCGTCGCCGGCGTCGTTGATGCGGGCTCGGACGCCCTGGGCCTGCCGGTTGATCTCGCCGATCAGGTCGCCCACGGTCAGCACGCTGGCGCCGATGTTGATCGTTGAGCGGACGCCCTGGGCGTTGGAGATCTCCAGCCGCCCCGTGCCCACGCCCCGCCCCTGGTTAAGTGTCTCCAGCCGCGTCGATGCGCCTACGAACTGAAGACGCAGGCGGTCGGAGGTGATGCTGTCACTCTCGGCTGACATGAGCAGTCCCAGCGGCTCGGCGGCGTTGCCGGCGATCGTCAGCGTGCCGGTGCCGCCGGTCAGGTCAGTCAGCACCAGCCGTGTTCCTGAGACGTCCAGGTTGAGGCGGGCCTGACCGCTGGCCTGCGCGTTGAACGCCGCGATCAGGTCGGACATCGACTGCGCGCCACTAAGGTCCGCATCAAGGTTGTTCCCGTTCCGCAGGGTGACCTTGAGAACGTCCGCGCCGAATCCCTGTCCGCCGTTGATGTTGCGAAGCAGCGTCGAGTTCATCGAGGCGACCAGGCGCCTCCCGTCGATGGTGTTGCCTGAGGCTGTGCCCGCAATGCCCAGATCGGTTGCGGTGCTTTGGCCCTCGATGTTTTCGACGGCGAACTCATCCGAGCCGTTGTGTGTCGTCAGGTCTACCAGGCGCAGCCCGACCCCGCCCGGCCCGACGCTCACGCTCACGGCCCCGTCGGGCAGCTGGTCGGTGCGGGTCTGCTCGCGAATCCGGCGCATGACCCCCTCCAGATCCGTGACCGCCGACTCTCGCCGGACGTTCGGGCTGCCGGGCGGCGCGTCGGGGGGAGGGGGATCAAACAGTTCGCCCAGATCGATCTCGAAGACCTGCCCGTCACGTGTGCGGATCCGGAAGTCCGGCGTGGAGGTGCCGCCCGCGGTCGAGATCGCCACGCCCAACCCGTCGTTCAGGGCCGACAGGGTCGTGGCCGCCCCGATCCGGTTCACCTGGCTTCCGGTGATGGTCGCACCTGAGCCGGACGGCGAGGATCCGAGCAGGCCGAGGCTCGCGGCGGTGGATCCGCCCTGCACTTCACCGATGGTAATCGCGCCCGCCCCACCGGCCTGATCAGTGACGACGAAGCGGTCGCCGTCGATCCGGGCACGCACGCTCACGCCTGAAGCGCTGTTGATGGTGTTGATGACGTCCGAGACACTGACGGCACGGGAGAGATCGACCGTCGCCGTCGCGCCGGTCGTGTCGGTGATCTGGATCCTTCCGCGCACAATCCCCAGCCCGCCGTTCAGCGTCGAGAGATTCTGGTCACGGTCGAGCCGCGCCTGTGTTGGTGCAAAGGTCAGCGACGTCAGCCCGGCCGCGCTCGACGTGGCATCGGCGAAGCCCGTCGAGATCACCTGCTGCGTGGACACGAGGCGGTCGAACTGGAAGGGGTACGCCCCGACGGCCGCGTTCGGACCGGCCGTGGCGGTCGCCACGTCGGGGTTGCTGCTGGAAGCGGTGCTCGCTGAAAAGATCTTGTTGACGTTGAACGCCTGCGCCGCGGTGCGCAGCGACGACAGGCGCGTGTTCAGATCCAGATAGGCCGCGGAGATGCTCTGCAACTGAATGATGCGGCGCTGAAAGATCGCCTTCGGTCGGGCGTCCAGTGCCAGCAGCTGGTCGATGAGCTGGTCGCGGTTGATCCCGGAGAAGATGCCGACACCACTGGTAATCCCGCTCATGGCCTGCTCCGACATCGCCGGCGAAGAGTGTCCACAGACTCACCGCGCCGGATGTCCCACGTTGCCGTCGAGGTTCATCGGCTCAGCAAGGGGGATCACTGGAGTCGGGATCCCCGCGTCTTGGTGTGGATTTCGGGACGGATCGCGCCAGGATCGCGCACGTTCGATCATGGAGCAGGCACGGTCGGGTGCTGCGGACTTATCGGGTGCATGCAGTTTGGCAGGCCTGCCGCGCGCAGGTTCGGACTCGTGCTGAACCGAAAGCCCGCCCGGCCGGTGGTGTGGGTACCACCGAATCACCGGGGCGATTCGGTCGAGAGAGGATGCTTCGGCGTACATTGACGTATGCACCGGTCCGTTCCGAGACTCGCGTGGGTCCTTCACACATGATGCATCAGCGCTGGATGTTCTGGGTGTTGACGGTGCTTGGAGCGGCCGCGCTGCTGACCGCTCTACCCGGGCTGTACCTGGCGGTCCGCGGTCAGGCGGCGGTGTTCGTCTATTTCTTCGAGGCTGCGATCGTACTGGCATCGGTCTTTCCGCTGCTCATGGCACGGGGGCGGTTTCAGGCGGGTCCGTCAATGACCCTGCTGTGCAGCGCCGGGGCGATTGCCGTGTGCGGGATGCTCGGGGCGTTTGTCGCCGGGCAGGAGGGGGGCGGTGGGCCATGGAAGTACCTGGCACTTGTCCGCCTCGGCCTCGCGGGCCTGATGGGAGCGCTGGCCGGGCTCATCGTGCTCTCGGTCAAGCCGCGCGAGCAGATCGGACGACTGATCATTGGGCTGGCCCTGGCCGCGCCGGTGCTGATCGGCGCGTGGCTGGCCTTTGGCCCGATGAACGCCACGCTGCGTGGGCTGAGCGACTACGTCCAGGCGGTCGGCGCGGTGATCGCGGGAGTGCTGGCGGTGATCCTGCTGGCCGTGAGTGTCGAGTTGTGCGTCAGCGCTTTCGCCCGTGGGATGGCCGATCAGAAGTCTGAATCGGACAAGGTCTGAAGAGTGCGGTACGGCACACCCCGCACAGGTGTGCGGCGTGTCCGATTCGCCATCACGTGCCCCGCGAGCGTACAGCCAGCATGATGATGCCGCACCGGCGATCTCAGGGCTTCAGCATGCGCGACCGGATCCGCAGGCCGTACGGCTGCCAGTGCATCTCGGTCACGGTGTTGCCCCAGTAGCGTGAGGTGGCTTCGATCGGCATGGCGCTGAACACAGAGAAAGCGTCGTCCTCCAGGGCCTCGTTGATCTCCTCCTCGTTGAGGCCGGCCTCGCGCAGGCTCTTGCGACGAGCCTCGACGATCTTGAGCGAGTGACGCCCTGAGGCCGCGGCGTTTGTCCACGAGTAGAAGAAGCCCTGCGGCTCCATCACGCGCGCCCCGGCGACGAACTGCTCGTCGGTGGCCAGGCCAGGGGCCCCGCCGCGCGAGGCCCGCAGCGCATTCTGCACCTCGTCGCGACCGCCGATGAACAGGTACTCCGCCCCCAGGCCCAGCGAGAACGGCAGGAACTCGGTCGAGTAGATCTGGAAACCCTCAAAGTCCTTCGGTTCCAGGCCGAGCTGCGGGCCGAAGCCCGTGAGCAGGTTGCGGATCGGGGTGAAGTCGCGCACGCGGATGGCGGTGACTCCCGCCATCCCGAACTGGGCCGCCTCGGTGATCTCACCCGATGAGGTGAACGAGAAGATCTCGGGGCCGGCGTTGCTCAGCAGCGGGCCGAGGATCTCCGTGATCTGCGGGAGCTGGGCTTCGGCCATCTCGCGGCTCTCCTCGGGCAGCGCGGGGATCAACTCCCCGCGCACCCAGTCCAGCACGCGGTCCAGGCGCACGCGCCCGGCGGTCAGATCGAACGCATCGGCCGTGATGAACGCCGGAGGAACGGGCACCGGGCCGGGGTCCATCAGGGTCATCGCGCCCGAGGGCGGCGGCATCAGGATGTTCATCTGGAACAGCGAGCTGTAGTCCGCGCCGGACTGCGAGAAGGCCAGTCCCACCGACTTTGTGCCCTTCACGCCGACCGCCTTCAGGATGCCCTGAACCTCCGGTGAGTCCAGGCCCGACAGCAGTCCCCCGATGGGCAGCGGGGCGGCGTCCAGCACGCGGGCTCGTTCGATCGCCTCCTGAACCTCTCGGCTCTTGGCCGCCTGCACGAGGGGCTCGATGAACAGCCCGCCGATGAGCGACGACCCGCTCGGCAAGGTCGAGAGCGTTTCTCGGTACAGGGCGCTGGTGGCCAGGTTGGCCCCGCCCTTGCCTTCCATCATATCGACGGCCTGCTGCGCGGCGGCCTTGTGGCCCGCCAGCACCACCGTTCCTTCGAAGCGCGTCAGATACAGCCGCGTCGGGTCGGGTTTCTCGTCACCACCCATGCCCATCGGACGCCCGCGCAACGGCATCAATTCTTCCCCACCATGTTCACCACGGTTCCGGTCCTGCTCTTCGGCCTGGGGGATGATGCTGATCTCGGTGATCTCGACCCCCGCGTACTTGTCCACGCGGAGTTCCACTTTCTTCTGCCGTTCCAGCTGGTTCAGGCCCTTCTCGAGCCACGACTCCAGGCGGGCGGCGTCCTCGGCCGAGAAGTTCGCGGCCAGAACCCAGTGTACATCGAGGCTGCCGCCCTGCGTTGGAGTGCTGAGGTAGACCGCCATGCCGATCGGGCCGTTGGGCTGCGGCACCTCTTCCAGTTTCAGGTCGGCGGATTCCAGCCACTCGCGGGCGACCTTCAGCGGGTTGCTCTCCTCGCCATCCGAGAACAGCGACTCGACGGACTTCCTGAACCACTCCTGGATCTTCGGGTCCTTCAGGGACCGCCCGAAGTCCGAGGCCTGCCACTCCCGGATGAACTCGGGGTAGTTCGGTACGGACACAAAGCCCAGCGACTGCCGCGGGGCGATCTCCTCGATCGGGAAGGGCTTGGCTTCGACACCCGCGCTGAGCGACAGTACCAGCGTCGAGGTCACGAGTGCCGGCATGGAGAAGAACGAGAGAGCGGTCTTGGGCATGGGGTCCTCTGGAATCAGTATTGGGTGTACCGGGTGAACGAATGTGGATCGTGCTCGATCTCGGCCCTGCGGCGATGATCCCGTCGGCACCATCGGCCGCCGACATCACGGCGATGGTGTCGTGCCCGCGTCGTTGAGCAGGTCGGGACGGCCGAACCTTGTCCGCTGCGGGGGCGCGAAGTACTGATGGCCCGAGTTCGGGTTGTTCTTGTCGTGAGCGAAGGCGTCGCGGTTGCGGATGAAGTCGCGCAGGTACCGCACCGGGACGGCGAACCCGAGCCCTTCGCCGAAGGGGATCTTCGCGTTGATGACGCCGATGATCTCCCCGCGTGTGTTGAACAGCGGACCGCCCGAGTTGCCGGGGTTGACCGGCGCGGTGATCTGGGTGATGACCTGCCCGAAGATCGGGCGCGAGGTGGTGGCCACGACGCCCGTCGAGAGCGTGCGCTCCAGGCCCAGCGGCGCGCCGATCACGAAGACCTCCTGGCCCGAGGCGATGTCGTCCTCGGCGTGGATGTAGACAAACGGAAACGGACGCCCTTCCTGCGGGCGGATCTTGATCAGGGCCAGGTCGTTGAACTGATCGACCGCGATGATCTCCACGTCGTCGATCTGATCGCGGCGCAGGTCCTTGGCGCCGCTGTCGGTGATGTCCTGCCGGAAGAGCGTGGCGCGGATGCGCGTCTCGCCCTGGATCACGTGGGCGTTGGTGATCGCGAACCCGTCCGGGTGAATGATGAACCCCGACCCCAGCCCGCCGGGGGTGGAGACCATGATGACCGCCTCGCCGAACCGCCGGGCCAGGTCCTTCGGGCTGCGCTCGGGGAGCTTGGTCGCCACGCGGAACAGCTCGGTGGAGGGGATGGCCGTCGTCGCGTCACCGGTCTCGCGACGGGCGATGGACTCGATCCGCGTGCGCGGAATCTCGACGATGGTGAAGCCGATGTCCGCCCACACGGTTTCCGACGTCTCCTTCAGTATGGGCGCCACCACCTTGGTTCCGTCGGTCAGGGTGATCACGTCTCCTCGAAGGGATTCGGACGCGGTGGTGGGGGGCTGCGCGTTCGGCGCATTGCTCGCTGCGGCCGCGGCCGCACGGCTGCCGGGGGCGGGAGTGTCCAGCGCTCGTGCGGCCAGTCCGCCCACACCCGTGACGGTGCCCAAGACCGCGCCAAGAACGAACATTCCTTGCACCATGACGCACTCCTGCCAGAGGCGAGTCGATCTGTCCACAAGGAACACTCCGGGAAAACAAGATCCCCGGGCGATCGTGCCGGTGGAGTATAGTGACCGGGACCGATCGCCACGGGTCTGTGCCGGGCAGACCGCTGGTGCGACAGACTCACGCCGCCCAGGGGCGTCTCGAAGAGCCATGGACCCGGCTACAGGTTCACCATGACCACCACCCCCCCTTCCCCCCGCACCCCCCACCCGCCCCGCCCATCACAGACGCCCCTTGCTGCCATCGCCGGCGCGCTCGCGGCGACCTGTGCGCTGGCCGTGGGCGCCCCGGCGCACGCCCAGCAGGCCGACCGCTCCGGCAATCTCGGCCCGTTCTTCGGGTTTGAGCCGACGCGGACGATCGTCGTTGACCGTGATTGCGGCCCGGTGCTCAGCGCCGACTTCAACGCCGACGGGCGCCCCGACCTGGCGATCGTCAACAACGGCAAGAGCCGCATCGAACTCTACCTGCTGCGGGCGGCGCCCAAGTCCGAGGACGAACTGCTCCGCGATCTCAAGACCAACCAGATGCGCCCGACGCCTTGGTACGACCGGGTCGATGTGTCTGTGCCGCAGCGGGTCACCGCCCTGCGGGCGTTCGACGTGGACCGCGACGGCCGCCTGGACCTGGTCTACGCCGGCGCGAACCCGGCCGAGATCGTCACCATGCGGCAGGATGAGTCCGGGACTTTCCGGATCTTCACCCGACAGCGCGTGCGTGACCTGGCCGGTCGCCAGTCGACCTTCCTGATCGCCGACGTCACCGGCGACGCCGCCCCCGAACTGATCACCGTTGTTGAAGATCGCATCAATGTCTTCCCGCTCGCGCCCGACGGCACGCTCGGCGAGCCCCGCCGTCTGAACCCGGGGCGCCCCATCGGCATGATCATGGTCGATGATTTCGACGGCGACGGGATGCTCGACTTGATGGCCGTCGTCGCCGACGAGCAGATGCCCCTGCGCCTGTGGCGTCAGCGGCAGGATCCGCGCGTCGCGGGGATCAAGGCAGGGTTCCTCTCTTCGGAACTGCGGTTCGAGTCACCGAGCGTTCGCGCCGCGGACCACGCGCGATTCCCGGGGCGTTCCGCCGCCTCGGTCGGCGTGATCGAGCGCGTCTCGCGCCGTGTTGTGTTCTACGACATGGCTTTCCAGGACGTTGAGCGGCTTGTCGGCGGCGGCACCTCCGCCGAGCGCGAGGCCCAGGCCGAAGTCTTCGGCTTTGCCGACGGCGCCAACAAAGACCGCTCCGTGGTGGTGATCGACCTGGATTCGGACGGCCTGCCCGACCTGCTGGCCACCGACTCACGCACCAACACCATCGCCTTCTACCGCCAGAGCGACGGGATCGGTCTGGGCGATCCACGCGGCTTCTCGAGTTTCAAGGCCACCAAGCAGTTGGCCGCCGCAGGCCCGCGGCAATGGGACGACAGCCCCACCACAACGGTGTTCGTGCTCTCGGAAGAGGAGAAGGCCGTCGGTGTCGCGCGCTGGGACGCCGAGGATCAGCGGTTGACCTTCCCAGTGCCTTTGCCGGTCAAGACCGAGGGGGCCACGCCGGTGGCGATCGGGTTCGTGCAGTTGGACGGCGTGGGCGCGCTGGCCTCCGTCGTCCGGGCACGCCGTGACCACACGCTCGAACTGCACCGGCCCGCCCTCCGCTCCGAGACCGACGACGGCATCACCGTGGTGCGGCTCGAGGGGGTCAACCGTCCGCCGCAGAGCATGCTCGCGGCCGATGTCGACCAGGACGGGTTCACCGACCTGATGCTCTTCACGCCCGGCGAGCCCATGATCCTCGTGCGCGGAACTCCGGGAGATGCCGCGCTGGGGGGCGACCCCGTGGTCGGTACACCGACTCAGGTGCTCACCAGCGAACGCATGCCGCAGTTCGGGCTGGTGCAGGCCGCCGGACCGAACAACACCGCCCTGTTCGACGTCGACGGTGACGGACGCCCAGAGTTGCTCATCGCCGACCGGAACTTCGTTCGCGCGTGCCGATACGACGCGCGCGCGGGCTGGCGTGTCGTGGCCCAGGTGAACATCGCCGACCCCGGAACGGAGTTGAGCGGGCTGGCCGTGTTGCCGGCATCGGGCAGCGAGGCCGCGAGGGTGGTCGCGGCGGACCGCGGGAACAACCGCCTGCTGTTCATCCAGTTCGACGACAACACCGGCGTGCTGCGCGAGCGCGTCAGGCTGATGGGCTTCACCCCCGGTGCCCTGTTCGTCGGCCCCTTCGGCGGCGACCGCAGCGACGCGGTCCTCTGTGTCGCCGACGATGCCTTCGGCCTCCTGCGCCTGGCGGGCCAGCGCGTCCGCCTCGAGAGTTTCGCGACCTACCGCAGCGACTCGCGCGACCGGGCCGAGTTCGACATCGAAATGGGTGACATCAACGCCGACGGGTTCATGGACGCCGTGGTCATGGACTCCGGCGAGCAGACCTGCTCCATCCTGACCTTCTCGCAGTCCCGCCGACTGTTCCTGGCCACCGAGTTTAAGGTCTTCCAGAGTCGGCTGTTCACCGGCGGTGATGGGCGCGAGTTCGAGCCGCGGCAGACCATGCTCGGCGATTTCACCGGGCGCGGCACCACCGACCTGCTGCTGCTCATCCACGACCGCGTGATGATCTACCCCTCGATGACCTCACCCCCGCCCGACCCCACGCGAAGTTCGCTGGTGCCGTGAGCCGGTGGGTGTCCGCCGAGGCTATTGATGAACACGCGCGCCTCCCTCGCCGCGGCCTCGCGAGGGCCGGCGTCGGTCCACACGCGCGTGTGCGTGGCCTCAGGCACAACCACCAGGCGTGCGAACGGAGCGGCCTCGGCGATCGCACGAGCATCCTCGATGGGGCAGACCTCGTCGTGCTCCGGGGCCAGCACCAGCACCGGCGCATCCCCCAGTCGCCGCGCGTGCTCACGCCGATCGAACATCCCGCTCGCACGTCCCCACCACGGTCCCAGCCCCCACACCACGCCCAGCGCGCTCAGGGCCGGGCCGAGATTCAGTCGCCACGGCAGGCCCCGCAGCATCAGCACCCGTTGCGCCGGAGTCGCCGGAAGCGCGTACGGGGCCTCGGCGATCACTGCGACGCGAGGATGTGTGATTCCCGTTGCATCACCCGCGCGACTCCGCTCGGTGATCATGCTCGCCGCCGCGGCCAGGCTCACGCCGGCGCCCAGCGAGAACCCCCACAGCACGATCGAAGTGGGCTCTGGTGGAGAGTTGCCCACGCTGGGTTCGGTGAGGGTCCTCACCAGCCGCACGAGTTCGTCCGGTTCGCGTGAGCCCAGGCGACAGTGCCCCGGGGCGTCGGCGTGACCGGGCATGTCCCATAGCACGACGCGGGAACAGAGCGGCAGCAGTGCGACGAGCCTTGGCAGTGTCGTGATCCTCGACTCACCCCAGCCGTGCGACAGCACTACCACCGGCCCGTCGGCACGCTCGCCCTGCACATCCCACACCGGCAGGTCCAGACCGTTCGTAGTCCTGTGGGTCCAGGCCGTGAACCTCACCGCCCGCGGCCAGCGCTCAGCTTCGCCCCACGCCGCCGGATCCGACGGCAGGTCGCGGGCGACCGCGTAGCCCGCGCCGCGCCGGGGTGGTCGGGTCAGGACCAGCGCGGTGTAGACCGTCACGATGCACCACAGCAGGGCCGCTCCGGCCACCAGCAGCATCAGCAGTCCGGTCAGGTCCATCGCGGCATTATGACCCGGTTCGCTTCTGCGTGCCTTCATGCCTGCGTGCCTGGGTACCGCAGTGCCCGCCGTCGCCCTGCGGGGTGGCCGCCTTTGATTGCCCATGACTCAAGCCGCCCTGACCACGCAGGAACAGCGCCTGTGCGCGGAGATCGCCCGGCGTGCCGGAGCGATGCTGGAGGACCTGCGCCGATTCGTCGAGATCCCCACCGGCACCGGGTACACCCCGGGCCTCGACGAGACCCGCGGGTTGCTGCTGGAGCGGTGCCGTGCGCTGGGCGCGAGCGAGGAACTCGTGCCGGGCGATCCTCGCCCGGCGTGGCTCGACTTTCGAGGCAGCCGCGAGGGTGACGCGGCCCCGCCGCCCCCGACGCTCATCTGCCGACGCCTGAACGTTGGTTCGGCACGGGGCCCGGGCGTGCTGATCGCTGGACACCTGGACACGGTCCACGACCCCGGGTGTGCGTTCCGTCACCTGACCATCGCGCTCGATGAGCGTACCGCGACCGGGCCGGGGTGTGTGGACATGAAGGGCGGGCTGGTCATCGCGGTGCACGCGCTGGAGGCGCTGGAGGAGGCGGGGTTACCGGCGCGATGGTCGTTCCTGATGAACAGCGACGAGGAGACCGGCTCGTTCCACTCCGAACGCGCGATCCGGGCAGAGTCCTCAAGGGCGGGTGCATCAGGCGATGCGTGTTACGCCGCCGGTCTGGCCCTGGAGCCAGCGATGAGCAAGGGCGAACTGGCGATCGCGCGCGGCGGGTCGGGCCAGTTCATGCTCGAGGCGTTCGGGCGCAGCGCCCACGTGGGGCGGGACTTCGCCGCCGGCCGCAGCGCGGTGGTGGCGTTGGCCAACGCGGTGCTGGAGGCATCCAGACTGAGCGACCCATCGCGCGGGCTTTCGGTGAACATCGGGCCGCTGCGATGCGACTCGCCCCCGAACGTGGTGCCCGATCACGCCGCGGCGTGGGGCAACGTGCGTTTCCCGGAACCTGAACTGGCCGAGCACCTGCAGCGCGGGCTCAAAGCCCTGGGTTCGGCGCCCGGGTCTGACCTGCCCCGGGTGGAGGTCCACGCGGTGTTCAACCGCCCCGCCAAGCCGTGCACGCCGCAGACCGAGGCCCTGGCCCAGCAGGCCCGGGCGGTGGCCGAGGTCCTCGGGCAGCGCCTGCCTTTCGCGGCAAGCGGGGGTGTCTGCGACGGCAACACGATGCAGGCGGCAGGGCTGGCGACCATCGACACGCTGGGCGTGCGGGGTGGGGGGCTGCACACGCCTCAGGAGTGGATCGAACTGCCGAGCCTGGTGGAGCGGTGCCAGCTGCTGGCAGTCCTGATCGCCCGGCTGGGGGCGTGACGGCGCGCCATCCGACGGCAGGGTCTTCATCCGGCGCCGGATGGTGTCCTTGAGCAACGGCGGTGCCTCCCCGGACCGATAGACTTGGGTGGCTGAACGTGTCGGCGGCCATGGACCGCATCGACCCGGATAGCGCCGGCCCGCAGGCCGGAGTCTGAGCGCATCGGAACCCTCTGGAGCATCCCATGACCGCCGTCGCTTCGTCCCCGCCTTCCAGCGTGACCCCCGGTACCCTGGGCACCGACCTGCAGGACTCTCCGGCGGTTCGCGCGGCGATCGAGGCGATCGTGTCGGAGGTTCGGGCACGCTCGGCGCGACTCACCGACGTCCGCGGTCCGCGGTCGGAACTCAAGGCCGGTTACGAAGAGGCCATGCAGCGGGCCGCGGGAGTGCGCGGGCGGGGCCTGCTGTACCCCTACCTGGGTTCCGGGCTCGGCCACGGCGCACTGGTTGAACTGATGGACGGCTCTGTGAAGTGGGACATGATTTCGGGCATCGGCGTGCACTTCTTCGGGCACTCCGACCCGGACCTGATCGCCGCCGCGGTCCGCGGGGCGATGAGCGACACCGCCATGTCCGGCAACCTGCAGAGCAACGACGATCACTACGCCTTCGGTGCGGACCTGCTCCGGCTGGCCAAGCGCTCCAGCCGCCTGGCCCATGTCTACAGCAGCACCTCGGGCGCGATGGCCAACGAGAACGGGCTCAAGGTCTGCTACCAGAAGCACGCGCCCGCCTCCCGGGTCATCGCGTTCAAGGATTGCTTCATGGGCCGCACGGTGACTATGTCGCAGATCGGCGACGCGGCGGCCAACCGCGTGGGCATCCCGCTGAGCACGCTGGTGGACTACATGCCTTTCTACGACCCGGTCGCGGCGGAGCGGATGGGCCGGACGAAGTACATCGACATGTGCGTCTGGCACCTGACGCAGTACATCGAGCGCTATCCCAAGCAGCACGCCTGCTTCATCTTCGAACTGGTGCAGGGCGAGGGTGGGTTCAACACCGCGCCGCGCGAGTACTTCAAGGCCCTGATGGACGTCTGCCGCGCGCACTCCATCGCGATCTGGGACGACGAGATACAGACCTTCGGGCGGACGGGAACCATGTTTGCCTACGAGCGACTGGACCTCGGCGATTACGTCGACGTGCTCTGCGTGGGCAAGATGACGCAGGTGTGCGCGACGCTGTTCACCGAGGCCTACAACCCCGGCCCGGGGCTGCTCTCGGGCACGTTCACCGGCTCGGGCTCGACGTTTGCCGTCGGACGCCGCGTGCTGGAACGCCTCGAGCGCGGGCGGGACGGGCAGTCGTACTACGGCGACAACGGCCTCATCGAGCGGAACCACCGCTCATTTGTCGAGCAGGTGCGGGCTTTGGCGGCCAGGCACCCGGAATGGTTCCCGATGCAGACCCGCTGGGGCCCGCTGCCGGACATCGTCGGCGGCACCGGCGGCATGATGCGACTCTCGCCCTTCGGCGGTGACAAAGAGAAGATCAACAAGGCGTGCCGTCACCTGTTCGACGAGCACGTCATCGTGTTCTACTGCGGGCACGGCCCGTACCACCTGCGGATGCTGCCCCCGCTGGGCGTGTTCAATGAGCAAGACTGGCCGCGGGTTTTCGAGTGCGTGGAGCGCGGGCTCGCGCGGACAGCGCAGGGCTGAGCACGCTCACCCGATCATGTGGTCGCCAAGGCGGCGCTCCGCTGCTCCCGCCGATCACGCTCGGGGTCGGGCGGACGGTGGCCGGCGTACTGCACACCGAGGCGTGCACAGAGCCGCTCGGCGGCGATCTGCGCTGAAAGGAAGATTACAGGCAGTCCCGAGCCGGGGTGGGTGCCGCCGCCGGTGAGCCAGACGCCCTCCATACCGGGCAGTTCGTGCTGGGGGCGGCGGTGGAGCATCTGCCCGAGGTTGTGCGCGAGGTTGAACGTCGCGCCGAAGTGGATGTTCGCGGTGCGCCAGTCCTCGGGGGTGATCTGCACCTGGGCGTCCACCGCCTCCTCGCGGAACGTGCCGGTGAGCTTGGCGAGGCGGTCGAGTACCCGCCGGCGCAGCGGCTCGGCATCGCGGGACCAGTCGATCCGCCCACGGCTGCGCTCCAGGTTCGGCACGGGGACCAGCGCGTAGAGCGCCGTGTGACCCGCCGGTGCCAGGGTGCGGTCCAGCGGCGAGGGGTTGCAGAAGTACATCGAGGGCTCGGGAGAGAGTTCCCCGGTCTCGGCGATCTGGCGGATATTCCGCTCGTAGTCCGACGACACCACGATGGTGTGGTGGGGCAGGTCCAGCGTGCCGCGCAGGCCCAGGTAGAGCATGTAGGTGCTGCAGGAGTACTTCATCCCGTCGAGCCGGTGGTCGGTCCAGCCGCCGGGGGCGCGCACCGGCTCGGGGATGAGGTTCTTCAGGGCCCAGGGCGCGTCGGCGTTCACGACGACGTGATCGTGGCGTCTCAGTTCCGACGCGACGCGGACACCGATGGCCCTTCGCCCGTCAAACTCGATCCGCTCGACCGGGGCGTTGCAGTGGATGCGGACACCCATCTCGGCGGCGGCGGTGGCCATGCCGCTCATGAGCCGGTTGAGCCCGCCGGTGACGTGCCAGATGCCGTACTCGTACTCGATGAAGGGCAGGATGGAAAAGAGGCTCGGGCAGTGGAAGGGGCTCATGCCCAGGTACTTGCTCTGGAAACTCAGGGCGAGCTTGACCAGAGGGTGTCTGAAGTGAGAGCCGAGATAGGCGTGGACAGACCTGGTGGGCTTGAGGACCGGCAAGGCCCTGAGCAGTTTCGGGTCGAGAAGGTCGCGGATGGAACGGAAAGGCTTTCGGAGAATCGGCGTGAATACATCGAGCTTGCGTCGATTCTCAGCGATGAAGGCGCGGAATGCCAGAGCGTCGCGAGGATCGATCCGCGCAAGACGCTCGGTCATGGAGTCGAGGTCCTGCGTCGTGTCGAGGATCACGGGGTCCTCGCCCGGCCGACCCAGCACCAGCCTGTACATGGGGTCCAGGCGCGTCAGTTCGGCGTAGTCGGTCAGGCGTCGCCCAGCGGCGGAGAAGATCTCTTCCAGCACATAGGGCATCAGGAAGAACGTCGGCCCGCGGTCGAAGGCGTACTCGCTCCCCGAAGCGCCACGCATGGAAATGCGGGACGTCCGTCCGCCGACGGTCGGCGCAGCTTCGTACACCGTGACCGGCAGCCCGCTGCCGGCCAGAAGCAGGGCGGTCGCCAAGCCGCCCGGGCCGGCACCGACGACGGCAATCGACGAAGGCGAAGGAGAAGCCACCATGCGCGGAACTACCGGGGCGAGGTTCGCCTCAGAGGTGGCTGGGGAGAACCGAGCGCGGGCTATAGTAGCGACGCCATGCGTATCGGCGACAGCAGGCGTTCAGTCGCCTGGGCGGATCTCGGCGAGCGGCTCCGATGGGTGGGGGCGTTCCGCGCTCTGGTCACGCGCCACGCCGACGAACTGGCCGCGCTGGTCTCGAACGAAACGCACAAGCCCGAGTGGCAGGCCCTGACGGGGGACGTCATGCCCCTGCTGGCGGCCTGTGCCTGGCACGAGCGCCACGCAGCCGGGTTGCTCGGGCCGCGCCGTGCAAGCCGTGGGCCGCTGTGGCTGCTGGGCAATCGCACCCGGATCGAGCGCGTGCCCCTGGGACGCGTCGCGATCATCGCGACCTGGAACTACCCGATCCAGCTGCTGGGTGTCCAGATGCTGCAGGCACTGACGGCCGGCAACCGCGTGGTGGTCAAGCCCTCGGAGCATGCACCGCGTTCACAGTTGCGCCTGCTTGAACTGGCGGTGGCGGCGGGGCTGCCCGACGGCGTGCTGGCGGCCGTTCCGGCGACACGAGAGGCGGGGGCCGCGCTGTTGGAAGGGCGCTACGCCGGGCCTATCGACCATGTTGTCTTTACCGGTTCGACGCAGGTGGGGCGTGAGATCGCCCGCTGGGCCGCTCCGCGCCTGGTGCCGACGACGCTGGAACTCTCCGGACGCGATTCGGCGATCGTGCTGGCCGATGCGGACGCGACGCTGGCGGCGCGCAGCGTTTGGAACGCGGTGGTGATGAACGCCGGACAGACGTGCATGGCCCCGCGCAGGGCCCTGGTGGACCGGACGATCTACCGGCGATTCGTCGCTGCGCTGGCGCCGCTGGCCGCGGGCGCTCGCCCGCTGCGGCTGATCTCGGAGGGTGCAGCGCACCACACCTGGGAATTGGCCGCGGCCGCGGTGACCGCTGGCGGCCATTCACTCAGCGGTGTGCTGGAGCCTCCGCGCGGGGCGTGGATGGTGCCGGTCGCGGTGGGCGAGTGCCCGGTGGAGTGCACCCTGACCGATGGTGAGCACTTCGGTCCGGCGCTGGCGGTCGTGCCGGTGGACGGCTGGGACGGGGCGATCGCGGTTCATCAGCGCTGCGACCAGCGGCTGTCCACCTCGGTGTTTACGCGCGACGTGCGCGAGGCCCGGCGCCTGGCCGCGCAACTGGGTTCGGTGTACGTCACGATCAACGACGCGGTGGTGCCGGCGATGCACCCTGGCACCGGTGTCGGAGGGGTTGGTGCGTCGGGGTGGGGCGTCTCCAGAGGGCCGGACGGTTTGCTCGCGATGACACGCCCGCTGTACGTCGCCTCGACCTCGCGCCGGTTGCGATTGCCCGTCGGTGAAGTCTCCGGCGCGGCGCTCCGGGGCCTTCGACGCATGGTCCGCGTGTTGTACGCCCGAGGACCACGCCCGCGCCTTGATCCAGGCCCCGTCACCTCGACACCAGGCTACGAACCGGCCCCCGTGGACGCCCGACGCCCCGTGCCTGCGGAATCCCTCGGGGCTGCTTCCACCATCGCCACGCCCTCCCACCAGTCCACTGAACACCGGCCGATGCCGGTGGCGGAGTCCAGATCATCATGACCACGACGGCAACACCCGCACCCGCTCGGCCCTCGACAGGAACCCAGGCACAGGGCGCGCCGCGCGTTGTGATCGTGGGGGGAGGCCTGGCCGGTCTGGCCGCGGCGGTGGAAATCGCCTCGGCGCTCGGCGACGGCCGGTCGATCACGCTCGTGGAGCGCAACACCCATCTGGGTGGCAAGATGAACGTGCTCACCGACCGCGGGTTCACGTTCGACATGGGCCCGACGATCATCACGCTGCCGCAGGTGCTCCGTGGCCTTATCGCCCGGTCCGGGCGGCGCGTGTCGGACTACATCGACCTGCGACGCCTCGACCCGCAATGGCGCTGCTTCTACGAAGACGGCACCGTGCTGGACCTCCGCGAGGACGCCGCCACGATGGCGGCCAGCGTTGACCGGCAGTTCCCCGGCACGGGCGCCGGCGAGGGGTGGGCCCGCTTCGTGGCCTACTCGCGGAGGATGTTCGCCCTGAGCGAGAAGGTGTTCTTCTACAAGGACCTGGGCTCCGTGGGAGACATGATGCGGCTTTCGCCGCTGGGTGACCCGAAACTCCTGCGCGACGTCCTGGCGATGCGACTGCACTCGACGGTGGGGCGGACGGTGCACGGGATGATCGGCCAGCCGCACCTGCGCCAACTCTCGGAGCACTTCCTGCAGTACGTGGGTTCGTCGCCGTTCCTGGCTCCGGCGATCCTGTCGCTGATCGCGGCGGCGCAGGTCGACCACGGGTGCTGGTACCCCATGGGCGGCACGCGCATGGTGGCGCGGGCGCTGGAGCGCCTGGCGCGTGAGCAGGGCGTGCAGGTGATCACGGGTGTCGGCGTGGAGAGGGTCGTCGTGGAAGGGCGGCGGGCGACGGGCGTGGCCCTGAGCGACGGCAGGACGCTGAGCGCCGACGCGGTGGTCTCCAACTGCGACATCCAGCGGACCCTCCGCGACCTGGTCGGAACACCGGCCGCGATCGTCCGCCAGAAGAAAGTCGCCGCGGACTACACGCCGGCGTGCTCCGGGGTGGTGCTGTACCTGGGTCTGAAGCGTCGCTACGAGCACCTGGCGCACCACGACTTCCTCTTCTCGCGGGACTCGCATGAGGAGTTCAACGACATTTATACCCGGGGCATCCCTGCACGCGACCCGTCGATCTACCTGGCGGTACCTTCGAGAACCGATGAGGCCCAGGCGCCGCAGGGGTGCGAGGCGCTCTACGTCCTGATCCACACGCCGTACCTGCGGCCCGGGCAGCGGTGGGAGGGGCCGGGTGGGCTGATGGAGCAGTACAGACCGGTGGTGATCGAGAAACTCAAGCGCTGCGGGCGTATGCCGGACATCGAAGAGCAGATCGTGGTCGAGCACCACCTGCACCCCGGGCTGATCGACCGGATGTACAACGCCGAGGGTGGGGCGATCTACGGGCTGGCATCCCACGGCCGCCTCAAGGGCGGCTTCAAGCCGAAGAACCGCTCGGCGGTGCTCGACAACCTGTACCTGGCCGGAGGATCGGCCAACCCCGGGCCGGGCGTGCCGATGGTGCTGATGTCGGGGGTGACCGCGGGCCGCTCGCTCTGCGAGGACCTGAAGATCACCCCGCACCCGCTGGTGGTTTCGCACTCCCTCCGCGATGAGATGGCCAAGGAGCTCAAGATGCCGACGTACACGAGTCTGGGCGTTTAGCTGTCCGCGGGGGCGTGCGGCCCGCGTGTGGGAACGGTTCTGACTGTTGAATGCGTGCATCGGGCGAGAGAGATTTCGTCGCGCGGTAGAGTTGGATTGAACGACTGGTCAAAGATGCATCCATCGGGCGTCAACACGTCGCTGATCGTGCCCGCCGCGTACAGCGAGCGGGTGGCACGCGTGTTTCTCTGGTGGGTGCGCCGGATGTTCCGGTCATCATTCGCCGCGGTGCGTGTCCAGGGCGAGACGGCGGCGGTGCTGCGGGGTCTGGATGTACAGCGCGGGCCAGCGATCGTGGTGATGAACCACCAGTCGTGGTGGGACCCGCTGACGGGGCTGCTGGTCTCGTCGCTGCTGACGCCGTCACGGCGGGTCGTGGGCCCGATGCAGGCCGACCAGTTAAAGAAGTTCGGGATCTTCAGGAAGTTGGGAGTGTTCGGGATCGAGCCGGACAATCAGGCATCCCTGGAAGAGATGATCCGATACCTGTCGTGGTCCTTCGGGCATGACCCGCGCGGTGTGTTGTGGATCACGCCGCAGGGGCAGTTCGCCGACCCGCGCGTGCCGGTGCGCATCCGCCCGGGAGTGGCGTCTGCGGCGGCGAGGTTGCTGAGCGGCGCGCCGCCAGGGAGGGTCGTCTCGATGGCGGTAGAAATGCCATTCTGGACGGACAAGCGCCCGGAACTGCTGCTGCGGTTCCAGACAGTCGAGTGCGGCGAGGCTGCGCAGCCTTCTACCGCGGACTGGACTCGTGCCATCACCCGATCGATGCGAGAGAACGCAGAAGCCCTCGCCGCGGCGGCGATGTCGCGTGACCTCTCCGCCTTTGTGCCGATCTTCGGGGGACAGGTCGGGCGGATCAACCCGCTGTACGACCTGTGGCTGAGGCTGCGCGGTCGGTCCGGTGCGCTCGACGCGAGGGATCGCGGCATGAACACCGGCGGGAGGGCCGGATCCACGAGCTCGTCGGCACGGTCAGGCGAGGTGACAGGGTGAACACGATGCTGGAAGTGCTCCTGGGGTTCGGCGCGGTGTTCAGCCTCGTGGCGCTGGTGATGATGTTAGTGAACCTGCGCGTGTACACACCAACCCAGCCCGAAGACCGCCCGCGCGGCGAGCCAGAAACCTGGCCGACGGTCAGCGTCTGCATCCCGGCCAGAAACGAAGAGACGAATGTTGAGGCCTGCGTTCGCTCGGTGCTCGCGCAGGACTACCCGCACGTGCGCGTGCTGGTCTACGACGACCACTCGACCGACGCGACCCCGCAGATCCTCAGCCGGCTGGAGGGCGAGGATCGACGGGTTGTGGCCGTCCCGGTCGAGGAACTTCCGCCCGGCTGGAACGGCAAGCAGTTCGCCTGCGACCGCATGGGCCGTTTCGCGGAGCCTGGGTGGTGCCTGTTCACGGACGCGGACGTTCGCTTCGAACCCGGATGCCTGCGACGCTCGATGGCCCGGGCCCAGGCGCTGAACGCGGACCTCATCTCGACCATCCCGCGCCAGGTCACCGGCACCCTCGGCGAGGCCTTGATCATCCCGCTCATTCACTTCATCCTGCTCAGTTACCTGCCGATGCCCCGCATGCGACGAACGACTGACCCGAGCACCTCGGCGGGCGTGGGCCAGTACCTGCTCGTGCGGCGCGAGGCGTATCTGGCCGCTGGAGGCCACGAGCCGTTCAAAGACTCGATGCACGACGGCATCAAGATGCCGCGCACGCTGCGACGCGCCGGGTACCGCACCGACCTGTTCGACGGGACCGACCTCGTGCACTGCCGCATGTACCCTGACTTTGCCGCGACGTGGAGAGGCTTCGCCAAGAACGCCTACGAGGGTCTGGGCTCAATCGGCTTGCTGACCTTCGTGACGATCCTGCACCTGATCGGTCACGTGCTGCCGTGGGGCTATCTGCTGGCCGCCGCCGTCGGATGGACGCTCGACGGGTGGGGCGGCACGCCCGTGGGTGTCGGCCTGGCCCTCGCGGCGGTGGGGTGGGCGCTGACCGAGCGCGTGTACCTGGCGTTGCGATTCCAGCAATCGGTCCTGTCCGCGCTGTTGCACCCGGTCGGCATCGCGCTGATGACCGCGATCCAGTGGTACAGCCTCTGGCTCTCACTGCGAGGGTCACGCGAATGGCGCGGGCGTCGGGCCGGAGTCAGCGTGACGGCTTCAGCGTGACGGCATCCCGGGGCTTGCCCCCCGTGCAGCAGTGCTCGGGGGCGCGGGCCGGAGGTCCTTGATCTCCGGCTCGACGCCGGTGCGGCCCGCGTAGGTGTTCAGGTGCGGCCGAACCACCGCATCGACGATATCCCCGATGCGGAGTAACTCTCGTCTTGAGCCCCACCCCCATGCGGTGCAGCGCGCCCAGGACTCCCCCTGCTTCAGCACCAGGGCCAGGTGATCGCCCCCGGCACCCATCGGGGTGATACTCGAGATCACCGCGCTGCGCAGCAGCAGCGTCACCGGCGGGTTGCCTCTTCCGAACGGCGCGAGGCCCTCCAGGCTTGTGACCGCGGCCACGGACAACTCCCGCAGCACGGCCTCGGCGTCCACCCGCAGCGAGGGCACCAGATGCTCCGTGGGGATCTGCGCGTTGGCAATGCCCGTCAGTACCTCCGCGAACGCTGCAAACCGGTCATGCCGCAGTTTCATCCCCGCCGCCATCTCGTGCCCGCCGAACGACAGCAGGTGCCCCGAGCATTGCTGCAGCGCCCCGTACAGGCTGAACCCGTCGATCGAACGCCCCGAGCCGTGGCACTCTTCGCCGATGGTCTGCGCGAGCACCGCGGGGCGCCCGAAGCGCTCGACCAGTCGTGCGCAGACGATCCCCACCACGCCCTTGTGCCAGTCCGGGTGTGTCAGGACGATGGCGCGACGATCGTCGCGGTCCATGCCCGCGGCAACGGCCATCTCCGCCGCCTCGCGGAAGATCCGCTGTTCTGTCGCGCGGCGATCGCGGTTGGCGGTCTCGAGTTCCTCGGCGATGCGTCGGGCCCGGGCGGCATCGTCGGTGATCAGCAACTCCACTGCCGCGGCGGCGTGGGCCATGCGGCCCATCGCGTTCAGACGCGGGGCGAGCCGGAAGGCCACTTCATCCTCGCGCACCTGCTCGCTGTTCAGCCGGCTGGCCTCGACCAGTGCCCGCAGACCGACCAGCGACGACTGGCGCACGCGTCGCAGCCCGAACCGCACCAGAAGCCGGTTCTCCCCGGTCAGCGGCGCCACGTCAGCGATCGTCCCCAGCGCCACGACCCCCAGCAGGTCTATGAGCAGGTGTCGGGTCTGTTCCGAGACCCGCCCCCCACCACCCATGAGCGTGGCCAGCCGCCAGGCCAGCTTGAAGGCGATGCCGACGCCACACAGGTCGGGGTACGGATAGCACGAGCCGGGAAGACGCGGGTGGACGACGGCCAGGGCTTCCGGCAGGCCCGCGGACTCGGCAGGGGGTTCGTGGTGATCCGTGATGATCAGGTCCACGCCCAGGGCCTTGGCGGCCAGAGCCTCCTTGGCGGCGGTGATGCCGCAGTCGACCGAGACGATCAGCCGCGCCCCCGCCCGGGCCAACTCGGTCAGAGCCTGCTCGTTCAGGCCGTAACCCTCGTCGACACGGTGGGGCACATAGGTCCGCAGGTCGGCGTCAGGGTGGAGGTGCTTGATGGTGCGGTACAGCACCGCGGTGGCGGTAATGCCGTCCACGTCGTAATCCCCGTAGATCGCGACGGGTTCACCGCGTTCGATCGCAAGCCGAAGGCGATCGGCGGCAGCTTCAAGCCCCGGCAGGAGACCGGGGTCGTGGAGGCCGGTGAGTCGAGGTTCGAGAAACTCCGAGCGGGCCAACACCCCGATACCGCGGGCGTCAAGCACTCGCTCCAGCAGGGGGACAGCCTCGCGCCCCGGTTCTCCGCCCGGCGTGGGAACCGAGAGCAGCCATCGGCGCGTCAGCCCCCGAAGCGACGGGCGCGAGCCCGACCCCTCCGAGCGGTCGTGCGTTTCGGGCTGTTCGTGCGCCTTCGGCATCATCCGCTACCATGCTCCGTGTTGTTCCCGGCGTGCCCTCCTGCCGTGGAGCACGATCGTGCAGGAGTCGGACGGTGGTCAAACTCAATCGAATCTACACCAGGACCGGCGACTCCGGCACCACCGGGCTTGGCGACGGCGCGCGGGTCTCCAAGGACCACGTACGCGTCGAAGCGTACGGCACTGTCGACGAGGCCAACGCCTTTGTCGGCCTGGCAGTGGTCGAGTGCGAGCAGGGCGGGGGCGAGCCGCTGCTGGCCGAGGTCGGCGCGCTGCTGAAATCGATCCAGCACGACCTGTTCGACGTGGGGGCCGACCTGTGCTGCCCGTACGCCGCCGGCGAAAGGGAGGGCGAGAAACTCCGAATCCTCCCTCGCCAGACCGAGCGACTGGAGCGGGCGATCGACCGGTACAACGCCGGCCTGCAGCCGCTGCGGTCGTTCGTCCTGCCCGGCGGCAGCCGTGTCTCGGCGGCGATGCACGCCGCTCGTACCGTCGTCCGCCGCGCCGAGCGGTGCTGTGTCGCGCTGCTGACGCGGGAGCCGCAGTCCACCTGTGCAGAGACCGTCAAGTACCTCAACCGACTGAGCGACCTGCTGTTCGTGCTGTCGAGAGCCACCAATGACCAGGGAGCCGGCGACGTGCTCTGGGTGCCCGGCGCCAACCGCTCGGCCGAGCATCCCTGACGTGCGCTGGCGGGGAAAGGCACGGTACAAGCGTGCGAACGACGTGATCTCATCTTCGAGCGAACCCGAGTCCGTGCGCACGCCGCCGACAGGCGCCCCGGCGCCGACCGGGCTGCCTTCGGCACCCTTCGTGCCGCGTCCTCTGCAGGCTTGGCTGAATCAGCCATGGATGCCCTGGGCCCCGCGCCGGGAGGTTCCGCCCGTCCCCGCGGGGTACAGGCGCGACTTTCGTGAGGAGTTTCAACGCGACACGGCACGCCTGCTGCCTACCGGCTACCTCTGGTTCACCGGGCTCACCGCCGCGCTCACGCTCCTGCTCACCCTTCGGGAGGGATGGAAGGCCACGGTGGATCCGCTCCTGCGGGCTCTCCACCAGTGGACACCGCTCGACATCCACACCAGCGACATCCTGGCGCTGTTGCCGAACCTCATCATCGTCGGCGTCTACGGCGCGCTCTTCTTCCGCGCCCACGCCTTGGGCAAACTGCCCGCTAATCCGGTGCGGTCGGTGCAGGACTCCCTCCTCTACTGCACCGCGGCGGCCATGGCGGTCTATGCCGCGGTTCCGTACAGCTTGGCGCCCGATCAGCCCTGGCCCCCGCTGACCCTGTTTTTTTTTCCGGGAGTGTTGGCCGCGGCCGCGATGCCCCTGACGGACAACCAGCTGCGACGACCGATCCTGCCGCTGGTGCTGCTGAACGCTCTGCTGATCCTGATCTTTGCACGCACGGGGTGGATGCAGAAGGTGGGGTGGGCGTTGCTTTCGTGCGCGATACCGATCCCGGCGCTGGCGGTGGCCTACCTGAAGCACCGGCGCCGGGTCGAGGGGTTCACCACCCGCTTCTACGAGTCGCGCTACGGAGCGATCAAGAAGGAACTGGTCGATGCGCGCCGCCTCCACGAGGCCCTCTTCCCAGAGCGCGTCACCAACGGCGCCGTCCGGCTGGACTACCAGTACGAACCGATGCGACAGATCGGCGGTGACTATCTCTACGCCCGCGCCGCCCCGCCGCCGGTTGATCGTCCGGACGCGCCCGAGGGGCTGAACCTGCTGGTGATCGACGTGACCGGTCACGGCGTGAGCGCGGCGCTGACCGTGAACAGGCTCTACGGCGAGGTTGAACGCGTGTACGCCGAGAACCCGGACTCCTCGCCCGGGGAAGTCCTGCGGGCGATGAACCGCTACATCGGCCTCACGCTGGCCAACCACGCGATGTTCTGCACGGCGCTGTGCGTGCGCGTGGACCCCGCACGCGCCACGCTCGAGTACGCCAACGCCGGACACCCCCCGGCCTTCGCGCGCACGCCCTCGGGCGACGTGCAGCGCCTGGACTCGACCGCGCCGGTCCTGGGCGTCCTCGAGCACACCGAGTTCGACCCAGCGCAGTGCACCATCCCCTTCCCACCCGGTTCGGTCTTCATCGCCTACACCGACGGCGCCATGGAAACCGCCAACGCCGATGGTGAACAGTTCGGCATCGACCGCATCGGGGACGCCTTGCGTTCCTCCAGGCGTCCGGAGCCGGGCTGGGCGGCCGAACTCCTGCGAATGGTCGATGACTTCCGGCTCGGACCACCGCGAGACGACACGCTGATCGTGGAGGTGGAGGCGTTGCCGCACCCACCCCCCGAAGCGGCTTCAGGCCCGGCACCTCACAACACCCGCGTATCCTCGCCGTCATGACGGCCCACGATGTCCCCATCCCGGTCGCGGTGCTCGGGCCGACGGGCTACACCGGCCTTGAACTGCTGGAACTGCTCGCACGCCACCCAGGCTTCCGCATCACCTACCTGGGTTCTTCGCGCCAGTCCCCGCCGCGCATCGACGCGGAGTTCCCACGCCTGCGCGGCCGCCTTGGTGACGCCGACCCGCAGTGCCGCCCCATCGACCACGACGCCATCTCCCGGACCGCCCGGTTGGCCTTCCTCTGCCTGCCGCACGAAGCGGCGATGACCCACACGCCCGAACTGCTCGCGCGGGGCGTGCGGGTTGTGGACCTCTCGGCCGCATATCGCCTCCGAGACCCGGAGCTCTACGCACGTGTCTACGCACACCCCCACACCGACCCGCAGGGGCTGAAGCGGGCCGTCTACGGCCTGACGGAGCTCTTCCGCGCGGAAGTCGCCGGAGCATCGCTGGTCGCCAACCCCGGGTGCTATCCCACCGCCTGCACGCTTGCGCTCACACCGCTGCTCAGCCAGCGGCTCATCGAGCCCGGTTCGATCATCATCAACGCGGCCTCGGGAGTCTCCGGTGCCGGCCGCGAACCTAAAGCCCACACCACGCTGGTCGAGGCCGGTGAGAACTACTCGGCCTACGGCATCGGCGTGCACCGCCATCAGCCCGAGATCCTGCAGACCCTGCGCGGCGTTGAACCGAAGACCAACCTCCTCTTCGTGCCCCACCTGCTCCCGATCGAGCGGGGGATCCTCGAGACCATCTACGCGGTGCCCGCTCCGGACGTGGAAAGCCGGGACCTCATGTCGGCGCTGAGCCGGGCGTACGCCGGCGAGCGGTTCATCAGCGTGCGTGAGGATGCTCCGACGCTGCGGGACGTGCAGCGCACGAACATGGTGCACCTCAACGCCCGCGTGGTCTCGGGGCGAGCGGTGATCGTGGCCGCAGTGGACAACCTCACGAAGGGCGCTTCCGGGCAGGCGATCCAGAACGCCAACGTGATGTTCGGACTGAACGAAGCCGAAGGGCTGCTCTAAGCGCGTGCGCCAGGTGCCAGCGGGCGTGGGCCGCCATCGCCGTCTTCACGCGGCACCGACGCGGTTCGGTGTCAGTGCCGCTTGGTCTTCTTGGCTGCGACCTTGTCCTCGGCGTGGGCGGGTGGTGGAGTGTGATGGACGCCATTGCTGGCGCCATCCATGTCCTTCGGCAGGACTTCACCGGAGAGAGCGTTCTTGTAGTGGGTGTTCTGCACCGGGACGACGACCTCGAGCACCTTGGCTAGGACCGCCGCGGGGGAGCCCATCGCGTCGACCTCCGAGATCAGGTCGGCGGGGTAGTAGTCCAGCACGGGGAACGTCTCCCGTTCGTAGACCTGCCACCGCTTGCGGATCACTTCTTCCTTCGCGTCGTCAACCCGGTTCTCCTTCAGCGCACGCCGACGGAGTCGGTCGATCATCTTCTCCTTGTCCGGGCAGACCAGGTGGATGATCTTGAGCACCTTGATGTGTTTCTCGAGCAGTTTCGCCTGCTCGAGGTTGCGCGGGATTCCGTCGAGCACGAGCAGATCCACCGCGGGCTTGTAGATCCCCAGGATCGTGCGCGCATGCATGTTCTGCGACCACATCTGGATCGTCGGCTCATCCGGGACCAGCAGCCCCTTGGAGGAGTACTCCATGAAGACCTTCCCGAGCGTGCTGGACGTGTCCAGGTTGCGGAAAACCTCGCCGCACGAGAGGTGGTAGAAGCCGGGAACCTGGCCGAGGATCTTGCCCTGCGTGCCTTTACCCGCCCCGGGTGCCCCGAAGAGCAGAATCGTGCGATAGCGGCTGTGCATCAGCGGCTCCTTCTGGTCGTGCGGTCGCTCTGTGACTCACCCGCAATTCCGTGTCGTCTGGCACGGTGGTGTTCTTCACCTTCCTGCGCGGGTCTACGGGATTTCCGCACCGGATTGATAGCGCATCCAAACTCCGCCGTGGTGTGGTCGAGCAAACCTCAAGGTCAGTTCAGTGGTCTGCGGGCCCGGGCGGCTCAATCGAAAACCCTCCCGGAGTTTGCGGCACGCCGGGAACCTGCCTGGGCCGAGAACTGGTGAACTGCCCGTCGTGGCCGCCCAGCACCGTGTGCCTGACACAGTTTCAGCCTACCGCGCCGATTCGGAACAGACCAGCGTCAATTCCACCACTTCAGGGGGGACACCGATCCGGATCGGCAGGATTGAGACTCCGACCCCGCTGGTGACCAGAACCGGGCACCCCGGCCCGCGGCACAGCCCGTAGGCGTAGCGGCTGCCGAACTCGCTGGGGACGATCGGCGTCCCCAGGAGAGGCAGGCGGACCTGCCCGCCATGGGTGTGCCCAGCGAGCATCAGGTCCACCCTGTGACGGAGCCGTGGGTCTGTGCGACCGGCGATGGGGGGCAGTTCGGCCGCATCCGGGGCGTGGGAAAGCAGCAGGCGGGGCATGGATAGGGGAAGCCCTCCCAGGGCCTCGTCCAGGCGGATTGCATCGCGTTCGGTCCACCAGTCGGGGATTCCGGCGATGCAAAGCGCGCCCGTACCCGGCAAAGGGACGTTCCTTTGCAGCGAGCGGTCACTCAGCATGAACACGCGGGAGTTTTCCACATAGTTTGCACCTGCAGCGATGAGATCATCGCGCGCGATGGCGTGCTGGCCGTAGTAGTTGTCGTGGTTTCCCAGAACTGCCACGGCCTTGCCGGAGTCCAGGATGGGACGGAGCAGTTCGTAGGCGTGGCCACGGTGCTGTGGTCCGTAATGCACGTAGTCGCCCACCAGCAGGTACGCATCTGGGCGGAGGGCAACGGCCATGTCGACCGCGTCTCGGATGTGTGAGGAGGGAACACGCGGTCCGAAGTGGGTGTCACCGATCACAGCGAAACGCACGCCGTTGAGGTCGGGCGGGAGGTCGGCGATCGGAACCCGATAGGCAGTTCGTCTGAGCCGCCAGGGCTCGACCAGCGAGCCGTAGGCCAGGGAACCCGTCGGGAGGGCGACTCCTCCGAAGATCAGTGATCGAGAGAGCAGGCGGCGTCGTGAGGGATCACGAAGACCGGACTTCGCCGAGGGCGGCGCGTAGGCGTGGTCGGTCTGGGTGGTGGTGCAGCGCGGTGCTGCGGGCTGTTGGCGTCGATGGATCAGGACGGCGTAGAGCCCCCAAGCCGCGAGGCACCAGGGCGCGTAGCCGATGGCGTTGGCCAGGAGTGCGAAGCGGACGGAGTGCGGGTCGAGGCCCTGGTTGAGCCGCGTCATCAGGATCCATCCCGGCGAAGACGGCACGATGAGCAGGTTGCCGGAGAGTTTGAGGCCCCACTCGCCCATGGCGGAACCCGAGCCTGCGGCCTGGCCTGGGATGGATCCGGGGATAGGGCCGGGAGGTGCGGTCCAGGTGGACAGGTGAACCCAGGTGCCGATGATCGAGAGTGTCAGCCAGACGAGCATGAAGGCGGGCAGGCCGCGGTAGAGTGCCAGTGGCCACAGCGGGCGTGCAGCGCGCAACAGCAGCGAGGTGGGCCGCGAACGCCCGGGTGAGCCGTTGGGGGTCGAGCCGGGATCGGTCTGGGAGCCTGGCATGAGTCAGGACCGGTGCGGGTGCACGCGGGGCACCGGATCGTTGGTCCTCCCTACGGCTGGATGCTCGCGGACGATGAAAAAAACCGACCGATCGGGGACGATCGGTCGGTGGACGAATCACGGGTTGATGGTGTGCACAGCGCCGTGGCGGATTCTGCGCCGGGGATGCCGGCTCAGGCGAAGTGGGCGAAGGCCTTGTTGGCCTCGGCCATGCGGTGGGTCTGGTCGCGGGTGGCCATGGCCTTGCCCTCGCCCTTGGCTGCGGCGAAGAGTTCATCGGCGAGCCTGGCCGCCATGGGGCGGCCCTTCTCCGAGCGAGCCGAATCGATGATCCAGCGGAAGGCCAAGGACTGCTGTCGCTTGAACTTGACCGGGAGCGGCACCTGGTAGTTGGCGCCGCCGATGCGCTTGGAGCGCACCTCGACGAAGGGCTTGACGTTGTCGATGGCCTTCTTGAAGACCACCAGGGGTTCCTTCGGGGCGGCCGGGTCGGTCTCCTTGGCCAGTTTCTGGGCGATGATGTCCATCGCGTCGTAGATCAGACGCTGGGCGGTCGCCTTCTTGCCGCGCTCCATCACGCAGTTGATGAACTTGCTCAACTGCAGGTCCTGGAAGCGCGGATCGGGACGGAGCATGCGTTCGCTGTTCGTCGGTCGGCCACCCATCGTTCGTTCCTTTCGGCGGAGTGCTTCGCGGGCCCCCGGGGCGTCTCGGACGGCGGACACGGCCGACCGATTCGACGCGACAGGCCCGGACGGTGGTCACGCCCCGTGCACTCTCGCGTGCGGTGGGGCGATGACCGGAGATCATCAGGTCATGACTTGGCGCGTTTCGCGCCGTACTTGCTGCGGCCCTGCTTGCGCTTCTCGACGCCGAGGCAGTCCAATGTGCCGCGGACGATGTGGTAGCGCACACCGGGCAGGTCGCGGACGCGGCCGCCGCGGACGAGCACGATCGAGTGCTCCTGCAGGTTGTGGCCCTCACCACCGATGTAGGCGGTCACTTCCTTCCCGTTGCTCAGCCGCACACGGGCGACCTTGCGGAGCGCGGAGTTGGGCTTCTTGGGGGTCTGTGTCCGCACGATAAGGCAGACGCCGCGCTTCTGCGGAGCCTGAGCCAGGTCGCGGGTCTTGCCGGCGGCCTTGGGGGTGCGGCGGGGCTTGCGAATCAGCTGGTTGATCGTCGGCATGAGGTCTTCTCGGGATCGTGCGGCCGTCGGGCGACAAACCGGGCCTCGATGATAGCGCTGACCCCATCCCGGACAAGCACCACCCGCGGCCCAGTGTGTCCAGGGAGGGTGTTCAGGCCTGTCCTGTCAGACCCCGAACCGCAGGACGTTCAGTGCTTGACGCCGGGAACCCCCTTGACGGTGTACTTCTGCAGGGCCCGCTCCAGATCGACGCCGCTGATGTTGGCCAAGGTGCAGAGCCAGGCGAGGACATCGGCAAACTCCTCCTCGAGGTTGGCCCGCTCCTGGGGCGATGGGGAGCGGCCCGGCGCGTTGTTGGCCAGGGCGGTGGACAGTTCGCCGACCTCCTCGATGAACCACATGAACGTGGGGGGGATGCCGCGGGCCGCGTCGGTGGCGAAGTACTGATCGTGGATCAGCTTCTGGAGCGCGGCCACGCTGAGGGGGCTGGTGGTGCTCCTGCGTGCCAGGTCCTCCGGATCGACCCGTGGAGCGCTCGGTGCCGGTTCGGAGGGCCCGGGGGTGCCGGCGGGTGTCGGGTGGTGTGCGTGTGCATCGGTCATGCGCGGATCTCCGTACTCGGGAGGAACGAGGTGTTCGTACTCTACCGACCGGCGAGCTCCGGCATGCGCAATGACGTCTCGACACCACGGCGGCGGATCGGCGGCGTGCTGATGCTGTTGGGATTCATTCTGCCCGTGCTGTCGGTCGTGTCGGGCTGCGCATTCCAGGAGCACCGGCGCGACCTGGAGCGCCTGGCGCTGGTGGGCGATTACCGGCGAGCGGCCGCGGAACTGGACGCTCCACGCACCCGCTCGCTCTACGGCGACCGCAACGAACTGCTCTGGCTCCTGGACCGTGGCGCGGTGGCCCTGGCGCTGGGCGATTACGAGCGGACCATCGAGCTGCTGACCCGTGCCGAGCGGATCATGGAACTGCACCCCGAGGCCAGCGGGGGGGATCGGGTCGCGCAGTGGCTGATCAATGACACCGAGGCGCGGTACATCGGCGAGCCGTACGAGGACATGTACACGAACGTGCTCAAACTGCTGGCCCACCTGCAGGCGGGCCGTATTCAGGGGGCGGCCACAGTGGATGCTCGCCGGATGGCCAACAAGGCCAACGTGCTGCGCGACCGCTACCTGCGTGCTCGCGCGGCGATGGAGTCCGGGGGAGGTGAGGCGTTTCGGACGGCGATGGCCGGCGCACCGTTCGAGTCGGTCTCGGCGGGCCTTGAGTCGGGGCGGTCCCCGCGCGGGCGCCTGACCAGCGGTGGGCAGTTCGTGGAGTCACCGCTTGGGCTGCTGCTGACGGCGGTCACGTTCATGAAGTCGGGTGAGCCGGAGAACCAGCGTGTTGCGGGGCGTCGCCTGGAGGAGGCCCTGGAGGCGCAGGGCGCGCTGGTCGGGCCTGTGGATCCGCGTGCCTGGCGCGGGCTCGGGGAGCGATCACCTGAAGAGGTGAATCTGCTTGTGGTGGCGCTTTCGGGGCGAGGCCCGACGAAGGAGGCACGGACCATCGGCCCGATCCCGGTCTTCACGTACCCGGTGTACTTCCAACTGCCGGTGCTGGTCTGGGAGCCGTCGCGGGCTCGATCGGTGCGGGTGCGTTTGCTCGACGAGGAGGGGCGATGGGTCGAGGGAGCGGACGGCTCCGGGCTGAGCCTGATCGAGGACCTGTCGTCGGTGGCGGCCGAGAATCATCGGCGTCAGCTGCCGCTGGTGTACGCACGGACGCTGCTGCGGGCGGCGGTCAAGGGCGGGGTGTCGTTCGCGGTGACCGAGACAATCCGGCGTCGGGACCGTGACGGGTGGGCGACGCTTGGGGCGGTGGTGGCGGGGATGGCGGTGCTGGCGCTGACCGAGCGAGCGGACCTGCGCTGCTGGGTGTTTCTCCCGGGGCAGGCGCACGCGGGGATGATGCGTCTTCCGCCGGGGACGTACACGCTGCGTGTGGAGTATCTCGACGCGGCGGGGCGGGTGCTGCACCGCGGAGAGGACCGGCGCGTGACGGTGGAGTCCGGTCCGGATGCGCTGGCCACGGTGGTGGAGCACACGTGGAGGTGAAGGGGCCTCTGCTTGGACGGGTGGTCGGGGGTGAATCCGCGGTGACAGGACCGCGAATACCGTGGAGAGGTTGAACAGGAGACGACTATGCGCAGTTCAGAACGCTTGAAGATGAGACTGGGATGGAACGCCGGTGGTGCTGCGCTGGTCGTGGCGGGTGCGGCCGGGCTGATGGTGCTGGCGGGGTGCGCCGGCCCGACGATGCAGGTCAGCCGTGTTGACCCGCGGACCACGGTGGACGTGGACTACCGCTTCAACGACAGTGATGCGCGGCAGGTGTACCAGGCGATGGTGAACGATGCGCTGTACCGTCGGTGGATCGACCGGGCCAACGCGCAGTTCGGGCGTGAGCCGACGGTCATTGTGGGTACGGTGCGCAACGACACGTCGGAGTACATCGACACGCGGCTGTTCACTTCGTCGTTCGAGCGGGAACTGCTGAACTCGGAGCGCGTGCGGTTCGTGGCGACACGAGACCAGCGCGGTGAGGTGCGCGAGGAGCGCCTGCAGGGGCAGGAGTGGAACACGCCCGAGACGCGCAAGCGGATCCGGGCCGAGCGCGGGGCGGACTTCATCCTGGTCGGGCGCATCGCCGACGACAAGCCCCGCACGTTGGACGGGCGCGGCGGCGTCGCGTACTACAAGGTCACGCTCGAACTGATCGACCTGGAGTCCAACGACAAGGTCTGGATCGGTGAGCACGAGATCAAGAAGGTCTGGCGGGTGCAGTGAGCGGGAGCCCGCGGCCCGGCGGTGGAGCGCGGGCTCTCACGCCGCGGGGAGACCCGCCGCCCGGCGCCATGCGCTGAACTGGCCCAGGTGCGTCATGATGTGGCTGGAGACCAGAAAGGCCGCGGCGCTGCCGACGGTTGGGAAGAGCTCCTTCATCCGTCCCTCCGCGGGGTTCTCGCGGAGGAAGACCTCGTCGGCGACGTCGGGAAGCGCCTTGAGCACCGCCCCGTACGAATCGAAGAAGAACCGGGTCAGCGTCTCCATCGGCGGGTAGATGGTGCCCCCCGGGTCGTCGCGGCAGTCCACGCCGGCCTTGAACAGCGCGCCCCACTCCGGGGGTGGCACGGCCGATCCTTCGGGCAGGCCCAGCAGGCCCAGCACACGGCACGCGTAGAGATTGAGATGACCGAACACGAACGCCGGGTGGTTGGAGTGCAGGACCACCCCGCCGAGCGTGGCGAAGCGCGCAAACGTGGAGGGCTCGACGCCCTTGAGGAGACGCCGCGCGTAATCCAGTGAAACACTCCCGACATGAGCCACCATCACACCGGTCGTACCCATGCGCACACCTTTCTGAATGAAGTCACAGAGCGGTTGGCCATCGGGAGGACGGCTGTGGCGTCGCTGCGGTGACGCTGCCCCCGGGCCACACGGACTGTACTCCCGGACTGCATCGCTCAATGGAGGGTGTAATTTCCTGAGCGGAGCGGTTGCTCCCGGGCGGGAGCGTGGGCACGATTCCGGCGGAACATGGGCGTGAAAGCTGATAACACGTCGGAGCCTGCCGGGCCGATGGCCAAGGCCGGACCCGGGCGCTACCAGCGTCAGGTGGTGCTGCCGGAGTGGGGCGCCGAGGGCCAGGCGGCACTGAGCGCGGGGCACGCGATGGTCATCGGCTGCGGGGCGCTGGGGTGTCCCGCGGCGGACCTGCTGGCCCGCGCGGGCGTGGGACGATTGACCCTGGTCGATCGCGACGTGGTCGACGCCTCGAACCTGCATCGTCAGACGCTCTACACCGAGGACGACGCGGCGCAGGGACTTCCCAAGGCCGAGGTCGCCGCACGGCGGCTGCGGGCGGTGAACCGGGAGATCCGTGTCGAGGCGGAGGTGGAAGACGTGACGCCCGAGGTGGTCGAACGGCTGCTGGGTGTGCACCCGAGGCCGGGGGTGGTGCTGGACTGTACGGACAACTTTCAGACGCGGTACCTGCTGAACGATGCGTGCGTGAAACTCGCGATCCCGCTGGTCTATGCGGGGGCGCTGCGTACCGGTGGGGTGCTGATGGCGATCGTGCCACCGGGCGCGGGGGGAGAGCCGACGGCGTGCCTGCGGTGCGTGTTTCCCGAGCCGCCGGCGGTCTCGGAGGCGTGCGATACGGCGGGTATTTATGCACCATTGACGGTGCTGCTGGGCGCGTTGCAGGCCTCGGTGGCGATTAAGGTCATGATGGGGCGGTGGGACCGGCTGTCGCGGTCGCTGCTGCGCGTTGACCTGTGGACCAATCAGCGGCATCGGATCGGATTGGACTCGGCCCGGTCAGCGGAGTGTCCCGCCTGTGCTCGGCGTCAGTTCGAGTTCCTGGACGCAGCGTCGGTCGGGCCGGTCGTGCTGTGCGCCCGCGCCGGACGGCCCGGGGCGGTGCAACTGCCCTCCGCGGGGCGTGACGTGGACCTGTGCGCACTGGCGGAGCGATTGTCTGCGTACGGCACTTTTGCGGTCGGCACGGGGGTCGTGCGTGGGGAGTTGCACACCGCGGAGGCGGGCGTGCACTTGACGGTCTTTGCCGATGGGCGTGCGATCGTTTCCGGGACGACGGACCCGGCGGTGGCCCGTTCGATCTATGCACGGTTTGTTGGGGCGTGAGGCGTACCGCCTACGCTCCGGGCGAGGAGGCGCTGCGATGGCCGATCGGCTCGAGCGAGTCTTGCAGTGGGTTGAGGACGAGGAGAACGCCGCGGTCTCCGCGCTGATGGAGTGGCTGGCGATTCCTTCGATCTCGACCGACCCGGCGTTCACCGTCGAGGTCAAGCGTGCCGCGTCGTGGGCGGCGGATCACCTGCGGGCCAGTGGGTTGTCGGTGGAGATCCTGCCCACGGGTAGCGCCGAAAGCCCCGGGCACCCGGTGGTGCTGGCCACGTCACCCGGCGCGCCGGACTATCGCGGCCCGCACGTGCTGTTTTATGGGCATTATGACGTGCAGCCGGTCGACCCGTTGGACCTGTGGGAGAGCCCGCCGTTCCAGCCGGTGATCCGCGACAGCGTCAAGGGTGGACCCGGGCGTCGGATCGTCGCGCGAGGCGCGGTGGACGACAAGGGGCAGGTGATGTCCTTTATTCAGGCGGTGCGGGCGTACCAGCGCGTGACCGGAGAGGCCGCGGGCGGCGCCCGGTTCACGGTGCTGCTGGAGGGCGAGGAGGAGTCGGGCTCGGCCAACTTGGAGACGTTCATCCAGGAGCACCGCGAGCGACTGAAGGACTGTGATGTCTGCCTCATCTCGGACACCGGCATGCTGGGGCGCGGCCAGCCGGCCATTACCTACGGGGTTCGCGGGCTGGCGTACACCGAGGTCACTCTGCACGGGTCAAACCAGGACCTGCACTCCGGGCTCTGGGGCGGACGCGTGCTTAACCCGAACACCGAACTGTGCCGCGTCCTGTCTCAGCTCTGGGATGAACGCAGGCGCGTGACGATCCCCGGGTTCTACGACGGGGTGCCGCCGATCGCGACCGAGGAGCGGGAGGCCTGGTCGAAACTCGCGTTCAACGCCGGCGATGCTCTGGCCAAGATCGGCCTGCCGCCGGATGCCGACCTTGGCGAGGAGGGGTTTACCGCGCTGGAGCGCGAGTGGGCGCGACCGACGGCCGAGATCAACGGTGTCTACGGCGGGTACACCGGTGTCGGGGCCAAGACCGTCATCCCGGCGCACGCGACGGCCAAGGTGTCGTTCCGGCTGGTTGCGGATCAGGATCCCGGCGTCATCACCCGGGCCTTCTTTGACTGGCTTCAGGCGCGGACTCCGCCGGGGTTCCGCTGGGAGTGCAAGGACCTGTCGGGCGGGTTCCCGGCCACGCTGCCGGTGGATTCAGTGCACATGCGCGTGGCGCGGGCCGCGATCCGCCGGGCCACGGGCGTCGAGCCGGCGCTGATCAAGTCGGGCGGTTCCATCCCGGTCGCCGGGATGCTCAAGAGCCACCTGGGTATCAACACCATTTTCATGGGCTTCGGGCTGGACGACGACCGCGTGCACTCGCCCAACGAGAAGTTCGAGTTGGAGTGCTTCCGCATGGGCACCCGTTGCCACGCGGCGTTCATCGACGAACTGCGCAGGCTCTAGCGGGTCAGGCCGCCTCTCGCAGGCCGACTTCGCCGGGGTGGGGCTGTTCCTCCTCGACCTCGATGATCCGCCGCGCCTCCAGCTCACGGACGCGCTCCTCACGGAGACGGATCAGCCGCTGGCACTCCAGGCGGAACGCCGTGATGCGTTCACAGTCGCGGACGATTCCCGCGAAGACATACCCGCAGCACAGCACCACCGCGCCGGCAATCACCAGCACCACCCCGAGCAGTTCGGGCGACAGGTTTCCCATGGCATGGGTATCGGTGGACGCGGGACAGCAATCCACCCGGTGGTTCGTTCGGTGAAGTCCGAGAAGCGGCACCGTGCCGGTAACCCCGTACACTCCGCCGTGCCTAGGACCTTGTGGCGCGGCATCGGGCGGTTCATGCGGGTGATTGGGCCCGTGTTGGCGGTCGCGCTGAGCGCGCTGCTGGTGGGCCATGCGGCGTGTGTGGGGCAGGTTCAGACCGGCTCGCCGATTGGTGGCGCGGCGGGCGGAGGATCCGGCCCGGCAGCATCCGGCGAGGTCGCTCTTTCGATCCGACAGGTAGGGCTTCGAGGGCGCGCCCGTGCGGGGGATTGGACGGCCCTGCAGGTCGGCGTTCTGGACTCCGCGCCGGTCTCCCGCGAGTTGGCCGTGCTGCTGGAACTGCCGGACGCCGACGGCGACACGGTGCAGTACCGCGTTGACCTGGCGTCGTCACCGCTTGGGCGCACGGTGTGGATGCCGTTGAGGCTGCCGCCTGAAACCGCCGGGGCGTCTGTGCGGCTTCGGGCACTGTTGGTTGAGCCGGGCGGTCGCGTGATCCGCGAGGTGGGTGCCGTTCGCACGCGGCTGCCGGATGCGATCAGCCCGACGCTGGGGATGATCGGAGTTGTCGGGCCGACGAGGGCTGGGCTCGACGAGTACGCGGTGGGCCCGGGCACGATCGGAGGGCCGGACCGCCTGCCGACGGGCCACGAGCGCACGGAGATCGTCGATGGACTGCGCGTGGCTGACCTGCCGGATCACTGGGCGGGGTACGCCGCGCTGAGCGCACTGGTCTGGGGCGGCGGCGGTGAGGGGATCAACCCTGCAGACCTCTCGGACTCGCAGGTCGCCGCGCTGAGACAGTGGGTCGGGCGCGGCGGGCACCTGGTGATCGTGCTCACCGACGCCACACGTGCCTGGCCGACTGACCGCCGACTGGCCGAGCTGTTCCCCCGCGTCGGGGTTGCTCGCCGTGATGGCGTCAACCTGGCGGAACTCACACCGGTGTTGCGCGGTTTGGAGAGGCCTCTGGAGCGCGTCAGAGTTCCGGGGACCATATTCACGTTCAGATCGGAACCCGAGGCCAGCAGGCAGGGGTTAGTCTTTCTACCGTCGGTGCCTGTGGCCGTCGGCGAAAGTCCGGTGGATATCGCTGCGCGCCGGTTCCTGGGCACCGGGATGGTGACGGTGGTCGGCGTGGATGTCACGTCGCCGGGTGTGCTTCAGAGTGGGCTGGTGAAGACCGATGCGTTCTGGAATCGCGTGCTGGGCCGGCGAGGGCAGACGCTCAGCCAGGCGGAGGTCAACCGGTTTTCGCTGCAGACAGGCTCAGGGTTGCGCTGGCGGTTTGCCGAGCCGCTCGATCTTCGTGCCGGCGCCGAGGTCGAGATGACCGCGCGCGCGGCGGTGGGGGTGCTGGCTTCGGCGGCGCTGTTCGCGGTGTACCTCATCATCGCCGGTCCGGTGCTCTACCGGGGGCTTCGGGCGCGAGGACTGGCGAAACACACGTGGGTGGCGTTCGTCGCAACGACGGCGCTGTTCACCCTGGTGACCTGGACGGGGGTCTGGATGCTGAAGCCCTCTGCGGTAGATGCGCGGCACCTGACATTCGTGGACTGGGTGGTCCCCGGGCCGGGCCAGCGTCCGACCGTCAGCACGCGAACATGGGTGAATGTGTATCTGCCCGAGCACGGCTCGATGTCCCTGTCGCTGGCCAGTGAGCCGGCCTGGGGGAGCGGGGCGATCAGCAGTTGGCAGCCGATCGCATCGCAGGAGGCCTTCACGGGACCGACACGGTTCCCGGATTTCCGGAGTTACCAGGTGGACGCCCGCGCGCCCACGCTGGTCCGGGTACCGACTCGATCCACGGTGAAGGCGCTGCAGTTGGACTGGATCGGCGTTCCGGCATGGGCGATGCCCGCGCCCGTCGAGGGCCGGCCGCCACGTCTGGAGTCGGTCGCCGATCCTGGCCCGGTCCGGTGGCGTGTGCGGGGCGAACTGGAGCACGGGCTGCCGGTGCCGTTGCGTGAAGTCACGATCCTGGTCATCGTCGGGGCCAGGCCGCCGGGGCCGATCGTTGACGCCCCGCCGGTGGAGGGGTATGCGTTTTCAATCCCCGAGTGGAGGGTGGGAGAGCGGCTGGATCTGGGGCTCCTGCGTCTGTCCACGCTGCCCGCGGACAAAGTGCGGCTGGAGGACTGGCTCGAATCGCGTTCGGGGCAGCCCCCGCGGCCGGCCGGGCGCATGTCCGCCGCTCCGGTCGGCCCGCAACCGTTCACCATCCGTCGGCGTGAGGCGCTGAGCATGTTTGCACTGCTGCAGCCCCCGGAGTGGCAGCGAGACGACCAGACCTCGAGCCCCTTGCTACAGCGTCACGCCACACAAGCGCTGGACCGCTCCGGGTGGCTGACCAGCCCGTGCGTGGTCGTGCTGGGTCATGCCGAGGGGCCGCTGCCCGTGCCGTTGAGCGTTGACGGCGTGCCCGTGGAAGGCACGGGCTCGACGATGGTCCGGGGCATGATCCCTCTGGTCCGCGGTGTGCCGGATGGCGGTGCCGTCGGCCCGGGCGTGCCCGAGGCGGGCGTTGGGGAGTTCAGGAAGGACTGACGATGGCGATGATCGAGACGATCAACCTGACAAAGCGCTACGGCGAGGTGGTGGCGCTGGACAACCTGAACCTGACGGTCAACGCGGGGGACTGCTGCGGCTTCATCGGCCCCAACGGTGCGGGCAAGACGACGACGATCAAGATCCTCGCGACCCTGCTCAAGCCCACCAGCGGGCAGGCGATGATCGACGGGCTGACGGTGGGGTACCAGAACCGCCTGATCCGCCCGCTGATCGGCTATGTCCCGGACTTCATGGGCGCGTACGAGGACATGGTGGTCACGGAATACCTGGAGTTCTTTGCTTCGTGCTACGGGATTACCGGGGACGCGCGGCGTCGCGTGGTGGCCGATGCGCTGGAACTGACCGACCTGAACGCCAAGGCCGACGCCGAGGTGAACGCGCTGTCCCGGGGCATGCAGCAGCGGCTCAGCGTGGCGCGTGTGCTGCTGCATGACCCCAAGGTGCTGCTGATGGACGAGCCGGCCAGCGGCCTCGACCCGCGGGCCCGGATCGAAATGCGCGAGCTGCTCAAGGAACTCAAGCGCATGGGCAAGACCATCATCATCAGCTCGCACATCCTGCCCGAACTGGCCGAGCTCTGCAATGTCGTGGGCATCATCGAGCGCGGGCGGCTCCTGTTCAGTGGATCGGTGGAGGAGGCCCTGCGCCGAGCCCGCGTCGGCACCCTCGTGCAGGTCCGTGTGGCGGATCGGCCACGTGAGGCGGCGGCGGTCCTGGCGCGCGTGCAGGGCGTGCAGAGAGTCCATGTGGATGAGCAAGCGCCCGATGCGCAGGGTGGATCTCCGCTGATCCACGTCGCGCTGGACCCCGTGCGCCCGCCGGACCTTGGCGACCTGCCGAACCTGCTGGTGAACTCGGGCTTCCGCGTGCTGCACTTCGCGGAGGAAGATGTCAACCTCGAGACCGCGTTCATGCGCCTGACGCAGGGGCTCGTCGGCTGACGGGCGGCCGCGCCGCCAATACGCTCACGTCCTGACCCCGCGGTGTGCGGGGGACATCGGTGGCTGTGCCGGCAGACTGGCCGGCGGATCGGAGCGTGAGCATGTTCAACCTGGGTGTGTACGGCGTCATCCTTTGTGGCTCGGTTGTTCTTTCCGGAGCGGCGATCGCCGGAGTTTCGGACGGTCTCCACGACGCTACGGGACGGCCCACGGCGGGGTATCTGGCTGAACCGACCCTGGAGTTCTCGCAGTGGGCCTTTGCTCCGGAGTCCACCGATGAGGCGGTGCGCCAAGCCGAGGAGGAAGCCCGCCGACGCGAGAGGGAGGAGATCGACGCTTCGTTCCTGAAGGGCTGGAAGTTCTCGCTCGAGGCGGGCCTGAACGGATCAAGCGGCAACAGCGACCTGATCAACTTCCGCGCCGGACTTGGTGCGCGCCGCGAAGCGTCCGACATGGTGACGGCCCTTCGCGCCGCGTACGCCTACGGCAAGTCGGGCGGGGTCAACGACAAGTCGCGTGCGGACGTGGACATCCGCAACGATTGGATTTTCGGGGACTCCCGATGGGGCCTCTTTGCTCTCGGCAAGTTCGAGTTCGACAACTTCCAGTCCTGGAACTACCGCCTGTCGGTCTTCGCCGGTCCGTCCTACCGGTTGCTGGACACGCAGCCGATCACGGTCACCCTTCGGGCCGGTGCCGGCGCCAAGAAGGAACTGCTCAGTCCCAACCAGGCGTGGGAGCCGGAACTGCTGGGCGGTCTCGACGCCGAGTGGAGGCTGAGCGAACGGGTCAAACTCGTTGGTCTGTACGAGATTTACCCGTCCATGAAGCGACTGAGCACGTTCCGCTGGCTGGCCAGGGGGGCGTTGGAGGTGCTCGTGGATCCGTCTCTCAACCTCGTGCTCAAAGCCGGGGTGGAAAACCGCTATGACACCGCGTCCACCGCGTTCGGGCGCCGTCGTTCCGACGTGGACTTCTTCGTCCTGATGTCCCTGGGCTTCTGATCCCGCGTGATGGGTATGACGCTCTGAGCGTGCCGGCGTGTGCGGGTCCGGTCGCTCTAGAATCCACCCAATACCCAAGGCCGGCGGGCTGACGGCAGTTCCCGCCAAACCACGGAGTTCCCAATGCTGCTGCGCACCTGCGTGTCCGGATGTCTGGCTCTCGCTGTGAGTGGAACATTGGCGCTGGCCGCCGCGCCACAGCCGCCCGCAACGCCCAAACGCCCCGTCACCGAGACGCTGCACGGGCAGGAGTTCGTTGATCTCTACCGCTGGCTGGAGGGTGACACCAGCGAAGCGCGCACCATGGGCCGCATGACCGACGAGGTCGCCGCGTGGGCCGATGCCCAGAACGCGTACACGCGCTCGGTGCTGGGCGGCCTTCCGGGACGCGACGCGGTCGAGGCGGCGCTGCGACCGTTGATGGAGATCGGCTCGGTCAGTTCGCCCACGATGCGCGGGCGGTACTACTTCTACTCCAAGCGAGAAGGACGGGAGAACCAGCCGCGGTTTTTCGTGCGCGACGGGGCCGACGGGCAGCCGCGGTTGCTGCTGGACCCTTCCCAGATCGACCCCTCGGGCCTGACCACGATCTCGGGCATTCTGCCGTCGGAGGACGGCACGATGCTGGCGTTCGGCATGTACCGGGCGGGCGACGAGAACTCGACGATCTACGCGATGGACGTGCGCACCGGGCGGTGGCTGCCGACAGAGATCCCCAACAAGGCCAGCCCCATCCGCTGGCTGCCGGATAACAGCGGCTTTTTCTACCGTCGCCTGGCCGACCCGAAGGACCCGTACTCGGCCCAGATCCGCCTGCACCGGCTGGGCTCGCACCCGGCCGGTGACCCGCTGCTCTACCGCCAGTACACCCGAGAGGAGAACCCGCGCCTGGCCACGACCTGGGGCCCCGGGGCGATCATCAGCCGGGACTGCCGCTGGATGGTGCTCGTCTACTGGACCAGCACGCGGTCGAACGATGCGTGGGCGGTGGACCTGCAGGAGTGGATGCGCACGGGCGTGTTGGTGAAGCACGAGATCAGGACCGGTGCGCCGTTTACCTACTTCGGTGAGATCGAGGGCGACACGTTCTACATGATCACCGACGACGGCGCGCCGCGCTCGCGGGTGGTGGCGGTTGATCTGCGCAACCCCGGCGAACAGCACTGGACGACGATCATCCCCGAGCATCCCGAGGCGGTCCTGCAGTCCATCGGGCTGGCCCAGGGCCTGATCGCAGCGGACTACGAGCAGCGCGCCAGCACCCACATCCGACTGTTCGCGCGCGACGGCACGCCGAAGGGTGAACTGCGGCTTCCCGGCATCGGTTCGGGTGGTGTGTCGGTCCACCCCGATCGCACAGAGGCGTTTCTGCGCTTCACGAGTTTCAACTACCCGAACACGATCTTCCGCGTCGACCTGGCTCGCCCGGACGCCGAGCCGGTTGTCTGGGAGCGTCCCGACGTGCCGGTCGATCCAAGCAAGGTCGAAGTCCGCCAGGTCACGTTTTCCAGCAAGGACGGCACGCCGGTGACCATGTTCATCGTGCACCGCAAGGGGCTTGAGCTGAACGGCGACAACCCCACGATCCTGAACGGCTACGGGGGGTTCAATATCTCCCAGACACCGTTCTTCTCCGCCACGCTCTTTCCCTGGTTCGAGGCCGGCGGGGTCTTCGCCATGCCCAACCTGCGCGGAGGTGGAGAGTACGGCAAGGCCTGGCATGAGGCCGGCATTCTCGGGAACAAGCAGAACACCTTCGACGACATGATCGCCGCCGCCGAGTGGCTCATCCAGAACCGCTACACCAACCCGCGACGGCTCGGGGCCAGCGGCGGATCGAACGGCGGCCTGCTCATGGGCGCGCTCATGACCCAGCGTCCCGACCTGTTCCGGGCCATTGTGTGCGCCGTTCCCTTGCTGGACATGCTCCGCTACCAGGACTTTCTGATGGCCCGATTCTGGGTGCCCGAGTACGGCGACCCCGCCAATGAAGAGCACTTCCGTTGGCTCCGGGCATACTCCCCGTATCACAACATCAAGGCCGGCACGCGCTACCCGGCAGTCCTGTTCACCACCGGTGAGAACGACACGCGCGTCCACCCGATGCACGCGCGAAAGATGGCCGCGGCCATGCAGGCCGCCACCGCCAGCGATCCGGCCGAGCAGCCCATCCTGCTGTGGGTCGATCGGGACAGCGGCCACGGCGCCGGCAAGCCGCTCAACATCCGCATCCGTGATGCCGCCGACACGCGCATGTTCTTCATGTGGCAACTCGGCATGCTGCAGGCTCCCGCCAGATCCGACGCAGCGCCCGGCGAGGGCGTACAGCCCGGCAACGACACGCTGATCGCTCTTGAGGTCGACGGCATGTCCTGCGTCATGTGCGTCGGCAAGGTGACCAGGACGCTGGCGGCCATCCGTGGGGTCGATGATGTCCGTGTGAACCTGGAGTCACGCCGGGCTGAGGTGCATGTCGCCCGGGGCGGGCCGGTCCGCGCTGAAGACCTGATCAAGGCGCTTGAGAGTGCGTCCTACACGTCCAGGATCGTGCCGGCATCGGCCGCGCGGTGATACGCCGGTGCAGGGCTGGAGGCGGTTCGGAGCGGACTACTCCTGGCAATCGTTGCAGACAGCCCGGAACAGAGCCGCGACAAACTGCATGAAGTCACCGTTGTCCACGCGTCCGTCCGGACCGGGCGACCCGTCGGTGCGAGCGATATCCGCGGCGTTGCAGGGGATCCCGCCTGGTTGCTCGCAGCCCGCAAGGAACGACGAGAAGAAGAGGGCGAAGTCGCCGTTGTCCAGGCAGCCGTCGGGGCCAGGGATCGCATCGGTCGAGGCGATGTCCGCGACAGTACACCCGCGCGGAGGTGAAGGGAGGCGCGTGAGCAGCACGCCGGACGTCCCGTTGCTGAACTGGGCGGCGAAGACCAAAAGCCCGTCGCTGCTCAGCACTCCCGCACTCCCGTCCGCGTCGCCTACTGCCGATGGAGTTGACGAGATGGGTGTTGTGAGACCGGTGATGGTTCTGGAGACACCGGGGGCGATTTCGACATTGGTGCTCAGGCGCGCCAGCAGGTGGAGACCCGTCTGCGGGTCCCACCCGAAGATCCCGCGGTCATTGACGCCAGCGGTGATCCCCGGTCCGAAGAGCGTGGCCCAGAAGACGACCTGGCCGTGGCGATTGATCATCGGACCGGCAAAGGTCGAGAAGCGCACGTTCGCGGGCAGGTTCGGTGCCTGAGAGCCTTCGCGGGCGACCAGCGCCATCGAGACGGGCGGGCCTGCCCACAGGCCGTTGTTGTTGTCGGTTGTAACCCCAGTCCCGTTTACGACCGCCGAGATCAGCACGTGCCCGTTCGATGCGACCGCGGAGCTGATGACATCGGAGAACACCACGCCGGGGCCGGTGCCGGGTGCGGGTTGGCCGGTGCGCACGCGGAGCCGGGTACCCGAGGGCTCGGTCAGGTACAGACCCGTGCTGTTCACTCCGGGAATGACGCCGGGTCCGCTGAACTCGGCCAGAAACGCCACGCCTTCGGCATGTGCGGAAGGGCTGTTGATGGCGATGATGACGACTCCGGGCGCTGTTTCAGGTGCTTGGCTTCCAAGGCGCACCGAAGGGGAAAACCCTCCCGGGATGCCCGAAAAGAAGGCTTGGTCAGTTCCCTGCGGCGCCCCCGGTCCGCTGAGGGCGGCCATGAAGGCGAAGTTGGAGGAAGGTGCGGCCAGCGGGGTGCTGATCGTGCCGTAGTTGACCCCAGCGGGCAGGCCCTGGGCCGGAGATCCCTGCCGGGCCAACAGGTGCAGATTCTGTTTCGGTCCTCCCCAGAGCCCCTGGGCGTTGACACCCGGTGAGACTCCTGGCCCGGTGAGCGAGCCGAGAAACGCCGGGAACCCGTCTTGGCTCAGCACCGCATTCGTCAGGCCCGCGAAGGTGATTCCTGAGTCTGTGCCGGGTGCGGGGCTTCCCTTGCGGGCCGACAGCAGCAGCGACGCGCTCGATCCCGTCCACAGCCCGCGGTCGTTGGCGCTGGTGACGCCGGTCCCTGCGAGGGTGCCGATGAACAGCACGTGTGATCCGGAGCAGACCAGGTTCGTGAACCCGCTGAAACGAACGCCGAGGCTGGTGCCCGGAGGCTGATCACCGGTGCGGGCGGTGAGGGCCAGTTCACCCGGGCGTCCGAACCAGAGGCCGGTGTTGTTGGTGCTCGTGACACCGGGACCGGTCAGGGTGCCGGTGAATGCCACGAGACCATCCGAGGAGATCAACGGCCCGCTATAGCCGCTGAAACGGACGCCGTCCGGCACGCCAGCCGGTGAAAGTGGCAGGGTCGTGGCGTCCGTCAGCGCCAGAGGGACAACAGGTGTCTGCGCCATCAGCGACCCGGCCCCGAAGCCCGCGGTGGCTGCTGCGCAGGTGAGCAGGATCGACAGGTACGACTTCACGAGTGCCGAGCGGTCCATGGCGCATCAACTCCAATGCAGGAGGTGGGTGAGACCACCCGATCTTCGGCAGGAGTCGCGCGATGGCGAGAAAAGTTCAAGGAAACCGAGGAATCAATGTGGCCGGGGGCCCTGAAAGATCCGGGCGGGGCTTGGACTGTCGCTGTCTGGGGATCGCGATGGTGCCTGAGCAGTCGCGTCCGCGGACTCAACGTCCCGGTGTCCCTTCTCTGTGGACGTGTTCCTGGTGGTACTGGGAGCAGCGGGGGAGCGTCGCCGCGGTGACGCTTGACGTCGCTTCTTCGTGGTGGGCTTTCGGTCCTGGGGGGGCAGGAGGTCGGCCAGGGACGCGAGCAGGGCCGCGCCTTCCCCGGACCTCAGATGCTCGGCAATCTCATGGCCGGCACGTTCAGCCCGGGCCTCGCAGCGCTCGGCGAAGTGCCCCAGTTCGGCCCTGAGGCGTGCATCGCCTGGCGGCGCGTGCTCCCGGATGGATCGCAGCGTGGCCGAGAGCACCGAAAGATCGTTCAACGCGCCAAGAGCATCGAGAAGCCGGATCACGGCGGACTGGGCCTTATGGAACGGTGCAGTGGGGAAGGCGCCCTCGAAGACCTCGAGCGTGTAACGCACGGACTTGAGCACGAGCCGGAGGTCGTGCAACCGACCGACGGATGAGAGATCCGTTCGCAATGCAGAGCGAACACGGCGCAGTCCGCGCACCAAAGCGGCCGTCGACGCGTCGTGCACGGTGATCTGGCCGGTATTGGAACGGAGCGTTCGACCGAGGCGGCGCCCCCAGCGCCGGAGTTGATCGGGGGGGAAGCGGCGCTCCAGGCGACGGAGTTTGCGCAGCGCCCGTTCGCGGTGTGCGGCGAGTTCGGACTCCACGTGATCGATGACCAGAGCGTCGGTGGGGGATCCGCGCACGCGGATCGACGCCAGCACTTCACGGTGAACGTCCAGATCCCTGACTGCGCCGGCGGACCGCCGGATGCGACGGATCTGCTTGAGCACACGGGCGACCTGGTCCTCGGGGAGCCAGGGGTCGAGGCACTCCAGCGCGGCCGCTGACCGGCGCGTGGAGGTCCGAAGCCTGTGGGCGTGAGCGTCGTCCTTGCGGCAGCGCCGCGAGGCCTTCCTGTAGGTCTTGGCGAGTCGGCTCAGGCGTTCCCGCAGCAGCCGGCGACCGAACTCACCGAGCACCGGCACGCTGGCCGGAACCTGCGTGCTCTTCGTGGGGCCGGGTTCAGGTGTGTGCGTGGGCATGCCCCATCATGCTACACGCGAGTGCCGACCACGGCCTTCGCTGCCTGGAGTTGGACCGTTGCACTGCGGAGAACACGTGGAAACAGCGGGAAAAGCACTCTTGACAGGCCGAAAATCACCCTGGGGCGAGGGCGATCACCTTGACCTCGAAGTTGATCGGTGCGTTGCCGGCCTGAGGCAGTCGCGCCACTTCGATCGTGGTCCGGGTGGGCTGTGGGAGATCGGGTGGAAAGTACTCTGCCCACAAGCGGTTGAAGGTGCCAAAGTCACGGCGCAGGTCGGTCATGAACACGGTGACGTCGAGCAGGTGCTCCCAGCGGGAACCGGATTCTTCGAGCACCGTGCGTACGTTCTCGAAGCAGGCTCGGACCTGAGCCTCGATGTCGTAGGTCACGACCCGCCCGTCGGGACCGAGTTGAACGCCGGGGATGTCTCGGGTGCCGCGAGAGCGTGGTCCGATCCCGGCGAGGAACACCAGGCTACCCGCACGCCGCGCGTGGGCGTAGGCGCCGACGGGTTCCGGGGCCCGGTCGGACCGGACTTCCAGAGGATGGTTCGGGGTGCTCATGGCGACGTCCTGGTGGGCGGGTGTGATGGCGGTCACTGGTCGAGGCGCACGGAGATGTTCGTCGGCTCGGTAAAGAACTTCAAGGCTTCAGTGCCGCCTTCGCGGCCGACGCCGCTGGCCTTGGCGCCGCCGAAGGGTGTGCGCAGATCCCGGATCATCCACCCGTTGACCCAGACCAGGCCGCAGTCGAGCGCCTGGGCCACACGGTGCGCGCGCCCGAGGTCGCGCGTGAACACGCTGGCCGCCAGGCCGTAGCGTGTCGCGTTGGCCAGCCTGACGGCCTCCGGCTCGTCGTCGAAGATGCGAACGGTCAGCACCGGGCCGAAGATCTCCTCCTGCTCCGCGGCGCAGCGTTGGGGCAGGTCGGTGATGACCGTGGGGCGGTAGAAGGCGCCGGCTCGGCAGCGCTCGGGGAGATCCGACACGGGAACCGGCTCACCGCCGCAGAGCACCCGTCCGCCGTCGGCGCGGGCCTGATCGACGGCGGCGGCCACCTTGGCGAGGTGTTCCCGTGACACCAGGGCGCCCTGGTGCGTCTCGGGCAGCATCGGGTCGCCCACGCGCAGGGACTTCACGGCGTCCACCAGACGGTCGATGACTTGCTGGGCCATGCCGCGTTGAACCAGCAGCCGCGAGCCGCACAGGCAGATCTGACCCTGGTTCGTGAAGCCTGCCCGCACCGCGGACTGGATGGCACCGTCTGGCCCGTCGAGGGCCGCGTCGTTGAAGATCACGAATGGGTTCTTCCCGCCGAGTTCCAGGCTGAGCCGCTTGAACATCGGCCCGGCATGGGCGGCGATCCACCCGCCGACGGCGGTGGAGCCCGTGAAAGAAATCGCGGGCACTTGTGGATGCGTTACGAGCGCGGCCCCCGCGGATGGGCCCCGCCCGTGCACGATGTTGATCACGCCCGGGGGAATGCCGGCTCTCTCGACGAGGACGCCCAGGTGCCACGCGGTCAGTGGGGTGACCTCGCTGGGCTTGCAGACACAGGTGTTTCCCGTCGCGATCGCCGGGGCGATCTTCCAGGAGAGCAGGTAGAGCGGCAGGTTCCACGGTGCGATCAGTCCCGCGACGCCCCGCGGACGGCGGTGCACGTAGTTCAGCGCGGGCGCCCCACCCGGTACGCCCCCGCCGTCAAAGGGGTACATCTCGCCGCGCTGGTGAAGCACGGCCCCGGCGAAGAACTGGAAGTTCGCCGCGGAGCGCGGGATGTCGACACTCCGGGCCAGCGCCAGGGGCTTGCCGGTGTCGCGGCTCTCGGCGAGAGCCAGATCATCCGCGATCTCGAGGATCAGATCACCCAGACGGCTGAGACACCGGGCGCGTTCCACCGCCGGCGTGCGTGACCAGCCCGGGAAGGCCTCGCCGGCGGCCGCCACCGCGGCTTCGACGTCGTCTGCGTCCGAATCCGGAACGCGGGCGTACACCTGACCCGTTGCCGGCTCGAAGACGTCAAGCATGCGACCTGAGCGCGGCGCGGTTGCACGGCCACCGATGAGGTTCGTCAGGTCGAGCATGGCGGGCCGGTGAGAGCGGAGGAGTCTAGAGCGTGCCGAGTCGTCCGCCGTCGACGGGGATGTTGATCCCGTTGACGTACGCCGCGGCGGGTGAGGCGAGGAAGGCGACGACGGCGGCAATCTCATCGGGGGTTCCGAAACGCCCCGCGGGGGTTGCGGCGATCAGGTCGTGGCGGACGCGGTCCTCGTCGACGCCCTGCTTGGCCGCGCGTCCGCGGACGAGTTGCTCCAGGCGATCTGTGGCGGTGTACCCCGGGAGCACGTTGTTGACGGTGACGCCCAGGTGGCCCAGTTCGGTGGCCAGGCACTTGCCCCAGGCGGCGACCGCCGGACGGATGATGTTGCTGATCCCCAGGTTCGGGATGGGCTGCTTCACGCTCGTGGAGGTGATGTTGATGATGCGTCCGTACCCCTGCTCCCGAAAGCACGGCAGCAGCGCGCGGGCGAGCGCATGCGCGGAAAGCAACTGGGCGTTGAAGGCGTCGAGCAGGTGTGAGGGGTCAGCCTCGACCGCGGGTCCGGGTGGCGGCCCGCCGGTGTTGTTGATCAGGATCGTTGGGCGCGGCAGCCATGCGCCTTCGCCCCGGTCGTCGAGGCGGGAGAGCACCAACGCCCGGATCTGTTCGGGGTTGTGCAGGTCCGCCGCGATGTAGTCGTGGTGCTGGTCGGTGCGGGACCGCGGCAGGGATCCCAGTTCGGACTTGAGGCGGTCCTCGTTACGTGACAGCAGCGTGACCGAGGCGTGGAGGCGGGCCAGTTCGATCGCGCAGGCACGCCCGATGCCCGAGGTCGAGCCGCAGACGATCGCCCGTCGTCCACTGAGGTCGAGGTTCATGCTTGACGGTCCTCGGACGGCGGGGCCCAGTGCACCAGCGGCACGGAAGCCATCGTGTGCAACCCCGGCGGCGCCGCGCGGAGCGACTGGATGCTGTTGATGGTGATCGCCGAGGTGGCGATGTCCCCGTGCACACCGCCGTTGAAGACCAGGTCGATGGCGGGCTCGCCCCTGATGATGACGCGGTCCTGGGGCGCGGGAGTTTTCTGTCCGATCGCGGCCTGGAAGACCAGTTTGATCCGAGTGCGTCCATTGACTATGCCGGTGGCGACCTGCCGGACGCCGCACGCGTGGCCCTTGCGGATGGTGCCGAGGCCGCACTTCATCGCACGTCCCGCCTTCACCGGGACGATGGTCTCCTTCCACGAGCCCACGCGCCAGTTCATGGCGGCGGCAATGAAGTGGAGTGATTCGCCGAGCCCGACGTGACGCAGCCAGCCCTCCTTGACGCCGCGGCGGAATCCGGGCATGTCGAGGGTGGCGCCGATTTTTTTCTGGAACGGCACCCGGCGGCTGGACGCGTCCTGATAGCGGTGCACCTCGATGGCGTCCACGCGCTTGCAGGCGGTGGTGGCGAACACCGGGACCGCGTCCATCAGGTAGCCCGGGTTTACGCCCGTTCCCAGCAGGCGGCCACCCGTGCTGCGGCAGAGCGTGTCAAGTTCCTGAGACAGTTCCGCGTGTCGCAGCCACGGCCAGGTCATCTCTTCACACGTGGTCACCACCGCCAGACGGCGCTCCAGCAGGGTGCGGAAGGTGTCTGCGCACAGGCGCATGTCCGACGATGTTGCCACGATCGCGGCGTCGATCGACGACCAATCCGTGACTTCGTCCAGCGACCCGGCCACCGTCACGCCCGGATCGCTGCCCTTGACGATCGTCGACAGCCGTCGCCCTCGGAGCGCGGGCGACACATCGCACGCCATCACGACGCGGCCGACGCCGCGGCTGTGCAAATCCGACACGATTCTCTGGCCAAGTGGTCCCAGCCCGAGATGCAACACTCTCAACATGCACGGCACTCCATCCGTCGATCATCCGCCCGCGGGCCGAACGTTGAGCCCGCTTGGGCATCGTACCGGGTCTGCGGGTGAGCCGGGTGACCTCGAGGAGTGTGCGGGTGCTCAGGTCCCGGTGGCGACAGGACGTGGGTCGGGCTGATCTGGAGCTTTGGTGCCGAGTTCGGCGCGGCCGGGGGTTCCCGGATTGGGCACAGGAAGTGGGGAGCCGCGGTCGTGATCCGGACGGCCGATCTGGCACACCAGGAAGGCCAGGCCGGTGGCGATGACCATGTGCCATGGGAAGGCCAGTCGCAGCCACGGCATGACCTCGGCCAGGCTCGCGGCCGTGTGGACCGAGGATCCCTCCGGGGGGGGCGGGAACAGTCCGGGGAACACTCCCGCGAGGATGAGCCAGACGGCGCTCTGGAAGAAGGCGACGACGAAGAAGCCTGTGACGAGAGCGGCGACCGCGCTGCGGGAACTGCCGCGCTTGGTGAACAGCGCCGAGAGGAAGACCGCCAGGAGCCCGGAGTAGGCGAAGGTCATGATGCCCAGCGCGAAGTCGATGAGCTTCGTGTCGGGGTTGGCCCGTTTCCAGAAAATGCAGAGGATCGCGAAGCCCGCCAGGACCACGCCCCACCCGACCACGGCCCAGCGTCCGATCACGAGGTAGTGCCGCTCACTGCGCCCGGGGACCCAGCGGACGTAGAAATCCTTGACGAATGTGGCCGCCATCGCGTTGATGGCCGAGTTCAGTGAGCCGAGCCCGACAGCGAACAGGCCTGCGACGATCGCCCCGGCCAGGCCCGCGGGCAGTTCGCTCACGATGAAGGTCAAGAATGCCTGTGCTCCGGGCTCACCGGGCGGGGTGGCGTCGGGATAGAGCGCGGGGTTGTAGAACACCCAAAGCATCAGGCCGATGAGCATGAAGAGGGATACCACGGGGATGGCGACGATGGTGGCCGTCAGCGCCGAGCGACCGCCCTTGACTGCGGAGCGGCACGTCAGCATCCGCTGCACCATGTCGTGGTCGGTGCCGTAACTGGCCAGGCTGATGAGCGAGAAGGCAAACACCGCAGTGATAAGAGTGAACGCGGACGAAGGGTCGAAGGGGAGTCCGGGGTCGATGATGGTGAGTTTGCTGGTTCCTCCGGGGCCGCCCGTGGCGAGGGCGGCGACGGCCTCGCCCGGGGAGACCGGGAGTCTCGTGGCGAGATAGATGATGCAGGCGACGATCGCCGCGATCATGACCAGTGTCTGGATGACGTCGGTCCAAATGACCGAGGCGATGCCGCCGATGAGCGTGTAGAGCACCGCGACGGCGGAGAGGATGAGGATCGCGGCGATGAGCACGCCGGTGTCGTTGACGTGCGCCATGCCGAAGAGCACGGCCGCCATGGGGATAGCGGCGATGAAAACGCGCGCGCCCGATGCGAACACGCGGCCGATCATGAACGCGGCGCTGGCGGCCGCCCGTGCCCCGCGCCCCATGCGGCGCTCCAGCAGTTCGTAGATCGTGACGCAGTTGTAGCGGTAGAACGCGGGGATGAACACCCACGCGACGATGAAGACCCCCAGGATGCTGCCGATGTTTGTCGACAGGTACGTCAGGTTGCCCTTGAAGGACTGCTCCGGGGCGCCGACAAACGTGGCGACCGACAGCGACGAGGCGATGATCGAAAAGACCACCGCCCACGTGGGCATCCGCCTACCTGCCAGGAAGTACTCGTCCGCGCCTGTGGGCCGCAGTTTCGAGACCAGGTACCCCGAGACCAGCAGCACCAGCAGGTAGATCGAGACGACGACCCAGTCCAGCGTTCCCAGGCGTGCATCAACCGCCAGAACACACGTCATGGGTACTGCTCCAGAAAGACCCGGTGGTGGGCAACGGGCGGGGTGTCACGCACACGGTCGGACCGGCGCGGGCAGGGCCGCGGCGAGCACAGGGGGCGCTGCGGTGACGGCCGGACTACTTGGCCCCGGCGCCGACCAGTTCTCGATCCGGTACTTTGGCGCTGATCCCCAGTTGCACAAGCGGGCCGTGCGGCTTGAGCGACTCCTCGGCGAGCATCGCCGCGGCCTCACGGTCGGTGTACTTCCCGTCGAGCATGGCCCGGACCGTGGCCCACATGCCGCCCAGTCCGCTGAAGGTGTGATCCACCGCCGTGGGCTCATAGCCGCAGTGCACCATGCACTGCTGGCAGTCGCGGTTGCCGCTGGCCCGCCCGTACCGCTCCCACTCCGTGGTCTCCATCAGTTCTCGGAAGGAGTCGACGTACCCGTCCTGCAGCAGATAGCACGGCTTCTGCCACCCGAAGATGCAGTACGTGGGCAGGCCCCACGGCGTGCACTCGTACTCCCGGCGCCCCATCAGGAACTCCAGAAACAGCGGCGATGCGTTGAACTTCCACCCCTTCCTGCGGTTGGAGAGGATCATGCGGAACAGGGTGTTCGTCTTCTTCCGCTCGGTCATGAAGGACTTCTGGTCCGGAGCCTTGGGGTAGGCATAGCCGGGGGAGATCATGCATCCCTCCACGCCCAAGGCCATCATCTCATCGAAGAAGGCGCGCACACTGTTCGGGTCGGCGCCCTCGAAGAGCGTGGTGTTGGTCGTCACGCGGAACCCCTGCGACACCGCCAGGCGGATCGCATCGACGGCGGTTCGGTACGTCCCTTCGCGACAGACCGCGAAGTCGTGGTGCTCTTCCTGCCCGTCCATGTGCACGCTGAAGGTCAAGCGCTTGTTGGGCTTGAACACGCCCTCCTCGAGCCGCTGACGGAGCAGCAGGGCGTTGGTGCAGACGTAGACGAACCGCTTGCGGTCGATCAGGCCCTGCACAATCTCGCCGATCTGGGGGTGCAGCATCGGCTCGCCGCCGGGGATGGCGACCACGGGCGTGCCACACTCCTCGGCCGCCTTCCAGCACTGTTCGGGGGTGAGTTGACGTTTGAGGATGTGCGGCGGGTACTGGATCTTCCCGCACCCGGCGCAAGCCAGGTTGCAGCGGAAGAGGGGCTCCAGCTGCATCACCAGCGGGTAACGCTTGTTTCCGCGGATCTTCTGCTTGAGGACATAGGTCGCAACCGACCACATCTGCGACAGTGGAACACCCATGGTCGGCGATGGTAGCCGCACGCCGTTCGGCTGACGTTGGTCACGCCACCCTCACCCCTTCGCGGTCCGTACACTCCCCATCCACCCGACTCATCGACCGGTGCTCTGAGGGTACGAGGATCACGTGGACTCCCAACCGACCGACGAACAACTCCTCAGCGCCTACCGGTCCGGAGAGCCCTCCGCACTGGAGGTGCTCGTCCGACGCCACCACGACGATCTCCTCCGGTTCCTGATCCGTCTGGTTGGTGATCGGGCTTCCGCGGAAGACGTGTTTCAGGACGCCTTTCTCCAGGTTCACCTCTCGGCGGACTCGTTCGACAGTTCTCGGCGGTTCAAGCCTTGGCTTTTTACGATTGCCGCGAACAAGGCCCGGGACCTGCTGCGTAGAAATGCTCGCCGCCGCACGCTGGACCTCTCGAGCCCGGTGAGCGGAGGTTCGTCCGGCCCCGGCGGGTCGGACGCGACCACCTTCATCGACCTGATGTCGGTGGGGGGTGTTCAGCCCGGTCAGGCCGTCTCGGACGCGGAGCGCGATGCGATGGTGCAGAAGGCCGTCACATCCATGCCCCCGGCACTTCGTGAGGTCCTCCTTCTCGCGTACTTCCAACGCATGAGCTACAGCCAGATCGCCGACGCTCTGCAGATCCCGCTCGGCACGGTCAAGAGCCGGCTGCACGCCGCCGTGGCAGCGTTCGCACGGAAGTGGCAGGCGCTGACCCGCGAAGGCTCCGACGGTACTTCTCAAGCCCGGTAGCCATTCCCCTTGGATCACGGTTCGATCACGTCAAGCCCCCAGCCGCGAACTCGTCCGCATGCCCCACCTCGATTCCAACACGACCGGCCCGGAAGATCAGAACCAACAGCAGCACCCCGCCGAGCCGGATCCGCTCTGCCCGGAGGATCAGGCTGCGCTGGATGCGCTGGTCGATGCACGCTTCGTCGTGGACGAGGTAGTCCCGGCTCTCCGGGAGCGGGCTCGTGTGATTGCGGCCACCATCGGCCTCCTGGACAGTCGTACTACCGCTGGGGCATCTTCAGCTGAAACGGGCGACGCGGATCGTGTGATTGCGGGCACGCTGAGGCGCATTCGACAGGCCCGGACCTCGCCACCGATCGCTGAAGCACCCGATGGTTCCAGCGATCAGGTTGCGCTTTCCCCCGACGACGAGGACGCACTGGAAGCACTCGTGCAGGCGGGGTTTGAGCCGGGATCGGTCGCCGGCGGGATGCGTGAACGCGCACGCCAGCACGCCGCGGTGCTGGCCCTGCTCAGCGCCGGTCCGGCGTTTTCCGAGGGTGATCGCTCCGATCTGATCCGGCGCACCGTGAGGCACGTGCAATCCGGCGCCGATGCCGAGCAGTCCCGCATGCAGGTCGGCGTGGACCCGACAGCCAGAGTGACGACCAGCAGGTTCCGTCTGCGTGACCTGGCCACGATCGCGGCCGTGCTGGCGCTGGGGGCGGTGACGCTTTGGCCCGTAACGGACTGGATGCGTTCTCGCGCGAGACAGACCGCGAGCATCGGCAATCTCGGGATCGTCGGCCGTGCAGTCAGCAGTTACGCCGCCTCTCACGCCGATCACCTCCCCTCGGCGGCGCCGTCGCAGGCCGGTGCCGTATGGTGGAATGTCGGTCGCCTGGGCGAGAGCAACTCGGCCAACTGGTACACACTGGTCCGCACCGGATTTGCCAGGGTGTGCGAGATGGCCTCTCCCGGCAACCCGTTCGCGGTGACGGTCTGCGAGCCCGGCTGGATCGACTGGCCCACGTTCGAGTCCATCTCTTACTCGTTCCTCAACCTCTTTGGCAATGACGTGGCGCAGGCGCACTGGCGAGCCTCACCCATGCTGGCCATCGCGGCCGACCGTTCCCCGGTCGTCGTGCGTGCCTTCCGCCGCGAGCGCCTGATCAACGTCCTTGAGAACTCGCTGAATCACGCGGGCCGAGGCCAGGCAGTGCTCATGGCCGATGCCTCCACGCAATGGCTTGACCGCCCCGTGCTGACCAACGGCGACAACATCTGGCTCCCCCGGGCGATCGAGCAGGCGCTCAATTCTCGCCAGGGTGCCTCGCGCTCGAAGTGCGACCCCCTCAAGGGCACTGAAACCCCTGCCGGCGCGGATGACTCGTTCCTCTGCCCGTAGTACGGAAGTGCTGTCTGTCGCCCGGCGAAGTGCACTGGCGAAAGCCCGGCCCTCCCAGCACGGCTCGGCGCTTGTTCCCGGGGGGTTGCGGGCCTAACCTATCAGCCCTGCACGCGGCCTGTGATTCTGGCTTTGTACGGTTCGCGTGGATGGTGTGGAGTCGACTATGGCCAGCAACAAGCCGCACAAGGGTGTTCTGAAGCGGATGCGGATCACCAAGACCGGTAAGGTCAAGCACAAGTCCGCCAACTCCAAGCACCTCAAGAGCGGCAAGAGCCCCAACCGGCTGCGCCGGCTCCGGAAGGACCGTTACCTGCTCTCGACCGAGACCAAGGCGCTGGAGCAGCTCCTGTTCCGGCGTCTCCGCGGGCGCGACCAGGCACGCAGCGTGATCAAGCGCAGTCCGACGCCGGCCGAGCGCAAGGCTGCTGCTGCCGAGAAGGCCGCGGCCAAGGCTTGAGCGTACCGCTCGCAGGCCTCGCGTCGTGGTGTAGGACGGCGAGCGGTTGACTCGCCGAGCACGTGGAGTTTTCGGGGGGAGATGATCGTGGTGGGGGGGCAGTCGGTCCGCCGGGCGACAAGCAGAGCGATCCCGCTCTCTCCGTTCGGGCCTTCAGGAGGTGGCCTATGCCACGAGTTCGTATCGGCGCTGCGCGGACGCAGAAGCGCAACAGAATCCTGCGTCAGGCCCGCGGCTTCTACGGTTCCCGGTCAACATCCTTCTGGCGTGCCAGGCTCTCGGTGATCCAGGCCGGCTGGTACGCCTACCGCGATCGTCGCCAGCGCAAGCGCGACATGCGCGCCATCTGGATCGTCCGCCTGACCGCCGCCTGCCGGATGCGCGGCGCCCGCTACAGCACGTTCATCAACGGCCTCAAACTCGCTGGGATCATCCTCAATCGGAAGATGCTCTCCGAGATCGCCATCCAGGATCCCAAGACCTTTGACGCGATTCTGGAGAAGGCGATTGCCGCCGCACAGGCCCAGGCCCAGGCCAAGCCGGCGCCCAAGGCGACTCCTGCCAAGGCCTGAATCCCGGTGACGGTTCACGATCACGCGATCCCCCACACGGCCCGGGCCTTGATCCCCGGGCCGTGTTCGTTCTCGGCACGGGCGAGCCGCTGCGGCCCGTGGCTTGACCGGCACGACTGAACTCAGGACGATGGGCACACATGGGCACGCCGAACTGGTGGGTCACCGACGTTCTCAACAGTCTTGGCCAGACCTACCTGGCCGCGTGGATCATCTGGGTCGTGGTGGCCATCACCCTGCACGAACTGGCCCACGGCTGGGCCGCAATCTGGCGCGGAGACCGGACTCCCATCGAGACCGGGCACATGACGTGGAACCCCATCGTGCACATGGGGCTGTTCAGCATCATCATGTTCGTCGTCGTCGGGTTTGCCTTCGGGCTGATGCCGGTGGACGAGTCCCGCATGCGCGGGCGCTGGTCGGGCATCCTGGTCGCCCTCGCCGGGCCGTTCATGAACATCCTGCTCTTCATGCTCTGCATCTTCGGCGCGGGGGCCATGTTGGCCTGGGGTGGCGCTGACACGGCCGGGCTCGTGGGCGGGGGCAACACCATCGCCGACCGGGCCCTCACGTTCTTCTTTGTCGGCGCCTGGCTGAACTGCCTGCTCGCCTGCTTCAACCTGCTCCCCGTCCCTCCGCTGGACGGCGGGCGAGTGCTGGCCAGTCTCTCCCGGAGAGTCCGCAAGATCTTCTACGAGAGCGAGAACTCCGTGCTGGTGGTGATCGCCGCTCTGGCCGCGCTGTTCCTGGTGGCGGGGCCCATGATCCGTGACCTGGCCACCCACGTCACACTGCCCACCTTGTGGTTTGTCGCGAACCTGCTCGGGTGGTCGCCGCCCGTGCCAGCCTGATCGATGGGCTCAGGCCGACGGTCGCTCCGCCACGCCAATGAGAAAGTGCAGCAGCAGGTGCGCCGCGACTCGGGCGGTGCGGTGGTCGGGGTCGTGCGCGGGGCTCAGTTCCATGAGGTCGAAGCACTCGATGCCCGGCGTACGCCCCGCGGCCCGGGCGTACATCGCGACCTGGCCGACGGTCAGGCCGTCGGGGTTCAGGGCGCTGACACCGGGGGCCTGTGACGAATCGATGGCGTCCAGGTCAATCGAAACAAAGGCCGGCCCCCCGGCGGCGGTGTCGGTGATCTGGCGCTGGGCGTTCTCGACGGAAACCCCCGCGTCCAGCACGCGCCCCCCGCGAGAATGGAACCATTGCCGGTGTTCGAGGCTGTTCGCGAGGGCGTTGTACCCGACAACCGCCAGAGCACGCACGCCACACTGCTCGACCAGCGCCCTGAACGCCATCCCGGAGCCGGGCTCGGGGCGCACGTCCAGGTGTGCATCCACGTACAGCCCTGCCCGCACCCCGCGTGCCGTGCACGAGGCCCGCACGAGCGGGTACGTCAGGTCGTGCCCGCCGCCAAGCCCCACCACGATCAACCCGAGCCCGAAGAGCGACCCGGCGGCCTCGGTGATTCTCGCGTGCGTTTCCTCCAGAGACCTGCCGGGTTGCACGTCGCCGGCGTCGACCACTCCCGGGATGCTCAGCGGCTCGGCGAAGCCGGGCACCGCGACGCCGTACCGCCCCAAGGCATTGCGGATCGCATGCGGCCCTTCACGCGCGCCGGGACGGCCGTGGTTCATCACCACGCCGGTGTCATCGGGCAGGCCCAGCAGTGCCACGCGGGCCAACCCAGGACCGGCAGAGGCATCCCCCGCCCTGAGGATCTGCGCTCCGAATCGGCCCATGGGGATCAGGGGAAGCTGGGCGGGTACGCAGTGGGGGGGCAGTGGGATCATGACCGCAGCGTACCCGGAGTGAGCCCGAGGCGGGCTACCAGGACTTCATCGGGACCTTGAGGTGATGCTCGTCGGCGCACTGCTGCGCAACTTCGTACCCCGCGTCGGCGTGGCGGAATACGCCCATCGCCGGGTCATTGGTCAGCACGCGCTGGAGCCGCCGGGCGGCCTCCGGCGTGCCGTCGGCCACGATCACCTGTCCGGCGTGCTGGCTGTAGCCGATGCCCACGCCGCCGCCGTGGTGGAAACTGACCCACGAAGCGCCGGAGGCGGTGTTGACCAAGGCGTTGAGGATGGCCCAGTCGCTGATGGCGTCGGAACCGTCACGCATGCCTTCGGTCTCGCGGTTGGGGCTGGCAACGGAGCCGCAATCCAGGTGGTCACGCCCGATGACGATGGGGGCCTTGACCTTGCCCGAAGCGACCAGATCGTTGAACAGCAGCCCCGCCTTTGTCCGCTGGCCCTGGCCGAGCCAGCAGATTCGGGCCGGTAGGCCCTGGAAGGCGATGCGCTCACCCGCCATCCGGATCCACCGCTCCAGGCCCTCGTCCTGGGGGAACAGGCGGAGAATCTCGCGGTCGGTCACGCGGATGTCCTGCGGGTCACCGCTCAGCGCGGCCCAGCGGAACGGGCCGCGCCCGCGGCAGAACTGCGGGCGGATGTACTCGGGCACGAAGCCGGGGAACGCGAAAGCGTCCTGAACGCCCGAATCGAAGGCCCGCTGGCGCAGGTTATTGCCGTAGTCAAAGGTGATCGTTCCGCGCTTCATGTGCTCCAGCATGAGGCGCACGTGGCGCGCCATCGTCTGGAGCGAGAAGCGCTCGTAGTCTCTGGGGGCCATGGTCCGAAGCTGCTCGGCCTCGCGCACCGTCATCTGCGCCGGGACGTACGCCAAGACGTCGTGCGCGCTGGTCTGGTCGGTAAGCACGTCCACCCGGACCTGGCGGTCCAGCAGGCGCTGGAGCAGTTCGACCGCGTTGCACGCCACGCCCACGCTCAGGGCGTCGCCCGAGCGCACCGCCTTCGTGGCGCGGTCGATCGCCGTGTCGATGCTGTCCACGACCTCGTCGAGGTAACGGTCCTTCCGACGGCGTTCGAGCGCGGCTCTGTCGACATCGGCGATCAGGCAGACCCCGTCGCACATGGTGACCGCCAGAGGCTGAGCCCCGCCCATGCCCCCGCATCCGGCCGTCACGCACAGCCTCCCCGAGAGCGAGCCGTGGTAGTGCTTGCGGGCCACCTCGGCGAAAGTTTCGTACGTTCCCTGAACGATGCCCTGCGTCCCGATGTAGATCCACGAGCCGGCCGTCATCTGGCCGAACATGATCAGCCCCTTGGCCGCCAGACGGTCGAAGTGCTCCTGCGTGGCCCACTTGGGTACGAGGTTGGAGTTGGCGATGAGCACGCGGGGCGCGTCGGGGTGGGTCCGCACGATGCCCACGGGCTTGCCCGATTGCACCAGCAGCGTCTCGTCCGGCTCCAGATTCTTCAGCGACTCGACAATCGCGTCGTACGCCGCCCACGTTCGGGCCGCTTGCCCGCGCCCGCCGTAGACCACCAGTGTGCCGGGCTTTTCGCACACCTCGGGATCGAGGTTGTTCATGAGCATCCGCATTGCGGCCTCGGCCTGCCAGGTCTTGCAGGTTCGGCCCGGCCCGCGTGGCGCGCGGATCTGGCGTCCATCTTCATTCCCGCCGCCGGCCCCGAACCCCACGTCAAGTCCCGTGGGGCTCCGCGGTGCGGCGCGCTGCGGAACAGCTCCCGAGGGCTCGGATGGTGCGGTGGTCGAGCCTCGGGCCGGCGAGGACTTCCGGCTGCTCGTTCGCGGCTTCGTGGGCTTGCTCTTGCTGGTTCGGACCGGCATATCTGGAACTCCTGCCTGCGAACGACCTCGGCAGGCCGCCGTGACTCGTCCGAATGGCCTTGTGACCTCTACAGAGTAGTAAGCGGACATCGCTTGCGGCACAACCCCACGATCGGGGCGATTCCGATCTGAAGCTCGCATGACCGCAAGAAGCCTTCGTGCAGCCGAGGAGTGCCAACTGCACAGCCGATGGACAAACGCCAGGATTACTTGCCGCCGGCGGCCTTCTGCGCCGCGGCCCGCTCCTGGGCGGCCTTGATCCGCTGCGCCGATGGTGACGGGTTACTGATAACCACGTCCCGCCCGCAGTCCGGACACTTGGCGCTGGTCTCCGGCATCACACGCACGTACACCGGGTCGGGGCGCACTTCGCCCGAGCGGTCATACCAGCAGGCTTCGGCGGGCCAGACGTCCATCGCCCCGGTCTTGGGGTTCTTCCATGGAGGGCGAGCGTTGGGCATGGCGAATGACATGAACACTTCGCCAGACTCGGAAATGGCCACGGTCTTCGAGGCGGCCGAGGCGGGGCTTTCGGGACGGTTGAGGATCTGATAGGCGCCCCAGAGGCCCGCGATCGAGAACAGCACAATCGCGATGATGAACTTCAGGCGTTCCTTGCGTGCCTGCACCTCCCTGGGAGACTTGGTTGGCAGGTCAACACTGCCACCGGGGCTGTTCGCCGCCGTCGGAGTGGAGATACGCCGAGCGCCCTGCTCGAACGAATCCATGAGCGAAGGGAGATTCGATTTGCTTCGCGTCATGCGGTGAGCTCACGTCGGTTGGAGCATGGTGGCAGATGGGGCCGGGGTGGGGGGCGGCAGGCGGGGCTGGGAGGAGATGCGGAGGTCGTGCCCAGCCTCTCAGGGCACAACGTACCCGGACGCGGTCTTGTTCGGGTACGCGGTGCGGGTGCTGTTCCAGGTCTGCAGCGGGGCGCCGAAGGACGTACCTGTCGGGAACCAGAGATCGGGATCCGTGGCTTCGAGTTCTCCGTACGTTCGGACGGAGCCGTCAAAGCGGGCCATGTTGCCGATCGGCAGGCCGCGTGCGCCGCCGTGCCGGAAGGCATACCGGATCGGGTTCACCGCGACGCCAGCCGGGGCGTTGCCTTCGGAAACATCACGAACGAAGGAGCGGCTGACGTTGAACCACGGCCCGGTATCGGAGAACGCGCCGCCGTAGGCGCCACCGCCCGAGCCGTTCAGCGGTGTACGGATGTCCACGGTCACGCGGTACGTGGTGCCGGAGAGTTCGGTAAAGCGTGAGCCTTCGTAGAGGGCGATCTTGTTGCCTCCGCCGACCCGGTCGATGTTGGGGCGGTACCCCTTCCGGTCGATCCCCGGACGGCGGGGGTCGGTGCCGATTGGAGAAGCCGCTTCTGATGAGAAGAACTGGGTGCTGGTGAAGTACGAGGGCATCGGGCCGGGTTCTTCGATGGTGGTGGGCGGCGCCAACTGGAAACTGAACGCGCGGATGTCATTGCTCGGGCACCGGAACCCGTCGGTGCGACGGATGAAGTCGAACCGTTCCCAGCGTTGAGCCTCGGTCCCGAGCGCGTTGGGGTTCGGGGTGGTCGGCCCCTGGATGCTCATGTAGCTCTCCATCAGGGGGCCCGCCCAATCCCATTGCTGGACAGCCTTGCCGTAGTACCCCGGCTGACGCCGCGGCGCCAGCCCGACCGAGGCCAGCGCCGCGGGGGTCATGAACTCGAAGCCCGAGGAGAGGGGGTTGCCGGGCAGTTCGTTCTTGAAGTCATTGGCGTAACTGGCGAACGCCTGCGTGGTCGACCGCATGTTCGTTGAGCACTTGAGCGTGCGCGCGGCCTCGCGCGCCGCGGCCAGCGCCGGCAGCAGCAGGCTGATGAGCAGGGCGATGATCGCGATGACCACCAGCAGTTCGATCAGTGTGAACCCGCGCTCATTTCGATGTGTCATGGGCGATCATCCTTGCCTTGGAACGACGCCGGTCATCTGGGCAGCACAGGACCGACCAAGTCCGACTCCAGAGAGTACCAAGCTCACGTGTGCGCAAAGAGAGGAACCCGAACTTCACCCAACTCCATACCTTGAGGGGCGCGGCGCTGCTCGTGACAGGTATGTTAGCGGGAGTGGGGGTGGCCCTGCCAGAGGTCCAACCCTGCGAGCCCCAAGGTTGAAGGAACCTTTACGGAACGGATAACCCCCGGCGGACGAGGGGTTGCCGTGCCCTTGGGCCTTCGGGGCCGGGTTAGTCGGCGGGGCGCAGGTCAATGACCACGGGAGAATGGTCGGACGCGTAACCCGGGGGAGGTGGGGTGGTCCGCCAGTCCATGTTGAGGGGGCGCTGGGGTGTCCCGAGGATGAAGGCCGTCTCTGGGACCAGTTCACGGCGGGCGTTCTCGTTGAGCAGGATGAAGTCGATGGCCCGCTGGGAGGCATGGGTGAGGAACCGTGGATCGCCCGGCGAGCGCTCCTTGAACGCGTCAACAAACCCGGCGTCGAGATAGGTTCGCACGGGTGGTTCATCCAGGCCCGCGTTGAAGTCGCCCAGCACGATGATGTTCGCCCCGTCGATGGTCTGCTCCACTTCTTTGGCCAGTTCCACGATCTTGCGGGCCTCCCACAGACGCCATTCCTGCTCACCGGCCGAGCGGCCGGCCTTGTGGTGCACGACGAAGAGCGTGAGGATGTAGGGCTTGGCGTTCTCGGCGCCCGCTTTGCCGGTGAGGATGTCGGCCACACGGGATGCAGGCACTTCGACGGTCACCCGCAGCGGGGACCTGCGGAAGGCGAACGGGCGTCCCGCCTCGGGGTTCCGGTCGCGGCCCATGCGGTCGGGCTGGGCGCCGCCCAGTTCAAGGCCGATCCACAGTGTCGGGTCGCGGAGTGGGAACCGCGAGAGCACCGAGTTCTCAATCCCCCGGGAATCCCCGGCGTCGATCGAGACCACGTGTTCGTAGCCCATGTCGGCCAGGTACTCATCACGGAATTTTTTCAGGACCTCGAGCGAGCCGACCTCCTGCAGCGCCAGCACGTCCGCATCTATGGCCCGGATGGCCCTGGCGAGCCCGTCGCGGTGTTCGTCGGGTTTCACGGGCTGAGCGGGGTCGGGCCTGCCGGTCGCTGGAAGATCGAACAGGTTTTCCACGTTGTAACTGGCGATGCGGATGGTGCCCGAGGGACGTGGGACGGGGCGTTCGACCCCGAAGCGGATGACCGCGGGGGTTTGACCAGCGGCGGCTTCTGGAGGAGCCAGCGTCCCGGCTGGTGATTGAGCGGGTGTCGGCGAGGGGGACTGCGACGGCGTGGGGGAGCCCCGATCCGTCGGCCTGTCTGGAGTGGCGAACCTGCTGGCCAGCACAGCGCCCGCAGCGACCACCACCGCCACGATCAGGGCGACGAGGCTGCTGCTGATGCCGCACCGAGTGTTCGTGGCTGAGCCTCGCGAGGGTGCGGCGGCCTCGGTGCGGAACACGCGGTTGAGGAGTGGGGTGGGCATGGTGGTTCCGATGCGCGAGCAGTGAGGAGTGCTGGCAAAGCCGTTTGGATTCGGCTGACGTGGGGAGTCGTTCCCTGCAGCAGATCGCGATTGAGGTAGTTTAGTCGAAACGTTCGGATCACAGACCAAGCGCCCGTGCCACTGGGGCAGTGGGCATATCGGGGACGAGCAGTGTGGCGGGCACAAGCCCGAGGACCGCAGCGGCGGCCATGTACCCGGACCTTGTGGCGCCCTCCATGGTGGCGGGCCATCCGGTGCGGGTGTAGTCGCCTGCGAGGACGAGCCCCTCCGGGTCCTCTCCGATCACGCCAGGGCGCAGTGATTCGCCCTCGGGCGTGGCCGCGAACGTGGCCCGGCGCTCCTTCACGGCCCGAATTCTCAGCGGCACGGCTTCTCGTGCCGCGGGCACATAGGCCCGCAGGTCTCGCATCACGCGCTCACCGATCCGTTCCTCGTCGAGGTTGAGCCACTCATCGGCTGCGGAGATGACCGCGTGGATGGCCCTGCCCTCGGCGTCCTTGCGGAAGAGCCAGTGGGTCTGGCCGTAGTCTCCGTCGGGCACCAGAACCGCGTGCGGGAGCCGGAGAACCGGACGATCCATGAACAGGTGCACCCCGAGAATCGGGCTGTGTACGATCCGGCTCAGCGGGTCGATGCGGGTATCGGTGCGGCGCAGGTCCTCCCCGATGACCTCGACGGCACGTTCAGGCGGGAGTGCGCAGACAACCCGGTCGGCGTGGAGGGCAACGCGCTGGGTTCCCAGAACACCCTCAACCCGTCGTGCATCAACATGGGTCGCCGAGAATCCCAGCACAACCTTCCCGCCCGCCCGGGTGAGGACCTCTTCGGCACGGTCGTAGAGCCGGAGCAGGGGCACGCTGGACACGCCGATATCCGCAGCGTGCCGATTGGCCAGAAACCCCTCCTGAAACACCTGCAGCGCCACACCCGCGGAGACGCGGTTCACGCCGAGGTTGCAGGCGCTGACCACCACCGGCGACCAGAATGACCGGATGGCGGCGTCATCCTGCCCGGCCTCCCGCAGGAACTGGTCGAACGTCCGGGTGGCCCAATCGGCGCGGTCGGCACGCAGGATGCGGCGCATGGCGTGGCCGAGGGCGTGCTTTTGTGCGAGCGAGAGGAAACCGGCGGAGGCGACCGAGCCGGCAAAGTGCAGCGGTGCCGGGAGCAGGCCCGGCGCGACCACGCTCAGGTGCCCGCCGGGCTGGAGCCAGTACTGTTCTCGGCTCCACGTGATGCGGTCGGCAACGCCCAGGAGAGTGAGCAGATCGAGGTAGTTGGTGCAGCAGCCGAGCGTGACGTGCTGGCAGTTGTCAAGGACTTCACCGCTTCGAACATCAATGAACGATGTGGCCCGGCCGCCGAGTTTGCGGCGAGTTTCGAGGAGGATGACACGCAGTTGGCCCGTAGCCAGCCGTAGCGCGCAGGCGATGCCCGCGATCCCGCCGCCGACGACGATCACGTCCGCCGAGTTCATGCCGGTCGAGCGTATGCCCTGCGAACGGCAATCCCGTGTTTACCGGGTTCCGCCGGTGTCAGGTCAGTACGCACGGGGTGGGGGCGCCCCCGCCGTAGTTCTCCCAGCGTGAGTGGGTGGGGCACCAGAGCTGACCGGTCTCATTGAAGACGACGCGGCACGCGGCCCAGTGGAAGGTCGCGGCGGCGTACTCCGATCGACGGAGGAACGTGCTCAGCAGGGTGTTGGTCTTCACGGTGATGAAGTGGGTGTCACCGACGCTGTTGTTGAGCAGGACGAGCGTGTCCTTGTGGTGCAGGGTGTAGTCGGGCACCTTGGCGCCCCCGGCATACTCCTCGAGCGGCGGCGGGAACCGGCGATTATCGATCAGTTGGCCGATGCTGTTCCCCAGCGGGTAGAAGTGCTTGATGTAGCAGCAGAGTCGTTGATGCTGCCCCAGCGTCGTCGTGGGCCAGCCCTGAGACGTCGGGCTGTACATCCACGAACCATGCCCGGATAGCACGACGTGTACGCGGGACACCTCGTCGAAGTGCTTGATCTTGGCGGCGTGGGAAGCCCCCGCGACGAGCGGTGGAGTCTTGTTCGGGCCGCCCTTGGGCGGAGCGCCGACGCCCTTGAGGCCCGAGATCGCCTTGGCCAGTTGGTCCTTGCCGACGCCGTAATTTGTGGGCGTGGGTGTCGGAGTGGGCTTGGACACGGGCAGTTTGGACTTGGCCCTGAGCCGCCCGAGGTACTTGTTCATCTCAGCCTTGAGATCGGACTCCTTCATTTTCAGATAGGCGTCCTTCCAAGTCTTGGTGACGTTCAGGTTCTTGACATCCTCGGCCGCCAGACGGGCCAGCATGGCGGCGCGCACCGCATGGCGCGAGTCCTTGGAGGACGAGAAGATCTTGGAGAGTGTCCCCACGTCAAGCGAGAGCGATTTGCTGATGTTCTCTGACGAGAAAATACCGTCAAAGTAGACCCACTGGGTAAGCAGGTCGACCTGGGGCTGCGGTGCGCCGCTGGTGCGCATGTACTTGAACGTTTCCGTCAGTCGCAACTGATCGTCTTTGGTGAGCAGGCCCATGGTGTGCTCCGTTCTCGTTCGTGCTCGGGTGAGACGTGTTCGTGCCGCCCCCGGCGACGCCCTCACCGAGTCTACCAACCCCTGACGCCAGGGCGTGCCGGCGAGGGAAACACCGGGGGCTCTGCGCACATGGCGACAATCCCCGGGGTCGGCTGCACGCACAGGGCGCACCTCACCCGGACGAACTGTTCCGGCCCATTGTCCGCATGGGTTTCAACCGGCCAGTTTGCTGCGGATAAACGCCGTCAAACTGATTGCCCCCTTCCGGAACGAGGACAGGCGGATCCGGCGTGGTCCCACGATCCGGGCGGGGTCGGCCTCGATGACCTCCAGCAGTCCGGCGTAGATGCGGGTCATGGCCCAGAGCGTGGGGCGACATCCCGGGTCGATCAGCCCATCGAGGGGAGCCGAGGCCTGGTAGTGCCCGGAAGCCCGGGCGCACAGGTCCAGTATGGCCGCACGGCAGCGTGGAGCGTCTTGCCACTCCCGAAGCGCCGCAGCGTCCAGGCCGTGCGACTGAAGAAACTGGGACGGCAGGTAGACCCTCCGCGGCGCTTGGTCATAGTCCTGGGCGAAGTCCCGAAGGATGTTGGTGAGTTGGAACGCCATGCCCCGGTGCACGGCCATCTCGTGCGCGGCGGCGAGGTCGTTCACGCCGACCCCCGGCCGGTAGCCCCAGATGCTCGTGCACACCAGGCCGACGGTCGAGGCCACGCGGTAGCAGTAACGGTCCAACTGTTCAAACGTCTCGTAGTCGGAGTGGTCGATGTCCTCGGCCAGGCCGTCGAGCATCGAGTGGATGTGCGCGAGGTCGATGGGGTATGAGCACAGTGTCGCAGCGAACGCCGGCCAGAACGGCTCGAGGCTCTGCAGATCGATGGGCCCTGCCCCGCCGGTGCTGCGGATGAGGTCGATGACGCGTTCGGTGCGCTGGCGGAACGCGTCCAATTCCCGGCGCTTGGTTGGCGTGTCGCGTTGCTCGTCGACCCGGTCGTCGCCCCATCGCATCCACGCGTAGATCGCATAGACCGCGGAGCGCCGGGGCTCAGGGGTGAGGCGCAGGCCGTAGTAGAAGTTCCGCGCGCGTGCACGCACAACTTCGGCGCAGTGCCGGAACGAAGCCGCGAGCTGGGCCGGGGGGAACCCGTCGAGCGCGGGCGTGACCTGCCCGGTCTGCAGGGGGCCTGAGACGTTCACGGTGCTGGCCCCGCGGCCAGGATCGATCGGCACGCTGGTCATGCCGCCACCCCCTGACGAGCCTCGGCACTGCGATCAGATCCGACGGAGCCCACATCGTCCGTCGGCGGTGCCGGATCGCTCGAACCCACCGGCCGGGCCATCGGCAGGCCCAGACGCGATCCTAGAAAGGCCCGCCCGACGAGCACGGCCTTGGTCAGCCGCGACAGGCGCGGTCGGTGCCACAGGGTCGTGCAGCCGGCGCGCTCGACACTCCGCAGCACACGACAACCCCCGCTGAGAAACAGCCCGACCACCGGTCCCAGGTCGCGCCCGAGCATGCCGGGAAGCGCGCTCCCGCGTTCGAACATCGGCCAGGTCCTGCGCACGAGCCCGCGCAGCGCATGGATAAACGGCACGCGGGCGTTCGGGTCGTCAGGGCGTCCGATCCACTCGCGGAGCCTCTCTGGGGTAAGGCCTGTCTCGTTCACGGGCATGTAGACACGCCCGCGTTCGAGCAGGTCGCGCCGGACATCCTGCCAGAAGTTGGTCAATTGGAGGGCGGTGCAGATGTCATCGGAGAGACGGAAACGGCCTTCGTGGTCGTCACCTGTACCACCCTCACCCTGCGGGCGGAAGCCGCCCAGCATCAGCACGAGGCGTCCCACGGGGTTGGCCGAGCGGGTGCAGTAGTCCAGCAGTTGATCCCATGACACGTAGGTGGTCACGGTCTGGTCCTGCTGAAACGCGGAGATCAGGTCCACAAACGGGCGCTCAGGCAGATCGTGGCGACGGACCGTTTCCTGCAGCGCGAGGAGGACGGGGTGAGATGGTCTGGACTCAGTGGTGAAGACCTCCGCCAGCATCAGGCGCCAGCGGGCCAGCAGGTCGCTCGATCGAGCCCTCGCTTCCGGCGTTGAGCCGGTTTCGTCACCCAGGTCGTCGGACCAGCGGCAGAAGGCATAGACCGCGGCGAAGTCGTCCCGAACGCGTGCGGGAACCAGTGCCGAGAGCACGGAGAAGTTCTCGTAGTGGCTGGTGGCCAGCCCACGGACGTAGTCCCAGGCCTCTTCACGGCCGGGTGGGCGCGGATCGGGCCCTGTCGGGCCCGGCCCGAACCGGTCGAGCAACTGCACAATGGGTGTCCGAGGGTCGATCACCGCAGGGAAGAGGATACCGAGGTCCGGCGGCCCGCGCGGGATGAACGGTACCGGGTGTTACGTGGCGGGATCGATCCTCAGTCGCATCATGGTCTCGTCGTAGGACACGCCGTCCACGCGGATCGCGTCCACTTCGTGCGCCCAGGGCTCGAAACCCAGCGAGGCGTACAAAGCCCGAGCCTCGGGGGCGGCATGACTCACGCCCAGATAGAGCCGCGAGACATTTCCCCAAGACTTTGCGGTGCTGATCAGCAGCCTCATCACACGCCCGGACCATCCGAGCCTGCGGTGCTCAGGGCGTGTATAGACCCCCCAGACCCAGGCAATGTGCGCGCGCTTGGAGTGCGATTCCCGGCGGATTCCGGCCACGCTCACCAGGACTTCCTGCGAGTAGCCGCCCGCGATCGCATGCCCCTCGGATGTCAATGAGCGGCGGAGGATCTCCGGATCACCCGCACGGTCGGACTCCGGGCTGGCCGCGAACGACCACGGGGTGTCCAGAAGCATGGCGCGACGGATTTCGGCGTACGCCGGGGCATCCTCCGGAGTGAGCAGACGCACCATGGGAGCGAGCATACACCCAGTGTGGTGTACGGCGGGCGGTGTGAAGTGCGTACCCTCAAGGCGTGAAGATCATCCTGGCCAATCCCCGCGGGTTCTGCGCCGGCGTGCACATGGCGGTTGACGTCGTTGACCACCTGCTCGGCCTGTGCAAGGGCGTCCCGATCTACGTCTACCACGAGATCGTGCACAACAAGCACGTGGTCCAGCGGTTCATCGATCGCGGGGCGGTCTTTGTCGAGGACCTCAACGAGGTTCCCGAGGGCAGCATCGTGGTGTTCTCCGCGCACGGCGTCTCGCCGGCCACGCGTGAACTGGCCCGGCAGCGCAACCTCACCGCCGTCGACGCGACCTGCCCGCTGGTGACCAAGGTCCACTCCGAAGCCATCCGCTACGCCAAGCAGGGGTACCAGATCCTGCTGGTCGGGCACGCCGATCACCAGGAGATCATCGGCACCCGCGGCGAGGCCCCCGAGGCGACGCAGGTGGTCGAGTGCCCCGAGGACATTCCGTCGTTGCAGATCAAGGACCCCAACAAACTCGTCTACCTCACCCAGACGACCCTGAGTACCGACGACGCGGCGGTGATCATCAACGCGCTCAAGCGGCACTTCCCCAACATCAAGGAGCCGCCAGGCAGCGACATCTGCTACGCCACCACCAACCGCCAGCACGCCGTCCGGCAGATTGCCCCCGAGTGTGACCTGGTTCTGGTCGTGGGCTCGAAGAACTCGAGCAACTCCGTGCGGCTGACGGAGATCAGCCAGAACGTGGGCGTCAAGGCCTACCTGCTCGACGATGTGGGTGAACTGAGCGGTGAATGGTTCGAGCCCACGCCCGGGCGTGGGCGTGACGCCACGATCCTGCTCACCGCCGGCGCCAGCGCACCGGAGGATCTTGTCGCCGAGATCTGCCGCACGCTGCTGGCCCGCTACGGCGGTCAACTGGAGCAGCGGGACATCGTGCCGGAGGATGTGGAGTTCGGCCTGCCGGCCACGCTCAAGAAACTCATGCGTGACCGTGGCATCGACCCTGAAGGTCAGAAAATCCGCGTCGGGAACTGGCAGATCACCGAAGAGGCGTACGGCGCCAGTGCTCTGCGAGTTCCCCTGACCGTCAACGCGTCACGTTGAGGTTGCCGTAACTCCCCCGTGAGCGGCGCAAGAACCGCGTGAACAGCGTGTAGTACGGGCGCTGGCCGATGGACTCCGACGGCTTACTTGCCGGCGTAGTCGATCACCCGGGCGATCTCGTTGCGCAGCTGGGCCCGGCTGACCACCCGGTCAACCATCCCGCTCTCCATCAGGTACTCGCTCCGCTGGAAGCCCTCGGGCAGTTCCTGGCGGATGGTCTGCTGGATCACCCGCGGCCCGGCAAAGCCGATGAGCGCCTTGGGCTCGGCGAAGATGACATCACCGAGCATCGCGAACGAGGCCGTCACGCCGCCGGTCGTCGGGTCGGTCAGCACGCTGATGAACAGCCCACCGCGCCGGTCAAAGCGCGCCAGGGCCGCAGAAGTCTTGGCCATCTGCATCAACGAGAGGCCGGACTCCTGCATCCGGGCGCCACCGGAGCATGAGACGATCACCATCGGCAGGTCGGCCTCCGTCGCGTGCTCGATGGCCCGGGTGATCACCTCCCCGACCACCGATCCCATGGAGCCGAGCATGAAGTCCAGATCCAGGCACGCCAGGACAGCTTGCCGGCCTTTGATGAACCCCACACCGGCACGGCAACCTTCCTCAACGCCCGAACGTTTCCGCTCGGCCGCCACGCGTGAGGGGTAGTCCTTCAGGTCCTTGAACTTCAGCGGGTCATTCGGAACCAGGCCGGCGAACATGGGCTCGAACGTGCCAGGGTCCGTCAACTGACGGATCCGCTCGGTAGCGTTGATGCGGTAGTGGTGCTGGCACTCGGGGCAGCAGTGGAGGTTGGCCTCCATCTGTTTGCGGTAGATCATTGCCGAGCAGGCAGGGCACCGGAGCCAGAGCCCTTCAGGGATGACGGCACGACGTGCGGGCTTGATTTCCGACCACGAACGACTTCCTGCTGCGGTGGTCATAGATTGCGTTCCTTAGCTCGTCCTCGGGGCTCCGCCCCGACCGAGCCCCCTCCCTTCAGCCGATTCACACCCCCACACCCCCACACCCCCGGCCCCCGGCCCCCCCAGCCTCTCCGCACCCGCCAAACCTCGAGCAGATCATGCCTTGCCGCCGTTGCGGGGCCTGAACACGAGAGTGCATCCTGCACTTCCCAAGACCCTGCGTCAACCTTCACCAAGTGCTCACGATCGGGCTGGGTTCCAGCGTCTCGCGCCGGGTCATCAGGATCCTGAGCCAACAATGGAACGGGGCAACCTCCAGGCGGTGAGTGTATCCCGCCCATGACATCCTGCTGGTGAAGTGTCGCAAAATACTAACAAAATGCTACCTTCTGCTGCCTCGCAGTGCCTCGATGACCTGACTTCGCTGCTCTCGACGCGCACCGAAGACGGCCGATGCGGCGACCAGGACATCGCAACCAGCGTCAATGACCGCTTGGGCATTGTCGGGGCTCAGCCCGCCATCCATCTGCAGGCGCTGGGTGGGTTGCAGTTCGTCCGCGATGGCCGAGGTCTTCTGCAGCGTGTCCCGAATAAACGCCTGACCTGAGAAACCCGGGTTTACCGACATCACCAGCACGAGGTCCACGCTGGCAACGCAATTCAGGATGGGGTCGGCAAGAGTCGGTGGATTGATCGCCAGCCCCGCGGTCATGCCCTCGCGGCGCACGGCATCGGCCACCTCCGCGATGCGTTCGGGAGGGATGACCTCGGCATGGAAGGTCAGGTGATTGGCCCCGGCATCGGAAAAGGGGCGAATGAACCGCTCAGGATCCGTGACCATCAGGTGCACATCGAGAAACGCGTCGGGCAGGTGGCGCCGCAGCCAGCGGCACAGATCCGGGCCCATCGTGAGGTTCGGCACGAAGTGCCCGTCCATCACGTCCAGATGCAGCAGGTCCGCCCCGCCTTCCAGCACGTCTCGACACTCGTCGACCATGAACCCGAAGTCGGCTGAGAGAATCGACGGTGCGATCAGTGGAAGCCGCCGAGGGTGCGTGAACATCGATCGCATGCGCGGGGAGTGTACCCCATCCCGGCAGCGGATCTGACTGTTCCGATTTCGGAGTCGGGCATGTGGGCCGGTTATCCTCTGGATCATGCGACAGGCCCATACACGCCGTCTTGCCATGCTTGGACCAGAGACCTCCGGTGCCGGTGGCGTCCACTCTTTAGATGCTGTTCGATCCGAACTGACGCGGATCGGTCAGGATCACCTGTTGACGTTCTTCAAGGACCTCGCACCGGATCAGCGGGCTTCGCTTCTCAGGCAGATCGCTTCGATGGATCTGGCATCCATCCCCGGGCTGGTGGAGACATACGTCAAGGCCAGGCCGAAGGTCGCCGCGGCGGGGGGCGTTGAACCCGTGCTGTACTACCCGGCGGATGCGAACAGCACGTCCGGGCGAGGTCGGTGGGACCGGTCGGTGTACCGGCACAAGGGTCTTGAGTTGATAGCCGCGGGAAAGGTTGCGGCGTTCACGGTGGCCGGCGGGCAGGGGTCACGGCTGGGCTTCGACGGGCCGAAGGGGTGCTACCCCGGCGGCGCGGTGACCGGTCGTCCGCTATTCGGCTGCCTGGCGGATTGGATTCTCGCGGCACGGGAACGGTATTGTGGCGGGAGACCGTTGATCCCCTGGTACATCATGACCAGCCCGCAGAACCACGCGGCCACGCTGGAGTTCTTCAAGGCCAACGACCACTTCGGCCTCGGCGAGTCGGATGTGTTTTTCTTCCCGCAGGGGGTCATGCCGAGCTTCGACTCGGCGACCGGGCGCATTCTGCTCAACGACCGCCACGAAGTGTCTCTCAACCCCGACGGGCACGGCGGCTCGCTCAAGGCGCTCTATTCCTCCGGCGCCATCGAGAGCATGCAGCGCCGAGGCATCGAGCACATCAGTTACACGCAGATCGACAACCCGCTGGTGCGCGTGATCGACCCGGTCTTCATCGGCCTGCACGCCTTTGCTCCGGACTCTTCGGGAGAGATGAGTTCGAAGATGGTGGCCAAGGCCCACGCCCACGAGAAAGTCGGGGTGCTCTGCCGCTCCGACGGCAAGACCTTAGTCATTGAGTACTCGGACATGCCCAGGGACCTGCAGGAAGCGGTGAATCCCGGCGGTGGGTTGAAGTTCTCGGCGGGGTCGATCGCCATCCACGTGATCGGCGTGGACTTTGTCCGGCGCCTCAACCAAGGTTCGGCGGGGTTTTCACTGCCCTACCACCGTGCGGAAAAGAAGGTGCCGTTCATCGACCTGATCACCGGACGGCGCGTCGAGCCCGAAGCGCCGAACGCCGTGAAGCTTGAGACGTTCGTGTTCGATGCACTCCCGCTGGCGAAGTCTTCGATTGTGCTCGAGACCGAGCGGGTCGAGGAGTTCGCGCCGATCAAGAACGCGACGGGGGCCGACAGCGTCGACACCTGCCGGGAGATTCAGACCAGGCGTGCTGGCCGCTGGTTGTCGGCGGCCGGCACGCGCCTGCCCTATGCCCCGGACGGCTCGCTCAACTGTGTGCTGGAGATCAACCCCCGGCGAGCCATGGACGCCGAGGAACTCCGCGGCACGGACGTGCCCGGCGCGGTGGCCCCCGGGGCGAGGCTGGCGCTGTGACCGACCCGCGGCTTGCTCGGTTTCCGTCGGCACTGGCTTCGCGCACCCGGCTGGTTCGGCTCGGGAAAACCGGCATTCCGGCGCTGCTGGCACACCCCGGCTGGAACGCGCCCAGGCCCACGGTGATCTGGCTCCACGGCCGCACCGTGGACAAGACCCTGGACACAGGGCGCTACCTCAGGCTGCTGCGGGCCGGGGGGGGCGAGGAGCTCGGGGCGGGCATCGCGTCCTGCGCCATCGACCTGCCCGGTCACGGTGAACGCCTCGATGCAGCGTTTCACTCCCCGCGACGAACGCTCGAACTGCTGGCGCAGACCATCCGCGAGATCGACGAAGTGTGCGACGCCCTGGCGGATCCTGCGTTCGGCGGGGTTTTCGATCTTGACCGGCTCGCGATCGGCGGGATGTCCGCGGGTGGGATGGCGGTCTTGCGGCGGCTGTGCGACGATCACCCGTTTGTGTGTGCGGCGGTGGAGTCCACCTGCGGCGACCTGGCGTGGCTCTACGACCCTGCACGACCGGGCGCTGGGCACCTTCCCGCGCACCCACCCGAGGCGATCAGGCCGCTCGACCCCTCGCAGCACCTTGGTCGGTGGCGCCCCATCCCGCTGCTGGTGCTGCACTCCGAGGCCGACCGCGTCACGCCGCTTGAGGGCATGACTCGATTCCTCGACCGGCTGCGAAGCCACCAAGCAGCCGTCGGCGGCATGGACCCGAATCCACGTTTGATCACATGGGCTCAGACCGGGGCGCCCGATGAGCATTCCGGGTTCGGCCGCGTGGCCGCCGAAGCGAAGACCCACTTCGTGTCGTTTCTTGAGGAACATCTGCTCGCAGCACCTGAGCGAAAGCACGGGTAAGGACAACTGTCCGACCACCCATGCGATGTGCCGATGCATTTCCCCACAATTAGGGGGCAGGCGGCACCTCCGGGAGTTCCCCTGGAATACACGTGCTGGTTCAACTGCTAAGTCGGTATGCCTCACGTGGCGTTGATTCAGCCCGGCGAGCGATCATCACCGGGCTGAAGAAACTCCCAACATGTGCAACCTGATCGGGGTGTAGGTGTCAGATTGTCCAGAGCGGTGCAATGACAAGGGAGCCGGGTACATCAACCCTGGGTCGTTCGGTCGTGCCGACGGGATCCCGATAGACTGCGCAAAGCATCGGCGCGGTTCAGGCCACGCGCGTGGCGGAGTGAACCGGCGTTTGTACGGCGGGGCGATACTGGAGAAGTCGATATGAAACGTGGCAGTGGCATCCTGGCGATGGTGATGGCAGCGGGCTTGGCGGTTGCGGTGTGCGGAGTTCCGGTGTCCGCGGCTCCATCGGATGAGGCCGTGAAGGCGGCGGCGGACTCGTTCCGCGACAAGGGGCGCGAGGCGCAGCGGGCCGGTGAGCGTGCGACCCCGGAGCAGCGTGCGCGATGGGCCGAAGAGTCGCTGGCCGATCTCAAAGTCGACGAACTGACGTTCGAGCAGGTGCGGACGCTTATGGACGCCGGTCTGGGGCAGGCCGGGCGCGACATTGCCGGTCGGCTCGACGCGCGTCTTGAGCAGCTCTCCGGCGCCAAGGATGCTTCGGGCGCTTCGGCCGCGCTGGCGCGGATCGCGTTCCTGCAGTTCGCTCGCGGCGCAGAGGCTCAGGCCCGGATCATCGGCCCTGCGCTCACGCACTCGGCGCTGGGCGAAGCGCTCAAGGACCAGCGCAACCTCGGCTACCTGGCGATGGTCCCGCGGGCGGACCGCACGCTCGTCGCCCGGATGGTGCCCGAGATCACCCAGGCCGTGAACCTCCTGAGCACCGAACTGCCCCCGATGGCGATGCTCCGCGCCCGTGGTGTTCTGGACGGTCTGCTGGAGATCGACGGGATTTCGCCCGCGCAGCGCGAGCCGATCCGCGTCAAACTCCTGGCGCTGGCTACCGATGCACGCGCCAAGGTCGGTGACGAGGACCGGCTGGCTCAGCAGCTCGACGGGTTGATCAAGCATCTGGACAGCACCTTTGTCAAGCAGGGCATCGTCGGCTCGCCGGCGCCCAAGCTGGACTTCACCTGGGCGACGAAGATCGAAGGCATCGAGACCACCGTCAAGTCGCTGGATGACCTCAAGGGCAAGGTGGTCGTGCTGGACTTCTGGGCCACCTGGTGCGGTCCGTGCGTGGTGTCGTTCCCCAACGTCGCGAAACTGCAAGAGCGCTACAAGGGGTATGACGTGGTCATCCTCGGCGTCACCAGCCTGCAGGGCTCGCACACGCGCTGGAAGGACGGCCGCCCCGCCGGTCGCGAAGACACCAAGGGCGATCCCGACAAGGAGTACACGCTCATGTCCGAGTTCATCAAGGACATGAACGTGACGTGGCCGATCGCCTTCTCCAAGCAGGAGGTGTTCAACCCCGAGTACGGCGTGCGCGGCATTCCCCACGTGGCGATTATCGATCCGCGCGGCATCGTTCGGTACCGCGGCCTGCACCCGGCGTCCCCGCTCGAGGACAAGGCTGAGAAGATCGACCGCCTTCTGCAGGATGCCGGCCTCAAGACCCCGCCGGCACTGAAGAGCTGACCTCCAGGGTTCTCGCCTGACATCCTGACGATCCCCCAAGGCCGGCTCACGCCGGCCTTTTTTGTCGACGGTCAGCGTGGCCCATTCCTTGAAAGGCGTCACACCGACGGGCCGTGCCGCTACGCTCCGCCACGTGGCTCAGGACGGAGCAACCCGACCGGCCCGGCTTCGCCGGGTTCCATGGCCGAACCCGCTTGACGGGCTCGACCGGCAGCGCGAGATCTGGGCGTGGGGGTTCTATGACCTGGCGAACCAGTCGTTCACTCTGCTGATCAACACCCTGCTCTTCCCGATCTTCTTCCGTGAGGTCGTGGTGGGGTCCACCACGCAGGGCGATGCCCTCTGGGGTCTGGCGGCGGGGGGGGCGTACCTGATCGTCGCTGTGCTCTCGCCGCTGCTGGGTGCGATGGCCGACTACCGCGCGGTAAAGAAGCGGATGCTCGTAACGATGTGCGTGGTGTGCGTGCTGGCAACGTGCGCACTGGCCACGCTCCCGCCCGGCGCGGTCTACCTGGCCGTGGCGTTCTACGTGATCGCGGCCGTGGCGTACAGCATCGGCGACAACTTCGTGGGCGCGTTCCTGCCCGAACTGGCCACGCCCTCGACGATGGGCCGTGTCTCGGCGTTCGGCTGGGGGATCGCGTATCTCGGTGCGCTGGTCATCCTGGTGCTGACAACCGCGGCGATGGCGTTGATGGCCTGGGACACACCGGACCAGTGGCGTCCGCTGTTCGTGGCCGCAGGAGTCTGGTACCTGGTGATGGCGATACCGACATTCCTGGTGCTCCGGGAGCGCGCCGCGCCGAGGACCATCCCGGCGGGTCGCACGCTGCTCTCGATCGGGTTCAGCCGGACTATGGAGACGATTGGGCACGCGAGGCGACACCGTCACCTCTTCAGGTTTCTCTGGGTGATGTTCGTCTACTCCATGGGCGTGAACGCGATGATCTTTTTCTCCGCGCTGATCGCCAAGGACTTCGGCTTCGGCGGGGCGGCGCTGGCGGGGTTCCTCATCCCGATCACCATCTGCGGGGTGCTGGCGGCGGCAGTGGTCGGGAGGATCCAGGACCGCATCGGCGGGCGGACCACGGTGCACGTCTTCCTGGGCGTGTGGGTCTTGACGGCGGGCGCGATCATCGGCCTGAGGATCATGGTCAATGCCGGGCACGCCGCGCAGGCCGAGTGGCTCTTCTGGATCGTGGGCTGCCTGGTCGGAGCATCCATGGGCGGGCTCGGGACGGCCGGCCGCGCCATGGTCGGGGGCTTCACACCGGTCGAGCGGACCGCGGAGTTCTTCGGGCTGTGGGGTGTGGCGGTGAGGTTGTCGGGCGTGATCGGGGTTGCCGGGTTCGGCCTGTTGCGTGGGTGGAGTGAAATGGGATCGATCGCGGCCCTGATGGCCGTGTTCATCCTGGCGGGGATGATGCTCTTCCTGGTCGATGAGCGTGCCGGTCGCGCCGAGGCCGCCGCCTCAATGCAGTCGGGGAAACCTGGAGACGGGAGTCAGATTTCGGTGTGAGTGTCGGGCGCGAGCAGGAATCAGGGTCTGGAACGCAGCAGCCCGCGGATCGCGCTTCCCATCCGTCCCAGCCCGCTTGGGTGCAGGGCAGTACGGCAGGAATTCAGGGCCGACAGCGCGTGATCCGCTGATGTAAACCCAGGTGTGCCCAAGCCGGTATCGAAGAAATCTTCCCAGGTGCGGTGCAGTCCAAGCACCACGCGACCGGCGGGAATCAACGGCGAGTCGGGGCGCAGCCCTGTGAGCATCTGGTAGCCGAGACGGCAGATTGAGCGGATCTCCGCTGATCGGTCCTCGTCGGCCGGGGGCGGGGAGGACGATAAGGCCCTGGCCACGCCGTACAGGTCGATGCAGACACGCCCTCGGGTGTCGACCTGAATTTCGGACATGGTCAGTTCGCCGTGAGCCATGCCCGACTCGTGGGCGTGCACGACCCCGGCGAGCAACTGCTCGAGTGCCCGCTTGGCTTCCTCGACGGCCAGAAAGCCGCCCTTGGTCCGGAGCAACAGGTCCAGGGTGACGACGCCGTTCTGATCGCCGGTAAAGGGGGTAACGACGTACGCCCTGCCGTCTTCGTCGTGCCCGACTTCGTCGATCGAGAGGATGTGGGGGTGCTTTAGGGCCCGGCAATCGCTCAGGGCTGAGGAAAGGCGAGCATCATCCTCGACACCGCCATGCCAAGCGTCTGGACGCCAGTTTCTGAGCCAGACGACAACCCTGTTGGAGTGATCGGCCTCGCTGAACGCCAGCCACCGGTCGCCGAGAACGCCCGGCGACAAGGGTTTGGTAAGCACAAGTGATCCCAAACGGGACCGAGCGGACAATTGGACCATCGCCACTGCACCTGAAGTCACTGCTGGAGAATCCGTTCTGCTCGTTTCTGGAAACGCTGGAGCACACAGCCCTGCACTGTGCGGCCGGGATCATATCGGCCTGATCCCCGTGAATGCTGCAATACCCTCCGAATCTTCTCCGAACCTGGTGATCTTCGGGACCTGTGCAGCCCATTCACGCTCTCCAGATCGCTCGGGAACGACTCTCGGATGCAATTCGGCCTTCGAGAGGCGATATCCTTCGGATAAGGGCGAGTGTGCAGCGGGCCTGCTCAGGCGCACCCCGCCAAGTCCCTCACGGGCAGAGTTGCCTGCCTGCACCCCCAGCCGTGGAGCCACCCATGACCACGATGACCCCCGCACCCGCCGCTCACATCAAGCAGGGGAGTGACCCGCTGCAACTGATCGACGTGGATCACGTGCAGTTCTACGTCGGTAACGCCAAGCAGGCGGCGTTCTTCTACGCCAACTGCTTCGGCTTCCAGATCGACCAGGTAGGCGATCTGACGACCGGATACCGAGATGCGGCGCACTACCTGCTGACCCAGGGCAACATCCGTTTCATCCTGACCACAGGCCTGACCTGCGAGCACCCGTCCGCGATGGAGTGTGCGCTCTACGGCGATGGTGTGAAGGACGTGGCGTTCACGGTGTTCGACGCCGAGAAGGCTTACGAGCGGGCGGTCCGCAACGGTGCGACCAGCGCGTACGAGCCGCGGACGTTCCGGGATGAACACGGGTGGGTGACTATGGCGGGGATCCGGACCTATGGGCGGGTATGCCACTCGTTCGTCAGCCGTGGAGGGTCTTACGACCTGGTCAAGATCAAGCAGGGCGGGCTCTTCAAGCCGCGGTTCAAGAAGATCGACGGGACCGGAGGCCCGACGAACAAGAGCGTCCTGGCGGTCAACGAGTTCAACGCGAAGAACCCCTGCGGGCTGAAGTACGTGGACCACCTCGTCGGCAACGTCGAGCTGGGCAAGATGAACTACTGGGTGAAGTGGTACGAAGACGTGCTGGAGTTCAAGCTCTTCAAGCACTTCGACGACAAGGACATCTCCACCGAGTACAGCGCGCTGATGAGCAAAGTGATGTCCTCGGGCAACCATCTGATCAAGATGCCCATCAACGAGCCGGCCGAGGGGAAGAAGAAGAGCCAGATCGAGGAGTATCTCGACTGGCACCACCACACCCCGGGCGTGCAGCACCTGGCCCTGCGGACCGACGACGAGCTGCACTCGATCGCCGCGCTCCGCGCCCGCGGGGTCGACTTCCTCAGTCTGCCCGACGCCTACTACGACCTGGTCTGGGACCGGGTGGACAAGATGCTCACCGCGCACGGCCACCAGCCGGTACGGGAGGACCACGAGAAGATCAAGCAGCTGGGCATCCTCGTTGACGCCGACGACGAGGGGTACCTGCTGCAATTGTTCACCAAGCCGCTGCAAGACCGGCCGACCCTGTTTTTCGAGATCATCTGCCGTCGCGGGTCCCAGTCGTTCGGCAAAGGCAACTTCAAGGCCCTGTTCGAGGCGCTGGAACTGGAGCAGGAGCGTCGGGGCAACCTGTAATCTGTGTATCCCGCCGACACGTGGTCGATCACGCGTCGGGCAAGGCTATCTGGCTGTGATTAGCGGAACACGATGCCGGGTTCGGCGGTGAGGACGCGGCGCGAACCGAGCACCGCTGTCAGCATCACGATCGTGGGCATGAGCACGCCCGCGGCAATCATGACGGGCGGCTCGATGGTCAGCCCGCGCATGGGTGAGAGATCGTTGTTGTTGAGGTCGAGGATGGCGGCGCTGGCCCCCAGCCCCAGGCCGTACCCCAGGACCGAAACGATGGCGGCCTGCAGGCAGAGCATGCCGGTGACCGCCAGGTTTGAGGCGCCCATCGCCTTGAGGGCGGCGAAGTACCGCTGGTTCTCGTAGGCGAACAGGTAGAACGTCTGCCCCACGACCAGCACGCCGATGCCCACGGCCAGCAGGATCACCGACCCCAGCACCTGCACCAGCCCCGTGTTCTCGATCGTCCACTGAACGATGCGGCGCCGGAACTGGTCCCGTGTGTCGGCGAGCAGTCCTGTGGTCTCGGCGATCCGCTCGGCAACCGCGCGAGGATCGTGCCCGTCAGCCACTTTGACCATGCCGAACGTGACCGTAAAGTTCGGTTCCTGAGCGATGCGCACCGCGACGGACTGCCTCGCGAAGATGACCTCGCCGCCGGTGATGGTCCTGACCGCACGGCAGACCCCAACGATCGTGACCCGGCGACGCCCGATCTCGATCGACGGTCGCTCCGTGATGGGCATATCGCCGAAGAGGCGCTTGAAGGTGGAGATGTCGGCGATGGCGGTGTCGGGGCCGCGTAGGTCTTCGAGGTCGCCCGAGAGCATCACCCCCGGCCCGCCGATGAGCGTGGCTTCATCGATCCCGACCACGCCGATGATCTTCATCAGCCCGTCGGCTCCGCGGGCGGTGGTTGACGAGCGATACATCGGCAGTGCCCAGGCCACCCCTTCGACGCCACGGACACGGTTCAGCCACGACTCGGGCATGTGCTCGACGATTTCTGTCCCTCCGGATCCCGGCCGCGAGACCCAGATGTCGATCTGCGGGTTGGCGTGAACCAGGTATGCCGACAGGCGCAGCACGCCAACGAAGATCGAGGACTGCTGCACCATGAGCAGCGTCGAGAACGCCACCCCGAGCACGAGCCCGATGTACTTCACCCGGTCGCCCAGGAGCATCGAAACGGCGATCCAGGACATGGAAAATCGAGCCATCGGACTCCCCTGGATCACCGCCGCCCGTGCGGGCTTCAGTTCAACGCTAGCCGCAACACCTGTTTATTTCAGTCGGCGCGTTTGGTATATATTTGGGCCGTGGGTGACCCTGATCGCCAAACGGGAGAAGAGGCCGTCGAACGTGTACCTGCGCCACGCGGGCGCGGTGCTGGCTTCAATCCCACCAATCGCTTTGAGTCCCTCTCGCTCCGCGTGCTCCCTGAGCATGTCGAAGAGGTGGTCAGTGAGAACCCCGACGGCACATCCGTCCGCACGATGGTCTATGCCGACAGATCCAAGACGGCCGTCAACGCTGTCGATTCCCCCGACATTCGATTTCGCTGGTCGATCAACCCGTACCGCGGGTGTGAGCACGGGTGTGTGTACTGCTATGCCCGGCCGTACCACGAGTATCTGGGGTGGTCGTCGGGCCTGGACTTCGAGACGCGTATTGTGGCAAAGTTCGACGCGCCGGAACTCGTGCGCAGGCACTTGGCCCGTCCGGGGTGGACCGGCGAAACGATCGTCATGTCAGGCGTGACCGATCCATACCAGCCGGTCGAGGCGCGGCTGGAAATCACGCGACGAATCCTCGAGGTGATGCTGGAGCACCATCAGCCCGTCAGCCTGATCACAAAGAACCGGCTGATCACGCGAGACCTGGACCTGCTGTCGGCGCTGGCGAGGGTGGGGGCGGTGCACGCGGCCGTCAGTGTCACGAGCCTCGACAACCGGATCGCCGCGGCGATGGAGCCCCGGGCCAGCGCACCGCGCGACCGACTGGAGGCGATCAGTGCCCTGTCTCGCGCGGGGGTGCCAGTGAGAGCGATGATTGCGCCGATCATCCCGGGGTTAAACGACCGTGAGATTCCGGCGCTGCTGGCCGCGGTGAAGGAGGCGGGGGCAGTCCGCGCGGGATTTGTGCTGCTCAGGCTGCCGTACCAGGTCAAGGACCTGTTCCTGGAGTGGCTGGATCGGCGATTTCCGGATCGGCGTGCACGCGTGGAGGCCCTGATCCGGGACACACGCGGCGGGGTGCTCTACCGATCAACCCCGGGCGAACGCCAGACGGGCCGCGGCGCTGTGGCCCGCGTCATTGCTGATACATTCGAACTCTTCGCCCGGAAGCACGGCCTGCTCGATGCTCACCCTGAGCAGGCATGGGGAGGACCGGAATCGGAGTCCCGCGCGAGTCCGTTTCGCCCTCCGAGCCCCTCCTCGGCCCCCGGGCGTGACACCGAGGAAACCGGCCAACTTTCCTTGTTCTGACCGGATCAGCGAGTGCATCACGACGGACACGAACTGCGAGAACGATTCAGCGTCGGCGCCGTGCGCTGCAGACGCCCGCGATCGTCAGCAGCACACCGGTGCCCGGTGCCGGGATGAAGGCGATGTTGAGGTTGGTGCCGTCACCGCGGAGTTGTGAGAAGTTCACCGTCAGCGAGCTGATGGGGTCGTCGATGCGCACAACGGCGAGCTTGGTGTTCCACCACGGGTTCGATCCGCCCGGGCCAATCTGGGAGTTGTGCAGGCTGAACGAGCCGGTGCCGCCCGTGAAGACGTTCGACCCGAACGTGTTCCCGATTTCCCACTGACCCAGATAGGTGCCGTTCTGCTGGACGGTCGCTGTCGTCATCTGGCCCCCGCCGTTCAACGTCCTCCCGAGCCCAGAGACACCAAGGGCGATGGACCCTGCCGGGAGCGTTGATGGGAACGTGAACGTGATGGTCCAGGGAACGCCGAACGGCCCGCCGGTGTTGAGGTTGACCGCACCGAACGACTCGTACGTGCCCCAGGTGTAGTTGTCGGCGCCGAAGGCGATGTTGCCGTTGTTGAGTGATGCGGGGCCCGTGAGCCGTGCGTTCGAGAATGTGCCGGTAAAGCCGTAGGACACGTTGACCAGCCCGACGCCCGGGAGCAGGTAGTTGGAGTTGTTGGGGATGCTGGAGCCGATGTTGACCGGCGCGTAGCTCATCCAGTTCAGGCTGTACGTTGCCGCGTGTGCGGTCGTAGTCGCCGAGAGTATGAGCGTCAATCCCAGGCTTCCGCCGAGTTGTTTGGTGAACATGGCCAAGTCCTTTCGCGGCACGTTGCGCCGCTTCGGCCGGGCATGCGGCGCTCGGGCGGATCCTCGCCGGGGTCGGTCGCGCATTGCCCGTACCCCGGAGACTGCGGGTGAGGTGACGAGTTCTTGCAGATCTCGCGCAGGAAACCGAGACCTCCCAGGCGTGTGTGCGCAGCACGAGCTCGTCATGCCCGGCCGCACCCGTCGTGCGCCGACATCCCTAGACTGTGTCCGCGAGCGGCCGTAGCTCAGCTGGATAGAGCGGCGGTTTCCTAAACCGCAGGTCGTGGGTTCGAATCCCGCCGGCCGCGTTGAGGTCCGGGGTGTGACCGATGAAGTCGCGTGAGCTCGTCGAGCGCTGGGTGGCCGGGGTGAGCGAAGCCCTCAACCCGGGGCGGCTCCTCGTTGAGACGTTGCGCCGTGAGAAGTCTGAGGATCCCCTCGACAGTCCCGGCGCGGCGGTGCTGGCGATCGGGAAGGCCGCGCACTCGATGGCCACGGCCGAGCGCGCGTGGGCGACTGATCGGTGGGGCCGTCTGGCCCTCGAACGCCCGACGCTTGTTGTGTCGCCGTGTACGCCGGGCGCAGAAGACCTGCATGGTCGTTTCGAATCCTCGGTCCAACCCGCCACAGGTGTGCGGAATATCCCCGGGAATCATCCTCAGCCCGGTGAGGAGAGTCTGCGGGCCGGAACGGCCGTGCGGGAGTTTCTTGAGCGTGGACCACCTGATCAGGCTCATCCGAGCCTCCGCTCAGAGAGAGAACTGGTCGTATTGCTCTCCGGTGGTGGATCGTCGCTCGTCTGCGATCCCGAGGCCGGGTTCTCCCTCGACGATCTGCGCCGGGTCACCCGCGTCATGAACGGCGCGGGGGTCGGCATCGACCAGATCAACCGCGTGAGAGGGCTCTTCGACCGCCTGAAAGCCGGCGGAGCGGCACGCCTGGCCTTTCAGGCCGGCTGGTCCTCGGTGCGGCAGTACATTCTCTCCGATGTGCCTGGGCATGGGCCGGAGGTCGTCGCTTCGGGGCCGTTCCTGGGCAGCCGCGGGAGCGGGCCCGAGGTCGAGGCCCTGCTCAAAGACGCACACGTGTACGCCGAGTTGCCGGACCTGCTTGGCCGGGTCCGCTCGAATCTGTCGCCCTTGACACCGGCCGTGTTGCCCATCAAAACCCGCGTGGTGGCCGACCACCGGGAGGCTGCTCGGCGCGCGGGAATGTGTGTGCACGATCTTCTGCCCGGCGTCAAGGTTGTCTTTCCCGAAGTCCCTTCGGAGATCAAGAGCGCCGAGCAGTGGGGGCGATGGTGTGTTCAGACAGGGCTCCAGCGGCACCCTCAGGTGTGCGCGACCTCGGGAGAGTACCCCGTGCGCCTGCCCGCAGGGGCAAGAGGATGGGGTGGACGCTGCCGCCATGCGGCGCTCGCCGCGGCGCTGCAGATGGTCAACGCACCTGATCAGGTGGTCGGCATCTTCTTTGCAACGGATGGTGTGGACGGTGAACAGGTCGCCGATGCTCCGGCGGTGGCGGGCGCATGGGTGACACCGAGGACGGCCGCGCGTGCGCGCTCGCGGGGACTGCGGCCTGAAGAGGCCCTGTTTCGCTGCGACAGCGGCGGGTTCTTTGAGGCCTACGCGGCTCTGTGCGGCACCGATGATGGGGGCCCGATCGTTACCGGCCCCACCGGTACGAATCTGAACGACCTCGGGGTCATGCTGTGAGCCGCAGTCTCGGTTCCGCAAGGATGTAGACTGTCAGCAACTCCACGCGACCCCACAGGAGCATCCCGTGCTCTCCGGCAGCATCACGATCCAGAAGCTCCTGAACGGTATGAAGAAAGTCGGAGCCTCCGACCTGCACATCAAGAGCGGTGTTCCTCCGACCTACCGCATCAACGGCGTGCTGCGACACCTGAGCACCGATCCGCTCACCCCCGACGAGGCCGATCACCTCATCGAGCCGATCATCCCGCCCAAACTGGCCCCGAGGTTCGAGAGCACCGGTGACCTCGACTTCGCGACCTACGGCGAGGGTGGCGACCGCTTCCGCGTCAACCTGCTGCGCTCCGGCGGGCACACGCACGCGGCCATTCGCCGCGTCAAGGCCGAGATCCCGACGTACGAGGCCTTGCACCTGCCCCCGATCTACTCCGAACTGGTCGAGAAGATCATGGAGGGCCTGGTGCTGGTGGTCGGGGTCACCGGCTCCGGTAAGAGCACGACCCTCGCAGCGATGATCGAGCACATCAACGCGACCCGTTCGGAGCACATCATCACCATCGAGGACCCGGTCGAGTACCGCTTCGAGCCCAAGAAGAGCATTGTCTCGCAGCGTGAGATCGGGATCGACGTCGCCGATTACCGCACGGCCCTCCGGTCGATCGTCCGACAGGATCCCGACGTGGTCTTCATCGGTGAAATGCGTGACCACGAAACGGTCCTCGCCGCGGTCCAGGCCGCCGAGACCGGGCATCTGGTGTTCGCGTCCATGCACACCGCCGACACCATGCAGAGCATGTCGCGGGTCCTGGAGTTCTTCCCCGAGAGCGAGCACAAGTTCATACGCTCGGCCCTGGCCACGAGCCTCAAGGCGGTCTGTGCGCAGCGGCTTCTGCCGGCGGTGCCGGATTTCAACGAGGGACGCGGGGGTGTCGTGCCAGCGACGGAGGTGCTGCTGAACACGCCGATCGTCCGCGAACGCGTGCGCGACGGGCTGTTCGAAGACCTGCCCGCAATCGTGGCGGCTTCGACCGCCGAGGGGATGCGGACGTTCACGCTGTCGCTGGCCGAACTGGTCAAGTCCGATGTGGTCTCGCTGCGCGTGGCGATGGACTACGCCCCAAACCGCGAAATGCTCGACGCGGTGCTCAAGGGCGTGCAGATGAAGGCGCAGACCCTCGTGGGCAAGATCCGCTCCGGCGGGGGCTGAACGCGCGGTCCCGACGGCCGCGTCAGTTCCGCTGCTGCGAGTTGAGCAGGATCAGCACGTAGTACAGCAGCGTGCCGATCGCCGCGATCGTCGCGGCCACATAGGTCATGGCGGCCGCGCTCAGCATGCCGTTCATCGCGGCGGCCTCGGTGCCGGGCCGGATGAGGTTCGACTGCTGAAGCAGGCGCCGAGCACGCTTCGAGGCGTCGAACTCTACCGGCAGGTTGATCAGCTGAAAGACCACCACCGCCGAGAAGAGCACGATGCCCCCGATGAGCAGGTACTGGGCCGCCGGGCCCATCTGGCCGGCGATCATCGCGACCATCACGCCGATGCCGCAGAGAAGCAGCCCGAAATTGCCGACCATCGCCATGGGCACGATGCCGTTGCGGATCACCAGCGGCGCGTAGTTGGTCGCGTCCTGGATGGCATGGCCCGCCTCGTGGGCGGCGATGCCCAGAGCGGCCGAGGTGCGGCCGTCGTAGACGCGTTCGCTGAGCCGGAGCACCTTCTGGCGCGGGTCGTAGTGGTCCGAGAGCACCCCGTGGGTGCGCTCGATCTTCACGCCGGTGATGTTGCTGGCCTGCAGGATCATCCGGGCCACATCGGCGCCGGAGTATCCGCTGCTGGCCGGCACAGCATCAGCGCGGGCGTAGGCCGACTTGACCTTCCACTGCGCGTACAGGGCCAGCAGCATCGGCAGGATGATGAACGCCACATAGATCCCAATCCCTTGCATGGCTTTGCCTCCGTCCTTGTCGTTTCCCAGGTCCGGGGTTCATGCCGGGCCTGAAGGTGTGCGGTTCTTCACAGGTACACCCCGCAAAGAGGGGGTGTGGTGTTGCATTCTACGAACGTCGATCGGGAGAGTTCGTTCCTGATCGCAGACGTTCGTACAACTCGCGTTCGGCCGGCGTCAGATTCAGGGGCACCACGATCCTGATTTCCACAAAGAGGTCACCGGGTGTGCACTTTTTATCCCCACTCTGCGCGGGCAGCCCAAGGCCCCGCAATCGCAACCGCTGGCCCGAGGACGTTCCCGGAGGAACCGTGACACTCACGGTCCCTGTGATCGTGGTCACGTCAACGCGATCTCCCAGCGCCGCCTGACTTGGGGTGATATCGACACGCGTGAGCAGGTCTCGGGTCGGCCGTCCTTCGGTGTCGCGAAGGACTTCAAAGCGCGGGTCGGGCAGGACCTTGACCCTGAGCAGCAGGTCACCGGCGGGACCTCCCTCGTGATCGGCGGGTGCCTGGCCCCTGAGGCGCATGGTTGTGCCGTCCATGACGCCCGGCGGAATACGGACTTCGATGGTGCGTTCCTGGGTCGGGTCGTTGACGGGTCGAAGCCGGAGACGCTGTGTAGTGCCGATGGCGGCCTCGTGCAGCGTGATTTCAACCTCCGCGTTCATGCTGGCCCGACCCGGCCCGGCCGTCGCGGTGCGCGGGCGCGGGCTTCTGGGCCTCGTCCCATCGAACGCGGTCGCGAAGGGATTGGATCCAAAGTCGCTCGTGCCGTCAATGCCCGCTCGGCCAAAGATCGCATCAAAGAACTCACTGAAGTCCCTCGGGTTCATCCCTGAGGCGTGAACACGCCGGTACGAAGTGTCGCCATTGCCGGCGGACCTGACCCCGCTGGCCCGGGCCGTCCGCGCGACCTCATCGGGGTCGAGGTTCTGCCCGGCTTTCCAGTCGTGCCCCAGCTGGTCGTAGAGCCTGCGTTTTTTCGGATCTTTCAGCACTTCGTGGGCCTCGTTGATCTCCTTGAAACGCGGCTCGGCGTCCTTGTTCCTGTTGATGTCCGGGTGGTACTTTCGCGCCAGGTCTCGGTACGCGCGCTGGATCTCCTCGGCGGACGCCGTTCGGGGCACTCCAAGAACGCTGTAGTAATCGGGGTACTTCACGTGTGTGGATGCTCATTCACTGCGCCCGGGGGGCTATCGCCCGGTTGTCAGGGGGTGAAGCCCGCGCGGATTTGTGGTCAAAGTCCATGCCATGCCAGCCCCCGCGTGCCGTCAGGATCGGATCAGCCTACGCCGCCCTCCGGTCAACGGGCGGTGGAGGTGGTTGCCTAAGTGGCAGTCGTGGCCCGAGGTGACCTGCAAGTTGCGCAGTCACGCGGAGTACCGGGCGGCAAGTCCCCGAACGCCCGTTCGGACCTCTCACCCCCGCGGCGCGGCCATCCAGCCGCGATAGTGGGGGGCCCTGCACCGGCCGAGAGTCGAAGCATGTCTGGCACGGGCTTTGTCTCTCTTCCGGTGCGGTTGGCACGCTTTCCGGTCAAGGCCGATCCGATTGCGGAGCATGGGCCCAACGGCCACCGGGCGAGGCGTGCGAGCCGCCGAGTTCTGATTCGCAAGGAGTTCCACCATGACCATGATCCGAATCCGTCCGATGAGCACCGATTCTGAGAGCGGCACGAGCCTGGGTGTGGCCCCCCTGTCAACCACCTCGGGCCTGGCGAGGATGTTCGATGAACTCTGGAACACGCCGTTCAACACGCACCCGTTCCTGAGTTTCGACCTGCCCACCCGGCGTGCATTCCCGCCGATGAACATCTTGTCCGATGGGAACGCGGTGCACGTTGAGGCCGAGCTCCCGGGCTTCAGCCATAATGACGTGGAGATCACGTTCGAGGGCGACACCCTGACCATCAAGGGCCGCCGCGGCGAACAGGGCGTGCAGAATGAAGATGTGCGGTTCATCCGCCGGGAGCGTGTCATCGGCGAGTTTGTCCGTGCGGTCCGGTTGAGTGACCCGATCGACTCCGAGAACGTGACCGCCCGTATGCAGGACGGCGTCCTGCGGATCACCCTGCCCAAGGTGGCCGCGGCTCGTCCTCGCACCATCAGCATCAGCCACAACTGAACCGACGGCGAATTGCCGGCGGTGCAGACCAGCATGAATGGGAGGTTCAACCATGTCCACGATCACGAACAGCCGCAAGCGGTCGATCGAGACGTCCCCGTCCGGCCGCATGAGCGCAGAAACGATGTCCGGTTCCCAGTCTGTCACGACTCAGCGTGTGGAAGGCACGCGCAATGAGCGGCCACGCTTCCAGCCGGTGTTCGACCTTCAGCGAGGGCCCTCGGGGTTCACGCTGATCGCCGACATGCCCGGGTGCAGCCCTGATGCTGTGGAGGTTCGCCTGGAACAGGGGGTCATCCACGTCCTTGGGCGCGTTGCGCCTCGGGAACCATTGGCTCCTAGGAGCGCGTTCCTGCTCGAAGAGTACGAGGTCGGCGACTACGAACTGAGCCTGAGGCTCCCCGACATCGTCGATCCCGACGCTGTGAGCGCCCGGGTTAGTGATGGAGTGCTGACCCTGATCATGCCCCTGCGACCCGCGGCGCAGCCCCGGCGTATCGCGGTGTCGACCTGAGCCGTCTGTCGTGCGCCGCCGGGCCTTGGGGTGAATCCCGAAGTACGCCAATCCGAATCAGCAGTACAGGGAACGGCGGGCCGGGTGAACGAATCCGGCCCGCCCTTCGTAGTGGTCAGGCGCGGAACATCGCCCCGGTGAGTGATCCAAGGGGCCCCACGAACGTTCCCACAGAGGAGCAACCCGAATGATACTTCAAGACGCACGTCCGCACGGGATCAGGTTTATCGCCCTGAGCGCACTGAGCTTGGCGCTCTGGGTCCCCGGCGCATGCGGCGCCACAGCCGCTCCGGCACCACAGGCCGACGCGGAAGCCGATCGGGCGATGGTCCTGGCGGCGGACCTCTCCGCGGCCTTTAAGCGTGTGGCCCGCGAGGTGACGCCGGCCGTCGCGAACATCACGGCCTACGGGCCGGCCCGCCAGAGGCAGGATTTCGGATCGCCGTTCTTCGATCCGCACACCGACGACATGCTGCGCCGGTTTTTCGGCGATGACTGGCCCGGCCTTCCGCAGCCTCAGATGCCTCAGCATCGCCGTCGCGGTGAGCCACAACAGGTCCCGCAGGTGCGGCTCGGCACGGGTTCGGGCATTGTGGTTTCGGAGGACGGCTACCTGCTCACGAACAACCACGTGATCGAGAACGCCACGCGCGTCGAGGTGGTGCTCGGCGATAACCGCAAGTTCGATGCGGAGATCGTCGGGCGTGACCCGGAGACGGACCTGGCGGTGCTGCGCATCGAGGCGAACGGCCTGCCCTCGGCCAGGCTTGGCGATTCCGACATGGTCGAGGTGGGCGAGTGGGTCCTGGCGATCGGCAATCCGTTCGGCCTCAGTCAGACCGTGACCGCCGGGATCATCAGCGCCAAGGGGCGTGAACTCAATCAGACCGACCCGCGGGGACGCCGTTCTATGTTCGAGGACTTTCTACAGACCGATGCGGCCATCAACCCCGGGAACTCCGGGGGTGCGCTGGTCAACCTGCGCGGCGAGGTGATCGGTGTGAACACCGCGATCTTCACTCGTACCGGCGGCTACATGGGGCTTGGATTTGCGATTCCTTCCTCGATGGCCAGGGGAGTCCTGGAGCAGCTGAAGACCTCGGGAGCGGTCGTGCGTGGCTGGCTGGGTGTCGGCATCCAGGATCTCGACCATGACACCGCCGTCTCGCTCGGGTTCAACGGTACCAGCGGCGCGCTCATCACGTCGGTGCAGGAGGGCAGCCCCGCGGCGGCGGCCGGGATCAAGATCGAGGACGTTGTGACCTCGATCGACGGGCGACCGACGCCGAGCCGGAATGCCCTCCGCAACATCGTGGCGACGACGCCCCCCGGGCGCACGGTCAACATCGAGGTGTTCCGCAACAACGAGCGGAAGGTGATCGCGGTCACACTTGGTTCGCGTGATGAGGCCCTTGCCTCCGTCGGCGGTGCAACCGGGACCAGTAACCCGCTTGGCGTGAGCGTGGCGACGCTGACACCGGAGATGGCCGACCGCATCAACGCCGGGAATGCTCAGGGCGTGGTTGTTCTGGAGATCGCCGAAAACTCACGCCTCCGGTTCGTGGGCGTGCAGGTGAATGACGTGATCCTGGCGATCAACGGCCGCCCAACCCCTGACGTGCAGGTGTTCAACCAGGTGCTTGGGCAGGCGGACCTTTCCCGAGGTGTTCGACTTCTGATCCGCAGTCAGGGAGTTGACCGGGTCGTGACGCTGACCATCCGCTAGAAAAAACAACGCGGAGCGAACCGGTGCAGGACCGGGATCGTACAACGCGTGGACCACTCTCTTCTTCATGGAAAGCCGCTGATCACCCGGTCAGCGGCTTTTCTTATGGCCAATCTCCGGAGACCTGTGCCGTGGTGATGTTGAGCGGTCATGTGCGTGGGCTGGGTCGAACAGCCCAGTGCATCTTTGTCAGAAGTGTCTTCCAGTACCGGCGCTGGGGGTTCCGGACAAAGTGCACTCGTTCGGGGTGCGTGGCGATGTGGATGCGGTCGCCCTCTTCCAGCCGTGCGCCGACCTGTCCATCCAGAACCAGTGTTGTGCCACCCGGACCGCACCAGGCCTTGTCGCCTGAGTTGACGCGGTTCAGTGTCAGCTCGATTCGGCTCTGGCTGGAGACGACGACCGGCCTGAAACTCAGCGAGTGAGCCGCGATTGGTGTCAGCACCATGCCCTCCACCTCGGGGGCGAGAATGGGCCCCCCGGCGGAGGCGTTGTACGCGGTCGAGCCGGTCGGCGTCGAGACCAGCAGTCCGTCCCCCTCGACCACGGGGCCGTCCTCGCCGTCGATCGAGATGCCAACCTCGATCATGCGGTACGGGGGGCCGGCTGTCACGACGGCGTCATTGAGCGCCAGCAGTGGGGCAGTGTGGGGGTGCTTTCCTTGCCGATCGATCGACACCTGCATCATGACCCGAGAGGTCAGTTGAAGTGGAGCATCGCCGAACAGCGAGGCGTGCTGATGCCGCAGCGCGTCCATATCAAACTCGGCCATGAAGCCGAGTTTCCCGAAGTTGACCCCCATGAACGGGAGCCTGAGCCCGACGACACGGCGGGCCTGAGAGAGCAGCGTGCCGTCGCCGCCGAGGACGACCAGCAGGGCGGCCTCACCGGCGCGGGCGATCGGACCGTCGTCGGTGCTGTGCTCTTCGTGGATTTCGCCCCCACCTCGGCGGATGAGGGCACGGACCTCGTCGAGCGCGGCAAGCACCTCGGGCTTGGAGCGGTTGACCAGAAGAACGGTTCGCCGGCCCATGCGTGTGCTCGTGACGTAGCGCTGCAGCGCGGAACGGAGAGCGCGGATCAAGCCCGTGCGTGCGACCCTCGGATGACCCTGACCTCGGGCCCGCTCGGGACGCTGCCGCCCACGATGCGGCGGATCTCCTGCGCGATGCCTGCGGGGTCGATCCCGGCCAGGGCCAACTGGCGGGCACGGCTGTCCTGGGAGATCCAGTGGTCGGGCAGCCCGAGGCGAGTCAGGCGTGAGGCGTCGAGGCCAGCGCTCTGCGCCGCTTCGAGCACCGCGGCGCCGAATCCGCCGATGATCGAGTGATCCTCGACCGTGATCACCGGGACGCGCCGCGACAGCAGGCGCGAGACTAGGTCGGCATCCACCGGCTTGGCGAAGCGGGCGTCGTAGACGCAGACGCGGATGTTGGAGCCCTCGGAGGCGAGCAGGTCCGCCGCGGCGACCGCGTCTACGGCGCAGGTGCCGAACGCCAGCACCGCGACGTCGGGAGTGCCAATGCCGTTGTTCCCGGGGGCGTCGAGGTCAAAGTCGGGCGTAAGGCAGCGGGCCTTTCCGAGTTCGAAGGGCGGGCACGGCTGCGAGGCGAAGCGCGTCGAGACGTTGTCACGCGGATAGCGGACTGAGGAGAGGCCGTCCTCATACGACCGCATGAACTCGACCGCTGATCGGAGCGAGGGCTCGTCCATCGCGCCCATGATGACCGCCCCTGGCAGCACCCGCAGGATCGCGATGTCACAGAAGCCGTGGTGCACAGCGCCGTCGCCGCCGACCAGCCCGGCGCGGTCGAGCAGGAGGCGGACCGGCAGCCCCTGCAACGACACCTCCTGGAACGCCTGATCGAAGGCGCGCTGGAGGAACGTGCAATAGACGGCAAAGAAGGGCTTCCAGCCGGTCTTGGCCAGCCCGGCCATCATGTCCATCGCGTGCGACTCGCAGATGCCCGTGTCAAACGCGCGGTCGGGATACTTGGCCAGGAGCTTGTTGACGCCGGTGCCGTCCGGCATGGCGGCGGTGCAGGCCACGGCCTTGGGATCGGCGGCCATCACCTCGAGCATGATGTCGCCGATCGCGGAGGTGAATGAGCGTCCGTCGCGCTTGATTTCGACGCGGCACCCCTCGCGCTGGAGTCCGGTGCCCTCGAGCACCGCACCGTCGGTGTCGAGCATCGAGAACGCGGCGGGCGAGTGGAACGTGCAGGAATCTCGCTCAGCGAAGGAGACGCCTTTGCCCTTGATGGTCTTGACGTGCAGCACCATCGGGCGGTCGAAGTTGCGTGCTTCGGAGAGGGTCCGGATGAGGGCCGGGAAGTCGTGTCCGTCCACGGGGCCCACCGTCACCAGGCCGAAGTGCTCAAACCAGTGGTCCTCGTTGATGAGCGTCTTGGTGGATTCCGAGAGTTTGTGGTAGGACTCGCGGATGAGTGACCCGCCGGGGACGCCCTTGAGGAACTCCTTGGCCTGGCTCTTGAACTGCGAGTAGGTCTGCGAGAGGCGGAAGCGGTCGAAGTACTGGGCCATCGCGCCCTGGGGCTTGGCGATGGACATGCCATTGTCGTTGAGAATGACCAGGAACTGCCGGCCCAGAGTTCCTGCGGCGTTGAGCCCCTCCATGGCGACCCCGTTGACGATCGAAGCGTCACCGATGATGGTGACAACCCGTCGCCCGTTGGGCGCCTTGGCCGGGTCGTAGCCGTCACCGTTGAGCGTGTCGCCGCGGGCCATACCGACCGCGGTAGAGATGGCCGTTCCCGCATGCCCGACCGCGAAGAGGTCATAGGGCGACTCGCGCGGCTCCGGGAAGCCGGCCATGCCGCCCCCTGACCGCAGGTTGGCCAGCAGTGGCAGGCGTCCGGTGAGCAGCTTGTGCGGGTAGCACTGGTGCCCCACGTCGAAGAGCAGCCGGTCAAAGGCGAAATCGAAGACGTAGTGCATGGCGATCGTCAGTTCGACGACCCCGAGGTTGGGGGCCAAGTGCCCGCCGGACTTGGCCACCTGCAGAACGATCGCCTCACGGATTTCCGCTGCCAATTGCGGCAACTGATCCACCGAGAGTTTGCGAAGGTCTGCGGGAGATTGAATCGTGGAGAGGAGAGACATGGACGAGAAAAGTCCTTTCAACACACACGGACGGAGCGTGGCTCACATACGAAGGGAAACCCGGCCACGTTCACCCGAGAGAATCCAGTGTAGGGAGAGTGGATGACTGGAGGAGGTCCCCGTCAGGGTGCTGGGGACAAACCCGCCTTGTTCTCGGGCTTGGGGCTGGGGCCGGAGTATGGGGACTGTTGCCGGGGCCCGGCGTGAACCCCCGACCAACCGCGCCACGATCCGATCTACCGGAGGCTTGATCAACGAGTACGCCGGGCCATCATGCCCACGAGTTCTGCCAGTTTCCGCGCGTGCCCGCCGAGTGGGGTGATGGCCTGCAAAGCTTCACGCTCGAGTCGCGAGATCTCGGCCAGGGAGCGTTCAAGCCCCAGCACGCCGGGGTACGTGATCTTGCCGGCGTCGAGGTCCTTGCCGGTGGCTTTGCCGATGTGTTCGGGTGTCTGAGTCACGTCCAGCACGTCGTCGACTATCTGGAACATCAGGCCGACGGCGCGGGCGTACTGCGAAATCGCTGTCACGGCCGGCGAGTGGTCCGAGAGATCTTGGCCACGTTCAGCCAACCCGCAGAAGGCGCCCATGCGGCAGGCCGCCAGCAAGAGGGCCCCGGTCTTGTTCCGGTGCACGAGGAGCAGCTTCTGTTCAGGCGACAAGGCATCAGGAAAGCCGCCGAGGGTGTCGTAAACCTGGCCATTGATCATCGCGGCGGTTGCGGAGGAGATCTCGCTGACCAGCCTGCGGAACAGGCGCTCGTTGGACGTGGAGCGTTCCAACCACAGGAAAACGAGGTTGAGCATGGCATCCCCCGCGAGAATCGCCATGGCCTCCGAAGTCTGCCGGTGCAGGGTGGGGCGCCCGCGGCGCAGGTCGTCGTTGTCGAGCCCCGGCAGGTCGTCGTGCACGAGGCTGAAGGCGTGGACCAGTTCGACGGCCACCCCAGCGTTCAGGCTCGCGCGAGGGTTCGCGCCGACCGCTTCCGAGGAGAACCACGCCAGGATGGGCCTCAGGCGCTTACCTGGCCCCAGCAGCGCGTACGCGACCGCGTCGCGAAGGTTCTGCGGTGCGTCCATGCCCTGCACCAGCGCAAGCATCGCGGCGTCAACCTCGGCCGCGGGGCCGGTGAGGTCCAGGGTCGTCTCGTGACTGTGCGCGGCGGGAGAGGACATCGATGGGATGAGCAGGTCCGGGGCGAATGCGTGGCTTGTTTCGAACCGAGAAGGCCCACATCGCGCTCCACGTCGCGTCCGTGGAGGAGAGGGGTTCTGGACCGAACGATCAGGCGTCGTGCTGCTGCAGCAGCCGGTAGATCTCGTCGGCCGAGCCGGCGTTGTAAATGGCTTCGCGGAAGTCCTGCATTAGGATCAGGCGTGAGACCTTGGCCAGCGCCTGGATGTGGTCTGTGGTGCGGTCGCTCGGACTAGCCAGCAGCACGACCAGACTGACGGGCTTTTCGTCGATCGCGGCAAAGTCGATGGGCGCGGCGGGCTTGCCGATAGCCATCGCCAGGTCGGAAACCCCGCCACACTTGCCGTGAGGGATCGCCAAGCCATGCCCGATCCCGGTGGTCCGGGTGGTTTCCCGAGCCCAGACGGCGTCCTTCAGGGCTTGGGCATCGGTGACGCGAGACGGGCTTCCGCCGGCGGGCATGGCCAGAAGGTCCACCAGTTCGTTGATCACGCCACGCTTGTCCGTCGAGGAGAGCGGGGCCTTGATACTCGCGGGGTTGAGGATGTCAAGCAGTTTCATGCCTTGATCCGGTCGGCGGGCAGAGGTTCCGGGGGGTTTTCCCGGCGATTGACGCGGAGTGTAGCCCGGGAGCCGTGCCGTCAACGACAGAGCAGGGCGCAGTAGGCCCCGTCGGTGTACGTGCAGGGATCGCCTCCGGGTTGCCCGGAAGGAAGGACGGTCTGCTCAAGCGCAAGCCTGAGCCGGAACGCCTGTGTGGCATGGCGGGCCTGCGCGGTGTTCTCGCGTGGATCGATGCTGCACGTGGAATAGACCAGGATCCCGCCGTCGCGGTGGTTCAGCAGAGACTCGCCTTGCTCCAGAATGGCTCTCTGGAGTTGGACCAATTGCTCAATCACCTTTGGAGTGGCGCGGTATCGGGCTTCGGGACGCCGTGCCAGCACACCCGTGTTGCTGCACGGCACGTCCAGGACCACGACGTCGGCCCGGCCGCGCAGTGTCGTGAGGACCTCCTCGGGCCTGAGAATGCGGACATTCGAGTATGGCGTCTGGAGTGCCTGTTCGAACAGGCTTTGGAGCACTTCCAGTCGGCGAGCATCGGTCTCCGTGGCGACAATCGCCGAAGAGGGAAAGGCGCGAGCGAGTTGCCTGGTCTTTGTGCCAAGCCCGGCGCAGAGGTCCACGATCAGGCCCGGTGTACGGCCGCCAAGGTGCTCGCGGAGTCTTCTCACGCAGGCGGCTGAGGCCGCGTCCTGGACCCACATACCCGTGTCGGCGGCCAGGAGTTCGCTCAGGTGCGCAGGGGCTCCGATGAGCACATGGTGTCCGGGATTTGTGTGCCGTCGCAGCAGGTCCACCCGTTCGAGCGTGGTCGGCGAGGCGAACTCCGTGTTGAGCGTGATCGGCGGGTTCGCCACGCTGTGCGCCATGAAGCCCCGCACCTGCTCAGGGTCGAAGTGCGACCGCAGCGCATCGACCAGCGCGCGAGGCGTGCTGGTGTCGATCCCCAGCCGATGCCACGGCTCCGCGGGCATGAGCGGTGCGGTCAGCCGGATCGCGGTGCCGTCCGGGCAGAGCACCTGATCCTGCTCACCCGTCCAGAGAGGCAGGTGCTCGGCGATGCGCAACTCCGCCACGCGTCGCAGGACGGCGTTGGCCAACCCTGCGGCGCCCTTGCGGATATTGAGTTTCGCCCACTGCACCGCTTGGTTGATCGCGGCGTAAGCAGGAACACGATCCAGGAACACCAGTTGTGCGGCCCCACCCAGCAGGCAGCCCTGCATCTCCGGCTCAAGTTCGCTCCAGGGGCGTTCCAGCCGGGTCTCGATCAGGTGCGCCAGGGTGAGCCATCGCCGTACCGCTGTGTCGATGACCAGGTGCGCCAGCGCCGCGTCGCGCGGGTCGATCCGCTCGTTGATCTTCGGCGGGCGCAGGTCCAGATCGGGAAACCGGCGGGCCTGGGCCGCGAGGTGCGCCAGTGCGCCATCGCGACCGAGGTCACCGGTTGTCCGCATGCCGGTTAGGATGTGGGGCGGTGTCAGGCCAGCGGGCGCGCGGCCTGTGGTGGCTTGCGTGGATGTATGGCTTGCCGAGGCGGCATCGGCCCGGCCGCCCCCACGAGCCGTGTGGGCTCTACCCTTCCCTGCGGGCGGAGAGTGGTCTTTCGCGGCTCCGCGAGTCGCCGGCTTAGCAGCAGCATTGGCGTTGCCAGAGCGGTCGCGGGTCCGTGGCCCGCTCGAGCCGGTTGTGGCCGTCGAGTGAGCTTGGCGTCGACCACGGCGGTTTCCCGGTGGTGGGGGTGGAGCGGAAGATCGGTCCGGGGGCATATGCGGTCACTGTACGGCCCCCCGCCTGCAAACAATCCCCCAAGGCGTGCAAAATCCCTGGCCCAAACTGATCGTGCTCCCCGGACGGCGGGATCCGCCGCCCTTGCCCGGCGGTCTCCTGGCTCGGATGCGTATTCGCAAAAAACTGATCGTCCTGCACACGCTCTTTTCGCTGGTACTGGGGGCCGTGCTGCTGCTGGCACTTCGTCCGGCGGTGGAGAGCGTGCTGAATCAGGCCGAGGCTCAGCAGGCGCGGTTCGCGGTCGGGCTGGTCGCGGAGAAACTGCAGGCCGTTCCCCGCGTTGTCGGTGAACCTGTGATCCGCACCGAGGATCTTGTGCGCGAGTTGAGGGCATCGATGCCCGACGGCGTGGAACTGAAGGCGGGCCTGGGCGAGCGGCTCGGGGTCGACGCGGTCACCCTGACGCTGGCCCGTGACAGGCCCGGCCAGAGCGTAGCGTTCCGTGACGTCAACGGCCGCAACGCCGCGGTGGTGGTTGATCCGCAGTCCCGGCAAGTCTTCGTCGCCACGGTGGTGCTCAGCGCGGCGCGTGAGGCGGTGGTGTGGGTCTACGTCATCGCCGCGCTGGCCCTCCTCGGGGTGTACGCGCTGATCGCCATCGCTCTGGAGGTGGTCGTACTCCCACGCCACGTGTACGGCCCGCTGGGGCGGATCCTCGCGGCCGACGCGGCCAGTCGGGCTTCGTCTCCCGAGCAGGAACTCATCCCCGAGAGCGCGATGCCGGCCGACGAACTCGGCGAAATCATGCGTTCGCGCAACCAGACCATCGAGGCGCTGCGGCGCCACGAGTCGGAACTGGCCAAGGCTCTGCGCGAACTGGAGAGTGCCGCGACCGATCTGCGACGCAAGAACCACCTCCTGGAGACCGCGCGGCAGAACCTTGCCGACGCCGACCGCCTGGCCAGCCTGGGCATGATGTCCGCGGGGCTCGCGCACGAGATGAACACCCCGCTGGCGGTTATCAAGGGGTTGGCTGAGAAAATCGCTTCTTCACACGCTCGCCCGCTCGACGAGGCCGAGGCTGCCCTCCTGCTCCGGGTGATCGCTCGTCTCGAACGACTGAGCGAAAGTCTGCTGGACTTTGCCCGCGCACGTCCGCTGCGGCTCTCGTCCGGGTCGGTCGCCTCACTCATCGACGAAGCCTGGACGCTGGTTTCGCTGGATCGTGCACCGGGTCGCGGCAGGGCGAAGGTCGAGCTCCAGAATCTCGTGGATCCCGGCATTCACGTCCGGTGCGATGCGGACCGTATGCTGCAGGTCTTCGTGAATCTGCTCCGGAACGCCGTCGACGCCACCTCGGAAGCCCGCAAGGGTGCCCCCGGCACCATACAGGTTACCGCCGAAGTCACGCAGCGGGAGGAGCAGGCGTGGCTGAGCGTCACCATGACCGACTCTGGCAGCGGGCTGGACCCGTCGATCCTCCCGCGTCTCTTCGAGCCCTTCGCCAGTACGCGCCTGGACAGCCGCGGCACCGGCCTTGGGCTGGCGGTGTCCGACGGCATCGTCCGGGAGCACGGGGGAGTCATCATCGCGCGCAACCGCACCGACGGGCAGGGCGCGGTCTTCGAGATCATGATCCCTTCCACTGAGAATGCCCACGCCCCGATGGCCGCCCCAATGGCCGTAGAATCGGCCGCACCGATGTCCCGAGGGGCCGCTCGAAACGCGGATTGACTTTTGGCCACGAATCAGGCACATCCCGATCCTCAGGACGGCCTCGTCGCTGCGCCCCGGAGTGCCGCGCCGGAGAGTGACGCATCCGGGGGCAGTGAGGCGCATACGCCGGCGCTTTCGATCGTCGCGCTCGACGATGACGCCGATTTCAGGCAGTACATCGCGACCGTCCTGGAGAGCCAGGGCCACGAGGTGCGCGTCACCGCCACGCCGGGCGAGTTCTTCGCAGCCTGTGAGAGCCGTCTGCCAGACCTGGTGCTTCTGGACATGAAGATGGGTGAGCACAGCGGCGAGGATGTTCTCGCCGGCATCCGCCAGCGATGGAGCAAGATGTGCGTGATCGTGGTGACCGGCTATCCCTCGCTGGACTCGATGCGCCAGACGTTCAAACGCGACGTGTTCGATTACCTCGCCAAGCCGTTCTCGGTTGAGGAACTCGCTCGGACCATCCGTCAGGCCGCCGCCAGTCTCGGGCTTGGTCAGCGTCCTCAGGATCGGCTGCGGGCCGAACTGGGGCGCCAGATCCGCCTGGCCCGTACCGAACGCGGCTGGACGCTCAAGGAACTCTCCGAGGCCTGCGGCATCAGCGTCAGCCAGCTTTCCAGCATCGAACGCGGCACCCATCTGCCCAGCCTCGAGTCGCTTGTGCAGATCGCCGGCGCCCTGGAACGCCCGCCCTCGGCGTGGATGGCCACCGCCGGACTCTGATCCGAGCACGACCATTCTCCGCCCATCCCCCGCCACTGCCCGGTCCAGCGTCGTCGAGCAGCGACCGGCGCTCGACGCGGTGCAACAATGACCCGTGACCACGGCCATGCTGAACACGCCGAAGACCGGTCGAACCTCACCGTCGTCGCGCCGGGGGATTCTCTTCACCTCCTTTGAGCCCAGCGGCGACGACCACGCCTCGGTGGTCATCGCTGAACTGCGCCGGCGCCACCCCGACCTGCCGATCTTTGCCTGGGGCGGCCCGCGGATGGAGGAGGCCGGCGCAACCCTGGTGGAGCGCACCGGCCAGAGCGCGGTCATGGGGATGCCCGGACTGGGCAAGATCATCGAGCACGTGCAGATGAACTGGCGCATCGACGACTGGCTCGACCAGCACCGTGTCGCGCTGCACGTGCCGGTCGATTCTCCGGACGCGAACTTCGCGATCTGCCAGATGGCCAAGCGCCGTGGCATCCGCGTCGTGCACCTTGTCGCCCCGCAACTGTGGGCCTGGCGCGAGGGGCGCATCAAGAAACTGCGGCGACTGACCGACATGCTCCTGTGCGTCCTCCCGTTCGAAGAGCCGTGGTTCCTTTCACGCGCCGTGCCGGCGAAGTTCATCGGGCACCCGCTCTTCAATGAGCCGCTCGACCTTCCCGCCCTCGACGCGCGGGCCGCCACGCTCGGGAGCGGAGCGCCGAAGTTGGCGCTGATGCCCGGGTCGCGCCCCTCCGAGGTGTCGCGCAGCTTCGCTCCGCTGCTTGACGCCTACCGACGCCTGCGCGGCGACTTCCCCGGGATCCGCGCGACATTCGCCGTGACCCGGCCGCAGGTGGCCGATGAACTGCGGATCCGTGCCAGGCGCCTCGGCGGCTGGCCTGAGGGCGTGGAGATCGTGGCCGGCGACACCGACGCGGTCATCCGTTGGTGCGACCTCGCCCTGGTAGCCTCGGGCACCGTCACGCTCCAGGTGGCACGTCAGAACCGCCCGATGGTGACCTTCTACCGCTTCGGCAAGATCTGGAAGCCCGTGCACGCGGTGCTGGGGCGCATGCTGTTCAAGACCGAGTTTTTCACCCTGCCCAACCTCATCGCCGGGAGACGGATCGTGCCCGAACTGGTGCCGCACTTCGGCGACGGCCGCGAACTGGCGGTCGAGGTCTACCGGCTGATGCGTCAACCTGGCTACGCCGACGAACAGCGAGCAGCCCTGGCCGAGATCTGCCGTCGTTTCGAAGGGCGCCGGGCCGGGAGCCTGGCGGCGGATGCGATCGAGGGCGTGCTCGGACTCGTGCAGGCACCGGCCTGAATCCGCTGTGCGGATCTCCGCTCATGCTCCACTCAGCGCAGTGACAGCTCGATGAGCAGGATGCTGCACAGCGTGTTGCCGATGCGGTCCTGAATCGGGAATCGGTCGACCGCGGGCGTGCGCACCGCGAGCCCCTTGTCGAGGATCCTGTGCAGGAGAGTCGCCTGGTCGGCTTCTGCGACACCAGCTCCTGCGGTGAAGTGGACCATCAGCAGCCCGCCGCGCAGGACCGCTGGGTCCGCTCCGAGTTTCCTCAGGTCGCGCACGGGCTTCTGCACCAGTTCGGAGGCGTACGAGCGGTTGGCCTCGGGCACACCACACGAATAGGTGAACTGCCCTGCAGTCTTGACCTCCATCCAGTACGCGTCGGCCGGACTCACGCGTTCCGGTGTATGTGAGCTGTGCGGCGCCGTCGATGGCGATCGTTCTGCGATAACCCGCTCGAAAAGTGTTCCACGGGCCAGATCATGCTCAGCCAACAGGGCCCGGTCCGCGCGCAGGTCGTCGGTGATCACCTGCCCGGCGCTCGGGGTGATCACCAGATCACACCGCAGGCGCTCGCGTTCGTCCGGGGGGTCGGCCCGCCTATCCCGGCGAACGCGCCACTCGCCGGGATAGGTCTGTTCGCGGGCCACCCCGTACCCCGCATTCAATAACCCGCGTTCGAGCACCGCGTGGAGTTCGAGTTCGTCGAGCCGGTCGAGCCCGTAGACCGACTGCTCAACCGTGCACATCTCGTCATGCTCACGGAGTGCCCGGGCGGCGATGCCCACCAGTTCATCGGCCGACCACACACGTCCCCCCTTAAGCGTGCCCGAGGTACGCCTTGCGGACCTCATCACTCCGCGCCAAATCGGCCGCCGGGCCGCAGAGCGTGCTCTCCCCGACTTCGAGCACCACGGCCTGGTGCGCGACCGCCAGCGCCATGTGCGCGTTCTGTTCCACCAGCAGGATCGTGGTCCCCGCGGCGTTGATCTCGCGGATCACGCGGAAGATGGTCTGCACCAGTTGCGGCGCCAGCCCCAGCGAGGGCTCGTCCAGCAGCAGCAGGCGCGGGCGCGACAGCAGGGCCCGCGCGATCGCCAGCATCTGCTGTTCTCCGCCCGACAGTGTTCCTGCCAGTTGTGTCAGGCGCTCTCGCAGGCGCGGGAAGATGGTCAGCACGCGCTCCGTGTCATCGGCGATCTCCTTGCGGTCATGCCGGATGTACGCGCCCAGGTCGAGGTTCTCACGCACGCTCAGGTTCGCAAAGATCCCGCGGCCCTCGGGGCTCTGGCTGATGCCCAGGCGCACGATCTGGTGGGGTGCCAGTGACGAGATCTCCCGCCCCAGCAGACGGATCGATCCGCCGGCGGGGCGGACCATCCCCGAAATCGCCCGCAGTGTCGTGGTCTTGCCGGCGCCGTTGCACCCGATGATCGTGACGATCTGTCCTTCGTCCACGCGCAAGTTGACACGACGGATCGCGTTGATCGCACCGTACCGGACCGCCAGATTCTCGACCTCCAGCATCACCACGCGTTCACGCTCCTGATCCGTTGGGCGTGCGCACGCCCTCGGGTGCTGATGCACCCTCGACCGCTTCACCAAGGTACGCCTCGATGACCTTCGGGTCCGACTGGACCTCCGACGGCGTGCCGTGCGCGATCATGACGCCGTAGTCGAGCACCGTGATCCTTTCGCAGATGTCCATCACCAGTCCCATGTCGTGCTCGATCAGCAGGATCGCCAGGCCAAATCGGTCGCGGATGGAGCGGATCGTCGACGCCAGCGAGCGCTTCTCCTGCGGGTTCATGCCCGCAGCGGGCTCGTCCAGGAGCAGCACTTTCGGTTCAGTCGCCAGCGCCCGGGCGATTTCGAGCCGTCGCTGGTCGCCGTAGGGCAGGTTTTTGGCCTGCTCGTGGGCACGGTCATCGAGTTTGAACAACGCCAGCAACTCCAGCGCCCGGTTCCTGATGGCCGTCTCCTGGGCCCGGTAGGAGGGAGAGCGCAGCAGCGTCCGCAGCAGTGTGTGCCGCCCGCGCACGTGACACCCCAGCCGGACATTGTCGAGCACGGTCAGCTCACCGAAAAGCCGGATGTTCTGGAACGTGCGCGAGAGCCCGGCCGCGGCGATCTGGTGCGGGCGCAGGCGTTCAACACGCCGGGAGTCCACGCTGATCGAACCGGTCTGGGTCGTGTACACGCCGGTCAGCAGGTTGAACGCCGTCGTCTTGCCGGCCCCGTTCGGACCGATCAATCCGTGCAGCGCCCGCTCGGGAACACGGATGGTCAGTTCCTGCACCGCCTTAAGCCCGCCGAAGGTGATGCCGATGTTCTGAGCGTCGAGGATGTACCTCGGCTCGGCGGCGGTCGGGCTCGACACACCCGGCGCGGGCTGGGACTGCGGGGCTGGGGGCTGCGTGCTCACATCGCGCCCCTTTCGCGGTCCGGGTCCAGTTCACGGCGTGCCCGGGCCTCGTTGGATTGGGCATCGGGCGAAGCCGGAGGACTGGCCGCTGGCACAGCGACCGCCTGAGTCACTGGAGATGGCGTCTGGCGTGATGCTCGGAAGAGCTCCCAGATCTCGCTGACACCCATGAGGCCTTTGGGACGCAGGATCATCGTGAGCACCAGCAGCAGGGCGTAAATGATCAGCCGGTAGTCCGCCAGGCGGAGGTCCAGCACCAGCGCCACGTTCCGCAGGACCTCCCACCCGCCCAGCACGCACGCCATCATGACCCACGGCGCCCACTTGCGCTGGGATGTCAGGGTGGCGATCACCGCCATCCCGATCCACACGATCAGCAGCCAAGGCCACTGCGAGGGCGAGCCCACGTTGGATCCCCAGGATGACAGGATGTTCAGGATCCCCGGCGGGCTCTGATCCTTGAGGAACTCGGAGAGGACCGTGAGTGTGGTCGCGGCCAGCACAACTCCCGAGATCGAGCCGAGCCCTCCCAGCACGACCATGATCACGATCTCAAACGAGAGAGCGAAGCCCGCCTGGCTGGGGTTCAACGGCACGCCGGAATGTGCCCAAAGCCCACCGGCCATCCCCGCAAAGAACGCCGCCAGCACGAACGCGCGGACCTTGTAGACCGTGAGGTTCACCCCCATGGCCCGCGCGGCGATCTCATCCTCCCGAATCGAGAGAAACGCCCGCCCGGCCGCCGACTGCTTGAGCCGGTACGCGCACAGCACCGTCAGCCCGCAGAGCAGATACACCCAGAACAGGTTGGCGTGCTGTGGGACGTTGTTGAAGCCCTCTGCACCGCCGAGCGGCAACGGCAGCAACACCCGCTCGGGCGTGGCCACAGCGCTGCCGTCCGGTCGGACCTGCGGCGCGGTCTGCTGCAGGATGACGCGCAGGATCTCGCCGAATCCCAGTGTCACGATCGCCAAGTAGTCCCCGCGGAGCCGCAGCGACGGCAGGCCGACCAGGAAGCCGAAGATCGCGGCCACCGATGCCCCCGCCAGGCACCCGACGAGCATGATCCACTGTCCCGCACCCAGGAATGGTGACTCACCGCTGACCGAGCCCCACAGGTGCAGGCTGGCGTAATACGTGATCGGCCCGGCTACATACGCACCGACGGCCATGAAGCCCGCGTGCCCGAGGCTGAACTGCCCGGTGAACCCGTTCACGATGTTCAGCGACACCGCCAGCATCACGAAGATGCCCACCGTGCTCAGCAGGCGCACCTGGCTCGGTGCGGCCAGCCAGTGCATCAGCATCGCAAGCACTACCGCCAGCAGCACCGGGAGGAACGACTGCAGCATCGTCGGCCCCAGCGGGGGCACGTGCTGCCGGGATAAATCGCGGATGGTCTGCATCAGGTTCGATGGTCAAGGCGGGGCACCCGCTGTGCCGGTCGTGTTCAGACTTTCTCTCGCGTGGGCTTGCCCAGGATGCCTTCAGGGCGCAGCAGTAGCACCGCGACAAGCACCACGAAGACGTACAGATTCGTCAGTCGGCTGTCGATGTACCGCGTGGCGAAGAACTCGATGAACGCGATCAGGAAGCCTCCGATGACCGCCCCGCGGATGTTGCCGATCCCGCCGACAACCGCGGCCACGAACGCCTTCAGCCCCAGCTGCACCCACGCTTCGCTGGCCGGCTGCTGCACCGTCGGGTAGAGCTGCGTCTGCAGCACCCCCGCCGCGGCGGCCAGCGACGCCCCGAGCACGAACGTGAACGAGATCACCATGCTCACGTTGATGCCCATCAGCGCCGAGTTGTCCACCGAGAACGACACCGCCCGCATCGCCGTCCCGATCTTCGTCCGGAACACCAGGATCTGCAGCAGCGCCATGAGCGTGACGGCATTGATCAGCACAACGACCTGCGCCAGCGTCACCTGCACCACCGGCATGACCAGCAACTCATACTCCATGGTCACGTTGCGAGGTACCGCCTGGCCCGTCCGCAGCATGCCGGGTGGATCAGGTTCGGCGGTAAGGTCGGGGTTGTTCTTGGGATTGATGACCCCCGTCGTCGTCCACTCCGCGTCCGGAGTGGTCCGGAACCTCAGGGCGTAGTTGCGTCCCGCCCGTAACTCGACCGGTTCGTCCAACTGCACCGCCACCCGGCTCCGGGCCGTCAGCGTGCCCTGTGCGATCACCGACGGCGGGATCAGCCCGCGCTGGTCGATCAACAGGGGGCCACGCTCCGGGCGTGCGCCGAACGGCAGCGCCAGGCGTGGGCCTCCAGTGATGCTGATCCTCGCGGTCGATGGATCAACCGGCGTTCGCGGTGGATCCCCTGCGAAGCTGACCCGGGCACCCGCTTCCAGAGCCGTGACACCCTGGTCAATCGCCAGCCGTCGTGTCACCGACTGCCCGGCGGCATCGCTGATCCGCGCGAAGTACGCCCAGTCACGGCGCGGCTGAAGGGCGGAGGACAGAGTCACGCTCTGCCCGTCCTCCGAGAGCAGCCCCGGCGTCTCGGGGATCAGGGTTGTGCCCGGCACGCCGCGGCTCAGGTCGAACTGCAGCATCCCCACGTTCTGCATGAACAGGGAAACGCCCATCGCCGTGATGAGCACGTTCAGACGCGGGGCCTTCCTCAGCGGCTTGTAGGCCAGGCGCTCAATCGTAAAGCCCACCGTGGCACACACCCCCATCGCGATCAGGAGCACCGCCGGCCCCGCCCACCACGGCATCGTCGCCGCATCAAGCGTGAAGGCCGCGACCAGCAGCCCAGAGACCGTCACCGCTGACCACGCGCCCAGCACGAACACGTCGCTGTGGGCGAAGTTGATGAACTTCAGGATGCCGTACACCATCGTGTAGCCCAGCGCGATCAGCGCGTACAGGCTCCCGGCGGTCACGGCGTTGATCAGTGTCTGGACGAAATCAGCCACAGGAGCGGCGAGTCTAGCGGGTGTCCGCCTGAACGGGAACCCGGGCCCGACCTGAGGACCCTCCAGGGCTCACGCTGAACGAAGAGCCCCCGACCAAAGGGGTCGGGGGCTCTGTGACTCGCTGAAGACCTGTTCGGTCTGCCTGGAGTGTGGCGATCTTGTCTCGGTGTCAGGGCCTTGGGGCCGCGGGTGTTGAGGTCGGAACCGTGCCGGTCCCCGGGTTTGCCGGCTGTGCGCCGGGCCCGTTGGCATCGCTCGGAGGGTCGATCCTCGCCGAGAAACGCGGGCTGAGCGGTTCACCGGCCATCTCAACGATCACCGCGGGTTTGCGGGGGTTCCGCTGCGCGTCGATTGAGATCGTGCCGGTCACCCCTGGGAAATCGCGCGTAGAGGCGAGGGCATCTCGCAGGTCCGGGCCGCTCAGGCTCTTGGCCCGCTTCATGGCATCGAACAGCAGCATGGCCGCGTCGTAGCCCAGCGCCGCCAGCCCGTCGGGAGTCTGTCCGCCGAACTCGCTGCGATACCGCTGGATGAACCCGCGCACCGCTGCGTCGGGCTGGTCCGGCGCGTAGTGGTTCGAGTAGAACGACCCGCGGATGGAGTCCTTGGCGATCTTGGCCAGCTGCTCACTGTCCCACCCGTCCCCGCCCAGCAGCGGGGCCGCGATGCCCGCTCGCCGTGCCTGAACCGCGATGTTGGCCACATCGGTGTAGTACCCCGGGATGAAGATCACGTCGGGATTCTGATTCCTGATAATGCCCAGTTGCGCGTTGAAGTCCTGCGCGCCACCCTGGTAGACCTGTTGCGTGACAATACGACCTCCCTGCGCCTCGAAAGCCTTGACGAACTCCTGTGCCAATCCGCTCGAGTACGCCTGGGCCTGGTCGTAGAGCACGGCCGCGGTCCGCGCCTCCAGCTCGGTCCGGGCGAACTTCGCGCACGCGTATCCCTGGAACGGGTCGATGAAGCACACCCGGAAAATCATGTCCCCGACCGCCGTCACCTGCGGGTTCGTGCTGGAGGGTGACACCATCGGCACGCCGGCGCGCTGAGCGATCGGCGCGCCCGCCATCGATCGGCTGGAGGCCACTTCGCCCAGCACAGCCACGACCCGGTCCTGGTTCACCAGCCGGTCGACCACCAGGGCCGCCTCCCGGTTATCGCCGCGAGTGTCGTACTCTACGAGCCGAATCGGGCGACCATTCAGTCCGCCGGCAGCGTTGAACTCCTTGATGGCCAGTTGGATCCCGCGGCTGGTAGAGACGCCGAATGTCGCCTCTGAACCCGTCAGGGACCCGTAGTGCCCTACCAGAACCGGCTCGCCGGTGGCCGCGCCAGGCTGTGCCCCGGTGCTCGCGCGCGCTGCAGAAGATGTGCCAATGACCAGGGCCAGAGCCCCGACCGCGAGCGTGGCCAGCATGCGCACGCCGTTCATTGTTCCGATGAGGATGCTCATCCGTTCGCTCCTAGGTAGTTCGGGAATGCCTGCGACCTCAGACGGGTCCTGTGGCACCCCATGCCCCGAATGTGGCACAGGGAGCATACCGACCTTACGCCCGAGATGCGTCCGGAACGCTTTCGCCGGAGAACTCAATCTGGATTCCACCTTCCCATGCAGACGGCCGTGGGTCCTCTCCTCAGACCGACGGGCCGACGGGTGCGCTGCGGGGCTTGGAGGGGTGGGGGGGCGTGGCAGGGCGGGGGGGAGTGGGGGGCGTGGGGAGCTCAAGACGGCCCGCCGCGTGCAGGGCGATAGCCCGCACCGCACGATGCGCCGAGTCGTGGATCTGGGCCCGGGACGTGCGGATGCTCCACCACAGAGCCCAGGGCATGGTCGGCGCGGTCAGCGGCAGGTACCAGTACCACGTCCACTTCGACCAACCCGCGGGAAAGTACGAAGCAATGAGCGATTCCGTCAGCAGGACTCCGGGCCAGATCGACAGCGCCAGCACGATCCCGAAAATCACCGGGCCCAGACGCTTCAGCCGCGACCTGGGCTCAATCAGGCAGCCATTTTCCACGCGATCGCGGACACGGGCCTCAACCACCCCGTCCCACGGCGTGCCGAACGCCGCAACACTGAACAGCGATCCCGTCGGTCCGGGTGACGTGAATCCCGGCAGCTTCCCGCGTCGCGCGGCCGTGTCCAGGCGTCGAATCACCTCATCAGGTGCATGATTGAACCGCACGAGGGGCAATGGCTCATCGAGCCCGATCGGCGGCCGTTCCTCCTCCGAAGTCGCCTTCACCGAAGGCTCCCTCCGCTGGTCCGGCAAGTCACCGGAATCGCCGGTGTTCGTTGATTGAGGCGTGTTCGTCATGCGGTCGTGCCGGTCGCTGAGAAATGCCTGCTTGTCGTGGGGGAATGGACGCGGGGGTGAGCAAGGAACGTGGAGGTCGCTTTGATGCCAAGGACGGCATCCGGGGGGAGCACCGCACCTCAGCCCGCAGGATAACCGCGCGATGGACGTGCATCCCGGGGCGAGAACCTGTCGGTTGCACCCTCTGGCATGCGCTGTGCCGGTATGGTGCCTGAGTGCCATGAGCCGTGTTCCAGCCCATCCCGTGTTGAGATTGGTCGGCGCGGATGTCGCCTCGGCACAACAGTCTGTACCCGATCCACATCCGGGCGAGAGCGTGCAGTGCACAGCCAGCCCCGGTCCCCCCCCCGCCCGTCAGCGTGTGGTTCAGTTTGGCGCCCTCGCTGCGCTTCAGACCGCCCGCACCAACGACAGGGGCTCTCGGGCCGAACGAGCGGCCAGGGCTGAGGTCGCCCGCGAGAACCTGTTGGCCTCGACGCTCTCCCCGGGTGACGCCCGATGGCTGATGGCCGTTCGAACCGCGTCGTGTCTGGAGGGAGGGCAGGCGGCGTTTCTGCCTCAGGATCGACGTCGAGCCCTGATGGCCGAAGGAGCCAGAGTCGGTCTGCGACCTTTCGACACAAGCCTCATCATCGCGATCGTGCAGGACAATGCCCGGCGCGGGCTGACGGCTCTTGGCGAAGAGAGCCGCTCCATGCTCACGCTGGTCGGGCAGGCGCACGACGCTTCGGGCGGCCTTGAGCCGGGCCGCATGATCAACGCAACCCTGGCCGGAGTCGTGCTCGGTGTCGTCTGGGCCTACCTTCTCATCGGCTGGGTGCTTGGTCAGTGAGCGGGCAAACGCTCTCCAGACACCTCCACCGGACCGGCCCGGCCTCAGAGGTGTGCGTCATGCCCTCTTCCAGGTCTCGCGTTTCCAAGACATCCGCTCCGGGTAGCACCGGACCACTGGTTGGTGACCGTGCGCCGAGGTTCCGGCTTCCGGATGCTGCAGGCGAGGTCCGCTCGCTCGAGGAGTTCCTGGGGCGTCCGGTCATTCTCTACTTCTACCCGGAGGCAGACACGCCGGCCTGCACGACTCAGGCCTGTGACTTTGACCGCGTGCTGCAGCGGGGCGGCCCCCTTGAGCAGTCGGGCGCTTCGGTGGTAGGGATCTCGCCCGATCCGGTGGAGCGCCTGGCCGAGTTCGCCAGGCGCTACGCCCTGCGGCTCACGCTGCTGACTGATCGGCCATCGAAAGACGGCATACCACGCACGATGGCCGCCTATGGAGCATGGGGTGCCAAGTCTCTCTACGGGCGCACCTACACCGGTGTGATCCGATCGACCTATATCCTCGATCCCGGCGGGCGTGTCGCCGCGCGGTTCATGAACGTCCGCGCGACCGGCCACGCCGACCGCGTCGTCAAGGCTCTACGGGAGATATTCCAGAGGTGAACAGGCACAGGCGAAGTCACGGCCTCCGCCGTGCTCACCGCCTTCCGCCCTGCGACTGATTGAAGAGCATCGGGGGCTGGAGCCGGTACACCGCGATGTTGCCCAGGGCGATGTGGTCGATCCTCGTGTTGAAGGGGACCACGAAGATCAACCGCAGTTTCCGCGTCTGATCGCGCAGCGGATTGACCGGTTCAAGATCGGTCATTGAAGTGATCGGTTCGCTGGGCGTGAAACGGATGCGGATGCGGTTCTCATGCTCGGAGATGAAGCCGATGCACGGGTGGCGCCCGCCGTTGGTATCGACGAGCACCGGCGCGCCCGACAGCCGGTGAGGCTCCCACAGCGGCTGGGCCAGCCAGAATGGCGAGTCCATGCTCACGTCCATCTGCACGATCACCTGCTGCGAACCGAGCGCATCGGTGATCCTGAAGTCACGGACGATCAACGTACGGTCGGTACCCCCGCGCGTGGCAAGCTGGTCTCGCCGAAGGTCAGCGGTGCCGCGGATGATGCTGTTGCCGTCAAGGACCAGACGGTCGGTGTCGTTCTTGGTCAACTGCAGCATGCCCAGCCCGTCATTGGCCGCCAGCGGCCCGGCCCCACCGGTGGCCTGAATGAAGGCGGTCGCGTCGAGCGGCCGCACGTGCGTCATGTCCAGAGGTGTTGTGGCGATGCCCTGGGTCATGAGTGAGTCGATCGCCGCGAGCCGCTCGGTCGGAGCGCGGAACACGCGGGAGGCCGTCGGTGCCAGTTTCTCCAGGTCGAACCGGATCCCCCGCACGTAGAGCGCGATCGGCTTCCACATCGGGTCGTTCGGCACGAGAAACTCGAACCCGATCGGGTTCGGGTCGCTGCCCGGCGGGGTCGCGAAGAACAACTTGATACCGTTGAAGAAGTTCAGCCCGTACGGGCCCGCCGAGCCGTCAGCCTTCCGGGTCAACTGGCTCACCACCGCGAAGGGCTGGCGGGTGATGGTGTTGGACGTTTCGCCATACCGCAGCACGAGCGTTGCCGCACCGACCCACGTGAGGACGTTGTTACCACGCTCTTCGAGTGCCGCTGAGGTGGGCTTCACCACGAACCCTTCAACCGCGACCGGGCCCGACGCGATCGGCTGGTTGCGGAGGTCCACGAGCGTGGCGGTGCTCACGGAGCCCTCGTTGAACACCATGCTGCGCTCGCGTTCGCGCCCGCGCATCAGGTCCGCCGCGTTCCCGCCCTCGACCCGGTACCGGGCCCGGAACTGGAACGCGTCCGGTGGTAGACGCCTGTAGATGATCTCTTCGTCCGGCGACAGACGCTGCAGGTGGCCCATCGCGGCCAGTTCGGGGTGATAGATCCCCAGCGGTCTGGATGTCGACAGTGCGCCCATCGAGACATGCGAGTAGAACCAGGCGGTCCACTGGTCTACGGGGATCCAGGGGCCGCCCGTGGCAATGACCGACCCTCCCGAAGCCGCGTAGTCCACCCCCATCAGTCCGAAGTCGGCCTTCGTGCGCGTATGGCTGATCGAAATCGTCAGGATGCCCCCGGCAATGATCGCGATGCCTACGCCGCAGAGTCCCCCGCCGACCATGTCGGCCGTCGGGTGCACACGAAGATTCCCTCGCACCAGCGAGTTCACCCCGGCGCTGAGAAAGGCCGCCGCCAGTGCGAACGGCACCGCCAGCGCCGCCCCCCAGGCGATGTCGGTGATCCACTGCGTTCCGCGGGTCTGCTCTAACAGCATCAGGCCCAGCGGCTCCCAGAACGCGAACGCCAGGGCGCCCGCAACGACCACGCACGCCAGGTGCAGCAGGCCGGAGAAGAACCCGCGGCCGACCCACACGATGACAATGCCGACCACCAGAAGCAGGACAACCAGTTGAAGGATCATGGGTTCTCGCCGGGCAGGGATGGCTCAGCCGTTGTCGGCCGTGCAGGACTGGGTAATCGAAACTCAGGAACCCCAACTCCCTCAACACATGGATGGGAAGCAGGGGGAGACTGGATCAGGCTTATGGCTTCGCGCCCGCCGTGCCCGCGGGTGCCGGTGCGGATGCGGCCGCTGGGACCGCGACCCGCTGAACTTCTTCAACGCTGGTCGTTCCCGCCAGAGCTTTGCGGATGGCGGCTTGCTGCACGGTGGGCAGGCCGCGCTTCCTCAGGGCCGCCTTCAGGCCAGCCATGTTGGCCGCGGAGATGAGGTCGCGTTCCTCATCGCCGAGTTGGTAGACCTCGAAGATACCTTCCTGGCCCATGTACCCCACGCCGCTGCAGGCCGGGCAGACCTCGGGGCGGTTCTTGATGAGGACTTGACCGCCCTTCTTGAACAACTGCTGGACCCGGCCCGGCTCGATGCCCAGCTTCTTGAGCATGTCGGGCGCCGGCGGGTAGGGGACCTTGCAGTTGGTGCAGAGTTTCCGCAGCAACTTTCCGAACACAACACCGCGAAGCCCCTTGGCCGCCAGCGGCCCGTCACCAACCGCACGCAGGTACAGCTCGACGGCGCTCAGGGCGCTGTCGGCCTTCAGGCACAAGTAGGTCCGCGTGCGATCCACGTCGCTCTTGGCGACCTCCTTGGCGGTGTTGGCGTCGGGCATCTCGGCCACCGCCAGCACGTCCGGGTCGCGACGCAGCATCGACCGAACCATCGTGGAAAAGTCCGCGCCCTCGGCCTGTGGGTCAAAGACCTGGTGCCGCACACCCTCCATCTGCAGTTGCAGCTCGATCTCCACCGCCTGCACGCTCTGCGTGTACGCGTCGTGCATGCCCATCACGGTGTACATCAGCGTGGTGCGTCCGCCGTCGGCCACGCCCGCCAGCAAGACCACCCCGCGCTTCTCGTCCTCGATGATCTTCCGCAGTTCTTCCATCTGCGGCTCCAGCAGCCCCAGCTCGTTGGGCGTTCGCCGAACGGCCGTGTCCGGATCGAACAGCATCGTCAGCCGCATGCCCCCGGAGACGCCGATGCTCGTGATCCGCACCTTGCGCCGTGTCTGGCCGACGTCGACGACGACTTCGCCGGTCAGTTTGCGGCGCCGGTCGGAGACGTCGAGCTTGGCCGCGCTCTTCCAGAAGTCCATCGCCTTCAGCGCCAGGGGCGCGGAGAGCGGCTCGCCCTGCGAGCGAACTCCGTCGACCAGTTGAGACGGGGCGTAGGTGCCGTCCTTCGTCGGGATGATGTCCACCTGCGACGCCCGTGCCGAGAAGGCCTTGAGGCAGAACTCTTCCGCCGTCGCACGGATTTCTGCCTCGGGTGAATCCTGCGGCGGGGCGGCTATCAGTTGTTTGTCGGCGCCGCGGATGGCCAGGCGCACTTCCGCCTTCCCCTTCTCAACCTTCCGGGCCTCGCGGCGGGCCGCCATTTTCGTGAAGATGTCCAGCCGGATCTTGAACTCATCGGGCACGCGATCGTCGCGGTTGGCCCCGACCGCGTACGCGCCAAGGCTGATCGCCAGTACGACGATCATCGCGCCCCAGCCGGCGAAGAACCCCGCCAGCCCCTCCACGGGCATGAGCACCGCCGCCGCCAGGGCGACAACCCCTGCGCAGAGGTGAAACAGGTTCCACTGTTCACGCGGCAGGAAGAACCGTGCCGCGTGCTTGTCGTAAATCGCGGAGATGACCCACGCCCACGCTCCCAGTGTCAGGAGCAGCAGCAGAGGCTTCCAGAACGAAACCAGCACGTACGCGTCCATCGCGGCCAGGGTCCCGGTCGGTCCGGCATGGGTGGGCATGAACGCGGGAGTGCTCAAGAGCGTGAGGTCCATTCCAGCTCCGTCGAAGGTGGCGGCCGGCAGGGGCACCCTCTGGCGCCCGGCCGCGGCGGGGTCGGCGGACGTCCCGCCGGGAGAAAGAGGATACCGCGCCTCGGGCGTCGGCGGTGAACCTGGGTCACACGAGACAGGACAGGTCGGCCCCAGCCCGGCCCGACCTCGGCAGAACGGCCCAGACATCGGGCGCGACGGGGTGGGGGGGCGGAGTGAGGACAGTGGGGGAGCCGGAAAGGTCAGCGCGTCGCCCCGCCCCCGAGTTTCTTCATCCGCATACGGAATTCCTCGACGTTGGGGCTGGCATCCTCTGCCACGCGCAGGTGGACGTACTCCTTCTCAACCAGTTCCACCAGCGAGCCGTTGAAGTCCACCATGCCGCTCTGGCGGGCCTCGATGCTCTTGAGGAACTCGCGCAATTCCCCTTCGCGTCCCTCCAGGATGTACTTGCGCACCACGGGGTTATTGATCAGGATTTCCAGCGCCGGGATCCGGTGGATCTCCGGGCGCAGCGTGGGCAGCAGTTTCTGGTAGACGAACGCGCGCATCTGGTACGCCAGCACGCGGCGCACCTGCTCGATCTCCTCCTGCTCGAACAGGCCGTAGATACGGCTGAAGGTCTGCGTGGTGCTCGAGGCGTGGATGGTCCCGAAGACCAGGTGCCCGGTCTCGGCGGCGTGGAGAGCGGCCTCGAATGTCTCGTTGTCGCGCATTTCACCGACGAGCACCACGTCCGGGTTTTCGCGCACCAGCGCGCGCAGCGCGATCTTGAAGTCCAGGCAGTCGATCCCGATCTCGCGCTGGTTGATGGTGGCCTTCTTGTCGGTGAAGATATACTCGATCGGGTCTTCGATGGTGACAATGTGGACGGGCTTGCGCTCGTTCACGTAGTCGAGCATCGCCGCGATCGTCGTCGACTTGCCCGACCCCGTCACGCCCGACAGCAGCACGATCCCCTGCGGCTGCATCGCGATGTCGCCCATGATCTGCGGCAGGTGCAGGTCCTCGAACCTCCGGATCGTGCTCGTGATCAAGCGGGCCGCCACCGACAGCTTCCCCCGGGCCTGGAACAGGTTCACGCGGAACCGGTGGTGCTCGTCGTAGTCGTACGCGAAGTCCACCGACCCGTACCGCTGCAGGTCGGCCATCTGCTGCTCGTCGAGGATGTGCTTCGTGATCGACAGGAACTCCTCCAGCGGCACCGGGGGCGTGTCCAGCGCCTTGAGCGACCCGCGCAGGCGGACCACCGGCGCCTTGCCCGTCTTCATGATCAGGTCCGACGCCTCGAACTTGATCGCCGCCTTCAGAAAGTCCCCGAAGCGGGTCGCGTGCGGGTCGTGCTTGGCGTCCGGGTCCAGGTGCACGTGCCCGGCGGGCTCTTCGTGCTTGCTGTGACGCTTGCGGTGTTCGATCGCGCTGTGTTCGCCCATGGGGCTCCCGGTCTGAGGTGAACGTTGTCGCCCGCACGGCGTTGGGTCGCCGGGCCGGCTCTGGGTCGGCACGAGTGGCCCCCTCCGTTCGCAGAGTGTACACCACGTGTTCCACGCCGCGGCCGACATCGGTCGCCCGGCGACCGTGGCGCCGATGCCCGCCTGCCCACCCGACAACGCCGGGATTCCACCGGCCCCTGTGCCCATGGGCGAGTCTGTACACTCGCGGCCTCACGGTCCGGCCTTCGCTCCCGTCACAGGGCACGCTCCGGCAGGCTGCAGCAGGCGATGAAATACCCCGTGCTCATCCTGATCGGTGTGGCCCTGGGCATCATCACCGGGCTTCTCCTCAATCGGGCGCTGACCCCCGATCACTGGTCCTCGGTCGGCGTCGGCGATGCCGCCGCATTCATGGCCTACCGCACCGCTCCTGGCCCCGACGGCGCCGATCTCAACGCCGGGGCCACCTGGGTCGCCCAGACCTACCGGGCCGTGGGAGAGGGTGCGAACTTCATCGGCCGGGCGTTCCTCGGACTGCTGCGGTTCATCGCCGTCCCGATGGTCTTCTTCTCGCTGATCGTCGGCGTGGCCTCGCTGGGGGCCACTTCGGCGCCGGGCTCTCCCGTGACGGGGTCCGGCGATGGCGCCAGCGGACGGGGTGGTGGGGGGGGTGGGGGGGGTGCGGGGCGGGCGCTGCTGCGGCTGGGGGGCAGGACGGTCCTGCTTTTCGCGGCGACGACGGCGGTGGCGATCTTCCTGGGCCTGGCGGTGGGGCACCTGGTCCGACCGGGCGAGGCGATCCCCCCGGACGAGCGGGCGCGCCTGACCGAGGCCTACGCCGGCGAGGCCGCGGGGCGCGTGGAGCAGGCCCGGGCCGTCAGCCCGACGGTCTGGAGCGTGCTGCTCTCGGCCGTTCCGACCAACCCGTTCGAGGCCCTGGCCCGGGGCGAGATGCTCAAGATCGTCGTGATGTCGGTGCTCCTGGGCGGGGCCCTGCTGACCCTGCCCCGCGCCAAGACGTCCGGAGTGCTCAACGCCTGCGAAGTGGCGGCGGAGGTCATGACGAAGATCATCGGTTGGGTGATGTGGACCGCCCCCGTGGCGGTCTTCTGCCTGATGGCCGAGGTCGCCTCGCGGACGGGCTGGTCGGTGGTCTCGGCCCTGGGAGTGTTCTGCCTGGCGGTGGTGGGGGGGCTGCTGCTGCACACGGCCCTGGTCTTCGCGCCGCTGCTGCGGTGGATGGGCGGGATGTCGCCGGTGGCCTTCGCGCGGGGGATGGCCCCCGCGCTGGCGGTGGCCTTCAGCACTTCCAGCAGCAGCGCCACGCTCCCGGTGACGATCCGCTGCGTCCGCGAGAACCTGGGCGTGCCGGCGCGGGTGGCCGCGTTCGTCTGCCCGCTGGGGGCGACGATCAACATGAACGGGACGGCCCTCTACCAGGCCCTCTCGGCCCTGCTCATCGCCCAGGTCTTCGGCGTGGACCTCACGCTGACGCAGCAGCTGATGATCGTGCTGACGACGGTGCTGGCGTCGGTGGGGTCGCCGGGGATTCCCGGCGGGGGCATCATCATGTTCATCGTGGTGCTGGGGTCGGTGGGGCTGCCGGTGGAAGGCGTGGCGCTGATCCTGGCGGTGGACCGGCTGCTGGACCTGTTCCGGACAGTGGTGAACGTGGTGGGCGATGCCGTGGCGGCGGTGGTCCTGGCCCGCTTCGAGCCGCCGGAGGTAACCGAGCCGGCCAACTGAGGGGCCGTCTGTTCCGGCGCTCCCGCTGAGCGTTCTGATGCCGGAAATTCGCCCAAATCGCTCACCACGGCGATTCTTGCGCCTGCACGCATCGTGCACGATCCTGTTGCACACCGCTGCGTTCAACACCTGATCAGCAGCAATCTTCGAACTTGAGTTGAACACGCCCCGATATGAGACAGCGAACGAGGACAGGGACGTACAGACTCGGTCCAGGGGAGGGGACAGCGGCGCCGACGCCGCAACCGTCACGCGCTTGCGCGGCCGAATGGCCTTCCGCGCGGTATCCTCCCCCCGTGACCGACCCCGCTTCTCGACATGAGCACGTGCCGGTGCTCCTCGGGGCAGTGGTGGATCGGCTGCTGCCGCTGGGTCGGGCGGCACCGCGCGTGATCGCCGACTGCACCGCCGGGCTGGGCGGGCACGCCGTCGCGCTGGCGCGCCGCGCGGTCGAACTGAGCGCCTCGCTCCCCCCCCCCAGCACCCCCAGCACCCCCGGCACGGTGTCGCGGACCAGCGAGCCTGAAGGCGTTGATCTGGTCAGTGACGCGGGCGGCCGCGACGGCAGCAACCCGGGCCTCCTCAAGGTCGTCCTGTTCGATCTGGACCCCTCGAACCTCCAGCGCGCTGCGGCGCGGGTGCGGGCCGAGTCCGGGGCTGATGTGGTGGCCATCCACGCCAACTTCGCCGAGGCGCCGCGCCGCTTGGCGGAGGCGGGGCTGCGCGCCGACGTGGTGCTGGCCGACCTGGGCTTCGCGTCCAACCAGGTGGACGATCCTGGGCGAGGGCTGAGTTTCTCGCGCGACGGGCCGCTGGACATGCGACTGGACCCCGGCTCGTCCTTCTCCGCCGCTGACCTGGTGGCCTCGGCCTCGGTGGAGGAACTCGAGCGGGTGATCCGCGACTACGGCGAGGAGCGTTACGCGCGGGCCGTCGCCCGGCGCATCGTCGAAGCCCGCCGCGAGGCGCCGATCCTGACCACCGGACGGCTGGCGGAGATCGTGCGCTCGGCCGTGCCCCCCTCGCCGCCGCGTGGTGGTGGAGGTGGGGGTGGGGGTGGGGGTGGAGGTGGGGGTGGGGGTGGGGGTGGGGGTGGGGGTGGGGGTGGGGGGGGGCGGGGCATTGACCCGGCGACGCGGACGTTCCAGGCATTGCGGATCGCGGTGAACGATGAACTGGGGAACCTCTCCGCGTTGCTGGACGCGGTCGAGCGCGCAGTGCAGGCCCTGCGCTGCGGGGATGGGGCATCTTGGCTGGCCCCCGGCGCCTCGGTGGGCATCATCGGGTTTCACTCGCTGGAGGACCGCCCCGTCAAGCAGGCGTTTGCCCGGCTGGTGGCCGCCGGACTGGCCGAGGACCTGACCTCCGGCCCGGTGACGGCCGACGAGCAGGAGTGCCGGGCCAACCCGCGGGCACGGTCGGCCAAGTTCCGAGCTGTGCGGCTGACGTGAGGGGCAGGGGGACAGTGGGGAGGAAGGGGGGAAGTCTGGATCACGGCGGGCCCGTTTTAGTGTCCCCGGCGAGCAGGGATCGACGATACACAGTGCAGCATGGGTGGCGATGGGGATTGGACCGCGGCGAAGTCCGCCGCGACGGCGGAAGCATCGGCCCCGCAGGATGCGGGCGATGTGGATGCGCGCCCGGCGACTCTCTCCAGCCCAAGCACCCCCCCCATCCCTCTAACCCCCCGCACCCCGGATCAAGGACGACTCACGGTGACGCGCGAACACAAACTGGCCCTCATCATCGGCTTCTCCATCCTGCTGGTTGTCGGCGTGCTCGTCGGCGACCACTTCAGCAAGGCCCGCACCGACCGGGTCAACCCGGCGCTGCTTAGCGCGGACCCGGCCACCGGGTTGCAGCCGGACCTGCAGGCCTCGAACACCCCGGCCACGACCCGCGCTGCGGGCCTCACGCCGGGCGGGGTCAGCAGCGGCGCGGACGTGGCGATGTCTGGCAGTGGTGCTGGAGGGGGGGCGGGGGGTGGGGCGATGCCTCCCCCGGCGCCGATGGCCATCGAGATGGGCGCGCCCGCGGGTCTGCCGGTGCTGCCCGATGGTGGGCTGGCCGGTGAAGGCGGCCCGATGATCCCGCCGGCGACCATCCTGGTCGGGCCGAGCGAGCCGCTACCCTCGCCTGTGGTGGTGGTGCCGCCGACGATCACCCCTCCATCCCAGGCCGGTGATCCGGGGCGGGCTTCGACCATCCCGGGCTTCGTGCCGGTGCCCGAGCGCGCACCAACAACCCCGGTCCCGCCGGCCCAGGCGCAACTCCCGCTCTCGACCGGGCGACTCATCAGCCACCCGGTCCGGCCCGGCGACACGCTCTACCGGCTGGCGCAGCAGTACTACGGCGACTCGAAACTGTGGGAGCCGCTGGCGGAGTACAACCGCCGTCTGCTGGGGCCGGGCAACCGGCTCTCGGTCGGCGTGACGCTGCGGATCCCGCCGCGGGATGTGCTGCTGGGGCGTGCCCGGCTGGGTGAGCAGGGTTCACCGATCACATCGCCCACGACCGGGCCGGGCGCTGCACCGTCCACGCCCTCATCGACACCGGCGGCCCCAGGCCGAGCCGCCCCGGCCACGCCGGCGCGAACGGCCGTGGCCGGAACCGCGGCGACGACCGAGTACGTGGTGCAGCGCGGCGATACGCTGGGGGAGATCAGCCTGAAGATGCTGGGTACCTCGCGGCGCTGGCGCGAGATCCTGGAACTCAACCGCTCGGTGATCCGCGATGAGAACGCGCTGACGGTCGGGACGCGCCTGCGCCTGCCGGCGGGGGGTGCGGGGGGTGCGGGGGGCGCTTCAGGAACTTCGGGGCGGAGGTAAACCGGTGTTCGCGAAGGTCTGCGTGCTGATCCTGTGTGTGGGTGTTTCGGCCAGCGCGCTGCTGGTGCTGCGTCAGCAGCGGCTGGTGGCGGTGCACCGCATGGCGCAGGTGCAGCGGGACATCGCGCAGTCGGACCGGGACCTGATGACCCTGCGCGTGCGGCTGGCGCAGGCGATCTCGGTGGGGCGTGTGGAGCGGATGGCCGCGGTCATGGGGCCGTTGCGTCCGATCGGTGTAGACCCCGCCGACCAAGTCGGGGGCGTGGGGTACGCGGTCGCCGAGGGTGAAGAGCAGGGGCCCCGCCGCCGCTGAGATGGGGCGGGCGCAGCGCGTGTTCGGACGGCCCGCGAACAGGTCAACACAATCAGGTGAGGTCGGCATGGCGTGGCGACGGAGGACCATCGGGGGGCAGCGCAGCGACCGGATCGATGTTGTGGCGCTGACCGCCGTCGCGGCGATGACCCTGCTGATGGTGGGGCTCATGGCCCGGATCGTGCAGCTGCAGGTGTCGCCGTCGGAGAACCTCCGCCGATTCATGGGCTCGCGGACCAGCGAGGTGGTCGAGCCGGGACGGCGGGGTGACCTGCTCGACCGTCGCGGGCGCCTGCTGGCCGCGACGCGCTTCGGGTACCGCGTGTTCGTCGACCCGGAGCACTTTCCCAAGGTGGCCTCGCCCCGTTTCGCCGAGTCGGTCGGTCGGGTGGCGGAGACCATCGGGCGTCCGGTGGATGAGGTTCGCTCACGGATCGAGGCGGCGATGGCCCGCAACGAGCGCCTCCGTGCCGAGCAGGCCGCGGGCCACCATCCGGGCCCTGAATCAGCGACGGAGCCTCAGGACGACGAAGCCCCGCGGGATGACGAGGCGGGCGCACGCCCCTCCGCGAGGCTGGCAAGGTACGTGGTCCTGACGCCGACGGTGCTTGACGACTCGCGTGTCGATGCGGTGAAGCAGCTGCGCATCCCCGGCCTGCACCTGGAGCGGCGTGCGGTGCGCGAGTTCGCCGATGAGAACCTCGCCGCGGCGCTGGTGGGCGTGGTGGGGTGGGACGGCCACGGGGCGATCGCCGCCGAGCGTGTGCTGGAAGAGCGGATGCAGGGGCGGGACGGCACTTTCTCGTTCGTGCGCGATGCGGCGGGTCGCCCGCTGTGGGTCGAGCCGGGCGGGTGGACCCCGCCGGTGCCCGGCGAGGACGTGCGTCTGTCGATCGACCTGGCGATCCAGGCGATGCTCTACGAGGAACTGCACCGGGGCGTGGTGGAAGCCGACGCCCAGGGCGGCCGGGGGATCATCCTCGACCCGGCGACGGGCGAGGTGCTCGCCATTGCCGACATCGTGCGCAGCGCCTCCGGGGTGGTGGAGTATGACTGGAAGACGCTGATCCCGCGGGACAAGGGTCGCGGTGGCGTATCCGGCCCGCGCTACCGCACCGTGGCCAGCGACCCCGGGCGGCTGGTGCACCCGTCGCTGGCGCGGAACCGGTGTATAGAGGACGTGTACGAGCCCGGCTCCACGTTCAAGCCCTTCGTGTGGGCGGTCGTCACCCAGATGGGCGCGGCCAGGCCTGATGAGGTGTTCGACACGGGGTGGGGCTCGTGGACCACGCCCTACGGGCGGGGCATTTCCGACGTGGTGAAGCGCCAGTCGCAGTCGTGGCGCGATGTGCTCGTGAACTCGTCGAACATCGGGATGGTCAAGGCGTCCTCACGCCTGACGTTCGCCGACCTGCGCGACGCGGTGCTGCGGTTCGGGTTCGGGTCCAAGACCGGGATCGGGCTACCGGGGGAGACCCGCGGGCTGGTGACCGAGGCCAAGCGCTGGACGAACTACACGCAGACGTCCGTGGCGATGGGTCACGAGATCGCGGTGACCCCGGTGCAGATGGCCCGGGCCTTTGCGGTCTTCTGCCGTTCAGGCCCGGAGTCCGGGACGATCCCCCCGGTGACGCTGCTGGCCCCGCCCCGCGGGGCCGAGGTGACGGGGCCGCGCGTGCTCTCGCCCGAGGTGGCCGCGTTGACGCGTGAGACCATGCGCGGCGTGACGGCACGCCTCGATGAGAACCTCCGGCGCGAGACCGGCGAGAGCGACTGGCAGTACGAACTGTTCGGCAAGTCCGGGACGGCGGAGATCCCCCTGGGGCTGCCGCCGCCCGGGCAGCGCCGGCCGCGCGGCAGCGACGGGTACTTCCGCGGGCAGTACAACTCGTCGTTCATCGCCGGCGGCCCGGCGGAGCGGCCTCGGCTGGTGTGCCTGGTGGTGATCGACGACCCGGCGCCGTCGCTGATCGCCCGGCGGCGGCACTACGGGGCGTGGGTGGCCGGGCCGGTCGTACGGCGCGTCATGGACCGCGCGCTCACCTACCTGGGTGTTCCCGCCAGCCGCACGCCCTCGGGCGAGGGGCCGACGCACGCGGAGTGAGCGGGGCGGGCTGCCGGGCAACACCGGTCAACGCTGGCCGGCGCGCATCTGCTGAACCTCCTGCGGGCGCAGGAAGTTCTCCAGCAGGCGGCGGTCGTTGGCGTTGATCACGCCGTTGCGGTCGAGGTCGGCCTCTTCCTGGTACGTACCGCCGAGCTGGATCAGTGAGTACAGGTCGTCGATGGTGACCAGGCCGTCCTGGTTGACGTCGCCGGACCCGACGGGGATGGAGACGTTCTCCAGCCGGGTCACGCCGTAGCGGCCCGAGAGTTCGCGGGCGACGATGGTGATGCTGTTGGCGCCGGGCGGGATGTTGCCGGGGTTGCGCCGGAACTCGAAGCGGTCGTACTGCGAGCACTGGTTGGCCGGGCCGATGAGAGTGAGCGGGTCGGACGCGGCCGGAGCGTTGACCAGCAGCCAGACGTCGGTGGTGGTGCGGTCGTTGGCGATGACGCGCAGTTCGCTCTGGCCGGGTTCCAGGTTGAGGGTGAACCCTCCGCCGCTGGGCGTGATGTCCTGGAGGGTGACCGAGGGCGCAGCGCGGTCGACGTAGAACACCTGCCGGAACTGGGTGAAGATCGGTGCGCCGCCGTCGGTGCGTCGCCGATAGGCGTGCACGGTGAGGTAATGGACGCCCTCATCGAGGAGGCTGGTGTTGATGACCTGGCGGTAGACGCCGACATTGCCGGTGCCGTTGGGGCCGGCGATGGGGGCGTTCTGGGTCAGGAACCGCTCGAAGCCGCCGTCAACCTGGAGGCTGGCGGGCTGGTCCCACGTGCCGTTGCCGTTGAAATCGCGGAAGCCCTGGTTGATCTTGAAGACGGCGAAGTCGTCCCAGTTGGGGTCGAGCGGATCGGTCTTGACGGTGTCGAGACGGATCTCGAACTGGGGTGTGGTGATGACCTGGATGGGGGTGCTGCGGCGACGGAAGAGCGGCACGCTCTGGTCGTCCGGCGGGATGACGTCCCCGGCGAAGCGCACCTGGGTGGTGGGGTTGATGTTGAGGACCTGCAGCGTGCCGGAGGGGGCTGCGGGGCCATAGACCACATAGCCGCGGTGGTGCGAGACGCCGGCGCTGTTGACGTTGTTCGGGACGGTGAGCACAACACGACGGTTGGCGTCCACGGTGAGGACCTGCGGGATGGCGCCGGCGTTGTTGACCACGGGGTCGTTGGCGGCGCCCGAGAGTTCCCACAGCCTCGTGCCCGGCGGGAACGAGGTCTGCACGTTGCGGACCTGGCGCGTTGAGCCGGTCTCGGCGTCGTAGCGGTCGTTGAGGCCGACCAGGAGGCTGGCGGCGGCCGAGGTGCCGATGGCGGAGGGCGGCTGGGTGCCGCTGTTCCAGTTCGAGCGCTCGATGACGAGCACGTCGTTGAGGCTCTGGTTGACGGGGTCGGTGCCGTTGAGGATGTAGAAGTAGTTGCGCGGAGCGCCGGGCAGGTTGGCGTTGTCGAGGCGGACGTAGCCGCCGGCGATGCGCACCAGGCGACGGAGGAAGTCGTTGTGGTCACCCAGGGCGGTGGGGTTCCCCTCGCGCGGCCAGAAGCCGCGGTTGGAGAACCGGGTGTGCATCTCGCGCGAGTTGTAGTAGATCAGCGGGATGCCCGAGCGGAACAGCACGTACGCGTTCTGCACCAGGCCCTGCTGGTCCTCGCCGGGGAACCCGGGGGCCGAGCCTCCGCTGCCGGTTGATCCGTTGTCGTGCGAGAAGACGTGGTGAACGCCCTGCGAACCGTTGTTGAACCCGTCGTCCTGCGTATCGATGGAGGCGTTGAGGACGCTGGCCCAGCCACCGAAGCCGCGGGCGTTGAGCAGGTCGCGGAGCTGCCCGGCCTCGTTGAGGTCCAGGGTATCGCGGTTGCCGAAGCCGTCCTTGTTGCGGATGTACGTCTGGACGAACGCGTTGGACTCGACGGACTCACCGAACGAGAAGGGTGTCGCGCGGGCACCCCAGGGGGTGATGCGTCGCTGGTAGACGATGGGGTCGTAGAAGTTGTTCCAGAACCAGACGGGGATGTGCTTGGCCGCGTCGAGGCGGAAGCCGTCCACCCCGTGCACGTCGATGAGCCATTGGGCGGAGCGGATCAGCAGCCCGGTGGCGTTCTCCGGAATCGGCGTGGCGGTGGGGCTCAGAGGGTCGGCGGTGTTGAAGGGATAGACGGTCCAGGAGGCCCCGTCGCCCTGTGCGCCGAAGTTGGTGAACGTGAGCGGGGTGAGCGCGGTGTCTGGGTAGAAACGCCGGTTGTTGGGGTCGGGCCTGTTCCGCACCGTTCCCGGGGGTATGTTCTGCGGGTTCGGGCCGATGGGATGCCTGATGAACTGGTAGTTCTTCTGCTGCGCGATGTCGATGAGCCCGACCAGGTCGCCGTTGAAGAGGTTGTAGTTCGGGTCGTTGGGATTGGTGGACTGGGTGGTGCCGTCGTTGAAATCTCCCCAGAAGTCCGGCCCGGAGCCGGGGAGGTAGAAGCCCGGCCAGCCGCCCGCGGCGATGAATCCCTGATCGCTGGTGCGCGCGCCGTTGTGGTTCATGATGAGGTCGGGGTACACGAAGACGTCGGCCGTCTTCAGCGCCTGCATCATGGCCCTGAACGAGTTCTCGGTGCCGTAGATCGTCGGTGAGCCCGGTGTTCCGAGGTCGAAACGGTCCCAGGGGTCGTAGCCGGGCGAGCCGAAACTGGCCTTGGTCACCGGTGGCAGCCACAGACCGCCGTACCCGGCCATGAACAGGTCGGGCGTGCGAGATTCAATATTGGCCCAGGAGGTCTCGAACCACTGGAGCAACACGCGACGGTCGCTGGCTCGGGCGTGCCCTGTGGTCAGCGCAAGGGCCAGGACGCACGCGGCCGACATTCCCGCAGCGCACACCAGCCTCCGCACGCTGAGCCCTGCGGACTGCGTACGCGATCCGAGAGCCGTACGGGCACGCTTCGAACTCATCAGCGTGTTCATTCCAACTGTCCTCCGGCAACGGTCCGTCACGGCGGTTGCCGAGAGGCCGTGCGATACTCATCAGGATGATCCCTGATTGTTGCCCCTGTCCCAGCCGACAAGCGGGCACCAGCGGTAGTTCATGGTGAATATACCCGACGTCGTGCGAACGGCCACCGACCAGCCCCCGATTGTGTCTACAGGCCGAAGTGATCAAGCTCGCTGTTGGGAACCTGTTCAGCCTCAGGGAGTTGGCACGTTGGCGATGACACCCGCGGGCAAGAACGGTGAGCGGCCCTCGACCACCGCCTGACGCGCCCCGGTCGCGACCACCTGGTGTATGAACTGTCGGTACTCCGCCTCGGCCACGGCCAAATCGGCCTCGAAGTACGACCTGAAGACCTGGACCCCCAGGGTCCGGGCAAGCGTGAGGGCCGTCGATCGCTCGGAGGTCGGCCCGACGCGCCGGCGTGTCTCGGTGATGACGTGTGTGCCCAAGCCGCCCCGGGCCGCATCGAGCAGCATGCGCTGCAGGGCCGGGCGGTGCTTCCCGCCGGCACCCTCGTTGAGGAAATGGATCAGGGCCCAGACCTGGGCGTAGTACCCCGTAGCCGAGTCCCCACCCTGCGACAGCAGCGACTCTGTGCTGGCGTTGAGCAGGCGGTCGAGCGGGACCAACTCATCGCGGGCGACGGCGTCGCGGAGGCGGTCGAAACGTTCGGTGTTGGACCAGGGCGTAAAGACAACCGCTCGACCATGCCAGCGGTGGCCTTCCATGTACGCCGCCAATCCCTCCTCGGCCCACAGCGGCAGCCGCTCAGCGAACGTGCTCTGCGTGTACTGGTGCCACCCTTCGTGAGCGGCCACGGCCATCGTGTCGGCCGCCCCGATGTCGAACAGGTAGGCTCGGCCGCCGATGGCAAAGCCGCCGCGAGGGATGCCCGTGAGTGCCCGCCCGCGGTCGCCCAGGTGCATGAGCGTGAGGCGTTGCCACTGGGGGCGCGACGCCATGATGTAGCTGGTCATCGGGGCGGTGGGCTGCGGCAGGGGCACGATCGCCGACACGTAGTGGTCCACCGCGGCCTCCAGGAAAGCCGGCAGACGACCACGGATCACCTCCGACGACTCGGTGGTGTAGAGGGCGAACCGCGGTGTGCGGATCAGCATGCCCGGAGCATCCTGGAATGACCAGGGCTCACTGGTGAACAGGGGAGCCTCGCTCGGTCGGGAGGATGCGGTGTCTACCGGCTGCAGGCCCGACGCCTGACGCTGCTCGGCCATGGAGCGCACGCCCGGCGAGACCGCGCCCCATCGGCCCGCGGTGCCCGTCTCGGCACATCCCCATCCACCGCAGGTCGCAAGACCCGACAACCCGAGGCTCGCTGCGGCCAAGGCCGCGCCCCGCCGCACTCCGAAGGCCGGAAAGCGGCGGTTCATGCCAGCGACCTCAGGGCCGCCTCGATGCGATCGAGATTCGCTTTGGCCTGGTTGAGTTGCGATCGTGATTCCTCCACCAACCGGGCCGGGGCCCGCTCAATGTACCCGGGATTGGACAGGCGGCCCTCCAGAGTAGCGATTTTTTTCTGCTCCTCGGCTCGTTCCCGCCCGAGGCGTTCACGTTCTGTTCCTTCATCGACCTGATCGGCCAGATCGCTGAGGGCGTTCTCCTCACCTTCGATGACCAGCAGCGTGGAGGTCCCGCCCGCGGCCGGGGGTGTTCGGAGAACCTGGGCAAGGCCGGCAAGAGTCTGGACCGCCCCGTTGCCGTCCGCGACGACACGCGCGAGATTCTCGGACGCGTGCAGCGTGATGCGGCGCTTTGGGGGGACGTTGTGCTGGGCGCGCACGGCGTTGATCGCCGAGATCAGCGCCTTGACGCGCCCGAAGCGTTCCTCGGCCTCGGGGTCATCCAGCCCTGCATCGACCCGTGGCCATGAGCAGAGTGGGAGGGTCGGCCCTTGTTCCAGCGTCAACCCGCGGACAGGCCCCGGCGGGAGCGTGCTCAGGTACTCGTGCACCGCCTGCGTGACGAACGGCATCACCGGGTGCAGCAGGCGCAGGATCGTTTCCAGCGACGCCCGCAGCACGGTTCGCTGAGCCGGATGACCCGCGACCGTCGGCTTGATCGCTTCGAGATAGAGATCGCAGAAGTCGCGCCAGAGCAGGTCGTACGCGCACTCGGCATAGTCGGCGAACTCGAATCTCCCAAGGGCCTCGTTGGTGCGGCGCACCGCCCCGGCCAGGCGAGAGAGCATCCACCGGTCGACCAGCGGCAGGTCTGCGGGCGACTCGACGGACTGCAACGCCCCGGCGGCGGCGTGCGGTGCCAGGATCGACTGGACGTAGCGGGCCGCGTTCCAGAGCTTGTTGCAGAAGTTGCGTCCCTGATCGAAGCGCGGCGATGTGTTGCGGCCCGTACGCGGGTCCTTCTGCACGGGCATGCGCACGTCCTGCGTCTGCGTGGTCATCTGGCAGAGCGAGAATCGCAGCGCATCGGCGCCGTGGCTTTGGATGATGTCGAGCGGGTCCACGCCGTTCCCGGCCGATTTGCTCATGCGCCGGCCTTCACCGTCCTGCACCACGGCGTGGATGAACACATCGCGGAACGGCGACGGGCCTTCGCCGCGCCCGTGCCGCGACAGGTCGGCCTGATCGGGGAAGCCGGCGGGGAGCAGGTAGCGGTTCATCATCACCATGCGCGACACCCAGAGGGTGATGATCTCGCGCGCGGTGGAGAGCACGGCCGTGGGGTTGAACGCGCGCAGAAGGCCGGCGGTCTGTGGGTGAGCCTCGGGGTCGGGCCAGCCCAGCGTGCTCAACGGCCAGAGCGCCGACGAGAACCACGTATCGAGGACGTCGGGGTCGCGAACGTAGCCGTTGGCCTCCAGGAACTGCACGGCCTCCGTGTCGTTCTCGTCGCGGACGCAGGCGTAAGTCGTGAGCGGCGCATCATCGTCGGTTCGGGGGGGTTCTGTGAGCGGTTGCCCTGTGAACCACACTCGGCCTTCCTCGGACAATTGCCGTTCCTTGGCGAAGAAGTCATGCTCCGGCACAGCCAGGTACTGAAAGCCCGTGCGGCTCCAGACCGGGATGCGGTGCCCCCACCAGAGTTGGCGAGAGATGCACCAGTCACGGATGCCCGCGTGCCACTGCTCGTAGGTCTTGCGGTACCGCGGAGGGTGAAACTGCACCTGCCCAGACTCGGTCGCGCGGTTGGCCGCCCCCGACAACCGGTCGTCGGTCACGCGGCAGAACCACTGGTCGCTGAGGTACGGCTCGATGACCGCCTTGCTGCGGTCGCTGAACTTCAGCGTCTGGGTGTACGGGCGCTGGCCTTCGAGGTAGGGCACGTCCGTCCCGTCGATGCGGTGCTGTTCCAGGATTTCGAGCACGGCCTTGCGCGCCGGGCTGAGTGAGCGCACGGAGTCGGCGGTCTGGAGCATCTTCTTGTCGAAGAAATGCTCCATGAACGCTCCCGCTGACTGGTCGGTGAAGTCGGCCAGATCGTCCATGCCGATCTTGCCGTCGGCGGTCATGATGTTGATCATGACCTTGCCCGCGCTGTTGTCCCTGATCTGCTCGGCATACTTCAGGCCGAGTTCGTAGTCGTTGGTGTCGTGGGCGGGGGTGACCTTGAGGAAGCCGGTAGCGAACTCGGCCTTGGGGTCGGCACGCTCCTCATCGGTGCGGGCGTACTGGCGGGGGAGCACGACGTACCCCGACGTGTCCTCGATGATGGGAAGGACGCGACCGATGATCGGGAGCTGAGCCCACAGGCCGCGCAGCGCCGCGGCACGCGGGTCGTGCTGACTGACCGCCACGGCCGTATCACCCAGATAGGTTTCCGGGCGCGTCGTCGCAACCGTCACCCACGCGGGCTGGCCGGCGGGGTGTTCGCCGGCGCCCGGGTAGCCGCGTCCGGCCAGTTCGCCCCAGGTCACCGGTGAGGTCTCACGGGCGGTGCCGCCCGACCACCGGACCAGCGGGTAGCGCAGGTAGTAGAAGGCGGTGGGCACCTCCTGCTCGTAGCACTCGTCGTCGGCGACGGCGGTCTGCAGGATCGGATCCCAGTTCACCAGGCGCTTGCCGCGGACGATCAGCCCGTCGCGGAAGAGGATGAAGAACGCCTCGCGCACGGCCCTGGCACAGATCGGGTCCATCGTGAACCGCTGGCGCGACCAGTCGCAGGAGCAGCCCATGGCGCGGAGCTGGTCGGTGATGCGAGCCTCGTACTCGTCCTTCCAGGCCTGGACCCGCGCGATGAACGCCTCGCGCGTGAAGTCCGCGCGGCGCTTCTTCTCCTCGGCCCAGAGGCGTTTCTCCACCACCGCCTGCGTGGCGATGCCGGCGTGGTCGGTGCCGGGCATCCAGAGCACCTCGAACCCCTGCATCCGGCGCCATCGGGAGAGGATGTCCTGGATCGTGTTGTTCAGCGCATGGCCCAGGTGCAGCGCGCCGGTCACGTTCGGCGGGGGGATGAGGATGCAGCAGCCCGGACGTGAGGCGCCCGGACGGTGCGTCGGAGTTGCCCCGGGATCAACCCGGGACGGGTCGGCACGCCACAGGCCCGCCTTCTCCCAGGCCTCGCGGATGCGCGGTTCGTGTTCCGACGGCACATACGCCTTGGCCATGAGCGCATCGCCCGGCTGGACGTTCGGGTTGGGGGTGGTGGACGAAGGTGTGCTCATGGGTGCCGATCGTATTCGGCGGGAGGGCCCGGGCCCGCGGCTCTATCCTTGGGCATGATGGATCGACCGCAGCCGAGGGGGAGCGTGAACGTCCGCAGAACGTGGCGCTGGACACTGGCATCCGGCCAGAGCCAGCTGCGAGCGTTGCTGCTGCTGCTTGTGCTGACCGGCGTGCTGGGCACGATGATCGTGCTGCTGGCCCGTTCACTGAGCGGACCGGCGATGCCCGAGGGCATCCCGGAGACTCTGCGCGACTCGGAAGCGATGCGGCAGGACGTCGACAGTATCCCGGACGTGCTGCGCGCCTCCGAGCGGTACATCACCGAGGGGCGGTTCTCCGAAGCGGTGATCCTGGCGCACCGGGCACGCCAGAGGTTCCCCGAAGATCAGCGGATCCGCCTGCAACTGGCCCGGGCGCGCACTTTCGCCGAGCAGTACGAGTTGGCGGTCGAGGAATACCTCGAAGCGCTGCGGATCGGTCCACGCGACCCCGGCATCCACAGTGAACTGGCGACGGTCGCGAACAGGGCCGGACGCCTCGACCTGGCCCTGGAGCATTTCGAAGTGGCGGCGGCCAAGGAGCCCTCGAACGACCGGTACCTGTTCTACCTGGCCATGGTGCAGCTCAAGAGCGGCCAGCGAGACAAGTGCCAGGCCACGCTGCTGCGGGTCCTGCGCGTCAACCCTGAGGTGGCCGAGGCGTGGGGCACACTGGCAGAACTGCAGTTCCAGGACAACAACCTCTCCATCGCGTCGGACCAGATCGCCCGCGCGCGTGAACTGGCCCCCGCCGAACCGCGCTGGCGGCTCGTGCAGGCACGCATCATGATCCGCCAGAACAAGCCCGAGGAGGCTGTCAACCTGCTCAGCGGACTCCCCGCCGAACTGCTCCGCGAGAAGGACTATCTCCGCGTGCTGGGCGAGGCATACGGCCTGATGGGCCAGCCGATCTCCGCCGCGGCCCTGTACGGGCAGGCCCGGAACTGGTCCCCGAACGACCCGGAGTTGAACTACCAGGAGGCGCTCTGGTGGGAGCGCGCCGGCTCCATCGACCAGGCGATCGAACTGGCCCGCGTCGCGGCCCGTCTCGGTCACCCGCAGGGATCCGGGCTGGTCGAGCGACTGGTCGCACGACGTGAAGGGCGAGCCCCGTCAAACTGAGTCCGAGTTGGGGCAGCAGGGTGCCCTGACGGCTTTGGCCGATGACGGTGGTGGTTTTGCCGCGGTTGCAGGGTTTGTGGCGATCGGAGGCTGCTGATGCGGTTCGTGAAGATGCACGGCCTCGGGAACGACTATGTGTTCCTCGACGCCTTTACCGAGCCCGCACTCGAGACCAGACACGTCCTGCCGGAGCTCGCCCGACGTCTTTCGGACCGCCATGCCGGCGTCGGCTCCGACGGGCTGATCATCATCGCTCAGCCCGACGGGCGCGATCCCGGGGCCGACATGCGCATGCGCATGTTCAACGCTGACGGCTCGGAGGCCGAGATGTGCGGCAACGGGCTGCGGTGCGTGGCGAAGTTCGCCCATGACAGGCTCGGCTTTCGTGACGGGACGCTGCGCGTCGCGACCGGCGCTGGTCTGCTGGACGTGCTGATCCACGCCGAGGGCGGCATGGTCGTCTCGGCAACGGTGAACATGGGACGGCCCGTGCTCGAGCCCGAGCGCGTGCCGCTGCAGATCGAACGACTGAGTCGCGGCCCCCGCGCACACGAATGGGTATTGGCGGATGGTGGGGCGGTTGGGGAGGCGGAAGGGGTGGAGGGGGGGGGGGCGAAGCCGTTCGTCGCGGTCTCGATGGGCAATCCTCACGCGGTGTTCTTCGCTGACACGGAGGACAGAGACTCAGGCGATCAGGCACGGGATGACCTGTCCCTTCTGGCACGCCAGGGTCCGGTGTTGGAGACGCACGCGGCATTCCCGCGCCGGGCCAACATCCACCTGGTTCGGTGTCCGTCCCGCGATCGGGCGCGGATGATCACCTGGGAACGCGGGGCGGGCCTGACGCGTGCCTGTGGCACGGGTGCGTGCGCGGTGGTGGTCGCCGGAGTGCTGACCGGGCGGCTTGAGCGCGAGTGCACCGTCGAACTGCCGGGCGGTGTGCTGCAGGTCCGATGGGATGCGCGTGACGGCACGGTCTCCATGCGTGGACCGGCCGAAGATGTCTGTTCGGGCGACTGGCCCGAGCCCGGTCCGTCACCGCGAGCGCTGGAGCCGGTGATGCTGATGACCGAGCGGCTGGTGCTGCGGCCGTTCTCGATGCACGATGCTCCGCGAGTGGTCGAACTGTGCGCCGACCGGGCCATCAGCGAGGGAGTGCCGCTGATCCCGCACCCGTACACGCTCGGCGATGCGAGAGGATGGCTGGCCCGGCACGACGCCCTGCGACGCAGCGGGCATGAGCTGATCCTGGCGATCACCCTGGGCGATGCCGAGAGCTCTGCCCGGGCGATGCCCGCGGGCACCCTGATCGGTTCAATCAGCCTGCGACCCGATGCCTCGTGGCTGGTTGGCGAAACGGGATACTGGGTTGGCGTGGAGCACTGGCGCCGTGGATATGCCAGCGAGGCGCTGCGGGCGTTGCTGAGCCACGGCCTGAGGCCCCTGAGCCTCAAGCGCATCTGGGCTCACCACCTGGAAAGCAACGTCGCATCGGGGCGTGTGATGCTCAAGGCCGGTATGCGCTGCGTGGGTCGTGTGGCCAGAGGCGTCGCCTGCGGGGGTGAACTCCGCGAGGCCATCGCCTACGAGATTTCGGCCGAGTGAATCATCACCCACCGGTCATGAGTCGGGCCAGGTCGTTGTAGGTGACGATCAGGAACACCGCGCCGATCAGCAGCAGCCCCGCGAGGGTCGCGGCGTTCTGAACTCCGACCGAGACCGGCCGTCCCGTGAGTTGTTCCCACAGCAGGAACAGGAAGTGTCCCCCGTCCACGATCGGCAGCGGGAGGAAGTTGATGACGGCGAGGTTGACGCTGATGACGGCCATGAGGAACATGAGCCAGATCAGGCCGCGGTCGGCGATGAGCGTGCCGACGTGGGCGATGCCGACCGGCCCGCGCAGGTGCTCGACCTTGACGGTGCCTTGGAAAAGCCGCGCGAACGTCAAGTAGGTCTGCAGCATGACCCGGTGCGTCTCACGCAGGCCCATGAACAGGGCCCCGCCGAAGGAATCGCTGCGCAACAGAAACTGTTCGAGGTCGAAGGCTGAGGGCGGCAGAGGGCTCCGCCACGCCAGGGCCCGCAGCACCTGCGCCTCACCGGAAGGTATCGTCCATTGGACGGTCTCGTCAGGCGCTTCGGGCAGAGCACGCCGGATGCTGAGCGATACCGTCACGGGTCCGGTGCCCATCTCGGCCGCGTCGCGCAGCGACTCCCGAAGGTCGTACAAGGTCTTCACCGGACGGTCATTCACCGCGAGGATGCGCGTGCCGGGGGGCAGGTTCAGGTTCAGGCCGCTCGGCAGCACGACACGGGCGGAGAGCGGCTCATCTCCCGCAGTACTCGATGAACCTTCGGCGTCATTCCCGGTCAACGCGGCCAGTGGCAGCGACGGCCACCGGCTCAGCAGTGTGGACTGTCCGGACGTGAAGTCCGGCGTAAACCCGATCAGCCCGTCGCGTCCGACGCTCACCGGGCCCAGGTCTACCAGCGATGGTTCCAGGCCGGATCCGGCTTCTCGGAGCACAACGAGGCGCACCGTGCGCCCGGCGTTGGCGCGAATTTCACGTGTGCCTTCGAGCAGGCTCGGCCATTCCAGGCCGCCGATCTGCGCGAGCACATCCCCTGGACGGAGCCCGGCCGCAGCGGCACGCTCGCTGGTGGCTTCGACCCGCATCGCCGGCACCAACCCGAGCAGGTGCGGCAGGCCGGCGACCGCGCGTTCGCCGGTCTGGAAGACTTCCGTCTGCATCTCAGCGATCGGCGTGAGCAGCCCCGAGACCTCCGCACCGGTTGGCGTTGCAAAGGTCACCCGGAACGGCCGCCCCAGGCTCGACCGGGCGGCGGCTTCCAGCGCAAAGGGTGATTCGGGAGTTCCGGGTGAGTCGCCGACGCGTACCAGTTCGGAACCCGGCACCAGGCCGGGCAGGCCGAGTCGCGTGGAGAGATTGTCAAACGCATCCGGCGGTACGCGGTCTCGCCTTCCGCCGCCGGGCAACCGGTTGGAGTAGGCCGGGCCGACACCGATGCTGAGCAGCCGGGACGCCGGGTCGGTCTCGGGGATGATGCGGAAGCGCAGGGGCGTAGGAACTCCGGGGCGCTGCACATCGATGGCGATGGCCTCATCCCGGGCCGCCATGGCCACGGTCACGCCCAGGTCTTTGAAGGAATCCGGTGGACGCCCGTTGATGCCCACGACGGCGTCGCCGGGCTGGAGGCCCGGCTGAGTGATGCCCAGCGTGTCGGCATTGTCGGCCACGGTCCGGGCGGCGGGCGAGCCTGGGCGAACTTCACCGATTCTGGCCGGCTCGGTCTCCAGGCCGATCGAGAAGACCACGATGAACAGGATCGCCGCCGCGATGACGTTCATCACCACCCCGGCCGAGATGACGATCATGCGCTTCCACGCGACGCACTGCTGGTACGAGTCGCGGGCGCCGCTGCGTGCGGAGGGATCGGCGTCGTCCTGTCCCAGCATCTTGACATAGCCGCCCAGGGGGAGCCAGTTCAGGCGGTACTCGGTGGGTGAGACACCGGCCATTGCCGGCGGGATCGGCCCGTCGGGAGTGCCGCCGTGCTCGGCGATTCTGGCGCGGTACTGCTTCTCGCCGGAACCCAGCCGGAAGCCCATGCCGTGCCGATAGGAGGCGACCGCGGGACCGAACCCCAGCGCGAACGCCAGAACGCGGATGCCGGCCCAGCGGGCCGCGAGAAAGTGCCCGAGTTCGTGCACGACGATGATCAGGCTGAACCCGATCAGCACGAGCAGCAGGTCGAACAACGTGCCCAGCACCGACGCGGCAAACAGAGTGGTCATCGGCGAATCCTACGGACCTGCGCTGCTCCGGGCAGCGCCGAAAAACGAAGCGGGGCGCCGATCTCGCGATCGACGCCCCGTGGGAGCCCATGAATCGACCACCCGACTTGGCGTCGGTGTGGTTCCGGGCAAGGGCGATCAGTTGGCGCGGGCGCGGCCGTACTTGACCGAGCACCCGTACGGACGCGAGGTCGTGATCGACACCGAGGTGCCGGACATGATCTCGTTCAGCGCCTTGGAGACGTAGTTGATATCGCCGAGCTTGTCGGCCGAGGAGTTGTTGTCGATCGCGCCGTGATAGGCGACCTTGCCGTCGGGGAGGATGATCACCATCTGGGGCGTGGTGCGGGCGCCGTAGAGGCGGCCGACGGTGCCGGACTCGTCGAGGAGGACCTGGTACTCCATCTTGAAGTCGCTGCGGGCCTTGACGTTGCGGTCCTTGCCCGCGCCCTGCTCGCCAGGCGCGCCGCTGTTGATGGCGACGAAGAGCACGCCCTTGGAGGCGAACTCCTTGTGCAGGTTCGCGAAGGTCGGGTTGTTCTTGTGGTGCTTCACCACGAACGGGCAGTCAGGGTTGAACCACTCGAGCACGACGGCCTTGTGGTTCTTGAGAGCCTCGGAGAGCTTGAAGGCCTTGCCGTCCAGGTCGCGCAGTTCGAAGTCCGGAGCCTTCTCTCCGGGCTTGACCGTCGGTTCCCACTGCGAGGCGCGGGCCTTTGGCGCCGCCTCGCTCTGCTTGGGCTGGTCGGCCTGCTTGCCCGGCTCGGCGAACACCAGCGGGCTGGCCGCGAACAGGCCCAGGCCGAAGACACCCACGGCGATCAGTGACAACAGTTTCGAGGCTTTCATGAACGATCCTTTCTGAAAAGTGGCTTCCACGTACGTGCGGTCAGCGGTGCCCGGACCACATGGCCGGGCTGGTTCAGCGTGATGCGGGGTTGGCCTCGGGTGCTGCCCCGGGCAGCGGGAGGTCCAGCACCCAATGCTCGGTCGATGTCGCGCCCTCCTTGCTCCGCCGTTTGACTTCGAGCACGCCGAGCACGCGGCGAGGGCCCGAGGGGTCTGCATTGTCCGAAAGTGGGCGGAACGGCAGCGTCAGCGTGTTGGTGTTGACTGCGCCGTGCTCAAGAGCATCGCGCAGCAGGGCCCCGGATTCGTGCGGCATGAACGCCAGCCCGGTTGCACCAACGACTTTGATTGTCAGTGTCGACCCCGACCACGTCTGCGAAAGCCATTGGGCACCTGCGGGCACGGGGTTCGGCAGAGCCGCGCGGGCGGCCTTGAACCGCTCGGCCGTACGCGGTGAGGGCTCGGCGCTGCGCTCGGTGACCCGCACTTGTACCGAGAGGTCCGCTCGCCCTGGGACGCACGAGTCCTTGCAGACCAGCCACGAGACGCGAGCAGCCAGGCGCGCCGTTTCGCCGACTTTGGCCTCGGCGGGAACACTCAGCGGGACCAGCAGCACGGCCCGCCCGTGGTAGACATAGTCCAGCAGGCCGTCGGTCGGGGAATAGCGCTCAGGTGATGGCCAGGAAATCGGACCGACCTTCCAGCCCGCGGGCAGCGTCCAGTCGATTGTCGGGGCGGTGCCGGAGTCGTTCTGGCCCACCCAGTAGATGTGCCAACCCGGCGCCATCTCAAGTTGCACGCCGAGAGTCAACGTACTCCCAGGGGCGATTTCCGAGGTCTCTGCCAACAGTGACGCAGTGACAAGCCGCTCGCCGGGTTGTGACAAGGCCAATGAGCCCGCGCAGAACCCCGACGCCGCTGTCGCGGCTGGATTGGTCTCCATCGCGAAGGGCAACGCCAAAGCGCACAGCGCAATTCGGGAGAGCACCGCTCGCCCAGAAGTCGTCCGCATCGGGTTGGTCATGGCGTGATCCGTCACGACGAAAGACCGTCTGATGTTCATTGCGAACACACAACGCTAGCGGGCCAGCACGGGTTCACGAGACCTCTACAGGGAACTCCGTTCCGGGTTGCACCCATGTTCGCCGCCTGTCAGGCCCGGATTCGCGCGCAGTGACGTGGGTGAACCCGTAGGATCCTGCCGTTCCTGGAGATGCTCATGAGCGTGAAAACCATGAATGGCGGTTATCTCGCGGCTGTGCTGGCGGTGTGGTGTGTTTGCGCGGGCGGGTGTGAAACCCGTACAACCGATGCTGACCTGGACGCCGTCCGCATCACTCTGGCGGAGATTCGATCCGAGCAGGCCCGCGGGGCGAACCGGGTGCTGATGATCGACGGGCGGCGACCGGATGAGTTCCGCCAGGAGCGGATTGCGGGCGCGGTGTTCCGAAGCCTGACCGACGTGAGCGGGCGCGGCGCGGACATCGACCCGCGCGTCAACGCCGCGAGGCTGAAGGTGGTGTACGGCAACGACCCCTCGACCGCCACAGCCCGGGCGCTGGCCAAACGCATGATCGCCGCGGGGTACTCCGGCGTGCGCTACTTCGAGAACGGCTTCCTGGAGTGGAAGCGTGCCAACCTGCCGACAGAAACCGGCGACCCGGCCTCCCCCTGACAGCCCGTCAGGCCGGTCCGGCCGCAGCGGGGCTGGTGTTCATCCCCAGGCTCACACGCACGGCACCCTCGGCGAGCAGTTGTGTCGAGTCGTACACCGCCACCGGTGCGTTCTCGACGTCGATCAGCAGGGGGATCTCGGTCGAGCCGAGGATGACCCCTTCGGCCCCGCGTCCCATCATGCGCTGGATGATGTCCACGAGCACCTGACGGCTTTCCGCGGTCGCCACGCCGTGCACCAGTTCGCGGAAGATGATCCCGTCGACGGCGTCGGCGTCGGCGGCTTCGGGTGCGATCACCTTGACGCCGCGCAACCCCAACTGGGTCTGGTACGTCGATCCGTACATGACCATCTTCGTCCCGATCACGCCGACCACTTTGCGACGATCTGCCACGACCGCCTCGGCGACCAGGTCCGTCATCTTCAGCCAGGGGATCGGTGAGTGCGTCTCGGCCAGGTGCACCGCGTGCTGCATCACGTTGTCGGGCGTGATGGCGAACTCGGCACCGATGCTGGCCAGCGCCGTGGCCGACTTGACCAGCAGGTCGCCGATGGCGTGCCAATCGTCGCGCAGCACCGCCGACATGTACAGCTCGAACGGCTCGTTGTGCAGCGACACCAGCGGGTGGCCGGTGTCGCCGACCAGGTGGCTGGCGTACCGGAAAATGTCGCGGTAGCAGAGCGCGGAGCCCTCCGGGCTGACGGCGACGATCCCGATGTGCTTGGGCACTGGATGCTCCTTCGCGGCCATGAGCCGGGCTGCACTGCGAGTGTCTGCGCACCCGGGGCAAGGTTCGTCCCGGGGCACGCTGTCTCCGTCGGTGAGCATACTCCATCCGCGGCACCCCGGTGCAGCGAGCGTGCCCGCGAATGAAGTGCGTGTACACCGCGCCACGGCTTACCAAGGACAACCGTGGTCTGCACTACACTCGGTCGGCCATGCCGGACGATCCCTTCGCCATGCTCGGGCTTCCACGGTCGTTCGATCTCGACCGCGCGGCGATCCGCCGGGCGCACCTGGAGCGCGTGACGCCGCTGCAGGGTGAGTCCGACGAGGGGCGCATCGCCGAACTCAACAGGGCCAGGGCCGCGCTGGAGGATCACGAGCAGCGGGCCAACGTGCTGCTGGAGGTGCTCGGGGGGCTGGGGCGAGAGCAGGACCGAACGCTGCCGGAAGGTTTCCTTGAGCGGATGCTCGAGGTGAACGAGCGGGTCGAGGCGGCCGTTTCCGGCATGGATCAGCCCGAGATCCACCGCCTGCTCGACGAGGCTGAGGCCCGGCGTGAAGAGCACATCCGGCGTGTCGGCGAACTCTTCGCCGGGCTGGCCGGTTCGGCGCGCAGTGGGGAGCCGGGGCGGGCTGAAGCGACACTCCGGGAAGTGCGACGGGAACTGAACGCCTGGAGGTACATCGAGCGGCTGATCGAGCGGCTCGAGCGTGCGGAGGGGTCGGAGCTGCTCTGAACGCCGGGCCCGCTCCGGCGTGCACAGGACATGGACGCCACGCTGCTGCTCATCCTGGTTGCGCTGCCGTTGCTGGTGGTGGCCTCGGCGTTCTGTTCGTCGTCAGAGACCGCGCTGTTCAGCCTGACGTACCACGACCGCGCGAGGCTGACCAAGGAGCGTCCACTGGCGGCGTCGGCCGTGGCTTATCTGCTGGCCCGACCGCGTGCGCTGCTGGTCACGCTCATCTTCCTGAACACGCTGGTCAACACGCTCTACTTCGTGCTGACGGCGCTGCTCGTCGGAGAAGTGCACGGCGCCTGGGCCAAGGCGGGCCTGAGTGTCCTGAACGTCGCGCTGCTGACGGTCCTGGCCGAGGTGGTCGGGAAGATGCTGGCGGCGGAGTACAGGGTCGCGTTCGCGGGGGTTCTGGCGGTCCCGGTCGAGGTGGTCTTCCGGGCGATCGGACCGGTGCGCACGTTCCTGGACCATGGCCTGATCGCGCCCCTGGCTCGCCTCATCGCGCCACCCGAGCATTCCACCGACGCCGTCCACGCGCTGTCTCCCGATGAACTGACCGAGTTGGTCGCGCTCGGCCAGCGCGAGGGCACGATCGACGCCGGGGAGCAGGCGATGCTCCGCCATGTCATCCACTTCGGCGAACTGCGTGTCCGCGATGTGATGACCCCGCGGACCGACGTGGTCTGGATTGACGCCGGCGCATCCACCGAGAGTGTCCTGGAGACCTGGCGCCGCACCGGCCTGACGCGCATCCCCGTCGCTCGCGTATCCCTCGACCACGGCATCCTCGGCCTGTTGAATGTCAAGACCTATGTGCTCGCCCTGGCCCGCGGCGCCTCACCGCGTGTCGAGCAGCACCTGGAGCCGCCACGCTACATCCCCGAGACCACCACGCTCGACCGCCTCCTGCCGCACTTCCGCGATGCCGGGACCAAGATCGGGGTCTGCGTAGACGAGCACGGCGAGATCGTCGGTGTGATCTCGGTGCGAGACATGGTGCGACGCCTGATCGCCGAACTGGCCAGCGAAGCGGGCGACTCATCCGAGCCGAGGCCGGAGCAGGCCGGGCCGGGCCGGTGGATCGTGCCGGGCCGGTTCAGTGTCCGTGACTGGGCCGAGATGTTCGGGCTCCCCACCGACCCGCGCGTGAGCACCCTTGCGGGGCTCGTGGTCGCACGCCTGGGGCGGCTGCCGAAGGTCGGCGACTCGGTTCGGATCGGGAACGTCCGTTTGGAAGTGCTCTCGGTCGCAGGTCGCGTGGCCGACCGCGTTCTCGTCGGGATCGAGGAGAGCCCGGCATCCGACGCCGCCACGACACCGGGGACGGGGAGGGACTCATGACCACGCTGCTCGTGTCGATGCTGGAGATCACCGGCGCATCGGTCGAGGGCTCCGGGCTGGAGGTCGCGGTGTGGGTGCTGGTGGGAATGGTGGGGCTGACCGGATCGATCCTCTGCTCCGGTTCGGAGATGGGCACGTACTCCGTCAATCGCGTGCGGCTGAGCCTGCAGCTGTCGCGTGGCGGCGATCCGGCCGCGGCGCTGCTGGCCGGTGAACTGGAGTATCCGGCCCGCACGCTGGCCGTGCTGCTGATCGGGAACAACATCTTCAACGCCCTGGTGGGCTTTGCGGCCACGGCGCTGCTGACCCAGGCCGGCTTCCGCGAAGCGGGGATCGTGCTCATGACCGCGCTGGTGCTGACGCCGGCGTTGTTCGTGCTCGGCGATGCGCTGCCGAAGGAGGTCTTTCGCGCGCGGGCCGACGCCCTGATGTACTCCGCGGTCTATCCACTGCGGGCCATGCGCGTGGTTCTGACCGTGACCGGCGTGCTGCTCTTCGTCGGCGGCGCGGCGCGAGTGATTTCCGCAGTGTTCACCGGGCGGCGAGCCGATGAATCGGGCCTGGAGCGCGGGCGCCAGCGCATCGTCACGCTGCTCAAGGAAGGGGCGCAGCGCGGCGCCATCAGCGAGCATCAGGCGACACTGCTCGATCGAGCCTTCAACCTGCGCGAGGCGCAGGTCGGTGATGAGATGGTCCCGTGGGCCAGGGTCCAGACTATCCGCGAGAACACCACCCGCTCGGCAGTCCTGGCGGCCCTCGCCGCCTCGCCGCACTCCCGCTACCCCGTGGTCAATGCCCGCGGCGAGGTGCTCGGGATCGCCGACAAGATCGAGATCTGCACCGGGTCGGAGAGGCCTCTTCGCGACATGGCCCAGCCGCCCATTTCCCTCGACCCCCAGATGCCTGTGCGTGAGGCGCTCTCCCGCCTGATCCGCGACGGTGGGCGCATGGCCCTCATCGGCACCCCGTCGCGGCCGCTCGGCATCGTCACACTCAAAGACCTGGTCGAACCGCTCACCGGAGAACTCCGGGCCTGGTGACAGAACGAGTCCGGCTCAACCCGCCCGCCGGTGAGCCCGGCGGTGCGCACGGCTAGACTCGCACCGCATGCCCGCGGACTATCGCCTGAGCGTGATCTCGATGCTCGCCCCCGGGGGTGTCGGGTGGACGCGCGGCACACGCGGTTGGACCGGACGCGGCATCGGCGGTGAGGCGCGGGAGGCCGTCGAGAAGTGCGGCGTCGTCGGGGTGTGGAGCCCGTCGGGTGATCGTGCCGCCGATGCGTCGGGTCGCGCGGTCGGCACGGTGGCGACGCTGGCGTACCTGGGGCTGTTCGCTCAGCAGCACCGCGGGCAGGAGGCCGCGGGGATTGCCGTCAGCGACGGACGGACGCTGCAGGCGATGACCGGGCAGGGGCTGGTGCCGGAGGTGTTCAACGACGCGGCGCTGCGGCGTCTGGATGCGGCGGCCGTTCGAGGGGCCATCGGCCACACGCGCTACAGCACCGCGGGTGGGTCGCTCGCCTGCAACGCACAGCCGCTGCTGGAGTCGTATGTTGGCGGGCAGGTCGCGGTGGCGCACAACGGCAACCTGGTGAACGCCGACGCTCTGCGCCGCCACTTCGAGGCCCTTGGCCACCTCTTCCACACCACCTCCGACACCGAGGTCATCATCCACCTGCTGGCCTCGCCGGAGCAGCAGCGCGCGGTCGATCCGCTGTCCGCCACGCTCCGCCATCTGCAGGGCGCGTTCTCGCTGGTCATGCTCTTCCGCGACCGCATCGAGGCGGCCCGTGACCCCTGGGGGTGGCGCCCGCTGGTGCTGGGGGTCGCGCCCGACGGCTCGCACGTCGTCGCCTCCGAGACCATCGCGCTGGACGTCATCGGCGCCACGCTGCTCCGCGAGGTCGAGCCGGGCGAGATCGTCACGCTCAGCGACCAGGGCGTCACCAGCCGGCGCTTCTCCGACGCGGCCGAACGCCGCGCTCACTGCGTCTTCGAGCACGTCTACTTCGCCTCGCCGGCCAGCACGGTCTTCGGGCAGAACGTGCAGTTGACGCGCGAGCGTCTCGGGGAGCGCCTCGCGACGGAGGCCCCCGTCCAGGCCGACTGCATCGTGCCCATGCCCGATTCCGGCCGCTCGGCCGCCATCGGCTACGCCCGCGCCTCGGGCATCCCCTTCCGCGAGGCGATCGTGCCCAACCGCTACGTCGGGCGCACGTTCATCCGCCCCACGCAGGCCCAGCGCCAGGCCGCCGTCCGCCTGAAACTCAACGTCGTCGGCGAGGTCGTGCGAGGCAAGCGTCTGGTGATCGTCGATGACTCGATCGTCCGCGGCACCACGACAAAGGCCAAGATCGAGCAGGTGCGAGCCGCCGGCGCCAGGGAGATCCACCTGCGGATCTCCTGCCCCCCCATCCGCCACCCCTGCTTCTTCGGCGTGGACTTCGCCACGCGCGACCAGCTCATCGCCACCGGCAAGAGCGTCGAGCAGATCCGCCAGTTCCTCGGCGTCGACTCCCTGGCCTACCTCTCCCTGGAGGGGCTGCTGGCCTGCATGGAGCGCCCCGGCGAGCACTACTGCACCGCCTGCTACACCGGCGACTACCGCATCGACGTCGAGCACCCGCAGACCGACGAGGTGCTGACGCCGCAGATGAAGATGTTCTGAGCACCGGGGTGCTGCGGGTCAGGCCGTGCCGGGGCGGGCCCATCCCGCGCCGGCGGGGCGCGGGGCCTCCGTCATCAGCGACAGCAGCCCGGGCAGCGACTCGTCGGCCAGCACGAGCCGGCGGAACGCCGGCTGGATGAACCCGGCGCTGACGATCGAGTCGAGGAAGGATGTCAGCGCCCCGTAGAACCCTCCGACGTTCAGCAGCCCGATCGGTTTGTCGTGCAGGCCCAGCTGGGCCCAGGTGATCGCCTCGAACAGTTCGTCGAGCGTCCCGTATCCGCCGGGCAGCGCCAGGAAGGCGTCGGCCCGGTCGGCCATCAGGGCCTTGCGCTCGTGCATCGATTCCACCACGACCAGCTCGGTCAGGCCGGTGTGCCCGCGCTCCGCCTCGACCATCCCGCGCGGGATCACGCCGACCACGCGCCCGCCCGCTCCCAGCGCCGCATCGGCCAGCACGCCCATCAGGCCTACGCGCCCACCCCCGTAGACGATCCCGATACCCATCGTGGCCAGCTCGCGCCCGACCTGCGCGGCCGTGGCCGCGTAGAGCGGGTCGGCCCCCGGCGATGATGCGCAGAACACCGCGACGGACCGGAACCGTCCACGCCCCGGCGTGGGGGCGTCCAGCGGTCGTTCGGGGCGTGCCGCGGTGCTCACTCGAAGCGGCCCCGGTCCAGCAGGTCGAACGCGAAGTACTCGGCCACTTCCTCGGCGCTGCGGGTCTCCAGCCGCGAGAGCCGCTCGACCAGCACCTCGGGGTCCTTGACGCCCAGCGAGCCCAGCAGCATGAACTTGTGCTCCAGCAGGGCCTTGAGGTTGGCGGTAGTGTTACGGGCGTGCCCCGCGGGGAACATCACCAGCCCCGAGTCGTGCTCGCGCCCCATGTCGTCGGTGATGACCAGCGAGGTGGGGATGCCCTCGGGGTACTTGGCGTCGTAGTCGGGCCCGCCGTGCACGAAGGTGATCTTCTCCATGAGTTCCCGCGTGAGGGGGTGGAAGATCGCCTCGGCGCTGTAGTCGTACGGGCCGAGCATCGTCTCGGCCCAGTCGGAGGTCTGCCGCTCCAGGGCCTTGCGGAGCAGTGTGGCGACGATGTAGGCCATGGAATGGTCGGCGGACTGGCGGGTGCGGGGGTCGCGTTTGGCCGGGTCGCCGATGATGTGGAACGCCGGCTCGTAAGCCGCGATGCGGATCCCGCGGATGCGCCCGCCGCGGCGGTCCTCCAGCAGGCCGGGGTTGCGGGTGAGCAGGTCCAGCAGGGCCTGGATCGCCCCGGCCGACTGGTGCTCGTAGAGGCCCAGCTTGAAGTGCATGCCCATGACGGCAAAGTCGTCACCGGTGCGCCCCAGCACGAGATTGAACGGGCTCTGCCCCTTCGCCGCGGGCTTCTCGAAGAGGCAGAAGACCGCCTCGGGGTTGCGGAAGATGTCGCGCGGTCCGACGAACCCGTCCATCGAGCGCTCCATGGCCAGCAGCGCAGCCTCCGTGCTGATGGCCGCCGAGGCGCCCTTGGAGTCGCTCAGCTGCTTGCCGTGGCGGATCGCGCGGAACGGCACGTGGTGGGCCACGACCATCCCGATCGCCGACTCGATCTGCTCGGGGGTGGCCCCGAGCATCGCCCCGTAGGTCGCGGCCGAGGCGATGGCCCCGTGCAGCACGTGGTCGATCTTGTAGGTCTTGAGCGAGAAGACCTCGGCCAGCCGCCCGCGGATCTCGTCCAGCAGCACCATCCCGCGCAGGGCGAACTCCCCGTCCTCGCCGGCCATCTGGGCCGCGGCCAGGGCCACCGCGTAGAAGTCGTTGTGCCCGAACTCCCCGGCCAGGTGCCCCAGCGCCGGGTTGTAGCCGAAGTTCGTCCCGTTAGAGTCCCACTCGCGGACGGCGGCGGCGTTGGCCAGGACGGCCTTCTCGGGCATCACCCGCGCGCGGTCGCCGATGAGCGCCGCCCCGCCGCGCGAGGCCAGCGTGCCGAACCCGCGCGGGGGCGCGGGGTAGCGCCGGGCCTCGCGCCGCAGCACCGTGGGCGCGTTGGTCCCCAGCGCCAGCGCCGAGACGCCGCACAGGACCGCGTCGACGTTGAACAGGTTCGTCCGCTCCAGCACCGCGGCCGACGGCTGCCCGGCGGTGCCGGCGCCCTTGCCGCGGGGGTCGAACGAGCCGTGCATGAAGTCCACGGCGTACTGCCCCAGGCCCAGCGCCTGGTTGGAATCCGCGGGGAGCACCGCGTGGGTGCGGGTGTTGACGTGGGGGACGGCGACGGGCATGCGGTGCTCCGGGGGATCGGTCTTGAGCGGCTCGGGCCCCGAGGGTAGCCGCGGCGACTACAGTCGGACGGGGCCGGGGCGCACGCCGCGCATCCCCTCGGATCCACCGCCGGAGCCAACGCCATGACCAGCCGCCCGACCGCCACCGCCGACACCACGCCCGTGATCCTGTCCGCGCGCCGCACGCCGATCGGGCGGTTCATGGGGGGCCTGAGCAAGGTGCCGGCGCCGGTGCTGGGCTCGTACGCGGTCCGCGCGGCGCTGGAGGAGGCCGGGGGCGGCGGGGAGGGGGGCTTCCAGCGGCTGCGGGAGCGGGTGGACGAGTGCATCATGGGGTGCGTGCTGCAGGCGGGGCTGGGGCAGAACCCGGCCCGCCAGGCGGGGCTGAAGGCGGGGCTGCCCGAGACGCTCAGCGCCCAGACGGTGAACAAGGTCTGCGGCTCGGGGCTGCAGGCGGTGATGCTGGCGGCGCAGTCGATCAAGGCCGGGGACAACCGCCTGGTGGTGGCGGGGGGGATGGAGAACATGTCGGCGGCCCCGCACCTGGCCCGCCTGCGCGAGGGCGTGAAGTACGGCCCGGCGACGCTGGCCGACCACATGGCCGCCGACGGGCTGACGTGCGCGTTCGAGGGGTGCGCGATGGGCGTGGCGGCGGACCACATCGCCCGCCGCTTCGAGGTCTCCCGCGCCGAGCAGGACCGCTTCGCGGTGCAGAGCCACGCCCGCGCCGCGGGGGCGACCAAGCAGGGGTGGTTCGCGCGCGAACTGATCCCCCTCAGCGGCGAGCAGTGCCAGGACCGCAAGTCCCCGGGCGTCGCCGCCGACGAGGGGATCCGCGCCGATTCGACCGTCGAGGGCGTGGCCAAACTCCGCCCGGCCTTCACCCCGGAGGGGACGGTGACGGCGGCCAACGCCAGCCAGATCAGCGACGGGGCGGCGGCGGTGGTGGTGTCGAGCCTGGCGACGGCCGAGGCGCTGGGCGTCAGGCCCCTGGCGCGGATCGTCTCCTACGCCACCAGCGGCGTGGCCCCCAGGGAGATCTTCGCCGCGCCCATCGAGGGGATCCGCATGGCCCTGGAGCGGGCGGGGATCGCGGCAGGGGATGCGGGGGGGGATGCGGGGGGGGGGGGGGGTGTGGACTTGTACGAGATCAACGAGGCGTTCGCGGCGCAGGTGCTGGGGAATCTCAAGGGGCTGGCGGCGCTGGGGATCACGATCCCGGAGTCGAAGGTGAACATCGCCGGCGGGGGGATCGCCCTGGGTCACCCGATCGGGGCCTCGGGCGCGCGGGTGCTGACGACGCTGATCCACCAGTTGATCCGGACGGGGGGGAAGCGCGGGGTGGCGGCGCTCTGCCTGGGGGGCGGGAACAGCGTGGCGATGGTGATCGAGGTCTGGTGATTCCTGACGAAGACCGACCGTAGCGTGAAGGCCGGGCGGCGGGGGCGGGCCGATTTCTGAACACCATGTGGATATGTCCGATCGCGCGGCAATCCGCAGCGATCGCGCGTCAAATATCGGCGATTCATCACTCATTTTCGAAGTCGCCACATCGAAGTTCGGCCTCTGTGAAGGGCGTGCACGGCACTTTGCGGCCATGCAACGGAGCGCTGCATGGCTGCAACGGAGCGCTGCATGGCTGCAAAGGAGCGCTGCATGGCTGCAAAGGAGCGCTGCATGGCCTCAACGGAGCCTGGCCGCCCTGCAACGGACTTCGTGTGCCACCCAACAGACCCCTGCACCATTTAGCCGGGGCCGGGGACGGTGTAGGTGATGCGGGCGCCCTTGATGGCGGTCGCGGGGCCCTGCCAGTTGGGGGACGTGATCACCAGGGAGTAGACATGCTCCACGGCGATGTACGGATCGGGGAGCGGGGTGACCACGATCGACTGCACCTGCGGCACGCCCGGCGCGGAGGCCCCGGTGGCCAGGGTGGTGAAGGCGTCCTCCTCGTACCCGCGCCGGACCAGCGACACGGTCATCGTCGACGCCGGCGCGGTGTGGAGCAGGAAGACCCGCACCTCGGTGATCACCGCCCCCGCGGGCAGCACCACCGGGGCGCTGAACGTCCCCGCCCCCTGCCCGAGGTTGTAGTAGGAGGAGCCGTTGGCGGCCTCGACCACCGCGTTGGCGGCCTGGCGGGGGATGAACGCGCCGGCGGGCAGCCCGAGGTGCCGCGTCTGCGGGGCCGCGTAGGTGTACGCCTGGGCCCGCGCCTCCCCGGCGACGTCCAGCCGCGCCTGCGGGGCGGCGGTCCCCACGCCCACGCGGCCGTCGGCGTTCACCGTCAGGCGGGTGTTGCCGCTGATCCGCACGCTCCACTGCTCGTTGTTGAAGCTGTACACGAGCCGCGCCCGGTGTCCCGTGTCTCGGCCGTAGGCGAAGCTGGCCTCGGTGCCCCCGGCCGCCGCGTAGACCCCGACGGCGCCGTTGAGGTTCTGCGGCGGCACCGGGTACACCGAGAGGCCGTCGGCGGCGTTGCCCTCGCGGGTGTTGTTGATCACCAGCCGCCGGGACGCGGGGTCGAGCCGGACCGTCCCCTGCTGGGCCGGGGGCCCCACGGGCACCAGCCGCTCGTTGAGCGCCCGCACCGCGTACGGCGCGGGCGTGACCCGCTGCCGCGGCAGCAGCAGCGTCGCCTCGGCGTCGCCCGGGGCCCGCACCCGGATCTCCAGCCAGCGCTCCGCGCCGGTGAAGACCCCGCCGGCGCCCACGTCCAGGTCGAGCGTGAACAGGCCGTCCGCCACGGGCACGCTCTGCTCCACCGGCGCCCCCACGGGCTGCTGCCCCGCCGCGTCGGCCGTGACGGTCACATGGAACTCGTACAGCCCGTTGGCCGGCTGCCCGTTCTGCGACAGCCGCCCCTGGTACGTGAAGGGCTGGGCCTGCGCCGAGGGTGTGCCCGGGGGGCAGAGCATGAGGAACGCCAGCAGCGCTGCGGCCGTTGCCGGCACGGGTGCGTGGGTGCGCATCGCGGGTTCTCCTGTATGGGATGATCCCAAGATCCAGCATACCTCAGCCCGGGCCGTTGGATGGCGCGAATCCCGGCGATTCGACCCGGGTCTTTGCTGCGGGCCGGGCCGCGGTCGGGCCGATCTTCTCCGGCCGCCCGTGCGGCGTTCCGCCGAGGTTCCGCCCGTGCACACCGACCTGGTCTTCGACATCGGCCTCCACGACGGGCAGGACACCGCGTACTACCTGCACCGGGGGTTCCGCGTCGTCGCTGTCGACGCCAACCCGATCTTCTGCGACGCCGCCCGCGAGCGCTTCGCCGAGGAGGTCCGCCGTGGCCGCCTCACCGTCATCAACGCCGGCATCCACCGCCGCCGCGGTTCCCTGACCTTCTGGCTCAACCCCGTCAAGACCGACTGGAGTTCCTTCGACCGCGGCCTGGTCACCCGCGCCGGCCACGAGCCTCGCCCATCGAGGTGCCCTGCGTGCCGTTTGGCGACCTGCTGGCCGAGCACGGCGTGCCGTGGTACCTCAAGGTGGACATCGAGGGGTTCGACACCCTCTGCGTCGAGGCGCTCCGCCGCGACAACCTGCCGGCGTTCATCTCGGTGGAGGCCTGCCGCGTCGAGTTCCTCGCGGCCCTCTCCGCGGCGGGGTACAACGCCTTCCGCGCGGTCAGCCAGGTCGCGTTCCCGCCCGACCCGGTCTGCGGGTGGGCCTTCGCGCCGGGCTCCTCGGGGCCGCTGCCCGATGACGCCTCCGCGCCCCCCGGCTCGCGCCCGTGGCGGCTCTTCAGGGAGGTGGCGCTGGACATGATCCACGCCGAACTGGGCCAGTGGGACCGGACCTCGCTGGACCGCAACGCCTGGTACGATCTGCACGCGACCCGCCTCGACGGTTTCGACGCGATCCCGGGGCTGGCGCCCATGCCGGCCTGATGCTCTGCCCGACGGCCCGGCGTCAGCCCGTCCATCCCCATGCCCGCACCGCCGGCAACCAGCGTGGACACACGGCGTGCCGAGCGCCGCGTGCTGCGGTTCGAGGCGCTCGAGGAGGCCCTCCGCGAGGCCGAGCGCCTCGCCTCCGCCGAGGCCGCCGGGACGCTCCGCGCCACCGGCAACTGGTCGCTCGGGCAGGCCCTGGGCCACCTGGCCGCGTGGATCGACTTCGCGTACGACGGCTGGCCCGCGCGCCCGCCGTGGTTCGTGCGCCTGCTCGGCCCGCTCATGAAGCGCGGCGTGCTCCGCGGCACGCCCAGTCCCGGTTTCCGGCTCCCCGGGGCGCCCGATGGGACCTATGCGACAGCGCCGCTTCCGGCCGCCGAGGGGCTCGACCGCTTCCGCCGCGCGGTGGCCCGCCTCGAGGCCGCACCGCCGCCCGGCCCCAACCCCGCCTTCGGCGCCATGAGCCACCGGGAGTGGCAACTCCTTCACCAGCGCCACGCCGAACTCCACCTGGGCTTCTTTCACCCTCACACGAAGCCCTGACGGCCCCGCCAGCCGCGCCAATCGGAACCGCCCGCGCCGGAGGACCACGCCATGCCCGACGCCCGTGCCAGTGTCGAGTCGTACCTCGCCGAGCTCCCCGAGGACCGGCGGTCCGCCCTGCGAACCGTGCTCGGCGTGGTCCGCGCGTCCATCGACCCCGGCTACCGCGAGGGGATCCAGTACAACATGATCGGGTTCTTCGTCCCGCACGAGGTCTACCCGCCCGGGTACCACTGCGATCCCAAGCAGCCCGTGCCGTTCCTCGCGCTGGCGTCGCAGAAGTCGCACATGGTGGTCTACTTCTTCGGCCTGTACGTCGCACCCGACCCCCGCCAGGGCGCCGCGCGGATGCGGGCCTTCCAGGACGCCTGGCGCGCGGCGGGCAAACGCCTCGACATGGGCAAGTCGTGCATCCGCTTCCGTTCCGTGGACGACCTGGCCCTGGACGTGCTCGCCGAGGCCGTCCGCGCACTGCCCGTCCGCACGTTCCTGGAGCGGTACACCGCGTCGATCCCCGCCGGCAGGAAGCCCGCCCGCGCGCGGACCAGACCCGCCGGACGCGGGGCGCCGACGCCATCCACGGCAAAGTCCCCCGCGAAACCCGCGGCCCGGCCGCGTGCGCGCGGGAAGGTCTCGACCGGGGCCACGCGCACGACCGGCACAAAGGTCCGCCGCAGAACTTCGGCGCTGTAACCACCATCACCCCCCCGCGTCCTCCCGCGTCCGGGCTCAACGGCCCGTGGGGCTGCCGGGGACCCACCAGAACCGGTTGGCGCTGTCGGAGTTCCGCAGGTCGAAGAACTCGTTGGCGGGCATCGCCACCGCGGAACCGTCCGCCGACAGGCACGTGACGCTGTTGCCGTGGTGCCCCGGCACGATCTCCGTGGGGTAACTGGCGCCGTCGTTGTAGGGCGGGCCGAACTCGGGCTGCTCATTGCCGTCCCAGTAGATCACGGCGTTGGAGGGGACCTGCGACAGGCGCACCGGTGCGGGGAACCGTCCGTAGCCGATGACCGCGCCGTTCATCATGTAGCTGGTCATGTTCGCGGTGCCCTGATAGGGCGGGTGGTGCGAGGGGCAGCGGTAGGTGTCGGCCTGGCCGATGTAGTCCCACAGCGAGCCGGTCTGGCGGTCGTCCGGCTCGCACTGGGCGGTGACGACGCCGGGGCCGTACAGCCACCCGCGCACGGTGGCCACCTCGCCCCAGTTGGGGAACGGCAGGCGTTCGCGGTTCGCGTCGGCGTAGAGGGTGACCGCGAATCCGAACTGGCGGAGGTCGTTGAGACAGTCGGTGCGCCGCGCGGCGGTTCGGGCGGCGGCCAGAGCCGGGAGCAGGATCGCGATGAGCACCGCGATGATCGAGATCACCACGAGCAGCTCGATGAGCGTGAAGCCGCCCACGCCGGGCCTGTGGTTGTGGTGCCGCGCCGATCGTCCGAAGTGCGAACGCTGCATGGTGGGCTCCGGCGGAGGGTTTGATCGCGGGGCGCTCGCCCCGGCGTGCTGACTGCGCATCCGGACATCGGCGGGCGTCGAGACCGGTTGTAGCCCCGCGGCCACGGTCGGTTTCGGGATTCCTGCGGCCGGGCCTACCCTCCACCCATGGTGTCACGCATCTTCATGATGCCCGGCCAAGGGGCGCAGAGTGTCGGGATGGGCAAGGCCTGGGCCGAGCTCTCGCCCGAGGCCCGGCGCGTGTTCGATCAGGCCGATGCGCTGATCGGCCGGTCCATGCCGGGGGGGGCGCTGCTCTCCGAACTGTGCTTCGGCGGGGATGCGGACGTGCTCAACCGCACCGACGTCTCCCAGCCGGCGATCTTCGTGACCTCGGTGGCCTGCTACCGCGGGCTGATGGCCGGGCTGGGCGTGAACCCCGACGCCGGCGTGGCTGAGGCGAACGTGCTCGCCACCGCCGGGCTGTCGCTGGGGGAGTACACCGCGCTGCACGTGGCCGGGGCCATCGACTTTGAAGAGGCCCTCCGCCTGGTGGCCCTGCGCGGGCACGCGATGCAGAACGCAGCGGAAGCGGTCCCCGGCGGCATGGTGGCCCTCATCGGCGCCACGGAGGAACAGGCCGCCGAGGTCTGCCGTCTGACCCTTGAGGAGGTTCGGGGGGCAGGTGCCGGACAGGTGCTGGTGTGCGCGAACTTCAATGCCCCCGGCCAGGTCGTGATCTCGGGCTCCAAGGCCGCGTGCGAGCGTGCGGTGGCCCCCGACGGGCCCGCGGCCGGGCTCGGGCTGCGCGCCTCGGCGTTGCCCGTGGCCGGGGCGTTCCATTCCCCGCTCATGAAGTCCGCCGCCGACCGGCTGGAAGCGGCGCTGGCCAAGACCACCATCCATCCGCCGCGGTGCCCGGTGCTCTCCAACGTCACCGCCGCGCCGCATACGCCCGATCGGATCCGAGCCCTGCTCGTGGAGCAGTTGACCAGCCCGGTGCGCTGGGCCGAGTGCGTCCAGCACCTGGTGCGACTGGGCGCACAGCACGGCGGCGCGGTAGAGTTCCACGAACTGGCCCCCGGCAAGACGCTCTCGGGGCTGATGCGACGGATCGACAAGACCGCCAAGGTAACGAACCATGATGAACCGACCGGCTGAATCACGTCTGGCCTCGCGCCTTGCGGTGGTGTGCCTGTGCCTCCTCGTGAGCGCGGCGCTCTTCGGCTGCAAGAAGGAGCCCCCGCCGCCGCCCCCGCCGCCGCCCCCGCCGCCCCCGGTGGACCTCGGCCCGCCGCCGGTGAGCTTCAGGGATCTGTCGCAGGAACTGAACGCGGACCCGCGGGTCACCTTCGCCGACGATCTGCACGTCACCGATCCGGGCTTTGCCCGCGCGGCCATCCGCTTCGCCGACGCGTTCATCCGCGGGCGTGACACCGACCTCCGCCAGATGATGGGCCCGCGCGCGCGTCGGGTGATTGCCTCGCTGACGGCCGACGGCCGCTGGACCGAGGAGATCAAATCGGTCGAGCAGGTACGGATCATCTTCGCCGCACCGCCGCCTTCGGGCAACTTCGAGCGGGCCGCCGCGCTGGCGGAGATGGCTTCGAGCATCCAGGAGCAGATCCAGGCCACGATCCGCTACTGGCAGGCCCGCGGCGCTCGTGCGGAGGACGTCGCCCGCTTTGCCGGTGAGGCCCAGGCCAGGCTGGAGAAGGAACTGGAGGCCTATCAGTTCGAAGTGATGTCCGGCAACATCTTCGACGGGGCGCCGCCGGCTCAGGTGCTGCTCATCGCGGTGCAGCGTCCCGACGGGGCGATGATCCTCGGCTGGACCGCCGCAGGCGGAGGGGACACGTGGACGTTCGATACCGCCTCGACCCTGCCGATGCTCCGCGCCCGCGCGGACCAGTGGGACGGGATCGGGATGGCCGCGCTCTCGCTGGGTACCGGTCGTCGAGCCCTGGCTGAAGAACCCCAGGAGCAGCCCGACGGCACGCCCGCGATTCCCGGCCTTCCCGGCGCGCCCGGCGGCATGCCCGGAGGTCCAGGCGGGCCCGGTTCACCGGGGATGCCCGCGATGCCCGGGGGCCCCGCCACGCCGACCGGCCTGCCGTCAGGCCCGTAACCCGTTGAGGTGCTGCGTGCTGTGCGCAACTCTGTCGTAACGACCATCTTCTCGGCACACGACCAGGTGCCAGTCACCGGAAGGATCCGCCTTTGACCGATGCTGCTGTTCCGATGCGCGTCGCCTTTATCACCGGGGCCTCCCGGGGCATCGGCAAGGCCATCGCCCTGCGGCTGGCCTCGCCAGCGGGAGGCTCGCGCCACGTGGTGCTCTGCGCACGCACCGAGGGGGCTCTCAACGACCTGCGCCACCAGATCGAGTCCGCCGGCGGGAGGGCCAGCGTCGCCGTGGCCGACGTCGCCGATTCCGCCTCGCTGGCCGGGGCGATCGAGAAGGCGGCCGAGCAGCACGGACGCCTGGACATTCTGGTCAACAACGCCGGCATCACCCGTGACGGCCTGCTGCTCCGCATGAGCGACGCGGACTGGGACGCGGTGATCAACACGAACCTCAAGAGTGCTTTCGTGGCTTGCCGCGCCGCGGCGCGCCCGATGATGCGTGCCCGGTTTGGCCGGATCATCAACATCGCCTCGACGTCGGGTGTCGTCGGCAACGCCGGCCAGGCCAACTACGCCGCGGCCAAGGCCGGGCTCATCGGCCTCACGAAGACAATCGCCCGTGAACTGGGGGGCAAGGGCATCACCGCCAACGTCGTCGCCCCCGGGTTCATCCAGACGGACATGACCGAGTCCCTCCCGCAGGAGGTCAAGGACCGCATCCTGGGCATGTTGGCGGTCGGGCGGCTCGGCACCGCCGAGGACATCGCCGCCGCAGTCGCCTACGCCACATCCGACGACGCCGGATATCTGACCGGGCAGACCATTGTGGTCGACGGCGGGATGACCATGGCCTGACGTCTCGATGACGAAGAAGAAGGTTCCCACTCCACGCGTTCACACCTCGCCGCACGAGCCTCGGAAGAAGCCCGATGCGCGGGCGATGCTCCGCGAGGCCGGACTCCGGGTCACCGGGGTACGCCGTGCGGTCATCGACGTGCTGTCCAGTGCCGGGGAGGCTCTCGATGCCGCGGGAGTGCTCGCGCGGATTCCTCCGGGAACACCGGCCGACCGTGTCACGGTGTACCGCACGCTCTCAGCGCTGGTCGAGGCCGGCGCGGCCCACCGGGTGGAGGCCGGAGACCGCGTGTACCGCTACTCGCTGACCGATCACGCCCGCTGCACGCCCGAGAGGCATGTTCACGAGCACCCACACCTGGTCTGCGACCGCTGCGGCTCCGTGCAGTGCCTCGAGGACACTGAGGTGATCATTCAGGCCCGCTCGGGATCTCCCGCCGCGCGCCGGGGTATCGCCAGGCTTTCGCGCCAGTCCATCACGCTCCACGGCCTGTGCGAACGGTGCGACGCACGCGCGGAGTGATCGTGCCCTCGTGGCGTCATGCTGTGAGCGCTGCACGCACCCGGCTCCACATACACGGGTGATGCCCGCGGTGACCGCTCGGCCCGTATGGTCTGCCGGCCAATGATGCAGTATGCCCAAGCGCTCAGGCCGTCGGTCTCCCTCGGCACCATCAGCCCTTGCAGGCCCGTCCAAACCGGCCGAGCCCGCACCCGCGCGCACGTACAAGCCCCCGTCCGGTGTTGAGCGCGTGGTCACGTGGAAGCCGGGCCCCCGTGCGCCCGGGCGGAAGGTCCGGGCCCGCGCCGACTGGCTGCTCGTCCGTGAACACGGAGTGCCCGCCGCCGAGATCTTCCACGTCAGTTACCAGGCCATGCCGGTCAGCGCTCGCCGTCCGGTCACGTTCCTGTTCAACGGCGGGCCGGGTGCCGCTTCGGCGTTCTTGCACCTGGGCACCGCCGGTCCACGCCGGGTCGAGTTCGGCGAGCGGGGCAGCACCCTGCCCCCGCCGGGGCGCCTGACCGACAACCACGAAAGCTGGCTCCGATTCAGCGACCTGGTGTTCGTCGATCCGGTCGGCACCGGGCTGAGCCGCACCGTGGCCGAGAGCCGTCTGGAGCAGTCGGGCGTGGATACCGACGAGGAGCGCCTGGCCAAGAAAACCAAGGGGCTGCCCGACGCCAAGAAGCCGTTCTGGCGCGTGAAGCGCGACATCGACGTGCTGTGCGAGTTTGTCTCGCAATGGCTCAGCGCCAATCGCCGGTGGGAGAGCCCGGTCAGCATCGCGGGTGAGAGTTACGGCGGCTTCCGTGTCGGGAAACTGGTCCGGGCACTGCCCGAGCGCGGGGTCGGTCTTCGATCCGCCATCATGGTTTCACCCGCGATGGACTTTCTGGCCCTGGTGGGGGGCGACTACGACGTCATGCCGTGGATCAACCCGGTCCCCACCATGGCGCTGGCGGCCTCGTACCACGGACGGTCCCGCGGTCGATTCGCCGGCATGAGCGCCGCGGATCTGCGTGCGGCGGCCGAGGGGTTTGCGGAGAATGCCCTGGCCAACCTGCTGATCCGCGGCGAACGCGTTCCCGGCCCTGAACGGGACAGGGTCTACAGGACCATGGCGGAACTGATCGGCCTCGACGAGGCGCTGGTCCGGAGGCACCAGGGACGGATGCCGATCGAAATCTTCGGTCGTGAACTGCTGCGCGATCGTGGGCTGCTCTGCGGGCTGTACGACGCGGCTGTCACCGGGCCCAACGTCTTTCCAGACCGGGAAGGCATGCCCAACCCGGATCCGACGCTGGCCGGGATCGGCGCGGCGTTCACCTCGGGCATCAACTCCCTGCTCCGGGCTGAGCTTGGTCTCTCCACAGACCGCGAGTATCTGCTGCTGGGCGACGAGGTCTGGAAGTCCTGGGCCGACGACCGCATGGCCGGCTACTGGGACCGTCAACTCGACTGCACAGACGACCTGCGCTACGGCCTGGCCCTGAACCCCTCGCTGAGTTTGTTCATCACCCACGGCTGGTACGACCTGGTCACCACGTACTTCTCGTCGTTCCAGTCCGTGTCGCTGATGCGACTGCCCGACACACTCCGTCGGAACGTCACGCTGGACAACTACGAGGGCGGGCACATGTTCTACACGTGGAAGCGCTCCCGCGAGCGACTTGCCGACCGGCTGGCCCGGGTGATCCCGTCATAGTTCGCGCTCGTTCACGCGACGTCCGCCCCGGTCGATCAGCGATCGCAGGGTGGATGGCGCACGCCATCCACCCCACGACCAACCGAAGAGATTCGGTGTGATGTCACTGTTGATCGACGCTTCCCACCGGCCATCTCACGCCCGGCGTCGGCGTGCGGCCAGCAGCCCGCCGAGCGCCAAAGCACCCAGGGCTCCGGGCGTCGGGATCACTTCGACGCGCCAGTTGTCGATGCCGCACTCGGTATCGAACGTGCCGGTGCTCAGCGTTCCGCTGGAGTTGCCGCGGTAGAAGCCAAACTGCATCGTACCGCCAGCGGCGCTGAAGTCCGGGTTCGAGAGTGCGTTGAGCATGCCGGTCGGGGTCAGTTCCCAGAGGTCCGCCGCCAAGAGCCCCGGCGCAGGGTTGGGTGCCCAGTTGGAAAAACCCGAGAATGGCATGGTCAGGAGCGGGTTGCGCTGGATGTAAATGGTTCCACCCTGGATGACGGCTAAGCCGCTGACCTGCCCACCTCCGCCCTGGTTGAGGAAGTTGCGGGAATCTTCGCTGTAGTTGATGAGGCTCACTGCTCCCTGGGTGCCCGGCGAGTAGAAGGCATTGACGTTCATGTGAACGCTGAACAACGCCGAGTTGGTGCCGTTGATGACGAGATGATGACGGATAATGCGGTACTCCAGCGGATTGCCGCCCACGGGCATCTGGAACGCATTGGCGAAACTGCCCGCGCCGCCCGCGTTCGTGATGGTGGTCATCGTCCAATCACTGTTGTTGAAGATGCCGTCGAAGAAGACGGTGCTGGCCCCGGCACTGCCCGTGGCGGTCAGCAGCAGGGAGGCGGTCAGTACGGATCGAGTCAGATTCATGGTGTTCTCCTCGGTTCTGGCGGGACGCTCCCGGGCCACTCACCCGGCTGGCACCCTTCGTCAGGACTGCGGAGAACTGTGGTCAACCTTGCAGCACGTCAGAAAAAATCATGCCGCCACCGGGCCGGCCGGCCACATCGCCGAGAAGATGGCGCCGGTCATCAGCCCGGAGACGACCCCGTCGATGAAGTTCATCAGCATGGCGCGCCGGGGCATCTGGTACCAGATGCCGTTGGGGATCGAGGAGGCGGTGTACGCCAGCACACCGACGGTGCCGAGCACCTGGAAGACCTGCCCGAACGAGGCCCCGGCTCCAGGCCCGTGCGCCAGCGTGTTCCACCCGACATACGCGATCAGCACGCTGACCAGCACGTTGACGCTGAAGGTCGCGAGCATGTTCAGGCCCATGTTCGCCGGGCGCATGATCACGATCAGGCCCGTCGGGTCCTTGAACATCCGCTCGCGGGCCTTCTTGCGCTCCTCAGCGGTGCCCCCCTCGCACGCGGTCGGGAACATGTACGACCCGTGCGGGGCGTTCCACGCCTTCAGGTGACCGACGAGTTCCTCGGCCTTGGGAAAGGTCTTGTAGTCCTTGTTGTGGTGGCCGATGACCATCCACCCGACCGCGCAGGCGACAAACACCGCTACCGCCGAAACAAGGATCGGAAGCCACAACGCCGTGATGAAATCCATGGAGTTGCTCCAGGTCAGTGCCTGCGCCGGAGCACACACGCGCAGTCCCTTGGAGTATACCGAGTCCGACTCACCCTCCGGTTACCACTCCGGCCCGCCGCTGTAGCGCCCGTAGATGTCGGCCATCGCCTGCACCATCTCGCCCAGGGTGCAGTTGGCCAGAGCGCCCTCGATCAGCGCCGGCATCACGTTGGTCGCGTGCACCCCGGAGGTGGATGACCCGCTCCACGGCAAGGTATCGAACTGGCTCTTGAACGGCTCCCCGCGGCACGCGGCGCGGACCGCGTCCAAGGCCCGGCGGACCTTGTCCACATCCCGGCGGGCCTTGAACCGGGCCAGCCGATCGCACTGCTCGGTCTCGACGCTGTGCGGGATTTGCAGGATGTCGATGGGGCGCTTCTCGTCGTCTTCGCGGTAGGCGTTCACCCCAACGGTGAGCCGGTCGCCCGCCTCGCACTCCTCGCTGAACCTGTAACTGGCCTCCGCAATCTGACGCCGGAAGTAGCCCTTGTTGATCCCGTTCACCACACCTCGGGCGTACGCCGACCGGGGCGCATAGACCCCTGCGCGTCGTTCGCCCGGGGTGCTCCTGGACGCTCCGCCGGTCGCGGCAGAGCCCATCGCGTCGATCTCGGCAATGTAATCGAGGGCCTCGGACTCGAGCGTGTCGGTCAGGTGCTCGATGAACCATGACCCGCCGAGGGGGTCCGTCACGCGGGTGACGCCGGTCTCGTGCGCCAGGATCTGCTGCGTGCGCAGCGCGACGGTGACGGCCTGCTCGGTCGGCAGGCCGAGCGTCTCGTCCATGCTGTCGGTGTGGAGGCTCTGGCAGCCGCCGAGCACCGCGGCCATGGCCTGGTACGCCACACGCACGATGTTGTTGAGCGGCTGCTGTTCGGTCAGCGAGCATCCCGCGGTCTGCACGTGGGTCTTCATGAACCAGGAGCGCTCGGTACGAGCGCCGTAGCGGTCGCGCATGGCGCGAGCCCAGATGCGACGGGCCGCCCGCAGCTTGCAGATCTCCTCAAAGAACTCGTTGTGCGCGTTGAAGAAGAACGACAACCGCGGTGCGAAGTCGTCGATGGCGAGCCCGCGCTCGAGGCAGGCCTCTACGTACTCCATGCCGTCGCGCAGCGTGAAGGCCAGCTCCTGCGTCGCGGTCGAGCCGGCCTCGCGGATGTGGTACCCGGAGATCGATACGCTGTTCCACTTCGGCAGATACCGGCTCTGAAACTCGATCGTGTCGACCACGAGCTTCACGCTCGGTTCGGGCGGGTAGATGAACTCGTTCTGCGCGTGGAACTCCTTGAGGATGTCGTTCTGCAGCGTTCCGCCCAGGTGTTCCCACTTCATCCCGCGCTGCAGCGCGTGCGCCAGGTACAGCGCCCAGATCACCGCCGCCGGCCCGTTGATCGTCTGGCTCACCGTCACGCGGTCCACCGGGATGTCCGCGTAGAGCCGGTGCATGTCCTCGATCGTGCTGATCGCCACACCGCACTTGCCGACCTCCCCGGCCGACAGGGCATCGTCGCTATCGCGGCCCATCAGCGTCGGCAGGTCGAACGCCGTGCTCAGTCCGGTGTTGGCGCTGGTGCCCTTGGCCTGCTCCAGCAGGTACTTGAACCGCCGGTTCGTGTCGTCGGCCGAGCCGAATCCCGCGAACTGCCGCATCGTCCACAGCCGCGTGCGATACCCCTGCGGGAACAGCCCCCGCGTAAACGGGAACTGCCCGGGATCCCCGCCCTTCCCCAGATCACGGTCCACTTCCTTGAGCGAATCGGGCAGGTCGCTCGGGCCGTACGACGGCTTGAGCACCAGTCCCGAGATCGTCACCGCGTGAGGGTCAATCCGTCCCGGAGCAGATTGTCCCGGTGTGTTCACTGAGGGGCGTGGTTGAGAGGTGGTCATGGGTGTTCTGGCCGAAGAGGGGCCGACGCCGAGGCAGGGGGTCGTCGGTCACATGATCAAGTGTAAGGCACGCGCCGACACCGGCCACGCGTTCATCAAAATGTCGCCCGGCCTCCCGGCACCCGACCGGGCGAATCACGTCAGCGGCCGAAGCACCGCACGGACGGGGCTTGCATCGAACCCCTCCAGCCGCAGCGGTAGTGCGATCAGTTCATACTCGTCGCCATGCGGCCCGGCCCCCGGCGGCAACCCATCCAACACCAACCCCTCCAGGATCGACATCCCGTGCGACGCGATCGCCCGATGCGCCGGCAGATCCTTGCTGCTGAACAGGTCCACGCTCGGCGTGTCAATTCCGATCGTTCGCACCCCCAGTCGTGCCAGCACGTCCACCAGTTCAACCGAGAGTGCGGCGAAGGACTCGGTCCACCGGTCCGGGTACGGGTACGTGCCCGTGCGGATGAGCACCCGGCTGTGACGGATGCGCCCCGGCGTCAGCGGAGGGGAGAAATCCGCCGTCGTAAGGCGTTCGCCGGCTTGGGCCGCTGCAGTGAGCACGTGGCACGGTCCCAGGTAGCGTTCGAGCGGAACACGTTCGATGCCGTGGGCAGGGTGGCTGTAGTGGTTGGGGGCGTCGGCGTGGGCACCCAGGTGGACCGTTGCCTTGAGTGTGCTGAGCGTGATGTTCGCGCCCTGCCCCATGTCGAGCAGCACCTGCCTGCTCAACGCCGTATCACCGGGCCAGACCGCGGTCCGTTCCGAGAGCGTCGGTGCAAGGTCGAAGATCGGCACCAGCGTTTCGGGAGATTTCGTGCCGCCGCCGATGGCCGCATCACCCACCAGCAGCGGACCACCGATGTCCCGCACCGCCTCGGCCCAGGCCCGCTCGTCGAGCGTGGGCGTTGACGCCATCGGTAGCCGATCGGCCACGCGGTCCACCACCGACGCGAGCCGGTCACCCCGGCGCTTGGCCTCCACGTACGGCACGGTGGAAAAACTCACCAGGTTGTACTGCGGCTCGGCACGCTCACCGAAGAGCCGGTGCAGCGTCTGCTCGATGCGCTTGCGGTGCAGGAACTCCGGGCGACCGACCTTGTCGCGCATCTCGACGAAGTTGTCCAGCGCCATGTCGGCGATGGCGTCGGCGTTGGGCTTCCGGGCCGACTGGTACGCCTCCAGCGCCTCGCCCCGGTCCGCGTGCGTCCGCAGGCACTCGGCCAGCACACGCACATCCTCGAACGCCGCGTTCATCCCCTGCCCGTAGAACGGCACGATCGCGTGCGCCGCATCACCCAGAAGCACGCACCGGTCCGACCACCGCCACGGCCAGCACCGCACCGTCACCAGCGAGCCCACGGGGTTGGCTGCAAAGTCCTTCGCCAGCGTCGGCATCAGCGGCACGGCGTCGGCGTAGTGGCAACGGAAGTGCGCCAGCACCTGCTCGGGTGTCCTGGGCTCCTCCAGCCCGTGCTCACCACGGAACGGCCAGAACAGCGTGCACGTGAACGAGCGGTCACGGTTGGGCAGCGCGATCATCATCGCCCCGCCCCTGGGCCAGATGTGCAGCGCGTCCGCGCGCATCGCCCAACCGTCGAAGGCCGTCGGATCGGCCCCCACCTCCCCCGCCGGAGGGATATGCAACTCCTTGTACCCGTGCTCGAGATAGTGCTGCGAGTACTGGAAGCGGTCGGTCTTCATCAGGCGCGTGCGCACCGCCGAAAACGCGCCGTCGGCCCCGACGACCAGGTCCGCGCCGACGCGCTCGGTCGTGCCGTCAGGCCGCACAAAGACCGCCGCGGGTGCGTCCGGGTCCGCGTCGATGCACGTGGCCTCGAACTCCAGTTCGACGTTCGGCTCGTTCGCCGCCGCACGCAGGATCGCCAGGTTCAGGCTGGCCCGCGACACGCTGTTGATCGCGTCCCCGGTGTTGCTCGAGTACGGCTGGAACGCCATCGACCCGTCCGCGGCGTGCACCGCACGCCCCTTCATCGGGATCGCCTCGCTGCGGCGGATCTCCCCGTCCAGCCCCACACCCTCCAACCCCCAGAACCCGCGGTGCGACAGGGCCAGGTTGATCGAGCGCCCGCCCGCGTACCCGGCCCGGCGCGGGTCGCCGCGCCGCTCGATGTGCCGCACCCTCCAGCCGTCGCGCGCCAGGTACACCGCCAGCAGCGCACCGGCCAGCCCAGCCCCGACGATCACCGCCGTGCGGCTCATGACATCACCTCCCGCAGCGACCGGGCGAACCGCCAGACATCATGGAACGAGTTGTACAGCGGGACCGGCGATGCGCGGACCACGTCCGGCTCACGGAAATCGCAGACGATCCCCGCCGCCTGCAGCCGCCGATACGCCTCGCGCGGCCGCTCTCCAAGCACCAGTGACCACTGACACCCACGAGCTTCCGGGTCGGCCGGCGTGAGCACGCGCACCGCTCCCGCACGCTCCTCCGCCAGCCGCTCAAGGTGCCATGAGGCGTACGCCGTCATCGCCAGCGACTTGGCCCGGAGCCGGTCCATCCCGGCCTTGGAAAACAGATCCAGCGAGGCACGCAGCGGTGCCAGCGAAAGGATCGGCGGGTTGCTCATCGCCCAGCGGTCCGCCCGCGGCACGGGCGAGAACTCCGGACCCATCGCGAAGCGCGTCGCGGGGTCATTGCCCCACCAGCCGGCCAGTTGCAGAAGCGTGCGGTCCTGCGCATGGCGCCGATGCACAAACGCCCCGCCCACCGCTCCGGGGCCGGCGTTGAGGTACTTGTAACTGCACCAGCAGGCAAAGTCCACGCCCCAGTCGTGCAGCCGCATCGGCACGTTCCCGATCGCGTGCGCCAGGTCCCACCCGCAGACCGCGCCGGTTTCGTGCGCCGCCCGCGTAATCTCGGGCACGTCGAACCACTGGCCCGTGTAGTAGTTCACCGCCCCCAGGAGCACCAGCGCCAACCGCCCGCGCTGCGCCCGGATCTGATCGACGATGTCCTCGGTTCGAAGTGTCGCCTCACCCTCGCGAGGCCGCAGCCGGACCACGCCCTCGCGGGGATCGAACCCTTTCAGCGCCACCTGGCTGGCCACCGCGTAGGAGTCCGACGGGAACGCCGAATCCTCGATCATGATCCGGTGGCGATCTCCGCCGGGGCGGTAGAACGTGGCCATCAGCACGTGGAGGTTGACGGTCAGCGAGTTCATCGCCACCACTTCGTCCTCGCCGGCGCCCACCAGCGGCGCCAGCAGCGGGCGGAACGCTTCGTGGTAGGGGTACCACGGGCGACGCCCGTGCAGGTGACCCTCCACCCCCAGCGCAGCCCAGTCGTCCAGTTCATCCCGGAGCAGCGAGCGCGCGGCGCGAGGCATCAGGCCCAGCGAGTTGCCCGTGAGGTACACCACCGCCTGATCCGGCGCCCTGCCGGCGATGTCGCTCATGGCCGGGATCGCCCGGGCCATCGATGCGTGCGTGGGAAACTCGAACGCCGCGCGAAACTCGCGCAGCGGGTCGCGGTCATCCAGCATCCGCGCGGTGGACTCGTGCTCGTCGAACGCGGTCGTGGCGTAGGGCATGGGGATCATGGCATGGAGCAGGATCAGGACAGGTCGGGGAGGCCCGGGCCGCCCGCCAGCCTTGCACCGGCAGCAGGGCCGAGGAACTCCAGCGCCGAGCGGGAAAGCAGCCACGCCCGCGCCTCGTCGTCAAAGTCGTTCATGGATCGGATCAGCTTGCCGGGGCAATCCTCGCCCAGCGGGAACGGATAGTCGGACCCCATCGCCACGCGTTCGACCCCGAAGAGCCGCACCGCCGTCCGCAGCGCATCGGCGTCGTGGGCCAGCGCATCGATCCAGAATCGCGCCGGACGCTCACCGGAGGGATCGCGCAGGTAGGCCGACGGATCCTTGGCCCCGCGGGGGAACAGGTCCGGACGGCAGGACAGGCCGTGGCGGATGCGCCCCAGCGTTCCGGGGAACGACCCCCCCGCGTGCGCGAAGGCCAACCGCAGCGCGGGGCAGCGCTCCAGCACCCCTCCGAACAGCACCGACATGATCGCCGTGGTCGTTTCCGTCGGCATCCCCACCAGCCAGGCCATCCAGTAGCGCTTCAGCCGGTCTCCGCCCAGCATGTCCCAGGGGTGCACGAATACCGCCGCTCCGAGTTCCGCCGCGCACTCGAGCACCTGAAGAGGTGCGGATTCATCGAGGTTGGCGCCGTTGATATGCGTGCCGATCTGTACCCCCGCCAGCCCCAGATCGCGCACGCACCGTTCCAGTTCACGGCAGGCCATGCCGGGATCCTGCATCGGCACTGTTCCCAGCCCCGCAAACTGCCCGGGGTGGGTCCGCACGACCCCGGCGATGTGGTCGTTGAGCAGCCGCGAAAGGTCCAGCGCGTCGCCGGGTTTGGCCCAGTACGAGAACATCACCGGCACGGTGGAGAGCACCTGTGCCGTCACGCCGGCGGCGTTCATTTCCTCCAGGCGTACCCGCGGGTCCCAGCAGTTCGCCCCGACCTCCCGGAAGAACTCCGGCGCTGCCCCCGGCTGGGCGCTGGTCGTTCGGCCCATCCGTGCGCACCCCGGCGATGTGTGGGACAGTTCGATCCAGCCCGCATACCCAGTGCGCTGCGTCCACGACGGCCAGTGCTCCGGCAGGATGTGGGTGTGCAGGTCGATCACCATGGCCGTGTGAGCGTACACCCCCGGGCACTCCGGCACACTTCAACCGCGGGTGTCCCGCGTGCATACCCCGCGAAGGCCGGGCGACCACCCGGCCCCGTGGCCTCAGCGCTTCTTCCCGCGGCCACCGCGAGCGACCTTCGAGGCTGTGCTTCGGGATCGCGCTGAGGCACGGCGCTTGGACGAGCGTCCCTTGGACGGTGTCGATGCCGAACGCACCCGTCCCTTCGCCAGGGTGATCGCTCCCGCGCGCTGGATCACCAGCCCGCACGAAGGGCACGTACGCCGCTCCACGGGCCCGTCCCAGAACCGCTCCATGATGACCTTCAAGTCCTCGTCGATCTTCCGCAACTGCCACCGGGCCTCGTGCACCAGTGTCTCGCATCCGTCGCAGTACCAGCGCAGCCCGTCCAGTTGTCCCGTCGGGCGTGGGAACTCGACCACCAGCCCGATCGTGCCCGCCGGGCGCTGCGGGCGGTGCGGCACCCAGCGCGGCAGCAGGAACAGCTCCCCCTCGCGCACGATCACGTCGTGGGGCTTCGAGCCGTCCAGCGGACGCACGCGGACCGCGATGTCCCCCTTGATCTGCAGGAACAACTCCTCCGTCGGGTTCACGTGGTAGTCGTTCCGCGTGTTCGGGCCGCCGGAGACAAAGACCACCGCATCGCGCGACTCGGTGAGCAACTGCCGGTTGCTGACCGGGGGCTTGAGGTGGGCGCGGTTCTCGCGGATCCACTTCGTCAGGTTCAGCCGCGACAGCATGAACCCCGGCCCATGCCCCAATGCCGGTTCTGGTTCGCTGGAGTGCACCGACGCCGGCAGCAGCGCCGTCTGCAGGTCGTCGGAGCAGTGAATCACCGATCGGTCACCCGGCGACCACAACGCGAAGACGGACGAACTCCCGCGACCATTGGCGTGCTCGCTGTTCATCCCAACAGCCTACCGCGCCAGCCCGGCATCGACGAATGGCACGCCCCGCACTCCCGGCTATCCTCGCCCTCATGCCGCGCCGGTCGACGAGGAACCAACGGGTTGGAAGGTCGAGGGGGGAGTTCGGCACCCTACCCAGACTGGGTGGGGTGCTGATGCTCCCCGCCCGGTCTACGACCGGCACTTCCCCCCGAGTCTGTGCCGCGTACGGCTGGGTCGAGATCAACCCCCAGACCGGGCGGATCGACGCCGTGCACAAGGTCCGCTCCCCCGACGACCTTCCGCCGGGCATCGAGGGTGGGCCGGGCGCCTTCATCCTCCCCGGCCTGGTCGATGCCCACCTCCACCTGCCGCAGTTCGACTCGATTGGCGTCGAAGGGGTCGCACTCCTCGACTGGCTCTCCGGAGCGATTTTCCCCGCCGAGGCGCGCTGGGCCGACCCCCGCTATGCCGGGGCCATGGGCGAGCGTGTGGCCCGAACGCTGCTGAGCCACGGCACGACGGCCATCGCCGGCTTCGGCACGGTCCATGCCGAAGGAACCCGGCGAGCCGCCGGGGCCCTGGCCCGCGCCGGTCTCTGCGGGTATGTGGGCCAGACGCTGATGGACCGCCCCTCACCAGACAGCGCCACGAATAAACTCATCCGGCCAACCGACGACCTGTTGCGCGAGGCCCACCAGGCCATGGCCCTCGGGCACGACTGGGCCGGGGCTGCTGGCGCTGAAGTTGGAGGGGTGGGCGGCGGGGTGGGGCGGATCCTGCCGAGCCTCAACCCTCGGTTCGCCCTCTCGTGCACACCCGAGTTGATGTCCGGCGTGGCCTGGATCGCGCGCAATGTCGCGTCCCCGGGCGGCGGTGGTCCACGCCTCATCCACACCCATTGGGCCGAGACTGTGGAAGAATGCCGTCAGGTCGGACGGCTCTACGGCGTGACGCCCGATGCGGCGGGGTACCTGGAGGTTTACCGGCGTGCGGGGCTGATCGGGGGCCGGAGGGTGGGGGGGGGTGGGGGGATGCGGGAGGTGGGCGTGAGGACGCTGCTGGCCCACGGCGTGCAGGCCACGCCCGCGGAGGGAGCACGGCTGGCCAGGGATGCGGGGGTGGTGGTGGTGCACTGCCCGACGGCCAACCTGTTCCTGCACTCGGGGGTGATGCACCGGCCGAACCTGCGCGGGGCGCGGATGGCCCTGGGGAGCGATGTGGCCGGTGGGCCGGAGGTGAGCATGGTCCGCGTGGCGAAGGCGATGATCGACACCGCGCACGCGGCCGCGTTCGGGCGGGCGGGTACGCGGGGCCGTTCCGCGTGGGCGGGCGCCGGGGTGCCCAGCGCCGAGGAGGCCTGGTGGCAGATCACCGGCGGGAACGCCGAGGCCCTTGGGATGCGTGGGGTGGGGGTGATGGAGCGTGGGGCGTGGGCGGATGTGCTGGTGGTGCGGCCGCGTGGCCCGCTGCCACCCTTCGAGCGGGCGCTCTCCTGGCTCCTGCACGCGTGGGATGAGCGATGGCTGGAACGGACGTACACGGCCGGGCGACTGGCCTGGTCGGCCACGGCACAGGTCGGCGTGAGACCGGGGAGGCTCGCAGGGGCACGCCGTACGGCGACGGGAGTAGACACATGACAAGGTCCAACGCATCGCGGGGCGGACACGGAGATCCACGGGCAAATCGCTCGGCCGATGCTGGTGCAGACGGGGGTGGGGTGGGTGGTGGTGGGGGTTTGTGGACGGGGGTGATGGGGGAGACGATCGGCGGCGCGCTGGAAGGCACGGTGCAGGCGGTGCGAGCGCTTCAGGAGGACTCGGCGGCTCTGGTGGCGGCGGCGCGCGCGGGCGAGGCCCTGGCGCGGGTGCTGCGCGCGGGGGATGGGGGGGGGAGGGGGGGGGGGGGGGGGGGGGGCAAGATCCTGGTGATGGGCAACGGCGGGTCGATGTGCGATGCAGCGCACTTCGCCGAGGAGTTGACGGGGCGGTTCCGTGCTGACCGGCGGCCGCTGGCGGCGCTGGCGTGCACGGATGCGGGACACCTGACGTGCACGGCCAACGATTACGGCTACGAGCAGGTCTTCGCGCGATGGGTGACTGCGCTGGCACGGCCGGGCGATGCGGTGGTGCTGATCTCGACCAGCGGTCAGTCGCCGAACCTGGTTCTGGCGGCGGAGGCGGCGCAGCGGGTCGGCCCCCCGGGGGTGACGCTGATCGCGCTGGTGGGTCGCGGCGGGGGTCGCTTGGCGGAGGTGGTGCGAGGAGGTGGAGGTGGAGGAGGGAGGAGCGAGGGAGTGGGAGTGGGGGTGGGGGTGGGGGTGGGGGTGGGGGTGGGGGGGGGGGTGGTTGTGGGGGTGCCCGCGCAGGTGACGACCAGCGACCGGATCCAGGAGGTGCAGAAGGTGATCCTGCACGCGTGGGTGGAGGGGATCGAGCGTGAACTGGGGTTGGCGTGAGGGGGGATGGTGGGGGTTGGGGGTTGGGGGGTGGGGGGTGTGAGCGGGACGAAGAGCGTGCCGGAGGGTGGGTGAGCGGACGCCGGGCTGGATCGCGCTTGTGATCGGCCGAAGTTGCGCGTAGGAACGATCGGTGGTGATTGCAAGGGTTTCGGGCGCGAACGCGGGGCGATCCGTGACGAACGCGCCGGGGTTGGATGGTTCGTGCCCGGATCCGGGGAAGCCGTCCCCGGAGCGGGTGAGCGTGTCAATGGCGCATTGACACGCTGCGCTGGAACGGGTGAGCGCGTCAACGGAGCATTGACACGCTGCGCTGGAACGGGTGAGCGCGTCAACGGAGCGTTGACACGCTGCGCTGGAACGGGTGAGCGTGTCAACGGAGCGTTGACACGTTGACCGGGAGCGGGGCCGTACGGACCGGGAGCGGGGATGCTCGCCGGACCGATCGGGCAGTACCGGCGCGGCTTCAATCAAGCAGATCCCCATCAAGCTCCCCACGACCGCCGCCGAAAAGAAACTCGCCGAGCGGATCACGAGTAGCGTCCGCGCCATCATGGACGCCAAGGCCGCCCTCCGCCCCCCCCTCCCCGCCAAGGGCGGGCCCCAACTCTCCGACCGCGAGACCAGGCAGCACGAGGCCGCCATCGAAGCCCATGAGAAACGCATCGATGAAGCCGTCTTCGCCCTCTACGGCGTGGACGGGCTGCCGGGATAAGCGATCGTGTGGCCCTTGCATAAACTCACGTTCATGAAGCCACGGAAGGCCCGCGTCGCTCTCGTCTACGACTTTGACGGCACCCTCGCCCCCGGCAATATGCAGGAGCAGAGCTTCCTGCCCGCCGTCGGCACCGACGGGGCCAAGTTTTGGCCCGGCGCCAAAGACCGGGCCAAGAAGCACGACATGGACGAGATCTTGGCGTACATGGAGCTGATGCTCGAACGCTCCAAGGCCACCGAGAAGCCAATCAAGCGAGAGACGTTCAAGGGCTACGGCAAGGAGATCAAGTTCTTCCCCGGCGTCGAGTCGTGGTTCGGCCGCGTCGACAAGTTCGCCAAGGCCGCCGGTGTCGCCACCGCGCACTACATCATCTCTTCGGGCAACCGCGAGACCATCGAAGGCACCAAGATCGCCAAGCACTTCGAACGCATCTTTGCCTCCGGCTTCCGCTACGACGCGAGCGGCGTCGCCGTCTGGCCCGCCCTTGCCGTCAACTACACCAACAAGGCCCAGTTCCTGTTCCGGATCAACAAGGGCATTGAGAACGCCCACGACAACAGCACCATCAACAAGTACACCCCCGAAGAAAAGCGGCCCGTCCCCTTCAAGAACTTCATTTACATCGGCGACGGCGAGACGGACGTCCCGGCGATGAAAATGGTCACGTACCAGGGCGGCAAGTCAATCGTGGTCTACCAACCCGACAAGCGGGGCGGCAAGAAGTACGCCCACGAGCTCGTGAAGTATCACCGCGCCGACATCGCCGTGCCCGCCGACTACAGGCCCGGCTCAGTCTTGGACAAGGCCGTGAAGGCCGCCATCCAGCAAATTGCCGCCCGGTACACGTTTGAGCGATGCGACACGTCGCCGCTGAAGGGCGTGCGGCCCCCTAAGTGAGCCCGCCTCACCGAGCCCTCTCCAGGCGTGCCGCGAAAGGCCAAGAACCACTCATCGGTCGCCGTACCAGCCGCCGCGTCACTCTTCGTTCACCATCTCCTCCGTCCCTCTCCCCCCCGACGTCGATCGCCTCGCGCCGCGCGTGGCGAGCTCCGCAATCTTCTGACGCATTCCGTGACCCCACGCACTGCACCTATTCCCATCACTGAGCGTCAAGCCGACCCCCGATCCGGCCGAAGGAACCCCGGTATTCCCGGCCCCACCCCCCCACCCCCCCACCCCCCCACCCCCCCACCCCCCAAAGCCCGCAGCCCGCAGCCCCGGTCCTGCTCCTCGCTGCTTCCACGCGGAGTGCCACGCCATGCCCCGCCTCGTGCCCCGCACCACGCTCCCGATGCTCCGCTTCGCTGAACAGGCCTATCCCCGCTGGCGCGACCACGCCGGGACGCTCGGGCTCTCCAGCGCGCAGCTCGCCCGGTTCGCCGCCGATCTCAACCAGGCCTCCGACGCCGTCGCTGAGCGGCGGCGGGTCGAGACGCAGCTCCGCGCCGCCGTCCGCGCAGCGCGACAGGCCGAGCGCTCCCTCCGCGCCAGGCTCTCCGGCCTGCTCCAGGCCATCCGCGCCCGCGCCGCCAGCGCCAAGGACCCCGGGCAGGTCTACGCCGCGGCCCAGGTCCCGCCCGAACGCCCCCGCTCGCCACGACCCGCCCCCGGCACGCCGGCCCGCTTCCGCATGGAACTCTCCCAGGACGGCGTCATTACGTTCCGCTGGGCGTGCGACACCCGCGACGCCCCCGGCGCGGTGTACAAGGTCGAACGCCGGGCCGTCGGCGGGTCGCACGGCGGCCCCGGGCCCTGGGAGTGTCTCGGCATCACCGGCACCCGCCGCTTCAGCGATGAGACGCTCCCCGCGTACCCGATCCCGCCTCGGCTGGAGTACCGCATCACCCCGCAGCGCGGGAAGGTGGTCGGGACACCAGCGATCTTCGGGGTCTCCTTGGCCCCGACCATGGCTTCGGCCACCGCCCCTGTTTCGGGTGCGGGGCTCGAGCCCGCTCACCCTAGACGTTCGGTGAGACCCGTGGATCGGGCCGCCTGATCCGTGCGGCCATTTCAGGGTCGTCAAGAGAGGCTGGGACCGGGCTTGCCGATTTTTCACGAAGTATCGTGTTGACGATCCGGGATTTCCCGGATAGGTTGAACTTTGGTCTGGTCAGACCTTGTCAGCGGCCCATGCGAGGTGCTGTGCCGAGGCCCTGTCGGCCGGATTGTCGGCCAGTTGATAGGCCGAGGCGTTTCAAAGGTTACCTCTGGTGCAGGGTGGGGGGAGGTGAGGGGGGGCTGCAAGAGAAGTGAGGGGGCTGCAAGAAAGGGTCACCCATGAAGAGCGTGAATTCGGTTCGTCAGGTGGGACGCCCATCAGTTGCGGGGAGGCTGGCGTGCGTGGGGATGGCCGCGGGGGTGGTGTGGGGAATGGCGGGGGTGGGCGTAGGGGGGGAGGCGTCGGCGTCGATCGTGAACTTCTGGGGCTCGAGCTACACACTGGACACGCGGGCGAGCGCGGCGTTCATCACAACCAATGATTTGGACTTCAACTTCGTGAGCGGCGTCGCCGGCCCGCTCACGCTCATGGACACGCGCTCGGCGTCGGTCAACCTTGGGCCGCAGGAGTACGCCACGAGCTCGCTGAGCTTCAGCGCGGCGTTCGTGCCGGACGCGATGTACGTCTAGGGGACTGTGGCCAGCGATGCCGAGACCGAGTCGGAACTGGGGGGCGCGCGGGCGGAGATCTTCTTCGAGCTGGCCTTCACGGTCTACGAGGAAGGGATCTGGATCTTCCGCAACGGGGGGATCGGTGGCGCGCATGCCGGCGGGTCGTTCGGGCTGTTCACTTCATCGGGGTCGGAGATCTTCAGGTTCTGGTGGGGCGACCTGGATGATGAATTCGGCGCGATCATGCCCGGTGAATACAAGATCGTTGTCGAAATGATGTCCGTGACCGCGACCGACGACGGGTTCGGCGGGCTGTTCGGCGATGCGTGGTTCGGCTTCGAGTTCACGGTCGTGCCGACACCGGGCGCGGCGGCGGCGCTGGCGGGCCTGGGCGTCGTGGGCGCGCGGCGGCGCCGGCGTGAGCCGTGAGCGGGAAGTCGGCCGGGTCCCCGGGAGGGCCCGCCCCGGCGTTCAGCCCTTCATCTTCTCGGCCTTCTTGCGCGCATCGTCGAGGGTGCCGACGTACATGAACGCGCCCTCGGGCAGGTCGTCGCCCTCGCCGTTGCAGAGGCGCTCGAAGCTGTCGAGCGTCTCGTCGAGGGTGGTGGTGACGCCGGGGAAGCCGGTGAAGATCTCGGCGACGTAGAAGGGCTGTGAGAGGAAGCGCTCGATCTTGCGGGCGCGGGAGACGGTGAGCTTGTCCTCTTCGCTCAGTTCGTCGACGCCGAGGATGGCGATGATGTCCTGGAGATCCTTGTAGCGCTGGAGGATCGTCTGCACGCGGCGGCTGACGGCGTAGTGGCGTGCGCCGAGGATGTCGGCCGAGAGGATGCGCGAGGTGGAGGCCAGGGGGTCCACGGCGGGGTAGATGCCCTTCTCGGCGATGCCACGGGCGAGGACGACGAAGGCGTCCAGGTGGCTGAAGGCGGTGGCGGGGGCGGGGTCGGTCAGGTCGTCGGCGGGGACGTAGATGGCCTGGACGCTGGTGATGGCGCCCTTGGCGGTGGAGGTGATGCGTTCCTGGAGTTCACCCATCTCGGTGCTCAGGGTGGGCTGGTAGCCGACGGCGCTGGGCATGCGTCCCAGCAGAGCCGAGACCTCCGAGCCGGCCTGCGTGAAGCGGAAGATGTTGTCCACGAACATCAGGGTCTCTTTGCCGGAGGCGTCGCGGAACTCCTCGGCCATGGTCAGGCCCGAGAGGGCCACGCGGAGGCGCGCGCCCGGCGGCTCGTTCATCTGACCGAAGACCATGGCGACCTTCTCGATGACGTGGCACTTCTTGCCGTTCTCGTCGAAGTACTCGGCTTCTTTCATTTCGCGCCAGAGGTCGTTGCCCTCGCGGGTGCGCTCGCCGACGCCGGCGAAGACGGAATAGCCGCCGAAGTTACGGGCGACGCGGGCGATCATCTCCTGGATGATGACGGTCTTGCCGACGCCGGCGCCGCCGAAGAGGCCGATCTTGCCGCCGCGGACGAAGGGGCAGAGCAGGTCGATGACCTTGATGCCGGTGGGGAGGATCTCGGTCTTGGGGTTGAGCTGGCCGAACTCGGGCGGCTGCTTGTGGATGGGGGAGCGCTTGACGCTTGCGGGGACCGGCTCACCCTTGTCGATCGGCTCGCCCAGGAGGTTGAAGACGCGTCCGAGGACCTGCTCGCCGACGGGCACGGCGACCGGCGCGCCGGTATCGAGGCAGGCCATGCCGCGGCGCAGGCCGTCGGTCGAGCCCAGGGCGACCGCGCGGACGCGTCCGCCGCCGAGGTGCTGCTGCACCTCGCCGGTGAGGTTGAGGCGCCCGACAGGGGTGTCGGTGTCGATCTTGAGTGCGTTGTAGATCGCCGGGAGGCGGTCTTCCGGGAACTGGGCGTCGAACGTCGAACCGATGACCTGGGTGATCGTGCCGTTGGTGGACATGGGTCTCCCTTGCGCGTGACGGAGCGGGACGTGGCCCCCGCCGGGCGATGCCGGGGGGCATCGACGGGCGAAGGGCGGGAAGGATAGGGGGTGGGCGTGGCAACGGCTACCGGAAACGGACTTGACAAGCTCCCGAATCCGGTAGGCTCCCGGGTGTACGAGGCGCGGGGGGAAAGGGCCGGGGGCGGGGGGCTCGAGGGGCACATCATGGGTACTGGAGTCAAACGGCACTGGTGGTACGACAGGAACCGCAGCCACGTCGACCAGCTCGTTCCACGCACCCTCGACGAGTTGCTGGAACTGCTCGCCGAGAACGGATGCCAACCTCCGGCAACTGCCAGGTCACGCCTTGGCGAAGCGCTTGACTGGTTCAGGGCCCACGTACCGATCAGCGTGCTGGCCGGCCCGGTCGGGCGGTTCCCCGCGCCGGCATACGCCCACACGGTCCGGGGGGTGCGGATCACCTTGCTCGCGTGGCTGCAGTCGATCGACTGGAACAGGCCTCAGGAGGTGGTGAAGCACACGTTGCAGAAGGGTGACCGGCTGGTGACCTTCCGCTTTCCTTCTCACGAGCAACCCAGACGGCCCCGGGGGAACTTCTTCGCCCTTCCGAGTGTTCGTTCAGCCGATGATCACGGGATCATTCCTTCGAGAAGCTGGGCTGTGCAGCACGGGGGTGGGCGGGAACAGCAGACCACGCGGAGCGAGTGGGTCGTCACCGCGCTGTGCCCGGCGCTGAAGTCTCGCATCGCGGATGCGCTCGTCTCCTGGCTCGCCAAGCAGCCGCCGGGCGTGGCGAGTCAGGTGCCCGAATCCTGGTATGCCCGGGGGGGCGCTGTGCAACTGTTCATCTGGGACGCGGCCAAGTACATCCGGAAGAAGGACTGATCCGGGTTCCCGGCTCGTCATGCGCGGCGGTGCCCGGTCGGCGGAGTGCCCGTACACTGCGGGCCCATGAAGATCCACGAGTATCAGGCACGCGACCTCCTGGCGTCCTTCGGTATCCCGGTTCCGCCCGGTCAGGTCATTGACACGGTCCCCGGGGTCGATGAGGTCTTCCGCCAGATTACCGCGGGCCAATCCTCGCCGATGGCCGTGGTCAAGGCACAGGTTCACGCGGGCGGTCGCGGGAAGGCCGGGTTCGTGCGCCTGGTGCGTACCGCCGATGAAGCGGCCGAGGCCGCGGGCTTCATGCTCTCCAACCGCATGATCTCGCCACAGACCCCGCCGGAGGGGCTGGAGGTGCAGCGCCTGCTGGTCGCCTCGGCGGTGGAGATCGCCGACCGTGCGCCGACGGCCAAGGACGGGAGCGCGCCGGGCAAGGAGGAGTTCTACCTGGCCATCACGGTCGATCGGCGCATCCGGCGCAACGTGCTCATCGCCTCGCGCTACGGCGGTGTGGACATCGAACAGGTCGCCCACGATCACCCCGACGCCATCATCAAGGAACCGCTCGATCCCGTGCTGGGCCTGCAGCCGTTCCAGGCGCGGAAGGTGGCCTTCGAGCTTGGGTTCCGCGGTCGGCAGGTGCCGCAGGCCGTGGACGTCATGCTCAAGCTGGCGCGCCTGTTCATCGCCAAGGACTGCTCCCTGGCGGAGATCAACCCGCTGGTGATCACCCCGCCGACACCGGAGGCGACGGACGGGCGTGTGGTGGCGATCGACGCCAAGTTCAGCTTCGACGACAACGGGCTGTTCCGCCAGCGAGAACTGGCCGCGATGGCCGATCCCGAGGAGTTCACGCACGCGGAGCGGCGCGCGCACGAGTTCAACCTCTCCTACATCCCGCTGTCGGGCAACATCGGCTGCCTGGTCAACGGGGCCGGGCTGGCGATGGCCACGATGGACATCATCAAACTGCACGGCGGTGAACCGGCCAATTTCCTGGATGTCGGGGGTTCGGCCAGCGAGCAGGCCGTCACCGAGGCCTTCGGTATCATCCTGTCGGATGAGGCGGTGCAGGGGGTGCTGGTGAACATCTTCGGGGGGATCATGCGGTGCGACGTGATCGCGCAGGGGATCATCAACGCCGCGAGGAACTACCGCAACCCGGACGGGACCGTCGGGTTCCGTGTGCCGCTGGTGGTGCGCCTGGAGGGGACGAACGTCGAGCGCGGGCGGCGGCTTCTTGAGGAAGCCCGGCGCGACATCCCCACGATGCAGGCCGCGACCGACCTGGCCGACGCGGCCAGGAAGGTCTGCGCCGCGGTCTGTGTCGAGCCGTGAGGGCGTCCGGATGGCACGTCCTCGGGTATTTCCAGTGGGTCGTGTCGTGTTTGGCCGCTGTGAAGAAGGCATGGTCGAGTGCATCCGCTCGCGTGGATTGGCGAAAGCACGGTCGGGCAGAGCCCGGAAGCGGGCTATCCTCCGGGCGACCCTCTGTGAGTCGGGCGTGGCGCACGTGCGTCGCAGGCCCGGTGGGGTGCCCGAACTGAGAACTCCTCGGAGATGTCCATGAAGACTCGTCGTCTGGTTGTGAGCCTTGTTGCGGCGGCCGGGATGCTGGTGGGGCTCGGCGGTGTCGGCGGAGCGCTGGCGCAGGACGGGGCCAAGCAGCCCGCCGCGGCGGCCGCGCCGGGTGCGGATGTGCAGCTCGAACTGCTCAGCGCCGGGGCCGGCGCCAAGCGGGCGATCCGGATGAGCGCGAAGGTGGGGGATGTGTCGGCGTTCTCGGTGACGCAGTCGATGGAAATGTCGATGTCGATGGGCGAGATGGCGATGCCGTCGCAGAAGATGCCCTCGATGAAAATCACGACGCAGAACCGTGTGCTGGAAATCACGCCCGAGGGCAACTATCGGCTGGAGTCGGTGATCACCGACGCGAGCCTTGAGGGCGGGGCGGACGCCAATCCGATGGCCGCCCAGAGCATGCGCACGGCGATGGAGGCGATGAAGGGAACCCGTACGCTGCAGTTGATGACCCCGTCGGGGCGTACGCTCGAGTCGGTCACCAAGGCGCCCGAAGGCGCTCCGCCCGAAATGGCCCAGAGCACCGAAGAGGCCTCGCGCGAGATGCAGAGCATCGCGTTCCCCGAGGAACCGATCGGTGTGGGCGCCAAGTGGCGCGTGACGATGAACATGAACCAGCAGGGCGTCCGGCTGAAGCAGGTGGCCGAGTACGAACTGGTGGACCTGAAGGACGATCAGGCCACGGTGAGGTTCACGCTCAGGCAGAGCGCCGAGCCTCAGAAGTTCAGCCCACCCGGCATGCCTGCCGAAGCCGACGCAGAGATCAAGTCGTGGGTGGGGACCGGGGAGGGCTCCACCACGACTCGGATCAGCAACATGGGGGTGATCACCGGGGACCTGTCGATGGACATGAAGATGAAGCTGGGGATGGACTTCGGCGGCCAGAAGATGGACATGGACCAGACCGTCAAGATGCGGATGAAGATGGCCGAGGCTCCCGTCAAGGACATCAAGCCCGCCGACGCCAAGCCCTGAGCCACGGGCGGTTGCAGGACCGCGTGACACGACTTTGGCGGTCAACAGGATTCAACGGGCGGCCCTCGAACGATCGGGGGCCGCCTGTGTTTTTGCTGAACTATTGAGGATTTATACGCATTTTCACCGTTGACAGAGCGTGGATTTATGGAAACCCCGAAACTCCGCGCAAGTATCTGTGTTTCTGCTACATTGTTCGAACTTCTCTCGTGGGGACGGGAGAGCCCGAGCCATGCACCGAGGGGCCTTTCTACGCTCGTCTGATGTTCATTCACTGCTCCGACTGATCCGGGAGTGCGCGGATAAGAGCGCCAAGAACGAGGATCATGCCGCCCATTTTCTGGCCGGGATGGCTGATCTTGTGGACGCTCAGGCGGGGATGCTGGCGGAGATCGAGCACTTCGGAGATCGATCCAGGATGACGGTGCTCCGGACCCGCCTGCTGGGGCTGGAAGGGGAGGAGCACCGCGACCTGCTTCGGCAGGTTGAGGGGAACCTTTGGGCGAACCCGGCGACAGGGCCGTTCATGGCGATGGCCAGCCCGGTCGTGAGCGGTGCGAGGGCCGACCTGATCGACGATGGGGCGTGGTACGCCTCGGAGTATGTCCAGACGGTCAAGCGTGGGCTGGGGATCGATGATTTCATTTTCAGCCGTATAGAGCTGGCGCCGGGTGGTCGCGTGAGCAGCCTGTCACTGCACCGCGCGTGGGGCGGGCAGGCGTTCGGGCGGTACCACGTGCAGCTGCTATCGCTGGCGCACGCCGAGTACGCGTGTGTCGCGCCTCGATCCTCGGGCGATCAGCTCTCGGGCGAGGAGGCTCCCCGGGAGGGCTGGCTCGTGGAGGCGCCACGGGTCCGGGCGGGCGCACACCTGTGCGCCAGCGTCGATCGTGAGCGGCTGGCCGCGGCGCAGGCACTGCTCACCCCCCGTCAGGCGGAGATCCTGCCACTCCTGCTCGAGCCGGAGACGGAGACCGAGATCGCCCGTCGGCTGTTCCGCTCGCGCGACACGGTGCACTCGCACGTGCAGCGGATCTACCAAGTGCTGGGGGTCAAGAGCCGGCTGGAACTGGTGAAACTGCTGTCCGGTGAGGACCCGCGCCCGATCGGGATGGCGGTTCCGACGCCAGAAAGCTTCGGGATCGACCTGGGCGAGGGAGCCCCAACGAAGCGGCCCTGATGCCAGAAGGGGGCGTGCCAAGCCTGCCCGGATCTCGGAATGATCTTCAATGCACAGCGGGCGCCGGAGGTCCAGCGCCCGCCATGGGATGAAGTCAAGTTTGCCAAACTCGCACGGCCCGTGGAGGAGCCAGAGCGGATGCTCAGGCGCGGCGACGCCGTGAGGCCAGCAGGCCGCCCAGTCCGAGCAGGGCTACCGCGCCGGGCGTCGGAACGACCTGGACGAGGTCAAAGCCCCAGGTGCCCGATGTGGCGTAGTTGGTTTGAGCCGCGACATACTGGTTGTTCGGCCCGAAGACCGACACCACGCGGAACCCGAAATCGGGGTTGTTGTTGACGCTGGAAATCGCGGAGAGGTCGTAGGTCAGCAGCGCCCAGGTGTCGCCACCCAGGGTGTGCTCGTACACGCTGCCGAAGTTGACATAATTGCTGCCGTCGTCGGTGTACTGGAACTGCGCGAAGCGGTTGGCGGTGTTGGAGAAGCGCAGGTAGAAGGAGACGATGATGTCGGCGGCGCCCACGGTGGACGCGGCGAACTGGGCGCCTGCGGTTCCGGACCCAGTCCCCTGGGTGGGGAAGCCCGTGATTGTCCAGCGGGAGTTGTCGCCCGGCGAGCTGGTGTCGTTGGGGTTGCCGGCGGCGAAGCCCGTGACGTTTCCGGCTGAAGTGTTCAGGTACGAGGCGATCCCGGAGCCGATGGCCGGCAGCAGGGTGCCGGTGTTGGTGGCGGCGTCCGGGGGAACGCTGTTGAACGTCCAGAGGGCGACCTGGGCGTGAGCGGTACCGGCCGCGAGGGCCAGGCCAGCCGAGGCTGTCAGAGCAGAAAGCGTGCGCATGGAACTCTCTCCTGATTGAACAAAGGTCGGCGGGTTCCGAGAACACCTACATAGGTGCTCAGGCAAGGCCGCAGAAACCGCGGTATGACGATACCGGCCTGGATTCGCGGGTCGAGCCCCGGCGCGCGAGTACGGCGCAAAGGTTCCGTCAAGGGCGTGCAAAGACAATCGCCACTTTCTCCAGATTCTCAGGAGATCGTGCGGGATCAGAGGTTGGGGCCGATCCTCAGCGGCTCCAGTCTTCCCGTCTCACGCGTGGCGTCGCTCGAAGTCCACCAGGAATCGGGCAAACTCGACGCACCCTTGCTTGGGGAAGGCGTTGTAGATGGAGGCGCGGATGCCGCCTGTGGCGCGGTGTCCGCGCAACTGATCGAAGCCTGCGTCCAACGCCTCTCGGGCGAACAAGTCGTCGAGGTGTTCGCTGGGGAGGCGGAAGACCACGTTCATGAGGCTCCTGCTGCCCCAGGTCGAGTCGGGCGTGGCGGTGTCGGCGTGCGGGCGGTAGAAGCCCGAGGCGTCGAGGGCGTCGTAGATGATCCCGGCCTTCTCGGCGTTGCGTGCGGCCATGACTTCGAGCCCACCCTGCCTGAGGATCCAGTGGACCATGAGGTTGACGGTATAGATGGAGAAGTGGGGCGGGGTGTTGGGGCGGGACTCTTCGCGTGCGAAGGTGCGGTACTGGAGCATGCGCGGGATGTCCGTGCGGCCGCGTTCGATGAACTCGTTGCGGGCGATCACCAGCGTGACGCCGGTCACGCCCAGATTCTTCTGGGCCGAGGCGTAGACGAGGTCGAACTTCGAGAAGTCGACGGGCCGGGAGAAGATGTCCGAGCAGGCGTCGCATACCAGGGGCACACCATCGGGCACGCGCGGGAGGCGGTGGTACTGCGTGCCGTAGATCGTGTTGTTGCTCGTGTAGTGGACATAGCCCGGTCGTGGTGAAAACCGGAGTTCATCGTCGGAGGGAATGCGCCGGAACTGTGTGTCGCGACCTGTGTAGGTCAGGTGCGGCGTATAGCCGGCCTGACGGCAGTCCTCAACGCTGCGCTGGGACCAGTAGCCGGTTTCGAGGTAGTCGGCGGTTCCACCGGGGGGCAGAAAGTTGAGCGGAACGAGGAAGTTCTGGGCCGTGGAGCCGCCGGTCATGAACAGGACGCTGTAGTCGTCGGGAATTTTCGCGAGCGTGCGAATGGCGGCCTGCGTGTCGGCCAGCAGGTCGTCAAAGGCGGGCCCGCGGTGGGAAATCTCCATGATGCCCAGGCCGGTGCCGCGGTAGTTCCAGGTCTCCTCCCGGATCTGCTGCAGGACTTCGTCGGGGAGCACGCTGGGGCCTGCGCAGAGGTTGTACAGGCGAGAACCGGTGGAGGCTGGTCGGCCTGGCGTGCCGGGCTGGGGTGCGGACCGTGCGGCCGGGGGGCTCATGGCGCTGCTCCTGCAGGGACTGAAGCAGGGTAGCGCGGGTGGTCAGCGGTCCGCCGCGGTGAGCGGCAGGGTGTCGGCGATATTCGACACGATGGTGTCGGTGGTGACACCCTCGGCCTGAGCCTCGAAGTTCAGCAGCAGGCGGTGGCGCAGTGCGGGGAGGGCGATCTGGCGGATGTCGTCGGTGGAGACGGCGGAGCGACCGGTGATGAGCGCCCGGCACTTGGCGGCGAGCACGAGCGTCTGGGCGGCGCGGGGCGAGGCCCCCACCCGGACAAAGCGGTCGACCATCGGCGTGGCGTAGCGCCCGTCGCTGGACGGGCCCTTGGGGTGCGTGGCCAGGACCATGCGCACGGCATAGTCCTGCACGTGCGGGGCGATGGCCACCTCCCGCACCAGCGACTGGTGCGCAAGGATGCGTTCATGGTCGAGGACGGGCTCGATGGTGGGCTGGCGGGAGGTGGTGGTGCGGTCGAGAATCTCGGCCAGTTCGTGGCGTCCGGAGTACCCGACGACGAGTTTGAAGAAGAAGCGGTCGAGCTGGGCCTCGGGCAGGGGGTAGGTGCCCTCCTGCTCAAGGGGGTTCTGCGTGGCCATGACGAAGAACGGGCGCGGGAGCGGGTGGGTCGTGCCGCCCACGGTGACGGAACGCTCCTGCATCGCCTCGAGCATCGCCGACTGGGTCTTGGGCGTAGCTCGGTTGATCTCGTCGGCCAGGATCATCTGGGCGAAGATCGGGCCACGCTGGAAGACAAAGCGGCGACCGCCGGTAGTGCTATGAGCGTGTGTGCCGGGTTCTGAGTCCGACACGATCGTGGTGCCGGTGATATCCGCCGGCATCAGGTCCGGGGTGAACTGGACACGCGAAAAGGAGAGGTGCAGCGCCTGTGAGAGGGACCGGATCAGGAGGGTCTTGCCCAGCCCGGGGACACCTTCCAGTAGACAATGGCCGGAACAGAAGAGCGCGGTGAGCACGCCGTCAACGATGTCCTGGTGGCCGACGATGACCTTGGCGATCTGGGCCCTGACGGACTCGTAGTCGGCGCGGAAGCGGTCGGCCAGTTGGGTGACCTGCTCAGGCGTGTGGACGGCTTCGGGCATGGGGATCGGCAGGGGAAGAGGCCGCGGCCGGATTCGAACCGGCGAGGGGCTTGCGCCCAACGGATTTGCAATCCGTTCCATTCAACCACTTTGGTACGCGGCCGAGGTGAACCGTACCTGTTGACCCTACGGAGGAAGACGGGGTACGTCAAGCCCCCGGGGGTGGTTCGGGCCGGTCTGTGTGCGGGTGTTGACGCCCGACACGGCGATCTGCCGAAGTTAGGATGGTGAAGGAGCGGGGAACTGCCGAGGCAATCGGGCACGGAGGTCACATGACACAGGGTCGCGGGATGGCAGGCGCGGGGATGCTGGGTACGCTCGGACTGGTCGGGTTCGCGGTGCTGTTGTCGGTCGGTGGTGTGTTTGCGGTGAGCCAGGAGCCCACGCCGGGCAAGGGGACACCGCGTGAAGGCTCGGCGGGGGCAACGAACCAGACGGGAGGTACGCCGGAGCAGATCATCCGGGACCTTGAACAGGCGGCCGGAGCGCGCGGTCCCGTGGAGAGCGGGACGCAGGTCCAGCCGCAGCCCGCGGCGGGGGGGCCGGTCGGAGGTGCGGGGGTGATCGCGGGTGTGGGGGGGCGGCTGTTGCGCGAAGGGACGCTGCTGTCATCGCGGACCGGGCGGATGGTGCGCGGACAGGGCGGGGAGTGGCTGATGGTGTTTGACGCCAGCGCGGATTCGGTGATCGATCCGCCGATGGTGCTGATGCCGTGCCTGAACCTGATGGCTATGGAGCGTGTGGCGGAAAGGGGTGGAGAGGGCGTGACGTTCAGTGTCAGCGGGCAGGTCTTCGTGTATCGCGGGCGCAACTACCTGCTCCCGACGATGTACGTGGTGAACCGGCGCGGAGAACTGACTCCGGGCGGGTAAGCCTCGTGGACTTGCACAAGATCGGGGATTGTCGCTAGTCTGGTCGAGTACCCGGAGGGGAACTGAGACCAGGTGGCTGATCATGGCCGGTCGCGTGGCACGATGGTCTCTGGCTGGCGGGTTTCTGAGCCTGCTGGTCGGTTTGTTCATCGGGCTGGGGGTGCACACGTTCAACTACGCCGAGGGGACCAGTTATCTCAGCAACGACCCGGAGGCGTGCATCAACTGCCACATCATGCGTGAGCAGTTCGATTCATGGATGAAGTCGCCGCATCACGCGTACGCGACGTGCAACGACTGCCACGTACCGCCGGGGTTTATCCGCAAGCACCTGACGAAGATCCGGCACGGCTGGGCGCACAGCCGTGCGTTCACGATGCAGGACTTTCACGAGCCGATCCGCATCACGCCGTCGAGTCTGGCGGATGTGGAGGAGAACTGCTACCGGTGTCACGCCGCGAAGGTGGAGTTCATGGGGGCACGGCACGTGGGTGCGCAGCGTGAGCCCGAGTCGTCGCAGTGTGTGCACTGCCACTCCGGGATCGGGCACGGACCGCGGCGGTAGCAGGCTGAGGCAACACGGGCGCGGGGGGATCGGGCGGACAGGATCGGACGGAGAAACGGCATGTCACAACGGCAAGTTCGGTCGGAGCCTCGACGGGGTGGGTGGGTGCTGTATGCGGTGGTGGTGGTCATCACGGTGGCCGCGACACTGGGCGTCGCCGCGTTGCTGGCCAACATCGCTGCGCGCAAGCGCGAGGCGTTGCTGGTGGCGTTCCCGCTGACGAACCTCACCGAGCAGACCATCGATCCGGCGGAGTGGGGGAAGAACTTCCCGAGGCAGTACGACGGGTACATCCGCACCGCCGACAACGAGCGTCGGCGATTTGGCGGGAGCGAGTCACCAACGCTGCGTGGGGACGGCCCGGCGGGTGAACTGCTGCCGATGTCCAAGCTGGAAGAGGATCCGAAACTCAAGATCATCTTCAACGGGTACCCGTTCGCGGTGGACTACCGGGAGAAGCGCGGGCATGCGTTCATGCTCCACGATCAGCGTGAAACAGAGCGTGTGAAGCAGTTTCCCCAGCCGGGCGCGTGCCTGAACTGCCACTCCAGTACGGTGGTGGCGTTCCGGAAGGCTGGGCTGGAGCGCGGTGCGGGGGGCACGCTCGACGACCCGCTGCTGTCGCCGACCGGCCAGTCGCAGTTGTTCAAGGGATTCGACGTGATCAACCCGATGGCCTATGCCGAGGCGACGAAACTCGTGGATCACCCGATCACGTGCCTGGACTGCCACGACCCGAAGTCGATGGCGTTGCGGATCACGCGTCCGGCGTTCGTGAACGGGATCCGGGCACTGGCGGAGAGCAACGCGCCGGTACCGCACCTGCCGAGCATCGAGCAGTGGCGGCGCGGCACAAGGGCCAGGCCCTATGACCCGAATCTCGACGCGAGCCGGCAGGAGATGCGATCGATGTCGTGTGCGCAGTGCCATGTCGAGTACTACTTCAAGGGGCCCGAGAAGACCCTGACCTACCCATGGCACAAGGGGTTGAAGGCCGAGCAGATCGAGGCGTACTACGACGAGGTGGGGTGGGTCGACTTCAAACATAAGGACACCGGCGCGCCGGTGCTCAAGGCCCAGCACCCGGAGTTCGAGCTGTGGTCGCAGGGTGTGCACGCCCGGAGCGGGGTGTCGTGCGCGGACTGCCACATGCCCTACACCCGCCAGGGTGCGGTCAAGATCAGCGATCACCAGATCCGCAGCCCGCTGCTCAACGTGGCACGTTCGTGCCAGGTCTGCCACAACTACACCGAGTCGGAGCTGCTGGCCCGGGTCGAGACAATCCAGGTGCGCACGAAGAACCTGATGGAGCGGGCCGAGGTGGCGCTGGTGTCGGCGATCCGTGCGATCTTGTCGGCGCGAACGGCGGGCATCGAGGATGCGGCCCTCGCGGAAGCATGGAAACTCCAGCGTGCCGCGCAGTGGCGCGTGGACTTCATCAACGCGGAGAACTCGATGGGGTTCCACGCGCCGCAGGAGGCCGCGCGGATCCTCGGAGAGGCCATCGACTTTGCCCGCCAGGCGGAGCTCGAGGCGGTGCGTGCCAGGGCTGAGCCGCGCCGTGCATCGGCGCTGCCTGAATGACCCCGCCCGGATTCGAACCGGGGACCAAGCGATTATGAGTCGCCTGCTCTTACCGCTGAGCTACGGGGTCGCGCGTGCTCCGGGCTGTGTTACCCGGGGCCGCTGATCGGCGACAGGTTGTCTGCAGGAGCGTATGGCCGTGGCGAGGGGCTTACTGCCGCCTTTCTGTTCTGCGAGCGCGCACGATGAAGTTCTGGAGTGTTGAGTCATCGTGGGTGGGCTGTGGGATTGAGGCCGAAGCAGGATCGGGCGTGGGTTGGTGCAGGTCAACCGAAGTGGGGAGGTTCCTGGGTTCGGGGAAGAGTGCTGGTTCGGGGCCATGATCCGGCAGCCAGACCACCATCGTAAACGGGCGGTCGGCGGGCAGGGTCAGGACGGCACGGCCGTCACGGTCCGTGGTCGATGCCGGGGGTTGTCTTGGAGCTCGTCGCAGGATGTCCCGCAGTGAGAGCGGGTGGCGCGTGTCGTGCGAAGTCGCCCAGTATGGCACCCCATCAGCAGCCCGGCCATCTGCGAGGTGCCGGACCTCGATCATGACCTTGGTTGATGGGGGTGTGCAGCCCGGGAGCGTGTGCAAGAACATGAAGCCAAAGATCAGGCCGAGTGCCTTCAGGGGGGTGGTCGATCGACGCAACAGGTTGGCGGTCTTCGGCGGGAGTGGGGGCAGGGCTGGTCGGGGTCGTGATGTCAGCCTCGGGGCTCGCGTGACGGGCATGACTCACAGCGTACCGTGGTCGGGAGTCGAGCAAAGTGCGGAAACGCCTACTCGGGGGCGTTGATCTGGCGGAGGAAGAACCGCGCGGGAATCCATCCTGCCCGAAGGGCTGCGCGGAGGGACTGCACGCCCTGCGCCGCAGTGTCTTCCTTGGCGAGCTGGCAGAGGCCGCGCATCGCCGTCAATCGCGGGCTGTTCAAGCCCTGGTCCTGGAAGGCGATGGTGAGAGCCCGCTCGCGTGAGGCGGAGGAAGGGACCGCCGGGTCCGGCGATCGCGCGGCGGGGTTCTGCGCCGACTCGATGTGGTGACGCTGGAAGAGGTTGGCATGTCCGGCGATGGCGTCGGCCGCGGCCTCTGACCTCCCGGATCGTGAGAGCCTCACGGCCCGGGTGTAGTGCTCAATGGCCGGGTGGGCTCCCTCCCAGGGCTGGCGTGACAGGAACTGCTCGTAGTCGCCCATATAGACATTGAGCCGGGCGATCCACTCGGAGTAGGCCGAGCGATCACGCGAGAGCGGGTCGAGCGCTGTGAGTCGCCGGATGATCTGGAGGATGCGCTGCTGCGCATCCGGTCCGCCGCCGCGCCAGACCATGCGCCCGCCCTCCGGGGAGTACATCAGCAAGGACTCGGTCACGAGCAGAGCCGCGACGACGGAGCCCTGCTCGGCCATCGGGAGGAGCAGGTCCACGAGACGATCAACGCGTGCCGCGCGGGGGCACTGCTCCGCGAACCAGACGCGGGTCAGGGTGGGGTCGACCTCCATGAAGCGTCGGAGGGCGTCGTCGGCCTCGGCGGTGACCGCGCCGGACAAGCGGGGGCACTCGGCGTGCATCTGTGACAGAGCGGCGATGACCCGCGGCCACTGTGTGCCCGCAGCGATGATCTCGTTCCTGCGTGTCAGGAAGTGCCTGAGTTCCACGGCGGAACCCACGCCGCTGTCGGCCAACATCACCAGCGAAGGCAGGGCGTCGCGGAGGGTCGCCAGGACACTCGGGGCGCGGGAGGCGGCCCACGCGACATTGAACTTCGGGAGTTCCTGCGCCAGGAGACTCTCCACGCGTGTGATCACGGCCGGGGCGGTCGCTCTGAACAGGGTGCAGGCGGAGGCCGCGTTTGACAGCCACGGGCCGAGATTGCCCGTGTCGGCGAGTGCCTCAACGGAGCCGGCCAGCTCCGTGAGCGTGCGTGCCGCGGGTTCGCCCGCGGTGCCGAGAGCCGTCAGCACGCCCTTGAGCCGGATGACTTCGTCGAGGGCGCGATCGCCATCCTCCCCCGGCCTGCGGAGGCGATCGGCCAAAGGGGCAACAGCGGGTCCGGCCAGTCGCGCGGCGGCGCGGCGTGCGTCGGTCTCAGGAAGTCGCTGGAGCACTGCCTGCACAGTGTTCAAGGCATCGCCGGTGCGGCCCTCCGCGGTCGCGGCCTTCACCGACTTCCACGTTTCTGTCAGGCGCAGCAGGTCGGGGGCGCCGGCGACTCCGAGTTCGCTCAGGCGGCGGAGCGCGTTCGTGGCACCTTCGGACGTCTCGATCGCATCCAGAACGGGCGTGTCCGCGGCCTGCCCGACGTGCTGGATCAGCGAGACGATGTGGGCCTGTGCGCTGACGACGGTGAAGCGCCGGTAGCGATCGGAGAGCTGGAGCAGTTCGGAGTAGCGGGCAATGGCGTCGGCGGCGGCGGTGGCAGAGCTCTGCGAACGCAGCGAGGCAATGGAACGAAGCGTGGACCAGAAGCGGGTGAGCGACTGGGCGGTCGCGTCTCCGGCCCGGGCCAGTTCCAGCACGATGGGTTCCGCATCGATGATGCGGTCGGAGGTGCTTCTGTCGGTCTCCGGGTCGAGCATGGCGCGCTCGGCGCGGTCGGTGACGTCGGCCGTGGTGCGGAGCGCCAGGGGCCTAGTTCTGGGCGAGTCTGCAACCAACTTTGCGGCGAGGGCCAAGGCTTCGGCGTGGCGCGGGGGTGAAGCCGCCCAGAGCGGTTCCAACGCGTCGAGAGCGAGGAGGTGCGCAAGAAGTTCGGCGGCGACTGGCAGAGTGTCCTTGAGCGTGACGAGCGACTCGCGCACCAGCGGGAGAGATCGGCTCACGGGGCCGCCGGTCCAGCCCGGTTCGCCAGCCATCGCGGCGGCGTATGCCAGCAGCACGTCGTTGGCCTCGGTCCGGAGCGCTGCGCCCGCATCGTCCTCTGTGAACTGGACGCCGGCAAGTGCCTGAACAACGCCGCGCCAGTCGCCCCGTTCCACACCCTCGGCCACAAACGGTGGCAGGCTGGGAGTCCGCGGCGAGGGGCGGTCGTTGGTCTTTCCCGGGCCGTTGGTGGCTGGGCCGGAGGTGGAGCTCATCGGTCGAACGAGCATGTAGGTGCCGAAGGCTGCGCCTGCGAGCAGCAGGGTGACGGAGAGCGCGATCAGGGTCTTGGGCGGGCGCGTCGGGCGCGTGTGCGCGAGCACGCGTGTGGGTGGGATGGTCTCGGCTGCGAGTGTTTCGGCGGGGTACGGCGTCAGTGATGCGGCATCGCGGCCGCCCGCGCGTGGATCGACCCTGCGCGTGGGGGCGGCGGCTGACTCGGCCAGTGAGAGCCGCTCGAGTTCATCGCGGATCCGGTTCAGTTCCTCGCGTGTCGGCGTGAGCAGTGGCTGCGTGTCGGGCACCGTGGACGGAACAGCGGTTTCGTCGGCCAAGGAGGGTGATCCCTCGGGCGTGCTCGCCAGGAAGCGGCGCAGGTCGTCGGTCAGTTCCTGCACGGAGGCGTACCGCTGTTCGGGCGAGATCATGGTCGCACGGCGGATGACCTCGGCGAGAGCGGCGGGAACATCCGCGCGCGAGATACGCACGTCCGGTAGCCCCTGCGTGTCGACTGCTCGGATGATTTCACGGACACTCATCCCGCTGAACGGGTGATGCCCGGTCAGCATGTAGTGCATGGTGGCGCCGAGGGCGTACAGGTCGGACCGTGCCGAGGCGCGAAGCGGGCTGTCGAAGAGTTCGGGCGCCATGTACTGCGGCGTACCGACGAGAGCCCCTTCCATGGTCGTGAGGGTTGAGGCGGTTGCTCCACTCGAGGACTTGGCGATGCCCAGATCGGCCAGTTTTACCTCGCCCGAACGCGTGAGCATGATGTTGCTGGGCTTGATGTCGCGGTGGATGACCGTTCGGGCGTGCGCGGCGGCAAGCCCGGCCGTCACGCCGAGGGCGACGGCGGCGGTCTGCGCCGGCGAGAGCGGCCCGCGCCGCGTGATGCGGGTTTCGAGTGTTTCGCCGTCGACAAACTCCATCACGATGTAGTGCAGGCCGTAGCGGTACTGCACGTCGAGCACGCGGACCAGGGCGGGATGGTCCAGTTCGGCGGTGACGATCGCCTCACGACGGAAGCGGGCGACGCTCTGAGGGTCTCCGCCGATCACTCCTTTGAGGACCTTGACGGCGACGTCCTTCAACAGGCGCGTGTGCTTACCGCGGTAGACGGCGCCCATGCCGCCCTCGCCGAGTTTCTCGAGCAGCACACCCGGGTCGAGCACGCGATAGCCGCTGATGAGCGGGACGTCCTTGAGCAGTTCGTCGTCGGCGATGGGGTGCATCATCGGGGCGGCTCGTGCTCGTCGGATCGCATGGGGCGAGGTAAAGCTCCTCATGCCGCCGTTGGCGACATCGGCCATGCACACCCCCGCTCTTGCCGAGTGTACCGCACCGGCGCTGGTGCTGACGGGGTCCCTGCCTGGAGATGCAGCCGGCACCGGGGACTGTCGCCAACTCAGTGGCCGGTGGTGATGAGAGCCGTACCCACCGGCCCAAGACCGGCCAACTCCCTGTGCCGTGCCGGGGGGCTGAACGCTCCCCGGCACGCTTGTTCGTAGGCTCACTGACACTTCAACCTCGGGCCCTGTACCCCAGACCTTCCCTCAGGATGCCCTGCTCGATAGACAACGAGGGCGGGAAACCCCGAAAAACCCGAGCATCCACTGGCCCTGAGCCACAGAACGTGAGCAGGACGAATCCGGGTACACTGACGATCGAAAATCGCAGACATCACGGGCCAGATTGTGCGGAAACTCTTGGGGTCCGGCACTCGGCCCGAACGGCATCATGGGCGCAAGCCCGTTCAGACAAGGAGCATCCGATGACCATCCCCTCCACCCTGCGAACCTGCGGACTGCTGCTGGCCCTGGCCGGTTTGAGCGGCACGGCGGCATTGACCGGCTGTGACAAGACCTCGGGCGCGGCGACCATGGGCGTGCTCTCAGGCGTGACGGCGGGCGTGATCGCCAAAGCGGCGGGCGCGAATGACACCGAGGCGGCACTGATCGGATTGGGTGTCGGCGCTGTCGCCGCAACCGCGACCTACCTGATCATGGACGCCAACGAGAAGGCCAACGAAGCCCAGCGGCGCCAGGCGGAAGCCGCGGTCATGCGCGAGCGTCAGATGGCGGCTCAGGAGCAGCGCCCGATGGCCCAAGGGAGCCAGTACGCCGCGGTCCCGGTGGAGGGTGGCGGCTTCCTGGTGGTGGACACGCGCACGAACCAGCCGATCAACGGCGGGCAGATCTACCGCACCCAGCCGCAGGGCGGGCAGGCTCAGGCCGCGCCGGCCCCGGGGCAGACCGTCGAGGTGCCTGTGGATCAGCAGCAGTCCAGCACGGTGAAGGCCGTGGTCCTGGCGTCGTGACTCGGCAGCCGTCGTGATCGGAGGGGGCAGGTTGGCGCAGGCTTTACACGGACAGTCATACGGGGGACTGCTGCCGCATGTTCTCAGACCGATGTGGCGAGGTGCTGGGCATGGCGGATGTGGTTGTCCGGGGCTGAGCCGAGCCCTACCATGCGGCTGCAGGCTGGCCGTGCGTGAGCCCGTTGCCGTGCAAGCGGACGGCGGGAGAGCGGACGGCCGAATCCGGGGCGTAGCGCAGCTTGGTAGCGCGTTTGGTTCGGGACCAAAAGGTCGGAGGTTCAAATCCTCTCGCCCCGATTTGTCAGAGTTGAGGCCCTACGACGGCATCGTCGGAGGGTCTTTTCTTTTGGTTGGTCTCGGGCAGTCTCGGTGGGGCGTGCGTGTCTGCGGTCGCGGTACAGTTCAGCGATGTCGGGTGCTCTGTAAAGACCGCGGTCGTGGATGGAGTCTGCGGCCAGAGATTCATCGGGGTGCGCAATGTCCGCAGATGCGAACCGACTTCGAGTACTCTTTCTCTGCACGGGCAACTCCTGCCGCAGCCAGATGGCGGAGGGGTGGACGCGTCACCTGCTGGGCGATCGTTTCGAGGCGCAGAGCGCTGGGATAGCCCCGCACGCGCTCAATCCGCTGGCTGTGCGAGCAATGCGCGAAGTTGGTGTGGAGATTGCGAGTCATCGATCCAAGCACGTCGATGAACTGCGAGATGTCGGGTTTGATTGGGTCTTCACGGTGTGCGATTCGGCCCGCGAGTCATGTCCGGTTTTGCCGGGGTGTGAGAGGGTGATCCATGTGCCGTTCGATGACCCGCCCGCGCTGGCTCGCGGTGCGGAGAGTGATGATGACGCGATGACGCACTACCGTCGTGTGCGGGACGAGATCCGTCGTTTCGTTGAACAGTTGCCGGGCAGGGGTGCGGAGGTCCGTGGATAGTCGGATCATCCCAGAAGCGGTGGGTGATTTTTCGGGCCTGAACCGATCGAGTTGGTGAGGATGTGCCACACTGACTTGTGCGAGGCGGCCGCTCTTCCAGTGGCCTGAGTGATCATGAGCGATGCAGCCTCAGCCTCGGCGTGCAACACCTGCGGGGAGCGTGGCCTGCCGTTCCTGGATCGGTACCTGACGCTCTGGATCTTCCTGGCGATGGCGGCCGGGGTTGTGCTGGGACGGTTTGTGAGTGGCGTTCGAGACGCGATCGATGCGGTCAGTATCGGCACCACGAACATCCCCATCGCCGTGGGCTTGATCCTGATGATGTATCCACCCCTGGCCAAGGTGCGGTACGAAGAGTTGCCCAGGGTCTTCCGGGACTGGAGGCTGCTCACGCTGTCGCTGGTGCAGAACTGGCTCGTCGGTCCGGTGCTCATGTTCACCCTGGCGGCGGTCTTTCTGCACGACCAGCCCGAGTACATGCTCGGGCTGATCATGGTGGGGCTGGCGCGGTGCATCGCGATGGTGCTGGTCTGGAACGATCTGGCCAAGGGAAGCTCGGAGTACGCCGCGGGGCTGGTCGCGTTCAACAGCATTTTCCAGGTGCTGTTCTTCGGCGTGTACGCCTGGGTGTTCATGACGTGGCTGCCGCCTGTTGTGGGGCTGAAGGGCGTGGTCGTCGACGTGGGCATGGTGAGCATCTTCCAGAGCGTGCTGGTGTACCTGGGGATTCCATTCCTCGCGGGGATGGTGACGCGCCTGGTGCTTCGCCCGCTGAAGGGAGAAGAGTGGTACACGCAGCGGTTTATCCCCCGGATCGCTCCCGTGACGCTCGTGGCGCTGCTGTTCACGATTGTCGTGATGTTCAGCCTCAAGGGGGATCGAATTGTTGAAGTCCCGCTGGACATCCTGCGGATCGCTGTGCCGCTTGTGCTCTACTTTGTGGTCATGTTCTTCGTGTCCTTCTTCATGGCCCGGCGCGTGGGAGCGGACTATGAGCGGGCAGCGACACTGGCATTCACTGCGAGCGGGAATAACTTTGAGCTGGCGATAGCCGTGGCCATCGCGACGTTCGGGATCACATCCGGGGTTGCCTTCGCGACCGTGATCGGTCCCCTGGTGGAAGTGCCAGTGCTGATTGGGCTGGTCAGCGTGTCGCTGTGGCTTGGACGTCGGTGGTATGGCCGTCCATGACCAAGCGTCCGCGGGCGTCATGGCGAGCCCCGAGTCCGAAGTCTGCCGATCCCGGGGCTGTGCCGGGCGTATGCTCGGGCATCAACGCCGCTGGCATGCCACGGCGGGTCGGGTCCGCGCGAACGCGGCGGCGGATCCGAATGACCCATCGGGATTGCCCATGATCCACGAAGATGTCCTCGCGTACAACGCCGCGCAGACAGCCGCCGATCGTGGCATCTGCGATGTGCTCTGCTCGGCCATTGACCGACATCTGCCGCGTGCGGAATCGAAAGTCTGGCACGCACACCCGGTGTGGTTTCTCGACGGCAACCCGATCGTCGGGTACAGCAGGCTGAAGAGCTGCGTCCGGCTGATGTTCTGGAGCGGGCAATCGTTCGACGAGCCGGGCCTCGCGCCCGAGGGTAGTTTCAAGGCCGCTGAGGTTCGGTTCACGGAGCCCGACCAGATCTCCCACAAGGATCTGAAGCGATGGCTGGGCAAGGCTGCGAAGATCCAGTGGGACTACAAGAACATCATGAAGCGCAAGGGGAAGTTGGAGCGCCTGAAGTAGGTCACGCGCCTGTCGTGGGCACGGGCCGGGGCGAGGGGGTAGGGGGGACGCACGGTTGGCCACGGCGGCGCACGCCGCGACTGCCGGCCCGGGTTCGTGTCGTACAATTCAGTTTGGAACCACCGTGGAGCGGCTGGCCTCTCAGTCAAGGTCGCCGTGGGCATTGCGTGCCGGCGCCGTGATGAAGGAGCACACCGATGTTCATGCGGATGATGTACGACGACAAACTCGCCCAAGCGGCGTATCTGATCGGGTGTCAGCGAACCGGCGAGGCGATCGTGATCGACCCTGAACGCGACGTGGACCGCTACGAGCATCTGGCCTCAGCGAACGGTCTGCGGATCGTGGGGGTGGCCGAGACGCACATCCACGCCGACTTTCTGTCCGGGGCGCGCGAGTTGGCGGAGAAGGGCGCGAAGGTCTATGTGTCGGATGAGGGGGACGCCGACTGGAAGTATCAGTGGCTGGATCAGAAGATCGGCGGAGGGCGCTACGACGCGAGGTTGTTGAAGGACGGCGACACGTTCATGGTCGGGAACATCGAGTTCAAGGCCGTGCACACCCCGGGCCATACGCCGGAGCATCTGAGTTTCATGGTTACTGATCGTGGGGGTGGCGCCGACAAGCCGATGGGCGTGGCGACGGGAGACTTCGTTTTCGTGGGCGATCTGGGGCGGCCCGACCTGCTCGAATCGGCGGCGGGCTATCAGGGGAAGGCGGACCCGTCGGCGCACCGGTTGTACACCACGGTGCGCAAGTTCATGGAGTGGCCGGACTATCTGCAGATCTGGCCCGCGCACGGGGCCGGGAGCGCGTGCGGCAAAGCCCTGGGCGCGGTACCCTCGAGCACGGTGGGGTATGAAAAGATGTTCAATCCCTCGGTGCGTGCGGCCGAGAGCGAGCGTGGGTTCGTGGAGTACATCCTGGAGGCGCAGCCTGAGCCGCCGCTGTACTTCGCAAGAATGAAGCGCGAGAACAAGACGGGCCCGCGAGTGCTGGGAATTGCGGGCGGAGGAGGTGTGCCTAGGCCGAGGGCGTTGAGCGTGGAAGAGTTGCGCGTGATCGACGGCAGGAAGTCCGCGGTCATCGATACTCGCCCATGGGCTGCGTTCAGAGCGGGGCACGTACCCGGAGCGCTGCACCTGCCGCTCAACAGCACATTCAACACCGATGCGGGGTCTTTGATCGGTGAAGATGAGCCGATCGTGCTGATCGTCGAGCCAGGGCGCGTGGAGGAGGCTGTGAGGGACCTGATCCGAGTCGGGCTGGACAACATCACCGGCTGGTATGACTCGGGACAGATGCCCGTGTACCAGGCCGCTGGGGGGCGTCTTGAGGCGACGGCCGAGGTGGCTCCCGAGGGGGCTCGTGTAATGCTGGAAACGGCCCGCCCGTTTGTGCTGGATGTGCGGCGTGCGGCGGAGTTCCGCGAAGGACACATCCGGGGTGCCGTGAACATCGCACACACCCGTCTGCTGTCGCGGTTGAAGGACGTGCCCGTGGACAGGCCGGTGCTGGTGAACTGCCGGAGCGGAGCACGTTCGGCCCGCGCCTGCTCGCTCCTGCAGAGGCACGGCTACGAGTGCACGAACCTTGGTGGAGGTTACCTTGCATGGGAACGGAGCCTTGCGGCGCCCACCGCCCGACACTGAGATGGATGCCGGGATGCTCAAGCACGTTGACTGAAGGAGTGAACCATGGTGACATCGACGAAGGACGAGTCAGAAGCACGGGCCACTGGCACGACCACCAGCGAATCGGGTGGCTCAGCCCGAGTGGCATCGCCAAGAGAAGTTCGCGCATGGCTGCAGGCGGGAGAGTGTGTGCTGATCGACGTGCGTGAGCCCGACGAACACGCTCGCGAACGGATTCCGGGGGCGAGGCTCCTGCCGCTCTCGAAGTTTGATCCGCAGCAGGCCGCGGCCATGGCCGGACCCGGACGGAAAGCGGTGATGCACTGCCGGAGCGGTCGGCGTTCCGCGGACGCGTGTCGCCTGGCCGCGCCGCTCGAGCAGCAGGGGATCACCGTGCTCAGCATGATCGGCGGGATCGAGGCGTGGAAGAGCGCGGCGCTGCCCGTCGAGGTGAACACCAGAGTCGCGGGGATCAGTGTGATGCGGCAGGTGCAACTGGTGATCGGTGTGAGTGTGCTGGCCGGTAGCGCCCTGGCATGGTTTGTCGATCCGCGCTTCGTCGCGATCCCGGCGTTTTTCGGCGCGGGGTTGACCTTCGCAGGCGCGACGGGGACGTGTGCGCTGGCCTCGCTGCTCGCGTGGATGCCCTGGAACCGTGCGAAGGTCTCGGGGGCATCGTGCTCGACCGGTTCGTGCGGATAGCGCAACGCCCAGGGATGTCCGGGCGGTCACGGCCGTGTCCGGCCAGCGACCGGTCGGCTCCCGCGGCGTGTGCGGAATGCTCACCGCTCCGCTCCGGTCGTCCCGGCAGCGTGGAGCGGACGCCCCTGAACCCTCATTCAGTATGGACTGAACAAGGGGGGAAGGTCACCTGAGCGATCGGTAGTTTTGGATGGTGATGCCTTCGATGCGTGCCGTTGGTTGACTTGCTTTCACTTCACACGGAATCTGCCGGAACGTCACGCCCCCCAACCCGCACACTTCAGGTGGTTCGCCCCGAGCTGGCACGCCGCCACGCCGAAGACCACGCGGTGGCAATCGTGGTCGGTGTCGCGGGTGATTGCGTGAACGTGCCCCAACTCATGGCCGACGTTCTTGCCGCCGAGTACGAAGCGATCATCGCACGCGTCGGCGGCCCGGTCGGCAACTCCGGCGGTGAATCTGGCGGCGTTGACGGCGACGGCGAGTTGGTCGGAAGTCGGCAAGGCCTCTCATCCTGTCGGCGTGTGTACCAGAGATCTGGGTCCGAGGATATCCTGAACAAGCATGGCTCAGGCGGCGGGAGACACACCACATCGGCTTGCTCAAAGAGCGTACTACGCCGCGAGCATCGGTGAGTTTCTCGTACACCATGACGACACGATCATTGCGGCACTCACCAACGCCTCGTCGTTTGCCGTGGAGCCCACCCAGCGAGACGCGTGGCACGGTCAGATTGCGGCCATGCGGCGGGCTCTTGCGGGGTGGGACGCTGGCGGCCTGGTGGCCTTCGAGTTCGCGGTTCCGAGAATGGGCAAGCGGATCGACGTCGTGGCCGTGGCGGGCGGCGTGGTCTTTGTGCTGGAGTTCAAGGTTGGCGAGGCGGCGTTCACGGCGGACGCCATGAACCAGGTGTGGGATTACGCGCTGGACCTGAAGAACTTCCACAGCGCCAGCCACACGGCGACGATCGTGCCGATCCTTGTCGCCACCTGCGCGGCGGGGGTGGGCGAGCGGGTGGTCATCGAGTCGGACCGCGACGGCGTGGTGCGGCCGCTGCGGTCGAGCGGGGCAGCGCTCGCGGGCGTTATGCGGGCAGTCGCTGACCGGTTCGATGGACCGGCGCTCAATGTCCGCGCGTGGGCCGGGGGTCGTTACACACCGACGCCGACGATTGTCGAGGCGGCGATGGCGTTGTACGCCGGTCATCAGGTTGAAGAAATCGCCCGGCGCGAGGCCGAGGCGATCAACCTCACACAGACCTCCGGCACGGTGGAGCAGATCATCCGTGAAGCCTGCGCCGGGCGGCACAAGGCGATCTGCTTTGTGACCGGAGTTCCCGGGGCAGGCAAGACGCTGGTGGGGTTGGATATCGCGACCAGGCACATCGACAAAGCCAGCGCGCTGTACAGCGTTTTCCTTTCCGGCAACGGGCCGCTGGTGGCGATCCTGTGTGAGGCGCTCGCGCGCGACAGGGTCGCTCGGGCCAGGCACGGGGGAGCACCGGTCAAGATCGGCGCGGCGCGCAGCGAGGTGAGGGCGTTCATTCAGAACGTGCACCACTTCCGCGACGAGTGCATCCGCGACGGCGCCAGGCCGCCTGTAGAGCACGTGGCGCTGTTCGACGAATCGCAACGGGCATGGAACCTCGATCAGACGGTGTCGTTCATGCGTCGCAAGAAGGGTCACGCGAACTTCGCGATGTCCGAGCCCGCGTTCTTGATCTCGTGCATGGACCGCCATGACGACTGGGCGGTGATCGTGTGTCTGGTGGGGGGCGGGCAGGAAATCAACACCGGCGAAGCGGGCATCGGCGAGTGGTTGCGGGTGCTGCGGGCAGACTTTCCGCACTGGCGCGTGCACCTGTCCCCGCACCTGAGCGATTCGGAGTACGAGGCTGGGGCCGCGTTGCAGATGCTCCACGGTCATCCGCACGTGCGCACCCACGCGAGCCTCCACCTGTCCGTGTCGATGCGATCGTTTCGGGCCGAGCACGTGTCGGGCTGGGTCAAGGCCGTGCTGGACGTGGACCGCCAAGGCGCACGCTCCGCCTGGGCGAGCATCGAACAGCGATACCCGATCGTGCTGACGCGAGACGTGGCCGCCGCCAAGGCGTGGGTGCGCAGCCGCGCGCGCGGCACGGAGCGCTACGGGATGATCGTGTCGTCACAAGCGCAGAGGCTTAAGCCGGAGGCCATCGACGTGCGCGTGGACATCGACCCCGTGCACTGGTTCCTGCATCCGCGTGAGGACGTGCGAAGTTCATACTTCCTGGAGGACGCGGCGACCGAGTTTCACGTGCAGGGCTTGGAACTGGACTGGGTGTGCGTGGTGTGGGACGGTGACTTTCGATTCTCGCCCGCGGGCTGGGAACACTGGAGCTTTCGGGGTGACCGATGGCAACGTATCCGCAAGGCTGAACGACAGTCCTATTTGAAGAACGCCTATCGCGTACTGCTCACGCGGGCCCGGCAGGGCATGGCGATCGTGGTTCCCAAAGGGAATACCAGCGATCCGACGCGCGACCCGGCGATGTACGACGCCACGTACGAGTACTTGCGCGAGTTGGGCGTAGCGGTGCTGGATTGACTGGCAGGGCTTCCCGGCTCAGCCGCGATGACCGCAACCGAGATTCCGGCCAGCGCCAAGCGGTCCGATGGTTCGTGCGAGATGACGTGGTTCTTTGAGGAGTTGGCCCGCAAGTTCGGACTTTGACCGAACCTCGCCACCGAGCACCGTTCTTGGACCCGAGAATCTTCGCGGCCCTCAAGCCCAACCACGATATAGCCGGGGCATAGCCGAAAAGAAAACGGCCCCACTAGAGGGCCGTTTCAAGCGAGGCGGACGGGACTCGAACCCGCAACCACCGGATCGACAGGACTCGGACGACGAAGGAATGCCGCCTCCCACGTAGCGGAAACGCGGTTCTTGATAACGCCAGCGGGGTTCGGCGGTCCCAGTCCTCCTTGGCTCTACCCCAGTTCCTGCCCCGGTCAGGACGCAATCTAGGACGCAATGGAACCGACCAATCAACGACATGTCGGCAGAAGGCTGCTTGCTGGCCAAACGCCACGTGTGGGGGAGCCGCGGAGCAAGGGTGATTGTGCGCGGTGACGCCGTGTCAAGCCCCGTCATGTCCAAGCAAGGATCGAACGGCGGCGGCGGCGGATCGAAGGGTCCGGGCGGCTGGCCGAGCACCACCGGCAATCCGTCCGGGGGAGGAAGAATCAACGCGCCTCCGGGCAAGTGAGCTGGCTCGCCCTCCCGCTGTTACCGCCGCGGGAAGGCTTTCCAGTCGTGCTCGGTCACAACATTCGCCGCCGTTCATGCGGTTTGGATACTGCCATCGGGAACCCACCGCCCGACGAGGAATGCCACAAATTCTCTTGGCCGTGGCTACGGAATTTCCTCCGGCTCAATACCCGCATCTTTCAGCAGCTCGTAGAGCTTTCCGATCTTGGTCCGCTGCTGAGCCTCCGCTGGCTTTCCAGCATACTTTGGCCGCTCCTGGCAGAACGTGAAGAGCACCCGCTTCTCCGCTCGGGAGAAGGCGACAAAGAACCCACGAGTCTCTTCTTCTTTGCTGTTGGCGAAGTTCCAGTGTGCAGAGTCTTCGAGGCCAACGAACACCACGGTGTGATACTCCAGCCCCTTGCTCTTGTGCATCGTCATGATCGGCACGGACCCCAGCCCCTCCAGTGCATCCAGCGCCGCTGACCAATCGCGGTCCGGCAAGTAGCCAGCGAGGGCTTTGGCGAGCCCGTCCAGCGTCAGCTCCATGAGCTTGCCCTGAGAGTATTGAGGAAACACGACGCCGATCGCTTCACGACCGAGCCCATCCACGACCGCATCCAAGACGGCTCGCACACTCTCTGCGTCCTTCCCGCTCGCAACAAGCCGTTCCTTGACTTCCTTCACGAGAGCCGCCAAACGCGTCTCGGTTTTTCGGCCCACCGCCTCAGGGTCGCCCCCATCGAAATCGGTGAGCAGATCCAGCATCGCCGTTCGTGACTCTGGGGCCTGAGCTCGCGTCGCGAGCTTGAGCACATCCAAGACCCTCGTGGTCAGCGGCTCGGAAAGTATGTCCTGCAGCTCAGACTCGACCCGTGCTTCGATATCTCGCGACCGTAGGGCGTCACGCAGTGTTGCCGTGTAGTCGTCTGGCCGCATTCTGGTGAGGATGCAGATGTCTCGCGGTGCAAGTCCTTCCGACTTCATCCACTTCTGCACTGCATCAGCGAGCCACTTCGCCTCCGCGTTGTGGTCCTCAAACAACAACACTCGGCATTCGCCGGAGCCATCCTTCCCGTCATCCACCGCGACCGGAGGAACCGCGTCTTTGTCCAGAGCTGCGGTCAGAAAGCCCAAGACTCTGACGAGCTCGGGCGCCGACCGGTAGTTGTTGGCCAGGCGAATCGGCTCCTTCACACCAAAGTCTGTCTGGAACGTGCCGAACACTCCGTCGAGTGCTCCGGCCCACCCCATGATCCGCTGCTTGTTGTCGCCGACGGCGGTTAGTACCGCGTCTGAGCCCAAGAATGCCGTCTTCGTCAAAGCGTACTGGATACCCGTGGTGTCTTGGAACTCGTCCAGGAACACGTGCCCGTAGGTGGCACGTAGTGCTCGCAGAATCTTCGGGTTCACTCGCAGCAGCAGTTCAGCGAGCCGACCGATCATCTGGAAGTTCAGGTGCGACGTGTCGCCATGGTGAAGCAGATACTCCCATAGCACGGCCGCAGCTCGCGCCCGCAGGGTCGTTGGGTCCTTCGGCTCCCCTTCCAGGTGCAGTCCAACGAAGTCATCCCGATACATCTTCTCCGTGTTGAGGCTGGCCAACTCAGCGACCGTCAGGGCGCCCTCATTGCTTGGAATCTGTTCCAGGAGCTTCTTGGCATTGCGGTCACTGATGGTGAAGTCGATCTCGTACTCAGCTGTCGGCAGCCAATGGGCGGGGAGACCCAACCGAAACCGGTCAAGAAGCCCCTTTGCAAACGCATCAAACGTCATCGAATCGAAGCGTCGAGCCAGCTCTCGGCCGCATCGCCGCTCCACTCGGTCTTGGAGATTCCTCGCGGCGTCTCTCTTGAAACTGATCGCCAGGATTCGCCGCGGCCTGCGGCAAAGGCCAGTCTGCAGGAGGTAGCACGCCCGCTGCGCGAGGAGCTCAGTCTTCCCTGCTCCGGGACCCGCGATGACGAGTTCATTCCCTTCGGAGCGAACCGCTTGCTCCGCCGCGGCTTCCAGGGAGTCCACATCGATCGGGGTCCACTCTGCGGGGGTCGTTCTAGGCCGCATCGGTGCCGTCCTCAGCGGGACGCGTCAGCTTGTCTCGCATCTGCCGTATCAACCGTTTCAGCACCGGCGGGCACGCCGTCCTGATTTCCTTGGGCGTCAGGCCCGACAGTGCCTTTAGATGGGTGGTTGGCTTTCCGCGGGTCAGGAACAGATATCGGTACCAGTAGAAAGCCGTGATCTCTTCGGGCTTGTACGACGTGCCATCGCCCCCCGCTTCTTTGAGGACCGCACGAATGACCGCAGCTTTCTCCGTGTCGTAGTCAGCTGCACCTTTTTTCGGAATCTCCGGTCCCTCATCAGCACCAACCGTGGCGTGATAGGCAGCGGGAAAGGCCTGGAGCATCAGGAAGTCCAGGTCGAGCGGCGACGAGAAGTACACGCCGTAGCTTTCGAGGAACTCAACCCAACGGGCGAGGCCGCCCTCCGAGAGCTTCCACGTGTGCATCTTCTTCAGCTCGGCATCGTCGAGAGTCGTCGTCCCTCCCTTTCCATCATCTACCGCGAGAAGCTTCGCCCTCGGCACTCCCACGGCCAGCAGCTGTTTGAGGGCGTATTTGACTCGCCCCCAACCTCCACCCTTTCGCTCCTGGTCAAAGTCCAAGAGAGTCAGGTGGGGTATCTCCAACGCGTTGAGCAGCCGCCACATGTGATTCACGTGACGACCTCCGAGCGGCACAATGGAGACGAAGCTCTGGTCAATCGGCACCCGAAAGCTCTCAGCCACCTTGGGGAGCACGATCTCCTCACTATCACCCTCACCCAGCACCACAAGCCTTGCGAAGTACAGCTCGGGATACGCTCGAACGGCTTCGCGGATGAACTTGTGGGATTCATCGGTGTCTTTGGGCAGCAGGATTTCCCGCACGAGCGTCGATTGAGCCTTTGTGTCCAGGCGTAGGTGGCGAACCTCTTCAGGCTCCACCCGGTGCAGGATGGAGGGCGAGTGGCTGGTCAGAACCACCTGAGCCCGACCGGACTCGGGCAGTCGCCGAAGCACCTTCATGATGCCGCCCAGGAAGTGCGGTGCAACGTGGTTCTCTGGCTCTTCAACGGCGAAGATCGTCAGTGAAGGCGGCGACAGTCTGTCGCCATCGAAGCTCTCGCCCTCCTTATCGCCGTCTAGCACTTGGCTTTCGATGTCAAATGCAGCCCCCACCATCGCGATGTAGAAGAGCGATCGCTGGCCATCGCTAAGACGCTCAAGCGGATCATCGTCCCCTCCCGGCGATGGCGAGAACACCGCCTCGACCTGACGGAGGAGGTCTTCAAAGCGATTGCTCACCGGCCGTATCTTCACGCCGGAGTAGACCCCGGCGTCGTGCAGCAACTTCCAGTTCTTGGTCAGAGCCGACTGAATGGACCCGACCCCATCCTCTTCTCCGAACGCCTCTTGGATTTCAGCAGACGACTTCAGGACGCTTTCTTGCACCTCCTTGGACCACTTCACCGCCTTGAACAGCCGGGCCATGATTGTGCCCGACACCTGACGAATCTGCTTGACGGGGTCACGCGCTGCCGGGACATAGTGAAGGTGAATGCGCGCACGATCGACTGCCCGCATGTCGTGCTTCGTTTCCTTCTCGCCTTCCGCCGAGGCTGGCCTCACCCAATACGTGTGCTGCTCAGCAATGCCCTCGGGGGCTCCCTCCGCCGTCCACTCACCTTCGAGCCGGACGATGCAGAAAGGCGTTCCGCCGGCCTCCGTCACCACCATCTGTCGGAAGCACTCGGCGACGGCGTCGTCATCTGCTTCCGGATCTTCAAGCTCTGGGAACTCAAGGCGTACTTCAATGGCCAGCGTCCGCTCGGTGGCGGGCTCCGCTTCGGCATTCACCATTCTCGGCACGTGGAAGTCATCTGGGCGGATCTCTCTTTCCGAACTGCTCGCTCCAAAGAGACGCTGGAGTGCTTGGAGGAGTGCCGTCTTGCCGCACGCGTTCGAGCCGACAAGGGCTGTCAGTTCCGACAGCCGCACTTTCTGGGAATCGGGCCCGAAGCAACGAAAGTTTGTGAGTGTAATCTCGGCGATCCGCATTCTGACAGCCCTCGCATCTTTGCCTGCTCACCACAAACGCTGCTCCTGAAGATCACAGGCTCGAATGATTCACTCTGCAGCCTTCCTGGTGAGGAGGCGGCAGGCGATTTCGCTTGCGCCCCAACGGGTGGCAAAGGTCTCCGACACCTCAAACCAACTGCCGTCATTCCCGGCACCGTGATTCTGACCCATGCACGAACACTCGCACTCATGCCCTACCGCATTATGACATGCGGGTGCACAGATCTCTTGTTCTCGAAACGGCTGAAAGATGTAGACCCGACCAAACCGGTCTAGAGCCCGGTTGACGAAGTCATTGAACCACGCTTTAGGTAACTCCCAACACTCATCCTTCCTATTCCACTCTGGTGACGTGCGACGCCCATCCCCCAGCCATTCTCTGTTCGTCTTGTCAAAGGGAAGCCGCACGCGCAATCGCTCGCCTTTGCCCGTACGCCGAAGCACGACAGGAATGGCCTTCTGGTTCCAGATTTGAAGGCGTCTCTGCCTTTCCTTTGCGTCACCCGGATTGTTCGAGGGGGCTGACATGGGCTTGATGATAGTGAACCCATCCGGCACGCGCTCGACAACGCACCCGATCATGCTACGGCCGCTTCTTGGGACGCCATGTCAGCCAGCACCAGCTATCGGCATGCACATAGACAACGGTAACCGTGCGCCGTTTGAACTTTCCCTTGGTGGGCAGCACGTTGCCAAATGCGGCTTTCAACTCGACTCTGCTGAAGGCACCGCCTCGACAAAGATCAACGAGAAAAAGGAAGCGCTGGTTGGCCTTCCGGCGAGTGAGCTTTTGCAGCTCTGACTTGTTGTCTTTGGCGAGTTGGTTACAAGTCTTGGACGCAAGGTGGCGCACAGCGAACTCGATATCTGCTGGGTTCTTTCCGCACCACCTGAAATCGATGCGCTTCGGCTTTGTCCAGCAGGACGATCGCACGTGTACTTCTCGGTCGATCAAGTCAAACGCACCCACCAGAAGCCCATGTACAGGACGCAGCAGGGCCTTTTCCGAGGGCAGCCTGCCCCTTTTGTCCTTCATTCTGTGCGCGAGCTTGATGATTTTCCGTCCGCATCGGGCGAGCTGCTTTGTTTTCAATGGAGTGCACCTTCCACGAGCGCCGGGCACTTTCGCAGAACATGCCGACGACGGCCTTCTGCTCGCGTCCCAGGTCAGACGGAGACTAGCACGATTTTCTTCGTCAACTTGGCCTGCGGATAGATCAGCACGAAGGTGTAGTACTTGTACGCGAACGCCTCGCCAATGCACTCGTGCCGCATGCCGTTCCGATCAATAAACACCAGCGTCTGCGGCCGAGACATCTTGCGGCCGCCCGTGGGCACGATTCGGCCAATCTGGTCGTCAGGCGTGACATGCTCCGGCAGGGCGAACTCGCCGAACTGCGACGTGAACAGAGGCGAGGCGACAATGCGCCGCACAGGGGCGCGAAAGCCGTCTCCCTCGCGAAGTTCGGGAGGGTCTAGGACGATCACGGCGCACGCCCGCGCGTTCGTCGTCACATAGCGTCGGACGGTCGCGTAAACCGACGCTCCGTACTTCTTTGAGAGCTTGAGCGGGGTCTTCAAACCGAGGGCGAACCCGGCAGCCTCTTCCGTGAACGTGTCGAGTTGGAACAGGACTTCGCACGCGAAGGCATTCGACTCTCGCTCGAATAACTCGCTAACTTCGGGGTCGATCGTGCGCTCGCAATCCTCGGTCAGGGCATAGACGTCTCGCTGCCACGGCAGCATGCCGTGTCCGAGTTCATGGAGCTTCAGGAACGGCAGCCTGTGGACTGGAACAAGCCGGTCCAAGTGCATGATCCGGGCCGATACGTCGAGTACACCCAGCACCTTCGAGAGCGCTCGCTTGAGTGCCCCACTGACCCTCTTCTTCGCCTTGGCAAGAAACCCCTCGTCGATGTCCTGCTGCTCAACCACTTCATGCCGCGCAGCGGCGATCACCTGATCGACCGGGGTCGGGAAGCACCCGAGCGCATCGGCAGTCTCAAGTGCCTTGCGGGCATGCTCGCGGATGCGGGCCCGCTGCTGAGGATCCACGGAATGGTCATCGGGTCGCATCAGGTCCGCTTGCCTTTCTTCGATCGAAGAAAGGCGAGGTACTCAAGCAGCGCCTCCTCTTCCTCGGTCGTGAGGTTTTCCTTGGCGAATGTCGGCACCCGTCCATGGCGCCGTGCGCCGGTGCTGTCGCTGGCAGCAGCGGCGATGTAGCCCGCCTTCTCCATCAGCGTCTCGTAAGAGACTCCGTAAACCTGGGCGAGACAGTGGAGGATGTTGGGCGACGGCTTGCTGATCCTGCCATGCTCCAACTGACTGAGATAGGCATTGGAAACAATCCCGTTCGCGGCCTCCTCTACTTCGCGCAATGACAGCTGCTTGGTGGTTCGGATGTTGGCGAGGTACTCGCCGAGCGGCTGGCCGGTTGGTTTGGAGCTCGTGACTGTCTCCTTGCTGGCGGTCATGGGGTCCTCCTGATTGCGGGCTGGAGAGATCACCCGAGTCAGAGGGTAGGCGTGGTGCTAAGTTTTTCAAGCATTGCCGCTTGACTGCTTGATACACTTAGCGAATGATCTGTGGTACGCAGAGCCCGCCGGGCTTGCGGGCGTGTAGCCCGTAACCGGCGGAGCCGGAGATTCAGCAATGGCAAAGGGCCAGAACGTCCATGTTGTTCCGAACGGAAATCAATGGCAGGTGAAGCCCGAAGGAGCTCGCCCGGTGTCCAACCACAGGACGCAGGGCGCAGCCGAGCAGGCTGCAAAGCCGATCGCCCGCCAGAACCAGAGTGAGGTCGTGGTCCACCGCCCCGACGGCCGGATTCGCGACAAGGACAGCTTCGGGAACGACCCGAACCCCCCCAAGGACCGGAAGCACTAAGCGAATGCAGGGCGGGGTGTTCCCGTCCCGGTATCGCTTGCGGAGTAATGTCCATGTATACGCCACGACCCCACGACGTTCCCAACTTTCCCCCTCGGCCGAGCGTTCCGGAGGTGCCCCGGCCGCACCCTGTCCCTGAACGGCCGTTCCCTCCGGTGAACCCGCGGCCGTTGCCGACGCCTCATCCCAGGCCGCGTCCCTTCAACACGAAGAGCAGGTGACTCGGCTCCGGATCGGCCCGGGATTCACCGCCGCGGGTCAATCGCGGCGGTTTTCGCGCGCGGTCCAGGATTCACTGAACGGTTGCACTGCAGTTATCTGATACACTCGTGTGGAGCTTCACCAATGGACGAACGAACGGCTGAACAACTCTCGGCGATTGTCGGCGGGGAAGCATGGCAAAGCGGCGGCGGCATCTACTTGGTCACCGTGAACCGTGATGACGGTTCACTCGTCGTGTTCTCGGGGGACTCCATCTGCGAGTACGAAAACGACGAAGCATTCGATGCGGGACGGGCCTCGAAGACGATCCTGCTGACGATCCCGGAAACTGAGGAGCTCTACGTGATCGTGGACCTCAAGGGAAATGTCTACTACCTGGATGACAAGATGGAGCGCGGCTGGCGGTACGAAGAGGACGCGGCCCATGAAGCCAGAGCTTGGGAATCCCGCGGTGAAGGAAGGTTTTCCGTGGTTCGTCAAAGCGAACTGCCGGCCTAGCGGAGGCTACTCCTGCTGCTCTCGTATTTGGACGTACTTCGCGAGTTTGATGCCCTTGTGCACTTCGATGACATAGGACTCGCTGATTCCGGCCGCCGCCACGATGTCCTTCACCGCGGCTTGAGACCCCTTGATCTGTTCGGCGTACTGGATGCCGAACAGGTGGATCATTACCACTGCATCGCCTCGCTCCGCACCGTGGTACATCGCGCCCAGTCGCTCGCCAAGCTCGATCGCCGTCGTGGGCGCCCATTTGGCGGAGAGTTTGAGTCGGTTCGCAGCCGGGTCGCTCATTTTGTGTGCTCTCACTTGGTGCTGACCTGTTCTGACGGGGTTGGCCAGATGCTCGTTGGGGGTAGAGGGTGAGGTTTGGAGCGGGAGAGGGGGCGCGTCTCCCGCTTCATCAACCAGGCAAAGCGGGTCGCAGCATGGCTCGAATGTCCTCGACCGAGTACGGGGGCGTGCGTCGATGGACCATGGCGTGACAGTTGGGGCAGAGCGGCACAAGGTCCGTGGCGGGATCGACAATCGTGTCCGGTGCGATGCCAGAAACGGGTTCGGTGTGATGGACCTCGATGAATCCGGCTCCGACGGTTCCGTATCGGACCCCGAAATCCAGGCCGCAAGCCTTGCAGACGGCACCGTGAATCTCGATGCACGCGGCGCGATTCAGCGGACTCCGCTCGTAGCGATTTACTTCAACGCGCATCACTGCGCCTTCGGCCTCGCCGCCCTCGTGCTCGACCGGCAGCAGCGCGAGTGACAGGCCGAGCATTCGCCCTCCCCATCTAGTCGCCAGTCGCTGCACCTGCTGCGGGTCCTTGTGGTCAATGACGACAGGTCCCCGCTGAAGCCTCAGCGCGAGTGACCGCCATTCGGCAGGCCAGGCCGTGTCGGTGGACGGGTCCGCCGCCGCACCGTTTATGGAGAATGTGAGTTGTGCGCCGTCGCCTCGGATGGCGCTGGCGAATGTCCTGAATGCCGCTCGCTGCTGCGGGCCGGCGGCCTGCATGCCGGCAACCAGCGCCGCCGCGAAGTTGCCCGGAACGAACGCGGCCTCGACCGATCGCCATCCGATGAGAATGTCGATGGCGAAACCCTGAGTGTGAACCACGTCCGCCGGCACAAGCCGGCAGCGCTCGCCGTCGGCGTCCTTTCGCGCGTCCCCGTGAAGCGGCAGGCCGAACCGGTCCGTCAGGATGTCCGCGACGGCCGCTGCGTCAATCATCCTCACCCTCCTCCGTCTCTAGGTCGGGCTCGGGAAGGTCCTCGACCAGAGCGCGAAGGATTCGGGACACCTCGAAGCGCAGCTCCTTGAAGTGCTTCTGTGTCGTCTCGCTGATCGTGCCGAGCTCGGCTTCGGCGAGCGACCACAGAAGCGAGTCCATGCCCTGGATCGTGACGCCGGAGGACAGGTTGGGCAGATAGACCTTGTGGTAGTACGGGTGCCCCGTGTTGATCCGGACCGCGTGGTGACCGTCGATGAGGCACGGCTCCCACAGGATGCCGTCATCCAGCGTCGGAACCGCCTGGATGTTCACCTGCCCCGGCTCCGTGGCAGTCGAGAGCGGTAGCTTGAGCCGGATCGTGCCCTTCTTGTTCTTGATCTCGACCTCGTTGGTGGCCTCGTTCTTGACGCTGACATTGGCCATGCGGAGGTCGCCCTCCTTGGAGCCGATATTGGCGTTCGAGTCCGCATGAGCGTTCTCGGCCTTGTCCTGGGCCTTCTTGCGCTCGCCCTTGCGGTATCGCTCGTTCGCGGCGTTTCGAGGGGCCGGGATGAACTTGTCTCTGACCCAGTTGAAGAGTTCGTCGTTGAGCAGGATGCGGGACTTCTTGATGTCCACGTGGAAGGCGCTGTCGAGAGAGTGATCGAAGGAAAACTCCACGCGAAGCAGCGTCAAGTGCGGTTCCTTGCTGAACATCCCCAGCCAGTCGTGCGGGTGGATCAGCCGGTTCTCGCGATAGATGTAGATGCCCTGCATGTGATTGGTGAGGCGGGCCTCGCGGGCGTCCGCCTCACTCGGAAACTGTTCGCGCCGCGGCAGGATGAAGGCGCGGATGGTGAACTTCGCCTCGCTGCCGTCCCCGATCTCGACGGGAACCGTCTCCTCCGCAACCATCTCCGTCCCGGTCACATCCGGACAGAACGGATTCCACGGATCGACCTGGACGCCGTTGATGAACATGGCCACGTTGCGGGCGCGCGTGTCAGCGGTGTCAAGGAACCGCTGGTAGATCATCGCGGCGTGGAGCCGGAACTCGTCGCGAATCTTGCCGACAGCCTTTCGTGCCGGCGCTCCTCCGGGATTTTGATACTCCGGGAGCATTCGGTCCACCTTCTCCCAGAGCACGAGCGTCCCGGAAGCGCCGTGCGCCGTCTTGTCGAGTTGCGTGATCTCCGGCTTCGAGGCGGCGTCGATCATCAGTTCCCACTCGTTGACCTTGCTGACATGATCAAGATCCCAAGTGGCCTTGAGCGGTTCCGTTCCCTTCTCGCCGCGCGTGACTACAGACAGACGGCGACTGAACGCCGTCGATGCCGTTTTCAGGCCCAGTCCGAACTTGCCGAGCCGATTGGCCGCCTTCTTGCCAGCCTCCGCGCCGTAGGTCATCGCGTTGAGAAGCGTGTCGCGGTTCATCCCGCATCCGTCATCGGCGACGCTGACGAGGATGTCCCCCTCCGCGTCGATGTCGATGCCGAGGTCGATCCGCTTGGCTCCGGCGTCAATGGAGTTGTCCACGATGTCGGCCAGCGCCGTGTTGAAGTCGTAGCCGGTGTCCCGAAGCCCTTCGATAAGTCGAGACGGAATCGGGGGCAGTTTGTGCTTTTCAACCATGGACTTCTCCTCTGTCGGCGGTGGATCATTTGATCGGAACAACCCGCCAGGTGCTGCCGAGCTTCAGTCGCCCGCTCGCCTCCTGCTGGCTGGATCTTCGATAGGTCATGCGGTAGCTGGTTCCCTCACGATGCAGTGTCAGTTTGTCACCGGCCTTCAGATTGGCCGAGCGCATGAACGGCGTCATGCACGTAAGTCTGTACTCGTTTCTGGTGCCGCCGAAGAAGCGGTTATTGTAGTAGATGTAGGCGAACTCCCACTTCTCCCCTGACGAGTCCGTGAACCGCAGACGGTGACGGGGGTTCTTGACGGAACGGTCAAGAGGCGGGAAAAACGCGAGGATCAGTTCCTCTCGCGGGATCAGGATGCCGGCCTGATGCCCGCCGGTCTCGCCGGTGTCGTTCCGGCTCAGTTCCTTCGTGATGGCGGTCGGACGCTCAGCGGGCATGATCCGTTCCCTCCTGCCTCAGAGGCGAAAGCTCGATCGCTCGGAGAATGTCGGCAAGGTCGTCGTCGGCTCCCTGGACTCCGATCACCGCCTCGCCGGCGATGTCTCGCTTGCGGGCGACGCGCTGATCGATCACTTCCTCGATGGTGTTGGCGTGGAAGAGCCGGTGAACGGTGACAGGCTTCGTCTGTCCCCGCCGGTATGCGCGGGCCGTGGCCTGATCCTCTACCGCCGGATTCCATTCAAGGTTGTAATGGATGACGTGACTGGCTGCCGTGATGTTGAGTCCCACGCCCGCGGCCTTGGGATTCAGAATCAGGACCGCGGGACCGGACGTGTTCTGGAAGGCGTCCACCGCGGGCTGCCGGTCCGCGACTGGCGTGCGGCCGTCGATGATGCTGCACGGAACTCCGTACCGGCGCGCGAGGTCGCCGGCGAGAATGTCGGCCATCTCCGTGAATGACGTGAAGATCAGGGACTTCTCGCCGCCCGCGATGATCTCGTCGAGCACTTCCAGCAGTCGCGCGTACTTCGTGCTGCGGGGAAGCGGGTCGCCCCGCTCACCGTTCACGAGAAACGGATGCGTGCAGAAGAGCCGGAGCTTGGTGACGGAAACGAGAGTCGCGGCGGCGCCGTACTCCGCGGCGATCCGCTGCCGTATCGCGTCATACTCCGCGGCCGCCTCATCGGACAGTTCGATGGGCTGGGGTATGTCGATTCTCGGCGGCAGGTCCGCGGCGACGTTCGCCACAAGCCGGCGCAGCAGCAGCGGAGTCACGATCGGCTCAAGCCTCGCCGCGTCGGCGGTGCTGTCGGTGTAGGCTCTCTCGAAATCGCCCAGACCGCCCAGGAATCCGGGAACCGCGAAGTCCATGATCGACCAGAGGTCCCGCAGCCGATTCTCGACCGGCGTTCCGGTCACGGCGATGGCGATGCGGCGCGGAATCTCCTTCACCGCCGCCGTGCGCTGCGCCTCGGGCGTCTTGATCGCCTGGGCCTCATCCAGAATGACCGCGTTCCATGCGATCATCTTCAGGAGCGAGAGGTCCCGCATCGCGGTGTCGTAGGTGGTGAGCACCACGTCATGCGAGCGCAGCGAGGACGGAAACCCTGTGCGCCCCTGCCCCCGATGGAGCACGGCGCGAAGACTCGGAGCGAAGCGGGCAAGTTCGCGCCGCCAGTTCTCAAGCAGTGTCGCCGGGGCGATGACGAGAGAGGGAACGCGGCCGTCCGCTGTTTCCCTGGCCAGAAGCGCGATCACCTGAAGAGTCTTTCCCAGACCCATCTCGTCGCCCAGCAGACATCCGAGTCCCTCGCCGGCGATGCGATTGAGCCAGCGAACGCCGTCGGCCTGGTACTGGTAAAGCGTGGCCTGAAACGTCGGCGGGAGCGGACGGTCCGGCGCGTGAACGGGATTCGGAGTCGGCGGCGGCGGCTCGTTGAACCGGAGGATGTCATTCCGCATGCCCCGCAAAACGACATACTGACGGAGCGTCAGCGTTCCGCCTCCGGCGATGCCGGACTTGGCGAGACACTCGGCGGCGTCTTTCAGCGAGTCAGGCGCGAGCGGTGTCCACTGGTCGCCGGCCAGCAGCTGATCGGTGGCGGGATCACCCGGAAGCGATGCGTCGATCCGCTGACCGTCGCGCTCAAGAGCGAGGCTGCACGCGGGCGGCGTGGAAAGGTCCGCGGACGGAGGGGTGACACGGACGGTCACCTCGGCGGGAAAGCGGGAGAATGAGACGGCGGGGAGCGCCTCCGACGGCGTGCGCGAAACGTCCTGCCCCCGGATGGAGAGGCGACCCTTGTACTCCGCGCCGATGACTTCTCCCGCCGACGGGCGGACAACGGTTCCGTCAGGGAGTCGAAGCCGGAGTTCGCCGTCTGCGATATGCCAGTCGCGGTTCTCGGGGACGGTCATGTGCGGCTCCCGGAACGCGCGGGGTCGGATCGGAGAAAACTCCGCACTCTGGCGAGCAGTTTATCCGGATCGCGCAGCCAGCACTCCCACACGATCAGGGATTCCCACCCGAGGATACGTAGTTCGCGGACATGCTTCTGGTCGCGTCTGACGTTCCCCTCGAACTTCTTCCGCCAGAACTCCGCGTTGGTGGCGCAGGTCACCTGCCCGGCGCGGCAGCGATGCCGATGCCAGAAGCAGCCGTGAACGAAGATGACCTTGGCGAGCGAGGGAAAGACCAGATCGGGCTTTCCGGGAAGATCCCGGACGTGAAGCCGGTATCGGTAGCCCATTCCGTGAACAAGCGACCGCACGGCCATTTCGGGGCCGGTGTCCTTGCCGCGAATGCTGGCCATGCACCGGCTTCGCTGATCTGAAGTGAGAACGTCAGGCATGGGTCATCGCAGTCTCGTTCGCACCTCGCTGATGAACGCTTCGATCGTCAGCAGGGCCGGCCTGCACGGCTTCGGGTACTTCTCGTGGAGCGATCCGGGCACCACAAGGTTGACGGACGCCTGCTTCATCTCCTTTATCTGGTTCTGGGAAATGCCCTGCTGGAGCGTGAGGATGTGTTTGTTGCGCACACGGCGCGCCTCGTTGAGCACCTGTCGCCACCGATCCTTGCACGTGGTCTTGACTCCGATCGCGAAGAGCTTCGACGTCGGGTACGACTTGTCGAGGTACTGCGAGCGGCCAGGAATGAGAATGTCGGGGCGGGTGCCGTCCACTTCGGCCCGCATGTCGAATGGAAGACCCGCGTCGCGCAGCAGCCTTTCGACGTGATGCTCCAGGGAGCGGCCCGCGCGGATTTTCCGACGCTGCAGGATGGACTGGGCGGTCGCGAGGAAATCATCCACCGACTGAAACACGCGAACGATCTCGGGCTCGCACAGCCGACGCTCGACAAGCTGGAAGAGCCGGTACTCGGCGTCAACGCACGCGGTGAGTCGCTCGTCCGACGGGCGCGCGAGGAACTGGGCGATGCAGTGCTCAAGGGACGCCTGCGCCTCGGTCGCGAAGGCCGCCGTCTCGGGGAAACTGGTCAGGGAGGCGGTGAAGGCGCGGAAGCGCTTGTCTAGGCACTCGTCCTCCGTCTCAGCGGCCTGCGGCCGGCTGCGGTCGTACAGCGCCCACGATCCGATGATCTCCACGCCGAGGCCGGCCTGGAAGTCCTGTATGTCCTCTTCAAGGTCGAAGACGTATGCGAGAAAATCGGCGTTCGAGCGGGGGATCAGAACGAGCAGATTGCCGACGGAGTCCTGATTCAGAAACGGAAAGTCCCGGCCGAAGCACGTGAGCCGGTATTCCTTCCGCGTCTTCTCGCCGTACCACGTCACGACCGAATCGGTGGTGCGTCCGTCCTGCCAGAGAATCCTGACCTTGTGCTTTGTCTTGACTCCCTTCGCGGGAGGATCGGGGGTGTAGACCTGCCACACCTCCTTGGGCAGGTAGTAGCCGCGCTGATGGCTCTTGGTGGTTCCCGCGTCGTTCGGGGAAATGAACTTCAGCAGGGCCTTCCCATGCCGAAGAGCGTCCGAGATTGCTTCTTCGCAGAATGGGGAGGGCATGGGTCATGCTCCGGCTAGTGCGCGCTGTCGCTTGGCGGTGACGACCGACGGCTTGACGATACAGCCGTTGCGGTTGCTCTTGACGTGCCAGTGGAGCACCTTGACGATCTGCCGCGCGACCGCCTCGGCCACGGGAGGAACCACCGCGTTGCCGAACTGTCGGTAAGCCTGCGTGTCGGACACGACGATCGGCAGCCTGTCCGGAAAACCCATGAGCCGGGCGGCCTCGCGCGGTGTCAGGCGGCGCGGATTGCGGCCCGTCTGCGGAATGAGAATCTCGGAGCCGTCCTTGTAGTAGCGGGCGCTCAGCGTGCGACTGACGCCGTCCAGCTTCACGAGGCCGAATCCGAAGCCGTTGCCCTTCTCCCGATGCCGTCGCGCGTAATCCTGGAGATACGTCCACAGGTGATCGGTGAGCGTGTACCGCTGATCCGGCTTCTCCTCCAGAATCGCCTTGAACTTGGGCGCGTCTCCGACAGGCGGCGTCGGAAACTCGAAGGGCGGATTCTCGCCGAACACCTTCTTGTCGAAGCCGACGATGAACACGCGCTCGCGGTGCTGCGGAACCCAGCCCGCTGCATCGATGATCTGCGAGAAGATTCTGTAGCCGAGCGTCTCCAGCGTCGAACGGATGACTTCCCAGGTTCTGCCTTTGTCGTGAGACTGAAGGTTCTTGACGTTCTCTAGCATGAGCACCGGAGGACGCTTGATCTTGATTATCGTCGCGAGGTTGAAGAAGAGGTTGCCCTGTGTGGCGTCCTTGAAGCCGTGCGCGAGGCCGAGGCTGTTCTTCTTCGACACTCCCGCGAGGGAGAACGGCTGACAGGGAAAGCCGGCGACAAGCACGTCATGATCGGGAATGTCGGCGGGCAGAATCTTGGTGATGTCGCCCGCCGGCGTCTCGCCGTACCACGCCTTGTAGGTCTTCTGTGCGTGCTCGTCCCACTCGGAGGAATACAAACAGTGTCCGCCGGCGCCCTCCACGCCCAGACGCATGCCGCCGATCCCAGCGAAGAGGTCTATGAATCCGAACGGCACTCCCGCCGCGTCGCGCCGCAGACCGTTGGCCGCGGCGTCAAACAGCGGCAGCTGATCGGAGCCGCGATGCGCCTGCTCCAAAACGGAGAGGACGAAGTCCTTCTGCGTCATGCGGCGCTGATGGCTCTCCTCGCCGATCCAGCTGTGGATTTCGGGCGGAATGTCTCGTACGAGGAACTGGTTGGTTGCCATTAGGGTCTCGCTGGGTAAATCTGATATCAACGATATCAGACCTACCCAGCGTAGGCAACCGCCTTCCGTAACACTATCCCCTGGGGTTCTGCCGCAGAGGCCCTTGCCCTGTTTGGTGCGGCTGCAAGGGCCGCATCACGCCGGGATCGGACCCTCCAACTCGTTACCGCTAGGCCTTTTTGGCTGCAGGCGGGGGCGCAAGCCAGTATCCGGCGGTGCGTCCTTTGTCGGGCAGTCCCTGCACGTACTCGCGAGCGGCTTCTACGCGCTCCGCTTTCCAGAAGGGATGGAGCGTGCCGTGTTCAGACTCGAAGCCATCGACCCCGTCAAGCAATCCGACGAGGAGCCTTTCGAGCGTTTGGACGCGTGCCTTGGAATCGGTGCCGTTCATGCAACCAGGATATCTGGCCATCCTGCCGAGTCCAGGACGAACCGCGATCAATCTTGCGAAAAAGACACCCCGACGGTTCCCCGACGGGGTGTCGATGAGTCAGGCTGCAATCGCCTGCTCGTTGGGGCACTGGATTGCCGCGATGATGTCCGCGGCGACGTGCTGGATTCGATCCAGAGACGCGGCGAGCGTCTCCGTCTTGCCGTCGTAGAGCTGGATGTAGTCGCTCGCAGCCGAGCCTGTCTCCAGCCCGATGGCCTGGCAGACAACGAAAGCGACGGCTTCGGCTTCGGTCTCCCGCACGGTCTTGCTGGTGGGGCGCTGGTCACCACGATGCAGAAGCTCGTGGGCGAGTTCATGGACGATGACTGAGAACTCGTTGGCCGGCTCCAAGCCGGAGCGGATGCTGATCCGTCCGCCGCGTGAGACGCCGTCTGCTCCGGGCGGCAGGTCGTCGTAGTCGAGCTTGATGCCGCGCCCCGCGACCTGCTCTTTCAGCGTGGTGAGGTGATGCTGAGGATCGCCACCGACTCGCGCCGGCTCCGGGAGCTGCTGGCCGTCGGTCTGGGTCACGTCAAAGACGTACACGCCGCGGAATCGGAGGATGGGCTTGGCTCGGTCGGACTGCTCCTGACCCTCGGGCTTGTCCTCCTTCGGGCGGATGCTCATCGGGGCGATGATCACGATTCCCTTCTCGCCCTTCTTCACGTAGCGGCCCATCTGCTTCCACGTGCCGAACCCGGCGACGTGGGTCGCCGCGGGCATCTGCGAGAGGATGAGGAGGACGTTTCCGAAGCTGTACCGGTGGAACTTGGCGAGCATCGCGAGGTACTCCGTGATTCGCTCGCTCTTTCCGCTCTTGAGAGCGTCGGTGAGGTTCTGGAGGGCTTGGTCGGCGATCTTCTTGGCTTCTTCGGCTTTCATGTCTTTGCTCCTTTGCGGGTCCCGCGACGTGCGGCCCCTTCGCAAGGAACGGGGCCACTCGCGGGTGCAATGGAGCGAGCGGAGCGAAGCCGGCAGGAGGTTGGAGGGCCCTGCGCAGTAGGCACAAACGAATGACAGACCCTCCCCGCAAGGGCGCCGGCCTCGGCGGGTCTGGCGTGAGGTGTGCTAGGCCCGGAGACCGGAAGCGCAGCGGTGACGGCGAGAGCGGAGCGCTTGAAAGCCGAGTGCTTTGTGAGCCGGCAGGGCCATTCAGGAACCGACGCACTTTACGAGAGCAAGCAACCGTCTTCCGCGATGCCACCATGTGCCACGCTTCGGCTCGTCGCTCATCCCTCGCGTTGCGGAAGAGTGTTCGCGTGGAACCCGTTTGGGCCGTCTCGGGGGCGAGAGAGTGTCGAGTACCGTTCCGCCCGAAGGTCTTCCCGCGGGTCAGTCCGTGCCGAGCGGGACCATCCGTCGCGGCAGTGTCGATGAACAGACCGACGGCTTCTCCACAGTTGGCTTGGCGTCCAAAGTTCACTTCACTCGGAATGTTCGGTCGCGGTCAAGGCTTGACTGACGAGTGCCGGCTTTGAAGCGTCTCCTGCGGAGCGGTCGCTTCGGATTGCTCAGCCGACCATTCAACTTGGTTCATCGTCCTGAATGCCCACGCGAAGCGTGGGCAGTGCCCCCCCCACGACTGCCGATTGTGCGGGTGCTCAAGCGTCGCCGCGATCGTGTTCACTGGAGGGCGGCCGGCTATTTGCGACGGACCGACTTGATGACGGCCATCGGGTCGTCCCAGCCGAGCGCCTCGCACCAATCGACGAACTCGATAGGGTCCAGACGCCGCTGACCGCAGATGGTCTTATGCACGGTAGTTCGGGGCTTGCCCAAACGGTCGGCGAGCTCTCGTACCGACAACCCGAGCTCCTCGGCACGGGCTTTGAGGGCCTTGGCGAGCGCCTGGTAGGCGTTCTTCTGGAGCGGTTGCTTGGAGGGCAGACGCGCTCGATTTTTCTTCCCGCTAGGTGGCACAGCATAAGGAAAGGGGGTATGGTTCGATGTCCCCAAAACAGGGACAGTCATGGACGCCACTCGGGCTGGAGCGGCGGCCGGCTCTCCTCGTCTGTCCGGCCCGCATACCCCCGGAGTGCCTGTCATGTACATCGTTTCGCGCGCGTCTGTCACCGTGGCCGTGCTCGCCTTGGCCGCGAGCAGCGTCTCGGCGAGCATCATCTCGACTTCAGGACAGACTTCGCTCATCGCTCGGCCAGCGGACGCACAACTCGGCAGTCTCACCGACAACAGCGTTGCCTTTGTATGGAATGAGGCTCAGGGAATAGCCATTGGCTCGGCCCTGACGATCGACGCCGCCGCGCCCGGACAATACACCTCAGCGCTTTCCTTCTCGGTTGGCAGCATTCCGGCTGGCTCTGTCCTGAGCAGTCATCTTGTCCACTTCGATACGGTCGGCGGCGCGGCCCACACCGTGGATGGCAGCATCACACTCGATGGCATCATCGTGGGCGTAATCGCTTGGAACCGCCCCGGCGCGGTGCACTTGGACGCCTCGGATGCGGCCTTCGGGCTTGGCACCCTTTTCAGCGTCGGCGTGAACCGGCGGGGAGTGTTCGACGTTGGTGATGGAACGGCCGGAGACGAGGATTTCTTTTCGATCTCACCCGATCGCCAAACGCTCTCATTTCATCTGGAGGTGAGCAGCCCCTTCGACCAGGTCCGGGTGCTCACGATGGTGCCCGCGCCGTCCGCAGTCGCCCTGCTTGGCATGGTTGGACTGCTGGGGTTGCGCCGTAGGGTTCGGTAGCTCTCCGCACCTGCTGAACTGGGTGCCGGATTCCACAGGCACAGGGCTTCAACTAAAGGAAGTACTCTAGGTAATGATCTCTCGGTTTTACGGGGGGGCGATTCAGCGCATCAAATGCGGGGCAGGGAGGGCGATTCAGCGCACGGAGGGAGGGCGATTCAGCGTGGATAAGTCAGAGGTGTGGCCCGAATACCACAGGTGTGTTCAGTCGCGTTTACGGAGGTCGGGGATGGGCATGGCGACGATCGTCCGGGGGACTGGCGAGCGTGACGGCTGAAGAATCAGACCCCCTGGGAAGTCTCGGAGTTTGGCATCCGGGTAGACCATGCACACCTGTCGCAAAGCGTGACGGAATGCCTTCTTGAAGTCCTTGGAACGGCCGTAGTCTTGACCGAACTGGTCCTTTAGGTTCGACCAACTTACCTTCGATCCGATCGGGTTGGTGACTCGCGGAAGCCGATGAGCGAGCCACGTGTAGATGTCCAAGGCGAGTGCCGAATGTTTGAGGGCTCCAAGAGCCCGGAAGTCGAGCGGCACGGCGTGCCGGGTGAGAGTGTCGAAGAAGTCCTCCGACAACTCAAGCTCTCCCGGCCACAGCGTTCGCTGTGACCCGTCATGGTCTCCATTCAGCAGCCAGGCGTCGAATCGCTTGATCGGCTTTGCGTCGATGGTGGAAACGCGGTCGCCGTCGGTCATGCCAAGCGTCATACGACAAGCCGCGAGGGCTTGAAGCTGCTTCTTGAGCGCAGTGTAGCCGCCGCGGCGCCCTCCGCTGGTCTGCAGCCCAAGCTGCGTGAGGAACTGACGCATGCTTTCGCCCACGTCGATGACGCGGCTCTTGGTCCTGACCGCTTCGGTGCTGATGTGGACCATGACGAGACGGGGAATCGCTCCGAAGGGCAGAGGCTGCTCGATCCACGAGAGCCCATTCCACAGGCTGCCGCCCTCGATGAGCAGACTGAGATTTCCATTCGAGCGTTCATAGCGACGCTCGGGCGTGTGCTTTCGCGGGATGCCGACCTGGCAAAGCACCGTGTGCGAGAACTGCAAGCGGTCGGGCGGCTCCTGACGGATCTGCTCTCCGGCGATGATGAGGCCCCACTGCTGCCGGGTGAGACCCGATGCCGGCATTGGGGGCAGGTCCTCGTCGATCACGACAGGTAGCCGTTGGACTTGAGCCACGGCTCGATGGCCTGCTCCAGAATGTCCTGGAGCGTGTGCGGCTCGATCGCCCTCAGTTGGCGTTCAAGCGATGCACGTTTGAGTAGGAGTGCAAAGTCGGATCGGACGCGGGTGCTGATCGGGGTTCGACCGAGTGTGGCCGCCCCGCCGTTGGTCGTGGATTCCTTGCCGGCGAACACGAAGTCTCGCTCTTTGCTTGTGTCGATGGGCGGCGGCGTGGCCTTGAGTCCCTCTGTAAGCGTGCGTCGATCGGCCATGTGTCCCTCCTCTAACTCGATTTGACCTTTTTCCTCACCGCACCGATCGCGGCGGGTTTGCGAACGGCGTGTGGGATAATCTCTCGAAACAGTTGGCCCGCCTCATCCGCCGCGTCGCGGGCGCGAGCCCCCATGTCCCACACCACGGCTCCCTGGCCGGGTGCGTCCGCGTAAATCTGGCGAAGGATCATCGCGGTCGATGCCAGAGGCAGAGACAGTGCGGCGGCCGCATCCTTCATGTCTTGCGTGAGCCGGTAGTTCCTGCCCACCATGCTGAGCACGATGACAGCCTTCGGTTGCCCGTGCCGGATGTCCTGGGCTTGACGGAGCACGTCGGTCGCCTTGGCCAATGCGCGAACCTCCAGCATGCTCGCCTTGCAAGGTACGATCGCGAGGTCGCAACGGAGCAGCAGGGCACGACTGGTCTCCGTCTGGCTCCCGGGCCCGTCGGCGACGACAAAGTCGGTGTCTTGGGCGAGCAGCGGGAGTTCATTCAGGATGATGTCTGGGCTGTCGAGACGGACAGCCTTCACTTCCGGTCTCGCCTCCCGTATCCACTCCGACGATGACTGCTGCGTGTCGCAATCAGCGAGCGTGACGCGATGGCCTTGGTGAGAGAGCCACGCCGCGAGGTGTACGGCAAGAGTGGACTTGCCGACACCACCCTTGGAGTTTGCGATAACGATGATCATGCTTCAACGGATAGCACGATTGCAGGCTTGCTGGCAAGCACTCTTTCATGCTGGCAGAACAACTCGCTGTCCTCCTTGCTTGCCAGCGTGCTTTCCTGCTGACGTGCCAGCACGATGGCACGATGGACAGCCAGCCAGCTATCCAGACAGCAGGCTGGCAGGACGGCAAGATGGCATGACAGCCAGCCGTCAATCTTTCACGGTGAAAGATTGGCCTAAGCACCGCTTAGGGGAGACGTCTGCTGCAAAATGCTGCTTCAGGGTCAGTCGGATTGTCTTGGCGGGATGGAGTGCGGCAAGGGCCACGTGGGGGCCGTGCGAGCGTCGCATCAAGTGCGAGATTGATGATTCTTCGGAGAGGCCGCAAGGGCCGATTCGTACAGGTCGTAGGCCTGACGCCGAGTGTCGTCCGGGCAGGGCCAACTCTGAGGTGCAAGTGCCTGCTCCACGAACGCCGTGAAGGCGCAGCCGTGGAACAGGTCATCAAGAATGCTGTCGCTTGTGGTCAGGTCACCCGAGTGTGAGTCGGAGGTATTCACGTCGCTCCGTCGCCTCCTGAATGATGGCCTCCATGAGTGCGACGTACTGGTCCCCATCGGGCCCTCCCAGTTCCTCGGCGTTCTGCATCGCGTCGAGCACGAGCTCGAAGATCCAGCGTGACGCAAAGGGCAGCCTGCGGATTCGTTCGGTCGTGCACGACGGATACACGCGTTCGTAGGTGAGGTGCGGGGTTGCCGTTGCGGTCATAGTTTCTTCTCCTTCTCAAAGATCATGCAGACATCGTGGAGCCCGGGAATGAAGCTGGAGCGATAGACCCGCCTGCCGCTACTGGCCCCGTGGCTGAACCGGATGATGTCGGTGCAACACTGCCGCAGGCCCACCTCGAAGGCAAGCCGTTTCGTGTGATACACGAGGGGTACATAGCCAGCCTCCCGGTCGCTGTAGTCGCCCATGAGGACTGCAAGTCGGCCCCCTGGCTTGAGAACGCCCGAGGCTGCATGGATGAAAGCCGCGTAGCGCTCAAGGAACTCGTTCAGGGTGGATGTCCTGGAAAGGTCACGCGGATCGCTGGCGTAGAGCTTCTGACGCCAATACGGAGGGTGAGCCCACACGAAGTCAGCTTCCTGCTCGCCGGCGAGTGAACGCATGCCTTGGAAGCTGGTGGCGTCGAAGTCGGCGTGAATGTCTCCGCTCCGGCACGGGATGGCCAGTTCGCGGCATACGTCTTGGCAGGTGCCGCTCCCGGTCATTGGATCGAGCACGAGCGAAGGGCGAAAGAACAGGAGCAGGTCCTTGATGAGGTTGCCGCCACAGTTGCCGGGATAGCTGCGCCGCCCGTAAGGACCGGGCTCCTCGCTGTGATAGAGGCTTGTGAGGTGCGGCACCGGGCTCTGATTGACGGGAGCTTGGGGTAGGCGTGCGAATATCACAGGCCTAGCGGCACACACTCTGGCTGGTCGAACTGTCGTCCGTCTGCGGGAGAAGAACGGATTGATCGCGTTGGTGATCGTCATGGCGTCCTCCTATTCCACGTCGTCAGAGGTTGAGTCCACTGACACCTGGACGTCAATACCCTCGGGACGCCTCACCGTGCTCACGAGGTATCCGATGCGATTCACGAAGTGGAAGCCGCTGACCACGAAGAGGCCGCCGGCATCGCCGTCGATGAACGTCCAGACTTTGCGAGGGTCTTGATCTCGGACAAACGCAAGCTCTGGCCCATGAGTCTCGAAGAGACAGCCACCGCTCTCGTCCACGCTCCAGCTTGCAGTCGGGTTGAGGTGATTTCGGACAAGTGGGAAGAGCGCGTCGAAGGCGTCCTCGGAGAGTTCGATGAATGTGCTGGTCATGGTGTAGTCCTTTCGGTTGAGAGGCGGGCCCGAAGGCCCGCCCGGGTTGATATCTATTCCTTGTGCTCGGTGGCGACGCGAAGGGTGATGCGTCCATCCAGAGGCACAGCCTCGACCTGGATGTTGAAGCCCTTGCCGTCAGCATGGGCCCAAGCCGAACCGATGCGGGTCCAGAAGCCTTTCTTGCCCTCGCGGTCGCGTACCTGATATGCGACGTGGCTCGGGGTGCGATTGCCAGAGGTGGGTTGTGTGGTGGTGTCGTTCATTGTGAGTCTCCTTTGTTGGTGGGGACACGCCCATCGCGTCCCGATGGCACGATGGATGAAGCCGCGAGAGTCGGGGCGGAGCGCACCGGTCAAGCGAAAGGCCGAAGGCTTCCGCCTGCGGAAAGCGGCCTTGGCAGCTTGAACGGCACGGCTGCGGCTTCACAGTGCCAACTCGGGAAAGCGGGCAGTGTCGCCTTCAGCGGAGACGGGAAAGGGACGACGCCTCGCATCAATTACTGACAAACGCATCGCAACCTCGTCCGATTCACGGTCGTACACGAGCGGGCATCGATGCAACTGCTGCACTCGACAGCGCGTTAACGGAATCGCAGGCTTTCTCTGTCAGGATGGGCGCATGCTGAGGATCATCCAGAGCAACGGCGCATCGCGTGCCAAGAGCTACTACAGCACGGCCGACTACTACGCCGAAGGGCAGGAGCTCGTGGGCCAGTGGCGTGGCAAGGGCGCCGAGCGTCTGGGCTTATCCGGCATGATCGAACGCGACGAATGGGACCGGATGTGCGACAACGAACGACCTGACAGCGGCGACCCACTCACGCCGCGGAGGAAGAGCGAACGGAGAGTCGGCTACGACTTCAACTTCCACTGTCCCAAGAGCGTGTCGCTCCTATACGGCGCGACTCAAGACGGCCGGATTGTGCGTGCCTTCCGCGAAGCAGTGCGGGACACGATGGCTGACATCGAGGCGGATGCGAAGTCTCGCGTACGGAAAGACGGCAGGAATGAGGACCGCGGGACTGGCAACCTCGTCTGGGGTGAGTACATTCATTTTACGGGCAGACCTGTGGATGGGATTCCCGATCCGCATCTCCATGCCCATTGCTTCGTGTTCAACGCGACCTTTGACGGCGACGAACAGCGATGGAAGGCGGCGCAGCTTGGCGACATCAAGCGCGACGCTCCGTACTTCGAAGCGGTCTTCCATTCGGTATTGGCGCGCCGGCTCGAAGAGCATGGCCTGCAGACCGAGCGAACCGCGACCGGCTGGGAACTCAAGGGGTTTAATGAAGAGACGCTCGACAAGTTCTCGCGTAGAACCGCACAGATTGAGGCGGCTGCACGGGATATGGGGATCACCGACGCGGACGCCAAGGCGGAGCTTGGCGCTCAGACTCGGGAAAAAAAGGCCAAGGACCTATCCATGCCGCAGCTTCGCGAGCTCTGGGTAGATAGGTTGACACCCCAGGAGCGTTCCGACATTGAATCGCTTGCTCGCCGTGTAGGTCGGGAGCAACTCCCGGAAGACGGTCCGGCCGCCCGCGATGCCGTAGCACGGGCCGTGGAGCACAGCTTTGAGCGAGCGTCGGTCGTCCCGGAGCGGACCCTCATTGCTGAGGCCCTCAAGCAGGGCGTCGGTAAGGGCTCCCGAGAGACGATCGAACGACTCGTAAGCCAGCAAGAGCTGGTAAGGGGCGAGCACAAAGGCCGCCGCTTAGTCACGACTCGCGAAGTCCTCGATGAGGAAAGGCGACTTCTGTCGTACGCGAGAGATGGCCGCGGCACCTGTCGGCCAATCAATCCACGACGTCACCGATTCAACCGGGAGTGGCTGAACCCGCAGCAAAAGGCGGCGGTGACACACGTGCTGGAATCCCGAGACCGCGTGATTCTCATCCGCGGGGCGGCCGGCACCGGAAAGACAACGATGATGCAGGAGGCGCGAGAAGCAATCGAGGAGGCCGGCGTGAAAGTGCATGCCTTTGCGCCCTCCGCGGGGGCGAGCCGGGGCGTTCTTCGCACCGAGGGCTTTGAATCCGCCGACACTGTTGCTCGCCTTCTCATCGACCGGCAAGTCCAGGCGGACTGCGCGAACGGTGTGATCTGGATCGACGAAGCGGGCCTGCTCGGCACTCGCACCATGCGGGAGGTCTTCGACCTGGCTGACCGTCTGCACTCTCGCGTGGTTTTGTCTGGCGACCGTCGGCAGCATGGTTCGGTAGAGCGTGGCGCCGCCCTTCGCCTGCTCGAAGAGGAGGCAGGCATCCGCCCCGTGGAACTCAAGGAGATTCAGCGGCAGCGGGACGAGTACAAGCTCGCGATCAAGGATTTGAGCGAGGGGTATGTTGACGACGGGTTCCGTCGCCTTGATCGGCTGGGGTGGGTCCGCGAGGTTGAGGACGGCAATCGCTACAAGGCGATCGCCGAGTCATACATCCAGACCATTCAGGACGGCAAGACAGCGCTCGTGGTATCTCCGACACACGCGGAGGGCGATCGCATCACTGCTCAGATACGCGAGCAGCTCCGAGAGCGTCAGTTCCTGACCGGGGAGGAACACTCGCTTGCTGAACTGGTTCCTGCGCATCTCACGCTCGGGGAGCGTCACGATCCGCAAAGCTACCAGAGGGGTGATGTCCTGGTGTTCCACCAGAACGCGAAGGGCTTTGACAAGGGTCAGCGTCTCGTTGTCGGCGATGGACCGCTTCCACTCAACCTAGCCAATCGATTCGAGGTGTTCCACCAACGGAGCATCCGGCTCGCTGCCGGCGATCGCATTCGGATAACGCGGAACGGGGTCACAAAGCATGGGAAGCACCGTCTCAACAACGGCGACCTATTCACGGTGAAGAGCTTCACCCGCGACGGCGACCTTGTCTTGAACAACGGATGGACCGTCGCGAGTGACTATGGCCACCTCGCCCACGGGCTGGTGCTGACGAGTCACGCGAGTCAGGGCAAGACGGTTGATCGGGTATTCGTCGGGCAATCGTCCGGCTCGCTTGCGGCATCATCGCGAGAGCAGTTCTATGTCAGTGCGTCGCGTGCTCGCGAGCAGGTGGTGGTGTTTACCGACGATAAGGAAGAGTTGCTCCACGCGGTGGCACGCACCGACGATCGGCTGACGGGTACCGAGCTCGTGCAGGGCCTCGACCCGACACGTCATCGGATGATTCGCGAGGAAGTCGGGCGAACTGCGGAGCAGTCTGTTGCCGTCGCCTCGGACCGGCGCCGCGATCGGGAGGGCATTGAAAATGAACGATAAGCTGCTGGACCGGTACACTAAACGGGGCGGACACGACTCCGAGTCGGATCAGAGCGAAGGCGAGGATGCCGAGAACCTTGGGTCCTTCGGATGGCTTCGGGGAGTTCGCGACCGAGCGATCATGCTGGAGCTCCGGAAGAAGGACGGGCATGTGATGGCGGTGGGTTACGCCTGGATCGAGCGTGTAGAGTTCGATCCGGAGACCGGGATCACGCTCCACCTGCCTGGTCGGAAGGTCCGCGTGACGGGATCGGGACTCAACAGCGAGGTGCGTCCGACCATTCGCCTGTTCGACGGGATTACTCGTCACCGGGTGCCGTGGATTCGAGAGTCGGACCGCCCTGAACAACTGGGTGCGGGGGAGAAGGCAATGGTCGTCGAAAAGATTGTCTGGGATGAATGACTGCTCGTTGGGGTAGAGGGGTGAGTTCGAGCGGGGAGAGGGGGCGCGTCTTCCCGCTCGTCGGCTTCTAGCGGTCTCAGCGACGCCAACCGTGCCGGTGCTCGTCGTCGCGTTTTGCGATCAGGTCGCGCAGCAGCGGTTGGAACACCTGCGCAACCGACGCCGCGGCCATCACGCCCATGCTGATCATCGCCACCTTGTTGAACACCACGGCATCAGCGGCGGGGGCAGTCCGGGCCATCTGCTGCGCGGTACTGGCTAGGTGAAGGGGGTTGGGCTGGGTCATCTCGTTCTCCTCATGCACAATACACCATTACCGGACTCGTGTGTGTGACAGTTTCGTGACAGACGCACCAGCAAGGCCCGGACAAACGGGCTTGATGTCGCCTTTTTACAGACACCCGATACACTTCGGTATGCCGAGAGTGCCCACGAAACGACGACCACCGGTGAACAACGCCATAGCCGCCTCGCGATCAGCGTCGCAGCCCGCCGGGGGTCAACCGCCGACCTTGACCACTGCCCAGCTCCTGCGGGCAGTGGGACGGACGATGCTTGGACCTCTCGCTCATCAGTGGCACGGGGTCATGGATGGCAAGACCGGTGGCATTGTCTCGCTGTCTCCGGACTCAAGTCCGGAGTTGTCTCCAACGCAGATTTGGGGCGACCTTCAGGCGATCATTCAACGTTCCAAAGTGTTCCAGTCCGGCAAGAGGTGGGTCTTCCTCAGCATCAGGCTCAGCGAGCCGGGTGTGGGCGTCAGTCCGAACCGGACAGCGCACGACGCGCTACGTGCATTCCCACAGTCGCTGCTGAAAGCCACCGGCATTTTCTATGAGCCTGAGAATGCGCCGATGTTCTACACCGACGTTGCGGATGACCCACGCGGGCACTTGCAGTTCTTCGCCACACGTGATAAGGCTGAAGCTGGTGTGACGGCCCATACGGAGGCTTGGCAAGCAAGAGCGAGATTGTTGGCAGACGAGAACATTGAGAACACGGATTCAGGTCCAAGAACGTACGCGGACTACCGAGCGGAGTGTGAGCGCGTCTTTGACGGCGGTCGTGAGGCGGTCGGACGAGTTCTGGAACCAGCTTTGAATGCAGAGGCGCAACAGAGGCCACGCCATACCTACGAAGAAAAAAAAGAACTCGCGAAGTGGATCAACGGAGAGCTTCGACGGTTCGGACTCGCATTGAAAGGCCCTCGAACTGACCGGCCGTGCCTACTCATGGGCAATCCTGGCGGCCGGCCCGGATTCGGACGTTTTGTGCTTGAGTACACCGATGAGGCTGGCAAGCGGCACCATCCGTTGACCTCAGTCGAGCTGCCGGGCCTTACCCTCATGCTGGACGACCTGACGCGTTCCTCGTATCAAAGCCCCAAGCGAGCTCGATAAAAAAAAATAGACAAATGGGCTTCCGTCCCCTTGACACCAGCGCAAATGTCTGTATTTTACAGACACACCCAGTCGCTGCTGTCTGGACCCAGGAGTCTGCCCATGTTCAAAGGCATTCGCGACGTACTGGACCGCTGCAAAATCGGCTTTCCGCTCTGGCAGAAATGTCTGATGACGGTGGGCGTGGTTTTTTACGGTGTCTTTCCGATCGATGTCCTTCCTGACGTCTTTCCCCCCTTCACCTACGCTGACGATGCGTTCATGGTCTGGGTACTTGTGAGGGTCTGGAGGAGCCCGACGCTGGCTCCGTCATCCGAGGCTGCTCAGCGCTCAAGACGTGAAGCGATCGCCAAGGCGGGTTCGTTTCTTCGCCGCGTCTTGGGGGAGACCCGGCCATGACGCTCCTGCTCCGCACTGTGCCGATTGATCGCATCCGCATTGCTGCGCAGGTCCGGAAGCACTTCGACGGAACGACTATTGCCGAACTGGCGGGAAGCATCGGTGAGTCTGGCCTTCAGCACCCGCCATTGTGCTACCCAGAAGACGAGCAGTACTACTCGTTGATCGACGGCGAAAGGCGCGTCAGGGCCTGTCTGCAGCTGGAGTGGAAGGACATTCCGATCCTCATAGCGACGGATCAGGTGAGCGCCGTGGAAGTCCTTACCCGGCAGCTCGCATGCAACTTGCAGAGAGAAGACTTGACGGCGGTTGAACGGGCGGAAGCCATCCGGTTGCTGATGCAGCAAGCGGACCTGACTGCTGATCAGGTCGCCAAGCGGCTTGGCCAATCGCCGGCGACGGTGTCACGCACACTCAGCGTCCTCAAGCTCCCGGCAGCGCTGCTCTCTCATGTCGCGTGCGGTCGCATTCCGGCCGACAGTGCCTACGCACTGGCCCGGGTCGATGATCCGGAGGTCCAGGCCCAACTCGCTGCGGAAGTCATGGGCAGCGTGCTCACGCGGGATGGTCTCTTGCGGAAGCTGAAGCGGGTGCGACGTGCCCGAATAGCCTCTGAAAAGGGGCCTGATCGCGTGACCGCGCCTTTAGGTGGAGGTCGCTCAATCACGCTCGCCGGGAAAGGGCTCTCGTGGGAGAGCCTTGTCGAGTCCCTGGAGCAGTTGCTCTCACGCGCTCGAAAGGCAAAGTCTCAAGGTCTGTCTCTCACCACGTTTGTCCGCACCCTCCGCGATCAGGCGAACAGCTAGGAGCACACCGATGGGATGGCCATTCAGCAAACGGCAACCAACGCCCGCGGAGACAGGATGGGACCTCTCCACACCGCTCTTACAGTGGGCGGACGGTGCTCCGTGGACAATCGGTGACGCCTGTCAAGGCACCCAGATTTTCGGCAGCACCGGCTCTGGAAAGTCCACAGGATCAATGGCGGCGATCTGCAGAGCCCTCCTGAGAAGCGGTTTTGGTGGGTTGTTTCTGACGGTGAAGCCTGACGACCGCCAAGCAATCACGCGACTGGTGCGCGACGCCGGGCGTTTGGATGACCTCCTGGTGTTCTCGCCGGACCAAGCTCTCCGGTACAACTTCATTGCTGCGGAAATGGAGAGCAACGCCGGCGCAACAGGCCTTGTCGAGAACCTGACCGCACTTCTGATGACCGTCACGGAGCTCGGCGACCGTAGCGGAGGGAGTGGCGGCGAGAACGAGCGGTACTTCCGGCTCGAAGCCAATCGTCTGGCTCGCAACAGTCTGCTCGCCCTCGTCCTCGGACGAGAGCGCATCACCGTTCCGGACTTGCACCGGCTCATCACGACAGCGCCTCAGACTCTTGAGCAGGTGCAAAGCCAAGAGTGGCAACGCACCTCGTTCTGTTTCCAGCGTCTGCAGGCTGCGGACCGAGCCTCGAAGACCGACTCACAGCGGGCAGATTTCGACCTCGCGCTGATGTACTTCTTGAAAGAGTGGCCGACCTTCAATTCTCGTACGCGGAGCGTCGTCCAGAGCACCCTCACCACGGTTACCGATCTCCTGAGCCGAGGTGCTGCCCGGGACCTCCTTTCGTCGCCGACCCCAAACGTGTCACCCTCGATGTGCTACAACGGAGCAATCCTGCTCGTGGACTTTCCCGTCCTCGTGTATCGCGATATTGGCCAGCTTATCCAGGTCATCCTGAAGTTCTGCTGGCAGCGGGCACACAGTCGTCGCGATGTGGAGGCCAACCCGCGTCCCACGTTCATCGTGACGGATGAGTCACACCTGCTCACGGTGGATGCGGACCAGACTTTTCAGACAACGGCGAGAAGCACACGTACTGCCGTGGTCAATGCGACGCAGTCGATCTCGACGATGTTGGATGCTTTCGGGGCTCATTCTGAGGACAAGGTCCACACGCTCTTGGGCAATCTACAGACGCGGATCTGCCACCAGCAGACCGATATCCGGACGGTTCAGTACATGCAGGAACTGATCGGCCGATCCCGACAGTTCGTCATGAACGGGAGCACTTCGCGGGACACAGACTGGCTGTCGCCATTATTTGGCTCCAGTAGTGGCGGTGCTTCGGCGGGGTTTTCCGAGCAGTACGAATTTGAGTTGCAGGCGGGTGATCTGAACTCGTTGGCAAAGGGCGGGCCGCCCCATTGGACAACGGAAGCGATCGTCTATCAAGGCGGTCGTCGGTTCCCGAACGGGCGGACCTGGATACCCGTCTCGTTTCCGCAGCGACGGCCGTGAATCGGTGAAGTCCAGCAAGGGTGGGCCAGCCACGAGTGGCGGTAATGCACGCCCAATTAGGAGATCTGATCATGCCGGCGAACCAGAGTGGCGGAGTAGGACCCATGCAGAAGGCCCAGACGGGCGCGAACATTCTGGTGTTCGTGGCCCGGGTCTTGGCCACTCCGCTAGAGGTTTGCCTTCGTCGCAACTTCGGCACGCGGTACTTTGGTTTCCAGGCTCTGGGAGCACTCGTCGCGATCGGTCTTTGGGCTTCGATGTGGCCCGGGACGGATGGCCGCCCCGTTGTGTGGTTCTGGTGGTTCGTCGTGCTGATGTTCCTCCGTGCACGTCGCGAGAGCATTCGATTGTCGGGGAAGGGCGCGTCCATCCACACCCGCTACAACGGCTGGCCGCGGCTCGCGGCGGTCTTCAAGCGGATGCCGGAGGCGAAGATCAAGGCCTCGGTGGAGCCGGTGGTGTCCGGCATCGCGGGCCTTGCACTGCTCACGGTAAGCGAAGCACTCGGAAGCCTGCTGATCGTGTCGGCGATTGCGCTGGGAATGGTGCAAAGCACGATCGAGGCAGTCGAACAGGCACGCGCATCGGAACTCAATGACGCGCTGATCGAGCAGCAAACTCTCGCGGAGCGGTTCCGCGAGATGCAGCGCGATCGGCGCTGATAGAGATAGGAGTGGCAAATGGATATGCAGGAAAACAACAGCCGGAGCTTGGAAATCCTGGGCTCGTATTTCCGCCAGGGTCTCCACGAACTGGGATCGGTGTGTTACGGCCCTGGTACGCAGGCCCAGCATCCCGAATACGGAATGATCGGTACGAAGCCGCCGAGCATGGTTGTCGAAGGGCTGCGTGGCGAAGGTGAGCCAGCGCTAGAGCCCGCGCATGATGCGTCAGCACCATCCGGACTCGAGGCTCACCTGGAACAGGCAAGGGCCCAGAGCGTTCCGGAACCTACAACGGAACCCGCGAGGGAACAGCGCGAACCGACAATGGAAAGGGATTAACTCATGCCATCGACACTTGCCCTCATCGAGGGTTTCAACTGGTTTGGCATTCTGTTCTTCATGGCGCTCGGCGCCATCGTCGGACTGCTTGCAAGACGTTCAATTGTTGCCCATCTCTCGCAACCGCAAGTTCCGCCTGCCGCAGGCCATGTACAGACGCTGGAGTCCTTGCCCAATCGAGAGCCGCTGGTGAGGCAAGTGGAACATCGGCACGTTCATGTGCTGGAACGGCGAGGCGATGGGCCCGCGCCGACGAAGTTCGTGGATGTAGTGGCCACCGTCACGCCTGAGCCGACAGGCTCGAAGAGCCTCATGCGGAGGTAGTGCTTTCCGCAGGGGCTGATCCACGTTTGAGCGCAGGGCCACAATGCCAGAAAGGGAGTAGCACACATGCTGGTCTTGGCCGAAATGTCCATGATGGGCTGGCTGATCATCGACGTGTTCATCTTTGCGATACTGTGGCGTTTGCTTCGATTCGTTCTCTACGGGCGTATTCCGTGGCACTTACTCGCCAAGGGTCGAAGGCCCACGGCGATAGAGCATGTTGAAGCCGCACGGGTTCGCGTTATCCCTGCAGAATCAGATCCAGAGGTGATCGAAGTCATCGAAGGACGTGAGACGCTTCCTCAGTCTCCCACGAAGCGTCTGAACCTCATGGCGACGGTACAGCGTGGAGAGGTCGCTCGGAGTTCGCAAGCCAGACTGCTCTCGTCGCCGAGTCAGCCTGAAGACGAGCGTCACAATGGAGTTCGGGGATGATCCCCGCGCCTGATTGGCTGCCCAGTGACCCCCCGCGCCCGGCGCCGCCGCTCATGACGGCGCACGAGGCGGCGCTGTACCTTCGGCTCACCGAAGAGGGAAGAGACATCGGCGACGCCCTCGCGTCGTTGGAGTACCTGGTCAACACGGGACGCATTCGACCATGCCGCGTCGGACGCCACAATCGGTTCACTCGCGAGGAACTCGCACGCTTCATCCACGAACAAACAGAGCAGTATGCAGATCGATACAGTCTGGGATCGAACCGGTCCGGGGGGAGGCGCGTATCGGTCCGTGAAGGGGGCTCCGATGACGATCAAGGTTGAACTACACAGGCGAAACGTCAAGCTTCCAAGCGGCGGCAGGGCCCAGTACTGGACGCTCCGTTGGTGGGGAACGGATGGGCGACGCTTCTCCGAATCTCTTGGCCGCGTCGGCGAAGTGACCAAGAGTGAAGCCGAAACCGCTCGCCGCGAGAAGGAACAGGCGATCGGCGGCGGCCGGATCATGCGGAATCGGCCGAAGGAAATGACGCTCGCCGAGTTCGTCGAGCTCGACCGCGAAGCGGTGCGTGGCACCGTCAAGCTCAACACAGTGGAGAGTATCAAGCACTCCGCGGCTCATGCTCTGAAGGCCTGGGGCGGAGCAACGAAGCTCACGAGTCTCAGCCGCGGTCACGTCGGCCGGCTCAAGGCCTACCTGCTCGATGACGCCAAGGTCTCCGAGACGACGATGGGTAAGACACTCCGGACTCTGAAGGCAATGCTCAACCGGGCGCTCAAAGACGGCCTGATCCATGAGAACCCGCTCGCCGGCGTCCGGATGCCCAAGTCGCAGTCGCGGACCAAACGCATCTTCTCGCCCGACGAAACCCGGGCGATGCGAGCAGTGGCTTCGTCCCTGTGGTGGAAGACGTTCGTAGCCCTCGCCGAGACCAGCGGCCTCCGCAAAGGCGAGCTCGTCAACCTGCACTGGCGGGATGTGGACTTTGAGGCCAAGACAGTGCGTGTGTCCGCGAAGCGTGCCGGCGAGTTCACCGTCAAGGATCGCGGCGCCTTCCCTGTCCTTCCTTGGTCGGCCAAGAGCCACGAAGAGCGGGTGCTTCCGCTACCCGAATCGACCATCCGCCTCCTGGCCGAGCTCCAAGGGGAGAGCGACGGCTCGCCCTACGTGTTCCTATCACTCGATCGGCTCGCCAAGATGTCGGCGGTCATGGCCGCAAAGGGCAAGCTGGGCCCGAACTACGAACCCGTCAACAACATGAAGGCTCGCTTCGACCTGATCCAGACGAAGGCTCGGACGCTGCTTGCGAAGGAGCGGGGCGTCCCCGTCGATGAAGTTCCCTGGCCTCACGGGACTGTGCACGACCTGCGGCGAACCTACGGGACGCGGATGGCCCGGGTGGTCCCCATGCACGTGCTCAAGGAGTACATGGGGCACGCGAAGATCACCACGACGCAGGAGTACTACCTCGCCGCGGAGACGCAGGACGCTGACCGGGCACGCGCCGCTATGGAGGCGCTGACCCATCCAAGCCGGGCAAGTCAGCCAGGACGCAATCAGGACGCAATCGGGCAAGAAGAGGGTGACTTGGCGCGAGTGGACGATTCCCAAAAACACCGCAAGCCCCGGAATATCCGAGGCTTGCAGAAGCGAGGCGGACGGGACTCGAACCCGCAACCACCGGATCGACAGTCCGGTACTCTAACCAATTGAGCTACCGCCCCGGCGCTCAGTCAGGATGTTCGCTTCAGCGGACACTCGAAGTTTCCGCCTTCCGCGAGTCGAAATCTCGGGTGGAAATCTAGTCGCCCCGGGGCTGATGTCAAGCGGCACGGCCGTCCTCGCCACTGGTTTACCGCACTCCACGCATGCTTCTCGCACGCCTCACGCATGCTGCAAGATGGCAGCACGCAGGCCCCAAGGCCGGCCTCAGGGCGTCGCGCCAAGGCGGATTTCGGCCAGCCGTCCCTCGCTGGCCGGCTGGTGTACGCCCAGGGCGTTGCCCTCGGCCCCGATCCGCGAGCCGTTAACCCAGACGACGATGCACGCGGCGGTCAGCGCGACCACCGCGGCAAACACCAGCGCGGTATAGATGTTCGGCACGGGAGTGGCCCGGCGCACGGCCCCGGGCATCTGCATTCCAAGTCGGCCCATGGTGGGCTCCTTCAAGGTCCGCGGCGGGTGCCGTCGGAGTGGCTGGGCGTTTGGCGTGGAAGTGGGGGAGGGGTGGGATGAACGGTATCGCGGGGTTCAGTTCAGACGTGACACGACGGTGTCGTCCGCCTGCACCGTGACGTTCCGCCCCAGTTTGTCGACGCGTCCGACGGACTCGTTGGCGTCCACCCGGGTGATGATCACGTTGGCGACGAAGTCCCCGCCGCGGATGATCGTCATGAGCATGTTCTCGCGGACACCGGAGTTGGCGCCCTCGCCGATGACGACCAGTTCGCCGCCGGCGGGGTTCGGCAGGACCTGCTTGACGCGCGTGGCGATACGCGGGCCGGAGAGGGCCTCGAAGGGACGGCCCGCAGTGCCGGGGCCCGACACCATCCCGCCCGACTGCGCCTGCTCAAGCGCCCGGCGGACCTCGGTGAGTTGCTCGCGCATCGCCCGTGTTTCCTGCTGCAGCACGGTGCGCTCGCGGTCGAGTTCGTTGATGCGCCCGGCCAGTTCGGTCTCGCGCTTGGCGGCCTCGGCCAGCGCGCTGCGGAGTTTGCCCAGTTCGTCGGTGAGGGAGGCGATCAGCGCTGAGTTGGCCCGTGCCGTCTCGGTCAGCGTGTTGTTCTGCCCGATGGCCTGGTCACGCCCGACCTGGGCGGCCTTGGTCTCGGATTGGGCCGAGGCCAGCTGGTTCATCAGCTCGCTGATGCGGTTCTGCAACTGCGAGCGCTCGGCGCGGGCCTGCTCGGCCTCGCGCAGGGCGTCGGCCAGCGCCACGCTGTTCCGCGACTCGGCCACCTTGAGGTTGGCCGCCAGCCCCGCGGAGATCGCCTTCTCATCCTCGTACGCCCGACGGAGGGTGTCGGCGTTGGAGGAGTAGGCGATCGTCAGCGCCGCCAGGAAGAGGCTCAACAGACTGCCGATCACGACGAGGACTTTGGTCAAGAAGTGCACGCTGGGCTCCTGCTTGTCGGCTCGCCGGGTTCCGTCGGGTCATGGCTGATCGGAACGGCGGGCTCGAGTTGGGTCTGGGGATTGGTTGTTGAAAGTTCGGGGACGAGACTGGGACAATGGTCGATCTGTGCGAGCGGGCTTCAGGTTTGGTCCGGAGCGTATGGGCGGGGGCGGCAATCGTATCGTGCCGGCGTGCCGTTGTCCCGCCTCCACACCCGCCTCCCCTTCTCTCCTCCTGCGGCTCTACCCACCTCCTGGGTGCCTGCCGTATCCCCTGGCTACGGCCCGTGGCTGTGGCTCGTGGCTTGGGACAGGGGCGACGGCTGCGTCCGGGGGGTGACTATTCGAGCGTACTCGCACCCCGGTTGCCAGGCCCGTTTTCCTCGGCTGGAAGCGGCAATCCATGCCGCACGGACACCGTTGCAGTAGTACCCGGACTGCAGGGCCAGTGTCAAACCGCGTCCCTCAGAGTCCTCCAGCGGGGAACGGGGGCACCGTGATCGGGGGGCTCATCGGTCTACGGCCGCCGCGGTGATCGAGCCGTCCGTGATCCTCAGGAGCCCGGCGGCGGCGGCAATCTGGACTCGACGGTCCGGGTCGGCCATCATCGCGGCCAGGCGTGCCAGGTTGGCCTGCTGGCGGGTCTCGCCGTAGAGCATGGCCGCCTGAGCGCGGATCCTGGAGTCCGGGCTGGCGACGTATTCGTCGGCGATGAAACTGCCGCGACGGTTGCCGATCTTGGCCAGCGCGGTGGCGGCGGCAAGGCGAACCTCGGCGGGCAGCCGCCCGGTCTCGCGCTGGTTCCAGGCGGTGAGGATGATGAGTTGGTTCGTGGAGTTCCGGTCCTGCAGTTCGCCGAGGATCTGGGCGGAGAGCGCGGCGGCCTCGAGATCGGACTCGGACGAGGGGTAGAGCGCGGCACGCAGTTCGTGAATGGCATCGGCATCACCGAGCATGACCAGTGCCTGGGCGATCTGCAACTGCATGAGGCGCACCGTGGCGGCCTCAGCCCGGGGCATCGGTGTTCGAGCGGCATCGCGCAGCACCGGGATCGCCGACGGGTTGCCCAGCATGCCCAGGTACACCGCGGCCTGGGCGCGAACGCGGGCATCGCCGCTCTCCTTCACCAGCCGTCCCAGCGGACTGAGGTCGACCGGCACATTCAGGCGTGCCAGGGCGTAGACCGCCGACGCCACGACCATCTCCCGTGCGGCCGTCGATTCGCTCGCGTCGGCCAGCAGCGGGCGCACGGCGTCCCTGAACTCCGTCAGGCGCAGGCGCCCGATCAGCGTGGCCGCGGTGATCCGCACCGCCGGGCTCACGTCCACCAACGCGTCCCGGAGGAGCGGGGTGAGCCGCGAAGGAACGGCCATCAGCCCCTCAAGGGCGTTGACGCGCTCCTCGGGCTGTCCCTGACGAACCGCCGAGACCAGCAGTTGCAGCGCCTGCTCGCGCACGCGGGCCACCGCGGCCGGATCGTTGGGATCGACGCTTGTGGCCGCGGGCGGGCGCCCCGTGGGTGAGGCGTTCGGGGAAGATGCGCCGGCCGACACCGGTGTCGTGGCCGGGCCGGTCGAACGCGCCGACCGTGACGGCGTGGTGCACGCGGGCGTCAACAGCAAGGAGCACACGCCGAGAAACGCCGCAGCGATGGACACCGACCGCGTCGAACGGTCTCCCGGCATGCGGGAGCAACGGTCGACGCGGTTCACACTTCCCTTCTGCGCCATGCTGAAGACTCCGTTCGAAGTTCCGAGTGCTGATCACGGGGCAATAGGCCGCACACCGTGTTCATGCCGAGGGCCTTACGCGGGCGTCGAGGAACGATCCGTGCGACGCCGGTTCAGTACCAGCGCCGCCACGATCACGCCCGACCCCACGAGGGTAGACCACGGCAGGACCTCGCCGATTCTGGCGTAGAGCGTGCGGTACCCAGGCGGATGCACATGCACCTGGCCCGTCAGCAGGCCCTCGACATCCCAATCCGAGTTCGATCCGTCCACGCCGCGTTTGACCACGCGCCCCTCCGCGCTGATGAACGCCGAGATGCCGGTGTTGACGGCCCGGACGGTGGGCAGGCCAAGTTCCACGCTCCGCCATCGCGCCAGCAGGAGGAACGCTTCGCGCGAACGCCGGTCGCGGTAGAACCACCCGTCGTTACTGATGTTCACCAGGAGCTGCGCGTGCCGGTCGTTGCCGGGGTGCGCCAGGCGCCGGCACAGGTCGGCATAGCCGGACTCGATGCAGATCGGCGCGGCGATCACCAGGTCGGTCTGGGCGTCGCGCACCGGGATCCGCAGCAGCGAGGCGCTCCGTCCGAATCCCAGCGACATTTCAAAGTCTGCACCACTGGCGCCGACCAGCCACCGCTGCAGACCCGGCCATCGCCAGAGCACGGGGATGTACTCCCCGAAGCCCATCAACCCCCGCTTGTCGTAACGCTCGGTGAGGATCTGCCCGTCGCGGATGAGGATCGCCGAGTTGTACCGTGCATCGAGCGTGCGCGGGCTGTCGGGGTCCAGGCGCTGATCGGCCCCGAAGTTGAACCGCAGGTTGTCCGCGGCGATCGCGCCGACGAGCAGCGGCACGCGGGTCTGGCCGGTCAGGTCGAGCAGGGTATGGGCGAACCATGCCAGCGGCAGCGCACGGGCGTCGGGGGGGTTCCCCGTGCGGATCACCAGGCCCGACTCCCGGACGCGGCGGACCGACTCGGCGTCCAGCATTTCAGCCGGCCACGGGGCGGGGAACATGGTCTCGGGCCACACGATCAGGTGCGGTGGCGGGTCTGCGGTTGCGGCTTCGAGTGAGAGCGAGGCCCAGCGGATCATGGCCAACTCGCGCTCGGCCGGCGGTAGCACGGCCCGGTTGCTGATCGGCAGGTTGGTCTGGAGCAGAGCCACCCGGACCGCCAGCCCGGGGTGCTGCGCCGTTGGAGCGGTCAAGCCCGAGACACCGCTGAGCACCAGCAGTGCCGCGGCCGGAACCGTCCACCTGATCAGGTGTCCACGCAGGCGAGGTCCCGATGGCCGAGGTGACATCACCGCTCGGCGGGGTGAAGCGCGCTTTGCCATCTCCTCGGCGATGGCCACGCTCAGGCAGGCCAGGATCAAGCCCGGCGCAAAGCCCCCGAACCCCATCGCCGGGTTCGGCAGCGCCCCTCCCCACAGGTCAATCGTGGCGTGTCCGATGCCGAAGAACGGAAATCCGGAGAACACCCACTGGCTGCGAAGGTACTCCACAGCGGTCCACAACATCCCCAGGGCCAGCGGGCCCGGGATGCCGCGCAGCACACCATCCGACCAGCGGTGCCATCCTGCGGGGCGTTCGCCCGGGGCACAACCGAGTTCGGTTCGGGCGCGGGCCTCGGCTCTCGCTCTCGACCACGCCCCCACGATCCATACCCACACCATCGTGTGCAGGGCCAGGTACAGGCAGAGCGCTGGGTAGCCGGGACGGCTGGTCTCGCGCACGAACGCCATCGCGATCGTCCAGAACGGCAGCGAGCCCACCGCCGCCATGCCCGCGGTTCTCTTGAGCCCACCCCGCAGGCCCGCGGCGCGGAGCACCTCGGCCCTCTGCCCGGCCAGCAGGCCCACGACGCACAGGGGTACCAGCGCGACAAGCGGGGCCAGCATGGCGACCACGGGCGACAGCCCTCCGCCCAGGTCTTCGGGGAACAGCGCGAACATCGCCGCGCAGTGCAGCAGTCCGGCCAGCAGGCCCCAGACCAGAAATGCCGGAGTGCTCCGGGGTCCGCTCGTCCAGGCCCGTACGCGCGCTGAGGCATCGACCGGAGCGTTCGGATGGAGGGCTGCGTGGGACTCAGGGCTGTGGATCATGGCGCCAGGATCTTGCGGACGGTCCGGACGTGAGCGGGAATGTACGGATCGGCGGGAGCACTTCGCGCGGATCGGCGACGGGCCCGCCCGTGCAGTCGCTGCGGGTCAGAGTTGCCAGAGGCTGCTGGCCCAGGTCAGGCCGGCACCGAAGGCCACGATCATCACGATCTGTCCCTCACGCACGCGACCGGCCCGTACCAGTTCGTCCAGGCACAGCGCCGCGGAGCCGGCCGAGGTGTTCCCGACCCGGTCGATGTTGATGTAGAGCTTCTCGGACGGGATGCCGAATCGCTCGCGCGCGGCCTCCAGGATCCGCGCGTTGGACTGGTGGCAGACGAACATGTCCACATCGTCCGCCTTCAACCCCGCGCGCTCGAGAGTTTCGGCGATGAGTTCTTGGAAGGTTGAGACGGCGAACTTGAAAACGGCCCTCCCGTTCATCTGCAGGCAGCCGGTGCGGTACTGGGTGAGGTCGGCCGATTCCGGGATGTGCGTCACCCACGCCGGCATGTAGAGCTCGGGCCAGCCGCTCCCGTCAGCCCGGTTGACCTGGGCGATGCACCCCTTGGTCGTGTCGTCGGTCGCCCGAAGGATCACCGCCCCGGCGGCATCGCCGAACAGGATGCACACCCCGCGGTTGGTGTAGTCCACCAGGGAGGACACCGCGTCGGCGCCGATGACGCCGACGTTCCTGTAGGCGCCCGCACGGATCAGGTCGTGGGCGGTGTTGAGGGCGTAGACGAAGCCGCTGCAGGCCGCGCCCAGGTCCCAGGCGGCGCAGCGTCCCGCGCCGAGCTGCGCGGAGACCAGGCACGCGGTGCTGGGGCAGCGCATGTCCTGCGTGATGGTGCCCACGATGATCAGGTCCAGTTCGGAGGCCGGCATCGCCGCCGACTCCAGCGCCCGTCTGAGCGACTGGACGCACAGGGTGAGGTTACTCTCGCCGTCGCGAGTATCGCAGATGTGGCGGGTGCGGACGCCGGTGCGCTGGCGGATCCACTCGTCGGTCGTGTCGACGATGGAGGCGATCTGGTCGTTGGTGATGACCCGGCGCGGCAGTGCCGAGCCCGTGCCCGCGATGCGAACACCGATCTTCGGGAAAGCGGGCAACCGGCTGCCGGCGGGGGTGACCATCGGTCCAGCGTATGCGGGGTCGGCCCCGTCAGCGCGGCGCGGTGCGTCTCGGACTCAGGCCGTCACGACTGGCTGGGGCATCTGCTTCTCGACTTCGGCGATGCGGGCAACGATCTTCTCGTTCAGGCCGGCCTGCACGTACTTGCGGCACTGGCGCAGGGCCGCGCGGATGCTCTTGGCCTCCGACGACCCGTGCGCGATCAGGCACGTGCCGTTGACGCCCAGCAGCGGCGCGCCGCCGTGCTCGTGGTAATCGTTCTTGCGGAACATCTCGCGGAAGATCGGTTCAAGCCGCAGCATCAGGTCCGGGTCGGCCATCATCACTTCGTGGCAGATGCCCTTGATGAGGTTGCTGGCCATGCCCTCGGCCATCTTGAGCAGCGTGTTGCCGACCAGCCCGTCGGTGACGACCACCTCGCAGGCGCCGGAGAACAGGTCGCGCCCCTCGACGAAGCCGACGTACTGGATGCCCGGCATCGCCTTGAGCATCGCGTGCGTTCCGCGGATGAGGTCGGTGCCCTTCTCCTCTTCGGCGCCGATGTTCATCAGCGCGACGCGGGGCGCGGTCCGGCGGTTCATGTGCACCGCGACGACCTCGGCCATGAGCGCGTACTGGGCCAGGTGGCTCGGGCGCGGCTCGGGGTTGGCCCCGGCGTCGCACAGCACCACGGGCCCGTGGAACGTCGGGATCGTCACCGCGATGCCGGGGCGGTGCACGCCCGGCAGCCGGCGCATGTGCATCGTCGCCGCGGAGACGCAGGCGCCGGTGTTGCCCGCGGAGACCACCGCGTCGCACCGGTCGTGCGCTTCATCGCGTTTGTGGGAGCCCAGCAGGGCCATCTTGACGATCGACGAGTCGCGCTTGGTGCGGACGGCGTCGACCGGGTGCTCGTCCATCCCGATCACTTCCGACGCGTGCACGGTACGCAGGCGCGGGTCGCTGACGCCCGCCTCCTTCAGCCAGTCGCGGCAGGTCGGCTCATCGCCGATCAGCACCAGTTCGTCGGCGGGCTCGAGGTCTTCGATCGCCTGGATGCACCCCTTGAGGATCGCATCGGGCGCATGATCGCCACCCATCACATCGACGCCCAGGCGCATCAGGGGGCCTCCTCCTGCGAGCGATTCACCGCTGGTCGGTGCCGATCTTCAGCTTGGGGACGCGGATCCGCAGGCCGGGACGCACATACCCCGACTGCCCGGCCGCGCGGTGGTGCTGCTTGGGGAGCCCGGACACCGGGTCCAGCGCCACCGTGATGGCCTTGAGGGCGTGGTGGCTGCGGCGGCGACGGCTGCGGCCGTAGGAAACTCTCTGCGTGGGGAGCATGGCGGATCCTCGATTCGGTCAATGCCTGTGTGGCAGGGTCTTCGGCCGGTGGGTGCGAGGCGGGGAGCGGAATGCCCGCCCGGATGAGAGCGGGGCCGTCCCGGACCGCAGCCCGGGCCGAGACGTTAGGGGCCGGGAAGGCCGAGGTCAATCCGCCGTCCGGTCCGCGAGCGATACGGCGGGTGCGGTCGCCAGGCCAGCGGAGGCGGGACAAGTGGCCGGAGCTTGCGCCCGGGGAGAGCACTCCGGTGTGCCGGGCTCGTGCCGGCGCGGGCCGAGCACCGGAGGCGTACGCTGCGCGCAACCGCCGACGCCCGTCGAGCCGCGGGGCTGGACGCCCGCCCCGGAGCGGATAGACTTGCCCCGGCAATCAACGCCGGCGCCCGCGGCCGACGTCCGGCCCTCCTAGCTCAGTTGGTAGAGCAGCTGACTCTTAATCAGCGGGTCGAAGGTTCGAGTCCTTCGGGGGGCACTTCCGTGACTTCTGGCGTGTTCTGTCCCGAGGTCTGACGGGACACGCCCGCATAAGGCCCGGCGCCGCTCGCATCGTGCCGGGCACCCGGCCTCAGGTCTGCAGCACCCCCGTGCGGAACGGCACCGAGAAGTCCCAGGTCTGCCCCACGACCGCCAGCACCGCCGCCAGTTCCTCGCGCGTGCGGTGCGGGGCGATGAGCCGGTCCACCCAGCCGCGGGCGGCGGCGTGGCGGATGTCGGCCTGCTCGGTGTAGCCGGCGTGCACCGCCGCGAGGATCTGCGCGCGGGTCTGCTCGTCGAGGTTCTCGCCCCGGCGCTGGCGCGCGCGTTCCTCGATCATCGCCAGCGTGCCCGTCGCCTGGTTGGCGCCCATCACGGCGCAGCGGGCGTTGGGCCAGGCCAGGCTGATGAACGGGTCGAAGGCCCGCCCGCACATGGCGTAGTTCCCCGCGCCGTAGGAGCCGCCCAGGATCACCACGATCTTCGGCACCACGCTGTTGGCCATCGCGTTGACCATCTTCGCCCCCGCCCGGATGATCCCGCCCTGCTCGCTCTCGCGGCCCACCATGAAGCCGGTCGTGTCGTGCAGGAAGACCAGCGGGATCTTCCGCTGGTTGCAGTCCATGATGAACCGCGCGGCCTTGTCGGCCGAGTCGTCGTAGATCACCCCGCCCATCTGCACCTGCCCCCGGCCCGAGCGCGTGGTCTTCTTCTGGTTGGCCACCAGACCGCAGGCCATGCCCCCCAGGCGCGCGTAGCCGCACACCAGCGACTGCCCGTACTCGGCCTTGTATTCATCGAAGTCCGGGCGAGCGCTCTCGCCCCCGGCCTGTCGGTCGACCAGGCAGGCGATGATCTCCTTCACGTCGTACTGCCCGCCGGGCTGGTCGGTGAAGAGGCGGTACACGTCCTCGCCGGGCCGCACCGGGGCCGGGGCGGAGGGCGCCACACCGGGCGCCGCGGACGGCACGGCGCTGGTCTTGGCCATCAGGCGACGCAGCCGATCGAGGCAGGCCACATCGTCGGGCTCGCGGAAGTCGATCGTGCCGCTGATCTGCGCGTGCATCTTCGCCCCGCCCAGGTCCTCGTCGTCGGTGGTCTGCCCGATCGCGGCCTTGACCAGCGCCGGCCCCGCCAGGTAGAGCCCGCTGCCCTCGGTCATCAGCAGCGTATCGCACAGCACCGGCAGGTAGCCCCCGCCCGCCACGCACGAACCCATGATCGCCGCCAGCTGCGGTATGCCCGCGGCGCTGATCACCGCGTTGTTCCGGAAGATCCGCCCGAAGTCGTCGGTGTCGGGGAACACGTCCTCCTGCAACGGCAGGAACACCCCCGCGCTGTCCACCAGGTAGATCAGCGGCAGCCGCGCCATCATCGCCATCGTCTGGGCGCGGATGATCTTCTTGCACGTCATCGGGAAGAACGCCCCGGCCTTCACCGTCGCGTCGTTGGCGATGATCATGCACGCCCGCCCCTGCACGCGCCCGATCCCCGTCACCACCCCCGCCCCGGGCGCGCCGCCGTGCTCGGCGTACATCCCGTGCGCTGACCACAGCCCCAGCTCCAGGAAGCGGTCCGGCCCGCCCGACGGGCGCACGCCGCGCAGCCCCCTGGGTGAACGCTGTGCGTCCTCCGGGCAGTCGTCCAGCAGCAGTTCGACCCGCTCTCGGGCCGTCAGGCGGCCCTTCTCGTGCTGGCGGGCGATGGCCGACGATCCCCCGCCGGCCCGGATCAGCTGCTCGTCGATCGCCCAGGCGTCGGCCAGTTCGCGCAACCCCGGGGACGCCCCGGCGGCGGTTGGCGACGCTGGCGGCTGCGGCGTGCGGGCGGGGGTTGCGGCGCTTTTCGATGGTGTCGGTCGCTGGCTGGACATGCCCGCGGAGCGTAGCCGATCGGCGAACGCCGATTCGCAGTGGATTCCGCAGCGCCAGACGCTCCCTGCTCCTCGCGTCCCCGCCCGCCACGGCCGCGGAGTGGGGGTGGTGGGGGGGATGACAGCAGGGTGTCAGGCCATATCCCGAATGGAATCGTTTGGGTCTTGACAGGACTCCGGGGGACGGCTAACTTCCGCACAACCGGGCCCGCGACAGCGCCGCCCCCGGTGATCGAGGTGTTCGCAGGTGAACCGCCTCGGTATCGCGCTCGGCCCCGGACGCCCGGGGACGGCCACCCGCTCCGCTGATGCGCAGGGGTGTTCCGCCGTGCCCGGCCACGTCCAGACGCTCAGGAAAGGAATGCCATGTCCCGTACCAGCACGCCCGTCTCCGCCACGCCCGCGTCGACCGCCGCCAACGGCACGCCGTCTCGCACGGTCCCGTCGGTCAAGGCGCCGGTGGAGGTGAAGCTCACGCCCAAGGTCGAGGCGAAGGGTGAGGTGAAGGACCAGACGAAGCCGACCGCGCCCGTGGCGGTGCCGTCCGCGCCCGCGCCGTCCAAGGACAAGCTCGCCGCTGCCCAGAACGCGGTCTCGCAGATCGAGAAGGCGTTCGGGAAGGGCTCGATCATGAAGCTGGACGAGAACGCGTACCTGTCGATCCCGGGGATTTCGACCGGGGCGCTGTCGCTGGACCTGGCGCTGGGCGGGCGCGGGATCCCGCGGGGCCGGATCATCGAGGTGTTCGGGCCGGAGTCATCGGGCAAGACGACGCTGGCGCTGACGGCGGTGGCCAACGCGCAGCGCGAGGGGGGCATCGCTGCGTTCATCGACGCCGAGCACGCGCTGGACCCCTCCTGGGCCCGGAAGATCGGCGTGAACATCGACTCGCTGCTGGTGAGCCAGCCGGATTCGGGCGAGCAGGCCCTGGAGATCTGCGAGCTGCTGGTGCGGTCGAACGCTGTGGACGTGATTGTCGTGGACTCGGTGGCCGCGCTGATCCCGCGCTCGGAGATCGAGGGGGAGATGGGCGACGCGACGGTGGGGGCCCAGGCGCGGCTGATGTCGCAGGCGATGCGCAAGCTCACCGGCATCATCGCCCGCAGTCACTGCACCGTGATCTTCATCAACCAGATCCGCGAGAAGATCGGCGTGATGTTCGGCTCGCCGGAGACGACCACCGGCGGGCGGGCGCTGAAGTTCTACGCTTCTGTGCGGATCGACGTGCGCCGCACCGGCGCGATCAAGGAGGGGGACGTGGCGGTCGGCAACCGCACGCGGGCCCGCGTGGTGAAGAACAAGGTCGCCCCGCCCTTCCGCGAGGCGGAGTTCGACATCATGTTCGATGAGGGGATCAGTTCCGCCGGCGATCTGCTCGACCTGGCGGTGGACGCCCGCGTGGTGGAGAAGTCCGGCGCGTGGTTCACCCACGGCCAGACCCGGCTGGGGCAGGGGCGCGAGAATGCCAAGCGGTTCCTCAAGGAGTCCCCGGACTTGTTCAAGGAGATCCGCGCCGCCACGCTCAAGGTTCGCATGAGCCAGCTGCAGAACGGCGCGGCCCAGCGCCCGCAGACCGGGGACGATGTCGACCCGGGCGAGCCCTGAGCCGACGCACAACGCCCGGACCGCGGGCGTCTTGAGCGAGCGGGGTGCGGCGCTTGTCGCCCACGGGCGCGGGCGCTAAAGTCCTGCCCGCTGCGGCCGTGGCGGAATTGGCAGACGCGCTAGATTCAGGTTCTAGTGGGGTAACACCCGTGTAGGTTCAACTCCTATCGGCCGCACTCACCGCCCCGGCCCCACGCCGGGGCGGTTTTGCTTTTGGGGGGCAAGTCGGGTGACGATGGGGGCTGGTGACCACCGGGGCGTGCGGACGGGCGGTACGCTGGGGGCGTGGCGGTGCTGCTGATCGGGATTGACGAGGCGGGGTACGGGCCGATGCTCGGGCCACTGTGCGTTGGTCTGTGCGCGATGCGCATGGAGGGGTGGCAGCCCGGCGACGACGCCCCGGACCTGTGGGAGCGCCTCGCGCCTGGGGTCTGTCGCAAGCCCGGCGACCCTCGGGGGCGCGTGGCCATCGAGGACTCCAAGAAACTCAAACTCCCCAACGATGCGCGGCGCCATCCGCTCACTCACCTGGAGCGGGGTGTACTTGCGGCCTGGCGTGCCATCGACGGGGAACGCCCGATCCCAGCGACCGATCTCGGGCTGCTGTCGGCGCTGGGGGTGTCCCTTGAGCGGCGGTCGGAGCCATCCAGCGGGATCGCGTGCATCGGATCCGCGCCGTGGTACCACGGTGAAGCGCTGGTTGCGCCGGTGGCGCACGCAGCCGGCGCGATCGAGATTGCCGGTAACGTGCTCTCCGGGGCGTGCGCCGAGGCGGGCGTGCGCGTGGTGGACCTGCGCTGCCGTGCGGTGTTCGAGGAGGAGTTCAACCGGACGGTGCGGCATCACCGGAGCAAGGCGGCGACCACGCTGATCGGGATCGGGGAGCACCTGCGCCGGATCTGGGTGGAGTGGAGCGACGTGGACCCCGCGCAGCCGCAGCACCATCCCCGCATCGTGATCGACCGCCTCGGCGGGCGCACGGGCTACGCCCAACTGCTGGCCGGTTTGCTGGGGCCGGAGGTCGCGCCGTCGATCACCGTGAGGGAAGTGGCGAGCGCGCCGGGCGTGTCGCGCTACCAGATCGAGGGGAGCGGCCCGGATGGACAGGGCCAGCGCCGACTGAGCGTGGTGGTGCGCACCGAGGCCGAGTCGGCCTTCCTGCCCGTGGCGCTGGCCTCGATGACCGCCAAGTACTGCCGTGAACTGCTGATGGCGAGGTTCAACCGCTGCTGGTCGCGGGCCGCGGCCCGGGCGGGGCTGGGGGAACTGAAACCGACGGCCGGGTACGTGCAGGACGCGCGGCGCTGGCTGGCCGATGCCGCGCCCCTGCTGGAGCCGGGCGTGCGCGAGGCGATGGTGCGGTTGGCCTGAAACGCGGGTGCACGGCTAGGCTGAACCCATGAGCGAAGCGCGCGAGATGCTCGACCTGGCGGCACGGCTGGGCGTGCGCGGCCTGGGGCACGTCGAGCCCAACCCGCTCGTCGGCTGTGTGATCGTCCGGCCCGGTGACGGCCCGGCCCGGTCGCGCATCATCGGCATGGGGCATCACCGCGTCCACGGCGGGCCGCACGCCGAGGCCGAGGCGATCGACGATTGCCGCCGCCGCGGGCATTCTCCCGTCGGGGCCACGGTGTACGTCACGCTCGAGCCCTGCAACGCGCCGGGGCGTAACCCGGCGTGCGTGGAGGGGCTGATCCGTGCGGGGGTGGCGAAGGTGGTGTACGCCCGTCCGGACCCGACCCCGGGCAAGGGCGGCGGCGCGGCGACGCTGACGGCGGCGGGAATGGTCAGCGAACTGTCCACAGAAAGTGCGCGGGCCACACGCCTGTCTGACCCGTTTGTCACGCGGGCGCTGACGCCGCGTCCCTATGTGATCCTCAAGTGGGCCCAGACGATCGACGGCAAGGTCGCGACACGCTCCGGCCAGAGCCAGTGGATCAGTGGCGAGAAGTCCCGGCACGATGTGCACCTGCTTCGTGGTCGTGTCGATGCCGTGGTCACGGGCCTCGGCACGCTCCGCGCCGACAACCCGCGACTGACCGCCAGGGGCGTGCCGCTTCGGCGGATTGCGCGCCGGGTGCTGATCGATCCGCGGCTGAGCGCGGTCACCGGCGGGGGAGGGCTAGAGGCGATTCGCGCGCTGGAAGGTTCGGAACACGTGCCGGTGAGCGTGGTGTGCGTGAAACCGACGGGTGCGGAAGGTCAGCTGGAGTCTCTGGGCGAGCGCTTGCGAGAACGGGGCATCGACCTGCTGGCTTTGGCTCCGGCCACGCCGGGGGCGCTGCGGGTGGACCTGCACGCCATGTTCGGAGCCCTGCGCGAGCGGTACGCGGTGTCGAGTGCGCTGGTGGAGGCGGGGCCGTCGCTGGTGGGATCGCTGCTGCGTGAGGGTTTGGCCGACGAGTGCCGTGTCTACGTGGGCCCGCTGTTGATTGGGGACCAGGCAGCGCCGTCGCCTGCGAGCGTGGGGGAACTGTCCGGTTTGTCGGACGCGGCCCGCTGGTCGTTGCACGACGTGCGGGCCATGGGGCCGGACGTGCGGCTGGTCTATCTGCGACACCCGATGAGGTGAATCGGGCGGACGGAGTGCGGACCCGCGTGTCAGGGTGTTCGTGGGCGTGTCCAGAAGGTCAGTCCCGGCTGGACTTTCGCGGGCATGAGCAGGCCCTCGGCATCGACATACACCTCGGTGCTCGGGGCGGTGTGCTGGTGCCTGAGCATCGCGAACGCGATGGGCGCCTGTGACAGCATGGGCGCGTGGGCGGCGCTTGTGACAGCTCCGATCGGGGGTGGGGGTACGGGAGACTCGGAAGTGCCCGAAGCAGACCCGGAACGGAGGGCCTCGACCGCGGCCTTGGTGAAGACCTCCGAGCCTGTCAAAGGGCAACGGTCGTCGTTGACGTCGGTGGCCTGTGGCGAGGTCGTGGCGGGAGCGATCCTGAGGCCGACGAGCGCCTGCTTGGGATGACCGAGAGCATTCATCCGCGCGACCACTTCCTGGCCCAGGTAGCACCCCTTGGTGAACGAGACGCGGTCGCTGAGCAGACCGGTCTCGGCGGGGAGCGAGTCGGGCCCGAAGTCGATGTTGTAGATGGGCGTGCCGGCCTCGATCCGTGCGACGTTGAACGCAGCCCAGCCGATCGGGCGAAGGGACGGACGAGGGTTGGGCCCCGCCTGCGATCCCGGCTCGGCGTGCTCGTGGGCGGCCTGGAGCAGCGTCTCGTAGACCGTCCGTGCTCCCTCGATCGGCACGAACATGAGCAGCCCGATCTCGCCGGTGTCGTCCTGGCGCGCCACCACGATGTCATGGCCTGCGCACTCGACCACGGTCACCTGATCGGGTGCAAGTGTGTCGAGGGCGGGTGGGGGCCGGTCGCCGGCGTGCGTGCCCGCGGGCGGACGGCTGAACCGTGAAAGCACCCGAACCGCGCCGGGTCCGTGCAGCGCGAGCCGGTGAAGGGCCTCGGTGCGGTCTTCGAGCGCGACGTCGTCGGCGATGATGTACGCCGAGAGCCCTTCAACAGTGCGCGACAGGGCGTGGATGTCCACATCGAGGAGCAGCCGGTCCGGGAGGGCGAGGATGCGCAGGTCGGCGTCGATGCGACCCTTGCGGTTCAGCCAGAAGGCCCGGCGAAGGCTCCACGCCGAGAGCCCGCGCAGGTCGTTGGTCACCATGCGGTTGAGAAAGGTCACCCGGTCGGCACCGGTCACGCTGACGCAGGCGCGGTGGGGCTCGTCAAGGAGACCACAGGCCTTTCGCACGCAGGCGTACTCGGACTCGAAGGGGCCATAGGTCTGCACGAGGTCCACCCCGGCTGCGTTGGGCTGATCAGGGCCGTAGCGCTGGATGAGGGCCTCGGCCCGGGTGTGCAGGTCGGCGATGGGGCTGGTACGCGCCATGGCGAATCAAAGCGGACCAGGCGAGCAAAGTCACACCGCCACAGGCCCTGGTGAGTGTCTCCGGCCTCGGCCGGGCCGCTACTGTTGCGACCCACCGGCTTGCGGCCCACGTCGATCTGGCCGGGAGTGTGCGTGGGCGATCCCCCGGACACGTGTACGCCAGGTTGGGCCCGGCTGGGCGCTTGGCGGAGGAAGTTGACTGAGGGCTTGACTGAGAGTGCACCATGCCGACAACCGCGAACGTGAATGTGGACCTGCTCCGGCGCCTGTGCGAAACCCCCGGTGTTCCCGGGCGTGAGGAGCGTGTGCGCACCCTGATCGCAAAGGAAGTGGAGGGGCTGTTTGACGAGTCGCGCGTGGACGCGATGGGCAACCTGATCTGCCGGCGTGCACCCCGGGCCGGACGGAAGAAGTCTGCGAAGGGACGGTCGGCGGCGGCGAAGGAGCGTCCGACGCGGGTGCTGCTGCTGTGCCACATGGACCAGATCGGGTTCTACATCCGGCACATCGACGAGCGGGGCTATCTGCGCGTGGTGAACGCGGGCGGTTTCGACACGCGCAACCTCTTCAGCCGGCGCATGACGGTGGTGACCGACTCGGGCGACCTGCCCGGGGTCATGAACCCCGGCGGGCGTCCGGTGCACATCGCCACCGAAGAGGACAAGAAGAAGATCCCGGATGTGAAAGAACTGATCATCGATACCGGCCTGTCCGCCGAGCAGGTCAGGCGGCGGGTGAAGGTGGGTGATTACGCGGTGTACACCGAGCCCTTCATGGAGGTGGGGGAGAAGTGCGTCTCGCAGGCGATGGACAACCGCGTAGCCTGCTGGCTGGGGATCGAGAGCGTGCGGCGGCTCGAGGATTCGGGTCAGGGTCACGCCTGTGAGTTGTTCGTGGCCTTCACCACACAGGAGGAGGTGGGCCTCCGCGGAGCCAGGACCAGCAGTCACATCGTGGCGTGCGACATCGGCATCGGCATTGACGTGACCCTGTCCTGCGACACGCCCGGCGTGCCGGCCGATGAGGCCGTCACCGAGCAGGGCAAGGGGTTCGGCCTGCACATCATGGACAGTTCGTTCATCTCGGATCACGAACTGATCGCCGAGATCGAGAGCGTGTCGAAGAAACAGAAGATCCCGTACCAGCGGACGATCCTTATGCGCGGCGGGCAGGACGGCGCCGCGGCCCAGCAGACCGCGGCCGGGGCCCGCGCGGCGGGGATCGTTGTCGGGACGCGCTACATCCACACGACGACAGAAATGATCGACAAACGCGACCTGGCCGCGGCCCGCGACGTGCTTGCGGCGTGGATACCGACGGTGGCCTGAGGTGAAACCCGGCAGCGTGACGGCCGGTCCGCGGGGGTCAGTGCACGGGGCTGCTGACCTTCTCGATCATCTCGATGACCTGGCGCACCTGAAAGGGCTTCTTGAGGCAATCGTCGAAGCCCTGGGTGCGCAGGGTGGCGATCTGGCTGTCGGTGAGTTTGCCGGTCATCGCGATCACGCGCGTGAGCTGCAGGTCGTCTTCGCCGCGGACGAACCGGGCGAGGTTGCGGGCGTCCTGCTCTTCGCCCAGGTGCAGGTCCAGAAGCATGACGTGGGGCTTGAACCGCTCGCACTCCAGGCCCGCCTGAAACACCCCCGGCACGGCGCGGACCTCGTAGCCGGCCTGCTCGGAGAGCACCTTGTGAAGGACCTGCGAGACTTCCTGGTCGTCGTCCACGATCAGCACCCGGGTCCGCCCGGACATGACCCCGTCCATGGGGATGTTGTGGGCCTTCATGAACCGCAGGAGCTGGGCCATCGGGATGCGCCGGTCCTTGGAGCCCGGGATGCGGTAGCCCTTGAGTTGGCCCGAATCGAACCACTTGGACACCGTCCGCGGCGCGACGTTGCAGATCTTCGCGACTTCGCCGGTGGTCAGAACATCTTTTTCAATTGGCATCGTGCGCCCTCGCTCTTCTCGGTGGATCGTGATGACGAACGGGCAGGGCGCTGTACAGATCAGCGACGCCGCGCGGTCGTGGGAGTCCTCATCGGATCGAATCCACAGCCGCTTCACCGCCTGTGAGGCTTTTTCATTCAGGGGTGGAAGTGCGGGTGGTGCCGGTTGCGCCCGACGGCTGCAGGGCCCCCAACAGTTCGGATGGTCCGGGAACGACTTCCACCACTCCGGAGGTTCTGCCAGCGCCTTCGGGGGTGCCGGGGTGGTCGAGGTGGCGCGCCATCGCCCGCCCGGGGCGAGGATTTCCGGTTTTTCTGCAGCCGCCAGGCCCCGGCGTGCGGAATTGAACGCACGGCCGGAAATCGGTACCTTGTGGGGCCCGCACGGGCCCTCGGTCCGGGCGTCGGCTATTGTCTACACCCCAACTCCGGGCGAAGCGCCCCGGGCATGGGGCTGGCTTTGGAATCAGGTTCGGCCTCAATGGCTGGACTGTCAGGTTTGCTTCGAAAGGATCAGCGTGGCTCAGACCAGGCTCCCCTCGTCCCGCGTTTCAGGCCTTTCCCGGATCGTGGCCGCCATTCTGGTGGCGGGCAGCCTGACGGCTATGCCGTCGGCCTACGCCCAGACCGGCGAACCCCGTGACAACACGACCCTGCTCCGCGACTTCATTCATTACTCGCGGATTGCCCGGTCGGACTTGGCCAACTCCAACGGCCAGGCCCTGCTGGACCAGCTCGTGCCGCCGTGGGGCACGGGCACGATGACGCTGCCGGAGTTCGTGCGTCTGGTGGATGCTTCGGGCGAGTTTGCCCGTTTCGATGAGACGGCCCGTCGGGGCCAGCGCTTTGTCGACCTGCAGGGCGTGTCTACGCGTCTCCTGCGGGCGTACGAGGCGGGCAAGCTCGAGCAGGCCCGCGATCCGGCCGAGGTGTTCCGCAGTGTCTCGCTGCTGGCGGGCAACTCGCGTCAACGGGCCGTCGGGCGTGAGCGGCTCATCACCGCCGGCGAGTACGCAATGCCGCAGCTGCTCGAGGTCTTCCGTACCCGTGACGGCAGCGACATCCGCTACACCGACCAGGAGCGGGAGCTTGATCTGCGCGTGACGGTGGACGGCGTGCTTCGGACCGAGGTCGAGACCACCATCAAGCTCATGGGACGGCAGGCCCTTGCCCCGCTGCAGGCGGCACTCTGGCGTCTTGAGCCCGCGCTGCAGGAGCAGTTTGTTGGCATGCTGGGTGACATCCCCGTTCGGACCTCGATCCCGTATCTGTACGACCTCCACGCCTCGACCCAGTCGCCCGCCGTCCGCGCTGCCTGCGAACGGGCGATCGCGAAACTGGACGGCTCGGTGCTGGCCGACGCGCCCGTTGCGACGTTCTACGAGGTGCTGGCCAAGGCCTACTACGACGGGCAGGACTCGTTGGTGAGTTTCCCCGGCGAGGAGACCCAACTGGTCTGGAACTACGATCCGCAGATCGGGCTGACCGCGGTACCGATCGACTCGCGGGTCTTCCATCAGGCGATGGCGATGCGTCTGACCGAGCGGGCGCTGCAGATCAACCCCCAGAGCCGTTCGGCTCTGGCGCTCTGGCTGGCTTCGAACTTCATGCGGGAGCTCCAGACTCCGGCGGGCTATGCCAACCCGCTCTACCCTTCGAGCCGTCCCGACGCGATGTTCTACGCGGTCGCGGCCGGACCGGCGGCCTGCCAGCGCGTGCTGGCGATGGCGCTGGACGGCCGATCGGCCCCGCTGGCCCGACAGGCAATCGCGGCGCTGGGTCGCACCGCCGGAGCGACGGCCCTGGCTTCGGGCGAGTTCGGGCGTCAGCCGCTGCTGGAGGCGCTGCGCTTCGCCAACCGCCGCGTGCAGTACGAGGCGGCGCTGGTGCTGGCCAAGGCCGGCCCTCGCGAGCCGTTCGCCGGGGCCGAGCGCGTGGTCCCGATTCTCGCGGGGATCGTGGGTGAAGCCGGCTCGAAGTTTGCCGTCGTGATCTCGAGGGACAGCGAGCGTCGGAACGCCATGGCCGACCAGCTACGTCGCCTGGGGTACAGCGTGCTGGCCCCCGCGTCGAGCCTGGGTGAGTTGGATGGTGACATCGCCGCGGCGCCGAGCATCGAGCTGGTGTACGCCGCGCTCCCCACCGGTTCGACAGCCGCACTGCTCGACGAGGTCCGGGAGCGATCGAAGCTCGTGACGACGCCAGTGGTCGCGGTGGCCGATCCGGACGCCCAGGCCGAACTGGCGCCGCGCTTCGGGCGTGATGCGACGATCGCGTTCATCCGCGAAGGCCTGACGGCTGTCCAGTTTGAGCGTGCGGTGCAGCAGGTCGTGCTCAACGCCACCGGCGGCGAGATTTCGCTCGAGGACGCCTTCCTCTACCAGGAGAAGGCGCTGGCGGCCCTGAGGGACATCGCGGTGAGCAACAGCCCGGTGTACAACCTGCTCGACGCCTCCATGCCCCTTTCCCGCGCGATCGAGGGTACCGGCGGAGCGGTCCGTTTGAAGATCGCCGAGGTGCTGTCGTACATGAACGACCGGCGTGTGCAGACCGCGCTGTTCGATGCGGCATTGGCTTCCTCGGAGACCGAGGTCGTGGACATGCTTGGCCATGTCGCCGGCTCGGCCCGCCGGTTCGGCAACCTGCTGGCCGATCGCCAGGTCCGCCGCCTGCTCGAGATGGCCGCGGCGGGCGGTCCCGACGCCCGCTCGAACGCCGTCGCATCGCTGCTGGGAGCGCTGAATCTGGAGGGCGACCACCTGCTCCCGCTCATCCTGAACTCGGCGTCTCCTCGCACGGGCTCACGCGCCGCGGCGGAGTAACCCTGAATCCGACGAACGAGTTTTCCCCTGCCGCCCCCGGGACCAACCCGGGGGTGGTTTCGTTTTGGAGTACGTTGTCGTGATTCGATCCCAAGTCCGCCGGAGTGTGAGTGATCCCGATTCCTGTGCCCGGTAATTGCTGCCGGAGCGCCCAACCCAGTCCATGAGCAGGGTCTCAGAGTTTGCTTGGCCGTCATAGACGGTCCCGCGCGCTCGCAGCGTGGGTGACACGGTGAACGGTGTATCAGATGGTGTCGATGTCAGGCTGTCGTCGGCGCGGACGCATCACCCGCGCCACGGCGTGTCGAGTCAACCCAGTTGCCCGGTGTGTGCCGGGCCCGCACGCACGCCGGCATCAGCAAGGAGCACGCACCATGGTCAAGCGTCGTTTGAACAAGGCCTTTACGCTCGTCGAAATCCTGATCGTCGTGGTCATCCTCGGCATTCTGGCCGCCATCGTCGTCCCGCAGTTCTCGCGGGCCAGCGAGGACGCCCAGGTGTCGAACGTCGAGAGCCAGCTGCAGACCCTCCGCAGCCAGGTCGAGCTGTTCCGCGTGCGGAACAACGGCGAGATCCCCGGCTCGGGTGGCCCGGCCTCCAACGGTGACCTCTTCAACACCCTGACCAACCCGCCCGCCGGTCAGGAGCCCTACCTGCGCAACGCCCCTGTCAACCCGCGCACCGGGACCTCGACGATCATCGACGGCACGGAGGCCGCAGGCGCCGCCGCCGCGATCGGTGATCCGGGCTGGATCTATGACACGGCGACGGGCCGCATCTGGGCCAACGGCTTCAACGAGAACCACCGGCAGCCGGGCGCTGAGTTCGACGCCTGGTTCCGCGCTCGCTGATCTCTCTCTCTGATCTGCCGGCCCGTGCTCGGAAGAGCACGGGCTGGTTTTTTCTCTGCCCGGTCCGCGGGCCGGTCGGAGCCAGGGGTGGTCGGCGCGGGCAGACCGCCGGGTTCGGGACGGAGGCGTTGAGGAAGGCACCATGACCAACGCACCCTGCAGGTCCGCGTCGTGCAACGTTCGACGGGCCTTCACGCTGGTGGAGATCCTGATCGTCGTCGTGATCCTCGGCATCCTCGCCGCGATCGTGACCCCACAGTTCGGGCGTGCCGGGCGCGAAGCCTCCGAAACCCAGACGTTCCGCCAGCTCCAGCAGATCCGCTATCACATCCAGCTCTACCGCTCCAGGCACCTTGGAGCTTTCCCCACGGTTACCGAGGGCGACGGTACATGGGGCGAACTGGTCTCCGACGAACACTTCCAATCGGCGCCGGTCAACCTGCTGGTCGGTCCGGGCAACGGACGCCGCATCGTGGTCCGGGAGAATGCCGAACCTGACACCGTCTTCACCACCGAGTACGGCTGGATTTACGACCCCGTCACCGGCATGGTCTGGGCCGCGGGCCTCGACGCGGGCAATCAGCCCCTGCCCACTGGTCAGGGGGGGTAGAGCGGGAACCGGGCATTGGGGGGGGCGCCTAATCCGGTGAATGTGCGGATTCCAAGCCTGTTCGCAGGGGTGTGCGATGGCCGTGAACGGAGGCCGGGAGCGCCTACGTGTCAACCGTGATCTGCTGGCATGCGTAGAGACCTGAGCACGATCCGGGCCCGATCCGCCTGGTGCGGGATTGGCGAACCGATCGTGTGGATTGGCTGAACCCGTCGCCGGATTGGTCCGATGCCTTTCCGGACCCGAGTCGGCGAGCCGTGCGCCCACGCCGGCCTCGCATTTCAGGAGGGTTGTGTCATGTCGCAGCAGGCCAATGCCCGTCTTCTCGCCGTCGTCGCCGCGTTGCTCACGCTGAACCTGGGTGTTCAGGTCGTATCGCTTGTGCAGCCTGCCCCCGCGCTGGCGCAGCCCCGACCCAGCGAAGGGCAGAGCGGCTTCATCACGACCGCGGAGATGGTGAACCGTACCAACAGTCTGCTGACCGAGATCAGCGGGCGCATCTCGCGGATCGAGAGTGCACTGGGGCGTCCGATCGACGTGAAGGTCGTGTCGATGCCTCCGGTCAAGATCGAGGGCGGACTGCCCGGCGCTTCGCCTTCGCCCGCGCCGATCATGGGTGATTTGGGTGCGGACGGCGAGCCGGCCCGGCCCGCCACGATCCGGATCACGCCCGTCGGCAACGGGAAGTGAACGAGCCGTCGGCTTCCTCGGGCGCCCTGCACGCGACCGCGGATTGCGATCCGGGGGAGCGAGCCCGGGCAGGGTGTGAGTGGGGGCGGGGGGGGCGGGGGGGCGGGAGGTGAGGAGATCGTCATGCCAGCGGGCATTGACCGGGTGAATGGTCGCGAACGAGGACGCGGGTCGGGGCGCGGGGCTCTGCGCGCGTTCACTCTGCTCGAACTCATCGTCGTGATCGCGATCCTGGGCGTGGCCAGCATGCTGCTGATTCCCAGCATGGACAGCGTCGGCTCGATGCGCGTGCAGACCGCCATCCGCACGATCGTCTCGGACATCACGTTTGCTCAGGCCGACGCCATCGCCTTCCAGCAGCGTCGCCAGGTCGTGTTTGAGCCAGCGTCCTCGTCGTACCGGCTGGTCCAGGTCGTCGGGCCAAGGACGAACCCCGCTTTTACGACGATGTACAGCGCGACCCACCCGTCGGGGCAGTATGTCGTTCAACTCAGCGCGGGGGACTTCCACGGCGCACGGATCACACGGGCCGCATTCAACGGCAACGACTCCAATCACACACTGACCTTTGATGAACTCGGCACCCCCGTGCTGGACGCGACGTCCGACCAACCTGGGACGGGTGGGGTTATCGTGATCGAAGCGCCCGGGGCCGGGGGGCAGCGTCAGGTGTACACGATCCGCATTGACGCGTTCACCGGGCGTGTGAGCGTCCGTGAGGGGGCGTCGCCGTGAGAAACCTTCGCGCACCTTATCCGGGGCCCCGCCCGCGACCCAGCCACGCCGGCTGGTTCGCTCGGCGTCGCCTCACGATCGGCTTTGCCACCGCGGCGGTCCTGGCGTTCGGGCTGCTGCTCTGGGCCAGGCTCGTGCTGGTCACTGGCCATCCACGCACGGCCACCGCCGAACCTCAGCCCAAGGCGACCGCACCGCAGCCGGTGGAAGCGGATCGGCCATCGTCGCCCCTCCGCGATGAAATGCACCGCCTCCGTGCGGGCATCAAGCAGCACACTGATCCGGGGCAGGGGCCGACCCACACCCAGGGGCAGTGACGCCTTCGCGGGTGGCTTCGCAGGGAGGCAATCGCAGAACTTCGCCTTCGATGACCACGGCGCTGCCGGTGGCGCCGGGACTCTCTCTCCGCTCAGCGAGAGAACACCTGAACAGGTGAAATCATCTCTGCTCCCGGGTCATTGTGGGCGCGTCGTCCGGCGCCGGTTCGCCCCGGTTGCAGGTGAGGCGCGGCCGGCATCAAATGGGCCTGTCGCCACCGCGCGAATCTTGCGCGGTGCGAACGGCCATCCCACACGTGTGAATCCCGCGTGTTTGCCGGTGTCGCGGATCCGCGCGGCACAAATCCCCCGGTTTACCACTTCGCCCAAAGTCGCGCGTCCGGCGTGACGAAAGACCATGCGCGAGCGGGCACCTGCGGTCCCACCCCGGTCCGATGCCGGGCCGCCCGATCGCTCAACCGGAGTCACGATCATGCTCACCCGTTCTGTGTCGGTTGCGACCCTGCTCGCCGCGTGCGGCCTCGGTATCAGCGTGTCGGCGTTCGCGCAGCCCGCGCCCGCCCGCCCCGGCGACGACAAGCCCCGGGTGCAGGTCAGCGACGAGCGCGCGGTCGACGTCGCGGTGCGCGACGAGGACATCCGCAACGTCCTGCAGCTCCTGGCGGTGTCCACGAAGCGGAACATCATCGCGTCCCGGGGCGTTCAGGGCAAGGTGTCCGCCGACCTGTTCGGCGTGACCTTCTCGGAGGCGATGGATGCGCTGCTGCACGTGAACGGCTTCGGCTGGCGCCAGCGCGGCAACTTCATCTTCGTCTACACCAAGGAAGAGCTGGACAAGATCGAGCAGGCCGAGAACCCGCGCGTGGCCAAGGTCATCCGCCTGAGCTACCTGAACACTACCGACGCCTCGGAACTGGTCAAGCCCATGCTCTCGCAGGGTGGCGAGATCAAGACCACCAAGCCCACCGAGAACTACTCGGTGCCGGACAACGCCCCGGTCGGCAAGGACGACTTCGCCCTCGGCGCCACGCTGGTGGTCATCGACTTCCCCGAGAACATCGCCGCGATCGAGAAGCTGCTGGCCGAGCTGGACACCAAGCCCGCGCAGGTGCTCGTCGAGACGACGGTGATGCGCACGATCCTCAACGAGAGCAACGCCTTCGGCATCGATTTCTCCATCATCGGCGATCTGAACTTCACCGACTTCGCGACTGTCGGCGGCCCCTTCGGCGCCGCGGCGGCCCTGGCCCGCGGAACCGGCGCCGGCACCAGCGCCGGCTTCTCACCGCCGAACAATCAGGGCTTCGCGGTCGGCTCATCGCTGGGCGCTTCGTCCGGGCCGTCGACGCTCCGCGTCGGCGTGATCAGCAAGAACGTGGCCCTGGTCGTGAAGATGCTCGATCAGGTGACGGACACCGCCGTTCTGGCCAACCCCAAACTGCTGGTCCTCAACCGCCAGCCGTCGCGAGTGCAGGTGCTCCAGCGCCTGCCCTACCTGTCCAGCACGATCAACGAGGGCGGCTCGCGGACCGAGACCGTGCAGTTCCTCGACCTGGGCGTGAACCTTTACTTCCGCCCCTTCGTCTCGACGACGGGCGAGATCCGCATGGAACTCAAGCCGCAGATCTCCGACGGCACGCTCGGCACCATCCGCGGATCCGGTGGCGAGGTCACTGCCCCGTTCGAGTCACGCCAGGAGATCACCACGAACGTGATCGTCCGCGACGGCATGACCATCGTGCTCGGCGGCCTGTTCCGCGAGACCATTACCGCCAACCGCTCGCAGGTGCCGTTGATCGGCGATATCCCGCTGGTCGGCAACGCCTTCCGCGGGCACGACGACTCGACCCAGCGCGAGGAGATCATCTTCCTGGTCACGCCCAGCATTGTGGCCGACAAAGAACTCATCTCGCAGGCCGAGCGGAGTTTCGAGGCGATCAACCGCGTCCGCGCGGGTACTCGCCAGGGCCTGCTGGGCTGGTCGCGCGACAAGCTCACCAGCAGCCTGAACATGGAGGCCGAACGCCTCATGCAGGAGGGCGACTCCGAGGGTGCCATGTGGAAACTCACCCGGTCGCTCCGCATGAACCCCCGCCAGCCCCTGGCCCAGCAGCTGCGCGAACGCCTCACCAATCAGCGGGAGGCCTGGCCCTCCGGCGTGATGATGGACGAACTCATCCACGGCGAAGTTACCGAGCGCCTGCGCGATGTGCACCCGGTGCCGGGCATCCAGCGTCCGATCCCCGAAGGCAGCCTGGGTGTTCCTACCGAACCGATCCAGCCGATGCCCGCCGGGTCGGGGCATTCGAGCCTTCCCACCGGCGGCACGTTCTTCCCGTCGGTCTCGTTCAATCCAACGGGTGACGTACAGCCCTGGACCCCTTCCGCACCGACGGGCCATGCGGCCGCGCAGAACCCATCGCCTTCGTTCAATGCCGGCGGAGCACCCGAGGTGAAGGCCTCACCGTCGCCCGAGCAGGCAAAGGTTCCGGTCACGCCGGTTTCCCAGGCCGTGCCCGCCTCGGTCTCGAGCGTGGCAGGTCTCGGCTTCCCCGAGTCACTGTTGTCGCCCACGCCCATCTCCGAGAAGGACCTGGCGGTGTTCACAAACGCCGAGGATCTGCTCACGCCCATCGCGTCTGAGGCCGGACGTCTGAATCTGACCCCGATGTGGGTCTGGTCGAGCGGGTATGGCGGCATCCCCGGCCTGCGGTTCTGGTCGCGGCCCTTGGCGATGCCGCAGCAGACCGCCGGCGTCGATCCGCAGTAAGTCCACCACGCACACCGAGTGGCGACCGAGCCGTCGCCACTTTTCTTTGTCCATGTTTGACTGATTCTCGGACCGGAATCGTCCGAAGAGCCCCTCTGACCGCGTCAGCCCATACGGAGATCATGCCATGACCTCGACCGCCATTCGTTCCTGCGCTCGGCCGTTCGCGTCCTCTGCCCACCGCGTGCTCCGTGCATGCACGCTGCTCGGTCTGGCCGGGCTGGCGGTGATGAGCGGCTGCCGCAGCCACGGGCAGTACACGTCGGCGGCGATCCGGGCGGCGGAGGACCGGACCTCGATCGTCAAGAGCGGGGTCACCTGGCAGCAGGCGCAGCAGCAGTTCCTGGCTGGGAACCTGGAGCGGGCGCTGTCGACCGTCAACACCGCCATCGAGATCAACCCCAACGTGGCCCGAAGCCACGTGCTCCGTGGACGCATCCTCATGGAGATGGGTCAGCTCGAAGCGGCGCACGTCGCCTTCACGCGGGCCGAGGAGCTCGACCCGTCGAACGTTGAGTCGCGGTACTACCGCGGCATCGTGCACGAGCGGTTCAGTCAGCCGGAGGAGGCGCTGGAGTGCTACCGGGCGGCGATGGAGCTCGACCGCACCAATCCGCAGTACGTCGTGGCGGCCGGCGAAATGCTCGTGACCCTCCGCCGGCTGGACGAGGCGACGGCGCTGCTGGAGTCCGGGCGTACGGGCTTTGCCCACAACGCGGGCATCCGTCAACTGCTCGGCCAGATCGCCGCACTCCGCGGCGAGCACGCCGAGTCGGCGCGACTGCTCAAGGAAGCGCGCCTGCTGGCCCCTGACGACGACGAACTGCTCGAGGAACTCATCCGTGCGCAGATCGCCGCGGGGCAGGGCACCGATGCGCACATCAACCTGACCGCGCTGATGCGCGTGAGCCCCAACGCCGAGCGGCGTGACCTGCGGCTGCTCCAGGCCCGCACGCTGGTGCTGATGCGACGGTTCACCGAGGCCCGCTCGATCCTGCTCAATCTCACCGCCGAGCGTGAAGGCGAGCAGGACATCGCGGCGTGGATCGAACTGGGCGAGGTCTGCCTGCAACTGGAGGACTGGGACCGCCTGCGCATGATCACCGCGCGGATCATCAGCCTCGCTCCCACCCGTCCCGACGGATACCTGCAGCGCGCCGTGATGCAGCGCCGCACCGGCCAGCTCGAGCAGGCACTGCTCACGCTCGGGCGGGCGGTCGGCCCGGTGCGCCTCGATGCACGCCTGCTTCAACTCGAAGCCCTGACACTCTCCGACCTCGGGCGGCACTCCGAAGCGGTTATGGTCGCCGAGCAGCTGGCCCGGGCCAACCCGCCGGTGGCGGGCGCGGAGGCTTTCGCCGAGTCGCTCCGCAGGCGGACTCAGCAGCAGACCGCCACTGTGCCCACGCCCTGAGGGCCCCCGGATCGATCAGCCGTGTACGAACGGATTGTGGCGTCGTTCCTGGCCGATGGTCGTCGGGGGGCCGTGGCCCGGCAGCACTGTGGTCTCATCGGGCAAGGCGTACAACTTCCTGCGGATCGATTCTTCGAGAATGCGTGCGTCGCTCCCGGGAAAGTCGGTACGCCCGACGCTGCCGCGGAAGAGCGCATCGCCGCTGAGCACCACGTCCGCCGATGGGCAGTGCAGCGACACACCGCCCGGAGAGTGTCCGGGTGTGTGGAGTACGGACCACTCCAGCGGACCCAGCATGAGCCTTTCGCCGCCTTCGAACAGGCGATCGGGGTTGCGCCCGCCCAGGGCCGTGGTCGGCATCCCGGTCAGCGCTGAGAGGTTGAGCATCGGGTCGTGCAGCCACGGCGATTCGAGCGAGTGCACGCTGGTCTTGATTCCGGGCATGGCCGCGAGGACCTCGTCGACTCCAGCTATATGGTCGGCGTGGGTGTGGGTCAAGATCAACCAGGTCGGCCGCAGCCCCAGGTCGCGCACCGCGCGGATGATCGGGTCGGGCTCGAAGCCCGCATCGATGATCCAGGCCTCCGGCGGCTGGTCGGTTGATCCACCAGCGGTGGCAGTCCAGAGCAGGTAGCAGTTGGTCTCGAACGGGCCCAGTGTGAAGGTCCTGACACGAAGCCGGTGTTCGGGGCGATGAAGTTCAGTGTGCGGAGTCATGTCGGTGTTCCGCGGGAATGTGGCCCTGCTCACGGGCACGACGTGCCGCGCGGCGATCCGACACATCACGCCAGATCAGGAACCCGGCGGTCACGAACACCCCAAGGATCAGGAGTTTGTCGGCGACGTTGGAGACATACGGCCAGAGTTCGCCGCCGTTGCGGAGCGGGTCCCACCCGAAGGGCCAGCGCACTCCGGGGAGCGGGTGAATGAAGTCCCGCACGCATCCGTAGAAGACGCGGTCGTACATGTTGCCCAGACCGCCGGCGATGATCATCGCTATGCCGGCGTGGGCCGCGTAGTCCCGCCTGGAGGTCCAGAGCGAGAACATGAGCGTGGCCAGCGCCATCGCGCCGACCGTGAACACGATGAAGAACCCGCGGCCTCCGGCGCCCGCACCGAACACCGCGCCCGGGTTCAGCACCAGCGTCAGGCCGAGGATCTTGGGAACGACCACGACCTCCGGCGGGGGGCCGCCCAATTGTTCGATCACCACGGTCTGAACCCGCGACGGCCCGAGCGTGCGTTTGACCTCGAGCACGCGCTCCAGGTCCACCACCACCGGTTGGCCGGCGATGTGCGAGAAGGCCAGGTGCTTTGTGAGCAGGTCCGCCGCAACACCCAGCACGATGACCACCACGAAGACCATCCACGCCCTCACGCTCCGCCAGGCCGGCGGCTCGGCGTGAGCCCTGGGCGTTGCCACGGTGTGCCCTGTGGAGTGCTCGCTCATCGGTGCGGTGGCTCGTCACCCCGGACTGCGCCCCTGCGCATTGGCCCAGATGCGGCGAGGTTCAGGAGATCGGTGCCGGGGGCGGGGCTCCACGCGTCAGCGTGCGACGCTCCAGTTCACGCGCCGCTTCGATCGAGAACCGCGTCCACGGCAGTTCCTCGAGCCGCTCACGGCTGATGGGCTTGCGGGTCATCTCGCACAGCCCGTAGGAGCCGTTCTCGATCCTGGCCAACGCATCGTCAATCTCGCGGATGAGGTTGCGGTCGACTGCCGCGATGTCGAGGTTGAGCGCCTGGTCGAACGACTCGGTGCCCTGCTCGGCCATGTGCTGCGGCATGTGGGAAAGTGAGCCGCTGTTGCCCTGCAGCGCCTCACCTTCGATGTTCTTGACATCGCCCGCCAGTTCGGCGCGTTTGCGGAGCAGGATCTCCCGGAATCGTTCCAGGTCCTTCTTGCCGAACGGGCTCTTGAGCTTGGAGATGTCCGTGGTCGAGGTGGCGATCTGGCCTACCGGCTTGGCGTTGGGTCCCGAAGGGATCAACGGCTTCCACTTCTTCGTCCCCGGGCCCAGCAGCGGTGCGCCGAGCGACGGCATCTCGATGATTTTCTTCGGCTTGGGCTTGCGCATTGGCTTAGGCGTCACGATCGTGATGCCCTTGGGCTTCTGCTTGCCGCCCGGGAGGGTGCCCGCCGCGGCGCCCGCACCGGTGCTCGTGGCAGCGTGGGGCTTCCCCGAAGACAAGGTCTTGGAGCTGCCCTTGGGGCCGGCCGCAACTCGGGACTTGGGCGCGGGCTTCGCCGCGGATTTGAGGGTCGGCCGGGGCTTGGCCGACTTGGCCTTGGGAGCGGGCTTGGCCTTGGTCACGCTCTTCTTCGATGAGCCTCGTGAGGCCGAACCCCTCTTCGAGCCCTTGGAGGTGGCTTTGGCCTTGGGTGACGTCTTTCGGGCTGCGTTCGACTTCGCCACGTCTTCCGGCTCCTCCCGCAGAAAATAGGGTTCCGTTCAGGTGATCCGGGTAAAGAACGCGAACAGTAGGCCCCGGCACTCAATCCCGCCACACCGACGCCGGCAGATACGTTCCCAATGGGGGAATGTTCACGCCCCGGCGGCAATCCCCGGACTGATCGAACGGGTCAGCGTGGATAGGGCAGGAGCTGGGAGTAGGGGGTAAGCGGCGACTAGAGGGTCGTGAAGGAGCCCATGGTCCTGTACCGCTGATACCGCCGCTCCACAAGATCGTCCACCGGCATCTTCTTCAGTTCCGCGAGCGTCGCGATGATCCACTGCTCGATGGCGGTGCCCGTGCCGGCGGGGTCGCGGTGTGCGCCGCCCGGGGGCTCGCGGATGATCGCGTCGATGATACCCAGTTGCAGGTTGTCGGCGGCGGTGAGTTTGAGCGCCGCGGCCGCGGCGCTGTTGGTCTGGTCGTTGGCCTGCTTCCAGAGGATCGCGGCGCACCCTTCCGGTGAGATGACCGAGTACCAGGCGTGCTCGAGCATGGCCACCCTGTCGGCGACGGCGATGCCCAGGGCCCCGCCCGACCCGCCCTCGCCGATGACGATGCTCACGATCGGCGTGCGCAGGGCCGACATTTCGCGCAGGTTGACCGCGATCGCCTCCGCCTGCCCGCGCTGCTCCGCGCCGACGCCGGGATACGCCCCGGGGGTATCCACGAACGTCACGATCGGCACGCCGAACTTCTCGGCGAGTTTCATCTTCGCCAGAGCCTTGCGGTACCCCTCGGGGTGGGCGCACCCGAAGTGGCAGGAGATCTTCTCGGCGGTAGTCCGGCCTTTCTGGTGCCCCACGATCATGACCCGCTGGGTCCCGATGCGCGCAAAGCCCGTGACCATGGCCGGGTCGTCGCCGAATCGACGGTCGCCGTGCAGTTCGCAGAAGTCCTTGCAGAACTGCTCGAGATAATCCCGTGTCTGAGGGCGCTTGGGGTGCCGCGCAACACGGACCGTGTCCCACGCCGAGAGCCCCGCGTAGACCCGCTCCAGCGTCGAGAGCCGCAGCGCCCGCAACTGCTCCAACTGCGACCGCAGTTCCGCCGGCGTTGGCGAGGGAACGTCCGACTCCATGCCGGAGGGGATCACGCCCTCGCCGGCGCGCCCGGGCGTGCCGTTGACTGCGGGAGATGTCGCCCTGCGAAGTTCCGACTCCAACGCCTCGATCTGGCGCTCGATCTCCACGACGGGCTTTTCGAAGTCCATTTGGTAGTAGGCGGCCATGGAAGGGAGTTTAGGGGCTCTGGGTGCACTCTTGTTGACCTTGGGGGGGGGCGGGGAATGGCCCGATCACCGGGTTCCGGCGCGGGTTTGACAAGGAAACAATCGGCCATGGATGCTCTTCCCGGATCCCACACACCCGGCCTGCTCGTCATCGGTGGTGGCCACATGGGCGGGGCGATCCTGCGCGGGCTTACATCTTCCGGTGTCCTCCGTGCGGATCGGGTCACGCTGGTGGATCCCGATGTCGAGAAGCGCCGGACAGCATCAAGCCTCGGTGTTCGAACGGTCGAGTCGCTTCTCTCGGCGGTTCGGGCCAGGGAGCCGGGCACACGTATGCTGCTGGCCGTCAAGCCTCAGTCCTTCTCCGCGGTCGCGGCGGACCTGCGGCAGGCTCCGAGAAGTTCGGACGGGCCGTGCGATTCCTGGCTGGTGATCTCCATCATGGCCGGGGTGAGCATTGGAGCAGTCGAACGCGCCCTGCCCGGAGTCCGGTGCATTCGGGTGATGCCGAACCTTCCGGCGTCGATCGGGCGTGGGATGACGGCGGTCAGCCCCGGACCGTCCGCGAGCACCGACGACCTGCGCTTCGTGCTCGACGTCTTCTCGACGCTGGGGCGAGTTGTCACGATCCCGGAGGAGCACATGGACGCTTTCACCGCTGTTGCGGGCAGCGGACCGGCCTATCTCTTCCTGCTGGCCGAGGCGATGATCGAGGGCGCGGTGCGGCAGGGCCTGCCGCGTGAGCAGGCCGCGGCGATCGTCCTGGGCACGATCACCGGCGCTGCGGCGATGCTGGAGACTCGAAACGGCGTCACGTCGGACCCCGCGGCCTTGAGGCAGGCCGTCACAAGCCGGGGCGGTACCACCGCCGCGGCGCTCCGGCATATGGAGGATGGCCAGTTCATGGGTCTGTTGTCCGAGGCAATCAACGCCGCGACACGGCGTTCGCGGGAACTGAGCGACCCATCAACAACGAATCTCACCACGTGAACGCTGTGGCCCCGCTCATGCCGCGCGGACGGTCTCAAGCCGGACGGCCACCCTGGGTGTGCCCGCGGGAACTTCGTCGGTGTCCGTGACATGCAGTCGGCTGACCCACCCGCCGTAGAGGTTCTGGCTGACACCGTCCGCGGCGTAGTCCGCCAGCCAGATGGCCCCGTCGACGAGGTAGCAGAACTGGTGTGTGCCCGGAGGCACCGGCACCCTGACCGACCACCACCCGGGATGCTCGCGACTCATGTTCAACGCACCGTTCCGCCACCCCGTAAAGTCACCCACGAGTTCCACGCTGCCCGCATGGGCCAGGAAGATCCGGAACTCGACCGTGCCGTCCGTGTGCCGCTGAACCATGGCCATTGCTCCTTCAAGCCGCCCCGCACCAGTTCGGCCCGCACCGTCGGGGCCGTTGATGCTGGATGTATCGGACGTGCACCGTGGGACTTTGGTCCAACTCTCGACTTTCGCTCAACGAATCCGCGAACAGGATCGAAAGCGCCGGCGGCAGGGATCTGTCAGGTCATGTGCCGTGGCGATTGCCATCGGGCTTCTCACCGGATGGCATGCACGGCCCACAGCCGCAGCAACAACGTCGGCGACGGACTCGCGTAGCGATTGGGAGAGCGTTCGGAATGTCCCCCGAGGCCCGGAATCGTGGCTGGTGCTCCCCAGTGAGCTGATCGTGCCGCCGGGGTTCGAGCGTGTCGTTGTCCCGGTTGGGTTTCGAGATGTGTCTTGGATGCTCGCCTCGCTGGGTGAGCCTCTTCCCCCCGCACCGCGATTCGTGCCAGGAGCCGCGGATGTGTGGCACGCAGGGCGCCGTGTTCCTGCACGACTGGATTTCATCGTCGTGGTACGCCCTGAAGGCGCGGATGCCAACCCCATGTACCGATGGGTCGGGCGCCCCGGACGCTGGCAGCCGACGGGCGTCGAGGGGGGCACCGCTGCAACAGGCGAGGAGCCGCTCGGCTGGTTTCTCACGATTGATCTCGCTGGTGTCGCCGACAGCGACGAGGTAACGCTGGGGACACACCCTGCAAGGGTCAGGCGCCTGGCGGCGATCACGGGTGCGCCTGATCAGGTGATGATCGAGGGGCGAACCATCCTCGAGGACGCAGCACGCCGTGTGACCGCCCACCTTGCTTTGTTCGAGCCCTCACTGGCCGCGCTACAGGCACTGCACGATTGGCCGACCGAACGCTGGCGCACCCGTCCGCTGCTGGAGGCCATGCGGTCACGCGCGGATTCCTCCGGCGATCGCTCGGTCCCTGTTCCGCGTCCCGCGGCTCCCGGCGAGGTCCGACGGCTTCCCGATGCCCCTGCGCCAGCGCCCGCCTCCATGGCGACCGGGTTCGTGCCCGCAGGGTCGGCACTGGAGCAGGTTCCTGATCTGCTGGCTGCACAGACCGAGCAGACATGGGCCATGGCGCTCGGGCGCCTGGCCGGGGTTTCGAAGCCCCGCGCCGAGGCTGTCGCGCACCGTCTTCTCGCGCTGGCCCGACTCGGTGATCCGGAGGTACCCGGGGCCTTCATCCCGGTGTTCCCCGGCGCTACGGGGCCGGCGGGGACCATCGGTGCAGGGACCGGTGATCTCCTGGTCACGCTGCTGTTGGAACGGGCCCGCCCTGATGACCTGACCCGAGCGGCGGACCTTTGGCTTACCGAGAACCTCCGCCCGGTCGTGATCCTCACCGATCCGGCCGGCGGTGAGCAGCCGAAGGCCGGCGTGCTCAACACGCGACCCGTGCCCGTGACGGCCGAGGACGGCGTAGGAGGTCTGATCGAGATTCCTCCCGCGACGATGGTCACGCTCCCGTTGGCCGTCGATCGTCCCAGGACCGACCCCGCCGGAGTGACGACACCCCGCGCTCGCTCGGCCGGGCCGATGGCGATCACCAATGTCGACGGCGTGCTCTTCGCGCTCCCTGTTGCTATCGATCCCGTCCGCGTAGTGCCGCCCGGTCACGGTGTCACGCTGATCCCCGAATGGACACTCCCGGATCTGCAGGCCGGCGTGCTGACGCCTCCGGGCCTGTCGGCCGTCCTGCTTCGCCGAGACGCGGACCCTTGGGGGCCTCCCCTGCAGGGCTGGCGCGTGACCATCGAGTGCGCGGCGCTGGTCATGGCGGATCCATCGCCAGGTTCCTCGACAGACGGGGCACCGCCCCCGACGAGTACTGCGAACGGCGGCACCGGCTTGACGATGATCTCGGACCGGGTCACGGTGTACTTCGGCAGCGGTTCAGGCAGGGAGTGGATCAGTGTGGATCGCACCGGGCGCGTCTGGGCCAGCCGTCCGTCACTGGTTCCGACTTCCGCATTGCCGGTGGTTGAGCCCGGTGTTCTCCTCGACGCGGGAACTCCCGGCTGGAGCGTGGACCTCCCGATCCCCGAAGCGGTGATTCCTGCCTCCGGCGAGCTGCGGCTCGGCATCCTGCGCGAGCACACCTACAGACGTGAGTCGTTCCCGGGAGGAGTGATGCCTTGGGTGAATGAGCCCGGCACGGTCAAGTTCAATCTGATCGGATGGGATGCTCCGACGCGCTGAACCCCAGAGGGGTGTGCTACCGGGCCAGCGCGGCCAGATCCGACAGCCATGCGGTGATGCCCGCGTTATCGATGTACGCAGGCATGGTCTCGCTGCCCGCCCCGAGGGCGAGCGTGTCGGTCATTTCACCGGTGTGATCGCTGGTGACGAAGCCGACACCAGAGCGGTTACCGAGCATCACGCCCAGCAGGCTGGTCAGTTCGTGACGCTTCGTAAAGAGCTCAACCGGCTGTCCGGCCAGAGCGCGCTGCAGGGACTCAAGTTCCTCGGTTTTCAGATCCACCGAGTGGACCTCAGCGACAAGGCGTGCCAGCGTCGCCGCACCCGCTTCGGGAGTATCGGGCTTCCCGAGTTTCTCCAGGATCCACTCGAACGAGTGACGGACATCGCCCAGTCGGCGCAAGCCGCGAATCCCATCGCGCCCGTACATCGTCAGGCTCGGAGCGCCGCACCCGTGGTCGCTGATCACGACCAGCAGCGTGTCATCTCTGGACCGGGTCCACTCGGCCAGGAATCCCAGCGTGCGATCAAACTCGATCATGTCACCTAGCAGACCCGCCGCGTCGTTGCGGTGCGCCGCGTGGTCGACACGGCCCGCCTCGACCTGCAGGACGAAGCCCTCGTCCGCGTCACGCCCGAACATCTCGACCGCGAAGCGGGCCATCGTCTCCAGGTCCGGCTCCTGCTCGGTCCGGTCCAGGTGCATGCTCACGTGATCGCGGTTGAACAGGCCGATCACGCGCTCCCCGCGCTGCAGGCGCGACGGGCTGTCACTGGTCAGTACACCAAGTTCAGCGGCCGTCCGTACAACGCGGATGCCGTCAGCGCCTGTGAGGGCCTCGTCCACGTAGCGTGCGCCCCCACCCAGCGCCAAGTCGACCGGGCGCTGCACAAGCTGTTCGCCGACCATCGACTGGTTCCCGCGGACGGGAACATTGGCGTAGAAGCCCGCCGGCGTGGCGTGGGTGATGGTGGTGGTGGTCACACACCCGGTGCGCTTGCCGGAGCGCTTGGCCCGCAGCAGCAGCGGCTCGGGGCGCGAGTTATCCGGCAGGACGCACAGCGTCCCGTTGTTGCACTTGGCCCCGACAGACCAGGCGGTGCTCGCCGCCGCCGAATCCGTTACCACCGAGTTCGCCGAGTACGTCGATTGCAGGGCCATCCGCACACCCGGTCCCGAGGTGATGCGGCGCCACTGGCTGGGTCCGCGATCCGTCACGCGCAGGTACTGCTCCAACAGCCCCAGCGACCCGGCCGAGAACCCGTCGGCTACAAGGAAGATGATGTTCCTTGCCCGAGCCCTAGGGTGTCCTGCGCCAGCCGCACCTCGGACCGGCTCAGCGCGTCCTGTCGAAGCCCGTCCGACGGTCCACCCGCCGCCGATCGCCGCGGCGCCAAGCCCCGCCGATGCGCCGAGGAACGACCTGCGGCTGATGACCTGCCCGGTGTCCTGGGAGCCGGGTACGCCCGGCGTGTTCACCGCGGTCTTCTCAGGGCCGTCAGTACCGTGCACGGCGTGGGTGATTGTGCGATCGTCAGTCACGGCTGCTCCTCCCTGCGAACCGCCGGCGGAGTAAACGCCAGCAGATCAGCACTCTGAGCGTAGCGGCCGTGCACCGGGCAAAGTGTGCCAATGCCAATCCAGAGGCCGAAGTCGTGCATCATTGCGCAAACTGAACAAACCGCTCATGGCTTGTTCAGGGGATGTGCGCCGGCATTGTCGGGCGAGCCCGACATGGCTTGGCCGAATCCAACACGGCGTGCTCAGAACCGGATGGACCCGTTCAGGCCCAGGAACGCCGCCGGCCGGGTCTTGTCGCTGCTGACGCGCAGGCCGTTGCGGTTGTCCACCAGATACTCCTGCCAGACGATCAGACCGGCCCGCAGGCCGAGGGTCACCTGAGGCGTTGGGGTCCATTCCACGCCCACACCCACCGGGACGCGCCGGTCCCGGAACACGCCGGAGGGGAGGAACCCTCCGCGGTCGAGCCGGTACTCACGCGTCTCGTACCCGCCGTCCAGCCGTACCGCCCACGCCTCGTTCAGCGTGGCCCTGACGATTCCGCCGAGCCCGCGGGTCTCGAAGCGAACCTGCTCGGTGATCTGCCACTCGATGCCGAGGATGGGCACGATGAAGGCATTGTCCTCGAGCCGGCTCTTGACCAGCACACCGCCGCTCAGGGCCAGATCCTTGCTGAATGCGTAGCGCACCGCGACCAGCCCGCCGCCGGTGAACGAGTCCCCGACCGAGGCGCCGCCCTGGTGTGCAAGCTCCAGCAGTCCGCCCCCCGCGACCGACCATTGCTCGTCGATCACGTACGACACCGTCGGCGAGATGTCGTATCGGTGCATCGCGTGCACAGGGCGCGTCGTCCCAGGCACGAGGTTCGGCGCCCCGCGGAAGGCGTACCACGACTGTTCCGTGCCGGCGTTCAGCCCGAGGCGCCAGCGATCGTCCAGACGCAGAGTTAAAGCGGCATCCCCTCCCGATCGCGTTACGCCCACATCTCCCGGGCCGCCCCGCAGTCGCGACTTGAACGCGTGATCCACGAACGCGCCAAGGCGCAGAGTCAGGCGAACGTCCGTCTCCGGGGCTAGCACTTCAGGACCGGGCACACCCGGCGGCCGTGCCTCCCCCGGCTGTGCCTGCGCCCGATCCGCAAGACCGCCCACAAGGGCCGTGGACGCCACAACACCCAGCCCCATCACCAGGGCCGAGGTCGGCGCGAGAACTGGTCGTCGTGAGCGGTGGGGGAGTTCGGACGGGTCGGCGGCACAAAACGAGGATCGGCCCTCGGACATGGTCATCTCCTGGCAAGCCCTTCCGCGCACGGCGAGGGCGGGCTGGATGCGGAGACTAGAGCCCGCGTGCGGGCAACGCAAGTTCGGGACTCTCCCGTGGTTCACGCTCGATGCAGGGGCGCGGTTAGACGCGACGCATCATCACGCTGTGCAGCGCCCATTCGAGGCTCAGCAACACCAGCGCGGCCGCGATGAACCACGACCAGATTTCACGCAGCCCGCCCAGCGTCCCCTGGGCGCGGGACTCCAGCGGCCCGCCCTGTGTCGGCAGCGCAGGCTCCGAGCGCACCAGAGATTCGTTGATGTCCGCCAGGTTCACCGCGACGAATCCGGCGGCCTGTCCCGCGGGCACGTCCGCCCCGACGACCCGGCCTAGGCCTGCCCGCTCGATCACGCCGAACGACGCCTCGCCGACCGAACCGTCGGGATCACGGGCGATCCGCGCTGAGCGGCGCGATCCGTCGCCCAGGTCAAGCGTCAGCGACAATCCTCCGGCCCTGGTCTCGATCACCACGGGATCGGTGGTCCGGAACCAGCCGCCATCACCGGCATCGGCGCGAGCGGTCATGTGCTCGACGGCGTTGATGATGAAGATCGGGAACGAGCCGCTTTCGGGCCAACTGCTCCGTTCGGGGCTGAACCCAACGACAACCCTCCGCACTCCGCCGCCGCGGCCGTCACGACGCAGGAGTATCAGCGGTCCGTCCTGTCCGTTCGCGAGCGCGTCCACACGCGTGGCCGCGGCATCACCAGCCCAGGTGAGCCTCAGCGACGGCCTCGCGATGACGGTATCGAGCGCCAGGTACCGCATGATGGGATGATCTCGGTCCCAGGTGATGAACCGATCGATCCTCGGCGGCGCATCCTCCCGCGCCGAGGCGATCACCGCCGGCGAACCTCCCCACGCCGGCAGCCCGGCGCCGAACGACAGGCTCGGAACGTCGAGCATCCGGCGCGGCGTCACGCGGTCGAAGACGATCAGGTCAGCCCCATCGGCATCGTCGGCGCCCGCCGCGGAACGCACCACCCCGCGCTCGTACGCCTCCGCGGGCACCACGTGGACACTCCGCGTTCGGGCTGCCTCCAGCGCGGCCACCAGGGGCAGGTCGGCGGAGACGTCACGACCCTCAGGCGGGTCCGGCGCGACGAGGACCACACGCGGCAGCAGCGACGATCCCAGCACCAGGCTCGCGCTGTTGTCGGCCTCCAGCAGGTCCTCGCCCACCAGCGCGACCGACACCACGCCACCCTCGGTGTTCGTGAACGAGAACACCGCGCTGGCCTCTCCGGGTTCGAGGCGATTGCCCGTCGCATCGTCGAACGCCCTTGTCGCCGGGAGCCGTACTGCCCGCCGCTGCACTTCCCGTCCGTCCACGCTGAGTACCGCCACAACCGCCTGCGGCGTGGAGGCGGCATTCACGATGCGGGCGAACACGCGCACACTCGCAGGATCGTCGAAGTCCCGGCGTGCGCCGATCGACACGATCCCGCGGTTGTCCCACCCGCCTTCACGCCCTTCCGACCCCACCCGCACGAAGCGACCGATCACGCCGTAGAACGAGGCCGCCGAGAGCGGGTCGGTGGCGCGGGGGAATCCCCCGTCGCTCAGGACCACCACCGTCGCCAGGTCGGTCGATTCATCGGCCCCGACCTCGATGGTGGCCAGAGAGCGGGCGAGTTCCATCGCCGCGTGCAGGTTGCCGGGCTGGTCGGTCGGGGTGATCGTCCCCAGCGCCTCGCGCAGCCGGGAGCGGTCGGCGGTCATGGGCGTCAGGGCCTGGGCTTCGGCGCCGAACTGCACCACCATCATCATCTGCCCGCGTGGAGCGTCGTCGATGATCTGGCGAGCCAGCCGCACAGCCTCCTCAAGCCGTGAACTCCGCGGCCCGTCCGGACGGGGAACATCGCGCGCGCTCATCGACGCCGACCGGTCGATCACCAGGACCACGCGTCGCCCCTCGACGCCCTGCCCCGGGACCGCCGGACGCGCCAACGCTCCCAGCAGGCACGCCAACGCCAGCAGTTGCAGCAGGAACAGCATCGACAGCCGCAGTCGCGCCAACGGCACGTTCGCCTGCACGTCGCGCACCGCACGTTGCCACAGCAGTGTTGAACTCACACGCACGGGCCTGCGGCGCAGTTTCAGCAGGTACAGCGCGACCAGCACCGGTACCGCTATGCCCGCGGCAATCAGCCCGGTCATCGGCGCCAGGAATGTCATGCCGTGCCTCCGTCCCGAGTCCGCGTTGCGCCCCGATACCCCTGACCGACCAGAAAGATCTCGCGCGATACGTCGCGGGTCGCATCAGGTCGGAACCCCTGGCATGTTCGGAACAGGGACTTGGAGTCCCTCAGCAGTGCGGGGTATTCGCCCCCTTCCAGCACCTTCATCACCAGGGCACCCCCTCCACGCAACGCCGCCGGCAGCACCTCCAGCACCCGACGGCAGAGCGTCGCCGAGCGCAGGTCATCCCCGACTCCCACCGTGTTCGGCGCCATATCGCTCAGCACACAGTCGAACCGGGCGACCTTCGGGTCGGCCGCGCCGCCCAGCGCCAGCAACTCCTCAGCGCTGACCCGGAAAGCGTCTCCGATCATGGTGCGAGCGTTCGGGGGCAGCGCGATTGACACCGGCAGCAGGTCGATCCCCACCACCAGGCCGTCGGGCCCCACCAGTTCGCTGGCCACCTGCACCCAACTCCCCGGCGCACAGCCTAGGTCCAGCACGCGGTCCCCGCGGCCGATCACCCGGAACCGCTCCTGGATCTGCTTGAGTTTGTACGCCGAGCGTGCCGCGTACCCCTCCGCCTTCGCACGCCGGAAAAACTCGTCATGCAGTTCACGGGCCCGCGGCATCGACCGCAGGGTAGTGTCCCGCACCCGGGCCCGCCCGGCGGGGCAAGCGACCTCGCCACGGCGTCCCGCGGTGCGCCCGGTCCCCTAGACTCCGGGATATGCCAACAGCCTCCGCCCGTGCACGCCGCTTCATCCGCGATTTCCAGCCCGCCGAGTTCATCTCGGGCGTCTTCTGCATCTCCAACGCCCAGCTCGGACGCACCAAGAACGACAAACCCTTCCTCAAGTGCCTGCTCAAGGACAAGACCGGCGAACTGCCCGGGCGCATGTGGTCGATCGACCCCGAGTTCTTCCGCAAGCTCCCGACCGAGGGGTTCGTCTACGTCGAAGGTGAGACCCAGGCGTACCAGGGAGACCTGCAGGTCATCCTCCAGTCGGTGCAGCCGCACGAGCCGTCCATCGACGAGATGCGAGAACTGCTCCCGGTCTGCCCCCGCCCCGTCGAGGAGATGTTCTCCGAACTGGCCGCGATCCTCGACACACTCCGCCATCCCGGGCTCAAGGCGCTGGCCAGGGTCTACCTCGACGACGCCCCGCTCATGACCGCCTTCAAGCAGTGCCCGGCCGCCAAGAGCATGCACCACGCCTACCTCGGAGGTCTTCTGGAGCACACGCTCTCGCTGTTGAACCTGGCCAACGCCATCTGCCCGCTCTACCCCAAGCTCAATCGCGATATCGTGCTGATGGGGCTCTTCCTGCACGACCTGGGGAAGACCCGCGAACTGGTCTACGACCGCGCCTTCAGTTACACCGACCGCGGAGAACTGGTCGGCCACATCGTGGAGGGGGCGATCATGCTCCACGACCGAGCCCAGCAGGTCATGCGCCAGACTGGCCAGCGCCTCCCGCGCAATGCCGTCCTTGTCCTGCAGCACATCATCCTCTCGCACCACTCCCAGCCCGAGTTCGGCGCCGCCAAGATCCCCGCCACGCCGGAGGCGATCCTGGTCTCCATCCTGGACAACCTCGACGCCCGGGTCTTCATGGCGCTGGCAGCGGCACGGCCGGATCGAGCCTCTCCCGTCGACCTCGGCGGGAACTTCACCGAGAAGCAGTGGGCCCTGGAGACCAAACTCTTCAAGCCCGATCCGCTCGCGGAGTGATGCCCCTTCTGATCCGCCCCCTGAACACCGAGGCAACCCGTGGCTGACGAGACATCCATCCGGGTGAACTTTGGCCGCCCGATGCCCCTGTTCCCGCTCGCGGCCGTCTCGCTGATGCCGCACGCCGTGCTCCCGCTGCACATCTTCGAGCCCCGCTATCGGCGCATGGTCGCCGATGCCTTGGACGGCCCCGGCCAGATCGCCATGGCTATTTTCGCAGGTCCTCAGGCGCTCTGGGAAGCTGAGTATGAGGGATCCCCGCCGCTCAGGCCCGCCGTCTGCGTCGGACAGATCGTGCAGCACCATCAGCTCCCGGACGGGCGGTACAACATCGCGCTCCACGGTGTCTGCCGCGCCCGGATCCAGACCGAACTGCGTGACGAGGACGAACTCGTCTCCGCGGTGTACCGCCAGGCACGGCTGGAGCCCGTCGGGATCGAAGCGATCGACGAGTCCACCCTCGCCGATGTCCGTGAACGCATCCTCAAAGCCCTGACCGAGTCCAGCCTGACCGACTTCAGCGATGCCGAAACCGTGGTGCGACACCTGCGCGATGAGGATGTACCCACCAGCGCCATCCTCGAACTGATCAGTTTCTCACTCTTCAATGACCCCGAACTGCGCTACGCCCTCCTGGCCGAGGGCGACGTCCTCCGGCGCGCGGCCGTCATCCTGCGTGAACTCCGATCGCTCCGGGCATTGCTGGACTCCGCTCGCCCGCAGCGTGCCCAGAATCCCCCCAAGGGCTGCAATTGGAACTGAGTTGGAACCCAGACGCCTGGTCACACCGTTCGCAGTTTGGGTAGATCGGTGGCCGTGATGGGAGGTCGGGGAGGGACTGCGGACAGGTCCACCGCACAGCCGATACACGAATCTGCCCGGTGTTTGCAACCACTCGCTTCGGGCGTCGAAGTCAAGGTCAAGACCGCCCGGGGCCGACTCCCCGGGCACGCATAGGAGTTCAACCATGACCGCACGCACGAAGACGTTCAAGCCCTCTGGCGGGATCATCGCCGCGCTGGTTCTCGGCACCTTGGCGCTGGCCGGTGCATCCGGGTGCAGCAATACCGGCACCGGGGCGTTGACCGGGGCCGGGATCGGTGCCGGCGCCGGCGCCATCATCGGCAGCATCACCGGCTCCGCCGGAAAGGGCGCGGTGATCGGTGCTGTGACGGGCGCGGTGGCCGGCGGCGTGATCGGTAACCAGAACGAACGGAACGACCGCTACCACTCACGCTGGGACCGTTGAGAGGCCCCGAGGTTCGTTCGCTCCTGCGCGCCGCGCGTGGCATCACACCTCAAGGTCGGGATCGCTCTCCTCGTCGGATTCGTCATCCTCGAGTTCGGCGTCAATCTCCAGGCCCAGCGGCGGCCGTTCGCCGGGTGTCCGCGCCGCCTCCAGGCACGCTTCCGCGAGGCGCTGGTGCAGTTTCTCGTGATCGGGCACAGTCTGCAGGCGCAGCAAAAGTTCGTCCACGCGCAGCCAGCAGGGCCGGCTGGGGTCAATCTCACGGATCGCCGCGTCGCCCAGCGCTTCCAGAGCCGTCTCGAACCACTCGACCGGAGGCAGTCCGACCGGGTCGAGCCGGATGCTGTACTCGCTGGGAGCGGTTACCGCGACCGTTTCCCGAGACCGCGTGCTGCCCTTGGTGGCGGCCTTGACCACGGCGCCCGACACCGCGGACTTGGCACTCCGGCGTCCCTTGCCGGGGGTCGGCTTGAGCATCTTGGGAGGCTCAAGCCGAGCACGAACCGTGGAAGGCCCCAACGCCACGATCGGCCACAGGCCGGTCCGCGTCGTCGGTTCTCGTACAACCACCACCCCGGGGATCTCGGCCCGATCCAGCGCCTCGCGGAGCGTTCGCCCGTCCAGCCCGACGCGTGGCGGCTGCACCAGGTAGCACCCGGACCGCAATGACGAGGACAGTGGTAGATCGCCGTCCACCAGGGTGACCGTCCCCGCGTCGTAAGCCAATTGGCGTTTGAGGCGGCGCGCTTCCTGCAGAGGGAGCAGGATCCTGGCCATGCGCTCGTAGTCGTGGACTGCGTTCGCCGCGCTGAGCGCTTCAAGGCAGAGGCGTTCGGTCTGGAAGTACTGCCGCCCTACCAGCGCAGAACTGGCCTCCTCCATGATGGCGTCGATGCGTTCACGGGCTGATTGGCCGGTCTTTGACACTGCGCACAACCCCATGCTTTAGGCTCCCTCCGCCGGTGGCCGCTGGCTGGCGCGGCCCCGACCGAGGTCTCCATCGGACACTCAGCGACGCTGCCCGATGTGCGCCGCCATGTCCTTGAGAATCTGCTCCCACCGAGCGCCCGCCTCGTCCAGTTCGCCCGAGAGCAGGTCCGACAACGTCGGCCAGTCCTGGCTTTCCAGGCTCGTCTTCACGTCCGAGAGCACGTCCGAGAGTCTCCCGACGTGGCCGATCACCAGTTCGGCCTGCTCGCCGCGGTCGCTGGAGGGGACGCCCTGCTTGGAGACCAGGATCTGCTCCAGCGGGATGTTCAGCAGCGCCGGCCCCTCGTCCACCGCCCGGCGCACGGCGTCCCAGACGCCCAGCACCTCCTTGAGGCTGTCGAAGGCTTCCTGCATCTGCCCGCGCTGCAGGTGCTCCGATGCACGCTGCTGCTCCTCGCGCAGCCGCGGCATGATGTCGGCGATCTCCAGCATCGTTGTGCGCACCAGCGCCCGAGGCTCGGCCGTCATGAACCGCACCTCGCTGTTGGGCATGGGCGAAGTCCCCGGCGTGCTCAACTGGTCCTCGGGCACGGGGCGACCGTCGAGTTCGACTTCGATGATCACGCGCCCCGCCTGTAGCGCCGCCGCACGGGCGGCTTCGAGGGCCGAGGCCAGGGTCGGCTCGTCGATCGTCAGGTCACGCCCGTCCAGTTTCGCAATCATGCCGCCATTCTCCCCTGATCGCGCGATGCACGCAACCCCACCCGGCTCATGTCCATCCACAACATTGTCCGCACCGGCATGCCCGTCACGGCCCACCGGCCGTCACCCGAGAGGCCGATGCACCCTCGATATCCCCGGCCGCCGGCGAAGGTTCAACGGTGTTCTGCGAGCGGGCCTCGCGCCGACGCTGCTTGAACTGCAGGCGGATGTTCCGCGCATAGATCACGACCCCCGTGGTCTGGCCGATCACGCCCACCACGTCCTGACGCCACGCGAAGTACGAGAACAGCACCACGCCACTGAACAGGCTCAGCCACCAGAACGTTGCCGGCATGACACTCGACCGCCGGCGCTCGCTGGCCACCCATTGCACCAGCCACCGGCTCGCGAACGCCATCTGTCCCAGAAACCCTACACCCACCCAGACCACCCCGCCCCAGTTCGTCACGTTTAGCGCCCGGAACAGCGGGCTGCCCGCGTCGTTCAGCACCGAGCGCACCACCCCGGCCCCGTACAGCCGTTCCATCTCCTCGGCCGTCAGAACCCCTTCCGCGGGCACCACGCTCCCATCGCGGAACAGCAGACGGAACGTCGCCCGCCCGTCCGGCCCGATGACCGTCTCCACCTCGCCCTTGGCCCCCGCGATCGTGAACCGGCTCAACGTCGCGTCCGGGCGGGTGCTGTACCGGATGCTCGGTGACCAGACGATCCATACGCCCAGGAGCAGCAGCGCCGCCATCGCGACCACCGGCTCCCACTTCACGCCGTCACCTCCGATGCGCGTCGCGCGGCGACCGTGACCGCGCCGGGGTCTTCGTGCCGTGACGGCTCGTCAGGGCTGATTTCCACAGCCCACGTCGGCCGCCGGCGCGACCCCATCCACCGCACCGCGAAGCAGTCGATCAACCCCGGGATCGCCCTCTGCAGGATCCCTAGGCCGTACTTGCTCACCCCGGCCGTGCGGGGCCGGTGCGAAACCGGCACCTCGACCACGCGGTAGCCCATCCGCCCGGCCAGCGCCGGGATGAACCTGTGCATCCCCCGGAACTCCAGCGGCAGCCGCAGCGCCACCTCCCGGCGCATGACCCGCAACGAGCAGCCCGTGTCTCGCACACGGTCGCCCAGCAGCAGGCGACGGAACAGCCGCCCGACCCTCGAACTCAGCCGCCGGATCACGGAGTCCTGGCGTGAACGCGAGCGGTCCCCCTGCACCATGTCCGCGTTCTGCTGGCGCATGATCAGCAGCATCCCGGGCAAGTCCGCCGGGGCGTTCTGCAGATCCGCGTCGATCGTCGCGATCAATCGCCCGCGCGCCGACCGCACCCCCGCGTAAAACGCCGCCGACTGCCCGTGCCCTCGCCCGGGAGGGGTGTCCTGCATGCTGATGAAGCGCAGCCACGGGCGAGTTGCCATCAGGTCCGCCATCACCACACGCGTCCGGTCCGTCGAACCGTCGTCGACCACGATCAGTTCGAACTCCCCCGCGTACATCGACGGCAGATCCTTCAGTGCCCCGTACACCTCCGAGGCCAGCCCCGGCAGGTTCTCCGCTTCGTTGTGCGCCGGGGCCACGACCGACAGCAGCACCGAGCCGCCCGCCGGTTCGGCCCATGGCCCCTCCAACATCGGGCCGTGCCCAGCATCTGCCGGCGGCGTGAAGTCTGACCGCGAGTCTGTCATTACGCAGAGTTTAGCGCCCCGGTGCTCGTCCCGAATGGTCCCGCGGGCACCACAACCACACCACCTCGGGCCCGACCGCTCGTGGGCGATCCTGATCGTCCATGGCATAAACTCCCCATCGCCCCGACCTTCCGGCCCGTGCCTGGCCGGCGCCCGCAGATTCACCGGATCATCGGATCTGTTCCGCGGCTCGCCGACGCCCCGCTCACTCACCGCCGGGCCCTCAGCCGCGGGTACGCATCGGGGATGTTCCGGGAGTACCGCTATGCACGTTCGTCCGATCGACCCCAGCACCGCGACCGTTACCGTGAATTTCCGCCTCGAAGACCCTGAGGGACTGACAGGCCGCGCTGAGCACGACGTCACTGTGAAGGGTGCCAAAGGGCAGAACCTTCTGGAGGTCGCGCTCATGAACGGCATCAATGTCGAGCATGCCTGCGGCGGCGTCTGCGCCTGCTCGACCTGCCACATCTACCTGGAGTCCGGCGGGCAGGATATCAGCGAGGCCACCGAGGCCGAAGAGGACCGCGTCGAGGAGGCCCCCGGCCTGCAGCGCAACAGCCGGCTGAGTTGCCAGTGTGTCATCCAGGGCGATGGGCCGATCACTCTTCGGGTGCCTTCCTGGAATCGCAACGCCGTCAAGGAAGTGCCTCACTAGCCCCCGACCCTCCGTCCCCACTCCGCCGCCGGCACTATCCCACCGATGGAGCACGCCATGGCCCGCGAGCACACGTTCGGGTGGCTCGAGATCGACGACATCGCCGAAGCCCTCTCCGAGGCGCACCCGCAGACTGACCCTCTCGTCTTGCGGTTCACGGCCCTGCGGGCGATGGTCGAGCAACTCCCCGGTTTCCGTCCCGACCCCGACCACCCCGTGAACGAGAAGATCCTCGAAGCGATTCAGGCCGCGTGGGTGGACCTGCGACAGGGTCGTACCCCCGAAGACGACGAATGACCGAAGCGGGAGCGCGGTTTCCGCAGAGGCTTTCACGCAGAGCACCATGCACGCTACAGCAGGGGGACCACCCGCAGCGCGATCAGGTCATACGCCACGTGCGCACCAACCGCGACCCCCAGTCCACGGCTGAGGTAGAGGCAGGCAAAGAAGATCCCCGCCGCAAAGTAGAAGATTGCCCGTCCCCACAGCACGTGGTCTCCCGCTGTCACCGGGTGATACAGCGTGAACACCACCGCCGACGCCAGCACGGCCAGCACCCCGGACAACCTGCGCCCCATCTTGAGCATGTCGTCCAGAACGAAGTGCAGGCCGGCGATCAGCACCAGCCGGAACAGGAACTCCTCGTATAGCCCCGCCCCGAGGGCGATCGTGGCACGCTGCGCCGCCGTCAGGTCCAGAATCGTCGCCGGTCCGGCAGCGCTCACTGCACCGGCGGCTTCCGGCAACGCCATAACCGATTCCACACCCCCCACACCCCCCACCTCGCCCTCTCCCGCCCACCCAGTCTCCACGATTCCTACCAGCGCCACCTGCCCAAGCAGGCGAGCGAAAACCACCAGCGGCAGGGCCCACAACACCGACTCAAGCGCCATCCCGACGACCACCACCGGCCGCACTTCCCACCGATCCCCCCGCAGCACGTGCATCATCAGCAGTACCGACAGCACCGCCAGCCCCGGCACCAGCAGGCCCGCCAGTCCGAACACCTTCAGGAAGTCGCCCAGCAGACGGCTGGCCAGCACCTCCCACCCGACATCGCGCAGGTAGAAGATCACGCCCAGTTCATACAGCACCACCAGCGGCGCCAGCATCGCCAGCGTGTGCAGCGCTGACGTCGACAGCGCCCAGTAGTCGTCACGTCGCGGCAGCGATCTTCGAGATCGCGGGGCGGCCTTGCTGCGGGTCCAGATCGGCATCTTCGTTCACCGGGTCGGCCGTTGTGCTCGTCGCACCACTCGCAGCCACCCACGCTCCGCCGCACGCCCAGGCAGCGCCCGGCTCGCAGGAGATGCAAGTGGGGGAGCAGAGTAGCCGGAAAGACACACTCCTGCCCTGTGACCACGCTTGCCCCGGGAACCTCGGAGAAAGCGCGCAGCTACAGCACAGCGCCCCACTGCATCAGGCCTGCGGTGAAGGCGGGAATCATCGGGTGATCTTCGACACTCGATTACTTCTTCGGCGGCGGGGCGTCGATCTGGCCGGCCTTCTTCCGCGCCACGAGCAGCGCCGACATGCGGCTCTTCCGACGGGCGGCGGCGTTTTTGTGGATCACGCCCTGCTGGGAGGTCCGGTCGATCACGCGGGCGGCCTTCCGGAAGGACGCTGTCGCATCGGCCAGCGAGGCGTGCAGCACTTTGTCGCGGAAATCCTTGACCGCCTCGCGCAGCGTCTTCATCCGCCAGCGGTTCCGGGCCGCACGCTTCAGGTTCTGACGGATCCGCTTCTGCGCCGAAAGAGAATGAGCCATGCGAAGTACCAATCCTTGTCTGAACCCACGGCCAGAGGCCCGAGGGGAGTGCCGCGTGACGTGCCGCGGCGGTGTTCAGTGGAGCGGAAGGGAGTCGAACCCTCGACCTCGTCATTGCGAACGACGCGCTCTACCAATTGAGCTACCGCCCCGGCCCCGGTGATCGCTCACCGGCAGGGCCGAGAGTATACCCCCACGGTCCCGCCCCGTCGAAGGGCGAGGCGGTCTTCCCGGTCACCTTCCTCGCAAGGGCCCCCGGTGGTTCGGGGTGGGGGCTACACTTTTTGCAACGGTGTTGCACCAAGGTCGCCCCACGGACGTACAGACCTCAGGCGGTCATGCCATGGCCTCCCCATCCTCCCACCCGATTGCCAGGGGCCACTCCGTGCCGAACCACACCATGCCTGATCGAGCCTGCCAAGCCATGACCTTCCACAGCACATTCCTGCGTCCGGCGGTGCTGCTGGCCCTGGTGCTCTTTCTTATGACCGGCCTGGGGAGGGTGTCGTGGGCTCAGTCCGAAGCCACAGCGTCGCCGTCGACGCCCATCCCGGCGACCATGGTCGACCGCCCGCTTCGCGTGGTCGTGTCCATTCCGCCGCTCGAGGGGATCGTGCGCGGGCTGCTGCCCGAGGGATCGAGCATCATCACGCTGATCCCGCCTGGGGTCTCTGAGCATGGGTTTGAGTTCCCGGCGTCCCGACTGGCCGAGGCCGTGCGCGCGGACCTGGTGGTGTATGTCGGCTGGGGGCTCGAGGGACCGCTGGAGCGTTTCCTTTCGGAGCACCCGCGCCGCGGCCGTGTGCAGTTGAGTTTCGCCGATGTCATCCGGGACGTCCGCGCCTCGCACGCCCACGAGCACGCCCCCCCCGAGCAGGGTGCACAGGAACCTGACCGACCCGCGGCCGACCCACACCACCACCACGACTGTGCCGTCTGCTCGTCCCGATCCGGCACCGACCCGCACGTCTGGCTCGATCCCCTCATGGTGCGAGAGTTCTCCACAGTCCTTGCACGGGCCGTCGGCAGCGCCCTGGCTCAGGGCGGCGGTACCCGCGAGCAGCTCGATGCCTACGCCGAGCGTTGCCCGCGCCTGCGGCTGCAGATCGTGCGGATCAACGCGCTCCACGAGCGCTACCAATTCCTCCGTTCCGCTGAACGTCGGGTCATCGTGGTCGCCCATGACGCCTGGTCCTACCTGGCGGCACGCTACGGCCTGACGGTCGTCCCGATCGCCGGCCTGAACGCCAACGAGCCGACACCCGCCGCCCTGCGGGACGCCGTCCGAGCGGTCCGCGAGCACCGCCTGACGCACGTGTTCGGAGAGCCGCAGTTGTCCAGCGGCGCGGTGCGGCGCGTGGCCGAGGCCGCTGGCGTGCGAGTCGCCATGCTCGACCCGCTCGGCAGCGGCGACTGGTTCACCATGATGGCTCGGAACCTCGAGGTGCTCGGGGAGGCTCTCGGCGCGAGGATCCCGCCCTCCGGTGCCCTCGGGACGACGACCCCATCGGCACGCCCGTAACCTCAACGGAATGAACGCCGTCACCGCTATCCCCGTGACCATTGCCGATGCCGCGCCGCGCGCCGGGGCCGGCGAACCGATCATCGCATTTGAAAACGTGCACTTCACCTATCCGGGTGCCGATCGGCCCGCCCTGGAGGCCGTGACACTCAGCGTCGCCCGCGGCGAGCGGCTCGGGGTGCTCGGCCCCAACGGCGGTGGAAAGTCCACCCTTCTCAAACTCCTGCTCGGGCTGCTCCGCCCATCCTCGGGGCGTGTACTCATCGAAGGCCAGCCGGCGCCGCGGGCCCGGCGCCTCGGGCTCATTGGCTATGTGCCCCAGCGTCCAGAGACCGAACTCGGCATGCCGCTGAGTGTCCGCCAGGTCGTCGAACTCGGCGCGGCGTGGAGGCTGCCCGCATGGAAGGGCGTGCCCCAGGACCTGCGCCGGCGCGTCGACCGATTACTCGACCTGGTCGGTGTGCGTGATCTGGCTCAGCGCCCGGTCGGCACACTCTCGGGAGGGCAGATGCAGCGCACGCTGATCGCCCGTGCCCTGGCCTGCGGGCCGTCCATCCTGGCTCTGGACGAGCCCACCGTCGGCATCGACGCAGCCGGACAGGTGGTCTTCGGCGAACTGCTCCGCGACCTGCACCGCGAACTGGGTCTGACGATCCTGATTGTTTCGCACGACCTCAGGGCCATCGCCGCGGGGTGTGACCGCGTCGCGTGCCTTTCCCGGCGCTTGCACTTCCACGACTCTCCTGCCGGGCTCACACCCGACGTTCTCGCTGAGCTCTTCAGCCACGACCTGGCCGGGATGCTGGGCGAAGTCGGCCCGGTGCACATCCATGCACATCCCGCCGGCACCTGTGGGTCCTGCACCGAACACACCACCCCCCCTCCCCCCCCCCCCCCCTCTCACCTTCCGCACCCCCCACACGCTCAATCCGGAGGGGGGACATGAGCCTCTGGTCGATCATCACCGACCCTGCCGGGGACATGGCCATCGTGTTGCCCGGCATCCTGACCGCGCTGGCCGTGGTGCTCATGTGTTCGGTGCTCAGCCCCTTGGTGGTCATCAAGCGGCTGGGCTTCATCGGGCAGGGCATCAGCCACTCGGCGTTCGGCGGCATCGGTGTAGCCGCGGTGCTGGCCTATCCCGGGCTGATGATCCCGGGCCTGATGAGCGAGCGGTGGCATCTCCGGGCCGGCTCAACGCTGGAGTTCTGGGTGATCGTGGCGTTCTGCTCCATCGCCGCGCTGGGCATGACCGCGGTCAGCCGCAAGCGGACCACCCCCGAAGACACGGCGATTGGGATCTTCCTTGTCGGCTCGATGGCGCTGGGTGCGCTGCTGGTCGAGGCGGCCCGCGCCTCGGCCTCCTCAGCCCGTGCCCGGTTCGCCGCGGAAGGTCTGCCGCTCCCGCAGGCGCTCGATCAGGTGGATTTCCGCTCGTGGGAGTCGATCCTGTTCGGATCGGTTTACGTCAACGCCCGGGCCGACGTACTGCTGGCTTTCGGTGTGCTGGCGGGCGTTCTGGCGGTGATGGCGTGGCTGCGCCGCCCACTGGCGTTCTGGGCGCTGGACGAGGAGACCGCGCGAGCGTTCGGCGTGCCCACGCCCGCCCTCCGCACCGTCCTCATGCTCGTGCTGGCTCTGGCCGTCGTCACCTGCATGAAGACCACCGGTGTGATTCTCGCGACCGCGCTGCTGGTGCTCCCCGGCGCGATCGCCCTGCGCCTCAGCCGACGCCTGGGTGTGGTGTGGACGCTGTCGCTGACCGCCGGGCTGGCCGGGCTCGTGGGTGGGATCGAACTGTCGCTCCAGCGCAACTGGCCGCCCGGGCCGTGCATCGTGGCGGTGCTGGCCGTGCTCTTCGCCGCGGCGATGAGCGTCTCGGCACTACAGTCGAAGATGCGGGTGTCCGGGACGCCCGAGAGCCCACATCCCGCCGCATCCTGACCGATCAGGGCGTGGCCGCGGCAATCACACACCGAGGTGCAACCATGAAGGCCGAAACCCTTCTCGCCGAGCTCGACCGCCTGCGCAAAGACCTCAAGCCCGACCCGTCAGACCTGGAGTGGCTCACCCTCCACCATGTCTTCTGCTTTATCAGCTACAAGATGACCGACTTTCGCGCGTACGTCGAACAGGAACGCCAGCGTGGCGCGTTCGACCAGTACTCCGAGTAGGCGAGCGGCCCCGGCCCCGGGGGCACCCTCGCAGGGATGTTCCGAGAACATGCCGTCCGCCGTGGGCGGGTCGGGTGGATATCCCGAAACCGCTTGCACCCCGGCCGCGTACAAGGCATACTGAAGAACATCGCGACCGGTCCTGCGACGAGGCGGACCCAATCGAACCCGCCTCACGCTCGCCGGCGCGACGACCGACCACGCCTTCCGCCCGTGCATGCGCGCGTGCCGGACGAACAGGCGTGCATCGGGCGATGAGCCGCGGGCGACGGCCCGCGGGGGAGAGCCGGGCGGCCGGTCGGATCACCGGTGTCGGCTTGGCAGGGTTCCCGCGAAAGGAGGTGGTCCAGTGCAAACCTACGGATCTGATCAGGGGCTGAGCCTGTAAAGGCCGCTCGACGGAGCACGCCGACGAAGCCATCCACGCGGCGCACAAATACGCCGTCGGATCGCTCCGGGCGAAGCCCCGAGACGAAAGTCGCCGGCCCGGGTCCTGAACGGATCCGGGCCGGTTTCGTTTTGGGCTCGCTCTGCTCAGGCTGTGATTGGTGAGCCGGGCCGACGGTCCACGCTCTCGCCTTCGTTGCCGACGGTGCGCAGGAAAGAGCCCCGCGGGCGCGGGGCTCTGGGGGGTGGGGGTAATCACGATCACCGATGGCGCGGGTCAGTCCGTGACCGACCAGCGCGAGAGTGAGGGCTACTTGCCCGAGCCGATCATCATGCCGTAGAACGAGCGGTAGACGAAGAGCATGGAGATCAGCAGGAAGACGACCGCGAGGATGATGGTGGCCGGGGTGTGGACGAACCCCGGCTCCTTGACGTGGATCGCCAGTTCCACCGCCAGCAGTCCGAACAGCGTGGTGAACTTGATGACGGGGTTCATGGCCACCGACGAAGTGTCCTTGAAAGGGTCGCCGACGGTGTCGCCGACGACCGTCGCCGCGTGCAGGTCGCTGCCCTTGCCACGCCCCGAGCCCTTGTACTCAGGATCGGTCTCCACGATCTTCTTGGCGTTGTCCCACGCGCCGCCGGCGTTGGCCATGAACATCGCCTGATACAGACCGAAAAGCGCGATCGCGACCAGGTAGCCGACGAAGAAGAACGGCTCGATGAACGCGAAGGCGAGCGTCGCGAAGAAGATGCCCAGGAAGATGTTGAACATGCCCTTCTGGGCGTACTGCGTGCAGATGGTCACAACTTTCTGGCTGTCCTCGACGCTGGCCTTGGTCGCGCCCTCCAGGCGGATGTTCGCCTTGATGAACTCCACCGCCCGGTACGCGCCGGTGGTCACCGCTTGCGTCGAAGCGCCGGTGAACCAGTAGATCACCGCGCCGCCGGTGATCAGCCCCAGCAGGAACGGCGCGTGCAGCAGCGACAGTTTCGTCACCAGTTCCGGCTGCAGTCCGCCGGTCAGCACCACGATGATTGAGAAGATCATCGTGGTCGCGCCAACGACCGCCGTCCCGATCAGCACGGGCTTGGCCGTGGCCTTGAAGGTGTTCCCGGCACCGTCGTTCTCCTCCAGGAACTCTTTCGAGCGGGCGAAGTCGGGGGCAAAGCCGAAGGACTTCTGGATCTCCTCGCGGATGTTCGGCACCTCCTCGATCTGCGAGAGTTCGTAGACGGACTGGGCGTTGTCCGTCACCGGCCCGTAGGAATCGACCGCGATCGTTACCGGGCCCATCGAGAGGAAGCCGAATGCGACCAGGCCGAAAGCGAACACCGCAGGCGCGATCATCAGTTCGCTCAGCCCCAGCGTCGACAGCAGGTACGCCCCGGTCATCAGCACGATGATGCAGAAGCCCAGCCAATAGGCCGAGAAGTTCCCCGCGACTAAGCCCGAGAGGATGTTCAGCGAAGGGCCTCCCTGCTCCGAGGAGCGGACGACCTCGCGCACGTGACGGCTGTGCACCGAGGTGAAGACCTTCACAAACTCAGGGATCAGCGCTCCGGCGATCGTGCCGCAGGAAATGATGCCCGCCAGAATCAGCCACAGGTTTGGCATGGCCTTACCGCTGATCTCCACGCCGCCCAGCATCAGCCACGACGCCAGGAACGTCAGCACGATCGAGATGCCGCTGGTGATGAACACCAGGGTGGTCAGCGGTTGCTCGAAGTTCATGCGGTCGGCGTTCCCGAAGCGGGCCCGTGCCGCGGCCTCATTCACGAAGTAGGCCAGTGCCGAGGCGATCACCATGATGATGCGCATCATGAACAGCCAGACCAGCAGTTTCACCTGGATCTGCTCGGCCGTGCGCTGCGCCGGCTCGACCGCCGCCCGCGCCGCCGCGATGACCGCGGGGTTCTGCGCGTCGGCCTGCAGGGAGGCCAGGCGACCTTTCTGCACCGGGTCGGTCGCCAGGTCGATCCGCCTGGTCAGCGCCGCCTGGTACTCCGGCGAATTCGCCACGTCGACCAGCGACGTCACGTACGCGAACGACTCGGCCCGCCCGGCACCGATATCGACCCGCGCCGGTGCGAAGTTCGACGGCATCACCGCGATCATGGTGAAGACGATCAGCGCCACGCCCGTCACGCCGTAGGTCTCGAAACCGTCGGCCGAAGGGCCCACCGAGTCGCCCGCGTTGTCCCCCACGCAGTCGGCAATGACACCGGGGTTGCGCGCATCGTCCTCCTTGATCTTGAAGACGATCTTCATCAGGTCCGAGCCGATGTCGGCGATCTTCGTGAAGATCCCGCCCGCGATGCGCAGCGCTGCGGCACCCAGTGACTCACCGATCGCAAACCCGATCAGGCACGGCCCGGCCAGGTCCCCCGGCAGCAGCAGCAGGATCCCCAGCATGATCAGCAGTTCGACCGAGATCAGCATCATCCCGATCGACATGCCCGCCTTGAGCGGGATCGAGTACGTCGGGAACGGCTTGCCACCCAGCGACGCGAACGCCGCCCGTGAGTTGGCGAACGTGTTCACGCGGATCCCGAACCACGCCACGCCGTAACTGCCGGCCATGCCCACCAGCGTGAACAGGATGATGAGCGCCACCCGGTCGGCCCCGAACCCGGACCGGAACTGCCCCGTCGCGGTGTCGATCACCGGCGTCGGCGCAAACACGGCGAAGTAGACCACCACGATCGCGCCGATGAACGCGAACAGCAGCATCAGGAACTTGCCCTGCTGGATCATGTACGACTTGCAGGTCTGGTAGATCAGTTCCGAGACGTTGAGCATCGAGCTGTGCACCGGCAGTCGCTTGAGCTGCCCGTAGATCACGAACCCGAACACCACCCCCAGCAGCGACACCACGAACCCCACCAGCAGCAGATCCCGCCCGCCCAGCCCCATGAACTTCACGCTGTTCAGGTCAGGGATCACCAGGTTGGCCTCGCCGCCCGGCTTCTGAAACACCGGGGTCTCCGCACCGCCCACGGCCCCCGCCATCACCGGCGCGGTGCTCAATCCCGCCCACACCACCGCCGCAAGAACACCGGCCAGCACGCCCGCACGCGGGGCGATGAGCCGGCCCAGTCTCCTCCACACGCCCGGCTCACCGCTGTACGAGGATTCACCGCGTGCCGTCCGACGCCGCTCCGCGCTGCGCCACGCCAGGAGCGAGGCGATCCCCGCGCCGCCGATCAGCGCGATCAGGAGAGTTAACAGGGGTTCGTGCATCATGCTGGTTCCTCAGGTTTGAGCGATTGAGCGTCAGGCTGTTCCCGTCCGTGTGTGGAACGCCCTTCGGGTCGCGGGTCTCCGCGACCGTGGTCGGCCAGCGTTGGCCGGATTGTGGCCCGATTGTCGGAGTGCCTATGCCCGTGGTCAAGCCTGCACATGTACACCGAACGCAGGAACCCGGCCACGGTGCGGCTTCGGCGGCTCAACCCAACAGGGTGATCACGGCATCGCTCGGGGACGCATGAGGGCGTACCGGTGCAGCAGGTCCCGGCTCAGACGGCGGTCCGTCGGGAATCCACAGGCACTGGGTTGTTGAGAACAATCAGCCGCGGCTCTGACGCGAAGGACGCTCCCCCGACGCTTCCATCAGCTCGCGGATTCGCCGTCCGATGGCCTTGCGCATGTCCCGGCGCCGACGCTCCGAGGGCTTCTCGTAGTATTCCTTCCGCTTGATGTCCTTGATCAAGCCCTCTTTCTCGCAGAGTTTCTTGAACCGGCGCTGCATCTGCTCCACCGACTCGCCGCTGCGGGACTTGACGCGGATGGCCATGGCTGCTTCTTCCTCAGAATCGGTCGCCGTTGAGCAGTTCGCTCCGCGGCGGTGTGCTCGGGGTATGGTCGGACCAGGTCCGGTCCCGGACGCTTCCCGACGGCCACTCCGCCGGGGGTCAATAGAAGGCCCCTCGCCGTGCCGGATCAAGTCCCGAACACGCCCCCGTTTCGTCGAGATTCACGGGATACGGGCCTGTCTGCCGAATCCTCAAGCACGCGACATCCCCGCTCGCAGCCACGCGAACCCGGTCCCGCCTCAGGGCCAATTCCATGCCACTCAACTCTGCTCCATCCCAGGTTGGATCCAGCCATGGAACCGCTCTGGCATATCCGTCGCTCTCCAAGTGCCGCTCGCCACTGGGAACTCTGGTCGCAGGGCTTGCCCTCGGCCTGATCATGGCCCTGGGGCAACTCTCCTGCGAGTCTCGCCCCATCCCACTGGGGCAACAGGGAGATGTCCGCGGGGATTTCACGTTCGGCACGCTGACCGTGCAGTTTGACCGCGATCTCACCGTGATGGCGGTCCTGAGCGCCGCCGAGAACGCCCTAATCCGACGGGGCTTCACCGTGACGAACCGGTTCGGCGCTGAGGACCGCGGACGCGTGGTTGGGCGATACCCCTCCGCGGCCGGGGGTGAGGCCGCAGAGATCTGGGTGCAGGGGGATTTGCAGGGGCCAACCATGCAGGTGAAAGTGGGCATGCTGGGTGAACTGGGCGCATCCAGAGATCTGGCCAACGACATTCTCATCCTCTTGGGTCGCTAGCGCCCACGGCTGCGGGCCTCCGCTGGAGTGAGTCTGGATTGAGAACTGGCGGCAGTTCCCGGCCAACTTGATCGGTGTGATGTATTCTGAAACTCAGGGATGTTCCTGTGCGCAGATGTGCAATCACGCCACGCTGGGGCCGTTCTCTCTCGGGAGAACTCCACGAGCGCGAGTGGCCAAGGCATGCACCACAGCCCCAGAATCACTCAACATTCTTGAGTCCGGATTTCGAATGACACAGCAAAAACCAATAGATCCTTGTTCGCTTACTCCGATCGTGGCCATGCCTTGCAGGGACGTGTCCACGCCGTGCCAGACGCCCCCGCGCCGGCGCGAGAGCGCCGGGCTCTTTGCCGCCGTGATCGGCCTCCCGGTCATGCTCGGCGCACTGCTCGGCGTGTCCTACGTCGCATACGCGGCTCTGCCGCCCGTGCCCGTGCCGGTCGAGAACCCGATCACCGAGGCCAAGCGCGTGCTCGGCAAGGTGCTGTTCTGGGATGAGCAGCTCTCCAACTCCAACACCGTCGCCTGCGGCACATGTCACCAGCCCCAGGTTGCCGGCACCGACCCCCGGATCGCGACCAACCCGGGGCGCGACGGGATCATCGGCACGCCTGACGACGTGATCGGCTCGCCCGGGGTGATCGCCTCGACCAGTTCGAACGACTACACGCGGGTTCCTTTCTTCGCGGTCAACCCGCAGGTCACCGGGCGCACCGCCAACTCGATGATCAACGCGGCCTATGCACCCGAGTTGTTCTGGGATGGCCGAGCCACCGGCGAATTCGTTGACCCCGAGACGGGTCAGGTGCTCATCCCCACGGGCGGCGCCCTGGAGAGCCAGGCGGTCGGCCCTCCGCTCAACACTGTCGAAATGGCCCACGCCGGGATGAACTGGGAGCGCATGGCTCAGAAACTCCAGGGCGTACGCCCGCTGGAACTGGCCGCTTCATGGCCGGCCGACGTGGCCCTGGCCCTGGCCGATCAACCCTCCTATCCCGACCTGTTCCAGCGGGCCTTCGGCGATCCGCAGATCACCGCGTCCAGGATCGCTTTCGCCATCGCCACGTACCAGCGCACGCTCATCGCCGACCAGACGCCCTTCGACGCGTTCCTCGCCGGGCAGGGCACGCTCACGCCAGCTCAATCCCGCGGCCTGCAGGCCTTCAACACCACCGCTCGTTGCAACGAGTGTCACACGCTGCCCATGGGGACCGATCACTCGTTCCGCAACATCGGCCTCCGCCCCATCATCGAGGACAACGGCCGCCAGGGCGTCACCGGGAACCCCGCCGACGGTGGCAAGTTCAAAGTACCTTCAGTCCGGAACGTCACCCTCAAGCCCAACTTCATGCACAACGGGCAGTTCCAGACTCTCCAGCAGGTCATGGGCTTCTATGCCGGCGCCCCCGGGGCTCCGCAGAACGCGCCCATTCGTGTCAACCGCGATCCGCTGATGGACCAGGTCCAACTGCCGCCCCCCGTTGCCGCGGACATCGAGGCGTTCCTGGGCACACTCACCGACCCGCGTGTCGCTGCGCAGCAGTTCCCCTTTGACCGACCAGCACTGTTCACGGACCGTCCCGCCCTCCGTGCCACGGTCCAGAATGGCGGCGTTCCAGGCTCCGGCAACATCCTCCCGCGCATGATCATCCAGTCGCCCCCGATGCTTGGCTCGACCGAGTTTCGTGTCGGCCTGGATCGGGCTCTGGGTGGTGCTGTCGCCCGCCTGGGGGTCTCGACATCGCCCCCCGTCGCCGGTCGGATCACGCCTTCACGCTTTGTCGCCTCGCTGGTAACTTCGGGTTCCGGCTCCGGGGAGGGGCTCGCGACGGCGCACCTCATGCTCACTACGCGAGACTACTCGGATGGTCAGGTCGTCTTCATGCAGTGGTTTATCGCAGATCCCGGGGCTGCCTCCGGTCAGGCCGTCTCCAACATCCTCCGCGTCCCGATTTTCTGCGGGAGTTATGGCTGCCCCGACAACCCCTGCAGCGCCGCCGACATCGCTTCCACCGACGGCCTGCCCATGCCCGACGGCAAGATCGACAACGGCGACTTCATCGTCTTCATCTCCGAGTTCTTCGGCGGCGGATGCCAGCCCAGCCTCACCCCGTGCAGCCCAGCCGACATCGCTCAGACCGACGGCACCCCCGGCGGTGACGGCTCTGTGAACAACGGCGATTTCGTGCTGTTCATCACCGAGTTCTTCGCCGGTTGCTGAACTGGCGTGGGCACCGTTCCTCCCCAGCCCCTTCCCCCTCGAAGCCTCATCCCGGTTCGGCCGAAGTCCCAGGGTTCAGGGGCTCAGGGAAGCGGATTTCTCCAAGTCCGGGCCGTGTTCATCGAGTAGCATATTGACCTGTGCGACTCCCGGCCGACTTCGTCAAGCGTCTCTCGTCGTCCTATGCCGAGCGGTCGGTCTGTGTGACCGGCGGCGCGGGGTTTATCGGCGGCCACCTCGTGGATGCGCTGGTGAGCCTTGGCGCGGACGTGTCCGTCATTGACGATCTCTCCAATTCATCGACCGACCACCTTGCCGATCTCATGGAACTCGAGCCCACCCGCGTGCGGCTCTTTCACGCGTCCATTCTCGACGACGACGCCGTGGAGTCGGCACTCCGTGGCTGCGACCTGTGCTTTCACCTTGCGGCGGTCGGCTCTGTCCCGCTCTCGGTCAGCGACCCGCGCCGGTCCTGGTCGGTCAACGCCACGGGCACCGTCCGCGTGCTCGAGGCCTGCCGCCGCCTCGGGACACAGCGCGTTGTCTCGGCCTCCTCTTCATCGGTCTACGGCGACGGAGCCAGCCCAGGGAACGGATCTCCCCCCACACCCAAGCAGGAGGGAGCGGCGCTCCAGCCGCTCTCGCCCTACGCGGCCAGCAAGGTCTCCGGTGAGGCCGCGCTCCGCGCCTGGGCGGCCGCTTACGGGCTTTCGGGTGTCAGTCTCAGATTCTTCAACGTCTTCGGGCCCCGCCAAAACCCCGCATCGGCCTACGCCGCCGTCGTCCCGGCGTTTGCACGTCAACTGCTCTCAGGCAAACCCCCCGTGATTTTCGGTGACGGCAGCCAATCCCGAGACTTCACACCCGTGGCCTGTGCCGTGGCGGCGTGCCTGCTGGCCGGTGCGACTCGCTCGACGCTCAACGGGCAGGCCGTCAACATCGGTACAGGCGTCTCAACACCCGTGAAAGATCTGGCCGTGATGATGGCCGAACTCGTGGGTGCGCCGCAGCTTCTCCCGGTCTTCCAGCCCCCGCGATCGGGTGATGTGCGACACTCTCTGGCGGATATCTCGCTGGCCAAATCGCTCTTTGACTACACCCCGATCGTGACACTCCGCCCTGCGCTGCAGGAAACCGTGGCGTTCTACCGCCACACGCTCGCCTCAGCCTGACGGACCTGGAAGATCATGACGCGTCTGTGCGAAACTCTGGGCGGCTTCTACCAACTGCTCAGGCTGGGCTTCATTTCCCGCTTTCGACTGCGAGGGGCCTATTGGCACTGGCGCACACAGACGGCCTTCGGAAGGGGATGGCCCAAAGGCCGCTTCGCCCGGTGGCACGCGATCTTGGACTACGCACGCTGGGTTCATCGCATGCGACGCCAGATGTGATTTCCGCCACGGGGTGGTGGGGGTAGGAGAGGATCGTGCGCCCGAAGCTCCTTCAGTACAAGATCCTCCGCCCTGACCCCCGTGAACGGGCCCATGGTCGATGATGAAATCTGTGGTTCTCGCCCGATTCCGAGGGATTTCCTCCCGCCACAACTCTGGGCCGTTCCGATACACTCTGTCCGCGATGAGGCTTGATGGTGTTGCGGGGTCGTACCCTCGTTCACACCATCCTCTGGGAGTTTTCCCATGTCCGAGACCACAGCCGAAGCCCAGCCGGTGACGGTGCCCGCGAACGAATCCAAGTCATCCGCTTTTCTGCTGATCGTCGTGTTCGTAGTAGGGCTCGTGCTCGGCCTGTTCGGGGGTGTTTTTATCTCGGGCCTGGGGTGGCTCGACCGCGGGACTGGTGCGCCCCCTCCGGTTCCATTCCCGGACCGCAACCAGGGAGTGCAGCCACCTTCAGCACCGGTTCCGCCGGGCGCGGAAGTCGCGCCGGGGACCACGGCCACGCCTCCCGGCGCGACCATCCTTCCGGTGGATCAGGGCACACCTGCACCGGCAGCACCCTGAAGTCCTTGTCGGATCAGCAGATCTGACGATTCGTCACGCAGCGCCGGCAGCGCGAAGGGTTGAATCGATCCACGATTCGCGGTTGGGGTGGCGACGGGCCACTCCGCGTGGTGTACGCTGCAGCCCATGAGTCAGAACGAACACTCCGCCGCGTCCGGCGACGCCCGGAAGGTCCTGCAGCAGCACGCCTACACCCTGCACCTGCTGGGTGTCGACACCATACCGCGATTTTCGCGGCGCTCCAAGCCGACGCTGGGCGGCGCACCGGTGTACGGCGAGAATGATCCCGACCCGCAGGCTGCCTCGTCGATCAGTGTGGAAGTCGGCGGCTCCAGCGTGGAGCTCAAGCCGGTGATGCCCGACGAGCGCCGAGCCGCGGCCCAGCGCCGTCTCGATGCCGTGCTCGAGCGGTATCTGCGGGATCAGCCGCACAAGCACTTCGTCACCGCGCACTCCAGCATCGTGTTCGGCGACGGGGACCCCTGCGCCAGGCTCATGTTCATCGGCGAGGCCCCCGGCGCCGACGAAGACCGCATCGGCAAGCCCTTCGTCGGGCGTGCCGGCCAACTGCTGAACAAGATGATCGTCGCGATGGGCCTGCTGCGCGAGGACGTCTACATCGCCAACGTCCTCAAGACCCGCCCTCCCAACAACGCCACACCCACCCTCGAGGAGGCTCAGGCCTGCGCGCCGTACCTCTACGACCAGATCATGGCCGTCGAGCCGGAGGTCATCGTCACCCTCGGCCTTCCCGCGACTCGCCTGATACTCCAGACCGACCAGACGATGTCCAGCCTCCGCGGGCGCTGGGCGACCTGGCGTCATCCAGACCAGATCCGAAACCCCGGCGTCGAAGTGGCGGTCATGCCGACTTTCCACCCGGCCTTCCTGCTTCGGTCCTACACGCCCGAGAATCGTGCCAAGGTCTGGTCCGACCTCAAGCAGGTCATGGTGCGCCTTGGGCTCTCCCCAGCCTCCGCCGATCTCCACCGCAATGGGTGATGAGGGTGAACCCGTGCCCGGATTGTTCACCCGACAAACCCACTCCGGATGTTCCCCCGGTGATCAGCGGTGAAACCCGGTATCTCCGCGAAACGCCGCTTTCTCGCAGGAGATTCAGGATTTCTTGTCGAAGATGGGAACAAGCCCGGTTCAGTTCGCGTATAGTTCAGCAGAAACAACGTCGGCGGAAGCCGACTCCGATACCCCCACGAGACCCGGCGTCTGGCTTTGTGCTGGACGCTGGGTTTGTTTTTGGACCACCTCTGGTTGATCCGGACCGCGCGGTTCAGTGCTTGCCGTTCATCACCTGATCAGGTGACCAACCAGCGAATCACGCGGGACTCGCGCATCACTGCACAGCACGCCGGGTCGATGCAGGGACCATGCTGACTGGTCATCGAAGAGACGGTGTGGCGGGCGGGCTGGCGCGTCCGCTCCGGACAGTGGTCCCAGCGGGCAGCGGGCGGATCTGCAGCACGTCCCACGAGAGTACCCGCGTGGAGCCGATCCGCTCCGGCCACGTGCGGAACCGCAGTTCCACCACATCCCCCACACGCAGACCCTCGGCGCTGACCCCGGGCGCCAGCGGAAAGTCCATCGCCATCGAGTTCATGCCCACCACCCGCCCGTCGACATCGGCGAACTCGTCGATCGGCTCGTGATACGCGACCATCACCCCCCCGGGACGTCCCGGCTCCGGCAGCCGCTCGATCCGTGCGCGGACGACGTACTCGCGCTGGCCCTCACGGGAATCCGCGGACGCTGCCCCGCTGTTCACCGCGGGCTTCGGCTCGCTCCGCGTGCACCCGCTGCCCCCCGCCGTCAAGGCCGTAATCAGGCTCGCAACGAATCCGGGAGAGAGCGCCAGCATTGCCGAGCGCCGAACAGGGCGGCGCCGAGCGATGGACCGGCATCCCGAATGTGCGTGGGGCACAACGGAGCATATCCCGGACAGGTCTCGCCGAGACGCACAGTGAGCGATGTATACTCGTGCATTCACCCTGGTCAGCGGGCCCATCCTTTCGCTCGGATGAGACCAAGCCAGTACGGGAGCAGATCATGAACAGGTGGATCCTCGGCTCGTCTCTGCTGTTGAGCATTGTCCTCGCCGTGCTTGCGGCTCAGCCCATCCGAGCTTGCACACGCGCGGTCTACCACGGCGCCAACGGGCTCGTCATCACCGGGCGCAGCATGGACTGGATCGAGGACATGCACACAAATCTCTGGGTCTTTCCACGCGGCATGGAACGCCACGGCGGGCTCGGCCCCGAGAAGTCCATCACCTGGCGCAGCCGCTACGCCAGCGTTATTGCTTCAGGGTACGAAGCCGGCACCGCCGACGGCATGAACGAGGCTGGCCTGGTTGCCAACCTGCTCTACCTGGTCGAATCCGAGTACTCCCCCGCCGACGACCCTCGGCCGGCTCTGGTCATCAGCGCTTGGGCCCAGTACATGCTCGACAACTTTGCCAGCGTCCAGGAGGCCGTGGCCGACGCGCGCCGTGAGCACTACCGCATGGTCACGGTGGCGGCGCCGAACGGCAAACCGGGAACCGTGCACTTGTCCATTTCCGATGCGAGCGGCGACTCGGCGATTTTCCAGTACCTCGGCGGGAAGCTCTCGATCCACCACAGCCGTGAGTACCGGGTAATGACCAACTCTCCCGTCTACGACCAGCAACTGGCCCTGAACCGGTACTGGCAGGAGATCGGCGGCACGGTGATGCTGCCGGGCACAAACCGCGCGGCGGATCGGTTCGTCCGCGCGTCGTTCTACATCAATGCCATTCCCAGTACTGACGACCCCCGCGAGGGCGTGGCCGCGGTCTTCAGCGTGATCCGTAACACCAGCGTCCCCCGAGGTATCACGACCCCCGAGCAGCCGAACATCTCCACCACCATCTGGCGGACCGTCAGCGACCAGACGAACCGGATTTACTACTTCGAAAGCACCGCCAGCCCGAGCATCGTCTGGATCGACCTGAAACGGCTCGATCTCTCGGAAGGCTCAGGCGTTCGGCGTCTTGACTTGGTCGGCAACCCGTACCTCGGCGGAGACCAGACCGCACACGTGCGTCCCGCCAGGCCCTTCATATTCCTCGCGCCACAGTGAACTCACGAATGATGCATCGGCCGAAGCCTCCGCTCGGTCAGGCCGGTGTGATCTTGAGATACTTCTCAACGCTGGCCAGGTCGGGCGCGAGCGTGGGGACATAGGTCATCGACCACGTCGCCCCCTTGGTGCAGGTGACCAGGCGTGCGCACGTCTCGCGCTTGACCCAATCCCGGTTGCCGCGGTTGTAGATGACCATCCGCTGGGCACGCTTCCGCTGCGCGGTCCGCAGGCCCTTCTTGACGCCAGGATCCTGGCGCATCAGGCGCTCGATCGTGTCGCGGGCATCGCTCCGCCGGGGCGCGGCGGTGACTGTGCACGAGATCGTCTGTCCGGCTTTCAGGTTGGCAAGCATCGTCGAAGTCTCCATCCGCCCCTGGCCCCGATCTTCATGGCGGGGGCCGCGTTCTGTGAGGGTGGGGAGTGTAGACCGCGCGGAGTGCCGAGTCCTCGCGCACGACCACGTGAATTCGTCCGAACGTGCCCACCAACGGCCATATCATCGCCCATGACCACCCCGCCGAGCGATTCCACCGGACCAAACACAAACCAGCCAGAGGCGACTCAGGCCGCTCCCCCCGCACCGAAGTTTGATCCCTCCGCTCCTCATCAGCAGCGCCCCAGGCTTCGCCCAGTCCGCGGATTCCCGGCGCAGGCCAAGGGCCCGGACGGGCGCGAGTACCAGATGCTCGGGCTGGCCGATGCACGCCAGATTTCCGACCGCATCGTGATCACCGTGCCCGCGGCGGCCCACATCCTGCCGCTGCTGGACGGCTCACGAGACCTGGATGCGGTCGTCAGCCAGGTCGGCCGCGGCCTCAACCGCCAGATCCTCGAGCAACTTGTCGCCCAGCTCGACGACGCAGGCTTGCTCGAAGGGCCCGCCTTCCAGGCGGTGTACGAGAAGTTCTGCACCGCCTTCGACTCCAAGCCCGTGCTCCCGCCCGGCTCCACCGCCCAGTTCGCCGACATGCTTCTGGAGGCCGCGGGGGTCAAGGGCCTGCCCGACGCCGAGCGCGACGAGCGGGCGCCCGCGGAAATCCGCAAGGCCTTCGACCGCTGGATCGACGAGGCCCTCAAGGATGCGCCCGACCCCGCGTTCAACGCCCTCCCGCGCGCGGTCGTCGCCCCGCACCTGGACTACCCCCGCGGCTGGATGAACTACGCCGCGGTCTACGGCCGCCTGCGCACCGTGGACCGCCCCGACCGCATCGTCGTCCTGGGTACCAACCACTTCGGCGCCTCCACCGGCGTCTGCGGCTCCGACAAGGGGTACTCCACGCCCCTGGGCGCCTGCGAACTCGACGGGACCCTCGTCGAGGCCCTGCGTTCACGCCTCGGCCCGGAAGATACCGAGCGACTCTTCAAGCACCGTTTCGACCACGAACGCGAGCATTCCATCGAACTCCAGATCGCCTGGTCCCAGCACGTCTTCGGACGCGACACCCAGGGGCGGTACCCCGCGGTCTTCGCCGCCCTGATCCACGACCCGTGCATCAAGAACGGCGAGAGTTACGACGGGCGAGGGGTAGCGCTCACGCCGTTCATCGACGCCCTGCGCGAGGTGCTCGCCGCGCTGCCCGGACGCACGCTGGTCATCGCCTCGGCCGATCTCAGCCACGTCGGGCCGGCCTTTGGCGACCGCGAGCCGATGGCCGGCGATGATGAGCAGGCCGAGCAGCGCCGCCGGCGCGTCTTCGAGCGTGACCGCGAGATGATCGGCCTGCTGACCGCCGGCAAGGCGCAGGACCTGGTCTCCGCCATGGCCTGGGAGCAGAACCCCACGCGCTGGTGCTCCATCGGCAACCTCATCGCCGCCGTCATGCTCACCCAGCCGTCCTCGGTGCGCCTGCTGAACTACGCCGCGGCCATGGACGAGCAGGGCATGGCCATGGTCAGCAGTGCGGCGATGGTGATGGAGTGAGGCCCGTGCTCCGGAGCGCGGGCCGGTGAACTTCTGGCAGTGGGTCATGATGACCTCGGGGGTCGTCCTGCTCAGCGCGGGCATCTGGTCCCTGGCGCGACTCCGCCGCGGCGACTCGCACGCGTCCTCACCGCTGCCGGACAGTGCCGACACCCCCTCCGCGCCCGATGTCCGCCCAACGCCGCCAGAGCCCGGGCCCCGGTCGCCGGAGTGGAGCACGCCCAGCCGGGTGGCCGTGGGCATCGCGCTGATGCTCGTGGGCTATCACCTGGTTGTGTGGGTCATGCCGGCAACAGCCACCAACCTGCAGGTGCCGCGGTCCGTGTGGTGGGTTGTGCCGCTGACGTGCGTGATCCTCGTGACGCTCAGTCGGGCACTCGATATGTTCGAGGCACGCGCGCGCCCGTAGTGGTTTCCGGGCTTCAGAGCCATCGCTCTCCGTGATCGATTCCCGAACGCGGCGACATCCAGAGGCCGGGTAGTGGCCGGACGGCGTTCTTATAGAATTCTCGTGACGTCAAAGATTATTGTCGTACACCATTGATTTTCTGGGGGGGGGGGGGGGGGGGGGGGGGGGTATTTTCACTCGATAACGTGCTATCTTGAGCCAGATTCTGGAGGGTGTATGCGATCAAGTTCTTCCTTCTTCCCGAGCGTCATCATCGCGGCAGTCTCCAGCCTGGCCTGCGGTGCGGCGAGCGCTGCGAGATCGCAGAACATTCAACCCAATCCCTTCGACTGGCCCGGGGTACAGCCCACAGGGTTCGAGTGGGGCTATCCATTTGAGATTCGCCCTCGAGTCGTCGAGGGTGCCGACGGCTCCCTGTACGCCGTGAGTTCGATGAGAACGACCGTTGAAGGGTGGCACCTCAAGCCCGTGTACCGGGCCGAGGAAGGCTGGGCGCGCGTGATCGGGTTCTTTGTTTGGCCAGACGAGAGTGTCGCCGCCGGCGAAAGCCCACGGGCGTTGTGGTACGTTCGTCCCGAGGACCCATGCGCTACGTGGTCCGTCAAGGCGTTCATCACTGGTACGGCCTGGGACGCCGTGGAATACGTCAAGGCTCAGTATGCCATCGGGCCTGCATCGGACATGTTCTGGGAGATTCCTCGCGAGGCTCCGGACAGTGACACCGGAGAGGGGCCGATCCTGTTTAAGGATGGTCTCTCAGAGACCGACCCCATGCGGCTGATCGCCGACGGCATGGAGTGGTCTGCGGACGTTACCGTGCCCGGTCCGCGGGCGACGTTCCTAGCTCTTCTGCAGGACAGCGGGTACTCGGCGGTTGATGTGCCTTTCGAGCGCAAGGGTGAGGGAAACACCGCGGCCTTTCTGTGGAGGCAGACGCGGTATTATGAACGGACTATATCGGCAGGAACCCTGTCGCCGGGCGAGTGGAGCCAAGTGCTGGATTGGGCCTTCGGTGCTGATCCTGGCGCCCCGTCCCATGGACAGGTGGTGCTTGCGCACTATGGGCCGCAGTCCATCCCGGAGCCGCCCGACAGCGTGATCACACGGCCCTGTCCTCCTCCGGATGGCTTGTGGGATTGTCCGGCATATTACGTAGGACCTTGGTATCCTGTAGGTGAACTTTGCAACTGTACAACAGTTGGGCCGATCCCGTTGCCGCCAAGGGAATATGTCGCGGACGCTGTCGGCGAGATAGTGATCCATATCCCTTTCCCACCACCGATTGGGACGAGGGTTATTTACCGTGTTTCGTCTCATGAGCGTGTTCACGCTCGAGTCTGCGCGTGGTATCGGACGTGCAGCGCTATCTCAGAACGCCAGACGAAATATCGCCTTCGTCCCGATTGTCAGTGGCGCTGGGGATCTGTTCACCGGTCAACGCATCCAGTGACGTTCGGGCGCATGTTCTACTGGGTGACGGGCCCAAACGACCCGTGCACGCCCGAGATGCGCCCGCCCGATTGCCCGCCGGCCACCGAGCCGTGTGGGTTGATGATCCCCATTCAGTGGGTTCCCTGACGGTCTGGAATCTCTGAGTGCACCGTATGCAGGCGTGCTCAGATTGCGGCGCCGCCCCAGGAGTGGAACTCACCGTGTCGTCGGCCGTCAAGGTTCACAGGTCGCCGAGCAATCGGCGCTGAAGAACGACGTGATGAACAGGCTGAAGTCGCCGTTGTCCACGCATCCGTCCGGTCCGGGCGAGGAGTCGGTCTGGGCGATGTCGGCCTCGTTGCAGGCGGTCACCGGCTCCTCGCCGCAGGTTGCGGAGCAGTCGGCGCCGAAGAACGATGCGATGAACAGGCTGAAGTCGCCGTTGTCCACGCAGCCGTCCGGGCCTGGCGAGGAGTCGGTCTGGGCGATGTCGGCAGGGTTGCAGGGGGTCGGACCGCCGCCGGTGTTGACGTTCAGCACGCTCTGCGGGCTGAGCACCACGATTGCCTCATCGCAGCCCCGTCGGACCACCGCGTAGTACGTGCCTGCGTCGGAGAGCGCCGCGGGGTCGATCGTGAGCGTGGCCGTTGTCGCGCCGGAGATCGTGCCGCCGTCGGTGATCAGCGTGTCGGGCGTACCCACTTTGTACCACTCGATGATGTCGCCCGTCAACGCCCCGGTGATCGTGATGCTCGCCGGTTCGCCCTCGTTGATCTTCTGCTGGTCGGGCGAGATCGACACGACGGGGATCGGGCAGGGGACGATCTCCGGCACGCGCCGGATCCCGCGCATCGCGGTGTTCGTCGCGCCCGTGGCCAGTACGCTGAACGCCGACGACGGGCCCGTGTCCACCACGCGCACAAGCTGGTTCCCGGCGGTTGTCGCGTAGATCGTCACACGGCCCAGCGCCGCCGGATGGGTCGGGTAGCCTTGGTCAAACGTGCGGCTGGCCAGTACCAGCCCGCGGCACCCGTTCGCCAGACCGCTGTTGAGCGTGTACTGCAGCGACCACACCCCCGACACCGGGTCGCGCACCCACTTCTGGATGCCGCCGCCGTTGGCGATGGTCCGATCGTCGGCCACATACGCCACGCGGTTGTCCGTCGGGCTCAGGGCCAGGATCGCGAAGTCATACGGTGAGGGGCCCGACGTCGTCGGGAACCCGGGCAGCATCGTCGCGGTCTGGCCGCTCTCCGTCGGCAGGCCCGTGCCCACCTGGGCCAGCCCTTGGAACGCGAGCGACGCGGCCGAGAAGTACAGATTGCCCCGGATGGTCCGCCCGACGCGGATGTTCGCCGGCGAGGTGACCAGTTGCGTCGACGTGGTCGATCCGACCGAGGCGACGTGGCGGATGCCGAAGGTCGGGTTGGACCCCGGCCCGGTGGTATAGAACTGGCTGCCGTCGGGCGAGGACGCGGAGCGGATGTTCTGCGTTGAGTGCGCGTTGGTCAGCGAGGTAGTCGTATCGATGTTGGTCAGGAGGTCGATCCGGGCCACGACCCGGTTCACCGTCGCGGCGGTCGTGCTGACGACGCCCGTCAGCCCAGGGGGCGTGGCATAGCCGGCCATGGAGAACGCCACCCCGTTATCGGAGAGGTTCAGGAACCCCTCGCTGGACGCGGTGCCGCTGAGAGTCAGGGCCCGGTGAGACAATGTGTCAGCGGTCGGCAGTGCGATGCTCCGGACCAGCACGCCGCTGATGGTGTACTCATCGAGAAAGGCGGCGGTGGAGGCCGGCGTCAGCGCCGCGGTGCCATCACCCGCGCGCACGACCACCAGGTTGCCCGGTGTAAATGGGAGCGGCACGCCCGCCCACCCCGATACGCACAGCACTCCAACGGACAGGCATCCGACAACCCGCTTGACTGCACGAATCAACGACATGCGTCATCTCCCTGCTCTAGGCAATCCGCTCGCCGATGGCCCGCTCGCCCAGGAACCCGGGGCATGAGACCGAACGCTGGCCATGCGCGGTCATGTTTCAGAATACTGCCGATCTGTGAGCTGTCTATGCGCAGGGGGTTGATTTCGATCGAAACTTAGGAGTTCCGCCAACTGAACGGCGGGATGTGCCTTCAGACCCATACAGACTCCATCCGAGACCGGTGTTCCTCGGCACTGTGCGATGCGCATGAAAACGCCCTCCGTCGCTCGTGCGTGGAGGGCGTCGTGGTGACTTCTCGGTTTGTTCCCGGAGCACGGTGCTGGCCGCGGGCATGGCTGCACCGCAGCGGCCTGGCCAGCCGTCACTGATCGCAGTTGGCTCCGAAGAAGCTCGACACGAACAGAGCGAAGTCGCCGTTGTCGACCTGGCCGTCGGGGCCGGGCGAGCCGTCGGTCTGGGCGATGTCGGCGTCGCCGCAGGGCGCGGCCGTGCCCGCAGGGCAGAACGCCGAGAAGAAGGCGGTGATGAAGAGAGAGAAGTCGCCGTTGTCGACCTGGCCGTCGGGGCCGGGCGAGCCGTCGGTCTGGGCGATGTCGGCGTCGCCGCAGGGCGCGGCCGTGCCCGCAGGGCAGAACGCCGAGAAGAAGGCGGTGATGAAGAGAGAGAAGTCGCCGTTGTCGACCTGGCCGTCGGGGCCGGGCGAGCCGTCGGTCTGGGCGATGTCGGCGGGGTTGCAGGCCAGCGACGGAGCGGTGAGTGTGTCGAGGGCATCAACGGCGGCGAGGGACTGGATGAGCCCGTGCCCGAAGATGTCGTCGCGACCTGGGGCCCCCAGATCCAGCGCCGAGGAAGTGATGGCCTCGACGATCTGCGCTGCCGTGACGTTTCGATCGGGGAACGCGCTCCAGAGCAGCGCCGCCACACCCGCCACGTGCGGCGTGGCCATCGAGGTGCCCGAGCTGTTGCCGTAGAGTGAGGTCGACTGCGTGGTGACCGACACCGTCGCGGTCACCGGGCCGGCCTGCAGTGTGTTGCCGTCGTTCTGGTTGACCGACACCACCGGGATGGAGATGCTCCCGCCGAGCGTGCCATTGGTCACCGGCGAAGATCCGGTGTTGTTGGCGATGATGACCGCCACGGCGCCCGCGGCCAGCGCGTTGTTGGCCTTGACGGCAAAGGTCAGGGCGGTACCGCCGCTGTCCGTACCGCCGCGTCGGATCGCTGCGATGTTGCCGCTGACCTCCGGTGGGAAGTCATCCGGCGATCCGCCGAACCCGCACCACACGGTCTGCGCCGTGACGCTGCCCGTGCCCGAGCCGGTGAAGATCGCGGAGTTGCGCGTTGTGCTGTTCCACGACACGTTGGAGACCAGCGTCTGTGTCGGCGGTGTGGTCGAGAGAATGTTGACCCCGGGCGCCGCGATGGTGATCGTCGGCCCGAAGTTCGAGAACGAGGCCTTGTTGTTGTTGAAGTCCACCGCCGCCACGTTGATGACTCCCGGCGAGGAGCCGGGGTAGCTCGGGGTGCTGCTGTTGCTGTTCCCCGCCGCGCCGGCCAGGACCACGTTGGCCTCGAAGGCGGCCAGGCACGCATCGTTCAGCGCCTGCGAGAATGCCGTCGAGCCCAGAGACATGCTGATGACCTGTGCGTTGTTCAGGACCGACCACTCGATCCCCGCGACCACGCTCGCGTCGCTGCCGCTGCCGGAGTTGGCCAGCACTTTGCCGATCATCAGGTCGGCCGACGGCGCCACACCGACAACGCCGAACTCGTTGTCCAGGGCCAGCACCGTGCCGGAGCAGTGCGTGCCGTGCCCGTGCAGGTCCTGCACGCCCTGGCCGCTGATGAAACTGGCATTGGCCACGGTTGTGGGCAGGTCGGGGTGGGTCAGGTCAACCCCGGTGTCGAGCACGGAGACCCGGACGCCCGCGCCGCGGTTGCCCAGTTGCCAGACCTGCGGTCCCTGCACCTGCGTTACCCCGGGCGGCAGGGTCTGGTTCATCGCAAACCGGAACCAGTCGCGCTCGGCGTACACAACCGAGGCGTCCACGCGGAGGGCTGCCAGAATCTCATCGTGACGGGCCGCGTCGATCCGAAGGTGGACCAGCCCGGGGACCAGACTGAACTCCCGCTCGATGTGCCCGCCACCGGCCTTGGCGATCGCACCGTCGCGAACCTCCACGCTCGTGCCGGCCTTGAAGCGCACCAGCAGGCTGGAGGGGTCGAACTTCGGTGCCTCGGGCGTGCCGGTGTCCAGCACGCCGTCGGTCAGGGCGACCTGCCCGATCATCCGGTCAGAACTCTCCACCAGCACCGAACGCCCTTCACCCGAGAGCGCGTTCAATCCAAGTTCCGAGCCCTGGGCCGACGCAGAAGACCCGATCACCTTTGGTGCCGAGGCCAGTACAACGGCCGTCCCGGCCAGTACACAGAGAGATGCCGCCATGACGCTCGCGCGGGGGTGTCGCCTCATCACAACTCCTTATGGTCAACGTGTTCGGATCGACGTGCAGGAGGCCCGCCGGCAAGAACGCACATGGGCCGGTTCGAACAGGATGAAAGACCCGCACGAGAAGCGAATGCTCAGGGGTTGTACGCCCTCCCCCGAACCAGGTTCCACGTTCTCGGAGATCTCCAGAGGCGATCCAGTTCGAACGGTCGGAAAATGTCAGGGGCACGCCGCACCGAAGAACGCCGAGATGAAAAGCCCGAAATCGCCGTTGTCAACGCACCCGTCGGCACCCGGTGTGGAATCAGTTTGCGCGATGTCGGCAGGGTTGCACGCCTGCCCGATCGAGTTGGGCGGGTCGCACCATGGGCAATCGGCATTGAAGAAACTGCTGATGAAGAGCGAGAAGTCGCCGTTGTTCACCAGTCCGTCGGGGCCCGGCGTGCCATCGGTCTGGGCGATGTCCGCGGGGTTGCACGGGGCCGGACCCGCGGGCGTGATCGAGCCGTTCAGCGTGAGCGTCAGGGCCGAACCCGCGCCCGCCCCGGGTACCGGCTCGTCGCCCACCAGGATCGTGTACGTGGCGGTGTAAGCGCCCGCAGATCCGGTGGGGGTCAGCGTGGCCGTGAATGAACGTGACGTGCCCGCCACCAGCACCGGCGCCGTGAACGGCTGCAGATCGATCGTGAGCACGCCGGTGTCACCAGAAGGCGTTACGCCCGTCACGATCAGGCCGGCGGTCAGGCCCGGCGTCTGCTCCAGATTGAACAGGTCGATGCTCGTGGAGACCGGCGTCCCGCCCTCATCCGCGCTGCCGAGGTTCACCGTGTGCACGAGTTGCTGGCTGCCGGAGGTCCACGACCCGCGGCTGCGAGCCAGCGCCTGACCCACCACGGTGATCACGTCATCGCCGTCGGCCGAGCCTCGCCCGGGTCCGGCGCTGGTCAGGTCGAGGTTCCGGATGGTCACCGTTCCGTTGACGCTTTCCCCGCCGGGCCCGGCCGGCGCGTTGAGACCGACCGTAATCGTGCGAGTCTGCCCCGCCGCGGAAGTGAACGCGTTGAACGGGCCCTGCAACGAACTGGTCGCCGCGCCCGAGGGTGTTACGGCAAAGTATGTCGGCGTGGTCCCCGCCTTGTTCAACGTGACATTCTGCGACGAGAACGGCGTCCCCGCGATCACCCGTCCGAGATCGACCATTTGAGACGATGATCCATCGCCCGGGATCGTCGGTCCCAGGTACAGCGTGGCCTGGTTCGGGCCCGTGCCGTAGATCGCCCACACCCACTGCGGGTTGTCGATGTACGGGTTGCGGTTGAGGTGATAGGAGGTGTAGATGATGTGATTGCGCCGGCGCTCGGGGGTGGTGGGGGGCTGGGCGTGGTGCCACTCAAGCAGCAATGCCCGATCGCCCATCTGGTTCGATTCTGCCGGCGGTGCACCGTCCACCAGCGTCAGTTCCTCCCAGCGCGTATCCATGTAGAAGATCGCCCGTGCGCACTGCCCCCGGTCGTTGACCCCCGCCACCTGGTCCGGATCCCAGAACACGGCACCGTTCGGCAGCCCGTACGGCTTGTTGCCGCGCGACGAGTTCACCGACGGGTTGCACGGGCGGAGATTGTGCAGGTCCCCGACCAGCGGCGGACTCCCTGCGCCGCGCGACTGGGGCCACATGTGCTCACGGTTCCACGTCACCCCCGAGTCCCACGGCGCCGGCACCGACGCCCCCGTGTAGATCAGCCGGATGTTGCTCGCGTTCAGCGGATCGCGGTCGAGCACCTGCAGCGAGAACCTCGCGTTGTCGTACGCCTGATTGACGTACGGCGTAGAGATCCGCGTCCGGATCGAGGTCTTGCTCGCGCCGTTGGTGCCGATGTAGTACGACCCCGGTGGCAGGTACGGGTCCGCGCCGCCCGGCGGCGGGTTCACCACCAGCGTCGCGATCTCCGTGGGCGTTGTGCCCGTGCTGTCGGTGATCAGGCAGTCATAGTTGCCAGAGTCTGAGAGCGTGGTCGATGTCAGCGTGAGCGTCGGTGTGTCGGCGCCCGTGATGGCTCCCGCGTTCGTCAGCGGAACGCCGTTCCGCCGCCACTGGTACGTCAGCGTGCCGACCCCTGTGGCCTGCGCGCTGAAGCCCGCCGACAGCGGCGCCGTGACCACCTGGTCCGACGGCTGCTGGGTGATGACCGGCCCCGAGGAACCGCTGGACGATGTGACGCTGATGTTGTCGATCGCAAATCCCGATGAGGCACCCAGCGAGCCGCTCTCGCGCCACACCGCCCAGCGCACCTGCACCACAGGTCGGTTGTCGCACGCCGCAGGGAGTGTGATCGTCACGTTCGTCGTGGCCCCGACGACTCCGCCGCTCTGCACATACGGATTGCCGGTCACGGTCGGCAGCGTGGTCCAACCGCCGCTGGTGCCGATCCGGTACTGCGCTACACACCCCACGGCGCGGGTGTTGTTCACCACGTTGATGAGCGTGTACGACAGCGTGATGCCCGCGTGCCCTGTGGTGTCCAGTGCCAGGGCCAGTTGGTTCACGCCGTTCGTCGCGTTGCTGCTCGTCTGCAAGACCAGACGCCCGTTGCCGGTCGTTCCGTCGCCATAGAGCCCGCCGGTTGGCGTCCCGCCGGTCGGCGTGCCACTGAGGATCGGCGCGTTGCCGGTGGGGGTTGACAGTTCCGCCAGTGTCTGCGAGTTGGTCGTGTTCCCGTCGACGCCGTTCCACCCGGCCAGGCCCGCCGGCAGCACGGTGAAGTTGGTCGTCCCGAAGTTCTGCGTGTACGGCAGCGCCTGCGGCACGGGGTTGGTCTGGGCGAACACCGCTCGCGGAGACAACACACCCAGCCATCCCGCCAGGATCGACAGCAGGCCCAGCAGCGGAAGCGCTCGGCTGCTCAGCCGCATCCCCGTCGGTCGAGCGGTGTTCGGAGCGGTTTGGTTCTCGATCGTGGTCTTTCGCGTCAGCAAGCACCGCTCCTTCAGTCCGGGCGTGTTTGTTCGTCCGTGGATTGCAGCCGTTCCCCGGTTCTCATGTGTCTCGCAGGCCGCGTACTCCTCACGGGCTCCTCAGCGACCCCGGAGACCTGCTGGTCGGTCGTGGGCGTGGGCAGGCCCGAACCCTTACCGCGAAGGCCCCGAAGAGGCGCGAGAGCATGGCCTTGGTTCGTTCGATGGAGCGTGGGCAGCGCAGGGTCTCTGTGTCTTCCCCACGCGGCAATACCGGGTAAAGTGTACTCGCGCATGAGCCCCCGGGCCCGCGGTTCCCGACAATCCGGATTTCGGTTCAACCGTGACCTGTGCCTGCGCGCCGTGGCGTCCGGTGATTCTGCTCCTCTGCACGCCATGCCTCCCCGGTTTTCCCAATCTCCCCGACTCCACAGGGTCCCGAATCTACCGGTGAAGAGAGTGGGGGAAGATGTGGTGGGGGAGTCGTCGGGGGATCGGAAGTTCCGGTAAGTCGGACATTCTTGGCATCGTCCTACCCCAGACAGGCGAATGATGTTGCCATGAATCTGCGTCACTCTTCCGCCTTTCAGGGTTTCCGCTGTCTGTTCGTGGCCTGCGCGGTGCTGATGTGCGTGCCGGCCGCTTCGGCCCAGCGCACGCTCTCCAGCGAACGCCTCTGGGTCGACAACTGCCTGCGATGCCACGGCGACCGAGGCCAGGGCGGCGGTGCGGGCACACGCACACTCCTCGAGCCCGACTACTCGTGGCTCGACGGGTCCTCCGACCGCGCGTACTTCAACGCCATCAAGCACGGCGTCCCCGAGTCCGGCATGGAGGCCTTCGGTGAGACCCTCTCCGATGAGCAGGTCTGGGCCTTGGTCACGTACATCCGTGAACTGCAGGAGCAGGACCGCCGACGCCGGGTCGGCTCGCCAATCCCTCCGAGGCGCGAGCCGGTGGTGCGCAGCACGCACTACACCTACACCGTCGAAACCGTCGTCGCTCAGGGCCTGTATGGGCCGTGGGCCGTGGCGTTCCTCCCCGGCGCGAAGGGCCAATGGGACCGCATGATCATCACCGAGCGCGACGGGCGGCTCCGCGTCTGGGAGAATGGCCGACTGTCACCGCCGGTTGATGGCCTTCCCACCATCGTTGCCCGAGGCCAGGGCGGGCTCATGGGCATCGGCGTCCACCCCCGCTACGAGGAGAACGGCTGGATCTACCTGGCCATCACCGATCCCTCCGAGGACGGGCGTCGAGAGATGACCGCCATCGTCCGCGGGAAACTCACCCAGGCCGGTGACCGCTGGACCTGGACCGACAACACCGTCATCTTCAAGGCCCGCCCCGAGCACTACCTCTCACCCGGCGTCCACTACGGCTGCCGCATCGTCTTCCAGAAGCCCGACGCCGCCAACGAGAAGCGCTGGTACGTCTACTTCCCCATCGGCGACCGCGGTCGCATGGAAATGGCCCAGGACCTCACACGCCCAAACGGCAAGGTCCACCGCGTTTTCGATGACGGCTCCGTCCCGTCCGACAACCCCTTCGTCGACGTCCCCAACGCTTACACCTCGATCTGGTCCTACGGCCACCGCAACCCACAGGGCCTCATCTTCGGTCTCGACGGTCAACTCTGGAGCACCGAGCATGGCCCGCGCGGCGGCGATGAACTGAACCTTGTCCTTCGTGCACGCAACTACGGCTGGCCGCTGGTCAGTTACGGCATCAACTACAGCGGCGCCCCCTTCCGCCAGCCCTTCCCCGAGGAACTGACCTCGCCCCCCGCGCCCAACCCCGCCCAGGGGTTGCCCTCCGACATCGTCATGCCCATCATGCACTGGACGCCCTCGATCGGCGCCTGCGGGCTTGACGTGGCACGGCCAGGACCGCTGGGCGAGGCGTTCCCCAACTGGCGAGGGGACTTGCTGGCCGGCGGGTTGTCCGGCGCCAATGTCGACCGCATCCGCATCCGCGACGGGCGCGTGGTTGAGCGGGAGGAGCTCATCCACGGCCTCGGGCGCGTTCGTGACGTGGCCACCGGGCCCGACGGTCGCGTCTACATCGCGCTCAACGGCCCCGACCGTATCATCCGCATCGTTCCGGTCGCCGACGCAGGCGCCAAACCCGCCGGCGAACCAGCGCCGCGGTGACGAGCCACAGCCCTCGCGTCAGGTGCGATTCGTCCCGCGCACGCGCCGGATCATTGCGTCCACGCTCCAAGCCCCAGGTCCGTGCAGCACCAGCGCCACGCCGACCGCGATGATGCACGCATCGCGGACGCTCGCGTCCAGCGCACGGGCCGTCCCCAGCCAGCCCACGCGCTCCCACGACGCCAGCAGCATCGGCACCACCACGGCCAGCGGCAGCCCCGCGCTCAGCCGCGTCAGCAGCCCCGCCCACACGCCGACCCCAAGCCCCGCCATCACCCACCCCAGCGCCTGCACCCAGCCGGGATGCCCGCCCCAGCCTAGCTCGGCCCAGCGCGAAGCGCCGATCCCCCAGCGCACCTCCGCCATCCGCAGCCCGTCCAGTACATACGCCGCCCCCAGCGCCGCCCGCAGCGCAAGCCCGACCAGCGACGGCATCTCCGGCATCGCTCGGATCACCGCGCCCAACGGATGGCCTCGTCCCCGCGCCATGCGCTACCGCCTCCCGCCGCCGGCATTCAGCGGCGGACAGAGCATACATCTTCCGTCCGACTCCCTGCCCCCCGCGGCCCGGACCACTCGACCTGTACTCGCTCCGCGCTATACTGGCGTGACGGTCGCATAGCTCAGTTGGCTAGAGCACAGTCCTCACACGACTGGGGTCACTGGTTCAAGTCCAGTTGCGACCATTCGGCAGGATTCCGCCCCGTACCGTACCCGCCCAAAGCCGCTTTTTCCCAGCGTTTCCGCGTTCGGCGTGGAAGCCCGCGGGATCGTGCGGGCGCGTGCGTGTTGGCGCAATTGCTGGTTGCTGTGTTGGCGAGTGTGTTGACGCCTCCACCTGCCGCTCGGTGCCCGCGGCCAGGTCGGTGTGACTGTCTCGATCCTTCAGGTCGTGCTGGACCGCGATCAGCGGGGAGTGTCCATCACCGCCGCCGCCTCACCCGCCTTGCCCCGCCACGCCGGGCCCCGACGGCTGGGTCGACAACGGCGATTTCGGCGCATTCATCTCATCCTTCTTCGTCGGCTGCCCGTGAGTGGCGGGAGTTGGGGCAGTTGCCGGGGCGTTCGCGTACTGTTCCGCCATGACCAGGCGAGCCGCCGTCATCTGCGCGTTGCGAACACCGATCGGTCGATATGCCGGCGCGCTCTCGTCGGTACGCCCGGATGACCTGGCGGCGCTGGTGATCCGCGAGATGATCGCGCGGAGCCGTATCGACGCGGCGCTGGTGGATGATGTGTACTTTGGCGCGGCCAACCAGGCCGGCGAGGACAACCGGAACGTCGCCCGCATGGCCGCCCTGCTGGCGGGACTACCGGTAAGCGTGCCCGGGACCACCGTCAACCGCCTGTGCGCATCGGGGCTGGAAGCGATCAACATCTCGGCCCGCATGATCGAGGCTGGCCATGGCGACGTCTTCATCGCCGGCGGGGTCGAGTCGATGAGCCGTGCACCGATGGTGCTGAGCAAGTCCCGCGCGGCGTTCGACCGCGAGCAGGAACTGGCGGACACCACGATCGGTTGGCGCTTCGTGAACCCGCGCCTGGCCGCGGTGCACCAGCCGTACTCGATGGGCCAGACCGCGGAGCATGTCGCCCGCGAGTACCGCATCTCCCGCGAAGATCAGGACCGCTTCGCGCTGGCAAGCCAGTCCAGGTGGGAGGCCGCGCACCGGGCCGGCCGGTTCGGTGACGAACTTCTGCCGGTCGAGATCCCCCAGCGCAAGGGGGAGAAGATCGTCGTGACGGTCGATGAGCACCCGCGCCCAGAAACCACGCTGGAACAACTCGCCAAACTCCGTCCCGTGTTTGTCAAGGAGGGTGAGTCGGGCACGGTGACGGCGGGGAACTCCTCGGGCGTGAACGACGGCGCCGCGGCCCTGCTGCTGGTGGAAGAGTCGCGTGCGGCCGCGATGGGGCTGCGGCCCATCGCGTTCGTCGGCGCCAGCGCCTCGGCGGGGGTGGACCCGGCGCACATGGGCATCGGGCCGGTTCCCGCCACGCGCAAGGCGCTGCAGCGGGCCGGGATGTCGCTGTCGGACATTGGGCTGATCGAACTCAACGAGGCCTTCGCCGCGCAGGCGGTGGCCTGCATCCGCGAACTGGGGCTCGATGAGACCCGCGTCAACGTCAACGGCGGAGCGATCGCGATGGGACACCCGCTCGGGTGCACCGGCGCCCGCATCGCGGCCACGCTCGTGCACGAGATGGGGCGGCGCGGGGTGCGGTACGGACTGGCCACGCTCTGCGTGGGCGTCGGCCAGGGGCTGGCGACGGTCTTTGAGCGTGCCTGAGCCAGCGGCCCGACGCTCCGTGATCAGGGCGTGGCGGCGATCTTGCGGAAGCCCGACCGGAGGGCCTCGATCAGCGCGTCGATCTCGGACATGGTCATCGGCGTGGAGAGCGCGACCGAGCCCGAGTTGATGAGGATGAAGCCGGCATCGAACATGTGGTTCAGGAAGGCCTTGAGCCGGGCGTTCTCCTGCGGTGCCAGGTAGGCCTCTCGGTAATTCCGCGGCGGCGCGGGCTTGAAGTGAACGCGGAACATCGAGCCGGCGCCGGTGACACTCGCCACCACGCCCGTCTCGCGGATGGCCTCTTCGGTGCGTTTCATGGCGACGCGGGCCATGTCGTTGAGCCGATCCACCGCGGCGCGGTCGAACTTCTGCATCGTGATCAGCCCCGCGCCGACGCTGACCGGGTTGGCCGAGAACGTGCCGGAGTGCGGGAAGACGTAGCGCGGAGAGCGCGGGTTGAGTACGTCCATGACCTCGGCGCGCCCGGCGATCGCGCCGATGGGGAATCCGCCGCCGATCATCTTGCCCAGCGCGGTCAGGTCCGGGCTCACGCCGTACTGCTGCTGCAGCCCGCCGTAGCACGATCGGAACGTGATCACCTCGTCGATCAGCAGCAGCACGCCGTTCCGGGCCGTCCAGTCGCGGAGCGCCGTGACGTACGACGCTTCGGCGGGGTTGAGCCCCACGCGGTGGGGCATGAGGTCGATGACGACGCACGCGAGCCGGTCCTTGACGCGGTCGAGCAGCGCGATCGTGCGGTCGGTGTCGTTGAACGGAATGACCACGACCTCATCGACCGCCGACGCCGGGGTCCCGTGCACCAGCGGGATGCGACCGGGCTCGCCGGGGCTGCCCCAGTTGGCGGGCGTGGGGGCCTGGCTGACCTCCAGGTAGTCGTAGCCGCCGTGATAGGCTCCCTCGGCCTTGGCGATCATCGGACGCCCGGTGAAGGCGCGGGCGACCTTCACGCCGACCATCAGGGCCTCGGTCCCGGAGTTGACAAATCGCAGTTTCTCGAACCCCGGGTTGCGTTCCCTGAGATGCTCGGCGCAGCGGATCTCGACCTCGGTGGCGACGCTGAACGCCGTGCCGCGCCGGAGCTGCTCGGTGACGGCGCGGATCATGTCCACGTCCGCGTGCCCGTGGATGAGCGAGGCCATGTTGTTGGCGAAGTCGATCCGCGTGACCCCTTCAACATCGGTCAGGCGGCATCCCGCCCCCCGGTCGACGTACAGCGGGTGCGGGTCATGGAGGGCGGCGTTGCGGCTGACGCCCCCGGGCAGTATGGCCAGAGCCCGGTCGTACAGGGCGGCGCTGCGAGTCATTTCAACATGTGTGCTCATGGCCTGCGTGCTCATGGGTTGTTCCGGTGCGGAGGTTCACCTGCGAAGCAGTGGGGCGCCCGTGCGGGCCTGCACATATTCGAACTCCACCCCCGGGCTCAGTTCGACCAGCGAAAACCCGGCGGGCGTGACGTCGATCACGGCCAGTTCGGTGTACACACGCGTGACCACACCCCGCCCGGTCAGCGGGTACGTGCATCGTTCGACGAGCTTGGCCTCGCCGTTCTTGGTGCAGTGCTGGGTGATGACGTAGACGGACTTGACGCCGGCCACCAGGTCCATCGCGCCCCCGACCGCGGGGATCGCGTCGGGCTCTCCGGTGGACCAGTTCGCCAGGTCGCCGTTGCAGGCCACCTGCATCGCGCCAAGAACCGAGAGGTCGAGGTGGCCGCCGCGGATCATCGCGAAACTGTCCGCGTGGTGGAAGTACGCCGCACCGGGGAGGGCCGTGACGTGGCGCTTGCCCGCGTTGATCAGTTCCGGATCGCCCGCGCCCGTCTCGGGCGAAGGCCCCATGCCGAGCAGGCCGTTCTCGGTGTGGTAGATCAGCGTTCGGCCCTCGGGGACGAACCGGGCCACCAGCTCAGGGATGCCGATCCCGAGGTTCACATAGGAGCCGTCCGGGATGTCCAGCGCCAGGCGCCGGGCCATATCGTCCCTGCTGCGCCCGATCTCTGCGGTGTGGGGGCTCATGGATAGGTCGCTCCCGCGGCGACGAGTTCGGACTCGTGCGCCGGTGTGGGCACTTCAACGACGCGGTCCACGAAGATCCCCGGCGTGACGACCGCCTCGGGGTCGATCTGCCCGGGCTCGACCACCGAGCGGACCTGTACGATCGTGACCTTCGCGGCCATGGCCATGATCGGGCCGAAGTTGCGGGCCGTCTTGTTGTACACCACGTTTCCGTGGGTGTCCGCGCGGTGCCCCTTGATCAGCGCGAAGTCCGCCCGGAGCCAGCGCTCCATCAGGTACTCCTTGCCGTCGAAGGTGCGGAACTCCTTGCCCTCGGCCAGGGGCGTTCCCACCGCCGCGGGCGTGAAGAAGGCGGGGATCCCGGCCCCGCCGGCCCGGATCCGCTCCGCGAGGGTGCCCTGCGGGACCAGTTCCAGCTCGATCCTGCCGCGCCGGAACAGGTCGGGGAAGACCGTCGAGTTGCCGCTCCGGGGGAAGGAGCAGACGACCTTGGACACACGCTCGGCCTTGAGCAGCGCGGCCAGACCCACTTCACCGCTGCCGGTGTTGTTGCTGATGACCGTCAGTCCCCGGGCGCCGTGGTCGATCAGCGCGTGGATCAGTTCGACGGGGCTCCCCGCCTCGCCAAACCCTCCGATCATCACGGTCGCACCGTCGGGGATGTCGGCGACGGCCTCACGGGGCCCCTTGACTCGTTTGTCGATCATCGTCGTGTGCCGCTCAGTGCATGCTCAGGGTCGCGGCATCCTTCACACGAGAGTAGTCGTAGAGGCCGGCCTCGTCGAACAGCACCCGGTCCTCGTAGTCATTGAACCAGAGGGCCTTGGGGTTTCGACCCACGATGCACACCTTGCCGCGGTCGGGGGCGCTCCCGAAACTGCGGAGCAGCTTGAAGATCAGCACGCCGTGCTCGGCGCCGGGGAGCCCGGGGATGGGCTCGTTGGTGACGGCGACGACCTCGGTCTTGCCCTTGTAGTGCGTGATGGAGAGCCGGGCGTGCGCCTCGACGCCGGAGAGCCCCTTCTGGGATTCGTTGAGAATCTGCCAGGCGAGCTCGATCGGCACGTTGAACGCCCGGTACGCGACGATGTCCCGCCCGCAGAAGAAGTAGTGGTTCTCCGCGCCGATCCGCTTGATCTCCCGCTGCATGGTGCGCAGCGCGTCGGGGTCGTCGTTGATGTCGCGGATGATCGGCGTCTGGTTCTCCACCGTGATCCACCCGCGCGCCAGCACCCCGCGCATCGCCGCCTCCGTGTCCGGGACCCACCGGAAGAAGCCCTTCTCGTCCTGCACGTACTCGCCCGCGTCGTTCTTGACCAGGAACTCGTCGGGGTGCTCGAAGTGCACCATGATGTGCACGCCGACCTCGGGGTAGGTCTCGTGGAACGCGTCGAGCATCGCCAGGAACGTCTCGTCGAACCGCTTGGGATAGAACGCCATCTCCTTGGTCCCGATCCGGATCGACTCGATCCCGCACTCGGCCAGCGCCGCCAGCCACGCCGCGAGCTTCGAGTTGTTCAGCACCATCGGGTCACCGCCGGAGAGCAGGATCTCGCGGAGTTTCTCCCGCCCCGAGTCGGGGTGGCGACCGCCGTTGGCGGCGACCTTGGCGTTGAAGTCGCGGATGTACTCGGTGACGGCGGGGATCTCCGCCAGCCCCTTCTTGGCGATCGTCCCGTCCTTGCGCTGGATCTCCTTGCGGGCGATCAGTTCCTCGCGGTAGCAGAACCGGCAGTGGGCCGAGCAGGTCGAGACGGTGTAGAGCAGGCCCATCTCGTACTTGTGCAGCATGCCCTCGACCGGGCTGTAGTCCATCTGGTGGCCGGGGTCCTCCGACCCCGCCAGATCCAGCGTCTCGTCGGGGCTGGCCTTCACCAGCCGCTGCATCGGCTTGCTCCGGGTCGCCAGGTCGAAATAGTGCCGCGTGACCTTCACCGGCATGCGCTTCTCGACGTCGCGCGGCGTCCCCTTGAGGCCCCCCAGCTGCACCAGTTCCTCGCGGCTGTAGAAGCCGCTCATGTCCGCCGGCGCCCGCTCATCGATGAACGGCGCCAGGCCGTTGATGATCTCGCGCTTGTACTGCGCATCGACCACGCGCTCCAGGAAGCGGCGCTCGCGATCGGTCTGGACGTACTCAAAGGTTGACGGCATTGACGGTTCCTCCCGGGCACGCGGGGCGTGCTGTTGACCCGGACCCGTCCCGCGACGGCCCGCGCACCACCCGCCCGGCCCGACACCAGAGTCTACTTGATGCACCGGCCCGGGCCCACCGTTCTCCGACCGGGTGTCTCCGATCGTGTCCGTCCGGGCCGGGGCGGCACGCGCCACGTCCCCGGGTGTGTGGATCCGCCGGGGGCATCAGGCCGGAGGTTCCTTCGGCAATAACCCCCCGCCGGGTCCACGATCGGCCCACCCCGCGCCCCAGGGGTGCCGCCGGATGGTCCTTGCCGGGCCCGGGGGCCCCGATGGGCCGCGCAGCCCGGTCAGAGACCGAATAAACGGGTCAACGCTCCGTGCTCCGGGCTGATGGACGACCCCCGCGGGGACCCTGAAGGTCCGCGGAGGAGCGGTCCGTCCAGGCCGCCGGCGGGTGAGGGGCCGGGCCGGAGCGCCGGCGTTATGATGCGGGGAGCACCCCGTGCGATGCACGGTCCGGCCCTGGCGCACCGCGCCCCCCCGTCCGCGCTCCGTGCCCGTCCGCACCCGACCCGACCGGCGGGTGGGTGCTCGGGGTGTGTGCCTTGGCCGCGGTGCACGGCGGCCACCCGCCGCCCGGCGGACTGTTTCAGACCCCGGAGTGCCGATCCGTGACCAGCAACCCCCTCCACGCCCGCCCGTCCTCCCGAAACCCCGCCGCGCCGCTGGTGGCCTCGACGCCGCAGGAGGCCGTCGAGCCGATCCGCAGCGGCATGACGGTGTTCGTGCACGGCAGCGCGGCCACGCCGGTCCCCCTGCTGGACGCCCTGGCCGCCCGCGAGGACCTGCGCGACGTCACGCTGGTTCACCTGCACACCGAGGGGACGAGGTCGTTCGTCGAACCGCGCTGCGCCGGGCGGCTGCGGTCCTGCTCGCTGTTCACCGGCGCCGAGGCGCGGCCGGCCGTGCGCGAGGGCCGGGCCGACTTCGTGCCCGTCTTCCTCTCCGACATCCCCGCCCTCTTCACCTCGGGCCGCATCCGCCTCGACGCGGCGCTGGTGCAGCTCTCCCCCGCCGACCGCCACGGCCTGCACACCCTGGGCACCTCCTGCGACGCCGCCCGCGCCGCGGTCGACGCCGCCCCGCTGGTGATCGCCGAGGTCAACGCCCGCATGCCCCGCACCCACGGCCACACCGCGGTCCACCCGCGGGCGCTGGCGCGGGTGCTCCACACCGACCGCCCCCTGCCGCAGCGCCCGCCGGCGGAGGTCGGCCCCGTCGAGCGCCGCATCGGCGAGCTGGTGGCCGGCCTGGTGGACGACGGCGCCACGCTGCAGATGGGCATCGGCGCCATCCCCGACGCGGTGCTGTCCTGCCTGGGCGGCAAGCACGACCTGGGCGTCCACACCGAGATGTTCTCCGACGGCCTGGTCCCGCTCATCGAGGGGGGCGTGGTGACCAACCGGTGCAAGGCCGTCCACCCGGGGCGGACCGTCTCCAGCTTCCTCTCCGGATCCCCGCGCCTCTACGACTTCGTGCACGAGAACCCCCTCGTGGAACTGCACGGCTGCGACCGCACCAACGACACCGCCCTGATCCGCAAGAACCCGCGCGTCACCGCCATCAACAGCGCCCTGGAGGTCGACCTGACCGGGCAGGTCTGCGCCGACTCGATCGGCCACGGCATCTACTCCGGCATCGGCGGGCAGATGGACTTCATCCGCGGCGCGGCGCTCAGCCCCGGCGGCAGGCCGATCATCGCCCTCCCCTCGACGGCGTGCGGCGGGCGTCTCTCCCGGCTGGTCGCCGAACTCAAGCCCGGCGCGGGCGTGGTGACGACGCGCGGGCACGTCCACTGGGTCGTCACCGAGCACGGCGCGGTGAACCTGTGGGGCCTCAGCCTGCGCCGCCGCGCCGAGGCGCTGGTCGGGATCGCCCACCCGGACTTCCGCGCGGAACTGGCCCGCGCGGCGGCGGGCCTGCGCCACTACCCCCTCACCGCGTGAGCCCGCCTCCCCGCCCCGGGGCGGGGAGGCGGGCTCACGCGGTCAGGGCCGGAGGAAGACCGCCACGTCCGCCGACCCGGCCCGCAGCGTGACGCGGCGCCCGTCGATCCGCACCGTCCCGGCGCGCTCCAGCGCCGCGAGGAACTCGACCTCCAGGTCGTTGGCCCCTGGCGGCCCGGCCATCCGCGTGGAGGCGATCGGCCCCGGCGACCAGGCCCCGCGCCCCAGCGCCTCGGCGTCGGCGCGGCCCGCGTAGCGGTTCACGCCCGACTGCCCGGAGAACCGCCCGTCGGCCTCGACCCGCAGCGTCGGCGTCCGCGCCCCGACGCGCGCGACCCGGTCGGCCACGGGCGCGCCGTTGAGCTCGGCCAGCGGCAGTTCGCCCATGTCCCAGAGCGCCGGGGCCCCCGGCACGGCCCCGCCCGGCTCGGGGGGCCGGGGTGACGGCGCCGCGCACCCGGCGACGATCATGACGCCCAGCCCCGCCGCCAGCCCGGCGACCGCCTTCAGCGCGGCCCGGCGGGCGCGGGGGGAGGTGCGGCGGGGTCCGGTCGTGTCGGTCGAGGGCATGGGGAGGCTCCGGGTGGGCTGGTCCGCCGGAGGATACACGCCGGGACCGGGACCGCTCGGAAGAGACAACCGTCGGACGAGGAGTTCCTTCCATCGCACGAACGTTTCATGAAGGCCGCGTGGCGTGGATGGAGTGAACTCTGAAGATCGTGTGGATATGTGCGATCGTGCGACGATCAGCGCCCATCGTGAGGCCATGTGCGGCGATATAATGCCAATCTTCTGGTTTGCTTCGTAGTTGTTCGGGCTCTGTGAAGGGTGTGCACAGCACTTTGCTGCCTTGCAAAGGTCCTGCGCTGCCTTGCACAGGTCCTGCGCGGCCCTGCAACGGTCCTGCGCGGCCCTGCAACGGTCCTGCGCGGCCCTGCAACGGTCCTGCGCGGCCCTGCAACGGTCCTGCGCGGCCCTGCAACGGTCCTGCGCGGCCCTGCAACGGTCCTGCGCGGCCTTGCAAAGGTCCTACGCTGCCCTGCACAGGTCCTGCGCGGCCCTGCAAAGGTCCGTGGGCGCCACCCAACAGACCCCTGCACCGCTCCTTATGCACCCTGCGGGTGAGTCCGACGCCGGACATGCCCACCAACCCGCCGAGGGTCTTCGTCGCGTGCGGGGCGCGGTGTGGGGGGTGGGGTGTGGGGCGTGGGGTGTGGGGGGGGGTGGGGGGGGTTAGGTTGAGGGGTCGCGGCCCATGGCCAGCACCGCCGACAGCGCCAGGAAGGCGGCGTACATCGCCAGCAGGATGCCCCCCTCGATCCGCGAGACCGTCCGGCCGGTGGTCCGGCTCATGGGGATCAGCACCACCGCCAGCACCGCCATCGTGATCATCGGCACCGCGAACGGCCCGGCCATCCCGCCCACCTCCGGCGGGGCGATGAGCCCGGCGATCCCGAAGATCGCGCAGACGTTGAAGAGGCACGAGCCGATCGCGTTGCCCATCGCCAGGTCCGACTGGCCCATCCGCACCGCCATCAGCCCGGTGATCAGTTCCGGCAGCGTCGTGCCGATCGAGACGATCGTCACGCCGATGATCGCCGGCGGCACCCCCAGCCCCGCGGCGATCCCCACCGCGCCGTCGCTGGCCAGCGAGCCGCCGTAGCCCAGCAGCGGCAACCCCACCGCGAAGCACGCCGCGATCGCCGGCCACCCCAGGGCGCGCTCGATCCCGGGCGGGCCGTCGTCGTTGCCCCCCGCCTTCGCCTGGGCCTCGGCCTCAGCGCGGCGCTCCAGCCGTGCCGCGGCGCTCTCCCGCACCGCCGCGCGGATCGTCCAGCCGCTGTAGACCGCGAAGACCCCCAGCAGCGCCGCCGCCGTCCACCACGGCAGCCCCACGCTCAGCCCGACGCCCGCCACCAGGCACAGCAGCACCGCGTTGAGCACCAGTTCGACGCGGATGATCCGCACCTCGACCAGCAGCGGGCGGATCAGGGCGCACAGCCCCAGCACCAGCCCCATGTTGCAGATGTTCGCGCCGACCACGTTCCCCAGCGCCAGGTCCCCGCGGCCCTTGCCCGCCGACACCAGGTTGAGCGCCAGCTCGGGTGCCGACGTTCCCCAGGCCACCAGCGTCAGCCCGATGAGCAGCGTCGAGACCCCCAGGCGTGTCGCGGTGCTCACCGCCCCGGCGATGAGCAGCCTCCCGCCGGCCAGCAGCAGCACCATCCCCCCCGCGAGCATCAAAGCGTCTGTAAGCATGAGCGGATCCTTGGCCGCGGGGCGGCGTCATCGCAGGGCGTGTTCGTTCGGCTCGGCGCGGACGGCCTGTCCGTCGCTGCGCAGCCACACCTCGGTCTGCGGGAAGGGGATCGGGATCTGCTCGCGGTCCAGTTCGCGCTTGATCGCGACCAGCAGTCTGTCCCGGTTGGGCCAGAACTCCGAGGTGCGGAACCACACCCGCACCGACCACTCCACCGCGTGCGTCCCCAGGTTCATCAGCAGCACGTCCACGGGCCGGGACGGCTCGCGCGCCTCCATCGACTCGGCCGCGCGGCGCAGCGCCGCCCGCGCCCGGTCCACGTCGCTGGCGTACGCCGTTCCCACCGCGATGTCGCAGCGGCGCAGCGCGTGGTGCGTCATGTTCTCGACGACCCCGTTGGTGATCTGCCCGTTGGGGATGATCAGCCGCCGGTTGTCGCCCGTGTCGATCTTGGTGTTGAACAGGTCGATGTCGTCGACCTTGCCGATGATCCCCGCCACCTGCACCACGTCGCCGATCCGGAACGGGCGCAGCACCAGCAGCATGATCCCCGCCGCCAGGTTCGACAGCGACCCCTGCAGCGCCAGGCCGATCGTCAGCCCCGCCGCGCCGATCAGCGCCGCCATCCCCGTGATGCTGAACCCGAAGAACCCCAGGCTCGCCACCAGCGCCATCACCAGGATCACCCACTTGGCGAAGTTCCCCAGGAACCGCCCGAGCGTCTGGTCGACCTGCGGGCGGTCCAGCATCCGCCCGATCGTCCGCCGCACCCACGCCCCCAGCATCCACGCCGCCGTCAGCAGGATCAGCACCGCCATCACCCGCCCGCCCCACTCGATGGCCGTCTTCGTCGCCCAGATCGTCAGTTCCGCCGGGTCCACCACCGGCGCCTCCGGCGCTGGCCCGGCGGGCGCGGGGAGGGCCGAGGACCCCTCCGCGGCGGGAACGGTGGGGGGGGCCGGGGGCGGGAGCGGAGCGGGGGGAGTGGGAGCGCTGGTCGGGGCGAACATGCGGGCGGTCCTGGTGCACGCGCGCGGCGGGAGGCCGGCGGCCGCGCCGGCGGGCCCGTCACGGGGGGCCGGCGGCGGGGTGCAACCATACCCGCGCGCCGCCCGCGGGGTCGCCCCGCCGATCAGGGATTCCGCCGCAGCGCGAGGGCCTCAGGCCGAACCGGCCCGCACCGGCTCGCTCTTCCCGGACCCGTTGGGCACGCTGGTCAGCGGCGAGCGCGACTGCACCAGCGCGACCAGGAAGTCCGCGGCCCAGCGGTAGATGTTGTTCTCCATCACCTGCTGGTACATGCGCCCGAGGCGCTCGCGTCGCTCGGCGTCGCTCATCTCCACCGCCTGCCGGATCGCGTCGGCGAAGCCCTCCGTGTCGTAGGGGTTGACGATCAGCGCATCGCCCAGGTCGCGCGCCGCCCCGGCGAACTCCGACAGGATCAGCACGCCGTCGCCGGGCGCGCCGGGCTCGCCCTGGGCCGCGATGTACTCCTTGGCCACCAGGTTCATCCCGTCGTGCAGCGAACTGACCACGCAGACCGACGACATCCGCAGGAACGCGTAGACCGTCGGCCCGTTGTGGTGGTCCACCAGGAAGTGGATCGGCTTCCAATCGCCGCTGTCGGCCTTGAACTTCCAGTTGATCGCGTCCGCCAGCGTCTCCAGCTCGCCCACCAGGTCCCGGTAGCGGGGGATGTGCGTACGGCTCGGCGCGCCCAGCTGCACGAACGTCAGACGCCCGCGGTGCTCCGGGTGCCGCTCGAAGAACCGCTCGATCGCCCGGAACCGCTCCGCGATCCCCTTGGTGTAGTCGATGCGGTCCACGCCCACCGCCAGCGGCCCGTCCCCGAGCCCGTACCGCTCGCGCAGTTCGAGGCACTGCGCTTCCAGCTCCTCCCCGGAGACCACGCCCTTCTCGCCCCACGGCTGAACGCTGATCGGGAACGGGCGCACGTACGCCGTATGCCCCTGCAGCTCCGCCGAGAAGCGGTCCCAGTCGAGTTTGGCCTCCACCATCCGGTCCACGGTGTCCAGGAAGTTGTTGCAGTGCTGCTGGAGGTGGAACCCGATGAGGTCCGCCCCCAGCATCCCGCGCAGCAGTTCCGCGCGGAACGGGCAGATCCGGAACGCCTCCGCGTTCGGCCAGGGGATGTGCCAGAACAGCCCGACCGTCAGGTCCGGGCGGCGCTGCTTGAGCATCCCAGGCACCAGCGCCATCTGGTAATCCTGCACCATCACCACCGCCGACTCATCGCCGATCTCCTCCAGCACCGCGTCGGCGAACCGCTGGTTCGCCCGCACGTACTGGTCCCAGTCCGTCGCGCGGAAGAGCGGGCGCTCGTGCGTCAGGTGGCACAGCGGCCACAGCCCCTCGTTCGAGAACCCGTAGTAATACCCCTGCTCCTCCTCCTTGGTAATCCACACCCGGCGCAGCGTGTAGCGCGGGTCACCCGGCGGCACCGGGATGCACCCCGACGCGTCCGCCGTCACCTTGTCCGCGTCGCCCGCCCCGTGCGCCACCCACAGTCCGCCGCACGCCTTCAGCACCGGGTCCAGCCCCGTCACCAGCCCGCTGGCCGGCTGCACGACGCGCGGCTTGCCGTCCTTGAACTGGTGCATGTACGGCTCGCGGTTGCTCACGACCACCAGCGTCTGGTTCCCCAACGACGCCAGCGCATGCGCCTTGAGCCGCTCGCGGTCCCAGAGCTTGTCCGACCGCGTCAGTTCCTCGGCCGTCTTCCGCTCCTGCAACTTCGACGCCCGGAACGACGCCGCCAGGTGCGCGCTCTCATCGGCCAGGCGACGCACCGGGATGTTCCGCGGCGGGTTCTCCGGGCTGCTCCCGAACCGAAGCCGGCGCATCCACTCCGCCAGCGCGTGCATCGGGCGTTCAAACAGCGTCCACACCAGCCCGCTGGTCAGGATGAACAGCACCCCGCCCACCGCCAGGGCCAGTGTCAGCCCGTGGAGCATGCCCCGCGTCAGTCGCCCCTCCAGGTACACCGCGTCGTGCAGCGCCACCAGCACCCCTGCCGTCTCGCCGCGGCCCACCGGCGCCGCGTAGACGTGCGTGACCTCGGATGCCCCCCGCACGACCTCGTGCACCTCCTCCCTGTTTCGCAGCGCCGTCTTCGCTACCGGCAGCAGCACGCGCTCGTACTCCTCCACACCCTTGCCCGCGCTGACCAGCGTCAGACCGTCGTTCTCGCCGCGGTAGACCGCAAACCCCAGCAGACGCGACGTTCCCTCCAGCCGGTCACCCACCACGCTCTCCAGCTGCTCCGGCGTGGCGTTCAGTGCCTGCGCCGCCATGGCCTTGTTCCGCTGGACGAGTACTCCCGCGCGCCGGTCCAGGTCCTCCACGCCGCGCGTGTACTCCGCGCGCACCATGACCCACACCACCCCTCCCGTGCCCACCGCGGCCAGGAACGCCACGACCAGCCCCAGCCCGATCGAGCGCGACAGCGAGATCTTCCGCGTGCTCATGATGGTCCTCCTGACACGGCCCGCTCCGCCCCCACGCCTCCGGCCCCGCCGGCTTCTCCACCCGCCCCGCCGTACAGCCGGTCCAAAGTCACCGCGGCGTTGATCACCGCCAGGTGCGAGTACGCCTGCGGGATGTTGCCCAGCGCGATCCCGTACTCCGGCTCGAACTCCTCGGCCATCAGGCCCGTCGGGCCCATGCGGCTCAGCAGCGACTGGAACAGCAGTTCGGCCTCCCCGCGTCGTCCGCTCAGTGCCAGCGCCTCGATGAGCCACCCGGTGCATAGGTGGAACGTCCCTTCGCGGCCCGGCAGTCCATCGTCAAACCGGTAGCGGTACACCCCCGCCCCGCACGTGAGCCGTTGCAGCACCACGTTCATCGTCCCCTGGAACCGCGGGTCGCGCACATCTACCAGTCCCGTGAGCCCGACCGTGAGCGCCGACGCGTCCGGCTCGCAGGTCTCGTAACTCCCGCAGAAGCCCCCCAACGCCTCCTTGTACCCGTGCGTCAGCACGTCCTCGCGGATCTCATCCCGCAGCGCTTCCCACATCCGGTTCACGCGGCCGGTGACGTGCTCATGCACCAGCAGCGCCCGGTCCACCGTGTGGAAGCACATCACCTTCGTGTGCACGTGGTGCTCCGGCCGCGCACGCACCTCCCAGATCCCGTGGTCCTGGTCGCGCCACCGCGACGCCACCGCCTCGACCATCGCCCGCGTCATCCGCCAGTGGTCCGGCGAGATCGGCGCACCCCGTTCCACCAGCGACGCGACCAGGTCCGCGATCGGCCCGAACACATCCAACTGCACCTGCTGCGCCGCCGCGTTGCTCAGGCGTACCGGACGGCTTCCCCCGTACCCCGACAGGTGCCCCAGTTCCGCTTCCGAGCCCAGACCCTGCCCGTCGACAAGGTAGATTGGGCGCAGCCGGTCAGGGCTTTCGCACCGGTCCAGCACGCCGCCCAGCCAGTCCAGCAGGCGCATGGCCGTCCCCGTGTTCCCCAGGCGCACCAGCGCCCGCGCGGCCATCGCCGCGTCGCGCGGCCAGCAGTACCGGTAATCCCAGTTCCGCACTCCGCCCAGATGTTCCGGCAGGCTCGTCGTCCCGGCCGCCGCGATCGCGCCCGAAGGCCCGTGCACCAGCGACCGGATCATCAGCGCGCTGCGCTTCACCTGCTCCGCCGCCACGCCCGGCAGGTTCAGCGACCGCGCCCACGTACTCCAGAACTTCACGGTGCCCTGGCGACGCGCCGGCTCGTGCACCGGGTGCGCCCGCCGGTCCGCCGAGCCCGCCCTCAACTCCAGCACCACGGCCCCTTTCGACGGATCCACCACCGCCTCCGCCGTCTGGTGCGGGCCTTCCTCGATCAGGCGCCATTCCACTCCCGGCGCGTAGAGCAGCAGGGGGTCGGCGCTGCCCTCGATCTCCAGCCCGTGCGGTTGCAGCGACAGGCGCGTCGGCACGCGCCCGAAGTCCAGCCGCGGCGCAAACCGCACCACGCACCGCGCCGTGCCCTCGATCACCCGGATCAGGTCGCTCCGCCCCGACCGCTGGAACGCACGCCCGAACCCGCAGTCCAGGTAGTCGATCACCTCGCACCCGCGCCACTTCGTGCGGAGCACCATCGAGTCCGGCTCGTACGACTGGCTCGGCGCCTCGGTCTCGCCCTCGGGCCACACCTCGAAGTACCCGGCCGGAGGGCCGTCGAGCAGTTCCGCAAAGATCGCCGGTGAATCGATGCGCGGCAGGCACAGCCACACCACACGCCCGCGCGGCGAGACCACTCCCAGCGTGCGCTGGTCCGACAGCACCGAATGCGCCTCGATCGGCGTCAGGCTCAGCCCGCGCAGGAACTCCTCACGCGCTTCGCACAGCCGCTCCAGAAGCCGCGACACACCCTCGACGTTCTCCACCCGGAACCGGGCCCGCGTGTCCCCCGCCCCCACCTTCACCGGCAGGTCCAGCATCCCCATCACGCCGAACGCGTGCTCATCGGTCAGGTCGTCCCCGATGAACACCGTTCCCGTCGCGCCGCACTTGTGACGGATGCGCAGCAGCCCGTCGCCCTTGGTGGCCTTGTCGGCCAGGTACTCGACCACCATCGAGCCCATGCGACGGGTCAGGTCCGGCAGGTGCTCCTCTAGCGCCGTGACCTGCGCCACCGCCTCACCCGCCAGCGATGAATCCAGCCGTCGGTAGTGGAACGCCACCGCCCTCGGCTTCAACTCCACCTGCGCGTTGGGAAACTTCGCGGCGATGGCCTCAAGTTCCTGGCGCGCCGTGTCCAGTTGGTAGGTCACTTCGTCCCGGAGACTGCAGCACGCATCACCCTCCACTTCGGCCCCGTGCGTGCCCACCAGTTCCGCGCGCAGGTCCTCGCCGACCAGCGTGCGCAGGTCCGCCAGCCCACGCCCCGAGATGATCGACACGTGCGTGTGGGCCATCGCGGACAGCCGGCGGAGCGACGCCATCGACCCCGCGTGCGCCCGCGCATCCTCCGGCCGTGACACCAGTTCCGCCAGTGTGCCGTCAAAGTCGCTGGCCACCAGCAGCACCGGGGATTTCGCGAGCGTCGCGATGGCGTCGAGCAGTTGTGCGTTCACGAATGCACTCCGGAGTCATCAGCCTCTGGGCCACGCGCCCACGAGATCCTGTGTTGATTGCGGCCCGTCCGGACCAGCCCACCCCGCACCCTCCGCACCCCAATGACCACTCCGGCCATCCCGGACACTTCGCGCCCATACGGTCTAAGTCCATGCTACCGCCCTCCCAGCCCCACCGCCACGCCCCGGCAGGCTCAACTTTCGACTCGCTACGCTCACCGCATGGCGCGAATGCTCATTCATTCCGGGCGTCTGATCGACCCCGCCAGCGGCACCGACAAGCACCACGACGTGGCCATTGAGGACGGCCTCGTCGTCGCGATCGGCCACAAACTCCCGCACGCGCCGGCAGATCAGGTCATCGACGCGCGCGGGTGCCTCGTCGTCCCCGGGCTCATCGACCCCCACGTGCACCTCCGCGAGCCCGGCAACGAGCGCGCCGAGACCATCGCCTCGGGAACAGCCGCCGGCGTCGCCGGAGGGTTCACCACCCTCTGCTGCATGCCCAATACCACCCCCGCCATCGACAACGACTCGATGGTCAATTTCATCCTCTCCAAGGCCGCACTCACCGGCGCCTGCCGGGTCTTCCCCGTCTGCGCCGTCTCCCGCGCCCGCCTCGGCGAGGAACTGGCCGAGATCGCTCTCATGGCCCGCGCCGGGGCCGCAGGCTTCTCCGACGACGGCGACTGCATCGCCTCCGCAGGGCTCATGGTCCGCGCCCTCAACGCCGTCAAGGCCGCCGGGCGTGCCCTCATGCAGCACGCCCAGGAACCCAGCATGACCCGCGGCGCCGCCATGCACGCCGGCGTCGTCGCCACACGACTGGACCTCAACGGCTGGCCACGCGCCGCCGAAGAGATCATCGTCGAGCGCGATATCCGCCTCAACGCCGCCATCGGCTGCGACTACCACGTCCAGCACATCTCCAGCGCCGGCACCGTCGATATCGTCCGCCGTGCCCGCGCCGCCGGACAGCCCGTCACCGCCGAGGCCACCCCGCACCACCTCCTGCTTTCCTGCGAACTCATCGAGTCCAGCGGCTACGACACCCGCTACAAGGTCAACCCGCCACTCCGCGAGGACGCCGACGCCCGCGCCATACGACAGGCCATCGCCGATGGCGTCATCACCGTCCTCGGCACCGACCACGCTCCCCACACCGCCGAGAGCAAGGACGTGCCCTTCGACTCGGCCACGTTCGGCATGGTCGGCCTCGAGACCGCCCTGGCCCTCTACGCCGAGGCCCTGGTCTTCAGCGGCGCCATCGACTGGATGCGACTCATCGACCTCATGACCGTTCAGCCCGCGCGCCTCTGCCGCCTCGAACTCCAGGGCCTCGGCCGGCTCAGCGTCGGCGGACCTGCCGATGTCACCATCATCGACCCCGACGAGCAGTGGACCATCACCCCGCGCGCCCTCGCCGGTCAGAGCACCAACACCCCGTTCCTCGGCCGTCGTGTCCGCGCCCGAGCCGTGGCCACGATCGTGGGTGGGTCGGTCCGCATGCTCCGCGGCCGCGCTGCGGAAACCTCCGCTCCATTGTCCCTCCCGCGTGCGCCCACGCCCCGCAGGGCGCGCGCCTCGACCACCGCCCCGCGCCGATCGCGCAATGGCTGACCCCGCACGGTCAGGTGTTCGGCCTGTTCAGGTCGCCCCGCCTTCGAAGATAATCCGCTGACGCTTGCGGTTCGGGTCCGGCTCGGGCACCGCCGACAGCAGTGACTGTGTGTAGCGGTGCTGCGGGTTGAGGATGACCTCGTCCCGGGTCCCCGCCTCCACGATCTTCCCCTTGTACATCACCGCGATCCGCTTGCACATGTGCTGGATCACCGCCATGTCGTGGCTGATGAACAGGTACGACAGCCCGAAGTCGCGCTGCAGGTCCGACAGCAGGTTCAGGATCTGCGCCTGGATCGACACGTCCAGCGCGCTGGTCGGCTCGTCGCACACGATGAACCGCGGCTCCAGCGCCAGCGCCCGTGCGATCCCGATCCGCTGCCGCTGACCTCCCGAGAACTCGTGCGGGTACCGGTCGGCCGCGGCCTTCGGCATCCCGCAGCGCATCAGGTACTCCTCCACCTTCGCACGCAGTTCATCCCGGTCCTTCACCAGCCTGTGTACCAGCAGCGGCTCGCCCACGATCGACGCGATCCGCATCCGCGGGTTCAGGCTCCCACCCGGGTCCTGGAAGATGATCTGCATCTGCCGCCGCAGGCTCTGCAGTTGCCGCCCCTTCGCCGCATACACGTCCTTCCCGTCGAACGCCACCGTCCCCCCCGTCGCCGGGATCAGCCGCAGCAGTGAACGACCCACCGTCGTCTTCCCGCACCCCGACTCGCCCACCAGCCCCAGCGTCTCCCCGGGCCCGATGTCGAACGTCACCCCGTCCACAGCCTTCACGTACCCAACCACCCGCTGCAGGATCCCGCGCCGGATCGGGAAGTGCGTCTTCAGGTCCCGGACCGACAGCAACGGCTTCACGCCGGGCGTGCTTCCGTTCGGGCTCAGCGGCAGCGTCTCGGATGGCGGTGAGGCGGTGGTCATGCGGACGTGAGTGTAGGGATTTCGCTCCCCGCGTGGGCTGCCGAGCCCCGCCAAGCCCAACCATGTGCCGCCTCGCCCGCGCCCCCTGCGCACAGCATTGACCGGTCCTTCCGGCACGCTACCCTTGCCTTCGATTCGGCTGGGTAGCTCAGTTGGTAGAGCACCGCACTGAAAATGCGGGTGTCGCCGGTTCAAGTCCGGCCCCAGCCATTCCCGCCTGCCCTGCACCCCGCCATCCACCCGCACGGCGTCGATCTCCGCACGCCACGCCCCGGCCATTCCTCCATCCCTCTGAAGGGCCATGCCCCTTCACGGAGCCCGCTCCGCCGCGAGCAGGTCCGAATACGACACGCTCACCGGCTCACCCAGCGCGGGGCCGAACGCCCGTCGCAGTTCATCCACCGCCGCGTGCGCCGCGCGCAGGTTGTTCTGCGGCGTGACCAACGCCTCGAACTCTACGAACGAGCCCAGGTCCTCCACCTCGTCCAGGTGCACGCGCACCCCCTTGTGCATGTACACGTCGCGCGCCTTGCACACGCGCACCCACACCGGCGGCTCCCCCTCCCCGAACTGCCGCCTCGCCTCCTCGGCCGTGTAGATCACAAACCGCGAGACCCTGGCCCGCGCCTGGTTCAGCCGGTGGTAGAAGATGAACTCCGCGGGGTAGACGTGCCCCTGATCGTCGGTGGACTCCCGCTTCTTGAGTCGCCCGTCCGCCAGCCGGTAGTACGTGTCCACCTGGCGCAGCCGCGCCACGCGCGGCGCGCCCAGGTTCGCCACGATCACCCGCGCCAGCGCCGGGTCACGCAGCTCGATCTTGATCTCCACGTTCTGCATCGTGCTCATCGTCCCTCGCCCGCTCACCGCTCCGGCGTCTGCACGCCGGCCTTCGCCAGTTCCCGGACCAGGTCCGGCTCTTCCATGATCGGCACGCCCAGTTCACGGGCTTTCTCGAGTTTCGACCCCGCCTTCTGCCCCACGATCAGCAGATCGGTCCGCGCCGATACCGACCCGCTCACCCGCGCCCCCAGCCGTTCCAGCACATCCTTGAGGTCCTCGCGCTCGAACCGCTCCAGCGTCCCGGTGATCACCACCGCTTTCCCTCGGAACACGCTCTCCGGTGCTGTCACCTCCCGCCTGACGCCCTCGGGCACGTAGTCGGTGCTGCGCAGGTCCACCCCCAGTTCCTTCAGCGACTTAAACGTCCGCCGTGCCGCCTCCGAGTGCAGGTACTGGTACACCGCCGGAGCCGTATCCACCCCAAGCCCCGTCTCCGGGCGGTCCTTCACGTCCAGCGGCAGTCCCAACGCCCGCGCCTCTTCCTTCGAGCACGCCTTGGGGCGCAGGCGAGCCTCCGGCGCCGCCAGCAGTTCGTCCAGGTCCTTGAACTGCCGGGCGAGCATCTTCGCGGTCACGTCCCCGACGTGCCGGATGCCCATCGATCCCAGCAGCCGCCCGAGCCCCCGACCCTTGGCCTGCTCGATCCCCTCCAGCAGCGTCTCCACCTTCTTCTCACCCATCCCCCGCAGCCCCAGCAACGTCTCCCGGTGGTCCTTCAGCCGGAAGATGTCCGCGAAACTGTCGAGCGGGATCGGCCCGCATTCGCGGATCTGGTCCACCGTCTTCTCGCCCAGCCCCTCGATATCCATCTGTTTCCGCCCGGCGAACCAGATCAGCCGCTCGCGCACCTGCGCCCGACACTCCGGGTTTACGCACACCCGCTGCGTCTCCAGCGAGGGCTGATCCGCCGACTCCGGCGGCTCAACCTCCACCGGGCCCCCGCACTCCGGGCACGCACGGGGCGGCTCGATCCGCACCGCGTCCTCCGGGCGCTTCGACAGCACCACCCCCGCCACGTACGGGATGATCTCACCCGCCTTCTCCACCACCACCGTGTCCCCGATCCGGATGTCCGTCCGCTCACCGGCGCGCTCCGTCGGCGCATCGGCCACGCGCCCGTAGTTGTGCAGCGTTGCGTGACGTACCACCGATCCCGCCAGCAGCACCGGCTCCATCACTGCCCGCGGCGTGATCTTCCCCGTCTTGCCCACCTGGTGATCGACGCGCAGCAGTCGCGTCGTCCGCTGCTCCGCCGGGTACTTGTACGCGATGACCCACCGCGGCGACTTGGCCGTCGTCCCCAGCCGATCCTGCAGCGCCCACGCGTCAACCCGCACCACCACACCGTCCGTCGCGTACCCCAGCCCGCCACGCTTGGACTCAAACCCGCGGATCGCCTCAATCACCTCCTCGAGATCACCCGAGACCACCAGCGGCGCATTGACCGCCATGCCCAGCGCCGACAGCCGCCGAAGGAACGCGCTGTGGCTCCGCGCGAACGGCTCACCACCCCCCGCCCGCTCCACCAGTTCCCCGCGTCCGTGCGCCGCGAACGACAGCCCCCGACGGGCCGTCTGCTTCGGGTCCAGTTGCTTCAGCGCACCCGCCGCGGCGTTCCGCGGGTTCATGAACAGTTCCTCCCCCGCGCGCTCACGCTCGGCGTTCAGCCGCGCAAACTCGCCCAGCGGCAGGTAGACCTCGCCGCGCACCTCCAGCACCGACGGCACCCGCCCCGGGCTCCCGTCCGCGCCGCGCAGTTCCAGCGGGATCGCCCGGATCGTCCGGACGTTGTGCGTCACGTCGTCACCGCGCGTCCCGTCACCCCGCGTCACCCCGCTGACCAGCCGCCCATCCTCGTAGCGCAGCGACATCGCCACCCCGTCGATCTTCGCGTCCGCCGCCAGCACCGGCGCCGCGCCCCCGGTCCCCGTGAACAGCCCATCGCCCTCCCCCAGCCCGCGCAGCACGCGCGCGTGCCACTCCCGCAGCGCCCCCTCGTCGTAGGTGTTGTCGATGCTCAGCATCGGCACCCGGTGCGACACCGTCCGGAACCCGCGGATCGGCTCGCCCCCCACGCGCTTCGTCGGCGAGTTCGGGTCGTCCAGTTCCGGGTGCGCCCGCTCCAGGTCGGCCAGTTCCACCAGCAGCCGGTCGTACTCCGCGTCGGCCATGATCGGCCGCGCTTCGGCGTAGTACGCCCGGTTCGCCGCCTCCAGCAGCCGCCGCAGTTCCATCACACGATTGAGTGCTTCCGCCACGGGCCGAGCATATCCACGCCCACCGCGCCCACCCCCGTCCCCCACGCGCACCGCCTCCATCGCCGTATCCTCCACCGCATGCCCGCACGCCTCCTCGACGGCAAGGCCCTGGCCGACCTCTCCCGCGCCGCCATCGCCCGGCGCGTCCAGAACGTCGTCGCGCGCGGCGGGCGCGTCCGCCTCGACGCTGTCATCTGCGGCGACGAGGACGACCCCGCCCACGTCTACGCCGCCAACCAGGCCCGCACCTGCGCTGACCTGGGCATCGAGTACCGCCTCCACGCCCTCCCCGCCCGCGCCGCCTTCGACGACATCGCCGGCCGCATCCTCCTGCTCAACGTCAACGAGGACTGCACCGCCGTCATGCTCCACCTCCCCCTCCCCGACGGCGTCGAGCCCTACGCCGTCCAGCGCCTCATCGCCCCCGAGAAGGACGTCGAGGGCGTCAACCCCGCCAACATCGGCAACATCGTCTACGGCCGTTCCTCGCTGGCGCCCTGCACGGGCTTGGCCGTCGTCCGCATGATCGAGTCCACCGGCGTCGCCCCCGAGGGGGGCCTGCGCGGGCGCATCGCCGTGGTCGTCGGCGCGTCCGACGTTGTCGGCAAGCCCATCGCCGTCCTCCTCATGCGCACCGACGCCACCGTCATCTCCTGCAACAAGTTCACCCCGGGCATCCTGGCGCTGACCCGCGCGGCCGATGTCCTCGTCGCCGCCGCGGGCGTCCCCGGCCTCATCACCCCCGACCACGTCAAGCCCGGCGCCATCGTCGTCGATGTCGGCGTCAACCGCGTCCCCGGCGTCGACGGGCGCCCGCGCACCGTCGGCGATGTGCAGTTCGAGCCCGTCCGCGCCGCCCTCGGCCCCGACGGCTGGATCAGCCCCGTCCCCGGCGGCGTCGGCCCCATGACCGTCATGATGCTCCTCAACAACGTCCTGCAGGCCGCCGAGCGCGCCTACGCCCCGGCGTGATGCCCCGGCGGGCACGGGCCGGTCCGATCAGTCCCCCCCGCCCCGGCCATCGCCGCGACGCCGCCGCGTTCATCCCACGGGCGTTCATCCCCGCGCACGATCCCCGCACGCCGGTTTCCCCCGAGTCCGGTTGACTCACCCCCCGCGCATTCATTCAATCCATCGACTTCAGGCGTCCGCCCCTCTCTCGCTCGGCCACGGAGACGATCATGCCCATCCCGCACCCGCCCGCTCACGCCACGCTGGGCCTCCTCCAGAACATCGGCTGGATGGAACTGGTCATCATCTTCGCGGTGCTGCTGCTGGTCTTCGGGCGGCGGCTCCCCGAGGTCGGCAAGAACATCGGCCGCGGCATCACCGAGTTCAAGCGCGGCCTGCGCGAGGCCGAGACCGCCTCCGATGAGGCCGCCGCGCGCCCAGCGTCATCACCCACCCTGACCGCCGGCCTGGCCCCCGGTGCTCTTCCGCCGCCGTCCGCCGCCGCACACGCCCAGCAACCCTCCGCGCAGCAGGCCTACGCCCAGCAGCCCTACGCCCAGCAGCCCTACGCCCCGCCGCCGTCCCCCTTCCCCCCCCCCCCCCCCCCCCCCCCACCCCCCCCTCCCTCCCCTCCCTCCCCTCCCTCCCCTCCCTCCCCTCCCTCCCCCGCCCACGGCCACTCGACGCAGTAACGCCCCCGGTGGACGGCCTCTGAACGGTGTTCAGGGTTCTGTTGGGTGGCACCGGCGGCCCGTTGCGGGGCCGCGCAGGACCGTTGCAAGGCCGCGCAGGACCGTTGCAGGGCCGCGCAGGACCGTTGCAAGGCCGCGCAGGACCTTTGCGGGGCCGCGCAGGACCGTTGCAAGGCCGCGCAGGACCGTTGCAGGGCAGCGCAGGACCTTTGCAAGGCCGCAACGCTCCGCGTACGCACTTCACAGAGACCGAACCACCACGGGACGGACCCGGATATGGGCAATCTATCGCGGAGGATCGGCCTCCGATCGCGGTGCATCGCCGCACGATCGCGGATGTTGATATTACGTTCGGTTGAAGGGCCGCCGGTCTCCCGGCGTCTTCACGTTATGTTCGGCCAGGGGACGGGTGCTCGTGGACGGCCCATATCCCCCTTCCGTTGCTCCGGCGCGCTTCAGCACCCCTCGCCGAAGAACCAGGTGATGAACAGCGCAAAGTCCCCGTTGTCGATCCGCCCGTCATCTCCCGCCGACGCATCCGTCCCCGCGATGTCCGCGGGGGAGCACGGCCGGCTGCCCGGCCCTTCCGTGCACCCGGCGAAGAAACTCGCGATGAAGAGCGCAAAGTCGCCGTTGTCCACACGCCCGTCCGGCCCGGCCGACGCCTCCGTCCCCGCGATGTCCGCGGGGGAGCACGGGCAGACCATGTTCGGGATCGCCAGCACGCTCCACGGCGCGCCCGCCACCACCCCCGGCCGCAGCACCTCCGCCAGCCCCAGCGCCCCGATCGCCACGTCCGGCAGACCCGCCGAGTCGGGCAGGTACGACGGGTCATCGTTCGAACGCCGGTAGAGCATCGTCGCCCCCGTGCGGAAGGCCTGCCGCGCCCCCGTCCGGTACGCCTGGTACGCCGCGACCGCCGAGGGCCGGTACCCACCACCCCCCGCATCGCCCGCACCACCCCCCGCATCGCCCGCACCCGTCCCCGCGCTCATCGCCAGCAGCGACGGGAACGTCGTCACGTTCCCCGGGCGGTTCGTGATCGAGTCGGCGTGGTACCCGCCCCACTCGGGCTTGGTCGTCCCCGCCGAGAAGACCGTCGCCCACCGCGGACCGAAGTCGTCCGTCCACGCCATCGCCGACAGCCGCACGTTCAGCGCCTGCGCCCGCCACGACGCCTCGCCCCGCACCTCCGGCAGCAGCAGCGTCGCATAGAGCGTCGTGAACGCCGGCTGGAACACTCCCGCCACATCCCCCGTCACCGGGCGCCCCGCCACGTACTGGGCCGACGGCCACAGCGACCGCGTCCGCCAGTTCAGGTACGCCACGATCCCCGGCGGCCCGCCGTACGACGCCGCCTGTGAGAGATAAATGATCCCTTCGTTGTACGCGTTCGAAAGCGAGGCGGTGTTCGGCCCCGCGGCCGTCCCCTGCAGGTACAGCCCCCCCGGCAGCGGCGTGTACGCCGTCCAGTTCGACACCCCGCAGATGATCCGCCGCGCCGCGGCCCCGATCGCCAGGTCTTCCGGCCACCGCGCCGCCGCACGCGAAGCGCCCGCCGCCAGCAGCATCGTGCTCATCGTCGAGTACGCGTCGCCCCACCCGGCCTTCGGCCCGCCCGTCGCCGGGTCGAGCCAGTGCCAGTAGATCCCGTCGGCGTTCCGCCACGGGCCGACGCCGTCCGCCGCGCGCCCCGCGTACCGCTCCAGGATCGCGCGGGCCTCCGCCCGCGCGCCGGGGTCGCCACGCACCGCGTCCTGCACCGCCAGCACCATCAGCGCCCACCCCGCGGCGTCCGGCGATGCCGGGTGGAACCGCGGCAGCCCCGCCATCGTGTCCGCGTCGATCACCCACCCGGGGCCCTCCCCGTCGGGGGCGATCAGCCCGCGCGTGTACGTCACCACCTGGTCAAACTCGTCGTCCGCCCACGACCAGAAGTCCATCCGCGCGTCGGTCGTGTCGCGCACGCTCACCGCCCCGCCCGCGCCCAGCCCCACCAGCAGCCGCCCGGTCGGCAGCGCCGCGACCGCACGTACCTCCCCCGTGCTCGGCGCCAGGTACACCGCCGGCGCCCAGCCCGTCAGACCGCGCGCCATCGCCACCGGCGCCGCCCGCACCACCCCGGCCCCGCTCCCCGCGCCCGCCCCCGGCCCGCAGGCGATGTACAGCCCCGCGCCCCCCGGCAGCCCTCCCGCCCCGCCGTAGTGCTCGCTGAACGCCAGCCCGCGCACATCCGCCGCCGCGCCCGCCGCCGTGAACACCGGCGTGGCGCTCGACGCACCGCCCGGTGCTGACCGGTACACCGTCCCGCCCCACGCCGCGTACAGCACGTCCTGCCCGCGGTCCACCGCCAGCCCCGTCACCATCTGCCCCGGCGTGCCCGGCACCACCGACAGCAGCGGGCCCGTCACGTCGTTGGCCAGCGCCCGGTACACCCGGATGCCCCCCGGCGTCCCCACGAACAGCCGCCCGCGGAAGTGCAGCAGCGCCCCGTGCGTCGGCTCATCCTGCGCGCTCAGTTCCAGCCGCGCGAAAACGCCCAGCTCACCCGTCTGGGTGTCCAGCCGCAGCACCGCGTCCGAGCCCTGGCCGTCGCCCGCCGGCGCTGCATCGTGTACCGCGATGAACAGCAGCCGCCCCGAGTCCGAAAGTGCCAGCGCCCCCGGCCCGTCGCCCGACGCTCCCAGGTCCATCCACCCCAGCAGCGCCGCGATCTCTTCGCGCGTGATCACGCGCCGCAGTCCCCCCAGCGCATCGCGCACCTCCACACGGTCCGTGGTCAGGTCAGCCGTCGCCGCATACCCACCCAGCGCCGAGGCCGCCACCGCCGACACCGCCCCGCCGGGGTCCGTCGCCCACCCCTCGCTCACAGGTGCCGCCGCCGACCTCGCCCCGCCCGCCACCACGCACCAGCCAAGCGCCAATCCCAGGCACGCCGCGCCCAGGTCACGCCGTCCCCGCCCGTTCTTGAACCCGTTCGCCATCATCAAGCGTCCCGTGCCGTCCCATTCCAACAGCGTTGCCCCACCCGCCTTCAGTATCACCCCGGCCCGGTGTGCCGGCAACCCCGCCACTCTCGAAATGTAAACGATTACATGCCTGTATTTCGCGGATAAACTCCCATCATGCTCTTCTCTCCAGCGACCCCGCGACGGCCCCTCCACCGCACCGGGGTTTCGTGCACCCCCGGCACCCAGCGAGGTCTGGGCCTGTGGCTGGTAGTGCTCGCGGTCATGTGCCTGTGCCTACGCACCCACGCCACTCCCGGATCGCCCGAAGCACCCCGGACGCTCGACCCACTCGACGATCCGGCCGCGTGGCAGGTCGTGGCCTCCGAGGGGGTCGAACTTCGGCTGTCGGCCGTCGAAGACCCCACACGCCCCGGCGGCCCCGGGCGGGTGCTCCGTCTGGACTTCGACTTCACTTCCGGCGCGGGCTTCGCCGGCATCCGGCGCGGGCTGGCCCTTCCGCTTGATCCCAACTATGAGCTGTCGATGCACCTGCGGGGCGACCTGCCCGCCAACGACCTCGAGTTCAAACTCATCGACCCCAACGGCGAGAATGTCTGGTGGCACAACCGGCGCGAGTTCACGTTCCCGCGCGACTGGACGCCCCTGGCTTCGCGCCGCCGCCATGTCACGTTCGCCTGGGGGCCGTCGCCCGCGCCGCTCGACGCGGTCGGTGCCGTGGAACTCGTCGTGGCGTCACGCAGCGGCGGGCGTGGGTCCCTGTACCTGGCCGACTTGGCCTACCGCCCGCTCCCGGTGCCTACCCCGCCCGAACATCTGCCCGCGCCCTTCGTGCGCGCCCCCGACACCGCCGACGGCTTCTCCGCCGACGCGCTCTGGATCACACAATCAGGTGATCCTTCTGCGCGCCGCCTCTGGGGCGCCCCGCCCGGACAGCGTCGGGCCGCGCTCACCATCGACCTCGGCTCTTCGCGAGAGTTCGGCGGGCTCTCCCTCACTTGGCCCGCCGACACCTCCCGCGCACGCCCCGCCCGGAGCATCGCTCTCGCGGCCTCCGAAGACGCCCGCACCTGGACCACCCTCCGCCGCATCGACGACGCCGCGGGCCTCACCACCCATCTGGTCACGCCCGATGCTCAGGCCCGCTGGCTCCGCCTCGAACTGGCCGACCCGCTCGCCGACTCCTCGGATCCCGCTCTTCCCCTCGGCCTGGAACGCCTCGAACTCCACCCCGTCGAGTGGTCCGCCTCGCCCAACGATGTCGCCACCCACATCGCCCGCGCCGCCCCGCCAGGCCTCTACCCCAAGGCCCTCCGGCGCGACACCGCGTCCTTCTGGACCGTCGTCGGAGTCCCGCGCGATCCAGTCGAGGCCCTCATCAACGAGGAAGGACAGATCGAGATCGACACCCGGGGCTTCTCCATCGAGCCCTTCGTCAACATCGCCGGCCACGACAGCGACCCGGGCGCCCCCCGGTCATCCTCGCTCCTGACCTGGGCCGACGCTCACCACGCCCAGTCTCTCGAAGGTGGGTGGCTGCCCCTGCCCGTCGTCACACGCACCTACTCAGGTGTTCCGCTCCGCCTCACCATCACCCCCGCCGCGCACGGCACCCCCGGCGACTCCACCCTCTTCATCCTCTACACCCTCGAGAACACCGGGCCGGCTCCGCTCCGCGGCGACCTGCTCCTGGCCATCCGCCCATTCCAGGTCAACCCGCCCTGGCAGTTCCTCAACAACCCCGGCGGCGTGGCGAAGATCCACGACCTGCGCCGCGATGGCCACGACGTCCTGGTCAACACCGCGCGACGCGTCGCGTTCCTCTCAGATCCGGCGCGCATCACTGCCGCCACCGCCGCCCAGGGCGACATCATCGCGCTGCTCGCCGCCAACCGCCCGCGCCGTGACCTCACCACCCTCACCGATCCCGACGCCGGCGCCTCAGCCCTGGCCGAGCACCCGTTCAACCTTCAGCCCGGCGAGTCCTTCCGTGTGGCCGTCGCCGTCCCGCTGCACTCCACCGACGATCCGCGCCGCGTCACGACTCCGGACGCCCCGCACACCGACGCCGTCTCCCTGGCCCAGCAGGCGCGACGGGACGCCATCGACGCCTGGTCACGCCGCTTTGCCCACTTCGACCTTTCGCTCCCCGCCGAGGGCCGCCGCCTTGCCGACGCGGTCCGTGCCAACCTCGCGTACATCCTCATCAACGCCGACGGCCCCGGCTTTCAGCCCGGCTCACGCTCCTACGAGCGGTCTTGGATCCGCGATGGCTCCATGACCTCCTCCGCCATGCTCGAGTTCGGCTTCCACGACGAGGTCCGCGACTTCATCACCTGGTACACCCCATTCCAGTTCCCTTCCGGCAAGGTCCCCTGCGTTGTCGACCGCCGCGGGCCAGACCCCGTCACCGAGCACGACTCCCACGGCCAACTCATCTTCGCCATCGCCCAGTACGCACGCATCACCGGCGATCTCGACACCGCGCGTCGCCTTTACCCCCACGTCGTCCGCGCGGTCGACTACATCCGATCCCAGCGAGACCTCCGCCTCACGCCGGAGTTCACCCATCCCGCGACCGGCGCCGTGCGCACCGAGCCCGGCAAGCCCCCCGTCCCCCTGGCGGCCTTCCGCGGCATCATGCCAGAGTCGATCTCGCACGAAGGCTACTCCGCCAAGCCCATGCACTCGTACTGGGATAACTTTTTCACCCTGCGGGGCCTCTCCGACGCCGTCGACCTGGCGCGGGCCCTCGGCTCGCCCGCGCACGCGGAGGAGTGGGGGAGACTCCGCGACGAGTTCCGGACCTCGCTGCACGAGTCCATCCGCGCCGCGGCCGCCGCACACGCCATCGACTACATCCCCGGCTGCGTCGAACTGGGTGACTTCGACGCTACCAGCACCACCGTCGCGCTCTGGCCCGGACGCGAACTGCACCACTTCCCGCCCGACCTCCGTGCCCTGCTCGACTCGACCTTCGAGCGGGCCTGGCGGTTCTTCCTCCATCGCCGAGACGCCGACCCGTCCTCCTGGGTCGACTACACCCCCTACGAACTCCGCCTCGTCGGCGCCATGGCCATCCTCGGCCACCCGCGACGCGCCCACGAAATGCTCCGCTGGTACATGCTCGATCAACTCCCGCCCGGCTGGCTTCACTGGGCCGAGATCGTCCACGCCGACCGCTCACGCCCGGCCTGGATCGGAGACATGCCCCACACCTGGGTTGGGTCCGACTTCGTCAACGCCGTGCGCAACCTGATCGTGTGGGAAAACGACGCCCTCGATGCGCTCGACCTCTTCCCCTCTGTTCCCGACCACTGGTACACCGACCCTCACGGCTTGCGCTTCGCCAACCTCTTCACCGCATGGGGCCAGGTCTCCGCTTCGATCCGCCCCGACCCGGAGGACTCCGCCCTGCTCATCCGCGTCACCACCGGCCCGCGCCGTCCGCTGGTGATCCCCTCCGGCGGCATCGTGGTCCGCCTGCGTCCCGACGTCCCGGCGCTCAGTGCCGACGGCGCCGAACTCCTCCCCGACGCCCGCTCCATCCGCATCCGCACCCTTCCCGCCGAGGTGCGCGTGCGTTACTGACCGGCCCGGTTCTCTCGGCTCCTATCCTCGCCGCCCCCGCACACACCACACCCCACGCACCCAGGAGTCGCCCGCATGTCCTTCCCCCCCGGCTTTGTCTGGGGCGCAGCCTCCAGCGCCTTCCAGATCGAGGGCGCACACGACGCCGACGGCAAAGGGCCCTCCAACTGGGATGCCTTCGGCCACGACCGTCCCGACCACGCCCCGCCCGGTGGCATCGCCGCTCCCAACATCTCCATGCGCCACACCGGCGACGTCGCCTGCGACCACTTCCACCGGTTCGCCGAAGATGTCGCGCTCATGAAGGCCATCGGCCTTCAGGCCTACCGCTTCTCCATTTCCTGGCCGCGCGTTGTCCCCGACGGCCTCGGCGCCGTGAACGAACGCGGACTGGCCTTCTACGACCGTCTCGTCGACGCGCTGCTGGCCGCCGGCATCACACCCTGGGTCACGCTCTACCACTGGGACACGCCCCTGGCCCTCTGGGACCGCGGCTCCTGGCTCAACCCCGACATCCCGCACTGGTTCGCCCGCTACACACACGCCGTCGTGGACCGCCTCTCCGACCGCGTCACCCACTGGATCACCCTCAACGAGCCCCAGATCTTCCTTGGCCCCGGCGAACACGAGGGCCTCCAGACCTCCAACGCCCGCCGCGGCCACGCCGAACGGCTCCGCGCCGCACACAACGCCCTGCTCGCGCACGGGCATGCCGTGCAGGTCATCCGCGCCCGCGCCCGCTCCGCGCCCAGCGTCGGCTGGGCTCCCATCGGGAGGGCCAAGGTCCCCGTCGGCGGCTGCGAACTCATCCCCTCATCAGGTTCAACACACCCCGACGCCGCCGATCGTCCGCTCGCCCCGCGACCCGAAGATGTCGAAGCCGCGCGCATCGCCACCCACGCCGTCATCCACAAGGACTTCTGGAACAACGCCTGGTTCGCCGACCCCGTCTTCCTCGGGCACTACCCCGAGGACGGCCTCCGCCTCTACGCCCACGACGCCCCGCGCCCCGCACAGGGGGACATGGAGACCATCCGCCAGCCCCTCGACTTCTACGGCATAAATGTCTACGACGCCGAACTGGTCCGCATGGGCCACGATCACAAGCCCCACCGGGTCGACTTTCCCCCCGGCCATGCCCGCAACGCCCTCGGCTGGTTTGTCTGCCCCGAGGCCCTCTACTACACGCCCAGGTTTCTCTATGAGCGTTACCGCTGTCCGATGGTCATCACCGAGAACGGCTTCAGCGCCCACGACTGGGTCGATCTCGACGGGCGCGTCCGCGACCCCCAGCGCATCGACTACACACGCCGGTACCTCCGCCAACTGCGGCGGGCCATCGCCGACGCCACCGATGTCCGCGGCTACTTCCACTGGTCCATTATGGACAACTTCGAGTGGCAGTGCGGCTACCGCGAACGTTTCGGTCTCATCCACGTCGACTACACCACCCTCCGCCGCACCCCCAAGGACTCGGCACGTTGGTACGCCCGCGTCATCGCCACCAAGGGCCAGGCCCTGAACCACAGCCCCGACGAGGTGCTGAGCGACTCGCCGCCCGGGGCCTGAGTCGCCGCGGCGCTCCGGGCCTTCGAGCGGCTCACCAGCCCGTTACCCCGCCGCGCTGCTCTCGCGCACGATGAGGTTGGTCGAGAGTTTCATTTTCCGCGCCGCCCGCTCCGGCTCCTCGATCCGTTCCGCAAGGCACGCCACCGACATCGCCCCGACCTCGGCCGACGGCACCCGCACGCTCGACAGAGCCGGGCGCACCACCGACGCCAGCCGCGTGTCGTCGAACCCCACCACCCGCAGTTCACCCGGCACCGCCACGCCGTGCGCCGCCGCGCCCTGCAGGATCCCCAGCGCGATCTCGTCGTTCCCCGCCAGCACGCCCGCGCCGCGCAGCGTTCCCACCTCCATCATCGCGTCGGCCCACTGCCGGCCCCACTCCACGCTGTACCGCCCGAACAACGTCTGGTCCGCACGCGCCGCGTGCGCCGACTGCCGAAGCGCTCTCACGAACGACTCGGCACGCTGGCGCGTGTCGAAGTTGGTCTTCGGCCCGCCGACGAAGTACAGACGCGACGCAGGCGTTCCCCGCAGCAGATGCGCCGTCGCATCGTCCGTGCCCGTCTGGTTGTCCACCATCACGCAGTCCACGCCCGGCTGGTCCAGCTCCAGGTCCATCACCACCACCGGTAGCGCGTACTCCCGCGCCTCACGCCACAGCCGATCATTCGGCTCGCTGATCATGAGCGCCAGCCCGTCCACCAGCCCGAACGCCAGGCTCCGACCGTTCCCCTCCTCGGGCACGCCCTCCAGCGGCGATTCCGAGGACACCAGCAGGTGGTACCCGCGCCGCCGAGCCTCCGCGTCCGCCCCGCGGATCATCTCGCTGTAGAACTCGCCGTGTATGTCCGGCAGAGCCAGTCCGATCACGCGGCTCTTCCGCGTCATCAGCCCCTGCGCAAACAGGTTCGGCCGGTACCCCAGTTGTGCGATCGCCAGGCGTACCCGCTCCGTGGTCTCCGGAGACACCAGGTCCGGCGTGTTGATCACGCGGCTCACCGTCGCGGTCGAAACCCCCGCGGCCTGCGCCACATCCTCGATCGATGCGACCTTGCGCCCGCGGTCCGTGCTGGTCCGTCGTCTGCCCATCAGTGGCTGGGAACATAGGGTCTTCGAGCCCGCCGCGTCATCCTCCACACGATACACTCTGTGTCATGAAACCGCTTACACCACGCGGATTCCTTGAGTTCTTCGCGCTCTGGGCCACCCGCCCGCGGGCTCGGCGGGGCCTTGCGACCCGCGCGGGCACCTGCGGCGCGGTCTTGGCCGTACTTTCGCTCTTGGGTGCGGCCGCGTGCTCCGGGTCCGATACGCCGTCCCGCCCGGGCGGCTCGCCCCCGCAGCAGCAGGCCAGGGGTGCACCCGGGAGTGGGCATCAGGGGGCCACGAGCGGTGAGGCCCCCTCGCGTGCCGGAACGCTGCGCGTCGACCTCAGCACCCTGGTCATCGAGGCCCCGGCGGACACACCACGCCCGCCCTTTACCTTCAGCCCCGAAGATGAACAGTTCCTCGACCAGGTGCAGCGCGGAGTGCTGAACTACATGCTCGCGCACGCCAGCGAGCACGGCATGGTGCCCGACCGCACCAGCAAGCCCGTCATCACCGTCGCCGGGCTGGGCTTTCAGTTGGCCGCGATCCCCGTCTTCGTCGAGCGTGGCTGGCTCCCCCGCGAACAGGCCCGCGACATGACCCTGCGCATCCTCCGCGGGCTCACGGCCCGCCCCGAGATCCGCAAGGAAGGTCTCTTCCAGCACTTCTTCGACGCCCGCACCCTCGGGCTCCACACCGCCGCGCTGGAGCACGTCGTGTCCACCATCGACTCGGCACTGCTCCTCGGCGGCGTGATCGTCGCCTCGCAGTACTTCGGCGGGGAGATCGCCTCCATAGGCGACCGGCTCGTCCACGAGGCCAACTGGCGGTTCTTCGTCGATCCGTCCGGCGCACGCCCGCACGATCGCGGGTTCATCTCCCTGGGCTGGAAGCCCGCTTCGCTCGATGACCCCAACGGCCCCGGAGAACTGCTGCCCTACCGCTGGATCGACGCCGGCTGCGAGCACCGTCTGGTCACGTTCCTTGCGGTCGCCGCGCCCAACCCCGACTTCACCATCCCGCCACGCACCTACTACCGCCTGCGTCGCCAGGTCGGCGAGTACTCCACACCGCACGGCAGTACCGGGCCGTTCGTCTGGTTCCCCTGGTCCGGGGCGCTGTTCGTCAGCCAGTTCTCCCACATGTTTCTCGACTACTCCGCCATGGGCCCCGACGAGCCCTCGCGGTTCGAGGTCGTGCAACGTCCCCGGGTGGACTGGTGGGAGAACAGCCGTCGCACCAACATCCTGCACCGCCTCAAGGCGCTGGAGAATCCGCGCGGGCTCGCGACGCTCGGGCGCGACGCCTGGGGCCTGACCGCCTCCGATTATGCGCGCGGCTACCTCGTGGCCGGTGTCTTCCCGCGCCTGGCCGAGATGGTCGGCGCTGAGCCCGACCGCGACTACGCCACCTACCTGCCCGAAGATGCCTGGGGTGACGGTACCCTGGCGCCCTACGCCGCAGCCAGCGCCATCATGTTCGAGCCGACGCACGCCCTGGCTGCGCTCCGCCACTATCGGCGATTGGCCCAGACCACGCCCGGGCTCGAGCGACTCTGGTCCGACCCGGCTACCGGTGGCTTCGGTTTCGCCGACGCGTTCAACCTCCGTGGTCCCGACGGCACTCCCTGGGTCGCCGGCGAGCACCTGGCCATCGACCACCTGCCGATGGTGATCGCCATCGAGAACGCCCGCAGCGGCCTGGTCTGGCGTCTCTTCCACGACCATCCCATCGTCAAGGCAGGCCTGGAGCGTCTGGGCCTGGAGCGTTCACGATCCATTGAACGCACACCCTGACCCGCTGCCGTGATGAGGGGCGAACGATCCCCGGGGGTTTCCCGGGCGAGTGTGTGGGTCTGGGCAATCTGTGGACAACCTCACATCCCCGAACCGCCGTCGCGAGATGAGCGCCTCGCGATTTTCGGATAATTCGGCGGGCAGGGGGTTGACACCCGAGGGAATCGGGCGCATTGTGTAAGCGTTTACAGCCCGGACTTTCGCGGACTTTCAACCCCGTGGGCAAGTCGCTGAGGCTGTGTCAGACTGTGCATCGAGGGCATCTGAAGAAGAGGAGACAGATCCATGAACCGCATCGCAGTTCTTGTCCTTGCCGTGGCCGGTACCGCATCGACGGCCGTGGCGCTCCCGGCGTTCAACGGCCTGTTCGGTGAGGCGCGCGTGTTCAACGACTTCGCGACGTCGAACCTCACGGTGAACGGCACGGCGTACCCGACGCCCGGCACGTTCTCGGCTCCGCTGCCCTCCGGCGCGCAGCAACTGGTCATCCGCGATCAGTTCCCGTTCCCCACCGCGGGCAACTTCGCCAACAAGCACCGCGCAGCCCTGTCGGCCGACGGCGGCGCAAGCGCGTACGGGTTCCAGCGGTCAGATGGCTTCGACCTCTCGGTCGACTTCCGCATCGACACGCCCTTCCCCAACGTCCGGAAGGAAGGATCCATCGAGATCCGCAACCCGCGCTTCTCGATCGATCCGAACTTCATTGACGAGGGTCGCATCCTCGTCGCCTCCGACGGCGAGGTCGCGGTCTTCGGCGGCGCCATGCCCTTCATCGGCTTCGGCAGCGTCTACACCGCCGGCACCACCGCGAACATCCGCTTTATCTACGCGGCGCCGGGGCACAACGGCCCCGGTTCGCTGGCGGCCATCCGGCTGATCTTCACCCCCCAGGCCGGCGTGCCGATCGACAGCGGCTGGCGCACGTGGGGCCCCGAGGTGGACGGTGACGGTTTCAACGACGGCACCACGGTGCACTTCGTCGGTCAGGCGCAGCGTTTCGCGGTCTCCAGCGACGAGGCGATCTTTACCTGGGGCAACCTCAACGTGATTCCATCGCCGGCAACGCTGGCGCTGGTCGGCCTCGGCGGGCTTGTAGCGGTCCGGCGTCGCCGCGCCTGACCCTGCCAGGCACGCAGGCTTTCGAGGTCATCGCCGATCATTGCAGACTCCTCACACCGGCCGTCACGCGCGTGGCGGCCGGTGTGCTTTTGCCGCCGGCTCATCTCGGTAGAGCGGCTGGATCCGGCCACTCGGGCCGAAATATCCGAGTTTGCCGGTTGTACACAACAGCAGGCTCATCCTTGACAGACAGATCGGCATCGTGCAGAATGAAAGCGGTTACATGCCTGTGATTCTCGACCTGAACTGGTCGAGCGGTCAGGCGTTCGCAGGGTGGACAAGGGTGTGGTGTCAACGGCGGCGCGAGAGCACGTCGGCGCGACGGGGTGGTGCTGATCTGGAGGGTCTGGATGCTGGGCAATCGGTACGGTGAGTTTGAGGCCGACGGGCGTGCGTATGTGATCCGCGACCGGATGACCCCGATGCCGTGGGTCAACGTGATCAGCAACGGGCGGTACGGGGTGGTGGTGAGCCAGAACGGGGGCGGGTTCTCGTGGTACGACGATGCGCAGCATTGCGTGCTGACGCGGTGGGAGATGGACCTGTCGCGGGACGATCGGGGCAAGTTCCTGTACCTGTCGGATCTGGAGACCGGAGAAGTGTGGTCGGCGGCGCCTGCGCCGTGCATGGCGGAGTACAGCCGGTATTCGTGCCGGCATGCGCTGGGGAGCACGACGTTCGACACGAGCTTCTCGGGGATCGGGGTGGAGTGGACGATCACCGTGTCGCCGGAAGATGCGGTTGAAGTGTGGCATGTTCGGGTGAAGAACGAGAGCGGGCAACCGCGGCGGCTGCGGGTCGCGTCGTACCTGGAGTGGTGCTGCGGCGTGGCGCCGGACGCCAAGCGTGAGTTCCACCGGCTGTTCATCGGCACGCGGTACCTGGCAGGGCGGCGCGGGGACGGCGGTGTGTACCGGGCGGTGCTGGCCGGGAAAGCGATGTGGGATATTCCGCCGCGTTCGGAGCGGGACCATTGGAACAGACCCTGGGCGTACGTGGCGGCGCACGCGGTGGTGTGCGACCGGTTCGTGCGGGAGTTGTCGGCCGGGGACAAAGTGGCCTTCTGCGGGCGGTATGCGCCCGCGGCCCGGCCCGCGGCGATGGTCGCGGAGACGCCGCCGGGCGCCGCGCACGGGGGTTTCGGGCGGCACGGGGATGCGTGCGCAGCGCTTGGGGGCGACCTGGAACTGGGCGCGGGTGAGACGGTGGAACTGCACTACCTGCTGGCGATTGCGCCCGCCGGACCGGGGGAGGAAGTACTGACCGGGCACGGCGAAGGCGAGCGCGAGGTGCTGCGGCTGGTGGAGCGCACCGCGGAGCGTGCGGGGGCGTCGGCGACCGCGGCGCGCGCGGCGGCGACGTGGGATCGGCTGCTGTCGCCGCTGCGTGTGAAGACCGGGCGTGAAGACTTCGACACGATGGTGAACACCTGGCTGGGGTACCAGGCGGTGAGCGGGCGGCTGTGGGGTCGGACGGGGTATTACCAGCAGTCAGGGGCGTTCGGTTTCCGCGACCAGTTGCAGGACAGCCAGGTCTGGCTGCTGCTGGACCCGGCGCGGACGCGCCAGCAGATTCTCAAGCACGCGGCGCGGCAGTTCTCCGACGGGAGCGTGAACCACTGGTGGCACGAGCTGGCGGACTTCGGCAATCGCACGGCCTGCAGCGACGACTATCTGTGGCTGGCGTCCATCACGGCGGCGTACCTGCGCGAGACCGACGACTTCTCGATCCTGCACCAGGTCGTGGCGTTCAAGGACGGGGCGGAGGCGGGCGAGGCGCCGGCGACGCTGCTGGAACACTGCCGTCGGTCGGTGCATCGGGCGTTTGGCCGGATGAGTCCGCGCGGGCTTCCGCTGATCGGCTCGTGCGACTGGAACGACGGTCTGTCGTCGCTGGGCGTGGGTGGGAAGGGAGAGAGCGTGTGGCTGGGGATGTTCCTGGCCACGATCCTGCGGGACTGGGGCGTGATCCTGCGCCGGGTGGGTGACGCGGCGACGGCGGAGGAGTGGGAAGCACGCCGCGGCGCGCTGATCGAGGCGATCAACCGGCACGCGTGGGACGGGGAGTACTACCGGTATGGCACGAAGGATAACGGGGAGTGGATCGGGTCCAGCGCGTGCAGCGAAGGGCGCATCCACCTCAACGCGCAGACCTGGGCGGTGCTGAGCGGGAGCGGGGTGGAGGGGCGTTCCGAGCGGGCGTGGGCGTCGGCCAAGCGGTTGCTGCTGCAGCCTTACGGCCCCTTGCTGCTGGAGCCGGCCTATACGCGGCCGGACCCGGATATCGGGTACATCACGCGGTATGCACCGGGGTCGCGCGAGAACGGCGGGGTGTACATGCACGCGGCGACGTGGGCGCTGATGACAGCCTGTGCGCTGCGCGACCGGTCCGCGGTGGAGGCGATCTGGGACGGGATCAGCCCGGCGTGGCGAGGGCGCCGCGCCGAAGCGTACTTTGCCGAGCCGTACGTGACCCCCGGCAACGTGGACGGGCCGCTGAGCCCAACGCCGGGGCGCGCGGGGTGGACGTGGTACACGGGGTCGGCGGCGTGGCTGCACCGGGTGGCGGTGGAGTGGATCATCGGTGCGCGCGCGGAATGGGGCGGTCTGCGGATCGATCCGGTGCCGGTGTCGGCGATGGGGCGCGTGACGGCGGTTCGGACGTGGCGCGGGCGGCGGATCCGCGTCCGGTTTGACGCGTCGCAGTGGCGAGCGGAGGCGGCACCGCAACTGGTGCTCGACGGCCGCGTATTGACCGACAGCCTGATCACCGAGTCGGACGTGGAGCCCGGCGCGGAGGCGGAGGTGGAGGTGCGGTGGGTGAGCGCGGGGGCCGCGGCGGGGGGGGGGGAGATTGGGGTGTCTGGAGGGGCGGGGTCGGATCGTGCGGCGGGCTCGTCGCTGGCGGGAGCGACGGTGTCGGCCGCGGCTCTCGAAAGGAGGGCGTGATGAACGTGTTCGCAGGGACCACACGGGCGGGCGTGAGCGGCGGTCGGGGCTTCACGCTGATCGAGTTGCTGGTGGTGATCGCGATCATCGCGGTGCTGATCAGCATTCTGCTGCCGTCGCTGGCCACGGCGCGCCGCGCGGCGTGGCAGGTGGTATGCCAGAGCAACCAGCGGCAGGTCAACACGATCACGGCGCAGTTCGCGGAGGACAACCAGGGGCGTCTGCCGAACGTGGGGATCCGGGATACGGCGCCGACGGCGACGTTGCCGGTGAACCGCGAGATCCGGCCTGGGTTCAGCACACGCGACCCGGTTCCGGGTGAGGACACGGGTTTCGGCCGGTATGTGCTGGTGGCGCGGGCGCTGAACGAGTACGCGGGGAACCCTGGGTACGCGGCGTTCGACTGCCCTGCGGCGCGGGGCCTGGCGAGCGTGCGGGACGCTGAGAGCATCCGATACCTGGAGTCCGGGCAGCGGTACTACGTGGCGCCGTTCCCGCAGATTCTGCCGATGAACCAGGGTCGCGTGGAGGCTTTCACGGAGTTCTACTTCAATGACTCGCAGCCGGCGCAGTACCGCAACGCGTCGGGGGCGCTGCGGTTCTCGGGAGTGCTTGGGCGGCGGATCTCACTGTTACGCAATCCGTCCATGGCGATGTGGTCGACCGATGCGCTGGACGAGTTCCCTCGCCACTCGGGGGCCCGAGGTGAGGGCCGCGGGCGGATAGGTTCGAACAACTTCGCGTTTCTTGACGGGGCGATCCGGTTGCTGACGGTGGAACAGTACCGCGGGTCGGACGCGGCCGGGGCGCCGCCGCCGTTCTACAACTGGGGGCACTTTTACCCGGGCGAGTGATCGTGGGTGACGGGGGGCGGGGGAGTGGTGGGTGGGGTGTGTGGTGGGGGTGAGGGCGAGCAGATGGGAGGCCGATCCGATGAACGCACTGCGCGAGTGGATGAACGCCCGCCCGTGGATCGCCTGGCTGCTGGTGCTGCTGCTGGGGCTGGTGGTAGTGTGGCAGTTCACGCGTGGTGGCGACGCGGACGATCCGTACAACCTGGGTCGGCTGAGCCAGTCGGTGACGATCAAGTACGACGACGGGAGCGAGGAAACGCTGCCGCTGGGGCGTCTGGAGAAGCGTCTGTGGGAGTCTCCGGAGCGGATTGACCTGTCGCGGGGCATCCTCAAACCGGGCACAACGAACGTGCGCGGGTTCCCGGTGAACGACCTGAAGGAGATGGAGGATCGGATCAACCGGCTGAAGGCGGAGGATGAAGCGAGGCGAAGAGCGACCAAGCCCCCGCCGGTGCGTCCGCCGCAGTAGACTGCGCCGGGGCGCTGGGGAGGGCGGGGGGCGGGCGGCCGCGAAGGTATTCACACGAATGGGTGACCACACCACGCTGAGCGTGCGCAGTCGGGTCCGGCGGGCGGTGGACCTGGGGCGTCGTGCGGCGCTGGGGACGCTCGCGGCGGGCGCGGCGGGGTTTGTGCTGTTGGGTCCGCGCGGGGCACGGGCGGAGCGCGGGCGGCTGGTGCTGGATTACTGGGAGAAGTGGACCGGCCACGAGGCCGGGGCGATGGAGGACGTCATCGCCGCCTTCAACGCGTCGCAGGATCGGATTTTCGTGCGGTACCTGGTGACGGCGGGGATCGCGCAGAAGGCGGCGATCGCCATCGCCGGGGGGCGTCCGCCAGACCTGATCGGGCTGTGGTACTTCAGCCTGCCGCAGTTTGCCGAGAGTGAGGCGCTGCTGCCGCTGGATGAACTGGCGGACGGTGCGGGGGTGCGCGAGGAGCTGGCGGCACCGGCGTTCCGGCCGGTGGTGCGGTACCGCGGACGGCGGTGGGGTGTGGTGAGCACCGCGGGGACGCTGGCGTTGTACTACAACCGTCGGGTGTTCCGCGAGCGGCTGGGGAGCGACGAGCCGCCGCGGACGATGGAGGAACTGCAGGAGATGAACCGGCGTCTGGCGGTGCGAGACGCGGGTGGGCGTCTTCGTGCGGTGGGGTTCATGCACACGGAGCCGGGGTGGTGGATGTGGCCGTGGGGCGCGTGGTGGGGCGGGACGTTCTACGACGAGGCGAGCGACCGTTCGCGGGTGCACAGTGCGGAGAACGTGGCGGCGTTCGAATGGATGCGGCAGACCAGCGGGGAACTTGGGGTGCGGGAGGCGGAGGCGTTCCGCAAGTCGCTGGGGAACTACGGGCAGCCGGAGAACGGGTTTCTGGATGGGCGCGTGGCGATGGTGCTGCAGGGGCCGTGGATGGCGAACATGATCCGGCGTTTCCGGCCGGACCTGGACTACGGGGTGACGCCGGTGCCGACGATCGCGGCGCTGCGTGACGACACGGCGCCGGTGGGGCTGGTGGATACGGACGTGCTGGTGATCCCGCGCGGGGCGCGGCACCCTGAGGCGAGCATGGAGTTCATCGCGTTCACGCAGCGCCGTGAGAACGCCGAGAAGCTGGCGACGGCGCACGGGAAAGTGTCGCCGTTGGCGGAGGTGAGCGCGGGGTTTATGGAGGGGCACCCGAACCGCGGTCTGGACGTGCACACGGCGCTGGCGCGGAGCCCGCGGGCGTTCCGGTTCCCGGCGACGCGGGTGTGGCCGCAGTTCATGAACGAGTTTGCGCTGACGGCCAACGCGATCTGGTCGCACGAGGTGGGGGTAGAGGCGGGGCTTCGCCGGGCCGATGCGCGGTTCGAGCAGTTGCTGGCGGAGGCGGATACGCAGCGTGTGCGTCGCGGTCGGGAGAGCCTGCGGGTGATGGACTCCGGTGAGCCCGGAGGGAGGGGCGATGGCACGCACGGGTGAACGCTCGCTGACGGCGGGACTGGCCTGGACGAGCCCCTGGCTTGTGGGGGGGACGCTGTTCGTGCTGGTGCCGATGGCGCTGAGCCTGTACTACTCGTTCACGGACTACACGCTGCTGGAGGGGCCGATCTGGGTGGGGCTGGACAACTACCGGCGGATGCTGGGCGATGAGCGGCTGTGGCTGACGCTGGGGAACACGGCGCTGTACACGGCGCTGGCGGTGCCTGCGGCGACGGTGCTGGCGCTGGTGTTGGCGGGGCTGCTGTCGGCGAAGGTGAGGTGGGCGCGGGGGTTCCAGGCGGCGGTGTTCCTGCCGACGCTGGTGCCGCTGGTGGCGTCGGCGATGGTGTGGATGTGGCTGTTCAACGCGGAGTACGGGCTGATCAACCGGGCGCTGTCGTGGGTGGGTGTGCCTGGGCCGAACTGGTTGAAGGACCGCTGGGTGATGGTGTCGCTGGTGCTGATGAGCCTGTGGGGCGTTGGGCAGAGCGTGGTGGTGTACATCGCGGCGATGCGGGAGGTGCCGGAGCAGTTGTACGAGGCGGCGAAGCTGGACGGGATGGGTCCGGTGCGGCGGTTCGTGCACGTGACGCTTCCGATGATCTCGCCGGTGATCCTGTTCAACGTGATCACGCTGGTGATCGCGGCGGTTCAGGTGTTCGCGGTGCCGTACATCATGTTCCGCCAGCCGGGGTACGAGACGGAGCGGGCAGAGTTCTACAGCATGTACCTGTACGACAACGCGTTCGTGCACATGCAGATGGGGTACGCGTGCGCGATGGCGTGGGTGCAGCTGGTGGCGATCCTCGGGCTGACGGGGCTGCTGTTCTGGGCGAGCCGGAGGCTGGTGTACTACCGGGCGGGGTGAGCGCGGGCTGAAGGGCGGGCGCGGGAAGAGCGGGCGGGGATGAGGCGCGATGAACGGACCATCTCACAACCCGGTGCGGTCGGCGCGGGGGCGTGCGGCGCGCTGGGCGCTGTGGCTGCTCATGGCGGGCGTGGCGGGGCTGTTCCTGCTGCCGCTGGTGTGGATGGTGAGCACGTCGCTCAAGCCGGAGGACCAGGCGGCCTCGGCCGAGCTGCGGCTGCTGCCCGCACCGGTGTCGCGCACGCCGGAGTACGCGGCGGCCAACTACCGCGACGTGTGGACCGATCGGACGGTGCAGTTCCCGCTGTACCTGCGCAACTCGCTGATCGTGGCGGTGCTGGGGGTGGTGGGGATGACGCTGTCCAGCGCGGTGGTGGCGTACGGGCTGGCGCGGGTACGTTGGCGCGGGCGCGGGGCGGTGTTCGCGGTGACGCTGGCGACGATGATGATCCCGTTCCCGGTGCTGATGGCGCCGCTGTACCTGGTGTTCCGGGAGATGGGGCTGATCGGGACACTCACGCCGCTGTGGCTGCCGGCGTGGTTCGGCAACGCGTTCAACATCTTCCTGCTGCGGCAGTTCTACATGGGTATCCCGCGGGAACTGGACGAAGCGGCCACGATCGACGGTCTGGGGCACTGGGGGATCTTCTGGCGGATCATCGTGCCGTTGAGCCGTTCGGCGCTGGCGGTGGTGGCGTTGTTCCATTTCATCTACGTGTGGAACGACTTCCTCGGGCCGCTGATCTTCATCACCGACCGGGACCAGTTCACGCTGGCGCTGGGGCTGCAGTTGTACCAGGGGCAGGCGGGGGGGACGCGCTGGAGCCTGCTGATGGCGGCCAGCACGCTGGTGGTGCTGCCGGTGGTGGTACTGTTCATCCTGACGCAGCGGACGTTCGTCCGGGGGATCTCCAGCGACGGGCTCAAGGGGTAACTTGGTCGGGTTCAGGCCGGCGCCGGGTGGAGGGTGTATCGGGGCACGGGACTGTCCGACGAGGTCGAAAATCGGGCGAAATGAGGTTGCAGGGGAGGGAGGGTTGGCGCATAATGTAAGCGGTTACGAGGCTGGAATTTCAGTGATTTTCAGGGTTTCGGTGGTCTCTTCCTGCAGCCGGTGAACACTGAACGGGCTTCGTGCGGATCGGGTGATGAGGGTGAAGGTGTCAGGAGGCGTGGTCATGGCGAACTGGCGAATGAACAAGCGCGTGGGAGTGGCAGGGGCGGTTGCGTGTGCGGGGCTGCTTGTGCTTTCGGGGGCGGCGCACGGGCAGACGCCGCTGCCGGTGACGAACGGCAGCTTCGAGGAGAAGGAATGGACGCCGCTGCTGTTCAACAACATCCCGCTGGGTTTTGACAACCTGTCGGGACAGTTGTCGCGGTGGCGCTGGCGTGCGGAGCCCGGGGCGGACCCCCCTTTCAATGCCAACGACACGCTGCCTGGCACCCCTCCGCCGGTGCGGACGGGGTTCCGGAGCGTGGAGGTGGGAACGGAAGGGAACGGGGGGTTCCGCGGGTTCAGCACGGACACGTTGAACTTTTTCATGCCGATGGGGGACCCGTTCAACCCGTGGTTCCCGTATCACGACGCGGAGATCGATCCGAACGGGCCGGACATCGAGGTGACAGTGTGGTACTTCATCCCCGTCAATGCGCCGCTGAACCAGACGAACCCGCCGCTGGGTCCGGACGAACCGCGTGAGCGTCCGCTGCTGAAGGCGAATGTGAAGCTGGCGCTGGCGAACGGGCGGCCGTCGTTCCAGGACGCGACCTCGCACGAAGTGTTCGCGCCGGTGGATGCGCCGCTGGGGCAGTGGAACCAGTTGCGGCTGGTGATCTCGATGAGTGAGGCCCGGCAGATGGCGCAGGAGGGCTGGGACAACTGCCTGTGCTTCCCGGCGGGGGATCCATCGCTGGAGAATCCGCCGTACAAGTCGCTGCACCGGCTGAAGGTGACGTTCGGGCGGTTCGTGGGCGACGGGACGCCGACGAGCGGGACGGTGTTCTTCGATGACCTGCAGGTGATTCAGGGCGGATTCGGCCCGCAGGCGTGCAACCCGGCGGACATCGCGCAGACAGACTCGACACCGGGCCCGGACGGGTGCGTGGACAACGGGGACTTCGGGCTGTTCATCTCGTCGTTCTTCAGTGCGTTGTGCCCCGACTGCGGGCAGCCCGGCGCGGGGGCGTGCAACGAGGCGGACATCGCACAGACGGACTCGACACCTGGCCCTGACGGGTGCGTGGACAACGGGGACTTCGGGTTGTTCATCTCGTCGTTCTTCAGCGCGGTGTGCCCTGACTGCGGCGGCTGAAAGCGCCCACGCGAGGATCGTTGGAACGCCAACCCGGAAGAGTGCTGAAGCGAGCGGTGCTCGCGGGTTGTTCCTTCATCGGTCGGTGGGGTGCGGAGCGGTGCGCTGCGGGCGTGCCCGACCTGGTGCCGCGTAGAATGCGTACGCAGCCGGTGTAGCTCAGTGGTAGAGCTCCGCTTTTGTAAAGCGGTGGTCGTGGGTTCAAATCCCTCCACCGGCTCTTGGGGTGGCTCATCGGACGGTGCCTTGGGTGCTTTGGGTCGTTTGGGTTCCTTTTGGATGCCGTCGGGCTTTGGAGCCGATGGCGCTATCCGGGCTAGCACCTACTCACGGCTTCAAGATCCGGATTGGGGGTATCGCGGGTATGGGAGGGCATCAGGCGTGAGTTGGCCGGATCACCTGCCGATGGAGATTTTGGGGGGGTGGCGAAATCGGAGTAGGGAACTCCGGGTGCGTGCGTGCGTTGAACCGAGGGGATGGGGACGAGCGGACGGGGAAGGGTGAGCGGGGGTGTTGGAGGGTGTGGGGGTTGGCAGACGCGGCGGAAGTTGGCTAATCTCGGGAACTGTTCGCAGTGGAACGCGGACAAACGCATGACCGAGGAAGACCGGGCAAAAGCGGAGCACAACGTGGCGTGGAGACGGACCGCACCGGTTGATCGCCGTTAGGAAACGGTCGCAAACACAACGACTGTGGGCCAAGGAGCAACGCATGAGGAAGTTCAGTCGGACAGTGGGGACGGGCGTGCTGGCGGCGGGGCTGCTGGTGGTGGGCGGGGCGTTGATGCCCGTGCCGGCCGCGAACGCGCAGTCGACGGCGGCGCCGGATGCCCGGGCGCGGGACAACCTGTTGAACCTGATCCGGACGACGATCGAGTTCGAGATTCCGCAGGACACTCCGCTCGGCGCTGCGATCGGCGAGTTGGCGCTGAAGGTCAAGGAGCAGCGCGGCGTGGACCTCCTGATGGAGGTGCTGTGGCGCGGCGAGAGCGACGGGCTCGACCGCGATTTCCGCCTGCCGGCGATCGCGACCAAGGGGCTGAACGGGCTGGAGTACCTGGAGAAGGTGCTGCTGGCGGGCAGCCCGGATCGTCCTGCGACGTGGCAGTTGACGCAGTTGGGTGCTGTGCAGATTGGGCTGAAGGAGAACCTGAACAGGTTCCGCCGGATCGTTCTGTACGATATCCAGGACCTGCTTCTGGAGATCCCCAGCTTTGAGCAGGCGCCGGAGATCGACCTGGATCGCGTGCTGCAGAACGTTGGGCGTGGCGGCGGTGGCGGGTCCGGCTCGCCGTTCCGTCAGAACCAGCAGCAGCGTCCGCGTGATCAGCGGACGCCGGCGGAGCGTTCGGTGGAGATCGTGGACATCATCCGGCAGTACGTGGAGCCGGACCAGTGGTTCGCGGGCCTGCCGGAGCCGCGCTTCTGGCAGGGCAATCTCATCATCGATGCGCCGGACTACATCCACCGCGGCATCAACGGCTACCCGTGGCTGCCGCGGGCGGGCAAGACACTGACCGAGCGTCCGCAGCGGTTCGTCGCGATGACGACCGACAGCGCGGGCGTGGTGCTGGCCGGGCGCGCGGTGAACCCGCCCGCGCCGGGCGGCGTCGACGGCCAGGCCGGCGGTGCTCCGACCTCGGGCCGCTGAGCGGCGCGAGTGGCATACGACCGAAACGGGAGCCCGGCTTTGACCGGGCTCCCTTTGTTTTTGCGTGCGGCGGGTCAGGTTCCCTCGGAGGTCATTCCGGAGGTCGATGGGACGCCGAGGATGGCGGCGGCGGCGGCGGCGATGCGCCTGGCCTGCCAAGTTCCGAGGCCTGATGGGGCGAAGTTCGAGAGGATGATCGAGCGGCCGGTCCTGGAGGTGATGAGCAACTGCCGTTGACGGTCGATGCTGATGGAGGCGATGTCGGCGGCGGGGATGCGCGTGGTGAAGCGCGGGAAGAGCGGGTGCCAACGGGACCAGAGCGTGATGCACGGCCCGCGGGCGTCGCTGCCGACAAAGACGCCCACGTCCATCACGAGCCGGAGCAGGATCAGGCACCAGACGCCGGTGAGCATGAGGACCATGAGTGCGCCGAAGAAGCCTGCGGAGCCGCCGGCGCGGACGGCGGTGATGATGGTGATGATGGCCAGGAGGGTGACCAGGGAGGTCACGCCCCACAGCACGGGCCACCAGAGCAGGGGCGGAGCGAGTCGTCGGCGGAGGCGAAAGCCGGAGGCGTCGATGGTCTCGCAGCGCCAGAGGCCGAACTGCTCGCCGCGGGCCGGGGTCGGGAGCGGGGGCTGGGCGCCGAGGGCGGCGCGCCTGGCGAAGGCCCGCAGGCGTGCCGAGGCAATGGTGCGGGCGGCCATGCCGGCCAGTGAGAGAGGCAGGGAGAGCATCAGGCCCAGGGCGATGTAGGAGGCTATCTGGAGGATCCAGCGTGGGTTGGGGCCGGGGACGAGAAAGTGCGGGATGCTTGAGACGAAGAGGCCGACGAGCAGGCAGAGAAACAACACCGGCGAGTACATGAGCATCACGGCCATCCTGCGGTGGCGCTCCAGGCGCGAGGCCAGGGTGTGCAGGCGGTTGAGCCGGTCGAATTCGTCGGTGAGGTTCGCGGGAGCATCGGGACCGGCGGGGTTCGCTGGGGTGTGCGGAGAGCGTGGGGTGATCGATCGTCTGTCAGGCGTGAGCCGAGCGGGCGCGCCGGGGAGGAGGTCGGCGTCGTGGCGCTGGGGCTGCGCCCGGGTTTGTGGCGATGGGGGCCGTGGTTGAAGGCTCATGCCAAGGAGCGGGGTGCGCGGAGAGAGTGAGTCGAGGACGGAACGGAGAGGGATGGTCCGAATTCGCGGTTCCGGTCAGGAAGCGGCGTACTCGGCGACGGGCGGGCATGTGCAGATGAGATTGCGGTCGCCGTAGGGGTTGTCGACGCGCGCGACACAGGGCCAGAACTTGCGGTCTGCGACCCAGGGGGCTGGGAAGGCGGCCTGGAGCCTGGAGTAGGGGTGCGTCCAGGTGTCGGCGGCGAGGTGGTGTGCGGTGTGCGGCGCGTTCTTGAGGACGTTGTTGGTGCGGTCGGCACGGCCCTCTTCAATGTCGCGGATTTCGGCGCGGATGCGGATGAGCGCATCGCAGAAGCGGTCGAGCTCTTCGCGGGGCTCGGACTCTGTGGGCTCGATCATGAGGGTGCCGGCGACGGGCCAGGACATGGTGGGTCCGTGGAAGCCGTAGTCCTGGAGGCGCTTGGCGATGTCCTCGACGGTGATGCCGGCCTTCTGGGCGAAGCGGGTGTCGAGGATGAACTCGTGGGCGCAGAGGCGGTTGCGCCCGCGGAAGAGGATGGGGTAGTGGTCCTCGAGACGTCGGGCCATGTAGTTGGCGTTGAGGATGGCGAGTTGTGAGGCGCGGCGCAGGCCCTCGGCGCCCATGAGGGCGATGTAGACCCAGGAGATCAGCAGGATGGAGGGCGAGCCGTAGGGCGCGGCGGAGATCGGACCGATGGCTTGGTCGGAGGTTCCGGCGGGGGGGCGTACGGGGTGGGTCGGGAGGAAGGGGAGCAGGTGCCTGGCGACGCAGATCGGGCCCATGCCGGGGCCACCGCCGCCGTGGGGGATGCAGAAGGTCTTGTGGAGGTTGAGGTGACATACGTCGGCGCCGATGAGGCCTGGGCTGGTGAGGCCGACCTGGGCGTTCATGTTGGCGCCGTCCATGTAGACCTGTCCGCCGGCGGCGTGGACGAGGTCGCAGATTTCGCGGATGTGCTCCTCGAAGACGCCGTAGGTTGAGGGGTAGGTGACCATGAGCGCGCCGAGGGTGTCGCGGTGAGCGTCGATCTTGGCGCGGAGGTCGGTCAGGTCGATGTTGCCATCGGCGTCGTTGCGGACGGGGACGACCTTGAAGCCGGCGATGACTGCGGAGGCGGGGTTGGTGCCGTGGGCGGAGTCGGGGATGAGGCAGACGGTGCGGTGGGGCTGGTTGTTGGCGCGGTGGAAGGCGCGGATGACGGCCAGGCCGGCGTACTCACCTTGGGATCCGGCGTTGGGCTGGAGGCTGACGCCGGCGAAACCGGTGATCTCGGCGAGCCAGGACTCGAGTTGGCGGAAGACGGTCTGGTAGCCGCGGGTCTGGTCGGCCGGGGCGAAGGGGTGCAGGCGAGCGAAGCGGGGCCAGGTGACGGGGATCATCTCGCTGGTGGCGTTGAGCTTCATGGTGCAGGAGCCCAGCGAGATCATGGAGTGGGCCAGCGAGAGGTCGCGTCCCTGGAGGCGGAAGATGTAGCGGAGCATCTCCGTCTCGGAGTGGTGAGTATTGAAGACGGGGTGTGTGAGGTAGCCGGAGTGGCGGGCGAGGTGTGCGGGGATGGTCGCGTGCGCGGCGGTGCAGAGAGCGTCCACGTCGAGGTCGTCAGCGGCGCCGAACGCGGTGAGCAGGTCGCGGACGAGGGCCCGGTCGGTGGTCTCGTCGCAGGCGATGCCGAGGGTGCCGTCGCCGAGGTCGCGGAGGTTGATGCGCCGTGCGGCCGCGGCGGCGAGGACGTCGGCGGCGGAGCGACCGACCGGGCGTACGCGGAGGGTGTCGAAGAGGGCGGGCGAATCGGCGACGTTGTGGCCCAGTGATCGGAGTGCTGCGGCGATGCCGAGGGTGAAGGCTCGCGTGCGGAGGGCGATACGCCGGAGGCCCTCCGGGCCGTGGTAGACGGCGTACATGGAGGCCATGATGGCCAGGAGTGCCTGGGCGGTGCAGATGTTGCTGGTGGCCTTCTCGCGCTTGATGTGCTGTTCGCGGGTCTGGATGGCCATGCGGAGCGCGGGGTGGCCGTCGGCGTCGCGGGAGACACCGATGATGCGACCGGGCATGCGTCGGGCGTGCTCAGGGCGCGTGGCGATGAAGGCGGCGTGTGGCCCGCCGAAGCCCATGGGGACGCCGAAGCGCTGGGCCGAACCGACGACGATGTCGGCGCCCCACTCGCCGGGTGGTGCGAAGAGCGTGAGGAAGAGCGGGTCCGTGGCGGCGATGATGCAGAGCCCCGCGGCGCGGGCGCGCTCGGCCAGAGGGCGGAAGTCGTCGATGCGGCCGTCGGTGGTGGGGGTCTGGAGGAAGAGGCCGAAGGCGTCGGGGTCGAACTTGTCGAGGGAGCGCGGATCGGCGAGGCGGACGCGGAGGCCGAGGGTCTCGGCGCGGGTCTGGATGACGCCGATGGTCTGTGGGTGTGAATCGGCGGCAACGATGATGGTGCGGCGGGGCTGGTCGTGCCCGCCGGCGATGGCGAAGGCCATGGCAATGGCCTCGGCGGCGGCGGTGCCCTCATCCAGGAGCGAAGCGCCGGCCAGTGGGAGGCCGGTGAGGTCGGCGATCATGGTCTGGAAGTTGAGGAGGGCTTCGAGGCGGCCCTGGGCGATCTCGGCCTGGTAGGGGGTGTACTGGGTGTACCAGCCGGGGTTCTCCAGGACGTTGCGGAGGATGACGGGCGGGGTGATGGTGTCGGAGTAGCCGGCGCCGATCATGGAACGGAAGACCTGGTTCTGCTCGGCGATAGTGTGGATTTCGTGAAGCAGTTCGAACTCGCCGCGGTTGGGGCGGTCGGCCGGTGTTTCGAGGCGAAGGGTGCGACGCAGACGGATGGACTCGGGGACGACGGCGTCAGTGAAGGCTTCGAGCGAGTCGTAGCCCAGGGACTGGAGCATTTCGGCGATGTCGGCCTCGGAAGGGCCGATGTGCCGGTGGGCGAAGGTGTCCGAAGGGTTGAGCAGGCCGGGCGAGAAGGGCTCGGAGGGCGCGGGGGTCTTGGGCATGGGGGCGATCTGCGTCATGGGGTTTTTGGCCTCGTGGCGGAGCGGGAGTGTGGGCGGGCGGGGGCGGGGGCGGGGCGTGTGCGGAACCGGTCGCAGCGCGCGGGAGCGGACGGCGGTTGAGTGTGTGGTTCAACGGCTCAGGATGTTCCTGCAGGCCCGGCGCGAGAGGTGGATGGCATCCTAGGAGGGAGTGATGCGTCCGGGGGTATGAGGCAGTAGCATTGGCGTGGCGTTGGATGGGTGAGGTGGGCGAGTGGTGTCGGTACGTGAGGGTGGCCGGGGTCGGGGGCCGGTGCACTGGAACGAAAGGGAGTTCATGAAGAAGGATGCAGCGTTGATCGCCGGGTTGGTGTGTGCTGTGAAGCCGAAGGGTGGTGTGGTTTGCGGGCTGCTCGCGGCGGCGGTCGCGTGGGGTGTATGCGGCGGCGTGGCGGTCGCTGGCGGGCTGGCGGTGCAGCGGGCGACCCCGGAACTGGATGAAGCTCTGCCGGCCCTGCTGCAGGCGATGAGCGCAGATGAACAGCGCTATGTGCAGCACCTGGTGACGCTGAGCAACCCGTGGATGGAGGGGCGCGAGCCGGGGGATCGGGGCAATGAACTGGCGGCGGAGTACCTGGAGTGGTGGTTCCGGCACCTGGGGCTGGACCCGATCTTTCCTGTGGCTGAAACGGCCGCGGACGGGACCGAGGTCGTCACGCCGCGGGCGGGGTATCGGCAGGGGTTCGCGTTCGGCACACGCCTGCGCGTGGACGAGTCGGTGGTGAGGCTGATGACGGCGGCCGGGCCTTACGGGGAGTCGAAGCCCGGCGCGGCGCTGCGGGCGGGGCTGGACTACTCGGTGCTGGGGGCATCGGGCTCCGGGGAGGCGGAGGGGCCTGTGGCGTTTGTGGGGTACGCGATTGCGAGCGGGCCAGAGGGGTACGCGACGTTCCGGGAGAGCGACTCGCTGGAGGGGAAGATCGCGTTGATGTTCCGGTTCGAGCCGCTGAACGACCAGGGGCAGAGCCGCTGGCGCGAGCGCGGGTTTACGTCGGCGTCGGCGCTGGCGACAAAGTTGCGAGCGGTGATGGCGCGCAAACCACTGGCGGTGATCGTGGTGAATCCACCGGGCGTGGATGACCCGCGAGCGGACCGGCTGGAGACGGTGCGGTCGGGCCAGGGGGGCGGGGCACGGACGGGCTCGCCCGGTGGGCCGGACGGCGGGGTGCCGGTGATCCAGATGTCCATGGCTTCGGCGGACCGGCTGGTGCGTTCGAGCGGTCGCACGCTGGCGGAACTCCGCCGGCTGGCCGACGAGAAGACACCGGAGCAGCCGGGCGTGATCGACCTGGCCACGACGCGGGTGTCTGTGCGCACGCGGCTGTCGAGGAGCCCGGTGTGGACGGACAACGTGGCGGCGCTGCTGCCGGGGCGCGGGAGCCTGGCGGACCAGTACGTGGTGATCGGGGGGCACTTCGACCACATCGGCTACGGGTACTTCGGCTCGCGCGGGCAGAACCCGCAGGGGGTGATCCACGCCGGGGCCGACGATAACGCGTCGGGCACGGCGGGGGTGCTGCTGGCGGCGGAGCAGCTGGCTCGCCGATACGCGGCTCTGCCGTCGGACGCCGAAGCGCGGTCGATCATCTTTATCGGCTTTACGGCGGAGGAGAGCGGCCTGAACGGGGCGAGGCACTTTGTGCGGAACGCGCCGGTGTCGGCGTCGTCGATCACCGCGATGCTGAACATGGACATGATCGGGCGTGTACGTGACCAGCGGCTGCAGATCGCCGGGGTGGGCACAGCGAGGGGCTTTGCGGATCTGCTGCGGCCGAAGGTGGAGTCGTCCGGGCTGACCGCGCGATTGCTGCCGGGGGGGCGTGGGCCGTCGGATCACGCGGTGTTCTACGGCGAGTCGATCCCGGTGCTGCATTTCTTCAGCGGCCTGCACGATGAGTATCACGCACCCGGCGACGTGTACACAACGATCAACTTCACGGGGGCGGTGCGCGTGGTGAACCTGGTGAGCGAAGTGGCGATGATGATCGTGAGCCGGGCTGAGCCGCTGGAGTTCACGACCGCGACCGGTCCCAGCGCGGACCTGACACAGCCGCCGCGTACCCCGGAGCGGACACCTGCGCCTTCCCCTGCGCCTGCACTGCCGGGGCGTGCGCGGGAGGGGGCATCTCCATCGAGTACACCGCCGTCAGGTCCATCGCCCGCTGGTGATGCGGCCCCGACCGCGGGCCCGTCGGGGGTGCGCGTGAGGTTCGGGATCGCGCCGGACAACTACGCCGACGACCAGCCGGGGGTGCTGGTGGGGAGCGTTTTCCCCGGGACGAGCGCGGCGGAGGCGGGTCTGCAGAAGGGCGACCGGCTGATGCGGTGGAACAACAAGCCGCTGCTGAGCGTGGAGGACTGGATGCCGTTGCTGGCGTCGGCCAACCCCGGCGACGAAGTGGAGATCACGCTCGTTCGCGACGGGCAGGCGCGGACGGTGAAGGTGGTGCTGCGGGCGCGCGATCGCGAGGAACCACGCTGAATGAAGGGCCGGACTGCGGCGAGAGCAGGGCAGGGCCGAGCGGCGCTTTCAGCGGACCCAGAAGAATCGCCACTCGCCGCGCTGCATGGCGACCCAGAGTTCTGTGTATCGTGTGTCCCGCGCGGCCGGTCCGGCCAGGCGCAGGCGGATGATGCGTGAACCCATGGACTCCATGATGACGCCGGGAGAAAACTCGGCGTTGGGCAGGCGCGAAAGCAGGGTGATGACGTCGGCACGCTGGTCGCGGAGTGCGCGGAGTTCTTCGAGCGGGTCCTTGCCCATCTCGGCCAGTTCGCGCTTGGCGGCATCGGCGAAGACCTGGTCGAAGAAGTCGTTCTCGTCGGCGCCGGTGATGAACTCGTAGAGGTGGAACTGGACGTGGCGGATCTCGCGGACGAGCAGTCTGCGCCGGCCGAAGCGGTCTTCGACGACGAGCTGTTCGGGCTCGGGCAGGGTGAGATTTTCGACGGTGCTGAGCTGGGTGGGGTTGGCGATGTTCACGCCGCCGCGCTGCGCGCCCGGGACGCCGTCGAGCGGCCCGCGCCCGCGGTAGACCTCGGTTTCGACGGTCTCGCAGGCGGCGGCGAACATCGAAGCCAGGAGCAGGACCGGAAGCCCGCGCCGTACGGAGCGTGTGCGTTGCGCGGGTGCACGCGGCGCAGTGGGTTTGGCGTGCGCGGCCTTGCTATCGGGCGGCTGGGGCATGGTCGGAGGTCCTGACATTGCGCATGTCGGGCGAGGCACGGCCGCGGGTCCAGACGTCGTGCGTGCGGAAGGGTTCTGCGGGCGAGGGGAAATCGGTGCGCCAGTGGCAGCCGCGGGACTCTTCGCGCCAGAGGGCCGAGCGGGCCATGAGCCAGGCGGACTGGAGCATGTTCTGGACCTGCCATCCCTCGACGTCGTCGAAGACCTTGTCCATGGTGTAGCGTGCCCAGAACTCGATCATGTCGATGGTGTCGCGGAGGCGGGCACCGCTGCGTTCGATGCCGCAGTTGCGCCACATGCACGAGCGCAGGCTGGAGACGACGTCCTCGCGGTCGAGTTCGCCGCGGTCGCTGGGGGGGATGTCGGAGACGATGTGGACCGGGGCCGGGCGCGGCGGCAGTTCCCACCCCGGTGGCACGGGGGTGCTGGAGTTGGACCGCGGGGCCTCGGTCGGTGCGGTGTCGCCGCGGCTTGACGGCAGCCGGCTCCGGGCGGTGAGGGCGGCGATCTCGCCGAAGACCAGGCCCTCGAGCAGGGAGTTGCTGGCCAGGCGGTTTGCGCCATGGAGGCCGGTGCAGGCGACCTCGCCGACGGCGAACAGGCCGGGCACGCTGGTGCGGGCGTGGTCGTCGGTGAGCACTCCACCGACGAGGTAGTGTGCGGCGGGGTGGACGGGGATGAGATCGCGCGCAGGCTTGAGGTCAAACTTGGCGAGCAGAGCGGTGATGCCTGGGAACTGGCGGTCGAAGTCGGGGATGTGGCGTGCGTCGAGGAAGACGTGGGTGCCGCCGCGCGAGGCCAGCCGCCGGACGATGGCTCGTGTGACGATGTCGCGCGGGGCCAGTTCGGCCAGCGGGTGCTCGGGCTGCATGAAGCGGAAGCCGTCGTGATCGACGAGATAGGCCCCCTGGCCGCGGACGGCCTCGGTGATGAGCGAGCGCGCGGCACCGGCGAGGTAGAGCGTGGTGGGGTGGAACTGGACGAAGGCCATGTCGGCGACCGCGGCGCCGGCGCGGAAGGCCATGGCCAGCCCGTCACCGGTGGCGGAGCGGGGGTTGGTGGTCTCGCGGTAGACCATGCCGGCACCGCCGGTGGCGAGGATGGTGGCGCGAGCCCAGATCATCTGCAGGCCGTAGCGGGGGTGGTGGGTGATGGCGCCGAGGCATGGAGAGCCGGGCTCAGGCGAAGTGGTGATGAGGTCGAGAGCGAAGCAGCGCGGGAAGACGCGGACGGAGGGGAGCGCGCGGGCCTTCTCCCAGAGCGTTCGTGCCAGCTCGCGCCCGGTGGCGTCGCCCTCGCTGTGGAGGATGCGAGAGGCGAGGTGGCCGCCCTCGCGTCCGAGCCTGAAGTGCCCGCTGCCGTCGTCGTCGAACCGCATGCCCCACTCGATGAGTTGGCGCATGTGGCGTGGGGCGGCCTGGACAACGGCGCGGACCACGGGCTCATCGCAGAGGTCGGCCCCGGCGGTGAGGGTGTCGCGAGCGTGCGATTCGAAGGTGTCGTCACGGTCCATGACGGCGGCGATGCCGCCCTGGGCCCAGGCGGTGTTGGACGTCTGCCAGTCGTCCTTTCCGAGGATGATGACGTCGCCGTGCTCAGCGGCGGTGATAGCGGCCCGGAGGCCGGCCACGCCGGTGCCGATGATGAGGGTGTCGCAGAAGATCTGCGGGAGGAGCGAGGACCGGAATGGGATGAGGTAGCGGCGGCCGTCGAAGGCGGACATATCCGGACTTTACGCGAGCGGGGGTGGGCGGATCGGTCGAGCGGCGTGGTGAGACTGCGTGCCCCGAGCGCGGCAATGGGCCGAACACCTATTCTGTGAGCAATCTGTTCAGGGCGAGAATCGGAGCAATCCGGGCATCCGTGTGACGTTCTTGGAGCATGGCGAAATGATGCTGCGCGTGGACCCCGGTGCTGACCGGCATGTGTGAACTCATGGCCAACGTCGTGACTCAACCCAGAACCGGTGGATCGGCTTGTATAAGGTCGGGAAGGGCCGCGTTGCGAGTGGCCCTTGCGATCCGGGCGCTGGTGGTACTGATAGCGTTCGGAAGTGCGGCCTACGGGCAGGCTCCGGAGGCGCCGTCGGACAGCGTGAGGGTCGAGTGGGTAACGCGCGAAGTGCGGGCGCCGCGTGTGACGTACCACACCTTTGAGAGTGCTTCGGCTAAGGCCCGCGTGAGCTACCACCTGTACACGCCGGAGGTCTATCAGCGCGAGCCGGAGCGGCGGTTTCCGGTGGTGTACTGGTTGCACGGCTCTGGCGGTGGGCTTGGCGGGATCGCGCCGCTGTCACGGGCGGCGGATGAGGCGATCACGTCCGGGCGTGCGCCGGCCTTCCTGGTGGTGTTCGTCAACGGTTTGACCGAGGGGATGTACGTCGACTGGAAGAATGGTCGTGTTCCGCTGGAACGGGTGATTGTGGATGATCTCGTGGCCCACGTGGACGCGACGCACCGGACCCGGGCGGAGCGGGATGGGCGGCTGCTGGAGGGGTTCAGCATGGGGGGGTACGGCGCTGCGCGCCTCGGTTTCAAGTACTCCGAGCGGTTCGGGGGGGTGTCGATGCTCGGGGCTGGCCCGCTACAGGCGGAGCTGAATCAGACGCCGCGGGCCGGACGGCAGCGCGCCGCGGAAGTGCTGGAACGGGTCTATGGCGGAGATCAGGCGTACTTCCGTGAGGTCAGCCCGATGCGGCTGGCTGAGCAGAACGCCGCGGCGATTCGGCGCGGTCTGTCGGTGCGCATCGTGATCGGGGATCGAGACGAGACCTACCCGGCGAACCTCGCGTTCCACGAGCACCTGCTCGGGCTGGAGATCGAGCATGAGTGGGGCGTGTTGCCCGGGGTCGGGCACGACACCCTGGGTGTGTTGGGCGCGATGGGCGAGCGGTTCTGGGAGTTTCACCGGAAGGTGTTCGGTGCGCCGGTGTCGGATGAACCACCGGCGCCCTCGCGGACGGAGCGGCTCAGCCTGCGCGTCGGTGAGCGCGAGCGGTGGGCGCTGGTGCACTTTCCACGGGGGCACCGCGGGGATCGTGCGACACCGGTCGTAGTGGCGTTTCACGGCGGGGGCGGCCACCCGGAAAGCATGGTCCGGTTCAGCGGATTGAGCGAGAAGGCCGATGAGGCTGGGTTCATCGTGGTGTACCCTGCGGGCACGGGTCGGTTCAACGACCGTCTGCTCACGTTCAACGCCGGGAACTGCTGCGGGTATGCGATGGAGCAGAACGTTGACGACGTTGGGTTTGTTCGTGCGCTGCTGGATCGCCTGGGCGAGATCACGAAGGTGGATCCTCTGCGCGTTTACGCCACGGGGATGTCGAACGGTGCGATGATGGCCTACCGGGTGGCTTCGGAACTGGCCGATCGGTTCGCGGCCATTGCGCCGGTCGGCGGGCCGATGGGTCTGGAGCGGTGCGAGCCTTCACACCCGGTGGCGGTGATGCACATGCACGGCACCGAGGATCGGCAGGCGCCGTTGGCCGGTGGGCAGGGCGTGGGCAATCCGCTAACCCCGGCGAGGCCGAACTTCTACTCCGTCGACCACTCTCTGCAGCAATGGATCCGTGCGAATGGGTGCGATTCGGAGCCGAATGTGACGGAATTGCCGGATGTGGCTGACGATGGGATGACGGTGACGCAGAAGACCTGGAGGGGTGGGCGCGAGGGGACGGAGGTCGTGCTGATCCGTGTCAACGGCGGTGGACATACGTGGCCGGGGAAATCTCCGCCGTTGGCAACGCTGGGGGCGTCAACGCGCGATGTATCGGCGAACGATCTGATGTGGGCGTTCTTCGAGAAGCACGCCAGGAAGCCCGCGAGCGCCGCTGAGGGTGAGGGCGTTATGCCCCGGGCACCCCGGTGAGGCGTTCGACCTTGCGGTTGAGCAGCCAGGCGTGATGTTCGAGGTGCCAGGTGTCGTACTCGAGCACGGTTCGCAGCGAGAGCGGGCCGAGCTGGGTGTGCAGTCCCGTGCGTGACCAGGCGCGGGTGTCGAGCGTGGAGAGCCACTGGGAGGTCCACTGACGGAGAGTGTGGACGGCGGCGATGAACGCGCCGACGGGGAAGTGAGCGGAGTTGTCGGGGCGGCCGTAGAGGCCTGCGTCGATGAAGGCGTCTTCATCCCAGGCGGCCAGGACCGGGCCGTCCTCGGCGACGATGCGTCGCATTCGGTGGACGAAGGCCAGTTCGGCGTCGGCGAGGTGTCCGAGCAGCACTCGGCAGGGCCAGCGTCCAACGCCGGCGTCTGGGAGAAAGGCGGTGTCGAGGGCGGCATCGTCGAGGCCGACGACGCGCCGGTCGAAGTTTTCGACGCCGATAGCGAAGCGGGCGATGAGGGACTCGGGCCCGAGTGGAGCCAGGTCCTCGCGCATCGGAGGTGTCGGCCTCATGGCGGGGATATCGGGGGCGAACTGCGGGAGGTTCATGGGGAGAAGTAAAGGAGGGTGGTGTGAAGGATGGGTGAGCGGCTACCGTGGGACATGAACCCATCCGGACCCGCTGATGTCACACCCACTCCGGGGCTTGACGGGCACACGCTGGCCCTGCGGGTGGTGATGATGCCGAGGGACACGAACCACTACGGGACGATTTTCGGCGGGGTGATCCTGTCGTACATCGACCAGGCGGGTTTCGTTGAAGCGCGACGGCACAACCCCACGGTGAAGTGGGTGACGGTCGCGGTCGACCGCGTCGAGTTCAAATCGCCGGTGCAGGTTGGGGACGTGGTGAACTTCTTTGCACGTACTTCCAGGGAGGGACGCACCAGCGTGACGGTGGAAGTGGACGTCAGGGCGGAGCGGCATGACAGCGGGCAGATCGTGCCAGTGACGTCGGCTCGCTTGGTGATGGTGGCGGTGGACGGCCAGGGGCGGGCCGTCGCGTATAAGGGCGCATGAGTCTGGACGAGGCCATGTTCCGTGCAGGGCCTAGGGGAACCCCTGATCTCGCGCAGTTGCCGGGCAATCCCGGTCCGATGTTGCAACACGCGGAGCGATTGGTCGATAGACCTGAGCAGAGGGCCGCGCGTTCTGTGTGGCCTGTGGTTGATGCAGGATGAGGGGAACTGATCGCGAGGTCACGGCGATGCTGTTGAATTCCACGCACGTCAAGGCGAACATGCACTCGGGGGTGCTCGTGGCGTCGATCACCTGTGAGAAGATCGACAACTACGAGTCCGAAATCCTCCGGAGCGATCTGCTGCCATTGGCGACGGGGATCGGGAAGGTGGCGCTGGATCTGAAGGAAGTCCAGCTGATGGCCCCGATCGGTCTGGGGTTGATCAGTGCATTGCAGCAGGCGTGTGTGTCGCGGCACGGGCGGTTGGTGATGTTCAACGTGAGCAAGGAACTGCAGAAACTGCTCAAGATGACGCCGTTGAGCGGGGTGGGGGTCTACAAGAACGAGGACGCTGCGATCCGGGCGCTGACGTGACCGGTGTTGAGGCGTGAGTCGGGCGGGCGGGCCCACGGCGCGTCGAGCGTGCAGGGTGTATGCTCAGGCACACGCCGTGCCCGTGCCGGGCCGGCGCGTGGAGCGCCCGCGATGGTGAACATGCTGAAGACGCCGCAGGTGGACGCGGTGATGCGCGACGGGGTGCTCATCGCGCGCCTGACGCTGGAAAAACTCGGCGAGTACGAGGCCAACGCGGTGCAGGGCGACCTGGCGCAGGTGGCGCGTGCATCGGGGTGGAAGGTGGTGCTGGACCTTCAGGACGTGCAGTTGATTGCCTCGGCGGGGCTGGGGCTGCTGGTGTCGCTGAACAAGCAGGCGCGGGCAAGCAAGGGGCAGATGGTGCTGTGCGGTATGAACGATCACCTGCGTCAACTGCTCAAGTCCACGCGGTTGGATGCGGGGCTGACGATCAAGGCTGACGCCGAGGCCGGCTACAAGGCCCTGAAGTGATCCGCGGTGAGCAGCCAAGCGAGGGGTGAGTGCCGTACATGCCCGGCCCGATGGACAACCTGGCGGTGATGCTCAGCGGGAGCGGGACGGGATTTGCCGACCTGCACCGGCGGTGTTCGGACGGGCTGCTGCGGGCGCATGTGGCGCTGGTGATCGCGTCGCGGGAGTGCCAGGGTGCTGAGCGGGCACGGGGGCTTGGTGTCCCGACGATCGTGCGGGCGGGGGTGATTCCGCAGAGCGAACTGGAGCGGATGCTGGAGGACCACGGGGCGGGGGTGGTGGCGCTGGCGGGATATCTGAAACTGGTCGAGGTGCCGTCGTCGTACCGGTGGAGGATGACGAACATCCATCCGGCGTTGCTGCCGTCGTTTGGGGGGGTGGGGATGTACGGGCTTCGGGTGCACCGGGCGGTGCTGGAGGCGGGGTGCCGGGTGAGCGGGTGCACGGTGCACTTTGTGGATGAGGCGTACGACCGGGGGCCGATCATTGCGCAGCGTGCGGTGGAGGTGCGCCAGGGAGATACACCGGAGATGCTGCAGGCGCGTGTGCAGGGGGTCGAGCGCGAGGTGTACGCGGAAGCGCTGGGGTGGCTGATCGGCGGCCGCCTGCGTGTGGAAGGACGGCGGGTCGAGGTGCTGGGTGCCGGTGACCGGCGTGTGAGCCGGGGGAGCGTGACATGAGCCGGCCGTGGGTTGTGAAGATGTGGCGCTTCGGAGCGCGGGTGATGTGGGTGATGGTGGCGTCCTGCGCGGTCGGATGGCTGGTGGTCGAGCAAGTTGTCGCGCAGCCGTTGACGCCGTCGGAGCGGCGCGAGAAGGAGGCTCAGAACGAACGGTGGGTGAAGGCGTATCTGGAGCGGCGCTGGGACGAGGCGGAGGCGGCGTTGAAGGCCATCCTGGAAGGGTGGCCCGGAGAGTTCATCGCGTGGTATAACCTGGCTTGCGTGTACGCGCAGAGCGGGCGTGGTCGCGAAGCGGAGGCGGCGCTGGAGCGGGCCGTGATCTCCGGGTTCGTGGACTTTCACCGGATGGATCAGGACCCGGGCCTGGCGCCGATCCGCTCCAGCGGGACCTACCGGGCGATGATCCAGGGATGGCGGGCGGTGCTCGACGCGCACGGGGAGGCGGCCGAGCGCGCAGCGCGCGAGCGGCTGGGCTCGGGGTACATCTTCGAACGCGATGAACGCCGGAGGTTGATCTTCGCCGGGGGCTTTGCCGAGGTGTCGTTCCGGCGGGCTCAGCGGTCGATGGACCTGGTGGAGGCGTGGTGGCGACGGCACGTGCTGCCGCCGGTCGATCGTGATGCCGACGACCCTGACCGCCCGGACCCGTGGGTGATGGTGGTGTTGCCGACGGCGGCTGACTATCGGGCCTGGTCTGACCGCAACTTCGGGCCACAGGCGTCGCGGCTGAACACGATCAGCGGCGTGTACGACCACGACCGCAAGGAACTGGTGGCGATGGACCTGGGGCCGACGCTGCGCCACGAGTACCTGCACGTGCTTCACTGGCGGCACATGGCCCGGACTGGGGTGATCCAGCCGTTGTGGGTGCAGGAGGGGCTGTGCTCGCTGGTGGAGGCGGTGGAGCGTGACGGGGAGGGAGGACTGCGCGTGGTGTCGTCGTGGCGGATGAACACGGTGAAGCGGCTGCAATCGACGGGGCTGCTGCCGTCGTGGCGTGGGTTTTTCGCGCGAGATGCGGACGAGTTCACCCGGAGCAAGCCTCTGGCGAACTACGCGGTGGCGTACGCGATCATGCGGTGGCTGGAGGAGCAGGGGAAACTTGGGGAGTGGTACACGGCGTATGTGCAGGGCGTCGGGAAGGATCCCACCGGGGCACGGGCGATGGAAGCAGTGATGGGCGCGGACCTGGTGACGGCGGAGCGCCGCTGGCGCGAGTGGGTCAGGGCGCACCCTGATGTGCCCGACCAGCACCGTCCCGGTCGAGCGGTGCTCCCGCTGGAACTGGAGCCGGCCGGGGACGGCCTGCGCGTGACGGAGTTGCCGCGGGGCGAGGCGGCACGCTCGGGCATCCGGCTGGGGGATGTGATCATGGAGGTGGAGGGGCGCGAAGTGTGCGATCTCAACGAGTTGGCGCTGGCGGTGCGGGGCGTGGGCGTGGGCGAACCGGTGCGCGTGGGGTACCGGCGCGGGCGTCTGACCGGAGAGGTGACGCTGGTGCTGCGCGCGGCGGAGTAGCGGCTGGCCGCCGGGGCGGTGCCGGAGTACGCTCGACGCACATGAACTGCCGGTACCGGTACAGGCTGCTGCGGGCGGGGTCGTTCAGGCTTGACGGGGGCTCGATGTTCGGTTTGATCCCGCGCGTGGTCTGGCAGCGGGCGGTCCCGGCAACGATGATCGATGAGCGAGGGCGGATCACGCTTCAGCACAACTGCCTGCTGCTGGAGCGGCTGGACGATCCGGGGGACGCGACCGATCGGCTGCCGGGGGGCAGCCCGAAACACATCCTGGTCGAGGCGGGGACGGGGGACAAACTCGACGAGAAGTCGAGGGACATCTTCGCGCTGGACGGGCGCAGCGTGCACGAAGCACTTCACGAGGTGGGGTGTCGAGTGGAGGATGTGGGCGGTGCGGTCGTGACGCACCTGCACTTTGACCATGCCGGCGGACTAACCCGCCTGGCCCGCCCCGGTGAGACGCCGGACTGGACGGGGCCGGGCTCGTCGTTCGCCGGCTCGCGCGGTGAGGTCGGGGTCCGGCTGACATTGCCGAACGCGAAAGTGGTGACTCAGGCGCGGGAGTGGCACGATGCGCTGGCGGGACGGTCGGTGATGACGCGGACGTACTTCGCGGATCACCTCGAACCACTGCGTGAACGCGTGGCGCTGGTGGACTCGATGCCGCCGTTTGCGCCGGGCCTGGTTCCCGACCGCAACGACCTGCCGCTGGGCTCGCTGGAGCAACGTGAGACGGAAGTCTTTCCCGGGGTCTGGGTGTTCCGGGTGCCGGGGCACACGTGGGGGCAGCAGGCGGTGCGGTTTCTGGGGCCGGGAGGGGAGAGCGTGGTCTTTACGCCGGACGTGATGCCAACGGCCTGGCACGTGGGTCAGGCTTACAGCCTGGCGTACGACGTGGAGCCGTACGTGAGCATGGTGAGCCGTACGTGGTTCCTTGGTGAAGCGGCGGATCGGGGCTGGGTGCTGTGCCTGGATCACGAGCCGGGGAACCCGTTCCGGCGTGTGCGGCGAGAGGCCTCGGGGCGTGGGTGGTACGAACTGGTTGAGGCCGAGATGGACGGGGGGCTTGGAGGGGGTTGATCCCTATGATCGGAGACCCGGGGCGCTGGTGCCCGGGTGGGCCGGCAGGTGCCGGGAAGGGCGGACACGGGCGTTGAGTTCATCAGTCTCGGTCACGTCGGCGGGATCGGGCGGGGCGCCTGCCGGCGCGGGCGGCGCCGGGGCGGACCTGGTCCACGCGGCCGGGACGGCGATCCACGGGCTGGACACCGCGTCGCGCATGCACACGGATGGGTGCGCGGTCGGAGGGTCACTGGGCGGCAGTGTGGTTGGCGGGGCGGTGGTGCCGGTGCGGACCAGGCGGTCGCTGCGCGACCGGATCGAGGAGTACATCGCGCGACTGACGAGCCGGAGCAACTTCTGGCACCGGGTGGCGTCGCTGGTGTGGCTGCCGTACGCGTTCCGCAGCGGGATCCGGATCAAAAAGGTGGACGGGAATACGTTCTCGGCGGTGCTGCCGTTCCGCCGGTTCAACCGGAACTGGTACAACGCGATGGCGGGCGCGGCGCTGCTGGCGAACGCGGAAATCGCGGGGGGGATGTACATCTACGGGCGGTGCGGGGGGGACTACACGGTGGTGTGCAAGAACCTGAACTACCGGTTCCTGAGGCCGTGCTTCGGGCCGGCGATCTACCGGATGACGCCGAAGGCGGACCTGGACGCGCTGCTGGCAACGGGTCGCGAGTTCAACTTCGAGATCGAGATCGACGTGGTTCAGCAGATCCCCACACGGGGCCTGGGCAAGGACGTGCGGGTGGGTCGGTGCACGGCGGTCTTCCACATCACGCCCAAGGCTTTGCACGCGGCCCGTGCGGCGCGCCGAGAGGCGCAGGCCGCGGCCGCGGGTGGAGAGCGTGACGGGCCGGGGGGCGAGCGCGTCGGAGCGTGAGCATGCACATCACCGATCCGGGTGGGCGAGGAGCGTTCAAGCCCTGGGGCCACCCGGCGTGCCAGCCGGAGGCGGACCTGCTGCGACAGTGTGTCGTGCGGGCGGGGCGGAGCGGCGGACCGGGCGGCCAGAACCGCAACAAGCTGGAGACGTTCATCAGCATCGAGCACAACCCGTCGGGGCTGCACGGGGAGGCGGGTGAGCGCCGCACGCAGATGGAGAATCGTCGCGTGGCGCTGCGACGGCTGAGGCTGAAACTGGCGGTTGAGGTGCGGTGCCCGGTGGCTTTGCCGCACGGGATGGCCGCGATCGACGGCCCGTGGACCAGCGACCTGTGGAGGTCGCGGCTTGTGCGAGGGCGCGGCGGTGCGCTGGTTGACGGGGCAAGGCTGTCGTGCAACCCGGAGCACGAGGATTACCCGGCGCTGCTGGCGGAGGCGATGGACGTGCTGGCCGACAGCGGGTGGGAGGCGTCTGCGGCAGGGCTGAGGCTGGGCGTCACACCCAGCCAGCTGGTCAAACTGCTGCGGGACTGCCCGCCGGCGATGCGGGCGTGGAACGAGCAGCGCCGCGGGCTGGGGCTGCACCCGATGAAGTAGCGAGCGTGAGTCGGCGCACCGTGCCGGTCAGCGGGCGATCTCGACGGCGCGCGTCTCGCGGAGAACGGTGACGCGGATCTCGCCGGGGAAGGTCATCTCCTCGCTGACGCGCTTGGCGATGGACGACGCGATGGAGACGGCCGAGTCGTCGGAGACCTTGCGGGCATCGACCATGACGCGGACTTCGCGCCCGGCCTGGATGGCGTAAGCCTCGGTGACGCCCGCGTGGGCGCGGGCGATGTCCTGGAGTTGCTCGAGCCGCTGGATGTACTTCTCCATGCTCTCGCGCCGTGCTCCGGGGCGGGCCGAACTGATGGCGTCGGCGGCCATGACGATGGGGGTGTAGAAACTGGTGGAGGGGACGTCGGCGTGGTGGCCGGCGATGGCGTTGAGGACGGGCTCGCGCTCGCCGTACTGCTTGGCGAAGTCGTGCCCGATGCGCGGGTGGGTGCCTTCCTGCTCCTGGTCCATGGCCTTGCCGATGTCGTGCAGGAAGCCGCAGCGGCGGGCGATGGTGCCGTCGAGGCCGAGCTGGTCGGCGATGAGCTGGCAGAGAAAGCCGACCTCGATGGAGTGGCGGAGGACGTTCTGCCCGTAGGACGTGCGGAAGTGGAGTTTGCCCATGGCCTCGACGATCTTGGGGTGGAGGCCGCGGAGGTTGACTTCCATGGCGGCGTCCTTGCCGTATTTGAGGATCTTCTCGTCGATCTCGGAGCGGACCTTCTCAACGACCTCTTCGATGCGCGAGGGGTGCATGCGTCCGTCGGCGATGAGGCGCTGGAGGGACTCGACGGCGACGGCCTGCCGGACCTTGTCGAAGCAGGAGACGATGATGACTCCCGGGGTGTCGTCGACGATGATGTCGACACCGGTGGCCTTCTCGATGGCGCGGATGTTGCGGCCCTCGCGCCCGATGATGCGGCCCTTCATGTCGTCGGAGGGGATGGGCACGGCACGGACGGTGCTTTCGGCGGTGTGCTCGGTGGCATACCGCTGGATGGCCATGAGAGTGATCTCGCGGGCACGCTCGCGGGCGTGTCCCTCGGCCTCATCGACGAGTTTGCGCACGACTTTGTCCAGGTCGTGGCGTGTGTCCTGCTCGACGCGCTGCAGCAGCAGCTCGCGGGCGTCCTGGATGGACATGCCGGTGATCTGGTGCAGTTTGTCCTTCTGGGCCTGGAGGGTCTGCTCCAGTTCCTCCTGCCGCCGGGCCAGGTTGCCCTCGCGGGCCTTGTAACTCTCGATCTGGCGGGAGAGTTCCTCGTCCTTCTCGGTGATGGTCTCCAGTTTCTTGTCGAGCAGATCCTCGCGCTTCTTCAGGCGGCTTTCGGTCTCTCGGAGTTCCTCGCGGCGGGCGGTGAAATCGGCCTCGAACTTCTCCTTGCGCTCGAGGACGCGACGCTCGCCCTCCAACTCGGCTTTTTCAATCGCCGAGCGGGCGTCACGCTCGCCCTGTTCAACGAGACGCTGGGCCTCTTGGCGGGCGCGAGCGAGCGCCTGGCCGGTGACCAGCCGCATCAGGACCAGCGTGAGCACCGATCCGATGATCAGGCCGCCCAGCGCGACGAGGGCGGACGTCAGGGGATCAAACTGCGCAAGCAGGGTGGGCATGGGCCGGTCCTTTCCTGACCCTCGCCGGCACAGTGAAGCCGACGGCGGGAAGGGCCCGGCGAGCAGAGGTCCGGACGGCCACGCGTGGCCGTTCGAAGCCTCGGGAGGGCGGTCTCAGATCGGGCGGGACGAGCGAGAGGTCACCGCTGCGCGGGTTTGAAACCCGCACTGATGAGCGCAGACACGGAGTCCGGCGAGGAGAAGCCCTCGCTGGGTGGTGTCGGCAAATCCAAGACGGTGGGCTGCATCGTCCGAAGGTCCTCGAAGAATGTCGGCCGGAGAAGCGAACTTCAAGGCCGCGTCTGGGAGAGAACTGTTCGCGCTCGATCTATCAGCGGCAGATCCCGGAGAACCTGTCGCCGCCCCGGTAGTGAAGAAGGCCTCACAACGCGGGGTGATACGCCCACCTCGTGCTCGACGGGTGGTGCGGGTAAACCTCCGGGGTATTCCGGAGGGCTCTTGATCGTACACTCGCGCACCGGCAGGGGTCCACTCGGGTGCGCCTTGTGGGAATCGTATAGCGCCGGAGCGGAAGTACATGATCGGAAATTTTGGGATGTGTTTGGGTGTTGTGGCTTGGCGAGTTCTGGGGCATTCCTCCGGGCGAGCAGATACCTTGAGGGCAGACTTCTCCCCATGGCAGGTCGTCGTTGCAGCCGACGCGGGTGTGATCGGCTAGAACTCGGGCCCCCGTACGGGGGAAAGCCCGGTCTGCGGAGTGGAGGTGTTGGTGGTGTCGGCCCTGGAAATCCGCAATCTCGAGTTCGGATATGTCTCCGGTGGAGACTCGTGGCGGTTGCATGTGCCGAACCTGACGCTGGAATCGGGCGAGCGTGTGCTGCTGACCGGGGGCTCGGGGACGGGCAAGTCGACGCTGCTGCACGTGGTCGCGGGCCTGCTCGATCCGGCGCGGGGCGAGGTGCTTGTGGGCGGGCAGAACGTCCACGCGCTGAAGGGCGGTGCGCGTGATGAGTTCCGCGGACGGCGCATCGGCATGATCTTTCAGACCTTCAACCTTCTGCCGGGGTTCACGGCCCTGGAGAACGTGATGCTGGCGCTGATGTTCTCAGCGCGACCGGCGTCCGAGCATCAGGCCGCGGCGCGTCACCTGCTGGAGGAACTGGGCGTGGAGCGTGCCGACGCCGTGCCCCAGGAACTGAGCGTGGGCCAGCAGCAGCGGGTGGCGGTGGCGCGGGCGGTGGCGTGCGAACCGGCGCTGGTGCTGGCCGACGAGCCGACGGCGAGCCTGGACCCTGAGAACGGCGCCGTGGCGATGGATCTGATCCAGCGGGCGTGCCGGAGCCACGGCGCGGCGCTGCTGTGCGTGAGCCACGACCCGGCGCTGGTTGGGCGGTTCGAGCGGGTTGTACCGCTGGCTTCGCTGGTGAACGCCGAGGTCGGTGCGGGGTCCGTGCAGGGGACGCTGCAGGGGGCCGGAGAGGTGGCACGCTGATGGCGATGACCGACCTGAAGATCATCGGGCGGAGCCTGCGGTCTCGGCAGTTCGCGACGGTGCTGACGTGCGCGACCGTGGGGATCGCGGTGGCGCTGATCCTGGTGCTGCTGGTGACGCGCGACGCGGCACGGTCGGCGTTCGAGCGCGGCACGGGGAACATGCACGTGCTGGTCAGCCGCGACAGCAGCCGCATGGGCAGTGTGCTCAACAGCGTGTTCTACGCGGGGATTCCGCAGAGCGTCGTGACGCACGCGGAGTGGACGGCGGTGTCGGCGCACCCGCTGGTGGACTGGGCGTTGCTGACCGTGCAGGGGGACAACTACCGCGGCTGGCCGACGATGGGGGTCGAGGCGCGGTTTTTCCGCGTGTTTAGGCCGGACGGGGTGACCCCCTTCGAACTGCGCGAAGGGGAGTTCATCCGCGAAGGCACCGAGGGCGTGTGGGACGCGGTCATCGGCTCGCGTGCGGCGGCGGGCGCGGGGCTGCGCGTGGGCGACACGTTCGTGATCACGCATGGCTCGGACGCCGATCGCGGGGTGGTGCATGAGAACTTCACGTTCACGGTGCGAGGCGTGCTGCGCCCGACGGGTACCGCGCACGACCGGGCGATCTTCGTCACGCCCGAGTCCAAGTGGATCGTCCACGCGGAGGACCTGCGCCGGGCCGAGGCCCGGCGCGCCGGGCGTTCGGACTTTGCGCCACCGGCCGTGGGGAACCTTGCGCCGGGTGAGATGCCCGTTACGGCGCTTTACGTCCGCGCGAAGCGCGACGCGACGATCGGGCAGCTTGTCGGCCTGCTCCGCACCCAGTTCGGGCTCACCGCGGCGTTCCCCGGCAACGAGGTGACCGCGCTGTTCCGGATTGTCGGGAGTGTCGACCAGGTGCTGCTGGGCCTGGCGATTCTTGTAGCGCTGACGAGCGGTGTCTCGATCGCTGTGGCGATGTATGCCAGCATGGAGCAGCGGCGACGTCAGGTGGCGGTGCTGCGCGTACTGGGGTGCAGCCGTGGGCGCATTTTCGGGCTGGTAATGACCGAGTCGGCGCTGATCGGGCTGATCGGTGCCCTGGCGGGATCGGGCGCCGGCGTGGCCGGGGCCTGGGGTGTGGCGCGGGTGGTCGAATCGCGGCTGACGGTGGCGTTGGTTCCCAGCGTGGATCCGCTCTATGTGATGATGGGGATCTCGGGCGCGGTGTTGCTGGCGGCCGTGGCGGGGCTGATTCCTGCAGTGCTGGCGTATCGCACACCGGTGGTGCACAACCTTCGTCCGCTGGGGTAGGCTTCGGGCATCGCGACGGCTGGTGGGGGCTTGGGGTTTGTGGAGTTGGGGTCGGATCCGGGAGTGCGTGCGTGAAACTGCTGTGGATCATTTTGGCGGTGTTGTTTGCGGCCACAGGGCTGACTCTCGTGATGCGCGGTGGTGGTGTGGGTGGGGGGGCCGGAGGCGCGGGGGGAACAACCAGTGGGACTTCCACGACGGCTTCTGCTGGCGCCCCGAGCGCCGTGGGCGGTGCTGGCCGCGAAGTTCGACCAGCACCTGATCAGGTGATCGCGACACCGAGCAGCGCAGACCGTGTTCCGCAGGGTGCCGCACCCTCTGAAGCGGCGCCGCCATCGGGTGGGGCCGCCGGGCACTCGGAGCGGCCTGTATCGACAGGCGAGAGCGCGGTGCCCGGTATTCCGGATCTGGCGGACCTGCTGCCGTCCCTGACCGGGGCGAGCCCCACCGATCCGGCGCAGGTCGAGCCGTCGATGCCGCACGCCGAGACTGTGGGGATGGGGGGCGCGGCGCACCCGACCGCCGGGGACATGGAGGACAATCCCGACCTGAACGGCACCGTCCGTGGTGATCCGATCCCCTTCAGCGCGGATTGGCCCGAAGAGCGGGTGATGCCCGGACGTCTCGCGCGGGAGTCCAATGGGTCGAAGGTTCTTGATGGCCGATTCCGGGTGACTGGTTCTGGCACTCAGCGTGATCCGTACGTGCTGCCGTGGTCACTCATCGAGTCGGCCCAGGAGACCTACAACCCGCGCCTTGGGAAACTGCGCATCCCGCAGCGGCTGGCGGTCTTTGACGGCGCGTACGTCCGCATCACCGGGTACATCGCCTTCCCGATTACCACCTCCGACCCCAAGGAGATGCTGGTGATGCTCAATCAATGGGATGGGTGCTGCATCGGCGTGCCGCCGACCGCCTACGACGCGATCGAGGTCAAACTGCTGCGAGGTGCCTCCACCAGTGAGCGATCGGCGGTGCACGGCACGCTTACTGGCCGGTTCAAGATCGAGCCCTACGAAGACTCCGGCTGGTTGCTGGGGCTGTACATCCTGGACGAAGGTGAACTGCAGGTGGACCACTGAGCAGGATCGTGTTTGGGCTGGCGACGGGAGAGGTGGGGATGTTTGGTGACTGGATGGTGCTCTGTGGTTGATCGTCCGTGCCGTGCGGTCTACGATCGGCGTCTCCCGGCCGGGGCATGGCTCCGGGCGGGTGGGATGGATCAACGATGATCGATCACCTTCGTGAGCAGGGCCTGGAAGGCCCGAGGATTACGCAGAAGAGCCGCACCATGACGAGTTCCGCCGAGCATCGCCAGAATCTCATCAAGACCTACTCGACCAATCCGAAGGACACCGGTTCTCCGGAAGTACAGGTGGCGCTGCTGACTGAGCGGATCAACGATCTCGCGGCGCATCTGAAGCAGCACCTGAAGGATCACCACAGCCGTCGCGGGCTGGTGCTGATGGCGTCGAAGCGGAACCGGCTTCTGCGCTACCTGGCCAAGACGGACCGCACCCGGTACCTGGAACTGATCGGGCGACTGGGACTTCGCAAGTAACGAGAGACCTTGTGCAGGCCCGCGGGAGAAACACCGCGGGCCTGTGTGTTTCCGGCCTGAGAGGGCCGGGTGTTCGCACCCGGGCCACGGATTGCGGGTGGCAGTGGGCACGCGGCAGGCCGGGCCTGCTCCGTGCCTCTGCCTCCCATCAGCAAGCCGTTGCCCCGCTCCGCGTGGAACGAACGGACGGGCTGACCCGTCCGCCGGCGCGGTGCGTGAACGCTGCCCGATCGGCAGCAAGGCAGATCCATGGGTCATGTGGTTGTTCAGAAGGAGATCGGCGGTCGCGTGCTCACGCTCGAGACCGGGAAGGTCGCGAAGCTCTGCAACGCGGCGGTGATGGCGACGTACGGGGGGACGACTGTCCTGGCGACGGTGACCCGCGGCAAGCCTCGCAACGAGATGCCCGACTTCCTCGGGCTGACGATCGACTACCGCGAGAAGACCTCGGCGGCGGGCAAGTTCCCCGGCGGTTTCAAGAAGCGCGAGGGCCCGCCCTCGGAGAAGGAAATCCTGACGATGCGGCTGATCGATCGCCCGATCCGCCCGCTGTTCCCCGACGGGTACTACGACGAGGTGCTGGTGCAGTGCTTCGTGCTGAGCCACGACCAGGAGAACGACGCGGACGTGCTGGCGGGGACGGCGGCGTCGGCGGCGCTGACGATCTCGGATGTGCCCTTCGAGGGGCCGATCGCGACGGTCCGCGTGGGTCGCGTGCACACCGACGATGGGGCCAGGTTCGTGCTGAACCCGACGGTGTCGCAGCTGGAATACAGCGACCTGGACCTGGTGCTGTCGGGCCACGCCGACGGGATCAACATGATCGAGGTCGGTGCGGCGGAGATCGGCGAGGAGGACCTGGTCTCGGCGGTGAATTTCGGCTATGGGCAGATCCACGAGACGCTGAGCCTGATCAACGAACTGCGCTCCAAGTCGGGTGTGGAAAAAGTGCTGGGCGACTTGTTCCTGCCCCCGGCGGACGTTGCGCAGGCGGTCGCGGCGGTGGCGGAGAAGCCCCTGACCGATGCGCGGAAGATCCGTTCGAAGAGCGAACGCTCACAACGCGTGGACGCCATCCGCGAGGAAGTGCTGAACCAGTACTTCCCGCTGAAGTCGGACGGCACGTACGGGCAGTACCAGGAGTCGGCCAAGCGCCGGATGTTCGCCAAGGACGCCTTCAAGCGCCTGGAGGAGAAGATCACGCGCCGGCTGATCGTGGAGAGCGGCGTGCGCGCCGACGGGCGCGGGCCGACGGAGATCCGTCCGATCGTGTCCGAGGTCGGCGTGTTCCAGCGCACGCACGGTTCGGCCTTCTTCCAGCGCGGGGAGACCCAGTCGCTGGTCACCTGCACGCTGGGCACCGGAAAGGACGAGCAGATCGTCGACGGCCTGCTGCCCGAGTACAGCAAGAAGTTCATGCTGCACTACAACTTCCCGCCGTTCTCGACCGGCGAGGTCAAGCGCGTGACGGGCCCGGGGCGGCGTGAGATCGGCCACGGGGCGCTGGCGGAGCGTTCGCTGCTGGGCATCCTGCCCTCGCCGGAGGAGTTTCCCTACACGGTCCGGCTGGTGTCGGACATCACCGAGTCGAACGGGTCGTCGTCGATGGCCTCGGTCTGCGGCGGGTGTCTGGCGCTGATGGACGCGGGCGTGCCGATCAAGGCGACCTGCGCGGGGATCTCGGTGGGACGCTTCACCGACGACCAGGGTGAGAACGTCATCCACGTCACCGACATCATCGGTGAGGAAGACTTCTTCGGCGACATGGACTTCAAGGTCTCCGGAACGCGCGAGGGCATCACCGGCATCCAGCTGGACCTCAAGGCCCGTGGCCTGCAGATCGCCGAGGTCGAGAAGATCCTGCAGCAGGCCCGCAAGGGCCGGCTGGAGATCATCGAGCTCCTCGAACGCTGCATTGCCAAGCCGCGTCCACAGGTCTCCCCGCTCGCGCCCCGCCTGATCACGATCATGATCAACCCCGAGAAGATCGGCAAACTCATCGGGCCCGGCGGCAAGACCATCCGGGGCCTGCAGGACAAGTACGGCGTCACCATCGAGGTCGAGGACGACGGCTCTGTGATGATCGCCGCACCCAACGGCGAGACCATCGCTCAGGCCCGCGCCGAGATCGAGGCGCTGGCCGAAGAGATCAAGGTCGGCACCATCTACAACGGCAAGGTCGTTTCGACCAAAGACTTCGGGGCGTTCATCGAACTTGCGCCCGGAACCGACGGCATGTGCCACATCTCCGAACTGGCCGACGGGTATGTGAAGACCGTGGGCGAAGTCGTGAAGATCGGTGACGTCGTGCCCGTCAAGGTCATCCTGGTGGATGATCAGGGCCGGATCAAACTCAGCCGTAAGCAGGCCCTCCGTGAGATGGGAATCGCCCCGACGCCTCCCTCAGGTGATGGCCAGGCCGGCGCGGCCGTGGCCACCGAGGCACCGCCTTCCGGTAGCGACCATGGACACCAGCACTCGGATCGTGGTGGTCGCGGGCGTGGTGAGCGTGGTCGCGGCGGTGACCGCGGGGGTGATCGCGGTGGCCGTGGCGGACACGGAGGCACTTCCGGGCACTGAGGTCAGGCCGTCAGTGTTTCTATCGTTATCAGCTTGGCCGCAGCGTCCCGATCGCGGGTAATCGTGCTTGGAGCAGCGGCGCGGTTTACTGCTTTCATAATCTGCGTATCGCCGACCGCCCTGATTAGGGCGGTCGAAGGTGCATGGGTGTGCATTTTCAGCACGAGACTCGGTGTGCCGTCGGCGTGGAGTGAAAACTCCGCAATTGTTGACCGCGGACAAGGTACACTCACGCACAGCCTGAAGACATTGGAGCGCGGTGGCCGTTGGACTGTGTGAAGTTTTGGCAAGCCCGCCACAGAAGTGACGGAGTGTGAGCGCGGAGCCGTGACGCTGAATTGAGGACGGTGTATGTCAGAGCATTCGACGCGGATCGAGAATGAGCAGGGGGTGGTGAAGTGGTTCGACCCGAAAAAGGGCTTTGGGTTCATCGTCGGTCCTGAGGGGCAGGACATCTTTACCCACTACTCGAAGATCGATGGTGAGGGGTTCCGTGTGCTGAAGGACGGAGCGAAAGTGGTGTACGACGCGGAACGAGGGGACAAAGGGTGGCACGCGACGCGCGTGGTTCGCGTACTGACCGAGGGTGAGTCCATCGAGCAGCCGCGACGGGCGCACTCGAGGACGCCCCGCCGCTGATCGCGGACGGCCGACCGTTCAGATCGGGTTGACTGCGGTTGGTGCCGGCGCGTGGTGCCCGGCGCAGGTGTCGGCGCAAGAATCGGCTGCGTGTGGCAAGAGCTGGGCATCCTGAGCGCGGGGGTTGTCGCCGGTGTGGCGCTGGGCGCTGTGCTTTCGTGGCGGTGGTACCGGCGCCGGATACTGCGCGTCCAGGTCGCCGAGCGCCGGGCGCGGGCCGCGGAGCGCATGGCCGAACTGGGATCGATGACCGCTGGTTTGGCGCACGAGATCAAGAACCCGCTGTCCACGATCGGGCTGAACGCGCAGCTTCTGGCCGAGGGCGTCGAGGAGTCGGTCAGTGACCCCGAGACCCGCGCGAGACTGATCAACCGCGTCGGCGCCCTGCGCCGAGAGACCGAGCGGCTTCGCGGGATTCTCTCGGACTTCCTCGAGTTTGCCGGGCAGGTACGCCCGGATCAGCGGCCGACGAACATCAACCAGGTCGTGACGGAACTGGTGGATTTCTTTCTGCCCGAGGCCGAGCGGCACGGCGTACGGATCCGCGCGGACCTGGCCCACGGCGAGGTGGTGGCCCACGTCGATGTGCGGCTGCTCAAGCAAGCCGCGCTCAACCTGATGCTCAACGCGGTCCAGGCTATGGGCTCCGGTGTGACGGAGGGCGTCGGCGGTGCGTCGGCTGGCTCGGGTGGTGGGGCGGGTGGTGGTGGGGGGGTGGGGGCAAGGCCTCCGGCCGTCGGGAGCCGTGGAGAGTTGTTCCTGCGTACGGCGGTGGCTGAGGAAGACCGGCGACGCGTCGTGAAGATCCACGTGATCGATACGGGCCCGGGGATCCCGCGCGAGGCGATGGAGAAGGTGTTCGTGCCGTACTTTTCCACGAAGTCCGGCGGGACCGGGCTGGGGCTGCCGACCGCGCGGCGCCTGATCGAGGCGCAGGGCGGACGGGTTGACCTGTACTCGATGCCCGGGAAGGGCACGGATTTTACGATCGTGCTGCCGTATGGAGCTCCCGCGGCGAGTGCGGCCAACGGCACGGTGGACGGCGTCCACCGGGGTCATTGATGGACCATGGAGCGAGCCTGTCCTTGCGGATAGTCGGACGACCGATGGATGCATTCCTCGCTACGATCGCGGCATGTTCATCCCTGCGTTCAGCACCGTATCGTGCCCGGATTGGCCCTTGGACGTGGTGGCCCGGCGTGCCCGCGAAATGGGGTACTGCGGAGTCGAGCTGCGCACCTTTGGCGAGGGTTCGACAGGTTTTGCCAGCGACCCTGCGCTGACCGCGCCGGAAAAGGTGCGGGGCGTGCTCCGTGGCGAGGGTGTCCGGGTGATCTCGGTAGGGTCGTCGGCGTCATTTGATGCACCGGTTCGGCCGCCGGTCATTGGCTGGGCGTTGACCGATACCGAGGCGTCGGTCCGGTTAGCGTGCTCGGCGGTAGATGTCGCGATCGCGATCGAAAGCCCTCTGGTTCGGGTGTTCGGGTATCAGATTCCCGGCGGGGAGCGTCCGGCGTCGGCGGTCGCGAGGATCGTCGATCGACTGATGAAGGTCGTGGATCATGCGGACCGGACGGGTGTGCGCGTGATGGTGGAGAACGCGGGGTCGTTCCCACGGGCGGTCGAAGTGGCCGACCTGGTGGACCGCGTTGGCGGGCCGCTTGTGGGCGTGTGCTACAACGTGACGAACGCGGCTTTGGCGGGCGAAGACCCTGCCGAGGGTCTCGGGGTGCTGGGGCAGCGGCTGCTGGCGTTGAGGGTCAAGGATCTGGCCGACGGGCGCCCGGTACGGCTTGGACAGGGGCAGGTCCCGGTGCGTGCCACGCTTGAGCGAGCGGCGATGGTTGGTTTCGAGGGGCCGGTGATCTACGAGTTGGACCGTGCCTGGCTGGGGTCAACAGAAGAGCCAGAACAGGCGCTGCGTCACGCGGTGAAGTTCATGTTCGATGCGGCTCGCGCTGCGGGGACGAACACTGAAGCGCCCGCGGGAAGCACCAAGGGCACACCCGGCGGCCTCACCGCCGCGGCGGTGTGACACGGGCACGTCGGAGGTCACACTCGGCCTTCGCACGGAGTCAGAACAACGGGGTGTGCGAGCATGGAAGATCCGTGCGTCCGACTGGGGCGGGAGGTGACCGCGCTCTGCCGTGCGGCGGGCTTCGCCCTTGCGGGTGTGTGCGAAGTGGGGCGGACGCGGTACGAAGAGTGCCTGCGCCGGTGGCTGTCGGAGGGGCGTCACGGGTCCATGTCGTACCTGGCGCGGAACGTGGATCTGCGGGTGGATCCGTCGGGGTTCATCGAGGGTGCCCGGGGCATGATCCTGGTCGCGGACCTGTACGCGCCGCGGGTACCCGTGACGCACGGGCCCGGGGACGCTCAGGGAAATGTCGGTCGCATCGCGCGGTACGCCCGCGGGCGCGACTATCACCGCGTCATCCGCGCCCGCCTGCACGCGCTGGCTGACCGGCTCAGGGCCGCGCACCCCGGCGCGGAGTTTCGTTCGTTCGTCGATACCGCGCCGGTGCTGGAGCGTGAGCACGCAGCGCGGGCCGGACTGGGATGGATCGGGCGCCACACCCTGCTGATCCACCCGCGTCTGGGCAGTTACCTGCTGCTGGGGGGGATCATCACAACGCTGGAGCTTCGGCCGCCCCCCGAGCAGGAGCCCGTGCAGGACCACTGCGGGACGTGCACGCGCTGCATCGACGCCTGCCCGACCCGCGCGATCACCGCGTACAGCGTGGACGCCACGCGATGCATCTCGTACCTGACGATCGAACATCGCGGCCGAATCGCGCCGGAGTTTCACGAACCGGTGGGCGACTGGATCTTCGGCTGCGACATCTGCCAGGAGGTCTGCCCGCACAACTCGCCGCGGACCGGCTCGGACGGTGCGGGCTTGCCGATACTGCCGGACTACACCCCACGCCGGACGGGTTTGATCGCGGAGGGTGTGCTCGGCTGGACCGAGGAGGATCGTCGCCGAGAACTGGCCGGCACGTCGATGACCCGGGCGACCCTGGCGATGCTGAAGCGGAATGCCGTTATCGTCCTGGGCAACGCGCTCCGCAGGTGTGACAACCCGGTCCTGCGGCACAGAATCTCGGCGCTGACGGCGGATGAGCGCGAGGCGCCGATGGTCCGGACGGCAGCACAGGACGTGCTGGAGTCCCTTCAGACCCTGGACGGTCGCACACCACGCGACAGAGATCCGCGGTGACTCTCTGTGTGCTCCGGGAATGAAAACCGCCCCGGCGCGGGCCGAGGCGGGTGGGTGCAGGTGTCAAGCAGGATGTACGCCGATCGACTCGAACCGCAGACCTACGCGGGTGGTCAGGGGATGCAGGTCTCGGTGCAGTTGGCGACGAAGAACGAAGCGATGAAGAGGCTGAAGTCGCCGTTGTCGACGCACCCGTCGAAACCGGGCGTGGAGTCGGTCTGGGCGATGTCGGCCGGGTTGCAGGGCGACTCGGCGGAAAGGCCGCACTCGCTGCACGAGGCGGAGAAGAAGGAGGCGATGAAGAGGCTGAAGTCACCGTTATCGACGCAGCCGTCGGCGCCAGGCGTGGCGTCGGTGGCGGCGATGTCGGCCGGGTTGCAGGGGGTCGGGCCAGACGGACCGCCGAAGAGGATCACATACTGCGTCCCGGCGATGCTGGCGAAGTTGATGTTCCGGACTTCGCCCAGATTTGCGGCCTGACCATCGGGCTGGCCGTTGGTGCCGGTGGGGATGCCGCCGAAGACCTGATTGGACACGAAGCCGTAGTCGCCGCTCTGGATGAAACCGGCCATCTTGATGGGGGACTCGCCGTCCCAGCCCAGTTCATTCAGGTCGATGGAGAACTCGAGACCTGTGGTCACGGCCTCTGCGGCTGCGGCCACGGCGACGGGGTCGGCCGGCAGGGTGTCGGAGGCGGGCGGGATGCCGTCGATGTTGGAGTTGTCGATGGCGAGCACGAACTTGCCGACGAGGTCCTGCGGAGCCGGGGTGAAGGTCTGGGTGTTAAAGTCGAAAGCGTTGCCGATGGATCGCGGCGCGATGGTGGCAAAGACATTGCCGCCGTTGGTCCCGGAGTCATCCTGTGGGTCGGCACGGATGATGGGATCGCTGGTGAAGGTCATGGGGTTGAAGGTGCTGGGGAAGGTGCCCTTGGAACCGCCGTCGTACGAGCCGTAGTCCAGCGAGTTGCCGTTGAAGGTCTCGGCGCGTCCGCCGGTGCGGAGGATGGCGGCATTGGCGAAGACCTGGACGGGGTTGCCGAAGTTCTGGAATGAGAACCAGTAGTCCGCGGCGAAGCCCTCATCGAAGGTCAGGCCGCCGGACTCCTCAGGAATGGTCGGGTCGACGGGCTGGAACTGCTGGGGGTCGGTGTCGGGGATGGGGATGCGGGTCAGCGCGCCCATGCGGGTCAAGCCGCCGAAGTCGATGTCGACGTTGCCGCGATAGTCGGGCCAGAAGGGGTCGTTGCTCCCGCGAAGGCGGTTCTGTCCGCCCGGACGGGCATCGAAGAAGAACGACATCTTGTTGCCGTTGGTCTCGAGGTTGCCGGTCACCAGGACGTACAGGCGGTTGCCGACGATGGTGGAGTAGACCGCGGCGATCTCGGACCCGCCGGAGATATCCCTGTCGCCAGTCATCGGGGGCGGCGGAGCAATGATGCCCAGAGTGTTGGAGTTGTCGATCGTGGCACGGAGTTCCTGGAGTGGCCCGGCAGGCGCGCCGCCGCTGAAGTTCAGCGTGCCGCCCGTGACGCCGTAACCACCAGAGCCGATGTACGTGCCGAAGCCGCCGCCGGCGGTGGTCAGCTCGGCGTAGTTGACGAAGAGGGCGGTGCCGTTGCCGGTAATGGACATCCAGAAGTCCGGGGCGAAGGCCGGGTCCCACGTGAGGCCGGGGCCCTCGGTGGCGGGGCCGCCCATGCGGTTGAGCCCGTTGAAGTCCACGCCGGGGTTGTTGTTGCGGAGGGTGTTCTGGCCCTGAGCGTCAATGGTGTCGAAGAAGAGCGAGAGCTTGGAGAAGTCTGTGCGGAGGTTGCCGCCGATGAAGACGTAAAGGTACTGGCTGTCGCGGGCCAGGGAGATGTTGTTGATCTCGGAACCGTTGGCGTTGCCGACTTCACCAAGGTCGGAGTTCCCGAAGTTGGTGTAGAGCTGCGTCTGTTCCCAGGTGCCGGCGTTGATGGTGGGGTCGACCGAGCCGTAGACCGTATCGCGCTGGCCGTTGAGGGTGATGGCCCCGTCGGCGATGGTCACCGGCGTGAGCACGAGGAACTGAGCTGTGGAGTCGTAGGGGCTGTTGGTGAAGTTGAGCGAGCGCGGCTCGCCGAGGTTGGGCGAGTTGTTCGTGTCGAGACTGCCGAGAATCTGATTGGAGAGGAAGTTGTACCCGCCATTGGAGATAAACCCGCCCATGCGGATCGGCCCGCTGGTGGGATTGCCGATGACCGACAGGGGGATACGGAACTCGATGCCGGTGCCGACGGTTCGCGGCTGCGAGGCGTTGCCGGGGGGCGGCAGCGAGTTGTCACCGAAGCGTGTCGGGATCGTGTTCACCCACTTGGGGGCGCCGTACGACGCGTCGAGAGAACCGTCGATCACGGGCGGCACGGCCATGGCGGCGGTGCCGGCAAGGGCGCAGAGCGCCGAGGCGGTAAGGAAACCAGCGGTCTTCATGAGATCATCTCCCTTTCGGTACGAAACGGTCTGAAAATACATCTGGTCATGGAACGCCAAGATTGACGTTCGCTCGAACACCCCGGGCCACACAGCCCCGTGGTGTCGAAATCGCCGCGGACCCGGACGCGCAGCGCCCGAGTCACGCAGCGGAGACCACACCCTACTCTACCCCATAATCGCCTCTCCAAACAGTGAATCTTCTCGAGGTTGCGCGCAGCGGCATTCCGCGGCCCACCAGGCTTGAAATGGGTCGCCCTACGGCCAGCCATGGATGCAGACTCACCCGATTGGGGATGTACGGGAGAACCCATCCATCGGTGATCGGGTCTGCTCCGACGTTCGCACGATCGTTACGGCCTCCGCCCTGAGTGCGGGTCGGACGGCTCATCCCACCACCAGACTCCAGCCTCCAGACTTCCCAGATTACCGCCGGAATGCCACCCAGCAACCGTCCCATGGCCGACGGGGAGTCTGTGGGCGCCTGCGGACGGCAGGAAGCGCGTCACATCAATCTCCCGATCGGCACGATTTACAACCACGAGGACTCGACGGGCGTTCAAGTGCCGAATGAACGCGAATGTCGTGGGAGAAGTGTCGGTGATGATCTTGACGGCTCCGTAGCGCAGCGTGTGGCTGATGTTCGGGTCTCGGCGAAGGCTCAGCCACTGCTGATGGGCCACGGTGACCCAGGAGATGGCGCGTTCGTCGGCGTTCTCGTTGGGCGGCAGATTGGGCCAGGGGAGGGGCTTTCGGTTGTGGGGGTCGTCGGGGCCGTGCATGCCCAGTTCATCCCCGGCGTAGATCATCGGTGCACCGACATAGGTGGAAAGCACCGCGACGCCGAGCATGGCGAGTCTGTAGATCCTGTCGGGAGGCCGCGCCGGGTTGTACCCGTCGGCGCGCCCATCGTGCCCCGTCCCCTGGTCGTACCGCCGCCCGGGGTTGAGGAGGATGGATGCAATGCGGTCAGTGTCGTGCGATCCGAGCAGGTTGAACTGCACCAGATCAACAGCGGGGTGGTTGACGAGCAGGCGACCGAGGAGCGTGCCCAGTCGCTCACTGGTCATCTCGGGGTCGCGTCCGAGCCAGCCGGTGAGGGCTTCGGCTAGCGGGTAGTTCATCTGGCCGTCGAAGCCGGAGCGCCCGAATGACCCGGTGGCCGGGTGCCAGATCTCGGCGATCAGCAGTGCATCGGGGTTGATGGATTTCACGTGCCGGCGCCAGTCGGACCAGAAGGTCGTGCCGATTTCACCGGCGACATCGAGCCTCCAGCCGTCGATCCCGTCGCTAGGTGTGCCGGAGGCGTGCGGGTCCATCCAGCGGCGCGTGATGTCGAAGATATGGGCCTTGGGGCCCGGGGCCAGGTCACCCTCGGGAGTTTGTCGGAAGGCCGGGAGGCTGCCGTTGCGTCGATCCCAGGCCTTCCAGCCGACCAGTTGCCCCGGGGCGAAGCGGTAGACCGCCTCATCCATGCCGAGGACGGGGACTTGGGCTCCCTCAGGACCCGCGAACGTCGCAGCGTACCAGTCGGCGAATGGGGAGTCTTGGCCGTGGCGGAGCAGGTCACGGAACGCGAAGAACTCGCGCCCGGTGTGGTTCCAGACCCCGTCGAACATCACGCGCAACCCGTGCTGCCTCAGGGTGGGGATGAACACATCGAGGACGTAGCGGTCGGCCTCGGTCCAGGTCCACGTCGCAGGATCTGGCGATTCGCCGGGGACGCTCCAGCGTTCTTCAGGGTTGGTTGAGAGCGCTGGCGAGCCGGGGTGCGCCAGGGTGTCATCGATGTGGCGGTAGTCGGCCGCGTCGTACTTGTGCAGGCTGGCGGCCTGGAAGACCGGCGTCAGATAGATCGCGTCCACGCCGAGCGCGCGGATGTGCCCGAGCATGGCGGCGACGCCCTGCAGGTCGCCGCCGTAGCGGCGTGACCAGACCAGCCCGGCGATGGGCGCAGGTCGGCGGGAAGGATCCTCGCCAACGCCGGCGCTCGGGTCTCCGCGTCGCGCCCGGTAGGCTTCGACTTCGTCCGGGGTCACGCGCCACCAGTTGCTGCTCCAGCCGGGGTTGTACGTGTGGGGATTCAGGCCTGGAGGCGGGTCGTTGTCTGGGTTGGCATTGCGGAAGCGCTCCGGGAAGATCTGGTACCAGACCGCTCCCTTGGCCCAGTCCGGCGTTGCCCAGTCCTCGTGGGGCACGGCGTGGAGCGTGACTGCCGCGAACGGCTGAGCATGTCCGCCGGGCGGGCGGACCCAGACTGTCGCCTCGGTCTCTGGGCGTCCGGTGTGCAGTCGTGCCGTCCATGATCCATCGGGCTGCAGGATGAGCGGGACAGCAATCGGCTCACCGGCAGGGCTGTTGAATCGGATCTCAACCGTATCGGGGGCGCCGTGGCCGCCCTGCCCTTCCACCCCTCCCTGCCCCCCCGGCCCCGGTGGCTCAATGCGCAGGTCGACCAGCCCGAGCCCTGCGGAGATCCCGAGCGTGGAGACTCCGGGCGACACCGATCGCCAGCCGAGCGCATCGCGATCGGGTGGGTTGATGATCGGTGGGGCAGGCGTCAGCGGGGTGGTCGCGGCGGTGGATGGCCAGGGGTGGGCGTGGGTCATGGTGAGCGCGGCGAGCCCTGCAGCCACGGTTTTCAGTCTCGATGCGAACGTCCGCCCCGAGTGTTCAGCGAAGCCAAAGGTGACAGGTTGGCAGGCGTGGGTGTTCAAGCACTTCGCCTATAAGGCTGAATGTGAGGCATCTCGGAGGCTTTGGTCGGTCGGGGGGTGGCAGGTCGGGCGGGGTTTGGGAGGTTGAAAATCAAGGAACTGCAGGGCGGGAAGGTGTTGTATACTGTTGAACACACCGACGCGGCGCGGAATCGGGACCGTTCAGGATCCCGTGGTCCGTGCCCAGGAGTCAGGTATGCGTCTGTCATTTGTTCAGTCCCGAGACGCTCGCCGAGCGTTCACGCTGATCGAACTGCTCGTGGTGATCTCGATCATCGGCCTGCTGATCAGCATTCTGCTCCCCGCGTTGGCCACCGCCCGTGAGGCCGGCCGGCGCACTCAATGCGGCGCCAATGTGCGCTCCATCGGGCAGGCCATGACGCTTTACGCCAATGACAACAAGTTCTGGTTTCCCATCAAGCCCGCGAACACCGCGGCTCCAGCCAGCGATGTCTACCTGACGGCCTGGCCGAACTTTCTCGACGGGCAGTATCGCCAGGGCGGGTTTGCCGGGCTCTTCAGTCTCTGGCAGGAGGGCGACGGCGAGTCGCCCGGTTTCCGCGGGGCCCCCGGCACGGCACCCGAATCCGACCCTCCGCCGCGGCACTTTGTCGCCGTGCCCGACCGCGGCCCGATCATGCGCAGCTACCTGTCCTCCTTCCAGGCGTTGAACTGTTCGAGCGACCGCCTCGATATCTACCGCGGTCCGAGCCCCTCGCCGACGCAGGCACTGGCGGACTCCGCCGGTGTGCGCAAGATGCCCAAGGCTCCGAACAACGAGTCCGAGGTGGTGTCGTACAACATCTCGTTCCTGTACATCGCCGGGGCCAAGCTCGACGATCCCGAACTGTTCAAAGCCATCCCGATCGTGGGTGACGAAACCCTCGGGCTCGATATCTCGACGTACTCGTTCTATGGACGCGGAGCCGGCGTGGACACATCTACTGCTGCGACGATGTGGCAATCCCGTCCCGGGTTCTACGGCCCGCAGGACAACCACGGGCGCGACGGCGGGAACTTCTTCTTCATCGACGGTTCCGTCTCATTCCTGTCCGGGAACGTGCACGACACTATCTTCAACGACAACATGAACCTCATGCGGAACCGCAGCGTGCGTGTGCAGACCGTCGAGTGAACTCCGGGCCGGGTCTTCGCTCTGCCCGCGCACTCCCCTCAGATTGCGGAGTCCCCTGCTCCACCGCGATCGGCGCGACTGGTCCATCCGTGCGCAACGGGCGCGTGGCTCGGGCCAGCGCGGACTGATGGGCACCGTCCCGGGGGTGAGCCGTTCGGTTGATCCGTACGGGAGGGTGGTCACGCACGCGCGCGAGATCGGTATCATCGGGCCACGTCACGGGCGGCTTTCGGAACGGGATGGGGCGAGGGCACAGGGTGGTGGTGGGTTCAGGTTGGGCCAGTGGGTGGGCGTGGGTGCCGGGACTTCGCTGCAGGAATCCAACGCGTGAGTGTTCAAGAGCCGCAACTGCTGTCCAGCCGTGCCCTGCCGCCGATCCGCGTGCGTCCTTGGTGGAAGCGACTCCTGGCGTCGCAGGAGTTTGGTCTGCTGGCGGTCATCATCGCGATGCTGGTGGGCTTGACGCTGACCACCCCGTGGATCTCGCGCCCCGAGCGTGAGGCGTTGAGCAACGAGTGGGAAGTGACTCTCGACGCCACGCACATCGTCGCGCGGACGCGCGTGAACGAGGTGCGTCCCGGCCATGGGCAGTTTGTCGCGCGCGTCGGGCCGGGATTCCTGCTTTCGGGTCTCGCGCCAGGATCTGAGACGCGCCGGTTCTACGAGTCCGACGGCTGGAGCCTGGACCACCTGCGCCACCCCACAAAACTCGTGCGTGGCTCGGGCGCTGCGGAGGTGGTCCCGATCGTGAACGCCGGGCAGACGCTCAAGCGCATGCCCACCGGGTTCGAGGTTCGCAGCCCCGATGAGCCCGCCGGCAGCGGCACGTTCTACGCCGATGCCGACGGTTGGAGGCTTGAAGAGCGGGACGGGAGCCCTGCGCTGCTTCGGGAAGCACGGGAGCGGCGCTGGAGCCGGGAGGCTGGATGGCGGTTTCAACGTACAACCATCCCTAACCGACAATCTCTGGAGCGGGTGGCACGCTCCGTCTCGTTGAGCAACAGCGCCAGCGTCGAGCTGGTCTGGGCCGGGTTCAGAGTCACCGCACCGGGTGAACCGCCGCGGGAGTTCCTGCAGCGCGACGGGTGGCGCCCCGACGACCCACGCAACGTGCGACGATTAATCCGCTTCGTGCCCGGCGGGGACAACGAGGAGTTCCCGCTGCCCGAGGGTGGGCGCGTGGCGCGACTGGACTCGGGGTTCCGGGTGACCGACTCGGGCTCGGCCCGCTTCTACCCGGACGCCGAAGACTGGCGGCTTGTGCAGCGTCTCGAGGACGGGCTCTTCACGAGCGTCGGCACCGGCGTCGCCCCGCGCGGCGAGAGCGAAGCACTGCTCTCTCCCGGCACGCCTCTGCGGTTCATGGAGCAGCCGCCCCGCGTCAACAAGTTCCTGCAGCCCGACAACCTCATCGTGGTGCTGACCCAGGCCTCGTTCATCGCGATCATCGCCGTCGGCATGACCTGCGTGATCATTCTCGGCGGGATCGACCTGAGCGTGGGCTCGATCTATGCCCTCTCGGCGGTGGCCGGGGCGATGGCTCTGAGCGGGCTGGCCTCGTGGGAGGGCGGGCGCGCGGCCGTTGGCATGGGCGAGTCGCTGGCGGTGGCGATGGTGGTCTGTTGCGGGGTTGGGGCGATCTGTGGGTTCCTCAACGGCGTGGCGACGGTAGGGCTGGGCCTGCACCCGTTCATCATCACGCTGGGCGGCATGGCGATCTACCGGGGCATCGCCCTGGTCCTGACCCGCGGCCAGTCGATCACCGAAGTGCCACCCTCCTACCAGGAAGCGATCAAGATCCGCGCGTTCGGCATCAACCCCGTGCCCGCGGTGCTCATGCTGCTGGTCGGCCTGGCCGGCGCGTTCATGCTGGCACGCACGGTGCTGGGTCGGCGTCTCTACGCCATCGGCGGCAACGAGACCGCCGCCCGCTACGCCGGCATCCCCGTCAAGGTCACCAAGGTCGTCGCCTTCACCATCCTCGGGATGCTCGCCGGGTTCTCAAGCGCCCTGGCCTTCGGCATGTTCGGCGGCGCCAGCAGCAACGACGGCATGGGGTACGAACTTTTCGTGATCGCGGCCGCGGTCATCGGCGGCGCGGCCCTCACCGGCGGGCGAGGCTCGGCGTTCGGCGCTGTGCTCGGCGCGATCATCATGCAGTTGATCGACAACGGCTTCCAGTCCCTGGGGATCGACGCCAACTACCGCCAGATCGTCATCGGACTGGCGATCATCGTCGCGGTGGTGGTCGATCAGGCCAAGTACCGGCTCACGTCGCGCCAGCGCTGAAGCCGGCCCCGCGAGGCCCCGCCTCAGGCCGGGCTGGCCACGCTCTGCAGCACCTGGCGCAGCACGCGCTCGGGCGAATCGGCGCTGCCGTTGGCGATCGTCGCCCGCACCACGACCCTGTGCGCACAGACGGCCTCGACGTTGCCCGTAATGTCCTCAGGGATGACATAGTCCCGCCCTGCGAGCACGGCGGAGGCCCGCGCCGCCTGGGCCAGGGCCAGCGTGCCACGCGGTGAGATGCCCAGGTGCAGCATCTCGTGGCGCCGGGTCGCGTTGGCGATCTCGATCATGTAGCGTGTGAGGGCGTCGTCGATGCGGACCGCATCGGTGCGTTCCTGCAGCCGGATGACGTCGTTGGCGTGCAGCACCGGCGAGAGATCTTTCAGGCCGCGGGTCGCCGGGCGCAGGTGCAGCACCTGGGCCTCCTGCTCCGGGGTCGGGTAGCCCAGCGCGATGCGCATCAGGAAACGGTCCAGCTGGTTCTCGGGCAACTGGTACGTGCCCTGGAAGTCGGCCGGGTTTTGCGTCGCGACGATCATGAACGGCGGCGGGAGCGGGTAGGTCCGCCCGTCGGTGGTGACCGCTCCGTCGCTCATGGCCTCCAGCATCGCGGTCTGGGTGCGCGGAGTGGCACGGTTGATCTCGTCGGCGAGGACGATGTTGGCGAAGATCGGGCCGGGCTTGAACTCGAACTGCTCCTTGTCCTTCCGGTAGACACTCACGCCGAGGATGTCGGAGGGGAGCACGTCCGGAGTCAGTTGGATCCGCGAGAACGTGCAGTCGATCGAGCGGGCCAGCGCGTTGGCCAGCAGGGTCTTGCCGACCCCGGGCACGTCCTCGATCAGGCAGTGCCCCCGGGCCAGGAGGCAGCCCAGCAGCTTGTCGACCGCACCGCCGGGCTGTGAGTGTCCGAGGAAGACCGAGCCGATCGCTGTGCGGAGGCGTTGAAGTTCTTCACCCATAGATGGTCGATTCTGTTGGTGCGGTCCGGCTGACCTGAAATCACGCTCCAATTCGGCCCGCTTGTCGTGGCGTGAGCGAACAGGGTACGTCCGGCACGCGGGTCGGTCCTGCGGGTCCGGGGGAATCTGACAGTCTGCTGGCCGAGCACAGCGCACGCGTTCCAGCGGGTATGCTCAGGGACTCATGCCGGGCGCTGACCACGCTCCAGAACCTTCCGATCCGCAATGCGAACCGGTCCCACCCGGTCACGCCGGCCCGGGCACGGAACCCATGCAACGCCCATCGACTACGATCCGCGTGGCCGAGGCGGCGCCAACCCTGGACACCCGGCTTGGTGGGGCCCTGCCTTGTGTCACGTGCGGGTACAACCTCCAGTCCATCTCGATCCTCGGCGTCTGCCCTGAGTGCGGCACGGCCGTCCGCGCCACGATCCTGGCGGTGGTCGACCCGCTGGCCAGCGAGTTGCAACCGATCCGTAGGCCCTGGATGGTCGCGACCGGCCTGCTGCTCTGGCCGTTGGCGGCCCTCGGAGCGGCGATGCTCGGCGCGGGGGTGGTCGGTTCGCTGGTCATCCGTACCTGGCAGGACCTGCCCGCGGCCCAGACCGCCTCGGAGATCACGAGGTGGATGATGGCGGTGCTCATCTGGGTGTCGGGGGGGGCGATCCTGCTGTTTTGCCGCCCGCACGACGGGGTGTCCCGGGCGGATGCACGCCGTGCGCTGGCTGGGGCCCTGCTGACAGGGGTGCTGGGGTGCGTGGTGCTGGTGATCGCGCAGATGGGTCTGGTCGGTCGGGCCGGCGCAACCTTTACCACGGGCGAACTGTGGGATCCTCCCGAGCGTGCGGTCTACCGGCTCATCGCGGCGGTGCTGGTGGTCGCGGTGCTGTTCTGTGTGAGGCCCATCGCACGCACGCTCGTTGCCAGGTCGCTGGCCATCCGCACGGGTCGAGTCGATCGACAGACGCTCGAAGCCATGGCCGGGGCCTCGCTGGTCATTGCCGTCGGCGACCTGATCGGGTTGCTGGCCACTGTGCTGGGGCGTCCTTGGTCTGAGCCGCTATGGACGATGGGCGCAGCGCTGATGCTCCTGGGCGGTTTGCTGTTCACCATCGGCCTGGTCAGCACGGTCGTGGACTGTGTGCGGATCGCCCGGTCGATCATCGCGCCGGGCCCATCGCTCAGCCAGGTCCTCTCACCGCAGGGCGGTCAGGACCGTACCGGCTCCGGGGGCGCGGGCTGAGCGGGACTGGCGGCATGCCGGGCCACGTCCGGCGCGATAGTGTCAGGACTCATGACCCCCGAGCAACGAGAACGCTTCGACGCCCTCGTGCAGGACGCGATCGAGTCGCTCCCTCCGCGGTTCCGCGAGGCGCTGGACGAGATCCCGGTCGTGGTCGTGGATCGCCCGGACCGCACGCTGGTCGCCGAACTCCGGCGCGAGGGTGTCCTCCCGCCGGCTCCGGAGGGTGCCCCCGCGAACACCGGTGAGGGTGAGTTGTCGGATGAAGAGCTCATGGGCCTGCACACCGGCATCGCCATCACCGACCGTTCGGTGGGCGATTCGGGTACGCTCCCCGGTGTCATCCACATCTTCCGCGACGGCGTGGTGGCGTTCGCCGGCGGGTGGGATCAGCCGCACGCCGAGGAGGAGATCTACGAAGAGGTCCGCGTGACCCTCCTGCACGAGTTGGGGCATCACTTCGGGCTGGACGAGAACGACCTTGACCGGCTGGGCTACGGCTGAGCCTGGACATGGGCGCGCAGCGAGGACTCCAGTGCCTTCGCCAGGCCGACGCCGTCGCACAGCGGTGATGCGATCGTTCGCTTACGCAGGCAGGTGCGCATCGCGGCCAGAGCGGGGAGATCCGCCGCCAGTCCGGACGACACGTCCGCCATCGAGGGCGGATCGGCCGCGACCAGGTGGTGTAGCCCGACGGCCGAGAGGATGCTCTCGCCCACCCTGGAGACGTGCCAGGTTCCTCGCACGGTCACGGTGGGCACGCCCATCCACAGGGCCTCGCAGGTCGTGGTGGTGCCGTTATAGGGGAAGCAGTCCAAGGCGATATCCACGCGGTTGTACACGTTCAGGTGCGAGACGAGGCTGTCGGCCCAGCCTATCAGTTCGATCCGGGCCAAGTCGATCCCGGCGCGCGTGAACTGTGCGGTGAAGCGTGCACGCACGCCCTCGTCGGCCATGGCCGCACACTTGACCAGGAGGCGCGAGCGGGGCGTTCGGTGCAGAACACCCGCCCAGGCGTCGATCACGCGGTCGTTGATCTTCGGAGCGGCGTTGAAGGCCCCGAATGTGACGAAACCGTTACTCAGCGCGGGCAGCTGAGCAACATCCGGCGCCTGTTCGGGCGGCGTGAAGCAGAGAAAGACCCTGTCCAACCGCAGCGGTGGTTCCAGAGCCAGGTGCTCGGAGCCGGGCGGGTCGGTAATGTGATCAACGATGCGGCCCGTGATGCCGGGCAGCCCCGCGCTGCAGGCGTACCCCAGATAGGAGACGATGCGCGGTGCGGGGCGACGAGCGATGACACCCGGACGCCCGCCCACGGTGTGCCCGTTGAGTTCGATCAGTACGTCGAGCGCATCACCGGCGATCGTCCGCGCCAGGTCCGCATCGCTCATCGAGGCGCACCCGACCCAGCGGTCCGCGTGCGGGCGCAGGCGCGCGGACACCTCGTCGTCGTTCGACGTGTGGTAGACGCCGACAAAGCACCGCGTGCGGTCGTGCGAGGCGAGCAGACGCTCCATGAAGATCGCCACGGAGTGACGGCGCAGGTCGGACGAGAGGTACCCGATCCGCAGTTTCCGCTCGCCGGCCGCGACCGGCTTCTCTGCGACGGGAGAGTGAGACGCGGCGGGCTTGCCGGCGTTCGGAACGGCCGTGCGGGCGAGCAGGCGCCCGAACTCCGCATGCTCCGCGAGCACCTGAGCGGGAGGGATAGCGGGGTGATAGAGCAGGGAACTGAGATACATCGGGCCGGCGACGACCGGGTTGCGCTGCACCGCCTGCACGAGGCACTGAATGCCCTCGACCTGACGTCCGCTCTGCAGGTGTGCGATGGCCAGGTTCAGCCAAGGCTCGCAGGCTTCGGGCGACAGCGTCCGGGCCTGCAGGGCGACGCGCTCCAGGGCGCTGTACTCGCGCAGTTCGGCCAGCGCTCGCGCCAGCCCGTACATCGCCATCACTTCACGCGGGTTGATCGAGAGTGCACGTTCGAAAAGTGCCCGGGCCTCAGCCGGCCGGCGCTGAGCCAGGAAGAGCCCCGCGTAGTTGTTGAGAAACTCTGGACGGTCGGGCGCCTCGCGCAGGGCGATCTCGTGGTGGTACCGTGCCTGTTCGAGCCGGTCGAGGCGCACCAGCACGGTCCCGAGCATGTCGTTGAGTTCGGGCTGGCGGGGGGCTCGCTGCAGCGCTGCGCGCAGCGTCCGCTCGGCATGCTCCAGGCGTCCGGATCGAATCTGTTCGAGGGCCTGCTGAAAGACCTTGTGCGACACGTCGTGGAGGCTCCGTGATGAGCCGGCATGGCTGCGCGGGGAAGGGCCAGTGTACCCTGCAGGGCTCGTTCCCTTCACGCTGCGCGACGTGCCCATGCCCGATATCACCATCACCCTAGCCCACTCCGCCGACGCCGATGACGTCTTCATGTGGTGGCCCATCACCGGCAAGATCGACCCCGCCGCTCCTCACCGCGTGCTCGAAACCCCGCCGTTGCACACCCCGGGATGGCGGTTCGTCGCGCTCCCGGAGGACATCCAGGCCCTGAACCGGCGCGCCATCGAGCGTGCAGACCTCGACGTCACCGCCATTTCCTTTTCTACCTACGCCCTGGTGGCGGAGCGGTACGCTCTGGCCTTCTGCGGTTCATCGTTCGGCCTCGGATACGGGCCGCGGCTGGTCGTTCGCCAGGACCATCCGGCTCGCCAGGTGGAGGACCTGCTCAAGGCCGGTGCCGGGGGGCGTGTTCGGGTGGCCGTACCAGGGGTCAACACGTCGGCGTATCTGCTGCTGAGCGCGATGCTCCCACGGGGGAGTTTCGAACCCATCGAGCAGCGATTCGACCGGATCATCGATGCCGTCGCAGGGGGGGGCTGCGACGCGGGCGTACTGATCCACGAGGCCCAGATCACCTATGAGAGTGCCGGTCTGCGTCTCCTGGCCGACCTGGGCGAATGGTGGCATCGGTCAACCGGTCTCCCCGTCCCCTTGGGGGCCAACGCGATCCGGCGTGGCCTCGAGGTTGAGCACGGGCCCGGCACCTTGCCGCGCATCGCCGGGATTCTGCGGCGTTCCATCGACTACGCCATGTCCCGGCGTGCCGAATCGCTGGCCTATGCACGGACTTTTTCACCGCTCAAATCCGATGCCGAACTGGACCGGTACGTTTCGATGTATGTCAATGCCCTCACGCTCGATGCCCGAGGCGATGGGCTCAAGGCCTTGTCAGAACTCTTCAGCAGGGCCTTCGCCGGGGATGGACCTCTTCGGGAAGGGAAACTCCCACCCTTGGACATGGTTGGCCCGAGTGAATCTTGATATCCAAGTTCGCCCATCGTGACACATCACCTCTCGAACCTCGGTCAGGGTGGCGGCGCGGTTCGCAGTGAGGATCTGGGGATTTGAGCGGCGAGATTTCTGGCCGTTCGGGGATCGGATGGCAGACTGGACTGGAACCGCATACGGATCTGGACGAAAAGTCCGTGGGGTCCAGGGGTGGCGCGGTCCGTGTTCTCGGACCGAACTTGAAGCAGATCTACAGACCCGATCGGGTCTCGGCCTGGAGAGTATCTATGGGTAGCAGGTGGAATCGCCGTCAGAGCACGCTCGCGGCGTTCTGGATCGGCGGCATCGGTGCCGGTGTGGTGGGTGTTGCCGTTCTGGCGACGCCGCGGTTGCCGACGACGCTCGAGGACTACTACTTCTTCGGAACGCAGCCTACGCCGACGGCACCGTTCAACCCGAACTTTGATGAGCTGATCCAACCGAACTTCTGCGCCGGATGCCACGAGGACTATTCCGGCGAGCAGCCGGCGTCATACTCGCTGCAGGTGAATCGGTGGGCCTATTCGATGATGGGGCAGTCCTACCGCGACCCGGTGTTCCAGGCGCACCTGCAGATCGCCGAGAAGGATGCCTCGTTTTCGTCTGACACCTGCCTCCGTTGCCACGCGCCTGCGGGCTGGATCCAGGACCGCCGCAAGCCGCCGGGCACTCTGCTTCCCGGCGGACAGCCCGATCCGCAGGCCCTCACCGCCGAGGACATCATGGGGGTGTCGTGCATCGTCTGCCACCGGACCGTGGACCCGGTCGAGCGCCCCGACCGCACCGACATCCCTCCTCGGCCGCCTTCGCAGAACACCGAGGCGATCGACCGCAGCATTTTGGCCGCGCTGGAACTGCAGGTGAACCCCAACTCGCCGACGGGCAACAACCGGCCACCGGACTTCGCCCCCGAGGGCCTGCAGCCCGGGGGCCCGCACGCCGCAAACGCCTACGTGATCGATCCGCGGGACCGCCGGCGCGGGCCGGTGGACCTTGGGGTGTTCTTCTTCCACCAGTGGCTCGAGTCCCCCTTGCACAAGTCGTCCCAGGCGTGCGCCGCCTGCCACGACGTCTCCAACGCCCTGTTCACCCGGCAGCCCGACGGCTCCTACCGGCTCAACCCGATCGGTGAGCCGCACCCCACCGGCAACAAGTACGACATGTTCCCGATGGATCGGTTGTACTCCGAGTGGTTGATGTCGGACTTTGCGCTGGGCCCTGTGACCCTGGCCATCCCCGATCCCAACGGTGGACCGTCGGTTGTGGGTCGCTATGCCTTTGATGGGGTCACGCGCTGGACCAACACCGATCAGTTCGTGATATTCAACACGAGTGTTGAGTACACCACTTGCCAGAGTTGCCACCAGCCGCAGACCACTGGTGTCGGGTGCAATCTCGGCTCGCCGATGCGCGACACAATCCCCGTCCACAACTTCACGGGGACCAACTCGTGGGTGCTCCGGGCCGTGAACGATCTCTACCTGCCCGACGACACGATGATGTTCGAGGAGGAACGCGTCGATGAGTCCGTCGAGCGCAACCTGCACCTGCGTCGCATGGCCAGTGACCTCGAACTGAGCCTGGAATCTTCGCAACTGAAAGTCCGCGTCGTCAACCAGACCGGGCACAAACTGCCCAGCGGCTTCCCCGAGGGACGCCGGATCTGGGTCAACGTGCGCTTCCTGGACGGGCAGGGCAACGTGGTTTCCGAACGCGGCGCGTACGACGATCTGACCGCAACGCTCGACGACAGCGATACCAAGGTCTACAAGATCAAGGCTGCCATCGACAGCGCCACATACGGCCCGCTCCCGCCGGGGACCAACCTTCCACCCGATGGCCCGTCCTTCCACCTTGACCTGAACAACAGCGTCATCTTCGACAACCGCATCCCGCCGCGCGGGTTCACCAACGCCAAGTTCGCGGCCATCCAGGCCGCCCCCGTCGGCTACACCTACGCCGACGGGCAGTACTGGGACGACACGCTCTTCGCGCTCCCGTCCGGTGCGATCCGTGCGGAGGTCCGCCTGTACGGCCAGACTACGACTCGGGACTACGTCGAGTGGCTGCGTGACAATGCGACCGACGTGAGCACGTTCGTGCCGCAGCCCGGCCCGCTGACCTGGGAACTGCCCGCGGGCTACAACCCCGGTCCCGGTCCGCTCACACTTGGCCAGATCATCTACGCCCAGTGGCTCAAGTGGGGGATGAGCGCACCGGTCGAGATGAACTTCGGTGTCATTGACCTCGTTCAGCCCTGCAACCCCGCAGACATCGCCCAGACCGACGCCTCGCCCGGCCCCGACGGCTGCGTGGACAACGGAGACTTCAGCCTCTTCATTTCAAGCTTCTTCTCCGCGGATTGCTCCGCCACCTGCGGCCAGGTTCCTGCGGAGGCCTGCAACATGGCCGACATTGCCCAGACCGACTCAACGCCCGGCTTCGACGGCTGCGTCGACAACGGCGACTTCTCACTCTTCATCGCCTCATTTTTCTCTGCCGCATGTCCCAACTGTGGTGGCTGAGCACGGGGCCCGTTCGAGTCGACTCAGTCCGGGAACAAACGCACCCCCCCGGGGCGAGCACCTCATGGTGTGCGCCCCGCTTTGCATGCGCTGAGCGCAGACGGTTCAGCGACGCACGAAGCGGAGCCCGAGGAACAAGGGGATTTCGCGGCGGGCCCGGTTCTCTTCCGCGGCCCGAGGGCCCGGTTCGCTGATCCGCTGTGCCGGCCACTCTTCCAGAGCCTCGACCAAGAAGCCCGCCGCCCGTCCCGCGGCGATGTACGCCTGGATCGGACGGTGAAACGTCCAGGTGATCACGTCCGGCGCGGCGCCGGGGTGCATCTGGATCTCTTTCTGGCCCGGCGATAGGTAGCCGTCTACGCGCCGGTACTGCCGCCCCGTCCGCGGGTCCCACTCCCACGTGGTCTGGTCCACCGCGCGAAAGGCGGGGTGGGTGATGACGACGGCAAACGGGGCGCCGGGCTTGAGCAGCGCGGCGACGCCTTCGAACACCGACCCGAGCGGGTCGATGTTTGCCAACCCCATGACGCAAACAGCCGCGTCGAATGTCTCGGGCGTGAAGCCGCATCGGTCCAGGGTCCGGGCGTCGCCGACGCGGTACTCGATCGTGGCGTGTCCCGGCTCAGCCGTCGCCGAGCGCTGGCGTGCGGCGGCGATGAGGCTTGCGGAAGCGTCCACGCCGACGGCGTGACACCCGCCGGCCGCCGCAAGGTGTCTGCACATGACGCCCTGACCGCAGGCGATGTCGAGCACGCGCATTTCCGGCGAAGGTGCCAGCAGGCGCAGCATGCCCGGCAGGAGGACGTTCTCGTAGTGGTCGTTCCGTCGCTCGCTGATCAGGTGGTCGTACCACCCCGCGACGCGCTCCCAGGACGTATCCCGCTGGGCCGCCTCGGTCTTGGCCCGGTCCCTCTGGCGGATTCGGGCGGCCTGTTCATTCTGCTCGGCTTCGGCGGCTGGTTTGGGTGGTGCGGCGCCCGCGGCCCGATAGAACGCCGCAGGGGCCTCGCTGCGGAAACGCAGCGGGCTGCCCGTGGCCGGGTGGGTCAGGCCAAGTTCGGTCGCGTGCAGCCCAAGGCGTCCGAGGCTTTCGTCGGTCGAGCCGTAGCGCCGGTCCCCTACGACCGGATGTCCCTTCTCGCTCAGGTGCACGCGGATCTGGTGCTTGCGGCCGGTCTCCAGGCGAACCGCCAGCAGTGAACGCCCTTGATTGCAAGCGATCACGCGGAAATGCGTCACCGCCGGACGCGCCGGGGAAGGGCCGGCGGCGTGATCGGCGGGCGAAGCGGCCTCGGTGCGAGCAGGGGAAGACGATGGCGCGGTGCCCGGGCGGGGCGACCGCGGGGCAAACCGTCGCGGCTCCACTCCGCGGAATTCGCCGGGGCTGATGCTGTGGACGCGCCCGTCGGGGCCCTCACGGAGGAATGACTGGATCGTGCCGCTGGTGCCCGGCTCTCCGACCACACCCTCCACCAGCACGGTGTAGATCCGGTGGACACGCTTGGCCTTAAAGTCGTCCTTGAGCCAGTGCAGGCTCCGGTCGGTCTTGCTGAAGACCAGCAGTCCGGACGCCTCCCGGTCCAGCCGGTGCACCACGCCCACGAACACCCGACCTCGCCGGTCGAACGGCCGATCCTCCGCGTCGCGCTGGTCGCGGGAGCGTTGCCGCGAGCGTTTTCCGCCGGCGCGTTCGGCCGCGTACTGACGGAGCAGGTCAAAGAGCGATTCGCGGGTCTCGCCGGGGGTGCCGGCCGTCAGCAGCCCGGGCGGCTTGTCGACCACGATCAGTTCAGGATCTTCGTGCACAATCCGAATGCCCGCCCGTGTCAGGACGTTCACCCCCGGTGAAAGCGCCGGCGGGTCGCCCGCGTCACCCCCGGCCGTCCTGGCAGGGGCCATGGTTGGACGGGCCTTAAACGGCCTGGCCTTGGCCCCGAAGCGTCGGGATTGAGGCCCCGGCCCTGATTGCTGGGGGGGTGTAACGCGCAGCGGCTTCAGGGAGCCGCCAGGAACACTCGGACTTGATTTGCCCACCTTGGAACGGGCTTGTGTACGGGCCTGAGGTGAACCATCGCGGCGGTCGCCGCGGCGGGAGCCGTTGTCCGGTTCCATGGGTGCTCCCGAGGGCATGGTGAACCATAGCCGTCAGGCGGTGATCAGCGTGTGAGAACGGAACCTGGCATGCGGCGATGCGAATAGACGCCGCACCGAGCAACAGGCTCAAGGCGGTCTCATGCGCCACGGGTGCTGTCTGCCGGCGCGGGTGGAGACGGACAGCGGAGGGTTCTCCGGAGCCGGCGTCGGAGGGCGCGGACCTGCGGCGCGATTAGGTGTGCGGAGGGTCCGTTCGGGGTATTCTCACTCGCCGGCCGTTGGCGGGCGTATTGTTGCCCCCCGTCATGACCACCGGCCCGGAGCGCCGGGCACGGAGACCTGCGGCGAATTCACGACTTATGGCGCGATCACGAAAGAAACTCGGCGAGATCCTGGTGGGGTGGGGCGTTGTCACGGCCGAGCAAGTGGATGAAGCCTCCAAGAAGGCGCGCACGTCGGGCAAGCGGCTTGGCGACGCGCTGATCGAACTGGGCTTTGTGACGGACGACGTGGTCACCAAGGGGTTGGCCAACCAGTTCTCCATGGAGTACGTCGATCTGACCAACAACGGGATCGCCGACAAAATCGACATCAAGCTGATCCCCGAGGAACTGGTCAAGAAGCACCTCATCCTGCCGATGGGCAAGATGGGCGGTCGCCTGCAGCTGATCATCCACGACCCGCTCGACCTGGAACTGCTCGACATGCTGCGGTTCCGGCTCAACTCGGAGATCGAGCCAAGACTCTCGTCGCGCACACAGATCAAGGCGGTGATCGAGAGCCGCGCCGGCGGAGGTGCCAAGCAGGTCGATCCCGGCCAGGCGCTGGTAACCGACTCGATCGACCGCACCATCGACCGCTCGGTGGACAAGTCGATCGACGTGACCGCCGACGATGCCCCGATCGTGCGCCTTGTGCAGCGCATCCTGACCGAGGCGGTGCTCATGCGGGGGAGCGACATCCACTTCGAGCCCTTCGCCGACCGCGTGCGACTGCGGTACCGCATCGACGGCGTCTGCATGGAGCGGGACAACCTGCCCAAGCGCATGCAGAACTCCATCCTCTCCCGCCTGAAACTCATGGCGGGCATGAACATCGCCGAGAAGCGGCTCCCCCAGGACGGACGCATCAAGATCAAGGTGCTCAACGACTTCGGGGATCCCGCGCGTCAGCCGGAGGAACAGGTCATCGACTTCCGTGTGTCGGCCTGCCCGGTGTACCACGGTGAATCCGTGGTCCTCCGCATCCTGCGCCCCGACTCGGTGAAGATCGGCCTGACCAACCTCGGCTTCGAGGAGGACAATCTCGCGGTCTTCAACAAGATCATCCGCCGTCCCAACGGCATCTTCCTGGTGACCGGGCCCACCGGCTCGGGCAAGACCACGACGCTCTACTCGGCCCTCGACGTGCTCAACCGTCCGGACAAGAAGATCATCACCGCCGAGGACCCGATCGAGTACAACTTCCGCGGCATCAACCAGGTGCAGATCCGTGAGAAGATCGGCCTCACGTTCGCCATGGTGCTCAAGACCATGCTCCGCCAGGCGCCGAACATCATTCTCGTCGGCGAAATCCGCGACCGTGAGGTGGCCGAGATCGCGATCCAGGCCGCCCTCACCGGGCACCTGGTCTTCTCTACGCTGCACACCAACGACGCACCCTCGGCCATCACGCGACTGGTGGACATGGGCGTCAAACCGTTCCTGGTGGCGTCGGCCATCCAGGCCATCATGGCCCAGCGCCTGATCCGTGTGCTCTGCCCCAAGTGCAAGGCGCCCGACCCCGAGCCGGACCCCAAGTACCTGGCGCTCTGCGGCATCTCGCCCGAGGAGGCCCCGGGCAAGGTGCTCCGCGCGGTCGGCTGCGACCACTGCAACGCCACCGGGTACCGCGGGCGCAAGGCGATCTTCGAGATGATGCAGATGAACGCTGAGATCCGCGAGCTGGCCTTCAAGCAGGAGCCGGTCTCCAAGATCCGGGCCGCCGCCATCGCCGCGGGCATGCGCACCCTGGTCGAGGACGGCAAGCTCAAGGTGCTCAAGGGCACGACCACGCCCGACGAGGTGGCCAGCAGCACGCAGGTGGAGATGGAGTCGTTCTGACGCCCACGGCGTTCGGGCGGTGACGGGCCAGAGCGCCACGGAGGTACGGGGAGCGGGTGATCACCGGGGCGCGGCCCCCGGCCAGCCAGGCAGGACACGCGGGCCTCGCGCCCCGACGATCAGGAGCTGATTCATGTCGACCATGCAGATGGACCGCCTCCTCGACACCGTTGTCAGAGAGGGCGCCAGCGACCTTCACCTGACCGTGTCCCGGCCGCCGACCGTCCGCCTCCACGGGCACCTGGTCAACCTCAAGACCAAGGTGCTCGACTCCGACGACTTGGTCGCGCTCATGAAGTCCATCACCCCGGAGCAGAAGCAGCAGGAGCTCTCCGAGCGCGGCGGCACGGACTTCGGCTTCTCCTACGGCGATGCGGCCCGCTTCCGCGTGTCGATCTTCAAGCAGCGCGGCGACATCGCGATGGTGCTCCGGCGCATCCCCAGCAAACTGCTGACCTTCGAGGAAATCGGCCTGCCGGAGATCTGCCGCGAACTGTGCCGGCGTCCCCGCGGCATGTTCCTGGTCACCGGGCCGACCGGCTCGGGCAAGACCACTTCGCTGGCGACGATGCTCGACTACATCAACATAAACTTCGATCGGCACATCGTCACGATGGAAGACCCGATCGAGTACTACCACTACCACAAGAAGTCGATCGTGAACCAGCGCGAGGTCGGCACCGACGTGCCGAGCTTCGCCGAGGCGCTGCGGCGCGTCCTCCGCTCCGACCCCGACGTCATCCTCGTCGGTGAAATGCGAGACCTGGAGACGATCGAGGCCGCCATCCGCGCCGCGGAGACCGGCCACCTGGTGTTCGCCACGCTGCACACCACCGGCGCGGCCAAGACGATCGACCGCGTCGTCGACGCCTTCCCCGTCAGCCAGCAGAACCAGATCCGCGTGCAGTTGTCCACCGCCCTGCTGGCGGTGCTGAGCCAGGCGTTGCTCCCACGCTCCGACATCAAGGGTCTCATCGCCGCCTACGAGTTCCTTGTGGTCACACCGGCCATCGCCAACCTCATCCGCGAGGGGAAGACCTACCGCATCGACTCGTTCATCCAGACCGGGAAGAAATTCGGCATGCAGCTCCTGGATGATCACCTCTGGGCCCACTACATGTCGGGCAAGATCAACGCCGAGGAGATGATCGACCGGAGCAAAAACCCCGGAGAGATCGCCGACAAGATCCACCGCCTGGGTCGGACCGTCGGGCGTGCCGAATGGGACATCGAAGAAGATGCACCGCCGGCAAGATAGGGACTTGTTTGGATAACGTTTTGGTCGTTTCTGCGACCCGCCGCAGTAGCATCTCGTCATGCCAAGTCGGCTCGCGTGCTTCTGTTTTGTGATTCTATAGGTGCGTGTGGTAGGTGTGTTCTCGAGCATTGAGCGAGCACTTTGGTACGAACAGATCACTACTCTGGTTCTTGAATCCAGATACCGATGGCCGTGGCATATGTGCCAAAAGCACAGTGTCGCATATTGATTTCAAGTGATTTGGGCCATCCTGGTGGAACCACACAGCCGAGTTTTTCGAGTAGACTCTTGAGGCTTAGTCATGCCTGCGAAGGTGTGACTAAGCGATTCAGTGTGTCGGAGTGTCACGGACGAGCGAGATAGTGGGTGTTTCCAAAACCCAGAACCTGCGGGATGGTGTGAACCGTTCGATTGAGGGCTGTTTGGCAACGGCTGGCGAATGTTTGTTCCGTGCTTGAGGGCGACCGGGGATTTCCCGGGGAGGTCAAAGGCGTGAGTATTGATCTGGCCGATGCCAAGGGGCGCAAACTGGGGCGGATCCTCACGAAACTGGGGAAGACCACCCGGGAGCGTGTCCACGAAGCGCTGGTGATGCAGAAGACCCGCAGGGTGCCCATCGGGCAATTGCTGGTCGAGTTGGGGTATGTGACCCAGCGTGACGTGGACGAGGCGCTGGCCGCCCAGGCGGGGCTGGCGTGGGTGGATCTGGCCGGGTACGAGATCCCGCAGGAGGCGCGCGATGCGCTGCCGTCGGAGACGGTGCAGGCCTATCAGGTCATCCCGATCGAGTACAAGGCCCAGGGCAAGCGGCTGCGGATCGCGATGAAGAGCCTCGACAACTTCCGGGCGGTTGACGACCTCAAACTGCTGATGGGGTTCAACGTCGAGGCAGCCGTCGGCGACCCGGCGCTGGTGGACGCCCTCATCAAGAAGTACTTCACAAAGCAGGAGTCGGTGACGGACGTCGTCAGCGACCTGGCCAAGGACCAGAAGTTCGCCGGGCTGCAGGGCAAAGGTTCGGAGTCGATCGACCTGGACGCCGTCATGGAGGCGGCGGAGGACAACAAGGTCATCAAGCTCCTGAACCTGGTGTTGCTGCAGGCGATCAAGGACCGCGCATCGGACATCCACTTCGAGCCGTTCGAGGAGGAGTTCAAGATGCGGTACCGCATCGACGGGGTGCTCTACGAGATGGTGCCGCCGCCGAAGCACCTGGGCCCGGCGATCACCAGCCGCATCAAGGTGATGTCGAAGATGAACATCGCCGAGCGCCGCCTGCCGCAGGACGGGCGCATCGAACTGACGGTGGGCGGGGCGCCGGTGGACCTGCGCGTGTCTGTGCTGCCGACGATGCACGGCGAGTCGGTGGTCATGCGTGTGCTGGACCGCAGCAACGTCAGCCTCTCACTGGACCGGATCGGCCTGCGCGACGACGACCTGTCCGCTGTTCGCAAGCTGATCAACCGCCCGAACGGCATCGTGATCGTGACGGGCCCGACCGGGTCGGGCAAGACCACGACGCTGTACGCGGCCCTGCAGGAACTGAACGACATCGAGACCAAGATCCTGACCTGCGAAGACCCGGTGGAGTACGACATCGACGGGCTCTGCCAGGTGCAGGTGAACAACGAGGTGGAACTCACCTTCGCCAAGGCCCTGCGCAGCTTCCTGCGCCAGGACCCGGACATCATCCTGGTCGGCGAGATCCGCGACCTGGAGACGGCGGAGATCGCCATCCAGGCCTCGCTGACGGGCCACCTGGTGCTCACCACGCTCCACACCAACGACGCGCCGTCGAGCATCATCCGCCTGGTGGACCTGGGCGTCGAGCCGTTCCTCCTGACCGCGACGATCGAGGGCGTGATCGCCCAGCGCCTCGTTCGGACGATCTGCCCGCGCTGCAAGGAGCCGTTCACCCCCACCGATGAGCAGCTGATGGAGCTGAACCTCACCAGCGAGGAGATCGCCGGGCGCAGCTTCTTCCGCGGCAAGGGGTGCGACGGGTGCTACGGCTCGGGGTACAAGGGGCGCATGGCGATCTTCGAGATCATGGCGATCAACGAAGAACTCCGCGACCTGATCATGAAGAAGGCCAGCACGAACATCCTCCGCCAGGTGGCGCGCCGCAACGGCATGCGCACGCTCCGCCACTGCGGGCTGCTGGCGCTGTTCGAAGGTCAGACCACGATCGACGAGGTGATCCGCGAGACCATGTCCGAAGACGATTGACAGAGCCCCAGTGGGGGGAGCATGTGGTGGGCGGTGGTATGGGGGCGACCGACGCGGCCCGAGAACGGCGACGAGTGACGGATTGACGGAGCAGACCTATGGCGACTTTCGCGTACGAAGCACTGAACGCGGCCGGCAAGCCCCAGAAGGGGACGGTCGAGGCCGGCAACAGCCAGGAGGCCGTGGAGAAGGTCAAGCAGCAGGGCTTCCACCTCACGTCGGTGCGCGAGGTCAAGGCGTCCAAGAAGAAGGGTGAGCAGGGCGAGGCGGCGCCGGCCAAGAAGAAGCGCCGCAGCGCGGGCTTCAGCATCGGCGGCGTGAGCAACAAGCAACTAACGCTCTTTACCCGCCAGCTCTCGACGCTGCAGGACGCGGGCCTGCCGCTGCTCCGGTCGCTGCAGATCCTCGAGGAGCAGCAGAAGCCCTGCAAACTCAAGAGCGTGCTGCAGGACGTGTGCGACGACGTCGAGGGTGGCATGAGCCTGTCTGACGCGATGGCCAAGCACCCGCGCGCGTTCGACCGCCTGTACACCAAGATGGTGGCGGCCGGCGAGGTCGGCGGCGTGCTGGACATTATCCTGCAGCGACTCGCCGAGTTCCTCGAAAAGGCCGAGCGCCTCAAGCGAAAGATCTTCGGTGCGATGCTCTACCCGGCGATCGTCATGACGGTCGCGGTGGGCATCGTGGTGTTCATCATGGTGTTCATCATCCCGAAGTTCTCCGAGATCTTCAAGGAGTTCGGTGTCACCATGCCCTGGCTGACGACCTTCCTGATCGACACGTCCAACTGGATGGGCGGCGTCCGGCCCGGGCAGTTGATCCCCGGCTGGGTCATCATCCTCTTCTCGCCGGTGCTGTTCTACATCGGGCTGAAAGTGGCCCGCCAGTCGCAGTGGGGGCGAGCCGCAACGGACTGGATCCTGCTGCAGATCCCGGTTGTCGGCTCGCTTGTCCGCAAGTCCACGATCGCCAAGTTCACCCGCACGCTCGGCACGCTGATCAACGCCGGCGTGCCCATTCTCGAGGCGATCACCATCACCCGCGATACCTCGGGCAACTGGGTCTTCGAGCGGGCCCTCAACCGCGTGCACGATTCCATCCGTGAGGGTGAGACTTTCGCCGAGCCGCTGCGCGAGAGCAAAGTCTGCGACGCGATCGTGGTGAACATGGTCGACGTCGGCGAAGAGACCGGCGAATTGGACGCGATGCTCATGAAGGTCGCGGACAATTACGACGAGGAGGTGGACGTCGCCGTCAACTCCCTGGTGAAACTCATCGAGCCGCTGCTCGTGCTCTTCCTGGGGTTTGTCGTCGGCGGCATCGTCGTCGCGATGTTCCTGCCGCTGGTGTCGATCATCGAGACGCTGACCAAGGGGGCCGTCTGATTCACGCCCGCACCGAAGACCACGCCCGCACCGATGTCAGCGCCCGTCACGTGCGCCTGGCCGGGGCCTTCGGGGATCGGAGCCAAGCCATGCACGAACAACGCCCTCCATCCCGCGGCTACACCATTATCGAACTGCTGGTGACGATCTCGATCATCACCCTTCTGGCGGCGCTGGTCTTCGTTGCGGTGGGTTTCGGGCTCCGCGCCGGACGCGACGCGGCCGAGCGCCGCAACCTGGCCGCTCTTGCGGTGGCGGTCGAGGATTTCCGCCGCGAGTTCGGCTTCTACCCGCCACTGGTTTCCGGCAACCCCTTCCCGGACAACGATCCCAACTCCGCGGCCAACGGCGGCCCTCCAGCGGCTGGCCCCCTCACCTTCGACACGCAACTCAACCGCCAGCGTCCGGTGATCATCGGCGAGACCCAGGGCGGGTACCCTTCGCGTGCCGATGCGGCCGACGGGTTCCTCCGGGGCGATTTCAGCCAGGGGCTGCCCCGCTGGAGCGCCTACTCGCTGTCCATCTATCTCGTCGGCAGTCTCGGCAAGGATGTGACCGGCGTGGACGGGGCCGGCTCCACCGCTCCCGACCGCACGCTCACGTACGCCTTCAAGGCCGGCGGGAGGTCCTACCTGCCTCGGTACGACGTCGGCGGCATCCAGCGCCGGCTGCGTGTTCCCGAAGTGCCCGCGGCTGACCCGCGCGTTCCAGTGCTCTACGACCGTTGGGATCAGCCGATTCGCTTCTACCGCTGGGAGCCGCGCTACGGCCCGGACGGCACCATTGAGGACTACAACGTTCCTGCGTTCCTGGGCGACCCCAGCACCAGCGATAACCCGCGACTGCGCACCGCGAGGTTCGCCATCGTCAGCGCCGGGCGAGACCAGGTGATCGACGAGACCAGGCCCGACGCTGACGTCAATGCCGACAACATCGTGATCCTCGGAGGTGAACCGTGATCCACACTCCGACAACGCCTGCGAATGCCCGGTGCGCGCCAAGCCCTGCACGCGGTGCGGGAACGCCCCGCGCGTTCACGCTGATCGAACTGCTTGTCGTCGTGATCATCGGCATCATCACGCTGCTGATCGCGATCCCGGCCTTCAACGGGCTGGTGAACTCCCAGAAGGGTGATACCTCGGTCAACCTCGTGCAGGGCGCCGTCCGCGCCGCGCGCGACCTGGCCTCCCGCTCGGCCACCGGCGAGGACACGGCCGCGGTCTTCGCCTATGAGCCCGGCGGGCGCCTGCAGATCTTGATCGCCGTCCGTGCCGGTGAACTGATCGATCTCGACAGTCAGGGGCGTGAGGTGGCCCGGGACGTCTTCGTGCCGGTGCCCGGCTCGGAAGCGGTGGAACTGCCCGCGGGCTGGATGGTGCGCGGGTGGGCGCCGCCGGGCATGATCAACGCGGAGTGGTACGCCACCCAGCCGGGACAGTTGCGCTTCAACACGTCTCTGGGCGCGTGGGTTTTCCCGGAAACGGGCTTCTACGACCACGTCCAATCGACCAACTCCCGCGATCGCAACACCTTCATGGTCCGCTTCCAGGGCGGGACCGGCCAACTGACCTCAGGCGATACGCGGCTGGCGCTGGTGGTCATGGTGCGGCCGTCGACAGCGCAGCGCCCGGTGGCGAATCTGCCGCAGTGGACTAGGCCCGACCTGGTGACGACCGGTCCGACCCAGCCCGGTTCGGGCGCGCCGGACCTGCGCCGCTGGGCGGCCCGCGTGCTGGACTCCGCGGACTTCAACGGCGACGGCGTGGTGAACGCGCAGGACAACGACCTCCGGCGGCAGGTGCTGGGGGCGCGGTCCACGGACGTGGTCCGTGCCCGCAGCGTGGACCTGATCGCGGCGTACGACGAACTTCGGCTGGCGCAGGACCTGGGCGTTCGCGTGGACCGGATCTCCCGGTCGCTCATGTTCGTCGATCCCGCACAGTGGGCCGGCGAGAAGCGTCTGCGCCCGCAGATGGTGCCCGTGCCGGGGCTCTCCACCGGCGTGGACGAGCGTGCGCTCAACGCCGCGCTGGCCCAGTGGATCGAGGGGATGGACCTGCGCACCGGGCGCCTCGGCGCGACCCAGCCGGCCCGCATCCTCGTTGTGAACCGCTTCGGGGCGCAGCCTCGAACGCTCGACCTGCCGGCCCTGGTCGGCGAGGGGGCCGCCATGCCGACCGTGACGTCGGGAGTGACGCCATGACCACTGTGCTCCACATCGCTCCGCGGCTCGCCGCACGCCGTGCCTTCACGCTCATCGAAGTGCTGATGGCGGTGCTGATCCTGGGGATCGGACTGCTCGGGCTGGGGGTGGTGCTGCCGGTAGTGGTACTGCAGCAGCGTACGGGCACGGACCAGGTGTTCGGGACCGGTGTCGCTCAGGTGGCCCGCGACATGCTCCGTGCAGAGCGGACCGGGGCCGACACCATCCAGACCGTCACCCTCGAGTCCAACGCGCCAACCGGCGTCAACCCGCCAGACCCGCTCTCGGGTCGATTCGTCATCCGCTACGACGCCCAGTCGACCCAGCAGTTGCCGGTGCTGGCCGAGGCCGATCAGGTCCGTGCCGCGCTTGAATCGCTGTCGGCCATCGGCCCCGGCAACGTTGTGGTCACTCGGTCGTTCGTGCCGGCGTCGCAGAACGCCTCCGGGCGCAGCAAGATCACGTACGTCGTCCGGTTCGTCGGCGAGCTCTCCGGAGTCGCGGTCCCGCAGTTCGTCGTGCAGTTGTTCAACTTCGACGGCAACGCCCGCGTCTCGACCGATGTGATGGGGTATGCCCCGCTCAACGCCGAGTTCTGGCGGGCCTGGGCCGCGGCGACACCGCGCCCGCGCACACGTGCCGAACTGCTGACCCCGCCGACCAACCCCAATCTCATCCCGGCCGACGCGACGTGGATGGTCCCGCCGCAGCGAGCCACCCCGCTCGACGGGGCGATCCTTCTGGGCAACATCGGCTACCGCGTGCGGACCGACCCGGGTGGGCGCGTCTACAACCGCCTCGGCATCATCCCGCTCATCGAACGACTCTCGCCCGTGGAAGTCGGGCGGTCGGGTGATCCGCGCCTGGTGTGGGACGTGGCTCTGCGACGGCGTGCGCCGCTGCACGTGCCGACCGGGACGGTGCCCCCGCCCCCGCAGGGCGTCGCGCCCGGCGTGGTGCCGCCGCTTCCGCCGGAGGCGTTCAGTCTTGAGGCGGTGGTGTTCGTGCGGCGGATCGACCCGCGCCTGCGCCCGGAGCCCAACGTCAGCGTCATCCGGTCGCTGACCGACCGCAATCTTTCGGCCCTGGCGCGGCGTTGGCCGGTGTCGGTGAACGCCGACGGCGAGCCGACGCTCGACGGCCGGTTCGACGGGCATCTCTATTCCCAACCGATCACCCTCAACGTGCAGTTCGATCCGACGCTCGGGCCTGACGGTAACGTGATGCGCGACCGCCTGTCTGTGCCGCCGAGCATCAACACGACCCAGAATGTCGATCGGCTTCTGAGGTACCTGGCGACACCGGGGCAGAAACTCGTGGACAACCTCGGCAACGTCCACACTGTGATCGGTCTGGACGATCGGCGCCCGGCGGATCTGTACGCCATACGGCTGGCCCAGCCGGTGGCCGCGGGCGTGGAATACACCAACCAGACACCGACGGACCTGCTCGGGCGTTCGCAGCCGTTCCGGCAGATCGTCTTTGTCCCGCAAGTGCCGGTGTCGGTCTCGGTCTTCACGCTGAACCCGTGAGTCGCTTCGCCGCGCGAAAGACAGCGCCGTTGACGGAAGTCTGGAGTGCAGGATGGAACAGATGAGCACAGCTCGAACACACCGTGCGGGTTGGCGTCGCCGCGGGTTCACGCTCAGCGAGGTGCTGGTGGCGGTGGGCGCGGTGGCGGTGCTGGCGGTGGGGCTGGTAGAGGTGTTCCGCGCGACCGGTTTCACGCTGCAGGCCGGCAAACGTGCCAGCAACCTCGCGCAGTTCGCCACCCTGCTTGAACGCCAGTTGCGATCGGACTTCGAGTCGATGTCCCGCGACGGGTTCCTGCTGATCCGGCACGAGCGCGCCCTGGACGGCACGACGATCCGGACGGCCCCCGGTGATCTCACCCCGCGCCAGCGCCGCATCGATCAGGTCATGTTCCTGGCCAAGGGCCGCTTTGTATCCGATCGCAACCCGGCCGTGGGTGACCTCACCGCGCGTTCGACCTCGGCCTATGTCTACTACGGGCATGCGCAGCGGCGAGACCCGAACGATGCTCAGTATCTCCAGCCGCCCCTCCTCACGGACGTCAACCCGGTCAACCGTTCGCCACGGCTGGGCACGCCGAACACGATCGCACAGTTCGCCAGCGACTGGCTGCTGATCCGACGGGCGTTTCTGCTCGCGACGCCTTCGCCGGTCGGGCGTGACCCCATCCCCGGCGTGACCCCCGGCGCGGACGCCGACTCGGTCGTGCAGGTCGGCGGTCAGCCCGCCGCGCCGGAGTTGTTCCGCTCACTGTCGGTGCTGGCGCCGCTCCCCGGCAACACCCTGCGCGGCCCGGCACAGCGCCCCGACACGGCCAGCGGCCTGGTAGACGTGATCGCGACCGATGCGGCGTCGGTCCGGGCCATCATCCTCAATGCGCTGCCGCCCGGCTCGCCCACGCTGCCGGAGATCAGCAACCAGGTCGACGCCTCAGTGCCCGCGACGGTGGTGGCGAACACTCACGCGTGGATGCGCGATGCGCTCCCCGCGGACTCGACAAACTTCGCTCGCGTCCGCGCGGAACTCGATCCGCCGAATCTGCTCGGCCTGGGCCTGACGCAGCAGACCGCCTACGAAAGGGCCGACCAGCTCATGCTCGCCAGCGGCGTGATTGCCCCGCGGTGCACCGAGTTCATTGTGGAGTGGTCCTACGCCGAGGTCGACACCAACCCCGGAACGCCCGAATCCAACGGACGCCTGATCTGGTACGGTCTGGCCCGCGACGTGCGCGATCCGATCGGCGGCCAGGTGCTCTCCAGCGTGCGACCCCTGCAGGAGCAAGCCTCGCTGCAGCCCGTCCGCTTCCGCGACGGCACCGTGGCGGCCCGCTGGGTGCCCGCTCCGCTGGTCATGCCCAACTCCGGATCACCCTCGGTGCAGTACTCCTATTTCGGGTTCATCGACCCGTCCTGGCGCCCGCGCCTGACCGACAACGCCGCTCCCGATTTCTACCTGCTCGACGGGGTCAAGCAACGCATCCAGCAGGATCGCCCGCCCGCGCTCCTCATCGACCGCAACGGCGACGGGCAGTACCAGCCCGAGCAGGGCGACGTCCTGCTGGACCCCGAGACCATTCCCTGGAAGTGGCCGAGCCTCATCCGGGTCACCATCACGCTGGCCGATCCGATCGATCCGAAGATCGAGCAGACGTTCCAGTTCATTTTCAGAGCCCCGGGCAACACCGACCCGTCATCGCTCTGACGGGGCGTGCGCAGCGGCACCCGGGTGATGCTGGATTTGAAGTTCAGAGTTCGGTGAGTAGGTCGAGGTGGGTCAGTGGGGGTGGGGCAGGGCGAGGGCGGGACATGCGGGGCTTTCCGGTGGGCCCAACGGGCCATCCGCAACGTCACGCGGGAGATCGTGCATGAAGTCCAACATCCAACGGCCTCGGCATCACGGATCGCAGATCAACACGGCAGACCGCAGCGCGCGGCGTGGCTCGGTGCTCGTGCTGGCGCTGGGCGTGCTGGCGATGCTCTCGCTGCTGGTCCTGGTCTATTTCTCGATCGGGCGGGCCGATCGTCGCGAAGGGGCCACGGCGGTGGCGACAGCGCGGACCAACGACGTGGTGGGCGAGATCCGCTCGTACCTGGCCGGGGTGATCGGCGCCGACGGCCTGGCGGTGGAGCGTCAGCGCGACGTGCTCGGCAACGACCACGTGATCCGTCGTGTGCGCACCTACCCGGGTGTGGACCCCGAAGCCCGCTCGCTCCCCGGATTCCCCGTGAGCACGCCCGCCATCCGCCCCGGCGACAACCCCGCCGAGGAGCGCGCGCGGAAGTTCGACCCCTCAGGCTCTATCAACACGCCCTGGCCGGGCGGCGCGGGCAGCGTGGATCCGCGACTGGGCGTTTCGCCGATGCTGGCCGCGTCCTCACCGACGTGGATCAACCGCAACGCCGAGCCGATCACCTCCGCCGCGTTCCCGGGGTGGCTGGCGCCGTCGGCCGGTGCCCTGCCGACCAACGTCGGCCTCTACCTGCACCAGCGTGACTGGCTGTCGATCTCCAACCCGAGCCCGAACGGGCTTTTCGTGAACATCGCCGCCCTCCGTGGCAACTTCGAAGCACGCCCGGGCATCGGGTTCGATCAGATCCGCGAGCCCGACGGCAACGCCCGCCTGGCCCCGCGCATGTCGCAGTGGCTCACGCTCCTGGACCAGCGCGGCGAGTCCTATCAGGTGTCCACCTCCACCAACGGCACCACGCCCTCCCTGCGCGCCGACGGCCAGCCCGCCCACCTCAACCGTCCATGGGACTGGACCAGCCACCAGTTGAACGTGGTCCAGCCTGTGAACGCCGGTTTTTACGCCGCTGGTGATCCCCGCAACATCGCCAACCAGTGGGTCGATACCGACGGCGACGGCATCCCCGATGCACGGCGCTTCGAGTTGACCGACCTCTGGTTCGACCGCAACCCCGCCGATCCCCTGCCCGCGCAGCCGTGGCGGGCCAAGTCGCTGATCAGCACGATCCCCGGGATGCGCATTTTCGTGGCCGCGCGGGTGGAGGATCTGAGCGGTCGCGTGAACGTGAACTCGGCGCTGGAGTTTCGGCGTCCACCCACGCTGAACTACCCCGGCGGGTCTTCACCCTCGGACATCGATCTGGCGCGGTGGCTGGATCGTCGCGACGACGAGCAGGCCGGGCGTGCGCAGGTCATCGGCCTCTACCCCCAACCGCAGGACACCCAGAGCCGTTCGTACTACGCCAACTACGACGGCGTGCGCCGTCAGGCGGGCGGTGCGGGGTACCGCTCGATGGTCGCTGCGCGCATGCAGGGGGCCATCGATCGGATCGGCGGGCAGTTTTTCCCCGAGGGCATCGAGCCGCTCGGGAGCGGCTACAGCACCACGCTCGGGCTGGACTCCGCCGGTGCGCCGGGCCTCACACCCCAGGCTCGCTGGCGGCTGTATGCCCTCTTCGGCGGGCGCGACCCGCTGGCGGTCAGCGCCGCCACCGGCACCAGTGCCACCGACCTCATCTACCGGCTCGGGGCCTCGTTCACGCTCGACGATCAGTTGGAACTCATGCGGTACGGCGGTCTGAACGACCACACTGTCACTTCGCGTCTCGAGGCCGCGCTGGACGGTCGGGATCCGAACTCCCCGCGCTTCGGCCCGCTCCGCAGCAACCGCGTGCTGGAGGTCGAGCGTGACCAGAGCGAGTTCGCCCGCCAGGTGCTCCGTCTGAATACCGACCCTCGCCGCGGCCTGACGGTCGTCAGCGGTGCTCGCCCGCTGGCCAGCACCGTGCTGGAGGTCATCCCGCCCAACAGCACGTCGAGGGAGTTCAGCCCCCCGTCGCTGTCGGAGCGTGAACTGCTCCCCGACATCAACGCCCTGCGCGATGACATCATCGCCTCGCTCGACTGGACACGCGCCGACGTTTCTACTTCGAGGCGTGCACAGCAAGCCGTCGCCACCATCTTCCGCGGCTACGCCGATGCGCTCCTGCCCTTCTCCGGCCTGCGCGATGCCGCGAACAACCGCACCGCTCTGAACCCCGCGGACCTGCGCATGCGGGCGCTCTACTACGGCGGGCTTGACCGCCAGGGCGCGACCAACCACTCCGCTTTCGAGGCCGCCCTCCGTGCCGCCGCCCACATGACCGCCAACTTCGTCGCCTCGACCGCTTACTTCCCTCCGACGACCGTACCCGGCGATCCGCTCTCCCAGCGCAGCGACGCAGGCACTCACCGCCCCCTGCGCCCCATCGGCGATGAGACGGTTGTCTTTACCCTCAAAATCGACGGCAGCGATTTCTTCGCCAACTCGATCTACCCCGGCGCCAACCCGGACCTCAACGGCGATGGTGCCGACGAGTTCCCGTTCCTCAAGCCGATCGACCCGGCGAGGAACCGCACCCAGCAGGTCACTCGGCGGCAGCCAGCGATCACCGGCGCACTCGACCTGGACGCCGGCCTGGTCACGCCGACCGGCGCACCAGTGAAGAACTCACGCCTGGCCGACGAGAACACCGCGCTGACCTCGCGCATCATCAATGTCTACGGCATCACCGCGCACCCCGTCATCACCGAGGTCGCCGTCTTCGCCATGTACACCGACACAGACGTGCGTCACGGCGGTGACACCGAGTTCACCGGCGGCGGGGGTGGCGGCGGCGGCTCGCCCTTCCCCGGCGGGGGCGGCGGCGGTGGCAACTTCTCGCCGGTCACGATCGACGGACGCCTGAACGTCGCCAACCCCGACTTCCTCATGGAGATCGCGGTTGTTCAACTCTCCAACCCCTTCGACGTGCCGATCCCGTTGTCGGGGTATCGGTACGTCAACTCGGCGGGCGGGGGGCAGGTGCTCGAGCCGATCCTGTCCAACGGCGTGTCGGTGCCTGACCGCGAGTTCCGGTACTACATCGAGTTTGCCGGGCGCTTCTACGCCCTGATCGACGCCGGCGACGACGACTCCACCGACACACGGGACTCGCTGGTGCTCCAGCCGGGCGAGACCCGCAACTTCATCCTCGCCACCCAGGACCTGAACATCATCGCCGCCCGCTGGCGGCGTGCCGATCCGACCGTCCCTGCGGGGCCGACGGCCGTCCGCAACTGGATCAACAACCAGGCGAGTATCTCCGCGACCGGGTCCATCCCGCGTCGCCTGATGCCCATCAACCCCTACACGGGTGATCGGTTGAACGCCAACCCCCAGGACCTCGGCGTTATCAGCCCGCAGCGTGCCGGCCTTCAGACCTTCGAGGAAGGCAACCGCACGCTCCGCCTGTGGAAGCGCGTCGATGCCGATGGCGACCGTCGGACGATCGACCCGGACCCGAACCCCGGTGCCGGCGAGTTCTACAACCCGCGCAGCGATCAACTCGTCGACCGCATGCGTGACCCCGCGGACACTTCCTCCCGAGCGACGCTCGACCGTCGCATGCCCGCCCGTGTCAACGACATCCCCGGCACCGAGGCCGGCCCGGACGACACGCAGGGCGGCGTGGCCACGCCCACGAATCCGCGCTGGTGGCGTGACAACTCCGGATACTCGATCACGATTGCCGCGTCGATCCGGCGTCCGAACCTGCCTTCGGGGGTGACGCTGCCCACGGGTGCTCTGCCGCCGTGGACGCTGGAGGTCAAGTCCTCCCTGCAGACGGGGACGAACCCGCCCACGTCGCTGAACAAGGAGGAGCTGGTCCCCGCGACGCTGACCGGGCAGGACCGGATCCCTGCCCGGCGCGACTTCCGTGAGATCTCGCCCTCCGGTTCGCCGCGATTCAAGGGCGACGCCACCACGAGCCTCTGGCGCAAGCAGACCACGGGCACGCCGATCCTGCCGCAGTTGACGCGCCCGCCACGTCTCAAGACCGGCAACGCCATCCCGCGGGCCTGGGTGACCTCGGGGACCCCCACACGCGACGGGCCCGAGTTCCGCGATCTGTGGGTACAGTTGAACGCTGCGCGATACCGCGCCATCGAGACCAGCGGCAGCGACACCCGCTACGAACTGCCCGCGCCGATCGGTCCGGCCGACCTGCTGCGACCTCTGGCGGTCGGTCCCTGGCACGACCCGCGCGCGTACTTCGATGCCACGCCCGACCTGCGCCACCCGCGCAACCTCGAACTGCAGTGGACGACTCTCGGCGAGAGCCTGGCCCTGGCGCTCAACTACGACTTCATCCGGGCCGTGCCCGGCGTCGGCCAGCCGCTGCTGAACGACCCGACCACCCACGCCTACTACATGGCCGGCGAGGTCGAGGTTGACAGCAGCCGTCAGTCCGGCCAGGAGGGGCGCATCCGCCCGGGGCGCAGCCTGTTCGACCGCGGCCAGCTCTGGCTCACTCGCTTCGTCCCCTTCAACGATACGAACAACAACGGGCAGTACGACCAGTCCAACGGCAACTTTTCCGACCCGCAGTTCGGGCCTGGCATCCCGTTCGCCGCGTCGATCATCGACCGGTTCCGGTACACACGATTCGGTTCGCTTCAGAGTTCCAAGGCGGGTCTGGTCAACATCAACACCGCGCCCGCAGATCTGCTGCGCCTGGTGCCGATGCTCTCCCCGGATATGGAGGGCTGGATGTCGCGGCTGGCACAAGGCTCGGACGAGCTGGCCTCGGGCCCGCTCTTCGATCCCAACAACGAGACCTGGGATCTGGCCGCGGCGCTGGCGGCTTACCGCGACAAGGCCCTGGTGTTCTCACGCCCGTACTACCAGAGCAGCACGAACGTGCTCGGGTTGGACATCCGCCCCAACGCCACCGGTTCAACCGCACCCTCCAACACCCCGTTCACGAGTTGGGCCGAGCGCAGCCGTCGCGAGTGGTCCCGGGTCACCGCGCTGCGCGAGGAGCCGGGGTTCTTCGGGCTGGGCGAGTTGTTCGCGGTTCGACGCGACCGGGAGAGCAACGTCGGCACGTTCCCCAACGATGAAGCACGCGCCGATGTGAGTATCGATCGGTTGGCCCGCAGAACCCCCGATCCGTCCCAGGGGCTCGTACGCCCGATCATGTCGCAGGATCAGACCCCGCCGGTCGGGACGCAGAACGTGCGTCCGACCGCCGAGCCGGTGGGCCTCACCAACGCGTGGTATCAGCGCCCGGCGACGGGCGGCCAGGTCCCCGAGCAGCGTGAACTAGGCAACATCATCAACGCGTACGAGAACCAGTTGATGATCGCCGACGCCGTGGCCCGGACGACGACGATCCGCAGCGATCTGTTCGCGGTGTGGTTCGTGGTCGAGGGGTACACCCCATCGGACGTGGAGGGTCTCGAGCCGCTGCTGCCGAGCGTGACGGGTGCGGCCCGCGAGGAGCCGCGCTTCACGTCGCCGATGATTCCGACGCTGAACAAGCGGTTCCTGATGGTCGTCGACCGGTCGAACGTGGTGAACCCCGGTGATGCTCCCCGCATCCTGCTGTTCGAAGAACTCCCGCGCTGAGCGAGGGCGTCCATGGCGCTTCCGACCCGGCGTTCTTCCCGCACCAAGAGGCGTGGGGCAAGCACCGGGCTGAGTGGGCGCTACGAGATTGGGGGAGGGCGATTGGGTGATGCGCGCGGCGTACCGTTGCTGGCCGGGCGTCGGTGGCGGTCACCCGGTGGATGACAGGGTGTAGCTCAGCCTGGTAGAGCGCGTGGTTTGGGTCCACGAAGTCGCTGGTTCGAATCCAGTCACCCTGATTGGCTTTGGTGGTGCCGCTGGTAGGACGGACCATCACCCGCTAGGCTCATGGCCTGATGTCCCGCGACTCCGCCCCAGTCCTTGACGCCCCCCGGTCCACCGGCGGCAACCTCTTCACGCGCAGCACTCCCGGTCTGATCGGGCTGATCTTCCTGGTGGTGATGGTGGTGGCGTGCATCGGCACATTGCCGTGGACGCTGCGGCAGGTGCGCAGCCCCGGCCTGGCCGCTCTTGCTGACGCAGCCCCCACCAGCCCGGCGTACGACAACCAGAACCGTCTCGGCCAACTCCTGCCACCGACCTGGTGGTGGGCGCCCCGTCCGGATGCCGTCGAGCGCCGCACCGCCACCACCGAGGACACCGCCCTGCGCCGCCTGGCGGATGGGCAGGGTGTGCTGCTGGAGACGATCCAGTCGTTGCGCTTGCTGCGGGCCAAGAAACAGGCAAACCCCGCGTACGACGTGTCGGACGAGATGGCCGCGCTGGAATCAACGGTGCGTCACCGGGGCGAGCGCCCTTCGGCCCCGCTGGACCAGTTAAGGCTTGACCCGAGCGAGGCCGAACTCCGCGCCGCGACCCCGTACAACCTGATGGGCACCGATCTGCTGGGGCGCGACATGTTCGCCCGCGTCCTGACGGGTGGGGGCATGTCGCTGATGATCGGGATCGCGGCGGCGGCGCTCTCGGTCTTCCTGGGCGTCATGTACGGGGCCATCGCCGGGTACGCGGGCGGGCGCATCGACGGGGTGATGATGCGCATCGTGGATGTGCTCTACGGCCTGCCATACATCCTGCTCGTCGTGCTGTTGGCGGTCGCGGTGGATGCTGGGCTCGACCGCTGGCAGGAGGCCCGCTCCAGGACCATCACCGCGCAGATCAACGCCTATGTCGAACGCGGCACCGAAGGGCTCGCTCCCGATCAGATCACCCCGGCGGTTGTGACCGACCTGACGATCCGTGCGCGGGAGATCTACGGCACGGCCGAACTGGCGGCCTGGCAGGTGCAGGCCATCAACGTGATCACCCTGCTGGTAGCCATCGGTGGAGTTTCGTGGCTGACCATGGCCCGCGTGATCCGCGGGCAGGTGCTGAGCCTGAAGGCGCAGCCGTTTGTCGAGGCGGCGCGGGCGATCGGCGTCTCGCCGATGGGGATTTTCTTCAAGCACCTGCTGCCCAACCTGGTCGGGCCGATCATCGTCTACGCCACGCTGACCGTGCCGCAGGCGATTCTCCAGGAATCGTTCCTGAGTTTCCTTGGGATCGGTGTCAAACCCCCTCTTCCCAGTTGGGGGAACCTCGCCTCCGACGGCCTGCAGGAACTCAACACTGTTCAGAGCAACTGGTGGCTGCTGCTCTTCCCGTGCCTGTTGCTGGGGCTGACGCTCCTGGCCCTGAACTTCGTCGGCGAAGGGCTCCGCGAAGCGTTCGATCCGAAGCGCCGCCAGCGCTAAGACCGCGTGTATACTGCCGCACCCGGGAAGTCCCCGATGGCCCCGGCGCGATGAAGTTGTCGGGTCCCGCAGGTGGACCGCTAAATCGCCGGAGTGACGGAGGTTGGTTCGTTGGTCGGGTGTCGGAAGTGTTGCGGGGAGTGTGTTCCGAGGTTCATTCCGCTCAGATCCAGTGAGGGCCGTCCATGCAGAATCGATTCGGTTTGAAGGACCTGCTGCTGATGGTGCTGGTGGCGGTGGCGATCGTGTTCACCTACTTGAACATGGTCCAGATCGACCGGCTCTGGAACCGCAGCGAGGACACCCTGAGCCGCGCCAAGCAGATCGAGGGCCAAGTGGGCCGTCTGGACACCACCCTCAGCCAGGTCAGTGACCAGGTAGCGTCCTCGGCATCCCAGCTCAGCGCGGTACGTGAGCAGGTGGAGGGGGTCAGCCGGGCCATCAGTTCTGGTGTACGCGTCCAGCCCGGGGATGCGGGCACAATACCTCCCGGCACGACGGCACCGCCCCCGGGTCCTGATGTGTCCGACGATTCATGGGCCAGGCCCGGCGTGCCGGTCCTGCGCCAGCCGCCGCGGGCGTTCGTCAACGATCCCTCAACCAAGCCCGGCTTCCAGTCGGGCGGCGAGATGACGGAAATCTGGGAAGCGCAGACCAAGACACTCACGCCCTTCATCAGCACGGACGTGTATTCGCGGCGCGTGCAGGAACTGGTGCTTGAGTCGCTGGCGGACTACCACCCGGTCACGCTGCAGTTGCAGGGACAGCTGGCCGAGGCCTGGCAGGTGGACCCCGCGGGCCTCTGGCTGCGCGCCAGGCTCCGTCCCAACATGCGTTTCTCCGACGGCAGGCCCGTGACCGCGGAGGACATCCGCTGGACGTACCACGAGTACATCATGAATGAACAGATCGACGCGGAGCGCACACGCTCGATCTATCGCGGTTCGGTGAAGCGCGTCGTGGTGCTCGATGAGCGCACCGTGGAGTTCGAGTTTGAGGATGCGCTGTTCTCCAACATCAGCAATGCGCTGGGCATGTTCGTTCTGCCCAAGCACTTCTACTCGCGCTTTGACGCGGCGCAGATCAACCGTGCCTCCGGGCTGCTCATGGGCTCCGGCCCGTTCCGGCTGAGAAACCTCAACCCCGACCGCCAGTGGGCCCCCCCCGCCGACATCGTCATCGAGCGCAACGAGCAGCACAACGGCCCGCGTCCCGCGCTGGCCGCGATCCGCTACCGCGCCGTCAACGAGGAGATTGGGCGTCTTAACTCCTTCGCCAAGGGCGATGCCCAGATCATCACACCCTCGGCGCCGCAGTTCGTCTCCAAGAGCGAAGACCCCGAGTGGCAGGGCTGGGCGCGGTTCCTCAAGTGGACCAACATGCGATCCGGCTACTCCTTTATCGCGTGGAACTGCGGCGAGCGCAACGGCAAACTCACACCCTTCCACGACCGCCGCGTTCGCATGGCCATGACCCACGCGCTCGACCGGGAGCGCATGATCCGCGACATTTACCGCAACGTCGGCGTTGTGGCCAAGGGCAACCAGCCGCTGGCCGCGCCGGGCGCCAACCCCGACATCCAGCCCTGGCCCTACGACCCCGCCAAGGCCAAGGAACTGCTCCGGCAGGCCGGGTGGGAAGACCGCAACGGTGACGGCTTCCTGGACGATCAGCTCGGCAACCAGTTCCGCTTCGAGTTCTTCTATCCCTCGGGCAGCGAGATCGGCGACCGCGTGGCCCGGTACATCCGCGATTCGTTCGCCGAGATCGGTATCCGCGCCGACCTGAAGCCCGTCGAGTGGTCCGTGTACCAGGACGTGCTCAAGACCCGGGACTTCGACGCCTGCACCCTCGGCTGGGGCAGCAGTGCCCCCGAGTCCGACCCGCGGCAGATCTTCCACTCCGAGAGCATCAAGAACCAGGGTGACAACTTCGCCCAGTGGGCCAACGAGGAGGCCGATCGCCTTATCGAACTCGGACGCCGTGAACTCGACAGCCAGAAGCGTGCGAAGATCTGGCAGCAGCTGGAGCGTGTGCTCCACGAGGAACAGCCCTACACGTTCCTGCGAGTCCCGCCGTGGGTGCGCTTCGCGCGTGTTGAACTCGGCAACGTCGAGACATACCCCAAGGGCCTGGAGCCCGTCGAATACTTCCGAGGGGCCTCGGTTCCGATGCGCGGACAGTGAACTGTGTGGGATGGCTCGGCAGAGATTCGCGGCCGGCCTGAGCGACGGGCCGGGTCCAGGCCGTGTCGGATCGGTGGATCGTCCGGGGATCGCGCATGACCAGTTACATCCTCCGACGCCTGCTGTTCATGATCCCAACCCTGATCGGGATCACGTTCGTGGTGTTCATGCTCATCGCGCTCTCCCCGGGCGGCATCGGCGCGGCGATCCAGGCCGTCGGCGGCGGCGGCAACGTGCAGAGCGCCGACAACGTGGCCATCACCCGGGCCAAGCTCGAAGACCGCTACGGCCTCAACGAGCCCGCCATCGTGCAGTACGGGCGGTGGCTGGCGCGGGTCCTGCCGATCAAGTTCGGGCAGCGCGACCTGGTCCGCCCCGACGGCGAGCTGATCTCGCCGCCGCGACGCGTTCCCGAGCCGGCGGTCTGGACATGGATCACCGAATCGTTGCCGGCACTGGAAGGCCCCGAGCCCGCCTCGATCACCGCCCGCTTCCCGGCGGATGACCAGGAGGCTCGGCGCCTGGCCTTCCGCACCGTGCAGGCAGAGTACGCGGACCTCCGCGCGCGGTTCACCGAGGCCGACGCCCGCCTGCGCGACGAACTGAAGCGCTACATCGAGTCGGTCTTCCCGCGGGAAGAGTGGGGGCGCTATCTCGACCGCGACAGACTGCGAGACAGCCGCGTCGCGAGGCTGACCCCCGACACCGCCCACCCCGCATGGCCCACCATCCAGCGCATGGCCACCAACGCCGTCGCCGCCTGGAAGGCCGCCTCGGACAAGCGGCTGGAGTTCATCGCAGCCATGCGCACCCGCCCCTTCCCTGAGGCGGGCGTGGCGGTCATCCCCGGCTTCCTGAGCGTTGCGGCCCCGGACTTCGGCACCACCTTCAGCAGCAACCGACCCGTGCTCGGCGAAATCGCCCGGGCTCTGCCCGTCACGCTGCTGGTCAATCTCATCGCCTTCCCCATCATCTACCTCATCGCGATCCCCAGCGGCATGCTGGCGGCCATCCGCAAGGACTCCTGGGCGGACGTTGGGCTCGGCGGCCTGTACGTGGCGCTCTATTCCGTTCCGGTCGTGCTGGCCGGCGTGGTCCTGCTTGGGTTCTTCGCCACGCCCCAGTACCTGAACTGGTTCCCCGCCGCAGGCCTGACCGACAAGGCCGCCGAGACTTTCCGCTACCTGCCCGGCGCGGGCAACGACGGCTCATGGGAGCGGGGCTACCTGCTGGACATGCTCTGGCACGTCTGCCTCCCCGTGGCGTGCATCGTCTACACCGGGTTCGCGGTTCTGAGCAAGCAGACCCGCGCGGCCATGCTCGAGAACTTCTCCGCCGATTACGTGCGGACCGCCAAGGCCAAAGGCGTGTCCGGGCGTGACGTGATCTTCGTCCACGTCTTCCGCAACAGCCTGCTCCCCCTGATCACCATCTTCGTCACCATCTTCCCGGCGATGCTGGCGGGGTCCGTCGTCGTCGAGCGGATCTTCTCACTTCCCGGCATGGGCTCGCTGCTGCTGGACGCGATCCAGCAGCGTGACCGCGAGCTCCTCCTGGCCAACACCACCATCATTGCCCTGGTGAACCTCTCCGCCCTTCTGCTGGCCGACATCCTCTATGCCCTGGCCGACCCGCGCATCACGTACAAGTAGCCTTCTTCAGATCGGTCCGCGCCTCGTACCCGATCCGAGCCCTGTGACCGCTGATATGACTCACGAGCACGCCCCTTGAGCACCCCGTCGCCCATTCTGTCGAACGACAACGCCCCGGAGCCCGCGGTCGTCACCGGCGTGCAGTTGATGCAGGGCATCGGCGCACGCCCCTCCCTGGGGTTCTGGGGTGACGCCTGGAGCCAGGTGCGGAAGAAACCGACCGCCGTTGGTGCGATGATCTGGCTCGGGCTGGTGGCCTTCTTCGCGGTGTTCGCGCCGGTTCTGGCCTCAGGGCACCCGCTCTGGCAGCGCACGCTGGACCAGCGGACCGCCGCACAGGCCGGCAATGGCATCGTCTCATTCCTCGGCAACCGCGACGATCACGCCGCAGAGCGTGTCCGTCAGGCGATCGAGATCGAACTGTCGCGACACTCCCCAGCCCTGCCGGCGGAACGCTTCATGCCCGCGCCGGGGCCGAACGGGCGAGTCACCCGGGCTCAGGTTGAGGAACTGGCCGCGGCCCTTCGGACCACGCCGGAACTGGACCAGACCGGAGGGGTGGTCCGCGCCTTCTCGCCCCTATGGGAAAACCTCGACCCCCTCGATGCGCTGTTGCTGATCTGGGTGCCGGTGGGGCTGGTGGTAGTGCTCTTTGGACGTGGGCCGCGGCGATCCTCGCGCCTCGGAGCTTTCCTGGGCGGGCTGGTGCTGGCGGTGCTGATGCTGGCTGTGGCGGGTGTCGTCATGGGGCGGCTCGAGGCTTCTGCCGCCGAGGCCGCCCGGGCCGCCCAGAGCCTGGCCGCCCGGACGGGTGTGCTCCCGGAGCCGGTGGTGCCGTTCGTTCGAACATCGTCGGCGCCGCTGGTCGTGGGGGGGCTGACGGCGGTCGTTCTGGGTGCCGTCGCGCTGTTGATGCCGATGGGGCGGTTCCGCACGCGCGGCGCGGTCGTGCTGCTGGCGGTGGTGGTGGCGACGTGGGCGATGGCTACCCGCACCGACCGCGGACGCGAGCGGTTCGACTACTACCAGCGTTCGCTCGCCGGCGAAATCACCTATTCCGGTCGTACGATCGTCCCATGGTCGCCCTTCCAGCGGTTCAGTGAACTGAGCCGGCAGGAACCGGGGTCGTCGCGATGGAGGGGATTGATCCGCGAGGCGTGCGCACCGGTGCCGATCGGCCGCGGCGCGACATCTGAACAACTCGAAGCAGTGCGAGAGAGGCTGACCGAGGCCCTGAACGACCGGCGCCGTGCACCGCAGCCGGTCCTCGGCGCCGATCGTGACGCCGCCGCCGCTGCGGTACTGGCCCGACTCTCGGTCATCAGGCCCGACCCGGAGATGGACCGCCTGGCCCTCATCCGCGCGCTGGACGAGGTCGTCCCCGGCAGTTTCATCGCCGGCACTGACCGCGACGGCTCCGACGTGCTCTCCCAGTTGCTGCACGCTTCACGCCTCTCGATCTCCATCGGGCTGGTGTCGACCGGCGTGGCGCTGCTGATCGGCGTGACGCTCGGCGCGCTCATGGGGTACTTTGGCGGCTGGGTCGACCTGGTGCTCTATCGCATCGTCGAAGTCTTCATGGCCGTGCCCGTGCTCTTCTTGTTGATCGTGGCCGCATCGGTGCTCCCGGAGGAGTTCCGAACGACGTACGTAATGATGGCCATCATCGGGTGTTTCACGTGGACCGGCATGGCCCGATTCACGCGCGCCGAGTTCCTGAAACTGCGCAACCAGGACTTCGTCCAGGCCGCGCAGTCGGCCGGACTTCCGCTTCGGTCCATCCTGTTCCGTCACATGCTCCCCAACGGGGTCGCGCCCGTGCTGGTGGACACCTCTTTCGCCATCGCCGCGGCCATTTCCGTCGAGGCCACGCTCTCCTACCTGGGCCTGGGCCCGGTCGACAGCGCCTCGTGGGGCAAGTTGCTGGCCAGCGCCATCAGTTCCGAGGGCGAGTTCAAGTGGTGGCTGGCGGTCTTCCCCGGCATGGCGATCTTCCTGACCGTGCTGGCGTACAACCTCATCGGCGAAGCCCTCCGGGACGCGATCGATCCCAAACTCAAGAAAGCCCGCGTCTAGCCCGTCCGTCCTCGCGGCCCCTCCCCTTCCTCATCGCGCTCACCATGACCAACGCCCCAGCGAACACAGCCGCCCCAACGACCCCGGACGCCTCCACACCCTCGGGCAACGGCACGCCGCAGACCGCGCCGACCTCCCGCAAGTTCCACCGCGCCCTGGACGAGAAGCGGCCGCTGCTCCGCGTGGAGGATCTGGCGGTGTCGTTCGACAACCGCGCCGGCCCGCGCATCCAGGCGGTCGACGGCGTGCGCATGACCATCTACCCCCGACAGACGTTGGCGGTGGTCGGTGAGTCCGGCTGCGGCAAGTCGGTCACCGCCATGAGCACGCTGCACCTGGTGCCGCGTCCGCCCGGGCGGTTCGATCGCGGGCGCATCATGTTCCAGGCCGACACCGGCGACATCGACCTGGTGCAGATGCCCGAGCGGGATATCCGCAAGATCCGCGGCAATGAGATCGCGATGATCTTCCAGGAGCCGATGACCTCGCTGAACCCCGTCTACTCGATCGGTGATCAGGTCATGGAGGCGATCCTGCTCCACCAGCGTGTTTCGCACGCCGAAGCGCAGCAGATCGCCGTCCAGGCGATGCGGGAGGTCGGCATCCCCTCCCCCGAAGAGCGCCTCCGCGCCTACCCGCACCAGTTCTCCGGTGGTATGCGCCAGCGCGTGATGATCTCGATGGCATTGGCCTGCCAACCCAAACTGCTCCTGGCCGACGAGCCCACCACGGCCCTTGACGTGACCATCCAGGCGCAGATTCTCGAACTCCTGCGCGACCTGCAGCGCCGCCGCCAGATGGGCATCATGCTCATCACGCACGCCTTGGGCGTGGTGGCCGAGAACGCCGACGTGGTCTGCGTGATGTACGCCGGGAGAGTGGTCGAGTACGCCAACGTCTTCGACCTCTTCGCCAACCCCATGCACCCCTACACACGCGGGCTGCTCCGTTCGATTCCCCACACGCGCGACAAGATCGACCGCCTGATCACCATCCGCGAAGTGGTGGAGAGCGAGGAGGAGTTCAAGCGGCTCCCAGGGGCGTCCGAGGGCGTCCGCCCCTGGTGGCCCTGGCACGACCCTCCGCACGACCTGGCCCCCCGCCCGGGCCCGGCCGGCGACTACTACCTTCAGGAGGTCGCACCCAACCACTGGGTCGGAGTGTGGCGCACCAGAGCGGTCAAGGATCACGAAAGCCGTCCACCCGACTTGGACTACCGCATTGCCGACGATCCCGCGCGCAAGACCCTCTCCGCCTGAGACGTCGTTTGCCCGCGAGATCGGGGCGTGCCCCTGACCGCGTCAGCATGCCACGGGCTGGTTGTCCTGCGATTGTGGGCTGGTCAATCCCGGAGAGTTGCTGATCGTTCGAGCCGTGCTCATCCAGGACCGTTCATTTGCCCGGCGTGAGCGGAGGCTGCTCTTGCGCCTGGCGGTGGGGCTGGCCGATGAGGGCGTGCAGATTGTCGAGGCGGTGCCTCGGTCCGACGTCGACCTGGCGCACGAGCCGACGGAGGTCTTCGCGACGCGCGTGGACTACGCCGACATCGGGCTGCCGCTGACCGTCGGCCTCCGCGCGGCCGACTTGGAATCCCGCATCCGGAACACCCCGCCGCACTGGGACGGCGTGGACATCGTGCACGCCTTCGGCGAAGGGTGCTGGCCGGTCGCGGCGGCGCTGGCGGCACGGTGCGGCGCGGCGCTGGTTCTGGAAGTGTGGCGGTCGGGGCTGGCTCCTGCGGCGGCCAGAGCGGTGGGCATCTACCGCGCCGGCTCCGGACAGGGGCATCGCGCCGATGCACGGGTGCTGATGCTGGCGCAGGACCGTGCCCTGGCCGAGGAGGTGGTGCGCGTTCCCTGCTCGGGTGCGCCGATCGTTGCCCCGTGGGGCGTTCACCCATCCTACGCCGAGCGTGACCGGCTAAACCCCGAGGTATCGCTGGCGGTGACCTTCATGACCGCGGTTTCTCCGCCGACACCCGCGTGCGTCAAGAGCGTGCGGGCCGCGCTGGGAGGTATGGCGCTGCTGCGCGAGTCGGTCCCGGGGCTCATGCTCTTTGCCGATGCGGCCTCGGCCGAACGCATGCCACTGTGGAGGCAGGTCCGGGTGGCGGGATTGTCCGATCGGTTCTCGCTGGTGCACCGGCTCGAATCACGCCGTGACCTGATGCTCCAGAGTGACCTGCTCATCCTCCCCGAGGTTCACGGCGAACACCGGACACTGCTGCTGGACGCCATGGCCGAGGGCGTGCTGGTCGTGGCGGTTCGGGATCCGACCAACTCGGCGCTCATCGACGGCGAGACGTGCGTTCAGGTGCAGACCGCGGCGCCGGGCACCAGGGCCGAGCCGCGGGCCTGGGCGGAGGCGGTGCAGCGGCTACTGGCCGATCCGGCGACAGCGCTGGCTGTGCGGGCAGGCGCTGCGAAGTTCATTCGGGAACACCGCCAGGCGAGCCGCTACATACGATGGGTCCTCGATGCCTACGACACGCTTGCCCGCACATCGGCGCAGCCCCTGACCGCCCAGCGCACCGGGGCCCCCGCCGCCTGATCACCCCGGGTCGGAGTCGTGGCGTGCCACCGTGACGGCTTCATCCCATGACCAGACCCTATGACCAGGCCCCTGTTTGATCCCTCGAAGATGGCGGCGAATCGCATCCCGGCTCCGCCGAACGCCGCGGGCGCCGGTGGATCGGCGCCGGGGGAGTCCGTTCCGGCCCTTTCGGGCACGAACGAAGCCGGCGTGCTGAGCGTGTCGGATCTGTCGGCCTTGATCGACGGAGCCCTGCGCGAACGGATGGCGGTACCGGTCCGGGTCGTGGGTGAGATCAGCAACTTCACGCACCGGACGCACTGGTACTTTGCGCTCAAGGACGAGGCCAGCGTGGTGAACTGCGTGATGTTCGCCTTCAGGCACCGCGGCACGGGCTTCCTCCCGGCCGACGGGCAGCGCGTGGTGGCGACCGGACGCGTCGAGTACTACAAGCCCCGCGGCCAGGTGAGTTTCACGGTGGACCGGCTCGAGCCGGTCGGGGTCGGGGCGCTCGAACTGGCCTACCGAGCGCTGTGCGAGGAACTGCGGTTGCTCGGGTGGTTTGAGCAGGAACGCAAGCGTCCACTCCCGGCTTTCCCGCGTCGCATCGTGGTGATCACCAGCCGTGCGGGTGCGGCGCTCCAGGACGTCCTGGACACCTGCCGTCGGCGATGCCCGGCGGTAAGGGTCGCGCTGGTGGACACGCTCGTGCAGGGCGCTGGTGCCGCGCCGGACATTGTCCGCGCGATACGCTGGGTCTCGGCCAACGCCGAACGCTTGGAAGCCGATGCGCTGCTCCTGACCCGAGGCGGCGGTTCCGCCGAGGACCTCTGGGCCTTCAACGACCGTGAAGTCGCGAGGGCGATCATCGAGTGTTCGATCCCCGTGGCCGCGGCGATCGGCCACGAGACGGACACCACCATCGCCGAACTCGTCGCCGATGCGCGCTGTGCGACACCGACACAGGCCGCCATGCGGCTGACGCCCGATCGCGCCGCGCTGCAGGAGCAGATCGACCTGCTGATCGGACGCCTGACCGCCGACCTGCGGCGGCGCCTGGCCCACTGCACGGCCGAGCTCGAAGCGCTCCGGCGCGGGGTGTCGGGCGCGGTGCGGGAGCGTCAGTTGCACTCTGGCCGCACGCTCGCCCGGCTCTCGACGGCCCTGGAGCGCTGTCGACCCGTGGCCGTCCTGGCCCGGCGACGCGCCGAACTGCACGAGGCCGCGTCGCGCCTGCGGTCCGTGCTGCGTGCGGCGCTGAACTCCGCCGATTCGGCCCACTCCCACCGCGTGCCGCACCTGCGGCGGGCGCTCGAGGTCAGCCTCCGTCGTGCGTCCAGCGACGTGGACTCGGCGCACAGGCAGTTGGAACTGGTGAGCCCGCTGAACACGCTCCGGCGCGGATACTCCATCACGGTCGACGCCGAGGGGGGCGTGGTTCGGTCGATCACGGGGGTGGAGCCCGGCCAGTCCATTTCAACACTTCTGGTTGACGGCACGCTGGCATCCGTTGTGCGCGGGGTCGATTCGGAGGTCGGCCTGGGTGCAGGGCGAGAGGAGACCTCAGCACGGACCCCTCCCGAGTCCTCCGGCTCTGCTCCGGCCCAACCGTGGTCAGGGCGTTCCAGGTCACGAACCGGGAGCGCCCGCGATGATTCCACTCCCGAGCCGGGCTTGTTCGGGTGATTGCCTCCTGCGACTCGAAGGTGGCTTGTCGCTACGCTACCTGCGTGAGTATCCCGCCCTCGCGAACCAAGCCATCCGTCGGCCAACAGGCGCCGCCCGAGATCGACCCTGCCCTGCCGTACGAGAAGGCCCAGGAAGAACTCGAGGCCATCATCCGGCGCATCGAGAGCGGGCAGATTCCCCTTCACGAGCAGATGGCTCAGTACCAGCGCGGCGTCCAACTCCACGCTCACTGCCGTGTGCTGCTGGCCCGATTCGAGCAGGAGTTCACGGACTTGACAGCCCAGATGAATGCCGCGGCGCCGTCCCCGGCCCCGGCCCCCGCGCCGGCCCCGCCATCGGGTGCGTCCGATCGCGCCGGGCAGGGGCAGCCATAAGCCACGAGCATGCTGGGTGATTCCTCGAATCTGCTGATGCTGCTGGCCCGGCTGGTGCCGATCGGCTTCATGTTCGCGTTCGGCGCGTGCGTGGGATCGCTGATCAACGTGCTGGTGTACCGCATGCCGCTTGGGCTCGGTGTGGTCACGCCGCCGTCCAGGTGTCCGTCGTGCGAGACTCGCCTGACCTGGCGCGAGAACATCCCGATTCTCGGGTGGCTGCTGCTGCGCGGGCGGTGCCGATTCTGCCGCAGCCGGATCAGCCCCGAGTACCCGATTGTTGAACTGATCGTGGGAGTGATGTTCGCTGGGGTGTTCGCCCTGTGGTACATCGTGCCGCGCGAGGCCGTCTGGCTCGGCGTGCAGTGGGGTGCGATCAAGCCGGACTGGTCGATGGTCGGATCAGGGTGGTGGATGACCGGTTCAACCCTGGCCACGACATGGCCCCTGCTGGGTGTGGTGCTGACGCTCCTGGGCTGCCTTGTGGCGATGACGCTTATCGATGCCAGGACCTACACCATACCCCTCGAACTCACCTGGGTGCCCGTAGCCGCCGCGGTCCTCGGGCATGCCGGGCTGGCGCTGTACATCCAGCACACCGACGGCGTGCTCCCGGGCATGAGGGGCACCGGATGGGAGTGGGCCATACCCACGACGGCGGACTGGTGGTGGATCGGTGCGGGCTTCGGCGGAGTGGCAGGTCTGGGGGTCTCGCTGCTGCTGTTGCGTGCCGGTCTGGTTCGCCGGTCATTCGCGGACTACGACCAGTGGGCCGAATCGGTTGCCCCGCCGCCCGGGTCGACCCCGCCGAACACCGGCAACGACCCCGGGGCCGCGGCTACGGCCACTCACGTCCCCGAAGAAGCGTCCAGTACTGCCGAGGGGCCATCAACGGGGCAGGGTGAACAGGGTCACCCGGAGCAGTGGATTGCCTACCCCCACGCACGCCGGGAGATGGTGAGAGAACTGGCGTACCTGGCTCCCCCGGTTCTGATGGCCATCGGGGCGGGAGCGCTGGCCAATGGGCTCTGGGGCATACAGGACCTAGAGCACTCTGGCGTGGAGGGGGTGCTTGCCTCAACGGCCCACCTCCCCCCTCTGTGGCTCAAGGTGCTGGCGGGTGTGCTGCTGGGGTACCTCATCGGTGGCGGGGTGGTCTGGGCGGTGCGGATCTTCGGATCCCTGGCGTTCGGGAAGGAGGCCATGGGCCTAGGGGATGTGCATCTGATGGCCGCGGTGGGAGCCTGCCTGGGGTGGATTGACGCCACTCTGGCATTCTTTCTGGCCGCGTTTGTCGGAGTGGCGTGGGCGATTCTGGCCCGGATTGTCGCGGGGGTGAGGGGGCGGTTTGTCCGGACGCTACCGTACGGGCCGTTCCTGGCCGTTGCCACGGTGCTGGTGCTGCTGGCCAAGCCGTTGCTGGAGGTGCTGCTGACGGCACTGACCAACGCCCCCGAACGGATCCACCTGCCGTAGGCGGAAGGGCTATGGGAGCGTCCGTTGAAGGTGTATGCCGCCGGCAACGGGAATTTCACCGTTTTCCCTGCGGTTCGCCGATTAAAAACGTGTCCGACTTGACGTTCGGCATGTTGATACTGCCCGCGGGTCGGATCGGCTGGAAACAGCCGTCGGTGAGGGGCACAATTGCCAAGCACGCAGGGCGACGCGGAGCGTCGCTGCGTCAAGGACCAGTAACGCATGGAGGTTCCGATGGCCGGTGTGATGAATCGTTGGGCACGGTGGACGGCTGTGGTGGCGCTGGGGATCGGGGTGGCGATCGCCGGGGGCTGCCAGAACGAGATGAAGGCTGAGGTCGAGCAGTTGCGCGCCGAGAACGCGCAGCTGGCCAACGACCGCGCCTCGCTTGAGCAGCGTCTTGCACAGGAGCAGGCCATGCGTCAGCAGGCCGAGGCCCAGTTGGCCGCGGCCCCTGTCTGGACGAACACGCAGACCCCGACTACACGCGAACCCCGCCCGGCTCCGACGCCGCGCGAGACGGTCATCACGCTTGCTGGAGATGTGAACTTCGCTCCCGGCCAGGCCACGCTGACAGCGGCCGGGCGCCGTGAACTGGACGCCATCGCCCGGCGCATCCAGCAGAACTTCCCGAACAATCGCATCCGTGTCGAGGGCTATACCGACCGGACGCCCATCACTCGCAGCAACTGGGCCAGCAACGAAGCGCTGAGCAAGGCCCGCGCCGAGTCCGTCCAGGCTTATCTGGTCTCCAAGGGCGTCTCCCGCAGCCGGATCGAGTCGGTCGGGCGTGGCTCGACGAACCTGAAGGCGACCGACGCGGCCAGCCGGAGAGTCGAGATCCACATCCTGGGCAACTGAGATCAGAGAGCGGTTTTGGTGCGCTGGAGCTCTGTTCCTGCAGCAAAGGTATGCACCCTGATTTTTTACGAATGCCCTGCACCTGTGCGGGGCATTCTTCGTTTTATCGCCAAATGGACAGTAAAGCCCGCGGTCTAGAGACCCAAGAGGGGCTTGGGCTCGGGCTGCGCAGGACCTGCGCCATGAGCTCCGTGGCATGATTTTGAGTAATGAGGGCCGCAGATTCGGCATTTCCGCGTGATTTTCTCTGTCTCAACAGAAAGTTCTCGGAACCATGGCACCATCTTGGAAATCTGGTGGTATCGTTATGACGTGGGCTCGAAGCGCGGTCTTTCTCACCGCCCTGAGTCCGGAGCATCGCAGGCGGCAGCCCATCGCCGCGTAGACTTTTTCAGGATCGGAGAAGGAGGTTTGAGATGATGAAGCGCACTTCTGTTCTTTCCCTGCTCGCCGGCTCGCTGCTGGCGACCACCGCGATGGCCCAGAGCCCCGGTGACATCGTGTACACCGACGTCGGCCCGACCGGCGCGGGGTCGTACGTTCCCCGCATCCGTGCGTGGTTCGCCGGAAGCGCCACCACCGGCACCCTGCTGACGTTCCCCTCGGACAACGGCAACCCCAACCAGGCGACCACACGCCTCTCGGACATCCGCATGGATCCGCAGGGCAACTTCTACGTGGGCAACGGGCCCGTGCAGCAGCCCGTCACGGTCGCCAACATCCAGAAGATCCAGAACCTGTTCACCGCGCCGGCGGTCTCGGTGTTCACCAGCAGCAACCCGACCATCAACCCGTTGGGCATGGCTTGGGACACGCGGACCAACAGCCTGCTCTACGCCAACAACACCAACATGGTCGGCACCGTCTACCCCGCCACCGACGGCGGGATCAACGCTGTTGGCGCCGGCGGCGGCGCACCGACCCGCATCTGGAACCAGGGCATCACCTCCGGTGGCGGGCTGACGCTTCCCACCCCTGTGCACGCCCAGTTCCTCGAGAAGAGCCCCTTCGCCGCCAGCGACGATTACTACGTGGTGTTCTCCGGCGGCGGCGAGTCGCTCATCCCGCAGGGCACGCTCCCGGCCAACCAGAACTGGTCCAGCCAGATCTACCGCATGTCGTTCAACAACATCTCCCCCGGCTCGGCGACACTGACGCAGATCGTCGACTTCCACGGCCCGGGCTTCAACACCTTCCCGGGTGTTCCGCTGCTCACCGACGTCCGCGGCATCGCCGTCAAGCCCGGCACCCAGTCGCTCTTTGTGACCGACAACTTCACGAAGGCCATCTACGAGGTGCTGCTGGACGGTGCGGGCGATTACGCAGGGCTCAACCTGATCTATCAGCTGGGCGCCAACTCGGCACCCGAGGTGATCCGCTACGACCCGTTCACGGACACGCTGGTGTACTCCGACCTCGGCCTGGGCACCATCAACCGTGTTTCGCTGAACGGGGCCTCACACACCGTGCTCGACACGGATGTGTACGTTCGCGGCATCGAGATCGTCCCGACCCCCGGCGCACTGGCACTGCTCGGCTTGGGCGGTCTGGTGGCGGCCCGTCGCCGCCGTTCGGCCTGATTGGCCATGGCGTGCTCAGTCGCGTTTGCTTGAACTCCAAGGGCCGTCGGGCATTCCCCGGCGGCCCTTTTCTTGGAATTCCTCGGATTGATGCCCTTCGACAAATCTGGAGACGCGACTGGCATCGCCCCCGCCCCGGTTGGCCGTGGGCCAACAGGTTCGTTCACCCGCACCCGGAGGCACGGAAACGGCTGGAAGTGGGCAATGGGCCTGACTGGACTCGAACCAGTGACCTCACGCTTATCAAGCGTGCGCTCTAACCAACTGAGCTACAAGCCCGAACGGGGGTGAGTATAGCGCCGGCGCTCTGGCGGGCAAGAGCGAGAAAACTGGGCTGAGGAAGGAGGTTGCACGGCCGCGACTAGGGAAGATTGCGGTCTGGCGTCTCGGACGTCAGCGTGGTAATGTGCAGCGGGTACGTGCACCTCTGCGGCGTTTCCAGCCGTGTGAAAAGAGCTCTCTTACCGAAGGAGTATCACGATGAAGAAGGCACTGGTGGTTCTGGCGGCTCTGGCGTTCCTGGTTCCCGCGATGGCCCTGACCGGCTGCAAGGGTGAACAGAAGGACCCAGTCAAGACGACAACTGACGCGGCGAAGGACGCCATGAAGTAAACGGGCGACCAAGGGCGGGTGGGCCGCGGCACAGATCTGCGCACTCTTGACGCACGGCCCACCCGGGTCGAGGCTATCGGTTGGACCCCGTGAACGGAGGAGGTCCTTTGTGCTCGCCCGGGCGGTTCGCGAGTGGGTCGTGCTGCTGTCTGGGGGTACGGTGCTGGTCATCATGAGTCTTGGTCGGTGGTGGGGTTTGGGAAGCGCGTGTCGTGAGGCGGACACCATCTGATGAGGCTTGATCGAGCACCTATCCTTTTGGTGCCCTATGGCATGGAGGATGGGTATGGGTGTCAGGAGCGCCAATTCGCCGGAAGCACGCCGGTCGTCCGGGCACGCCTGCCAGGGGTCGGATGTCACGACCGACGGTGTACGCGTGCGCGTCGACCCGATGTACCACGCCCAGAAATCTGACCCTGACGAGGGGCGGTACGTCTTCATCTACCGCATCCGCATCACCAACGGCGCCGATCATCCCGTTCGGTTGCTGCGCCGGCACTGGATGATCATCGACGCTCACGGGCGTCGTGAGGATGTGCGCGGTGATGGTGTCGTCGGGGTACAGCCCGGGCTGGCGCCGGGAGAGATTTTCGAGTATCAGTCGTATTGCCCGCTGCCTTCCAAGTGGGGGACGATGGAAGGCACGTACACCTTCGCCCGCGCGGATGGTGGCCAGTTCGAGGTGCGGGTCGGGCGGTTCTACCTGGTCGCGGACATCGTGCGCTGACCGGCCGGAACACGACGAGTGTCATGTGGCGACGCCGGCTGTACGCGGGCGGGGTGCGGGCGTTCGTCGCACCGAGAGCACGGCCGCACGGATGGCCGCGTCAAGGCCGTCGACCATGCGCGTAATGGTGAACTGGTGCTGCGCGGTGAACAGAGCATTCTCGCGGAGCCGCTGGACACGAGCGTCATCGGTGCGGACCTCGTCCAGCACACGGGCCAAATCCTCCGGATCGTTGTGGCGGAAGACCAGGCCGTTGGGGAGACTTCCACCGGGGCGGTGGGCCTCGATCTCCGGGTTGTGCAGTTCGGCCCGATCGCCGACCACCACGGGCAGGGCGTAGCCCATCGCGTGAAGGATGGAGAGGCCGATGTTGCTGGGGTAGACGAAGAAGTCTGAGGCGAGCATGAAAGGCGCGATGTCGTGCTGGGCGTAGATGGCCCCGTGGAAGGAGACGCACCCGTCCGGGGTCTCACGTGCGGCGATTTCGCGCAGACGGGGCTCGTCGGGGCCGGTTCCGACGATCAGCACACGGGCCTTCACGCCACGCCGGTGCAGTATGGCCGCGGCGCGGATGAGCACGTCGGTGTGATTCTCCGGGAAGAGCCGCGACACAAAGGAGAGGGTCAGCCCTCCCTCAGACCGAGGGGTCAGGGCCTGCCCGCGCCGGAAGTCCTCGAGGCGCTGCGGCTCGGCCAGCAGAGACTGCCGCGCCTCGGCGATGGGAGCCTGATCTATGGCGTTCAATGCGGCGAAGACGCGCTCGCGGTCGATGCCGGCGCGGACCAGCGCATCGGCGGTCGAGTGGTTGTAGAGCACCACCGAGGCCCCGAGGCGCGCGATGTTCCACCGGGCGAACCGCTTAAGCGGGTGATCAAACTTCGAGTACCCGTGCCCCCAGAGCACAACCGGGATCCCCCGCGCCTTGCCGCGGAGCACAGCCGGGATCAAGCTCAGGTGACGGATGTTCCAGTTCAACACCAAAACGTCGCAACCGCCCCGCAGGGCCGACGGCGGCAGGGGCTGCCATTGCAGAAGCCGTGCCGGCGACCACGCTGGCAGGTCCGGGAGGGTGACGGCCTTGAACCCCTGGGCCGCTGCGTCGGGGAGCGTGGACTGATGCCCGTGGGCAATGGTCAGGTCGATCCCGGGGCGCGAGGCCAGTTCCCGGAAGACCGGCACCCGGTAGGCCGGGAGCGACGGCTGCTGAATGAGCACGCGGATGGACATGCGGATCACATCAGTATCGGAAGGTGTTCGGCCGGGATTTAGGGAGTTTCCAGGGCTCCGAGAGTTCTGCAGGCGGATCTTCGTTTGCGACTCAGCATAGCCCCATCATGCCGGAATAACGCACGGCGTGTAGGCTCTGGGCATGAAGATCACAAGAGCGATGCCGTTGGACTGCTCACGGTGGAATGTGCATCGCGGCGTCGTGGTCGGTCTGGCGATGTTGCTTGGTGTGTGTGTCAGCGCCACCGAGCGGGCCCTGGGGGCTCGGGACGGGCCGAGCAAGGTGATCGGGTTGAGCGAGGCCGTCGCCGCGGCCAAGGCCGAACTCCGCGAACTGACGGCGTTCCTGAGCGGGTCATTCTCCAGCGCGGCGCAGGCCTCCCGCGATCCGGAGTTTTTCCCCATCGTGCTGCACATGGCCCCGATCTGGGCTGACCGTGACGACGGCCCGTGGCTCTACGTCGAGCAGGCTCGGGCCGGGGCGGAGGAACGGCCCTACCGCCAGCGGGTCTACCGGCTCGTGTCCGTGTCGCCCGGCGTGGTGCGGAGCGACGTGTACACACTGCCCGGCGCAACACCCGAAGAGGTGCTGAAGTTCGCCGGGGCCTGGAAGGACCCGTCACGGCTCAAGGGGGTGAAGCCGGAGAGTCTCACGCTCCGCGATGGGTGCTCGCTCACGCTGACCCGCGCGGTCGTCCAGATGCTCGACGGCCGCACCGTCATCGTCTGGCGCGGCGCGACCAAGGGAACTGGGTGCGTCTCCGACTTGCGGGGGGCCGCCTACGCCACCAGCGAGGCCGAGATCACGGACGAGCGCCTGGTCACACTCGACCGGGGCTTTGACGGTGAGGGTCGCCAGGTGTGGGGCTCGACCCGGGGCGGCTATGAGTTTGTTCGTCAGGCGGATTCAGCAGGTTCGAGCGCACCTGTCGAGCCGAAACCTGCGTCACCTTCGCCGGCACCTGCACCTGCACCTGCACCACAGCGCCCCTCATTGACAGGTGAGTGAGCCCATCGCACTGACGATACGGGTGGGCGTGGGCGTGGGTGGAGTGTCGGGGGTCTACTTGGCGGCCATGAAGAACGCTTGAAGGATCGAGATGAAGATCAGCAGGATGATGAGCCACTCGAGGATTTCCATCCTCCGCGTGGCCTGCGTGTCGCGGAGTTTCTGCGTGATGCCGTCGACGGTCTCGAGCTTACGGAGCACGGACGCCTCCCAGTCGGGCAGGTGCAGGCGGGTCGCGGCGCGGCGGTAGACGCGGGCCAGGTGCTGGTCGCCGAGGAGTTTCAGCGCGTTGTTGGTGGCCTCGTAGAGCAGGGCGGCATCGACCTGAAGGCCGGTCAGGCGGCGGAGACTCTCGCGTTCCTCGCGGGAGGGGAACAGGCGGAAGCGCTCGGCCAGGGAGGCCCGACGAGGGCGCGCGGCCCGGTCGTAGAGCGCCTCGAGCATCGCGTCGAGCCGGTCGTCGATGAACCGCAGCTCCAGCAGTTCGACGTTCGTGAACTCCAGCACCGCGGCGGTGTCGTCGGTCTGTTCGCCGAACAGCAGCGAGGCGTTCCAGTCGAGCACGGCCGCGTCGTGGGGCGCGTAGCAGACCGTGTTGGCCAGGGCCTCCTCGATTTCCTGCGAGGAGAGCTCGCCCTTCTCCGCGCGGAGGATCCGTGCCAGCAACGGGCGCAGGGCGTGGTGCGACCACGGCGCGGGGTCGGACGTGGAAGGCTCGGTGCGGCGGATCTGGTACAGGACATAGTCCTCCACCAGGTCGGTCAGGTTGGGGCGGTGCACCGCCGGGCCGAGGTCGGCCAGCAGCGTCTCGACGCGACGGCGGGAGTCGTCCAGCAGTGGCCGGCACTCGTAGAGCCCGTCGGCCAGGTCGATCAAACCCTCCATCGGGCCGCGGAGGGCGATGGGGTAAGCGACCGAGACGGCCCCGACGTCGTACAGCGTGACCTCCACGCTCCCCTCACCACGGAACGGTCCGAAAGCGGGGAGCGTCGAGAGGTCGGCGGCCTGGCGGATGCGCACGGGCGGAGGGCGGAAGTCAAAGTAGCGCGGGGCCCTGGGTGAGCCGGGGCCGAAGGTCAGCGGCTCCCGCTGGGACTGCGGGCCCAGAGCGGCCTGTGCGGCGGCCAGGTCGATCTGCTGGCCCACGTCGTAGGCGAACAGCGCCCTGGCGGTGCCGTCGGTGATGGTGAGCGAGGGGACCATGGCGTGGGCAACGCGGGGCCCGGCAGATGTCGGGGTGGGGGGGCGGGGCGGGGGGGGGATTACTTGGGGCGGAACTCGAACTTCTGTCCGCCGATGGCGGCCTCGGCCATGACCCCCTGCAGCGGGCGCACGAAGATGGCCAGGCCTTGGTTGTAGTCGTTGGTGGCGGCGGCGCCGCTTCTGGCGATGACGGCGGAGGCATTGGCGGCAAAGTCGGTCCGGTTCTCTCGGAAGCGGGCGAAGGCGGGAGCATCCTGGAAGAAGATGATCTGGCTGTAGGACTGGCCGCCGATCTGGGCCCCGACAGTGACCTGGCGCATGGTGCTGTAGCCGACGATGCGCCCGCCCTGGTAGACCACGCCGTCGCCGGCGGCCCCGCCGATGATCGCCCCGCCCTTGCCGATCTCGGGGAAGACGGCCCAGGCGTGGGCGGACTGGAAGAACCGCTCGATGCCGGGGTCGGTGGTGCGGAAATCGGCGATGGCGCGGTCGGCCTGCTGCTCGCGGGAGATGGCCGTTTCGCCGCCCGTGTCCCGATAGGTCGAGCAGCCCGACGGCAGCGCCAGCACGCATGCGAGGCCTACCACGGCCAGCCCGGCGAGCGGGCTCATGGCGGCTGAGCCGCGATGGCGGGCCTGGAGGGGAGAGGTGGCTGCTCGGGTGTGCAGGGTGGTCATATCGAGTCCTTTCCGTGATGCGGCCGGGGGAGCCGTGTGGGCTGGGTGGTTTGCCAGTGGGGCCGACGCATGTCCACCGTGACTCGGTCTGTGGGATTGGAGCGACTCAGCAGGTGTGCTGTGGATGATACCGGTGGGTGATCGTGGGCGGGTATGGGATAGGGTGGGGGCCCATGGGATCGATTGGAAGCCTTGCAGCCAGTGGGCGCATCGGTGAAGCGTGCGGGGATGGCGAGTGGGGAGCGTGTGAGTGTGGGGTGTGGGGGGTGGGGGGTGGGGGGTGGGGGACCCCTGCGCGAGAGGAGCATGATTTGCGCGGCATGATCACTTGGGGTGAACATGGCATCAATGATCGCGATCCGCATCAATACGGTGGCGATCTTGCGCGACAGCACGGGGGGGGCGGCAAGCGCACCCCCGCGGGGAGGGGAGTGCCCCCGGAGCGGGGCAGCGTGTCAATGCGCCGTTGACACGCTCATCCGGAGCGGGGCAGCGCGTCAATGGGCCGTTGACACGCTCATCCGGAGCGGGGCAGCGCGTCAATGGGCCGTTGACACGCTCATCCGGAGCGGGGCAGCGCGTCAATGGGCCGTTGACACGCTCATCCGGAACGGGGCAGCGCGTCAATGGGCCGTTGACACGCTGACGGGCTCCCGGGCAGCGCTGATCCGGAGCGGGGACGCTGCGACGCAGACCACGGGCGGACACCACCGCGGCGCGACCGGCACCGTCGGTGATGAGGGAACTCGAGCCTCACCCGGTCAGTCCGGCTCGGCGACGGTATAGGTCACCGTCGCAGCCTTGATCATCGTGTTGGCGCCGGCCCAGGCGCTGCAGAAGATGTTGAGGAAGTACACCCTCGTGGTGTTGTCGACCACCACCGGGTCGATCGGGACCGTGATCGTCTGGATGACGGCCGTCGCACCCGTGGTGGACCTCACGCCGTGGCTGGTGGAGTTGCTCGCCACGAACAGCTTGGAGAGGAGCCCGACGCTGATGTCGGCCGTGGGCGAGTTATCCAGGAGGTAGGCCGTGACGTTGGTGATCACCGCCCCGTCGGGCAGTGTGAGCTGGACGGTGAAGTTGCCCTGCCCCTGGGCGGGGGTGTAGTAGGTGCTGCCGTCGGCGGAGCCGATGACCGCGTTGAAGGGGGTGCGCGGGATGAAGGCGCTGGGGCCGAACGAGAGCGTGCGGGTGCGCGGGGCGTTGTACCTGAAGTTCGTCGCGGTAGCCTCGCCGTTGACGTCGAGGGCCGTCTGCGGGGAGATCTTGTTCACGCCGACACGGCCGGCGGTGTCGACCACGAGGCGGTCAGTGCCGCTGATGTTCACGCGCCAAGCGTTGCCGCTGGGCTTGTAGTAGGTGAACGCGCGGACGATGCCGCCGGTGGCGTAGCCGTAGAACGGGTCGCCGTCGGCCGAGGCGGTGTTGATGAACATCCCGGCAAGGTTCTGGGGCCCGGTGGGTGTCGTGATGCCGAAGTACTCGTTCTGGACGATGGGCGAATCGCGGTTCAGGAAGAACCGTGAACGTGCGGGGTCCGTGCGGAGGGTGTCGCTGTCGGTGGGCAGGAGCCACTCGTTCAGCGCGCGGACGGCGTAGGGCGTGGGGGTGATCCGCTGGCGCGGGCTCAGCAGCGTCAACGGACCGGAGGTCCCCTCGCGGACGCGCAGCTCCAGCCAGCGATCACCGCCGCTGAAGGTGGCCGCGTTGCCGGGCAGCGAGATGGTGAACAGGCCGTCGGTGACGTTGGCCAGCGAACCCGAGGCTGGGCCGATGGGCACCCCGCCGATCGAGGTCGCGAAGACGCTGGCCACGATCTCGAACTGGCCGTTGGCGGGCTGGTTGTTGATGAGCAGGCGCCCCTGGTAGGTGTAGGTCTGCCCGGCGGCGGGCAGGGCCAGGGCGAGCACACCACACAGAACGATCAGCAGCAGTCGCATCGGGAACCTCCGCAGGTGGTTTCCCTGAGACTAGTGCGTGCCCGTGGAGAGTCACGGAGAACCGCCGGAAGTTGCGCGCGGAACTTGAGATTTCTGACAGTCGAGAACGGCTGCCTGCAGGGAGCACCACGGGCGGTATGGGCGAATCCCGCTTTCGCTGGGGTGTGCTGCGGATGGAGCGGAGCAAGAACCCTGCGAGGGCGGAGAGGCGGTGGGTGGGGCGTTGTTGGAGCCGGGGAGCGTTGGTCAGTCCGGCCTGGCGACCGTGTAGGTGATCCTGGCGCCCTTGATCATCGTGTTGGTGCCGTCCCAGGCCGGGCAGGAGATGGTGAGGATGTACGTGCGGGAGTCGTTGTCGATGACCGTGCCGAGCGAGGGGCTTGAGATCGTCTGCACGCCCGTCGAGGCCCCGGAGGTGCTGATGAAGGTGATCGAGGCGAAGGAGGACGACGCGTAGAGCCTGGTGAGCAGGTTGGCGGACAGGTCCACGGCGTTGGAGTTGTCCACGAGGAAGACGGTCAGCGAGGTGAGCACCGCGCCGTCGGGCAGGTTGAGCGGCGCAGCGAAGGTCCCCGTGCCCTGCGCGGCGGTGTAGTAGGTCGTGCCGCCGACGCCCTCGATGACCGCGTTGGCGGGGTTGTTGCGCGGGATAAAGGCCGACGGCGGGAGTGAGAGCGTGCGCGTCTGGGGGGTGGTGTAGCGGAAGGCGTTCGCGGTGGCGTCGCCGTTGACATCCAGGGCCGTCTGTGGGAAGGTCTTGTTCACGCCGACTCGGCCGTCGGTATCGACCACGAGGCGGTCGGCATTCCCGATGTTGACGCGCCAGGCGTTGCCGGTGACGTTGTAGTAGGTGAACGCGCGGACGAGGCCGCCGGTGGCGTAGCCGTAGAACGGGACTCCTTCGATCGCGGCGGTGTTGATGTACATCCCGCCGAACGTGAAGGGCGCTGTGGGGGTGGTGATACCGAAGTACTCGTTGACGGTGATGGGGGAGTCGCGGTTGAGGAAGAGGCGGTCGCGCGCGGGGTCGTTGCGGAGGGTGGCGGCGCCGACGGGGCGCATCCATTCGTTGAGCGCACGGATGGCGTAGGGGGTCGGCGTGATCAACTGTCGCGGCGAGAGCGTTGTGAAGGGGCCGGAGTCCCCCTGACGGATACGGACCTCCAGCCAGCGCTCAGCGCCGGTGAACTGGGTGACATCAAAGGGGAACTGGACGGTGACCAGCCCGTCCACGACATCGACCGGGTCCCCACCAGCGGTGCCGATGAAGGAGCCGCCCTCGGGCTGGGCGTAGATGTACCCCCGAACTTCGAACTGGCCGTTGGCGGGCTGGCCGTTGACCAGCAGGCGGCCCTGGTAGATGACGCCCTGTCCGGCGGCCGGCAGGGTCAGGATCAGGGCCAGGAACGCGGCGAGCAGGGATGAACGCATCGGGAACCTCCGCTAGTGCTTTCCCGAGGGTACCACAGGCCGGCGGATTGGCCAGTCGGAGGCGAGGAAAAAGGTAACGGGCGAGTTGAGGAAGTCCGTTCAGAGCGTCGAGAGATCGATGACGAAACGGTACTTCACATCGCCACGCAGCATGCGCTCGTAGGCGTCGTTGATGGCGGGCATCGGGATGAGTTCGATGTCGCTGACGATGGCGTGCCGGCCGCAGAAGTCGAGCAGTTCCTGGGTCTCGCGGATGCCGCCGATGCAGGAGCCGGCGATGGCGCGGCGGCGGAGGAGCAGGTTCCAGATGGTCGGCGAGGGGTGGGGCGATTCGGGCGCACCGACGAGGCAGAGCGTGCCGTCGCGCTTGAGCAGGGTGGTGTAGTCGTCGAGGCTGTGGCTGACGCCGACGGTGTCGAGGATGAAGTCCAGGGAGCCGGCGAAGCGGGCCATGGCGGCCGGGTCGCGCGAGATCACGGCGCCGGTGGCGCCGAGGCGTCGGGCGTCCTCGACTTTGCCGGGCGAGGTGGTGAAGACCCAGGTCTCGGCACCGAGGGCGCGGGCGAGTTTCACCGCCATGTGCCCCAGGCCGCCCAGGCCCACCACGCCCACGCGGCTGCCTGCGCCGATGCCCCAGCGTCGCAGCGGCGACCAGGTGGTGATGCCGGCGCACAGCAGCGGCGCGGCCGCGGCGGGGTTGAGCGACGCGGGGATGTTCAGGACGAACGCCTCATCGACCACGATCGACCGGGAGTAGCCGCCGTAGGTCATCATGCCGGGGGCGGGGGCCAGCGGGTCGGGCGAGTTGTAGGTGAAGACCGTGGCTGGGCGTCCGGGTGAGCCGACGCAGTACTGCTCCAGGCCGGCGGTGCACTCGGCGCAGGCACGGCAGGAGTCCACCATGCAGCCGACGCCGACGGTCTGGCCGATCGTGAAGCGTGTGACCTTGTCGCCGGTGGCCCGGACGCGGCCGATGATCTCGTGCCCCGGCACGACCGGGAAGGTGATGCCGGGCCACTGGCCGCGGGCGGTGTGCAGGTCACTGTGGCAGACGCCGCAGAAGAGGATGTCGATGGCCACATCGGTGGGACGGACCGCGCGGCGCTGCAGCGACCACGGGGCCAGCGGGGTGGTGGCGGACTGTGCGGCAAAGGCGCGGGTCTGGTGTGCGGTGCGGGCGTCGGAGGGAGAGGGGCCAGCGTGTGTAGTCATGCGGGCACTGTACGCGATGCGTATGCACCCCTTGTGCCAAGGCGGACTTCTCGCGCCCCCGTGGACTCAGATCAGACGATCGTCCTTGGCGATGCCCAGGGCCGGGCGCACGTCGAGGGGGACGAGCACCTCCTGCCCGGCCTTGTCGGCCTGCAGCGTGCGTGCGGCCTGGAGGTCGGCGTAGTCGCTGTGGCAGGAGGCCTTGGCGTGGTCGGCGCCGACGGCCTTCTTGGTCTTGCTCGCCAGGGCGTGGATCTCCTGGGGCGACAGCACGCCGCGCCGGGCGAGGATTTCCTGCTGCTCGGGGGAGAGCGGGGCGGAGCGGGCGGGGCGGCCGCGGTCGAAGCCCTCGGCTTTGCCGCTGGCGAACTCCTGGATCTCGCGGCTGATGCGGACGCTGCACCAGTCGTGGCCGCACATGGCGCAGAAGTCGGTGTCGACGTCGAGGTCCTCGTCGTGGTAAGCGCGGGCGGTGTCGGGGTCGAAGGCCAGTTCGAAGTGCTTCTCCCAGTTGAGGGCGGCGCGGGCCTTGGTGAGCTGGTCGTCGCGGTCGCGGGTGCCGGGGATGCCCAGGGCGACGTCGGCGGCGTGGGCAGCGATGCGGTAGGCGATGCATCCCTGCTTGACGTCGTCCTTCTTGGGCAGGCCCAGGTGTTCCTTGGGGGTGACGTAGCAGAGCATGGCGGCGCCGTGGTAGGCCATGGCGGTGGCGCCGATGCAGGAGGTGATGTGGTCGTAGCCCGGGAACATGTCGGTGACGAGCGGGCCCAGGACGTAGAACGGCGCGCCGTGGCAGAGGGTGCGCTGGATCTTGGCGTTCCACTCGATCTGGTCGAAGGGGACGTGGCCGGGGCCTTCGATCATGACCTGAACGCCACGGCGCCAGGCACGCTCGGTCAGTTCACCGAGGGTTTCCAGTTCGGCGATCTGGGCGGCGTCGGAGGCGTCGGCCAGGCCTCCGGGGCGCAGGCCGTCGCCGATGGAGAAGGTGACGTCGTACCTGCGGAGGATGTCGCAGATGTCCTCCCAGCGGGTGTACATGAGATTTTCCTGGTTGTGGACGAGCATCCACTTGGCCAGGAGCGATCCGCCGCGTGAGACAATGCCGATGAGGCGGTTGCGGACGAACTTGAGGTGGGCCTGGCGCACTCCGGCGTGGATGGTGAAGTAGTCCACGCCCTGGCGGGCCTGGTGGTGGAGCGAGGCCTCGACGGTCGGCCAGTCGAGGTCCTCGATCTTCTTCCCGATGATCATCGAGTAGATCGGGACGGTGCCGATGGGGACAGTGCTGGCGCGGAGGATGGCGTCGCGGCAGGCGTCCAGGTCGCCCCCGGTCGAGAGGTCCATGACGGTGTCGGCGCCCCAGCGCTCGGCCCAGCGCAACTTCTCGATCTCTTCCGCGGTGCCGCTGGAGACGGGGCTCGCGCCCATGTTGGCGTTGACCTTCGTGCGGCTCGAACGCCCGATGCACATAGGGTCCAGGTTGTGTCCCAGGTGGTTGATGTTCGCAGGAATGACCATCCTCCCCGCGGCGACCTCATCGCGCACCGCCTCCGCCGCCCGACCGGGGAAGAGCTCATCGAAGTGCGGTTCACGCTCGGCGACCCGCTGCATCTGCGGCGTGACGATGCCGAGGCGGGCGAACTCGAGTTGCGTGACCGGCGTGAACCCAGCCGGGTAGAGCACGCGCCGGCGCGCCCCGCGGGCAGTGGCGAACTCAACGAAGCGGTGGGTGTCGCCCAGACAGTTCGCGCAGGCCGTTGTGCCCGCGTCGTCGGAGCGGCGCGAGGGGACGTGCGGGTTGCCCGATTCCACATCACCGCTCCAGTCGGCCTGAACGGACTGGCCGGATGGGCCGAGGGTGACGATCGACCACCCCTGGGGCAGGAAGTCCCACGCGGTCTTCGTGGAAGGCGGCGGCATGGCGGGGGAGTCGGGGGAGGAGAACATGAGCGGCCCACCGACATCCGGTGCGTTTGCGAACGAGCCGGGCGTGGTGGCGTTGGGCTCACGCCCGGGGTTCAGAGCGCCGCGCAGAGGCGGGGCGAGTCGGGTGTGCGGAGCGTTGGCTGCGGTCATCGGTACAGACTCCTGCGCTGGGCGCTGGAAGAAGCAAAGAGCGGGTGATCAGGGTTCGCCGGCGATCTGCCATGCGAGCACGTCGAGGTCGTCGTATACCGGGTGGCCCAGGCGCTTGAGCATGTTGAGGCACTGGGCCCGGTGGTGAGTGCCGTGGTTCGTCACGTGGAGAACTGCGGCCGCAACAGTGAAGCGGTAGCAGTCAGTGCGAAACGGCCATTCCCGGGTTTGGGCGAGGAGCGGGCGCTGGGCCCGGACCACGGATTGAAACTCTGAGCACGCCTCCTCCCAAAGCGGCTGCAACTCGGCGGGCGTGCGTCGGACGGCCTGCCCGTCCGCGTCGCGGGAGAACCCCGGTCGGCGCGGGCGCTGCCCGACGGCATCGGTCCACGACCGCACCGCCCCGACGATGTGGGTCAGGGTGTCGTGGAGTGATCCGGGGCCGAGGTTGAAGCGCTGGTGGAACTGCTCTTCGCTCAGCGCGGTGCACCGCGCGAGCAGTGACCGGGTGGCCCAGCGGTCGTGTCCGAGCAGGATGTCGATAGGGTCCGTGGACAGCGTCGAAGGCACGTCGCTTTCCCTCCGCCGGTGCGAACCGGATCAGGTTCAACGGGTGCATCTCAGCGACCGCGGACAGCCCGCGGCCGCGCCCCGAAGCGATGAGTCAGTGTAGCGTGTCCGAGGGGAGGGGCACCGGGCCGTGCGGTATGGCGCACCGGTTCAGTCACGGCGCAACGGGCATGGGCACGGCTGGTGCTGTGGCACGGGGGGTGTAGCGCGGCGTGGGGCAGGGGGGCTCACAGGCTCTTGGCAGGGGGTTGTGGGAGACGGGAATGTCTGGGATACTCGGATCGGGAGGAGCGCCGAGACGACCGGACACCTCAGCAGGAGCACGCTCATGCGATCACGCCACGCGATGCCGTCCGAATGTCGGTTGCACACGCCGGAACCCGGAGGATTGGGTGGGGGTGGTGTGGGTGGGAGTGGGGGTCTTCCGCCACAGGAGTCGAAGCCGAAGATCCAGTTCACGTCCGGGGCGCAGACCAGCGAGGCGATCGAGGCGCGATGGAAGCGGCCGCTGCACGCTACGGGGAGCGGGGCCAACCACGTTCGCACCTTTACGGGCAAGCTCAACACCGCCGGCCTTGAGTACCTGGATAAGCACATCAACGAGTGGCTGGATACTCACCCCGATGCCGAGGTGAAGTTTGCCACGATGACGGTGGGTGAACTGTCGACATCGCTGGGACGAGAGCCCACGCTGGTCGTGCAGGTGTGGATCTGACCGGCCGAGGGTGTTCCCGCGCGGCGGCCCGGGCCGTGAGTTCACGGTACGGCGGGCGACCGCGGGATTGGGCGCTGCGGGATCGATCGCCCGGGCTGAACCGGGGCGCGGTCGTCGGTGACGGCGTCCAGGTGGGCGATGTCGACCACGTGGGCTTCGCGCAGCCGTGGCGGGTTGGCACTGAGCCAGTCGTCCAGCGTCCAGATGTCCGCTCGCCCGCGGGCCCAGGCGTCGAGCACCCAGGCCGGGCGCGGCGGCGGCGTGGTCAGCAGGTGGGTATCGCGGATGGACGCGGGGTCGTAGACCACCACGGCGTGGTGCTCCAGCCAGGTGCCCCAGTTCACGATCAGCCCGCGGACAGACCATCCCTGGGTGCGGGCGGTGGCGATGATTCCGCGGTACACCGCGTCGCGCCACTCGTGGCACAGGCCCAGGTCGCGGCGCCCTGAGATGTGAACCGCCATGTTGCCGGTCCAACCTGAACGCCAGGCGGCGTCCGGGTTGGTCAAGCGTGTCTCGACGGTGTCCGCGTATGCACGCCGGATCTCGACCAGCGCCACAGGCAGGGGGCGGTCGTCCTCGATCGGCCCTGGGCCGATGCACCCGAAAAGGTGCAGGGCGGCCACGGTCAGCACGGCCGTGAGGAGCGCCATGTGCACGGATCGGGCCGGCATGGTGTGACCCGGGAGGGGGGAGGTGGCGTGGGGGAATGTGGGGGGTCAGCCCATGATGCGCTTGAACCCCAGGGCCCTGCGGAGGTCGGCGATCTGCCCGGTGTGGAAGCCGTTGTGGAAAACCAGGCGCGTCAGCAGGGCCCAGACCGTGATGTCGCCCTGTCCCCAGGTGACTTTCTGATCCAGTCGCTGATCGTCGAGCTGTCGTACAGCCTCAGCGAGTGTCTCAGCGGCGGTGTTGAAGATGACGATGCTGCGCTCGAGCGACGGGAAGCGATCGTGGCGGTCCTCGGGTGTGGATCGGAAGGCGACGGCCTCCGTATCGAACCACCCCTTTTCGCGGGAGCCTGCCAAGCCGTTCCCGGTGACAAAGTCCTGCGGGGCGAAGGACGTGGGGATGGACGGGTGGGTGATCGAACCGGGCTGAGGAGGCGGGGGCTCGGGGGGGGTCCAGTTCACGCCCTTGATAAGCAGCGCTGCGCGGTGCATGGTCAGAGCCATGTGGCCGAGGCACCAGGCGACGTGGTTGGGCAGGTCGGGTGTCTGGCGGACGTGGTTGACGCTGTTGAAGCCGGCCAGATACCGGGCGGTGAGGGTCTTGGTTTCGAGGATCTGATCGGCGAGGAGTGCGGCACGGCTGGACATGGCCGCAGTGTACCCGGGCGGAGGCGCTCGATCATGGATCGGGTGGACATGAACGATCAGGACTTACCGCGGCCTGAGGGGGTCGGGCCACGCCGAGTCGGGCCTGTGCGCATCGGGCCAGCGGGGGACTCGCACGACGTCGGAGCCTCCGCCGAGAGCGGGCGTCATGGGTAGGCGCAGGTCGTCGGGGGCGGCGCCGAGGTTGGCGCGGGTGATCGCGCCGATGCTGATGGTTGAGCGCATGGCGGCGAGACTGCCGGGCGGGGGCTGGTCGGGTCCATGGTGCGGGCCCGTCGCCAGCAGGGGCTGTGGCGGGAGCGGTGTCTGGTGCGGGCGGGCGGAGTTGATCGCCACGGCTGCGGCGATCGTCAGGCAGGCCGCGGCCAGCAGCAGCGCACCGAGCCGTCGGCGGGTGCGGTGAGCCGCGGCGCGGCGCTGCACGGCAGTGAGAAGAGTTTGTGGGGGGGCGATCGGCACGCCGGCGCGTGCACGACCGAGCGTGTCGAGCCGTGAGGCGAGGTGATCGAGCGAGCTGGACGATTGCGGGCGATCTGAGGATGGCGACTGGCTCGGGGTGGGCCGAGGGTTGGTGGTCATGGCTGTGCTCCCGGGGGTGCTGGGAGAATCGGCGACGCCGGTGATGGAGAATCGGCGGTGGTCGTCGGGGCGGGCTCGGGTACGCCGAGAAGGTCGCGCAGGTGCTCCAGCGCAGCACGGTACCGCGAGGCGAGCGTGGAGCGAGGCTCGTCGAGGACCTTGGAGCACTGGTCGAAGGTCAGGCCTGCGAAGTGTCGTAGCGCGATGATCTCGCGGAGGGGTTCGTCGAGGGCGTGGACGGACGACTCCAGGTCCGCGTGCGCATCCACCCGATCGTGAGGGCCGGAGTGGGCGTTCCGCGTGTGGGGCTGGCTGTGGCGTGTGTCGGTGCGGCGCTCGCGGTCTCGGCGTGAACGGGCGGCGCGCCGGGCATCGAGAATCTCCCGGCGCACGCCCGTGGCCAGCCACGCTCCAGGGTCAACAACGCCCAGCAGGACGCGCCGGTCGGCTCGGAGCACGCGCAGAAACGCGCCCTGGACGGCGTCGAGGGGCTCGACCTCGGCCTCTTGGACCGGACCAGTGCGGGAGGAATCTGCACGCCCCAGCACAGCCTGGGCGTAGGCGACCAGCCGGCCGGCGTACCGCTCCCAGAGGACGCGGGCCGCTTCAGGGTCGCCCTGGTGGGTGCGCAGGAGCAGGTCGGTGGGGGTCATTGCGCCGTTCGTTCCGGTGTCCTGTAAATCGCGAGATTCGTCTCATACGGAGGCGCGAAGGTCTGATTGCAGAGCTCGCTCGTTTGGCAGAAATTGCAAGCCTCAGGAGCAGTTATCGGAGGATCGGAACAATCACGGGAGATGTCAGGGCTCCGGGTGGTTTTGGGGGGTGACGCCCTCCATGATCTTCCTTCGCGCGTCGCGCAGTCGTTGGACGGCGGCTTCGTGGGCTTCCATGGTGCGGGTGAGCGCGGGAGACAAGATACTTGCGAACAGGCCGTGCTCGTTCTTCTCGACGGCGGCGTCCAGATCTTTCATCCGGGCGAGCCGGTCGGGGGCGTCCCAGGCTTTGAGCAATTCGTCGTAGAAGCGTTCAAGCCTGCGGAGTTCGGCCAGGAGCAAGGCACGGTCGGCGACCCTGAGCGCGCGAGCGGTGGGAGAGTTGGGCTGCCCGGCCAAGCCGATGAGTTCATCGAGCGAGGTGTCGGTCTTTCGTCCTTCGACGATCGGCCTAAGCGTGTTGAGGGCAAAGGTGCGTTCGTTAGCCAAGGCACCGCGCAGGTTGAAGGGGTCGGCGGTCCCGAGGCGATCGAGGGCGTCCACCAGAACGCGGCGAGCGGCGTCGGGCAACGGGCCCTTGGAGAGCAATTCGTCGAGTGCCCGGTCGGCGAGGTGGGCCATCGCGGCGCCGACCAGCGCGTTGATCAGCAGGCCGTCCATGGCGACGTGGCGCGAGGCGCGGAGAATGGCGGCGATGCGTTCGGCGGCGATGACGGCGTTGACCTGGCCGCCCCTGGCGATGTGGATCCAGGCGTCGGAGGCGATGACTCTGGCCATTCCGCGCATCGTGCCCAGTTCGGGCAACAGCGCGCCCATGCCCAGGTCGGACTCGACACCCCAGGTGCAGTGGTCGACCATTGAAGCCCGCAGGAAGGTCTGGATCGCGGCTTCGTGCTCGCCGATCAGTTTTTCGAGTTCCTCGGGTGGCTTCCACCCCGGCTCGGGGTTGTACAGGTCCGCGACCTTGGTGGTCGCGGCGGTTTTGGCCAGGAGCGCGGCGCGGTAGTACAGCAGCGCGGCGTTCTCGACCGGCGGCGCGACCTCTGGGAGCCGGGGGGGGGTGAGCGACGGTGAGGCATGCGCCGGTTGGGGCGCGGTCCACGAGCATGTCAGCACAGCGATGGCCGGTGCGCACGCGGCCAGCGTGTGAGCGCAGCGGAGAAGGACATTGGATCGAAGGGGCATGGGCGACTCCTGCCAGGGACTGGACCTTCGGCGACTGGCGAAGGTCTGCGGAGATGGCGGAGCCGAAGCCCCGGTATCCGATGGGCGTCAAGAAAGATCACACTCAATCCGCCGCGTGACCTGGGAAGGGCGATGGGTCATCAACCCTGCGGGCAGGTGAGCATGTGCGGGGATCAATAGAGCGGCGTTCAGGGGATGGGCAGGATCCGGGTCAGGCGTTCAGGGCCGTCAACATCCGAGAGCGTGATCCGGACGCGTGCACCTGAGCCGGCGACGTCCTTGAGGACGAACTGGCGCGAAGCGGACTCTCCGGGCGGGAGGTTCGACACGGCCTGTTGCTGACGGGCCAGACCGGGGGCCAGCACATCGATCTGCAGGGTTCGCGGGGTGGAACCGCTGTTGGTGACCGTGGCGACGATGACCGCGTCGGGCCCGGACATGGACGGCCCCAGCGTGGCGCTGGCCTGCAGGTCCAGGTCGGCCAGCCCGATGGTGAGCGGGACACTGACACGCATAGGCGGGTAGCGGCGGGTGGTGGTCAGCGAGACGATTGCCGCAAGAGACGTTGGCCCGGCCTCCTGAAGGGCCGGGAAAGAAAATGAGAACGGGAGCGCCATGCTCTGACCCGGGGCGATCGAGAAACTCATGGCCGCGGTGGGAGAGATTGCCCAGAGGCGGCGTCCCGTGGCGTCAACCGGTCCGGTCAGCAGGATCTCCCCGTTGATCCGGACATCGAATGGGTTGGTGAGCACCAGCGAGCGTTCGTGGACGGCGGCGACGGCCGGGATGAACTCCGTGTCCAGTCGCAGGCCCGTGGTGAAGCGGGCCAGGGCCGTGTCCACACCCTCGATGTAGATCGGATCGTCCGTGAGCGGGATGCGGAACAGTCCGGACGAGTCCGCAGGGGCCAGGGGGCTGGGGTTCCCGAAGGCGTCGAGTACCCGCAGTTGACCTCCCGGCGGGGCGAAGTACCCCGTGAGCACGGCGGAACTGCCTGTGGCGGTGCTGCTCCAGGCGATCATCAGCCCCGGTCCCCGCTCGGACTCGCCGCTGGGTTCGCCGGTGGAGAAGAGCAGGGCGCGGATGCCCGGCTGGGCGGTCAGTTCGCCGTCGGGCACGCGACCGGAGAGGCGTTCTCTCAGCAGGGCCCACGCGCCCAGTGTGGCGTGGGGCAGAAGGCGTGGTCTGAGGCGATCCTCAAGATTCCACGGGGTGTTGATGGCGAGGCGAGTGTGACCGCGCGAGGGTTCGAGGGTTGGGGGCAGCCCGATGCCCAGCGTGTGCCAGAGCAGGGCCGTGCGCTGGATCAGGGCGCTGACGGCGGCGCGTTGGCCGTACTGATCGGGCGGCGGGACCTCGATCTGAAACGTGAGGTCCGAGCCGCGGACGTTCGGCCGTTCGAAACCGGTGCGCCAGCGGCGGGCGGCTTCGGCAACGCCGTCAACAGAGAACGCGGACGGGACGGCGAGCGTCAGCGCGTCGAAGTGCACCGGGCGAGCGGGGTCGTTCCAGGGCCAGTTCAGGTCTGCACGCCAACCGAGGGTGAGCCGCGGCTCGGGGATGCTCGCGGCCAAGACGGGGCGGATGTTGCGGAGTCGTCGGTCGGTATCGGGGGTGGCCCACGCCAGGCCCACCGGGACCGGTCCGAACTGCCAACGGCGGATCCGCTGACCGTAGAGGTCCAGCATGGGCTGGATCCAGGCGGCCCATGCTGGAGCGGGTGTGTGGGAGGTATCGCCGAGCACGAGCGGGTCGCTCGGGTCGACCTGCAGTTCTGCAGCCAGAGCGGGCGGCACGCGCGGAATGGTGAGACCGACGTCGACTCCCGCCGCCAGCAGCGCATCGAGCAGTTGCCGGAGCGGGAGTTCGCGAGTTTGAGATCCAGGCTCGCGGGCGAGCTCGTTGAAGCGGTCCACCTGGTCCAGGTCGAGTGTGAGGTGCGCTGCGCGGATGCCGACTTGCGCCAGGAGTGGGGGGAGAGCCGGCCCGGCCTTCAGCGGGAGCGTCTCCGCGAAGACCGCAAAGCGAGCGTGGGCAGGGGGCAGGCTTGCGGCCACCATGGCGTTGGCGTGCGTCGGCGCGGGCAACCAGGTGATCGTGGCCGCGGAGGTGCCGACGACCGCGCCCTCCGCGAGGACCTCCAGCACGCCGCGGTACCAGCCGAAGCGCGGCAGATCAGGGGTCCACTCGAAGTTTTCACCACCCGGCGGGAGTGGGCGTTCACCACGGACGATCACGGCGCCGTCCAGGTCGGTCAGTGTCAGTCGCGCGTGCAGCGACTCGCCGGTCAGGTCCCGGACGCCCGCTCTGAAGCGCACCTGCTCAGGCGCCCGGACCACCCCGCTGGCCCCGGTGCCCGTCAGTTCCACTCGGGGCAACTGGAAAACCGCGACGTCGTCGAACCATGCGGCCCCGACAAAGTCCTGCGGCCAGACCTGGTGACGCCCAAGCGGGATCTCCTGGCCGGAGGCATTGGCCAGCTGCTCGGGCTGGAGCAGTTCTAGATCAATCTGCAGATAGGCGGCGCCGGTGGTGCCGCCGGTGACTTCCAGCCACACCAGTTCCCATCGGTCGGGGGAGACCACGCTCCGGCTGCGGATCTCGGTATTCGGGAGGGCGCGACCGTGGGCATCGAGCAGGCGTGCGGCGAGCACTGCGCGCGCATGTCGGAGTGGGGTTGTGCGGATGGCCGCGGTGATCAGGTAGTCGGCATCGGCGAAGATGGGCAGCGCGCGCGAGGCGAGCCGCAACGAGGTGGAACCGCCTCTGGTCGGGAGTTTCACGCTGGCGGTGCTGTGGCTTTCGGGGCGCACCACATCGAAGTCAAACTCCGCAGCGTTGTAGGGCGGGAAGCCCGGGCGCAGGCGTTCCGGGGGCAGGTCCTGGGCACGGAACCAGTCGGCGGGGATCGGCGATGCGTTGAACTCACGTTCCTCGAAGGTGTAGATCCTGACGATGCGTCCAGCCGGGTTGGCGCCGGCGCGGCGCGTGCGGGGCTGGGCGGCCTCTCTAGCCTCACCGCCGATCAACATCACGGGGGCTTCGCGCCCGCCGGGACTGATGTGTGCAGAGGCCGAACTTTGCGGGAGTGGTGACGCCGTGGCGCCCGCGAAAGCTGGCACGAAGAGGCTCAAGACAGCGAGTTGGCGGATCGCGCGGTGGACCATGTTCCAGTGAGTTCCAAGGCGGAGTTCAGCAGGTACCGGAGACTCCCGGTTCTGTATCGGTTCAGCCGCTGATCAGGCTGCGACGGACCTGCTCTTGGCGGTCTTGGTGGACAAGTCTCCAAGGCTCCGGTGCAGCCCGCTTGGAGCACGCAGGCCATTGGACAGGTGGGCACGCAAGCCGTCCGACTTCGAGGCGATAGACCCACGGGCGTTGAAAGCGAGCTGTGGCGAGCCCATGTTGAAGTCGGACAGCCACCGGGTGTGGGGGGTATCATCGGCCCATGCCCGCAGCCGGTAGAACACGCAAGCACCCACGCGAATCGCGCACAAACGCGCCGTATTCAGTGCGATTGAAGCACTTTTCGCGGCTGATCGCCGAGAATGGACTGCCGTGGTTCCTTGTGACCAACCCGAAGGACGTGGCCTACCTCACCGGGTTTCTCGGCGGGGATTCCTACCTGCTGTTCGGGCCGAAGCGGCCGACGGTGATCTCGGACTTTCGCTTCCAGGAAGAGTTGGATTCTGTTCGGTCTATCTGCAGTGTCGTGATTCGCGCCGGACCGATGGCTAAGGCCGTGGCTGAGGTGGTTGGTGACGGCGGGGCACAAAGACTGGGCGTGCAGGGTGAACACATGACGCTGGGGGTGCGTCAGGGGATCGGGCTGCAGGTTCGTGGGGTGAAACTCATCGAGTCCACGGGGCTGGTCGGCAAGTTGCGTGTGCGGAAGGACCCGGCGGAGATCGCCCTGATTCGTCGTGCCGTCAGGCTGCAGGAAGAAGCGCTGAACGAGACGCTCGAGTGGGTGGACCGGCGGATCGGTCGAATCGGCAAACCGCTGCTCGAGCGTGATGTTGCTGCTCAACTCGAGTTTGCCATGCGTGTGCGCGGTAGTAGTGAGCCGGGGTTCCAGACCATCGTGGCCTCGGGCGCCAACGGCAGCCTTCCGCATTACCGCGCCGGGGCCGCAAAGGTGCGCAAGGGCACGCCCGTGCTCATCGACTGGGGGAGCGTGTATCGCGGCTACCACGGCGACCTGACCCGCGTTGTGTGCTGGGGCAAGTGGCCCAGGAAGATCGCGGAGGTCTATGCAGTCGTGCAGGACGCGCAGGCAGCGGCGTCTTCTCAACTGGCCCCTGGGCGCACGACCCGCGAGATTGACGCGATCGCCCGGGATGCAATCGCCCGGGCGGGTTACGGCGAGCACTTCGGTCACGGGCTGGGGCACGGTATCGGGCTCGACGGGCACGAGGACCCGAGGCTCTCGCACATGGCCGAGCCGGTGGTGCTGGAGCCGGGCCACGTGGTGACCGTAGAGCCGGGGGTCTATCTGCCCGGCGTGGGAGGGGTGCGGATCGAGGACGACTATCTGATCACGGCCACAGGGGCTGAGCGGCTCAGCACGCTGCCCAGAGACCTGAAGTGGGCGACCCGGTGAGTCCCTCGCACATCGGGTGTGCGCGGGTGTCAGCGGAGCACGTGAGAGCACAGGTGACGCGATGATCGACATCAGGAAACTCAAGGAACTCGTGCGGCTGATGGTCGAGAACGACCTCACCGAGATCAACCTTCAAGATCAGTCGGAGACGGTTGCTGTCAAGCGAGGCTCCGCTCACCCGGTGACGTACGTCACGCCCTCGTCGTCCCCTGTGGCGTCGTCGGCCACGGCGCAGCAGCCGCTCCCCGCGTCCCCGGCGTCCCCGTCGGCAGCGGGTGCCGCCGCAGCGGGCGGCGGTATTGCGCCCACGAAGCCTGCCGAGGCACCGTCGGACGCTGGTCTGGTCGCGATTGTGTCGCCGATGGTCGGGACGTTCTACACCTCGCCGAACCCCGACAGCCCGGCGTTCGTCAAGCCGGGTTCGGCCGTCACTCCGGACACGACGGTGTGCCTGGTCGAGGCGATGAAGGTGTTCAACGAAATCAAGGCCGAGTCGAACGGGACCATCGAGCGCGTGCTGGTGCAGAGCGGGCAACCTGTCGAATACGGGCAGAAACTTTTCCTGGTGCGTCCCGCCTGAGTGGGCGAGTGTGCGCGAAGGTGCGAGGGCTCAAGGCGCGTCGGCGTTGCAGCAGGGGTGAATCGAACTCATGTTCAGTCGCATACTGATTGCCAATCGTGGTGAAATCGCACTCCGAGTGCTGCGAGCCTGCCGTGAGCTGGGTGTGGAGGCGGTCTGCGTTTATTCCGAGGCCGACCGTGATGCGCCGTACCTGGCGCTGGCGGACCGGGCCATCTGCATCGGGCCGCCCCAGAGCCGGGACTCGTACCTGAACATCTCGCGGATCATCGCCGCGGCCGAAGTGGCTGACGTCGACGCCATTCACCCGGGCTATGGCTTCCTGAGTGAGCGAGCGGAGTTTGCGCAGGCGTGCCGTGACTGCAAGATCGAGTTCATCGGCCCCACGCCGGAGGCGATGTCGAGACTCGGTGACAAGGTCTCCTGCAAGCACGCGGCCAAGGAGGCCGGAGTGCCGATCTTCCCGGGCTCGGAGGGAGCGATCGAGGAAGAAGTGGAGGCGGTGCGCATTGCCGAAGAGATCGGCTACCCGGTGATCATCAAGGCCAGCGCGGGCGGCGGCGGTCGCGGGATGCGCATCTGCCGTGACGAGGCCCAACTGAGAGCCAACCTCAAGGCGGCCAGCGCCGAGGCTCTTGCCGCGTTCGGGAACGGCGCGGTCTTCATCGAGAAGTTCCTGGAGCACGCCCAGCACGTGGAGATCCAGGTGCTCGGCGACAAGCACGGGAACGCGGTGCACTTGTGGGAGCGGAACTGTTCGATGCAGCGCCGCCACCAGAAGGTGATCGAAGAGGCCCCCTCTCCGGGGCTGTCGCGCGAGCGGATCCGGCCCGTGTGCGAGGCGGCGGTGCGGCTGATCCAGAAGGCGGGGTACCACGGCGCGGCCACCGTCGAGTTCCTCATGGACTCGAAGCAGAACTTCTATATGCTCGAAGTGAACACGCGCGTGCAGGTCGAGCACCCGGTCACGGAGATGATCACCGGCGTGGACATCGTCAAGACGATGATCCGTGTCGCGGCCGGCGAGCCGCTGGCGTTCAGGCAGGAGGACGTGCGCGTCCAGGGCCACGCGATCGAGTGCCGCATCAACGCCGAGGATCCGGCGAGGGGGTTCATGCCGCAGCCGGGCCCTATCAGTGTCTGGCAGCCACCGGGCGGGCCGGGTGTGCGGATGGACACCCACGTGGTCCAGGGGTACGTGGTGCCGAAGTACTACGACAGCATGATCGCCAAACTCATCGTCCACGCCGACACCCGGCGCGAGTGCATCACCCGCACCGCGCGGGCCCTGCGGGAGTTTCGTGTCGAACCGATCCGGACGACCGTGCCGCTGCACGCACGGCTTATGCAGGACGAGAAGTTCATCGATGGCGGCGTGGACATCCACTACCTCGAGCGTCTGCTCAAGTGAAGCCGGTCCGCGTCCAATGATCAGGCGGGTCCCTGAGCGGTGGGGCGTGGGCGGAGTGCGTGATGATCAGCCTTGCGGACATGCTCGGTGCGGAGTGCCCGGTCATCGAGATCGTCGATGTCGGAGCGCTCGAAGTGCAGGGCCTGCCGTGCACCTACTCGGCGCTGCTGCACCGCCCGGGCTTGGCGCGGGTGACGGGGTTCGAGCCCGTACCTGGAGAGTGCGAGCGGCTCAACTCCCGGGGCGATCCTGGGCGACGATACCTGCCGTACTTCATCGGCGACGGGAGCGACGGACTCTTCCGGGTGTGTGATCCCCCGATGACTTCGTCGCTGTACGAGCCGGACCTGGAGCTTTGTTCACGGTTCTTCAATCTGGCCGAACTCAAGCGTGTGGTGGAGCGCATCCCGGTCAAGACCACGCGACTTGACGACGTGGCGGAGATCGCCCGGATCGACTATCTCAAGATGGACATCCAGGGCGGCGAGTTGAACGCTCTGATCGGCGGGCGTGAGCGGCTGCGCACGGCGCTGGTGGTGGATGTCGAAGCGGAGTTTGTACCGCTCTACAAGGACCAGCCGCTGTTCGCCGACGTGGACCGCGAACTGCGAGCACAAGGGTTCGTGTTCCATTGTTTCTCGGGCGGCGGCGTGGGCGGGCGCACGTTCAAGCCGCTCCCTCATCCGATGTCCGGTTCCGGTGCGTACACGCAGGCGCTCTGGGCCGATGTCGTCTATGTGCGGGACTTTATGGGCTTTGACAGGCTTTCCGTCGAGGACCTGCTGCGTCTGGCGTTCGTGGTCAACGACGTGTACGGCTCGCACGATCTGGCCGCTTTCGCGCTTCAGGAAGTGGACCGTCGTGACGGCGGCCACCGCGCCAACCGATTCATGCGGGCGTACATGCGAGCGTTCACGTCCTGGTACAACCGGCAGGAGATCGCCCGGGCCAAGGCCGAGGGGCGTGAGCCGCGGCTGGAATCGATCCCCGAGGACTGAGCCGTTGCGGAGCGGCGGTGAGGTCTACCCTCCCCTGTCCACGAGCACACGCGGAGCGGCACGATGGCGCACGGTCGCCGCGGGTCGCGAGCGAGCATCAACAGGAGATGCCACATGGCGAGCGTATCGGCGACCGGGGCGGTCCGAGCGGGCACTGGGGGCGGCTTTGAGCCCGTCGGAGCACCGAGCATGGGTGCCGCGAAACTGGCGGTTGAAGGGGGCTCGCCCGTGTCGGCCACTCCCGTACCGTTCATGCTGCCGAAACTGGCTGAGCAGGACATCAACGCTGCGGTCGAGGTGCTGCGGTCGGGGATGCTGCGGTCGGCCAAGAAGTGCGAGGAGCTCGAGCATCGCCTGGCTTCGCTGAGCGGCGCGAAGCACGCGATGTCGTGCGCAAACGGGACCTGCGCGCTGCAACTGGCATACGAGCCGCTGTTCCAGCCGGGTGACGAGGTGCTCGTGCCGGCGTGGAGCTACATCGCCACCGCCAGCATGATCGTGGCCCGGGGCTGTACGCCGATCTTCGTTGATGCCGACCCGGTGACGGGCCAGATCGATGCCCAGGACGCGGCCCGACGCATCACGAAGAAGACCCGGGGCATCGCGGTCACGCACATGTACGGTTGCCCGGTGGATATTGACGCCGTCGAGCGGCTTGCCGCGGCGCACGGTCTCAAGGTCGTGTACGACGCGGCCCAGGCTCACTTGGCCACCTATCGAGGTGAGGGGATTGGTCGGTTCGGCCACGCCGTGACGTATTCGTTCTACGCCACCAAGAACCTGCCCACCGGCGAGGGCGGGATGGTCACCTGCAACGACGACTCCCTGGCGCGGGATATCCGCCTGCTGCGCAGCCACGGCGAGACAGAGAAGTACCTGCACGAGCGTGTCGGGTACAACTACCGGCTCAACGACATCGCCGGGGCGATCGGTTGCTCACGCCTTGATCGGCTGTCCGACGAGACCGAGGCCCGTCGCGCCGTGGCGAGGAAGTACGACGCGATGTTCACCGGTTCTTCCTTCGTTCGCCCGCTGGCAATCACGCCCGGGGCCGTCAGCGCCTACCACCTGTACACCGTCGCCCTGGACCTTGATCGGATGCGGTGCACACGCGATGAGTTCGCCAAGGCTCTGGCCGCCGAGGGCGTTCCGAACGCTGTGCACTACCCGCGGGCTCTCCCGGACCAGCCTGCGTTCGCCCGGTTTGCCGGCGACGCGAAGGACTGGGCGGTGGCGCGGCTGTTGGCGCAGCGGGTGCTCAGCCTGCCGATGCATCACGGGCTGACCGATGATCACCTGCGCATCGTGCGCGAAGCGATCGAGAAGGTCGGTGCGGCCATGGCTCGCTAAACCTCGCCCCCCCCTCCCCAGATCCACGGCTCCCATGATCTCACGACGGCGTTGACCGGATCAGGGCGTGGTGTCCGCGCAGACTCCGACCCGGAGCAGTCGGCATTCACCGTCCGGGATCAGGTGCGTTCGCTCGGCGATTTCCGCGGGGATCAACGCCGTTCTTCCTTGCGTCAGCGACAACGGCGGGGTGAGATTGCCTACGGGCAGCGCGTGTGAGTCTGGGCTGACGCGCACAACCGCACGACCTTCGAGCATGATGAACACCGTGGCCCGTGGCCGGGGGGCTGCTTGCAAGCTCGAACCGGCCTGAGGGCGGCATTCATCCAGAGTAAAGAATGGCGTGGTGACCAGACGTGTGGCCGTGCTCCTGGCGTGAGCGCTCGTCGCGGCGGGAGCGGGGCCCCAGTGGATGCACGCCAGTGCCTGCTCGATGTGCAACTCGCGCCCGGTTCGGCCCCAGTCAAACACGCGGAACGTGGTATCGCTTGGGGTCTGCACCTCGGCCACCAGAACCCCGGCGCCGAGGGCGTGCACCGTGCCGCTGGGGAGTATGTGGCACTCACCGGGGACCGCGTCGACGGCCTCAAGATCCTGTGATACCGTGCCGTCGGCAATGTGCGCGGCGAAGTGCTCCCGGGTTACTCCGGGCCGGGTCCCCTTGTAGATCTTGGCGCCGGGGCTTGCGTCGAGGATGTACCAGCACTCGGTCTTGAGGTGTGCGCCGGGGTGGTGGGCGGCGTACTCGGGTGAGGGGTGGACCTGGATGGAGAGATCTTCCCGGGCGTCGAGGAACTTGATGAGCAGCGGGAACTCGCCGAGCCCGCCGGCGGAGAGCGGGTGTGACGGACCAAACAAGCGGTGTCCCCAGGCCGCGATGACCTCACGGAGCGTGCGCCCGGCCAGCGGGCCGTTCTCGATGATTGACCGTGCAGCGCCGCCGCCCGCTCCGGAGGAGCTGGTGGCGGCCATGTCGGCCAGTTCCCACGACTCCCCGATCTGATCGCCCGGCTTGACCGGCTTGCCGTAACGGGACAGTCGGTCTCCGCCCCACACTTTGGGGTAGAGCAGCGGCTGAAACAGCAGCGGGTAGCAGGGGGCCATGGCCTGCACAATAGTCCTCGAGGAACCTGAGACTGTGCCGGGGGCCGCGGCGCGGACGGCCGCCAGCCGAGACATCCGGCGTGCGCCTGGAGTAGGCTACGGCATGAGCAAAGCTCCGAAAGCTGTCTCACTGCAAAGTCGCTCTGCCGGCGCCGCATGGCGCGCCTTGGAAACCCACGCCAAGGACATGCGCAACGTCCACATGAGGGACCTGTTCCGCGATGATCCTGAGCGGTTCGGACGTTTCTCAACGCAGTTCGAAGACATTCTGTTCGACTTTTCAAAGCACAGGGTTACCACCAAGACCATGGACCTGCTGCGCGAGTTGGCGCGGGAGTCCGGGGTCGAGACGCTGCGAGACCGGATGTTCAAGGGTGAGAAGATCAATTTCACCGAAGGACGAGCGGTGCTGCACATCGCGCTGCGGAACCGGCCCGACCGGCCGATCGTGGTCGATGGGAAAGACGTGATGGCGGGAGTGTGCGCGGTGCTGGCCCGCATGCGCCGATTTGCGCAACATGTGCGGAGCGGCCTGTGGACTGGGTACACCGGGTCGCGGATCACGGATATCGTGAACATCGGCATCGGCGGGTCCGACCTGGGGCCCGTGATGGTGACCGAGGCGCTGAAGCCCTACGCCCAGCGGGACCTGCGGCTCCACTTCGTGTCGAACGTCGACCCGACGCACCTGGCCGAATGTCTGCGGCGGATCCGCCCGCAGTCCACGCTCTTCATCGTGGCCAGCAAGACCTTTACAACCCAGGAGACCATGGCCAACGCCCTGGCCGCCCGGGACTGGTTCCTCGGTGCGGCCGGAGACCCCGCCCGCGTCGCCAGACACTTCGTCGCACTATCAACCAACACCAGGGAGGTGCAGGCCTTCGGTATCGACCCGGAGAACATGTTCGAGTTCTGGGACTGGGTCGGCGGGCGCTACTCGCTCTGGTCTTCGATCGGGCTCTCGATCATGCTGGCGATCGGCCCGGAGCGTTTCGATCAACTGCTCGCCGGCGCACACGCGATGGACGAACACTTCCGCACCGCCCCGGCCGAGTCCAACATTCCCATGACGTTGGCGCTCCTTGGCGTCTGGTACACGAACTTCTTCGGCGCCGAGACCCACGCCATCCTTTGCTACGACCAGTACATGCACCGCTTCGCGGCCTACTTCCAGCAGGGGGACATGGAGTCCAACGGCAAGTTTGTCACCCGGTCGGGGCAACGCGCCGATTACGCCACCGGGCCGGTGGTCTGGGGTGAGCCGGGCACCAACGGCCAGCACGCGTTCTACCAACTTATCCACCAGGGCACGCGACTGATCCCCTGCGACTTCTTGGCCGCGTGCCGCACGCCCAACCCGCTGCGTTCCACCTTGGGTGACCATCACCGGATCCTGATCTCGAACTATCTGGCCCAGACCGAGGCCCTGGCCTTTGGCAAGACTCCTGAGCAGGTTCGCGAGGAACTGCAGGCTCAGGGACTGACAGGCGAGTCGCTCGAGCGCCTGCTGCCGCATAAGGTCTTCGAGGGTAACAGACCGACTACATCGATCCTGTACCCTGCCTTGACCCCGCACGTGCTGGGGAGCCTGATCGCGATGTACGAGCACAAGATCTTCACCCAGGGTGCCATCTGGGACATCAACAGTTACGACCAGTGGGGGGTTGAACTGGGCAAGCAGCTGGCGAAGGTCATCTTGCCGGAACTAGAGGCAGACACTCCCGTCGGATCGCACGACAGCAGCACCCGCGGCCTGATCGAGTACTTCAAGGCGCACGCCGACGGCCGGCCCAACCGCTGAAGACCGAGGGGCCGACAACACGGAAACCGCGCCCCGGTGGAGTGGAGCATGGGACGCATCCGCGGGGTATGCTCGGCCATGGCCTTGTTCGTCCAGCGGGTGCTGATCGGTCGGGACGAGATTGCGCGGCGGGTCGACGAGGTCGGCCGTCAGATATCCATGGACTTGGAGCGGCAGAGTTCCGAACTGGAGCGCCGTGGTGAGCCGGTTGGTCCCGTGGTGCTCGTTCCCGTGCTGACTGGCGCGTTGGTGTTCGTGTCGGACCTGATCCGGTCGATGCCCGTGAGCATGAGCATTCGCCCGGTGACGCTCTCCAGTTACCCCGGCGCGGCCACGACGTCGCAGGGGGTGACTGTGCAGGGAGGAGTGCCGACGGATCTGCGCGGCGCCAGGGTCCTGGTCGTTGACGACATCCTCGACTCGGGCCGGACTCTCGGCCTGCTGCGTCGTCTGATCGAGGCCCAGCAGCCCCAGAGCGTCGGTATCGCGGTGCTGCTGACCAAACTCAAACCCTCAGGACGCGCCGAGGAGGTACGGGTCGAGTATTCATGCTTCGAGATCGGGGATGAGTTTGTCGTGGGATACGGGCTTGACTACGACGGGCTCTACCGCAACCTGCCGTATGTTGCCGCGATGGGCGAGGCGCCGGTCGCAGGCTGAGAGACAGGATGGGCACGGAGAGTCGATCACACTCGGCAAGCGTTGGGACGGCCCCTGCCGCGGGAACACCTGATCAGGTGCTCCTGCGAATCCGGCCCGGTGCGTGGATGATCCTGCTCCACCCTTTGGAGCGCCTGGCGGGGATCGTCACGGCCACCCTGCTGGCGCGATGGGCTGCGGCGGAGTGGGGGGCTCACGGGCTGCCGGTCACGCTGACCTGGGTCGGTGTCGGTCTCCTGGCCGCGGTCTTGCTGTGGTCGTGCCTCGACTGGGCCGCACGCATGTACACGCTCACCCCCGGGGGGGTGATGCGTGAGTCCGGCGTGTTCCGTCGTGTTCGCGTGGAGATGCCCCTCCGCAATGTGCAGAACATCACGATCGTGCGGTCGCTCCGTGAGCGGGTGTTCGGGCTGGGCACTCCCGTGTTTGCCTCGGCGGCGGGAGGGGCCGGGCAGTTCTCGTGGTACATGATCACTTCTCCTGGAGCGGTCGTGGAGACTGTCAAGCGGGCCGTCGATCAGGCGGGGGGCGGCGCTCCGGGCGGTCCACCATGGGCGGCGGCCCCCGCCCCCCCTGCCCGTCCGCTGGTCATCGGTCTGGTTGGGGGGATCGGATCGGGCAAGAGCCGCGTCGCCAGGATCCTGGCTGAACTGGGGTGTGCCGTCAGCGATTCCGACGCGGTCAACCGGCAGATCCTCCGTCGCCCGGATGTGCGCTCGACGCTGGTTTTGTGGTGGGGTGACTCGATCCTGGGGCCGGACGGCGAGATCGACCGGCGGCGTATCGCGGAACGCGTGTTCTCTTCGGAGGATGACCGCAGGCGACTGGAGTCGCTGACCCACCCGCTCATTCGTGCCGAGCGCGAGGCACTGTTCGCCCGGCTCGCCGAAGAGCTGGCCCGGTCAGGTACTGGCACCCCGCCACGCGCGGAGAGGTCCGACGAGAGACCCGGTCACGGGGTGGTGGTAGTTGATGCTCCGCTGCTCCTGGAGACCGGACTGGATCGCGAGTGTGATGCGGTCGTGTTTGTCGATGCCCCGGCGGAAGTTCGTGCTGCCCGGGTTCGGGCGTCCAGAGGGTGGGACGCGGGCGAGCTGGAACGGCGTGAGCGTGCGCAGTGGGCTGTGGACGAGAAACGCCGCAGAGCCGGTCATGTCGTGGTGAATGACTCGGATGATCCCGGTGCAGAAGATCGGCTGCGTGCCCGACTCGGGACTCTGCTGACAGAGGTGCGATTGGGTGCTGGTGGACCGTCCAAGCAGGCATCCTGGCAGGCTTGAAGTCGCTCCGTGCCTCAGAACTGGGAGGATTTCAACATGGGCGGAGCGGCTTGCCACGTGGGTTGGGCGACCTAAACTACCAGCGCTCGAGTTCTTCCACGCCGGGTCCGATCGGCCTGTCGCTCCCCTCCGAGCCATTTCCCCCCTGCACAATTCATCCGCGGTGTGCCGATGTCCAAGGTGGGTATCGGGCAGCAGGAAGACTGGCACCGCGGTCCAGATCAGACGTGAAACGCCCGCGGCCCCCGGGCAGGACGTGTTCCTGACTAGGGGAGCGCACAAGCCGGGTCACCCGGGTTTATTTGCAGATCCTCATTTCTCCGCGATCAATCACCATGCCGACTCCCCGCAGTTCTCGCCATTCCAAGGGCAGTACATCCTCCAGCAGCGATGAAGTTCGCTCGTCGAAGTCAGGCTCCTCACGCGCCAGCCAGCGTGACAGCGCATCGGGCGGCGATAGTGGCTCATCTGCCGGAGGCTCCGCGCCAACAGCACCGCCCGCACCCGCTTCATCCTCCAGCGCCCCCCCCTCCTCCTCGGCCGCCCCGAGCGGCACAGGCACCATGTCGACAAGCCAGGGACGTTCCGGGCATTCCCCGTCAGGAGGTGGGGCCGGTGGTGGTGCTGCGCAACCCGGCGGGGCACCCGTGGGTCGGACATGGTCCGGTGGTTCCCAGGTCGGCGGCTCTGGAGCCTCGGGTTCATCGGCTGCGTCCAACGGGCCAGCATCGACGGGTGGCGGTTCGTCGACGGCTTCTCCGCAGGGATCGTCAGGAAGCCAGCAGGGCTCCTCTGCGCAGGGTGGTGGGTCATCCTCCACGTCAGGCTGGAGTGGGGGCAGCGGTGGCGGCAACTCGTACAACCCCACGGGCTACTCGCCGTACGGCTTCGGCGGTCGGCGTAAAAAGAAGAAAAAGCGCGGCTTCGGGGGTGGATACGGCGATGGAGGCGGCATGGGCGGGGGTGGGGGAGGGGGTGGCGGACGGCCGTTGCCCGAAGGGCTCCCGAGCGACGAGGAGCTCGAGC